>Ga0308158_10000007_pt1 | contig 1045206 bp, 977 predicted proteins | sample PhyBR2_FD_201038 | JGI IMG/M metagenome (GOLD analysis project Ga0308158, IMG submission 201038) | Phyllosphere microbial communities from UC Gill Tract Community Farm, Albany, California, United States - DLSLB.R2 | ecosystem: Host-associated > Plants > Phyllosphere > Unclassified | place...
GTCGATGCCGCGCTTCAGGTCCATCGGGTTCATGCCGGCGGCAACGAACTTCATGCCTTCGCGCACGATGGCTTGTGCCAGCACGGTCGCGGTGGTGGTGCCGTCACCGGCGTTGTCGCTGGTCTTCGAAGCGACTTCCTTCACCATCTGCGCGCCCATGTTCATGAGCTTGTCTTTCAGCTCGATCTCTTTCGCGACTGAGACGCCGTCCTTGGTGACGGTCGGGGCGCCGAACGAACGGTCCAGCACCACGTTGCGGCCTTTCGGGCCCAGGGTGACTTTGACTGCATTGGCCAGGATGTTCACACCCTCGACCATCTTGGCGCGTGCCACATCGCCGAAAATAACGTCTTTAGCTGCCATTTTTTTGATTCTCCGTATTCAGGAAAGTGTTTGGACTGATTACTGGGCCACGACGGCCATGATGTCTTCTTCGCGCATGACCAGTAGCTCTTCGCCGTTGACCTTGACGGTCTGGCCCGAGTACTTGCCGAACAGCACGCGGTCGCCGACTTTCACTTCCAGCGGACGGACGTTGCCGTTTTCTTGCACTTTGCCGTTGCCCACGGCGAGAATCTCACCCTGGTCCGGTTTCTCGGCCGCTGCATCGGGGATGATCAGGCCGGACGCAGTTTTGGTTTCCTGGTCGAGACGCTTCACGATCACGCGATCGTGCAATGGGCGAAGGTTCATGCAAAACTCCTTTGTGTGTTGATTGACTGTTCGTTTGAAAACCGCCCCGGATTCGGCGGCGGGCGAGGAGCTGTTAGCACTCCTCACTAACGAGTGCTAATTATAGGGACGATAATTTCCCATTTCAAGCTGCTTGTGTTCGTGAATTGACAGACTTTTTGAGAAGCCGCAACCGGATTGTTCGGCCAGTCGCAATTTGCGGGGAACATATCGGGTCGTGCCCATGCATGCGGCATGACGGGGATTGGCGAATGCACAAGGGCAGAAGCCTACCATTCATTTCCTGAAACCCGCGCACGACACGGCAATCTGTTGACGAAAAATCGATCCCGGTCCTATAGTTACGGATGATTTCCGAATTCCAAGAACTGTCCGATAAAATCGACCGTCTCGCCCAGCTGACCCAGTCGCTGCGCAGCGAGAACTATCTGCTGCGCCAGGCGAACGCCCTGCTGAGCGCGGAGAACGTCGATTTCAAGCACCGGCTGCTGCAGGCCCAGCAACGCGTCGAAGCGATGCTGGCCCAGCTGGAACCCGCCGACGCGAGCCCCGACGAGGCCGACAACGCCGACGGCACCACCCCTGACGACGCCGAGGCCGCCCAATGATCTACCTTGACGTGCTTATCATGGGCCAGTCCTATCGCCTGGCCTGCCGGGAAGGCGAGCAGCACACGCTGCGCGAAGCGGTCCACTACCTCGACAGCAAGATGTGCGCGCTGCGCGACTCGGGCAAGGTCAAGGGCACCGACCGCATCGCCGTCATGGCCGCGCTGTCGGTGGCGGCCGAATTCCTGTCGGTGAAGTCGCCCCAGGGCCCGCTCGGCGACCAGTCCATGTTGGAAGTCAAGCAGAAACTGGAGGCCATGCACTCGGTGTTGGATCAGGCCCTGTCGCCGCAAGAAAATCTGCTCTGAGGCCAAATTCGTTTGACATGGCAGTTCATCGTAGTAAACTGCCGTCTACCCTGCGGTGTTCGAGATTTGTCATATATTCCTTGAACCATTCTTTCGCATAGGTTGCGGGACATGTTTGGTGGGCGCGATCGTCACTAGTCTGACGAACCCGAAATCGAGCTGACTGCGACCACCTTGAGCCTTCTGGTTCGGGATGCCGGCAAAAACGGCACAGGCGGGGCAATATTCCGGGCGGCTGCGGCACTTGCGTGCGCAGCCGCTTTTTCATTTCATGGAGTAGCGTGCATGCGTTATTGGTTGATGAAATCCGAACCCGATGAAGTCAGTTTCGACGACGTCCTGCGGGCGCCGGATAAGACGGTGGCGTGGTTCGGGGTGCGCAACTACCAGGCCCGCAACTTCATGCGCGACCAGATGCAGCCTGGCGATGGGGTCCTGTTCTACCACTCCAGTTGCGCGGTGCCGGGCGTGGCGGGTTTTGCGCGCGTTGCGAGCGGCGCTTATCCGGATGCCTCGCAGTTCGATTCCGAGAGCCACTATCACGATCCGAAGGCGACGCCGGAGAATCCGCGCTGGATCTCGGTCGACGTGCAGGCGGTGGCCCAGGGCCGCTACCTGCCGCTGACGGAACTGCGCGGCGTTCCCGAACTCGAGGAGATGGTGCTGCTGCAGAAGGGCAGCCGGCTGTCGGTGTCCCCGGTCACGCCGGGGCAGTGGCAGAAGATGCTGGAACTGGCGGGCGTGGACCAGGCGGCGCTGGCCGCGTAAGCCCTGTCAGGTCACGCCGATCAGGGTATCGCGCCGCAAACGCAGGCGCGTGCGCGGCGTGCGGATGCCCGCATACATGCCCCAGGCCGCGGCCCAGCGCAAGGCCTGGTCCGTGTCTGCGCCGAAGGGCCGGGCCGCGGCGGCCCGCCTCAAGGCGATCGACATGCGCTGCATCGCATACATCTTTTTCGGTGAAAACGCTTTGCTCATGGGATGACGATACCGCCATCGCCATCCCCTTGCAGTGCTGTACTTAACGTTTCAGGCGTGCACGGCGCGCTTGCCGTTGCCCGAATAGGCCCATCCCAGCATCAGCAGGCCGGCCACGATCATCGGCAGCGACAGCACCTGGCCGGACGTGATCGGCATGCCCAGCACGTGGGTTTCCCAGTCCGGCACGCGGAAGTACTCGGTGAAGAAGCGGGCGCAGCCGTACAGCAGGGTGTAGAGGGCGCCGACAGCGAGGCGCGGACGCGGCTTGCGGGCGAAGATCCACATGATGACGAACACCAGCACGCCGTCGACCAGCATCTGGTACAGCGGCGACGGATGGACCAGGTGGTCCTCGATGCCCGGCCACTTCATGGCCCACGGCAGCGAAGGATCGGCCAGGCGGCCGGGCAGCTCGTGGTTGATGAAATTCCCGAGGCGGCCGCAGGCATAGCCGATCGGCACCATCGGCGCGATGAAGTCGTACACGTCGAGCAGGTTGCGCTTGCGCTTCCTGGCCCACAGCGCCATCGCCAGCAGCACGCCGATGAAGCCGCCGTGGTAGGACATGCCGCCTTCCCAGGTCTTGAAGATCTCGATCGGGTTCGCGAAGTAGTGGGCCGGCTGGTAGAACAGCACTTCGCCCAGGCGCCCGCCGATCACCACGCCGAGCATCCCGTAGAACAGCATGTCGTCCAGGTCCTCCCTGGTCCAGCCCTGGGCCTGGATGTGCGGCTGGGTCTTGATGCGCACGCGCCCGAGGATGATGAAGAGGGCGAAGGCGAGCACGTACATGATGCCGTACCAGTGGATGGCCAGCGGGCCGATATGGAAGGCGACGGGATCCGGGTTCGGATGGACGAGCATGATCAGTGATTCCTCAGTAGTTCCAGAAAACCCTTCAGCACGGGCGACGCGTTGTCGCGGCGCCAGGCGATGCCGGTCTCGACCAGCGGGGTCGGGTCCGCGAGGGCACGGTATTCTACGCCGGGCCGCATCAGGTTGGACACGGATTGTGGCACAAGTGCCAGGCCCATGCCGCCGGACACCAGGCTGACGATGGTCTGCATCTGGATCGCCAGCTGGCCGATGACGGGCGTGATGCCGGCCGCGCGGAAGCAGGACAGGATGGCGTCGTGCAGGGCCGGCGAGATCTCGCGCGGGAAGATGATCAGCGGGAGGCGCGGCAGGTCCTGCAGGCGCACCGGGCCTTCTGCGGGACTGGCGAGGCCGGCCGGCGCGCACAGGATCAGCGGCTCTTCGAGCACCTTCATGTAGTCGAGCTCATCGAGCGCCTTTTCCGGCAGCGGCGGGATCAGTAGGCCGGCGTCGATGCGCCCGCGCAGCAGTTCCTCGGCCTGCACGTCGGAGGTCGCTTCTAGCAGGTTCAGGTGGACCCCGGGATAGCGTTCGCTGTAGCGGCGCAGGAAGGCGGGCAGCACGCTGTAGTCGCAGGAGGTGACGAAGGCCAGCGAGAGCCGGCCGGCCTCGCCGGCGGCCGCGCGGCGCGCCAGTTCCGGCAGCGCATCCGCTTCCAGCAGCAGGCGCCGGGCTTCGGGCAGCAGGGCGGCGCCGGCCGGGGCCAGCTCGACGGTGCGGCGGTTACGCACGAACAGCGGCGCCCCCAGCAGCTCTTCCAGCGCCGCGATCGCCTGCGACAGCGGCGGCTGCGTCATATGCAGCCGCGCCGCCGCCCGGCCGAAGTGCAGCTCTTCAGCGACGGTGACGAAGTAACGCAACTGGCGGAGTTCCAGGCTCATGTGATATGCATTTCCCGCGAAATTGAACCGATCTATTCGCGGAATGTATCACAGCTGAGCTGGTGTAATTCGGGGTCAGAGCACTTATTCCCGCTAATTCGGGGTCAGAGCACTTTTTCGATCAATTTCTTCTTACGAAGACTTTGCCGAGTACGCGCATCGCCCAGGCATGCCGACACCTTGCAGCGCGACCGCAAATGGAGGGCTTGAGGGCAGGGAGCAATGTTCCAAAAATGCGCTCTGACCCCGAATTTGGAGAGAAATGTGCTCTGACCCCGAATTTATTTATTTTTGTTGAAGGCTTGCTTGACGCGCGCTTTGCGGTGGGCGTCGTCTTCTTTGTGCGCTTTTTTCTTGTCGAGGCCGAGCAGCTTTTCGATGAATTCGAACCAGATGAAGGCGAACACCGCGAGGGCGATGATCCAGCCCCAGGACAATTGGGCGAATTTCCAGACTTCGAAGAAGCGCAGGATGACCAGGGCGACGAGCAGGAGGATGAGTGGCATGACGATTCCTTTCAACGCTCATCTTACAATAATAGTGCCACGCGGCAACGGATTCCTGCCATTCCGTCAACCGAAATGTGTGTCAGCCGTTACAGACTGTATCCCTGTAACCTACGCAACGGAAACAGGATAGAATCTGCACAGGATTTCACTTTGGAGAGTACTTGAATGAAACGGTCCCTGATGATGTTGATGGCGGTCTCCGCCCTGGTGTCGACCAGCGCCTTCGCGCAGGCTGACCTGGCAAAGGCCAAGAACTGCATGGCGTGCCACGCCATCGGCAACAAGCTGGTCGGTCCGGCTTACAAGGACGTCGCTGCCAAATACGCGGGCCAGAAGGGCGCCGAGGACAAGCTGGTGCAGAAGGTCATGAAGGGCGGTTCGGGCGTCTGGGGTCCGGTGCCGATGCCGGCCAATCCGCAGGTCAGCGAGGCCGAAGCCCGCAGCCTGGTCAAGTGGGTCCTGTCGCAGAAATAATCGCTGCAAGAGCCGCTCCAATGAAAAAGCGCCCAACCTAGGGCGCTTTTTTCATGCCTGCGCAGAGCGCGGATCAGCGCACCACGTCGATCTTGCTGCGCTTGCCGCCCTTGTAGGTGTACAGGGTCAGGGCGCCGTCCTTGATGTCGCCGTTCTGGTCGAACTGGATGTTGCCGGTCACGCCCTCGTACTTGATCGCCTTCAGCACCGGCAGGTACTTGGCCGGATCGGCCGACTTGGCGTTCTGCATCGCGGTCGTCATCACCATCACCGAGTCGTACACATAGGGCGCGTACAGCTGCACGTCCTGGTTGAACTTCTTCTTGTAGCGCGCGCGGAAGTCGTCCATCACCTTCTCCTGCGGGCCTTTCACGCCGCCGGCCTCGGCGCAGATCACCTTGCCGTCGATGAGGCCGTCGCCCGCCAGGCGGCCCAGCGCTTCCGTGCACATGCCGTCGCCACCCATGAAGGTGGACTGGATGCCCAGCGCCTTCATCTGCTTGAGCATCGGGCCGGCCACCGAGTCCATGCCGCCGAAGAAGATCAGGTCCGGCTTCTTGGCCTTGATCGAGGTGAGGATGGCGGTGTAGTCGGTCGCCTTGTCGCTGGTGAATTCGCGGCCGGCGATGCGCAGGCCGGCGGCCTTCGCGCCCTTCACGAATTCGTCGGCGACGCCCTGGCCGTAGGTGGTGCGGTCGTCGATGACGGCGATGTTCTTCACTTTCAGCGTGTCGGCCGCATATTTCGCCAGCGTGCCGCCCAGCTTGGCGTCGCTCGCCACCACGCGGAAGGCGCCCGGGAAGCGCTGGCGGGTGTAGGCGGGGGCGGTGGTGGCCGGCGAGATCTGCACGATGCCGGCGTCGTTGTAGATCTTCGAGGCCGGCACCGTGGTACCCGAGTTCAGGTGCCCGATTACGCCGTTGACCTTGGCGTCGACCAGCTTCTGCGCGACCGCCGTGCCCTGCTTGGGATCGGCGCCGTCATCCTCGGAGATCAGCTGCAGCGTGACCTTCTGGCCATTGATCGTGAAGCCCTTGGCGTTGAGTTCGTCGATCGCCATGCGCGCGGCGTTCTCGTTGTCCTTGCCGAGGTGGGCGCTGGGGCCGGAGATCGGCGCCACGTGGCCGATCTTGACCACTTGCTGGGCCCAGGCGGAACCGGCAAAGGCCAGCGCGACGGCGGCCGGGAGGAGGGCGAATTTGATGGTGGCCTGCATGCTTTGGTCTCCTGAAATTTGATAATTGCGCAAGGCAAAGGTACATCAAATTCCGGGCCTGGCAAAGCTTTATCAAACGATGCTCGTGAACGGTGCGCGGACGCCCCGCCACGGGTCGGAAAAACCGCGAAACGCTCAGCCCTGGCGCGCGGTCAGGTGGGCCAGTTCCTGCTGCACGGCGCGGGCGACCACGTGCTCGATCGACTGCTGCAGCGCGGCGCGCAGCTCGACGCCGAGGCGCTCGGCCACGTGGTCGAGCACGATCGCCATCTGGTCGCGCACCTGGTCTTCCAGCACCACGTCGATGCGCGGCTGCAGGCGGTCCAGCACGCGCGTCACGAGGCGGTCCTCGAGGGTGCGCCAGGCATCGTCGTCGAGGGCATTGGCGCGGGCCGGCGCCGGTTCGGCCGGCGCGGGTTCGGCCAGCGCCTCGAGGACGGGAATCGCCTCCGCATCATCGGCAGCGGGAGCTGGCGCAGCCTCCGCGAAGGCAGATGGCGCGGCGGCCGGCACAGGATCCGGCGCCGCAGCCGGCGCCGGCTCGGCCACGACCTCGGTCAGCACCGGGATCTCGTCGAAGGATGGGGTGTCGGTCATGACTGGCCTGCCACGAAGTGAGTCAGCGGATAGTCCTGCTTGCGGTAGGCGACGTAGCGGGCGCGCCCGGCGGCGGCGTCTTCCTCGTCGGTCGAGATGATCTCGAACACGCGCGCGAAGCGGTCGAAGCCCTCGGGCGTGCGGCGGGTCAGGTTGACCAGCATGTCGCGGTGCGGCAGCTCGGCGCGTTCGTCGAAGGTGACGATCACCGGCGTTTCGGGCGCCAGCGGATCGCCCGCCATCACGTGCGGGATGAAATCGGTGCCGGACAGGGTCCACAGCGCCTCGTTCAGCTGCTCGGCCTGGTCGCTGGTCTCGGCCAGCAGCACGACCTTGCCGCGCGCGGCATAGGCCTTGCGCGCCAGCCGGCAGGCGTAGCCCAGCTTGTCGGGGATATTGGTATGGAAGTCGATCCGGGTCATGGCGGTGTCGTGCGTCAGAATTGAAAACCGGGCGGCGCATTGCCCGTTGGCGGTTTGGCGGGAGTCGTCTCGCGCGCGGACGGGCGGCGCGGCTGCTGTTCGGCGGCCCGGGCCGCGGCTTCGTCCGGTGCGGGGGCGTTCTGCTCGCGCGCGGGCGGGACCGGCACGCCGGCGGGCGCGGGCGCGGCCGCCTGCGGCGCCGCCTGCCGGTAGCCCGGCGGCAGCTGGGCCGAGCGCGGATAGGCGGCCGCGCTCAGCGCGTCCTGCCAGGCTGCGCCTTCGAAGCCGGCGATCCTGCGGCTGCCGACCACCAGCACCGGCAGTTCCAGCTTGCCGGTGAGTTGGCGCAGCTGTTCCTTGTCGTCGTCGGTGTTGACGGTCTTTTCGGTATAGGGGATGCCGCGCGCGCGCAGCAGGGCGCGGCCCTGGTCGCAGGCGGCGCATGGCGCCAGCACGGTGGTGTACAGGGTGACCGGGCTGGCCTTGACGGCCCGCGCCAGTTCGTAGGGCAGGGCGGCCGCCTGGCCTTCTTCCCGGGAGGGCGTCCTGAGCTGGCTGGCGCCGCGCTGGGGCGGCGGCGTGTCGCCGTAGTGGACCGTGCCTTTGGCATCGGTCCATTTGTAGACCTGGGCGGCAGCGGGAACAGACGCAGCAAATGCGGCGAGCAGCAGGAGCACCGGCAGCATCCGCCGCCCGCGCCGTCCACCGCCCTGGTGCCTGTTCTCCATCTCGCCCTTCCCAAGTCGCAGCCGTCAGGCCGCCTGCATGCCGTTGTGGCGCAGCAGCGCGTCGATCTGCGGTTCGCGGCCGCGGAAGGCCTTGAACGATTCGAGCGCGGGACGCGAGCCGCCCACCGACAGGATCTCCTGGTGGAAGCGCTTGCCGGCCTCGATCACCGCATCGCCGCCCGCTTCGACAGCCTCTTCGAAGGCGGCATAGGCGTCGGCCGACAGCACTTCCGCCCACTTGTAGCTATAGTAGCCCGCCGCATAGCCGCCGGCAAAGATATGGCCGAAGGAGTGCTGGAAGCGGTTGAACGACGGCGGGATTAGCACCGAGAATTTGGTGCGCACTTCGTCGACCAGTTCCTGCACGGTCTTCTGGCTGTTCGGGTCGAAGTCGTAGTGCAGGTGCATGTCGATCAGCGAGAACTCGACCTGGCGCAGCGTCTGCATCCCGGACTGGAAGTTCTTCGCCGCCAGCATCTTCTCGTAGAGCGCGCGCGGCAGCGGCTCGCCGGTCTTCACGTGGGCGGTCATGCCCTGCAGGACATCCCACTCCCAGCAGAAGTTTTCCATGAACTGGGACGGCAGCTCGACCGCATCCCATTCCACGCCCGAGATGCCGGACACCGACAGCTCGTCGACTTCGGTCAGCATGTGGTGCAGGCCGTGGCCGAACTCGTGGAACAGGGTCGTCACTTCGTCGTGCGTGAACAGCGAAGGCTGCGGCTCGCCGTCGACGGTGGCCGGCGGCGTGAAGTTGCAGGTCAGGTAGGCGATCGGGGTCTGCACGATGCCGCCGGTGGTGAGCCGGCGGCCGCGCGCGTCGTCCATCCAGGCGCCCTGGCCCTTGCCCGGACGGGCATACAGGTCAAGGTAAAACTGACCAATGAGCTGGCCGTCGCGTTCGATGCGGAAGAAGCGCACGTCCGGATGCCAGACCGGGGCCTGGTCCGGGGCGATCGTCACATTGAACAGCTTCGAGATCACGCCGAACAGGCCGGCCACGACCCTGGGCTCGGGGAAGTACTGCTTCACTTCCTGGGCCGAGAAGGCGTAGCGCTTCTCGCGCAGCTTTTCGGAGGCGTAGGTGGCGTCCCAGGCCTGCATGTCGTCGATGCCGAGTTCGTCCTTCGCGAAGGCGCGCAGCTCGGCCAGGTCCTTCTCGGCATACGGACGGGCGCGCCGCGCCAGGTCTTCCAGGAACTCGATCACGCGTTCCGGGCTTTCCGCCATCTTCGGCTCCAGCGAGACGTCGGCGAAGCTGCGGAAGTCGAGCAGCTTGGCTTCTTCGTCGCGCAGCCTCAGGAGCTGGGCGATGTTGCTGGTGTTGTCCCACTTCTCGACTTCGGAGAACACCGCGCCCATCTCGGACGCCTTGGTGGCGTTGGCGCGGTAGATCTTTTCGCGCAGCGCGCGGTTGTCGGCGAACTGCAGCACCGGGAAATAGGATGGGAAGTGCAGCGAGAACTGCCATCCCTGCTTGCCATCGCGCTCGGCGGCGGCACGGGCCGCGGCCCTGGCATCGTCCGGCAGGCCGGCCAGCTCGGCTTCGTCGGTCACCAGCAGCTTGAAGTCGTTGGTGGCGTCGAGCACGTTTTCCGAGAAGCGGGTCGACAGCCTGGCCTGCTCTTCCTGGATCTCGGCGAAGCGCTGCTTCTGCTTCTCGGGGAGTTCGGCGCCGCCCAGGCGGAAGTCGCGCAGGGCGTTCTCGACGATGCGCTTGCGCGCCGGCGTGAGGTTCACGAATTCCGGGCTGGCGTGCAGCTGCTTGTATTTGCCGAACAGCGCCTCGTTCTGGCCAAGCTCGGTCCAGAACTCCGTCACCTTCGGCTGGTTCTCGTTGTAGGTGGCGCGCAGCTCGGGCGTGTCCATCACGTGGTTCAGGTGGTTGACCACGCCCCAGGCGCGTCCCAGGCGCTCGGTCGCTTCCTCGAGCGGGACCACGAAATTGTCCCAGCTGACCTGGCCGGCAGGCGCTTCCAGTTGCTCGACCACGCCGCGCGCATCCGCGATCAGCTGTTCGATCGCCGGCGTCACGTGCTCGGGGCGGATCAGGTCGAAGCGGGGCAGGCCCGAAAAGTCGAGTAGGGGATTGCTGGTGTCGGTCATTCTCTTATCCTTCCATGTTCAGGTTGTCCCCATCTTACCCGGGCCTGCCCGTGCGCCGACGCTCAGTTACGGCGTGCGGCGCGTTCGGCGGCTTCCAGGGTGTTCTGCAGCAGCATCGTGATCGTCATCGGCCCCACGCCGCCCGGCACCGGCGTGATGTGGGAAGCGACTTCCTTGACGCTGTCGAAGTCGACGTCGCCGCACAGCTTGCCTTCGTCGTTGCGGTTGATGCCGACGTCGATCACGATCGCGCCCGGCTTGACCATGTCGCCGGTCAGGGTGTTGCGGCGGCCGACCGCGGCGACCACGATGTCGGCCTGGCGGGTGTGGTAGCCCAGGTCCGGGGTGGCGCTATGGCAGATGGTGACGGTGGCATTCTGTTGCAAGAGCAGCAGCGCCATCGGCTTGCCGACCGTGTTGGAACGGCCGATCACGACCGCGTGCTTGCCGCGCAGGTTCACGCCGGTGGTCTCGATCAGCTTCATGCAGCCGTAGGGCGTGCAGGGGCGGAAGCCTTCCAGGCCGGTCATCAGCTCGCCGGCCGACAGCACCGAATAGCCGTCCACGTCCTTGGTGGTGGCGATCGCCTCGATCACCTTCGACGGGTCGATGTGCTTCGGCAGCGGCATCTGCACGAGGATGCCGTGGATGGTGGGATCCGCGTTCAGGGCCGCGATGCGGTCCAGCAGGGCCTGCTCCGAAAAGTCGGCCTCGTATTTTTCCAGCACCGAGTGGAATCCGGCGTCGCCGCAGGCCTTGACCTTGTTGCGCACGTAGACGTGGCTGGCCGGGTCGTCGCCGACGATGATCACGGCCAGGCCGGGCTGGCGGCCCTGGGCGGTCAATTCGGCGGCGCGACGGGCGATGTCGGCGCGCAGTTGTTGGGAAAGTTTCACTCCATCGATCAGTTGGGCGGGCATGGCGGGGACTCGAGGCTGGACAAAAACGAAATTATAAGCCGACGCCCCGTATTGCGCGCCGCGATGAGGCGTTCGTTGTCATATTTATAGATACAGCTGCCTGTAGGGCAGTAAAGAATATTGTTGGTCGTAAAACCGTCGTCCCCGCGTCTGTCTCGTCGTCCCCGCGCAGGCGGGGATCCAAGTTGTCTTTGCGCTATCGAAACGCATCGAACTTGGGTCCCCGCCTTCGCGGGGACGACGAGGGGCGCGGGGTCGACGTGCGTGCTTCGTGCACCTATTGCGCATGGAATTTTCCATATTATGAAATCGTATATCGTATTTTGAAAAATACGTGCTCCACTGGTAGAATCGACAGGCTTTAATTTAGGGATAGTCTTTTCGCCACCAAACGTCCGCTTCAGGCTCAAGGTCGGGTGGGGCACCAACTCAAGGAGACGTAGCACATGTCAGCTCAACTCGACCAGTTGACGGCCCAGGCCGCCAACGACCCGGATACGCTCGAGACCAAGGAATGGCTCGACGCGCTCGAAGCAGTCATCGAATTCGAAGGCACCGATCGCGCCCACTACCTGCTGGAGCGCCTGGTCGACCTGGCTCGCCGCCGCGGCGCGCAAATGCCGTTCTCCAGCAACACCGCTTACGTCAACACCATCCCGGCGCACCTCGAAGAGCACTGCCCGGGCAACCTCGAATATGAAGAGCGCCTGCGCTCGTGGATGCGCTGGAACGCGATGGCGATGGTGGTCAAGGCCAACCGCGCCGACGGCGACCTGGGCGGCCACCTCTCGTCCTTCGCCTCGCTGGCCAACATGCTGGGCATCGGCTTCAACCACTTCTGGAAAGCCCCGAGCGCCGAGAGCGGCGGCGACCTGCTGTACATCCAGGGCCACTCCTCGCCGGGCGTCTACGCGCGCGCCTTCCTGGAAGGCCGCATCAGCGAAGAACAGCTGGTGAACTTCCGCCGCGAAGTCGACGGCAAGGGCCTGTCGTCCTACCCGCACCCGAAACTGATGCCGAATTTCTGGCAGTTCCCGACCGTCTCGATGGGCCTGGGCCCGCTGATGGCGATCTACCAGGCGCGCTTCCTGAAGTACCTGAACGCACGCGGCATCGCCGACACCGACGGCCGCAAGGTCTGGGTCTTCTGCGGCGACGGCGAGATGGACGAGCCGGAATCGATGGGCGCGATCGGCATGGCCGCGCGCGAGAAGCTCGACAACCTGGTCATGGTCGTCAACTGCAACCTGCAGCGCCTGGACGGCCCGGTGCGCGGCAACGGCAAGATTATCCAGGAACTGGAAGCCGACTTCCGCGGCGCCGGCTGGAACGTCATCAAGGTCATCTGGGGCTCGCAATGGGACGCCCTGCTGGCCAAGGACAAGGACGGCATCCTGCAGCGCGTGATGATGGAAACCGTCGACGGCGAATACCAGAACTACAAGGCCAAGGACGGCGCCTACGTGCGCAAGCACTTCTTCGGCAAGCACCCCGAGCTGCTGAAGATGGTCGCCAACATGACCGACGACGACATCTGGCGCCTGACCCGCGGCGGCCACGACCCGCACAAGATCTACGCCGCCTTCAAGAAGGCCAATGAAAACAAGGGCTCGCCGACCGTCCTGCTGGTCAAGACCGTCAAGGGCTTCGGCATGGGCAAGTCGGGCGAGGCGCGCAACACCGCGCACCAGACCAAGAAGCTGGACGACGAAGCCATCCGCGAAATGCGCGACCGCTTCGCCATCCCGATCCCGGACGACAAGCTGGCCGAGATCCCGTTCTTCAAGCCGTCCGACGACGCGCCCGAGATCAAGTACCTGCACGAGCGCCGCGCGGCCCTCGGCGGCTACCTGCCGTCGCGCCGCGAACAGGCCGACGAGAAGCTGCCGGTGCCGCCGCTGGAAACCTTCAAGGCGGTGCTGGATCCGACCGCGCCGGGCCGCGAAATCTCGACCACCCAGGCGTACGTGCGTGTGATCACCACGCTGCTGAAGGACAAGGAAATCGGCCAGCGCATCGTGCCGATCCTGGTCGACGAATCGCGTACCTTCGGCATGGAAGGCCTGTTCCGCCAGATCGGTATCTTCAACCAGCAGGGCCAGCTGTACGAACCGGTCGACAAGGACCAGGTGATGTACTACCGCGAAGACAAGGCGGGCCAGATCCTGCAGGAAGGCATCAACGAAGCGGGCGGCATGTGCTCGTGGATCGCCGCGGCGACCTCGTACTCGTCGAACAACCGCGTGATGATCCCGTTCTACACCTTCTACTCGATGTTCGGCATGCAGCGCGTCGGCGACCTGGTCTGGCTGGCCGGCGACATCCGCGCGCGCGGCTTCCTGATGGGCGGCACCGCCGGCCGCACCACGCTGAACGGCGAAGGCCTGCAGCACGAGGACGGCCACAGCCACATCATCGCGGCCACGGTCCCGAACTGCATTCCGTACGACCCGACCTACGGCCACGAAGTGGCGGTGATCATCCAGGACGGCCTGAAGCGCATGGTGGAGAAGCAGGAAGACGTCTTCTACTACATCACCATCATGAACGAGAACTACGAGCAGCCGGGCCTGAAGCCGGGTACCGAAGAGGGCATCCTCAAGGGCATGTACCTGCTCCAGGAAGGCGACAAGTCGGCCGCCAACCGCGTCCAGCTGATGGGCTCCGGCACCATCCTGCGCGAGTCGGTGTTTGCCGCCGAGCTGCTGAAGAACGACTGGAACGTGGCCGCCGACGTCTGGTCCTGCCCGTCGCTGACCCTGCTGGCGCGCGATGGCCAGGATGCCGACCGCTGGAACCTGGTGCACCCGCAGGAGGAAGCCCGCCTGCCGTACGTGACCCAGCTGCTGAAGGACACGCAAGGCCCGATCGTCGCGACCACCGACTACATGCGCCTGTTCGCCGAGCAGATCCGCGCCTACATCCCGAACGGCCGCACCTATAAAGTGCTGGGCACCGACGGCTTCGGCCGCTCGGATTCGCGCGTCAAGCTGCGCGAATTCTTCGAGGTGAACCGCTACTACATCACGGTCGCCGCGCTGAAGTCGCTGGCCGAAGAAGGCAAGATCCCGGCCTCGACCGTTGCAGAAGCGATCGCGAAGTACGGCATCGATCCGAACAAGCCGAATCCTGTGACCCAGTAATGCTTCTGCCGTCGTTCCCGTGAAAACGGGAACCCATACTGAGGATCCGAAGCTGCAAGCGTTGGCAACTCCGGACTCTCAGCATGGATCCCCGTTTTCACGGGGATGACGACTCAAAGGCTAACTAATAAAAACGGAGCTACCCAACATGAGCATTGTGGAAGTCAAAGTCCCCGACATCGGCGACTTCAAGGAAGTGGAAGTGATCGAGCTGATGGTCAAGCCGGGCGACACCATCAAGGTCGACCAGTCGCTGATCACGGTGGAATCGGACAAGGCCAGCATGGAGATCCCGTCCAGCCATGCCGGCGTGGTCAAGGAACTCAAGGTCAAGGTCGGCGACAAGGTCGGCGAAGGCTCGGTGGTGCTGACGGTCGAGGAATCGGCGAGCGCCGCCTCCGGCGCTCCGGCCGCAGCCGCTGCGCCGGCCGCCGGCGAGGCGCCTGCGCCGAGCGCCCCTGCTGCTGCGCCGGCCCCTGCGGCGGCCGCCCCGGCAGCTGCGGGCGGGATCGTCGAAGTCACGGTGCCGGACATCGGCGACTTCAAGGAAGTGGAAGTGATCGAGCTGATGGTCAAGCCGGGCGACCAGATCAAGGTCGACCAGTCGCTGATCACGGTCGAATCGGACAAGGCGAGCATGGAGATCCCGTCCAGCCACGCCGGTACTGTCAAGGAAATCAAGGTCAAGGTGGGCGACAAGGTCGCCAAGGGTTCGCTGGTGCTGCTGCTCGAATCGGCAGCCGGCGCCGCCGCCGCCGCGCCTTCGGCAGCCGCTCCGGCGCCTGCCGCGGCCGCACCGTCGGCTGCCGCCGCACCGGCAGCAGCAGCGGCACCGGCAGCCGCCCCGGCCGCGTCGTCCGGCCCGGCACCGAGCTTCGCCAGCGCCCATGCCTCGCCGTCGGTGCGCAAGTTCGCCCGCGAACTGGGCGTCGACCTCGGCAAGGTCAAGGGTTCGGGCCCGAAAGGCCGCATCACCCAGCAGGACGTACAGGGCTTCGTGAAGGGCGTGATGGCCGCAGGCCCGACCGCCGCACCGGCCGCCGCCGCTGGCGGTGGCGCAGGCATGAACCTGCTGCCATGGCCGTCGCTCGACTTCAGCAAGTTCGGCCCGACCGAAACCCAGCCGCTGTCGCGCATCAAGAAGATCTCCGGCCCGAACCTGCACCGCAACTGGGTCATGATCCCGCACGTCACGCACTTCGAAGAAGCCGACGTGACCGACCTGGAAGCCTTCCGCGTCGATTCCAACGCCGCGTACGCGAAAGCCAAGTCGACGGTCAAGCTGACCATGCTGGCCTTCGTGATCAAGGCGTCGGTCGCCGCGCTGAAGAAGTTCCCGGCATTTAACGCGTCGCTGGACGAGCCGAACGGCGCGCTGATCCTGAAGCAGTACTACAACATCGGCTTCGCGGCCGACACACCGAACGGCCTGGTGGTCCCGGTGATCAAGGACGCCGACAAGAAGTCGGTCTCGCAGATCGCCACCGAGATGGGCGAGCTGTCCGCGCAGGCGCGCGAAGGCAAGCTGTCGCCGGCGAACATGCAGGGCGCAACCTTCACGATCTCGTCGCTGGGCGGCATCGGCGGCACCAACTTCACGCCGATCATCAACGCACCGGAAGTGGCCATCCTGGGCCTGTCCAAGTCGGCGATGAAGCCGGTGTGGGACGGTTCGGCCTTCCAGCCGCGCCTGATGCAGCCGCTCGCACTGTCGTACGACCACCGCGTGATCGACGGCGCCGGCGCGGCCCGCTTTGCCGCCTACCTGGCCGACGTCCTGGCCGACCTGCGCAAGACGCTGCTGTAAGGAGCCGACAAGATGAGCACCGTTGAAGTCAAAGTCCCGAATATCGGCGATTTCAAGGAAGTGGAAGTGATCGAGCTGATGGTCAAGCCGGGCGACACCATCAAGGTCGACCAGTCGCTGGTGACCGTGGAGTCCGACAAGGCCAGCATGGAGATCCCGTCGACCCACGCCGGCGTGGTCAAGGAACTGAAGGTCAAGGTCGGCGACAAGGTGGGCGAAGGCTCGCTGCTGTTGCTCCTCGACGAAGCAGGCGCCGGCGCGGCGCCGGCCGCAGCCAGCGCACCGGCCGCCCCTGCGGCGCCGGCGCCGTCCGCAGTCGCCCCGACTGCGGACGCCAAGCCGACCGATTCGTATGCGCCCGCTCACCCGACCCCGGCCGCCGCGCCGGCCCAGGTGCCGAACGCATCGAGCTACAGCGGCCAGGTCGACATCGAATGCGAAATGATGGTGCTGGGCGCGGGCCCGGGCGGCTACTCGGCCGCCTTCCGCTCCGCCGACCTCGGCATGAACACCGTGCTGGTCGAGAAGTACGCGACCCTCGGCGGCGTCTGCCTGAACGTGGGCTGCATCCCGTCCAAGGCGCTGCTGCACGTGGCGCACATCATGGACGAGACCGCGCACATGGCCGACATCGGCGTGTCCTTCGCCAAGCCGCAGGTCGACATCGACAAGCTGCGCGCCTACAAGGATGGCGTCATCAAGACCATGACCGGCGGCCTGGCCGGCATGGCCAAGGGCCGCAAGGTCAACGTGGTGCAGGGCGTCGGTAAATTCCTGAGCCCGAACCACATCGAAGTCACCGCTGCCGATGGCGGCAAGAAGGTCGTGGCCTTCCAGAAGGCGATCATCGCGGCCGGTTCCGCGGTCGTGAAGCTGCCTTTCGTGCCGGAAGATCCGCGCATCGTCGACTCGACCGGCGCGCTGGAACTGCGCCAGGTGCCGAAGCGCATGCTGGTCATCGGCGGCGGCATCATCGGCCTGGAAATGGCGACCGTGTACTCGACCCTGGGTGCGCGCATCGACGTGGTCGAGATGATGGACGGCCTGATGCAGGGCGCGGACCGCGAGGCCGTCAAGGTCTGGCAGAAGTTCAACGCGCACCGCTTCGACAACATCATGTTGAAGACCAAGACCGTCGGCGTGGAAGCGCTGCCGGAGGGTATCAAGGTGACGTTCGAAGCCGCCGAAGCCGGTCAGCCGGCGCCGGAAGCGCAGGTCTACGACCTGGTGCTGGTGGCCGTGGGCCGCAGCCCGAACGGCAAGAAGATCGGCGCGGAAGCCGCCGGCGTGGCGGTCACCGACCGCGGTTTCATCCCGGTCGACGGCCAGATGCGCACCAACGTGCCGCACATCTTCGCGATCGGCGACCTGGTGGGCCAGCCCATGCTGGCGCACAAGGCCGTGCATGAAGCCCACGTCGCTGCCGAAGCCGCGCACGGCGAGAAGGCCTTCTTCGATGCGAAAGTGATCCCGTCGGTGGCCTACACCGATCCGGAAGTGGCATGGGTCGGCCTGACCGAAGACGAAGCCAAGGCCAAGGGCATCAAGGTCGAGAAGGGCCACTTCCCGTGGGCCGCCTCGGGCCGCGCCGTGGCCAACGGCCGTTCGGAAGGCTTCACCAAGCTGCTGTTCGACGCCGAGACCCACCGCATCATCGGCGGCACCATCGTCGGCACCAGCGCCGGCGACATGATCGGCGAGGTCGCCCTGGCGATCGAGATGGGCGCGGACGGCGTGGACATCGGCAAGACCATCCACCCGCACCCGACCCTGGGCGAGTCGATCGGCATGGCCGCCGAAGCCTACGAAGGCGTCTGCACCGACCTGCCGCCGCCGCGCAAGCGCTGATTCTTGCGGTAAGCAGCATCGAAAGCCGGGACCACGTGTCCCGGCTTTTTTCTTTGTGCCTGCTTCCCGAGCAATAAGCCGCGTGAAGCGGGCTATTGCGAAAGGCGCCGCTATCGGCCTACATACCGAACACCCTGATGAGGGCGAAGGCGAGAAGTCCCACGCCCAGCAGCGACAGCATGAAGATGGCGGCCACCTTGCCGCCCGCGCGCAGCACCGCGCGCATCTCGTTCACGTTCTCCGTTCCCTTTTTCTTCTTCCCTTGGTCGTAATGCCACTTGATGGCGAAGAACATGCCCGTGGCTAGCACGAGAAACTTGAACGCCACGAAGACTACAGGGATCCATTCCATCATTTGAGTATTTCCTGGCTATTACTTGAACTTGACACTATCTGTCGTGGGCTTGCTGCACATTCTGAGACATACTACGTGAAAGCAATCTCCATACATCGAGACAAAATGTCCCAGTTGAAAGCCATACAAGATGAAGATTCGCCAATCTGGTTGCCGCGACTGGCCCGGAACAAAGGGCCGCGTTTTCTGCAGATTGCGGATGCCTTGCAGGCGGCGGTGGCAGACGGATCGCTGAAACCGGGCGACCGCCTGCCTCCGCAGCGCCAGTTGGCAGCATGGCTGGACGTCGACCTGACGACGGTCACGCGCGCATACGACGAAGCCAGGCGCCGCAACTTGCTGGAGGGTCGCGGCGCTCGACGCACGTATGTCGCGGCGCCGAAAGTCGAACTGACCTCGATCCTCGACCTGAGCATGAATACCCCACCGCCGCCGGATGGCGTGGACTTCGACGACATGCTGAAACAGGGTCTGTCCCAAGTACTGATGAGGGCAGATAATGAATTGCTGATGACTTACCACCTGGGCGGGGGAAGCGACTCCGACCGCAAGGCTGGCGCCCAATGGCTCGAACCGATGTTTGGGCACCTGGATCCTCGACAGCTTGTCGTCTGTCCGGGCGCGCAAGCGGCGATCGCGGCATTGATCCTTGCGCTGACGGAGCCTGGCGATGTGATCCTGGCAGAGCCAACGACTTATCCCGGCTTGCGTGCCGCAGCGACCCAATTCGGCCGGCACATCGTTGCAGTGGAAGCCGACAGGCACGGGATGGTGCCCGGGATGCTCGAGGCAGCGTGCCGCCAGCACAAGCCTGGGCTGGTCTACCTCAATCCGACATTACAGAACCCGACCGCCATCACCATTCCGGAGCGCCGGCGCAGGGAGCTCGCCAGCATCGCCAAGCGCTGCAATGTGCGCATCGTCGAAGACGATCCCTACTGGCTCCTTGCCGATGCTCCGCCACCACCCATTGCCACGTTTGCCCCGCAACAGGTGGTCTACATCTCGACCCTGTCGAAATGCCTGACGCCCGGCTTGCGTATCGCCTTCGTACTCGTACGCGACCCGGACGAACGCGAGCGTTTCCTGGCCGCGCTACGATCATTTGCGCTGATGGTCGCTCCCCTGACGGCCGCACTGGCCACCCAGTGGATCGTCGACGGTTCGGCGCGCGGCTTGATGGAAGGCGTACGCAAGGAGGCGCGCCTGCGCCACCGGATGGCCCGGGATATCCTGGCGGGGCGCTACAGCGGCACCGGAGACGGCCTGCATGTCTGGCTCGAGTTGCCGGCGTATTGGAACTCCTCGCAGCTTGCGCGTGCGGCCGACAGCGAGGGCATCGCAGTCACGCCGGCGGAGGCATTCGCAACCGGCAGCGGATCCGTGAATGCAATCCGCATCTCTCTGGGGAGCATCAAGGATCGCGGACGCTTGCAGGCGGGTCTGCAACGGCTGTCTCAATTGCTTGCGCGGCGGCCCGAGTCGTTGAGTGCTGCTGTGGTTTGACTGTCCGGGATTCTTGCCTCAGTGTTTATTTATCGTAAGATGTGGTACGAAAGCTATCATATAGGCTCGCTCGTCCATGCATGAGTACATTGAACGCCTCCAGGCACCCCGCGACCGCATGCTTCATCTATGGTTTGAGCCTTGGGCAGAAGGCCTTGCTTTCCCAGCCGGCATGATGGTCGAACTTCGCGCGCTCTCGCCCCTCCCGGGCAAGCTGGAACTTGATGTAACGCCCGAACGGACTGCCGTCTACGGCTGGGCTGGCAGTACTTTGCAAGTCTTCGCTGACGGAGAGCTGATTCGGTCGTTTGATCAAGCTGTTCCAGACGTTCTCTCAAGGCTGTCGACCAGAGAAAGCATCACTTTGCTCTTTGGAGCACCACCTGTGCCCACGGCCGAGGAAGGTGGAAGTTCACTGAAGCGTCCGTGGTGGCGTATATGGGGGTAGGAATGACTCAGGGTCGAATCCTGCCTACAAATGTGCTTCTCTGAATCGCGATAACGATGCCCTGCATATCAATCGACCTGAATGGAATAGGCATAGCAACGATCAACGTCGCAGGGATGGACGTCGTTGATGTGTCGGTCCATGGCGCACTTGATCGCGAACAAAAAGCAACGCTGAGCGCAATGGGTGGAAATTATACTGAGGGTGGTTGTGGGCATCTGATCTGGGTTGACGAACGTAGTTTGCTAGCGAGCGATGTTTTGAACGTCAGGTTGAATGAAGCATGTGACCGCGCGGACCAGGGCAAAACTATTGCGGAGCTCTACCCTGACGAAGAGCCGACTACCAGATCCGACTTTTCGATTAGCGACGACATGGCGGCGGAGATACGTGCTCGTCCACGATTGCACGAAGGCTTTATTGTTCAGGTCGAAACTTCCTTGGCCCAAAAGGCGAAAGCGACAAGCGACGACTTTAACACCGACTTCGCGTTCAGTTTTTTGTGGAACCGCTTTCATCCGGATCAAGTGCGAGTACGCTTGGCCACGTATTGCCTTGACGATGTACTTGCCAGAACAGGTGGTACAGAGCATATGCGAACAACGCTGTCTTTTGGAGACAGTGTTTCGCTTTCAGTTTTGTAACAAGACCGATGGACAACTCGAAACTGGTAGCAGAGTGGCAAACGAAAGTCGTTGCATGTTGTGAGACGAAACTCGGGCGTCAACTTTCTGAGATAGAACTTCAGTCCATCAAACGGTTCAGTGGGTTTCAGGCTCTGGAGATGATTGAGGATACGGTCACGCATGCTCCACCCGACGAAGTCGAGCGATACCTTGCTCAATTGCGGGCCAGCTAACTGCTTGCTCCAGCGAGATCCGCTTGGGGACGGTTGCGATCACCGGTCGAATCCACGGCCGAGAGCGGCCATATCAGCAAGGAAGTTATGAAACGATTTTTCCCAGCCTTGTTAATAATGCTCTGCACTAGTGCATTCGGCCAACATGATCGTTTTACCCAGGCATTATTAGATCAAGATGGCGGAGCCCTGCGGCTATACCGAGCCGATGGGAGTCAATCTGCCGCGCCTAAGCTGGAGGAACAAGATACTTTTGGAAAGCCAGTTGTCGCAAGCAATCAACGATATGTGGGCTGGCTGGCCTTGTTTCCCGATCAGGGTGCTTCCTACTCCCAACCACTGTATCTGGTAGTGATGGATACATCCAATCGCCTTCGACGCTTCAGAAGCGATTTCGGAATGGTCTTCAGCTGGTGTTTTAGCACAAAGGGAACAGAGGTGGTTTTCCAGTCCAGCTTCCCCCACGGCGCTACTCCTGTTGAGTTCCAGTTGCGCCGCATCAGTGACGGAAGGCTGCTTCGCCGATTCCAACTCCCTGAGAATGAATCGCTTCAGGACGGGGAGCAAGCTTGGCATTAGCGGCTTCCATCCTGGACCAGGTGCGCAGCGCCACATCATGGTGCTGGCTAGCTCGGCTATACAGCGGAAGGTCGGTAGCGGACGTTACATCAGGTCCGTAACCTGCCGGGAGCCGACGTGTTCGATCCTGGGTATCCGTCGGCGTCGAGATATGGTGTTCGACGTTACGGTCCCAGGTGGATGACCGCATCAATTCCCTGAGTCCCTGCGCCGGCCGTCATCCCAGAACTTCTCCATCGACAGGAAGGTGTACGACGCCGTCCACCCGATCAGCAGCATGCCGTTCAGCGCTTCCAGCCCCGCCAGCAAACGCAGGTCGCCGTGCGGCAGCACGTCGCCATAGCCCAGGGTCGTGTAGGTTTCGGCGGAAAAGTACAGGCAGCGCGTGAAAGGCAGCGTGCCCGGATCGCCCATCCGGCCGATGTCGAAATAGGTGGCCAGTACGTAGTAGGCCGCGCCGTACAGCAGGATCTCGAGGAAGTGCGCGCCGAACGCACCGATGATCACGAACACGAGCTGCACGCGCGGCCGGATCCGCAGCGCGGGCAGGCCGGCCGTCAGCAGGCGCAGCACCTCGTAGTGGATGACGGTCGTGGCGACCAGCAGGAACAGGCAGGTGGCGGCGGCGATGTCCATGGCGGACAGCTTAACGTGAAGCGCCGCTGCGCAGCGCAGCATTTCTGAAGCGGGTGACGGTCGCCACGCGTCCTGCGGACAAGCGGGATTGCTGCTCTAATACCGTTAGCCCGAAAACGTCGTTCCCGGCATTGCCGGAAACGACTTCCCGCGCAGGCGGGAATCCACGTTTTTCGAACCGCCATGAACTTGGGTTCCCGCCTTCGCGGGGACGACGGTTCATCCGCTAACAAAAGGAGCAGAACAATGACCATCGGATTCATCGGCCTCGGCGCCATGGGCCAGCACATGGCAAGCAAGCTGCTGGCCTCCGGCCAGCCTGTCCACGTCTGGAACCGCAATCCCGACCCGCTGCAGGCGCTGGCCGCGAAAGGCGCCAAGCCTGCCGCGACGGCCGCCGAGTGCGGCATCGCCGACGTCGTCTTCACCATGCTGGCCGACGACAACGCGACCCGCGCGGTGATGGTCGACGGCGGCGTGCTGGACGCGATGGCGCCGGGCAGCATCCACGTCAACATGGCCACGGTATCCGTCGCGTTCGCGCGCGAGATGGCGGCGCTGCACGTGGAGAAGGGCGTCGGCTACGTGGCCGCGCCGGTGCTGGGCCGCGTGGACGTGGCCGAAGCCGGCAAGCTGAATATCCTGGCCGGCGGCGCGGACGAGCTGGTCAACCGCGTGCAGCCGCTGTTCGACCTGATGGGCCAGAAGACCTGGCGCTTCGGCGATGCGCCGGAGCAGGCGAACGCGGTCAAGCTGGCCTGCAACCTGACCCTGGCCTGTGCGATCGAAGCGATGGGGGAGGGCTCGGCGCTGGCGCGCGCGCACGGCATCCCGGCCGCGGATTTCATCGACCTGATCACGACCACCCTGTTCGCCGGCTCGCCCGTGTACAAGGGCTACGGCGGCATGATCGCGCAGGAGCGCTACAGCCCGGCCGGGTTCAAGCTTTCCTTGGGCCAGAAGGACGTGCGCCTGGCGGTCGAGGCGGGGCAGGGCAAGGGTTTGCCGCTGGCCTTCGGCGATGCCTTGCAGGGCGTGCTGAAGGAAGCCATCGACCATGGCGACGCCGATCTCGACCTGGCGGCGCTCGGCAAGAATGCCGCGCGCAGGGGTAAAATCGGCTGATGGAAAAACTGATTGCAGAACTGACCCGGCTGTATCTGGCGCCGGAAGCCGTGACCCGCGAGGTGCTGGCCCAGCACATCCTCGGCAAGACCACGCTGGCCATCAAGCTGACCACGGCCGATGGCCTGACGCGCGCGCTGGCGATCCCCTTCCGCAAGGTCTTCGGCGATGGCGAGACGGGACACTGGGAGCGCCTGTGCAAAGTGGCGAACGCCCTGCAGGCCGAGCTTGGGTTACCGGTGCCGGCGGTGAGCATCGACGGCGTCAACGCCTACCGCCTGTGGCTGTCGCTGGAGACGCCGGTGCCGGCGGACCAGGCCCAAGACTTCCTGGAACTGCTGCGCCAGGCCTACTTTCCCGGGCTCGAACTGGCGCCCGACGCCGCCACCGCGCCGGTCTACCTGCCGCCCTGCCTGAACCCGCGCAGCGGCAAGTGGGCAGCCTTCATCCATCCGGGCATGGGCGCGTCCTTCGCCGAGGAATCGGGGCTGGAGGTGGCGCCGCCGCTGGCGGGGCAGGTCGGCTTCCTGGAGGGGCTGGACAGCATCGACGAAGAGCAGTTCCGCCAGGCGCTGCGCAAGCTCGAACAGCGCCGCGCGCCCGCAGCGGCGCCTGCGCCAGCGCCCGCACCCGAGCCCGTGAGCTCGGAGCCGGCCGCCACCGCGCTGGCCGCGGAACTCCCGCCGCAGCCGGCCGCGCCGTCCCAGCCGCGGACGCGCAGCCGGGCCGCTGCCCAGGCTGGAGCGTCCACGCCTGCCACCCCCGACGGCCTGCTGCTAAAGGACGCGACGCTGGAAGACATCGTGCGCTTCCTGCACGAGAAAAATATCGAGCCGACCTTCCGCTTCCTGCCGCCGCGCTGAGCTCAGGCCGGCCGCGCCCGGATGATGTCGTTGCTGCCGACGTGGGCGAACGACACGATTCCCCGGCCGCCGTCCTTGGCGCGATACAGGGCTTCGTCGGCCGCTTCGGTCAATGCCTCGATATCGCTGCCGTTATGCGGAAAGCGCGATACCCCGATGCTGGCGCCGACCGCGCCGTCCGCGAGCCGGCCGTGCAGCTTCGGAGACAGCGATTCGATGAGCCGCTGTCCAAGTTGTTCCAGGTCCTTGCGGGACACATCCCCTTCGATCAGCAGGCCGAATTCGTCGCCGCCCAGGCGCGCAAGGAACTCGCCATCGCGCAGGCTGGCCTGGAGGCGCGTAGCCGCTTCCTTGAGGACGTCGTCGCCAACCAGGTGACCGAGCGAGTCGTTGACCTTCTTGAAGCCGTCCAGATCGACGAACAGCAGCGTGAATGTCCCGCGGTCACGGCGGTGCTTGTTGAGCAGTTGGCGCGCCCAGCGGTCGAAGAAGCGCCGGTTCGGCAAACCCGTCAGCGCGTCATACGACGCTTCCCGGGCCAGGGTCTGGGCAAGGTTATCGTTGATGCGTATCGTCTTCGACATGGAGCGCCAGGCATGGACCGCCAGCGCGGACACCACGGCCAGGATCAGCACCAGCAGGACGGCGGTGCGCCGCAGCCGCGCATCCAGGTTGTCGATGGCGCGGTTCCGCTGTAGCTGCAACTGTTCGATGTTGCGCTGGATGAGCTGGCGGGCGTCGTCCATGGCCGACTTGCCGTAGCCGCGTTTCACGACCTCCAGCACGGCGGCCGAGTCGCCACGCTTCTTCAGCACGATCGTACGGTCGAGTTCTTCCAGCTTCTGTTCCGCCAGCAGCATGATCTTCGGGAAATCGGCGACGGGCTGTTCTTCCGGACGGATCGATTGCTGGGCTTTCCGGATGCTTTCCCTGATGTGGTTCTTGCCGCGGTAGTAGGGATCGAGGTAACTCTCCTGGCCGGTCAGGATGAAGCCGCGTTGTCCCGTTTCCGCGTCGAGCAGGTCGACCAGTACGTTGCGTATTTCGATGCGGGCAAGGTCGTTATTGCGCAGCCTGCCCATGGTCCCGTGCAGATCGACGACTTCCCGTACAAAAAACACGCCGAGCGCAGCGACCAGGAGGAGGGCAAGGGTCAATGCGAAGTTGCTGCGGCGGAGATTGGAGTGGGGGACGATCTGCGAGCTGGACATCCTGAGCCTTGCTTTATGGAATCATCGTCATGCTAACTTAAATGTGAAGAAATTTCACATTTAACTTGTTTCCCGCGACGCTGCGCGTGCAGCAGCCCGCCTGCACCGGTCGCGCACGACAGTACCGCGGCGACCGCGCCACGCGCCCTGCCGGATATGCCGGCGCTGGGGCGCGCGACGTGGCAACATGGCTTCTTTGTCAACGCCGAACTGGAGCCACCTCATGATCAAGACCGTTTCACGCCTGCTGCTGTTGCCGCTGCTGGTGCTGGCTACCCTGGCCCGGCCAGCCGCCGCCGAGCCTCCGGCTGCGCCCGCCGCCTTCGAGAAACTGGTGCCGCGCGAGTTTGCGGACGGACTCCGGCTGGTCGAGATCAGGCCGCGCTGCGCGGATTGCCCGGCCTGGCGTAGCGTCGACGTGGCGCCGGCGGAGCCGGGTGGAGCGGTGCGCAAGGAGCAAGTGAGCATCGTCGACGGGGTCACCGCCATGTACGCGTATCCCGGCAGCGGCTTCTTTGCCAACACCAAGGTCGAGAGAAGCGCGCCGGGCCGCTACGAACGGGACAAGGACATCCTGGTCGAGGCGCTCGAGCATGTATATGCCAACGGCAGCAGGCATGCCGAAAGCTACCTGAAGGCGCACCCGGAAGTGAAGGAAAAACTGGACCGCATCGTCGCCGGCAGGGATTACATGGAATTCGAGCGGGCGCAGTACAGGGGCGTCGAGTATGTGGCCCTGACCCAGAATGCACTCATCGCCAACGCCAGCGCCATGCCGACCCAGTTGCACATCTTCGTGCCGCGGGACGACGTCATCGTCACCGCCTACCTGATGAAGCAGAAGACCACGATGTTCAGGACCGTGGACGAATTCCGCCGCTCGCAGCGCGCCTTCATCGAAGGCTATATCGATTTCCTGGTGGGCGTGGCTCCCAAATGAAAAACGCCGCCCGGCTTCAATCCGGACGGCGTCGCGTGTGGAGCAAAAAAGACCGATGACTTAACTGTAGGCCGTGAAGGTCTGCGGAATCTCGATATGGCCCGAGCGGGCCGCATCGGCGTAGGCGCGCATTTCGGCGACCACGGCTTCCATCTGCTCGCTGTTCGGATTTGCCAGGAAGCCCTTCATGCGCTCCTGCAGCGCAGCCTGCTGGTCTCGCCATTCGTAACGGGACGCCTTGCTCATGCTACCCCCTTGCGGCGAACTGCCGTCGTTGTATTTATCTTGTTCATGACACCCTCCTTCATAAGGGCTTCAGGATGCCCCAAGGTGGTGCAAGCGGTCAGTGCGATGCCGCACATTGACCCTGGCGCTCAGGGCCTGGCCAGCACCGCGTGGTAGAACAGGTCGAGACGGCCTTCGAGTTCGCGCTCCATTTCTTCCGGCGTGCGCTGCTGTCTAGCCAGCACGAAGCGGCACAGCTGGTCGCCCGAAATACAGCTCATCAGGAATTCCGGCAGCAGGTCGAGCGCGACGTCGGCGCGCAGCTGGGGACGGATATCCGGGTGCGCAAAGAAGCGGGCGAGCATCTCGCGGGTCTGGCGTGGACCGCCATTCCAGAAGGCTTCCGCCAGCTCGGGATTGGTCGGCGCCTCGGCCATGACCACGCGCTGCATTTCGATCGCTTCCTGCGAATTTTTCAGTTCGACCAGCTGGTGCGCGAAATCGGCGACCACTTCCTTGAACGGGCGAGGGTCCGAATCCATTGGCTGGCTGCTGAAGTAGCGGTCGCGCTTGGCCGCCAGCACGGCATGCAGCAGGCCCGCCTTGCCGCCGAATTTCACATAGATCGTGCGTACCGCGACGTGGGCGGCGCGGGCGATCGACTCCAGGCTGGTCTTGGTATAGCCATTCTTGAGGAAGAGCCTGCCTGCGGTGTCGAGCAGCTCCTGCATGCGTGCTTCGACTTCGTCGGCCTTGGGCCGGCCAGCCGCCTTGCAAGTGCTATCGATGGGATCGTGCAGTGGTTTGTCCATGTCGACACTCTAGCGCAGGAAAAAATGAAATGCAACCGTTTCATTTCTTGACTTCGCGGGATTCTTGTCGAATAATGCGATGAATCCATTTCATTTTTCTTCGGAGTCGTATTCATGCCAGATTCGCATACCACGGTCGAGAACCCGTCCGCCGCCGCGGTTCCTCCGGCAGCGCCGGCCACGCCTGCCAACGCGAGCAAGGGGCCGCCCAAGCGCGTGCTGATCGTGGTCGGCCTGATCGCGCTGGCTGCCATCGGCGCCGGCGGCCGCATGTGGTATCGCAGCAGCAACTTCGTCGATACCGAAAACGCCTACATCACCGGCCACGTGCACCCTGTATCGAGCCGCATCCCGGGCGTGGTGACCAAGGTCCTGTTCGACGACAACCAGGTCGTGAAAGCCGGCGACGTGCTGGCCGAGCTGGACCCGGCCGACCAGGGCGTGAAGGTCGAGCAGATCCAGGCCCAGATCGCCAGCGTGCAGCAGCAGATCCTGCAGGCCGACGCCGCCGTCGAGCAGGCGCGTGCCCAGGCTTCGGCCGCCGGCGCCCAGGTGGTGCAGGCCCAGGCCAACCTGGTGCGCGCCAGGCAGGACGCCGAGCGCTACGGCCAGCTGTATAACACCACCATGAAAGCCGTCTCGAAGGCCGAGGTCGACGCCGCCACCGCCGCGCGCGCCGGCGCCACCGCCGACGTCAATGCGCGCCGCGACAACGCCGCCGCCGCCAAGGCCCAGATCGCCGCCGCCGCCTCGGCGCGCGACGTGCTGAAGGCCCAGGTCAAGGTGCTGCAGGCCCAGCTCAAGGACGCCCAGCAGCAGCTCGGCTACAACCAGATCGTCGCCCCGGTCGCCGGCCGCATCGGCAAGCGCAGCGTCGAAGTGGGCGCCCGCATCCAGCCGGGCCAGCAGCTCGCCGCGATCGTCCAGGACGACGTGTGGGTGACCGCCAACTTCAAGGAAACCCAGCTGCCGGGCCTGGCGCCCGGCCAGGAAGTGAAGATCGAAGTCGACGCCCTGAAGGACAAGGAATTGATCGGCCGCGTGGACAGCTTCTCGCCGGCCTCGGGCAACCAGTTCGCGCTGCTGCCGGCCGATAACGCGACCGGCAACTTCACCAAGATCGTCCAGCGCGTGCCGGTCAAGATCACCTTCAGGCCGGAAGACCTGAAGAAGTACGCGGGCCGCCTGGTGCCGGGCATGTCGACCGTGGTCGAGATCGACCTGCGCCAGAACACCAGGCACTAAGGATCGCCATGACGAGTTCCACCACGGCCATGAAGACGCCCGCGGGACCCGGCGCGCCGCGTCCGGTGCCGCACAACGCGCCGCCGGGGGCACCGGCCAATGGCGCGCACATCGACGCGCGCACCTGGATCGCGGTGTTCGCCGGCATGCTCGGCGCCTTCATGGCGGTGCTCGACATCCAGATCACCAACTCCTCGCTGCGCGACATCCTCGGCACGCTGTCGGCGACCCAGGAAGAGGGCTCGTGGATCTCGACCGCCTACCTGTGCGCCGAGATCGTGGTGATCCCGATGACCGCGCTGTTCGTGCGCGCCTTCGGCCAGCGCCGCTACCTGATGGGCACCACCGCCTTCTTCCTGCTGTTCTCGACCCTGTGCGGCACGGCCTGGAACCTGCAGAGCATGATCGTGTTCCGCATGCTGCAGGGCTTCACCGGCGGCGCGCTGATCCCGATGGCGATGACGCTCGTGATGACCCGCCTGCCTCCCGCCAAGCGCGCGGTCGGCATGGCGATGTTCGGCCTGACCGCGACCCTGGCGCCGGCCATGGGCCCGACCCTGGGCGGCTACCTCACCGAGCTGTATGGCTGGCCCTCGATCTTCTACATCAACTGGGTGCCGGGCGTGCTGCTGATCGCCGGCATGTACTGGGGCATCGACAAGGAACCGAAGAACCTGCAGGCCCTGCTCAAGGCCGACTGGCTGGGCATCGCCTTCATGGCGGTCGGCCTGGCCAGCCTCACCATCTTCCTGGAAGAGGGCAATTCGAAGGACTGGTTCGAATCGAGCTTCATCATCACTTTCGCCGCGCTGGCGCTGACCGGCATCCTCGGCTGGATCGTGATCGGCTTCTGGCGCAAGGAACCCTTCGTCAACCTGCAGCTCTACGGCCAGCGTAACTTCCTGGTGGCGACCATGCTGTCGGCGGTGGTCGGGATGGGCCTGTACGGCTCGTCCTACCTGCTGCCGCTGTACCTGGGCCAGATCGCCGGCTATTCGCCGATGCAGATCGGCGAGGTGATCGCCTGGATGGGCCTGCCGCAGCTGTTCGTGATGCCTTTCGTGGCGCGCCTGTCGCAGAAGATCGATAACCGCATCATGTGCATGTTCGGCCTAGGGCTGTTCGGCGTGTCCTGCCTGATGAACGCCCACATGGATGCGTCGACCGGCTACGACCAGCTGATGCTGTCGCAGATCATCCGCGCGATCGGCCAGCCCTTCGTGATGCTGACCCTGTCGAACTTCGCGATGAACGGCGTGATGCCGAAGGACATGCCGTCGGCCTCGAGCCTGTTCAACATGACCCGCAACCTGGGCGGCTCGGTCGGCATCGCGCTGCTGGCCACGGCCCTGACCAACCGCGAGCACTTCCACTCGGCGCGCCTGGGCGAAGCGGTGTCGCTGGCATCCGCCGCCACGCAGACCCGCCTGGACCAGCTGACCCAGGCCTTCGTGGCACGCGGCATCGACCCGGCCACCGCGGCCAACCAGGCGATCGAAGCGATCGACCGCATCGTGCGGCGCGAGTCCTATGTGATGGCCTACAACGACGGCTTCTTCATCGTCGGCGTGATCCTGCTGGCTGCGATCGTGCCGCTGTGGTTTGCGGACAAGGTCAAGTCGCCGGGTGGGGCTGGTGGCGGAGGCCACTGACATTTGCCTCGTAGAGGATAACTATCAATGAAAAACACCATGATCAAGCCTGTCATCCAAACCGCCCTGGCCGCCGCCGTCGCCGCGCTGCTTTCCGCCTGCGGCACCGTCGGCCCCGACTTCAAGGCCCCGGCCGGCGTCGCGGCTCCGGCTTACCGCCACGTCCAGGCCGGCCAGCAGGAGCAGGCTGCGCGCCTGCCGGCCGACTGGTGGACCGTGTTCGGCGACCAGACCCTGAGCGCCCTCGAGACGCGCGCGCTGCATGACAATCCGAACGTGCGCGCCGCCGCGCAGCGCCTGGTGCAGGCGCAGGCCCAGCTGGGCGTGGTGCGCGCCGGCCAGCTGCCGACGGTGAGCGTGGGCGCCGGTGTGTCGAACTCGCGCACCTCGGCCGAGACCTCGCAGGGCCTGGCGCTGGGGCACCGCTCGATCGAAGGCAATAACTACCAGGCCGGCGCCAACTTCTCGTGGGAGCTGGACCTATGGGGCCGCGTGCGCCGCGTGGTCGAAGCGACCGACGCCCAGGCCCTGGCGGCCCAGGACGACCGCGACGGCGTGCTGCTGATGCTGTCGAGCCAGGTCGCAACGACCTACTGGCAGCTGCGCGGCCTGGACGCCGAGCTGGCGATCCTGCGCAACGCGCTGGCGACCCGCCGCGAATCGCAGGAGCTGATCGAGGCGCGCTTCAATGCCGGCCTGTCGAACGAGCTGGACGTGTCGCGCACCCGCATCGAGCGCGCCAACGCCGAAGCCGACCTGCACGAAGCCCAGCGCCAGCGCAACACGCTGGAGCATGCGCTGGCGGTGCTGGTGGGCGCTTCGCCGAGCGAGCCGCTGATCCCGGCCAGCCAGGACGCCGCATTGCAGAATAAAGCGTTACCTGAGCCGCCGGGCATCCCGGTCGGCCTGCCGGCCAGCCTGCTGGGCCAGCGCCCGGACCTGGCATCGAGCGTCGCTACCCTGAAGGCGTTCAACGCCCAGGTCGGCGTGGCCGAAGGCGCGTTCTATCCGGCGCTGTCGCTGACCGGCAACTTCGGCTATGCCTCGGAAAACCTGCGCAACCTGGCCCAGGGCAGCGCGCGCCAGTTCTCCTTCGGTCCGCTGGCGCTGTCGCTGCCGGTGTTCGACGCCGGCCGCAACCGCGCCAACCTGAAGCTGGCCCAGGCCCGTTACGACGAGGCGGTGGCGAACCATGAAGCGCGCCTGCTGACCGCGCTGCGCGAAGTGGAAGATGCGCTGTCCGACGTGCAGCAGCGCCAGCAGCAGGGCGAGGTGCAGGCCCAGGCCCAGCAGGCCGCAGCCCGCGCGCTGCTGGTGGCGCAGGCACGCTACGACCGCGGCGTCTCGACCTATCTGGATGTGACCGACGCCCAGCGCAGCACGCTGGCGGCGGACCGCGCCGCGGCGCAGATCCGTACCCAGCGCCTGCTGGCGGCGGTGTCGGTGGCGCGGGCGCTGGGTGGTGGTTGGGTGCAGGGGGAGCCTGTCGCTACGATTGCGAAGGCTGGTAATTAAATCTTTTAAAAACACCTTGGATTCCCGCCTTCGCGGGAATGACGGATCGCAAGCCGCTGGCCGAAAAGACCGTCATTCCCGCGCAGGCGGGAATCCAAGTTCTTCAATTAACCCCTAGCGCTTCTTGGGCCCACCCTTCTGGTGCTGCGCCCGCTGCTGCTTCTGCTGCGTCTGCACGCGGTTCTGCTTTGCGGTGTACAAGGCCACCGCTTCCTTCTTGGCCTGTTCCAGCGTCCGCAGTTCTTCCTTGTCGTCGTGGACGACGAAGTACTCGGCGTCCTGCGCCTGCATCACCAGCTTGATGGCGGCTTCGTCTTCCATGTCGTACATCTCGGTGAGCAGGGTGGTCACTTCGTCGAGGAAGGCTTCGTAGGTCAGGGTCGTCATGGTGTTCGTTTCAAATTGCGTGTAAGGCCGCCATTATCGCAAACTGGCCGCTTGCGCGGGCGCCGGTGTAATATCGGCCATCATCTTACACACAGGCCGGTACCATGTCCGCACGCTCGCTCCTCCTCGCCGCACTGCTGTCTTCCACCGCCGCCTTCGCATCCGCGCAAGCCTGGCAGGCGGCCCCCAGCGGCACCGGGGCGGAACTGCGCGGCCTGTCCGTCGTCAGCGAGCAGGTGGCGTGGGCCAGCGGGGCGAAGGGCACGGTCCTGCGCACGGTCGACGGCGCGCACTGGCAGGCGATGCAGGTGCCGGACGCCGACAAGATCGACTTCCGCGACATCCACGCGGTCGATGCGAAGACCGCCATCGTGATGGGCGCGGGTCCTGGCGCGGCTTCGCGCATCTACCGCACGGAGGACGGCGGCGCGAGCTGGAAGCTCATGGCGACCAACCAGGTGGCCGAGGGATTCTGGGACGCGATGGCGTTCTGGGACAAGGACAACGGCATCCTGTTCGGCGACCCGGTCAAGGGCAGCTTCCAGGTCTACACCACCAGCGACGGCGGCGCGAGCTGGCATGAAGTCGCGGCCAAGGGACTGGAAGCGATGCCGAACGAAGGCGCGTTCGCGGCCAGCGGCACCTGCCTGACCGTGGCCGGCGCCAGCGACGCCTGGATCGCCACCGGCGGCAGCGCGACCTCGCGGGTGTTCCACTCGGCTGACCGCGGCAAGACCTGGCGCGCGCAATCGACGCCGGTTCCGGCCGGCGCGGCGGCGCGCGGCGTGTTCTCGGTCGCCTTCCTGAACACGAAAGAGGGCTTTGCGGCCGGCGGCGACTACAAGGAAACGCAGATGGCCGGCATCAACGGCGCACGTACCGAAGACGGCGGCGCGAGCTGGACGCCGGTGCAGGTGGCCCCTGGCGGCTATATGTCGGTGGTGGTGCCGGTTCCCGGCGCGCCGCGCGCGCTGGTCGCCGCGGGCCTGGCCGGTTCCGGGTATTCGCGCGACGGCGGCCGTAGCTGGACCGTGCTGGACAAGACGCCGATGAACACCGTCGGTTTCGCGACGCCGTCGAGCGGCTGGGCGGTCGGGCCGAAGGGGCTGCTGATGAAGTACGGCGGGCCGGCGCTGGATGGCAGGGAAAAGCAGTGACGGGAATATGATCGATTAGTCGACTGCGCCTACCAGGACGATGATCGAACGAAGGAGTCGAGGATCGTTAAACATGCCTGGCGGAACTCCATCGAACTCGGCGGCATTGAACCTGGACCGGATCATTCAGCGTGGATAGACGAATCCGGTGCGGATATCAGTCGGCAGCAGGCGCTTGCCATCGCGCACCATCAGGCGCTGGGGCGGCTCGTCGCCGGCCAGCGCACGCCATATGACGGGCAGTCCTTCGCCCTTTCGCAACAGCTCGTCGCTGCGTTCGAAGACGTTGAGGCAGCCTGTCGCCGCCAGCAGCGCCTGTACGATGGTCACCTTCCAGAAGTCGACGCCGGCAGCGTTGAACTGGCATACTAGGTAACCGCCGGTCCCCCCATAGCTGTGCACCAGAAGGCCCGGCAGGCCGTCCTTTTCGCCATCGATTACCAGGGCCAGGGCTTGCGGATCGGCGCCACGCACGGCAGCGGCGCGCCGCGCGACCGCGGCCTGCACGCGACGCTTGATCATTGCGTGGTCTACCGGTTCGTCCTCGCGCAGGGTCCAGACGCGGGCCGCGATCTGTGACTTGGCGTTATATGCCGCGCGGGCCAGGAACTGGCGCGACGACGACTGCACGACCGCGGTGGCGCCGGGCTTGCTGCGTTCCCGGGGCCCGCCCTCGACCTTGTCGATGGCCGAGAGGTAAATCCAGGGATCGCCGGACAGCAGGGTTTTTTCCTTGCCCTGTTTGATGGTGATGATGAGCATATGCAGGCTTCGTTTTCAGGAGCCGAATGATACAGCAAGGCTTTGTCGGCCCGGGTGTGTCCAGATACCGATCCTGGGCCAGCCGAACAGGATTACAATCGCCCAACTACAACTATCCCAATCCGAGACACCATGAAGACCCTGCTGCTCCCACTCGCTCTTGCCGTCCTCGGCACCATCACCGCTCCCACGTTCGCTGCCGACGCACCCGCGCCGGCCCATGCAGCCGCCCCGGCCACGGCCGCCGAACTGACCACGATGGCCAGGCGCTTCGCCCCGGTCGACCTGGACGCCGACACCAGCAAGCTGTCGAAGGGCGACCGCATCGCCATCGCAAAGCTGATCGAGGCCGCGAAGATCGTCGATACCCTGCAGCTGCGCCAGCGCTGGTCCGGCAACGAGGCGCTGTGGGCGGCGCTGCAGAAGGACACCAGCGCGCTGGGCAAGGCGCGCCGCGACTACTTCTGGCTGAACAAGGGACCGTGGTCGATCATCGACGGCAACCGCTCCTTCATGCCGGCCGAATTCGCCGGCATCAGGATCCCGCTTGAAAAGCCGCTGGGCGCCAACTTCTATCCGGAAGGGGCGAGCAAGCAGGATCTCGAGGCCTGGATGAATTCCCTGTCGCCGCAGGACAAGGAGCAGGCGCAATGGTTCTTCACGACGATCCGCAACACCAAGGACGGCACGGGCGCCAAGCGCTACGCCATCGTGAAGTACTCGGACGAATACGCGACCGAGCTGCAGCAGCTGTCGAAGCTGCTGAAGGAAGCGGCCAACGCCACCGACAACGCCTCGCTGAAGAAATTCCTGAACCTGCGCGCCGACGCCTTCCTGTCGAACGATTACCTGGCCTCGGACTTCGCCTGGATGGACCTCGATTCGCCGGTCGACGTCACCATCGGCCCGTACGAGACCTATAACGACGAGCTGTTCGGCTACAAGGCCGCCTTCGAGGCCTATGTGAACGTGCGCGACGCCAAGGAGACCGAGAAGCTGAACTTCTTCGGCAAGCACATGCAGGAGCTGGAAAACAACCTGCCGATCGATCCGAAGTACCGCAATCCGAAGGTCGGCGCGATCGCCCCGATGGTGGTGGTCAACCAGGTCTACGGCGCCGGCGACGGCAACATGGGCGTGCAGACCGCCGCCTACAACCTGCCGAACGACGAGCGCATCATCAGCAAGCGCGGTTCCAAGCGCGTGATGCTGAAGAACGTGCAGGAAGCGAAGTTCGAAGCCACCCTGAAGCCGATCACGAAACTGGTGCTGCGCCCGGCCGACCAGAAGGACCTCGACTTCGATTCCTTCTTCACCCACATCCTGGCGCACGAGATCATGCACGGCCTGGGCCCCCACGCGACCACGCAGGGCGGCAAGCCCTCGACCCCGCGCCAGGACCTGAAGGACGCCTACTCGACCATCGAGGAAGCCAAGGCCGACGTGACCGGCCTGTGGGCGCTCGGCTACATGATGGACAAGGGCCAGCTGAAATCCTCGCTGGGGCAGGGCGCCGCCGCCGAGCGCAAGCTGTACAACACCTTCCTGGCCTCCGCCTTCCGCACCCTGCACTTCGGGTTGACCGATTCGCACGCCCGCGGCATGGCGATCCAGGTCAACTACCTGCTCGACAAGGGCGGTTTCGTCTCGCACGGCGACGGCACCTTCTCGGTGGACTTCAAGAAGATCAAGGGCGCGGTGGCCGACCTCGACCGCGAATTCCTGACCATCGAAGCCACCGGCGACTACGCCCGCGCGCAGGCGTTCATGAAGCAGTACGTGGTGATCCGCCCGGACGTCCAGAAGGCGCTCGACAAGATGAAGTCGGTGCCGAACGATATCCGGCCGGCGTTCACGACGGCGGCGAAGCTGACGGCGCATTGAGCGATTTGTACTTTTGGTAAGTTTGCCGTTCTATATAGCCAGTAAAAAATAATCTGGCGAGGGGTTCTCCGAGGGATAGAATTGCCGATAGGCATGTTATCTATCCCGCGCGGAATCCCTCTCATGTTCAAGTCTCTCCTCATCGCCGCCGCCCTGTGCGCGGCATCCCAGGCAGCGATCGGCGCCGAGCTCACTTCGCTCGAAAAACGCTGGATTGCCGCTGCTTATCCCGTCCTCGAGTATGCCCGTGGCCAGCAATTGCCGATCGACATCGTGGTCCAACCCCAGCCGGGACCCGACGCCGTGCCGCTGGCGATGGGCTTCGATGGCGGCCGCTGCAAGCTGGTGGTGTCGCTGCGCGGCAATCCGGACGCCGAGAAGGTGCTGGCCGGCGTGGCCCAGGAGCAGCAGGGAGAATTGATCGAAGCGATGGCGGCGCACGAGATCGCGCACTGCTGGCGCTATGCGCAGGGCGTCTGGCATGCGCTGCCGGCCGGCTTCGTCGAGGTGGGCGAAGAGACGGCGGCCGATCCGTCGCTGCTGGCGGCCTCGAAAGCGATGCGCGAGATGCGCCGCGAGGAAGGCTATGCCGACCTGGCCGCCCTGGCCTGGACCCGCCACAGCCACCCCGGCGACTACGCCCGCGTGCATGCCTGGCTGGACAAGGTGCGCGCCGTGCAGCCGGTGGCGCGCAGCGGCCACGACACCCGGGTCTGGGTCAAATTGGCCGAGGACGGCAAGCGCTTCGGTGCGGCCGCCAAACCCTTTGACGACGCTGCTGTACTTTGGAAAGAAGGCTTGCTGAGCGACGATTGAATGCTAGTTTTATGGTTTTTTCGACAATTGTGAGATGACGTACAGATGTCCGGTCCGGCGGGGCGTTTAATCACCTGTATCAAACAACCGATACAAGGGACATCGATATGAAAACGCTGATTGCGACCCTGCTCGCGACGGCCGCCGGCGCCGCATTCGCCGCGCCTACTGTGGCACTGAATCACGATCCGGCCAGCTACCGCGCCGTCACCCAGAAAGCCGCCGCGGACTACAAGGTGGCGACCGCGAAATGCGGCAGCATGAGCGGCAACGACAAGGATGTGTGCATGGCCGAGGCCCGCCTGGCGCGCACCCGCACGGAATCCGACGCCCTGTCTCAATACAACAATACGGCCAAGGGCCGCGAAAAGGCGCGCGCCAACCTGGCCGACGCCGAGTACGACCTGGCCAAGACCAAGTGCGGCGCGAAGAGCGGCGCCGACAAGGACGACTGCATGAACAATGCCAAGTCGGTCCATACCGCGGCCCTGGCGGATGCGAAGGCCGCCACCACCGCAACCGGTTCGAGCGCATCCGGCACCACGGCGTCGGGTTCTCCCGCCATGGACAAGTGCGCGCAGCAGGGCGGTGACAGCAAGACCGGCTGCCTGGTGCAGACCAAGCCCTCGACCGTGAAGGAAAACGCCGGCGAGGTCGCCAACCGCACCGAGAACGCCGCCGACCGCGCCGGCGACAAGACTGCGGCCGCCGCCTCGACCGCCGCCGCCAAGACCAAGGATGCGGCCGCTACCGTTGCCGAGAAGACCAAGGAAGTGGCCCACACCGCCGTCGAGAAGACCAAGGCAGCGGCACATACGGTTGCCCAGAAGACCGAGAACGCGATGGACCGTGCCGGCGACAAGACCCGCGACAGCGCCTCCGTCGCCGCCGAGAAGACCGACCACGCGGCCGACCGCGCCGGCGACAAGACCAGGAACGCCGCCGCCGACACCAGGCTGGCCGCGTCCGACACCGCCATCACCACCAAGGTGAAGGCCGACCTGGTCAAGGAGCCGAACCTGGAATCGCTGGGCATCCACGTCGAGACCGAGAAGGGCGTCGTGATGCTGAGCGGCTTCGTGAATTCGAAGGCCGAGGCCGACAAGGCGGTCAAGGTCGCCAAGGGCGTCGAAGGCGTGACCAGCGTGAAGAGCGCAATCAAGGTCAAGTAAGCACTTGCTTGACTGGAAATGCGGCCGGCTTTGTAGCCGGCCGTTTCTTTTGTTGTGATACCACAGGTTGCGATCGCCAGAACGGAAATTGCCTGTAGGCTAAAGTCTGCAAGGTATAATCGCCGCCGTGAACAGAATCGAAGCCTTCGGATACATTGCGGCCCAGGCGGCGCGCGGTGACATATCCTTCCCCACCAGCGTGAACGCCGTGCTGCGCCTGCAGCAGGCGCTGAACGAACCCGATTGCCATCTCGAACAAGCGATCCGCCTGGTGCTGGGCGAGCCCCAGCTGGCGGCGCGCACCGTGGCCCTGGCCAATACCTCCGCCTTCAACGCCGGCAACGCCCCGATCACGAATGTGCGCGCGGCCGTCACCCGGGTCGGCTACCGCAACCTGCAGATGCTGGTGGCCAGCCTGGCGGTGCGCCAGTTCGGCAGCTGCATCCAGGACCGCGGCCTGCGCGCCAAGGCCGAGCAGCTATGGGAACACACGGTGCAGGTGGCCGCGCTGGCCCAGGTGTTCGCGCGCCACGTCACCTTCATCAATCCGGACACGGCCATGTTCGCCGGCATCGTGCACGAGATCGGCGCCTTCTACCTGCTGACCCGCGCCGACGAATTCCCGGGCCTGCTCGACGATGACGAGGAACGCTGGGGCGAGCTGTGCGAGGACGTGGTCGCGCGCGAAGTGGGGCGCCGCCTGGCGCTGCCGGAGCCGGTGGCCGAGGCCGTCTTCGAGCTGCGCAGCGCCTGGCTGAACATGCCGCCGAGCTCGCTGCTCGACACGCTGCTGCTGGCCAACCTGTACGCCAGGGTGCCGTCGCCGCTGGGCGTCGAGGTGACCCTGCCGGACCACAGCGAAAGCGCGCTCGACTTCATCGTCGACGAGGCGACCCTGCAGGCCATCATCGGCGAGGCCGAAGAACTCAGCGAATCGATGGGGTTGGCGGTACTCGTCTGACGATCAGCTCCAGGCCAGGATTCCCGCCTGCCAGGCCTTCGTCCCTTCCACCATCTTCCTGTTGCGCAGGATCTTCAACACCGCCGCCACTTCCGGCCGCCGCATCGCCGCGGCATCCCCGGCCAGGGCAAAGCTGCGCCGGGCCGGGATCGGCAGGGGCAGCGTGCGGACGCCCTCCGGTTCAGGAAACACCGCCAGCCGCGGCATGATCGAAAAGCCCATCCCGCGCGCGACCATGGCGGCGATGCTGGTGTCGTTCGCCAGCCTCTGCCTGGCCCGGAGCGCCAGGCCGGCGGCGCGGCAGCGTTCCAGGACCTCGTCGGCGCCCGGGCAGGCGAGCTGGATGAAGGGCAGGCCATCCAGTTGGTCCCAGGAAAACGGCTGCAAGGCGGGCCGGCCCGACGGCAGGACCAGCACGTAGTCGTCGTGCAGCCAGGGCAGGGAAGCCAGGCCGCGCGCCAGCGGCAGCTGGGCGATGGCGATATCGGCGCGCCGCCCGCGCAGCGCGTCCAGCAGGGCGTCGCGGCCGAGGTGGCCATCGTCGATCTCGAGCGTGATGCCCGGATGCGCGGCGGCCAGGGCCTCGGCCGCGTAGGGCAGCAGGTGGGTGCCGACGCTGCGGAAGCACGCTACCCGGACCTGTCCGGCCAGGGCCCCGGCAGCACCTGCGCCGGCGCGCAACTCCTGCTCCAGCTGCAGCATCGCGCGCGCCTTTTCCAGCACCCGCCGGCCGGCTTCGGTCGGCGCCGACCCGCCGTGCGAGCGGTCGAGCAGCCGCACCGCCAGTTCCCGTTCGAGTCCGGCGATGGCGTGGCTGATGCGCGACTGCGTGCACGCCAGTTCGGCGGCGGCCGCGCTAAAGCTGCCGTGCTCGGCGACGGCGGCGAACATCTGCAGTTGGCTGAGCTTGAGGGCCATCGAAATCCTTCATGGTTGGACCGGCAATTATCCGGGATTTCGGTAGCGCCGGGTGACGCCGGGCGCGAACATGCGGTTTTCACCAGCAAGGAGAGACTTCATGCACCTGCCCGCGAATGCCGCCCTGGTCCTGATCGACGTCCAGCAAGGTTTCCTCGACCCGCGCTGGGGCCAGCGCAACCATCCCGAAGCCGAGGAGCGGATCGCCGCGCTGCTGGCCGCCTGGCGCGCCGCGCACCGGCCGGTCATCCACGTGCGCCACGCCTCGCGCAGCGCGACCGGTGCCTTCCGCGCAGGGACGCCCGGCTTCGCCTTCAAGCCGCAGGCCCTGCCGCTGGACGGCGAGACGGTGATCACGAAAGAGGTCAACAGCGGCTTCATCGGCACCGACCTGGAGCGGCGCCTGCGCGAGGGCGGCATCGACACCGTCGTGCTGTGCGGCCTGACGACCGATCACTGCGTGTCGACCACGGCGCGCATGGCCGGCAATCTCGGCTTCACGACCGTCGTGGTGGACGATGCCTGCGCGACCCACGAACGCACCGGGCCGGATGGCCGCCATTTCACGGCCGGGGAGATGCACGCGACGGCCCTGGCCAGCCTGCACGGCGAGTTCGCGCGCATCGCCGCTTCGCAGCAGGTGCTGGCGGCGCTGGCGGCGCGATGAATCAGGCGAGGGCGCGCAGCTCGCGGCGCCCGTGCGCCTGCATCGCGAATGCGAGCACCAGGCCCGAGCCGGCCAGGGCCGCCGCGACCCATTGCGGCGAGGCGTAGGAGTAGCCCATGATCAGCGGAATGCCGCCGAGGAAAGCGCCGGTGGCATTGCCGATATTGAAGCCGGACTGGCCCAGCGAGGAGCCCAGCATCTCGGCTTCGCGCGAATGCTCGATCAGCAGCATCTGGATCGACGGCCCCAGCGCCAGCGCGTTCGCGCCGACGCCGAAGGCCAGCAGCACCATCGCGACCTGCGAGGAAGCCAGCAGCGCATTCAGCACCAGCAGGACGATCATCGAGGCCAGCAGGATCTGGATCGCGCGCAGCGGGTGCAGGCGGTCGGCCAGCTTGCCGCCGACATGCACGCCCACGGTCATGCCGACGCCGACCACGGTCATGATCAGCGGGATCGCGTCGGCGTGGAAGCGCGTCACGTCGGTCAACAGCGGCGCGATGTAGCTGAGCCAGGCGAACAGGCCGCCGGTGCCGATCGAGGTGATGCCCAGCGCCAGCCACAGTTTCGGGTTGCGGAAGATGCGCAGGTCCTGGGCCAGGCCGGCGCGCCTGCTGCCCTCGAAATAGGGAATTACTTTCTGCGTCATGAAGGCAGTCGCCAGGCCGATCAGGGCGACGATCAGGAACACGATGCGCCAGCTCATGTGGTGGCCCAGCCAGGTGCCGGCCGGGACCCCGACCACGTTGGCCAGGGTCAGGCCGGAAAACATGCTGGCCAGCGCCGCCGCTTCCTTGCCCTTGTCCGCCAGCCGGGTGGCGACGACGGCGCCGACGCCGAAGAAGGCGCCGTGCGGCAGGCCCGCCAGGAAGCGGAACAGCATCATCGTGTGGAAGTTCGGGGCGAAGGCGGACAGCGCATTGAAGGCGGCAAACATCAGCATGAACCAGACCAGCACGCCGCGCGGCGGGCGATGGCCGAGCAGGCTGACCAGGGTCGGCGCACCGACCACGACGCCGACGGCGTAGGCCGAAATCAGGTAACCCGCTTGGGGAATCGAAATATCCAGGCCGGTGGCGATGTCGGGCAGGATGCCCATCATGACGAATTCCGTCATGCCAATGCCGAAACCGCCCAGGGCCAGTGGGGCCAGGCTCTTCTTGATCACGTTATTCTTCGCTTTACTGTGTATTGACGGCCCGCGGCGCCGCAGGCAGGGCAGGCGGCACGGCGGGGAACCGATCATTATGCGGGTGCACGGTTGCGGCGTCCGCTTTCGAGTCGTGATGACGGGTATAGGCTGGGTTGATGGCGCTCACCCGTCGTGCCCGGCATTGCCGGACGCGACTTCCCGCGTTCGCGGGAATGACGGTTAGTGGTCGGTCTCATCGATCCAGCCAACCCGCCCGCTCCCCGCCTCATTCAGCCGCGCCACCAGCGCTCCGGCCCTGTCTTCGGGCAGGCGAAAAGCGAACTGCACCTGCTCCCCATGCTCGACCTGCTCCAGCACCGCGCCGGCCAGCTCCAGCTCGCGCCGCAGCAGGCCCTCCATCGGATAGGAGACGGCGCAGCGCAGCAGGCGCTGGCGGATGATGGCGACCTTTTCCGCTTTCAACAGGGCTTGCGCCACGCTGTCGGTGTAGGCGCGCACCAGTCCGCCGGCGCCGAGCTTGACGCCGCCGAAGTAGCGCACCACGGTGGCCAGCACGCCTTCGAGGTCCTGGTGGCGCAGCACGTCGAGCATCGGGCGCCCGGCGGTGCCGCTCGGTTCGCCGTCGTCGACCGCGGCCGACTGCCCGCCGGCCAGCAGGGCCCAGCACACGTGGGCGGCGCCGGGGTGTTCCGCGCGCAGCCGCGCCACCACCTGCTGTGCGCCGGCGCGGTCCGCCATCGGCTGCACACAGGCGATGAAGCGGCTCTTCTTGATGATGAGCTCGTGGTCGACGGGGGCGAGGATGGTCTGGGGCATGGAGGCCTGCGTTCCGATCGGACAAACAAAAAAGCCAGCTCGAAAGCTGGCTGATCTGCTACTGCTTGTTCGTGGTAGGCCGTGCTGGGCTCGAACCAGCGACCAACGGATTAAAAGTCCGCTGCTCTACCAACTGAGCTAACGACCCGACGGCCCGCATTATAACGGCTCGGCAGCATCCGGCCAAGACCTTTCGTGTAGGAAAGCTTGTGATATGCAAAAAGAATCACACAACAATAAATCATGTATTGGACAAATCACAGGTCCTGCGGCACTCTGGTCGTTCATTCGATTGCCGTTCCGAGGAGACATCATGCCGACCTACCGTTCCCGTACCACCACCCAGGGCCGCAACATGGCCGGCGCCCGTGCCCTGTGGCGCGCGACCGGCATGAAGGATGGCGACTTCGAGAAACCGATCATCGCCGTGGTCAACTCGTTCACCCAGTTCGTGCCCGGCCACGTGCACCTGAAGGACCTCGGCCAGCTGGTCGCCCGCGAGATCGAGGCGGCCGGCGGCGTGGCCAAGGAATTCAACACCATCGCCGTCGACGACGGCATCGCCATGGGCCACGGCGGCATGCTGTATTCGCTGCCCTCGCGCGACCTGATCGCCGACTCCGTCGAGTACATGGTCAACGCCCACTGCGCCGACGCCATGGTCTGCATCTCGAACTGCGACAAGATCACCCCGGGCATGCTGATGGCCGCGATGCGACTGAACATCCCGGTGGTGTTCGTGTCGGGCGGCCCGATGGAAGCGGGCAAGGTCATCAAGACCGTCAACAACGACAAGAAGATCATCAAGCTGGACCTGATCGACGCCATGATCAAGGCCGGCGACCCGACCCAGTCGGACGCCGACGTGCTGGAAGCCGAGCGCTCGGCCTGCCCGACCTGCGGTTCCTGCTCGGGCATGTTCACGGCCAATTCGATGAACTGCCTGGCCGAGGCGCTGGGCCTGGCGCTGCCGGGCAACGGCACCATCGTCGCCACCCACGCCGACCGCAAGGAACTGTTCCTGCGCGCCGGGCGCCTGATCGTCGAGCTGGCCAAGCGCCACTACGAAGGCGACGATTACTCGGTCCTGCCGCGCAGCATCGCCACCCGGACGGCGTTCGAGAACGCGATGGCGCTGGACGTCTCGATGGGCGGCTCGACCAACACCGTGCTGCACCTGCTGGCCGCCGCCCACGAAGCCGGCGTCGACTTCACGATGGCCGACATCGACCGCATCTCGCGCAAGGTGCCTTGCCTGTGCAAGGTCGCGCCGATGACGGACAAGTACCACATCGAAGACGTGCACCGCGCCGGCGGCATCGTCTCCATCCTGGGCGAACTGGCGCGCGCGGGCCTGCTCGACACCTCGGTGCCGACGGTGCACTCGCCGACCATGGCCGACGCGATCGAAAAATACGACATCCGCCGCAGCGACGACCCGGCCGTGCACCAGCTGTTCCGCGCGGCGCCGGGCGGCGTGCCGACCCAGGTCGCGTTCTCGCAGGCCGAGCGCTTCGATTCCAACGACATCGACCGCGCCACCGGCTGCATCCGCGACCGCGCACACGCCTACTCGCAGGACGGCGGCCTGGCGGTCCTGTACGGGAATATCGCGGAGAAGGGCTGCATCGTGAAGACGGCCGGCGTCGACGAAAGCATCCTGAAATTCTCGGGCAGGGCGCGCGTGTTCCACAGCCAGGACGCGGCGGTCGAGGCGATCCTCGGCGACCAGGTGGTGGCGGGCGACGTCGTCATCATCACCTACGAAGGACCGAAGGGCGGCCCGGGCATGCAGGAGATGCTGTACCCGACCTCGTACATCAAGTCGAAGGGCCTCGGCAAGGCCTGCGCGTTGTTCACGGACGGACGTTTCTCGGGCGGCTCCTCGGGCCTGGTGATCGGCCACGCCTCGCCGGAGGCGGCGGAAGGCGGCGCGATCGGCCTGGTGGAAGAGGGCGACATGATCGACATCGACATCCCGGCCCGCACCATCGACCTGCGCGTGTCGACCGAAGAGCTGGCGCATCGCCGCGCGAAGATGGAAGCGCGCGGTGACGATGCGTGGAAGCCGAACCGCGAGCGCGTCGTGTCGCAGGCGCTGCAGGCGTATGCGGCGCTGACCACCTCGGCCGACCGCGGCGCGGTGCGCGACCTGGCGCAGCTGAAGCGCTGAGCCAGGCTCCACGGCAAGGCTTCAAAGCGCCGGACCGGTCGCGCCCAGCTGCGCGCGGTCCGGCGCCGTCGTTTACGCGGTTTCCGTCATCGGAATAATTGTCATGATTTGGTAAGCGTCTATACTGAAATGGCAGGCTGGTGAAACCGCCGTGTGCCGACACAGTCAAACACCAGTGCATCCGGACGAGGAGCTGACATGGCCAAGTACCTGGTGGAAGCAAACTATCTCAGCAAGGGCATCAACGGCCTGATGAAGGAAGGCGGCACCCGCCGGCGCGAGGCCGTCGACGAGCTGTTCGCCTCGCTCGGCGGCCGCGTCGAATCCTTCTATTTCGTGTTCGGCGACCGCGACGTCGTCATCATCGGCGAGCTCCCCGACAACACTGCCGCCGCCGCGCTCGCCCTCAAGGTGAATGCCGCCGGCGTCACCACGTGCAAGACCACGGTGCTGCTCACGCCGCAGGAAATCGACGCCGCCGTCACCAAGAGCGGAACCTATCGTCCACCCGGCTCCGACGTTCCCTACGAGGTCGCCAACTGGGAAGGCGAGGGCGGCCATCTCGCGCCTGGGTGAACGCCCGACCCCGGCCCGAGTCGATATCCAGGGTGCAAGCGCAGGCCCGGGGCCAGCCATTCCATTTCCGGGACAAAAACGCCGGGCTTGTGCCTGGCGTTTTTGTTTGCAGCGGCACTGCTATTAGTAAAACCAGCTAAACAGCGTCCTAAACGCGAAGTTTCGTTGATTCCCGATCGTGTGCTTCGTATAAATACACTGGGCAAAGTGCGCTACTCGACGATTCACAGGCGGCATCGACACGTTTAGTAAATGCCCGGGTGCTCTTCACATCGCGCCTTGCCTTCCAAGTTTTCAAGCGACAAAAAATCAATACATCGAGCCCGCCGGGTTCTCGCAAACTCGATCGGGTCTTGCACGGAAAAAATCTACATATTGGAGACAGCTTGATGAACCATTCTTCTCAAGCCAATGGATGCGCAAAGTTCCTGCAGAGGACTGCATCGGTATTGGCGTTGTGCGGCATCGCTTTTTCGTCCCAGGCAGGAGCTGCGACGGGTTACACCGGTATCTACGGCGGCGGCCCGATGTACAAGCACGTAGCCAGCAATATTTCGGAAATCCAGAATTCCGGGTTCAATGAAGTCATCATCTGGAGCGTGCAGGTCACCGCGGCCGGCGACTTGAATCTCAACGGCGAATTCCCGCTGACCTCGGGCGGCGTCTATGTCGGCAACAATACCTGGCCGAATTTCGCCGCCGACCTTGTATCGATGAAGCAGGGTAACCCGAAGCGCATCACCTTCAGCGTCGGCTCGTCGAATTCGAATCCCAGCGACTTCGACCACGTGAAGTCGCTCGTGCAAACCCAGGGCACCGGCCCCACCAGCATGCTCTACAAGTCCTTCCAGGCCTTGAAGCAGGCGCTGCCTTCGGTGGATGCGATCGATTTCGACGACGAGAGCACCTACGATTCCGCCACCATGACGCAGTTCGCCGTCATGCTGGGCAATCTCGGCTACCACGTCACCATGTCTCCGTACACCAACTCCACCTTCTGGACGTCGGTGGTCTCGAATATCAATTCGCAATTGCCGGGGACGGTCGATGGCGTGCACTTGCAGGCCTATTCGGGCGGCGCCGGCAACAGCCCGTGCTCGGGCTGGAATTTCGGCAGCGTGCCGGTGTTCCCCGGCCTGTGGGATGCCAACTACACGCCGCCGGCAATGCAAACCAAGATACAGGGCTGGAAGAACCAGTGCGGCATCATCGGCGGCTTCTTCTGGCTGTACGACGACATCGTCGGCGGGACCTACAATGGCCAGAACTCGACCAAGGCCTATGCCGACGCGATCAACAACGGGCTCGGCATCAACCCCTATCCGGCAGGCGCCTACAACACCGAGGCCAGGTCCACCGACGGCGTGGCGATCACCAAAGGCGGCATCGACGGCGCCGGCTACGCCTATTCGGCGAATCTGCTCGGTTCGTCGGTCACCTGGAACGGCAGCACCTTCGCCCTGGGCGCTGCGGATAACCTCGACGCCTGGTACAACACGACCATCGCGCTGCCTGCCGGCCAGCACAATACGCTGAATCTCCTTGCCACCGGCGTCCAGGGCAACCAGACCGCGCAAACCTTCATCGTGAATTACACCGACGGGACCAGCACCACGCTCAGCCAAAGCATGAGCGACTGGTTCAGCCCCCAGAACTATCCGGGCGAATCGAAAGCGGTCACGATGGCTTACCGGAACAATCCGGACGGCACCAAGGACAACCGCACCTTCTATCTGTACGGCTATTCCTTTGCGATCAATGGCGCGAAGACGGTCGCCAGCCTGACGCTGCCGAGCAACCGGAACGTGGTGGTGCTGGCGGGCGTGCTGGGCGACTCCGCTCCGCCGCCGCCGGGCACCCCGGTCAGCCTGACGTCGGCATTCAACCGCGGCGGCGTCTACACCGACGGCACGAAGTTTGGCTCCTGCAATAATCGCGGATGCACCGGCGGCGGCCTGGACAACAGCGGCTATGCCTACTCGGCCAACCTGCTGGGGTCGTCGAGGACTTTCAATGGCGTCACCTACAATTTCGGGGCGGCGAATGCGAACAACGACGTCAGCGCCGCCGGGCAGACGATCACGCTTCCGGCCGGCCAATACTCGTCGCTGCGCATAATGGCCAGCGCGGTGAGCGCCAGCCAGACCTCGCAAGCGTTCAAGGTCAACTACACGGACGGCACCTCGACGACCTTCACGCAGAGCATGAGCGACTGGTTCACGCCGCAAAGCTATGCGGGTGAAATCGATGCGGTGCCGATGAGCTATCGCAACACGAACAGCGGCGGCCGCGACAGCCGCACCTTCCATCTGTACAACTACGTGTTCCCGTTGAATAACGCGAAGACTGTCCAGAGCGTCGTTCTTCCGAACAACGCCAATGTGGAAGTGCTGGCGATGACCGTGGTGCCCTGATCCAAATAGGGAATCGAAAAGCAAAAAGCCCACGAACCAGAAGTTCGTGGGCTTTTTTTATTCTGGTAGGCCGTGCTGGGCTCGAACCAGCGACCAACGGATTAAAAGTCCGCTGCTCTACCAACTGAGCTAACGACCCGAAGGCCGGCATTATAGCGGCTCGGCGGGATTTTGCTAAGTCCCCAGGTCCTGTTGTTCTACTGCAACTGAAACCGAACTGAAAGCTCGGGTCCTGAATAATCGTCTCCAGCCAACCATAACAATAGAAGTACGGAGACATCGATGCACTGGTTTCACCACCTGAAGATTGCCCACAAGCTGCTGCTTGCGTTTTTCCTCGTGATTGCGATGACTTGCGTGATGGGGGTATTTTCCATTATCCAGTTAGTCAAGGTCAGCAACTCCTCGGCCGATATCGCCACAAACTGGATGCCCGCGACCCGCCACATCGGCGAGGTGCAGACCTCGCTGGCGCGCTTCAGGATTTCGGAAGCCACCCACATCCTGCAGGACGACGAAGACGCGATGAAGGCCGCCGACAAGGCGCTGTCCACCCGCCGCGACATCATGCGCAAGCAGCAGGAAGCGCTGGCCGCCCTGGTGTCGGACCCTGAGGAGCAGCGCATTTATGCCGAGCTCCAGCAGGACATGAATGCCTACATGGCGGAAAGCGCCAGCTTGACCGCGCTCTCGCATGCCGGCAACAAGGACGAGGCGCGGACACTGTTCAAGGGCGCGTCCAACAAGATCTATCGCAAGCTCAACGAAGAATTCGAAGCGCTGGCCAAGCACAACGACGACGGCAGCAATGCGTCGGAACAGTCGGCCGAGAAGGTGTTCGACCTGTCGCGCAAGCTGATCGTCGCCGCGCTGGTGCTGGTGGTCGGCGTCGGCCTGCTGCTGGCGGTGTGGGTGGCGCGCATGGTGGCCCGGCCGCTGAACGAGGCGGTGAGCGTGGCGCAGCGGGTCGCGGGCGGCGACCTGACGGCCGACATCGAGATCGGCAGCCGCGATGAAACCGGCATGGTCATGCGCTCGCTGCGCGACATGAACCAGAGCCTGGCGCAAGTGGTCGGCCAGGTGCGCGGCTCGACCGATGCGATCGCCACCGCATCGGCGCAAATCGCCAGCGGCAACCTGGACCTGTCGGCCCGCACCGAAGGACAGGCCAGTTCGCTGGAAGAAACCGCGGCGGCCGTCGAAGAGCTGACTGCCACCGTGCGGCACAACGCCGACAATGCCCGCCTCGCCGATCAGCTTGCGCAGTCGGCATCCAGCGTCGCGGCCGACGGCGGCAGGGCCATGGGTGAAGTGATCACGACCATGGAGGCGATCAGCGCCGCGTCGCGCAAGATCGTCGACATCATCGCTGTCATCGACGGCATCGCCTTCCAGACCAATATCCTCGCGCTGAACGCGGCGGTGGAAGCCGCGCGCGCCGGCGAGCAGGGACGCGGCTTCGCGGTCGTCGCGTCGGAAGTACGGAACCTGGCGCAACGCAGCGCCACCGCGGCCAAGGAGATCAAGCAGTTGATCGAGGATTCGGTGCAGCAGATGAATTCCGGCACGACGCTGGTGCAGCAGGCCGGCAAAACCATGGAACAGGTCGTGGCCAGCGTGCGGCATGTCAGCGACGTGGTGGGGGAGATCTCGGCGTCCAGTGTCGAGCAGCGTTCCGGTATCGAAGAAATCAACAGGGCCATCGTCCACATCGACGAGACCACCCAGCAGAATGCCGCCCTGGTCGAGGAAGCCGCTGCGGCGGCGGCCGCCTTGCAGGATCAGGCTGCGCAACTGGCGACGGTGGTGTCGCGGTTTCGCCTGGATGGGGCATGAATGCAAAAAGCCCACGCACCGAAATGCGTGGGCTTCCTGTTGAATCTTGGTAGGCCGTGCTGGGCTCGAACCAGCGACCAACGGATTAAAAGTCCGCTGCTCTACCAACTGAGCTAACGACCCGAAGAAGGCACGCATTATAGCGGGCCGTTTTGATTTACGCTAGAGGTACGTGAACATCAGGACAATGTGGACGACGCCAGTGCCTAGTGCACGGTCGTCGCCTTCAGCACCTCTTCCGCCGTCGTCACCCCCTCCACGACCTTGTACGCCCCGGCGATGCGCAGCGGCTTCATGCCGTCGAGCGCGCTCTGCTGGCGCAGGGCCGCAAGGTCCGTCACTTCCCGGATCAGGTGGGAAAACGCTTCCGTCACCGTCGCCAGCTCGTAGATGCCGGTGCGGCCGCGGAAACCCGTCTGGCGGCATTCCGGGCAGCCGACCGGGCGGTAGACGGTCGCCGGTTTCGGGATCTTCCAGGCGCCGCCGATGCTGTCCCAGACCTCGTCCGACAGTTCGCCGTCCGGGCTCTTGCAGTGCGGGCACAGGGTGCGCACCAGGCGCTGGGCCATGATGCCGCTCAGGGTCGAGCCCAGCAGGTACCAGGGCACGCCCAGTTCCAGCAGGCGCATCACGCTCGACGGCGCGTCGTTGGTGTGCAGGGTCGACAGCACCAGGTGGCCGGTCAGCGCGGCCTGGATCGCCATCTCGGCCGTCTCCAGGTCGCGGATCTCGCCGACCATGATGATGTCCGGGTCCTGGCGCATCAGCGCGCGCACGCCATCGGCGAAGGACAGGTCGATGCCGGGCTGGACCTGCATCTGGTTGAACGAGGCCTCCACCATCTCGATCGGATCCTCGACCGTGCAGACGTTGACCTCGCTGGTGGCGAGCGCCTTCAGGGTCGTGTACAGGGTCGTGGTCTTGCCCGAGCCGGTCGGCCCCGTCACCAGGATGATGCCGTGCGGGCGCTTCGTCAGTTCATCCCAGCGCTGGGCGTCGTCGGGCGGGAAGCCCAGTTCCGGCAGGGTCTTCACGACCACTTCCGGGTCGAAGATACGCATCACCAGTTTTTCGCCGAAGGCGGTCGGCATGGTCGACAGGCGCAGCTCCACTTCCTGGCCGGCGCCGGTCTTGGTCTTGATGCGGCCATCCTGCGGCCGGCGTTTTTCGATGACGTCCATCCGACCCAGCAGCTTGATGCGCGCGGTCATGGCGATCATCACCACCGCCGGCACCTGGTAGACCTGGTGCAGCACGCCATCGATGCGGAAGCGGATCACGCCGAACTCGCGCTTCGGTTCCAGGTGGATGTCGGAGGCGCGCTGGTCGAAGGCGTAGCTCCACAGCCAGTCGACGATGTTGACGATGTGCTGGTCGTTGGCGTCGACCTGCTTGTTCGTCTTGCCCAGTTCGACCAGCTGTTCGAAGTTGTTGCGCAGCGCGAGGTCCTGGCCGCTCGACTTGTTGGCGTCGCGGATCGACTTGGCGAGGCTGAAGAACTGCGAAATGTACTGGGCGATGTCGAGCGGATTGGCCAGCACCAGTTCGATGCGGCGGCGCGAGATGCGGCCGATCTCGTCCTGCCATTCGGTGTGGAAGGGATCGGCGGTCGCCACCACCAGCGCGTCGCCCTTGAGCTCGACCGGCAGGATGTTGAAGCGCGCCGCATAGCTGGCCGACATCACGTCCGCGACCTTGGTGAAGTCGATCTTCAAGGGATCGATGCGCAGGAAGGGCAGGCCGACCTTGCCCGCGCACCATTCGCCCAGCACGTCCAGGGTCAGCAGCCTGTGCGGCGGCTTGGCGGAGACGATCTTGCACTGGGCGACCGCGGTCAGCGGATGCATCGAGCCGACCGCGTTCTTCAGGATGCCCTGGGCCTGGGAAAAGTGCGGCTTGACCGTCGACTTCTCGACGATGCCGTCGGCCAGCAGCCAGGAAAAAATGGTTTGCAGGTCGAGCGCTGTGGGACGGGTGGACTTCGATGCGGCGGCTGGGGCATTCATGGCGTCAGGCGATTCCGGCCTGCAGTCCTTTTACCCAGGACTTGGCAGGCAGCTTGGTGGCGGCCACGATCTGCGCGGCGCGGGCGGCCAGGCGTTCCGGGTCGAGGTCGGGTTTGTTCTTGAAGCACAGCGCGACCACGTTGCCGTCGTGGACTTCCGGCAGGCAGATCACCTGTTCGAAGGCGAAGCGCATCGCCTTGATGTTCTTCTTGAAGCTCGGGTGGTCGCCGAACAGGTTGACCGTCATGACGCCGCCGTCCGCCAGGCAGGCGTTGCAGGCCTGGTAGAACTCGGGCGTGTCGAGCACCGGGCCGCGCGCGGTGGCGTCGTACAGGTCGCACTGCAGCACGTCGAAGGCTTCGTGGTTGGCGTCGTCCTGCACGAAGTCCATCGCATCCATCTCCAGCACCTGCAGGTGCTCGTCGTCGGGCGGCAGCTTGAACATCGAGGCGCAGATCGCGATCACCGACGGGTTCAGTTCGACCGCGGTCACCAGCGCCTGGGGAAACTGGCGGTAGCAGAACTTGGTGAGCGTGGCGGCGCCCAGGCCCAGTTGGGCGATGGCGCGCGGCTGCTCGATGAACAGCATCCAGGCCATCATCTGCTGCGCGTATTCGAGCTCCGGCCAGTCCGGTTTGCGGATGCGCATCGCGCCCTGGACCCATTCGGTGCCGAAGTGCAGGTAGCGCACGCCGTCCTGTTCGGACAGGGTGACGGGAGCGAATTTCGGCTTGCGCGACGGCTTGGCGGCGGTGGGCGCGGAGGCGGGGCGGCGCGAGGATTCGGCCTGTTCGATGGATTTGCGTTTGATGAGCATAGGACGACCTGAAGGGAACATCCTATTATCGGGGGGAGGCTTCCCCAGTGCAAGCAACGCACCGGGGAAGAGCAGCAGGCTGATGCTGCGGAGGAACGACGGCGCGGAGGAGAGGGAAGTCCTCCGGGCCGGTAGAACTGGTTACTGGTACGGGTCCGCTTCGACCGAGACGCGCACGCGGACGCGGTTGCCCGGATCGCGGTTCATCACGGTGGTGTAGGTGTGGCCGCGGTAGTCGTAGGTCACGTCGTAGCCGTTGGTGCGCTGTTCGACCGCTTCCACGGTGCGGCAGCGCTGCACGGCCTGTTCCTGGGTGCCGGCGTAGTTGCTGCGGCCGTCGTTCTCGACGTGGTCGCCGACCATGGCGCCGGCGATCGCACCGGCGGCCGCTGCGGCGACCTTGCCGTTACCGCTGCCGACCTGGCTGCCCAGCAGGGCGCCGGCGATACCGCCGACCACCGAGCCGCCCTGGCCGCGCTGTTGCTGGACCGGTGCCTGCACGTAGTCGGTGCGGCATTCGCGGCGCGGGTTGCGGATCTGCTCGATACGCGGCTGCACACGCACGACCTGGCCGAAATCTTCGAAATCGCCAGCCTGGGCCAGCGGCAGGGCGCACACGCCCAGAGCGGAAAGAATCAGTTTGGCTTTGAAGTTCATTTTCGTACCTCGGTTAGTAAACGGTTACTGCCACGACTGAATGTTACCGCTAGTTGACGACCTGAAGCGATCCGTGTGGCAACAAATTGTAACAGGCGGAAGGAGATATACAGATACGTCTCTTCAGCGAAAAAAGGTGTAAAAAGCCTTAATACAGGCTGAAAAAGCCCGGCAATTGTTAGAAATCTGGCTTGCTCGGCCATATTCGGGTTGATTCAGGTACTACAAAACGTTACCCTTACGGGACTAAGGGTTTTAACGGTGGGAAACTTGAGGGGAAAATGAGTTTGTTGATGAGAGTGCCGCCTAATCTTGTGCAGTCGATCCGAGCCTATCGCGCCACGGAACTGCAGAAGGAAGCAGGCCGCCTTGGCCATCACTTCCTCTATGCTCATTGCGCCAACGCCCTCACCAAACAGCAAGTCTGCGCCCGCATCGGGGAGCAATTCACCTTCCCCCGCCAGTGCAGCAAGAATTTCGATGCGTTGCGTAATTGCATCACCAACGTGATCGCCGAGGCCGGACCGCAGCCGGGATTCATCGCCGTGCTCGATCAATTGCCGAATACGCAAAAATTCGACAAGGAAGCCCGCGAAACCCTGCTCGACGTCTTCCGCGACGCGGCCGAATTCTGGGCCGAGAAAAAAGTCCCGTTCCGCGTGTTTTATTCGTTTGAAGAGCCGCAATCGCCGCAGTCGGTGGGGTGGGTTGGGGCGCGGCCGTTCGAGCAATAAAGGCCCGCGGCATCTAAACGTCGTCCCCGCGAAGGCGGGGATCCAAGTTCTGTTTGAGCTAACGAAATACACGCAAAATTGGGTTCCCGCCTGCGCGGGAACGACGGTTCTTGCCATTCCTTTCCATTGGCCCACCCCCAGCCTCGGGTTACAATGCTCGCTTATGAAAAATATCGTGATCCTTATTTCTGGTCGAGGCAGCAATATGGAGGCCATCGTGCGTGCGCGGGAAGCGCAGCAGTGGCCGGCCAGGATTGCCGCCGTGATCAGCAATAAGCCCGACGCAAAGGGGCTCGCATTCGCGCAGGCGCACGGCATCCCGACCGCCGTGGTCGACCACAAGGCCTTCGCTTCGCGCGAAGCCTTCGACGCCGCCCTGCAGGAAACCATCGACAGCTTCCAGCCCGACCTGGTGGTGCTCGCCGGCTTCATGCGGATCCTCACCGCAGGCTTCGTCGAGCACTATGCCGGCCGCATGCTGAACATCCATCCCTCGCTGCTGCCGCTGTTCCCCGGACTGCACACGCACCGCCAGGCGCTGGAGGCGGGGGTGCTCGAGCATGGCGCCACCGTCCACTTCGTCACCGCCGAGCTGGACCATGGTCCGACCGTGCTGCAGGCGCGCATCCCCGTGCAGCCTGGCGACACCGAGGACGACCTGGCGCAGCGCCTGCTGGCCGAGGAACACGTCATTTATCCGCAAGCGGTGCGCCTGTTCGTCGAAGACAGGCTGCGCATCGCCGACGGCGAAGTCCGCATCGCCGAGACCACCAGTATCTAAACCAAGGAAACACATGAGATTGCCACCCGCGATCCTCGGCAATGCTGAAGAAGTATTGCGCGAGATCCTGCGCTTCACGTCGCCTGCCGACGTCACCCTGTCGCGCTACTTCAAGGACCATTCCCGCCTCGGCGGCCGCGAGCGCGGCGCCATCGCAGAATGCGTCTATTCCATCCTGCGCAACAAGAACTTCTATACCGAATTCGGCGGTTTCGGCACCGGCGCCAGCGCCACCATGCGCCGCCTGGTCCTGCTCGGCATGGCCGAGGCGGTCGGGGCGGAGTCGCTGGGCGGCCTGACCGAGGATGAAAACGCCTTCCTGGCGCGCATCAAGGAAATCGACCGCTCGCTGCTGCCGCCGAAAAAGCGCGCCAACCTGCCCGACTGGCTGTACGACAAGTTCGTCGCCCAATACGGCGAAGAAGAAACCCTGCAACTGGCCGCCGTGCTGAACACGCCAGCGCCGCTGGACCTGCGCGTCAACACCCTGAAGGCCGACCGCGAGAAGGTGATCGCCGAGCTGGCCACCGCACCGATCGTGGCCGAGCCGACGCCGTATGCGCCGACCGGCCTGCGCGTCATGAAGAAACCGGCCCTGCAGAACCTGCCGCTGTTCAAGGAAGGCGCGATCGAAGTCCAGGACGAGGGCAGCCAGGTGCTGGCCCAGCTGCTGGGCGCGCGCCGCGGCGAGATGGTGGTCGACTTCTGCGCCGGCGCCGGCGGCAAGACGCTGGCGATCGGCGCGATCATGCGCAGCACCGGCCGCCTGTACGCCTTCGACGTCTCGGAAAAACGCCTGTCGAAGCTGAAGCCGCGCCTGGCGCGCAGCGGCCTCTCGAACGTGCACCCGGTCGTCATCGCCCACGAGCGCGACGCCAAGGTCAAGCGCCTGGCCGGCAAGATCGACCGCGTGCTGGTCGATGCCCCGTGCTCGGGCATGGGCACGCTGCGCCGCAATCCGGACGTGAAATGGCGCCAGCAGCCGGAAGGCATCGCCGAGCTGACCGAAAAGCAGATCTCGATCCTAGACGGCGCCTCGCGCCTGGTGAAGTTCGGCGGCCGCCTGGTCTACGCGACCTGCAGCCTGCTGGATGAGGAAAACGACGGCATCGTCGCGCAATTCTTGGCCAGCCACCCGGACTTCGAGCTGGTTCCGATGAACAAGGTCCTGGCCGAGCAGCGCATTCCGCTGGAGATGGGCGATACCCTGAAGATGCTGCCGCACAAGCACGGCACCGACGGCTTCTTCGCCGCCGTGTTCGAGCGCAAGGCCGCTGCCAAGGCTGCAAAGGCGGAAGACGCCGGCGACGCCGAAGCGTAATCCGACCGCGCCGACCGCATGCCGCTGACCAGCCTGATCGACGACCTTCTGGATGACCTGAGCCGCCCCGGCATGCCGTGGCAGATCGGGTCCATCGCCGCCAGCATCGCCCTGGGCTGGCTGGTGGCGGGGCTGTTGCAGTTCTGGTGGCGCCGCCGCCGCGCCGCGAGGGGCATCACCGCGCCGCACATCGGCATGGAAAGCCTGGCGCGCGTGGTGGCGCCGCTGCTGGTGGTCGGCCTGCTGTACCTGTCCAGCGCGCTGCTGGCCGGGCACCGTTTTCACACGAATATCGTGAAGGTGGCGATTCCGGTGTTCTGGTCGCTGGTCGTGATCCGCCTGGCCTTCTACCTGCTGCGGCGCGTGTTTGCGCGCCACGGCCAGCTGGGCGAGGCCTTCGTCACCTTCGAAAAGATCTTCGCCCTCGTGGTGTGGGTGGCGGTGGCGCTGTACATCACCGGCATGTGGCCGGACATCTTCGACTTCCTCGACGCTACCAAGCTCAAGTACGGCACCAAGCCCAGGGATTACGTCACCCTGGCGGACGTCCTGCAGGCAGTGATCTCGGTAGCGGTGCTGATGATGTTGGCGCTGTGGGCCGGCGCCGCGCTGGAAGAGCGCCTGATGGGCGTGCAGGCCCTGCACAGCTCGCTGCGCGTGGCGCTGGCGCGGGTCAGCCGCGCGGTGCTGATCGTCGGCTCCGTGCTGATCAGCCTGAGCCTGGTCGGCATCGACCTCACCGTCCTGTCCGTGTTCGGCGGCGCGCTCGGCGTCGGCCTCGGCCTGGGCATGCAGCGCATCGCCAGCAATTACGTATCCGGCTTCATCATCCTGATCGAGCGCAGCCTGTCGATCGGCGACATGATCTCGGTCGACAAGTACGCCGGCAAGGTCACCCAGATCAACACCCGCTACACGGTCCTGCAAGGCCTGGACGGCGTCGAAACGGTGCTGCCGAACGAGATGCTGATCTCGGGACCGGTGCTGAACCAGACGCTCAGCATGCGCGCGGTGCGGGCCTCGACCAAGCTGATGGTGGCCTATGGCTCCGACCTCGACCAGGTGATGCCGCTGCTGGTGGCCCAGGCCGCCGGCACGCCGCGGGTGCTGGAGCATCCCGCGCCCGGGGTCTCGCTGAGCCGCTTCGCCCCGGAAGGCTACGAGCTCGACCTGGGCTTCTGGATCGGCGATCCGGAGAACGGGCAGGGCGGCGTGGTGTCCGAAATCAACAAGAAAATCTATGCCCTGGTGCAGTCCGGCGACATCAAACTTGGCATTCCGTCACTTGATACCCGCCTCCTTGATGCCCATATAGCATCCGTTGTGGCGCGGATTCACAATTAACCCTGTCCTCCTTGCGTGCTGACGTGCCGCAGGTCACTAGATACGCGTAAAATGCGTCTTTGCGTCATGCGATTCGTATGACATCTCGGCGATCGCAAGCCATTCATTCTGGAGTGTTAATGAATTTTCTGAGCAACATCTTTCAAGCCGTCCTGTCCTTCCTGGACGGTGGCTTGACCGATCTGTCGGGTTGGCAGATGGTTGTGTACACGCTCATCGTGACCCATATCACGATCGCCGGCGTCACCATCTACCTGCACCGTCACCAGGCGCACCGCGCGCTGGACCTGCATCCGATCGTCAGTCATTTCTTCCGTTTCTGGCTGTGGCTGACCACCGGCCAGGTCACCAAGGAATGGGCCGCGGTGCACCGCAAGCACCACGCCAAGTGCGAGACCGCCGAAGATCCGCATAGCCCGGTCACCCGCGGCATCAAGAAAGTCCTGCTGGAAGGCGCCGAGCTGTACCGCGCGGAAACCAAGAACCTGGAAACCCTGGAAAAGTATGGCCACGGCTGCCCGAACGACTGGATCGAGAAGAAGCTGTACACCAAGTACAGCTGGCTCGGCGTGTCGATGCTGCTGCCGTTCAACGTAGCGCTGTTCGGCGTGGCTGGCATCACGATCTGGGCCGTGCAGATGCTGTGGATCCCGATCACCGCGGCCGGCATCATCAACGGCCTGGGCCACTGGACCGGCTACCGCAACTACGACTGCAACGATGCAGCGTGCAACCTGATTCCTTGGGGCATCCTGATCGGCGGCGAAGAGCTGCACAACAACCACCACACCTTCGCCACCTCGGCCAAGCTGTCGAGCAAGTGGTACGAGTTCGACATCGGCTATGCCTACATCCGCATGATGGAAATGGTCGGCCTGGCCAAGGTCAAGAAGACCATTCCGAAGCCGAAGCTGGCCAAGAACAAGCTGGAAGCCGACCTCGACACGCTGCAATCCGTCATCACCAACCGCTACGACGTGATGGCCAAGTACGCCAAGTCGGTAAAGGCCGCCTTCCGCGAGGAAGTCGAGCACCTGAAGCACAAGGCCGAACTGGAGTCGCGTTTCCTCAAGACCTCGCGCAAGCTGATGCAGCGCGAGCCGGCCAAGCTGCAGGCACCGCAACAGGCCCAGCTGAGCGAGCTGTTCGAGCACAGCAAGGTGCTGGAAACCATGCACCAGATGCGCGTGGAACTGGGCGCGATCTGGGAACGTTCGCACTCGACCCGCGACCAGCTGCTGCAACAGCTGCAGGACTGGTGCACCCGCGCCGAAGCGTCGGGCATCAAGGCGCTGCAGGAGTTTTCGATGCGCTTGCGCAGCTATGCGTAAGCGTTAAGAAAGCAAATGAAAATGGCTCCTTCGGGAGCCATTTTTTATTGTTGGCATTTGCATCGTCATTCCCGCGCAGGCGGGAATCCAGGTTGGTTGGCTTTACCGGCACCCCGCCGTTTTCGGAAACCCGCAAGCAATCAGCTCCGCCACTCCCGGATTCGCCAGGTAATCCATATGCGCAGACACCGGGTTTTCGATCAGGCCCAGCCAGGTCATGTCGATCGACACCAGCGCATCCGCCACCGCCACGTCCGGCGCCGCGTAGCGGGCCGGCAGCAGGCGGTAGGACAGCAGGTCGTTGGGGTCGGTGAAGGCAACCACGGCCAGGCGGGCGACCGGTTCCGCGCGCAATGGCGCCTGGCGGCGGCGCAGTTCGAGGAAGCGCTGCAGCGCATCCGGCGCCGCGGCCGAGCGGCTGTCCGGCCGGTGTTCGATATCCTGTTCCGACAGGCCCAGGATGGGCAGCTGGTTGCCGGCCATGAACACCAGGCCCAGGCGCCGCGCGGCCTGCTGGCCCATCTCCCGGGTGCGCGGCTGGCGCGATTCGAGCATGCTGCTCAAGGCGTCGAACAGGATCTTGCTGCCCAGGCTTTCGGCAACCACGGCCAGGGTGTGGTCGCCGTTCGGATTGCTTTCGAGGATGCGCGAGATCGACTCGATCATGGCGTCGCGGATCGCATTCCGGCTGGCGCCCTCGTAGATCACGGCGTCGGACAGGCAGTCGTTCAGCAGCCGGTCCTTGACGTAGCCGTTCAGCCAGGCGCGCGCCGGCTTGCACTCGCCGGCAGAGGCGCCCCCGGCGGAACAGTCGCTGCTGGTGCCGGTGTTGTCATAGTCGAGCTGGCGCTTGAGCGGCGCGGTCAAGGGCGACCAGACCAGGGCGTGGAAGCGCACCGGCGTGTTGCCGATCTGCTGGGTGCGCTCGATGAGCTGGATGCCGTTGGCGGCAAGCGCGGCCTGTTCCGGCACGTTCGCCGACACCACGCCCGCGATGCGGTCGATGCCGTGGTTGGCCCAGGCGGCGTCGTGGGTGCACATGCCATGCACCAGGATGACGTCGAGCGGGCGCCCGCCGCCGGCCTGGACGAGATTCGCGATGCCGGGGAAGGGCGTGCTGTCGCGTACGACGACCGGTGGACGGTAGGGGGTGGAGCAGGCGGCCAGCAGGCCGGGGATGAGCAGGGTGAGCAGGAACCGGGGTGCGCGCCGCATGGTTTTTCCCTCCAGGAGCGCCGGCCGGGGCGGTCGGCAGACGGGCTCGACTATAGCGAGCCTGCCGGTGGCGAGCGGGGCAGTTCGAGGACGGGCTGATCAGCGTCAACAAACAAAAAAGCCGCGCACTGCGAAGTGGGCGGCTTTTCTGGACCGAAGAAACGAAGATTACTTGATCTTGGTTTCTTTGTAGATCACGTGCTTACGTGCTTTCGGGTCGAATTTGGTGATTTCCATCTTCGCCGGCATCGTGCGCTTGTTCTTGGTCGTGGTGTAGAAGTGACCGGTACCTGCGGTCGATTCCAGTTTGATCTTGTCGCGGCCAGTTTTTGCCATGATAGCTCCCTATTTAGATTTTCTCGCCGCGGGCGCGCAGATCGGCCAGCACAGCGTCGATGCCCAGCTTGTCGATGACGCGCAGGCCGGCATTCGAAATACGCAGGGAGACCCAGCGGTTTTCGGATTCTACGAAGATACGACGGTTCTGCAGGTTCGGCAGAAAACGACGCTTGGTTTTGTTGTTGGCGTGGGAGACGTTGTTGCCAACCATCGGGCCCTTGCCAGTAACTTGGCAAACACGTGCCATAGCGCACTCCTTGAGTAAACTTCCACAATTGGAAAAACGAGAGTATAGCTTGAAAACAGCCGCGTAATCAACAACTTGCGGAAAAAAATTGTTTCTTAAATCATCGCGTAGATTTAACAATCGTAAAATTACGCAAGTATTGCGCCGTAAGCTGCTGTTTTCACACCGTTATCCGGCGGTGCCGAGGGCTTTGTATGGTGGCCCGCAGGCGCCGCGGCTGTCCGCTTGGCGCCACGCTGCGGTAAAGCCGCGGCCGCAATGCCGCACGTTTGTCGAAGTTCAATCCCATGCCGCATGCATGCCTCAATGTGGATGCTCCAACACCGCGAGGATGCCATGCACGACGATTCCCAGGCCGAGTTGCCGCCGCCGCTGTCTTCGCTGCGCTGCGGATCTTCGCGATGTTCCCCCGACTAAATAAAGACGGCACCTGCGCGGAGATCCTGCGTGTGGCGACGGTCGCAGCGCTGTGCCTGCTTGTCCTGCTGCCGGCGCGCACCTGGCTGGCGCCGCTCTTCGGCAAGACGATGACGCCGCATCACCCCTACGCGGTGCTGGCGGACGCCATCCGGCGGCATTGCCCGGCGGCGCGCACGGTCGTGGCCGAAAGCCTGCTGTCAGCCGGCAATTTGCGCTTCGCCCGGCCTGCCGTGTCCACGCTGCTGCTGCTGGAGGATGCCCGGCGCGCGCATCTTCCGCGTGCGGGTCCGGCGGCGCTGGTGGCGCATACCCAGGATGCGGCGGCCGCGCTGGCGGTCTTTCATGCTGTCTGGCCGGGCGCCAGGCTGGAAGGGCGCGACGAACTGCGCCTGGCGCTGGAGGACGGAACCGCCAGGCACATGGCCTTCATGCTTGCCTGCGTGGCAAGGGCGCCGCCATCAAAGGGAAATGGCTAGAGCTGCCCGTGCTCGGCAAATGAATACACCTGTGGCCCGGCCACCACGAAATGGTCGAGCACGCGGATGTCGACCAGCCCCAGGGCCTGGCCCAGCGTATGGGTCAGGCGCAGGTCGGCTTCGCTCGGGTCGGGCGAGCCGGACGGGTGATTGTGCGCCAGCAGGACGTTGGCCGCGTTGTATGCCAGCGCTTCCTTGACCACCTCGCGCGGGTGGACGCTGGCGTGGGTTAGCGTGCCGCGGAACAATTCCTTGTCAGCGATGAGGCGGTTCTTGACGTCTACAAACAACACCACGAAGGATTCGTAAGGGCGGCCGCCGAGCTTGATGCGCAGGTAGCGCTTGACTGCCTCGGGCGAGGACAGCAGGTCGCCGGCCTGCAATTGCTCGGCGATGGCGCGGCGCGCCAGCTCCATCACGGCCTGCATCTGCGCATACTTGGCCATGCCGAGCCCGTGCACTTCCGAAAAATCGGACAGCGTGGCCCCGAACAGGCCGTGCAGGGAGCCGAAGTGCTGCAGGATGTCGCGGCCCAGTTCGACCGCGCTCTTGCCGCGCACGCCCACCCGCAGCAGCAGGGCCAGCAGCTCGGAATTGGACAGCGCATGCGGGCCTTCTCGCACCAGGCGTTCGCGCGGCCTTTCCTTTTCGGACCAGTCGTTGATTCCCATTCTTCCCCCGTCTAAAAGTGGGCTTGGGCGGACGGGACCGGCGGCTCTGGCTTACAATAGCGATTTGCACGTTACGCACACGCACAATCCGCAATGTCCACCACCAACGCTCCCATCGTCACCGAATCGGCTTACCTGACTCTGCATTATCGTCTGGCCACTGCCGACGGTACTGATATCGTCACAACCTTCGGCAGTACGCCGGCCACTTTGTTGCTGGGCCAGGGCCAGCTTGCGCCCTTCCTCGAGCAGCGCCTGCTGGGCATGGCGGAAGGGACGCACGCGACCTTCGACCTGAGTGCGGCGGAGGGCTTTGGCGAGCGCAACCCGGAACTGATCCAGGCCGTGTCGAAGAAGACGCTGGAAGACAATTCGGTGCCGGACGCCGATTACCAGGTCGGCGACCTGGTCGACTTCGCGGCGCCGGGCGGCGGCCGGTTTGCCGGCGTGCTGCTGCAGATGCGCGAGAACGACGCCCTGTTCGACTTCAACCATCCGCTGGCCGGCCAGGCCCTGAAGTTCGAAGTGCAACTCATTTCGGTGCTCTAAAAACATGGAAAACGAAATCCTGTTAGCCCAGCCGCGCGGCTTCTGCGCCGGCGTCGACCGCGCGATCGAGATCGTCGAGCGCGCGCTGCAGCAGTTCGGGGCGCCGATCTACGTGCGCCACGAAATCGTGCACAACGCCTATGTCGTCAACGACCTGCGCAACAAGGGGGCGATCTTCATCGAAGAGCTGGACGACGTCCCGGCGGGCAACACCCTGGTGTTCTCGGCCCATGGCGTGTCGAAGGCGGTGCGCGAGGAAGCGGAAGGGCGCGGCCTGAAAGTGTTCGACGCGACCTGCCCGCTGGTTACCAAGGTCCACGTCGAAGTCGCCAAGATGCGCAAGCAGGGCGCCGAGATCATCATGATCGGCCACGCCGGCCACCCGGAAGTCGAGGGCACCATGGGCCAGGCGGAAGAGGGCATGCACCTGGTCGAGACGGTCGAAGACGTCGAGAAGCTGCAGGTTGCCAATCCTGACCTGCTGGCCTATGTGTCGCAGACCACGCTGTCGGTCGACGACACCGCCGAGATCATCGCCGCGCTGAAGAGCCGCTTCCCGAACATCATCGAGCCGAAGAAGGGCGACATCTGCTACGCCACCACCAACCGCCAGGAAGCCGTGAAGTTCCTGGCGCCGCAGGTCGAGGTCGTGGTCGTGGTGGGCAGCCCGAACAGCTCGAACTCGAACCGCCTGCGCGAAGTGGCCGAGAAGAAAGGCACGCCGGCCTATATGGTCGACAACGCCGCCGCCATCGACCCGAGCTGGATCGCCGGCAAGAAGCGCATCGGCGTGACCGCCGGCGCCTCGGCCCCGGAAGTGCTGGTGCAGGCCGTGATCGACCGCCTGAAGGAACTCGGCGCGGCCAGCGTGCGCGCCCTCGAAGGCGTGGAAGAGCACGTCACCTTCCCGCTGCCGAAGGGCCTGGCCTGATCCATGGGTTTCCAATCGATCCCGCTGGAGTTTTTCAAGGACTATCCTGAACCCGGCGTCAACTTCATCGACGTCGGCTGCGTCTTCGACAATCCGGTCCACTGGCAGGTCGCCATCGATACGCTGTACGAGCGCACCGCCGACCTGCATTTCGACTTCATCCTGGCAATGGATGCGCGCGGCTTCATGATCGCCGGCGCGCTCGCCTACAAGCGCGCGATCGGCTTCGCCATGGCGCGCAAGCCGGGCAAGCTGCCGGGCGAGGCGATCAGCATCGACTACCAGCGCGAGTACGGCAGCGCGACCATCGAGATCCAGCCGGCGCGCATCAAGGGCGAGCGCGTCCTGATCGTCGACGATGTGCTGGCGACCGGCGGCACCATCGAGGCGGCGGCGGCCCTGCTGCGCCAGGTCGGCAAGGAAGTGGTGGGCGCGGCGGCGTTGTTCGACATCGCCTTCTTCCAGGACAAGCGAAGCCTCACGATGCCAGTCATCACCTTGCGCGACGTTTGAACGCGGCCGGCATGCCCGGCGCATCAATTTCCGATGTCAGTTTTTCAAAAACATCGCTATGATGATGACGCTCGGAAATCGTGTATGCAACAGCAAAGCGGCACTTCGGCAACCCGGGTGCCGTTTTTTTATATGAGACAGTAAATACGATGGAAACTTTCGTCCAACAGATCCTGAACGGACTGGTGCTGGGTAGTATGTACGCGCTGATCGCGCTCGGCTACACCATGGTCTACGGGGTGCTGAACCTGATTAACTTCGCCCACGGCGACGTGCTGATGATCGGCGCGATGGTCGGCCTGAGCATCCTGAAAGGTCTCGATGCCGCCTTTCCGGGCATGTCCGGCGGCCTGCAGCTGGCGATCGCCATCATCGGTGCGATGCCGGTGACGATGCTGGTCAACGTGCTGATCGAGCGCATCGCCTACCGCCGCCTGCGCAACGCGCCGCGCCTGGCGCCCCTGATCACGGCGATCGGCGTCTCGATCCTGCTGCAGACCTTCGCAATGATGATCTGGGGCCGCAGCCCGCTGCCGTTCCCGCAACTGCTGTCGTCGGATCCGATCATGGTCGGCGGCGCCGTGATTTCGCAGACCCAGGTGCTGCTGCTGGTGCTGGCCGCGCTCAGCATGGTCGGACTGGTGTTCCTGGTCGAGAAGACCAAGATGGGCCGCGCGATGCGCGCCGTCGCCGAGAACCCGCGCGTGGCCGGCCTGATGGGCGTGGACTCGAACCGCGTGGTGGTGACCACCTTCGCGATCGGCGCCGCGCTGGCTGCCGTCGCCGGTGTGATGTGGGGCGCCAACTATGCGTCGATCCAGTTCGCGATGGGCACGGTGCCGGGCATGAAGGCCTTCTCGGCCGCGGTGCTGGGCGGTATCGGCAATATCTACGGCGCCATGATCGGCGGGATCGTGCTCGGCATCATCGAAAGCCTGGGCGCCGGCTACATCGGCGACCTGACCGGCGGCTTCCTCGGCAGCCATTACCAGGACATCTTCGCCTTCATCGTGCTGATCCTGGTGCTGACCGTGCGTCCGTCCGGCATCATGGGCGAGCGCGTGGCGGACCGCGCCTAAGGAAAGGGAATACAGACCATGGCTCTCCTGACCTTCGACCTCGACCGCAAACCGCGCCAATCCTGGGCCAGCATCGGCATCCTGCTGGCGGTGATGCTGATCTTCCCCTTCGTTGCCAGCCAGTTCGGCAACTCCTGGGTGCGCATCCTCGACATGGCCCTGCTGTACATCATGCTGGCGCTGGGCCTGAACATCGTGGTCGGCTTCGCCGGCCTGCTCGACCTCGGCTACATCGCCTTCTTCGCGGTGGGCGCCTACCTGACCGGCCTGCTGGCTTCGCCGCAGTTCGCGACCCTGCTGGAATCCGTCGTCAATTATTCGCCGGCGCTGGGCGACACCCTCGTCGCGCTGTTCGGCGAAGACATCCGCAGCAACGGCATCCACCTGTCGGTGTGGGCGATCGTGCCGCTGGCGGCGATCGTCGCCGGCCTGTTCGGCGCACTGCTGGGCGCGCCGACCCTGAAGCTGCGCGGCGACTACCTCGCCATCGTGACCCTGGGCTTCGGCGAGATCATCCGGATCTTCATGAACAACCTGAACGATCCGATCAATTTTACGAACGGCCCGCAGGGCATCAACCTGATCGATCCGATCCGCATCTTCGGCGTGTCGCTGGCCGGTGAGGCGGGTTCGAAGGCGACGGTGTACATCGCCGGCTTCGGCATCCCGTCGGTGAACGCCTATTACTTCCTGTTCCTGCTGCTGTGCATCGCGACCATCTTCATGACCAGCCGCCTGCAGCATTCGCGCCTGGGCCGCGCCTGGGTCGCGATCCGCGAAGACGAAATCGCGGCCAAGGCGATGGGCATCAACACCCGCAACGTCAAGCTGCTGGCGTTCTCGATGGGCGCCTGCTTCGGGGGCGTCGCCGGCGCGATGTTCGCGGCCTTCCAGGGCTTCGTTTCGCCGGAATCCTTCTCGCTGACGGAATCGATCGCCGTGCTGGCGATGGTGGTGCTGGGCGGCATCGGCCACATCCCCGGCGTGGTGATGGGTGGCGTACTGCTGGCGGCGCTGCCGGAAGTGCTGCGCCACGTGGTGGAGCCGGCCCAGCAGACGCTGTTCGGCAAGGTGCTGATCGAGGCCGAAGTGCTGCGCCAGCTGCTGTACGGCCTGGCCATGGTCGCCGTCATGCTGTACCGCCCGGCCGGCCTGTGGCCCTCGCCGCGCAAGGAAGACCGCCCGGCCGCGGCCATCGCAAAAGAAGAACACGAAGAGAACAAGGCATCATGAACGACGACGTCCTCTTGAACATCTCCGGCGTGAACAAGCGCTTCGGCGGCCTGCAGGCCCTGACCGATGTCGGCATCCGCATCCAGAAGGGCCAGATCTACGGCCTGATCGGGCCGAACGGCGCCGGCAAGACCACCTTCTTCAACGTGATCACCGGCCTGTACCAGCCCGATACCGGTACCTTCGAGCTGGCCGGCAAGCCGTATTCGCCGTCCGCCCCGCACGAGGTGGCGAAAGCCGGCATCGCCCGCACCTTCCAGAACATCCGCCTGTTCGGCGAGATGACGGCGCTGGAAAACGTGATGGTCGGGCGCCACGTGCGCACGCGCCAGGGCGTGTTCGGCGCGATCCTGCGCCACAGGGCGGCGCGTCTAGAAGAAGCGGCGATCCGCGCGCGGGCCCAGGAACTGCTGGACTTCGTCGGCATCGGCCAGTTTGCCGACCGCACCGCGCGCTACCTGTCCTACGGCGACCAGCGCCGCCTCGAGATCGCGCGCGCGCTCGCGACCGAACCGCGCCTGCTGGCGCTGGACGAACCTGCGGCCGGCATGAACGCGACCGAGAAGCTGGCGCTGCGCGAGCTGCTGGTGAAGATCCAGGGCGCCGGCGTCACCATCCTGCTGATCGAGCACGACGTGAAGCTGATGATGGGCCTGTGCGACCGCATCTCGGTGCTGGAGTACGGCAAATTGATCGCGGAAGGGCTGCCGGCCGAGATCCAGAAGAACAAGGCGGTGATCGAGGCTTACCTCGGCACCGGCGCATCGACTTGATGAGCGCATTGATGAGCGAGAACATTCTCAAGATTAGCGGCCTGAAGGTGGCCTACGGCGGCATCAAGGCCGTCAAGGGCATCGACCTGGAGGTCAACCGCGGCGAACTGGTCACCCTGATCGGCGCCAATGGCGCAGGCAAGACCACGACCCTGAAAGCCATCACCGGCACGCTGCCTGCGTGCAAGGTGGAGGGCAGCGTCGCTTACATGGGCCAGCCACTGGGCAATGCGAAATCGTTCAGGCTGGTGCAGGACAAGCTGGCGATGGTGCCGGAAGGGCGGGGCGTGTTCACCCGCATGACCATCCACGAAAACCTGCTGATGGGCGCCTATACGCGCAACGACAAGGCCGGCATCGATGCCGACATCGAGAAGTGGTACACGGTCTTCCCGCGCCTGAAGGAACGTTCAGGTCAGCTGGCGGGCACGCTGTCCGGCGGCGAACAGCAGATGCTGGCGATGGCGCGCGCCCTGATGTGCCATCCGACCCTGTTGCTGCTGGACGAGCCGTCGATGGGCCTGTCGCCGATCATGGTCGAGAAGATCTTCGAGGTGATCCGCGATGTGTCGGCCCAGGGCATCACCATGTTGCTGGTGGAGCAGAATGCCAAGCTGGCGCTGCAGGCGGCGCACCGGGCTTATGTGATGGAGTCGGGTTCGATCACCATGACGGGGGATGCGCGACAGATGCTGGATGATCCGCGGGTGCAGGCGGCGTATTTGGGAGAGTAGGAGCTCGTCGTTCCCGGTATTGCCGAAAACGGCTTCCCGCGAAGGCGGGAGCCCAAGTTCGTGGCTAGCGGCTAAAGCCTGCGATATTCACGCAAACTTGGATTCCCGCCTTCGCGGGAATGACGGCGCATAAGTTCGCGGGAATGACGGTGCATAAGTTCGCGGGAATGGCGGTGCATAAGTTCGCGGGAACGACGGCCAAATCAAAAAAACAACGGCCCGGACCGCAAACGCGATCCGGGCCGTTTTCTTCCCCGGTGGGGAAGCTTTGCTTAGGCAGCGTTGGCAGCGCCGTTGGCGGCTTTGCCTGCGGTCTGGGTGAACTGCGAGACGGCGGCGTTCATGTTCGACTCGATCGCTTCGGCAGCCTGCTTGGTGCTCTTGGTGAACTGCTCGTAGCCGGCGTTGGCGTTGCTGATCGCGGTCTTCAGGGCCGACACATAGGTCTCGGAACCGGCCGGGGCGTTCTTAGTCACTTCGTCGACCAGCGAGATCACCTTGCGGTTGACTTCGGCGATCTGGCTTTCGGCGGCGCGCGAGAACTCGGCGCCGGTGTCGGCGGCGATCGAGGCGACTTGGCGGCTGTAGGCCAGGGCTTTTTCAGCGTTCGGCTGGGCCTGGGCGGTGGTCACGGCGAAGAATTCTTGCGGATCCTTGACTGCCAGCAGCTGACGCGCGGTTGCCGACGAGTTTTCCAGGGTGGCCTTGGCCGTGTTGATATTCAGTTCCACCAGCTTTTCCACACCTTCGAAAGTCTTGGAGGTCAGGGCCGACAGCAGGGCGAATTGGGATTCCAGATTGGCTTTGGTCGCGTTCGAAAACTGCTCGGGGAATGCAAACATGTAGTTCTCCAGTAAAGGACGAAATTGAACTTGGGTACGGATGTTGCTGAAACCTGTGCAGCGGGCTTATTTCAAACGGGCTTTTGTGCGCCGCAACATGAACAGATTTTACCGGGTTTCGATTATGCGTCAAGAACTTTTGATGCGGCGCACAAGAGAAAATACATGTCTTGAGTTCTATCAAGGCATGCAATCGTTTGCGCTGTTGTTTGTTTGCACCGATACAACAGCCAAGAAACAACACCCAAGGAAAAGCCTTGGCCGGCGGGGACCCGGGCAGCATGCTAGACTGGCAATCCGATGACCCCCGATACTTCCGACTCTTCCGCCACGCCACCTGCCATCGAGCCATCCGCGGTCCCGTCCGCTGCGCCGTCGCGCGCCGGCTGGCTGTCGCCGGTGCCGCTGTTCTTCGTCTTCCTCTGGAGTACCGGCTTCATTGCCGCCAAGTACGGCTTGCCGTATGCGCCGCCCCTGAGTTTCCTGATCGTGCGCTGCCTCGGGGCGGTGCTGTTCCTGCTGCCGATGGTACTGCTAAGCGGTGCACCATGGCCGCGCGGACGCATCCTGCACGTGGCCGTGGCCGGCCTGTTGCTGCAGGCCGGCTACCTGGGCGGGGTCTGGAGCGCCATCAAGATCGGCATGCCGGCCGGGCTGTCGGCCCTGATCGTCGGCCTGCAGCCGATCCTGACCGCCTTCGCCGCGCCGCTGGTCGGCGAGCGGGTCACGCCGCGCCAGTGGATGGGGCTGCTGCTCGGACTGGGCGGGGTCGGCCTGGTGGTCTACGCCAAGATCAGCCTGAATGGGTTGTCGCCAGCCGCCATCGCTTTCTGCGTGCTGGCGCTGCTGTCGATTACCTGCGGCACGCTGTACCAGAAACGCTTCTGCCCGCGGTTCGACCTGCGCACCGGCACCCTGATCCAGTTCGTCGCTTCGGCGCTGCTCCTGCTGCCATTCGCCGTCGTGCTGGAAGATTTCGGCCCGTCGCTGTCGAACGTGCACTGGACCCCGCAATTCGTCGGCGCGCTGCTGTGGTCGATCCTCGCGCTGTCGATCGGCGCCATCTTTCTTTTATTTAGGCTCATCAGCCGCAACGACGCCACCAAGGTCACCAGCCTGCTGTACCTGACGCCGCCGACCACGGCCGTGATGGCATGGCTGATGTTCGGCGAAGCCCTGAGCCCGCTCGGACTGGTGGGCATGGCGGTGGCGGTGGCGGGTGTCGCCTTCGTGGTGAAAAAATAACGTATCGGGAGACTTCATGATCACCAGCCAGCAGCAACAGGCCGTGGACGCGGCCATCACGTCGCGCCGCTCGATCCGCGCTTACCTGCCGACCCCGGTCGCGCGCGAAGACATCGAAGCCATCCTCGAAGTGGCGTCGCGCGCGCCGTCCGGCACGAATACCCAGCCGTGGAAGGTCTATGTGCTGACGGGCGAGGCCAAGGAGCGCCTGAGCGCGGCGATCCTGGCGGCCTACGGCGATCCGCAGCAGTCGAAGGAACACACCGAGGAGTACGCCTACTATCCGCGCGAATGGGTCTCGCCCTTCATCGACCGGCGCCGCAAGGTCGGCTGGGACCTGTACGCCCTGCTGGGCCTGACGCGCGACAACAAGGCCGGGATGGCGGCCCAGCACGGCCGCAACTACCGCTTCTTCGACGCGCCGGTCGGCCTGATCTTCACGATCGACCGCGTGATGGAGCAGGGCTCCTGGCTCGACTACGGCATGTTCCTGCAGAACATCATGGTGGCGGCGCGCGGACGCGGGCTCGATACCTGCCCGCAGGCGGCCTTCACCCAATTCCACCGCATCATCCGTGAACATCTGGGATTGCCGCACAACGAGATGGTGGTCTGCGGCATGGCGCTGGGCTGGGCCGATCCGGACAAGATCGAGAACAAATTAGTTACGGAACGCGAACCGGTTTCAAGCTTCGTGCGCTTCGCCGAGTAGCTTGTTCGATATACTTGACGTGCCAAGCTGTTGAAATATCAAGAGATTTCTGCAACGTCAGAAACATTGCGTTGTAGCAAAACGCGAGCGCAGATGTTACATTCTCTTGCGCTCCACCCGTCTTTCGCTACACTGCAATAGTGCTCATCAGTTCGCGTTCAAGGATTTCCAGATGCTCAAGCTCGCGTTGGCCGCCGCCATGTCCATGTTGTTCCTGCTTGAACCCGCCCAGGCCGCGACAGGCAGCAAGCACAAGGCACACACGGCCGTCAAGAAAGTGAAGGCCAGGCGCACCGATCTCGCCAAGGTCATCGCCGACGACAACCGCCAGCGCATGGTGCGCCGGATCGAGATGGTGCACGGCAAGCGCAAGGTGGTCTACCAGCGCATGCGCCGCGCCGCGCCGGCCCTCGCCATCCTCACCGCCGGTGACATCGCCGGGCTGAACAAGACCCAAGACCCGCTCGCCCTGCGTTCCTCGGTCGCCTACGTGATGGACCAGACCAGCTCGGAAGTGCTGTTCGAAAAGAATTCCACCGTCGCCCTGCCGATCGCCTCGATCACCAAGCTGATGACGGGCCTGCTGGTGGTGCAGGCCCAGCAGAACCTGGACGAGGTGCTGACCATCACCGACGCCGACGTCGACCGCCAGAAGTATTCCAGTTCGCGCCTGCCCGTCGGCACCCGCATGACGCGCGGCAACCTGCTGCACATCGCCCTGATGAGCTCGGAAAACCGCGCCGCCTCCGCACTGGGCCGCAACTATCCGGGCGGCATCACGGCCTTCGTCGAGGCGATGAATGCCAAGGCGAAGGAACTCGGCATGAACGACACCCATTATGTGGATTCGAACGGCCTGTCGAGCCAGAACGTGTCCAGCGCGCGCGACCTGGCCAAGCTGGTGATGACGGCCCACCAGGAACCGCTGCTGCGCCAGTACACGACCGACCCGAACTACGTGGTCGAAGCCAGTGGCCGTCGCATGCAGTATCACAACACCAACTACCTGGTGGCCATGCCCGACTGGAATATCGGCCTGCAGAAGACCGGCTTCATCAACGAAGCAGGGCGCTGCCTGGTGATGCAGGCCATGATCCAGGGCCGTAACGTGATCATGGTGTTCCTGGATTCGAAGGGCAAGCAGTCGCGGACCGCGGATGCGGGCCGGATGCGCAAATGGCTGGAGGCATTGAAGCCGGCGGCGATTCCGGCGGCGGCTGCGGCTGGGGTGCCGGTGACGGTGTCGGCGGTGGTGCCGGGGACTAGCGCGCAGTAATCGACTCCGTCATTCCCGCGCAGGCGGGAATCCAAGTTTGTTTGCAGGCTACTCGCGTAACTTGGGTCCCCGCCTTCGCGGGGACGACGGGTTAGGGGATGCGATGCCCCAGCGTCGCCGAAATCTGCGCCGCCGTGTTCACCAGATCTTCCAGCCACTCATCCTGCAGCCGGTCCGCCGGCGCCGAGATCGACAGGCCCGCGACCAGCTTGCCGCTGTCGTCGTGGATGCCGGCCGCCATGCAGCGCACGCCCAGTTCCAGTTCCTCGTTGTCGCGCGCGTAGCCACGCGAGCGCACCAGCGCCAGCTCGCGCTCCAGGCGCGCCAGGTCGGTGATCGAATTCTTGTTGTGGCCGGCCAGCCCGGTGCGGGTGGCGTAGGCGCGGATCGCCTTCGGCTCGTCGACGGACAGGAACAGCTTGCCGGTCGAGGTCAGGTGCAGCGGACCGCGGCCGCCGATCGCGCGCACCACCTGCATGCCGGACCGCTCGGAGAAGGCGCGGTCGATGTAGACGATCTCGTCGCCCTGGCGCACCGACAGGTTGACCGTCTGCCGGGTCTTGTTGTGCAGGGCGCGCATCAGGTCGACCGCCGCTTCGCGCACCGACAGCCGGCTCTTCACCACATTGCCCAGTTCCAGCAGGCGCATGCCGAGGCGGTAAGTGCCCGGCTCGACGCGGTCGACGAAGCGCGTCACCACCATGTCGTTCAGGATCCGGTGCGCGGTCGACGGGTGTAGGCCGGAAACCTTCGACAATTCCTTCAGACTGACGGGGTCCGAATAACTGGCCAGGACGTCGAGCAGGGCGACCATGCGCTCGATCACCTGGATGGAAGTTTTCGCGGGTTCGAGGGTTTCCATTTTCATGATGTGGTTGCTGCGGTGCGGTATATTTCTCTACTTTATACCATAATGTGAAAATTGTGGTAACGCCTCCTTTCAGTGTGCGGCATAATGCAAATCCTGCAAGCAAGCACGACATCCATGGATCAACCAAGCAGCGAGTTCAAAAGCAAGGGAGGCCTGAGGCGCGTCATCGCCGCGTTCGGCTATTCGATCGAAGGTTTCAAGACCGCCTGGAAGCATGAACACGCCTTCCGCCAGGAACTGATGGTGGCGCTGCCGGCGGCGATCGTGGCGCTGGCGCTGAAGATCTCCGCCTTCCAGAAGCTGGCGCTGATCGCGGTGCTCGGGCTGGTGCTGCTGGTCGAACTGATCAATGCTTCAATCGAGGCAGTGGTGGACCGCGTCTCGCTGGAACGTCATCCGCTGTCCAAGGCCGCCAAGGACCTCGGCAGCGCGGCGGTGGCGATGGCGATCGCGATCGCCGGCGCGACATGGGCTGTCGTGTTGTACAACCGCTTTTTCTGAAGTACTTACCTGAAGGAGATAAAGATGACTTTACGCCTGGGCGACACCGCTCCCGATTTCGAGCAGGATTCCACCATCGGCCGCATCCGTTTCCATGACTGGGCGGGCGATTCCTGGGTGGTGCTGTTCTCGCATCCGGCCGACTTCACGCCGGTGTGCACGACCGAACTGGGCCTGACCGCCAAGCTCAAGCCGGAGTTCGACAAGCGCAACGTCAAGGCGATTGCCCTGTCGGTCGACCCGGCCGAGCAGCACAAGGCCTGGATCAAGGACATCGAAGAAACCCAGCAGACCGTGGTCGGCTTCCCGATCATCGCCGACGCCGACAAGTCGGTCTCGCAGCTGTACGACATGATCCACCCGAACGCCTCGGCCACCGCCACCGTGCGCTCGCTGTTCGTGATCGATCCGGCCAAGAAAGTGCGCCTGATGATCACCTACCCGATGAGCACCGGCCGCAACTTCGACGAAGTCCTGCGCGTCATCGACGCCCTGCAGCTGACCGACGGCTACACCGTCGCGACCCCGGGCAACTGGAAGGATGGCGACGACGTCATCATCCCGCTGACCGTTCAGGATCCGGAGCAGCTGAAGCAGAAATATCCGAAGGGTTACACGGCGCCGCGGCCTTACCTGCGTTTGACGCCGCAGCCGAACAAGTAACTGGCTCGTCATTCCCGCTTCCGCGGGAATGACGGTAATTCACCGCATAAGCAAATAAGGAAGCTGTCGTTTGCTGAACGGCTGAGGCCCTTTACCCTTGGAGCCAATCTGGGGGTAAAGCATGTCCATTACGTATATCCTGTCGGGGTTCGCCGTCGGCCTGCTGGTCGGCATGACCGGCGTTGGCGGCGGTTCGCTGATGACGCCGCTGTTGACGCTGCTGTTCGGCGTCACGCCGTCGGTGGCGGTCGGTACCGACCTCGCCTTCGCCTCGCTCACCAAGAGCGCCGGCACCATCACCCATCGCAAGCGCGGCAATGTTCAGTGGGACATTGTCGGCCGCCTGTGCATGGGCGCGCTGCCCGCGGCGCTGCTCGCCACGCTTGCCCTGCAATATCTCGGTCCCCTGAATGCCGCCATCGGCCAGGTGATCCGCTATTCGATCGCCGTCTCGGTGCTGCTGACCGTGGTCGCGATCCTGTTCCGCTCGAAGATGCTGGCCTGGGTCAACGCCAAACCCGGGCGCCAGCTGCAGGGCAGGGCGCTGGCCGGCGCCACCATCCTGTCCGGCGCCATCCTCGGCACCCTCGTCACCGTGTCCTCGATCGGCGCGGGTGCGATCGGCGCGACCCTGCTGGTGATGCTGTATCCGAAGCTGAGCCCGGCCGAGGTGGCGGGCACCGACATCGCCTACGCCGTGCCGCTGACCGCCATCGCCGCCGTCGGCCACTGGTGGCTGGGCTCGATCAACTGGCTGCTGCTGGTGACCCTGCTGGTCGGCTCGGTGCCGGGCATCACGCTCGGTTCCTGGGCGGCGAAGGCGGTGCCGGAACGCTTCCTGCGCGGCTTGCTGGCGATGACCCTGGCCGGTGTGGCGCTGAAGCTGGTCTACTGACAGCGAGGCTGAAGCAACCCTTTAATAGCGGAATCTTCTATACAAATAAGGATTGCTTCGTTTGTAATATGTAATTCGCGTGCGATTATGGCGCCCTATTAGAAGAAATTGTAATAAGGCTCTCCCATGAATACGCTAGTGACCAGCCGCAGCAGCGCCAACCGGGTGATTCCCGGTTTCGGCCTTTCGCTCGGCTTCACGATCTTCTACCTGGCGCTGATCGTGCTGATCCCGCTGTCGGCGATCTTCCTGAAGACCTTCACCATGAGCTGGGACGCGTTCTGGAACGCCGTCACCTCCGAGCGCGTGATGGCTTCCTACCGCCTGAGCTTCGGCGCGGCCCTGATCGGCGCCGCCATCAACGTGGTGTTCGGCGGCATCGTCGCCTGGGTGCTGGTGCGCTACCAGTTTCCCGGCAAGCGCTTCGTCGACGCCCTGGTCGACCTGCCGTTCGCGCTGCCGACGGCGGTGGCCGGCATCACCTTGACTGCGCTGTACTCGAGCAATGGCTGGATCGGCAAGTACCTGGACCCGCTGGGCATCAAGGTCGCCTTCACCCCGCTGGGCGTGGTGGTGGCGCTGACCTTCATCGGATTGCCGTTCGTGGTGCGGACCGTGCAGCCGGTGCTGGAAGATGCCGAGCGCGAGCTCGAGGAAGCCGCCGCCAGCCTCGGCGCCAGCCCCTGGCAGACTTTTACGCGCGTGATCCTGCCGGGCATCGTCCCGGCGCTGCTGACCGGCTTCGCGCTGGCCTTCGCGCGCGCCACCGGTGAATACGGCTCGGTGGTCTTCATCGCCGGCAACATGCCGATGGTGTCCGAGATCACGCCGCTGTTCATCATCACCAAGCTGGAGCAGTACGACTACACGGGCGCCACCGCGATCGCCGTGGTCATGCTGGTCGTCTCCTTCATCCTGCTGCTGGCCATCAACCTGCTGCAGGCCTGGACACGCAAACGGGCGGGCAAATAATGAGCGCAGTCCTCGATAAAGTCGCACCCGCCGAAGCGGCCGTGCCCCAGGCCCCGCGCAAGGCCACCAATACCCTGGAGCCGCGCTGGGTGCGCTATACCCTGATCGCCGTGGCGCTGCTGTTCCTGACGCTGTTCCTGTTCGTGCCGCTGGTCGCCGTGTTCGCCGAGGCGCTGAAGAACGGCTGGGCCACCTACAAGGAAGCCATCGTCGATCCGGACGCGCTGTCCGCCATCAAGCTGACCTTCATCGCGGCCGGCATCTCGGTGCCGCTGAACCTGGTGTTCGGCGTGGCCGCGGCCTGGGCCATCGCCAAGTTCGACTTCCGCGGCAAGAGCCTGCTGCTGACCTTGATCGACCTGCCGTTCTCGGTCTCGCCCGTGATCGCCGGCCTGATGTACGTGCTGATGTTCGGTGCGCAGGGCTGGTTCGGCCAATGGCTGATGGACCACGACATCAAGATCCTGTTCGCGGTGCCGGGCATCGTGCTGGCGACCGTCTTCATTACCTTCCCCTTCGTCGCGCGCGAGCTGATCCCGCTGATGCAGGCCCAGGGCAGCGAAGAGGAAGAGGCGGCGCTGGTGCTGGGCGCGTCCGGCTGGCAGACCTTCCGCCGCGTGACCCTCCCCAACATCAAGTGGGGCCTGCTGTACGGCGTGATCCTGTGTAACGCCCGCGCGATGGGCGAGTTCGGCGCCGTCTCGGTGGTGTCGGGCCATATCCGCGGCGAGACCAACACCATGCCGCTGCAGGTCGAGATTCTCTACAACGAATACAACTTCACGGCGGCGTTCGCGATCGCTTCGCTGCTGGCCCTGCTGGCGCTGGTCACGCTGGCGGTGAAAACCTTTATCGAATGGCGACTGCACCAAAGCCGCAAAGCCAACATCACGGAGTAATCAGCATGACGATCGAAGTCCAACACATCCGCAAGCAGTTCGGCCAGTTCACGGCCCTGGATGACGTCTCGCTGCAGTTCGCCGACGGCGAGCTGACCGCGCTGCTCGGTCCTTCCGGCTGCGGCAAGACCACGCTGCTGCGCATCATCGCCGGCCTGGAATTCCCGGACGCCGGCCGCGTGCTGCTGGACGGCGCCGATGCCTCCGCCAGCCACGTGCGCGAGCGCCAGGTCGGCTTCGTGTTCCAGCACTACGCGCTGTTCAAGCACATGACCGTGTTCGAGAACGTCGCGTTCGGCCTGCGCGTCAAGCCGCGCAAGGAACGTCCGTCCGAAGCGCAGATCCGCGAGAAAGTGAAGAAGCTGCTCGAACTGGTGCAGCTGGACTGGATCGCCGACCGCTACCCGCCGCAGCTGTCCGGCGGCCAGCGCCAGCGAATTGCCCTGGCGCGCGCCCTCGCCGTGGAGCCGCGCGTGCTGCTGCTCGACGAACCTTTCGGCGCGCTGGACGCCAAGGTGCGCAAGGAGCTGCGCCGCTGGCTGCGCCAGCTGCACGACGAGCTGCACGTGACCTCGATCTTCGTCACCCACGACCAGGAAGAAGCGCTGGAAGTGGCCGACCAGGTGGTCCTGATGAACAAGGGCCGCGTCGAACAGCTCGGCACGCCGGACGCCGTCTACAACCAGCCGGCCTCGCCCTTCGTGTACGGCTTCCTGGGCAACGTCAACCTGTTCCACGGCCGCGTCAATGACGGCGTGCTGGCCAGCGGCGAAGCGAAGTTCCATGCGCCGCAGTACGCCGGCGTGCAGAACGGCGAGGGCATCGCCTACGTCCGTCCGCACGACCTCGACGTCGAACGCTATGTGCCGGGCGGCGAGGGCGTGGCGGTCAAGCTGCGCCGCGCGCACGCGATCGGCCCGCTGGCCCAGCTCGACCTGGAGCGCGCCGACAATGCTCAATTGATCGAAGCGGTGATCCCGAATGAGCGGTTCCGCGAGCTGGGCCTGCGCGACGGCGAGACCCTGCTGGTGAAGCCGCGCCGCATGCATGTGTTCGTCGACCAGGGTGACGGCATATGAACTTCCAGCAGCTGCGTTCGGTGCGCGAGGCCGCGCGCCGCAATTTCAACCTGACCGACGTGGCGAACGCCCTGTTCACCTCGCAGCCGGGGGTGTCGCGCCAGATCCGCGAGCTCGAGGATGAACTGGGCGTGGTCATCTTCGAACGCAACGGCAAGCGCCTGACCGGCATGACCGAGCCGGGCAAGGGCATCCTGAAAATCATCGAACGCCTGCTGGTGGAGGCCGAGAACCTGCAGCAGGCCAGCAGCGAATATGCGGCCCAGGACAGCGGCACGCTCACGGTCGCCGTCACGCACACCCAGGCGCGCTATGCGCTGCCGCAGGTGGTGCAGGCCTTCCGCACCTCCTTCCCGGGCGTGCGCATCGCCCTGCAGCAGAGCGCGCCGGACCACATCGCCGAATGGGTGCTGTCGGGCCGCGCCGACATCGGCATCGCCACCGAAGGCTTGTCGACCTTTCCCGACCTGGTGTCCTTCCCGTGCTACCGCTGGAGCCACCTGGTGGCGGTGCCGGACGGCCATCCGCTGCTGGGCCGCAGCCCGATCAAGCTGGCCGACCTGGCCGAGTTCCCCTTGATCACCTACGACGTCGGCTTCACCGGCCGCAGCCACATCGACGCCGCCTTCGCCGCCGCCGGTGTGAATCCGGACATCGTGCTGACCGCGATGGATTCGGACGTGATCAAGCAGTACGTGTCGCTGGGGATGGGCGTCGGGATCGTGGCCTCGATGGCCTTCGACCACGGGCGCGACCGCGGCTTGCGGGCGATCGAGTCCTCGCATCTGTTCGCGCCGAACGTGACGCGGCTGGCGGTGCGGAAGGGGGCGTACTTGCGTGCGTATGCCTATGATTTCATTGAACGTTTTGCGCAGGGGTTTACGCGGGCGGATATTGAGCGGGCATTGCATCCAGTGGCGGCGGAATAATTACCTCGTCGTTCCCGCCCCGAGGGAACGACGTTTACAGGGCGCGGATTACGTTCTTGCGACGCAGGCTTACTGGCCAGGGTTGGTATAGCGCGCCTGAATCGCATCGATCGCGGCGATCACCTCATCCGGCAGCGTCAGCGATTCAGCATCGATGTTCTCCTTCAGCTGCGCCAGCGTGGTCGCCCCAATGATGGTCGACCCCACGAACCAGCGCGAATAGCACCACGCCAGCGCCATCTGCGCAGGCGACATGCCGTGCGCGCGCGCCAGTTCCGCATATTCCTTGACCGCCGCCAGCACCGATGGGCGCAGGTAGCGCGGGCTCCAGGTCGGCGGGAAGATGGTCAGGCGGCCGTGCGCCTTCGGATCGTCGAGGTACTTCGCGCTCAGCTGGCCGAAGGCGAGGGGGCTGTAGGCCAGCAGGCTCACCTGCTCGCGGTAGCAGACCTCGTCCAGCAGCGTGGTCTCGAAGGCGCGCGCGGCCAGGTTATACAGATTCTGGATGGTGGCGATGCGCGGCAGGCCCTTCATCTCTGCCTGCTTGATGTACTCGCACACACCCCACGGGCTTTCGTTCGACACGCCGATATGGCGGATCTTGCCCTCCGCGATCAGCTCGCCCAGCACGGCCAGCGTCTCCTCGATGGCGACGGCCGTGCGTTCCCTGGCCGGGTCGAAGCTGCTGGCGCCGAAGATCGGCACGTTGCGGCTCGGCCAGTGCAGCTGGTAGAGGTCGACGTAGTCGGTCTGCAGGCGGCGCAGGCTGTCGTCGAGGGCGGCGCGGATACTGGCCGCGTCCAGGTTCTGGCCGCCGCCGCGGATCCAGTGCATGGCCGGGTTCGGGCCTGCCACCTTGGTCGCAAGGACGACCTGGTCGCGCTTGCCGGATTTCTTCAGCCAGCTGCCGATGAAGCGCTCGGTCGAACCCTGGGTGCGGGCGCTGGGCATGACCGGGTACATCTCGGCGGTGTCGACGAAATTGATGCCGCGCTCCAGTGCATAGTCGAGCTGGCTGTGCGCATCGGCTTCCGTGTTCTGCTCGCCGAAGGTCATGGTGCCGAGGCAGACGCGGGAGACGGTGAGGTCGGTTTTGCCGAGCTGGTGCTTCTTCATTTGGGATCCTTATTTGCCGTGCGGCTGAACTCCGGGGTCCCGCAGCGCCTCCGCACACTCCCGAATCAGCGCCGGCCCGCGATAGATCAGGCCGCTGTACAGCTGCACCAGCTGGGCGCCGGCCTGGATCTTGGCCTTGGCGTCGCGGCCGCACAGGATGCCACCCACGCCGATGATGGGTACGGCGTCGCCGACTTCCTGCCTGAGTGCGCGGATCACGATGTTCGACAGGTCGAACACCGGCGCGCCGGACAGGCCGCCCTGCTGGTTGCCATGGCGGAGGTTTTCGACGTCGCGGCGGGTGAGGGTGGTGTTGGTGGCGATCACGCCGTCGATCTTGTGGCGCAGCAGGGCGCCGGCGATGTCGCGGATCTGGTCGCCGTCGACGTCGGGGGCGATCTTCAGGGCCAGCGGCACATAGCGGCCAAACTCATCCGCCAGGCGCGACTGCTCTTCCTTCAGCTGGGACAGCAGGGCGTCGAGTTCCGACGCGCCCTGCAGCTGGCGCAGGTTCTTGGTGTTCGGCGAGGAGATGTTCACCGTCACGTAGCTGGCATATGGATAGACCTTGCGCAGGCAGTGCAGGTAATCCTCGGCGGCGCGTTCGATCGGGGTGTCGGCATTCTTGCCGATGTTCAGGCCGAGTACGCCCTGCTGCTCCAGGTAGAAGCGCGAGGCGCGCACGTTGGCGACGAAGGCGTCGACGCCGCCGTTGTTGAAGCCCATGCGGTTGATGATGCCGCGTGCGGCCGGCAGGCGGAAGATGCGCGGCTTCGGGTTGCCGGCCTGCGGGCGCGGCGTGACCGTGCCGACTTCGATCGAGCCGAAGCCCAGCGCCGCCAGGCCGTCGATGTAGGCGCCGTCCTTGTCGAGGCCGGCGGCCAGGCCGACCGGATTCGGGAAGGTGATGCCCATCACGGTGCGCGGATCGGGCGCCGGCTTCCTGACCAGGCCGGTCAAGCCGAACGCGTTCGCGCGGCGCAGTGCCGGCAGCGTCAGGTTGTGGGCCGTTTCGGGATCGAGGGAGAACAGCAGCGGGCGCGCGAGGGTGTACAAGAGATTGTCGGACATGATTACCTAAGGTGAATTCCCGACATTTTACCTGTAACTACCGCTCCAAAACTCCCCATACGCCGTCGATTCGCGCTTCCAGCGGCCGGAAATTGATCTTGTAAGCCATCTTCGGGCTCTGCTCGATCCAGTAGCCGAGGTAGACGTAGGGCAGGTCCAGGTCGCGCGCCTGCTCGATCTGCCACAGCACGTTGTAGGTGCCGAAGGAGGCGCCCTCGACGTCCGGATCGAAGAAGGTGTAGACGGAGGACAGGCCGTCCGACAGCACGTCGATGATCGACACCATGCGTAGCGTGCCGTCCGGTTCGCGGAATTCGACCAGGCGCGTGTTGACACGGCTCTGCAGCAGGAACTGGGCGTACTGGTCGCGGCTGTCCTGGTCCATGCCGCCGCCGACGTGGCGCGTGGTCTGGTAGCGCAGGTAGAGCGCATAGTGCTCGTCCGAGAACGACAGGTTGGCGACCATCGCGGACAGGTCGGCGTGGCGCTTCCAGGCGCGGCGCTGGCTGCGGTTGGGGACGAAGTCGTTCACCGCCACCCGCACGGGAATGCAGGCGCGGCAGCCGTCGCAATACGGACGGTAGGTAAAGATCCCGCTGCGGCGGAAACCGTTGCGCACCAGTTCCGAATACACGTCCGCATTGATCAGGTGCGAAGGCGTGGCGACCTGCGAGCGCGCCTGGCGCGCATCCAGGTAGCTGCAGGGATAGGGCGCCGTGGTATAGAACTGCAGCGTTGAAAAGGGCAAGTCATTTAAGTGCGTCATGCAATGCTCTCGAGACGACGTTTGACCCATTGTAGCCAAAGACGGCGCGATGCACCGTTAGGTGGTCAACGGTGACGCAACTTCCCACCGTTCGATGGCGGGCTCGGCGATGGCCTGGCGCAGGTGCTCGAGGAAGGCCCTGCGCGGAATCGGGTAGGCGCCCAGCGAGGCCAGGTGGCCGGTCTCCTGCTGGCAGTCGAGCATGCGTACCCCCTGGCTGCGCAGGAAGGCCACCAGGTAGGCCAGCGCCACCTTGGAAGCGTCGGTGACGCGCGCGAACATCGATTCGCCGTAGAACATGCGGCCGATGCAGACGCCATACGCGCCGCCGACCAGTTCGCCGTCCAGCCATACTTCCGCCGAGTGGGCATAGCCCATCCGGTGCAGGCCGGTATAGCCGGCGATGATGTCCTCCGAGATCCAGGTGCCGGGGCCGTCCTTGCGCGGCGCCGCGCAGGCGCGCATCACCTGTTCGAATGCGGTATCGAAGCGCACCACCCAGGGGCCGTCTTCATGGCGCGAGCGTTCGATTTTCTTCAGGGTCTTCCTGAGGCTGTCGCTGACCTTGAAGCGGTCGGTGTACAGCACCATGCGCGGATCGGTGCTCCACCACAGGATCGGCTGGCCTTCCGAGAACCAGGGGAAGATGCCGTTGCGGTAGGCCTGCAGCAGGCGCTGCGGCGAGAGGTCGGCGCCGGCCGCGAGCAGGCCGGGGGCATCGGTGGTCAGCGCTTCGGATACGTCGGGGAACGGCGTATTCGCTTCGAGCCAGGGAATCATGGCGATACGTTCAATCGGGTTCGACGGGGGCGCGCATCGGCTTGGTGATGTCGCGGCTGTGGAAACCGTAGCTGCCGCCTTCCAGCACCTTGCGGCGGTCGGCGAAGAACAGCTCCAGGGTCGTGCGGATCGTCGGGAAGGCCAGGTCGTCCCAGGGAATCTCGTGTTCCGCGAACAGCTGCACGTCCAGGCTCTCGATGCCGGGCGCGAAATCCAGGTCGAGCAGGCGCGCCAGGTAGAACAGGTGGACCTGGTGCACGTGGGCGACGTTGAGCAGGGTGAACAGGTTGCCCAGTTCGACGTTGGCGCCGGCTTCCTCCTCGGTCTCGCGCACCGCGGCCTGGCTGGTGGTCTCCTCGTTTTCCATGAAGCCGGCCGGCAGGGTCCAGTAGCCGTAGCGCGGCTCGATCGCGCGCTTGCACAGCAGTACCCGCAGCTCGCCGTCCTGTTCCCAGACCGGGATCGAGCCGATCACCATCTTCGGGTTCTGGTAGTGGATGGTGCCGCATTGGGTGCACACGTAGCGCGGACGGTTGTCGCCTTCGGGGATGGCCACCGTCACCGGATGGGCGCACTCGGAGCAGAATTTCATGGAAAAAGGATGTAATGATGTTGCCCTTACTTTACCACCGTATCGTAACAACTGTGCCGCAATCCGTACGCGTCCCGGCGCCTCCATGCGGGCAGCTTATGCTGCGGGAGGCGGGGGAAATGGGATCGGCATTGCCTAAACCGGGGAAGGTGCGTATAATGCAAAGCATCAGACGCGGGGTGGAGCAGTCTGGCAGCTCGTCGGGCTCATAACCCGAAGGTCACAGGTTCAAATCCTGTCCCCGCAACCAGATTCCAAGGCCGCTGATCCTGTTCAGGATCAGCGGCCTTTTCATTTGTGCTTGCCGGCCCCGGCCGCACCTGAAGCGCCTCAATTCCCATCTCCTTCCCCGCAACGCTCGCGGTCCAGCCCGGTCGAAGACATGTCGGCTGAATGCGGAGAGATTCATGATCACTGTTGACGAGATTAACGAGGCCTGGGGCTGGGTTGGCCTCAAGGCGGTGGAAGTGCTGGGGGAGAATGCCTTCGGCAACCTGATCATCCGGGACGACGAGGGCCGCTACTGGCGCCTGGCGCCGCAGGACCTGCGCTGCGAACCGGTGGCAGAAGACCGCGCCGCCCTCGATGCGCTGTCCTATAACCAGGAGTTCCTAAACGACTGGTACATGCCCGAGGAAGTGCGCCTGGCCGAGTCCACCCTGGGGCCGCTGAGTGCGGGCCGCAAATACTGCCTGAAGATCCCGAGCGCGCTGGGCGGCCACTATGGGCGCGACAACCTGGCCACCGTGCCCTTGTCCGAACTGATCCGCTTTGCGGGCGAGGGCGCGCAGCAGTTCGACGGCTTGCCGCGCTGGTAGGTGGGCCCTCAGAACCGCTGGCGGATGCCTATCAGGAAGAGATCGCGGTCATCCATCCGCAGGAAGGTCTTCACGCGTCCGAAGTCGAAGAAGATCCGCGTCCGGGGCGTCAGGGCGCGCTCCGCCTCCAGGCTGATCAGCACATTACGGCGCACCGGGCCGCGCATGCCGGCGACATTGCCCCGTGCTTCGCGCCGGTTGCGCGTGAAGTAGGGGCCGATGCCGGCGCTCATCGAAAAGCCCGGCGTGACTTCCTGCACGTACCAGAGCTGGCCGGCCAGGCCGCGCCGGTCGACACGCTTGCCGTCGTCGCCTTCGAACAGGTAGCGGGCCGACCAGGCCCAGTGCGCGGCTCCGTGGCTGATGTCGCTGCCGGCGTCGAGGATGGCGGAGCGGGCCGTATTACTGTTGGGCATGGTGGTGAGCGCGGTGCCGGCCGACACCCCGAGCCAGAGCGGACCGGAGGACCCGGTGGCGGGACCCTGCGCGACCGGACCGAACTGGCGCGCCAGGCCCAGCATCAGGGCATTCGAGCGGTGCACGCCCGGCATCTGCGCATGGTTGAAGCCGAGCCGCAGCGCGGTGCCGTCGGGCGCGGCGGACAGCGGTATGCGCAACGCCGCACTGAGCAGCAGCCCCCAACGGGTGTCGTCCAGCTGGCGGCCGTCGAGGACAGTGGTGTTCATGCTGAAGTAGGGGCCGATGCCGAACTCGCCGCCCAGCCGCTCCGTCGCCCGCCAGGTGCCGGTCCACTGCAGCGCGAAGCCATCGCGGTGGTTGTTGTCGGGGTGGCCTTCGTTGACATAGACGATGTCGATGCGGCTGTCCGTACTGCCGGCCAGTGGGCGGCCGATGCGCAGCTCTCCGGCGCGGCCGCGCATCCAGCGGTTTCCGCTGGCATTGCCGCCATCGATGCGCCCGCCGCCGAGCTGCGCCGACAGCCAGGTGCCGCGATCCGGCGCTGCGTCATCGGCGTGAACGCTGCCGATGCAACCCAGCAGCAATGCGCAGATCCATGCTTGTACTTTCATCCCTACCTCGCGTAGCTGACGATCTCGTCAGTCTCGCCAAGCGGGATGGCGCTGCCTTGCGCTGGATCAGTCCGTCTGCACCTGGCTCAGGCTTGCCCACAGGTGCGCCGCCGCCATGGTCCGATGCGGACGGTAGGCTTGCAGGAAGGCCGCGGCTTCCGGCAGGGTGGGGCGTTCGGCGCCGAGCAGGCGTCCGATGGCGGTGCGCACGGCCACGTCGCCTTCGAGCGAACAATCCGGAAAGCCATAGCCGCGCAGCAGCGCGTAGTTCACGGTCCAGGGGCCGATCCCCTTCACCGCCAGCAGGCGCTCGCTGACGTCGAGCGGCTCGGCATCGCGCCGCAGGTCGAGGGTGCCGTCCGCCGCCAAGCGCGCCAGCCGCAGCAGGGTCTCGGCCTTGGCGCGCGAGAACTTGCGGCTGGTGAGCTGGTCGAGGTCGAGTCGCGCCGCATCCTCGGCGTCCGGATAGCACCACAGGCCGCTGGCGTGGGCGCGGCCGGCCAGCGAAATGAAGGTGCGGCGCAGGGCGATGGCGAAGGCCAGGTTGATCTGCTGGCCGATGATGGCCCAGCTCAGGGCTTCGAAGATGGTGGCCGACTGGATCACGCGCAGGCCGCGCTCGCGCGCCACCAGCGGCGCGAACAGCGGGTCGTCTGCGACCGCGGCTTCGAAGGGAGAGGGATCGATGCGCAGGCCCAGCACGTTGAGCAGCATGCCCTGCACCTGGGCCGGCAGCGCGGCGCCATCCACGTCGACCGTGCACAGGGCCTGGTCCGGCTGCGCGCCGAGGTCGATCTCGAGCACGGCCGGCACGCCGTCGACCATCACGCCCTTGCGGATGCGCCGGTCCTCGATGCGCTCGGTCAGGCCCTCGGCGTCGCGGCCATGGAAGGCGAAGACGTCCTGCAGGCGATAGTCCGGCGGCAGGTCGATGGCCAGTGCGAAGCGGCTCACTGGATCATTTTCCCTGCGTGGCCGCCGCCGCGGCCGCCGCGTTGCGCTTGAGGCGCGGTACGAAGCCGGTCACCAGCGCGGTGCCGACCAGGGTGATCGCGGAGCCGGCGATGGTGTACCAGCCGATGGTCTCGCCGAGGAACAGCGCGCCCCACAGGATGCCGAAGACCGGATTCAGGAAGGTGACCGTCAGGGCCGAGGTGGTGCCGACTTCCTCGATCAGGCGGAAGTACAGGATGTAGGCGATGCCGCTGCACAGCACGCCCAGCGCGACCACCGCGCCGACGATGCCGGCGGTCGGCGCGCCCGTCATCGGGAAGAAGGGCAGCACCGGCAGCACCATGATGGCCGAGGTCCACATGGTGCCGTGGGCGTTGGCGAAGGGCTCCACGCTTTTCGCCGAGCGCGCGTACTGGCTGGCGATGCCATAGCTCAGGGCCGCGGCCAGCGCGGCGACCACGGCGAGGCCGGCGCCGGGCTTGCTCGAGACGTGGTCGAAGCCCACCAGCAGGGCCACCCCGGCGGTCCCCAGCAGCAGGCCGAGCGCGGTGCGCAGGCCGATCGCATGGCGGCTCCAGACCGCGCCGACCAGCGCGCCCCACATCGGCGCGGTCGCGTTCAGCACCGACAGCACCGAGGCCGACAGGGTGCGCGCGCCGAACGCGAACAGCAGGAAGGGCAGGGCGGAGTTGAAGAAGCCGAGGATGAAGAAGTGTTTCCAGTTGGCGCGCAGGTCGAGGCGCTTCTTCAGCACGAAGCCGACGACAGCCAGGAACAGTGCGGCGAACAGCACCCGGAATTCGATCAGCACCGCCGGCCCGAGCACGGGCGCGCTGATGCGCATGAAGAGGAAGGAGCCGCCCCAGATGGCGGCAAGGGAAACGAGGCGCAGCAGGTTGGCGGTGTTCATTGCGTTCTTCTTTGTCGATGCGTCAGGCATTGTGGCCTGGCGCGGCGGCTTCGCGCTTCCTGATTCTTGCTATGAATTCAGGAGGCGGAGCGGAACTGGCAATGATACAAGCAATGCGGGGCGCTTGCCGAGAGCAGGAGTTATCCGTAAGACCGTCGTCCCCGCGGAGGCGGGGACCCAAGTTCGTCGCGGGCCATTAGCCATTGCTACGAATACGCACGCAAATTTGGGTCCCCGCCTGCGCGGGGACGACGCTGATTAGCGGGAACGGTGTTTACAAGCTGAGGGCTTACGGCACCAGCGCCTTCTTCGCCGCCTTCTTGGCCTTGATCTCTGCCTGCGCCTTCTCGATCGCCGCCAGGCGCGCCGCGATGGCCGGGTGGTTGGCGTTGTAGCCGTTCAGGACCGTGGACGGATAGGTTTCGTTCAGGCGCTTCCAGAAATTGTCGGCGTTGTCGATCTCGTAGCCGGCGCGCGCGGCCAGGTAGAGGCTGAGGCGGTCGGCGGCGGCGTCCATTTCGGGAGGCATCGCCTTGATGCCGCCGCTGCCGATCAGCATCGAGTTGTCCGGCGTGACGCTCTTCAGGTTGTCGATGATGCTGCCGATGGTCGAGACGTTGCGCTGGGCGGCGGCGTGGCCGAGCATGTTGTGGGCCATGGTCTTGGCCAGCACGAAGGCCAGTTCGTCGTCGTTGCGGGTGGCGTTGATCATGCCGCGCGTGACCAGCACGCGCGAGCCGTCGGCGTAGGCGTTGACGTTGTCGGCGTTGCCCAGTTCGATCGCGAAGGCGCAGGCGCGCGTGACCGGGATCGACAGGTGGCGCTCGCTGTCGCGGCGTTCGACCGTCATCGGCAGCGTGGCCTGGGAGGCGACGATCTTGCCGAAGATGGCGCCGGCCTGGCTCAGGGCATGGGGGCCGGTCGGCAACGGCTTGTTGCCGGCCGCCAGCAGCACGTCGCCGGTCTGCAGGCCGGCCTTGGCGGCGCCGCTGCCGGCCAGCACGCTGGTGACCTGCAGGCGCTCGTCCATGCCGAAGGCGACATGGGCCGCTTCGTTGTAGTCGCCCGGGTAGGACCAGCGGTTCTTGGCGGTGAAGCCGAGCAGGTTGCGCGCCTGGTTCTTGCACAATTCTGCGTTCTGGATGAGGAGCGGGGCCGCGACCTTGTACAGGCGGTTCTGCAGGTCGGCCATTTTGGTGAGCGTGTCGGCCGCGGCCGCCATCTGCGGGCTCAGGCCCGGCGCTTCGGGTGCGCGTTCGACGACCCGCGGCGAGGTCGCGGGTTGCTGTGGTCCCTGGGTAGCGCAGCCGGTCAGCAGCAGGGCAGCGGCGGCGGCCAGTACGGGAAGTGCCTGGATGGCGGGGCGGCGAATGGCGCTCATGTGCTCCTCATTCCGTTTTTATTGTTTGCCGGTGCTGCCGAATCCTCCGGCGCCCCGGTCGCTCGATGCAAACTCCTCCACGACGTTGAAACCAACCTGAACGACCGGAACCACGACCAGCTGCGCAAGCCTGTCCATCGGCTGCAGCGTGAACGCGGACTGGCCCCGGTTCCAGGTCGAGACCATCAACTGGCCCTGGTAATCGGAGTCGATCAAGCCTACCAGATTGCCGAGAACGATGCCGTTCTTATGGCCGAGTCCACTGCGCGGCAGGATCATCGCCGCGTAACCGGGGTCGCCGATGTGGATGGACAGGCCGGTCGGCACCAGGACCGTCTGCCCCGGTTCGATGGTGAGCGGCGCGTCGATGCAGGCGCGCAGGTCGAGGCCCGCGCTGCCGCCGGTGGCGTAGGCGGGCAGGAAGTCCTTCATGCGCGGGTCGAGAATCTTGAGGTCGATCTGTTTCATGGAGAGTGATGCGTTGATGGGTGAATCAGGTCAGCAGGGATCGCTGTTCGAGGCGCTTGGCGATTTCGGAGACCAGCTGGCGCGCCAGTTGCAGCTTGCCCGCTTGCGGCAGGACGGTGTGGCCGCTGTCGTCGAACAGCACGATCGAATTCTCATCCTGCCCGAAGGTATGGTGGCCGATATTGCCGACCAACAAAGGGATGCCTTTCTTTTCGCGCTTGGCGGCGCCGTATTCGATCAGGTTTTCCGACTCGGCGGCGAAGCCCACGCAATACGGCCAGCCGCTGAGGGAGGTCGTGGCGGCCACGGTGGCGAGGATGTCCGGGTTCTGCGCGAAGCGGAGCTGCGGCAGGGTGTCGCCGTCTTTCTTGATCTTCTGCGCGCTGGCATTCTCGACGCGCCAGTCGGCCACCGCGGCCACGCCGATGAAGATGTGCTGGTTCTCGACCCCGGCCATCACGGCGTCCAGCATCTGCTGCGCGCTCTTGACGTCGATCCGGCGCACGCCGTGCGGGGTTTCCAGCGCGGTCGGGCCCGAGACCAGCGTGACCTCGGCGCCGGCCTCGCGCGCGGCGCGCGCTACCGCATAGCCCATCTTGCCGGACGAGAGATTGGTGATGCCGCGCACCGGGTCGATCGCCTCGTAGGTCGGGCCGGCCGTGATCAGCACGCGCTTGCCCGCCAGGACCTTGGGCTGGAACGACGCCACCAGTTCTTCGAGCAACTCGTTCGGTTCCAGCATGCGGCCCATGCCGGTCTCGCCGCAGGCCTGGGAGCCGGCGGCCGGGCCGAAGATCTGTACGCCGTCCGCGCGCAGCTGCGCGACGTTGCGCTGGGTGGCCGGCTTTTCCCACATCTCGACGTTCATGGCCGGCGCCACCAGCAGCGGCACCTGGTGCGGGCGCGCCAGGCACAGGGTCGACAGCAGGTCGTCGGTGGCGCCGTGGGCCAGCTTGAACAGGAAGTCGGCCGAGCAGGGCGCCACCAGGATCGCATCGGCGTCGCGCGTCAGGTCGATGTGGGCCATGTTGTTGGGGATGCGGCCATCCCACTGGTCGGTGTAGACGGTGCGGCCGGACAGGGCCTGCATCGTCACCTGGCCGATGAAGTGGGTGGCGGCTTCGGTCATCACGACCTGCACGCTCGCGCCTTCCCTGGTGAGGGCGCGGCACAGCTCCGCGGCCTTGTAGCAGGCCACGCCGCCGGACAGGCCGAGGACGATCTTCTTTTCCTTCAAGTCCATGCTCATGGAGTGCCTCCGATGCTCAGTGCTTGCTCAGTGCTTGTTCACCCGGCGCAGTTCGTCGAAGATGAACAGGATCGCGCCGATGGTGATCGCGGTGTCGGCGATGTTAAAGGCCGGGAAGTGGCCGACGCCGGACAGGTGAAAATCGAGGAAGTCGATCACGTGGCCGTAGGCCAGGCGGTCGATCAGGTTGCCCAGCGCGCCGCCCATGATCAGGGCCAGGGCCCAGCAGAACATGCGCTGGCCGGCGTGCTTGCGCAGCAGGTAAATGATGAAGGCGACCGCGCCGATGGCGATGGCGGCGAAGAAGTAGCGCTGCCAGCCGCCCTGGTTGGACAGGAAGCTGAAAGCGGCGCCCGGGTTATACGCCAGCACCAGGTTGAAGAAGCTGGTGATCGGCTTCTCTTCGCCGTGCATGAAGGTGCGGGTGACGGTGATCTTGCTGATCTGGTCGAGCAGGATCACGATGAAGGCGATGCCGAGCCAGGGCGTCAGGCTGGAGCCGGAGCGGGCGGGAACGGCAGTGAACGATTTCTTTTTAGTGGCCATGTCGATGAGGATGGAGGGAGGGGACAGCGTCCACATCCAGCGGCAGCCGGATGTGGACGCATGCAGCGCGTGTTACGCGAAGCGGCGCTGCTCGCCGCTGCCGAACAGGTTGCTCGTGCAGCGCGCGCACAGGCCTGGATGGGCCGGATCATGGCCGACGTCGCGGCGGTAGTGCCAGCAACGCTCGCACTTTTCCGCCGTCGACGGGGTCACGGCCACCGCTTCCTGGGCCGCGTCCTCGACCTTCTCGACCGCCGCCTGGGAGGTGATGAAGACGAACTTCAGGTCGTCGTCCAGGCTCGCCAGCGCGTCGAACTTCTCGCCTGCGGCCCTCAAGGCCAGTTCCGCCTGCAGCGAGGAGCCGATCGCGCCCGATGCGCGGACTTCTTCCAGTTGCTTGGTGACGTCGGCACGCACGGCGCGCAGCAGGGCGTACTTGTCCAGCAGGGCGGCGCCGTCGGCGACCTCCGGGAAGTTCCACAGGGTCTGGGTGAAGATCGTCTCGTCGCTCTTGGCAAAAGCCTCGGCGCCCGCGAACACGGCCCAGGCTTCCTCGGCGGTGAAGGACAGGATCGGCGCCATCACGCGCAGCAGGCTGTGCGCGATGTGCCACAGCGCGGTCTGCGCCGAACGGCGGGCGATCGAGTCGACGCCGGTGGTGTACAGGCGGTCCTTCAGGATGTCGAGGTAGAAGCCGCCCAGGTCTTCCGAGCAGAAGTTCTGCAGGCGCGCGACCACCGGGTGGAACTCGTAGCGCTCGAAGTGGGCGGCGATGTCCGCCTGCAGGCGCGCGGTTTCGGCCAGCGCGTAGCGGTCGATCTCGAACATTTCGGCGACCGGTACGGCGTTCTTGCTCGGGTCGAAGTCCGAGGTGTTCGCCAGCAGGAAGCGCAGGGTGTTGCGGATGCGGCGGTAGGATTCCGTCACGCGCTTCAGGATCTCTTCGCCGATCGACAGCTCGCCGGTGTAGTCGGTCGAGGCCACCCACAGGCGCAGGATGTCGGCGCCGAGCGTGTCCGAGATCTTCTGCGGCGCCAGCGTGTTACCCAGCGACTTCGACATCTTCTTGCCGTTCTCGTCGACCGTGAAGCCGTGGGTCAGCAGCGCCTTGTACGGCGGACGGCCGTTCAGCATGGACGAAGTCAACAGCGATGAGTGGAACCAGCCGCGGTGCTGGTCCGAGCCTTCCAGGTAGAGGTCGGCCGGGAATGCCGACTGCTCCTTGTGCGAGCCGCGCAGCACGGTCTGGTGGGTGGTGCCGGAGTCGAACCAGACGTCCAGGGTGTCGCGGTTTTTTTCGTAGATCTCGGCGTCATCGCCCAGCAGTTCGCGCGGGTCGAGCTGGTGCCAGGCGTCGATGCCGTTCGCTTCGATCAGCTTGGCGACCTGCTCCAGCAGTTCCGCGGTGCGCGGGTGCAGCTCGCCGGTCTCCTTGTGGATGAAGAAGGCCATCGGCACGCCCCACTGGCGCTGGCGCGACAGGGTCCAGTCCGGACGGTTGGCGATCATGCCGTGCAGGCGCGCCTGTCCCCAGTCCGGGAAGAATTTCGTTTCGTCGATGCCGGCCAGCGCGGTCTCGCGCAGGGTCGGGCCGCCGTCCTTCGGGGTGACGTCCATGCCGGCGAACCACTGGCTGGTGGCGCGGTAGACGATCGGGGTCTTGTGGCGCCAGCAGTGCATGTAGCTGTGGTCGAACATCTTCAGTTCGAACAGGGCGCCGGCCTCGGTCAGCGCGTTGCAGATCGGCTTGGAGGCTTCCCAGATCGTCATGCCGCCGAACAGCGGCAGGGTCGAGGCGAAGCGGCCGTCGCCCATCACCGGTTTCAGGATCTCGTCGTCCTTCATGCCGTGGGCCTTGCACGACTGGAAGTCTTCCAGGCCATAGGCCGGCGCCGAGTGGACCACGCCGGTGCCGCTGTCGGTGGTGACGTAATCGGCCAGGTAGACCGGCGAGGTGCGGTCGTAGAAGGGGTCAAGCGCGTGCAGCGGGTGCTTGAAGCGGATGCCGCCCAGCTTTTCACCGAGGGTGGTGGCGACGACTTCGCCTTCGAGCTTGTAGCGCTGCAGGACGGATTCGGCCAGGTCCTTCGCCACGATCAGCAGGACCGGCTTGCCGTTCTTTTCGGTCTTGACCAGCGCGTAGCTCACTTCCGGGTGCACGTTCAGGGCCTGGTTCGACGGGATGGTCCACGGGGTGGTGGTCCAGATCACGATGAAGCCATCGCCGGCCGGCAGTTCGGCCAGGCCGAAGGCGTCGGCCAGTTTCGCCGGTTCGGCAAACGGGAAGCCGACGTCGATCGCCGGGTCGCGCTTGTCCTGGTATTCCACTTCCGCTTCGGCCAGGGCCGAGCCGCAGTCGAAGCACCAGTTCACCGGCTTCAGGCCGCGGTACACATAACCCTTTTCGAGCAGGGTGCCGAGGGCGCGCAGCTCGTCGGCCTCGTTACCGTAGGCCATGGTCATATAGGGGTTGTCCCATTCGCCCAGCACGCCCAGGCGGATGAAGCCGGCGCGCTGGCGGTCGATCTGCTCGAGCGCGTAGGCGCGGGCCTTCTGCAGCACCTCGGCGGTTGGCAGGTTCTTGCCGAACTGTTTTTCGATCTGGATCTCGATCGGCATGCCGTGGCAGTCCCAGCCCGGCACATAGGGCGCGTCGAAGCCGGCCATCGTGCGCGACTTGACGACCATGTCCTTCAAGATCTTGTTGACGGCGTGGCCCAGGTGGATGTCGCCGTTGGCATACGGGGGGCCGTCGTGCAGGATGAACTTCGGACGGCCGGCAGCGGCCTTGCGGACGCGCTCATAAATCTTCTTGTCCTGCCATTGCTTGACCCAGCCCGGCTCGCGCTTGGCGAGATCGCCGCGCATCGGGAAGCTTGTGTCGGTCATGTTGACCGGGTATTTGCTGTCGGGCTTGTTGCCCCCTTGTTTGGCCCCTTTCGGACCGTTCTTCGTATCGGACATAGGATTTTTCTAAAGTGGACTGCTGTTGTGCGTGAAGTGTGACCAGCCGCATCGGGCGGCGTGGCCGGGCCGTTCACGTTCAAATTCGGTCGGTGGCGGTGAGGGCGGACCTGCGCTGGGCGAACCAGGCCCGCGCCTGCTGGGCATCGCGCTCGATGGCCGCCGTGAGGGTGGGCAGGTCGATGTATTTTTCTTCGTCGCGCAGCTTGGTCAGGAATTCGACGCGCACCAGCTTGCCGTAGCAGGGCTGGTTCCAGTCGAATACGTGGACTTCGAGCAGCATGCGGCCCGCGTCCTCGACGGTCGGGCGCACGCCCAGGCTGGCGACGGCCGGCAGCGGTTCATCCGCCAGGCCGTGCACCTGCACTACGAAGATGCCGGCCAGGGCCGGGCGGTGGGCGACGCGCAGGTTCAGGGTCGGGAAACCCAGCGTGCGGCCGAGCTTGGCGCCATGGATCACGTGGCCGGACATCGAATAGGGATGGCCGAGCAGGGCGCGGGTGGCGCCGAAATCGCCGGCCGCCAGCGCCGCGCGCACGGCCGAGGACGAGATCCGGGTCGAGTCGTGCAGCACGGCCGGCAGGCTGTGGACTTCGAAACCGTATTCCTTGCCCGCTTCGGCCAGCAGGGCGACATTGCCGGCGCGCCTGGCGCCATAGCAGAAATCGTCGCCGACCATCAGCCATTTCACGTGCAGGCCTTCGACCAGCACTTTTTCCGTGAACTCCTGCGGCGACATCGAGGCGAAATGCTCGTTGAAGTGCTCGACGATGACGCGGTCGACGCCGGCCTCGGACAGCGATTCCAGCTTGTCGCGCAGGTTGGCGATGCGGGCCGGCGCCTTCGACATATCGTTTGCCCGGCGGGCGAAGTATTCGCGCGGATGCGGTTCGAAGGTCATCACGGCGGACTCGAGCCCGAGACGCTGCGCGGCCGCGGTCACGTGCGCCAACAACGCCTGGTGTCCGCGGTGGACACCGTCGAAGTTGCCGATCGTGAGTGCGCAAGGGGCGCGCGCCCTGTCGTTGGGAAGTCCGCGAAATACCTTCATTGGATGATTCGTGCTCCGAGGCGAAATACCAGATTATACGGCAACTCGCATGTTGCACAGCGCAATGGCCGGAATGACCAGGGGAAAGAAAAAAGCGCCGCCTGCAGGGCAGGGCGGCGCTTTTCGGCGATGTTAGCGCGAAGTCGGGACTCAGGCCGCCGGCTTGTTGATCGCCATGATGAAGTAACGGGCCAGGTCGGCGGTGCCTTCCTTGCCGCCCACCGTCTTCAGCGTGCTGATGGCCTGCTGCTTCTTGCCGGCCGCGGCATACGCTTCGCCCAGGTGCAGCTTGGCGTCTTCCGGATACTTCAGGCCGCCGGCCTTGATGGCGGATTCCATCATCTTCAGGCCCTTGTCGGTCTGGCCCGACTGGACCAGCGCGTAACCGAGGGCGACCAGGCCGTCGTGGTCGTTTGCCTTGACCAGTTCGGCTTCGTCGGTGGCGAAGTTCTTGTTCTGCTCGGCCAGGGTCTTCTCCGCCAGATCCTTCAGGCGCTGGTGGCGGGCCGCATCCGGACCGGTGCCCAGGGCGCCGGCCTTGTAGCCCTTGTCGATGACCTTGATCGCTTCAGCCGGGGCCTTCGCCTGCAGCACGAGCTGGCCCATTTCCATGAACTCGCTCGGCTTCTTCATCAGGTTGTTGGCCAGCTTCAGGCGCCAGACATCGACCGACAGGCGGCTCGAGAAGCCCGGCTTGCCCTGCACGCGGTTCAGCAGGTCGGTCCAGTACTGGGGCTTCGGATAGCTGGCGGCCAGCTTCTCGATGGTGTTGACGTAGCCGGCCTTGTCGTTCTTCTTCAGCTGGACGTTGGCCAGCATGCCGAGCTGGTCTTCGGTGAGCTGGCCGCGCTTGTCAGCGGCGCGCAGTTCGTTCTCGAGCGCGGCGACATTGCCCTGCTTGTAATAGTTCTGCATCAGGTAGGCGCGCAGTTTCGGATCGTCGCGCTCTTTCAGCTGACGCTCGATGGCGGCGTTCGCCTTGCCCAGGTCGCCGGCACGCATGTAGATGCCGATCAGGCCTTCCGAGAACTGGGATTTTTCCTGGGCCGACAGCTTGCCGGAACCGATCAGGTATTCGAAGGCCTTGGCAGCGGTGTCGTAGTCGCCTGCGGCCGACGCGGCGCCGGCACGGGTGCGCTCGATCAGGTAGGTCTCGTTCGCGGATTTGCCGCTGACGCTGTCGAGCTGGCGCAGTTTCGCCAGGGCTTCCTTGTTCTTGCCCGACTTCATCAGTTGCTGCGCTTCCTGCAGCGGCTTGCCGATCTCCGGGCGGAGGGTTTCAGCGGCGTAGGCGGGGGCCAGGCCAACCACCGGAGCGGCGGCGGTGAAACCGAGTGCGGCCAGTGCGAGGCCGAGGTGTGCGAGGCGGAACTTGATCATTATCGGAATTCTTTCATTCAAATAGACACGGCAGGGAATCCCTGCCGTGTTCATTATAGCCAAAGCTAATTACTGGAACTGTTCGTTACCGACCATACCGATCTTGGTCACGCCCAGGCGCTGGGCCGAAGCCATCACGCCAGCTACGACCTTGTATTCGACCAGCTTGTTCGGACGCAGGTGCACTTCCGGCTGATCCGCTTGGGCGGCCACGTTGGCCAGCTTCGCTTCCAGGGTGGCGCGATCGGGGATCGGGACGTTATCCCAGAGGATAGTACCGTCGAAGTCCACGTCGATCGTGATCACTACGGGTTCCGTCGTCGGCGGCGGTGGGTTGCCAACCGGCATGTTCAAGTTAACCGAGTGATTTTGCTTCGGAATGGTGATGATCATCATGATGATCAGCACCAGCATGACGTCGATCAGCGGCGTCATGTTCATTTCCATCATCGGTTCCGGATCTGCTCCTTTAGCTCCGGATGAACCAACGTTCATAGACATGGTGTTTCCTTTCAAATCTTGGGGGTCCGCCCGATACCGGCATTGCCGGCATCGAGCGGAAGGCTTAAGCCTTTATCAGGTTTAGCCCTTGTCAGGAATTTCGGTGATGAAACCGACCTTCTGAACCCCGGCACGCTGGGCCGTGTAGAGCACCTTGCCGATGAATTCGTAGCGGGTAGCCTGGTCGCCACGGATCTTCACTTCCGGCTGCGGCACTTTTACCGATTCCTTGCTCAGGAAGTCGAACAGTTCGTCGGTGTTGGCCAGGCGCTTCTGGTTCCAGTACATCTCGCCATCTTTGTTGATGACGATGTTCACGTCTTCCGGCGTGGTCTTGGCAACCTGGTTGATCTCGAGCGGCAGGTTGATCTTCTGCAGCTTGAGGACGACCGGGCTGGTGATCAGAAAGATGATCAGGAGAACCAACATGATGTCCACGAGGGGCGTCGTGTTGATCTCCGACATCACGGTATCTTCATCTCCGCTATCGGAGCCGACACTCATCGACATGGTTTAACCAACCTTTTTAGCGCCAGCGGCGGCACGCGCAGCTTCCGAGGTGTGCATGGCGCCCGAGATCAGGACCGAGTGCACGTCGGCGCTGAAGGAACGGACGTCTTCCATCGCGGTTTTGTTGCGGCGGACCAGCCAGTTGTAACCCAGAACGGCCGGGACTGCGACGAACAGACCGAAGGCGGTCATGATCAGTGCTTCACCCACCGGACCTGCGACCTTGTCGATCGAGGCGTTACCGGACATGCCGATACCGATCAGTGCGTTGTAGATACCCCAGACGGTACCGAACAGACCGATGAACGGTGCGGTCGAGCCGACGGTTGCCAGGAACGACAGGCCATCCTGCAGACGCGACTGGACTTTGTCCACGGCGCGCTGGATCTGCATGGTGGTCCAGGTCGACAGGTCGATCTGCTCGAGCAGGGCGCCGTCGTGGTGCTGGGTTGCCTTGGTGCCGGTTTCAGCGATGAAGCGGAACGGCGAGCCGTTGGTCAGTTGAGCCGAGCCGGCAGCGATCGACGGAGCTTTCCAGAACTTCTGGTTGGTTTCCTTCGACTGCTTGAAGATCTTCATCTGGTCCAGCAGCTTGGTGATGATGATGTACCACGAACCCATCGACATCAGGGCCAGGATGATCAGGGTGCCGCGCGACACGACGCCGCCAGCCCACACCGCGCTGAAGCCGTACGGGTTCTCGACTTCTTCTTGCTTCGCGCCAGCTGCGGCCGGAGCTGCTGCCGGAGCTGCAGCGTCGGCTGCCGGGGCTGCAGCAGGTGCAGCGGCGTCAGCCGCCGGAGCGCTTGCCGCTGCCGATGCCGGAGCGTCGGCGAAGGCCGGTGCGGACACCAGCGCCGAAGCTGCCGTAACCGAGAACAGGACAGCCGCCAGCAGAGCGGACAAACGGGTATTCTTAAACATGCTTCCTCCAAAAATTTAAAATGAACAGTTCGCTGAACAAATGACAACGAAATTTAAAACTTGAGACGTTTGGGCCGTCTCTCTTATTCAAGCGTCCAGACGTACTGCACCGGCTGCCATGCTTGCACGGGCGCGCCATTCTCCGTTGCTGCCTTGAAGTGGCATTTACCCAGAGCTGCCTGAGCTGCCTTATCCAGGTCACGGAAGCCGCTCGACTTCGTGATCTTGGAATCCATCACCCGACCGTCAACGCCGATCAGGAACGAAATCGTCGAAATACCGGTTTCTTCGTTACGCAGCGACGATTTCGGATATTCCGGCTTCGCGCAGGTATTGAAGTCGGCAACCGCTTCGGTACGGCTCGGGCCCTTCGCTGCCGGCGGTGCCGGGGGAGCTGCGGGTGCCGGGGGAGCACGGTTGATCTCGGTCGTCGCGGGTTTCGTCTGGGTCGCGTTAGCGATCACATTCTGCTGCGGCGGCGGTTGCTGCACCTGCACCTCGACCGGCGGGATGAATGGAGGCGGCGGGGCCTTCATTTCCGGCGGCGGGGGCGGGGGCGGCGTTTCCGGCGGTGGCGGCGGTTTCACGTCCTCGACAATCTTGGTCTCCACTGCCTCGGCCATCTTGGTGACCATCCGCTTGCCGAGACCAGTAACGATCCCGTAAGCGACGATCAGGTGCAAGACGACGACAATGGCGATACCAGTGATATTTTTCCCGGGGTTCTTCTCATGCGAAAAATTCATCCTGCTTTCTCCAATACCAACCTTTTTTGTTGCTACCAAACCCACAAAATACGACAAAAGCTACGGGCCGCATCCGGGACATCGGCGAATTATACCTACGAATTCTTTTTTGCACATACATTTTTATACCTCCAAAGAGGGGCTAACTGCCTGTAAAAACAAGCAAACAAGCTCATCAGTAATGAGGGCGCGTAGGGTGCATGATGGGGAATATAGTTAGCTAATTTGCAATATTGAGGATTGCCCTTTCATGATGTGTAGAAGATGAGGCAACTGGACCGTTTTCGCCAAATTTTCCATGCCGATTTTGCCGGTTGGCAAATATCATATGATCCATTCGTGGCGTTTCTGCAAACTATAGCCAGATTCACTAATGGGGGGCGTACTGTTGAAACAGCTTCACCCTTGTGGTAAGGGCAAAAGCCATAAGACGCACTTATGTACACACGTCTCTTTGATATGGCTCAGCGGCCACGCGGGCAGGAATGTGCGTTGACACAGAAAAAAGGCCCACCCAAAACGGGTAGGCCGTCGGCGCCGGGCGGCGCGCTGCTATTAATAGCGTGCGCGCTTTTCGCGGCGGCACTCGAGGCTGCTGACCACGCGGCCGGACGGGTCCACGGTTTCCAGCCGGACGTCGAAACCCCACAGCCGCGCCACATGCTTGAGCACTTCGTGCGCCTGCTGGTTCAGCGGACGGCGCTGGAACTGGGTATGGCGCAGGGTCAGGGCACGGTCGTCGCGCGTATTTACCTGCCAGACCTGGATGTTCGGCTCGCGGTTGCCCAGGTTGTACTGCTCGGCCAGCTGCTGGCGCACATAGCGGTAGCCGGCTTCGTCGTGGATGGCCGAGATCGTCAGCTTGTCGCTGCGGTCGTCGTCCAGCACGGCGAAGAAGTGGAAGTCGCGGATCAGCTTGGGCGACAGGTACTGGGCGACGAAGCTCTCGTCCTTGAAATTGCGCATCGCGAAATCGAGCGTCTTGATCCAGTCGCTGCCGGCGATGTCCGGGAACCAGGCGCGGTCTTCGTCGGTCGGGTCCTCGCAGATGCGCTTGATGTCGGTCATCATCGCGAAGCCGAGCGCATAGGGATTGATCCCATTGTAATAAGGGCTGGTCGCGGGCGGCTGGTACACGACGTTGGTATGGCTCTGCAGGAACTCGAGCATGAAGCCGTCGCCGACGATGCCCTCTTTATATAGTTCATGCAGGATCGTGTAGTGCCAGAACGTGGCCCAGCCCTCGTTCATCACCTGGGTCTGGCGCTGCGGGTAGAAGTATTGCGAGATCTTGCGCGTGATGCGCACCAGCTCGCGCTGCCAGGGTTCGAGCAGCGGGGCGTACTTCTCTATAAAGTAGAGCAGGTTTTCCTCGGGCTCGACCGGGAAGCGCGGCGGCGGCGCATCGCGGTGGGCTTCTTCGCGCCGCGGCAGGGTGCGCCAGATTTCGTTGATCTGCGATTGCGCGTATTCCTCGCGCTCCTTCTGGCGGTTCTGTTCCTGGGCCACCGACAGCTTGGCCGGACGCTTGTAGCGGTCGACGCCGTAATTCTGGATCGCATGGCAGGAATCGAGCAGTTCCTCGACGGCGTCGATGCCGTGCCGCTGTTCGCACTCGGCGATGTAGTTCTTGGCGAAGACCATGTAGTCGACGATGGCGTCGGCGTCGGTCCAGGTGCGGAACAGGTAATTCCCCTTGAAGAAGGAATTGTGGCCATAGGCCGCGTGGGCGATCACCAGGGCCTGCATCGTCAGGCTGTTTTCCTCCATCAGGTAGGCGATGCAGGGGTTGGAGTTGATCACGATCTCGTAGGCCAGTCCCATCTGGCCGCGGCGGTAGCTCTTTTCCGTGGTCAGGAAGTGCTTGCCGAACGACCAGTGGTTGTACGAAACAGGCATGCCCACCGAGGTGTAGGCATCCATCATCTGCTCGGCGGTGATGATTTCGAGCTGGTTGGGGTAGGTGTCCAGGCCGAACTTCCTGGCCACCCGGCGGATTTCCTCGTGGGCCTGCTCGATCAGGTCGAAGGTCCACTCCGACTGGTCGGGCAGGGCGCGCGGGTTTTTCGGATCTCTTGGCATGAGCGGGCCTCGTCTACTTGGGCTGCTTCTTGAACAATTCGCGGAACACCGGATAGATGTCGGCCGGGGTCACGATCTTCTGCATCGCGAAGTTCGCATGCGTGGTCGCGACCTCGGAATACTGCTCCCACAGGTTCTGCGGTGGGCCATCCGTGATCTCGACATAGGTGTAGTACTGGACCCGGGGCATGATGGCATTGGTCAGGATCTGCTTGCACAGGACCGAGTCGTTGTCCCAGTTGTCGCCGTCCGAGGCCTGGGCCACGTAGCTGTTCCAGTCGCCGCTGCTGTAGCGCTCGCTGATGATCTTGTTCAGCAGGTGCAGGGCCGACGACACCACGGTGCCGCCCGATTCGCGCGAGTGGAAGAAGTCGTTCTCGTCGACTTCGGCCGCCGCCGTGTGGTGGCGGATGAAGACCACGTCGATCTTCTCGTACACGCGCTTGAGGAACAGGTAGAGCAGGATGAAGAAGCGCTTGGCGGTATCCTTGCGGCTCTCGTCCATCGAGCCGGACACGTCCATGATGCAGAACATCACGGCCGAGGTGGACGGCTTCGGCACCTTGATCCGGTTGCTGTAGCGAAGGTCGATCGGATCGATGAAGGGAATCGCCAGCAGCCGCGTGTGCAGCGCATGGATCTTGTGCTTCAGTTCGAGGACGCGCGGGTCGTCTTCCTCGGCGCCGAGGGCCTGGATTTCCTCGAGTTCCTGCTCGAGCTTGGCCAGGGTCTTGCGGCTCGGGCCGCCGACGGCGATGCGCCGGCCGAGCGCACCGCGCAGCGAGCGCAGCACGTGGATATTGGATGGGGTGCCGGAGATGTTGTAGCCGGCGCGCTGGTTCTTGAATTCGACGACCTGGGTCAGCTGCGTCTTGATCATGTTCGGCAGCTCGAGATCCTCGAAGAAGTAGTTCATGAATTCTTCGCGGCTCAGCTCGAAGATGAAGTCATCCTCGGTGGTCTGTTCGCTGTTGCCGGCACGGCCGCGGCCGCTGCCGCCGCCACCGCTGCGCGGGCGGTTGATCTGGTCGCCTTTCTGGTATTCGGTGTTGCCGGGGTTGACGACTTCCCAGACACCCCCATGGGCGTGTCCGAAGTGAGGCTCGCCCACGTCCTTGACGGGAATCGAGACCTTTTCGCCGTTTTCGATGTCGGTGATCGAGCGACCCTTGATCGCCCGGCCGACCGCATCCTTGATCTGCGCCTTATAGCGGCGCAAGAAGCGTTCGCGGTTGACCGCAGACTTGTTCTTGCCCTGCAAGCGTCGGTCGATGAGGTAAGTCAAAACAGGCCTCCTGCTCAAATTCGCGGCGGGCCGGATACCACCGTGCCCCTATATTAACGCGCCGCGCATTAACGTGGTTGGCGTCCCGGATTTTGGTGGGACAAAGCCTACGGGCGAACCAGAAATCCGGTCCGCCCGACCACGCACCTGGTGTAGCAATGGCCTTCTTACGAGGATTTACGCACCCGCAGGTACCATTCGCACAACAGCCTGACCTGTTTCGGCGTATAACCCTTCTCGACCATGCGGGCGACGAAGTCCGCGTGCTTGGTGGCGTCTTCCGTGCTGGCCTTGGCATTGAACGAGATGACGGGCAAGAGTTCCTCGGTATTCGAGAACATCTTCTTCTCGATCACGGTGCGGAACTTTTCATAACTCGTCCAGGCAGGATTCTTGCCGCCATTGGTCGCACGGGCACGCAGGGCGAAGTTGACGATTTCGTTTCGGAAATCCTTCGGATTCGAGATGCCGGCCGGCTTCTCGATCTTCTCCAGCTCGGCGTTCAGCGATTCGCGGTCGAAGCTCTCGCCGGTGTCCGGGTCGCGGAACTCCTGGTCCTGGATCCAGAAGTCGGCGAAGGTCACGTAGCGGTCGAAGATGTTCTGGCCGTACTCGGAATAGCTTTCCAGGTAGGCCGTCTGGATCTCCTTGCCGATGAAGTCGACGTAACGCTGCGCCAGGTGTTCCTTTATATAGGACATGTAGCGCTGCTCGGTCTCGCCGGGGAACTGCTCGCGCTCGATCTGCTGCTCGAGCACGTACAGCAGGTGGACCGGATTCGCCGCGACCTCGGTGTTATCGAAGTTGAAGACCTTCGACAGGATCTTGAAGGCGAAGCGCGTCGACAGGCCGTTCATGCCTTCGTCCACGCCGGCGTAGTCGACGTACTCGTGCATCGACTTGGCCTTCGGATCGGTGTCCTTCAGGTTCTCGCCGTCGTACACCAGCATCTTCGAATAGATGCTGGAGTTCTCCGGATCCTTCAGTCGCGACAGGATCGCGAACTGCGCCATCATGCGCAGCGTGCCCGGCGCGCAGGGTGCCTTGTCGAGCGAGGAATTGCGCAGCAGCTTGTCGTAGATCTTGATCTCGTCGGACACACGCAGGCAGTAGGGCACCTTGACGATGTAAATACGGTCGAGGAATGCCTCGTTGTTGCGGTTGTTGCGGAAGGTCTTCCACTCCGATTCGTTCGAGTGCGCCAGGATGATGCCTTCGAAGGGAATCGCGCCGAAGCCCTCGGTGCCCTTGTAGTTGCCTTCCTGGGTCGCGGTCAGCAGCGGGTGCAGGACCTTGATCGGGGCCTTGAACATCTCGACGAATTCCATCAGGCCCTGGTTGGCCAGGCACAGGCCGCCGGAGTAGCTGTAGGCGTCCGGATCGTCCTGGGAATAATCCTCGAGCTTGCGGATGTCGACCTTGCCGACCAGCGAGGAGATGTCCTGGTTGTTCTCGTCGCCCGGCTCGGTCTTGGCGATCGCGATCTGCTTGAGGATGCTGGGATAGCGCTTGACGATGCGGAACTTGTTGATGTCGCCGCCGAACTCGTGCAGGCGCTTGACCGCCCACGGGCTCGGCACGTTGCGCAGGTAGCGGCGCGGGATGCCGTAGTCTTCCTCGAGGATGGCGCCGTCTTCCTCTTCGCTGAACAGGCCGAGCGGCGATTCGTTCACCGGCGAGCCCTTGATCGCGTAGAAGGGGATCTGCTCCATCAGGTGCTTGAGCTTTTCGGCGATCGACGACTTGCCGCCGCCCACCGGGCCCAGCAGGTAAAGGATCTGTTTGCGTTCTTCCAGGCCCTGGGCCGCGTGGCGGAAGTAGGAGACGACCTGCTCGATCACTTCCTCCATGCCATAGAACTCACGGAAGGCGGGATAAATCTTGATGACCTTGTTGGCGAAGATGCGCGACAGGCGCGGGTCGAGACGGGTATCGACCAGGGTGGGGTCGCCGATGGCGGCCAGCATGCGCTCGGGAGCGCTGGCGTAAGTCAGGGGATCCTTCTTGCACAGTTGCAGGTACTCCGACAGGGAATATTCCTCTTCCCGGGTACGCTCATAGCGGGCTGCGTAGTTATCAAAAATGGTCATGTGAATGTCCTCTAATGTGCTAACACTGATCACTGTCGCGGCAGCCGATGAAAGACGGCTGTCCAAGCCCCGGTTTTGGCATATAGCTGTCGTGGGGTCGCCGTCTGCGTTCGAGAGGTCAGGCCATGCGGCCTGACATGGAAACGGAGGGCGATATTCTTGTTCTCATCCGGCCATGCAGCCGGTTTGTTAGCGCCCGCTGAGAGCGTCTTCTTACGCTTATGAAATTTATTATGTGCCTATTAGTTCCCGAAGTCAAAACAGTGCCGTGCGGTGTTGGTTACATCTTGTAAGTGTTTGAAAGAAAAGAAAAAACAAGCCATTTTTGCGCGCCTGTCGGAGTAATCCAGACACCGCTTTAACGAGTCTGGGAGAGCTTATGTTGACAGGGCTTTTGACCCTGATGGACAACGTCATGTTTATCAAAAGGTAACTAGATATTGCACCAACTTGCTAAGCAGTGGCGCACGTGTATCGTGCCGGGCTTCTACAAAATTCCAGAGCGAAATGAGGCTCGCAGGCGCATGCGCTACACTTCCCCTGAAGGCGAACATCGCCGGTCCACCGTGGAGATCCCTCATGCTGAATGAAGAGCTGCGCCGCGTCCTGCAGGCGATGCCGAAAGCAGAATTGCACATCCATATCGAAGGCTCCCTGGAACCGGAGCTGATTTTTGAGCTAGCGCAAAGAAACGGCGTTTCGCTAGCCTACCCCACCGTGGAAGCGTTGCGGCAAGCGTACGCCTTCACCGATCTGCAATCCTTCCTCGATATCTATTACGCGGGCGCCAGTGTGCTGCTGACCGAGCAGGATTTCCACGACATGACCGCCGCCTACCTGAAGCGCGCGCATGCCGACAACGTGCGCCATGCCGAGATCTTCTTCGACCCGCAAACCCATACCGCGCGCGGCGTGGCCATCGAGACCGTGATCAACGGCATCTGGCGCGCCTGCCAGGACAGCCCGGTGAACGCCACCCTGATCATGTGCTTCCTGCGCCACCTGTCGGAAGAAGAAGCCATCGCCACGCTGGAGGAAGCGATACCGTACCGCGACAAATTCATCGGCGTGGGCCTGGACTCGTCCGAGGTCGGGCACCCGCCGGAGAAGTTCGCGCGCGTGTTCGAACGCGCCCGCAACCTCGGCCTGCACCTGGTCGCGCATGCCGGCGAGGAGGGGCCGCCCGCCTATATCGAGAGCGCGCTCGACGTGCTGAACGTGGAGCGCATCGACCACGGCGTGCGCTGCCTCGACGATCCCGAACTGGTGCGGCGCCTGGCGCGCGAACAGATCGCGCTGACGGTGTGCCCGCTGTCGAACATCAAGCTGCGCGTGTTCGACGTGATGGGCGAACACAACCTGCGCCGCCTGCTCGACGCCGGCCTGGCCGCCACCGTCAACTCCGACGATCCGGCCTACTTCGGCGGCTACGTCAACGACAATTACCTGGCCGCGTTCGACGCGCTGCCGCTGGACGTCTCGCACGCGCGCCAGCTCGCGCGCAACAGCTTTGCCGCCGCCTTCCTGGAGCCGGAGCAGAAGCGCGCCTATCTATCCGAAGTCGACCAATTCTTCGCAAGCACCTGACTGGAATGTGATGAGTATGCTGATGCAATCCCTGCGCATGACCGCGCGCGACTGGCGCGCCGGCGAACTGCGCTTCCTGCTGGTGGCCCTGGTGGTCGCGGTGTCGGCCCTGACCGCGGTCGGCTTCTTCGTCGACCGCATGCGCGCGGGCCTGAACCGCGACGCCCACCAACTGCTCGGCGCCGACCTGCTGATCAACGCCGACCAGCCGCTGCGCCAGGACTGGCGTGACGAAGCTGTCAGGCGCGGCCTGCTGCTGGCCGATACCGTCACCTTTCCCAGCATGGCGCAGGCGGGCGAGGGCGATGCGTCGCAGGCCCTGCTGGCATCGGTAAAGGCGGTCTCGCCCGGCTATCCGCTGCGCGGCCAGCTGAAGGTCACCACCAGTCCCGATGACGCCAGCGAAGCGCTGGGCGACGCCACCCGCGAGACGCCGGCCCCGGGCACGGTCTGGGTCGACGTCAACCTGCTGCCGCCGCTGAAAGTGAAGGTGGGCAGCGTCATCCAGCTCGGCGAGAAGAGTTTCCGGATCGCCCGCCTGATCGCCACCGAGCCCGATCGCGGCGCCTCGTTCTCGAACTTCGCGCCGCGCGTGATGCTGGCGTTGTCCGACCTGAAGGCCACCGGCCTGGTCGACAACTATGCGCGCATCACTTACCGCATGCAGGTGGCCGCGCGTTCGCCGAACGACCAGGCGGCGGTGGCCGGCTACGAGCGCTGGGTGCGTGAACGGATCGCGCTTGATAACGTAAAAGGCGTGCGCATCGAGACGCTGGAAAACGGCCGCCCCGAAATGCGCTCGACCCTCGACCGCGCGGAACGCTTCCTGGCCCTGGTCGGCCTGCTGTCGGCGATGCTGGCGGCAGTGGCCGTGGCGATGGCGGCGCGCCGCTTCATGCAGCGCCACCTGGATGCGGTGGCGATGCTGCGCTGCCTCGGCATGACCCAGAACGAGGTCGGGCTGCTGTTCCTGATCGAGTTCGCGCTGGTCGGCCTGGCGGGCAGCGTGCTGGGTGTGCTGGTGGGCTTCGGCGCGCATTACGTGCTGCTCGAACTGATCGGCAATCTGATCCCGACCGAGCTGCCGCCGGTGTCGCTGCTGCCGGCGCTGCAGGGCGTCGCCACCGGCCTGCTGCTGCTGGTCGGCTTCGCGCTGCCGCCGGTGCTCCAGCTGCGCAATGTGCCGCACAACCGCGTGATCCGTCGCGAGCAGGCGGCGCCGCAGCCGATGGCGCTCGCCACCTACGGCCTGGGCACGGCGGTCTTCCTCGGCCTGCTGCTGTGGCAGGCCGGCGATCTCAAGCTGGCGCTGCTGACCGCCGGCGGCTTCCTCGGCGGCCTGGCCGTGTTCGCGCTGGTCGGCTGGCTGGCCCTGCTGGGCTTGCGCAGCCTGCGCGGCGTCTCCAGGAACCAGGGCTGGCGCTTCGCCATCACCTCGCTGCAGCGCCGCCCCGGCGCCACCGTGGTGCAGATCGTCTCGCTGTCGCTGGGCCTGATGGCGCTGCTGGTGCTGACCGTGGTGCGCGGCGACCTGATGGACGCCTGGCGCCTGGCCACCCCGGCCGATGCGCCGAACCGCTTCATCATCAACATCCAGCCCGACCAGAAGGAGGGCGTGGAAAAGAGCATCCGCGCGGCCGGCGTCGACAACCCGACCCTGTACCCGATGATCCGCGGCCGCCTGGTGGCGGTGAACGGCAATGCGATCACCGCCAGCACCTACACCAGCGAACGCGCGAAGGCGCTGTCCGACCGCGAATTCAACCTGTCCAGCGTGAACGAGCTGCCGGAAGCGAACGATATCGTGGCCGGCCAGTGGTACCGCGACGCCCCTGGCGTGGCCGAAGCCTCGGTCGAGCAGGGGATCGCGCAAACGCTGGGTTTGAAACTCGGCGACACGATGCGCTTCGACATGGGCGGCCTGCTGGTCGACGCGAAGATCACCAGCCTGCGCAAGCTCGAATGGGGTTCGATGCGCGCCAACTTCTTCGTCATCATCAACCCCGCCGCGATGCGCGACGCGCCGACTACCTACATGACGGCCTTCCATCTGCCGGCGCGCGGCGTCGGGCTGGCCAACGCGCTCACGCGGCAGTTCCCGAACCTGACCGTGATCGACGTCAGCGGCATCATCCGCCAACTGCAGGAAGTGCTGGACCAGGTCGTGACCGCCGTCGAGTTCCTGTTCCTGTTCACCCTGGCCTCGGGCGTGCTGGTGCTGTACGCGGCCCTGATGGGATCGACGGCCGAGCGCACCCGCGAAGCCGGCCTGCTGCGCGCGCTGGGCGCGACCCGCGGCCAGCTGGCGACCGCGCAGCGCATCGAGTTCGCGCTGGTGGGAGGATTGTCCGGCCTGCTGGCGGCGACCGGCGCGGCGGGCCTGGGCTGGGCGTTGGCGGAATACCAGTTCAAGTTCCCCTGGCATTTCGAGCCGCAGGTGTGGGCGGCCGGACTGGTGGTCGGCGCGGTTTGCGCGCTCGTCGGCGGCTGGCTGGGGCTGCGGAATGTGTTGCGGCAGCCGCCGCTGCAGACGCTGCGGGAAGCCTGAGCTAAAATGGACGAATGCAAGAATCTCAGAAACCCCAACAGGACCAGGACGCCGCGGACGACCGCACCGCGTATGAACTGATCGGCGGCGAAAGCCGCCTCCGCGAACTGGTCGACCGCTTCTACGACCTCATGCAGCTGGAGCCGGACTTCGCCGGCATCCACGCCATGCACCCGAATCCCAACGACAGTTCGCGCGAGAAGCTGTTCATGTTCCTGTCCGGCTGGCTGGGCGGGCCGAACTTGTTTATTGAACGTTACGGCCACCCGATGCTGCGCGCGCGTCACCTGCCGTTCGCGATCGGCACCACCGAGCGCGACCAGTGGCTGCGCTGCATGGCGATGGCGCTGGAAGACCTCGGCTACGACTACGACCTGCGCCTGCGCCTGATGGGCGCCTTCTACCAGACCGCGGACTGGATGCGGAATCGGCCACACTAAGCGTCCGCACTGATCACCATGTCGACCATCGAATTCATCGTTCTCGCGGCCGGCCTGCTGGCCGTGCTCGGCCTGCAGTTCGTCCTGTTTTCGCGCGGCCGCCGCAGCGATGGCTCGGCCCACGCCTTCGAGCGCCTGGAGCGCGAGCTGCGCCACGAAACCCAGGCCAGCGCCCAGGCCACGCGCCAGGAACTGGCCGCCCACCTGGCCCAGAACCAGGCCGCCATCGCCCAGCAGTTGGACGCGATGCGCCAGCAGATCCAGCTGCACGCCGCCGGCGGCCGCGAGGAACAGGCGCGCGTGCTCAAGCGCTTCGCGGACAGCATGAACACGGCGATCGCCACGCTGACCGAATCGAACGCCCAGCGCATGCTGGAAGTGCGCGGCACGCTGGAAACCAAGATCCGCGACCTGCAGGACGACAATGCGCGCCGCCTCGAAGAGATGCGCCAGACCGTCGACGAGAAGCTGCACGCGACCCTGGAAACGCGCCTGACCGAATCCTTCCGCCAGGTGTCGGACCGCCTCGAACGCGTGCACCAGGGCCTGGGCGAGATGCAGCAGCTGGCCGTCGGCGTGGGCGACCTGAAGCGCGTGCTGACCAATGTGAAGACGCGCGGCACCTGGGGCGAAGTGCAGCTCGAGATGCTGCTCGAGCAGGTGCTGACGGTCGACCAGTACGCCAAGAACGTCGAGACGGTCAGCGGCTCGAACGCGCGCGTCGAGTTCGCGATCAAGCTGCCGGGCGTGGTCGACGGCGGTCCGCCGCTGTGGCTGCCGATCGACGCCAAGTTCCCGAAGGAGCAGTACGAACGCCTGGTCGACGCGGCGGACAGCGCCGATGCGGATGGCGTCGCGCGTTTTGGCGCCGAGCTGGAACGGGCCGTGCGCAACGAGGCGAAAACCATCTGCGAAAAATACGTCTCGCCGCCGCAGACCACCGACTTCGCGATCCTGTTCCTGCCGACCGAAGGCTTGTACGCCGAAGTGATGCGCCGCCCCGGCCTGGCCGACGAGCTGCAGCGCAGCCTGCGCGTGACGATCGCCGGCCCGTCGACCCTGACAGCGCTGCTCAACAGCCTGCAGATGGGCTTCCGCACGCTGGCGCTGGAAAAGCGCTCGTCCGAAGTGTGGCAGGTGCTGGGCGCGGTGAAGACCGAGTTCGGCAAGTTCGGCGACGTGCTGGCCGCCACCAAGACCACGCTGGAGCGCGCCGCCAAGAACATCGAGAACGCCGAGGTGCGCAGCCGGCAGATGGCGCGCAAGCTGAAGTCGGTGGAGGCCTTGCCGAGTGAGGCGGCGCAGTTGATGCTGGGGGCGGCTGCGGAAGGCGACGAATAACGCTATTCCCCACCAAAATTTCCTATGGTGGGAATCAAGGTAGCGCCGCAAGTCGTTTTATGACCTTCGTGGGCTACCGCAATGCCATCGATGACGTGATGCGGATCGCCTTCTGCAATCGTGCACTTGTCGTGTCCTTTGATCGGGCAGCTGCATGGATCGCCGACGCGGGCGACAGGAATGCCGCCCACCGTGAAGTGGGTGGCGCTGACGCTTTCTACCTTGCCGCCGTGAGAGGTAGGATCACCTAGACGGATGACGTTGCGCATCGCTTACCCCTTTTTGTCTGGTAGCGGATTTTCGTTCTGGCTGTCGTCGGGAGGGGCTTGTGCGATCGTCGGCGCCGGCGCATCACCGTAAGCGACCAGCTTCCACAAAGTCGCTGTACGATACGAAGGCCGCTCTCCTTTCAGTTTCTCCCATAGTGACGGCTCCCCAAGCGCTAGGGCGTGCGGCATCCGTTCGCCAGCCTTGATGTGCCGACGCTGCCCGCCTTCGATATTTTCAAGTTCGCTAGGCGCCCACCAGCCGGTCTGGGGGCAGGTGCGTCCGGTTGCTGCAAGCTCGCCAAGTGGAATATCCGGCCGCGGGTCGGCTCCGGCGGTCTTAGCCGGCATGCCGCTCGTCGGGCGCACGCGAATGGTGCTGGTAATCTTGTCCCAGACTGCGACGGCTTCTTCGTCGGTCAGGCTGGCTTTGACGGCGCCAATGGCGTTGTCCGAGACGCCGGTCTGCATGCGGATGTCCGCGAAGGGTTTTAGGTAGTTTCCTGCTACGCCTCTGAAAGCGATAGCGAAATCATGAACTGAGTGCACCTCATGTTGTTCTGGCGAACGAGACAGACCTTCGAATCCGTTCACCCAGTCATGGATCTGACGTGGTCCTCTACGAAAGTAAACGGTTTTCAGCATTGGATGGTTGGGATTTTCTGCTTTCAGATTCTTCTCGAGCCGCTCAAGCTGCCATTCCAGCGAGTCGCTTTCGGAGTAATGCGGGTTCGAGGGACGAATTTGAATCGAAAGATGCGTGTCTGGAAATTCTTTAAGGCGGAAGCCGATACTTATATGTTCGACGTGCGGCTCTTTAGGCGGCCCCGGTTCATCTGGCAGGAAAGCGTATTCAATGCAATTGCCGGGCTCAGTAGGGATCTCGTTCTCGGCACGCAGTCGCAGGCGACGAGCGATGCTCTTAATGAGGGCTGTGGCGTTCTCCCTACGGTTTTGCAGCGGGCGCGCATCGACGATAAACCCATCGTTGTTCAGTTTGAAATAGCCGTTGATTTTAAGTGCCTTAATTGCTTCAAAACCGTCGTAGCCGGTTACGATCTGGCCCTCGGGTTCTCTAAATTCCTCCACCGAAATCAGGAGGGGGATATCGTTGAGGTAAATTGCCTTTTCGCTTTTCAGTTCATTGATGAAATTTTGCGCCAATGCCTTCACTTCCTCGACACCCTTAGGATAGATGTTCACGCCCAACGGTATATCGGCTCCACCCCAGACCACGGTCGTTGATGCCGGTACCTCTACCATAAATCTGCCGAAGCAAACGGTCTTAGTTTTTTCGAACATCGGTTGCAGACGGGGTGAAAGTGCGATCATGTTCGGCTTCTTCCATTGTTGGGGTGTACGGTCGCGGGCACCGAGCAACAGTGCCATGGTTACGAACAGGACCAAGGACAGGTATTTCGTAAGAGCCATATACACATTTACTCCTTCTCATTCTTCCACGTCGCGTTCTGAGCGATGCGAAGGATGCTGTACAGGGTGGCGGCGACGGCCCTCGGGTCCTTGTAGCTGGACTGGTGTTCGTAACCGGTCTGGCGGAATATGCCCTTGAATTTTCCACTGTGTAGCTGGTGGTCTGCAGATTTCGCGGGTACGGTCTGGTCGCCAGGGGCTGAAGCTGGAAGGATCTTTGCGAACACCGGGCTGGGATTAGCATCTTCAGACAGCAAACTCGCAATGTTATTTACTGCGCCAGGGTCCCAGTCAACTAGCCTCAGCCGTCCTTGCTTGCTATCTTCGAGAATCGGCCAGTTTTGCCAGTCGCTTGCGGCTTTGCAGTTGCTGATTTCCCATATCACCTCACTGAAGCTCTGCCGTTTGCTGTCGGCACCGTAATGAGCATAACTGTTGGAGTGATATGTTTCGGTAATCATTCGATGAAATCCTTGAGCTACATCGAGATATTCGCAAGTGCGCTCGAATGTTCCCCCTCCTTTATCAAGAGGACGGCCGGAAGGGTTAATCCAATCCTCCCGGAACAGCGCATACCATTTACCCTTCAATTTGTATATTTCATTGTAAGGGTCACCCTGTTTTGGCCAGGTTTCCAAGTCGCGTCCATTATGGCGAACGCGCAGCCAGCCATTGCCATATGCCTCGCTAGGAAGTAGTTGAAGGCCGCCAGGTGCATTCGCCAGCACTGCCGTGACCTCATCGCCATGGTTACCGGCCACCTTGGCGGCAACGCTCGCTTCAATTGTGGCTTTGCTAGTACTAATCAGGCCAGGATCTTCGAAACCTGCCCGCATGCGTCTATAAGCTGCGGGTGCGCCAATAGCCGGCATTACGCCATGCACGATGCCCAACACCTTGTCCTGGAGATTGCCGAACTTGGGGTGAACCAGTGCCCGACCGACAAGTCCGCCCATTGAATGGGTCACAACGATGACTTGATTGCACTCATAGCCGGAGTTGTCGAAATCGTTGATGACTTTACTGATACGGGCAGCAATAATTTTTGCGCTGTCGCCATTCGATTGCAGCCAGTTATAACCAAATGCATACACGGCAAACCAGCAGCCAGTTGCAAGTTTTTTGAGTTCCTCCTCCGTTAATATCTGCTGGGGCAGCTTTGGATCCGCCCCCCAGATTTGCGGATCAACCCCGACGACATCGCGCCACTCCGGGCGGAGTTTGCCGTCGGAGAAAGTGCTATTGAGGCGCGATTCAAGATGTTGTAGTAGTTGTCCATAGCTCTTGAAAAAGACTTCGCCCCAACCTCGCGCCCGTGCCTTTTGTACAGCCATGCCTCCATTACGTAGGGCAACCGGATCGCTCGCTAGTAACGCTGAGTTAAAGTTCCCGTCAAGTTTGACATTGTCATGTCGCCCGTCTCCCGCAATGTCTCGAAATCCAGACGGATCGTAAATGTCAACTGTCGTTTGGAGCGGGTCTAGCCGCAATTGGCGATCGGCAGGGCTTTCGCTTGCGGCACTGGTAATGTTGATTGGCTTCGACGGATCCAGAGTATCGGGTCGCCATGAAATATTGTCTTTCCGGCCGAGTTCTTGCTGTCGCTGCCCACTCATCCGCAAATTCGACCCCATAATCCCCGGCAAAAAAATAATCGGTAACACTCGCCTGGGAAGCATGCGGGCACACTGCGGCTTCTTGTCCTGCTTTGGTGTCGCAAACCCTTGCGCCTTGCGTGCGGCAGCTGGGTGGGGTTGCGCGGGTAGTGGATGTTCGGCAGTCGTCATCGCATATCTCCCATGAAATCAGTCATCGAGCGCTTCGATGCTGTAGCGCCCGAAAGGAATCGTGCTGGTAAAGCGCTCGGTCAATCCAGTCGTATCGGTGCGACCCTCGAACGTGCGCCCGTCTTCGGTCGTGATGCGGTAACGCTGGTTCTTCATTGGTTCGTCGGTCCCAATCCAACGCAAAACGGTTTGCTGATCGTGCGCCGATTCGCTGGTAATCGAGGACACAGCGGCTGGACTACCGCCCCCCGGTCCGACATGTGCGAATTTCGATGATTTGATGGTGTGCTCGCCGCTGCTTTGCTGCGTGATAGCGCCGCCGCCAAGATCGACTTGCGCGCCCTGCGCCACGAAGCGGATCTTCGGCGCTTGCAGTACGATTTCCTCGGTCGCGGTGAGCACGATGCGCTTGGAGGATGTAAGTTCGATGTCGTCGGCGTGCGTCTGCAATTCGAGCTTGCCGCTGGCGGCGATGAGCTTGATGCCAAGCCGATGGGAGAACAGGCTGATGTTTTCCGACACGCGCGCCAGCAGTTTCCGTCCGACGGACAGCTGGGTATTACCGATACTGATCACATCGACATGCGTTTGCGCGCCGATCGCAATACTGTCCTGGCTGGTCACCGCAACGCCCGCGGGCGCGGACAGCGCGACGACCGGTTGGCCACCGGAACCCGTTCCGCCGCTTTCGGTATTGCTGCCGGCTTCCCACTGCTTCAGGTAATCGATCAGCTGTTTGAGTTCCTTGTCGTCGGTGCTATCGGCATGATGCGCCATCGACAGCTCGGACAACTGCTGCTGCACGCCCTGCAGCGCCTCGGCCAGGCCAATCAGTTCGGCCCGATCCAATTGTTTGCCGCTGGCCTTTTGGCGTGCCGCAGCGCTGATGAGTACACCTTGCGCACCCCGGACCGCAACGGCAAGGTCACTGCGCAGTTCCGCCCCTTCACCGCGTGCCTCGCCTTTGCCATCGTTGCGCGGATGCGTAAGCCATCCAAGATTCAGCTCGCTGTGGCCGTGCTCGGAAGACAGCTGCGCATTGATCTGTCCCGGCGTATCGTCCAACCTTAACTGGTTGTAGCGGGTGCCTTGCACTTCCTTGCTCTTGATGCCGGCCAGGTATTTGTTGCCGGGTAGCGCTCCGGTATGGCTGAAGGAAGGAGGCGGGGCAGTGCCACCATAGACCTGCGCTACGACGATCGGCTTGTCCGGGTCTCCACCCAGGAAATCGACGATGACTTCATCGCCCACACGCGGCAGGGTAATCGATCCCCACTGATTGCTGGCCCAGGTGCTGGCGACGCGCACCCATGCGGAATCACGGTCACTGTCGCTGGCACCGGCCCCTTGCGCATGGCTGTGGTCTTCCACCCTGGTGCCGGGAAAGCGCACCTTGACCCGGCCATGCTCGTCACAATGCACTTCTTCGCCGGGTGGGCCGACTACGAGCGCGCTTTGTAGCCGCGGACGGGGCAGATCGGTACGGGGATCGAAAGCGGGCACGATCGGAATGCCGCGCCGTACGCAGGCAAAACGATTGGTATAGCGCATGCCGCGCTGTTCGCTAGCGTGCCGTAGCGCACCGCCGGGTGGCCCATCATCCCACCGGTTCAGCGCGAACAGACGTTGAATCCGGTCGTTGATCGTCTTGGGCAGGTTGTTTTCCGCATCGATTTGCAGGCGCGTGATGATGAATTCGCGCTCTTTCGCCGGGTGCGTGTCGATATCGGGATGGCCACTCAGCGCGAACCACTGGCCGATACACAGGTCGCGCACGCTGCCTTCACCATAAAAGCACTTGGACTCGTATTCATGGCGCTTCATGCGCAATTCGCCGAGATTCGCGTAATCGTCGCCGTCGTCGCCCGCATGGGGCACGTCGATCAGGTAGTCGTCGAGACTCGCCGCGAACTGGTTGCCGGTCGTCCCCTGGTCGATATGGGACGGCACTTCGCTGCTCATGGGGCGCGCTTGCAAATAATTCCAGCTTTGGCGGGAAACCTTGCCCGGCTTGAGCATACGGACCGGACTCCAGGCAAAGATGGTGTCGTTTTGCTCGGTACCGTCATCCCTGTGGTAACGGACAGTGCCGGCGGCATTTTGCGGCAGCGTGAACGCGTCATCGAACAGCACCAGGGAATGTGCCGGCATATCCCGGCTTTGCGACTGGCGGGCTTCCCCTGAGCGCATGAACCATGCGATACCGCGCCGCTTCCACAAGCGGCGCAAAAAATCGGCATCGGACTCGTTGTGCTGCATCGTGAATTCCCGCGCGGGGTAGGTGCCGGTGATGCCGGACCAGTCCACGTCGAAAGCCTTGGCAAGCACCGCATTGTTCCGGCGCCATTCGTCGAGAATGACCTGGGTGATATCCAGTTCGTTCAGGTTGCGGAAGACGCGGGTATTGGTGCGGTAGGCCATGAACGCCAGTGCATCACGCACAAGCAATTCATAGGTCGCCAGACCGCCATCGCTCTGGCCGGCGGCTGCCTGGGCCACTATGCCGCACACGGCGCGCAGGTCGCCGTCGTCCGTCACGAACTGCAGCTCCACCGGCAGTGCGATGAAGTCCTTCAACGGAAGATCGGCGCGTGCCGATACGCACAGGAGGCGGTATTCCAGTCCACCGCACATGGTCTCGCTTCCGGTGACGCGCTTGACCAGCAAGACGTCTTCCAGGACCCGCTGTTCTTTCGACAGCCGCGCACGGATGGGGCGATTCGCTTCGGATAAGCCGGCGAATCCTTCGACGATATCGATGACGTTCATTCAGAACTCCCAGGCCATATGAGCAGAACTGCTCAATGGTAGGAATCTGAATCGTCACCACATTGATATCAATAAACTCTTTGTTTAATACCAATGACGCATGTCAGGTCGCAGAGGCTCTAGACCAACCCCTCGAACATCAGCACATCCACCATCTCCCCCGCCTGCACGCTACCCTGCTCATCGTGCAGCACCACCATGCAGTTCGCCTCCGACATCGAGCGCAGGATGCCCGAGCCCTGCGAGCCCGTGATCTTCACTTCGGGCAGCCCATCGGCCCCGCGCGACAGCACGCCGCGCTGGTACTCGGTACGTCCCGGCTTCTTGCGAATGGAAGCGACGGAGCGCGCGCGAACCAGCTCGAGAGGCGCCTCCGCCCCCATCATGCGCAGCAGCGCTTCGCGCGCGAAGAAGTAGAACGACACCATCACCGCCACCGGGTTGCCCGGCAGCCCGAACAGGAAGGCGCTGTGGCCATTGGAGGCGATGCGGCCGAAGGCCAGCGGCCGTCCCGGGCGCATGCCGATCTTCCAGAAGGTCACGTCGCCCAGTCTCGCCATGATCTGCTTGGTGTAGTCGGCCGCGCCGACCGAGACGCCGCCCGAGGTGATGATGGCGTCGGCGTTTTCGCAAGCCTCGCGCAGCGCAGCTTCCAGCGCCTGCGGGTCGTCGCGCACCACGCCCATGTCGATGAGGTCGCAGCCCAGCCGCTGCAGCATGCCGTAGATGGTGTAGCGGTTGCTGTCGTAGACGCAGCCTTCGTCGAGCGGCTGGCCGATCGAGCGCAGCTCGTCGCCGGTCGAGAAGAAGGCGACGCGCAGGCGCCGCTGAACCGGCACCTCGGCCACGCCCAGCGAGGCCAGCAGGCCCAGGTCGGCCGGGCGCACCACTTTCCCCTTGCGCAGGGCCGCGCTGCCGGCCTTCAGGTCTTCCCCGGCAAAGCGGCGGTTGTCGCCGGGGCGGATGGTGCCGGGGGCGACGACCACCACGCCCTCGGCTTCGCTCACGAATTCCTGCGGCACCACGCTGTCGCAGCCGGCAGGCATCACGCCGCCGGTCATGATGCGTACGCATTCGCCGGGGCCGGGCGCCGCGTTGGAGCTGCGGCCGGCATACACGGTATCGATCACGCGCAGGCGCACCGGGGTATCGCCGGACAGGTCATCGCCGCGCAGCGCATAGCCGTCCATCGCCGAGTTGTCGTGGGCCGGCACGTTGATCGGCGAGATGACATCAAGCGCGAGCACGCGGCCCAGCGCGGCGCGCAGTGCCACCTGTTCGGTCGCGCGCACCGGGCTCACGAAGTCGCGGATGATCTTCTGGGCGTCGCGCACGGGCAGGGCGTCGGGATCGTAAGCGGAGAGGCAGCTCACGACCTCGGCAAGCTTCAAAGGCCGGGCAGGGTCCAGCGATTGCAGCTCGTCGCGGGTATTGATGTTGCGGAACGCGCCGGCGTCCTCGAACGGTACCTCGACCACCTTGATCTGCGGATACCAGCCATCCATGCGGCGTCCGCCGGCGGCCAGGTAATTCGACAGCACCCCGGCCTTGTCGGTCTTCACCAGGCAGAACACCGGATGCGGCTGGCGCAGGCCGTTTTCTTCGGTGACCGCCAGCGCGAGGTCGGCACCGGCTTCCTGCAGGCCAGCCAACAGGCGCTCAGCCAGATCCAAAGGCAGGAAGGGCGAGTCGCAAGGGACCGCAAGCAGATACTCCGTAGCACAGCGGCGCAGGCCCGCTTCCAGTCCGGCCAGCGGGCCGGCAAAGCCCGGCGTGTCGTCCGGCCACACCGGCACGCCAAAGCTGCCGTAGGTATCCAGGTTCTGATTGGCGTTGATGGCGGCGCTGGCCACTTGCGGGCGCAGGCGTTCGAGCACATGCGCCACCATGGTCGAGCCGCCGAAGGGTTGCAGGCCCTTGTCGACGTTGCCCATGCGCGTGCCGCGTCCGCCGGCCAGGACCAGGCCGCTGATCGATGCAGTGTTCACTTTATTTATCCACCAATGTAGGACATTTCGATTTTCTTCGCGCCGCGCGACAGGCCTTCGGTATTGATGGTGCGGGTCTCGGAATAGCGGTCCGCGCGCCGGCTCCACAGCTGGGCGATGGCGGAGAGGATTTCGGGATCGCTGCGGCCGTCGCGCAGCAGGGCGCGCAGGTCGTGGCCGCGGGTCGCGAACAGGCAGGTGTAGAGCTTGCCCTCGGTCGACAGGCGGATGCGCGAGCAATCGCGGCAGAAGGCCTGGGTCACGCTCGAGATCACGCCGATCTCGCCGGAGTCGTCCACGTAGCGCCAGCGCGCCGCGGTCTCGCCCGCGTAGTTGGCGCCGATGGGTTCGAGCGGCATCTCGGCCGAGATGCGGCGCACCACCTCGCTCGACGGGATCACCTCGTCCATGTTCCAGCCGTTCGAGGCGCCCACGTCCATGTATTCGATGAAGCGCAGGATCGTCGGCGTGCCCTTGAAATGGCGCGCCATCGGCAGGATCTGGCCGTCGTTCATGCCGCCCTTGACCACCATGTTGACCTTCACCGGGCCGAGGCCGACAGCGTGCGCGGCATCGATGCCTTCCAGGACGTCCGCCACCTTGAAGTCGACGTCGTTCATGCGCTTGAATACCGCGTCGTCGATGGCGTCGAGCGAGACCGTCACGCGGTCCAGGCCGGCGTCCTTCAGGCTCCTTGCCTTGCGCGCCAGCAGCGAGCCGTTGGTGGTGAGGGTGAGGTCGAGCGGGCGGCCGGACGGCGTGCGCAGCTCGCGCAGTTGTGCGACGAGGCGCTCGAGGTCCTTGCGCAGCAGCGGCTCGCCGCCGGTCAGGCGGATCTTCTCGACGCCGTGGGCGATGAACAGCCGCGCCACCCGCGTGATCTCCTCGAAACTCAGCAGAGAAGAGTGAGGCAGGTAGGCGTAGTTCTTGTCGAAGACTTCCTTCGGCATGCAGTAGACGCAGCGGAAGTTGCAGCGGTCGGTGACCGAGATGCGCAGGTCGTGCAGCGGGCGGCCGAGCGCGTCCGCCAGCAGTCCGGACGGCTCGACCAGCGCCTCGGGAATCGGCATCGCCGGCGACCGGGCGTCGCCCAGCAGGATGATTTTTTCAGACATGCCAATACGATAGCACGAGGCCCGCCATCGCACAGGCGAGGATGAGCGGGATGGTCCCGACCTTGTAGCGCAGCACGGCGATGCTGGCGGCCAGCCCGATCGCGATCGCCGGCCACTGCGGCCGCCCGCCGGCCAGGAACACGTGACCGCCGAAGAATACGGCCAGGCTGCCGATCACGCCGACCACCGCCGCCGAGATCGCCGTGAGCGGCGCCGTCATGCGCACGTTGCCGCGCGTGGACTCGACCAGCGGCCCGCCGGCCAGGATGAACACGAAGGACGGCAGGAAGGTGAACACGGTCGCCACCGTCGCTCCCGCGGCGCCGGCGGCGAACAGCGCGCCCGGCCCGAACAGCGCATGGGTCCAGCCGCCGACGAAGCCGACGAAAGCGACGATCATGATCAGCGGCCCGGGCGTGGTTTCTCCGAGCGCGAGGCCGTCGATCATCTGGCTGGCGCTGAGCCAGCCGTAATGCTCGACCGCGCCCTGCACGACATAGGGCAGGACCGCGTAGGCGCCGCCGAAGGTCATCATCGCGCACTTGGTGAAGAACCAGCCCATCCGGGCCAGCGCACTGGATGGACCGTACAGCGCGGCCAGCAGCAGCCAGGCCGCCAGGCCGAGGCCGCAGCCGATGAGTGTCACGCGCACCAGCCCGGCCCAGGAAAAACGCGCGTGTGGCGGCGTCGGCGTGTCGTCGTCGATCAGCGCCGGGCCGTAGGAGATGTGCGCGGCCGCGTGCGCGGCGCCGAGGTCGAACAGGGCGGGGCGCAGCCGTCCACCCGCCAGCCCGGCCAGCGCGGCCGCCAGCACGATCAGCGGGAAGGGCAGTTCGAGCACGGCGATCGCGACGAAGGCGCAGGCGGCGATCGCGGCCAGCAGCCAGTTCCGGATCGTGCGGCTGCCGATGCGCCAGGCCGCGCCCAGCACGATCGCGACCACGGCCGGCTTGATGCCGTTCATGATGCCGGCGATGGCGGGCAGGTGGCCCCAGGCCATGTAGACCCAGGACAGTCCAATCAAGATTAACAGCGACGGCAGCACGAACAGGACGCCGGCGGCGATTCCGCCGGCCGTGCGGTGCAGCAGCCAGCCGATGTAGACCGCGAGCTGGGTCGCTTCCGGGCCGGGCAGCAGCATGCAGTAGTTGAGCGCGTGGAGGAAGCGCCGCTCCGAGATCCAGCGCCGGCGCTCGACCAGCTCGGCATGCATCATCGCGATCTGCCCGGCGGGGCCGCCGAAGCTGACGAAGCCGAGTTTGAGCCAGTAGCGCAGGGCGGTGCGGAAGGTGAGGGCGGGCGGCACTTCTATATCGATGAGTGAGGGGCTTGCTTATCTTACATTAGCTGGCGTCAGGCTGAAAAAAAAAGGGAAGCACGCATGCTTCCCTTCTTCAATGGGCCGCGCAAAGGCGGCTCATGCTCTGCTTACTGGCGCGTATCGACCTGGACCAGCGGTTCCTGGGCCGGCGGCGGGGCAACCTTGCGAGTGCGGCCGAGACGGACCGGCTGCTGGGCCTGGGCGGCCGCTTCCTGGGCGGCGCGCAGCTTTTCCGGATCGGTCGCGGCCAGTTGCAGGCCGGCCTGGGCCAGCACTTCACCCAGATCGGCCTGGGCGGCGGCCGGTGCCGGTGCGGACGTCTGGACCGGCGCCGACGGAACCGGTGCGACCGGCGCCGGCATCACGACAGGCTGCGGTGCCGGAGCGGCAACCGGTGCAGCGGCTTCAACCGGAGCCGGCGCAGCCGGCGCGGCCGGCGCGGCTTCAACCGGAGCAGCGGCCGGAGCAGCGACCGGAGCGACCGGCGCCTCGGCGGCAGCGCTGCGGGCAGCGGCTTCGGCGACCGACTTCGAGGTCGGGAACGGCCACGGTGCCTGGGCCGACGCTTTCGCGGCGTCGGCAGCGGCTTGTGCAGCGGCGGCTTGCAGCGCGGCAGCAGCAGCCTCTTCGGCACGCGCCTGGGCGGCGGCTTGTTCAGCAGCAGCCTGCTCAGCCGCGGCCTTGTCGGCAGCGGCTTTCACGGAGGCAGCGGTCGGGAAGGGCCACGGACCCGGGGTAGCAGCCTTGGCCGGCTTGGCGCCTTTCGACTTTGCAACCCTCGACTCGGCCTGGAACTTGGCGGCTTCCTCGTCGGCGACCGGCGCGAAGGCCGGGGCGGCGCCTTCTTCACCGATCTCGTTTTCGACGGTATCGGCCTGGTCACGGTCGCGGCGATTACGGTTGCGGCCGCCACGACGACGGCGGCGGCGCGGCTCGTCGCCACCTTCGGTCTCGGCTTCCTCGCCGTTCGGGCCGATCGCGGTGACCGTCTTCACGACTTGTTCCTGGATGATTTCCTGCTCGCCGTTCGGGCCGGCCGTCGCGATTGTCACGCTGGTCGCGGCGGTGGCCTGGACCACGTTCAGTTCATCGGACTTCGCTTCCACGACCTGGGTACGCTCAGTGCGCTCGGTACGCTCACGCGGCTGGCGCGGCTGGCGTTCCGCACGCTCGGCACGGTCCTGGCGCTCGCCACGTTCGGCGCGCGCGGCCGGCTGGCCTTGCGCTTCGACTGGCTCACGGGTCTCGCGGGTTTCGCGGCCTTCGCGCGGTTCACGCGGCTTGCGCGGCGGGCGTGCCGGCTTGCCGTCGGCTTCCACCGGCTTGGCGGTTTCGTCCAGCGGTGCGCCTTTCGCGACCTGTTCGCGGTCCTCGCGCTCGCGGCCCTTGCCGCCGGTGCCGTTGCGTCCGCCACGGCCATTGCGCTGCTGGCCACGTCCGGCACGCTCGCCGCGTTCGGCGGCTGCGGGGGACGGTTCAGCCGGCTTGACGGGGGCTGCCGCCGGAGCGGGCGCCGGGGTCATCTGGACCGGACGGCCGAAGAAGAAATTGCGCAGCTTGGCGAAGAAACCTTCTTCCGCCGGCGCAGGCGCCGGAGCGGCAGCAGCAGCGGCAGGCGCGGCCGGAGCAGCCTCGGCCTTGACCGGTTCGCGGCGGTCCACCATCGGCGCCGGCTGGGCCGGGGTGATGGTCTTGACCACGGCTTCCTGGCGCGGCTTGGCTTCTTCCTTCTGACGCTTGGCGTAGGCCATGTCGGTTTCGGCCGACTCGGCCAGCGTGTAGCTGGAGGCGGCGTCTTCCAGGCGCGGGTCATCGTGCTTGATGCGCTCGAGCTTGTAGTGCGGGGTCTCGAGGTGCTTGTTCGGGATCAGGATGACCGTGATGCGGTGGCGGTTCTCGATCTTCAGCACTTCGCCGCGCTTTTCGTTCAGCAGGAACGCGGCGACGTCGACCGGGACCTGGACGTGGATCGCGGCCGAGTTTTCCTTCATCGCCTCTTCCTGGATGATGCGCAGCACCTGCAGGGCGGACGATTCGGTATCGCGGATGTGGCCGGTGCCCGAGCAGCGCGGGCAGGTCACGTGCGAGCCTTCCGACAGCGACGGACGCAGGCGCTGGCGCGACAGTTCCATCAGGCCGAAGCGGGAAATCTTGCCCATCTGGACGCGTGCACGGTCATGGTGCAGGGCATCCTTCAGGCGCTGCTCGACTTCGCGCTGGTTCTTGGCGACTTCCATGTCGATGAAGTCGATCACGATCAGGCCGCCCAGGTCGCGCAGGCGCAGCTGGCGGGCCACTTCGTCGGCCGCTTCGCAGTTGGTGTTGAAGGCGGTGGTCTCGATGTCCGAACCGCGCGTGGCGCGGGCCGAGTTGACGTCGATGGAGACCAGGGCTTCGGTGTGGTCGATCACGATTGCGCCGCCCGACGGCAGCGGGACGGTACGCGAGTACGCGGTCTCGATCTGGTGTTCGATCTGGAAACGCGAGAACAGGGGAACGTCGTCGGTGTAGCGCTTCACGCGGTGCGCCATGTCGGGCATCACGTGGCTCATGAACTGCTGGGCCTGGTCGAAGATCTCGTCCGTGTCGATCAGGACTTCGCCGATGTCAGGCTGGAAATAATCGCGGATGGCGCGGATGACGAGGGAGGATTCCTGGTAGATCAGGAAGGCGCCGGGGGCCGACTTGCCGGCGCCTTCGATCGCGCGCCAGAGTTGCATCAGGTAATTCAGGTCCCACTGGAGCTCTTCGACCGTGCGGCCGATGCCGGCGGTGCGGGCAATCACCGACATGCCTTGCGGCAAGTCCAGCTTGTCCATGGTCTCGCGCAGTTCCTGGCGCTCTTCGCCTTCGACCCGGCGCGAGACGCCGCCGCCACGCGGATTATTCGGCATCAGGACCAGGTAGCGGCCGGCCAGCGAAATGAAGGAGGTCAGTGCCGCGCCCTTGTTGCCGCGCTCCTCTTTCTCGACCTGGACCATGATTTCCTGGCCTTCGCGCAGCGCTTCCTTGATGGTGCAATTGCGGACGTCGACGCCATCACGGAAATAGGAACGGGCGACTTCTTTGAAGGGGAGGAAACCGTGGCGGTCTTCGCCGTAGCTGACGAAGCAAGCTTCGAGGGAGGGTTCGATGCGGGTGATGACACCTTTGTAGATATTCGATTTGCGCTGTTCGCGACCAGCGGTCTCGATATCGATGTCGATCAGTTTTTGGCCGTCGACAATCGCTACGCGCAGCTCCTCTTGCTGCGTAGCGTTAAACAACATACGTTTCATTTTATTAACTCCGCGACCCTGGGGCCGTAGTAGATACAGGGATGTACGCGGGGAGGGGAGTGTTGGCGGTGGTATGCCCGGGGCGTGGCACGGCATTGCCGGCCACAGGGCGCAAATGGCATCGAACGTCATTGTCGCGCGCACGCCGCAACCTTGCTCGGCCAGCGCGGCCCGGTCGGGGCGGCGCAGGGGCCTTCGGGCGGGTGCAAAAAGCGACCACAGCCAAACCAGGGCGGCCGTATCGGGATCCTGGACCAGGCGATCTATCAGCCTTGGCCTGCAAGTTCTCGTGACAAAGCCTGCCGGAACCATGGACAACCTGCGATCGGCACGATTTCCAGATTCCTTACATCGGGTCGGGCGAAAACGACAAGCGTTATCGACGCCATCACCCGGCGAGCCAAGCCTTAAACCGGCTTGCCGGTACTTATCCTTACGATTCCAAACAATCCAATCCTGCAGTCCTGTGCGCTACCCGATTACAACTGCGGTGCAACCCTGATATCCGCGCAAAACTGTGCGTACACGTTTTGTAATCTCACCCAACCTGCTGCGCGTCGCATTGCCGGCCTGCGATGCTCACCGTACCGTCGTACAGCTGCGCTTCTCGACCGACACTGCTTCCGCTCGCTACGGTTTTGTAAGATTCCTTCTTTTCTTCATCGAATTCGCATTTTTGCGGGGCCGATGAAGACGCCCCTGTGTAAAATATCGTTTTAATTCTTACACCAGCAGAGGTTTGACCGCCGCCTGTCGATTATATATTCAAAATGAAGGACTTAGAGAGAAATTCTGTCCAGCTTGTAACAATCGTCGAAGAAGAGGCTGGACAGCGCATCGACAACTACCTGCTGCGTGTCTGTAAAGGTGTCCCAAAAAGCCATATTTACCGCATTCTCCGCTCCGGCGAAGTGCGTGTGAACAAGGGGCGTATCGATCAGTTGTACCGACTGGAAGCCGGCGACGTGGTGCGGATCCCGCCCATCCGCACCGCCGAAAAGGCTGCCGGCGGCGCGCCGGTGCCGGGCGCCGAGTTCGCGATCGTCCATGAGGACAGCCACCTGCTCGTGATCGACAAGCCGGCCGGCGTCGCCGTGCATGGCGGCTCGGGCGTGTCCTATGGCGTCATCGAACAGCTGCGCGCAGCGCGGCCGGAGGCCAAGTTCCTGGAACTGGTGCACCGCCTGGACCGGGAAACCTCGGGCCTGCTGTTGTTGGCGAAGAAACGTTCGGCCCTGACCAATTTGCATGAGCAAATGCGCGACGGTACGACTGACAAGCGCTACCTGACCCTGGTCAGCGGCGACTGGAAGAACCCGCGCCAGCACGTCAAATTGCCTTTGCATAAATTCACGACGCCCGACGGCGAGCGCCGCGTGGTGGTGCAGGCCGGCGGCCAGGAAGCGCATACCGTGTTCAACCTGCGGCGCAAGTGGGAGGGCTTTGCCCTGCTCGAAGCCGAGCTCAAGACCGGGCGCACGCACCAGATCCGCGTGCACCTGGCCTCGAGTGGCTTCCCTATCGCAGGTGACGAGAAATACGGCGATTTTGCATTGAACAAGCAGCTTCAGAAGGCTACCGACACGCGTGGCGCCCTCAAGCGCATGTTCCTGCACGCCTGGCGGATCACCTTCCAGCACCCCGAGACCGGCAAACCGATGACCCTGACGGCGCCGCTGCCGCCGGAGTGCGAGCGTTTCTTGGTAAGCTTGGGGCAACCAACAGGCAAACAATCATAATGGCACGAAAGCAATTCGATCTGATCGTCTTTGACTGGGACGGCACGCTGATGGACAGCACCGCCACCATTGTCAAATGTATACAGTCGGCCGCCAAGGACCTCGGCCTGAGCGTTCCCAGCGACGCGGCGGCCGCGCATGTGATCGGGCTCGGACTGTCGGAAGCCATGCAGGCGGTCATGCCGGACATCGATCCGGCACTGTATCCGCGCATGGTGGAGCGATATCGCTACCATTTCCTGACAAAAGACCACGAACTGGTGCTGTTCAAGGGCGTTTCCGCCATGCTGGAAGAGCTCTCGCAGCTCGGCTATTTCCTGGCGGTCGCCACCGGCAAGAGCCGGGTTGGCCTGAACCGTGCGCTGAACGCCTGCAGCCTGCTGTCGACCTTCGATGCGACCCGTTGCGCGGACGAGACATTTTCCAAACCCCACCCTGCAATGTTGCAAGAATTGACAAGGGAACTGGGGCAGGACATGCGCCGTACCGTTATGATCGGCGACACAACACATGACTTGCTTATGGCCAACAATGCGGGTGCTTCGGGGATTGCGGTCGAGTACGGCGCGCATCCTGTGCAGCAACTGCAGGCATGTCACCCGATCTTCACCGCAAAGAACGTGCCTGAGCTCCACCAGTGGCTGATCGAGAACGCATGAGCGACGCCGGAGAAGTTTTCATCTGCGGCTCCGATGCGCTGGTCGACGGCGGCACCGGCGTGCGCTTTCCCGTGCTGGCCTTCGGCGAGGAAGCAAGCGGCTTCGTGGTGCGCCATGGCGGCAAGGTCTACGGCTATCTGAACCGCTGTGCCCACGTGCCCATCGAACTGGACTGGTTCCAGGGTGAATTCTTCGAGTCGAGCAAGCTGTACCTGATGTGTTCGACGCACGGCGCGCTCTATGTCCCCGAAACCGGCGTCTGCGCCGGCGGCCCTTGCCGGGGCGGCAGGCTGCGTCCGATCGCCGTGCGTGAATCCGGGGATGGCGTCTACTGGCAGCCGGACCAGCATTTCCAGCCGCCGAAGTAAATCAAGCAAATATTTATGAGCGAAAACTACAGGAACGAGAATCAGAACGCGAACGACGCCAACGGTGGGCCGCTGGGCAACTGGGAGCGCGACACCCTGGAGCGGCTCGTGTTCGCCACGGTGCGCGAACAGCGGGCCGCGCGGCGCTGGGGGATCTTCTTCAAACTATCCTTCTTGTTGCTGGCATTTTTTGCGATCTGGGCGTATTTCGACTTTAACTTCAACGGATCGGATATCGAATCGCTGGGTCGCCACACGGCCCTGATCGAAATCGACGGCACCATCGACGATGAAGGCAGCGGCGCCGCCGATACCGTGATCCCGTCGCTGAACAAGGCCTTCTCCGACGCCGGCTCGGCTGCGGTAGTGCTGCGCATCAATAGCCCTGGCGGCAGTCCGGTGCAGGCCGGCATCATCGTCGACGAGATCCAGCGTCTCAAGAAGGGCTACCCGAACAAGCCGCTGTACGTGGTCGTGGACGAGATCTGCGCCTCAGGCGGTTATTACATCGCGGCGGTGGCCGACAAGATCTATGTCAACAAGGCCAGCATCGTCGGCTCGGTCGGCGTGCTGATGGACGGCTTCGGCTTCACCGGCCTGATGGACAAGCTGGGGGTCGAGCGCCGCCTGCTGACGGCGGGCGAGAACAAGGGCTTCCTCGATCCCTTCAGCCCGCAGTCGGACAAGCAGAAACAGCACGCGCTGGCCATGCTCAACGAAATCCACGAGCAATTCATCGCCGTGGTGCGCGCCGGCCGTGGCAAGCGCCTGAAGGAAAACCCGGAAATCTTCTCCGGCCTCTACTGGACCGGCGCCAAGGCCGTCGAGATGGGCCTGGCGGATGGTTTCGGCACCGTGGACACCGTTGCCCGCGACGTAGTGAAGGCCGAGGACATCATCGATTACACCGCCCATGAAGGCTTGCCGGAACGTGTTCTGAAGAAATTTGGTGCCTCAGTGGGGGCAGGCGCCGTGCATTCGATCTATCGCGGAGCGGTTCCCACCCTCCGCTGATTTGTATCAATGTACCTTGAAAATTCTGGAAGGTCGGCTATAGTTGTTTTGTAGCTTTCAACTACAGACCCGCATCCGTGCGGTTTAGAGTGAACTCCATTCCTCAGGTTGGACCCCGCAATGGGAGAAAACGACGGCGCAAGCCGTCGTTTTCATTTTGCGACAAGGCTTTCCTGGCGGTGAAAACCGCCATCTTCGAGCCAGGCCTGGAAATGGCGCTGGGCCTGGGCATACCAGGCGGCGCGCAGGGGCGCATCATGCGTAGAGGAAAAGACATGCGGAATGTCGCCGCCGCGCGTCCAGCGCGCCAGCGCCAGGGCCGTTGGAAACGCCGCGACATGCTCGGGGGCGATATGACATGCGCGGGGTTGTTCTTGTTGGGTATGCACTTTTACCTCATTTCTTGGGTTGGGGTTCGATGGGCTTTCGTCTTGCGACCTAGTGGATCGTAGTCTTGCGCTCATCAGGTGTAGGTCGATTCCTAACGCGATTTCAGTCTAACAACAGGAATCGTTTCCCATTTGACTTGTGTCAAATGTGTTCTTGGCTTGGATTCAGACCGCGGAGCCAGCTGAGCTTTGCCATACACATCGGTTCTGTTAAAGTCGCGCCCCATGAGCAAACTTTCCCTTGACCGCGTGCTGCAATCCCAGGGCTTCGGCACGCGCAAATACTGCCGCGCCCTGATCGAGGACGGCGACGTCGCGATCGGCGGCGAAGTCCAGGCCAGCTACAAGACCACGGTCGAGACCGATGGCCTGGTACTGACCGTGTTCGACGAGGAATGGATCTACCGCGAGCGCGTCTATATCGCCCTCTACAAGCCGGCCAACTTCGAATGCTCGCGCAAGCCCAGCCACCATCCCGGTGTGCTGACCCTGTTGCCTGAGCAATTCACCTGGCGCGAAGTACAGCCGGTCGGCCGCCTCGACCATGACACCACGGGGCTGTTGCTGATGTCGGACGATGGTCCCTTCATCCACGCCCAGTCCTCGCCCAAGCGCCACGTCCCCAAGGTCTACCAGGCGACCACCCAGGAGCCGGTGACCCAGGCCCTGGTCGACCAGTTGCTGGCCGGCGTGCAGCTGCATGACGAACCGGCCCCGCTGGCGGCCCAGACCTGCGTCCAGCGCGGCGACCACCAGCTCGAGATCGTGCTGGAGCAGGGCAAGTACCACCAGGTCAAGCGCATGCTGGCGGCGGCGGGCAATCACTGCGTGGCCCTGCACCGCTCGCAGATCGGCGGGCTGACGCTTGACGCGCTCGGCCTCAAGGAAGGGGAGTGGTGTTACCTGGAGCAGGCCCAGCTGGATTTGCTGGCGTCCTGAGGCCGCCCCCGCCTTCGCGGGGGTGACGGGGGCGGGAGCGACGGCTTAGCTGCCGTGCGACGTACTGGATGCTTTTCCGCGACACTCGCTATCTTAAAGCTTGTCAACAAGATAGCGACACATGCCAACGAATCCTTGCCGAATCCTCCCCCTTTTATCCTTCCTTATCATCACCCCGGCCCTGTCCCAGCAGGGCATTCCCGACCTTTCCGCCTGCGCCAGGATCGCGGACGCGAGCCAGCGCCTTGCCTGCTATGACCGCCTCGCCGGCCTCAACCAGCCCGCCCAACCCGCCCCCGCCGCGGCGGCCACCCCTTCGGTAGTGCAAGCCGATCCCGAAGTCGAGGCATCGCTCGACCTGTCGCCGGAAAAGACCCGCGGCTTCAGCCTGGCCGACCATTGGGAACTGGACCGGGCGCACCGGCGCGGCGTCTTCAATTTCCGCCCGCACCATGCGAACTACATGATGGTGACGCGCACCGCGCATCCGAACAACGAGCCCTACCGGCCATTCCGCGACATCGCCGACCTGACCACCGACCTCTCGCATGCGGAGCTGGTGTTCCAGCTCGGCTTCAAGACCAAGCTGGTCGAAACCGCGTTCGACAAACCGGTCGACCTGTGGTTCGGCTATACCCAGAACAGTTTCTGGCAGGCCGGCAACCGCCAGGCGTCCAGCCCCTTCCGCGAGACCAATTACCAGCCCGAGCTGATGGCGGTGACGCCGCTGGACTTCAATGTGCTGGGCATGCATGCGAGCTTCCTCAACCTGGGCGTCGTGCACCAGTCGAACGGCCAGGCGTCGACGCTGTCGCGCAGCTGGAACCGGATCTATGCGCAGGTCGGCCTGGAACGCGCCGGCTTCACCGTCCTCGGGCGGGTCTGGAAACGCATCAACGAAGCGGCCATCGACGACAATAACCCGGACATCGTCGACTACATGGGCCACGGCGACCTTGCCGTAACCTACCGCAGCAACGGCCAAGACTACTCGGCCCTGCTGCGCCGCAATTTCTCGACCAATCGTGGCGCGGTCCAGCTCAGCTGGGCGTTCCCGCTGGCCGGCCACTTCAAGGGCTATGCGCAATACTTTTCCGGCTATGGGCAAAGCCTGATCGACTACAACTACTACCAGAACGTGATCGGGCTGGGGCTGCTCGGCACCTTCTAATACAATGTCGGCCAAACACACTTTGCGCCGATATGAAACTTGCCACCCTCAACGACGGATCGCGCGACGGCCAGCTGGCCGTCGTCTCGCGTGACCTGAAAACCGCCCACATCGCCGACGGCATCGCGCCCACGCTGCAGGCCGCGCTGGACGACTGGGCCTTCATCGCTCCACAACTGGCGGAACTCTACGAGCAGCTCAACGCCGGCCGCGCCCGCCGTCCCTTCGACTTCGATCCGGCGCGCTGCATGGCGCCGCTGCCGCGCGCCTACCAGTGGGCGGACGGCTCGGCCTACGTCAACCACGTCGAACTGGTGCGCAAGGCGCGCGGCGCCGACATGCCCGAATCGTTCTGGGAAGATCCATTGATGTACCAGGGCGGCAGCGACGACTTCCTCGGTCCGATGGACGACATCGTGCTGGCGCACGAGGAATGGGGCATCGACTTCGAGGCCGAAGTGGCCGTGGTCACGGGCGACGTGAAGATGGGCGCCACCCCGGACGACGCCATCGCGCAGATCCGCCTGCTCATGCTGGCCAACGACGTTTCGCTGCGCAACCTGATCCCGCCCGAACTGGCGAAGGGCTTCGGCTTCTTCCAGTCGAAACCGGCGACCGGTTTTTCGCCGGTGGCGGTGACGCCGGACGAATTGGGCGACAGCTGGCGCGGCGGCAAAGTCCACCTGCCGCTGCGCTCAACCTGGAACGGCCGCCTGGTCGGCCAGCCGGAGGCCGGCGTCGACATGGTCTTCAACTTCCCGCAGCTGATCGCCCACCTGTGCAAGACCCGCAACGCGCGCGCCGGCAGCATCGTCGGTTCGGGGACGGTGTCGAACAAGGATGCGTCGAAGGGGTATTCCTGCATCGCCGAGCAGCGCTGCCTGGAGACGATCGAATTCGGCCAGCCGGTCACGCAGTTCATGCGCTTCGGCGACACGATCCGCATCGAGATGCTGGATGAGAAGGGCAAGTCGATTTTCGGGGCGATCGAGCAGAAGGTCGTGCGGCTCGAACCTTAATGTGAACCGCTAGCTGTTGCACGTCGTCCCCGCGAAGGCGGGGACCCAGGTTCCGTACCGGAGCCGAAAAAGTCGCCGTCCACGCCATCGCCCCGTAAATCGACTTCCACCGGCCGCGAAATCCTGCGCACCGCATCCGCGAAACGCAGCGTCCCATCCGGTTCATGCACCCGGTACCAGAGAAACGCCACCCCCGACAGGCGCAGCTTCTGGCCCGTGAACAAGGTATCCTTCACGATCGTCATCCCCTCCAGCCGCAGGTCGAAATCCAGCACCAGCATGCCCTCGGTGCGCGCCGCATACCCCAGGTAGCGCGCCGCGTTGAACAGCGGGCTGCGGTCGCCGGTTTCCCCGGCCCTGAGCGAGTCGATGAAGGCGTCGACGGTCTTCAGCAGCGCGCCGGCGCCCGATGCCAGCGCCGCCAGGCCGCGCTTCTCCTCGCCTTTGGCGGCATCCGCGAGCTTGTCCAGGGCCGCGATTCGCTGCGCCAGCTCGCCGCGCTGCACCGCCAGCGCGCGCACGCGCGCGAGCAGGGTGGCGACCTGCCTGCCGTCCAGCTCGCCCAGGTAGCCGGAGCCGAGCCCCGCAAGCTTGTCCGGGCAGCGGTGCGAAAGCAGTGTCGCAAACAGGCTCCTGGCGCCGTCGCCATACGCGATGCCCTGCGCCGAGACGTCGGTCTTGAACAGCGCGGACAGGTCGGCGCCGGCCTTCATGGTCGCCGGCACCGCCGTGAGCAGGGCCAGGCCGATGGCGGCGGCGCTGCCCTGCGGCGTGTGCGCTTCGATGACCTGCTGCAGCTCCCTGTTCTGCCGGACCAGGTCGTCCTTCAGGCGCTCGATGGCATCGAGCACCTGGCGCGCGGCCAGCACGCCCTGGGCGGCGGCCGGCTCGTAGATCGCGGACTTGCGCTCGGCAGGGAGGGCGGCGCAGACTTCGGAGGCCAGTTCGCGCGCCAGGTCGAAGGCCCTGGCCAGGCCGGCGGCGCCGAACTGCCGGGTGTCGATGCTGCCCTGCAGCGGCTTGATGGAGGAGGGTGGCAGGCGGGCGAGGAGTTCGGCGCGCTCGGCTTCGGCGATCGCGGCGCGGGCCTCGGCTTCGCGCCGGGCCGCGGCCAGGTCGGCAGTGTCCGGGCCGGCGCCGGCGGAGCAGGGCGCCGGGAGGCTCGAGGACAGGAACAGGACCAGTGCCACGCAGTGGCTGGCTGCACGGTTTCTTATCATCATCGTCTTACTATCCCGAAATCGAAGCCGCAAGGTTTAGTATTGATCAATGCAGCTTCCGATATTGATAAAATCCACGCTTGAGCTGAGCGCAAAGAGGGCATGCTGGATGATTCTGATAACTGGTGGTGCCGGCTTTATCGGTAGTAATTTCGTGTTGGACTGGTTCGACGGAAGCGATGAGCCGGTGCTCAACCTCGACAAGCTGACCTATGCCGGCAATCCCGACAACCTGGCCAGCCTGCAGGGGCATCCCGGGCATCTGTTCGTCAAGGGCGACATCGGCGATGCCGCGCTGCTCGAGCGCCTGCTGAAGGAGCACCGGCCCCGCGCTGTCCTCAACTTCGCAGCGGAAAGCCATGTCGATCGCAGCATCCACGGCCCCGAGGATTTCATCCAGACGAATATCGTCGGCACCTTCCATCTGCTGGAGGCGGTGCGCGGCTACTGGAGCGCCCTGCCGCAACAGGAGCGGGGCAGCTTCCGCTTCCTGCACGTATCGACCGACGAAGTGTATGGCTCGCTGGGAGAGGGTGAACCGCCGTTCCGGGAAACGAACCGTTACGAGCCCAACAGTCCTTATTCGGCGAGCAAGGCGGCCAGCGACCACCTGGTGCGCGCCTATCACCACACCTATGGCTTGCCGGTGCTGACGACCAATTGCTCGAACAATTACGGGCCGTATCACTTCCCGGAAAAGCTGATCCCTTTGTGCATCCATCACGCGCTGGCCGGCAAGCCACTGCCGATTTATGGCGACGGCCAGCAGGTCCGGGACTGGCTGTACGTCAAGGATCACTGCGCGGCGATCCGGCGCGTGCTCGAAGCGGGCAAGGCCGGCGAGGTGTACAACGTCGGCGGCTGGAACGAAAAGACCAACCTGGAGGTCGTCGAGACCCTGTGCGATATCCTCGATGAGCTCAGTCCGCGCGCCGATGGCCAGTCCTACCGGAAGCAGATCGCCTTTGTCGCCGAACGCCCTGGCCACGACCGCCGTTATGCGATCGACGCGAGCAGGCTGGAGCGGGAGCTGGGCTGGCGGCCGGTGGAGACCTTCGACACCGGGATCCGCAAGACGGTGCGCTGGTACCTCGACAACCAGGAATGGGTCAGGAACGTTACCACCGGCGCGTATCGCGACTGGGTCGGCAGGCAGTACGGAGCATGAAGTGAAGATTCTTCTTACCGGCAAGAACGGCCAGCTCGGCTTCGAACTGCGGCGCGCCCTGGCGCCGCTGGGGGAAGTCACAGCCGTCGGCCATGCGGAGTGCGACCTGGCCGATGCCGGTGCGCTGCGGGCACTGGTGCGCCGTGCCGCCCCGGACGTCATCGTCAACCCGGCCGCCTACACGGCCGTCGACAGGGCCGAGTCCGATGCCGGCGCCGCGTTCGCGGTGAACGGGCTGGCTCCCGGCATCCTCGGCGAAGAAGCCGCGCGCCTGGGGGCGCTGGTTGTGCACTATTCGACCGATTATGTCTTCGACGGCGCCAAGGACGGTCCTTATGACGAAATGGACAGGCCGGCGCCGTGCAGCGTCTACGGCAACACCAAGTACGCCGGGGAGCAGGCGCTGGCCGCGGCGCACGCGCGTCACCTGATCCTGCGCAGCAGCTGGATACTCGGCGCGCACGGCGGCAATTTTGCCAAGTCGATGCTGCGCCTGGCCGCCGAGCGCGACAGCCTGGGCGTGGTGGCCGACCAGGTCGGTGCACCCACCCCGGCGGCCTTGCTGGCCGACGTGAGCGCGCACCTGATCCGGCAATACCGGCGCGAAGGCGCCGATGTTTTTCCCTATGGCACTTATCATGTTGCCGCCGCGGGCGCCACCAGCTGGTACGATTACGCCCGCTTCGTCATCGGCGCGGCGCAGGCGGCAGGCAAAACACTCAGGGCAGGGCCGGAGGCGATCGCGCCGCTGGCGTCCGCGCAGTACCCGGCCGCGGCCAGGCGTCCGGCCAATTCACGGCTCGATACCAGCCTGTTCCGCCGCACCTTCGGCCTGAGGCTGCCGCCATGGCAAGAGGGCGTCGAACAAGTGCTCGAGCAACTATTCTAGAGAAGCAAACAGACGCATGTCCGACTTCACACGAAAAGGCATCATCCTCGCCGGCGGCAGCGGTACCCGGCTGTATCCGGTCACCAAGGCCGCCAGTAAGCAATTGATGCCGGTATATGACAAGCCGATGGTCTACTATCCGCTCAGCACCCTGATGCTGAGCGGGATCCGCGACGTGCTGCTGATCAGCACGCCTCAGGATGTCTCGCGCTTTGCCGAATTGCTGGGCGACGGCAGCCAGTGGGGAATGAACATCCAGTACGCGGTCCAGCCGTCTCCGGACGGGCTGGCGCAGGCTTTCATCATCGGCCGCGATTTCGTGGGGAAGCATCCGAGTGCGCTGGTGCTGGGGGATAACATCTTCTACGGCCACGACCTGGCAAGGCAGCTCCACAACGCCAGCAGGCGTGCCGACGGCGCCACCGTCTTCGCCTACCACGTCAACGATCCGGAGCGCTACGGCGTGGTCGAATTCGACGCCGGACGGCGCGCCATCAGCATCGAAGAAAAGCCGGCGGTGCCGAAATCCCACTATGCGGTGACCGGCCTGTATTTCTACGATCACCAGGTGTGCGATATTGCCGCCCATCTCAAGCCGTCCGCGCGTGGCGAGCTGGAAATCACGGATATCAACCGCTGCTATCTCGAGCACGCTACCCTGAACGTCGAGATCATGGGTCGTGGTTTCGCGTGGCTCGATACCGGCACCCACGACAGCCTGCTGGAAGCGGCCAGCTTCATCGCGACGCTGCAGAAGCGCCAGGGCTTGCAGGTTTCGTGTCCGGAAGAGATCGCTTTTCGCCAGGGCTGGATCAGTGCCGCCGATCTTGAGAAATTGGCAACGCCATTGGCGAAAAGTGGTTACGGTCGTTACCTGCTGAACCTGCTGACATAATTCGAGCATGCCTTATACCGTCACGCCAACGGCCATCCCAGAGGTACTGGTGTTGGCACCGGCAGTCTTCAGCGATAGCCGCGGATTCTTTTTCGAGAGCTTCAACGCGCGCGACTTCCGCAGTGCGACCGGCCTGCAAGTCGACTTCGTGCAGGACAACCACAGCAGGTCGACCGAAGGCGTGCTGCGCGGCCTGCACTACCAGGTCCGCCACCCGCAAGGGAAACTGGTGCGCACGGTGCAGGGCGCCGTATTCGACGTTGCGGTCGACCTGCGCAGATCCTCGCCGACCTTCGGCCAGTGGGCAGGCGACATCCTCACCGCCGACAACCACAAGCAGATGTGGGTGCCGCCCGGCTTTGCCCACGGCTTCGTGGTGCTGGGCGAATCGGCGGAAATTCTCTACAAGACCACCGATTACTGGTATCCGGAACACGAACGCAGCCTGTTGTGGAACGATCCGGCCATCGGCATCGAATGGCCGATCGGTTTCGTGCCGCAGCTGGCGGCCAGGGACGCGATGGCCTGCCTGTTGCAGCAGGCTGAGCTGTTCGATTAGTGGGCATGCATGCACAGGACCAGTGCGCACCTTTACATTGCATCCAGTGCATCGATATGGCGCCGAATATCTTGCAATTAATTTACTGCTTTGCCCAGAGCGTTGACTCGCGTGAGTTTGCTTGGTTTCGCAATCTAACAAAAAATCACGCAATTGTTACGCGAGAAATCAAAAATATGCAGAGGTAAATACGAGGAACTCGGGCCCTGCTGAATATCATTGCCACTTTGGACTCAAGTGTTGCGGGTATGCCGAATCTCACATTTATTAGGGCAAATTTAGTGATTTTATTGGCAACAAGATATTTCCTATTCTCATGACTCTGGGGTAGAATCCTCAGTTGGTTGATGCGCTTTTTGGGTGCCGACTTCGTCGCACTTCAATGTTCCACTCCATGTTCTGATCCCATATCAATTATTCAACGCGTCTTCCCTTGAGCGATCAGCATGATTTCGCAGTCATGCCGATGGGCTTCCCGGTCAATGATGACTTGACCTTGCAGGCTTGAACAGCCGGAGCCGCCTTCCTGAAAACATTCAGAACATCGAAGGTAAGGCACCAGGTGAGATTCGCCCGTAAATCTCGTTATTAAATTTGTTGGTTCCAATTGTTGAGGGATTTGCGTGTCAAAGAAAAAACGTTCTTCTTTCATGGTGGTGTTGAATACCTGGAAGGCACTGTTTCTTCGCGAAGCACTTTCCCGTATTTCGACGGAACGCGCCGCATGGCTCTGGATATTGTTCGAGCCGCTTTCGCATGTCGGTTTTATCCTGGTTTTATACAGCACCGTGCGCGTGCGTACCATCGGCGGTATCGATACGATTATCTGGCTGATGGTGGGCATGCTGTCGTTTTTCACTTTCCGTCGCACGGCGGTCCAGTGCATGAACGCCATTAATGCCAATCGCGCCCTGTTCGCCTACCGTCAGGTCAAGCCGATCGATACCGTACTTGTGCGTGCCGGCGTCGAATGTTTTCTGATGATCCTGGTTTCCATCATCCTGCTGCTGACTGTCGAATTGTTTGGCCATCATGTTCTTCCGGCCGATCCGCTGTTCGCATTGGCGGCATTTTTCGGCTTATGGCTGCTTGGGCTGGGATTCGGCCTGAGCGCCTCGGTCGCGGTCGAGCTGGTTCCGGAACTCGAACGCATCATCGGCTTTGCCATGTATCCCATGTATTTGATGTCCGGCGTGATCCTGCCGATTGCCACCATCCCGCCGGAGATTCGCCAATGGCTGTTGCTGAACCCGATCGTGCATGGCCTCGAGGGCGTGCGCCTTGCATTCGCCCCCTTCTACCACGCGGCGCCTGAACTGGACCTCTCGTATCTGTACGGCGCCGCACTGGTGCTGCTGTTCCTGGGCCTGGCCCTGCAGCTGCGTTTTTCGGACAGGATGGTGGCGGAATGATCATCCTGGATGATGTGCACAAGCGTTACCGGACGCACGACGGTCCCGGTAAATGGGTGCTGAACGGCGTGTCCTTCACCATTCCTCCGAAGACCAACGTCGGACTGGTGGGGCGCAACGGGGCCGGCAAGTCGACCTTGTTGCGATTGATTGGCGGTACCGATGTGGCGTCGCGTGGAACCATCGAGCGACAGTGCCGGGTTTCATGGCCGATGGGCTTCAGCGGCGGTCTGCAAGGTTCGTTGACCGGGCGCCAGAATGCAAAATTTGTCTGCAGGATCCACGGTCACGATCATGATCTCGCCGAGCGGATCGCGTTCATCCAGGATTTTGCCGAAATCGGTGCGGCATTCGACGAGCCGATCAAGACTTATTCGAGCGGGATGAAGTCGCGTTTGCAGTTCGCGATGTCGCTGGCATTCGATTTTGACGTCTACATTTCCGACGAAATCACTTCGACGGGCGATGCGGCATTCCGCGAGAAAGCCGCGAATGCGTTCGAACAGTTAATCGGCAAGGCCGGCCTGATCATGGTGTCGCACAGCGACAGCACCCTGCGCCAGTTCTGCAAGGCCGGTATCTGGCTGCACGAGGGCAAGGCGGTCTGGTTTGACGACATCGACGATGCCCTGAGAAGTTATAACGAAAGTATTGCATCATGATTGAAACCATTGAAGAGCAAAAAGCGGTAGCCAGGGCCGGTAACTGGGTCAGCGCCAGACTGGTACCGACGATCAAGCGCAAGCGCATCCTTGGCGTTGCCGTGGTGGCCTGCCTGCTGGCGGTCATTTATTGGGGCTTCATCGCTTCCGATCGTTACGTGTCCGAAGCAAGCCTGATCATCCAGCGCACCGACCTGAACGAGTCGAAGACGCTCGATTTCGGCGCACTGCTGGGCGGTAGCGCGACAAACAACCGCCCCGAGCAGCTGCTGCTGCGTAATTACATGCTGTCGCGCGACATGCTGGCCAAGCTGGATGCCAAGCTCCACCTGCGCGAGCACTACAGCGATTCCCAGCGGGATCCGTTGTCGCGGCTGTGGGAAATGGATATGTCGCGCGAGGGTTTCTACGACTATTACCTGTCCCGGGTCACCGTCGATTACGACGAGTATGCCGGTGTCCTGGTCGTGCGGGCACAGGCCTTCGATGCCAAGACGGCGCAAGCCATCACCAGCATGCTGGTGGCCGAAGGCGAGCAGGCCATGAACGATATGGCGCACTCGCTGGCCAGGGACCAGGTCGATTTCATCCAGAAGCAGGTCAACGAGCTCGCCGCACGCTACGAGGAAACGCGCCAGGCGGTACTGCGTTACCAGAACAAGCACGGCATGGTCGCTCCCGAAGACCTGGCGGCGCACCTGAACGGCGCCATCGACGAGCTCCAGAATAAGCGTACCGAACTGCAAACCAAACGTACGGCCTTGCTCGGCTACCTTGCGCCCGAGGCGCCCGGCGTCGTGGAGCTCGACCTGCAGCTGGCCGCGATCGACAAGCAGATTGCAGCCGAGCGCGCCCGCCTGGCCGCCCCGGGTGGCAAGACCCTGAACAGCACGGTGGAAGAGTATCAGCGCCTGCAGCTGGAAGCCGGCTTCGCGCAGGACATGTACAAGACCGCCCTCACTGCCCTCGAGCGAGGCCGGGTGGAGGCGACGCGCGACCTGAAGAAGGTCACGCTGCTCGAGAGGCCGACGCTGCCGGAGCTGGCCGAACAGCCGCGCCGCCTGTACAACATTGTCGTTTTCATTCTGGTCACGCTGCTGCTGGCCGGTATCGTGCATCTGCTCGCCGCGATCATTCGCGACCACAAGGACTAATCCATGCGTCGTTTTACCCGTTTCATTTCCATGCTGCTGTTCACGCTGGTCGCAGGCGCCAGTGTAGCTGCCGACGACCCGGCCGGCATCAGGCAGGCGCTCAACCTGAACATGTCCTCGCCCGACGCATCGACGCAGCAGGCCAATGCCGCGGCGATCGCGGCGGCGGCCGCCAACGCCATGCCGACGCCGCAAGTGGCCGTGCAGCCTGAGCCCACGTCCGATTACGCCGCCAACCTGAAAAGCGACGTGTTCGGCGCCAATCTGTTTACCGGCAGTTTCGCGCGCGGCGGCGCCACGCGCTTCAACCCCGATTACCTGATCGCTGTCGGCGACCGCATCCAGGTTCGTCTGTGGGGCGGGTTCACGTTCGACGGCGTGCTGCCGGTGGATCCGCAGGGCAACGTCTTCCTGCCGCAGATCGGCCCGGTGCGCATTGCCGGTGTGCGCAATGCCGAGCTGCAGAAGGTGCTCGAGTCGGCCATGCGCAAAGTGTTCCGTTCCAACGTGTTCGGTTATGCCAGCCTGGCTGCGGCCCAGCCGGTGCGCATCTTCGTCGGCGGTTTCGTCAACCGCCCCGGGCAGTACGACGGCACCAGCATGGACAGCCTGCTGCACTATCTGGACCAGGCCGGCGGCATCGATCCCGAGCGCGGTACTTTTCTTGACGTGCAGATCAAGCGCGGCGAACAGGTTCGCGCGCATGTCGACCTGTACGACTTCCTGCTGAACGGGCGCCTGCCCCAGGTCCAGCTCGCCGACGGCGACGTGATCTTCGTCGGTGCGCGCCAGAACGTTGTCAAGGTCAATGGCCTGGCGGCGAATGCCAAGCGTTTCGAGTTCCGCAATCCCGCGATCAGCGTGGCCGACCTGTCGCGCATGGCGAGGCCGGACGCCGCTGCCACCAACGTTCGCATCGTGCGCAATACCGGCACGGTCAGGGACACCAATTACTACGCACTGGCCGACAGCGCAAACGTGACCCTCGGAAACGGCGACGAGGTCGCCTATACCGCCGACAAGAAGCCCGGCACGATCACCGTCCGCGTGGAGGGCGAGACCCTGAGCCAGCAGGAGTATGTGTTGCCCTACGGTACCCAACTGGGTGTGCTGATGCGGCAGATTAAGTTTTCTCCGCGTTCGGATGTGAACAGCATCCAGCTGTTCCGCACCAGCGTGGCTGAACGCCAGAAGACGATGCTCGACACCTCGCTGTCGCGCCTGGAATCCACCGTGCTCACCGCACGCAGCGGTACCAGCGACGAGGCACGCCTGCGCAAGGAAGAATCCGACCTGATCCTGCAATGGGTCGAGCGTGCGCGGAAGATCGTGCCGAGCGGCCAGGTGCTCATTTCCCAGTCTTCGGCACGCGATGAGCTGCCGCTCGAGAACGGTGATGTGCTCAAGGTGCCGTCACGCGATGGCCTGGTGCTCGTCAGTGGCGAAGTCCTGTTCCCGAATGCGATTGCATACGAAGCGCGCCTGTCGCTGGACGATTACATCGGCCGCGCCGGCGGATATACCCAGAATGCAGAGAATTCCCGCGTGATCGTTGCTCACCGCGACGGTAGTTTCGCAGACAGCGATGCGAAGCCTGCAGTCAAGGCAGGAGATCAGGTACTGGTCCTGCCGAAAGTCGACGTGAAGTCGCGTCAGGTATGGAAAGACATGACGCAAATTATTTACCAGATTGCAGTCAGCGCAAAAGTTGTGCTGGGACTGTAAGTAGAACTACAGGAATCAAGAGAATGAGCCAACAAAAACTGAAGGTGCTGACCGTATTCGGCACCCGTCCGGAAGCGATCAAGATGGCGCCGCTGGTGCGTGCATTGGCCGGCCACCCGGCCATCGACAGCAAGGTGTGCGTGACCGCCCAGCATCGGCAGATGCTTGACCAGGTGCTGGAACTGTTCGCGATCAAGCCGGACTTTGACCTCGATATCATGCGCCCGGGCCAGAACCTCTACACGATCACGACCGACATCGTGCAGCGCATCGCCGGCGTGTTCGAAGAATTCCGCCCAGATTATGTTCTGGTGCACGGCGATACTTCCACCACGTTCTGTACCGCCCTGGCGGCGTTCTACCAGCGCATCAAGGTGGGCCACGTCGAGGCTGGCCTGCGTACCGGCAACCTGATGTCCCCGTGGCCGGAAGAGGGCAACCGCCGCCTGACCGGCGTGCTGGCGGATTTGCATTTTGCGCCCACCACTGCTTCCCAGGATAACCTGCTGGCCGAAAACGTCGACCCTGCCAGGATCCTCGTCACCGGAAACACGGTCATCGACGCCTTGATCTCCGTGCAGGAAAAGCTTGGCGACTCGCCGCTGCTGTCCCAGGAGCAGGCAAGCCGATTCCCCTTCCTGCGTGCCGATGCGCGCATGGTGCTGGTGACCGGCCATCGCCGCGAGAATTTTGGCGGCGGTTTCGAGCGGATCTGCAGCGCGCTCGGCCAGCTGGCGCGGAAATATCCGGGCGTGGATTTCGTGTACCCCGTGCACCTGAACCCGAACGTGCAGGAGCCGGTCAAGCGCCTGCTCAGCGGCCTGGACAACGTGCACCTGATCGAACCGCAGGATTACCTCCCGTTCGTGTTCCTGATGAACCGCTCCTACCTGATCCTGACCGATTCCGGCGGTATCCAGGAGGAAGCTCCGTCGCTGGGCAAGCCGGTGCTCGTGATGCGCGACACGACCGAACGCCCGGAGGCGGTTGCCGCCGGCACCGTCCGCCTCGTAGGTACCGATGAAGAACGCATCGTCCGTAACGTGACCCAGCTGCTGGATGACAGCGTCGCTTACGAGACCATGAGTTTTGCCCACAACCCTTATGGCGACGGCAAGGCCAGCACCCGCATCGTGCAAGCGCTGGTCGACCAGCACTTCGGCGCCGAAGCCACGGCCTCACAAGAAAATCAATTGACCACTGCATTGGAAAAATAAAATGAACCAACGATTCAAAACCATCTCCATCATCGGCCTGGGCTATATCGGCCTGCCCACCGCGGCCGTATTTGCCGCCCGCAAGGTCAAGGTCATCGGCGTCGACGTCAACGAGCGCGCCGTGCAGACCATCAACCAGGGCCAGATCCACATCGTCGAGCCGGAACTCGACATCGTCGTCCACGCTGCCGTGACCGAAGGCTACCTGCGCGCTTCGACCACGCCGGAAGCGGCTGACGCCTTCCTGATCGCGGTGCCGACCCCGTTCAAGGGCGATCACGAGCCTGACCTGAGCTATATCGAGTCGGCTTCGAAGTCGATCGCACCGGTGCTGAAGAAGGGCGACCTGGTGATTCTCGAATCGACCTCGCCGGTCGGCGCGACCGAGCAGATGGCCGAGTGGCTGGCTGCCGCACGCCCGGACCTGAGCTTCCCCCAACATGCCGGCGAAGCATCGGACATCCGTGTCGCCCACTGCCCGGAGCGCGTCCTGCCCGGCCAGGTGATCCGCGAGCTGGTGGAAAACGATCGCGTCATCGGCGGCATGACGCCGAAATGCTCGGAGGAAGCCGCCGCGCTCTACAAGATCTTCGTCCAGGGCGAATGCGTGATCACCAATGCGCGCACCGCCGAGATGTGCAAGCTGACCGAAAACTCGTTCCGCGACGTGAACATCGCATTTGCCAACGAGCTGTCGATGATCTGTGACAAGCTGGACATCAACGTCTGGGAGCTGATCAAGCTGGCCAACCGCCATCCGCGCGTGAATGTGCTGCAGCCGGGGCCGGGCGTGGGCGGCCACTGCATCGCCGTCGACCCGTGGTTCATCGTCAGCAAGACGCCGGAAGAGGCGCGCCTGATCGGTACCGCGCGCGTCGTCAACGACAGCAAGCCGCACTGGGTGATGAACAAGGTCGACCAGGCCGTGCAGGAGATCGCGAAGACGAAGGGCAAGGCCAATATCGTCTGCTTCGGCCTGGCATTCAAGCCGGACATCGACGACCTGCGCGAGAGCCCGTCGGTGGAGATCACCCAGCATCTGGCCGCCAAGTATCCGAACCAGGTGTCGGCAGTGGAACCGAACATCGAGGAACTCCCGGCGGCGCTGGTGAAGCAGGGCGTGCAGTTGCTGTCGCTGGAACAGGGCGTCGCCGCTGCGGACGTGCTCGTGCTGCTGGTCGACCACCGCGAGTTCAAGGCGCATGCGCCTGTGCTCGGCTCCGACAAGATCGTGGTCGATACCAAGGGAATCTGGCTGGCGAAATAAGCCGGGTTCCAATCAAACATTCATTGAGGTGCCAATTGTCTTCTCCTGCAAACGCAAACAAGCCCGCGTCCGTTACCCTGTGGGCCGACCGAATCAATCAAGCTTATAACGGCGAGCTGGGTGATGAAACCGGCCGCAAGGCGCGCGACCGTATCAACTGGATGTGCTCGCAGGCCCAAGGGGACAGCGTGCTCGACATCGGCTGCAGCCAGGGCATTACCACGCTGCTGCTGGCGCGCGAAGGGTTCAAGGCAGTTGGCATCGACATCAGCGAAGACGCGATCGATTACGCGCGCGGCGAACAGGAAAAAGAGCTGCCGTCGGTGCGCGAACGCATCGAGTTCCTGTGCACCGATCTCGCCGGGCTTGACGCCGCGCGCGAGTTCGACACGGTGATCCTGGGCGAGGTGCTGGAGCACCAGGCCCACACCGCCAAATTCCTGAAAACCGCGGCCAGTCACGTGAAGGCCGGCGGTACGCTGGTCGTGACGGTGCCGTTCGGCCTGCATCCGTTCCCGGACCACAAGGCGACCATTTTCCCGCGCGATATCCTGACGATCCTGGAAGGGGATTTCTCGGTCACGGCTTTCGATGTGCACGACGGCTATATCCGCTTCACTGGCGTGAAGGATGGCCGTGCGAGCAAGGACAGCATGGACCTGGCGGCGAAGACGACCGAGGCGGGTTCGCTCGGCGTCCAGCAGAAGTACTTCGACCTGCACGCCAGGAATGCGACGGTGACGAAGAAGAGCGCCGAATTCAAGAAGGCGCTCGACGAACGCACCAAGGAGCTCGGCGCATTGACGTCGCGCCATGACGTGCTCCAGCGCGAGCATGGCAGTCTCCAGGAGAAGGTCTCCGGGCTGGAGGCGGCGCTGAAGGCGGCCGCCGATACGCGCGCGTCTGTCGAGCAGGAGCACGCCCAGCGCGTGGAACGACTGCACGGCGATCTCGCAACCGTGACCGGGCAGCAGGATGAACTGGCGTCGAAGCTGGCGGATGCATTGCAGAACCAGCAGGCGCTGCAGGGCGAGCACTCGGCGCAGGTCACGGCCTTGCAGGCCGAACTCGCACAGGCCACGGCGCAGCGCGACGAGCTCGAGGCGGCCCTGGCTGCGGCGCAGCAGGAGAAAGGCGCGCTCGAAACCGATAGTGCAGAACGATTGGCAAGCCTCCAGGCCGAGTTGGGCCAGGCTGTCGGCGAGCGCGATGCACTCGCATCGGCACTGGCCGCGACGCAGCAGGAGAAGGCTGCACTCGAAAACGACAATGCCGAACGCGTGGCGAGCCTCCAGGCCGAGTTGGGGCAGGCAACGGCGCAGCGCGATGAACTCGCGGCGGCGCTGGCGACGGCGCGCAAAGCCAGCGCAGGGCGCGATGGCGACAACATGGCACAGGTAGCACGTGTGCAGGCCGACCTGGCGCGCGCAGCGCAAAAATGCAAGGAACTCGAGTCGCAATTAATGCAGGTGCGTGCCACCGAAGCGGCAGCGCAGAGCTCGCATGCAGCGGAGGTAAGCCGGCTCAAGGCGAAGCTTGCCGCGTTCGAGCTGGAGACGGCGCGTGCCCGCGAGGCCGAGGCCAACGCCCAGGCTGCGAAAATCGCATCGCTGGAAAAGCGCCTCGAACGTAACACCGAACTGATGGTTCGAAAGCAGGCGGCGCTCGAAATGAGCGCGATGGCGGTGCGCAAAACGCTCTCCTTCCAGCTCGGTAACCTGCTGATCAATGGTTTCAAGTCGCCGCGCAGCTTTGTCAGGCTGCCCGGCGCCTTGATGGCGCTGCGCAGCGAAGCGAAGACGCGGCGCCTGACGCGCCGCGACAAGGTCGTCGAGTCGGCGCCGAGCCTTGCCGTTGCACCCGCCATCGGCGAGGTTGCAGAAATCAAATTTGAAACGGTCGTGGAAAAGTTCAACGGCGGCGGCGTTCCGGCGGTCATGCTGTACTTCGCCGACAAGAAGGCGAAGCCTGCCGCGATGGCTGCTACGTTCACCGAACTGGCCCGCCACCTGCAGTCGATCTTCCCCGAAAAATCGGCGGAAGCGGCACGCCAGGCACATGCCCTCGATCCCCAGCCGTATCGCGCGAAATGGCTTGCGTTCCGCCTGTTCGAAGCCGGCTTTGTTGCCGAGCCGGCCGAGCTGCTGGCCGCATTGCCTGGGACGAATGCGGAATTTTCGCTGTCGGAGCAGCGCCGTGCCGAAGAAATCGGCGCCTTGTCGCGCCTGCGCAAGGCCTTCCCGGTCCCGCAGACGGCGGCAAGCCCGGCATACGCACCGGTGGCGGGCTCGCTGCTTTACGTCGCCGCGAGTGCCTTGCCTTTCCATACCAGCGGCTACACGGTCCGCACCCACGAACTGGTGCGTGCGATGGCTGCCAGCGGCCTGAACGTGACCGTGCTGACGCGTCCCGGCTATCCGTGGGACCGTAGCGACCGCAAGGGCGAGCCCCAGGGCGAGCAGACGACGGTCGACGGCATTCTCTACCTGCACCGCCAGAATCCTTCGCAGGCACTGCCGCTCGACATGTATTTCGACGAGGCTGCCAATGCAATCGCCCAGGTGGCGAAGGAAAAACGCGTTGCGGCTATCCATGCGGCGTCGAACCACGTGAATGCCTTGCCGGCCCTGCTCGCGGCGCGCAGCCTGGGTATTCCGTTCATCTATGAGATGCGCGGATTGTGGGAACTGTCGCGTGCATCCAAGGTGCCCAACTACGAAACCTCGGAACGATTCCAGATTGGCCTGGACCTCGAGGCATTCGTCGCCAGGAACGCCGATCGTGTGTATGTGATCTCGAATGCCTTGGGTAAAGTCATCGAGGGATGGGGTGTCGATACGGCCCGCATCGCCCTGCTGCCCAATTGCGTCAACGCGGAGACCATCAAGCAGGCCGAGACCAATCAGGCCGCCAAGATTGCCGACGTATTCACCGTCGGCTACGCCGGCGCGATGGTCGGCTACGAAGGCCTGGACGTCCTGATCGAGGCGATTGCCCAGCTCAAGGCGCGCGGCCAGCGCGTGAATGCCCGCCTGATGGGTGACGGCGACATGCGCGGTGCCCTCGAGGGCCTGGTGATCGAGCGCGGCCTGACCGACCAGATCCAGTTCCTCGGGAAGCTGTCCCCGGACGAGGCGCGTGCTCAACTGGTCAAGACGAATGCCGTCGCGATTCCGCGGAAAGCGCATCATGTTTGCGAGATCATCCCGCCAATCAAGATGATCGAAGCGATGGCGCTGAGCATGCCGGTGATCGTGCCGAACCTGCCGGTATTCTGCGAGGAAATCCGCGACGACGAAACCGGTATCCTGTTCAAGGCCGGCGATGCATCCGACCTGGCCGCGGCACTCGAACGGCTGATCGCCGATCCGCAACTGGTTGCCGATATGGGCGAGCGCGCCCGCCAGTACGCCTCCACCGAGCGCGTGTGGCGTGAATTCGCGAAGAAGATCCGTGCGGATGTCGATGTGCGCTATTTCGAACCGCTGTACCTGAGCGGTGGCGAGAAGGCCATCACCGCCCTGGTCGCGGAAAAGTTTGGCGAACGCAAGAAGGAAGCGGCAACCGAACTGCTGCGCGTCGGCAAGCTGCTCAGTACGGCCGGGCACGAAGGCGTCGAGTACTCGCTGGCCATCGCCGCCTTGCAGCTGGACCGGTCGGAAAACGTGCTGCGCGGCGCCTTCTGGGTAACGCAGCGGGCGCAGGATTTCATCCAGTCGTGCGACATCATCCTTGAGCTCGAGCGCCTGTACGGCCCCAAACCATCCAGCAAGCAGCGTGAGCTCCTCGCAAAAATGCAGGCCGCGCCGGCTTACATGCTCTCGGTGCTGAAGGCGGCTGCGCCCCAGAAGGCGGATTCCATCGACAGCATTCCTGGAAGGCTGTGCTATGTCCTGCATAACACGCTCCCGTATTCGTCGGGCGGTTACGCGACCCGTTCGCACGGCGTGGCCACCGGCATCAAGCAGGCTGGCTGGGATGTCGTGGTGCTGAGCCGCCCTGGTTTCCCGCTGGACATCAAGCCCGAGCTGACCGCCGAGGACGTCACGCCGATCGATACCGTCGACGGCATCCCCTATGTGCGCACGCTAGCGCCGCTGCGTGCCGGCATGTCCGCACGCGAGTATGTGCTTGCTGCCGCCGACGCGATGGAAGCACGGCTGCGCGAATACCGGCCGTCCGTGGTGATTGCCGCATCGAACCACATTACGGCGCTGCCGGCGCTGATCGCCGCGCGTCGCCTGGGCCTGCCGTTCATCTATGAGGTGCGCGGAATGTGGGAAATCACGCGTCTGTCGCGCGACACGGCATTTGGCGATTCGCCGGCATTCCACGTGCAACGCATGCTCGAGGCAAGCGTCGCGTCGATGGCCGATCACGTGTTCACGCTCACTGAACCGATGCGCGAAGAACTGGTCGAGCGCGGTGTCAATTATGGACATATCGATCTGCTGCCGAACTCCTGCGATCCGACCCGTTTCGAGCCGGTTGCGCGCGACGAAGCCCTGGCTGCGAAGCTCGGCATCCCGGCCGGGGTTCCGGTGATCGGCTACATCGGCACCTTCGTCGACTACGAGGGATTGGAAAACCTGGCCGAAGCATGCGCGCTTCTGAAGGAGCGCGGTATCGAGTTCCGCCTGCTGATGGTCGGTAACGAAAACGCGTCCGGCCAGACCCGCGGACCGATCACGGAAGAGATCGTGCGAGTCGCCGAGACCAATGGGTTCTCGGACTGGCTGATCCTGACCGGCCGCGTGCCGCACGAAGAGGTGGAGGGCTACTATTCATTGGTTGACATCGCACCATTCCCGCGCAAGCCGCTGCCAGTGTGCGAAATGGTTTCGCCGATGAAGCCGCTGGAAGCCCTGGCGATGGAAAAAGCGGTCATCGTGTCGAGCGTCCGTGCGCTCGTCGAGATGATCCAGGACGGCAAAACCGGTCTTGTCTTCGAAAAAGGCAACACCGAAAGCCTCGCCGCCACGCTGAAGCGCATGATCGATTCGCCGGAACTGCGAGCCGAGCTCGGCGCGAACGGACGCAAATGGGTGGAGCGTGAGCGTACCTGGGCGCAGATCGGCGAGAAGGCCGGCGCGATCCTGACCCGCATCAGTGGCAACATGTCGAAACGCGTCGCTTGATGAAAATTACGAAAGAGTCTTTGGCAAACAAGTGGGGGGAGTTCGGCGACCTGGCTGCATTCTCCTCGCAACGGTTGCAGGACGGGCGTTTTTCCGTCACCGTCGAGAACGGACAGTTCGAGTGCCTGTTCCAGCATGGTCCGGAGCAGCGGCTGTTTGTTCTCCTGTCGGGAGCGCGCAACCCGGCCGTTCAACCGCTCATCAAGTTCGACCGCTGGACCTGGCGCAACCTGTTCCCCGGACCGGTATTGTTTATCTCCGATCCGACGCTGCTGCTGGATCCGGAGCAGCTGCATATCGGCTGGTATGTTGGTACAGCCGAGCACGATTGGAAGCTTGCGATGGCGGCGCTGGTGTCGAATGTGGCAGGCCGCCTCGGCATTCCAACGAGCCGCATCGTTTGCTATGGCTCTTCGGCAGGCGGCTTCGCAGCGATGACGCTGGCCGCAGCCCTGGGCGATGCGACTGCGGTGGCGATCAATCCGCAAACCGACGTCTCTAAATATTCCGAACGCTTCGTCAAACAGTTTTGCGATGCGGCCTTCGGCGGCCGGTCGCCGGACATGCTGACTCCGCAGGAGCGGTCGCGCCTGTCGGCAATCGAGGCCATGAAGGATGCGAGCGAAGCCAAGTGCCTGATCGTCCAGAACATCAGCGACAAGGTCCATCACCGGCACCATTACACCCCGTTCTGCAAGCACTTCGATGTGCCTTTGAAGGGAGGATGGGATCCGTCCGGAAGAATTCGATCGATCGTTTTCGATTCCGACACGGGGCATGGCCCGGAGCCGAAGGAAATGGCGCCGCAACTCATCGCGGAGAGCGTCAAGATGTCAGGCGGAGCCGACGAGCCGCGTACCGGCGCATCCCTCCAGGCGGATGCACATGCCATGCTGACACTCCGTAGTGTGCGCCTCAGCAACCAGCCGGTATGGATCGATGTCGAACATGGCATGCTGGAGGAACTGGAAATCCATGCGGTCGTCAAGGGGTGGCCCGCCAACTCGCGCGCTACGGCCCTGGCCTTGCTGGAACTGGATGGCGGCGTGACGCCGGCCGAGCTGAAGCGGCACGGCATTGCTCATTCGAGCATCGGTCCCTACGTCTATCTCGACCATTACGTGGCCGATGGTGTGCTGAACTGGAAGCTGAAGATCCCGCGTGGGAAAATCGCCCGGATCGGCTTGCAGTTGTGGGGTTGGAAGAATGAAATCTTCCTCGAAAACCTGAGCCTGGCCTCGCGCGGAGGCAAGCTGAAGCCGCGCACCGCAGATGAGGTAGTTGCCTTGTTCAAGGATGTGGCCGAAACCGAGGAAGACGTACTCGCGGTCGACCTGCTCCACACCCAGCACACCTGCACCGAGAAATGCGCTGCCAAAGCCCTGAGGTGGTATGGCAGCATGGATTCGTACCAGAAGAAAAGTCTCAACCTCGACCTTGGACGCAGCGATTGTTTCTTCCCTGTAGCAACGGACGCCTACACATGCGTGTCCGCTTTCCACGCCCGTCCGGCGATGCTGGAGATCCCCGAGTCGATCGACATATACGCACAGCGCATCGGCGACAAGTCGAGGAACATGGTGCGCAAGGCCGCGCGGGCAGGCTATGCCTATCTGCCGGTCGATGCAAACCAGTATATCGACGATGTGCTCGAGATCAGGACGTCGGCGCCGATCAGGCAAGGCAAGGAAATCCCGGCCACCTTCCATGAGCGCCCGAGTTTCATCCTGCCCGAGCAGTGGTGCAAGTACCATGGGGATGCCTTCTACGGCGTCTTCAAGGATGGCAAGCTGGTTGCCTATCTCACCCTGTTCATGTATGGGCAGCTGGCCCAGGTCAACCACTTCCTCGGTCACGCGGACCACATGAAGGAAGGCGTCATGAACCTGCTGATGTACGAGGTCATCAACGATCTGATCCAGAATCGGCCATGGGTACGCGCGATCAACTACCTGTACCCCGGTAGCGCGACCAGCGCGAGCGGCACCGCGCTGTTCAAGCGCAGCATGGGTTTCGATGCGCGCCGCCTGATGATGGCGCACTGCGATCCCCAGCTCGGCCACCTGCTCGATACGAAACGCCGGCAGCTGGCGGAGGCACGCGCAGCGGAAGCCAGGCTGGCGGCGGGGCCGGACAAGTCCGCACCGAAGATCGACAGCGCTGAACTGGGCGACGCGCTGATCGTACGGGAGCATGGTTCGCGCGCCGCGGCGCTCGATTCCCTGCTCGAGGCCGCCGAGGCGAGCGCCGCACCGCAGCGTCGCTTTACCTTCGACCCGGCAGGAAATGAATGTGCTGCACCCGCATTGCTCGAAGCCGCCGCTGTCGTGGTGGATGGTGTCGACGCGCTGAATGTCGTGAAGTTCCTGTCAGCCGGTTTCAAGCAGTTCAAGAATTCGGTCGCGAAAGGGGCGTTCGTCCTGTTCGATTTCCCGGCCGATCCGCAGGCCGGCCAGCGTATGCCAGCGCGCCATGCTGCCGGAGAAGCTCCGGCCGATCCCTTGCAGCCGACGATCGACTATTTCAAGCGCCGCTTCAAATCGGCGGCGCCAGGCCCGGAAGCCGTACGCGACGGTTTCAAGGGCAGCGATTTCGTGGTGAAGGCAATGGCGGCTTACCCGGGCGCGAAGGGTGCAGCCGGGAATACCGTATTGCTGTTGAAGAAGGTTCGCTGACGCTGAAGCGTAAAGCGCCATAACAAGGAAAACAAGAATGAGAATGCATGCCCTTTTCGTTACTCTGAGCCTGTTGTCCGGGGTCGCTGCGGCGGCGCCACAAAAGCAGGCAAAGGACAATACCGTCATCTACATGACTGCCTCCGCCAAGGCCGATGCCGACGGCAGCACGCCGGAAGCGGGCATGGGAGACCTCCAGGCCGCAATCGACCTCGCGCAGAAAAGGTTCGCCGAAGGCTACCGTGACGTCACGATCCGGGTGAAGCCGGGCCGCTATCCTGGCCAGCAGGCCAAGACCACGGGGGCAGGGAAGGGGCGCCGGCTCATCATCACGTCGGTGAACGAACAGGGCAGGGCAATCTTCGACGGCGGCGACAAGATCGACACCTGGCTGACCATTCCCTCCATGGCGGGCGAGCCTGCGAACCTGGTTGTCTCGGGGCTGACGGTGACACACTATGGCACCGCGATCACGATGAACGGCTCGCGTGACGATTTGAAGAAAACGGTCAATCATGTGGAGATTCGCGCGAATTTCTTCGACACGATTGGCCAGGCCGTTGCCAAGAAGGGCCAACCGTCCACCGCAGTGATCCGCCTGGTGAACGGCGACGATAATCAAATCATCGGCAACCGTTTCACGCACTTCCGCAACGCCGAGCGATGCGGCTTGCTGCACGCGATTTATGTCGCCCACAACTCGACCGGTAACCTGATCAAGGATAACCAGTTCGAGGACGGTTGCGGCGATGCGATCCGCTTCCGTGACACCTCGGGCAACAACGTGGTGCAGGGGAACCGCTTCGAGGACGCCTGGGAGCACGCGCCGATCACCGATTGGTATTGCGACGCATCCAGCCGCACCGACTGCACCAAGCGCACTGGTGAATGCCCGTCGCTCGACAACCGGCTCATCGGTAACCAGCTTGTCGCGCATCGCGTGCGTGACGAAGGGATGGTCGCCGAATTCGGCGACGTCCAGACGAAAATGTGCCCCGCTGCGCCTGGCGCCAAGCGATTCGTGCAGTAAGTAGCCGACAGTAAACATAAAGCGAATAGCCGATGACCAACCGATTGATGATTACCGTGGACGTGGAAGCCTTCCCCAAGCGCGCGGAGAAGGACCACGTCGAGCGCCTGATCTGGGGCCGCTATCCGGACGGTCGCGGTGGCATCGGCGAAATGATGTCGATCGCCGACAAGTACGGCGTGAAGCTGGTGATGTTCCTCGACTACGTGGAGGAATTCCTGTGGGGCGAGCAGATCGTCGAAGTGGCGCGCGAGATCCACAAGCGCGGCCACGACCTGCAGCTGCACTCGCATCCCGAGATTTTTCCGGATTCGTTCTGGGAGGAACGCGGCATCCCGCGCCTGAAGGTGCCGGGCAACGCCACCGACGAGCAGGCCGATGCGCTGATGCAGTTTTTGCGCGAGCGCCAGCTGCACGCTACCGGCGTCGCGCCGATCGCCTACCGGGGCGGTGGTTATCGCTATGGTCCGGCGACCGTACGCGCGATGGGGCGGCATGGGGTGCGCCTCAACAGCAGCTATGTCGCCACCAGCGACAACCAGCTGTTCAAGGCTGGCCGCCTGCCGCAGTACCGATGGGACAACGGCTGCCTGGAAGTGCCGGTGTCGTGCATGAACCTGTACAAGTCGCAGGAAAAGTTCTATCACCTGAACTTCAACCATTCCTCGTGCGCGGACGTGCGCCGCATGATGATGTCGCTCGAGGCTTTCTATCGGCAGATGGGCGATGACGCCATCGCGGTGATGGTCATGCATTCCTGGTCGTTTTCGCGGGAACAGGAAAACGGCTATTTCTCCGCGCCGCTCCCGGAAAACATCGAGCGCTTCGAACGCTTCCTGCAGGCGATCGCGGGGAAGGTCGAGGTCATCGACTCCGCCACTGCCGTCAGCCTGATGGAAAAGGGTGTGGCACCGGTGGCGGGCGTGGTGTCGATCGACGCCATGGCGGAAGGACAGGATGCGCTGCGGCGTACCGTCGCGATCGAGGAAATGCACGATCCGCATGCCTGGTACCGCCAGGTGCCGCTGGCGGAGCGGATCGCCGTGAAGATCGAGCGCTGGAAGCTCAAGCTCAAGGGGGCGCACCCGCGCCGCTGGCGCAAAAAGCTCGTCAAGTGGGCCAGCCGCGCCATGGCGAAGGCGCCGCACTGAAGAAAAGAGGAAGTATAGATGCTTCGCATTGCATTGGTTGCCGATGAACTGACCGGCGCGTGCCTCGAACACGAGGCCAAAGTCCTGCACGTCACGCCCCTGAATTACCGCTGGGTGCTGAAGATGCGCAGGCCCGACGTGCTGTTGGTGGAATCGGCGTGGCAAGGTGCGCGGCAATCGTGGAAATACCGCATCGCGGCTTACCCGGACGAGCCGCGCCGCAGCAACCGTACACTGGGGAACATGGTCGCGTATGCGCGCGACCTCGGCATTCCCACGGTTTTCTGGAACAAGGAAGACGGCGTGCACTTCGAGCGGTTCATCGACAGTGCACGCATGTTCGACCATATTTTCACGGTCGACGAGAACTGCATTCCGCGTTACCGCGCCGCGGTCGGGCCGGAGGTCACGGTCGACTCGCTGCTGTTTGCGGTCCAGCCCGAGATGCACAGCTTTACCGGCTTTCATTTCAAGCACAAGCGCAGCAACTTCGTCGGCAGCTACAGCCACCACATCCACAACCGCCGCCGCGGCTGGCAGGATATGTTCTTCGAGGCGGCTTCGCAGACCGGCCTGGGCGTGACCGCGGTGGATCGCAATTCCGGACGCAAGGCCGCCCATTACCGCTATCCGCAATTACCGGACTTCGAGGTGCTGCCTGCGGTCTCGCACGCGCAGACCGCGCAGATCTACAAGGACTACCTGGTCTCGCTGAACGTCAACACCATCGAGGACTCGGCCACCATGTTTTCGCGCCGCCTGGTCGAGATCCTGGCTTGCGGCGGCATTGCGGTGACCAATCCGAGTCCGGCGGTCGCGCGTTATTTCAAGGAGTATTGCCACGTCGTGCAGACCGCCGACGAGGCGTACGCGCTGTTCGACCGGCTACGGCACGGCCCGGACGCGCAGGATCTTGAACGGGCGCGCGCCGGTTCCGAATACGTCCTGCGCGAGCACACCTGGGCGCACCGTCTCCAGGAAATCATGGCCGTGATTGGAAAGTGATGGCAGTACCGGTCGTTCGCATCCCCGTCTGGAATTACGGCCTGTGGCGCCAGTCCCACCTCGCCGAATTCCTCGGCCGTCCGGTCAAGGTCTCGCTGCTGCCGCTGCGTTCCGCTGAAAAGGGCGCCTGGCTGTGCTGGGGCGCCAAGCCGAGCGCGCGGCGCACGGCCTGGTACGCCGCCCGATCGGAGGAGCCCTTGCTGCGCCTGGAAGACGGCTTCCTGCGCTCGTGCGGCCTGGGCGTCGACGGCCACCGTCCCTTGTCGCTGGTCGTGGACGACCTCGGCATCTATTACGACGCGACCCGGCCTTCGCGCCTGGAAGCCATGATCGCCGCGCTCGAGCCGGATGCGGAATCGCAGGCGCAGGCGTGCAGGGCGATCGCACTGATCCGCCGCCATCGCCTGTCGAAATACAACCACGCTCCCGAGCGCAGCCTGCCGCCGCGCGCGGACGGCTGCCGCGCGCGCGTGCTGGTCATCGACCAGACCATGGGCGACGTCTCGGTACGCCTGGGCGGGGCCGATGCAGATGTGTTCGCGGGTATGCTGCGGTCAGCGCTGGACGAAAATCCGGATGCGGAAATCTGGATCAAGACCCATCCGGACGTCGTCAGCGGCAAGAAGCAGGGCTACCTGAACGCACCGTCCCTGGCCGGCACCGATCCGCGCATCCACCTGCTGGCGGAGGACGTTTCGCCGCTGATGCTGCTGGAGCAGGTCGACAAGGTCTACGTGGTGACCTCCCAGATGGGCTTCGAGGCGCTCATGCTGGGCAAGCCGGTGGCCTGCTTCGGCTTGCCGTGGTACGCGGGCTGGGGCCTGACCGACGACCGCAACCCCGGCATGGAAACCCTGCGCGCGCGGCGCGCGCCCGGGCGCACGGTCGAGCAACTGTTCGAAGCCGCCTACCTGCGCTATTCCCGCTACGTCAACCCGTTGACGGGCGGTCCGGGCACGATCTTCGACGTGATCGACTGGCTGGCCCGCAACAAGGCCGTGAACGACCAGACCCGCGGGACACTGTACTGCGTCGGCATGAGCATGTGGAAGCGCGCCATCGTGCGTCCCTTCCTGACCAGCGTTTCGGCGAAGCTGCGCTTCGTCCGCTCGGCCGCGGCGCTGGCCCGGCGTCCGCTGGAACCGGACAGCCGCGTGGTCCTGTGGGGCATCAAGAATGAAGCCAGCGTCACCGCGGTGGCGGAGCGGCGCGGCTTGCCGGTGTGGCGCATGGAAGACGGTTTCCTGCGTTCGGTCGGGCTCGGGTCCGACCTGTTCCGGCCGGTGTCGCTGGTGCTGGACCAGTCCGGCATGTACTACGACCCGGCGTCGGGCAGCGCGCTCGAACGCATGCTCGCGACCCAGCAGCTGGACGCCGACGACCTGGCGCGCGCCGCGCGTTTTCGCCGCGAGTACGTCAAGCTCAAGCTGAGCAAGTACAACCTGAGCCGCTCGGCGCTGGAGATCGACAGCCGCGGCCGCAAGGTGCTGCTGGTGCCGGGGCAGGTCGAGGACGATGCCTCGATCCGCCGCGGTTCGCCGGTGGTCCGCAGCAACCTGGAACTGCTGCGCGCCGTGCGTGCGGCCAATCCGGATGCCTGCATCCTCTACAAGGCGCACCCGGACGTGGTGGCCGGCAATCGCCAGGGGGCGGTCCCACCCGAGGAACTGGCGGTGCTGGCCGACCAGTGCGTGAACGAAGCCAACATCATCGACTGCATCCTGGCCGCCGACGAAGTGCATACCATGACGTCGCTGTCCGGCTTCGAAGCGCTGCTGCACGGGCGCACCGTGCATTGCTACGGCGGCCCGTTCTATGCGGGCTGGGGGCTGACCGTCGATCATTTCCCCTTGCCTCATCGGCAGCGCAAGGTCGACCTGGACGCCCTGGTTTTTGCCGTCATGCTGACCTATCCGCGCTACGTGCTGCCGGGCGCGCCCGGCTTCGCCTCGGCAGAGCAGGTGATGCACTTCCTGGTCGAACAGGCGGCCGGCGCCGCTTCCTCCCAGGGCACCGGCTGGGTTGCCCGCAAGCTGCGCAAGACCAAGGCGCTCATCGAGTTAATGAGCGGGAAGTAGTCGCCAAGCCTTCGTCAACTCTGGAACTCCTTTTGATAAAATGTTGCATTGCAACATTCATTTGGCATTTACTTTATTTCTAGAAAGTTATTGAGCTGGAAACAGGAGGAGCCAAGGAGTAAATACATATGCCAGCCAAGTGTTGCGCCGCAGCGGTTTTTTTTCAAGATTGTGACAATGTGCAATTTTTCATAGCGTAACAGTTGCTTATAATCATGCCTGGTTATCCCGGCACTGTTCACCTACGAATCTGGCATGAATGCACGTCTCGACGCCAGCCAACTGGCGCGCTACCGGAACGGCGACTACACCGTCCCTGGCTATTACAATCTGCTGCAGTGCGCCCGGGTCCTGATGTTGCAGGGTCCGATGGGGACGTTCTTCAATCGTGTGGCTGCCTGGCTGAACGAGCAGGGCGTGGCCGTCAAGAAGGTCAACTTCAGCGGCGGCGACTGGCTGTTCCACCGCAAGCTCGATGCCGTCGACTACAAGGGGGAGCTTGCCGACTTCCCGTCCTTCCTGCGCGATTTCATGCTCGAGAACGATATCGACGGCGTGGTCTGCTTTGGCGATTGCCGCCATTACCATGCAGCCGCCAAGCCGGTGGCGGACGCGCTCGGCATCCCTTTCTTCGTGTTCGAAGAAGGCTATGTACGCCCGGATTACATCACCCTGGAGTGCGGCGGCGTGAACGCCCACTCGTCGATGCCGCGCAGCGCGGCGTTCTACCATGCGCTGCCCGACGTCGATATCCAGCAGCCGCAGCCTGCCCATCCGCGCTTTGGCCGGGCGGCATGGGCATCGATGTTCTACTATGCCGGCAGCCGGGCGCTCAAGCCGCTGTATCCGAACTACCGCCATCACAAGATCCTGTCGGTGCGCTATGAAGCGCGCAACTGGTGCCGCTCGTTCGTGCGCAAGCACCTGAACCGCTGGCGCGACAAGCCGGTGATCGAACGCATCCTGCGCGAACACGACGGCAAGTACTTCGCAGTGGCGCTGCAGGTCTACAACGACAGCCAGGTCGTAGCGCACAGCCAGTACGCGGACGTGCGCGACTTCATCCGCGAAGTCGTCTCATCGTTCGCGGCCAGTGCGCACGACGATCATCACCTGGTGTTCAAGCACCACCCGATGGACCGCGGCCAGCGTGACTACCGCAGGCTGCTGAACAAACTGTGCGAGGACCTCGGCGTCAGCGGGCGCGTGCATTACGTGCACGATGTCCACCTCCCGACACTGCTGCGCCGTGCGCGTGGCGTGATCACCATCAACAGCACCGTCGGCCTGTCGGCCCTGTACCACGACAAGCCGCTGAAGGTGATGGGCCGCGCCATGTACGACATGGAAGGCCTGACCTTCCAGGGCGAACTGGGGCAGTTCTGGACCGCCGCGCCGAAATTCGATCATGACCTGTGGCGCCGTTTCCGCGCTTATATGATCAGCCAGACCCAGCTGAACGGTGCATTCTATGGCCGCGATTTCCAGACCCTGCTGGGCGCCGACGCGCCGGGCGCCAAGGAAAAGCTGTCGACTCCGCTGGAGCTGAAGCTGGGGCCGTCGCCAAAAGTCGACTTGCGCAAGCGAAAGCTGAACCAGGCCGCCGCCTGAGCGGCCGTTCACATCGAAATCTTCAGCATTAGCGAGAGGATATTTCCTTTCTTCTTGCGCGCCGAGAGGTGCGGCACGTAGGTGGCGACCAGCTGCGCCGCGCGGTTGCCGATCGACGCGATCGGCAGCAATGCGGGGAAGGGGCGGCCGTCATACCAGTCGTGGCGGCGGATGACCAGCGCGGTCAGCCCCGCGCCCACTTCCACGCCCTCGTGCGACTTCAGGGGAAACATCCACTTGTACTGGTAGCCGGCCATCCATTGCGGCCGGTTGTTCGAATCGCGGATGCCCATCAGGTAGACCCCTTCCTCATTGCCGCGCTCGTTGCGGATACTCCTGCCGAGGCCGCCTCCCCAGGTCAGCTCGTTCATCTTGCGCAACTGCGCCTTCGAGTAGGTGTCGCGGTCGTGGTAGGCGTAGCCGGACAAATAGACGTCCCAGTACGAGGACTTCGGCGCGTCCTCGTCCAGTTTCAGTGACCGTGTGAACGTATCGCCTTCCGGCGCGGCGCTGGCGGCAGCGGCATTGTCGTCGGCCCAGGATGAGGCGGCCGGCAGCGTAAACAAGAGTAATGTTGCGGCGCGGCAAAAACGTACTGTCGCAGACGTGCACATGGGTATCTCCCGAATTCAAGGTAAGTCATCGGCAATCAAAACGAACGACCAAACGAACGTTTCTTCAGGAGTCCCGCGAGCAATGTTTCCCTCTTGAATTATCCAACCCGGGTTTCATTGCAGGTGTATTTATTGTAGAGGCAGTATGAAAAATGCGTAACACGATTGCTAGAAAATTTCGCAACTTTATTGATTTTGCACCGCAGCATTTCCGGTAGGTTCTGTCCGGCGACAATTCCGGACGCCGGGCTTGGCGCATATATGACGTGTTTTTTCTCCCCTGTTCTAGGTATGGCCGTGGGGCAACTCCAGAGATAATGTGGGTTCGCCTCGACGGGCGATGATTACGGGAGCTCGGGATGGCGGAAAGCAGCAACGCAGAAAAGACAGAACCAGCGTCAGCCAAACGGCTGAGGCAGGCGCGCGAGAACGGCGACATCCCCCGTTCGCGCGAAGTCGCTACGTTCACCGTCCTGATGACGGCCGGCGCCGGCCTGTGGATGCTGGGCGGCGGCGTCATCAACAAGCTCTCCAGCACCCTGCAGCGCGGCCTGTCGCTCGACCGCGAACAGATCTATAACCCGAACGTCCTGATCGAACGCATCACCGCCGATATCGGCGACGTGATGCTGGCCTGCCTGCCGCTGGCGATCGCGATCATGCTGGTCGCCGTGGTCTCGCCGCTGCTGATCGGCGGCTGGAACTTCAGCGCCAAATCCTTCATGCCGAATTTCGGCAAGCTCAACCCGCTGAACGGGCTCGGGAATATGGTCTCGACCAATGCCCTGATCGAACTGCTGAAAGCTGTCGCCAAGACCCTGCTGGTCGGCGCCGTCGCCTGGTATGTGGTGATGAGCGAGAAGGATGCCGTGATCGGCCTGGCGGTCGAGCCGCTGGGCGCCGCCACCTCCCACCTGGCCGGCCTGGTCGCCAAGGCCTTCCTGGTCATGGTCGGCTCGCTGGGCGCGATCGCCGTGCTGGATGGTCCGTACCAGATATGGCACTACGCCAACAAGCTGAAGATGACGCGCCAGGAAGTGATCCAGGAATCCAAGGAATCGGACGGCAACCCGCAGATCAAGGGCAAGATCCGCCAGCTGCAGCGCGAGATGGCGCGCAAGCGCATGATGAGCAACGTCCCGACCGCCGACGTGGTCGTGACCAACCCGACCCACTTCGCGGTGGCGCTGAAGTACGCCGACGGGAAGCAGGGCGCGCCGCGCGTGGTGGCCAAGGGTACCGACGAAGTCGCGGCGAAGATCCGCGAGATCGCGAAGGAAAACAAGGTCGCGCTGCTGGAGGCGCCGGCCCTGGCCCGTGCGCTGTACAAGCATACCGACATCGACGACGAGATCCCGGAAGCCCTGTACTCGGCCGTGGCCGAAGTGCTGGCCTACGTCTACCAGCTGCGCGCCTACACCAAGGGCACCAGCGACCACTATCCGGACCGTCCGAACAAGCTGCCGGTGCCGCCGGAAATGGACCCGTTCGATCCGGCTTCGCAGAAAAAACATTAATAGCAAGGACACGACGCAATGAACGGTTTCAAACTGCCGGCCTGGGTGCAGGCGATCGCGGGACGCGGCAACGCGCTGGCGGCGCCGCTCCTCATCATCATGCTGCTGGCGATGATGATCCTGCCGCTGCCGGCGTTCGCACTGGACCTGTTCTTCAGTTTTAACATCGCGATGTCGGTCATCGTGCTGCTGACCGCGCTGTACACGGTCAAGCCGCTCGACTTCATGGCCTTCCCGGCCGTGCTGCTGGTGACCACCATGCTGCGCCTGGCGCTGAACGTGGCCTCGACCCGCGTGGTGCTGACCGAGGGCCATACCGGCGGCGCGGCGGCCGGCAAGGTGATCGAAGCCTTCGGCCACTTCCTCATCGGCGGCAACTACACGGTCGGCCTGGTGGTGTTCATCATCCTGACCATCATTAACTTCATGGTCGTCACCAAGGGCGCCGGCCGTATCGCCGAGGTGGGCGCGCGCTTTGCCCTGGATGCGATGCCGGGCAAGCAGATGGCGATCGACGCCGACCTGAACGCCGGCCTGATCGGCGAGCAGGAAGCCAAGGCGCGCCGCTCGGAAGTGGCGATGGAGGCCGAGTTCTACGGCGCGATGGACGGCGCCTCGAAGTACGTGCACGGCGACGCCGTGGCCGGCATCCTGGTCACCCTGATCAACGTGATCGGCGGCCTGATCGTCGGCATGCTCCAGCACGACATGGCCTTCGGCGACGCGATCAAGAACTACACGCTGCTGGCCATCGGCGACGGCCTGGTCGCGCAGATCCCGTCGCTGGTCATCTCGATCGCGGCCGGCATGGTGGTGTCGCGCGTGGCCAGCGACAAGGATGTCGGCTCGCAGGTCATCAGCCAGCTGTTCGCCCGCCCGATCGTCATGTACATCACCGGCGGCATCATCGGTGGCATGGGCATGATCCCGGGCATGCCGAACCTCGTGTTCCTGCTGCTGGGCAGCGCCCTGTTCGGCGCCGGCTGGCTGGTGGAAAAGCGCAACAAGAATGCGCCGCCGGCGGGCGCGGCGGGAAGCGCGGGCGCGGCGGGCCAGGCCGGCGGGGCAGGGGGCGCCGCGGGCGCGGCCGCTGCCGCCACCACGCCGGCCGAGCAGGAAGAGGCGACCTGGCAGGACGTCATGCCGGTCGATACCCTGGGCCTGGAAGTGGGCTACCGCCTGATCCCGCTGGTCGACAAGGGCCAGGCCGGCGAGCTGCTCAAGCGCATCAAGGGCATCCGCAAGAAGTTCGCCCAGGAAGTCGGCTTCCTGGCGCCGCCGGTGCACATCCGCGACAACCTCGAGCTGAAGCCCTCGGCCTACCGGATCACGCTGAAAGGCGTGGAAGTGGGCACCGGCGAGGCGATCAACGGCCAGTTCCTGGCGATCAACCCGGGCATGGCCAGCGGCACGCTGCCGGGCCTGGTGACCACCGATCCGGCCTTCGGCCTGCCGGCGATCTGGATCGACGCCAGCCTGAAGGACGAGGCGCAGAGCATGGGCTATACCGTGGTCGACGCCGGCACCGTGATCGCGACCCACCTGAACCACCTGATCACCACCCACGCCTCGGAGCTGCTGGGCCGCATGGAAGTGCAGGCGCTGCTGGACCACCTGGCGAAGGATGCGCCGAAACTGGTCGAAGACCTGGTGCCGAAAGTCGTGTCGCTGTCGACGCTGCAGAAAGTGCTGCAGAACCTGCTGCAGGAAGGCGTGCACATCCGCGACATGCGCACCATCATCGAGACCCTGTCCGAGCATGGTGCGGCGACCCAGGATCCGAACGACCTGACGGCGCTGGTGCGCATCGCGCTGGGCCGCGCCATCGTGCAGCAGCTGTTCCCGGGCACGAACGAGCTGTCCGTGATGACCCTGGACAACCGCCTCGAGCGCCTGCTGGTGCAGGCCCTGAACGCCGGCGGCGACGGCACCGGCATCGAGCCGGGCCTGGCCGACACCATCGTCCAGCAGGCCGCCAACGCGGCCCAGCAGCAGGAGGCGATGGGCCTGACGCCGGTGCTGCTGGTGCCGGGGCCGCTGCGCACGCTCCTCTCGCGCTTCCTGCGCCGGGCGCTGCCGCAACTGAAGGTGCTGTCGCACTCCGAAATCCCGGAAACCAAGACGATCCGGGTCACCAGCCTGGTGGGCACGGCCTGATCGCGCGCCGTGGACCGGGCATGCCTGTGGTGACGGCATACCTGGTCCAAATATCCTGCCTCGGGGAAATAAGCAGGTTTCCCCGTCCTTTTCCTCCGATGGTTTCCCTGCGGCATCGTCAATAATCCTATCCGTGAATGGGCCAATATGCCCGCCGTACCGATAGCGACCGATTGACGTAACACCTGCCTGCAAGAGCGGAGACCAACGATGAACGTGAAGAAATTTACTGCCCCGACTTCCCGTGAGGCCCTGCGCAAGGTGCGCGATGCCCTCGGCCCGGACGCGGTCATCCTGTCGAACCGCCCGGTGGATGGCGTGGTCGAGATCCTGGCGCTGGACAACGACGACGTCGCTTCGCTGGCCTCGCCGTCGCCCGAGTCCGAGATGGCCGCGCCGCGTCCGAACCTGCAACACATGGACGAGGTGGCGGCGCCGGCCGCGCCGGCCGCCCGTGCGCTGCACGCAGCCGGCAGCCCACGTCCCTACGACGCCCCGTCGGCGCGTTCCTTCGACGCTCCTGCCGAGCCGGCGCGCAGCCCGATGGCGCGCCCCGCCATGCCGTCCTTTCCCGACCTCGACGAGCCGCAGGCGTTCTCCAATTCGCAGACCTACGCCAACCGCCGCGCCCAGCCGGAAACCCCGTCCTTCGACATGGCCGCGATGACCGCCATGATGTCGGCCGCGATCGCCCAGGCCAAGGAATCGGCCGCCGCCGAGATGCAGGGCATGATGAGCGAGCTGCGCGCGATGCGCGGCATGATGGAATCGCAGCTGGCCGAGCTGTCCTGGGGCAGCACCCAGCAGCGCGAGCCGCAGAAGGCCGCCGTGCTGCGCGAGATGCTGGCCGCCGGCTTTTCGGCCAGCCTGTCGCGCTACCTCGTCGACAAGCTCCCGGCCGGCAAGGATGCCGCCGAGTCGATGCGCTGGATCAAGACCGTGCTGGCGCGGAATATCACCACCATGTCCGACGAAGACGCCATCCTCGACCGCGGCGGCGTGTTCGCCCTGGTCGGCCCGACCGGCGTCGGCAAGACCACCACCACCGCCAAGCTGGCCGCGCGCTGCGTGATGCGCCACGGCCCGGAAAAGCTGGCCCTGATCACCACCGACGCCTACCGTATCGGCGGCCACGAGCAGCTGCGCATCTACGGCAAGATCCTCGGCGTGATGGTGCACTCGGTGAAGGACGAGGCCGACCTGCGGATCGCCCTCAAGGAACTGCGCAACAAGCACACCGTGCTGATCGACACCATCGGCATGTCGCAGCGCGACCAGATGGTGACCGAGCAGGTGGCCATGCTGACGGACAGCGGCGCCAACGTGCAGCGCCTGCTGTGCCTGAACGCGACCTCGACCAACGAGACCCTGAACGAAGTGGTGCGCGCCTACCAGGGCACCGGCCTGGCCGGCTGCATCATGACCAAGCTGGACGAAGCGGCATCGATCGGCAACGTGCTGGACGTGCTGGTGCGGCAGAAGCTGAACCTGTATTACATCTCGAACGGCCAGCGCGTGCCGGAAGACCTGCACCTGGCCGACCGCGCCATGCTGATCGACCGCGCCTTCCGCAACAGGAAGGAAGCCGCCGCCCAGATCCAGGACGCCGACCTGCCGCTGATGATGTCCGGCCTGGGCAACCTGAACAACGACCGTTCGCTGCGCGAGGTGTACGTTGGCTAGTTTCGACTTCGACCAGGCCGAAGGCCTGCGCCGGATGCTGGCCGGCCCCAAACCGCGTATCGTGACCTTCCTCTCGGCGACCGCACAGGACGACAAGGGCGCCATGCTGGTGAACCTCGGCGCTTCGCTGGCGCAGTCCGGCAATGACGTGCTGATCGTCGACGCCTGCGAGCGCGACTACGGCGTGGCCCAGCGCCTGGGCGTGGACCGCGGCCCCGGCCTGCTGCAGGTGGCGCGCCAGGAGTGCGCCCTGAACCAGGTGATCCATCCGGCGCCGCAGGGCTTTTCGGTGGTGAAGATGAGCCCCGGCCGCACGGCCGAAGAAACGCGCCGCCTGGCCAAGGCCTTCGACGTGCTGGTCAAGCAGTCGGCCGGCAGCATCGTCATCGTCGACGGCGAATTCGCCGACGACGGCAGCTTCCCGGTGCCGGTCATGGAATCGTCCGAGATCGTGGTGCAGGTCTCGACCGGCGCCACCTCGATCACCAACGCCTATGCATTGATCAAGCGCCTGTCCCAGCACCTGGGCCGGCGTCCCTTCGGTGTCCTTGTCACGGGCGCTACCGAAGCCGAGGCGAAGGTGGTATACGATAATATGTCATCTGCGGCAACACGTTACCTTGCAGTAACGCTAAGCTCCATGGGCTCGGTGCCGGCCGACGAGTACCTGCACCGCGCCGCGCGCCTTGGCCGCGCCGTGGTCGATGCGTTCCCGCTGGCGGGCGCCTCGGTGGCATTCCGCCGCCTGGCCGGACGTTTCGCGACCGGCATGAGCCGGGCGGCATAAGCAGCATCACCGAACACGAATAACGGAAAAATGTACACGGTCAAAGGGAAAGCGGACAAGAATCATTTGCTGACGGAGCACATGCCGTTGGTGAAGCGTCTCGCCCACCAGATGAAGGCGAAGCTGCCGCCGTCCGTCGAAGTCGATGACCTGGTACAGGCAGGCATGATCGGCCTGCTCGATGCGATCAGCCGTTACGAGGAAAACCACGGCGCCCAGTTCGAGACCTATGCGGTGCTGCGGATCCGCGGCGCCATGCTCGACGAGCTGCGCAGCAGCGACTGGATGCCGCGCTCGACCCGCCAGAACATGCGCAAGGTGGAGCAGGCGATGGCCACGCTGCAGCAGCAGCTCGGCCGTCCGCCCAGCGAATCCGAGGTCGCCAAATCGCTCAAGCTGTCGCTGGCCGATTACCAGGACCTGCTGGGAGAGTCGGGCGGGCACCAGCTGGTCTACTACGAAGACTTCCATAACGACGGCGATGGCGACGGCAGCGACAGCTTCCTCGACCGCTACGCCGTCGACGATGACGACCCGCTGCGCGCGCTCATGGAGACCGACTTCCGCCAGGCCGTGATCGATGCCATCGACGCCTTGCCGCCGCGCGAAAAACTGCTGATGGGCCTGTATTACGAGGAAGAGCTGAACCTGAAGGAGATCGGCGCGGTGATGGGCGTGTCCGAATCGCGCGTCTCGCAGCTGCACAGCCAGGCCGTGGCGCGCCTGCGCTCCTACCTGCGGGAGCGCGCGTGGACATAGCCAGCCTGCTCGGGCTGCTGCTGGCGGTCGCCGGCATCCTGGTCGGCCACACCCTCGACGGCGGCAAGTTCTCGTCGCTGGTGCAGCCGGCCGCGTTCGCGATCGTGGTGGTCGGCACCTTCGGCGCCGTGCTGCTGCAGACGAAAAAATCCACCTTCATCCGCGGCCTGCGCATGGCGCGCTGGGTGTTCGCGCCGCCGCCCGACCGCCGCCAGCAGCTGGCGCGCGAGATCCACCTGTGGAGCCTGTCGGCGCGCCGCGACGGCCTGCTCTCGCTGGAACAGTACATGGCGAAAGCCGACCCCTTCATCCAGAAGGGCTTGCGGCTGGTGGTCGACGGCATCCAGCCCGACAAGTTGCGCAGCCTGCTCGAAACCGAGATCAACGCCTACGAGATGCGCGAGCGCCAGGCCGCCCGCATCTGGGAAGCGGCGGCCGGCTATGCGCCGACGGTCGGCATCCTCGGCGCCGTGCTGGGCCTGATCCACGTGATGGAAAACCTGAGCGATCCGTCGCGCCTCGGCGCCGGCATCGCGGTCGCCTTCGTCTCCACGGTGTATGGCGTGGGCCTGGCCAACCTGCTGTTCCACCCGGTCGGGAACAAGCTGAAGGGCATCGTCGCCGAACGCGTGCTGCAGTACGAGATCCTGACGGACGTGTTCCACGACATCGCTACCGGCGACCATACCCGGGTGCTCGAGGAGCGCATCGCCTGCCTGGCGGCGCATCACTGAGGCGGCACTCCCATGGCGCGCCGCAAACGCTTCGACGACGACTCCCACGAGAACCACGAGCGCTGGCTGATTTCCTACGCCGATTTCATCACGCTGCTGTTCGCCTTCTTCGTCGTGATGTACGCGGTCTCGGTGGTCAACGTCGGCAAGTACAAGGTGCTGTCCGATGCCCTCGGCGACGCCTTCGGCGGCCACGGCGCGGCCCGCAGGATCGACGCCTCGGTCGAGGTCGAGGCGCTGCCGCTGTCGAACCTCATCGCGCACAGGCGCGCCGAGGCCGCGAAGCGCGACCGCGAACGCCTGGACCTGCTGGCCCGCAAGCTGAATAGCGTGCTGGCGCCGCTGGTCGACAGCGGAAAGGTGCGCATCACCCAGAGCGCCCGCGGCATCACCGTCGAGATCAACGCCAGCGTGCTGTTCGACGAGGGTGACGCCGCCCTGGTCGGCAATGCGCGCGAGACCCTGCGCACGGTGGCCGGCCTGCTGAAGGACGATCCGCATGCGATCGAGGTCGAGGGCCATACCGACACCACGCCGATCCGCAACGCGGCCTTCCCCTCGAACTGGGAACTGTCGGCGGTGCGCGCCAGCACCGTGGTGCGGCTGTTCGTCGAGAACGGCGTGGCCGAACAGCGCCTGGCCGCGGTGGGGCGCGGCGCCAACCAGCCGGTCGCCCCGAACGGCGACGCGACCGGGCGCGCGCGCAACCGCCGCGTCGCCGTCACCATCCTGTCGGGCAGCGGCGCCGACTGATCGGCAGCGCCTGGCGAAACTCCGCAGACCCGGACGAGCTGTGCGCCGGATGCCATGCCCCTTGCGCTAATGTCTCGGCATGGACATCGAAAAACCGCCCAGCCGGGTGCCGTTTCCGGTGGTCGGCATCGGCGCCTCGGCCGGCGGCTACCCGGCGCTGATGACGCTGCTGCAGAACATGCCGCCCAATCCCGGCATGGCGCTGGTGGTCATCCTGCACCTGGCCGCGGACGAACCGAGCGGCGCCGACCGCCTGCTGCAAAGCGCGACCGACATGCCGGTGGTGCAGGTCACCCATACCATGCCGGTCCTGCCCGACAAGGTCTATGTGATTCCGCCCGACCGCAGCCTCCGCATGCGCAACGGCGAACTGGTGCTCGACCGCCTGGACCGCAGCGGCGGCCGGCCGGTCGCGGTCGACATCTTCCTGCGCACCCTGGCCGAGGCGCACCGCGAATACGCGATCGGCGTCGTGCTGTCCGGGATGGGATCGGACGGCACCGCCGGCCTTGCCTGCATCAAGGAGATGGGCGGCCTGGCCATCGCGCAGCTGCCGACCGATGCTGAACATGGCAGCATGCCGCGCTCGGCGATCGAATCCGGCATGGCCGACTTCGTGCTCCCGGCCGGCGAGATACCGCGCAAGCTGATCGAGCTGCGCGACGTCCTGTGCGCGATCAGGCGCAAGGCCTGCGCCGGCCACCGGCTCGACGGCGTCCCGCTCGACATGGGCCCGCGCCCGGAGGTCGCCCTGCGCCACGTGCTGGAGGTCCTGCACGAGCGCACCGGGCACGACTTCACGCATTACCGGCGCCCGACCCTGCTGCGCCGCCTGGAACGGCGCGTGCAGGTGCGCGGGATGCCCGACCTGGCCAGTTATTACGAGGTGCTGCAGAAGGATTCCGCCGAGGCGCGTGCGCTGCTGAAGGATCTCCTGATCGGCGTGACCAGCTTCTACCGCGACCGCGAAGCCTTCGAGGCGCTCGAGCGTGTAGCATTGCCCGGGCTGTTCCGCTCGGGCGACGGACCGCTGCGCGCCTGGGTGGCCGCCTGTTCCACCGGCGAGGAAGCCTATACGGTGGCCATGCTGCTGGCCGGCCAGGCCGCGCGCCACGAGGAGGGCGGTGGCGCGGGCCGCGACTGGCAGGTGTTCGCCTCCGACATCGACGAACATGCGATCGAGGTCGCGCGGGCCGGCCTGTATCCGGACACGATCGCCGGATCCGTCCCCGAGGCCCAGCTGCAGCGCTGGTTCACCCGCGACGGCGACCAGTTCAAGGTGCGCAAGAGCCTGCGCGACCGGATCCTGTTCGCCCACCACAACCTGCTGCACGAGCCGGCGTTCTCGCGGCTCGACCTGATCAGCTGCCGCAACTTCCTGATCTACCTGAACCGCGGGATGCACCGGCACCTGCTGCGGCAGTTCCACTTCGCGCTGAACCCGGGCGGCTACCTGATGCTGGGCAGCGCCGAGTCGGTGGAGGCTGCCACCGACCTGTTCGTGCCGGTCGATGCGGCGCAGAAGATCTACCAGGCCAGGCGGGTCGCGCGGCCGGTCCATGCGGCAGCCGCGCCGGCGAGCGTCCATGTCCGGGCCGCGGCGCCGGCGACGTCCGCCGCCCGGGACGCCACGGCCGCCGCGGAGCCTGTCCCTTCCGCCATGCGGCGCGGGCGCCTGTTCTCGTTCGCCGACATCCACCTGCACAAGGCGGCCGAGCTGGCCCCGCCCAGCATCCTGCTGAATGCGGAAGGGGACATCCTGCATATCTCGGAACAGGCGGCGGGTTTCCTGCGCCAGGCCGGCGGCGAACCGACGCGGGAACTGGTCAGGCTGGTGCCGCCGGAATTGCAGCTGGCCTTGCGGGTGGCCTTGTTCCAGGCCCGCAAGAGCTGGCGCCAGGCGTGCACCGGGCCGCTGCGCTACGAGCGGGCAGGGCGCCTCCACGTGGTCGACCTGCAGGTGCTGCCGTTCCGCGATCCGCACGCCGAAGACGGCCTGATGCTGGTCCGCTTCGTCGAGCAGCCGGAGGCCGGACCGCAGGTGGAGCACGACCAGGCCTCGCCGCAGGACCAGGCCCTGCTCGGCCAGCTCGACGAAGAGCTGCACCGTACCCGCAGGCAGCTGCGCGAGACCGTCGAGCAGGCCGAAACGGCCAGCAACGAGATGCGGCTGTACAGCGAGGAGATGCAGGCCACGGTCGAGGAGCTGCGCGCTTCCGCGTCCGAGCTGGAGCGCAGCCGCGCGGGCTTGCTGTCGGCGAACCAGGGGCTGAGCGCCGCCAACCTGGAGCTGCAGCGGCGCGCCACCGACACCGCCAAGGCGCACGACGACCTGGTCAACCTGGTCGCCTCGAGCGACGTCGCCACCATCTTCCTCGACCGCGACATGCGGATCCTGCGCTACACCCCGCGCATCGCCGAATTCTTCAACGTGATCCCGGCGGATATCGGCCGCCCGCTGCTGCACATCACCACCCGGCTGGATTATCCGCGCCTGGCCGAGGACGCGGCCGAGGTCTTCGCCACGCTGCAGGCGCTGGAGCGGGAAGTGCGCAGCAAGGATGGGCGCGACTACATCGTGCGCATGCACCCCTACCGCACCACGGAACACCGCATCGACGGCGCGGTGATGACCTTCTTCGACATCACCCAGCGCAAGCGCGATGAAGAGCTGATCCGCGAGAGTGCGGCCCGGCTGTCCACGGTGTTCGACAGCCTGCCGGTCGGGGTCGCGGTGATGGATTCGGAAGGGGTGGTGTTGATGTCGAACCGCATCATGCACTCCTTCCTGCCGGGCGGCAGGATGCCCTCGCGCGATACGGCACGCGGCGCGCGCTGGCGCGGCTGGCATCCTGACGGGCGCCGCGTCGAGCCCCATGAATTCCCCGGCGCCCGCGCGCTGCGCGGCGAACGGGTCGTGCCCGGCATCGAAATGCTGTACCGCCAGGATGACGGACGCGAGATCTGGACCCAGGTGGCCGCCGCCGCGGTCATCGACGACCAGGGCCGCTTGACCGGCGAGGTGACCGCGGTCATCAACGACATCGATGTGCTGAAACGCACCGAAGAGGCTTTGCGCGAGAACGAGGCCCGCCTGCGCGACCTGCTCGGCGGCCTGGTGCTGGCGGTGTGGGAAACCGATTCCGGGGGGCGGGTCGTGACCGACTCGCCGAGCTGGCGCGCCTACACCGGCCAGCGGGTCGAGGAATGGCTCGGCGAAGGCTGGACCGATGCCATCCATCCGGACGACCGCGACGGGGTATTACAGGAATGGCGCAAGGCGGTGGCGCGGCGCGGTACGATCGACATCGCCTACCGGGTGCGCATTCACGGCGGCGGCTGGCGCCGCTGCCGGGTGCGCGCCCTGCCGCTGTTTCATATCGACGGCACGGTGCGCAAGTGGATCGGGGTGAACATGGCGGACGATGGCAATGGATAGACGAACGACGATATGTGCGATGCTGCTGCTGGCGGCGGGCGCCGCCGGCGCTGCCGGCGCCGATAAAGGAGAAGCGATGAATGTGCATGCGAGCCTGAGCGTCGACGCCAGGCATGACAAGGTGCTGGTGACTTTCACGATCGAGAACCGCGGCGAGCGCCGGGTCGGGCTGCCGCGGGAGATCGCTTCCGACACCGGACTCACGCGCCGCCTGTTCGACCTGCGCGGGCATCCCGGCGATGCCGAAGTGCCGTACACCGGGCGCATGGTCAAGCGCGGGCCCCCGGGGCTGGAAGACTACGTCGAGCTGGCGCCGCACTCCTCGCACACGCACACCATCGACATCACGCACGCCTACGCCTTCAAGCCGGGCACGCACACCTATGTGATCCGCTACGAAGGCGATGCGCTGGCGGATGTGCGCCAGCTCGAGTCGGCGGCCGGGATCCGGACGGATCCGGTCATGTTCAGCCACACCGAACGCTGATCCCGTCGCCGCCGCGAAGGCGGCGACGGGGTATTGCAACGGACGGGCTTATTGCAGCGCCGGCGTATTCTCGCCAAAATATTCGTGCGAGTCGGCGTTGTCGATGGCCTTGTTCGGATCGCTGATCGCCAGGCTGGCCGCGCCCGACTGGCCGTAGACCCAGTCGTCGGTGCTGGCGACCACGTTGAAGTGGCTCATCTCGTGCACCAGGGTGCCGCCCTTGGAATCGGTGCCGGTCATCGGCGCGCTCCAGAAGGCCTTGCAGACGTAGATCTTGTAGGGCTGGGTCGGATAGACGTAGGCGTAGTAAGTCTTCTTGCAGCCGCAGTCCACCGTGATCGGCTTGGTCGCGAAGGCGTCCTTGAGCGCCGCGAAGTGCGATTTGACGGTGGCGACCCGGCCGCTGTCGACCGCGCCGAACCACTTCGCGTAGCGCGTACCCATCGTGCCCTTGGCCATGTAGGCGTCGCCGTCGCTCGCCATCGACAGCGCGGCCGACACGGCCGAGGTGATGTCGGCCTGCTGGGAGGTCGTGCACTTGTTGAAGGAGAGGGCGCCGCTTGCCGCCGTCACCGTGCCGGCCTGGGCCTTCATCTCGTCCAGGGTCCTGGTTTCATCGCTCGAGCCGCGCGGGCGCAGGCCGTCGATCCAGACCGTGGCGGCCTGCGACTTCAGCTCGCCCATCTCGTGGCCGTTGGCGAACAGCTGGGGCGAGGCGGCGTGGTAGCGGATCGCATAGTCGCCGGTGGTGGCCATGTCGTACAGGGACGACAGCTCGACCCTGACGCTGTAGGAAGCGCCGGGCTTGAGCAGGAAATAGTCGGCCGCGGTGGGCGCCGGGCGCTTGGCGATCGCGCCCAGGTAGCGCACCGGCTTGCCGTCACGCGTGATCTCGAACAGCGGGGCCTCGACCTCCTCGAACGGCGTGTGCGACTTCAGCACGTACTGCGGGCTGCCCGAGGTGTTGGTGAAGGTGACCTTGACCACTACGTCGTCCTTCTTGCCCAGCGATGCTTTCTCGGGCGCGACCGAGACGGCGACGCCGTTGTTGCCTGCCTGGGCGGCGAAGGACATGGCCAGCACGGCGGCGCCGACGGCCCATTTCAACATATTCCTGCTCATATGTTTCTCCGTAAGGTTCGTTATCGGCTGCATGGCAGCCTTTGTCGTGACGGGCAGAGCCCGCTACTCATCCTCGCGGAATTTATGAGCATACGCAAACGAATTCCGGCACTGTTGTATATACGATTGATAACCCGCAAAGGTTTCAATCGTGCGCTGGAAAATTTAACAAGCTCATGTTAGATCGGATCAGCGAATTTCGAGGTGAGGCGTGTTTTCCCCGAAATACTCATGCGAATCCGCATTGTCGAGCGCCCTGGCCGGATCGCTTGCCGCCAGCTGCCCGGCCGCCGATTGCCCATAGGCCCAGTCGTCGGTGCCGGCCACCACGGTAAAGTGGCTCATCTCGTGCACCAGGGTGCCGCCCTTGGAGTCGGTGCCGGTCAGCGGCGCGCTCCAGAAGGCCTTGCACACATGGATCTTGTACGGCTGGTTCGGATAGACGTAGGCGTAGTACGACTCGTTGCAGCCGCAGTCGACCGTCACCGGCTTGTTCGCGAAAGCGTCCCTGATCGCCTGGAAGTGGCGCACCGCGGTGGCCGGGCGCTTGGCGTCGATGGTCCCGAACCAGCTGGTATAGCGCGCGCCAGCAGCCGTGCGCTGCAGGTAGAGATCGGCGTCCTGTGCGATCGCCTGTGCAGCCTGCACGGCGCCGGCAATCGTCTCTTGCTGGGCGTTCGAGCAGCGGCTGAAGGACAGGCCCGCGCCCTCCGGCGCCGGGGCGCCGGTGTCCAGCGCGCCGCGCGGCAGGCGGCCATCGATCCAGACCGCGGCCGGCGCCGGATCGGGCAGGGCGGTGGCGCGCGCCGGCAGCGCGGATGCATCCGGCACCGTGCGGGCCATGCCGGGACGGCTGAACAGCTGCGTCGCGCCATCACGCCAGCGCACGCTGTAGGCGCCGGTGATGGCCATGTCGTACAGCGCGGACAGCTCGATCCGCACGCTGCGCGAGGCGCCCGGCCTGAGGGTGATGTAGTCGGCGGCGGAAGGAGCGGGGCGCTTGATCTGCACGCCCAGGTAGCGCACCGGCAGGCCGTCGCGCGTGACCTCGAACAGCGGCGCCCCGATGGCGCCGAACGGCGTCTGCCACTTCAACAGGGTTTGGGTGGCCGCGGTCGCATTCGTGACGGTGACGTTTACCACCACGTTATCGCCTTTCGCCAGGCTCTGGCGTTCCGGCGTGACCTTGACCGTGACCTGGCCCGCGGCGACGGTCGCCAGCGCGGCATCCGGAGCGGCCAGCGCGCCCGCGGCGAGCGCCGCTCCCATGATCGATTTCCAGTCCATGCTTTCCTCCCGGTGCTTGTACAAGACTCCGGTTGTAGCAAGGCTTAGCAGGGAGGATATTGCCGTGTCACAAGAACTATACAGGTGCTTCCAGCCGTCATTCCCGCCTTCGCGGGAACGACTTTGAAAAGTGCCGCGGGAACGATGCGTGGATGCTTAGCCGACCAGATAACGCCGCGAAGGCCCGCTCGGCATCGCCTGGCCGCCCGGACCGTACACGCCGGCGCCGGCCGCTGCGGGGCGCAGCGCGTTCAGCATGCCCTGGGTGTGCGCCAGCTGTTTGTTGACCAGCATGCCGTTGACGCGGTTGAGTTCCTTGGCTTCGCGCGACAGATCCAGCAGGCGGTTCCACTGGCTGCGCAGCTCGTCGTTGCCGCCGACCGCCAGCCAGGGCTCCATCCCGCTTTCCGCGGCGGGGAAGCCGGCGGCGCCGAGGGCCCTGTGGCGCAGGCGCGACAGCTCGGCCGCTTTCTGGGCCAGCTGCAGCTTCTTCGGGGAGATGGTGGAGAGACCATCGGCATCCGCACTGACCAGGAACTGCTGTTCCGTTTTCATCAGCTCCACGATGGAGCCGATCAGTTGCTGTTCGTCGCGCAGGGTTGCGCCGGGGGATGCAATGGCCATGTGTTATCTATCGTTTGCGGGAGTGCAGCAGGTCGCGTACCGTTTCCAGCAGGCCGTCCGCCACTTTCTCCGAATTTACCTGGAACTGGCCATCGGCGATGGCCGCCTTGATGCGCTCGACTTTCTTGGTGTCGAACACCTGATTCGTACTGCCGGCAGCCATCGCCTGGCCTTGCTGGGACAGGCGCACGGTGTCGGTGGCGGCAGGCGTGGTCGCGCTCGCGGCGGCAGCCGCTGCATTGTCGGCGCTTTTCGCGTTGGCTGGCGGCGTCGTATTTGCCTGCACGCCTGCGTTGTTCTTGAGGGTATCGTTGATTTTCACAGCATCATCCTTTGCAGGTCGGAACAGAAAGCCCGGGATCTGCATTGTTTACGGCCTTGCAGGTGAAAACTTTAGCCTCAAAAAAGTCAGAATGCCACCTCGACCATGCCACCGGCCTTCGCGGTGCCGCTGACCACTGTGCCGGACGGGGTGCGCACCTGCACCACCTGGCCTTCGCCGGCGGTGCCGATCGCGCGGCCCTCGGCCGACACGGAAAAACCGTTGCCGTTCAATACCAGCCGCACCGCCTGGTTCTGCTGCACCACGGGTTTGCTTTTCAGGGTGTCCAGGCGCAGCGGCGTGCCCGCCGCCAGCGAGACGGTCGGGGTGCGCCCGATCGCCTGCCCCATGTCCGTGATGATCCCGTTCGGCATCGCCGCGATGTCGCCTTTGACTAACACCAGCTGGCCTTGCTCGACCGGCTGGCCCTGGGCCAGCGGCACCGCCGCCGCCACGTAATCCGCCTTCACGTTGACCTGGGCCTGGATGAAGATGGTCCAGGCCGAGGGCGCCGTGCAGCGCACGCCGACCGTGGTCTTGCCCCAGGCGCGCGCGCCCGGCTGCAGGAAGGCTTCCGGGGCCGGGCAGTGCGCCAGCGCGGTGCGCGGATCGACCGCCCCGACCTTCACCGACACCTCGCCCGGCAGGCCGGCGGCCTGGGTCAGCAGGAATTGTTCGACCACGGCGCGCAGCGCGTTCGCGTTCTGGATCGAGGGCGCGGCCTGGGCGGCGCCGCACAGGGCGAACAGCGAAGCGGCCGACAGGAGGGAAAACAGGGTGCGGATCATTGCGGTAAGCCCGGGACAAGCGGCTGGTGTGGTAATCGATGCTGCCATCTTAGGCGTCTCGATTCTCTAGTGAAACTTGGAATAGCCCCCTTTTGGCTGTCTTTATTGCCCGATTGGAAGACTCGACAGGCCCGTATGATCGATGCTGTCCAATAAGTTATTGCCCGGAGGCGGCATGATCGGCAAACTCGACGATTACCTGCGATTCAACGAAACGGCGCTGAGCCTGCGCTCGCAGCGCCAGGAGCTGCTCGCCTCGAACATCGCGAACGCGGACACGCCCAACTACAAGGCGCGCGACATCGATTTCTCGAACGCGCTGCAGGGCGCGCTGTCGCGGGCCACGCAGCCGCAAGGCACGCTTGCCACCACCGCCCAGAGCCATATCGCGAATGGCCCGGCCGACGGAAAAACCCTGCCGGACGGCACCCCCGTCCTGTACCGCACCGTGTCCCAGGGCGCGGTCGACGGCAACACGGTCGACATGGACACCGAACGCACCCAGTTCGCCGACAACGCGCTGCGCTACGAAGCCGGCATCACCATGATCAACCACCAGATCCACAACCTGCTCGCCGCCATCCAGGGAGGTCAGTAATGTCGCTCTTTAATGTCTTCAACGTCGCCGGCTCGGCGATGAGCGCGCAGTCGCAGCGCCTGAACACCACCGCCAGCAACCTGGCCAATGCCGACAGCGCCACCAGCGCCAGCGGCGAAGCCTACCGCGCCAAGCAGGTCGTGTTCGAGGCCGTGCCGATGGCCGGCGGCTCGACCGCCGTCAAGGTGCGCGAAGTGGTCGAGGACCCGTCGCCGATGAAGCAGGTGTACGACCCCAAGAATCCGCTGGCCGACGACAAGGGCTATGTGACGATGCCGAACGTGAACGTGGTCGACGAGATGGTCAACATGCTGTCGGCCTCGCGTTCCTACCAGACCAACGTCGAAACCATGAACGCGGCCAAGACCATGCTGCTCAAAACGCTGACCCTCGGCCAGTAATCCATAAAGGCATCCTTCCATGTCCACCATTAACACCAATACCGGCTCGGCCACCAACATCAGCGACCTGATGGCGACCATGAACGCCAAGCCCGCCACCAGCGGCGACAGCGTGCAGGCCGATACCGACAAGTTCATGACCCTGCTGGTCACCCAGCTGAAGAACCAGGATCCGCTGAACCCGCTCGACAACGCGCAGGTCACCAGCCAGCTGGCGCAGCTGCAGACCGTGACCGGCGTGAACAAGCTGAACGAGACCCTGAACACGCTGAAGGCCAGCTACCAGAGCTCGGAAGCGATGCAGGCGACCAACCTGATCGGCCACGGCGTGCTGGTCGAGGGCGGCAACGTCACCCTGTCGGGCAGCAAGGCGATCCTGGGCGTGGAACTGGGCAGCGACGTCGACAACCTGAAGGTCGTCATCAGCGACAAGAACGGCAAGGAAGTGCAGACCATGGACCTGGGCGCGCAGAAAGCCGGCGTGATTCCGCTGGCCTGGGACGGCGTTCCCGATGCGACCAAGCTCGACGCCAACGGCAAGCCCATCACCCTGGCAGACGGCAACTACACCTTCCAGATCGTCGCCACCAAGGGCGGCGACAAGGTGAACGACGCCAAGACGCTGGCCTTCGACAGCGTGGCCTCGGTCACCACCAACAGTACCGACGGCGTCAAGCTGAACCTGCCCGGCAAGGGCGTGGTCACGCTGGCCGACATCAAGCAAGTCTTGTAATCGAATCTTTAGGAGTCAAGCATGTCTTTCCAACAGGGCCTGAGCGGCTTGAACGGCGCCGCGAAATCGCTGGACGTCATCGGTAACAACATCGCCAACGCGAGCACGGTCGGCTTCAAGGGCTCGACCACCCAGTTCTCCGACGTCTACGCGCGTTCGCTGAACGGCGCGGGCGGCAACCAGGCCGGCATCGGCGTGGCCGTGGCCGGCATCGCCCAGCAGTTCACGCAGGGTAATATCGAGACCTCGAACAACCCGCTCGACATCGCCATCAACGGCGGGGGCTTCTTCCGCACCGAGACCTCGGGCCTGGTGCAGTACACCCGCAACGGCCAGTTCTCGCTCGACAAGAACGGCTTCCTGGTGACCCCGCAGGGCGCCAACCTGACCGGCTACAGCGTCGGCCCGAGCGGCCAGATCCTGGCGGGTTCGCCGATCCCGCTGCAGATCAACACCTCCGACCTGAAGCCGGTGCCGACGTCGAAGGTCGACACTTCGCTGAACCTGGATTCGCGCGTCGATCCGCCGTCGAACTACCCGTTCAACGCCAACGACCCGACCACCTACAACAAGCAGACCCCGGTCGACGTCTACGACACCCTGGGCAATGCGCACGTGATGTCGCTGTACTACGTGAAGACGGGCGCCGGCACCTGGGACGTCTACGCCGGCAGCGACGGCACCGAACTGACCAACGTGAACGTGGCCGCGGCAGGGCAGAAGGACGCCACCGTGACCGCCGCGCGCGACGCCTGGCTGACCGCCACCAAGGCCGTGCCGCCGGACGCGACCGACATCGCGGCCAAGCTGAAGGATTACGGCGACAAGGCGTCCGCCGCCGTGGTGGCCGCCGCCACCGCCGCCGGCGCCAGCGCCGCCACCATCAGCGCGATCCAGACCGCGGCCACCAGCGCCGGCGGCACCGCCGGCTACAGCCCGGACCAGATCGACAAGGACATCGCCGCGGCCGTCTCCGTGCCCTCGGTACCGGTCGGCCACCTGAATTTCGACACGAACGGCGCGCTGTCGTCCACCCTGATGAGCCCGCAGACCTTGCCGCTGACGGTCAACCTGCCGGTATACCCGCCGACCGGCGCCAAGGACAGCCTGTCGATCAAGCTGAACTTCGCCGGCACCACCCAGTACGGCGCCGACACCAGCGAGAAGAAGACCACCCAGGACGGCTACACCGCCGGCCACCTGCAGCGCTTCTCGGCCGCCGCCGACGGCACCATCCTGGGCCAGTACAGCAACGGCCAGACCAAGCCGCTGGGCCAGGTCGTGCTCGCGAACTTCACCAACCCGAACGGCCTGGAGCCGCTCGGCAACAACTCCTTCGCCGAAACCTCGAACTCGGGCACCCCGCTGGTCGGCACCCCCGACACCGGCAGCCTGGGCGTGCTGCAATCGTCGGCCACCGAAGCCTCGAACGTCGACCTGACAGCCGAACTGGTGAACATGATCACGGCGCAGCGCGTGTACCAGGCAAACGCCCAGACCATCAAGACCCAGGACTCGGTGCTGCAGACGCTGGTGAACCTGCGCTAATAAAAATCGGGGTCAGAGCACATTTCGCTGGAAATTCGGGGTCAGAGCACTTTTTCCAGCAATGTGTCGACGGCAAAAACCGCGCAGCGCCCGGTGGCGCTGTACTGGAAGATGTATGTCAGGCGATAGCCGAGAGATATTTCTCCAAAAAGTGCTCTGACCCCGAATTTTGACAAAAAAGTGCTCTGACCCCGAATTTAGGGACTGGAAGAAAACATGGATCGGTTGATTTACACGGCAGCCAGCGGCGCCAAGCACATCCTGGAGCAGCAGGCGACCACCTCGAACAACCTGGCGAACGTCAGCACCACCGGCTTTCGCGCGCAGTTCGATACTTTTCGCGCGGTGCCAGTCCAGAGCGAGGGCCTGCCCACGCGCGCGTTCGTGGTCGACAACACGACCGGCGCCGACTTCTCTTCGGGGCCGCTGCAGGTGACCGGGCGCGACCTCGATGTCGCAATCAAGGGCAAGGGCTGGATCGCGCTGCAGAACCAGGACGGCACCGAGTCGTACACGCGCAACGGTTCGCTGCAGCTCAGCCCGAACGGCATCCTGCAGACCTCGAACGGCCTGACCGTCGCTGGCGAGGGCGGCCCGATCACGATCCCGCCCGATGTCACCGTGTCGGTCGGCAGCGACGGCACGATCTCGACGCTGTCGACGACCACCACGCCGGCCGCGCCCACCGTGCTGGGCCGGATCAAGCTGGTGAATCCGAACGAAGCCGACCTGGTGCGCGGCGACGACGGCATGTTCCGCCTGAAGGACGGCAGCAGCGCCCAGGCCGATCCCGCCGTGACGGTGGCCGGCGGCGCCCTCGAGGGCAGCAACGTGTCGGCAGTCGACGCCATGGTGAACATGATCTCGCTGGCGCGCTCCTTCGAAACCCAAATGAGCCTCATGAAGAACGCCGAGAATAACGCGGCGAAAGCCACCCAGATCCTCGCTTTGACTTGATTGCCGCTGGGACATAATTTCATGGTGGGCGATGGAGTTCCGTCGCCGTCAGGAGAACTCCACCATGATCCGTTCCTTATTCATCGCCAAGACCGGTCTCGAAGCCCAGCAGACCAACCTCGACGTCATCACCAACAACCTCGCCAACGTCAGCACCAACGGCTTCAAGAAGTCGCGCGCGGTGTTCGAGGATCTGCTGTACCAGAACGTGCGCCAGCCCGGCGCCCAGTCCTCGCAACAGACCCAGCTGCCGTCCGGCCTGCAGATCGGCACCGGCGTGCGCACCGTCGCCACCGAGCGCATCCACACCCAGGGCAATCCCCAGCAGACCGGCAACTCGAAGGACGTGATGGTCAACGGCGCCGGCTACTTCCAGGTGCTGCTGCCGGACGGAACCCAGGCCTACACCCGTGACGGCTCCTTCCAGAGCGACGCCAACGGCCAGCTGGTCACTTCCAGCGGCTACGTGCTGCAGCCGCCGATCACGGTCCCGAACAATGCGCTGTCGCTGACCGTGGGCCGCGACGGCACCGTGTCGGTGACGACCCCGGGCCAGACCGCCCCGACCCAGATCGGCTCGATCCAGCTGTCGACCTTCGTGAACCCGGCCGGCCTCGAATCGCGCGGCGAGAACCTGTACGTCGAGACCGGCGCTTCGGGCACCGCGAACACCAACACCCCCGGCACCAACGGCGCCGGCGCCCTGATGCAGGGCTATGTCGAAACCTCGAACGTGAACGTGGTCGAGGAGATGGTCAACATGATCACGACCCAGCGCGCCTATGAGATCAACTCGAAGGCGATCACGACTTCGGATCAGATGCTGCAGAAGCTGGCCCAGTTATGAAAAAGGTGATGAAGAAGGGTGCGGGGTCGACGGCGGTGCAGGTTGCGGCGATGCTGGCCCTGGCCGGCTGCGCCGCGACCCCGACCTCGATCGTCAAGGGCCCGACCTCGGTGCGCCCGATGATCGCCGACGCCGGGACGCCGACCGAGGGCGCGATCTACAACGCCAGCACCTTCCGTCCGATGTTCGAGGACCGCCGCGCGCGCCATATCGGCGACATCCTGACCGTCAGCATTGTCGAGAAGACCTCGGCCAACAAGAGCGGCGCCAGCACCGGCAACAAGTCGGGCAGCGCGGACTTCGGCATCCCCGGCCCGCTTGCCGGCAGGCTGGGTGCGAACGTCAGCGCCAGCAACAGCAGCAAGTACGCCGACGGCGACACCCAGACCGCCTCGAACGCCTTCACCGGCACGATCGGCGTGACGGTCTCGGAGGTGCTCCCGAACGGCAACCTGATCGTGGTCGGCGAAAAGCAGGTCGCGATGAACAAGGGCGTCGAATTCATCCGCTTCTCCGGCATGGTCAACCCGGACACCATCCAGCCGGGCAACCTGGTGTCGTCGACCGTGGTGGCCGACGCCCGCGTCGAGTACCGCACCAACAGCCAGATCGACCGCGCCGAGTTCACCTCGATGATGTCGCGCTTCTTCCAGTCGATGTTGCCTTTCTAAGATCATGCGCATTCACTTCAAACTGATCGCCGTAACCGTCGCCTTGCTCGGCCCGGTCCTGTCGACGCCGGCCCAGGCCGAGCGCCTGAAGGACATCGCCAGCTTCGGCGGCGTGCGCCAGAACCAGCTGTCCGGCTACGGTATCGTGGTCGGCCTCGACGGCACCGGCGACCAGACCACCCAGACCCCGTTCACCGTGCAGTCGATCATGGCGATGCTGCAGCAGAAGGGCATCAGCCTGCCGCCCGGCACCCAGCTGCAGCTGAAGAACGTGGCCGCCGTGATGGTCACCACCTCGCTGCCGGCCTTCGCCCAGCCGGGCCAGACCATCGACGTGACCGTGTCCTCGATGGGCAATGCGAAAAGCCTGCGCGGCGGCACGCTCCTGATGACGCCGCTGCAGGGCGCCGACGGCCAGGTCTACGCCATGGCCCAGGGTAACGTGCTGGTCGGCGGCGCAGGGGCGTCGAGCGGCGGCGCCTCGGTGCAGGTGAACCAGCTGGCGGTCGGCCGCATCTCGGCCGGCGCCACCGTCGAACGCGCGGTCGCCTCGAACCTCGGCGCCGACAACCAGGTCAAGCTGGAACTGAACACCACCGACTTCGCCACCGCCAGCCGCGTGGTCGAGGCGGTCAACGACAAGTTCGGCCCCGGCATCGCCACCGCGCTGGATGGCCGCGTGATCCGCGTGCGCGTGCCCTCGTCGAGCGACCAGCGCGTGTCCTTCCTGGGCATGCTGGAGAACATGGATGTGAAGCCGGCGGAAGCCGCCGCCAAGGTGATCCTGAATGCGCGCACCGGCTCGGTCGTGATGAACCGCGCCGTCACGCTGGATTCCTGCGCGATCTCGCACGGCAACCTGTCGGTGACGGTCGGCGTCGACACGGCCGTCAGCCAGCCGGCGCCGGCTTCGCGCGGCGCCACCGTCGTCACCCAGAACCCGTCGGTCTCGGTCAAGAAAGACGCCGGCAAGGTCATCATGCTGAACAACGGCGCCTCGCTGGCCGAAGTCGTGAAGGCGATGAATGCGATCGGCGCGACTCCGCAAGACCTGCTGGCGATCCTGCAGGCCCTGAAGGCCGCCGGCTCGCTGCGCGCGGAACTCGAGATCATCTAACGAACAAGACCACGAAGGCCCACCATGCTTGGCTCGACCCCTGACCTGTCCGGAAAATTCGCGCTCGACACCAACAGCCTCGGCGACCTGAAACAGTCCGCCAAGGCCGGCTCGCCGGAAGCCTTGAAAGGCGCGGCGACGCAGTTCGAGTCCATGTTCATCAACATGATGATGAAGAGCATGCGCGACGCCACGCCGCAGGACGGCATGCTGGACAGCCAGGAGACCAAGACCTTCACCACCATGCTGGACCAGCAGATGAGCCAGAAGCTGGCCAAGCGCGGCATCGGCCTGGCCGACGTGCTGGTGCGCCAGCTGGGCGCGCAGGCGTCCGGGCAGGCGCTGGCCAAGGAAATGCAGTCGGGCGCCCTGGGCATCGGTTCCGAGCCGGGCGCCGCATCGGGCACAAGCGCCACCCGCTTGCAGCGCGACACCGACACCCTGTCGACCGACGGCGCGGCCAGCGCTTCGGGCGTCACTGGCAGCGCGCGCAGCAGCACCAGCGCCGGCAAGCCGGCCCACGTGCGCGCCTTCCAGGACAAGCTGGCCGACGCCGCCGAGGAAGCCGAGCGCGCCACCGGCGTGCCGGCCAAGTTCATGATGGGCCAGGCGGCGCTGGAAACCGGCTGGGGCAAGCGCGTGATCCGCAACAGCGACGGCAGCTCCAGCAATAACCTGTTCGGCATCAAGGCCGGCCCGGGCTGGAAGGGCAAGGTCGCCACCGCCGTCACCACCGAGTACGTGAATGGCCGCCCGCACACGCGCGTCGAAAAATTCCGCTCCTACGCCTCGCATGCCGAAGCGTTCAAGGATTACGCGAGGATGCTCAGCAATAACCCGCGCTACGAAAAAGTGCTGGCCCACGGCGGCGACGCCGCCACCTTCGCGCACGGCCTGCAGCGCGCCGGCTACGCCACCGACCCGCAATACGCGGCCAAGCTGTCGCGCATCATCAAGCACTCGCTGGCATGAGCGTGGCGTGATCGAAACGACAACAATAAAGTTCTGGCGTGTTTTGCCGACAACGACATAGTAGACAGGAATAAAAGCACATGTCCCTCCTTTCCATCGGCAAGTCCGGTCTGTATGCCGCCCAGGCGGCGTTGTCGACGACCGGCCACAACATCACCAACTCCAACGTGGCAGGCTACAGCCGCCAGGGCGTGGTGCAGGAAGCGTCGATCGCGATGGGGGGCAGCAATGGATTCATCGGCACCGGCACCCAGATCGCCCAGGTCAAGCGGTATTCGGACGAGTTCCTGAACGCCCAGGTGCGCACCGCCCAGGCGGGCAGCAGCGGGCTCGAAGCCTACCAGGCCCAGATCACCCAGATCGACAACCTGCTGGCCGACACCACGTCCGGCCTGTCGCCGGCGCTGCAGGATTTCTTTTCGGCGGTGCAGAACCTGACCGGCGACCGCGCCGGCGTGCCCTCGCGCGGCGCGCTGCTGACCTCGGCCGACACCCTGGCCGCACGCTTCCAGAGCATGAACGGGCGCCTGGAAGAGATCCGCCAGGGCGTGAATACCCAGATCACCTCCAGCGTCACCCTGGTCAACACCTATGCCTCGCAGATCGCCGAGCTGAACGACCAGATCGGCAAGCTGTCCTCGGGCGACAGCCTGAACCTGCCGAACGACCTGGTGGACAAGCGCGACCAGCTGATCATGGACCTGAACAAGCAGGTCAAGGCGAGCGTCATCCCGGGCGATAACAACATGCTGACGGTCTCGATCGGCAACGGCCAGCCGCTGGTGGTCGGGTCGAGCTCCTTCCAGCTGGTGGCCATGCAATCGGCCACCGACCAGACCCGCATCACGATCGGCTATGAAACCGGCGGCAAGCTCTCGCCGATGCCGGAAAGCGCGCTGACCGGCGGCGCCCTGGGCGGCGTGCTGGAATTCCGCACCAAGTCGCTCGACCTGGCGCAGAACTCGCTTGGCCGCATCGCGCTGGGCCTGGCCCAGACCTTCAACGACCAGCACCACCTGGGCCTGGATGCGAACGGCAATCCGGGCGGCGACTTCTTTACCATGGCGCCGGCCGAGGTCACCAAGAACATCCACAACAACCAGACCAGCACCACCAAGATCAGCGCGACCGTTACCGACGCGACCCAGCTCACCACCAGCGACTACAGGGTCGACTTCGACGGCAGCAACTACAACGTGGTGCGCCTGTCGGACAACAGGAAGACCGTGATCTCGCCGTTCCCGCAGACCACGCCGCAGACCATCGACGGCCTGGCCTTCTCGGTGAGCGGCGCGGCCGCGCAGGGCGACAACTTCCTGGTGCGCCCGACCATCGGCGGCGCCGCCAACCTGAAGCTGGTGCTGACCGACGTGTCCCAGGTCGCGGCCGCGGCGCCGATCGCCACCAGCATCCCGCTGACCAACAAGGGCACCGCCAGGATCAGCGAAGGTTCTGTCGACAAGAACTACCTCGGCTCGCCGCTGGGCAGCCCGGTCAACCTGGTCTACGACAGCGCGAGCGGCAACCTGGGCGGCTTCCCGGCCACCCAGGCGGTGACGATGACGGTGGGCGGCGTGACCACCACCATCCCGGCCGGCGGCAACGTGCCGTTCAAGGACGGCGCCAGCTACACGGTGGGCGGCATGAATTTTTCGCTGACCGGCACGCCGCAGCAGGGCGATACCTTCACCATCCAGCACAACAGCGGCGCCGGCGACACCCGCAACGCCAGCCTGCTGGGCGACCTGCAAACCAAAACGATCCTGGACAACGGCAAGGCGACCTACCAGTCGGCCTACGCCCACATCGTCAGCACGATCGGCAACAAGACCCGCGAAGTGCAGGTCAATGCCGAGGCCAGCGCGGCCCAGCTCGACCAGGCCAGCAAGGCGGCGCAGAACGTCTCGGGCGTGAACCTGGACGAGGAAGCGGCCAACCTGCTGAAGTACCAGCAGGCCTACCAGGCGGCCAGCAAGGTGATGCAGGTGGCCGACACCATCTTCAACGCACTGCTGCAGATCGGCCACTAAGCGCGCACTCAAGGAATCCGAACCATGTCCCTTCGCATCAGCACCAGCGCCATCTTCGATGCCGGCACCACGCAGCTGAACACGCTGCAGAGCCAGATCGCCAAGACCCAGATGCAGCTGTCGACCAACAAGCGCAACCTGACCGCGGCCGACGACCCGATCGCCACCGCGCGCGCGCTCGAGGTGACGCAGTCGCAGGCCATGAACACCCAGTTCGGCACCAACCGCAGCAATGCGAACGCCTCGCTGTCGCTGGTGGACAAGACGCTGCAGGACGTGACCGGCCAGATCCAGGACATCCAGACCCTGATCGTCACTGCCGGCAACGGCGGCTACGACGCCAGCAACCGCGAAGCCCTGGCGACCGAACTCGAAGGGCGCCTGACCGACCTGATCGGCCTGGCCAACACCGCCGACGGCACCGGCGGCTACCTGTTCTCGGGCTACCAGTCGACCACCCAGCCGTTCTCGAAGACCTCGACCGGCGCCGCCTACCAGGGCGACCAGGGCCAGCGCACCCTGCAGGTCGGCTCGGCGCGCAAGATGGCGATCAGCGAAACCGGCAGCGCGATCTTCGAAGCCATCCCGACCGGCAACGGCCGCTTCACGACCGCGGCCGCGAACACCAACACCGGCTCCGGCATCGTCTCGCCGGGCGCGGTGGTCGACAGCAGCCAGCTCAACGGCCACAGCTACGAGATCAAGTTCGGCGTTGCCGGCACCCCGGCGGCGACCACCTACACCGTGACCGACAAGTCGGCCTCGCCGCCGGTCGACGTGCTGGCCAACCAGCCCTATACCGCGGGCGCCGCCATTTCCTTCGGCGGCATGTCGATGGACGTCAAGGGCGCGCCGGCCGACGGCGACAGCTTCAGCGTCGAGCCCAGCGCCAAGCAGTCGGTGTTCACCACCATCACCAAGCTGATCCAGACCCTGCGCACCCCGGCCGACGGCTCGGACGGCAAGGCGGCCCTGGCCAACGGCCTGAACATCGCTTCGTCGAACATGAAGAACGCGCTGGACAATGTGCTGACGGTGCAGGCCTCGGTGGGCGCGCGCATGAAGGAACTCGACAACCTCGACAGCACCGGGGACGACCTCAACATCCAGTACCAGACCACCCTGAGCAACCTGCAGGACCTCGACGTGGTGAAGGCGATCTCGCTGTTCGCGCAGCAGCAGCAGACCCTGCAGGCGGCGCAGATGTCGTTCAAGACGATGTCTGGCCTGTCCTTGTTCAACTACATCACTTGATTGCGTGGCAAACTTGCCCAGATTCATGTGCGCCCAAGCCCTGCCTCAGGAATAAGAAACTCCCAATGACCGGCCGCCAGCTTCCGCTTCGGCCCGGTTCGTATGACGGCGCATTTCATTGCTGTTGATGTCGTTTTTTAACGTATCAACATGCGAAATGCGCGATCAACTCCACGAACTCGACCCGGCACAGGTCCGGGTCAACCAGCCCCTGCAATGGGACGTCTTTTCCGCCCAGGGCGGACGCCCCGAAGCCGAAGTTCGAAGCGCCGGCCCGCGTCTACTGATGGGCACGGCCGGCATGCCGCTGGGCGAGCCGGTGCCGCGCGATACCACGCTGCCGAAGTTCGCCATCGACGCGATCGTCGGCAAGGGCCGGGTCATGGTGCTGGTGGATCCCGGCCGCCTGTTCGGGGCCGGGTGAGGGGGCATTACAGGAAATCGAATTCGTGCTTTTCCTGGAATTCGATGCGGATGAATGGGCGCGAGGCGATCAGGAATCGCAGCTGCCTGGCATACTTCCTGAGGTAGTACAGGTAGTTCCGGCCATTCACGATCTTCTTCACCCGGACGCCCATGGCATCGATACTCGAAGAGAGGCTGGCGGGCGTCAGGCCGATCGGATAGGGCACCAGCGCCTTCACGGGGAAGAATCGTTCCTGGAAATACTCCCCACTTGTCCGCAACGACGTAGACCGGGTACAGGTTCCGGACCAGCATTTCGGCAGCCGCTCTGGTCACGAAATACCCATGGGCGCAGACCCCGCGATAGGCCTCGTAGAGGCAGCGGCCGTCATCCAGTTGCAGCCTGGTCGCGCCATCGTAGCGCTGCACATGATTCAGCAGCACGGCGACCGCCGTTTCACCCGTATAGCGCTGCGCCAGGTCCGACAGGATCGCCGGCAAGCCGTCGTCGAGGATCCTGGCGTCGTCTTCGAGGACCAGGGCATAGGGGATGTCCTCCGCGACCATCTTTTGATAGATGCCCAGGTGGCTGAGCGCGCAGCCGATTTCCCCTTTCGACAGTTCGCGATTGAAGAGGCTGACGGCTTTTTTGCGATCGTAGGATGCTTCCAGTTCTTCAGCCGATAATGCTGCCCCGTGCACCGCCTGCATTACCGAAAACGGCATGGCCAGCTTCTGCAATTGGCTTTCCAGATGTTCCCGCCGGTTCCTGTCTTTCGGCAGGCTGATAATGAAGGTGTGTATGTTCGTTTGCGTGTTCACGGGGTTCGCACCGGTCCTTGTATGCATATTTTTTATGCAACTAATTGTCGCGGCGCATTATAGGGTTGTCACCGGATCGGTGCAACCGGATTTGTTTTTCGATTTGTAAGCGGATGGAGAGAGCCGGGCAGGTGCGCCCGGCTGCGGGAAAGGGGAGGTGACTGTCCCCCGCGGCCCCGGCTTTTTATGCCAGATCCGTGCGGCGGAGCGTGCCGACGGCCTGTTCGACCGACGAAGCGTGTTCGCACATCGCTCCGACCGCGGATGCGCTTTGCTCGGCCAGCAGCACCGTCTGGCGGGTGGTCTGCTCGATCTCGTGGATCGTCCCTTTCATCTGCTCGATGCCGTCGCGCTGCGCCTGGCTGGCGTCGGCGATGGCGGCCATGATGCCGGCTGCCTGCTTGACCGAGGCGACGATCTCGTCCATGGCCTTGCCGGCTTCGTCGACCAGTTTTCCGCCCGCGGTCACGCGCACGACGGAATCGTCGATCAGGTGCCTGACCTCTTTCGCGGCCTGGGCGCTGCGCTGGGCGAGGTTGCGGACTTCCGCCGCGACCACGGCGAAACCCCGGCCTTCTTCGCCGGCGCGCGCCGCTTCGACGGCGGCGTTCAGCGCCAGGATATTGGTCTGGAAGGCGATGCCGTCGATGACGCTGATGATGTCTTCGATCTTGCGGGAGCTGGACTGGATCGCATCCATGGTCTGGACCACGTTGGCGACCACCTCGCCGCCCTTGACGGCCATCGTCGAGGCCGACGACACCAGCTGGCTGGCGTGCGCGGCATGGTCGACGTTGCGCTTGACCGTCACCGTCAGGTGCTCGATCGCCAGCGCCGCCTGGCCCAGCCGCGATGCCTGCGCCGTCGCCTTGGCCGACAGGTCCGCGCTGCTGGACGCCACCGCGCCCGAGGTTTCGGTGATGAGGTGCATGTCGCGCGCCACCTCGTCCGCGCTGGTGCGCATGGTCCGCAGGGTGTCCTGCAGCAGGGCCGCGCCCTGCGTCACCGCGGCGCTATCGTGCTGCAATTTCCACGCGAGATAGCCGAGAACGGCGGCTTCGACCACGACATACACCGCGTGCAGCAGGACGATGCCGATGCCGGGGCGGGTGAAGCACAGTGCGGGAAAGCCCCACTCCTGCAGGTAATTGAAAGTCAGGTGATGGACCGCGGCGGTCAGCGCGGCGGCGATGATCACGCGCCAGTCCTGGTAGCACACCAGGAAAGCCAGCAGGACGAAGATGCCGAAGTGAAGTTCGGTCTTGCCATGCGCCTGATGGATATGGAGCGCGCAAAAGAGCATCAATGCCACGGCGACGGACATCCGCGTGACCAGCTTGTGCGGCACGCTCAGGATGAGGACAGTGGGCAGGAGGGCAAGCGGGATGCCGGCAAGCAGCGCCAGCATCATCGTACCGTCGATGACCGACAGTCCGAGCGCGGTGGCGAACAAGGCCCACAGCACGACGAGGAATAATTTGTTGGCGCCTCCTGCCTCAGCGCCGCTGGCATGCCGGGAGAGATTCACTTGCTTTCATCCTTTGCAATGTAGGTTTAATCCTACGAATGCTACATGGATAGACAAGTGGAAATTCTCTCCAAATTTCACAAAGCCGCGGCAAATCGGCCTTACGCAACGCCCGGGCAGTCAGGAAATCTACGACGCCGGAACGATGGCGGCCGGCGCCGGCGGCGGTTTCGGCTGCCCCGGCCGCTCGCCGCCGGTGCGCGGAATCCGCCGGCTCGCTTCGATGCCCTGGTTGAACAGGTTCTGCAGCGGCGTGCCCAGGTAGGGAAGCGTCAGGCTGATCACCAGGAAGCCCGCGCCCAGCGTGATCGGGAAGCCGATGCCGAACAGGTTCAGCTGCGGCGCGGCGCGGGTCAGGATCGCCAGCGCGACGTTGGTGATCAGCATGGCGGCGATGATGGGCATGCCGATCTGCAGGCCGGCCGAGAAGATGCGGCTGCCCCAGCGCACCATCTCGAGCGGCGCAGCGAGCGACATCGGGGTGGCGGAAATCGGCAGGGTGAAGAAGCTTTCGACCAGCGCCTGCACCAGCACCAGGTGGGCGTTCATGGCGAGGAAGGCCATGGTCGCGACCAGGGCCAGGAACTGGCTGATGGCCGAGGAGCGGCCGGCCGAAGTCGGGTCGAAGAAGCTGGCGAAGCCGAGGCCCATGGTCGAGCTGGCGACCTCGCCGGCGAATTCGACGGCGGCGAACACCAGGCGCATCGCGAAGCCCATCGACACGCCGATCAGCAGCTCCTGGGCCAGGATCAGGATCCCGGCCCAGGAAGTCGGGTCGACCGCCGGGATGCCGGGAATGGTCGGCGCGACGATCGCCGCCAGCAGCACGCCGAGGCTCAGCTTGACCAGCATCGGTACGCCGGTATTGCCGAACACCGGCGCCGCCGTCACCAGGCCGAGGATGCGCGTCAGGGGCCACAGCAGGCCCCCGATCCAGGCATACAGCTCGGTCGTGGTGAAGGAAATCACCGCGCCATCAACCGATCATTCCGGGAATGCCGGTGAACACGCTGCGCATGTAGTCCGTCATCACGGTCAGCATCCACGGACCGGCCAGCACCAGCGCGACGAACACGCCGACCAGCTTGGGAATGAAGGACAGGGTCTGTTCGTTGATCTGGGTGGCGGCCTGGAAGATGCTGACCACCAGGCCGATGATCAGGGCCACCAGCAGCAGCGGGGCGGACACCATCAGGGTGACTTCCATGGCCGTGCGGCCCATCGCGATGACGCTTTCCGGAGTCATGCTCGCATCCTTAATTGAAACTCTGGCTAATTGAAACTTTGAGACAGGGAGCCCAGCAGCAGTTGCCAGCCGTCGACCAGCACGAACAGCATCAGCTTGAACGGCAGCGAGATCACCGCCGGCGACATCATCATCATCCCCATCGACATCAGCACGGAGGCGACCACCATGTCGATGATGAGGAAGGGGATGAAGATCGCGAAGCCGATCTGGAATGCGGTCTTCAGTTCGCTCGTGATGAAGGAAGGGATCAGGACCCGCAGCGGCACGTCTTCCGGCCCTTGCAGCGCCGGCGTGCGCGAGATCTTCACGAACAGCGCCAGGTCCGACTGGCGGGTCTGCTTCAGCATGAAGCCCTTCAGCGGCGCGGCGGCCTTGTCCATCGCCTCGCCCATCTGGATCCGGTTTTCCTGCAGCGGCACATAGGCTTCGGTGTAGATGCGGTCAAACGTAGGGCCCATCACGAACAGGGTCAGGAACAGGGCCAGGCCGACCATCACCTGGTTCGGCGGCGCGGTCTGGGTGCCGAGCGCCTGGCGCAGCAGCGACAGCACGATGATGATGCGGGTGAAGCTGGTCATCATCAGCAGGGCCGCCGGGATGAAGGTCAGCGCCGTCATCAGCAGCAGGGTCTGGACCGGCAGCGAATACGCGGTGCCGCCGCCCGGCGCGGGGCTGGTGGTGAAGGCGGGGATGGCGGGCGCTGCGATCGCCGTTGCAGCTGCGGCCAGCGACAGGCCGGTCAGGGCCGCCGCCAGCAGGAATGTTTGTTTACGCATTTACTTACGTTTGTCGATGGTCTGCTTCAGCCAGTCGGCGAAGCTGTTCGCGGGCTGCGTGTGGGGCGCGAGCGTGGCGCCGGCCGCGCCCATGTCGGCGTTCTCCTGTTTCGGCATCGTCGCCAGCGCATTGATGCGGCCCGGCGAAGCGCCCACCACGATCCACTGGTCGCCGACTTCCACCACCAGCACGCGCTCGCGTCCGCCGAGGTTGAGGGCGCCGACCACGCGCAGGTTGGCGTTGCCGCCGCCGGCCTTCGGGCCGTAGCGCTTCAGGAACCAGGCCAGGGCGCCGAGCACGCCCAGCACCACGATCAGGGCCAGCAGGGTCTGCAGCAGGCTGCCGGTGGCCGAACTGGCCGGCATGCTCACGGGACCGGCAGCGGGCGCGGGACGGTTGGCGGCGCCGCCGCCGACCGTGGTCTCGGGTGCCGCCGGGCTGGCCGGATTCATTGCCGGCGCGTTGGCGGCCGGGGCAGGGACGGCGGCTGCTTCCGCGGCCGGCGCGCCCGGCGCTTGCGCGGGTGCGGGTGCGGGGCCTGCGCTGGCGCCGCGGACTGCGGTGGACGCACCGGCGGCGCCGGCGGGACGGCGCGGCTGCGGCGCCGATGTGGTGGACTGGGTCGGCGCCGGGGCATTGTCCGCGGCGTGCTGTGCGGCAGCCGGAGCGGGAGCCGGCGCAGCGGCGGCCTGCGTTGCGGGAGCCGAAGAAGGAGCGGCCGCGCTGCCCGCAGTCCCATCCTGCGCCGCGCAGGCGGCCAGCGGCAGGGAGAGGGCGAGGATGGTCAGCAGGCGCGCAGTCGTCGTCATTTATTCAGTTTGCGGATACGCTCGGACGGCGTGATGATGTCGGTGAGGCGGATACCGAACTTGTCGTTCACCACCACCACCTCGCCCTGGGCGATCAGGCAGCCGTTCACGAGCACGTCCATCGGCTCGCCGGCCAGGCCGTCCAGTTCCACCACCGAGCCCTGCGCAAGCTGCAGCAGGTTCTTGATGGCGATCTTGGTGCGTCCCAGTTCCACCGTCAGCTGGACCGGGATATCGAGGATGAAGTCGATGTCGTTCGGGGTGTCCGGGCGGGCGCCCTTGTTCGAAAAGTCCTGGAACACGGCGGCGCTGGGCGCCTGCTGCTGGCTTGCGAGCGCGGCGGCTTCCGCGGCCGCCTGCTCGGCGATGGCGGCGCCCCAATCGTCGTCGAGGCTGCTCTGGTCGTCTTGGGTGTCGGACATGTACTTCTCCTGTATTACGCTTGCGCGGCGCCGACGGGACCTGGCCCGGCGCCGTCTTTATTGAAGGTTTCGCTATTGGCGATGAGTCTTTCGACTTTCAGCGCGTACTGCCCGTTCGACACACCGTAGGTGCAGTCCATCACGGGCACGCCGTCGACGGTAGCCTGGATGACTTCCGGAACCGAGATCGGGATCACGTCGCCGACCTTCATGTTCAGGATTTCGTCGAAGTTCGCCTTGCCGTGGCCCAGCATGGCCACCAGTTCCACCTCGGCCACCTGGATCTGCTGCGTCAGCAGGCGGATCCAGCGCTTGTCCACCTCCAGGGCCTCGCCCTGGATGCTGGAAGTCAGCGCATCGCGGATCGGTTCGATCATCGAATACGGCATGCAGAAGTGGATCTGGCCCGACACCGAACCGAGCTCGATGGTGAAAGTGGACGATACCACGACTTCGTTCGGGGTGGCGATGTTCGCGAACTGCGTGTTCATCTCCGAACGGATGTATTCGAATTCGATCGGATAGACCGGTTCCCAGGACTTGGCATAGGCCTCGAACACGATGTCGAGGATGCGCATGATGATGCGCTGCTCGGTCTGGGTAAAGTCGCGGCCCTCCACGCGGGTGTGGAAACGGCCGTCGCCGCCGAACAGGTTATCGACCAGCAGGAACACCAGGCCCGGATCGAAGACCATCAGCGCGGTGCCGCGCAGGGGCTTCATGTGGATCAGGTTCAGGTTGGTCGGGACCACCAGGTTGCGGATGAATTCGCTGTACTTCGAGACGCGCACCGAGCCCACCGAGACTTCGGCGCTGCGGCGCAAAAAGTTGAACAGGCCGACCCGCAGATACCTGGCGAAACGCTCGTTGATGATCTCGAGCGTCGGCATGCGGCCGCGGACGATCCGCTCCTGCGTTGCCAGGTTATAGGTGCGGACTCCCGAGGTGTCTTCAGGAGTCGCGACATCGTCCTGATCGCCGTTGACCCCTTTTAAGAGGGCATCGACTTCTTCCTGTGAGAGAAAATTATCGGCCATGCTGCTTTACTGGTAGATAACGCTGGTTGAATTACTGAATGATGAACGAGGTGAACAGGACGTCCGAGACTTCCTGCTCGTCGCCATGCTCGGCGAACGGCAGCTTCACCGCGGCCAGGATCTCGCCGGCCAGTTGCTGCTTGCCTTCGACCGTGTTGATCTCGGACGCTTTCTTGCCTGACAGGAGCAGCAGCACGCGGCTGCGCACCTTGGCCATGTTCTTCTTGATGGCCTCGGCCTGCTCGGCGCCGTCGACCTGCAGCGTGAACGCCACCTGCAGGTACTGGTCGCCGTTTTCCGGCTGCAGGTTCACGGTGAAGGGCTCGACCGCCAGGTACTCGGGAGGATGCTCTTCCTTTTTCTTCTTGCTGCTGCCGCCGCTGTCGTGGCTCTTCTTGGCCGGCGTGGACGACTCCTCGCTGCTGCCGTGCATGAAGTACCAGCCGGCGCCGCAGCCCAGGCCGAGCACGAGCACGGCCGCGCCGATCATCACGAACAATTTGTTCTTGCCGCCTGCCGGCGCCGCCGCTGCCTCCGCTTTCGGATCAGCCTTCATTTTTGGATTCGCTTTCAAGATACCTCGGTCCCACTGTGGATCGTCCCGTCATTATGTCATTATCGGGAAAAAGTGCGCAGGGGCAATGATTGAAAAGAGGGGGGATCGGGGGCTATCTCGTTGTTTCTTGACGGTTTTGATGGCGATGTGACCACGATGCGGGGTGGGCATCACATGCCCACGCATGACGTTCGCACATCGTTGGCCTCACTACGCGAAGGTATCGACCATGCCGCGGTCGCCCAGGATCGCGGTGCGGGTCGCGGGACGGGTAGCCGGTTCCTCGACCCCGCTGCCGTTATCGCCACGGCCGCGGCCATTGTTGCCGAAACCGCCACCGTTGCGCGCCGCCTGCTCCTGGCCCTGGCGGCCGTCCGGCATGCCGGCGTTGACCGTGGCGTTGCCCAGCGCGATGCCGCTTTCGCTCATCATCTCGCGCAGGCGCGGCAGGGCGTTCTCGAGGGCCTGGCGCACTTCTTCCTGGTTCGCCGAGAAGGTCACGCTGGCCTGGTCGTTGCTCACCGATAGCACCACCTGCAGCGGGCCGAGGTCCGGCGGGTTCAGCGTCAGCGAGGCGGTCTGCTCTTCGCTGCCGGCCATGTAGACGATCTTCTGGCCGACCTGGTTTTCCCAGGCTCCCGTGCCGACGCGCGCGCCGAGGCGGTCGGCGGCGCCGGCTGCGGCCTGCACGGCTTCCATCACGGCCGGCTGGGCCTGGACCAGTGCGGCGGCGGCGGGGACCGGCTCGCGCACGGCCGTCTCGCGCGCCTGCTGCAGGCTCAGTTCAGCGGTATCGAGTTGTACTTCGGCCTGGCCCTTGCCGGCGCCGGCCGCCAGCGCGGCGCGCAGGTCGGCGCCCAGCCTGGCGCCGGCGCCCGTGGCCTTGTCGTCCGCGCCGAGGGCGGCGCCGGTGGCGGCGAGGGCCGGATTGCTCAGGGCCGCGGTATCGGAGAAGGCCTTGCCGGCGGTGGTGGCGATGCCGGCACGGTCCTTCGACACCGATTTCATCGCCGCCTGCAGGGCCGCCAGTTGGGCGGCGTCGCCGCGCTTGCCCTTGCCGGCAGCACCGCCCAGGGCATCGAAAGCCTGGGCCGCGGCGCCGGTGGCGCCTTTCTCGTCCCTGGCCGGCTGCTGCAGGCTCGCCATCAGGGCCAGCATGGCGCTGGCCGGATCGCCGGCCTGGCCCGATTGCGCATCGTCCTTGCCGTCTTCGCTGCCGGCGTCGTCGCTGTCCCTGGCTTCGGCGGCCTTGTCGGCGTCGGCCGGCTTGCCTGGCTGCTCCGGCTTGGCGGCCTGCTGCGGCGCCTCGGCGCCGTCGGGCTGGGCCGGCTTGTCGGCGGCCTGCGGCTTCGGCGCTTCCGCCTTCGGCGCCGGCGCCGGCGCCGGGGCGGGCGCGAAAGCGGGCTGGCGCAGCTCCATTTCGTTCGACAGCATGGCGCTGAATTGCGCGCCGTCGCCGTTCGCGGAGGCGCCATTGCGCTGGGCCTGGGCCGGGCTGTTCGTGTTCAGCTGGATCGGGAGGGAAGTGGTCTGCATGATCGTCTCGTTCAGTGCCGCATTCAGCGTTGGATTCGCGCGGTCCGGGCCGCGAAATCGTCCATCATCTTCTGGTCGCGCTTGGTCTCGATCGCCAGCGCCTGGGCCGCCGCGCGTTCGTTCAGGGTGCGGTAGGAAAGGCGCTTGCGCTCGGCCTCCTGCAGGGCCTTGCGCTCGGTGTCGGCCTTGTACTGCGCATGCTTGATCACTTCCTTCTGGCCGTTGACCGCGTTGTCCAGCTTGCCCATGAAGGCCACGAAGTTGGCGTAGGCGAAGGGCGTGATCCCGTTCATCTGGGCCTGGTCCAGGCGGTCCGCATAATCCTGGCGGTAGCCTAGCAGCATCTGCAGCTTCTGCTCCGCTTCCTCGAGCGCCTTCAGCGCCGCGCCCAGGCGGCGGGCGCGGTCGTCGGACTCGCGCTGGGCGAGGTCGATCAGGGTCTCGAGTGCGGATGGGTTGGCCATGATGATCAAGTATATCGGCCGGGCGTGTCATCCAATCAGCCGAACAGAGAGGTCAATTCCCCCAAACTCTGCAGCATGTCGGTGTTGTCGTGGATTTCCTGGCACAGGAAGGCTTCGATGCGCTCGTGCAGGGCGATCGCCTTGTCCAGCACCGGGTCGGTGCCCGGCACGTAGGCGCCCACGCTGATCAGGTCGCGCGCGCGCTCGTAGCGCGAATACAGCTGCTTGAGCGTGCGCGCCGCCTGCTGGTGTTCGCGCGAGGTGATGCCGTGCATCGCGCGCGAGATCGACTGCTCGATGTCGATCGCCGGATAGTGGCCGGCTTCGGCCAGCTTGCGGTTCAGGACGATGTGGCCGTCGAGGATGCCGCGCGCCGCGTCGGCGATCGGGTCCTGCTGGTCGTCGCCTTCGGACAGCACGGTGTAGAAGGCGGTGATCGAGCCGCCGCCTTTCTGGCCGTTGCCGGCGCGTTCGACCAGCACCGGCAGCTTCGCGAACACCGACGGCGGATAGCCCTTGGTGGCGGGCGGCTCGCCGATGGCCAGGGCGATCTCGCGCTGCGCCTGCGCGTAGCGGGTCAGCGAATCCATGATCAGCATGACATTCTTGCCCTCGTCGCGGAAGTGCTCGGCGATCGCGGTGGCATAGGCGGCGCCCTGCATGCGCAGCAGCGGCGGGGAGTCGGCCGGCGCGGCCACCACGACGGAGCGGGCCAGGCCTTCCTGGCCCAGGATCTGCTCGATGAATTCCTTCACCTCGCGACCCCGTTCGCCGATCAGGCCGACCACGATCACGTCGGCCGTGGTGTAGCGCGCGATCATCCCCAGCAACACCGACTTGCCGACGCCGGTGCCGGCGAACAGGCCGAGGCGCTGGCCGCGGCCGACGGTGAGCATCGCATTGATGGCGCGCACGCCGACGTCGAGCGTCTCCGAGATCGGCGCGCGCTCCAGCGGGTTGATCGGGCGCGCGTTCAGCGGGCCCATGTCGGTGGCGTCGAGCGGGCCCTTGCCGTCCAGCGGGCGGCCGGCGCCGTCGACCACGCGGCCCAGCAGGCCCCAGCCGACCGGCAGGTGGCGTGCGCGGTCCATCGGGCGGCGGCGCGGGTGATCCACGCTGCCGGGCTTCGGCACGCTCGGTTCGACCGGGAACACGCGCGAGCCGGGCACCACGCCTTCGACATCGCTCTGCGGCATCAGGAACAGGCGCTCGCCTTCGAAGCCGACCACTTCGGCCTCGATGCGCGCGCCCGATGCGACCGGGATGGTGCAGGCGCTGCCCACCGCCAGCTTCAGGCCGACGCATTCCATCACCAGCCCGGCCACGCGCGTGACGCGGCCCGAGACCTGCATCGGCTCGACGAAATCGAGCACGTTGCCGCAGTCCTTCAGGTAGGACTTCCAGCGGGCGGTGTGGCGGTCGTCGCTTTTCGAGCCGATCATGCCAGCCACTGCACGTCACGGCCCAGCGCATGCGACAGGCGCTGCCAGCGCGAGGCGATCTGGGCGTCGATCTGGTTGCTGGCGGTGTCGATGCGGCAGCCGCCGCGCGCGACATTGCCATCCTCGACGATGCGCCAGCCGCTCTTGTCGAGCTCATGGCCGATGCTGCCGCGGACGATCAGGGCGTCTTCCGGATGCAGGATCAGGAGGGCCGGCTGCTGCAGGGTCGGCAGGTAGTCGACCGCTTCGCGCACCACCGGCAGGATCAGTTCGGGGCGCACGTCGAAGGCGGTGCGCACCATGTTCTTCGCCAGGTGCAGGGCCAGTTCGAGCACGTCGGCGGCGATGGCTTCGTCGGCCCGGGTGACGGCGTCGCCGAATTCGGCGGCGATGCCTTGCAGGTGCGCCAGTTCGGCGGCGGCCTCCTGGCGCCCCATCGCCAGGCCGTCTTCATAACCGCTGGCGTGGCCGGTGGCGAGACCCGCTTCGTGGCCTTCGGCATAGCCCTGCTGGCGCGCCGCCTCGCGGATCGCTTCCAGCTCTTCTTCGCTGATCATCGGCGCCACCGGTGCCGGTGGTTCCATCGCGCGCTGGGCAGCCATGGCCTGGGCGTGGGCCGCGGCGGCGGCGGCTTCGGCAGCCTGGCGCTCGGCCACGGCACTGGCGCGCTGGTCGCCGAAGGAGGTCATTTCCCAGCGCTTGAACATGGGCTGGAAGTCTTTCGAATTCACCATCAGACGAACGAGTCCTCACCTTTGCCGCCCAGGACGATCTGGCCTTCGTCGGCCAGGCGGCGGACGATCTGCAGGATCTGCTTCTGCTGGGATTCCACTTCGGACAGGCGCACCGGCCCCTTCGATTCGAGGTCTTCGCGCATCATCTCGGCCGCACGCTGCGACATGTTCTTGAAGACCTTCTCGCGCAGGTCCTGCGAGGCGCCCTTCAGCGCGATGATCAGCATCTCGGACTGCACTTCGCGCAGCAGCAGCTGGATGCCGCGGTCGTCGATGTCGATGATGTTATCGAACACGAACATCTCGTCCATGATCTTCTGCGCCATGTCGTTGTCGTAGTTCTTGATGTTCTCCATGACCGAGCTTTCCTGGTCGCCGCTCATGAAGTTCAGGATCTCGGCCGCGGCGCGCACGCCGCCCAGCGAGGACTTCTTGATGTTCTCGTTGCCCGACAGGAGTTTCGTCAGCACGTCGTTCAGTTCGCGCAAGGCGGCGGGCTGCACGCCGTCCAGGGTGGCGATACGCAGCACCACGTCGTTGCGCAGGCGGTCCGTGAAATGGGCCAGGATCTCGCAGGCCTGGTCGCGCTCGAGGTGGACCAGGATGGTGGCGATGATCTGCGGGTGCTCGTTGCGGATCAGTTCCGCGACCGACTGCGAGTCCATCCACTTCAGGCTCTCGATGCCGGAGGCGTCCTTGCCGCCCAGGATGCGGTTCAGCAGCACGGCGGCCTTGTCGTCGCCCAGCGCCTTGGTCAGCACCTGGCGGATGTACTCGTCCGAATCCAGGCCCACGGTCGACTGCAGGTCGACGCGCTCGCGGAAGTCGGTCAGGACCGCCGTCACCTCGTCGTGCTGCACCGCCTTCATCTGCGCCATCGCCGCGCCCAGCTTGAGCACTTCGCGCGGGCCGAGGAAGCGCATCACTTCCGCCGCTTCGGATTCGCCCAGGGCCAGCATCAGGATGGCCGCCTTGTTGATGTTGTCTTTGTCCTTGTCGCTCATGTTATTCCGCGCCCAGCCATTCCTTGATTACGTTTGCCACGATGCGCGGGTCATTCTGCGCCAGGGTCTTGGCCATCTCCAGGTTGCTCTTGTAGACGATGACCTGCTTCTGTTCTTCCGCTTCACGCGCGATCCGCGCCAGCTCCTCGTGGTCCGGTTCCGGTTCCGGCTCCGGCTCGACCGGTTCCGGCTCCGGCGGCATCTCGACCGCCTGGTCGAATTTCTTCATCACCGGCTTGAGCACCGGGCGCAGGATGCGGTACCAGAGGAACAGCAGCACCATCGCGATGAACACCCATTTCGCGACGTCCTTCGCCAGCGGCAGGTTGTTCGGGTCTTTCCACCAGTCCGGGACGGTATCGGCCGGCTTGTCGATGCCGTCGAACGGGGCGTTGGCCACGTTCAGGGTGTCGCCCCGGGCCTGGTTGTAGCCCATCGCCTGCTTGACCAGTTCATTGATCTGCGCGACTTCGGCGGCGCTCAGCGGCTTGATCGCGACCTTGCCGGTCTTCGGATCGACGCTGCGGCGGTAGTTGACCACCACGCCCACGGTCAGGCGCTTGATGCCGCCCATCGGCTTCTGCTCGAAGCGCAGGGTCTTGTCGACTTCGTAGTTGGTGGTCGCGTTCTTGCTGGTCGGGCCGGTGCTGGCCTGCTGGCCGGCCGCGGGGGCGCCGCCTTCGATCGGCGCGGTGGCCACGCCCGGCGGCTGGTTCGACAGCGCGCCCGGGATGCCGGACGGGTTCTGGGTGCCCGGACCGCTCGACTCGGAGGTCTGCTGGCTGCGGATCGCCTGCGGCTCCGGCGGCGAATTCGGCTTGTACATCTCGGCGGCGGTGTCGACCTGGGCGAAGTCCACTTCGGCGGTCGCTTCGGCGCGCACGTTGTTCTGGCCGACGATCGGGGCGATGATCGACTCGACCTGCTTGACGATGTTCTGCTGCAGGGCTTCAACGTACTTCAGCTGGTTCGGGTCGAGCTGCTTGCCGTTCTTCGCGCTGGTATCGGAGAGCAGGGTGCCGTTCTGGTCGACCACGGTCACGTTGGACGGGGTCAGTTCCGGCACCGAGGACGCCACCAGGTGCACGATGGCGCTGACCTGGGCCTGGTCGAGGGCGCGGCCCGGCTGCAGGTTGAGCAGGACCGAGGCGGTCGGTTTCTGTTGCTCGCGCACGAACACCGACGCCTTCGGCATCGCCAGGTGCACGCGCGCCGAGGCGACCGCGGACACGGCCTGGATCGAATTCGCCAGTTCGCCTTCCAGCGAGCGCTGGTAGTTGACCTGTTCGACGAACTGCGAGGTGCCCAGCTTCTGGTTCTCGAGCAGCTCGAAGCCGACGTTGCCGGCGCGCGGCAGGCCCTGGGCGGCCAGCTTCAGGCGCACATTGTGGACCTGCTCGGCCGGGACCAGGATCGCGGTGCCGCCATCGGAAAACTTGTACTTGACCCCCATCTGGTCGAGCGAAGCGGTGATCGCGCCGCCGTCGCGGTCGCTGAAATTCGAGAACAGGACCTTGTACTCGGGCGCCGAGCTCCACAGCCAGATCGCGGCGATGACGGCCATCGCGGCCGCAATCGCGCCGCCGATGACGACGCGCTTGCCCATCGGGGTTTCCCAATACTTCGGCTTGGGTTCGGCCCGGGCGCCGAGGTCATCGTCGAGAAGTGGTTCCGCTGCTGTTGCCATGGTGGTTGGTCGGGGATTGGGATATGGGGTAGTTGAACGCCATTATGAAGCCGTAGGGCAACATTCAAACAGGAGAAAAGGGGGATGTTTACGGTGCTGCTCGAAGGCAACCATTGCCGGGGCGCTGATATTCTGACAGCCTGAATGAACTTGTTCTCAAGAGGCGGACATGAATATCGGCGGAATCGACAGCAGCCGCATCGAAGCGATGATGGCGCAACTGAAGGCGGCGGCCACCAAGCCGGCCATGCCATCGGCCGCGTCGGCGCTGAACGCCGGCGGCATCGGCGGCATCGGCGGCCTGGGCAAGGCCGGCGGCGCGGAAGGCGTGGAATCGTCGTCGAAGGTCAGCTTTTCGGATGCCCTGAAAGCCCAGCTGGAAAACGTCAGCAACGCCCAGAACCAGGCCGACGACCTGGGCAAGCGCTTCGCGTCCGGCGACGATTCGGTCAGCCTGTCCGACACCATGATCGCGATGCAGAAGGCCAGCATCACCTTCCAGGCGACCGTGCAGGTGCGGAACAAGCTGGTGTCGGCCTATCACGACATCATGAACATGCAAGTCTAAATTCGGGGTCAGAGCACATTTCGCCGCCAATTCGGGGTCAGAGCTCTTTTTTCGGCAATATCGTCTGGACAACAAAAAACAAGCCGCTCTCGTTGTTCCCACTGGGAGCGGCGAGAGCGGCTTAATTTATTGTTGCGGCGGAATTGATCAGAAAAGTGCTCTGACCCCGAATTTCGCTCAAAAAGTGCTCTGACCCCGAATTTTGGGTTAAACGAGGCCCGCCAGGCGGGCGTTGCGTTCGCGCTCGAGCTTGGTGATGTAGCGCTGCACGGCAGCCAGGTTGCCGCGCGAGATGTCGATGAACTGGCAGCCGAGGCGGCGGTTGGTCTTGTTGTTCAGTAGCGTCATGTCCAGCGAGTTGCGGATCTGCAGCGAGGTCATCACCGGGCCGATCTCCGGCAGCTCCAGCCGGCAGCCGACGTAGGTCTGGCCGATGGTCGTGCCGAGCACCTGCTTGTTGTCGAGGATGGCGATGCCGCCGCAGCTGATGTCGGCCAGAGGGAAGGTTTCCAGCTTGCCGCCCAGTTCGGCCGGCAGGGGGATGGTCACGCGCACCGGATTGCTGACCGGGGTCGCCATCCGGTAGAACTCGCGCCGCTGCAGGCGGATCATGCTGGTCGGGAGGTTGGCGCGCACCGCGGTGCTGCCCTCGTAGCTGATTTCGCCCAGGCCGTCCGCGCCGAACAGGATGCGGATCTTGTCGAGCGAGGTCTCGCAGCGCACCGTGCCGGCGGCCGCCATGCGCTGGATCTGGTCGCGGCTGACCGGACGGTCCAGGATCATGGTGTTGGTGTCCGGATCGACGTCGAGGATCGAGGTGACGCAGACGTCGGCCTCGCCCCTGATCAGGACACGGACCAGCTGGTTCTTTTCGGAGATCTGGCGCAGCAGCGCGACGATTTCCCGGCGCGACTCGACTTCGTAGTCGTGCCAGGCTTCAAGTTCGGCATCAGTGATTGCTTGCATCTGTTCCAACCGGTGATTCTTCTGGTTGCAGGAGTCGCGTCGTGTCCGGAGGCGGGGGCAGGGCCTGACCGGTGGTTTGCGCTGACTCAATATAATATAGCCATGCTAACAGTTCGGCAATGGCGCGATACAGGGCGGGTGGAATCTGGCGGTCGAGATCGACTTCCATCAGCAGCGCCACCAGCTCCTTCGATTCGTGCACGAACACGCCAGCGCCGCGCGCCCGCTCGATGATCTGCTCGGCCACCAGACCATGGCCCTTGGCCACGACCTTCGGCGCCGCGTCGCCGGCGCCATACGCCAGCGCCACCGCGTGCTGGCGGCGGGTGTCAGTGTCCCGGCTCATCGCGCTGGGCGGCCGCGTGGATGGCCAGGGTAGTCAGGGGCGTGCCGGCGGCGTCCAGCGCATCGGCCAGGCGGCCGCTGCCGGCCTCCAGCAGCGCGCGCGCCGATGCCGGGGCGTCCAGGCGGATGTGCAGCTGGCCGCCGGACAGCACCACCTTCGCCTCCACCTCGCCCAAGGCGCCGAAGCGCAGCCGCAGGCTGCTCTGCCAGCTGGCCCGGTCTGCGTCGCCCTGCGCGGCGCGGCCGTCGGCATCATCGGAAGGGGTATCGCGCTCGATCTTCCAGTGCAGGTCCTGGCCCGGCCACAATTGACCCTGCCAGGCGACGCGCGCCTGTTCGTGGGCATTCAGCTGCAGGTTGATGAGTTGGGCGGTGGCCGGATCCGACGGCGGCGCCATGCCGCGCGCCTGCGGCTCGGCCGCCAGCTCGGCCTGCGTGCGTGCACCCTGCGCCCATTCGGCGACGTGGGATTCGTAGAACAGGCCGCTTTTTTCCATGCCCTGCTGGAGCGCCGCGGCGATCTGCGACGTATCGAGGCTGGGCGCGCCCAGCAGCGGAGTGCGGCCGAGCGCGGCGGTCTGCTGGGTGGCGCTGTTCTGGGCGGCGGCGATCACGTCGCCGAGCGCCTTGCCGGCCTTGCTGAGCGAGGCGCCGGCGCCGCCATCCGCGCCCAGCGGCGAAGAAGGGAGTTGTGTCCCGGCCAGCAGGGCGCTGGCGCGCGCCAGCGCGGCCGCCTCCTTGCCTTCCAGGTAAGCGAGCGGCGCACCCTGCACACCGGCGCCTTCCGGCAGCGCCGGCCCGGCTTCGGCGAAGGCCTGGCCGCCCTGGGCGGTGGCGAGCTGGAAGGTGGGACGCGGATTCAGTGCGACCAGGGTCAGCGGCACCTGGCTGCCGGCCTGCACGCCGTTCGGCAGCGGCATGCGGGCCGCCATGTCGGCCACCCGCACCACGAAGCTGCCGTCGGACAGCCTGCTCAGGACTTCGGCCTGCATCGATTTTCCGAGCTGGCCAGCGAGGGCGCGCTGGAAGGCTTGCTGGCGCGGATCGGCGACCGGCAGCACGGCGCCGGCGCGCGCGACCGGGGTCAGCGACAACTGGTCGCGCGTCAGCATGGAAGGGCTTAGATACCGTAGGCGCGCGCGAGGCGGCGTTCGGTCGCGTTATTGTTCATCAGGACCGACAGCCTGGCCATCCACGGCTGGGTCAGGTCGCGGATCTTGCGGTCGCTGGCCAGCATCTTGCGGATCGCATTCGCCTTGCGCACGCGCTCCTGGCCGGCGAGCGGGGCGCCGTCGCCGCTGGCCTTCAGCTGGCGCACGCAGGCGGCGCACTGCTGCTCGAGCTGGACCACGCGGTCCCAGTCATTATCGGTGGCGGCGGCCAGCATCTGGTCGGTGATGCCGACCATCGCTTCATAGACCGATACGATGTCTTGTCCGGTCATCATGGCTCAGGCACCCGCGAAGGCAGGGGTCTTCGGCGCGGCGGGGGCTGCGGCCGGCGCGGAGGCCGCCTGCTCGACCTTGTCGCCGATCGCGACCCAGGCCTCGCGCAGGTCCGACAGCAGGCGGTGCACTTCCTCGATCGCCGGCACGTCGTTCTTCAGGTTGGCGTGCAGCAGGCGGCGGCTCATGTAGTCGTACAGCGCGTCCAGGTTGGCCGCGATCTCGCCGCCGGCGTCCTTGTCGAGCGAGGCGCGCAGGCCGTTGTCGATGATCGTGATGGCCTTCGAGATCGCCAGGCCCTTCGCCGCGATATTGTTTGCGGCGATGTTGGTCTTCGCGCTCAGCAGCGCGACCAGGGCGCCGTCGTACAGCATGACGATCAGCTTGTGCGGCGAGGCCGAGGCGATGCCGGTTTCCAGGCCCACGTTGGCATAGGCGTTGACGCCGCGTTTCATGGTTCCAAACATCTTGGTTCTCCGATAAATCAAAGGTTAGCTGCCCGAGTTGGCCGCAATGGCCGCGAGCTGCTGGGTCAGGTAGTTCTGGGTGCTCTGCATCGAGGAGAGCATCGTGTCCAGGGCGGTGAATTGGGCGCGGTAGCGCGCTTCGATGGCGGTCAGGCGGTCGCTGAACTTGTCGCGCTGGGCCGCGACCTGCTTGATGCTGACGTTCAGGCCATCGGTCTTTCCGGTCAGGATGCTGTCCTTGCCGGTGAAGGTCGCCGCCAGGTTGGTCAGCTGGTAGGCATAGCCTTGCGAGAAGGTCACGGTGCCGCGGTCGCCGATGATGCCGCTCTTGATCGTCAGCTGGATGCCTTCCGCCGGCGAACCGGCGGCCGCGGTGAGCGACTGCCCGTTGCCGGTGGCGGCCACGCCGCCGATCGTGCCTTCGACGTCGACGCCGGCGACCGGGGCGGCGGCGCCGAATACCGTGCCGACGGAGGTACCGGTCACCCCGCTGATCGAAATGTTCGAGGTCGAGCCGTACTTGCTGGACGAGAGGGTCAGCTTGCCCGAGGAATCGACCGAGGTCTCGACCGCGTCGCCGGCGCCGGCAAAGGTGGTGTTGCCGTTGATCGCCGCGCGCAGCATCGCCGCCAGCTGGGTGTTGTCGTAGGTGCCGGCCGGGATCGAGATGTTCTGGACCTTGCTGTCGGTGGCCGGGGTGGTCTGGTTCAGCGTGACCGTCCAGGTGGTGTTCGGGCCGATCGTGACCGGCGCCGCCAGCGCGTTCGCGCTGGTCAGTGCGCCCTGCGTGGCCATCTTGTCGATGTGGATCGCGTACTCGCCCGCCTTGGTGGCGGCGGTCGATTTGTCGAAGCTGATCGTGCTGTCGCTGGCGTTGCCCATCGCGGCGAACAGGCCGCCGATGTCGCTGAAATTGTTCGCGATCGCGTCGCTCAGCTTGCTGGAGTCGACCGCCAGGCTGCCGTCCTTCTGGAAGGCGATGCCGACCTGGCTGAGCGTGGTGAGCTTGCCGCCCAGGCCTTCGACGGTCGCGCCGAGCTGGCGGCGCAACTGGGTCTGGATCGAACGCACCGCCGAGTCGCCCTGCAGCGCAGCGCCGGTCTTGGTGTCGGCGTTATAGCTGGTCAGGCTCGAAATCGTCTTGTTCAGGTCGTTGTAGGCCTTGACGAAGGCAGTTACCGCATCCTTCACCGCGCCGGTGTTCTTCGACACCGTCAGTGTGGTGCTGCCGGCCGAGGCCACGTCCAGGCTCACGCCCTGGATCGCATCCTCGACCGTGGTGCTGGCGCTGGTGACCTCGATGCCGTTCATGGTCAGCTTGGTGTCCTGGGCGCCGCTGGTCTGGGTCAGTTTCTGGGTGCCGGCCGGATCGTAGGCGAGCAGGTTGGCGATATTGGCGTCGGCGCCGTCGGCGCTGATCTTCATCGTCGACTTGGCGCCGGTCTTGTTCGAGGTGATGACCAGGTGATAAGGGGTGTCGCTGCCGTCCGAGATGATGGTCGCGGTGACGCCGATGTTGGCCTTGTTGATGGCGTCGCGGATGCCCTGCAGCGACTGGTCCTTGGCTTCCAGGGTCACGCTGCCGCTCGCCTGCGAACCGTCCTGGCTGAAACCGGTGCCCAGGTAGCTGCCGTTGCTGCCCGCGCTCAGGCCGGCCGCGGCGGGATTGCTGCCGCCCACCACGATCTGGCTGCCGTCGGCCGAGGCCAGGGTCACGCCGGCAGTGGCGGTGACGCTCGATCCGGGGTTGCCGGCGCCCGGCGCGAGGCCGATGCCGCCGGTGACGCTGCCGCCGCTGCCGAGGTTGACCGCTTCGGTGACGCTGATATTGGCGCCGTCGGCCGCGGTGAAGGCCAGGTCATGGGTCTGGACCGAGCCGCTGACCGTGATGTTCGCCGCCGCCAGCGCGTTCTTGACGCTGGTGGTGTTCAGGGCGTCGTCGACGTTCTGTGCGGTGATGGTGCCGTTGGACGAAGCCGCGATCTGCACGCCGCCCACCGACAGCGCATAACTGGCGCCGCCGCCCACGACGACGTCGCCAAAGCTGCTGAACAGGGTGGAGGAGGTCGCGCTGGCGCCGGCCTTGGCGGTCACGCCGGTGCTGCCGGTCTGGCCGTTGATGGCCGCGGCGAGGTCGCGCGCGCTGCGCGTGCTGCCGCCGGTGACGATCGTGGTGCCGTTGATGGACAGGGAGCCGGTGGCGATGCCCGAAGCCGCGACGGGGGCGCCGAGCGCCGCGCCGGCCGTGCCGAAGGTGCCGCCGGTGACGCTGCCGAACTGGAAGGTCAGGGTGGTCGTGGCGCCGCTGCCGAGCAGGGCGCTGGTGCTGGCCTGGCCGCCGGTCTTCAGGCTCTGCGCCTGGGCCAGCTGGGTGACGTTGATCTTGTAGTTGCCCGGCACCGCGCCGGCGCCGGCGCTGGCGGTCAGGAGGTCCTTGTTGCTGGAAGCTGCCGTCAGGGCGCTGAAGGTCGAGGGAGAATTCAGGGCGACCAGCGCGCCCTGGAAGCTGGCGACGGCGGCGCTGACCTTGCCGTACGCCGCCACCTTGTTCTGGTAGGCGGCCGTCTTCTTGTCGTAATTGCTGAGCGGCGCCGATTCGGCCGCCATCAGCTTGCTGACGAGGCCTTCGACGTCAAGGCCGGAGCCAATACCAGATGAACTCAGTCCCACTTGTTTCTCCCTAGAAAGTCGTACTGTAAGTCATTAACGACAGAAACAATTCGTACTTGAGAGAGGGAAATGGGGGTTAATTCTGGTTCAGGACCGGCACGCCGGATGGATGCGCCTGCTCTGGACGCAAAAAAACCGCTGGCGCCCGATGGCGGCAGCGGTCGGCAGCGAGGCAGACGCTCAAGCGGTCTGGCGAATCAGCAGTCCACGCATCTTGTCGAGCGACTTGGCAATCTCGAGCGCTTCTTCCGATGGAATCTGGCGCACGACTTCGCGGGTAGACTGGTCGATCACCTTGACGACGATGTCCTTGCTGTCTTCGTCGATCGAGAATTCCAGGCTCTGCGCCGAAACCGGCATGGAGTCGTTGATCTTCTTGACGGCAGCCGAGAGATCTTCGCGCGACACAGGGGAGGCGGCACCGGCGCCTTTGCCCGCGGCGGCGGCAACTGCGCCCTGCTGGTCGGCGGCCTGGACCGGGCGTTCCTCGAGCTTCGTCGTGAGGGACGAACCAACGGGTTGGATATTCATGTCGAGTTCCCTTAGCAAAAATTCCTCGGCTGAATTTCTTCAGCCGAGGAACCGATTTACACCGCTATGTTGCGCTGGGTGCGATCAGTGATTAGCCACGCAGCAGCGACAGGACGCCGTTCGGCAGCGAGTTCGCCTGGGCCAGCATCGAGGTACCGGCCTGCTGCAGGATCTGGCCGCGGGTCATGTTCGCGGTTTCCGAAGCGAAGTCGGTGTCGGTGATGCGGCTCTTCGAGGCCGACAGGTTCTCGGTCGAGGATTGCAGGTTCGAGATTGCCGAGCTGAAGCGCGACTGCAGTGCGCCGAGTTCAGCGCGCTTGCCGTTGACCGAGGACAGGGCGGCATCGGCGATCTTGATGGCCAGCTGTGCGCCATCGAAGGTGCTGATGTCCAGGTCCGACACGGCCTTCAGTTCCGACGGGCCGGCGACGGCGAGGCCCGAGGTGCCTGCATCGGTGGCGGCGAAGCTCTGCTCCGAGTCCAGGGTCACGCGGCCCAGGGCGATGCCGGTGGCGCCGGTCTTGGCGACCGTTACGCCGGTCTGTGCGGTGCCGTCGGCATCGTAGTTTGCCAGCGTGATGTCGCTGTCGGAAGACGCGGTGTTGACGACCTCGATCGTGTTGCCTTTCGCGTGGCTCAGCTTCAGGCCGCCGGCGTCGGCGTCGTACGACGCGGTGACGCCGGTCTTGGCCGACTGGGCGTTGAAGGCGCTGATGGCGGCTGCGTAGCCGTTGGCATCGGTATCGGCGCCGATCGAGAACGAGATGTCGACGGCGGTGCCGTTGTCGCCCTTGATGGTCAGCGAGTAGGCGTCGCCGGCGGTGCCAGCCAGCAGTGCATCGGTACGCGCGGTCGCGGTCACGCCGGTGTCGGCGCTCAGCGCGCTGATGCCTGCGGCGACGGACATCGCGGTGTCGCCTGCCTTGGTGGTGTAGGTTGCCTTGCCCTGGTAGCCGGCGATATCGATTGCCTTCGAGGCAGCGATGGCGGCGGTGCCCGACACGGTTGCGCCGTCCAGCGACAGGCGGTTGTCACCGTAGGTGTTGGTCAGGAAGTTCGAACCGTTCATCGAGATCAGTTCGTTCGCGTTCGCGCCCACCTGGAAGTTGGCGGTGCCCATCGTGCCGTCGAGCAGTGCCTGGCCGTTGAACGAGGTGGTTTGCGCCACGCGGTTCAGTTCCGAGGTCAGCTGGGTCACTTCGGTCTGCAGGGCCTTGCGGTCGCTGGCCGAGTTCGATGCGTTCGAGGACTGCACTGCCAGTTCGCGGATACGCTGCAGCATGTCGCCCGAGCTCGCCAGTGCGCCTTCCGCGGTCTGTGCCATCGACACGCCGTCGTTGGCGTTGCGGGTCGCCTGGTTCATGCCGCGGATCTGCGAGTTCATGCGGTCCGAGATCGCCAGGCCGGCGGCGTCGTCCTTGGCGCTGTTGATGCGCAGGCCCGAGGACAGGCGCTGGATCGAGGTGTTCAGGGAGTTTTGCGAAGCGGCCAGATTGCGCTGCGAGTTCAGGGATGCAACGTTGGTATTGATTACGGATGCCATGGTGTCTCTCCAGACTTGGTCTTGCATTTGCGTGGCGACGTGCCACTCGATCACTTTGGTGTGCCACGCTGTTCCGTGACATTCACACCGCTGTTGATGCAGGTAACGTACTGCTGTGGGAAAACTTTATGGTCGAATCCAAAAAAATTTTCGCACGGCAACCATTTTGATACAAAAAACGCCGGCATGCCGGCGTTTTCGTATCATATTGGCAAGTAAAGATCAGTTGGCGATGACCACGCGGTTCTTGCCGGTGCTCTTGGCCTTGTACATGGCCTCGTCCGCGCGCACCATCAGCGATGCCTGGTCTTCGTTCTGGCGGCGCAGCGCCACGCCGCAGGAGAAGGTGATCAGCATCTTCTCGTTATCGTGCAGGAAGAAGTGCTTGGTCAGTTCGCGCTGTACCCGCACCATCGCCGCCGCGGCGGCTTCCACGTCCGTTTCCGGCAGCAGGATCAGGAATTCCTCGCCGCCGAAGCGGGCGATCACGTCCATCGAGCGCAGCGTGTCCTTGACCACCTTCACCAGGTGGCGCAGGGCCCGGTCGCCGGCCAGGTGGCCGTAGGTGTCGTTGAGCTTCTTGAAATTGTCGAGGTCGAGCAGGGCCACGCACAGGGGCGTGCCGCGGCGGTCGGCGCGCGCGCTTTCGCGCTCGAACACGTCGTCCAGGCCGCGCCGGTTCAGGCTGCCGGTCAGCTGGTCTTCGCGCACCAGCTCGCTCATATGCTGCAGCTTCGCTTCCAGCTCGCGGATGCGGGCTTCCGCTTCCTGCATCTCGCGGTGCGCGGCCAGCATGCGGTCGCGCGAGGCGAGGGCCTCGGCCTGCACCGCGCGGGTCTCGCGCAGCACTTCTTCCAGCACCAGGTTGAGTTCCTCGATATTGGCGGCGCCGCGGATGCGCTCCGAGAAGCCGCCGATCTTTTCCTGGTAGTCGCCGGTCGAGGCGGCCACCGAGCCGAGCCGGTCGATGAAGGTCATCATCATGTTCTTCATGGTCAGCTTGACGTCGGCGATGCCGTGCCTCAGCTGGCCCTGCTTGTAGATGACGTCCTTCAGGCTGCGCGTCGCGTCTTCCAGCGCGCGATGGTCGAGCGGGCCGGCGATCAGGTCCTGCACCGCGGCGATCTGGCCGCGCATCCAGCTGTCGTCGTCCAGCAACTCGCTGACGTTTTCCAGCAGCAGCTTGAACAGGCGCAGCAGCAGCTCCTGCTGCTCGGCCGTGTCGCCACTCTTCAGTTCGATCTGGTAGCACAGCTCCTTCAGGCGCGCGCCGATTTCGTGCAGGGCCGCTTCGCCGTGCGCGGTCCTGACCGCGCTGCCCAGCGATTCGGCCTCGCCCGCCAGCGGGGAACCGGACGGCAGCAGGGCCGCGACCGCGAAGGTGAGGGTGCGGCTGAGCAGGTCGCGCAACTGCTTGGCGTCGGCGTCCTCGAGACCCAGCGCCATCACCGGGTGGGTGTGGCGGCGCAGGTGCTTCTCGGCCAGCTGCGACAGCATGCGCGCATAGCCGTCCCAGTCGCGCTGCTTGACCGCGCGGTTCAGGCGCGTGCCGATCTCGGCCAGCTCGCCCGGCGTGTCGGCGAGGCGGTGGGCAAAGCCGGACAGCACGCTCTCCGCACCCGGACCGGCCTCCGTCGAGGCAGGGGCCAGCGGCGCGATCACGCCGGCGATCTCGTTATAGATGTCGCGGTAGGCGTCGGGCGTGGGAGCGATGCGCCGGGTCGCGAGACGGCGGAATGCTTCCCGGGCGATCTCGGCCGGGTTAGGGGTGGGGCTGGACATGGACGTTGCTACTTGCAATATTTATTCCGACATCGTAGCGGTGTTTTCTGATTTCGATCGCTCGAAAAAACGCCGGAATACCGCTCAGTTATGCGGACTGTATTGACGGTCCTGCAATCAATCCAGGAGCTGGTTGCGGATCGCGTAATGGGTGAGTTCCGCGCTGGTCTTGAGTTTCATTTTCGACAGCAAACGCGAACGGTACTCGCTGACGGTCTTGACCGACAGCGAGAGTTCCCTGGCGATTTCGCTGACCGTCTTGCCGGACGCGATCATGGTCAGGGTCTGGTATTCGCGGTCCGACAGGGTGTCGTGGACCGGCTTGTCATGGTCTTCGCCGAGCTGGGCCGCCAGCACCTGGGCCAGCTGGGCGCTCACGTAGCGCTGGCCGCCGGCCACCTGGCGGATCGCATTGACCAGTTCGCGCGGCGCGCTCTGCTTGGTGAGATAGCCCGAGGCGCCGGCCTTCAGCGAGCGGATCGCGTACTGGTCTTCCCTGTGCATCGACAGCATCAGCACGGCCAGCTCCGGCTTGTCGTCCTTGATCTGCTTGAGGACCTCGATGCCGTTGCGGTCGGGCAGGGAGATGTCGAGCAGGAGCACGTTGCAGCGCGACTTGCGGAACAGCTTGACGGCGTCCAGGCCCGTCTCGGCCTCGCCGACCACGGAAATGTCGCGCTCCTCGGCGAGGATCTGTTTCAGGCCTGCCCGCACGATGGCGTGGTCGTCGGCGATAAAAACGCGGATGCTGGCTTTTTCTGTCATGCTCGGGTGGCTTCGGGTTGCTGGGACGCTGCGGCTTTCGCGGCCGAGGCGGTCAGCCTGATCTTGACGACCACCATCGTGCCACCGCCGGGCGCGGGCGACAAGGTCAAGGTGCCGCCCAGCGCACGGGCGCGCTCGCTCATGCCGCGCAGCCCGAAGGATTGCGGCTTGAGGCGGTCGGCCGGGGTGATGCCGCGGCCATTATCGCAGATGGTGAGCGTCAGGTGCTGGCGCTGGCGGCGCAGCGTGACCGTGACCCGGGTCGCGCCGGCATGCTTGGCGATATTCGTCAACGCTTCCTGGAAGATGCGGAACAGGGCGCTGGCATGGTCCGGGTCGATTTCTCCCTCGATGCCGGCGCCGTCGGCGCCGCTGTCGGCCCGGAAAATGCAGGCGATCCCCATCTGCTTCTCGAATTCGCGCGCCTGCCATTCGAGCGCGGCGACGATGCCCAGGTCCAGCGTGGACGGCCGCAGGTCGAGCGAGATCCGGTGCACGGCCTCGATGGTGCGGTCGACCAGGCTGTCCAGGTACTCCGCCTTTTCGCGCAACGCGGCTTCGTCCGGCAGGCGCGCCTCCAGCATCGCGAGCGCCATCTTGATCGCCGTGAGGTTGCCGCCGAGGTCGTCGTGGATCTCGCGCGCGATGCGGGTGCGCTCCTGCTCCTTGACATGTTCGATGTGCGCGGTCAGCTCGGCCAGGCGCGCGCGCGAACGCCGCACCTCTTCCTGCTCCAGCTTGCTGGCCGTGATGTTGGTCATCATGCCGTCCCACTGCATCCCGCCGCCGTCCAGCGGCGAGGGCGTGGCGCGCAGGTTGATCCACTTGACGTCGTTCCAGGTGTCCTCGATGCGGATCCGGCCTTCCCAGTTCCAGGCGCTGGCGTTGGCCTTCGACGCCTGCATCGTATCCTGGTAGCTCTTCCGGTCTTCCGGCAGGATCAGTTGCAGGAAACGGCCGGGGTCCTGCAGCAGTTCGCTCACCTGCAGGCCGAGCAGGGCGGCGCAGCCTTCGCTGAGGTAAGTGAAGGCCGTGCTGCCGTCCGCGTGCAGCACGAACTGGTAGACCAGGCCCGGCGTATGGTCGACCACCGCGTTGAAGCGCGCCTGGTATTGCTGCAGCGCGGCGGTGGCGGCGTGCGCGAGCGACTGGTCGTCGCCGATCGCCAGGAACAGGGAATGGCCGTCGCGCACGATGCGCAGAAAACACAGCTTGACCGGATAGCGGCTGCCGTCGGCGCGCAGGAAATGGGTGCGCAGGGTGACCTGGGCGCCGACTTCCTGGCCCAGCGAATCCAGCAGCCCGTCCAGCGCGGCCGGATCCAGGCCGGGCGCGAGGTCGAGCGGCGTCATCGTATTCAGGCGCGCGAGATCGTAGCCGAGGTTCTGGCGCGCGGCCTGGTTGGCGTCGACCAGCAGCAGGGTGTCGGCGTCGATCAGGTAGATCTCGGTGGCGGCGGCCTGCATGGCCGGGGCCAGGGCGGGGACGATAGAGGGAGTCATCGCATCATTCTTCATATTATTGTTGGTCGGTCAGCGGCGCCGCGCGCGCCATTGGACGACGAAGCGGCGCAGCACCCGCGACATGCGACTGGCGCGGCGGCTGCCGAACGCTACCCCGGCCCGCCTGCCGCGCACCAGCCGCGCGATCCTGAAACGCCACTGGCGCAGCGCGCGCCGCATGTGCCGCACCGACTCGCCGGCCTTCAGGAAGGCATGGCTGGCGCGCAGCCGCCCGATCCAGTGGTTCTTCAGCCGCATGAACCAGCCGTGGCAGCGCGCGAACCAGCCCACCGCCAGCAGGGTCGGCAGGGTCAGCGCGTACAGCCGGGCGACCACCGCCGCGCCGCCCAGCTTGGCGACCACGATGGTGGCGATGCCGGACGCGGCATGGCCATGCGCGATCGCGACGACCGCCAGCAGTTTGACCGGCAACAGCAGCAGCCCGGGCAGCACGAACAGGCACAGCGCGCCCCAGGGCGGCAGCAGGCGCACGCGGGCTTCCATGGCCGCCAGCAGCGGCCAGCGCGCCATGCGTGCGGCCAGGCGCGCCCCCACGTCCCAGCACCACTCCTCGAGCAGCAGGAACACGGCGGCGAGGTGCACCAGCGGCGCGAACAGCCGGGTGCGCGCATTCGTCGTGGCTCGTGTCATGTCCGAATGATACGGGAAATGCCGGCGCCTGCCGTCGCAGGCGTGCCGCATATGCATCACGTTTGTGCGCTTGGGGATACAATAAGACTTATGAATAAGGCATTCGTAAAAGAGTCCGATAACGACGACGATGATGAAGCCCTTGCGCTGGCCCAGGCGATTCCGGCCGGCTCCAAGAACTACATCACCCCGGCCGGGCACAAGGCCATCAAGGACGAGCTGCTGCAGCTGATCGACGTCGACCGTCCGGAAGTCGTGCGCGTGGTGCACTGGGCGGCCTCGAACGGCGACCGCTCGGAAAACGGCGACTACATCTACGGCAAGCGGCGCCTGCGCGAAATCGACCGCCGCATCCGCTTCCTCACCAAGCGCCTGGACTCGGCCTTCGTGGTCGATCCCTCGGTCCACTATGGCAACGACCAGGTCTTCTTCGGCGCCACCGTCACCTACATGAACAAGGCGGGCGAGGAACACACCGTCACCATCGTCGGCATCGACGAGCTCGATCCGCTGAAAGGCAGGATCAGCTGGGTCTCGCCGGTGGCGCGCGCCCTGACCAAGGCGCGCGAGGGCGACGTCGTCACCCTGCAGACGCCGCAAGGCACGGACGACCTGGAAATCCTCGGCGTCGAGTACCCCGAACCCATTACCGATTGAATCCCACATGAACCGCAACACCGGGACCGGGTCGAACGCCGGGCTTGAGGCCGATCCTTTGGCCGCGCTGCGTGGCGCCACGGCCAGCCGCCACGAAGAGCTCGACAGCGGACTGCCGATCGGGGCCGCGGACGCCTCGCTCGCCGACTACGCCGCCCACCTGGCGATGCTGCGCGCCTGGCTGGCGCCGCTGCAGGACTGGCTGGCCGGCTTCGATGACGGCCCGCGCTTCGACCAGGCTGCGCGGCTGGCGCTGATCGAGCGCGACATGGACGAGCCGGGCATGCCGGCCACGCTGGCGCCGCCATCCGCCGCCGAGGGAGGATGGCCGCTCGACGCCAGCCCCGCCTGGCGCTGGGGCGTGTGCTATGTGATCGAAGGCTCGCAGCTGGGCGGCGCCGTCCTCTACCAGCGCCTGCATGAACAGCTGTCCCCGCATCCGCTGCGTTACCTGAAGGGAAGCGACGCCGGTCCCGGCCCGCGCTGGCGCGGCTTCATGCTGGCGCTGCGCGAGCATGTGCGCAGCCCCCAGGAGATCGCCGAGGCCAGCGCGGGAGCCTGCGCGGCATTCGACAGCATCCTGGCCTTGGGCGGGCGCCATCAGTCGTGACCCGCGAATTGGAATAATATTTTTCGGGAATTAATTTCTGATCCGTATTATTTCTAATACTAAAAATTCCGATAAAAGATTGGTTCAAATTCTTTAATCGGCTTCATTCTCGAACAGCGACTGTTCGGGAAACTTGAGTCGGCTTAATACCATTATCAGCCGATAAATCATCATCATTTCCGTTGTGCCAAACAAGGGGAAATGATGAGACAACTATACGAATACCACCCTGTCGTCGGCTACCGCTATGTTCCCGACTTGCGGGTCCGCATCCCGCATGAAGGCGGCGGCTACCTGATACAGGTCAACGCTCAAGGCTTCCGATCAGACAAGCAGTTTGTGCAGGCGCGCGTACCAGGACACCGGCGTGTGCTGGTATTCGGCGATTCCTTCACAGCCGGCGATGCCGTCCCCAACCGTCAGCGATATACCGAATTGCTGGAAGCGCGCTTGTCCGCCGCCGGCGAGTTCCCAGTTGAAATTTATAATTTCGGCCTGTCGTCGACCGGAACCGACCAGCACTATCTGATCTGGCAGGAATTTGCCCAAGGTATAGAACACGACCTGGTCGTGATCGCGGTATTCGTCGAAAACATCCGGCGCGTGAATGCCCGGTTCCGGCCGCATCACGACGAACACGGCCGCGAGCGCATTTACGCCAAACCGTATTTCCGGCTCGAAAACGGCGGATTGCGCCTGTGCCAGGTGCCGCCGCGGCGTGAACCCTACGAGGAGGCGGAACTGAGCCCCGAGCAGGGCGCGGCGGTCGACCAGGGCGGCCGCTTCGTGGCGCTGCGCAGGATGGTCAATGCCCTGGGGGCGCGCGACGTGGTGCAGAAGCTGACGCAGTACCAGCCCCTGCCTCACTACGATTCTCCGTCCAGCCCGGCCTGGCTGTTGATGCGGGCCGTCCTCGCGCAGTGGATCGAGGCGCTCGGCAAGCCGGTCCTGCTGGTGCCGCTGCCGCTGCCGCAGCACCTCGACCAGACCTGCAGCGCGGCCGGCTACCAGGCCCGCTTCGCCGAGCTGGCGGAGGATCTTGCCTGCGCCCTTCACGATCCCTTGCCCGACCTGCTGCGCATCGCCCCGGCCGAGCGGCGCCGCCTGCGCTGGGAAAAGGACATCCATTTCACGCCGGCCGGCCACGAGGCGCTGGCGCGCTCGCTCGCGCCCGTGATGGCCCGGATGCTGGCGCAGGCTCCGGAGCCCTTGCCGGCCTCGCTGCGCACAGGCGGCCGGGCCGCGGCGCCGGCCGCGATTTGACCGCCACGAGGAGGGCACATGAGCAGAACCATACTGGGCATCGCCGGCTACTACCACGATTCGGCGGCGGCGCTGGTCCGCGACGGCGAGATCGTCGCGGCCGCGCAGGAAGAGCGTTTCACGCGCAGGAAACACGATCCCTCGTTTCCCGTCAACGCCATCAACTACTGCCTGGAGGAAGGCTTCGTCGATGCGGCCGACCTCGACGCGATCGTGTTCTACGACAATCCGTTGCTGACCTTCGACCGCGTGGTGCAGAACGCCCGCGCGGGCGGGCCGCAGGGGCGGGCGCTGTTCGCCCAGGCCGCCGGCAACCTGCTGGGCGACAAGATCTGGGTCAACGAGCATGTGCAGCGCACCCTCGGCACCCTCGGGCGGGCAGGAAGGGTGCTGTTCACCGAGCATCATATGGCGCACGCGGCCAGCGCTTTCTATCCTTCGCCCTTCGACAGCGCCGCGGTGCTGACCATCGACGGCGTCGGCGAATGGGCCACGACCAGCCTCGGCGTCGGGCACGGGCGCGCGCTCGAACTGTTTGCCGGGATCGACTATCCGCATTCGCTGGGCCTGCTGTACAGCGCCTTCACCAGCTTTTGCGGCTTCAAGGTCAATTCCGGCGAATACAAGCTGATGGGGCTGGCGCCATACGGCCGCCCGAAGTACGCCGACCGCATCCGCGACCACCTGATCGACATCCGGCCGGATGGTTCCTACCGGCTCGACATGGCGTATTTCGGCTATATCGACGGGGTCGCGATGGCCGGTCCGCGCTTCGCCGGACTGTTCGACGGACCGGCGCGCACCCCCGAGTCGCAGATCACGCGGCGCGAGATGGACCTGGCGGCCAGCATCCAGCAGGTGACCGAGGACATCGTCCTGAAGACCGCCCGCCACCTGCGCTGCCTGACCGGAGAAAAGAACCTGGTGCTGGCCGGCGGCGTGGCGCTCAACTGCGTCGCCAACGGCAAACTGGCCAGGGCGGGGCTGTTCGACGGCATCTGGATCCAGCCGGCGGCGGGCGATGCCGGCGGCGCGCTCGGCGCGGCGCTGCTGGCGCATCACGGCTATTTCGAGGCGCCGCGCACACGCACGGCCGGGGCCGGCGACGCGCAGCGCGGCAGCTACCTGGGACCGCGCTATTCGAGCGCCGAAATCCTCGCCTTCCTCGAGCGCAAGGGCTATCCCTATCGCCGCATCGCCGACCGTGAGGAACGGCTGGGGATGGTGGCGCAGGCGCTGGCCGCGGGCAAGATCGTCGGCTGGATGTCGGGGCGGATGGAATTCGGACCGCGCTCGCTGGGCGCGCGCTCGATCCTGGGCGATCCGCGCAATCCGCGCACCCAGGCCACGATGAACCTGAAGATCAAGTACCGCGAATCCTTTCGCCCGTTCGCCCCCGCGGTCCTGCGCGAAAAATGCGCTGCGTTCTTCGACTTCGACGGCGACAGTCCCTACATGCTGCTGGTCGCTCCCGTGCTGCAGGAGCGCCGCCGGCCGATGGACCTGGCCGCCTTCGACGGCGGCGACGACGACATGATGGCGGTCATCAACCAGCCGCGCAGCGACGTACCGGCCATCACCCACGTCGACTATTCGGCGCGCATCCAGACCGTCGACCGCAAGGATGAAGAGCAGGGCGGCCATCCGGAATTCCGCGCCCTGATCGAAGCCTTCGAGCGCCTGACCGGCTGCCCGCTGCTGGTGAACACCTCGTTCAATGTGCGCGGCGAGCCGATCGTGTGCAGCCCGCAGGATGCCTACCGCTGCTTCATGCGGACCGAAATGGACCTGCTGGTGCTGGAGGACGTGGTGTTGTGGCGCGCGGAACAGCCGCCGCTGGCGGACGACGAAGACTGGAGGAAGACCTATGAGCTCGATTGACGAAGCCGCTGTGGGCGCGGCCACCTCGGCCCTGTTCGACGCCATGACCGCCGGCGCCGCGGCGCTGCCCGCGGGACAGAAGCCGTTCCCGCTGGGGCCAGACCCGCGCCTGGCCACCTATTACACGCAGCGCACCCGGCCGGCGATGGCGCGGGAGGATTTCCTGTCCGCGTCCTGCCTCGGGGCCGGGGAATTCGGCCAGCGCCTGGCGGCCTGGTGGCGCGCGGCCGGCCATCCGGAGCTGGCGGAGCAGGCTCCGCTGGTCGCCGAGGCCGCGGCGGCGCTGCGCGCGCTGTATGTGCGGGCGCAGCCGCAGGCCGAGGTCTCGCCCTACATCTACCAGATGTTCTAGCAAGGGCATGGTGGCCGGGGATGAACAATACCGATGCGGAAGTCGCCGCCGTCGCGTCCCGCCGCGCGTGTCCGCCAGGTTTCGTCATGGTGCCGGAGACCGTCCTGCCATGCGGCGCGAGGGTGCCGGCCTTCGCCGTCGCGCGCTGGCTGGCGGCGCGCGGACGGCATGGCGGGGTCCTGCTCAGCGACACCGCGCCGCCGTGGGTGAACGTCAGCTACCACGCGGCGCGGCGCGCCTGTGCCGCCTCGGGCATGGGCCTGCTGACCGAACTGCAGGCCCTGGCCATCGCGCATGACCTGGCGCGCCAGGCTGCGAACTGGAGCGGCGGTGCGGTCGGGGCGGGCGAGCTGGCCCGGGGCCTGCGCCTGGGCACCTTCGGGGCGGCGCAGCCGGCCTGCGTCATGTCTCCGGATGCGCGCGAGCGGCGCTGGCATGTGCTGTCGAACGGTGAGCGGATCGCCGATGTCGCGGGCAATGCCTTCAGCTGGGTATTCGACGACGTGCAGGGAAACGCGGATGGCGTCGTCGCCCTTTGCTTTGGCGCGGATTCGCCGACGGTCTCGGGTATGCCCGGTGCACGCTGGGAAAGAGGGCTGGGCTGGTGGCCGCAGGCCGGACGCAGCTGGTGGGGGCGGGCGCTGGCGCGCGGCGGCGCCTGGTCGTCGCGGGAAGGGGCGGGAATCTTCACGGTGGTCGACGAAAAGCCGGGGACGGAGCGGCCGTATATCGGCTTCCGCTGCACCTGGCCCTTGTAAAAAGGACGGGCACAGCGCCTGCGCGCCTGCCGGGCCGGCTAGAATGCCGTCATGGCCAAGAAAACCCCCATCTTCCCCGGCCCGCGCACCGCGCGCGGCCTGGTGCTCGCGATCCTGCTCTCCAACGCCGACCAGGCCGGCGCCGAACCCCTGCGCGGGCGCGTGACCCTGGCCGCGATCGTGCGCTCCCTGAAACGCAAATACCACTGGCCGATCGAGACCACGAGTTTTCCGTCGAATGCGGCGGATGGGCGGGCGACCTGGGCCACCGTGTACAGCCTGCCGGCCGAGGTCATTGGCAAGGCGCTCGATGCGCGCGGACGCGATTGGCTGAAGAGCAGCCTGGGAAGCAGGGATTCCGCGACTTAGCAAAGCCCCTTCACTGTGCTTCGCACTGCAGGAATTTGTCGAATTCGCGCGGCGGAAGCGGCCTGGCGAACAGGTAGCCCTGGCCGCTGTCGCAGGCGGCCAGTCGCAAGGCATCCATGACCTCTTCGGTTTCGATGCCCTCGGCCACGACTGTCAGGCCGAGCGCATGCGCCATGTCGATGATCGCCTTGACGAAGTTGTTGTTGCCGACACTGAAGGACTGTTCGTGGAAGAACGAGCGGTCCAGCTTCATCACGTCCACCGGGAAGCGCTTGAGGTAGGAAAGGCTGGAGTAGCCGGTACCGAAATCATCGAGCGACAGCCTGACGCCCAGTTGCTTGAGGCGCCGGAGAATCGTGGCGGACTGCTCGGTATCCTCGATCAGCGCGCTCTCCGTCAGCTCGAGTTCGAGGGCGCCCGGCGGCAGGCCGGATTCCCGCAGCGCCTGCTCCACGTCGGCCACCAGGTCGCCGCACTGCAGTTGGCGGGCCGAGACGTTGACCGAGACGTGCAGGCGCAGGCCGTGGCTGTCGCGGAATCGCCTGGTCTGGAGGCAGGCTTCGCGCAGGACCCATTTTCCGATCGCCATGATGTGGCCGCGTTCCTCGGCGATGGGAATGAACTGCAGGGGCGAGACCTGGCCGAATTCGGGGTGGTTCCAGCGCAGCAGCGCTTCCATGCCGCGCACGCGCATGGTGCGCAGGTCGACGCGTGGCTGGTAGTACAGCTCGAACTGGCCGAGGTCGAGCGCACGCCGTATCGCCACTTCCAGCTGCAGCTTGCGCTTTACTTCCAGGCTCATTTCGGGTTCGAAAAACTGGTAGGTGCTGTCGCCCGCCGCCTTGGCCCGGTACATGGCGGTGTCGGCGTTCTGGAACAGGAGCTCGGGGGTGGCGCCGTCCTGGTCGGCCAGGCTGATGCCGATCGATGCGCCGACGTGGATTTCGAGCCCATGCACGCTGAACGGAAGCGTCAGCGCCGCCAGCAGCCTTTGCGCAATCGCCCCCGCGGCCTCGCGTCCGGCGCAGTTGGCCGCCACGACGAATTCATCGCCGCCAAGCCGCGCCACCACGTCGCCGGGACGCATGCACGATTCCAGCCGCTGGCTGACCTGCTGCAGCAGGCTGTCGCCGGCCGCATGCCCGAGCGAATCGTTCACTTCCTTGAAACGGTTGAGGTCGATGAACAATACGGTGGTCGACGACGCATCGCCGGAAGCCCCCATGATTGTCTTCAGGTGCTGGTTGAGCCAGGCGCGGTTCGGCAATCCCGTCAGGACGTCGCGCGTGGCCAGCTGCTCGAGGCGGGATTCGGTCTGCTTGCGTTCCGTGATGTCGGTGATGAATGCGCTGAAGGACAAGGGCGCGCCTTGCTCGTCGCGTTCGCTCGTCTGGTTCACGAGCGCGTGGACCAGGTGCCCCTGGCGGTGCCGGATCACCGTCTCGAACACGTGGGCCTGCTGTCCCGCCGGCCTGGTCGTCGGCGCGGCGTCCTGGTCGATCTGGAACAGCACGTCGGCGATGCGTTGTCCGAGAAGCTGTGCGCTGGTGTGGCCGGAAAGCTGGCACAGCGCAGGGTTGGCTTCCCGAATGATTCCGTCGGCATCGGTCAGCACGTAGCCGGCCGGCGTGATCTCGATCATCTGGCGCAAGCGCCGTTCGCTGTCGCGGACCAGCTGGTCGCTGTTGACGCGCTCCGAGATGTCCTGGAAAAACACCGAGAGTCCCTCGTCATGCGCGTAGATGCGCACGCTCATCCATGCGCCGGCGGGTTCGTAGTACATCTCGAACGAGGTGCTTTCGCGTTTTTCCATCGCGCGCCAGTAGATCGGTGCGGCAGGGGACTCGGCCAGTCCCAGCGCCACATCCCACAGTACTTTGCCGATCGGCGCCTCGCGATCGAGACCGACGAAGGCGGCCGCGATCGTATTCGCGTAAGTGATTTCCCAATTGCGGTTGACGGAAAAAAACCCGTCATCGATGCTTTCCAAAATCGTGCGCACGTGCGCGTGCGCCTGCTCCAGCGCGAGCCTGGTCTGGTGCTGTTCGGTGATGTCCCTCGCCGTTACATAGATCAGGTTGCTGCCGGACGGGCGGCACAGGCTCCAGTCCAGCAGCAGCGCGCGCCGGTCCTTGCACACCCAGGAGACGGTCGAGGACAGAAAGCCTTCGCCTTGCGCCAGCGTCGCCAGGTCGCGGTTTGCGCCAGCATGTCCCCTGGTGCTGACGTGGTCGGTCACCGCATGGCCGAGAATTTCTTCGGGCCGGTAGCCCGTCGTCTTCTCCAGGGCATTGTTAGCGTGAAGGATCCTGCCTTCGAGGTCCAGCGACATGATGATGTCCGGCGAATGCGCGAGCAATGCGCTGTTCTGTTCCGCCATGCGTTCGATCCGGCCGAGCATCTCCCTCTCGCGCGTAATGTCGCGGGACACCAGTACCGCGCCGACGACCTGTCCGCTGGCCGGGTCGGATACCTTGCTCACCCTGGTGCCCAAGGCCACGTATTCCCCATGGCGATGCCGCTTGCGCACTTCGACCGTTTCGGGAATGTCTTCCCCGTTCAAAACGCGAAGGAGCACGGAGTGCGCATGCGCCCGATCCTGGGGATGCAGGAAGTCGAGCACCGATTGCCCGATCATGTCTCCGGCTTTCCACCCGAGCAGCCGGGTGTAGGAAGAGGACACATGGGTATATCTGCCGCCCGAGCCGCAGTGCGCGATCAGGTCCATGCTGTTGTCCACGATCACGCGCAATTCCGCTTCCGTGCCGACGCTGCGCTCGAGATCGGCCCTTTGCTCCGTGAGATCGATGATGGCTCCGCTGAAACCTTCGAATTCTCCGTCCGCGCCAAAGCGGGGCAGGCCGGTCATGGCAACCCATCGCGTGCGCTCGTCCTTGCACAGGATCCGATACTCGTGGCGGAACGGCACGCGCTTGCTCATGGCTTCGGCGATCGCCTCCTCGGCTTGCGGACCGTCGTCGGGATGCACCGAGCGGATCCAGTCACGCATATTCGCCTGCTCCAGGGCTGGCAGCAGGCCGGCGCTGTGCTCGGCGGCGAAGGTGCAGATTCCGCGGGCATCGGCTGCCCAGATACTGTTAATGGATGGTGCGGTGGGGTGTGCCATAAGGGTTGGGAAACAAGGACAGGCCGTTCGAGTACGCCCGGCAATGGATTATGAGCTGCCAGGCCTGCCGAGTGGCATCGCATGCTGATGGATGCCAGGCGTCCGTTGCTTACTCACAACGCATATTGGCTCATCGTAATGATGTTGACAACGTGGGGTGCGAGCCTGGCAACAGGAGCCATGTTTGTCCCCCGATTCGCTCTTCGAATTTCCCGAACCAGAGCATCCGAATTTCCTGATGTTTTTATCAGTCCCGTCGCTATACACTTTGTTGGTCGTTCATAAACAAAACGACCTGCCTACAGGACGCGTGGTCGGCAGAACTTTCCAGAAAGGAAATCGAAATGAGAGGCTTACCGTTGAAGGTTGTGGGCATCGTGGCCCTGCTGATCCTGATGGTGGCGCTGGCGCCGTTCGGCACCGTGCCTGCGGGTCACCGCGGCGTGATGACGACTTTCGGCAGCCCGAGCAGCGAGGTGCTAAGCGAAGGCATCCACTTCCGCATACCGCTGGCGCAAAAGCTGAACCTGGTGAACGTGTCGATCCAGAAGGGCGAGGGCGATGGCGACGCCGCTTCGCGCGACCTGCAGACCGTGCACACCCGCGTGGCGCTGAACTACCATGTCAAGCCGGAAGCGGCGATGACGGTATTCCGCGACCTGGGCAACGAGCCGGGCACGCGCATCATCATCCCGTCGGTGCAGGAAGCCGTGAAGGCCGTCACCGCGCGCTTCACCGCCGAGGAGCTGATCGCCAAGCGCACCGACGTGCGCGACCAGATCGTGGCCCAGCTGCGCGAGCGCCTGGCGCGCCACGGCATCGTGGTCGACGAGTTCTCGATCGTGAACTTCAACTTCTCGCGTTCCTTCAATGACGCGATCGAAGCCAAGACCACGGCCGAGCAGCTGAAGCTGAAGGCGGAGCGCGACCTGCAGCGTATCGAGGTCGAAGCCAAGCAGCGCGTGGCCCAGGCCAAGGCCGAGGCGGAGTCGCTGGCCGTGCAGCGCCAGCAGGTGACGCCGGAACTGATCCGCCTGCGCGAGATGGAGAACCAGCGCCAGGCGATCGAAAAGTGGGACGGCAAGCTGCCCAATGTGGCCGGCGGCGCGATCCCGTTCATTAATGTAAACGGCGCGAAGTAAGCGGGGAGGCGCGGCCATGAAATTCAATATTTATGGCCGCTTCCAGGTCGAAGTCCGGCGCGAGAATGCGGCATGGATCGTCTATCGCGCCGAGCTGGGGAAGCGGACAAGACTGAACGATGTGATTATCCCGCCGGATTTGCTTGCGGAGGAAATCGCCACCTATCTCGACGACGTATTTCACGAATACGCCGGGATTGGCCAGACTGTCGAGCAGCTGGCCGATTGAGGCGCCGGGCGGCCTTCCATTTTTCCAATGCTTCGCTCTGGGGAATGGCATGATGTCGCTTCAACAGAATTATCAGGAGACCAGCATGATCAAGGGATTACGTACCGTGAAATACCCCGTCGCCGACCTGGACAAGGCCAAGGCCTGGTTCAGCGAGGTGTTCGGCGCCGCGCCGTATTTCGACCAGCCGTTCTACGTCGGCTTCGCCATCGGCGGCTTCGAACTCGGCCTGGTGCCGGACGGGACGCCGGGCACCGCGGGTTCGGTGGTGTACTGGGGCGTCGACGACATCGAGGCCGAGGTCGCGCGCATCCTCAAGCTTGGCGCGACCGAGCACGAGGCGATCCAGGAAGTGGGGGAGGGGATCAAGGTGGCCGAACTGGAGGACCCGTTCGGGAATGTGATCGGGCTGATCTACAACCCGCTGTTCGACCTGGCGGCGGTGCGGTAATGCGGAACGTGGGCTCGGGGAGCCCACCTTACGTGCCCACGCATGTTCCCGATCAGGTCCGCTCGCGCTCGACCCGGTTCACGCCCGCCACGCGCCGCAGGTTGCGGATCAGGTGGGCCAGGTGCACGCGGTCCTTCACCTGGATGGTGAAGCGCAGCTGGGTCATCATGTGTTCGTCGTCCTCGTCCATGCCCACGTACGTGATGTTGGCGTCGGACTCGCCGATCTCGGCGGCGACCCGGGCGAGGATGCCCTTCTCGTTGTTGATCAGGAGGCGGATGCGGCAGTCGAAGCGGCGATTCAGTTCGCTGCCCCACTGGACCGGGATCCAGCGGTCCGGTTCCTTGCTGCGCAGGCGCTTGGCCTGCGAGCAGTCGCCGGTGTGCACCACCAGGCCCTGATCGCGGCGCAGCTGGCCGATGATCTGGTCGCCAGGGATCGGCAGGCAGCAGGGCGCCAGCTGCACCGACACGCCTTCGCTGCCGTAGATCGTGACCGGATCGAGTTCGGGTGAGTTGCTCGGCTCGGTCGGCACGGCGTCGACCGGATTGTCCATCAGGCCGAAGATGTGGCGCGCCACCAGTGCCGGCATGCGCTTGCCGATGCCGATGTCGGCGTACAGCTCGTCCATCGACTTGGCCGAGGATTCGGCCAGCAGCTTTTCGATCGTGCTCTGGGCCAGTTCGCTACGGATGCCCAGTTGGCCGAGCGCCTGGGCCAGCAGTTCCTGGCCCAGCTCCACCGATTCGTTCAGGTTGATGGTGCGCAGGTAGTGGCGGATCGCCGAGCGCGCCTTGCCGGTGCGGACGAAAGACAGCCAGGTCGGGCTCGGGCGCGAGTTCGGGTCGGTCTCGATCTCGACGATGTCGCCGTTGCGCAGCTCGGTGCGCAGCAGGGCCGGCTCGTGGTTGATCTTGACGGAGACCGTGTGGTCGCCGATGCCGGTGTGGATCGAGTACGCGAAGTCGAGCGGGGTCGCGCCGCGCGGCAGGGCGATGATCTTCGACTTCGGCGTGAACACGTAGACCGAATCCGGGAACAGGTCGACCTTGACGTGCTCGAGGAATTCGGCCGAGTCGCCGGTCTGCTGCTGGATGTCGAGCAGCGACTGCAGCCAGGCGTGGGTGCGCTGCTGCAGGTCCGACATGTTCTGGTCGCCGGTCTTGTACAGCCAGTGCGCCGCCACGCCGCTCTCCGCGGTGCGGTGCATTTCCTGGGTGCGGATCTGGAATTCGACCGGGGTGCCGTAGGGGCCGATCAGGGTGGTATGCAGCGACTGGTAGCCGTTGATCTTGCGGATCGCGATGTAGTCCTTGAACTTGCCGGGCATCGGCTTGTACAGGGCGTGCAGGGTGCCGAGCGCCACGTAACAGTTCGGCACGGTGTCGACCACCACGCGGAAGCCGTACACGTCCAGCACCTGCGAGAACGACAGGTGCTTGTTGCGCATCTTCTTGTAGATGCCGAACAGGGTCTTCTCGCGGCCGTAGACCTCGGCGTGGATGCCGGCCGCGCCGAGCGTGTTCTTGACCGCGTCGAGGATCTTCTTGACCACTTCGCGGCGGTTGCCGCGCGCGGCCTTGATCGCCTTCGCCAGCGTGCGGTAGCGCATCGGGTACAGGTGCGAGAACGACAGGTCCTGCAGTTCGCGGTAGATGTCGTTCAGGCCCAGCCGGTGCGCGATCGGCACGTAGACTTCCATGGTTTCGCCGGCGATGCGGCGCTTCTTGGCGGGCGCCATCACGCCCAGCGTGCGCATATTGTGCAGGCGGTCGGCCAGCTTGATCAGGATGACGCGCACGTCGGATGCCATGGCCAGCAGCATCTTGCGGAAGTTCTCGGCCTGGGCCTCGACCACGCTCTGGAATTCGATCTTCTCCAGCTTGGACAGGCCGTCGACCAGGTTCGCGACCTGGATACCGAAGCGCTCGATCAGCTCTTCCTTCTTGACGTCCTGGTCCTCGATCACGTCGTGCAGCAGCGCGGCCATGATGGCCTGGGCGTCGAGCTTCCAGTCGGCGCAGATCTCGGCGACGGCGATCGGGTGGGAGATATAGGGTTCGCCCGACTTGCGTACCTGGCCGAGGTGCATCTCGTCGGAGAAGCGGTAGGCTTCCTTGACCTTCTTGAGTTCGGCGGGCGTGAGGTATTCGGCCAGTTTGCTGGCGAGGTGGGAAATCGACGCGACGCCCGGAGCGGGTGCCGGTTCGGCTTCCTGCGGCTTGTTGGCCGGCCGGCCAGGCCTGCCTTTGGTGCTGCCTGAGTGTATGGAATCCGGTGTTGACAAAGTCATACTCGAAGAAAATCAGCCGCTGTGGAGGACAGCATATCAGAATAAATCGGGGTCAGAGCCCGGTTGACGCGGTTGGGCTCTGACCCCGACTTGTTCTTGCCTAACTGATTCCGATCAAAGTACTTACATCGGGACCTTTTTCAGCATTTCCAGGCCGACCTTGCCGGCGGCGATTTCACGCAGGGCGATGACGGTCGGCTTGTCCTTGGCTTCGACTTTCGGGGTGTGGCCCTGCAGCAGCTGGCGGGCGCGGTAGGTGGCGGCCAGGGTCAGCTGGAAACGGTTCGGGACGTTCTTCAGGCAATCTTCGATGGTGATGCGGGCCATGGTTTTCTCCAAATAGATTTGCGTCCTGCCGTAACGGTCAGGATTGCGGTTGGTGCGCGTGGATTCCTAACTGCGCGAACAGCGAAGCATTGCGGGCCGCCTGCTGGGCGAATCGTGCTCGTGTCGCTTTGACAATCGCCTGCAGCTCGGACAGGGCGACGTTGAACTCTTCGTTGATGATAACATACTCGAACTCGGGAGCGTGAGCGATCTCGCCGCCCGCAGCCAGCAAACGTCGCGTGATGATGTGCGGTTCGTCGGTGCCGCGCTTGTGCAGGCGCTCCTCCAGCGCCGCGATCGACGGCGGCAGGATGAAGATGCCGGCCGCATCCGAGAACAGCTTCTTCACCTGGCGCGCACCCTGCCAGTCGATCTCCAGCAGGATGTCGGTGCCATTCTTCATTTCCTGTTCCACGGTCAGGCGGCTGGTGCCGTAGTAATTGCCGTGCACCTCGGCCCACTCCAGGAACTCGCCGCGGTCGGCGCGGGCGACGAAATCCTCGGCAGTGGTGAAGTGGTAATGGACGCCGTCCTGCTCGCCCGGACGCGGCGGACGCGTGGTCGTCGAGATCGACAACTTGATGCCCGGCTCCTGCGCCAGCAGCGCATTGACCAGGGTCGACTTGCCGGCGCCGGAAGGGGCGGCGACAATGAAGAGGCTGCCGGAGAAAGCGTTGGTGTGCATGGTTGTTCCTTTTGCTACGTATGGTTCATAACGAGTGGTGGGCACGTGGTGCCCACCCTACGCGCCACACGGCTTTTCGTAGGGTGGGCACCCGGTGCCCACGCGTGTCGTGAAAATCTGCCCAGTTTAATTAGTCAGGGTCGGTAAATCGGGGTCGGAGCCCGGTTCTCACGGGTGGGCTCTGACCCCGATTTCCTGACCCACGATTATTCAAGATTCTGTACCTGCTCCCGCATCTGTTCGATCAGCAGCTTGAGCTCCATCGACGCATCCGCCAGTTCCTTGACCGACGCCTTGGCGCCCAGCGTGTTCGCTTCGCGGTTCAGCTCCTGCATCATGAAGTCGAGGCGCTTGCCGACCTGGCCACCTTTCTTCAGGATGTGGCGCGTCTCGTTCAGGTGCGCGGTCAGGCGCGACAGCTCTTCGGAGACGTCGATGCGGATGCCATATAAAGTGACTTCCTGGCGAATTCGTTCGAAGACTTCCTGTCGCGTCAGCACCTGCGGGTTGCCGTGGCCGGCCAGGCCCAGCGCGTCCTGCATGCGTTCCACCGCTTTCTGCTGGAACTGCGCGATCACCTGCGGGATCAGCGGGGTGATGCGCTTGACGATCGCTTCCATCGACTCGATGCGCGACAGCAGCATCGCTTCCAGCGCCGCGCCTTCGCGCTTGCGGCTGTCGACGAAGCTGGCCACCACCTGCCTGGTGAGCTCGGCGACGTCGGCCTGCAGCGATTCCTGGCCCACCTGCGATTCCTCGATCACGCCCGGCCAGCGCAGCAGCTCGGCCACCGTCATCAGGGGTGCGGACACGAAGTGGCGCGTGACCTCGGCCTGCAGACGCGCCAGGTCGCCCAGCAGCTCGTGGTTCAGGGCCTGGGAGCCGCCCGCAGCCTTGCGGCCGAACGAGAGGCGGACTTCCACCTTGCCGCGCGTGATCGCAGCCATGATCGCCGAGCGCAGGTCCGGTTCGAGCGCACGCAGCTCGTCGTTGATGCGGAACTGCAGGTCGAGGAAGCGCGAATTGACGCTTTTGATCTCGATCGTGAGGGTTCCCGCAGCGCCTTCGCTGGTGGCGACCGCATAACCTGTCATGCTAGAAATGCTCAATTGAGTCCCCGGATAATCACAGGGCTTAAGTAGCCCGTTTATTCTTTACAAAGCGGTGATTTATCCACACAATCGCCGTGTTACGCAAGGAATACTTTCCCACATGGCTGCACAAAATAACGCTCCCCTGCCCGAAGGGCTGGAAATTGGCGGATATCGCATTGTAAAGAAAATTGCGTCCGGCGGGTTCAGTATTGTTTATCTTGCATATGACGGCGACGGCAATGCAGTCGCGATCAAGGAATACCTGCCCAGCGCCCTGGCGCTGCGCCAGCCCGGCGAGCTGGTGCCCGCCATTTCGAAGGCCAACCTGCCGGTGTTCCGCATCGGCCTGAAGTGCTTCTTCGAAGAGGGCAGGGCGCTGGCCAGGATCGTCCACCCGAACGTGGTGCGGGTCCTGAACTTCTTCCGCGCCAACGACACGGTCTACATGGTGATGGCCTACGAGTCCGGCCACTCGCTGCAGGAACAGATCTCGCGCCTGCTGGCCAGGGGACAGCGCGCCAGCGAAGGCTTCATCCGCCAGGCCTTCAACGGCGTCTGCGGCGGCCTGCGCGAGGTCCACGCCAACAAGCTCCTGCACCTCGACCTGAAGCCGGCCAACATCTACCTGCGCGTCGACGGTACCCCGCTGCTGCTCGACTTCGGCGCCGCGCGCCAGACCATCAACACCGACCTGCCGACCCTGGCGCCGATGTACACGCCGGGCTTCGCCGCACCGGACCTGTATGCGAAAGGCGCCACGCTCGGACCCTGGACCGACATCTACAGCATCGGCGCCGCGATCTACGCCTGCATGGCCGGCGCCCCGCCGCAGCCCGCCGACCAGCGCCGGACCCGGGACGAGATGGCGGCCCGCATCGCCAAACTCGAAGGAGCCTATTCGGCGGAGCTGATCGCGATGGTGGCGTCCTGCCTGGCGCTCGATCCGCTGGCGCGCCCGCAAAGCGTGTTCGCGGTGCAGAAGGTGCTGCAGGCCGGTTATAGTGCTGCTGCCGGTGCGCCAGCGAGCGAAGCCGAAGCGGAGGCGCAGGCGCCGGTATCCGGCTGGCGCAGCCTGGTCAATCGCATCAGCCCATTCGGCCCGGCCCGGCGCTCCGGCAGCGGCCAGTCTTAAAAGGATCTTCATGCAGTTCAGCGTCTACCAGCAAAGCCACATCGGCGGCCGCAAGGTCAACCAGGACCGGATGGGCTACAGCTACACGAGGGAGGCTTTGCTGCTGGTGCTGGCCGACGGCATGGGCGGCCACCAGCGCGGCGAGGTCGCCGCCACCATCGCCCTGCAGACCATGTCGTCGCTGTTCCGCAGCCAGGCGGTCCCGTACGTAAAGAAGTCCGAGCGCTTCCTGGAAGAGGCCTTCCTGCGCGCCCATGAAGAGATCCAGCGCTACGCCCGCGAGCACGGCCTGCCCGACAACCCGCGCACCACCATCGTCGCCTGCCTGGTCCAGCACAACAGCGCCGTGTGGGCGCACTGCGGCGATTCGCGCCTGTACTGGCTGCGGCGCGGCCAGATCCTGGCGCGCACGCGCGACCACTCGCACATCGAACACCTGATCGCCAAGGGCCTGGCCGACCCGAGCGAGCGCAACACGCACCCGGACCGCAACAAGCTGTACAGCTGCCTGGGCGCCTCGACGCCTCCGAAAGTGGAGCTGTCGCGCCAGGCCAGCCTGGAGCCGGGCGACGTGCTGCTGCTTTGCTCGGACGGCCTGTGGGGCATCCTGCCCGACACCGAGATCGTGCACCAGCTCTCGACCCACACCATCGTGCAGGCGGTGCCGGACATGATCGGCATGGCCACCGCGATCGCCGGCAGCCGCGGCGACAACACCACCGCCCTCGCCATCCAGTGGCAGGGCGCCGGCGATGCGGCCGCTGCCGGCGACGACAGCATGGTGTCGACCATGATGCTGCCGGAAGGCGAGGTCACGACCCGCCTGGCCGAGGAGCCTGCCGCCGCGCAGGGCGCCGACCCTGCAGCCGACGACTTCGGCGACGAGGACATCGAAAAGGCGATCGCCGAGATCCGCGACGCGATCGAGAAATCATCCCAGCTGCTCAAATAAACCAAGAACAAGGACCCTCAATGACCTTCACTGCCCGCCCCAGCAACCGCGCCGTCGACCAGCTGCGCGCCATCCGCCTGACCCGCCAGTACACCAAGCATGCCGAGGGTTCGGTGCTGATCGAATGTGGCGACACCAAGGTGATCTGCACCGCCAGCATCGAAGAGAAGGTGCCGGGCTTCCTGAAGGGGAAAGGGCAGGGCTGGCTGACCGCCGAATACGGCATGCTGCCGCGCTCGACGCACACGCGCATGGACCGCGAGGCCGCGCGCGGCAAGCAGTCCGGCCGCACCCAGGAGATCCAGCGCCTGATCGGCCGCTCGCTGCGCGCCGCCTTCGACCTGGAGGCCTTCGGCGAGCGCACCCTGCACATCGACTGCGATGTGATCCAGGCCGACGGCGGCACGCGCACGGCGTCCATCACGGGCGCGATGGTGGCGGCCTACGACGCCTTCAACGCCCTGGTCGGGCGCGGCCTGATCGCCTCGGTCCCGGTCGAGCAGTTCGTGGCCGCGGTCTCGGTCGGCGTCTACCAGGGCATGCCGGTGCTCGACCTCGACTACATCGAAGACTCGAGCTGCGACACCGACATGAACGTCGTGATGACCGACCTCGGCCACTTCGTCGAGGTGCAGGGCACGGCCGAAGGCGCGGCGTTCTCGCGCGCCGGCATGAACCGCCTGCTGGACCTGGCCGAGCACGGGATCCGCGAACTGGTGACCGTGCAGAAGCGGGCGCTGGGGCTGGTGGGCTGAGGCATCCGGGCGCATATGATGCTGCGAACAATGCATCTTGCCAGGCTGGGCTTGTCCCTGCTGCTGGCAGCCACCGCCACGCTGGCGCAGGCCGCCAATCCGATCGTTCCGGGCTGGTATGCCGACCCGGAGATCCGCATCTTCAAGGGCGAATACTGGATCTATCCGACCTATTCCGACGATTTCGGCAAGCCGGACCGCTCGACGTCGTTCACGCCCGAACAGCAGCGCATGCGCGCCCGGCCGGGCATCGTCTTCGACACCTACCTCAAGCAGACCTTCCTGGATGCCTTCTCGTCACCGGACCTGGTGCACTGGACCAGGCACAGGCACGTGCTCGACGTCGAAAACGTCGCCTGGGCCGCGTACGCGGTATGGGCGCCATCGGCCATCGAGCACAAGGGCAAGTACTACCTCTTCTTCGGCGCCAACGATATCCAGAGCAATGACCAGCTCGGCGGCATCGGCGTCGCGGTCAGCGACCGCCCGGAAGGCCCGTTCAGGGATGCGCTCGGACGCCCCCTGATTGGGCAGATCCACAACGGCGCCCAGCCGATCGACCAGATGGTGTTCAAGGACGACGACGGCCAGGTCTATATGTACTACGGCGGCTGGAAGCACGCGAACGTCGTGAAGCTGGCGCCGGACCTGCTCGGCGTCGTGCCGTTCCCGGATGGGGAGACGTTCAAGGAAATCACGCCGGACCCGGCCTATGTGGAAGGCTCGTTCATGGCCAAGCGCAAGGGCGTGTATTACCTGATGTGGTCGGAAGGCGGATGGACCGGGCCGGATTACCGCGTCGCTTATGCGATGGGGCCGTCACCATTCGGGCCGTTCAAGCGCATCGGCACGATCCTGCAACAGGACGCCAGGATCGCCCGGGGAGCGGGGCATCATTCGGTGGTGAACGTGCCGGGCACAGACGAGTGGTATATCGCCTACCACCGCCGGCCCCTGAACGAGACGAACGGCCATCACCGCGAGATGGCCATCGACCACCTGTATTTCAATGACGATGGCACGATACGGCCGGTGCGGATGACCAACGAGGGTGTGGCGCCGCGGCCTGTCGTTCCCTGAACGGCAGGGCTTTATTGCCTGGTGCCCGTTGCCATGAACCCGATAGTCTGGCCGGTCAGCGAACCGACGGCATAGATGACGTTCGAGGTGCGATCGAAATACGATGCGCCGCTTGCGGTAGCGCCCGGCGAATTGCAGGGCGATCCGCCAAAGGTCAGCGTCACCGTATAGGCATTTCCACTGCTGCGCGGTTGGACGTTTCCGCTGAAGGTACAACCGCTCGCGCCTTTTCCGGTGATATTGCCGGTGCCGCTGATCTCGAACGTTGCCGCCTCAACTGTGGAGCCGACTGCCGAAGCCCCGGAATAGTTGCCGGCAATAATGGATAGGTCCGGTCTCAGTTCATAATCCGAACTGTAATTCGCGGAAAATGAATTCGATAGTTTCAAGCCCGGATAGTTGATCGTGCCGTTCAGGAACTGCTTTGTACCATAGGTTCCGGTGACGGAAGCCAGTTGCGTTCCCATGCCAGAGAGACTGGTATCGATGGCGTCGGTGATCGTGAAGTTATTCCCGTCAGTCCTTATCGTTCCGCGGATCGATCCTGCGGCAACTGAAGGCTCATTGAATCCGGAATAAATGGCATAGAACGAATTATCATCGAGCACGAGGCTGGCGAAAGTCCGTCCATCGCTCGAAACGCCCTTATACAGACCAGCTGCAGAAACGACCGGTTCGGGGAAAGAGCGGGGAACGCCGACCGCGCTGCAAACGCCGGAACCGCTGTAGCATTTGCCGGGTTCATCGCTGCCTCCGCCGCATGAAGCGAGAATCGCTGCGAGAATCGGGAAACTACCTGCTCGATAAATTCCTTTCCATTTTTCCGCCATTTTCCCGCTCCGATAATTACTGTTGGAGCGTTGATTATGCTTATTAACACAATGCTTTTATATGGTACGGATGACCCGATTTTGGAAGTCTTTACAGTACAAATGTCGTGGTACATTTGCCGTTATTCCAAACCCGCCAGCTGATGCCGGCGGGCGAAATGCATCGTCCTAGTGATGCAACTGCGATCCCATTCCAGCCTGCGCACCCTGATCAGGCTGGAAAGCCCGATTGGCCGCCGCAGTATTGCTGTGGGCTTCGAACCGGGCCATCTTGCCGTCACGCATGGTGAATACGTGGACCCATGGCGTGTCCAGTTCGCGTCCCGTCGGTTTGACATGCCAGGTCGCATGTCCCAGCACCACCACCTTGTCGCCTTCCGCGATGAATTCCCTCGGTTCGAAGCGGATGGCCTGGGTGCTGGCGTCGAGCTTGGAGAAGAACTCGGCAATGCCCTGCTTGCCGCGGAAAGTGCCGGCGAAAGGCACGTATTCCGATTCCGGGCTGGTCCATTCGGCATCATCGGTGCAGCGGGCGAGGATGCCGGCGATGTCACCCTGCATGAACATCCGGTAAGCCTCTTGCACCAATTGCTTGTTTTGCTGTGCGTCCATGGCGTCTCCTTCAGTGTGTCGGCCGGGGTGGCCGATGAATCAGCCTAGTACCGCCCCCGAAGAAGTCAAGGACTCCGGACGAGGGCGCCACACGATTGCGCCTGGCCGGGCATTAGCAGGATATAATGCCAAATGTTAAATTTGTGAGAGAAGAATAACGATGTCGCTTGTGAAGCTTCGCAACAACGTTCACGTCTCTGGCAAAGGCACGGCGACCATGGTATTCGCTCACGGATTCGGTTGCGATCAAACCATGTGGCGCTTCCTCGCCCCGGCCTACGAGGAACGTTTCAAGATCATTACCTTCGACCTGGTTGGCAGCGGCTGCTCCGACCTGGCAGCGTACAGCCGCGAAAAATATGGCACCCTGCACGGCTACGCCGACGACCTGCTGGAAATCATCGACGAGTTCGCGACGGGCCCGGTCATCTTCGTCGGTCACTCGGTCAGCACGATGATCGGCCTGCTGGCCACGATCAAGGCGCCCCGGAAGTTCTGCGCCCAGGTCATGGTCGGTCCATCTCCCTGCTACATCAACGATGGCGACTATATCGGCGGCTTCAGCCGCGAAGATATCGACGAGTTGCTGGAAACGATGGACGCGAATTACCTCGGCTGGTCGAGCAACATGGCGCCGGCCATCATGGGCGTGCCCGATCGGCCCGAGTTGCGCCAGGAACTCACCAGCAGCTTCTGCCGCAACGATCCGGACATCGCCAAGCATTTTGCCCGCGTGACTTTCCTGTCCGACCATCGTGCGGACGTGCCGCGGTCGACCGTGCCGGCCTTGATCCTGCAATGCAGCGATGACCTCGTGGCACCCCGCTCGGTAGGTGAGTTCCTGCACCGGACCCTGCCGGTCAGCACCCTGCATGTCATCGACAACGTCGGCCATTGCCCACACATGAGCGCACCCACCGAGAGCTCGCATGCGATCGATCGCTTCCTTGCGCACAGCTTGCGCTGACCTATCGTGACGGAAGAATCTCCTTCAGGTGAGGGACTGTTCGATCACGCCGCCTGTGCCTTGCTGGTCACGGCAGGCAATGGGTTGATACTCAAGGCAAACAGTACGGCTTGCATCTGGCTCGGCTACGAAGAGGAAGAGCTCATCGGGAAAGTCCGCATGCAGGACCTGTTGCCGGTCGGCGCGCGCCTGTTTTTCAACACCCATTGCCAGCCCATCCTGCAGGTACAGGGCTCCGTGGGCGAGATCCAGGTAGACCTGCGCAATCGCCGCCAGGATCGTTTGCCGATGCTGATCAATATCGCGCGGCGCCAGGAAGGCGGCCAGGCCGTCGATCACTGGGCCTTGTTCAAGGCTTCCGACCGGCGCGCGTACGAACGCGAGTTGTTGTCGGCGCGTAAAGCCGCGGAAGCAGCCGAAGCCGAACTGAAGAAGTTGAATGCGCAGTTGTCGGCGGCGGACCGGCGGAAAGACGAATTCCTGGCGACGCTCTCGCACGAATTGCGCAATCCACTGGCGCCCATGCGCAGCGCGCTCGACGTATTCAAGCTCAGGTTCGGCCCGACCGCGGACGATCGCCTGTTCCAGGTCTTCGACCGCCAGCTGCGCCATCTCACGCGGCTCGTCGATGACCTGATGGAAGTCTCGCGTATTACCCAGGGACGCATGCAGCTGCGCCGTACCCCCGTCGAACTGTCCGCGCTCGTACGCAGCGCGGCGCATGACCTGGGCCAGACCATGAAGTCGGCGCGGCATACCTTGCGCCTGTCTATTTGCGAGGCGCCGGTGATCGTCGACGGCGACGCGACCAGGCTCGCACAGGTGGTGGTCAATCTGCTGACCAATGCCGCCAAATACACACCGGATGGCGGCCAGATCGAGCTGCACCTGAGCTGTCAACCGGAATGGGCCGAGATACGGGTGTGCGACAACGGCATCGGCATTCCGGCGCCGGCGCTCGCCAGCATCTTCGACATGTTCTCGCAGCTCGAGCCGGCGCTGGAACGGTCCAAGGGCGGTCTCGGTATCGGCCTTGCCCTGGTCCGCGGGATCGTCGAACTGCACGACGGCAGCATCCACGCAGAGAGCGCGGGGCAACACAAGGGCAGTACGTTTACGGTGCGCTTGCCGCTTGCGGTGGGCGCTTCGTGCCCGGCTGCGGAAGCGTCGGTCGACGTTCCACCGATCCGTGCCCGCGTCCTGGTGGTCGACGACAACCGCGATGCGGCCGAGACCCTGGCGATGGCGCTGGAGTTGTTCGGTTGCAAAGTCGTGGTCGCGCATTCCGGACAGGAAGCGCTGGAAGTCATCGCCAGCGCCGATCCTGCGGTCGTCCTGCTCGATATCGGCCTGCCCGACATGACCGGTTACGAACTGGCGCGCCGCTTGCGCCGGTTGCCCGGAGGGGATGCGGTCACGCTGATCGCCACGACCGGCTGGGGCCAGCAAAAAGACCGTGAGCTCGCCTTTGACGCCGGTTTCGACCATCACCTGACGAAGCCGATCGACTTCGAGCTGCTCAAACCTTTGCTGCATGGGGACGCCGCGGCCGCACAGCGCTAAAATAGCGCCTTCCCCGCGCTACCCGTACACACCATGACCCAACGCCTCATCCTTGCCTCGAACAACGCGGGCAAGCTCAAGGAATTTGCCCAGCTGCTGGCCCCGATCGGTTTCGAACTGCATCCGCAGGGCGAGTTCAACGTTCCCGAAGCCGAGGAGCCCTTCGGCACCTTCGTCGAGAACGCGCTGCAGAAGGCGCGCCACGCCGCGCGCCTGACCGGCCTGCCGGCGCTGGCCGACGATTCCGGCGTGTGCGTGAACGCCCTCGGCGGCGCCCCCGGCGTGTATTCCGCGCGCTATGCCGGCGAGCCAAAGTCGGATGCCCGCAACAACGAAAAGCTGATCGGGGACCTGGCCGGCCACGCCGACAAGTCGGCTTATTACTATTGCGTGCTGGTCTACGTGCGCCATGCCGACGATCCGCAGCCGGTCATCGCCGACGGCATCTGGCGCGGCCAGATCGTCGACTCGCCGCGCGGCGCCAACGGCTTTGGCTACGACCCGTACTTCCTGATCCCGGAACTGGGCAAGACCACCGCCGAGCTCGAGCCGTCCGAGAAAAACGCCATCTCTCACCGTGGCCAGGCGATTCGCGCACTGGTCGAGAAGCTGACACTGAAATGATCCCGATTAAACCCGTCGGCAACGGCATCCCGGCGAACACGGAACCGCGTTCGCCCGCCACCGCCGCCCTGCAATACCTGCAGCCCGGTTCGCTGAACCTGGCGGCGCTGCCGCCGCTGTCCCTGTACATCCACTGGCCCTGGTGCGTGCGCAAGTGCCCGTACTGCGATTTCAACTCGCACGAGTCGAAGGGGCCGATCCCGGAGCAGGAATACCTGGACGCGCTGCGCGCCGACCTCGAACAGTCGCTGCCGCTGATCTGGGGCCGCAAGATCCACACCGTCTTCATCGGCGGCGGCACGCCCAGCCTGATGTCGGCGGCTGGCCTGGACCGCCTGCTGTCCGACCTGCGGACGCTCCTGCCGCTGGAGATCAATGCCGAGATCACGATGGAAGCCAATCCCGGCACCTTCGAAGCCGAGAAATTCAAGGCCTACCGCGCCAGCGGCATCAACCGCCTGTCGATCGGCATCCAGAGCTTCAACGGCAGGCACCTGCAGGCGCTGGGCCGCATCCACGACGAGAACGAGGCGAGAAAAGCGATCGAGATCGCGCAGGCGAACTTCGACAACTTCAACCTCGACCTGATGTACGCGCTGCCAGGGCAGACGCTGGAAGAGGCCCGGCGCGACCTCGACACCGCGCTGTCGTTCGCGCCGCCGCACCTGTCGCTGTACCACCTGACGATGGAACCGAACACGGTGTTCGCCAAGTACCCGCCGCAGCTGCCCAGCGACGACGAGAGCGCCGACATCCAGGACATGATCCTGGAGAAGATGGCCGGGGCAGGGTACGAGCACTACGAGGTGTCGGCCTATGCGAAGCCGGGACACAGGGCGCGCCACAACCTGAACTACTGGACCTTCGGCGACTACCTCGGCATCGGCGCCGGCGCCCATTCCAAGCTGTCGTTCCCGCACCGCGTGCTGCGCCAGGCGCGCTACAAGCAGCCGGCGTCCTTCATCGAAGCGGCGCAAAAGGGCAACGCGGTGCACGAGGAACACGAGATCGCGCGCGGCGAGATGGGCTTCGAGTTCATGCTCAACACCCTGCGCCTGACCGAAGGCTTCGACCCGAACCTGTTCGGCGAGCGCACCGGCCTGTCGATCACCATGATCGAGAAGGCGCTGAACGAGGCCGAGGCCAAGGGCCTGATCTACCGCGACTTCAAGCTGATCAGGCCGACCGAGCTGGGACAACGCTTCCTGAACGACCTGCAGGAGATGTTCCTGGGAGAGTAGGGCAGGGCCGCCCCCAGCTTACCGAAACGTAATACTGGAGGCGTTCAAGCTCCCCTATACTGCTGCTTGCGTTGGCGGGCCCGCCCCTGGCCCGCGCTCTTCTCCTTGCCCATGCCACACTGTCTCCTTATCGAAGACGATGCCGAGACCCGCGAGTACCTGCGGGCCGGTCTCGAATCCGCCGGTTTTATCGTGCTCGCGCTCGACAACGGCAGCGACGCCAGCCGCCACTTGCGCGAACGGCGCTGGGACATCGTGGTGCTGGACCGCATGCTGCCCGGCCAGGTCGACGGCGTCGGCATCCTCGAGCAGATGCGTGCGCGCGGCGACATGACGCCGGTGCTGATCTTGAGCGCCCTGAGCAATGTGGACGAACGCGTGCGCGGCCTGCGCGCCGGCAGCGACGACTACCTGGCCAAGCCCTTCGTCATGTCCGAGCTGCTGGCGCGGGTCGCCAACCTGACGCGCCGGGCAACCTGGTCGCGCGAGGTGACCCAGCTGCACGTGGCCGACCTACAGCTCGACCTGCTCGCGAACCGCGTCACCCGCCGCGGCGTCCAGATCACCCTGCAGCCGCGCGAGTTCCGCCTGCTCGAATACCTGATGCGCCATGAGGGCCAGATCGTGACCCGCACCATGCTGCTGGAAGGCGTCTGGGACTACCATTTCGACCCCCAGACCAACGTCATCGACGTGCAGATCAGCCGCCTGCGCAGCAAGATCGACAAGGACTTCGACCCGCCGCTGATCCACACCGTGCGCGGCGCCGGTTACGTGCTGAGCGCCTCCGGTTATGGCCCGGCTGCGCCTTAGCCTGCGCGGCTCGATCGTCGCGCGGCTGGCGATCGGCTACGGCCTGCTGGTCGCGCTGTCGGTCGCCGCGCTGTCGACCATCTTCTATGTCGGCACCGTGGGCGTGCTCGAACGTTCGATCGACAACAAGATCAGGGCCAACGCGCTGCGCCTGGCGGATGCCTGGCATGCCGAGGGCGACGCCGGCCTGCAGCGCCAGGTCGACCTCCAGCTGCATGACCGGATCGACAGCGACACCGAACTCATCGGCATGATCGATGCCGCCGGGCACAGCCTGGCCGGCAACCTCGGCGCATGGCGCGGGACGCTGCCGCCGGGCCAGCTGGTGTTCGGCACGATGGAACGGGGCAAGGCGACGGTGTCGGTGCGCCTGATGGCCGTGCCGCTCGCGGGCGGCAGGCGGCTGGTGGTCGGGCACGACCTGAGCGAACTCGATGCCATCAGTGACGTCATCGAGCGCGCGCTGCTGATCAGCTCCTCGGTCTCCCTGCTGCTGGCCTTTGCCGGCGCCCTGCTGTTCCGGCGCCTGATCGAGGCCCGCATCGGGCATATCCGGCGCACCGCCGCGCGCATCGCGGCCGGCGAACTGTCGAGCCGGATCGCCGTGCCGGGCAACGACGAGTTCGCGCGCCTCGGCACCGACATCAACCAGATGCTCGACCGCATCGAGTCGCTGATGGAAGGGGTGCGCCATGTGTCGAATTCGATCGCGCACGACCTGCGCACGCCCCTGGGCCGGGTGCGCAGCCGGCTGGAGCGGGCGCTCGGCGCCACCGCCGATCCGCAGGCGCTGGTCGGCGATGCACGCCTGGCGATCGAGGAAATCGACAGCCTCATCGGCCTGTTCGACAAGCTGCTGCAGATCGCGGCGGCCGAGAGCGGCGTACGGACCCGTTCGTTCGGCCTGCTGGACATCGCCGCCATCGCACGCGACATGGCCGACTTGTACGAAGCGGCCGCCGACGAGCAGGACATGATGCTGCGCTACACCGGCGCCGAGGCGCTGAACGTGCGCGGCGACCGCGACCTGCTGGCGACCGCACTGGCCAGCCTGATCGACAATGCCATCAAGTACGCGAAAATCGGCAGCTGCGTCGACATCGGCGTGGCCGCCGACCGCGAATACACCGTCGTGTCGGTGCGCGACTATGGTCCGGGCGTGCCGGAGGCCGACATCGGCCGGCTGTGCGAACGCTTCTACCGGGTGGACCAGAGCCGCGGCTTGCCGGGCAACGGCCTCGGGCTGTCGATCGTGACCGCCATCGCCCAGCTGCACGGCGCCAGGCTGCAGCTGCGCAACGCCAGGCCGGGCCTGGAGGTCAGCCTCGTGTTCCGCAGCGAATAGAGCGCGGCGATCCGAACCGGCATCGCCGCCGAACGCCTGCCCGGCTCAACCGGCGCTGAGGGCCGGGGTCAGGCGCCGTGGGGAATGGCCCTGCGCGGGCGCGGCGGGCGCAGCGTTCGCGAGGCGGAAGCGGCGCATCAGCTCATCGAGGCGCGCCGACTGTTCCTGCATGCTGGACGCCGCCGCCGCGGCTTCTTCGACCAGGGCCGCGTTCTGCTGGGTGGCCTGGTCCATCTGCGTGATGGCCGCGTTGACCTGGTCGATGCCGGCGCTCTGTTCGCGGCTGGCGGCAGTGATCTCGGCCATGATGTCGGTCACGCGCGCCACGCTGGCGACGACTTCCTCGATCGTGGCGCCGGCCTGCTGTACCAGCGTCGTGCCGGTATTCACCTGGGCCACCGAGTCACTGATCAGGGCCTTGATTTCCCTGGCCGCCGTCGCCGAGCGCTGCGCCAGGTTGCGCACTTCGGAGGCCACGACCGCGAAGCCGCGGCCCTGTTCGCCGGCGCGCGCCGCTTCCACTGCCGCGTTCAGCGCCAGGATATTGGTCTGGAAGGCGATGCCGTCGATGACGCCGATGATGTCGACGATCTTGCGCGAGGCGCTGTCGATCGCGCCCATCGTATCGACCACCTGGCCGACGATTTCCCCGCCGCGCGCCGCGACCGCCGAGGCCGCCTGGGCCATCTGGTTGGCCTGGGTGGCATTGTCCGCGTTGTGGCGCACGGTCGACGTCAGTTCCTCCATCGATGCCGCGGTTTCTTCCAGCGAGCTGGCCTGCTGTTCGGTGCGCGCCGACAGGTCCAGGTTGCCGCTGGCGATTTCGGTGGAGCCGGCGGCGATCGTGCGCGTGCCTTCCTGAACCTCGGATACCACCTTGGCCAGCCCGTCGTTCATCGACTGCATCGCGCGCAGCAGGTCGCCGATTTCGTCGCGGCGCCCGTGTTCGAAGGAGCCGGTGAGGTCGCCGGAGGCCACGGTTTCCGCCACCTTCACCGCGCGCGACAGCGGACGGACGATGCTGCGCGTGATCGTGATCGCGCCGAATGCGCCCAGCGCGATCATCAGGCCGTTCAGCACCAGCACGAAGCGCGACCGTTCTTCATAGGCGGCGCGGCTGGCGTGGGTGATCTGGTCGATGGTCCGGCGCTGCATCGCGAGGAGTTCCTGCAGCGCGCCCGAGTAGGCCTGGGCGGCCGGGGCGAAGCCCTCGTCGTAGCGGCGCTCGGCGGTCATGTTGTCGCCGGCCTTCTTGGCATCCATGACTTCGACCTTGGCCGCCTGGTATTTGGCGCGCAGGGCCTGCACCTTCTTCAGCTGCTCTTTTTCTTCCGGCGAATCGAGCAGGGGCTCGACCCGCTTGATGATCTCGGTGCTGCGGGTGACGCTGTCGGCGATGTCCTTGGCGAACACGGCGCTCAGGGTATTGTCGGTGCTGCGCGCGATCAGCGAGGTGCGGACGATGGCGGAATAGGTGTTGACGTTCCAGTCAGACACCAGGCGTTCCTTGGTCAGCGGGACGGCCAGCATCTTCTCGGTCGCGTCGGCGTTGGCGCGGGCGGCCAGCAGGGCGGATGCGGTGGCAATCGTGGCGAGCACCAGGATCAGCGCGAATGCGATGGTCAGGCGGCTGCCGATGCGCACATGGCGCAGGAAGTACTTCATCATCTCCGGAGTCCTCTTGGTATGAAGGATTAATTTTTTTAAATATCCAGGGTAAGTATGGAGTAAATACTTGCGGTGGGGAAAGGAAATTCCACGCTTGGCTGCGGTTTTGTCGCAAATTCGCACCGGACATGCGCGCGGCCGCTGCACACCGTTCAGGCGCAGCCGAGGATGTCCGCGACCTCGGTGAGCGAGCCGGCGACCACGTCCCAATCCTCTTCGGCCCGCAGGTCGGTGTCCTGGTCCGGCCCGTACTCGTGCGGCCGGCACACGAACACCGTGCGCATGCCCAGGGCCCGCGCCGCGCGCAGGTCGCCGTTGTGCGCCGCCACCATCGCCGCCTGTTCCGGCGCGAAGCCGGCCGCCTCCAGCGATTTCAGATAGGTCGCCGGCTGCGGTTTGTAGCTGCGTGAAATTTCCGCGCCCAGGATCGCATCCCAGGGCAGGCCGCCGAAGCGCGCCAGCCTGAGCATCCCGGCGATATGGCCGTTCGAGATCGGGGCGATGGCGAAGCGGCGCTTGAGCCGCGCCAGCCCCGCCACGGCGTCGGGCCACGGGTCCAGCCTTTCCCAGGCGCGCGTCAGGTCGGCCAGGTCCTGTTCCGGAATGTCGTCCACCGCCACCCCGTGCGAGGCGAGCAGCTGTTCGAGGTTCTCGCGCTGCAGGACGTCGAGCCTGGCCCAAGGGCGCTCGCCGGAACGCACCCGCTCCATCGACGGCTGGTACAGCGCGCGCCAGGCGTTGGCGAAGGCGAAGGGATCGAGGTCGATGTCGTAGCGTTCGAGGAAGGGCGCGGCGGCCCGTTCCACGCCCGAACGCCAGTCGACGACCGTGCCGAACACGTCGAAGCCGAGGAAGCCGACCTGCTGGAGCTTGCACGTCATGCGCGCCTCTCCACGTCAGCCCTGCTGTCCGGCCGCCAGCGCCCGGATCGTGCGCGCCAGGCCCCGCAGCACGCGCGCCGTGCCCTCGTAGTCGAACTTGTCCGGCGGCTCTTCCGTGCCATCGTCCGCCTTCATCTTGTAATAGGGATAGCGCATGAATCCCGTGTCCGCGATCAGGATGGCCGGATAGCCGGAGCGGTGGTACGCGGAGTGATCCGACAGGGTCACGCCCTGCACGTAGGCCGGCGCGGCCAGGCCGTGGGCCGGGAAGTCGGACACGGCGCGGAAGGCGGACAGGGCGTCCTGCACCAGGCGCGAGGATGCCTGGGTGCCGACGAAGGCGATGAAGCCGCCGGCGTCCGGATAGCGCTTCTCGACGCCGGGCTGGCGTTGCCCGCCATGGCGCTGCAGCGTGTACCAGCCGATGGTTTCCAGCACGGGCGCGTCCGCGGTGGACTGGGTGCTGCCGATTTCTTCCCCTTTGAACCAGGGCTGCTCCTCGTTGACGAAGAAGACGAATCTCACTTCGGTGCCCTGGCTGGGGCGCATGTCCTTGAGCAGGCGCGACAGCTCGAGCACGGCCGCGGTGCCGCTGTTGTTGTCGTAATGGGCGCCGACGATGAAGATGCGTGCCGGCCTGGTATCCGGTGCGACGTTCGCGACCGACACCTCGATGTCGTGCACCACTTGCCCGCCGGCCCGGTATGCCTGGCGCCGGATCGTGTAGCCCTCGCTCTCCAGCACGCCCTCGATGTAGCGCGCGGCCCGTTCGCGTTCGGCCGGCGTAGCAATGTTGTGTTCGCTGGAAGCGGTTGCCGACACGTGGGCGCGCAGGCGTGCCGCGAGCGGGAGCTCGGGCACCGCCGCGCCCGGGTTGACGGTCATCGTTGCCAGCAGCACCGGCAGAACGATGGCGACAATGACTTTCCAGTGTGCACGTAGAAAGGTTCGCATGAGAGGGAGACGGAGCAAAAAGAAACCGGGGCCGTCCTGCGATTCCATCATACAGAAATCGCAAGACGGCCCCGGTCGGGCTCCCTCAATCGTGCGCAGTGCGCGCCGGACGTTTAGCGTGCGGCGGTCGCGTTGGCGTTAGCCGGCTCGCTCCAGCCGCCGCCCAGCACGCGGTACAGCGTCACCTGGTTCTGCAGCCGCGCCAGGTTCGCTTCGATCGCCTGCTGCTGGGCGGTGAACAGCGAGCGCTGGGCGTCCAGCAGGTCGAGGTAGCTGGCGGTGCCGTTGCGGTAGCGCAGGTCCGACAGGTTGAAGCGGTCGGCTTCGGCCGCCGCCACCGCTTGCTGGGCGCGCAGCTGCTCGCTGAAGGTGGCCTGGCCGGCCAGGGCGTCCGAGACTTCGCGGAACGCGGTCTGGATCGATTTCTCGTAGCGCGCCACCGCGATGTCGCGGCCTGCCTTCGCGCTCTCGACGCCGGCGCGGCGGGCGCCGAAGTCGAACAGCGGCAGGATCGCCTGCGGCGCGAAGGACCAGCCGAAGGAGCCGCCCTTGAACAGGCCGGACAGTTCCGAGCTGGCGCTGCCCGCGCTGCCGGTCAGCGAGATGCGCGGGAAGTAGTTCGCGCGCGCCGCGCCGATGTCGGCGTTGGCCGCGATCAGCTGCTGCTCGGCGGCGCGGATGTCCGGGCGCGAGATCAGCAGGTCGGACGGCATGCCGGCCGGCAGGTCGGGCAGGTTGGTCGCGGCCAGGGTCGCGCCCGCCGGCAGGGTGTCCGGAATCGGCTGGCCGACCAGCAGGGTCAGGGCGTTGGCGTCCTGGGCGCGCAGGCGTTGCTGCTGGGCCAGCACGGTGCGCGCCTGTTCGACCAGCGACACCGCCTGCTGCAGGTCGAGCTTGGAGATCACGCCATTCTCGAAGCGCAGCTGGGAGAGGCGCAGCGATTCCTCGCGCGTCTTGAGGGTCTGCTGGGTCAGCGCGAGCAGCTCGTCGTCGGCCAGCAGGGCCAGGTAGGTGTTGGCCACCGTGGCGACCAGGCTGATCTGCGCCGACTTGCGCGCTTCCTCGGTCGCCAGGTATTGCGCCAGCGCCGCATCGCTCAGGTTGCGGACGCGGCCGAACAGGTCCAGCTCGAAGGCCGTGACCGACAGGCCGGCCTGGTACACGCTGCTGAGCGGCGCGTCGCCCGGGGTGCCCTGGCGGCTGGCGGTGATGCCTGCGTTGACCGCCGGGAAGCGCGCCGCACGCTGGATCTGGAAGGCGGCGCGCGCCTGCTCGATGTTCAGGATCGAGACGCGCAGGTCGCGGTTGTTCGCCAGCGCCATCTGGATCAGCTGCTGCAGGCGCGCATCCGCGAAGAAGCGCTGCCAGGCGATGCCGGCCGGGGCTTCATTCGCCACCGGGTTGCCGCTGGCGACGGTGCCGGCCACCGTCGGGAAGCTGCCGGCCACCGGCGCGGCCGGGCGCTCGTACTTGGGCGCCAGGTTCACGCAGCCTGCCAGCACCAGGGCCATGGTCAGGGGAAGCAGGGTAGAGAGTCGTTTCATGTCGCCCATCAGATTTTTTCGTTGATGACAGTGGTGTCTTCTTCATGCGCGTACATCTTGCGCGTGCGCTCGCTGCCCTTGAACAGGCTGCGGATCACCACGAAGAACACCGGCACGAAGAGCACGCCCAGCGCCGTCGCCGTGATCATGCCGCCCATCACGCCGGTACCGATGGCGCGCTGCGAAGCCGCCCCGGCGCCGCTCGCGATCACCAGCGGCAGCACGCCGAGGATGAAGGCCAGCGAGGTCATGATGATCGGACGGAAACGCAGGTGGGCCGCCTGCAGCGCCGCCTCGATCGGCGACTTGCCCTGCGCCTGCAGGTCCTTCGCGAACTCGATGATCAGGATCGCGTTCTTCGCCGCCAGGCCGATCACGGTGATCAGGCCGACCTTGAAGTAGACGTCGTTCGGCATGCCGCGCATGGTCGCGGCCAGCAGCGAGCCGAGCACGCCCAGCGGCACCACCAGCAGCACCGAGACCGGGATCGACCAGCTTTCATACAGCGCCGCCAGGGCCAGGAACACGGCCAGCAGCGAGAAGCCGATCAGCACGAACACGGTCGAGCCGGACAGGATTTCCTCGCGCGACTGGCCGGTCCATTCGTAGGCGAAGCCGGCCGGCAGCTTGGCCGCCAGGGTCTCCATCTCCTTGAGCGCGTCGCCGGACGAATGGCCCGGAGCCGGTTCGCCGGTGATGCTCATCGCCGGATAGCCGTTGTAGCGGGTGGTCTGCATCGGACCGGTGACCCACTTGGTGCTTGCGAATGCCGACAGCGGCACCGGCTGGCCCTTGGTGTTCATCGCGTTCAGGCGCAGCAGGTCTTCCGGCTGCATGCGGTCCTTGGCGTCGGCCTGCACCACCACGCGCTGGAGGCGGCCGGCGTTCGGGAAGTCGTTGATGTAGGCCGAACCCAGCGAGGTCGAGATCGCGGTGTTGATCGCGTCAAAGGTCACGCCCAGGGCCTGCGCCTTGTCGCGGTCGATGTCGAGCTGCAGCTGCGGCGCATCTTCCAGGCCTTCCGGACGGATGCCGGTCAGGACCTTGCTCTGCATCGCCATGCCCAGCAGCTGGTTACGCGCCTGCAGCAGGGCTGCGTGGCCGAGGCCCCCGCGGTCCTGCAGTCGGAACGAGAAGCCGGCGCCGCGGCCGAGTTCCGGGATCGGCGGCGGGCTCACCACGAAGATGAAGGAGTCGCGCAGCGCCATCAGGTGCCCGGTGATGCGGCCGGCCAGGCTCTGGGCGTCCGAGCCCTTTTCCTTGCGCTCGTCCCAGGACTTCAGCGGGATGAAGGCGAGGCCCATGTTCTGGCCCTGGCCCGAGAACGAGAAGCCGGTCACGGACACCATGTCGGCCACTTCCGGCTGCTTCATGACGTAGTCTTCGGCGGCCTTCAGCACGGCGCTGGTGCGCTCGGCGGTGGCGCCCGGCGGCAGCTGGATGTTGGCGATGATGTAGCCCTGGTCCTCGTTCGGCAGGAAGGAGTTCGGCATCTTCGTGAAGACCAGGCCGACCAGGCCGATCAGCAGCACGAACACGACCAGTGCGCGGCCGGTGCGGCGCAGGATCTTGCCGACGAAGCCTTCATAGCGCTTGGCGCCGGTGGAGAAGGTGCGGTTGAACCAGCCGAAGAAGCCGCGCTTCTCCATGTGGTGGCCGGCTTCCACGGGCTTGAGCAGGTGCGCGCACAGCGCCGGGGTCAGCGACAGCGCCAGGAAGGCCGAGAACGCGATCGAGGACACCATCACCGCCGAGAACTGGCGGTAGATGTTGCCGACCGCGCCGGCGAAGAAGGCCAGCGGCACGAACACCGAGATCAGCACCACGGTCACGCCGATGATTGCGCCCGAGATCTGGCCCATCGCCTTGCGGGTCGCCAGCAGGGGCGGCAAGCCTTCCTCGGACATGATGCGCTCGACGTTCTCCACCACCACGATGGCGTCGTCGACCACGATACCGATCACCAGCACCATGCCGAACATGGTCAGCACGTTGATCGAGAAGCCCAGCGCCAGCAGGGTGGCGAAGGAGCCGAGCAGGGCGACCGGCACCACGATGGTCGGGATCAGGGTGTAGCGGATGTTCTGCAGGAACACGTACATCACGATGAACACCAGGATCACCGCTTCGATCAGGGTCTCGACGACCTGCTTGATCGAGATCTGGATGAACTTGGTCGAGTCGTACGGGATCGCGTACTTCATCCCGTGCGGGAAGTACTTCGACAGTTCGTTCATGCGGGTCTTGATCAGCTGGGCGGTTTCCAGCGCGTTACCGGTCGGCGACAGCTGCACGCCGATACCGGTGGACGGCTTGCCGTTCAGGCGCGCCGAGGTCGCGTAGGCCTGGCCGCCGATCTCGATGCGGGCCACGTCCTTCAGGCGGACGGTCGAGCCGTCCGGGTTCGCGCGCAGCACGATGTTGCCGAACTGCTCGACGTTCGACAGCTGGCCGGTCACCACCACGGTGGCGGTGATCTGCTGGCCGACGTTCAGCGGCAGGTCGCCGATGGTGCCGGAGGCCACCTGGGCGTTCTGGGTGCGGATCGCGTTGTTGACGTCGGCGGCGGACAGCCTGAAGCCGACCAGCTTGGCCGGATCGATCCAGATGCGCATCGCCTTCTCGGTGCCGAACAGCTGGGCCTGGCCCACGCCCTTGATCCGCTGGATCTCGGGCAGCACGTTACGCGAGGCGTAGTCGCCCAGCGCGATCGGGTCCCAGTTCGGGTCGTCCGACGAGAGGATGGTAAACAGCAGGAAGTTCGAGCGGGCCTTGTCGACGCGCACGCCCTGCTGGGTCACGGCCGCCGGCAGGCGCGGGGTCGCGCGCGACAGGCGGTTCTGGACGTCGACCTGGGCCAGGTCGGGATCGGTGCCGGTCTCGAACGAGATCGTGATGGAACCGGTGCCGTTGGCCTGGCTGGTCGACTCCATGTAGACCATGCCGGGGGAACCGTTCATCTCGCGCTCGATCACGGAGATGACCGAGTCCTCGAGGGTCTGTGCCGAGGCGCCCGGGTAGGCGACGCTGACGACGATCGACGGCGGCGCCACGGTCGGGTATTGCGCGATCGGCAGCTGCTTGATGGCGACGCCGCCAAGCACCATGATGAACAGCGCGATCACCCAGGCGAAAATTGGGCGGTCAATAAAAAAACGAGCCATTGGGAAGTCCTGTTTCTAGTGTTGCTCTTACTGGCGGGTATTGCCCGGGCCGGCAGCGGCGCCGGCGGCCGGCGAACCGGCCTTCGGCGTGTCCGCGGTACGGCTGGCGGCGGCGGGGCCGGCGGCGGCCGGCTGGGCTGCCGGTGCGCCCGCGGCGGCCGGCGCGGCTTGCTTGCCCGGCGTCCCGTCGGACGCCGGGCTCCAGGCCACCGGCTGTACCGGGGTGCCCGGCGGCAGCATCTGCAGCTTCTGGAAGCCGTCGACCATGACTTTCTCGCCTTCCTGCAGGCCGTCGGTGACGACCCAGTCGGCGCCTTGCTGCGACGCGATCTTGACGGTGCGCTGGACCGGCTTGTTGTCCGGGCCGACGACCATCACGGTATCACCGGTCTGGCCGCCGCGGGTGACGGCCTGCTGCGGCACCAGGATGCCTTTCGGCAGCTCGGACTGGGCCAGGCGCACGCGCACGTACTGGCCCGGCAGCAGGGCGCTGTCCGGGTTCGCGACCTGGGCGCGCAGGGTGATCTGGCCGCTGCTCGGATCGACGGTGACGTCCGAGAACAGCAGCTTGCCCTTGCGGCCCAGCTCCGAGCCGTCGTCGAGGATCACCGACACCGGGATCGCCGAGTCGATGCCGCGCCCGCCGGCGCTCTTGCGCAGGCGCTGCAGTTCGGCGGCCGACTGGGTGATGTTCAGGTAGACGTTGTCGGTCTGCTGGATCAGGGCCAGCTGGGTTGCCTCGTTGGCCGAGACCAGCGCGCCTTCGGTCACCAGGGCGCGGCCGATGCGGCCCGAGATCGGGGCGTAGACGTTGGCGTAGCCATAGTTGATCTGGGCGATGCGCAGCTGGGCCCGGGCGGCGTTGACGTCGGCCTCGCCCTGCTTGGCGGCGGCGACGGCATTAGTGTATTCCTGCTTGCTGACTGCGTTGGCCTCGACCAGTGGCTTGTAGCGCTCGACGGTGGCGGCGGCCGAGGCCTGGCTGGCCTGGGCGCGGCCGAGCGCGGCCTGGGCGCTGTTGACCTGTGCCTGGTAGGGCTCCGGGTCGATCTGGAACAGGGACTGGCCCTGCTTGACCATGCTGCCCTCGGTGAACAGGCGCTTCAGGACGACGCCGTTGACACGGGCGCGCACTTCGGCGACGCGGATGGCTTCGACGCGGGCCGGCAGTTCCGTTTCAAGAGCCACCTGCTGGAATTTGGTCGTGATCACGCCGACTTGCGGGGCCGGCATCTTGGCGCCGGCGCCGGGGCCAGCCTGGGCGGCATCCTTGGAGCCGCAGGCCGACAGCAGGGCCAGGGCGGTCAGGGTGCACGCGGCGATCCTGGTCAGATTCATGGTAGAGGAGTGGGCAGAGCGCATTAATGCTTCCTTCAGTTGAAAAAAGACAGAACCGCCTGCGGCACTTCTGGCACCGCACACGATTCGTCACTGGCTTTTAGGTAAACGGGGATATACTATCACGAGTGTATGTTTAATGTTTTCTGACCACAAAAATGGAGATGGGCGCCGATGGCCCGCAGAACGAAAGAAGAGGCCGCTGCCACACGGGACAGCATTCTTGATGCTGCCGAGAAATTGTTTGTTGAACAGGGCGTCTCCAGGACGACCTTGCAGCATATCGCAACCGCCGCCGGCGTGACGCGCGGCGCGATCTATTGGCATTTCGATGACAAGGGCGCGCTGTTCAACGCGATGATGGAGCGCGCCACCCTGCCGCTGGAGGCCGAGCTGCAGGTGCTGGACGAGTCCGAGTCGAGCGATCCGCTGTCCGACCTGCGCGACTACATGCTGGCGGTGCTGCGCCGCACGGTCGAGGATCCGGTGGCGCGGCGGGTATTCGAGATCGCCACGCTGAAGGTGGAATTCGTCGACGAGATGGACGCGGTGCGGGTGCGCCGCCAGGTCAGCATGAACGACTGGATGGCGCGCGCCGAACGCCGCATCCGCCTGGCCTGCGACAGGGGCCTGATCGGCTGCAAGATCGAGCCGCGCACGGTGGCGCTGGCGATGTGGACCATGATCGATGGAATGATCCGCAACTGGATGTTCGACCCGAAGAGCTTCGACCTGCTGGAGCTGGGCAGGGGCGTGATCGATCCGTATATGGATGGCCTGCGGGCGGGGCATGCGGTCTAGCATGAAATATCTGCTTGCCGTCCTGCTTGGCCTCGGCGCCGCGCCGGCCGTCCTGGCCCAGGCTTTGCCGTTCAGCGGGCGCTGGGTGCTGGACGACGGTTCGACGCCATCGGCTCCCTATACCAGCCTGGCCGTCAAGGGCGGGCGCATGACCTGGAGCGGGCCGGACAGGTCGGCGCCGCAGTGTGTCCAGGAATTCGTGCTGAAAGCGGAGAAGCCCGGCACCGTGTACGTCGATGGCCGCGGCACGAAATTCCTTGCCGGTGTCAAAGGCAGCATCCCGACCTATCTGCTCCAGCTGCGCACCAGCACCTGCGGCCGTGCCGGCGAGGACGTGCGGATCAGGTATCCGCTGGTGTACGACACCCGGCACATCGAGGTCATCGAATACGTGGGCGGAAAACCGCTCAGCTCGTGGCGGTTCCGGCGCAGGAACTGACCAGACGTCCTTCCCGCGAAAGGGGGATCCATGCCGAGGCGCTTAAGCCGGCTCGGTATGGAATCCCGCTTCCGCGGGAATGGCGGTGTTTTGCTCGCGCAGCATCCCGATCAAGCCCTCCAGCGCCAGCGAAGCCTCGCCCCGCCACACCAGGTGCGTGCAATTCGCCGCAATCCGTTCCGGTAGCTTGTGCTCCCTGATCTTGTCGGCCGCCTGCAGCGCGCCCAGCACGCTCTTCGGCACCACGGCAAAGCCGGTGCCGGCCGCGACGCAGGCGATCATCCCCTGGTAGGAACCGAACTCCAGCACCCGCTCCGCGATCACGTTCTCGCTGCCCAGCCAGTCGTCCAGGCGCCGGCGGTAGGAGCAGCCGTGGGCGAAGGCGATCATGGTGAGCCGGCCGAGGTCCTTTGCACTGCGGATCGGCCCAATGCTGCGCGGGGTGATCAGGACCAGCTCCTCGCGGAACACCGGCAGCGATTCCAGTTCGGGCGCCGTGAAGGGCTCGGACACGAAGGCCGCCTCGATCTCGCTATTGCGGACGCGGTGGAGCAGGGTGCTGGTGGTGCCGGTGACGAGTTCCACCACCACGCCGGGATGCGCGGCGTGGTAGCGCGAGAGGATCGGGGCCAGGCGGCTGCCGGCCGTGCTTTCCAGCGAGCCGAGCCGGAACACGCCCTGCGGCTTGCCGGTGCGCAGCTCGTCGACCGCTTCGTCGGCCAGGCGCAGCAGGCGCGTAGCATAGTTCAGCAGCGTCTTGCCTTCGGCGGTCAGGCTGAGCGTGCGGCCATCGCGGCGGAACAGGCGCACGCCGAGGTATTCTTCCAGCTGGCGGACACGGGTGGTCACGTTGGACGGCACCCGGTGCAGCTTTTCCGCGGCCCGGTTCACGCCGCCTTCGCTGACGACGGTGCGGAAGATGAGCAGGGCTTCGAGGTCGATCGTTCTCATGGAGAGAATGATAGTCCATTTTTATTCATTGGTCAGCGCGGCCCGGCTGCGCTTTAATAAAGGCATGGACAGCACAATTCTTTCAGCCGGCGCCAGGCCCGGCCGTATCGCGGTGGCCGTATGCGTGGCCGCCATAGCCGCGCTGGCGGTCGCCATGGGCATCGGGCGCTTCGCCTTCACGCCGCTATTTCCACTCATGGTGCGGGACGGGCTGCTCGACAGCCATGCCGGCGCCATGCTCGCTTCCGCCAACTACCTCGGCTACCTGGCCGGTGCGCTGGCCTCCAGCCGCATGCGCATCAAGCCGGCGCCCCTGCTGGCCTTCGGCCTGCTCGGCACGGTGCTCATCACCGCGGCGGTCGGCTGGACCGCATCGCTGTTCTGGTGGTCCGTGCTGCGCTTCCTGGCGGGCGTGATGAGCGCCTGGGTGCTGGTCGCAACCAGCGCCTGGGGCCTCGGCTGGCTGGCCGCGATCGGCCGTCCGGACCTGGCCGGCGTGCAGTTTTCCGGGGTCGGGATCGGCATCGCCGCGGCCGGCCTGTTCTGCCTGCTGCTGGGGAACGCGCTGCCGTCGCCGCAGATGTGGATCGGCCTGGCGGCGCTGGGCGCGCTGGCGATCGTTGCGCCGCTGGTGCTGAGCCGCAGCATGCCTGCGCCGACGCCGGCGCCGGCCGGAGGCACGCCCTCCGCCGCGCCTCCGGCCGCCTCTGCCGCGCCGCGGGCCACCTTCGGCCTGGTCGTCTGCTATACCCTGTTCGGCTTTGGCTACATCCTGCCCGCCACCTACCTGCCGGCGCTGGCGCGCCAGCTGGTCGACGACCCCAGCGTGTTCGGCCTGGCCTGGCCGGTGTTCGGCGCCGCCGCGGCGCTGTCCACCATCTTCGTCTCGTGGCGCCTGGCCCGTGCCAATCGCCTGGCGGTATGGGCGGCCGCACACGTGCTGATGGCAATCGGCGTCCTGCTGCCGGCGGTCTGGACCTCGCTGGCGAGCGTGACCCTGGCGGCGCTGCTGGTCGGCGGTACCTTCATGGTCATCACCATGACCGGCATGCAGGAAGCGCGGGCGCGCGCCGAAGGGCAGGCCACGCGCGTGCTGGGGCGCATGACGGCCGGCTTCGCGCTCGGCCAGCTGGCGGGTCCGCTGGCCAGCGCCGGCATCGCCCGTTTCACCACGAATGAGTCCACGGCCCTGCACCTCGCACTGGTGCTGTCGGCGCTGGGGCTGCTGGCGAGCGCCGTCTACCTGTATCGTTACCGAAAGGAAAATCCATGAACGCGTCCGAGCAGTTCCTCGCACGGCTTGCCGTCCGCTATCCGATCATCCAGGCGCCGATGGCCGGCGTGTCGACGCCGCGCCTGGCCGCGGCGGTGTCCGAGGCGGGCGCCCTCGGCTCGCTGGGGCTGGGCTCCAGCAACGCGGCGCAGGCGCGCCAGATGCTCGAAGAGATGCGCGCCCTGACCGGACGCCCCTACAATGCGAACGTGTTCTGCCATGTGCCGGCCCAGCGCGACGCCGCGCGCGAAGCGGCCTGGCTCGGCCACCTCGCGCCGCTGTTCGCCGAGGCGAACATTCCGGTGCCTGGCTCGCTCGACGAAATCTACAAGTCCTTCAACGAGGACGAAGCGATGTTCCGCATGCTGCTCGAGCTGCGCCCGGCCGTCGTCAGCTTCCATTTCGGCCTGCCGTCCAGCGAGCGCCTGGCCGCCTTCCACCAGGCCGGCGTGTTCACGATGGCGACCGCCACCAACCTGCGCGAAGCGCTGGCGATCGAACGGGCCGGCGTCAACGCGATCGTCGCGCAAGGCATCGAGGCCGGCGGCCACCGCGGCATGTTCGATCCGGACGAGAGCGACGAGCGCCTGAGCACTTCCGTGCTGGTGCGCCTGCTGGTCAGGAAGACCGGCCTGCCGATCGTGGCCGCCGGCGGCATCATGGACGGCGCGGGCATCAGGGCGGCGCTGGACCTCGGCGCGGCGGCGGCCCAACTGGGCACCGCCTTCATCCTGTGCCCGGAATCCTCGGCCAGCAGCGCGTACCGCGACAACATGAAGAGCGAGCGGGCGGAGACGACGCGCCTGACCGCGGCGCTGTCCGGACGCCCGGCGCGCGGCCTCGTCAACCGCCTGATCTCGCATGGCGAAGCGGCGGGGGCGCCGCGTCCGGCGCCTTATCCGGTGGCGTACGACGCGGCCAAGCAGCTGCACGCGGCGGCGGCAAAGGCGGGCAACCATGAATTCGCGGCGCACTGGGCGGGGCAGGGCGCGCCGCTGGCGCGCGAGATGCCGGCGGCGGAGATGGTACGGACGCTGGTTGACGAGATGGGGAAATGAAAACGGCGGCCCTGAGGCCGCCGTGTCAGCATCGCGGGGATGACGTAGTTTTAGCGCAGCTCTTCGATCATCTTCTTCAGCTTGAGCGAATCCGCGCAGAACGCACGGATGCCCTCGGCCAGCTTCTCGGTCGCCATCGCGTCTTCGTTCAGCATGAAGCGGAAGGTCTTTTCGTCGATCGCGATCTTCTGGATATCGGCGGACTGGTCGGCCACCAGCTTGCGCTCGACGCTGCCGTCGGCGTCGGCCAGCTTCTGCAGCAGGTCCGGCGAGATGGTCAGCAGGTCGCAGCCGGCCAGTTCCAGGATCTGCGAGGTGTTGCGGAAGCTCGCGCCCATCACTTCGGTCTTGTAGCCGAACTTGCGGTAGTACTGGTAGATGCGCTTGACCGACTGCACGCCCGGATCGTCCGCGCCCTGGTAGTCGGTGCCGGTCGATTTCTTGTACCAGTCGTAGATGCGGCCGACGAACGGCGAGATCAGCTGCACGCCCGCTTCGGCGCAGGCGATGGCCTGGCACAGCGAGAACAGCAGGGTCAGGTTGCAGCGGATGCCGTCCTTTTCCAGGATCTCGGCGGCGCGGATGCCTTCCCAGGTCGAGGCGATCTTGATCAGCACGCGCTCGCGCTTGATGCCGGCGGCTTCGTACAGGGCGATCAGTTCGCGGCCCTTGGCGACGGTGGCTTCGGTGTCGAAGCTCAGCGCGGCGTCGATCTCGGTCGAGACGCGGCCCGGCACGAACTTCAGGATCTCGACGCCGAAGGCGATCAGCAGGCGGTCGACGATCTCTTCGACCGACGCGCCTTTCGAGTCGGCGACGGCCTTTTCCAGCAGCGGACGGTATTCCGGCTTCTGGACGGCCTTCAGGATCAGCGACGGATTGGTGGTCGCGTCCTGCGGCGCGTAGGCCTTGATCGACTGGAAGTCGCCGGTGTCGGCCACCACGGTGGTGTACTGCTTGAGCTGTTCGAGTTGGTTCATGATGCGTGTAGGTGTATGAAAGTCGAATTCCGTGATTGTACCGGCAGTCGGCGGTTTAATCGAAAAAACGCATTCCGGCGTACGGCATGCCGCGACACCTGGACAGGCGGCTGGACAGGCTGCCGACGTGGGCTTCGAGCCGGTGGCCGTCCGGATCCAGGAAGTAGACGGAGTCGCCTTCGCTCCTGTTTTGTCGCCATTCCACGGCGCCGGCCTCGCGCAGGCGCGCGCGGAAGGCTGCGAAATCGCCCTGGGCGATATCGAAGGCGTAATGCGTATAGTCGGGCGCTTCGCCGGCGGCGCGCTTGCCGTCGAGCGAGAGGCACAGCCACAGCTCGCCCAGGCTCAGGTAGGCACCCGTGTTCCACAGCGCGGCCGGCCTGAAGCCCAGCAGGTCTTTATAAAAAGCAAAGCTGCGATCGAGGTCGGCGACGGCCAGGGTCAGGTGGTTCAGTCCTCTCAGCATGGCCGTCGGCGAAACGTCCGGATCAGCAGTCGGTCGCGTCCAGGAAAGCCGCGACCATGGCTTCCAGGCCGGCCTTGTCTTCATCCGAGAAACGGTTGAGCGAAGGGCTGTCGATGTCGAACACGCCGACCAGCTTGCCGTTCTTGATCACCGGGATCACGATTTCCGAGTTCGAGGCCGAGTCGCAGGCGATGTGGCCCGGGAAGGCGTGCACGTCCGGCACCACGATGGTTTCGCGCTTGACGGCGGTGGTGCCGCAGACGCCGCGGCCGAAGGGGATGCGGGCGCAGGCCGGCTTGCCCTGGAAGGGGCCGACCAGCAGGTCCTGGCCTTCGCCTTTCTTGCTCGGCACGGTCAGGTAGAAGCCAGCCCAGTTCAGGTCGGCGAGGGTGTCGTAGACCAGGGCCGAGAACTGCGAAGCATTCGCGGTGAGGTCGCGTTCGCCTTCGAGGATGCTGGCAACCTGGCGTACCAGCAGGTCGTAGTCGGGACGGGTGCTGCGTTCGGGATTGATGTGCATGATGGCCGAAGAAAAGACTTTATTGAAGGGACATATTTTACGGTAGCGCGGCGCCCCGCGCAGAAACGCTTCAGTTATTATTGAAGTTTCATGTTTGATATCGATTGGATGAAACCGTATGCCGTATCTTGACCGGATTGCCGTTTGTTGCGCCGCTGCGGGCGCCGTGCTGCTGGCGGGCTGTGCCGGAGTCGAGCTCGATCCCTTCGGCCGGCCTTATTCCGGCGACCAGAACTATCCCGCCGGCACACGGGTCTGCGAGGCTCCGAACGTCGATGCGCAACCCTATTTTGTGCGTGGCAACCACCCGGCCATGCCGATCGAAAACGCCTACGTGGCGCGCAACGCGGAGGCGACGGTCACGTATCGCATCGAACCCACCGGCGCCGTCAAGGTGCTGAAGGTCGACAGCGTGGACAAGGCCTACGCCAACCATGCCGTCATCGCCGTGAGGGACTGGAAGTTCAAGCCGGCCATGCGCGACGGTGCCGCCGTCGCCGTCGAGTGCACCTTCACCTTTGGCGGCTACTTCCGTGGCTTCAAGGACGAGCCCCCGGGCAAAGCCAACCAGTAAGCCCGCTTCGACCGACTTCTTTGCCGAACCTGGCCGCGGATGGGGCGTCTAACCTGCCGAACATCCTCATCCACGAAAGGAGTCGTCATGAAAAAAATTGCTCTTGCGCTGGTGGCGGGCATGGCTGCGTTCGGCACGGCCCAGGCCCAGAACATGCAGGCCCCGCGCGGCTACATCGGCCTTGGCGCGGCCTTCGCCGACCACCAGTACCGGCTCAGCGGCGTCGGCAACATCGACTCCGATGGCTACAAGGCCTCGGTGAAGGTGTTCGGCGGCGCCGACCTCGATCCGATGTGGGGCGTCGAAGCCGGCTACACCGACTTCCGCAGTTCCGACTTCAGCTACACGGTGCCCGGCGGGCCGGGACGCGGCAGCAGCAAAGGCTATGGGCTCTATCTTGCCGGGAAGGGCCGCTGGCCGATCCAGCCGCAGGCCGAAGTGTTCGGCAAGCTGGGCATCGCCTACAGCCACCGCAAGCTCGACACCAACCCCTTCATCGGCATCGACGACGACAACGATACCGGCATCTACGCCGGCGTCGGTCTGCAGTGGAACATCAATCCGCAATGGGCATTGACAGGGGAGTACGAGCGCTACGGCAAGAAGAAGAATGTCGGCGCCAAACCGGACGTCTGGACGGTGGCGGCCCGCTTCAACTTCTGAGCGGGCCTCAGGCGTCGCCCAGCTTCTTCAGGCTTGGGACGATCTCGTGCAGGCAGCCCACCTCGCAGGTGGGCACTGCCTCGGATACGTTCGCCAGTTGGCCGGGGTTGAACCAGCAGCTGTCGATGCCGAAGCGGTTGGCGCCGAGGATGTCCGCATCCAGCCGGTCGCCGACGATGACGGTCTCGTGCTTTGCAAACGAGCGCGCCATCTTCGCCGCATAGTCGAAGAAGCGGCTGTCCGGCTTGGCGTAGCCGCAGGCTTCCGAAGTCGAGACGAAGGAGATGTGGTCGCGCAGGCCCGAGCTGGCGATGCGGCGCTGCTGGATATGCTCGACACCGTTGGTGATGATGCCGACTTCGCCGATCGCGCACAGGGCTTCGCAGACCTGCTTGGCGCCGTCGATCAGGACCACGGTGTCGGACAGCGATTCCAGATAGAGGTGGCTGGCGGCTTCCGGATCGAGGTCGAGCCGGTTCTGCGCGAAAGTGCGGCGGAAGCGTTCGACTTTCAGGAAGTCTTTCGAGACGGCTCCTGTCTCGAATTCGCGCCAGAGGCCGATGTTGATTGCCTGGTATTGCGGGAACAGGGCGTCGATGCCTTCGTGCAGGCCGAGGGCCTGCATGGTCCGAACGAAGGAGAGCTGTTCGGAGGCCTTGAAGTCGAGCAGGGTGTCGTCCAGGTCGAAAAGAAATAGTGTGTGTTTCAACGAAGCTCAGCCGATGAAAGGAGAACGAAGACTATTCTACCGCCAGCTCAGGTCGTCAGTGGCGTCATCACCGTTTTGCGGAAAGCCGGACGTTCGGCAAGACGTTCGAACCATCGCTGCAGGTGGGGCAATGTCTCGCGCTCGATCGGCAGGGCGAACCACCGCCAGGCCGCGCAGCCCGCCGCGATGTCACCCACCGTGAACGCGGCGCCGCCGACGTAGTCCCGTCCGTCGAGGTGGCTGTCGAGGATGCGCATGGTGCCGAGGGCGGCCACGCGCTGCTCCTCGATCCGCGCCGGGTCGCGCTCGTCCACGGGCGTGCGCATATAGGCGCGAAACAGGGGCAGCAGGGCCGGCCACAAGGTCGAGTTGGTCCAGTCCATCCAGCGCTCGGCGTCGGCGCGCGCGCGCGGTTCGAGTGGCAACAGGCCGTCATCTGCATAGCGGCCCGCCAGGTAGCGGACGATGGTATTGGACTCCCAGACCACGTAGCCGTCGTCGTCGATGGTGGGAACCAGGCCGTTCGGATTCAGCGCGCGGAACGCGGGCGTGCCGACGACCCCGAAATGGCGCCCGGCGTCGATGCGCCGGTAGCCGAGCGCCAGCTCTTCGCAGGTCCAGAGGACTTTCTGGACGTTGATCGAATCGGCGTTGCCCCAGACGGTAATCACGGCGCCGGCCCTAACCGATGAAGGAATCGAACTGCATGTCGAATTCCTGCAAGGCCTTCTGCGCATTCTGCATCTTCTTGCGGAACTCCGGCCCGCGCTGCAGCGCCAGGCCGACCGCCAGCACGTCGATCACGACCAGGTAGGCCAGGCGCGCCGAGATCGGCGTGTAGGGGTCGATCGCGAACACGAGGTCGATCGGGATCAGCAGGCTGGCCATGTCCGCCAGCGGGGTGCCGGACGGCGCCAGCACGATCACTTCGGCGCCGCCGCGGCGCGCCAGCTTCGCCGAGCGCACCAGCGAGGGGTTGTTGCCGCGCTGCGAGATCGCCACCACGACGTCGCCCTCGCGCAGCAGGGCGGCGGCGATCGAGTGGATGGCCGGATCGGTGTAGGCGATGGTCGGCACGCCCGAGCGGAAAAATTTGTGCTGGGCGTCGGCGGCCACGAAGCCGGACGTGCCCTGGCCGTAGAACTCGATCTTGTTGGCGCGCGACAGGATGTCCAGCGCCTTCTGGATCAGTTCGGGCTTGAGGTTGTTGCGCAGGTCGAGCAGGGTGTTGATGGACCGGCTGCAGATCTTGTTGACCAGGTCGGCGGCCAGGTCGTCCTGGGTCGGCTGCTCGCTGGCGCCGGGCAGGGCCAGCGCCAGGCCCTGGGCCAGCTTGAGCTTGAACTCGTGCCAGCCGTCGTAGCCGAGGGTGCGGCAGAAGCGCACCACGGTCGGCTCCGAGACCTGGGCGGCGCGCGCCAGCGCGGTGATGTTCTGGCTGACCGTGGCGCTGGGAGAGGCCAGCACGGCGAGCGCCACCTTGCGCTCGGATTTCGACAGCGAGTCGAGCTGGGTGCGGATCGAATCGAGCAGCAAAGTGGGCTCCTGAATCCGTCAGTCTTCCGGCAGCGCTTCTTCGCGCCACTGCAGGCCGTCGCGGCCGATCAGGGCGCTGGCCGCCGCCGGGCCCCAGGTGCCCGAGGAATAGGGCACCGGCGAGGTGTCGTCCTGCTCCCAGTAGTCGAGGATGGGCTCGACCCATTCCCAGGCCGCTTCCAGCTCGTCGCCGCGCATGAACAGGGTCAGCTGGCCGCGCAGGACGTCCAGCAGCAGCCGCTCGTAGGCTTCCATGCGCGGCGCCTTGAACTGCTCGCGGAAGTCGAGCTCGAGCTCGGCCTGCTTCAGGCGCATCGAATCGCCCGGGGTCTTGGCCATCAGGTTCAGCGACAGGCCTTCGTCCGGCTGCAGGCGGATCACCAGGCTGTTCGGCTGGAAGCTCGAGGTCGGCTGGTTGAAGATCGAGTGCGGGATCGGCTTGAAGCGCACGACGATCTCGGCCAGGCGGTCGGCCATGCGCTTGCCGGTGCGCAGGTAGAAGGGCACGCCGGCCCAGCGCCAGGTGTCGACCTCGGCCTTCATGGCGACGAAGGTCTCGGTCTTCGACTGCTTGGGCGCGCCCGGTTCGTCGCGGTAGCCCGGCACCGGCTGGCCGTCGACGTAGCCGGAGCGGTACTGGCCGCGCACGATGTTCTGCGACAGCGTGGTCGGGGTGAAGCGCTTCAGGGAGCGCAGCACCTGCAGCTTGGCGTCGCGCACGGCATCCGGCGAGATCGAGGTCGGGGGTTCCATGGCGACGATACACAGCAGCTGCAGCAGGTGGTTCTGCAGCATGTCGCGCAGCGCGCCCGAGTTGTCGTAGTAGCCGAGCCGGTTGCCGACGCCGATCTTCTCGGCGATGGTGATCTGCACGTCCGAGATCCATTCGCGGCGCCATAGCGGCTCGAACAGGATGTTACCGAAGCGCAGGGCCAGCAGGTTCTGCACGGTCTCCTTGCCCAGGTAGTGGTCGATCCGGTAGATCTGCGATTCGGCGAAGACCTTGCCGACGTCCGCATTGATCTGCTTGGCCGATTCCAGGTCGCGGCCCAGCGGCTTTTCCAGCACCACGCGCGAGTTGGCGGTTGCCAGGCCGGCGGCGGCGAGGTTGTCGCAGATCTTGGCGAACAGCGAGGGCGGCGTGGCCAGGTAATAGACGCGGGTCAGCGAGTCATCCTTGCGCAGGGCTTCGGCCAGGCCGGCGTAGCTCTTCAGGTTGACGGCATCGACGGCAACCCAGGTGATGCGCTCCAGGAATTTCTTCCAGGCCGATTCGTCGACGCTTTCCTTGATGTGCGGCTTCGAGTTCGTCTCGATCATGCGCAGGAAGTCTTCCTGCGACATGTCTTCGCGGCCCACGCAGATGATGCGCGCGCTCGCAGGCAGGTCGTTGGCGACGTCACGGGCATACATCGCGGGCAGGAGTTTGCGCATCGCAAGGTCACCGCTGCCGCCGAAAAAAACGAGATCGAAATCGGAAAGAGCCATGGAATATCTGATCGTAAGGAGAGGGGAAAAAGCTGAATGTAAATTTACTACACGATTATTGATCGCGCAAGAAAATTTACTACGTCATCGGGCGTTTCGATGAAATATCGTGCCACATCCATTTGCCGATGGTCGCAGGGTAGGGCGGGCACCATGTGCCCACGCGAATGCCGACGTCACGCACACGTCACGCGTGGGCACGGTGTGCCTACGCTACGCGCGGTATTCCGGCATCTCGAGGCCGGCGACATCGACCCGGAACGCCAGCACCTTCCCGCTGTCCGGATACTTCGCCAGCTCCTCCGCCGGACGTCCGCCGCAGGCGCTGGTGACGTACAGGGTGCGCAGGTCCGGGCCGCCGAAGCAGACCGCGGTCGGGCACTTCAGCGGCAGGTCGATCTGCTGCAGCAGTTCGCCGGTCGGCGACAGCTTCAGGATGCGGCCGCCTTCGTACATGGCGATCCAGTAATTGCCTTCGCTGTCGATGGCGGCGCCATCCGGACGGCCGCCATAGGTCCCGGTGGTCTTGTCGGCCTCGAAGGTGACCAGGTTGCGGCGGTTGGTCTGGGTGCCGGTGGCCAGGTCGTAGTCGTAGGCGTCGATGCGGTGGCTGGTGGTGTCGGCGTGGAACATGGTCTTCCCGTCCGGCGACCAGGCCAGGCCATTCGAATTGGTCATGCCGCCGCTCCAGGCCAGGCGCAGGTCGCCCTGGTCGAGCACGTACATCTGGGCCTTCGGCTGGTCGCGCGGCTCGTAGATGGTGCCGACCCAGAAGCGCCCGGCCGGGTCGACGCGGCCGTCGTTGAAGCGCATGATCTTCGGATCGTAGGGCGCCGGCGCGATGGACTCGAGGTCGCCGCTGCTGGTGTTCAGGTAGACGAAGCCGTTACGGGTGGCGACGACCAGGTTGTTGTCCACGTCCACCGCCAGCGCCGACGGCTCGCTCGCCATCTTCCACGACGAATACTTGCCGCTCGCCGGATGCAGGCGGTGCACGGTGAAGCCGGGGATGTCGACCCAGTACAGCGCCGATTCGACCGCATGCCAGACCGGGCATTCGCCGGTCTTCATCGCTTCGTCGTGTACGACCAGGAATTGTTCGGTTTTCATAAGGAGTCCCCCGATCAGACGGCGGCCTTGGCGCGTGCGATCAGCCCGTTGGTCGAGCTGTCGTGCTTGGCCGGCTGCGCTTCGCCGTTGAGTTCCGCTTCGATCTTCTTGGCCAGCACCTTGCCCAGTTCAACGCCCCACTGGTCGTAGCTGTTGACATCCCACAGCGCGCCCTGCACGAAAACCTTGTGCTCGTACAGCGCGATCAGGGCGCCCAGCGTGGCCGGGGTCAGGTACTCCATCAGGATCGTGTTGCTGGGGCGGTTGCCCGGGAAGGTCTTGTGCGGCACCAGGCGCTCGATCTCGTCCGCCGGCTGGCCCGCCAGGTCCTGGCGCACCTCATCCGCCGTCTTGCCCTTCATGAAGGCTTCCGACTGCGCGAAGCAGTTGGCCAGCAGGGCCGCGTGGTGGTTGTGGAACTCGTGGGCCGGGCGCAGGGCGGCGATGAAGTCGATCGGCGTGACGTCGGTGCCCTGGTGCAGCAGCTGGAAGTAGGCGTGCTGGCCATTGGTGCCGACGTCGCCCCAGATCACCGGACCGGTGGCGTAGTCGGTGATGGTGTCGCCGGCGCGCGTGACGCGCTTGCCGTTGCTTTCCATGTCGAGCTGCTGCAGGTAGGCCGGGAAGCGGTTCAGGTCCTGGTGGTAGGGCGCGATCGACACCGACGGGCAATCCAGGAATTCGCGGTTCCAGAAGCCGACCAGGCCCAGGATCATCGGCAGGTTCTGCTCGACCGGGGCGCTGCGGAAGTGCTCGTCCATCGCATGCGCGCCGGCCAGGAAATCGCTGAAGTAGCCGAAGCCGACGCACAGCGCGACCGGCAGGCCGATCGCCGACCAGACCGAATAACGGCCGCCGACCCAGTCCCAGAACGGGAACATATTGGCCGGATCGATGCCGAAGGTCTTGATCGCCTCGACGTTGGTCGACACGGCGACGAAGTGCTTGGCCAGGGCCTGTTCCGGCGCGTGCTGCAGGAACCAGGCGCGCGCGGTGTTCGCGTTCATCATGGTCTCGGCCGTGGTGAAAGTCTTCGAGGCGATGATGAACAGGGTGGTTTCCGGATTCACGCGGGACAGCGCCGCGTCCATGTCATGGCCGTCGACGTTCGACACGAAGTGCATGGTCAGGCGCGGATGGGCGAACTGGCGCAGCGCCAGGCAGACCATCTTCGGGCCGAGGTCGGAGCCGCCGATGCCGATGTTGACGATGTCGGTGATTTCCTTGCCGGTGTGGCCTTTCCAGGAGCCGTTGCGGACGCTGTCGCTGAAGGCCTTGATATGGTCCAGCACCGCGTGCACGTCGGCGGTGACGTTCTGGCCGTCGAGCTCGAACGGCTTATTGCGCGGAGCGCGCAGGGCAGTGTGAAGGACGGCGCGGTTTTCGGTCAGGTTGATCTTCTCGCCGGCAAACATGGCGTCGCGCAGGCGCTCCACGCCACGCTCGCGCGCGAGCTGCGCCAGCAGTTCAAGCGTGCGCCCGTCCAGACGGTTTTTTGAATAGTCTAGAAACAGCCCGGCGGCTTCGACGGACAGGCGCTCGAAGCGCTGCGGATCCTGTGCGAACAGCTCGCGCATCTGCCATTCCCTGGCCTGGGAAGCATGGTTGCGGAGCGACTGGTAGCTGGTGGTGCTGGTGAGAAGAGGTTGGCGCATGGTATGGACGGTATGATGTCATTTTGTGCAGGTTATCGAATCATACAGGAAGTGCGCGTAAAATCACTACAAATTGTGGATGCAGAGACGTGGGCACGGGATGTTCCCCTTAGGCCGAGCGGTGGGGTGGGCACCCCCGTGCCCACGCGTAACGCCCGCAGACCAACGGCGTTCCCTCCAGAAAATCACCCCGGCCAAGCGCCCGAGCCCATTTTGTAGTAAAATTTCAGAAATCCAATTCATAAGGAACGATCATGGCGGTGCATCCCGTAGTAGAGAAGGTGACCCAACGCATCATCGAGCGTAGCCGGCCGTCGCGGCAGGCTTACCTGGCGCATCTGGACGCCGCGCGCGTGAAAGGCGTGCAGCGCGGCACGCTGGCCTGCACCAACCTGGCGCACGGCTTCGCGGCCTTCCCGGCCAACGACAAGCTCAAGCTGCGCGAGCAGAAGCAGCCCTCGGTGGCCATCGTTTCCTCGTACAACGACATGCTGTCGGCGCACCAGCCGTTCGAGTATTTCCCGAAAGTGATCAAGGACGCGGTGCGCGAAGTCGGCGCCGTGGCCCAGTTTGCCGGCGGCGTGCCGGCCATGTGCGACGGCGTCACGCAGGGCCAGCCGGGCATGGAACTGTCGCTGTTCTCGCGCGACACCATCGCCATGTCGACCGCGATCGCGATGTCGCACAATATGTTCGATTCCGCCCTCTACCTGGGCATCTGCGACAAGATCGTGCCGGGCCTGCTGATCGGCGCGCTGCACTTCGGCCACATCCCGGGCATCTTCGTGCCGGGCGGCCCGATGACCACCGGTATCTCGAACAAGGAAAAGGCCGCCGTGCGCCAGCGCTATGCAAAAGGCCTGGCCACGCGCGAAGAGCTGCTGGAAGGCGAAGCCCAGGCCTACCACGGCGCCGGCACCTGCACCTTCTACGGCACCGCCAACAGCAACCAGATGCTGATGGAAATGATGGGCCTGCACCTGCCGGGCGCCGCCTTCATCACCCCGGGCACCCCGCTGCGCGACGCCCTGACCCGCGAAGCCTCCCGGCGCGCGGTCAGGATCTCGCAGCAGGGCGGCGAGTACATGCCGATCGGCCATATCGTCGACGAGAAGAGCATCGTCAACGCGATCGCCGCGCTGCACGCCACCGGCGGCTCGACCAACCACACGATGCACCTGATCGCGATCGCACGCGCGGCCGGCATCGTGGTGGACTGGAACGACTTCGACGAACTGTCGAAAGTGGTGCCGCTGCTGGCGCGCGTCTATCCGAACGGCGACGCCGACGTGAACCACTTCCAGGCCGCCGGCGGCCCGACCTTCGTGATCCGCGAGCTGCTGGACGCCGGCCTTGCGCATGACGACGTCAACACCATCCTCGGCCGCGGCCTGCGCGCCCACTGCAAGGAACCGTTCCTGGACGGCGACCAGGTGGTCTGGAAGGACCTGCCCGAGCAGAGCGGGGACGAAGCCGTGCTGCGCAAGTACACCAACCCGTTCAGCCCCGACGGCGGCCTGGTCCTGGTGCAGGGCAACCTGGGCCGCGCCGTGATGAAGGTCTCGGCGGTCAAGAAGGAACACCACATCGTCGAGGCGCCGGCCTTGACCTTCGATTCGCAGGAAGATTTCATGCACGCCTACAAAGCCGGCGGCCTGAACCGCGACTTCGTCGCCGTGATCCGCTTCCAGGGCCCGCGCGCGAACGGCATGCCGGAACTGCACGCGCTGACCCCGGCGCTGTCGAACCTGCAGGACGCCGGCTACCACGTGGCGATGGTCACCGACGGCCGCATGTCGGGCGCGTCTGGCAAGGTGCCGGCGGCGATCCACGTGTCGCCGGAAATCCTGGCCGGCGGTCCGCTGGGCCTGGTGCGCGACGGCGACATCATCCGCGTCGATGCGACCGCGGGCAAGCTCGAGGCGCTGGTGCCTTCCGACGTGTGGGCATCGCGCAAGATGGCCACGGCCGACCTGAGCAAGAGCCATATCGGCATGGGGCGCGAACTGTTCGCCATGTTCCGCGAACACGTCAGCGCGGCGGAAGAGGGCGCCGCCCACTTCCCGCTGCCGTCGCCGATCGAGACCACCGTTCCCCTGCACGAAGGTACGGACAGCGGTGAGATCATGCCGGGTTCCGACGAAGATTTCCTGTTCCGCAAATCCAAGTAAGAGAGCATAACGATGACCACCAATATGAGCCTGCTCGACATCATGAAATCGGCCGTCGTGATCCCGGTGATCGCGATCGACGATCCGGACCACGCCGTTCCCCTCGCCGAGGCCCTGGTCGCCGGCGGCATCCGCGTGCTCGAAGTGACGCTGCGCACCAAGCACGGCCTGGAGGCGATCCGCGCCATGGCCCAGGTCGAAGGCGCGATCGTCGGCGTCGGCACCCTGACCCAGCCGGAAGAATTCGCGGCCTCGCGCGATGCCGGCGCGGTGTTCGGCGTGTCGCCGGGCCTGACCCCGACCCTGATCGAGGCGGCGAAGAAAAGCGGCCTGCCGCTGCTGCCGGGCTGCATGACCCCGTCCGAAGTGATGGTGGCGCGCGAAGCCGGCTTCAAGCAGCTGAAGCTGTTCCCGGCGGTGCCGGCGGGCGGCATCGGGATGCTGAAGGCGATCGCCGGCCCGCTGCCGGACGTGACCTTCTGTCCGACCGGCGGCATCTCGATCGACACCGCGCCGCAGTTCCTGGCGCTGAAGAACGTGGCTTGCGTGGGCGGCTCCTGGCTGACCCCCGCCGACGCCATGAAGGCCGGCGACTGGGGCCTGATCACCGACCTGGCCAAGGCCGCGTCCGGCCTGCGCGCGGCCGCTTAAGGTCCGCCCCGGGCCGATGGCGCGCGGGCTCACCGCGGGCGAGATCGCGATGGCGTCGCTGCTGTTCGGCGGCGCCATCGACTACGCGCGCGTGCGGGTCCACGACCGCCGCTACATGCCTTTTCAGCCTCGCAATTGTGCGATGACGCCGAACGGCAGCATCTACTTCCATTCCTCCTGCTTCCTGCCCGACTACAGCCTGGGCAACCCGACCGTCATCCACTGGTTCATGCACGAGATGGTGCACGTCTGGCAGCACCAGCTCGGCTACCCGGTCCGGCTGCGCGGCGCGATCCGGCTCGGCCTGTCCTACCACTACGAGCTGCGCGAAGGCGCGCGTCTTTCCGACTTCAATATGGAAGCGCAGGGCGACCTGCTGGCCGATTACTTCGCCCTGAAATTCCTGCGCCACCCGCGCATCGTGCGCCAGCGCCGCCATGCGCACGAGCTGGTGCTGTATGAACAGGTGCTGGCGGGATTCCTGGCCGATCCCGCGGACCGCGACAACCTGCCGCGGGGCGGTGCGCGCAAACTGATCCGTCGTTCCTCCGCTTCCTCACGTCGTCCCCGCGCTCAATAATGTCGTCCCCGCGCAGGCGGGGACCCAGGTTTGTAAGCCACCCACCTGCGCCACCTCAAGCTCCCGCCAGCCCGCCAACGTAGGCTGTCGTCCGTACGTTCGTTCCCAATCGAGACGGTCATGCGACTCCCATTGCTTCCCCGCGCCCTGTGCGCGCTGGCGCTCACGCTGCCGGCAGCGCACGCCCTGGCGCGCATCGGCGCGGCCGAGGTCCGCGAAGGTCCGCGCGGCGGTCCCTGTTTCACCATCAGCCCGCGTGAAGAGCGTGCCGGGACGCCCGATTTCCACGCCGTGACCGTCTCGGACGGGCAGCGCATGCTGTGGAAGATGACCATGCCCCCCGAACGCACTTTTCCCCTCGCTTTCTCGATGTGCGTGCCCTACGGCGGACAGGTCGCCTCGCTGCCGCGCAGCAGGGCCGCTGCGCTGGAATCCGGCAAGGTCTATTACCTGCGCATCGAGGCCCGGCCCGGCAAGGTCCGCGGCGCCGCACAAGCCTATGAGGCGCGCTTCTGCCTGGCGAAGCAGCGCGACGGCAGCGCGCTCGTGCGCCGCATCCGGGATGGGGAGCGGCCGGGCAAGCGCCTGTTCGGCTGCCTGCCGCCGGAATGATTCAGCCTTCGGTGCGGCCCGTGGCCTCGCGGTCGCGTTCGTAGCGTTTCGCGAGCGGAAACGCCGGCAGCCAGGATTCGCGGCGTATGGTCCAGAGTTCGTAGGTCGGTTGGAACTGGTCCGGGCTGTCGAGGGAGCCCAGGTTGATTTCGATCTCGTCTCCGCTTCTGCCGAACACGGAAGAGCCGCAATGCGGACAGAAATGGCGCCCGGCATAGTCGCGCGTGTCGCCTTCGATCGCCACCGCATCCTGCGGAAAGATCGCGGACGCGTGAAACAGGGCGCCGTGGTGCTTGCGGCAGTCGAGGCAGTGGCAGATGCCGACGCGGTAGGGCTGTCCGGTCGCCATGATGCGCACCTTGCCGCAGAGGCAGCCCCCAGTGATCTGGTTCATGCTGGATTCCTTTGCTTCTTCTTCAGTTGCACCCGATTGGCGTCAACACCACGGCCCGCGTGCCGCCGTCCTGCAGCAGCGCGGTGGCAGCGATCTTTCCGGCGTCGCCGATCGCGTGGGCCGCACTGCCGCGAGGCGCACCGGGCGCCCCGGGCAGGGTCAGCGTATAGCGTTGGCTCTCCGGATGGCAGGACAGCAGCAAGGCTTTCAGCTGGGGCGGGGCGGCCACGATGCCGGCATTGTCCCTGCCGCCGCCGGCCGTGAATGCCAGCACGCCAATGATGATTGCCAGGCCCAGGCGCGATGTCCTGGAACGGTCCCCGGTGCGCATGCCTTGTCCTCTCCGTTGATGGGCAAGCGTGCCGCAAGGGCACGCGCAGGCATGCTAGCGCGCCGGGTCAGCGTTTCAGGACGATATTGAACGACGCTTGAGAACGATCAAGCACCCGGCATCAACCGCGCCGCGCCGCCTCGATCGCCGCAACGTCGATCTTCCCCATTTTCATCATCGCCTCGAAGGCACGCCTGGCCACAGCCGGATCCGGATCGGTGATCGCTTCGGACAGCACGCGCGGCGTGATCTGCCACGACAGGCCCCATTTATCCTGGCACCAGCCGCACACATTCGCCTGGCCGCCGTTGCCGACGATCGCATTCCACAGGCGGTCGGTTTCTTGCTGGTCGTCGGTCGCGATCTGGAAGGAAAAGGCCTGGCTGTGCTGGACGCCCGGGCCGCCATTCAGGCCGAGGCATGGAATGCCGGCCACAGTGAACTCGACCGTCAGGACGTCGCCCTGCTTGCCGGCGGGGTAATCGCCGGGCGCATGGTGGACGGCCGTGACTGCGCTGTCCGGAAAGGTCGCGGCGTAGAACTTCGCCGCATCCAGGGCATCGCCGTTGAACCACAGGCAAATCGTGTTTTTGCTGATCATTTCTGTCTCCACTAGTTGGTAAAAATGCCGGCAGGATAGCCAGCCGCTTGTGTTATTGTTGTCAACTATGAATGGCACGCCAGTCTAGCAGCCTTGCGCCCGGTAAGGCACTGTAAGTTCTTGCAGGTTCGTGGAGGGTAGGGGATTGCAGCAGTTCGAGGTGGACGGACATCAAGCGTGGCTGCACGGCTTTGCGGAAGCGAAGACCGAGGCCGCGTTGCTGGAACTATTGGCGAAGGCGGCGAACGAACTCGGCTTTGATTATTGCGCGCTGGGCATGCGCCTGCCATTGCCGTTCTCGAACCCGCGCGTCGTCATGCTGAACAATTACCCGCTGGCCTGGCAGCAGCGATACCAGTCCGAGCAGTACCTGAAGACCGATCCCACCGTCGCCCATGGCATGACCTCGACCCGGCCGCTGCTGTGGTCGAGCGAACTGTTCGCGTCCAGCCGCCCGCTGTGGGAAGACGCGCGCGCCCACGGCCTGCAGGCCGGCTGGGCCCAGCCGACGCACGATCTGAAGGGTGTCGCCAGCCTGCTGACCTTCGCGCGCTCGGGCGAGCCGATCGGGCGCAGCGAACTCCAGGCGAACGCGCAGAAAATGCACTGGCTGGCCCAGGCCGCGCATGCGGCGCTCTCCAGCATCCTGGCGGCCAGGCCGGACGGCGTGGCGTCGATCAGGCTGACCGAGCGCGAGGTCGAAGTGCTGCGCTGGGCCGCGGACGGCAAGACGGCGTCGGAATCGGCGGAGATCCTGGCGATCTCGGAGCGCACGGTGATCTTCCACATCGATAACGCGCTGCGCAAGCTGGGCGCGGCGAACAAGACAGCCGGTGTGCTGAAGGCTGCAATGCTGCGCCTGATTTGAACCCGGGCCGCGAAATGCCGGGGGGGCCGGCGCGCATCCGTTAAAATGGCGGCATTTTTCACCTTCCACCAATATCATGACCCAGGACGAACTCAAGCAGGCCGTAGCCCGCGCCGCCATCGATTACGTGGTCGACGGCGAGATCATCGGCGTCGGCACCGGCTCGACCGCCAACTATTTCATCGACGAGCTCGGCAAGATCAAGCACCGCATCAAGGGCGCGGTCGCGTCGTCGGAAGCTACCGCCGAGCGCCTGCGCAGCCACGGCATCGAAGTGCGTGACCTGAACGAGGTCGAGTCGATCTCGGTCTACGTCGATGGCGCCGACGAAATCGACGCCTCCGGCGCCATGATCAAGGGCGGCGGCGCGGCCCTGACGCGCGAGAAGATCGTCGCCTCGGTTGCCAAGAGCTTCGTCTGCATCGCCGACGGCTCCAAGCTGGTCCAGACCCTGGGCAAGTTCCCGCTGCCGGTCGAAGTCGTGCCGATGGCGCGCGCGGCCGTGATGCGCAAGCTGGCCAGCCTCGGCGGGCAGCCGCGCCTGCGCACCAAGCCGGGCAGCAATGACGCCTTTGTCACCGACAACGGCGGCCACATCATCGACGTGGCCGGCCTGTCGATCACCGATCCGGTGGCGCTGGAAACCGAGATCAACCAGATCGTCGGCGTGATCGCCGTCGGCCTGTTCGCCCAGCGTGGCGCCAACGTCTGCCTGCTGGGCATGGCGGAAGGCGTCAAGAAACTGAGTTTCTAAGCCGGGGAGCGGCATGCAACGTTTTCTCGTCCTGATGCCGCTCGCCGCGCTGCTGGGCGGCTGTGCCTGGTTCCACCAGCCGATGCCGCCTGCGCGCGCGGTGGCGCCGGCGCCTGCCAGGCCTGCCGGCCTGAGCGACGCGGACGGCACGCCGATCCAGAAACTGCCGTTCCGCCTCGGCGTCTCCTCGAACACCGTCGAGAAGATGGCGAAGCAGCAGGCCTGCACGGGCGGGCAGGGCGCCGGCCTCGTCACCGAGCCCGGACCGGTCGAGGTCTACCGCATGCAGTGCGATAACGGCAAGGTGTTCCTGGCCCGTTGCGAGCTGCGCCAGTGCCGGCAGATGTAAGGCGCGTGCGCTTGCCGTCCATCCTGCGCGTCCAGTCCTTCCCTGCCTTTGCCGCCTGGCTGGCGCTGGTCTTGCTCGTCTTGCTGGTGAGCAGGCCGGACAAGTCCGGCGATTTCTTCGAATACGGCGTCACGACCATTGCCATCGCCCGCCACGGCACGCCGGACGTGCGCGTCGACGACGCGGCGCTGGCCGCCGCGCTCTCGCCCGAAACCGGTTATCGGGACCTGTTCCTGGCGATGCGCGACGGCATTGCGCGCGGTGAGCAGGTGCCCATGCCCGGCTTGTACCGCGGCAAGGATGGCATGTTCACCATCCACTTCTTCGCCTATCCGGCGCTGGTCGCCCTGCCGTTCCGCGTACTCATGGACGTCGGCGCCGCCAATCCGTTCAAGGCCTTCCAGCTGGTGAATTTCGCCGCCTTGTGGCTGCTGGGCCTGGTGATGTTCCGCTTCTTCGGCTCCGGTCGCCGCGCATTCGCGGCCCTTGCGCTGGTGCTGGCCAGCGGCGGCATCTTGTACCGCAACTGGTGCAGCCCGGAGATGGTGACGGCGGCGGCCTTGTTGGCCGGCATGATGTTGTTTGTCCTCGGGCGCCCGCTCGTGGGCGGCCTGCTGGCCGGCGTGGCGGCCATGCAGAATCCCTCGCTGGCCTTCTTTTCCGTGTTCGCGCCCCTGTTTGCCGTGCTGTACGCGCGCAGCGAACAGCACTCGGGGCGCTGGCCGGGCTGGGGCCCCTTGCTGGCCGGCGCCGCGCTGCAGGGCACGCTGGCCCTGCTGCCGTTCGCCTTCGGGCAGTGGCAATGGGGAACGCCCAGCATCATCGCCCAGTATTCGACCGACCGCCAGTTCGTCGGGCTGGAGCGGCTGCATTCGTATTACTTTGACCTCAACCAGGGCATGATCCTCGCGGTTCCTGGAATCCTGGTGCTGCTGGCCGGCGTCTTTCCGCAACGCCAGCGCAGGCTGGCGCTGGCCGCGGCGCTGCTCACGGTGCTATTCATGCTGGGGCTGGCCTTGCCGACGCTCTCGGCGGTGAACTGGAACGCCGGCGGCAAGGGAGTCATGCGTTACGCGTTCTGGGGCGCGGTGCCGCTGCTGTTCCTGGCCTTGTCGTGGCTGCGCAGCCGTGCGCAGTGGCCCCGCGTGCTGCTGGGCATGGTGTTCGTGCTGCAGGCAGGAGCGATGGCCCATGCCCGGCAGTACGAATACACGCAATTCAGTCCGCTGGCGCGTTACGTGCTGGACCATGCGCCGGCATTCTACGATCCCGACCCGGAAATCTTCTTCGAGCGCAGCCGCAATGCCGACGGCAGCATGGACCCGTCCGGCGTTGCGGTCTATCCGGGCCAGGGCCCGGCGCGCAAGGTCTTGTTCAATACCGCCGGCGGCCATGCCGACCGCCTGCTGTGTCCCGCCGGCCGGCGCCTGTCCGCCGATCTGCCCGTGGTCGAGCTGCGGGGAGGGTGGCGCTACCTGAACGGCGCCCCCGCCTGCGTGCTGCCCTAGGTAGCACATCCAGTGTCACATTTGTGGGATCGTCATCGCCCGCCGATCGCCATCGTCTGCTTTATGCCGCAACGCGCTGATATGAGCCTGTTTCAACCGTGCGCACCCGGACTTTTGCAGTGCACCATGCTATCTTCCTCTTGACACAACTTTACGAATTCTTACAGTTCATTTGCATTCCGGGCAGGTGATTCCCCATAGAATTTTCGTATCGTTCACTGCAAGATCGGAGCAATATGAAACGAGCGGGCGATCACCCCATCAGGCTCGATGCCTGGCGTAACCGTAGCGGCAAACCCGCGTTCGTCATGCCTTTCAGCGTGCCGGAACCATCGACGCTCGACGTCCTCCGACGCCCCATGCCGGCCGTCCAGGCGCCGCTGGTCGATTCCGCCTTGCTGCGGCGGGCCGACAAGATCCTCTTCATCGCCCACCTCGCCCTCGGCGATTTCACTTATCTGCAAAGCTGTTTCCAGGCCTTTGCGCGGGCCTGGCCGCACCTGAAGATCCATCTCTGGGTCGACGAGCGCCGCCGCACCAGCCGCTCGTCCGAGTGGGAACACCTGCGGAAATACGCGCTGTACGACTGGCTGGCCGAGTGCCCGTATTTCGACAGGGTCTACCACGAAACCTACAGCCCGCAGCGCTACCGGGCGTCGCTGGAGGAGGCGCGCCAGGAAGACTATCCGATCGTGGTTTCGCTCGCCGTCTTGGAGCGCCACAAGTACGCCACGCTGGCGCGCAACATCAGCCCGCACGGCTTCGTGGTCGGGCAAAAGAAGCCGGTGCGGCCTTACGACATCCCCAAGCGCCTCATCTACCGCAAGCTGGACGCCTTCATTCCGGCCTACACCCCGGCCTCGCATCCGGACCAGCACATCAGCGATATCTACGCCGGCTGGTTCACCCAGCTGTTCGGCCTGGAGATCCCGCAGGCCGCGCGCTTTCCCGTCCTCGATATCGGCGACAGGTGGATCGATTACGCGCGCACGCAGTTCGCCGGCTGGGGTTTCATGCGTGCCGATGGCAAACCGTCCCGTGTCGTGTTCGTCAACGCGTTTTCCAAGTCGGTCGAACGCAGCTGGCCGCTCGAAAGGGTGATCGGACTGGTCCGGACCATGCGTTGCGAGCCGGAGTGGCGCGATGCCGGCTTCGTCGTCAACGTCGTCCCCGAAGAGCTGGCGCGCGCCCGCGAGCTGTTCGCCGGGGCGGGGCTCGAGCGCACGCACCTGTTCAGCGCCGAAGACAATTTCTTCCAGCTGCCGGCCATCCTCAGCTTGTGCGAGCTCATCATTTCAGTGGAAACGGCGGTGATGCACCTGGCGAATGCGGTGCATGTGCCGGTGATTGCGCTGATGCGTCAGAACAATCCGGAATGGGCGCCGATCGACAGGGCCAACAGCACCGTGATCACGGCGCCGCGGCACGGGGATTGGGTCGACAGGATCGGCGTGCACGATGTGATGGCGGTGCTGGCGGCGCGCCGGAAGCCCTGCGCCGGAAGCCCCGAATAAGCCGGGCAGCACCGGACGCTACGACGAGGCCGTCCGCGCCTTGCCGCGGCGGTCGACGAGCGTCCAGGTGCTCGGGGTGTCGAGCGGGTAGCTCGACTGTACGCCGCGCAGCCTTTCCCACAGCGTCTGCGGCTGCAGCAACAGGGCCTGCGGCATGCGCTGGCCCTGCGTCAGGAACTGGCGCCGGCCTCCTGCCACGCCGGTGCCATGGCCCCCGTCCTGGCATTGCCACCACCCGGTTCCGGGGCAGATATCGCCTGCCGATGCGGTGTCGCCCGGCCTGGGCGCTGGCGGCGGTTCGCGTGTTGCCGCCGGCGGAGCGCTGGTCGGACGGACCCGGATGCTGGACGCGATCCGGTCCCATAACTCGACCAGGGCTTCCTCGCCGAGGAAACTGATGACAGGCCGCGCACCGGCACTGACGGGGTGGCCGGTCGACATTTCCAGGTGCAGGAAGGGAGCGAAGACATTGTCGCGTGTTCCGTTCACTTCCCAGTTGAAGCCGAAGGTGTGGACGAAATTCAGTTCGGTCCACTTTTCCACGATTTCATCGCCTTCGATCCCGTGGATGGTTCGTTTGCCTTTTCTTAGTTTATTCATGAGCGCCTTCTGCCACGCGGGCATCGCCGCATCGACCGTGGTGTCGCGCTCCAGGCGACCTTCCGCGTCGGGTTGGGTTCCGGCGCGCGTATTGAGCGCCATCGCCAGGTCGGGGTGATCGGGGAAGCCGGCGAATATCGCGACGCCCTCGGCCAGGTCTGCCGGCAAAGGGTCGACGAACATGCCGAGCCCGAAGCAGAACCCTGCTGCAGTGGGAATCTCGTTTGGAGAGACCAGGCGGAGCTTGTCCAGGAGTTTTCGCAAGTCACCCGTCAAGTCGGGATCGTAGCCATCGGCTTTGAAATTGAAGCTCCTTCCCCTGGAGTGGACATACGCTTCCAGCTTGACGCTCTTCCACTCCTTGGGTTTTCCGTCTTCCATTCCTTTGGTGATGGCACGGCCGAATACAAGGATTTTCCCCTCGAATCCATGATTGTCATAGTCTTCGAATTGCTCCAGATTCTTTTGGCCAAGCTCGTTCAATTCAGCATCAATTTGCGCTTTCCTTGCCAGGAGCCGTGCGTCGAAAGCCTGCTCGGTTTCCTCTTGTCCCGAAATCCATAGGCCATCTACAAACACCTGGCCGTACGAATGTTCCATGGATGAGGGCAGATCGATGAGGAACCTGCCCACACAAGCCGTTTTCATATTTTCTGTCAGCTTCGCCACTGTGTATCGATCCATCATCGCATTCCCTATGCCATACAAAAGATAAATCCCATAAAGTGCCGCCAAGACACCAGTCACCGGATTTGTCCTCTTGCGTCTGTTATCCATGCTTGGCCATTTCCTGAACAACTTTGACAATGCAATAGCAAGTCAACAGGATGGTGTCGTGGTGTTTATAACTTTCTTGGTGACGATAGCCTTGCGTGGCGAATAGTTGCTTGACCTTGCCGCTTGGGCCAATGCCGGACCGATGCGATACCGTGTCGTCGCCAGCCGAGTCTTGCTGCTCGACAGAAAATATCAGAATCGTTTTGCCCTCGATCTCTACCTTTCGGGCGCCATCAGGTGTATGGCCGCGATACTTCGCACCTCGGATATTTGCTGGCGTTACTGGAAGCTGTGCGCTTGAAGGGGATGCATGCGCCATCCATCGGATTTGTCCATATGCAGGGTGCTGCTTGTCCGCCCCGTAATAAGCAAACGTATTCGGATGATAATAATCTGCGAGCCATTCATGAAATTTTTCCGCTGTAGAAATGGCGTCGTTGATTTTTCTGCCAACTCCACTGTCCTTCCTGTATAGCTCGGCGGGGTCCGCGAGGCGGGGATTGATCAGCCGGTACCATGAGCTCATGTCGCGGTACAAATCATATGGATTCGGCTGTGATTCATTCGGCAGGTGCAGGCAATCGTTCGGCATGTCCTGCCGGTGGCCCGGCGCAGAATCCCGGCCTATGCTGACATGCAGCCAGGGCTTCGGATGAAGCTGATTGGGCAGCAATTCCAGTGCACCCGGCGACACCGATAACACAGGCGTCGTATCCTCGGGCCGCTTGCCGGCAATGTCGGCGAATTTGCCGGTCTTGTAGTTATCGATCCCGTCGTTGCCCGGGTTCTCGCATTCCGTCCCGCAAGCCAGGCGGCGGTAGGCCAGCGGCGCGCCCAGTGCCGGCATCACGCCGTGAATGACGCCTGCAATCCTGTCGGGAATGCGCTTCGCGCAGGCGCGGGCGACGAGGCCGCCCATGGAATGGGTGACGAGAATGACCTTGTCGCATTCATGCTTGCGTGTCTTCCACCACGCGAGGATGTCGTCGATGCGCCGTTCCAGGCGCTTGGCCGATTCACCGCAGGATTGAAGCCAGTTATAGCCGCAGGCGTAAATGGGATACTGGTATTCGGCATACTTCTCCAGCTCGCTTTCCGTCAGCGGCGCCACCGAGCGCACGCCCCAGCGCTGCAGCGGATCGCTCTGCATTGCCTGCATGACTTCTTTCCAGCGAGCGCGTATATGCCGCTTGTTGAGCATATCGAACTGAAACGTCATTTCCAGATGGCTCTGCAGTTCGAACAATAAAGTTCCATACGAACCATTGAAGATTTCGCCCCAGCCGCGCTCGCGCATGACGCTACGCTCCAGATGGCAATTGGCAATATCCAATTCGCCCGACTCGTCGACTTCCACATAGTCGGGATGAAGGATGAGCTGGCGCTCTCTCGGGCTGCGCTTTTTCCAATCGCTGGCATATACGAAGGCAGCCGCATCGCTGTTCGGCGGCCGCCAGGCCGGTTCGCCAGGCTTTAATGGATAGCCCGGTGGCAACGGCATATCTCGCCTGACACGCAGATTCGTTCCCATGGTTCCCGGAATAAATATGACAGGAACAACTTTGTTAGAACCTTTGTACACCAGGCCCCGGGTTTTGAAACTGGTCGGCGTCAGTACAGTACGCACATGGAGGCTGCCGTCCTCATTGATGACGGGATCTTTTAAACGCCGCAATGGATCTGCCATGTTTGCCTTCCTGGTAAAAAACGGAGAAAGACAGACGCCTGGCCATGCCCTTAGGTTCCGGGCAACTTAAAGCGCACGATAGATCGTGGGCAAAGGATGACTTACGCAATGTGCAGTGCACAAATTTATTGCGTCACATAATCTTTTTGAAGGAAATATTGGGAGGGAGAACGGGGAAGGGCAGCGTCGAAGGGCAGCGAGTTGCGCAGGAGGCACAGCCCAGAGGGAAATATTTAACGGAAGGATCTATACCCGGGAGATCTGAAGTAAATGAAACGTGGGCTTGTCAACATGAACAAGCCCACGCATTCGGCTGCACCATTTATCCGGTGCGTACCCGGGTGTTTTACTTGTGGTACTTCCGGCGTAGGCCCTGAATGCCGAGAAGACCAAGGCCCAGCAGGGCTAGGGTTCCAGGTTCGGGTACAGGGTTGTATCCGCCCACTCCACTAATGCGGAACTGGCGACCATCGTCGATGTCGATGGCCCTCAGGTCGTCACCAGTAGTCCTGCTGTCGATGATCACCTTGCTGATCAAGGTTCCGCTATCGGCAAGGATAGTCAGGAAGTTTTGCCCATTGGTGACGTCGAAGTTAAAAGTTTCGGTACCGGTGTTCGTTATTACCGAGATGAGTGCCGTACCGGTCTCGCTATTCGGCGTGTTGAGATTGAAAATAAGGTCGCCGAAGGTGCCTCCGTCCTGAAGATAAACCTCAAGGTAGCGGAACGCACCGTCGTCGGCCTCGACCCGGGCTTGGCCCATTGCCGGGGTAATCAAATTTTCATTCGACGTGAACGACACCACGGTGCTGGTCTGGTTGGTTCGGCCAGTTACCGTCAAGGCAGGGCCTGCCGTGCTGCCGGCGCCATTGAAAACGATGTTCTGTTCATCCGCCTGGGGGTTGTTTCCTTCCATAAAGACCACCCCTGCGCTAGCGGGCGCACTCAGCACGAACATCGCCGCTAAAAGCGATCCGGCAACTGCAATCTTCTTTTTCATCTTTAACTCCTCGGAAAGTTTTGGAAACAGAAACAGAACTGGAAACAAGTAGCTCTTGTGCTGATTGCGTCTTGTGACTCGAAGGGTTTAAAAGTTCTTAACTTGATTCTTCAAGAATGAGTCAACATAGCCCGCGAGGAGGGGTATGCAAACAGCATGCCAAATCTGTATCCCATTGAATTTTCAAGGATTTATGGTGCAGTATTTACTGTCTGTGACTTTTTGTAAGCCGGCCCGACAGACTGTTAGGTTGAAGAAAGAAAATAGAATCAGAACAGTAATCAGGAAAAACTTTTGCGAGAAATCGGATAACCACACGAAACCTTAGCGGCTAAAAGATAACAGGCAGATAAACTCGCCCGCAAAGCTGGCTGAGTAACTGTAAAGATTCTCGACAAAGCCTGTTCGATCGCCGGCTTGCGAGTGCGACTGGAAGGAAACGCGGGGAGGAAAAAGGCGGCGCAGGACACGCCGCCCGGAGGAAAGCAAATGCTCAGGCGGTCGGCGGCACGTAACCGGCAGCCTCGTCGGCGCCTTCGCCGAAGAAATGGCGCTCCATCTGGGTTGCCAGGTATTTGCGGGCGCGGGCGTCGGCCATGTTGAGGCGGTTTTCGTTGATCAGCATGGTCTGGTGCTTCAGCCAGCCTTGCCACGCTTCCTTCGACACGCTTTCATAGATCCGCTTGCCCAGTTCGCCCGGGTAGGGCGGGAAGTCCAGGCCTTCGGCTTCCTTGTTCAGTTTGATGCAGTGGACGGTGCGCGCCATGTTCTTGCTCCTGGTTCGAAATCTGAAAACGTCAATTATAAAGTCTTGATGAAAATCTGCGACCGGCGCTGCCAGTTATACATGTGGGCGCGGTCCTTCGGCAGGTCGTCCACGGTGGCGGGCACGAAGCCGCGTTTCTTGAACCAGTGCGCGGTGCGGGTGGTCAGCACGAACAGCTTGGTCAGGCCGGCGGCGCGGGCGCGGTTTTCGATGTTCTTCAGGATGCGCTCGCCGTCGCCCTGGGTCTGGGCGTCCGGACTCACGGTCAGGCAGGCCATCTCGCCCATCTTTTCGCCCGGGAAGGGGTACAGGGCCGCGCAGCCGAAGATCACGCCATCGTGCTCGATCACGGAGAAATGGTCGATCTCGCGTTCGATCAGCTCGCGCGGGCGCTTGACCAGGGTGCCGTCGGCTTCCAGCGGCTCGATGAGCTTGATAATTCCGCCGACGTCCTCAATTGTGGCCTGGCGCAGGCTTTCCAGGTTCTCGTGGCTGATCATGGTGCCCACGCCGTCGTGGGTGAACAGCTCGAGCAGGGCCGAACCGTCCAGCTGGAAAGGCACGATGTGGGAACGGTCGACGCCGCTGTTGCAGGCCTTGATGGCATGCTGCAGGTAGAACGAGGCGTCGGACGGCAGGAATCCCGCCTGCAGCACGGCTTCGGCCTGGTGCGAGGAGAGTTCGCGGATCTCCGCGCCGGCGGCATCCGTCATCATCGGGGTCTCGGTGATGAAGATGAGCTTTTCGGCATGCAGGGCGATCGCGGCCTGCGACGCCACGTCTTCCATGGTCAGGTTGAACACTTCGCCGGTCGGCGAGAAGCCGAGCGGGGACAGCAGCACGATATTGTCTTCGGTCTGCAGGATCGGGTGGATCTTCTCGGCCGCGATCTTGCGCGTGACGCCGGTCAGTTCGAAGTCGATGCCGTCGATGACGCCGAGCGGGCGCGCGGTCACGAAGTTGCCCGAGACGATGCTGATATGGGCGTTCGACATCGGCGTGTTCGGCAAACCCTGGCTGAACGCCGCCTCGATGTCCAGGCGCAGCTCGCCGGCCGCTTCCTTCGCGCATTCCATGGCGGCGGTGTCGGTGATGCGCACGCCGTTGTGGAAGCGTCCCTCGACGTTACGCAGCCCGAGCTGCTCGGCGACCTGGGGCCGCGAGCCGTGCACCAGCACGACGCGGATGCCGAGGCCGACCAGCAGGGACAGGTCCTGGGCCAGCACCGGCAGGGCGCCGGCGGCGACGAGTTCACCGGGAAAGGCGACGACGAAAGTCTTGCCGCCGAATGCATGAATATACGGCGCGACCGAGCGCAGCCACTGGACGAATTGGGTAGGGTTTTCCATTTGCCGCATTATAATTGGCTGCGCGACTTGCGCACCAAATACCTTGTAAAAATCAATGTCAGAACAGAGTAACAAGCCTTCGCCGGGCCCGGCGCGCGCAGCTTCCCCCGATCGCCATCCGACCCCGCAACGCAAGGACGCGGACGGCGCTGACACGCGCGCGCCTTTGACGAAGACACCGGAGCTTCAGGCCAGGCCGGAACGCGTGCACCGCGAGGCGGGCGAGCGCCGTGGTGGCGACGGCCGCAATGGTACGCAAGGTGGCCAGGGCAAGCCTCGCGCACCCGCGCGCGAAGGTGCGCTGGCGAACGCGCTCGCCGAAGCGCGCGTGCGTGCGCCCGCGAACGCGCCGCAAGGCGGTGAACGTGGGCAGCAACGCAAGGCCGGCGACGGCGAACAGCGCCGTCCGCGCGAAGAAGGGCGCGGTGAGCAGCCGCGCGGCGAACGCAAGCCGCCGGTGCGCACCCCGCTGCCGCCGATTACCTTCCCCGAAGACCTGCCGGTCTCCGGCCGCCGCAAGGAGATCGCCGAAGCGCTGACGAAGCACCAGGTCATCATCGTGTCCGGCGAAACCGGTTCGGGCAAGACCACCCAGTTACCCAAAATCTGCCTGGAGCTGGGCCGCGGCGAGAAGGGCATGATCGGCCACACCCAGCCGCGCCGGATCGCCGCATCGAGCACCGCCAAGCGCATCGCCCACGAGCTGGGCACGCCGCTGGGCGAGCACGTGGGCTACAAGGTGCGCTTCAACGACACCCTGCAGCCGGGCGCCTGGGTCAAGCTGATGACCGACGGTATCCTGCTGGCCGAGACCCAGACCGATCCGCTGCTCAAGGCCTACGACACCATCATCATCGACGAGGCGCACGAACGCAGCCTGAACATCGACTTCCTGCTCGGCTACCTGAAGCAGATCCTGCCGCGCCGCCCGGACCTGAAGGTGATCATCACCTCGGCGACCATCGACGCCGACCGCTTCGCGCGCCATTTCGGCACGCCCGAGAAGCCAGTGCCGGTGATCGAGGTCTCGGGCCGCCTGTACAAGGTCGAAGTGCGCTACCGCCCGGTCGACCGCGACCCGGTCTCCGCTCCCGCAGGCAGCAGCGAGGCGGGCAAGCCCGTCTCGAAGGCCCAGGCCGCGCGCGACAAGCGCGACCTGATCGACGCCGTGGTCGATGGCGTGGATGAACTCTGCCGACTGGGGCAGGGCGACGTGCTGGTGTTCCTGCCCGGCGAGCGCGAGATCCGCGACTGCGCCGAAGCCTTGCGCAAGCAGCACCCGCCGCACGTCGAGATCCTGCCGCTGTTCGCCCGCCTGTCGGTCGAGGAGCAGGACCGCGTCTTCAAGACCACCAACGCGCGCCGCATCGTGCTGGCGACCAACGTGGCCGAGACCTCGCTGACGGTGCCCGGCATCCGCTACGTGGTCGATTCCGGCCTGGCCCGTGTAAAACGCTACAGCTACCGCAACAAGGTCGAGCAGCTGCAGGTCGAGGCGATCGCGCAGTCGGCCGCCAACCAGCGCGCCGGCCGCTGCGGCCGCGTGGCCGACGGCGTCTGCATCCGCCTGTACGAGGAAGACGATTTCCTGCAGCGTCCGAAATTCACGGATCCGGAGATCCTGCGTTCCTCGCTGGCGGCCGTCATCCTGCGCATGAAGTCGCTGCACCTGACGGATGTGGAGACCTTCCCCTTCGTCGAGCCGCCGCAGGGCCGCGCGATCGCCGACGGCTACCAGCTGCTGCAGGAGCTGGGCGCGGTCGACGACGCCAACGAGGTGACGCCGATGGGACGCAAGCTGGCCAAGCTGCCGCTCGACCCGCGCGTGGGCCGCATGATCCTGGCCGCGGTCGACAACAACTGCCTGACCGAGATGCTGATCATCGCGTCGGCGCTGTCGGTGCAGGACCCGCGCGACCGGCCGATGGAATACCAGCAGCAGGCCGACGAGAAGCACAAGAAATTCGCCGACGAGAAGAGCGAGTTCCTCAGCTATATCAAGATCTGGCGCTGGTTCGAGCAGGCCATCGAGCACAAGAAGAGCAACCGCCAGCTGATGGAAACCTGCCGCGAGAACTTCCTCTCGCAGCTGCGCCTGCGCGAATGGCGCGACGTCCACTCGCAGCTGCTCACCATCGTCAGGGAGCAGGGCTGGCGCCTGAGCGAGGCCGCGGCCACCTACGAGCAGCTGCACATGGCGCTGCTGACCGGCCTGCTGGGGAATATCGGCTACAAGATGGAGGACGATTCGGGCGCCTACCTTGGCGCGCGCGGCATCAAGTTCCACATCTGGCCTGGTTCCTACCTGGGCAAGAAGGCCGGCAAGTGGGTGATGGCGGCGGAACTGGTCGAGACCACGCGCCTGTATGCGCGCACCCTGGCACAGATCCAGCCGGAGTGGGTCGAGAAGATCGGCGGGCACCTGCTGAAAAAATCCTGGGGCGAACCGCGCTGGGAAAAGCGCAGCGCCCAGGTGACGGCGTCCGAGCGCGCGACCCTGTACGGCATCGTGGTCTACAGCCAGCGCCGCATCAACTACGCCAACATCAACCCGCAGGAAGCGCGCGAGATCCTGATCCGCGACGCGCTGGTGGCGGGCGACTACGAGACGCGTGCGCCGTTCTTCGCCCACAACCACAAACTGATCCGCGAAATCGAGAACCTCGAGCACAAGTCGCGGCGCCTCGACGTGCTGGTCGACGACCAGCTGATCGCGGCCTTCTACGACAAGGAGATCCCGGGCGACATCGTGAACGGCGCCGGCTTCGAGAAGTGGTACAAGGACGCCTCGCGCGACAATCCGAAGCTGCTCTTCCTGAACAAGGAGGAGCTGATGCGCCACGAGGCGGCCGGCGTCACGACCGAGCTGTTCCCGAAGACGATGAACGTCACCGGCATCGAGATGAGCCTGTCGTATCACTTCGAACCGGGCAGCCCGCGCGATGGCGTGACCCTCACCGTGCCGCTGTTCGCGCTGAACCAGATCCCGCAGGAGCGCCCGGGCTGGCTGGTGCCGGGCATGCTGAAGGAGAAGGTGCAGCTGCTCCTGAAATCGCTGCCGCAGAAGCTGCGCCGCCACTGCGTGCCGCTGCCCGATTACGCGGCCGGCTTCTTCGAGCGCAACCAGGACCCGGTGCGCTTCGGCCGGGGCGACCTGATCGACGCGCTGATCGCCGACATCCACCAGCACACCAGCGCGCGCGTGCTGACCACCGACTTCAAGCTGGAAACCCTGCCGGCCCACCTGTCCATGAATTTCAAGGTGGTGGACGAGCATGGCCGCCAGCTCGACATGGGGCGCAACCTGGCCACGCTGCAGGCGGAGCTGGGCGGCCAGGCGCGCCAGAGCTTCCAGCGCATGGCGGAATCGACGCCGGCGGCGGTGGCGAACGGCCAGGCGCGGGCGCAGGCGGCGTTCGGCAAGCCCGCGGCGCCGTCACCGGCCGCAGCGTCTTCGCCCGCCGCGAAAAAGGGCGCGGCCGCGCCAGCGGGCCAGGGCCCGGCCAGCACTGCCGTCAGCCAGCCTGCGTCGGCCACCACCAACATCACCAGCTGGACCTTCGGCGAGCTGCCCGAGCTGTTGGAGATCAACCAGGGCAAGCTGACCCTGATCGGCTTCCCGGCCCTGGTCGACAAGGGCAGCTACTGCGACCTGGAAGTGTTCGACGACCCGAACGTGGCCGCGCGCACCCACCGCATCGGCCTGCGCCGCCTGTTCGCGCTGCAGTTCAAGGACCAGCTGAAGTTCGCCGAGAAGAACATCCCCGGCCTGCAGCAGATGGGCATGCAGTTCATGTCGGTCGGCTCGCCCGAGGAGCTGCGCGAGCAGATCGTCAACAAGGCGATCGACATCGCCTGCCTGCAGGATCCGCTGCCGCACGATGCCGCCTCCTTCAACAAGCGCAAGGACGAGGGCAAGGGCCGCATCGGCCTCCTGATCAACGAGATCGCGCGCCTGGTTGGGCAGGTGCTTGCAGAGTTCCACGGCATGCCCAAGCGCCTGCAGAACCTGGCGCCGGCGGTGGCTGCCGACATGCAGGCGCAATTGAAGGAACTGGTGCACAAGCGCTTCATCGCCGACACCGAGTACAGCCAGCTGGCGCACTTCCCTCGCTACCTGAAGGCGATGAACGTGCGCCTCGAAAAGCTGCGCACCAACACCGCGCGCGACGCCCAGCTGATGGCGGAGTGGCAGACCGCGGCCAGCCAGTTCCAGCGCACCATCAAGAACCAGCCGCTGAAGAACCTCGATCCGCGCATGACGGACTTCCGCTGGATGCTGGAAGAGCTGCGCGTCTCGCTGTTCGCGCAGGAGCTGCGCACGCCGATGCCGGTGTCCTCCAAGCGCCTGCAGAAGGTGTGGGAGTCGATGCTGCGCTGATCTAAAATTTTGTCGATCAATAAGCGCTTTTCTGGCAAGCTGGCGCCTGGTGAATCACGGACGAGTAAAGCGATGATATTGAGGAATGCCTGGCGCCCGGGCGCCGGCGCTTGCATGCTGGGGATCGTACTCTCGGCCTGGACGCTCCCGGCGCCCGCGCAGGCCCCGGCCGCACGTCCGCCAATCGAGCATTTCTTCGAGAATGACGCCTTCGGCGGCGCCAAGCTGTCGCCGAGCGGGCGTTACCTGGCGATGCGTTCGGGCTCGCCGGGGCGCCATGACTTCCTGGCCGTCATCGACCTCGAGACCAGGACCGCGAAGTCGGTCGCCGAATTCAACGATACGGACATCGGCGATTTCCAGTGGGTGAACGACGAGCGCCTCGTGTTCGACGCGCACGATGCGATGTTCGCCAACGCCGACCAGGAAGGCGCGCCGGGCCTGTTTGCCGTCAACCGCGACGGCAGCAACTACGTCATGCTGGCGCGGCGCCACCTGAACGGGTTGGCGCCGCAGCCCTGGAATACCTTCATGCTCGACCAGCCGGGTGCCCAGAATTCGGAATGGATCTATGTGCTGCGTACGCTGTACGACCGCTACGACAAGTACATCGGCGCCCGGCTGCTCCGCCTGAATACCCTGACCGGCGAGGCCCAGGGCGTGTCGGAACCGGGTGTGAAAGTCAGCAGCTTCATGCTGGACGCGAAGGGCGAGCCGCGCCTGGCGCTGCATTACGGCGAAACCAGCACCATCATCTATTACCGCGATCCGGGCACCGGCAAATGGCGTGACATCGCCAGCTACGACTCGTACCTGGGCGAGAAGGAAGCGATCAAGCCGGTCGGCTTCGGCCCGGACGGCACGCTGTACGTGATCGCGAATGCAGGCGAGGACACGGCGACCCTGCGGACCTTCGATTTCGGCACCGGCAAGGTGAGCAAGGAAGCGCTGGTGGTCACGCAGGGCTACGACTTCGTCGGCTCCCTGGTCCGCAACGACAAGGTGCTCGGCGTGCGCCTGACCACCGACGCCGAATCGAACGTCTGGTTCGACCCGGCGATGAAGGAGATGCAGGCGGCGGTGGACAAGGCCGTGCCGTCGACCGTGAACCTGATCGACGTGCCGGCCCGGCCAGGCTCGCCCTGGGTGCTGGTGGAGTCCTATTCCGACAGGCAGCCCTTGCGCTACCTGCTGTACCACACCGGCACCGGCAAGGTCGAACTGGTCGGCAGCAGTTATCCGAAGATCCAGCCCGCGCGCATGGGACGCCAGGAGCCGATCCGCTACAAGGCGCGCGACGGGCTCGAGATTCCCGGCCTGCTGACGCTGCCGGCGGGCGGCGTGCGCAAGAACCTGCCGATGGTGGTGCTGGTCCACGGCGGCCCCTGGGTGCGCGGGGCCAGCTGGGGCTGGAACCCCGAGTCCCAGTTCCTGGCCTCGCGCGGCTACGCCGTCCTCGAAGTCGAATACCGCGGCAGCACCGGCTTCGGCCTGCGCCACTGGGAAGCCGGCCTGAAACAATGGGGCCTGGCCATGCAGAACGATATCGCCGACGGCACGCGCTGGGCCATCGCCCAGGGGATCGCCGACCCCAGGCGCATCTGCATCGCCGGGGCCAGCTACGGCGGCTATGCGACGCTGATGGGGCTCGTCAACGATCCGGACCTGTACCGCTGCGGCGTCGAGTGGGCCGGCGTGACCGATATCGAACTGATGTACAAGGGCACCTGGTATTCGAAGTCGAACGCCTCGCCGGGCTATCTGCGCTACGGCATGCCGGCCCTGATCGGCGACCTGGTCAAGGATGCTGCGCAACTGAAGGCGACTTCGCCGATCGAGCAGGCGGGCCGCATCACCCAGCCCCTGCTGCTCGCATACGGCGAAGAGGACCAGCGCGTGCCGCTCTATCACGGCAGGAAGTTCTATTCCGCGGTCAAGAGCACCAACAAGCAGGTCGAATGGATCACCTACACCGGCGAAGGCCATGGCTGGTCCCTGCCGCGGAACCGCATCGATTTCTGGCAGCGCGTCGAACGCTTCCTGGACCGGCATATCGGGCAGGCGGCGGCAAAATAACAGGAAAGGACAGCCATGCGCATTCCACGTATCGTATTCGCCGCAGTTGCGGTGTGTTTCTGCGCCGCCGGCTGGGCCGGCGCGGCAGCATCCGGAGCATCGGCCCCGGCTTCATCCGCCGCGGCGCCGCTGGCGATCGGCGACACCTGGACCATCGCCTCCAGCGCGCTCGGCGAAACGCGGCGCATCAACGTCTACGTTCCGGCCGGCGTCCCGCCCGGGACGCCGCTGCCGGTGCTGTACATGCCGGACGGCGGCATGCTGGAAGACTTCCTGCACGTCGCCGGCCTGCTGCAGGTCGGCGCCGGCAACGGCACCATGCGGCCGTTCCTGCTGGTCGGGATCGAGAACACGCAGCGCCGGCGCGACCTGACCGGCCCCACCGAGGTCGCGAAGGACCGCGCCATCGCGCCGAAGGTCGGCGGCTCGCAGGCCTACCGCAGCTTCATCCGCACCGAGCTGATGCCGGAGGTGGAAAGGCGCTACCGCGTCACGCAGGAAAGGGCGATCGTCGGCGAATCGCTGGCCGGGCTGTTCGTGGTCGAGACGCTGGCCCTGGAACCGGACCTGTTCGACACCTATATCGCGATCGACCCCAGCCTGTGGTGGAACGGCGGACGCCTGGCGAGGAGCCTGGTCGCGCATCCGCCGTCCGCCGCGGGCAGGAAAACCCTGGTCATCGCGGCCAGCGCCGACGGGCGGCCCGACATCGACACCGCCGCGCTGGCGGCGAGCCTGGGCAAGGCGGGGCTGGCCTTTACCTATGACGAGTGGCCGGCCGAGACCCATGCCACCATCTATCACCCGGCAGCGCTGAAGGCGTTCCGGGCGGTGTTCAGGCCGCGCTGATCCTGGCGCCGCCGAGCCGGCGCCAGACGGCGTAGAACACGATGGCGCTGAGCAGGCCAAGCGCGCCTGCAGTGACGACGCTTTCCACGTAGACCAGCCATCCATTTGTCGCGGGAATGCCCGCGACATGGGCGTCGACAGCGTAGCCGGGCCTGTCCAGGACGGCGATGGGCAGGGCGCCGATGGCAATGCCCGCGACCGAGACCGATTTCCAGCCGAGGCGGCCCAGGCGGCGCAGCAGGAGCACCACCGGAACACCAAGTACGAACACGAATACGGCTGCGACGGCAAACACGGTCAAGAGCATAAGCTGGGGCGTGGCATACAGCAAGGCCTGGACCAGGGCTGGGTGAGTGCCGCCGCCATGCCGGCGATCCAGATGCGAAGAGTCGTCTTCATTGTCCGAACCGCCCCCTGAACCACTCCGCCGTCGCCGCATCGGCCGGGAAGAAGGACTCCAGCCGCAGCTCGTGCACCGTCACGTCGTGCGGCGTGCCCAGGGTCGTGATGGTGGTGAACAGGTTCAGGCGCACGCCGTCGCGCGCGATCTGCAGGGGCAGGAAGGGCAGCGCGCGCCGCTCCAGGTTCGGCACGTGGCCGGCCGACGGCATGCCGGGCAGGGCGGCCAGCTCGGCCAGCAGCGCGGTCGCTTCGCTGCCCGGGCCGTCGGCCATGGCCTCGCGCTGGATCCACAGCAGGCTGTCGGCGCACACGGCTTCCCAGTTGAGGAGGTGGCGGCGCAGGCCGTCGGGGCTCAGCATCAGGCGCAGCACGTTGATCGAACCGTCGCGCGGGATCGGCGCGTCGGGCGGCATACTGAGCAGCCAGCGCATCATGCCGGCCGCGGGCTCGTTGAACATCACCAGGTTCCACAGGCGGTCGACCACCAGCGCCGGGAAGGGCGCCTGCTGGCGCAGCATGAATTCGAGCGCCTGCATCACGCTGGCCAGTTCGGGGTCGGACAGGCTGCGTTCCTGGTAGGCCGGCGCGAAACCGGCCGCCAGCAGCATCGCATTGCGTTGCCGGAGCGGGACGTCGAGCGCGATGCCGAGTTTCAGGATCAGGTCCCGGCTCGGCTGCGAGCGCCCGCTCTCAAGGAAGCTCAGGTGGCGCTGCGACACGCCGCTGTCGGCCGACAGCCGCAGCTGGCTGACGCCGCGCCGGGTGCGCCAGTAGCGCAGCGCGGAGCCGAAGTCGCTGAAGTAGCCGGCGTCGCCGCGGCCATGGCTGTCGTCCATTTGCAGTCTCCTGTCCTTCGCGCCAATCTACCCGCGTGCACCGGCGAATTCAAGCGCCGGCGGCGTCGAGGAAGCCGGTGACCCGGACCAGGCGGCCGTCGCCGTCGAGGTGGGCGATATCGCTGCCCTGCGCGACCGGGGCGCCGCCGTCGGCTGCGAGGGTCCAGGCGAAGCGCACCACGTCGTTGTGACCGTCCGGCGTGCCGTGCAGAGTGAAGCGGTGGCCCGGGAACTGGCGCTGGGCGGCGCCGATCATGGCGTCGATGCCTTCGATGCCGCTGCCGCGCATCATCGGGTCGGCATAGGTGGCGCCGATGGCGAACAGCTGAGCGATGCGGGCGCGCCGCGTGATGTCGTCGCGTTCGTTCCAGATCGCCAGGTAGCGGTCGGCGATGATGGTGGCGTGGCTGGCTGCGTGGTTCATGCTGGTCTCCTTCGGTGGTTGACGATGGAGACCATTCTGCGCGGCGGCGGGCGGCGCGGCGATTACGTCCCAGGTAATCGTCCGCGCGCGCCCGGCATCAGGAGGGCACCACCAGCGTCTGCGGGGCTGCCTGCCGGATGCGGCCGTGCAGCCAGTCGCGCTGGCGCTGGTTCTGGTGCTTGATGCGCCCGATCGCCGCTTCGAACTCCTTGTCGTGCAGGGCGCGGGCGGCCTGTTCCACCACGTCGAGCGACACCATGCTTTCGTTCACCAGCAGCCACAGGTCGTGCAGGTCGCGCAGCATGTCGAAGCCGCCCTGGTGGCGCTGCTTGAGCAAGGCATGGTCGAGGCGCTCCGGCTCGCCTTCCTGGCGCTCGCCATAGCGGTCGACGAAGGGCTGCAGCGCCTCGGCGGAAGCGCGCGACCAGTCCGCGAACAGGCTGGAGAGCGGCCCGATGTCGGGTTCGTCCGGATGCGTCGTGCGCAGCTGGTCGAAGGCTTTCACGAGGCGCCGTTCGCTTTCCTGCAGCAGCCCGAGGTAGTCGGCGATGTGGGCGCGCGGCGGATGGGCCTTCTGCTTGCCCTCTTCGAAGGCTTTCTTGACGGCGTGGACGATGCCTTTGGAGGCGGTATCCGCCACGCCTGGTTCGGCCGGGTCCATGCGCTCCGGCTGTTTGCTGGCGGGCGCGGCGATCTTCTCGAGGCGCACCGCGGCATACTTGTAGTGCGGCTGCTTGCTGACCGGATCCCATTCGTAGATCGTCAGCTCGTTGGCCGCGCGCTCGCGCCCCGGCTCGTCCCAGTAGCCGAAGTGGAAGGACACGAAGACCTCGCCCGCGGCCATCCCGCCCACCTGCGCGCGCGCCTCGATGCTGCCGCGGCGCGAGCCGAGGCGGACCCAGTCGCCGTCGGCGATGCCGAGCCGCGCCGCGTCTTCGTCCGCGATCTGGACGTGGTCGTCCGGCGCCGCTTCCGCCAGGGCGGGGGCGCGGCCGGTCTTGGTGCGGGTGTGGAAGTGGTAGACCAGGCGGCCGGTGGTCAGGAAGAACGGGTAGTCGGCGTCGGGTTCCTCGAACGGCGCGATGTAGTGGGCGCCCTTGAAGACGGCGCGCCCGCCCGGATCGTCGGCGCGGTAGGGCTGGGCCTGCACAGGGGCGCCGGTGACGAGGTCGTGGCCGTAGCTCTCGCAGTAATCGGCGTGGGTCGGGAATACCAGGTCCTCATAGATGCGCGGCGAGCCGTCGGGGTGTTCGGCGTTGCAGGGCCAGGGAATGCCGGGGCCGCGGCCCAGCTTTTCGTAACTGAGCCCGGTGTAGTCGCAGGGCCGGCCGCGGGTACAGTCCTTCCAGGCTTCGAAGGCCTGCTCCGGCGTGGACCACTTGACCAGCGGGGCGCCGTCCTTGTCGCGGAAATCCATGCGGCGTGCGAAGTCGACGAAGATGTCGAAGTCGGAGCGCGCCTCGCCCGGCGGCTCGACCGCCTTGTGGCTGATGTGGACGGTGCGGTCGACGTTGGTGAAGCAGCCGGTCTTCTCGCCCCACAGCGCGGCCGGCAGCACCACGTCGGCCAGCTGCGCGGTTTCGGTGAGGAAGGCGTCCTGCACCACGACGAACAGCTCGGGCTTTTGCAGGATGTTGCGGATGCGCTCCAGGTGCGGCAGCGAGACGGCCGGGTTGGTGGCCTGGATCCACAGCATGCGGATCGAGCCGGTCTCGCAGTAGCGGAAGATCTGCATGGAGTGCGTGGGTGGAGTCCAGTGCGGGATGATGGCCGGGTCGACGTTCCAGACCCGCGCCAGGTCCTCGATGTGCTCGATATTGTCCCAGTTGCGGAAGCCCGGCAGGTCGCCGTCGGCGCCCGTCTCGCGCGTGTTCTGCGAGGTCGGCTGGCCGTTCATCTGCAGGATGCCGCAGCCCGGCCGGCCGATGCGGCCGAGGACCAGGTTGAGGTTATTCACCTGCACCGCGGCGGCGGTGGCCTGGTTCGACTGGTAGACGCCCTGCAGGCAGGTCGAGACCAGCATCGAGGAAGCGCCGATCATCTCGGCCGCGCGGCGCAGGTCGGCGGCCGGCACACGCGTGATCTCCTCGACGCGCTCGGGCGGATATTCGGCCACCAGCTTGGCGAGGTCGTCGAAGCCCATGGTGTGCTTGTCGACGAAGGCGCGGTCGACGTGGCCGTTCGCGATCAGCAGGTGTAGCAGGCCGTTCAGCACCGCGACATTGGTGCCGATGCGCGGCGCCAGGTGCAGGTCGGCTTCGCGCGCCGTCACGGTCTTGCGCGGGTCGATGACGATCAGTTGCGGCGGACCGGCATGGCGGCGCCGGTCCAGCACGCGCGACCACAGCACGGTGTCGGTGCTCGACATATTGTGGCCGACCATCAGGATGCAGTCGGTCTCGTCGATGTCGAAGTAGGAGCCGGGCTGGCCGTCGCTGCCGAAGGTTTCCTTCAGCGCGGCGGCGGCGGTGGCCGTGCACAGGCGGGTGTTGCCGTCCATGTGGGGCGTGCCCAGTCCCGCCTTGCCGATGATCCCCAGCGTGTAGTACTCCTCGAGAAACAGCTGGCCGCTGGTGTAGAAGCCGATCGCGCCGGCCGAGTACTCCTGCTTCACCTGCCGGGTACGGTCGACGATCATCTGCATCGCCTCGTCCCAGCTGGCCGGCTCGAGCCGGCCGTTGCGGCGGACCAGGGGATGGGTCAGGCGGTCAGGGCTGTTATTGGCCTCCCAGCCATGCAGGCCCTTGGGCCCCAGCCGCCCGCGGTTGACGACGTCGTCGGCACGTCCTCGCACCCCGACGATGCGTCCATCCTTGACGCCGATGTCGCAGCCGCAACCGTTCGAACACAGCACGCAGGCCGATTGCACCCAGCGTTCGGGCTCTTCCAGCGTGCGTTGGTCGACCCGGACGGGCCAGCGGTCCTGGCCCGCGTACGGGGTCCGCTCGCCCCAGATATCGGCGACGCTGTCTCTTGATTCCATGCAGATTCTCCTGAAAGCTCGATCTGGTCAGGATAGCAATACATGGAAAATCGAAGCGCCCCCGATGGGCTCGCTGGTCTAGCCGATATTGCTGCCGCGGATGTGGCTCAGGTCCTTGTCGCCGCCCTGGTTGCCGGCGCGCGGATCGGTGCTGATGCCGCTGCCGGAGCCGAGGTCGCCGGCGCCCGCGCCGCCGCCCACGCCGGAGGCGACGCCCGCACCCGTCGTCGAGCTGCCCGCATGGCCGGCGCCCATCGAACCCGCGCCCGCGCCCATGCCGGACGCTGTGCCCGCGCCGCCGGCCATGCCGCGCATCGCCACGTCCGGGCCCATGCTCGGCGCGCCGGGACGGTGCGGGTCGGTGCCGTAGAAGCTGTGGATCTGGTTGGCCCACTGGACGTCGGCCATGTCGGGCCAGGCATCCTTGTTGAATCCCGGGGCGGTTTTCAGGCGTTCCTTGTCGATGTCCAGCACGAAGCGCTTGTTGACGGTGTCCAGGTGCAGGGCCTGCCAGGGCACGGCGAACAGCTTTTCGCCCATGCCGAGGAAGCCGCCGAAGGCCAGCACCGCATAGGCGACCTGGCCGGTGTTCATGTCGAGCATGATTTCCTTGATGTCGCCCAGATCGTCGTTGCTGCCGTTGACGACACTATCTCCGATCAGGGTGTCCGCGCCCATCAGGGACGGGCCGGGGCCGGCGCTGCCGGTGTCCTTGTACATGCCGTATTTGTCGCGGTCTGCATAACTCATGGCAGTTCTCCTGGAGTGTAGGGTTATGGGTGCAACCCGATCAGGGTAAAGGGCGGACCATCCACGCATTTGAGGACGATCAATTGTGGTCGGCCCCCGTTCTTATGAGAGGTGCCGCACAGAACTAGCCATGCAGCATGATTATTCTGATAAGAAATTGGAGACAACCAACATGCCCGTCACGCAACGCTGCAACTACGCCGGTCCGCTCGGCAAGCTCATTCCGACCCGTTCGATCGCCTTTGCGCTCGCCCATGCGCTGAGGTTGCGCCTGCGCCGCTGATCGCGCCTGCACCCGCAAGGGATACTAGGCGCAAACCGGCGCGCGGCGCGTACGCCAGACAGCGGGAAAGGAATCAGTCGAGGTCGGAAGCGTCGTGGCGCTCGGCCACCTGTTCCTCTGGCTTGCCGCGCATGCGGTTGACCTTGCGGCCGCGGATGACGGCCGGGCGCGCCGCGACCTCGTCGGCCCAGCGCCGCACCTGCTGGTAGTTATGCACGGACAGGAATTCGCCGGCCTCGTACAGCTCGCCCATCACCATGCCGCCATACCAGGGCCAGATCGCCATGTCGGCGATCGTGTATTCGTCGCCGGTAATGAAGCGGCGCTCGGCCAGCAGGCGGTCGAGCACGTCGAGCTGGCGCTTGGTTTCCATCGCGTAGCGGTTGATCGGGTACTCCAGCTTTTCCGGCGCATAGGCGTAGAAGTGGCCGAAGCCGCCGCCCACGAAAGGCGCGGAACCCATCTGCCACATCAGCCAGTTGAAGGTCTCGGTGCGGGCCGGGATGTCCTGAGGCAGGAAGGCGCCGAACTTTTCCGCCAGGTAGACCAGGATCGAACCGGATTCGAACACGCGCACGGGCTTCTCGCCGCTGCGGTCGACCAGGGCCGGGATCTTCGAGTTCGGGTTGATCTCGACGAAGCCGCTGCCGAACTGGGCGCCTTCGTTGATCTTGATGAGCCAGGCATCGTATTCCGCGCCGGCGTGTCCTGCGGCGAGCAGCTCCTCGAGCATGATGGTGACCTTCTGGCCGTTCGGCGTGCCCAGCGAATACAGCTGCAGCGGATGCTTGCCCACCGGTAGTTCCTGCTCATGGGTGGCGCCGGCGATCGGGCGGTTGATGTTGGCGAAGGCGCCGCCCGACGGCGTGGCGGGCGACCAGACCCGGGGCGGGACGTAGGTCGAGAAGGGGTTCGAGCTGCCTGTCATCGTATTCTCCTTGTTAGGGTGCTATCGAGGAGAACGATGATGCCGCAAATCCGGCAAGCTTGCCGGAGGCGGCTACGGTGCGTGCCGAGGCGCTCGCTCAGGCGCCCGCCGGCATGGCTTTCGTGGATTTCTTCTTCGGCTTCGGCAGCGGCATCAGCGCGGCCGTTTCCTCGATCAGGCGGCGCAGAGCCTCCGGATCGTCGAGCAGCTCGTCGGCGATCGGATAGTCCTTCGCGCCGGGGTAGGGCGGGCCTTTCGGCAGACCAGGTGCGAGGGTGGCCACGGCCTTGGACGGCTTGATGAACAGGCTGTTGTCGCAGGCGAAGGCGACCACCTTCTCGTCCAGGTAGAGCGCGTATTCGCCGAACAGCTTCCTGTAGCTCAGCCGGCTGCCCATCCGCGCCGTCTCGAGGACGTATTCGACGAAGCTCAATTCGGTTGCCATGCCTGTCCCTCAAGGATATCGATCCCCGCAAGCTTACCAGATGAGCAGGGAGATGAGCAGGGCTAGGCCGCCGCTTTCCTCGGCGGCAGCGGCGCATCGGGCGGCACCAGCCCTTCGGCCCGCAGCTCTTCCCAGAACACCGCCGGGATCTCCATGTGCATCAGGGTGGCGTTGCGGCGCAGGTGCTCCGGGCTGCTGGCGCCGGGGATGGTCGCCGCCACCACCGGATGCGCGACGCCGAACTGCAGTGCCGCCGCAGCCAGGTCGACGTGGTGGCGGCTCGCGACCTGGCGCAGGCGCTCGCGATGCCGGTGCTGCTCCTGGCTGGCCGGCCGGTAGTCGTAGTGCTCGCCGCCGGCCAGGAAGCCGGAGTTGAACGGGCCGCCCAGCACCACATGGGCGCCGCGTTCGGCGCACAGGGGGAAAAGTCCGGCCAGCGGCGTGGTTTCCATCAGCGTGTAGCGCCCGGCCAGCAGGAAGATGTCCGGGTCGGAGTCGCGCAGCGCGCGCAGGCAGGGCTCGACCGTGTTCACGCCCAGGCCCCAGGCCTTGATGATGCCCTCTTCGCGCAGCCGCACCATGCCCTCGAAGGCGCCGCCGGGGCCGGCCGCGACCCGGTAATGATGCTCGAACTCGCTGCCGAACATGTCGGGCGAGAGGTCGTGCACATAGGCGATGTCGATGTGGCCGAGCGCGAGGCGTTGCAGGCTGTCTTCGACCGAGCGGCGCACGCCGTCGGCCGTGTAGTCGATCACGCGTTTGAAGGGCAGGGCGCCGACGAAGGGACTCTGAATTTCGCCGGGCATGTGCGGCGCCAGCAGGCGCCCGACCTTGGTCGACAGCGTGTATTCATGGCGCGGATGGCGGCGCAGGGCCTGGCCGAAGCGGTGCTCGGACAGGCCGGCGCCGTAGTGCGGCGCGGTGTCGAAATAGCGGATGCCGGCTTCCCAGGCGGCATCGACGGTCGCATGGGAAGCCGCGTCGCTGGTGCTGTGGTACATGTCGCCCAGCCCGGTGCCGCCCAGGCCCAGGCGCGTGACGGGTCGGTAGCGCTGGCTCATGGCGGCTCCCTGCTATTTGGCGCTGCTCACCCGCCAGATCACATTGCCGACGTCGTCGGCGAACAGCAGGGCGCCTTCCGCATCCTGCGCCATGCCGACCGGCGCGCCGTACAGCTGCTTTTCGTCGGCCGAATGGAAGCCGGTAACGACAGGCTGGACAGGTCCCTTGGGCATGCCGTTTTCGAACGGCACATACACGATCTGGTAGCCGCTCAGCGGAGAGCGGTCCCAGCTGCCGTGTTCGGCGACGAAGGCGCCGCCCTTGTACTGCGGCAGCATGTTCCCGGTGTAGAACCACAGTCCCAGTGCCGCCACGTGCGACCCGAGCGCGAAGTCGGGCTTGATGGCTTTCTTGACCAGGTCCGGCCGCTGGGGCATGACACGGCTGTCGACATGCTGGCCGTAATAGCTGTAAGGCCAGCCGTAGAAACCCTTTTCCTGGACCGAGGTCATGTAGTCCGGAACCAGGTCCGCGCCGATCTCGTCGCGCTCGTTGACGATGGCCCAGAGTTTCCCGGACTGCGGTTCCCATTGCAGGCCGGTCGGGTTGCGCAGGCCCGTTGCAAACACGCGGCTCGCACCGGTTGCGGCGTCGACTTCCAGCACGGCGGCGCGCCGGTATTCCACATCCAGGCCGTTTTCCGTGATGTTGCTGTTCGAGCCGCTGCCCACATACAGTTTCTTGCCGTCCGGGCTGGCCAGCAGGGCTTTCGTCCAGTGGTGGTTGACGGTGCTGGGCAGGTCGCCGAGCTCGGTGCCCGGGTCGGACATCTTGGTTTCGCCGGGGACGTAGTGGTACTTCATGATGTTGCCGGTGTTCGCCACGAACAGGGTGTCGCCGACCAGCTGGATGCCGAAGGGAGAGTGCAGGTTTTCGATGTAGACGTGCTGTTTCCATTCGCCCGTGCCGCCGGCCTTCCTGCGCAGCAGGGTGACGCGGTTGCCGCCCTTGCCGCCCTTGCCGGAGCGGTTCTTGACCATCCCGGCGATGACCTGCTTCGGCGTGGTGACCGCTTCTTCGCCCGGCCCGTTGCCTTCCACGACCAGCACGTCCTGGTTGGGCAGGACGAGGAGCTGGCGTGGATGCTTGAGTCCGGACGCGATCTTTTCGATCTTCAGGCCCGCAAGGACTTTTGGCGCATCATTCCCCTTCCAGCCGACGCCGTCGGGAACCTGCATCGGCGGGACCAGGAAATTCTTGGCCTGAGGCAGGACCGGATTGCCGCCGATTTGCTGCGCCGGGTCCACCCGTTTATTGTCGCCGCAAGCACTCAATACCAGCGACAGGCCGGTTGCCGTGACCAGCGTACGCTGCCACCCGTGTTTATGCTTGTCCATGGCTGTACTCCTTGAAAGTCACTGTTTCCCCAGCCAGGATGATCCTGCCGATTCCCAGCGCCAGCACCGTCAGGATGGACAGCCAGACCGCAGCGGGAATCACCGCATAGGCGTCCCGGCTGTGCACGAATGCATTGAAGAGCGCGGCGACGATACCGACCACGTTGAGCCAGAAGTTGATGGTCACGCCCGTCGTGCGGACCCGGCGCTTTCCGAACCACGTACGGCCGAGGTTGATGAGCTGGGGAATGATGGCGATGACCAGGCCGATGCTGACGAGCCATGCCGCGCTTTTCACCCACATGACGTTGGCGGTCTTGGCATAGATGATGTCGAAGATCAGCACAGCCACGAAAAAGCCGAAAGGTATCGGGTCGAGCAGATTGAAAATCGCCGATGTGATGCTGAATCGGGATGAATGATTCTCTGTGTGCATGATGCGCCTCATTGGATTGAGTAAGCTGTTTTCCAGATTACATTGGTCCAATTGAGAGTAGCACAATGATAAGAAAGCCGGCGCCGTGCTGGAGCGACGCAGCTCCCCGCGCCGGGTCAGCGCAGCAGCTTCAGGCCCGGCGGCAAGGCATCCCCGAACATGCGCGTGGCGCTGGCCTGGTCGAGTTCAACGACCTCGCGCACCATCGCCGCCCAGCTGCCCGGCGCGCCGCTCGCGGCCAGCTTGTGCAGCACCTGCTGGCGGAGAAGCTCGCCGATGTCGCGCGAGCGGTCGCCGGTCTTGCGGGCGATGTGGGCGGCGGCGAAACCGGCCGGCTCGATGCGCTTCCAGTCCAGCTGCAGCAGGAGTTCCAGCCAGCGTTCGGCGGCCTCGATGGTCGCGACTTCGTGGGCGCTCGATTGCAGCGACTGGCGTGCGCCGACGCGCGCCAGCGCCCACAGGTAGCGGACGTAGGTGGCGGCGGTCTTCGGGTCCGGTTTCGGCATCGGCGGGATCGCCATGATCCGCTGCAGCATCCAGTCGCCGATCTCGACCTTGTAGGCGGACGGGATGCGTTCGAGCGAGGCGCCCAGGCGCAGCATGTCGTCCTCGCTGCCGTCGACCAGGGTGACGGGACGTTTGGCGCGGTCGCCTGGCTCGGCCTGCAGGTTGAAGGCGAAGTCGTCGAGCAGGCGCAGCTGGGCTTCGGTGGAGAGCCCGCCGGCCACGCGGCGCCACAAGGTCCACCATTCGGCGCGCACCTGGCTGTCCTTGTGGTACTGCACGCCGGTCTCGAACAGCGCCCACAACTGCTCGATGCGCCATTCGTCGAGCGGGTGGCCGAAGCCGGGGCGCAGGCACCAGCCGGCCAGGTTGAGCCAGACCCGTTCGTGTTCGGCCGAGCGCCGCCGCCCCTTGGCGCGCTCCATCAGGGCGTCGAACAGGCGGCGCAGCAGGGGCGTCTCCCAGCGCTCGCGGCCGCCCAGCAGGTGTTCGAGCGAGCCGCGCAGCTGGCGCACTTCGCGGCTGTCGACCTGCTGGTTACGGGCGCCGAAGATGCGGTCGATGCGGGCGATGGCCTCGTCGAAGCGGAGCGGCAGGGCGCCTTCCGCAGCCTCGTCCCGCGACTCCTCTTCGGCGCCGCGCAGCTGGAATTCGAGCTTCCAGCGCTGGCCGCTGCCATCCTCGGCCACGCAATGCACTTCCAGCGTGCCGACTTCGGACAGCGATGCCGCCAGCTGCACCGGCATCTCGGTTTTCAATCCCGCCGCGGCCTGCGCGCGCAGCACGGTGGCGATGGCCGGCAGGCGCACCACGTCCGCCGGGTCCAGTTCGAGCAGGTCGCCCGGCTGCGGCGGCGCGCCGTGCGGATCGGCGGTGGCCGACACCAGGTGGAAGCGCACCGGCCGCCCCAGCCGCAGGCCGAAGCTGCGGGCATGCAGGCGCACTTCGACGCCGGGCTTTTCGCCGCGCGGGAGCAGGCAGACCGCCTTGAGCGGGCCGCCCGCCTGCGCATCGTCGAGCAGCAGGAAGTAGCTGCGCGCCGAGCCGCTTTCGATGCTGGGGGCCAGGCCCTGGCGGCCCAGTGTATAGGCGACCGCGCCGCGCGCCACGGCGACGTCGGGGTCGGCGTTGTGCAGCACGCGGATGGACTGGCCGCGCCAGGCGGACAGGGTCTCGGCCAGGCGCTTCGCCAGCGGCGCGGCGCGGAACACGCCGCCGTTCAGCAGGAGGGTATCCGGCACCGGCAGGCTCCCATCGTCGCCGGTGCCGAGCGCCTCGCGCGCCGCCTGCGCGTGCTGGCGCAGGAAGTCGGCCAGGTGGCGCGTGATGGCCGGATCGCTGGCGTAGGGCAGGCCGAATTCGACGATGCCGGCGCGCGCCCGCTTCGCGCCTTCGCGGCTGTCGTTGGACGGGAAGAAGCCGTCCAGCACGATGCGTTCGATGTCGTCGCGCGTGAGCTGGACGGTGCGGCTGGCGCCGATCAGGCGCGAGCCCGTGCCCAGCAGGGTCACGCCGACCTGTTCCGGCGCGTCAGGGGCCAGCAGCTGTTCCTTGGCCGCGCGGCAGCGTTCCGTCAGCTGGGCCAGGCGGGCGGCGGACAGGCGCGCCGGCTGGCCTTGCTGGCCATCCTGCGCAGCCAGGCGCGACTCGGCCAGGTGGGCCAGGGCCAGGTCCATGTTGTCGCCGCCGAGGATCAGGTGGTTGCCCACGCCGATGCGGCTCAAGCGGGGGACGCCGTCTTCCAGTTCCACCTTGACCAGGCTGAAGTCGGTGGTGCCGCCGCCGACGTCGGCCACCAGCACCAGGCGGGTCCCCGCCAGCTCTTCGTCGAGGGTGTCGCGGTGGCGGTGCAGCCAGTCGTACAGCGCGGCCTGCGGTTCTTCCAGCAGGCGCAGGGAGGGCAGGCCGGCCAGGCGCGCCGCCTCCAGGGTCAGCGCACGCGCGCCTTCGTCGAAGGAAGCGGGAACGGTCAGGACCAGGTCCTGCTCCGCCAGGGGATGGCCGGGATGGCGCGCATCCCAGGCCGCGCGCAGGTAGGCGAGATAACTGGCGCTGGCCGCCACCGGCGAGACCTTGGGGACGTCCTCGGGCGCCCCCCAGGGCAGGATGGGGGCGGTGCGGTCGACGCCATGGTGCGACAGCCAGCTCTTGGCAGATGCAACTAACCGACCTGGAGTTTGGGCGCCAAGCAGGCGGGCAAGGCGTCCGACCACGGCATCCGGCACGCCGGCCAGGTCGGCCTCGTTCCAGGGCAGTTGCAGCGAACCCGGAGCCAGCTCGCCCGCGGCCGGATGGTAGCGGGCGGACGGCAGCAACGGCGCCGGTGCGACTTCGCCGGGCGCCACCAGCTGTTCGATGGCGAAGGTCTCGACCTGCTGCGTGTCCGATGCCGAGCAGGCCAGCACCGTGTTGGTGGTGCCGAGGTCGATGCCGACCAGCCAGGCCGGCGCTCCGGAGCCGCTCACTGGTTTTCGGTGGCCCGCACGTCGAACTCGACCTTCCAGCGCTGGCCTTCGCGCGAGACGGCGATCAGCTCCAGCGTGCCGGCTTCGGTCGCCAGCGCATGCAGCCTGACCTGGGCGACGTCACCCGGCGTGCGGCCCTCGGCCGGAAGCTCGGCCTGGATCTCGTTCAGTTCCTGCAGCTCGTCCGGGCCCCAGAACTCGAGCACCTCGCCGATGCGGTCCTGGCGCCGGGTGGTCGAACCGAAGAAGCGGAAGTGCACCGGCTCGCCCACCACCAGGCCGAATTCCTGGCCGGGCAGTTCGAGTTCGCTGCCTTCTTCCATGCCGAACGGCGCCACGCACAGGGCGGTGATCGGCGGTTCCATGCCGGGGATGGCCGGCATCGACGATTCCACGCCCACGTAGTACGAACGCGCCGTGCCGCCGCGGATGCGCACGCCGCCGCCGCGCCGCGCATAGCCGTAATAGGCCGCGCCGCGCGCCACCGCCAGGTCGAGGTCGGCGCCTTCCAGCATGCGTGCCGGCTCCGCGCCTTCCATGTACAGCCAGTCGTTGATGGTGTCCATCACGCGTTTGGACAGGATCTCGGACTTGAACACGCCGCCGTTGAACAGCACCGCGGTCGGGTGCAGGAAGCTGTGCTCCGGATTCACCCGTCCATTGAAGCCTTCCAGCTCCGCGGTGGCGCCGGCCTGGCGGGCCAGGAAGGCGGCCAGGTGGCGGGTGACCGCGGCGTCCTGCGCATACGGCAGGCCGATCTGCGTCAGGCCGGCGCGCGCGCGCGTGGCCGGGCGCGCGCTTGCTTCCACGCGCGGGAAGAAGCCGTCGGTGATGAAGGCCGTGACTTCGTCGCGCGTGAGTTCGGTGCGGATCGAGCCGCCGATCAGCTTCGAGCCGCGGCTCGGCACGACGATCGGCCAGGCGGTCGCGTTGGCGTCGGCCAGCAGGTGTTCCTTGGCGCCGCGGCAGGCGTAGGTGAGGGCGCGCATCTGCCAGGCGTCGAGCTGGGTGCCGTTCGCCTGCAGTTTTCTCGCGACCAGGTGCGCCAGCGCGAGGTCCATGTTGTCGCCGCCCAGCAGGATATGGTCGCCGACCGCGACGCGGTGCGGTTCCAGGTTGCCGTCGCGTTCGAGGATGGCGATCAGCGAGAAGTCGCTGGTGCCGCCGCCGACGTCGACCACCAGCACGATGTCGCCGGCCTTGACCTGCTTGCGCCAGCGGCCTTCGCTGCCCTGGATCCAGCTGTACAGGGCCGCCTGCGGCTCTTCCAGCAGGGTCGGGCTGCCGTAGCCGGCGTGGCGCGCCGCTTCCGCGGTGAGTTCGCGCGCGGCCGGATCGAAGGATGCCGGGATCGTCACGGTGACGGCCTGCTGGTCGAACGGCGCTTCCGGATGTGCGGCGTTCCAGGCGCTCTTGATGTGCTCGAGGTAGCGGGTCGATGCGGCCAGGGGAGAGATGCGCTCGACTTCTTCCGGTGCGTCGGTCGGCAGGATGGCGGCGCGGCGGTCCACGCTCGGGTGGCTCAGCCAGCTCTTCGCCGACGACACCAGGCGGATCGGGGTGCCGGCGCCGCGCGAACGAGCCATCTCGCCGACCACGGGCGCGGCCTGGCCATCGGTCCAGGGCAGGGCCAGTTCGCCGGGCGCCAGTTCGTCCGGGTGCGGCAGGTACATGAAGGAGGGCAGCAGCGGCAGCGCCTCGACGGTGCCGGGGCTGCTCAGCTGCGGGATCGGCAGCACGCCCTGATCGGCCTTCTCGCCGTCGCTGGCCTGCAGGTCGACATACGAGAGGGCGCTGTGGGTGGTGCCGAGGTCGATGCCAATGGCAAAACGCGGATCGGTCACAGTTCCACCTCCGCCGGGGCCAGGATGCTGGCGTCGTGCTTGTCGGCCAGCTGCGGCAGGCTCACCCTGGCCGCGCGCCAGCCGCGGTGGCTCAGGGTGCCGTTGAACGGCGCCTTGCCGACCACGTTGCCGGTCAGGCGCACGCTGGCGGCGTCGAAGCCTTCCTGCAGGGTGACGCGCGCGCCTTCGAGTTCGTTGCGCACCGGTTCGATCGTGAAGTGCTCGCGCAGCACGCGGGCGCAGCCTTCGTGCACGACGCGGGCGGCGGCGCCGATGTCGGCGTCGCTGTACACGGTGATGTTTTCGTTGGCAAAGTCGATCAGGCGCGCTTCGCGCTGCAGCAGGGACAGCAGCTGCAGGGCGGCATCGGGCTTCGCCACGCGCAGCGGAGCGGCGGCCGGCGCAGGTGCAGCGGCCGGTGCAGGTGCGGGAGCGGCGGCCGGTGCAGGTGCGGGAGCGGCGGCCGGTGCAGGTGCGGGCGCCGGTGCGGCGATCGGGCCGATCTGGTCATCGCGCACGCGCGCGGCGAACTCGGCATCGCCGAGGGTCTTGAAAAAGGCGCCGAAGGCGAGGGAAAGCCGGCTCCAGAAGGAGGGCAGGTTGGTCGGTTGGCTCATGTTCTTTGTGTTGTCCGGTCCATGAAAGCGCGCATGATACCAGTTGGGCAAAAAATGGATGGCGCGCGGGGTCAGGCCAAAGCGCGGACTCAGATCGAGGGATCGCTCGCGGCGGGCGGCTCGGCGGCGGGCATTGCCGGCGCCTCGGCGGCCCGGACCAGCAGGGCGCGCGCATAGGCGTCGACATCGTCGAGCCCGCGCTTGATGATGGTGACCAGGGCCGGCAGCGGCGCCGCCTGGTGGTCCCATTCGGCGCGGCAGAATTCTCCGGTGCGCTTCAGGTCTTCGCCCAGGGCGGGATCGATCCAGCCCTGGTCTTCCAGCAGCGAGATCACCTCGCGCTCGTCGTGCGCCGCGAGGCCGAGCTGGCCGAGCACATGGTCTCCCATCTCGACCACCGCCTCCCAGGCGCGGATCACGTTCAGCGTGGCCGCATCCTGGCGCGTGATGTCGCCGACGAAGGTCGTCGGGTCCTTCTCGTACTCGTCGCGGGCACGCTTGATGCAGCGCTCGATGGTGCCCGTCTTGCTGACCAGCAGATCGTTGTCCATCGGTCCTCCTGTCTGTACGGTGTCTACCTTACAGGAGGAACATCAACGCTGCCGCACAGGTGGGGCCGAGCGCGCCCAGCAGCAGCCAGACGGCGCCGATCGACTCGTTGGCGAAGCCATGGCGCAGCAGCGCCGCGCCGGCCGGGTTGGGAGCGTTGGCGATCACGGTCAGGCCGCCGCCGCCCACCGCACCGGCCATCAGCATGTATTTCTCGTGCTCGGACAGGCCGGTGATCAGCGAGCCGAGATAGGTCAGGGCGGCATTGTCGGTGACGGCCGTCAGGCCCAGGGCGCCGAAGAACAGGGCGGTCGGGCCGAGGCTGGAGACGACCGGTTGCAGCCACCATTGCTGCATGCCGCCCAGCACTACCAGGCCGGCCAGGAAAAAGCCGACCAGCAAACCTTCCTTCAGGATCAGCGGCGACTGGTAGCGCTCGTAAGCCTGGGTGAAGCCGAGGAAGAGCAGGAACAGGCCGAGGAACAGCACCGGATGATGGGCCAGCAGCACCACCGCGGCCAGGAAGGCCAGGTGGATCAGTGATACCAGCGGCGGCACCGGCGCCGTTTCACCCTCGACCGACGTGTCGAGCTGGCGCAGGTGGGAACGCAGCAGGAAGGTGATGACGGTGGCGTTGAACAGCACTGCAACCAGCGCGCGCCAGCCGATGTGCGTCAGCATGTACATGCTGTCCCAGCCCCAGGTGCCGGCCACCATCAGCACCGGCGGCGCCGCGTAGGAGGTCAGGGTGCCGCCGATCGAGACGTTCACGAACAGCACGCCCAGCGCGCCGTACTTGAGCCATTCGGGCATGCCCTGGCGGAATACGGTGGGGGCCAGCATCAGCGCGGCCAGCGTCATCGCGGCCGGCTCGGTGATCAGGGAGCCGGCCAGCGGCACCAGGGCCAGCGCCAGCCAGGCCTGCGCCACCTCGGAACGCACCGGCGCCAGCCGCGCCAGCAGGCGCAGCAGCCCACGGGCCGCTTCCAGCACGGGACGCGAGGCGGCCACCACCATCACCACGAACACGAACAGTGGCTCGGTGTAGTGGCGCGATTCGGCATAGTCGACCGCCGCGGTCCGGCCCTCGAGCACGGCCATGAACACCATCAGCACGAAGGCCCAGAAGCCGAACACGACCTCGACTTCGCCCAGCAGGTGGAACAGGCCCGCATGGCGCGGATGACGGTGCGCCAGCACTTCGAACAGATGGGTCGAGAAAGTGTGCAGCAGGGCCAGTACGAATACGACCAGGCCGATGGTTTGCATGGTCGTGGTCATGGCTGGTTCCCGACAGGAGGTGTAATGGTGTTGGGCATTATGCAAAGCAATTGAACAGAATGCCGACATTATTTCATTTTTTGCAGGCTGGCGCGGTGGGGCGCTCGCAGGCCGGGGATCAATTCTCGGGCGGCACTACGCGCCTTGTAGCGAAAATTCTTTCCGAATATTGCACTGGAATAAAGACAATGGAAAAGTTACCATGCTGCATCAATTAATCATTTTTCTATCATGCGCGATAACTTTTTTATTGCCGGCGCCGCTGCCTTGCGCCGCATCGTGTTACTGAACCTGGTCTTGCTGGCCGCGACAGTTTCCCATGCCGGCGAACAATTGGTGCCCCTCGCTGCGTTTTTTGACAATCCCAGCATCGGCGGTGCCAGGCTCTCGCCCGACGGGAAGCGCCTGGCCATGCTGGTCAACAATGACAAGGGCCACGACCAGCTCGGCATCGTCACCCTGTCCGACCGGTCCATCAAAGTGGTGGCCGGGTTCTCGAACGCCGATGTCGGTCACTTCGAGTGGGTCAGCAACGAACGGGTGCTCTATGATTCGCGCGACAAGAACACGGCAGCTGGCGAGGAGCGCTATGCTCCCGGCCTGTTTGCCGTGAACGTCGACGGCACCGTGCGGCGCCAGTTGGTGGCTGTGTCGGGACGCAGGTTCATCTCGGATGGCACGGACAACGGCGACAAGCTGCCCTGGAACACCTTCATGCTGGACCAGCCTGGCGCACAGGATTCGAACTGGGTCTATGTGGAGACGGTCCATTTTGGAAAAGACCACTCTGCCGAAGAGGTCGAGCTGGTCAGGCTCAATACCGTCAGCGGGGACTCGGACTCCGTGCCCGGCCCGGGAACAGGCAAGACCCAGGACTGGTGGCTCGACGCCAAGGGCCGGCCCGCACTGGTCACCACGGTCGAGGGCAATATGGAGACCCTGCATTACCTCGATCCGAAGGAGGGCCGCTGGCGCAAGCTGATCACGCGGGACATGTTCCTGGGCAGCAAAGGCTCGTTCACGCCGCTGGGATTCACACCCGAGGGCACCCTGTATGTCACCAGCCGGCTGCAGGGCGACAAAAGTGCGGTATTCGCTTATGACCTGGCCACCGGCAAGGTAGCGGAGCGTCCCCTGGTCGGCCTGGACGAATTCGATTTCAGTGGCGAACTGGTTTCCAATGCCACCAAACTGCTTGGCGTGCGCTATACGGCCGATACCGCAGGAGTGGCGTGGTTCGATCCCGCCATGAAGAAGGCGCAGGCAACTGTCGACCAGCTGCTTCCCGGCCGCGTGAACGTCCTGAGCGTCGGCGTGCGTTCGGAAACCCCGTTCGTGCTGGTCCAGTCGTGGTCGGATCGCCAGCCATCCGTCTTCATGCTGTACGACATGACGACTGGCAAGCTATCCAAGCTGGGCAGCAGCCGCCCGGCGATCGACCCGTCCCGGATGGCCACGCAGGACCTGGTGAGTGTCAAGGCGCGGGACGGCAGGCCGATCCCGACCTGGCTGACGGTCCCGAACAACAGCGCAGGCAAGAAGCTTCCCATGGTCGTGCTGGTGCACGGCGGCCCCTATGTGCGCGGGCGCGACTGGCGGTGGGAAAGCGACACCCAGTTCCTGGCGTCGCGAGGCTATCTGGTGCTGGAGCCTGAATTCCGTGGCAGCACCGGATATGGCCAGGATCATTTCCGCGCCGGCTGGAAACAGTGGGGACTGGCGATGCAGGACGATATTGCCGACGCAACCCGCTGGGCCATCGCCAAGGGCCTGGCCGATCCGCGGCGCATCTGCATCGCGGGCGCCAGCTACGGCGGCTATGCCACGCTCATGGGCCTGATCCGCGATCCGGACCTGTACAAATGCGGGATCGACTGGGTCGGTGTGACCGACATCGAACTGCTTTACACCGGCAACTGGACGCGTGACAGCGACATGTCCGAGGCATACAAGCGCTATGGCATGCCGGCGCTGGTGGGCGATCCGGTCAAGGATGCCGAGCAGTTCGCCGCCACCTCACCCCTGAAGCAGGCCGCGCGCCTGACCCAGCCGCTGCTGCTGGCCTACGGCGGCGCCGACATGCGCGTGCCGATCTACCACGGCCGCAAGCTGTATGACGCGATCAAGAAGACCAACAAGCATGTCGAGTGGGTCGTCTATGACGAGGAAGCGCACGGCTGGAAACTGACCGAGACGCGCCTGGATTTCTGGGGGCGCGTTGAACGATTCCTGGGGGAGCAGATCGGCAAGGGCGGCGAATAGGCGGTGGGCAGGCAGTAGACGATACATCTCATTATGACCTTTGGGCATTAAATGAAACGTTTCCTGGAATTTCTTCCGACTATTTTGCCGTTGGCCGCCCTCGGAGCATTAGGGCTACACGGTCGGAACCGTTCCGCCATCGATCACGTGTTCCGAGCCTGACACCGATGCAGCGCGCGGCGAAACGAGGAAGGTAATCAGGTCAGCGACCTCCTGCGGCTTGGCAGGCCGGCCGACTGGAATTCCGCCGATCCAGTCCATAATCAGCTGCTTGCCACCTTCATAGTCCGTGCCGTTTTCAAGTGCGATTCGCTCGGCGAATGCAACCGAAGCCTCGGTTTCGATCCAGCCTGGCGAGGCGCGGAGTACGCGAACGCCTTTCGGCGTGACCTCCTTCGACAGGGCCTTGCTGTATGTCGAGAGGGCGCCTTTCGCCGCCGCATATGCGGTAGTCGACGCCGGAAGCGGAAGCACACGCTGAATCGAGGTCACGTGCAGTACGACACCAGTGCCCTTTGCAAGCATTGCGGGCAGCAGTGCACGGTCAAGACGAACGGCGGACATGAAGTTCAGGTTCAGTTCATCGAACCAAATTACGTCATTGAGGGCCGCGAAACCACCTGCCGGAGCGTTCGAGCCGCCAAGGGAATTGATCAGGATGTCGACGCCGCCCCAACGCTCGTTTACCGCACGAGCCAGTTCGGCAACGCCCTCCGCAGTTGACAAGTCGGTCGAGATGTATGTCACACCTTGCAGCGGTTTCTCTGGTGCAGAGCGTGCTGAAGTCATCACCTCCACGCCGGCATCTTGCAGACTCTTGACGAGGGCAGCGCCCAAACCCTTGGTGCCGCCTGTAACCAGGGCACGCTTTCCGGTCAGTTGAAGGTCAAAGCTCATAATGTGATCTCCAGCGATGCGATCCGGCCGCGCTCGAGGCCAAATCGGTAGGTCAAATCAATCGGGCTCCCTGGGAAGTTGCCGGTGACCTTTGCGCGGACGATCTGGAAGCCGTCCTTACGCTCGAAGGCGAAGGGCGCTGACGTTGCGTTGTATTTGGCCGATGCGTCAGCCATAAACGCTTTGATGGCATCGATGCCCGAGTAGGTGTGGCCGACATCCTTCATGATGGCGTCCGCTGTGAAGCATCGCGCCAACGCTTCAGGATTGTGCTCGGCCGCGAAGTAATCTGCGATTGGCTCGGGAAGAGTCAGGATATTCACGTTTATGGCTCCATGTGGTTACTGAAGACCTATAATGCGCGCCGCTGCAAGATTAGGGAATATTCTAGAATTCGCATGCGTTATGTAGAAATGAGTACATAATTCATGGGCCAGAATTTGCTGAGCCGAGAGAGAATAGATGTCGCGGCAAAAGGCCCGCGGTCACGAACCATTCGGATATTAGTGTGCCGTTGCGCTGCAATGGCTGGGCAGACGAATACCGACCTATTGAGAAGTGGCCACCCTGGCTAGAGCCGATCGAACGGCTTTCGATCCAACAGACAGTCAATGAAAGCACCGAGGGGAGCTGGTCGATGCTGCCTGTTCGGGTAATAAAGAAAAAGCCCGGGCCGCTTGATCGACCAGTCTGCAAGGACTTGGATTAGCCGTCCCTGCGCCAAAAGCTCACCCACGCCATCCTGCTCAAAGTGATAAGCAATGCCGAGTCCGTTCAGTGCAGCGGCAACGCCAACGTCAGCGTGATTGGTGACGACAGGGCCTTCCACCGCTACTTCGACTCGCTGCTCACGTTTTTCGAACTCCCATCGATAATGCCTACCTTCCATCTGGAGCCGCCAGTTGATGCATGCATGCTCGTGCAGATCGGCAGGTGACTTCGGTGTACCTCGACGCGCGAGGTAATCCGGAGACGCCACCGCGACCATGTGCAGATCTGGCGTGAGGCGGATAGCGACCATGTCCTTCTCGAGCTGTCCACCCACGCGGATACCCGCATCGAAGCGGCCAGCGACGATATCAGCCAGCGTGTCATCGACCACGATGTCGATCACTACATCAGGGTGGGCTTGATGAAAGCGTGCAAGCCGTGGAGCGATGATCGTTCTTGCTCCAATTCCAAGCGTGTTGATACGAAGCGTGCCACTCATTTGCCCTGCGGCCTCGCTGGCTTCGGCAACCGCAACGGCCATTTCTCGAAACAACGGTGCTAATCGGTTATACAGCTGCTCGCCACTTGCAGACGGCGCGACGCTCCGGGTAGTGCGATTGAGGAGGCGGCTTCCAATGCGGCTTTCCAGCTGTCGAATTGTCTGACTGAGTGCAGAAGGCGATAGACCGAGATGCTCCGCCGCGCGGGCGAAGCTCTTGCGCTCGACGACGGCAACAAAGGCCTTCAGCTCAGCAAAGTCCGACCCACGCATTATGTCCCTTTTCCTACATAGAAAATCTCGATTCTATTATATTCTCTAAATTTAAGACCTTCGTGCATTCTCCGCGCTTGCAGTCAAGGCGATCTGGTTTGACGGGACCATCGCCACCGCCTTCGCGACCGCCGCCCCACAAGCCAGCGTCGTCGTCGACGGCAACGCCAAGCCTCCGTCGTGATCGTGCACGGTGCCTTCGCCGATGGTTTCGACTGGTCGAAGGTCATCCCCCTATTGCAGGCCAAGGGCATCAAGGTGACCGCGCTCCGGAACCCGCTGACCCCGCTGGCCGACGACGTCGCCGCCACCTACCGCGCCATCGAGGCCCAGTCCGGGTCGTGTTGGTGGCCATTCGGGGGACGGCACCGTGATCACCGAGGCCGGCCAGCACGACAAGGTGGGCAGCCTAGTGTATGTGGCCGCCTTTGCACCCGATGCCGGCAAGTCGACCGTGGAAACCGGCGAGGGCTATCCCGTCGCCCCCGGCGCCTGTAGTGGATGAATAAAATCGTCACTACGCGAGCACGTATCTCTTTGATTTCACACGTGCGCATTGGCACGTCGGGCCAAGAAAATTTTCACCAAGTCTGGTAAATATTCGTGCTGGCAACTGAGCCGCGGAGGAATAAAACCGTCACTAGGTGCGAATGGCACTGTCCGCTATCGACCCGAAGCGGTCACCCGTAATGCCTCACGATCTCCACACATTCGGCCAAAAGCTGTGCGCGAAAGCGCGCTTCGACACTTGCCAGTCTCGCATCCGTCGCAAGCATCGCCTCTGGATTCCACAACAATCGAGCAGTCCCAACAGGGATGTCACGAGGCACCGCATCGGTAAATTCCGCAAAGACTCGATGCTTCGTTTGGAAGTCTGGACCAAGCCAGATCAACGAATTTTCAATCCGCCTAGCCCCCACGTAGAGACCGACCTGCAAGGATAAAAGTGCACGCGCCGCGCTTACGAGGCGTCTTGTTCGAGCATCTTGTTGTTCAGGTGTCATCGCTCATCAGTCCGGTGTTGCTTGATGTCCGTTTCTGGCCGATTGCGGACATTGGTCAGCGAGCAGTGTACGGGCGAAGTTGCCACCGAAGCAAGTAACGTTTTTATTCATTCAGTGACGACTTTTTTCAGTCAGGGAAGGTTTTTTCACTCTTCACAGCGCCATTCCAAAAGATAAACCTTGCCAAAACCTGAAGAGAATAGTACTGTATAAACATACAGTATTTCTTCGCATCATCTATGATCAACTGCTCAGATTCCACCTCGGCAGCGCCGGAATCCTTGCATCCGTCGCTCTGGCGCGCTTCGCAGCTGGCGCGTTCGCACACCCGCTGTGTGGACACCGGCCATGCGGCCCTGTCGGCGCAATTGCCTGGCGGCGGCTGGCCGACCGGCGCCCTGGTCGACCTGCTGCTGCAGCAGCCCGGCATCGGCGAGATGCGCCTGCTGCGTCCCGCCCTGGCGGCGGTGGCGGCGCGCCGCATCGTGCTGCTGCAGCCGCCCCATCCGCCGCAGGCGCTGGCCCTGGCCGCGCTGGGCGTGCCGCCTTCCCAGCTGATCTGGCTGCGCGCCAGCCGCACGGCCGATGCGCTGTGGGCGGCCGAACAGGTGCTGCGCAGCGGCAGTTGCGGCGCGCTGCTGTTCTGGCAGAACCAGGTGCGCAGCGACAGCCTGCGCCGCCTGCACTTGGCGGCGCAAGGCGGCGAGACCCTGTTCTTCATGATGCGCCCGCTGACGGCGGGGCAGGATGCCTCGCCGGCGCCGCTGCGGCTGGCGCTGCGGCCCCAGGCCGGCGGCCTGGAGATCGACTTCGTCAAGCGCCGGGGGCCGCAGCGCGATGCGCCGCTGTTCCTGCCGCTTTCCTCCCACCTCGTACAAACCCAACCGCAACGTCATGCGCCTGTGGATCGGCCTATCCCTGCCCCGGCTACCGCTGGAGGTCTTCAGCCCCAGCTGGTGCACTGACGCCGGCAGCGTCGTGCTCGAGCAGGAGCGCGTGCTGGCGATGTCCGGCATGGCGCGCGCCGCCGGCGTACAGCCCGGCATGCGCCGCGGCGGCGTGCTGATGCTGATGCCCGAGGCCCAGGTCCACGAGCGTTCGCCGCAGCGCGAGGCCGAAGCGCTGTACGCGGTAGCGATGGCGATGCTGCAGTACACGCCGCAGGTGGCCGAGGCCGAGGAGAGGACCCTCCTGATGGACGTCGGCGCCAGCCTGCGCCTGTTCGGCGGCGTGCTCGCGCTGTGCCGGCGTGTGCGCGCGAACGTGCGCGCGCTGGGCTTTACCGTTTCGCTCGGCTGCGCCCCGACCGCGCGCGGCGCCTGGCTGCTGGCGCGTGGCGGCGGCCGGCATGGCGGCGCACGCACGGTCAAGATGCCGTCGCTGGTGCGCCGCCTCGACCTGCTCGACCTGCTGCTGGCGCCGCCGGCGCGCCCGTTCGCGGCCTGGTTCGAAGGCATCGGCTGCGCCAGCTTCGGCGAGCTGCGGCGCCTGCCGCGTCCCGGCCTGCAGCGGCGCTGCGGGCGTGCGCTGCTCGACCTGGTGGATGCCGCCTACGGCCTGAGTCCCGAACTGCACGAATGGATCGCCGCGCCCGAAACCTTCGCCGCGCGCCTCGAACTGTTCGACCGCATCGACGACGCCGAACTGTTGCTGGCCGGCGCCCGGCGCCTGCTGCTGCAGCTGACCGGCTGGCTGTGCGCGCGCCAGCTGGCGGTCGAACGCATCGTGCTCAAGCTCGAGCACGAAAGGGGCAGGGAAGCGCGCCCGCCGACCTGCGTCGAAGTGGCGCTGGCCGAACCGGCCTGGCGCGACGATCACCTGGTGCGCCTGCTGAAGGAACGCCTGGCCAAGCTGGTGCTGGACGCGCCGGTGATCGGCTTGGGACTGGAAGCGAAGCAGCTGCAGCCGATGGCGCCGCCCAACGAATCGCTGTTCCCGGAGCCGGGCGGCACCGAAGAAGACCGCATGCGCATGCTGGAACTGCTGGTGGCGCGCCTGGGCGCGGACAACGTGCTGCAGGCCTTGCCGATGGCCGACTACCGCCCGGAGCAGGCGAACATGTGGGTGCCGGTGCAGCAGAAGATCAGCGACCGGGCGCGCAACGCGCAGATGCCGCCCGACGTGATGAGCCTGCCGCGACCGACCTGGCTGCTGGCCAAGCCGATCGCGCTATTGATGCGCGACCACCGGCCCTTCTACGGCTCGCCGCTGCGCATGGCCTCGAATCCGGAGCGGATCGAGGCCGGCTGGTGGAACGGGCCGCAGACGCGCGATTACTTCATCGCCGAAGGGCGGGACCATGCGCTGTACTGGGTGTACCGGGAGCGGATCGGGGCGGATGATACGGAGCCGCGCTGGTATCTGCACGGGCTGTTCGGGTGAGGGCGCCTCATGGGACAGTGCCGGAGGCCAGCGGTGCGCCTTTCGCTTTCAACCATCCGAAGCCAAGGAGGCCGGCTATGAACGATGCGAGCAGGATCGCCAGCTTGGATGCGTTGATGATACCGGCCTGCCCGGTGAACGCGAGGTTGGTGATGAAGATCGACATCGTGAAACCGATGCCGCCGAGCAGTCCCGCGCCCAGCACGTGCCGCCATGCCAGGTCGCCGGGCAGGCGGGACAGCCCGGCGCGTACGGTCAGGAAGGTGAACAGGAAAATGCCGACCGGTTTGCCGAGCACCAGCCCGAGGAAGATGCCCAGGCTGTTCGCCGACAGCAGCTGTTCCGCCCAGCCGCTGCCGATCACGATCCCGGTGTTCGCCAGCGCAAAGATGGGAAGAATCAGGAAGGCGACCGGTTTGTGCAGCGCATGCTCGAGACGGTGCGAGGGCGACGTGTCATCGTCCCGTTTGGCGGAGTAGGGGATGGCGAAGGCCAGCAGCACTCCCGCGATGGTGGCGTGCACGCCCGATTTCAGCATCAGGAACCACATCAGTGCGCCGCCCAGCAAATAAGGCCACAAGGCCATGATGCGCATGACGCGATTCATCAGGGCCAGCGCGCCGAAGACGAGCAGCGCACCCGCCAGGTAGGCCAGCGACAGTTCGGCCGTATAGAACAGGGCGATGACGATGATGGCGCCGAGGTCGTCCATCACGGCCAGGGCAGTCAGGAAGATCTTGAGGGATGCCGGCACCCTGTTGCCCAGCAATGTGAGTACGCCCAGGGCAAATGCGATGTCGGTCGCCATCGGAATGCCGATGCCGGCTTGCGTGGGCGTGCCGCCGTTGAGGCCAAAGTGGATCAGGGCAGGCACGGCGATCCCGCCTGCGGCCGCAAGCATCGGCAGCAGGGCATTGCGCAGGTCGGACAGCTCGCCATTGTAAAGCTCGCGCTCGAGTTCCAGGCCGATCAGCAGGAAGAAGACTGCCATCAAGGCATCGTTGATCCAGTGCTCCACGCTCAAGCCGGCGACATTCACGTGCCAGAAATGGACGTAGGAATCACCCCATGGCGAGTTTGCAATGGCCAGCGAAACGGCGGTGCAGAGGATGAGGATAATGCCGCCGGCCTTGCCGGATTCGGCAAATTCCTTGAAGGTGGCCGACAGCTTGTGTTCGAGTGGGAGATGCATGGACAATGGTCGCGATCAAGCCGCGTGGCGGCCCGACCATCGCGAATCCTGTCGCACCTGGACGGTACGATCACCCTTCGAAAAATTATAACGCAGCATGGCAATACCGGGCACGAAACCGGCGGTGCCTTGCCAGCACAAGCAATCCCGTGCAAAGTGGCGCCTTCTCCAGCAAGTACAGAAACAAATGCTCACCGAACGCATGGATTTCAAGGGGCCGCTAGGCAAGATCTCGGCCAAGCTCGACGCACCGGATGGCACGCCGCGCGCCTACGGGCTGTTCGCCCACTGCTTCACCTGCAGCAAGGACGTGCTGGCCGCGACCCGCATTTCGCAAGGACTGGCCGACCTCGGCGTGGCCGTGCTGCGCTTCGATTTCGCCGGCCTGGGCAACAGCCACGGCAAATTCGCCGACACGAATTTCTCGTCGAACGTGGAAGACATCGTCGCCGCCGCCGACTTCCTGCGCCAGAAATTCGCGGCGCCGAAGCTGCTGATCGGCCACAGCCTGGGCGGCACCGCGGTGCTGGCGGCAGCCCACCGCATTCCCGAATCGACGGCCGTGGTGACGATCGCTTCGCCGAGCGATCCGCACTACGTGGTCGACAAGCTGCTGTCCGAGCACGTCGACACCATCCAGCAGCTGGGCGAGGCGCGCGTGAACCTGGCCGGGCGTAACTTCAATATCCGCCAGCACTTCGTCGAGGATGCGACCCAGCACCGGCTGCACGAGCGGATCGCCAGCCTGGGCCGCGCCCTGATGGTGATGCATGCGCCGCAGGACGGCACCGTCGACGTCGACAACGCCGGCCGCATCTTCGGCATCGCCCAGCATCCGAAGAGCTTCGTCTCGCTGGACGGGATCGACCACCTCGTCACCGGCAGGGAAGACGCGGCCTACGTGGCCGGCGTGATCGCGGCGTGGAGCGCGCGCTACATTAACTGAATAAACCGTATGCAGAATTTTGAACAGCGGCGCGACCGCTTCGAGTTTTTCGACCGCATGGAAAGCCCTGCGGTCAACCTGTGCTTCCGCATGGACCTGCCGGACTTCCGGCCCTGGTGCAAGGAGCAGGGCCTGGCGCCTTTCCATGTGCTCTTGTTCGCCGTGCTGCGCTCGATCCTGAAGGTCGAGAACTTCCGCTACCGCGTGCATGAGGGCGAGGTGATCCGCATCGAGCGCCTGCATCCGTCCTTCACCGTGGTCAACCAGCACTTCGACCTGAATTTCGCCCAGTTCGACTGGTCGGACGACGTGCGCACCTTCGTCGCCAACGGCCAGGCCGCGCGCGAGGAGGCGGGCAATATGACGGAGATGAACCAGAAGTACCGCGCCATGTCGGCGCGCGATGCGAAGGACCAGGTGTTCGTCACCTGCATGCCGTGGCTGGACTTCACCTCGATCCAGCATCCGATGGCGTCGCTGGCCACGCCGGACATTCCTTCGCTGGCATGGGGCAAATTCCGCGACGGCCAGGATGGCGGCCTGCAGTTGCCGTTCTCGGTGCAGGCTCACCACGGCTTCGTCGACGGCTACCACATCCACCTGCTGGCACAGCAGATCGCCGCCGAGCTGGCGGACATCATGCGCACCTAATCGCCGCCGCCTCCGCAACCGCCGCCGCAGCTGCTGCCGCAAGAGCTGCCGCCATCGCCGCCGCCGGCGCCGCTTCCATCGCCGCTGTCGGCGCAGCCGCCATCGCCGGCGAAGGCCATGCCCAGCGACCCGTCCGCGAACGCGCCGCAGGAACTGCCTGCCATGGCGGACGCCTGCTGCTGGCGCATGTGGGCCAGCACCATGCCGGCATCGACCAGGCCGGCCGCGAGCAGGGCGGCGACAGTGAGTTCGGGATGGGGCTGGGCCCGGCTCAGGCACAGGCCGCGCTTGCCCAGCCGGGCGTACACGATCTCGTCGTCGCGGCGCCAGTAGCCATGCCCGCCCGGCATCCGCAGCCACGCATCCAGTCCGAATAGCCGTGGCAGTTGCGGCCCCAGCGGTGCGATCCCTTCCAGGCGGCGTCCGGTGACCAGGGTGTTCGCCAGCGCATCCGGCGCCAGCCCGCTGCGCCCGATGTGCGGGATGACCCGGCCGAAGTGCTTGCGGCAGAAGCGTTCCAGGCCGATGGGGTCACGCCGCAGCCAGGCGTGCCAGACCGAGTCGGCGGCGTCCGAGGGCAGGGCGCAGGGCCGCTCGCTGCCCCTGACCGCGTCGAAGAAGCGCAGCAGCCCCTCGGCCGCGCGGGCGAAAAAAAAGGCATCCGTGCGGATGCCTGGGTATTCCTGCGGTGCGCTCTCGCGCCAGCCGCTTTCGAGGCCATCCGGCAGGTCCTCGAGCGCGGCCTGGTAAGACGATGCGCGCACATGCCGGCGGGCGCGCATCCTGTTCATCCACTTCATCATCGCTGCCTCCCTGTCATGGTGTTGTCGGCAGCTTTAGCTTATGACTTCTTTGTGACAGTTCGATGACGTGAATCGGTCCGGTACAGATCGGTCATGGAGCAGAACTCCTCGGCCACGTCCTCGGCCTCGACGACCCGCGCCGCGAACGCGGCGAGGGTATAGCGGACCTCGTCCTGGTCCGGGCTGCCCGGCAGTTTCGACACGTGGACGATCTGCTGCTGCATGTTCTGGAAGCCCCAGCGCCCGTGCGCGAAGGCGTCCTTCAGCTTGCGCAGCCCCCGCGCCGCCGCGAACCAGCGCTGCCAGCGCGCGAGCAGGTCCGCATCGCCGGCATGGCGCTGCAGGATCAGGGCTTCGAACTCGCGCAGCTTGTCGCCAAAAGCTAGTTGCTCGACCCTGACGATCTCGCGCTCGAAGTCTTCCGCCGGCTGCGCATTCACCAGCGCCATTCCCAGGTTCAGCTCCATCCGTCCGAACACGAACAGCAGCCGCCCGAGGTGCAGGGCGGCCGTCGCTTCGACCTCGGATTCCGGCAAAATCGGCATGATCTCCATCTCGGCCTCCTCCTGTTACTTCAGCGCGGAATAGATCCCTTCCAGGCGATCCTTGGTGCCCGGGATGCGCTCCAGGCGCGGGTAACGCAGGCCGCCGTGATAGTCGAGCGGAATGGTGCGCAGCACGTTGCCCTTCTTGACCAGCAGCTCGATCGGCGCCTTGCCGTCCCTGGCTTCCTTGATGGCCTTCTTCAGCACCTCCGGCTTGAACACGCGGCCGTTGACGGCGACGATGCTGGTGTTGGCGGCCAGGCCGGCGCGGAAGGCCGGGCCGTCCCAGATCACGTTGCGGACGTTGCCGTCCGAGGTCACGGTGAAGCCCACCGAGTAGCTCAGGTCCGCGCCCTTGAGACGCTCGTCGTAGCTCTTGATGTAGTCGGTCGGGGTGTCGGTGTAGACCAGCTTCCAGCCGGCGCGCGCCAGGCCGTCCAGCGGGGCGCCCGGGCCGTGGCCGTTCACGCGGGTACGCAGGAAGGTCGCCCAGTCGTGCGGCAGCACCTTGTTCAGGTTTGCGACCACGTCGTCGAAGGTGTAGAAGGCCGGCAGGAAGCTGCCGTCGTTGATGCCGTAGAAGGCGCGCGCGAAATCGTCCAGCGATTTCTTGTCGCCCGACTTCTCGCGGATCAGCGTATCGACGTCCAGCCAGATCAGCTGGCCTTCCGAATAGTAGTCTTCGCTGCGCTGCCAATTGGCCCAGCCGAGCGGACGGCGCGCATTCAGGATCGGGTCGTTGACCGTGTCCTGCATCGCGCGCCAGGTGCGGCCGGCGACGCTGTCGTAGCGGGCGGCGGTGGCGGCCAGCGCATCGCGCGCGCCCTGCATCGACACCAGGCCGGAGCGTGCGCCCAGCACGTTGCCCCAGTACTGGGTCTGGCCTTCGTAGACCCACAGCAGTTCGTTCTGCAGCGGCGTGTTGAAGTTGGGGACGTCCTGGCCGGCCGGGCGGCGGAACTTGCCGTCCCACGAGTGGGTGTACTCGTGCGGCAGCAGGTCGCGTCCGGCCTCGCCCTTGGCCCACTCCGTGAAGTAGCCCGGCTTGACGCCGTTCTCGCTCGACTGGTGGTGTTCGCGGCCGATGCCGCCGAATTCGTCCGACAGCGCGAACAGGAAGTCGTAGTGATTGTAATGGTGGGACCCGAACAGCTTGTAGGCCTGCTGGACCAGCTTGCGGTGCGGTTCGATCTGCTCCGGCTTGGCTTCCAGGCTCTCCGGGCTATCCGCGAAGACGTTCAGGCGCACCGGCACCTTGGCGCCCGGGTCGAGGTCGAACTGCTTGTAGTAGTGGCCGGCGAACAGCGGCGAATCGATCAGGGTTTCCAGGTCGTGCGCCTTGAAGTGGACTTCGTCGCCCTGGCGCTCAAGCGTTTCGAGCGCGGTGGCGTACTGCCAGCCCGCGGGCAGCTTCAGGTTCGGCTGCACGGTGATGCGGCGCGCCACGTAGCCGGCCGGGTACAGCGTCACCGACGGCCACTGCACGCCGAGGATCTCGTCGGTCATGGTGATGCGGCCCTGGCTGGTGTCGAGCGGCGACAGGTACTGGTACTCCGCTTCCAGCACGCTCGCGCCTTCGGGAACGTTCACGTGAAAGGCGAATACCTGCACCGGATCGCGGGTCCATTCGACCGGCTTGCCGTTGGCCTTGAACTTCAGGCCGGCCAGCTGGGTGATCGGACCGTTCGGGCCATGGTTGGCCGGCAGCCACTGCGGATACAGCAGGGTCAGCGGACCCGGCTTGACCGGAATGCTCATGCGCATGCGGAAGATCTGCTGCGACAGGTTGGTCGCATCGACGTTCAGGACGATGGTGCCGGGATAGGGCTGGTCGACGGGCGCCGGGACCTCGGCGCGGGCCGGGAATGCGAGCGCGAGCGCGATGGCGACGGCAGAGGCGGAACGGGTGGCCAGCTTCTGGAAACGGCGATGCGGGTGGTGTGCGGTCATGGCAGATAAAGCGATCGGTGGAGGATCAAAAATACAACAAACGGCGAGTGTAGCACCGCTAGTGAAGTGATAATGCTCCGCTGCATCGATGCAAATAAAATTCGAAATGCGGTATTAAAAACGATATTTCGTATGCCTTGAAAACGGATGCGGAGGGCATTAGATTGGTCCCAACGGATGCTCACGATGAGGTCCGGAAACTTATCGCTTAACTTGAAAGGATAACGACCATGCGTACTTTTGACCTTACCCCCCTGTACCGCTCCGCCATCGGTTTCGACCGCCTGGTGAACATGCTCGAGCAGCGCGCCGAAGCCGCGCCGAGCTACCCGCCGTACAACGTCGAACTGGTCAGCGAAGACAAATACCGCATCGTGATGGCGCTCGCCGGCTTCAGCCGCGACGAGATCGAGATCGTCTCCGAACGCGACACCCTGCACGTGACCGGCCGCAAGCAGAAAGATGAGGTCCAGCGTCACTACCTGCACCGCGGTATCGCCCAGCGCGATTTCGAGCAGCGCTTCCAGCTGGCCAACCACGTGAAGGTCGTCAGCGCCGCTTTCGACAACGGCATCCTCACCATCGAACTGGTGCGCGAAGTGCCCGAGGCCCTGAAGCCGCGCAAGATCGCGATCGCCGATGCGAACGGCAACACCGACAACGTGCAGGTGCTGGAGCAGCCGCAGCAGCAACAGCACGCCGCGTAATCGGTAATGTAGGGTGGGCACACCGTGCCCACCAAAAACGAGGCGCTCCGGCGCCTTTTTTTACGTCTGCCGTTTGCGATGCACATCGTGGGCACGGGGTGCCCACCCTGCATCCGCCGCGCCATTTAAGTCCGCTTTAAGCTCGACCTTAAGAGTGATTTAAGGCTGTTGCGAGAAACTATTCGCATCAAAACAGCAGTCTTCACAAACCACTTTTCCAATCTGGGAGCGTATATGCAAAACGAAGGTGCCGTCACTGCCATCACCGCAAAACGTCTCACCCTGGCCCTGTGCGCGGCCGGTGTCATTGGCGGAGCGGTGGGCGCGGTCGCAGTCAATCACAACAACGCCACCGCCGCCGCCGAAGCAGCCGCCCTGGCGCAGGCGCAGGCCCCAGCCCCGGCGGCCGGCGCTCCGGTCGCAGCGACCCCGGCCCCGGTGGCAGGCAATCCATCTGCCGTCGGCCTGCCCGACTTTACCAAGATCGTCTCGCACAACGGCCCGGCCGTCGTGAACGTGCGCGTCGTGGGCACCACCAAGGTGGCCCAGCGCCAGCAGATGCCGTTCGACGAGGACGATCCTTTCTATGAATTCTTCCGCCGCTTCCAGCCGCAGCAACCGCGCGGCAACGGAGGCGGACGGGAACTCGTTTACGGCGCTGGATCGGGCTTCATAGTGAGCCCGGACGGCGTCATCCTGACCAACGCGCACGTGGTGCGCGACGCCGACGAAGTCACGGTCAAGCTGCAGGACCGTCGCGAATACCGCGCCAAGGTGCTGGGCTCGGACCCGAAGACCGACGTCGCCGTGCTGAAGATCGACGCCAAGAACCTGCCGGTGGTCCCGGTCGGTAACAGCCGCAACCTGCAGGTCGGCGAATGGGTGCTGGCGATCGGCTCGCCGTTCGGCCTGGAGAGCAGCGTGACGGCCGGCGTGGTGAGCGCGAAAGGCCGCTCGCTGCCGGGCGACCAGGTGCCCTTCATCCAGACCGACGTCGCGGTCAACCCCGGCAACTCGGGCGGCCCGCTGTTCAACACGAAAGGCGAAGTGGTCGGCATCAACTCGCAGATCTACAGCCAGACCGGCGGTTACCAGGGCCTGTCGTTCGCGATCCCGATCGACGTCGCGGTGCGCATCAAGGACCAGATCGTCGCCACCGGCAAGGTGCAGCATGCCAAGCTGGGCGTGGTGGTGCAGGACGTGAACCAGGCCTTCGCCGATTCGTTCAAGCTGGACTCGCCGGACGGCGCGCTGGTCTCGAGCGTCGAGCGCGGCGGCGCTGCCGACAAGGCCGGCCTCAAGTCGGGCGACGTGATCCGCAAGCTCAACGGCCAGCCGATCGTCGCCTCGACCGACCTGACCGGCATCGTCTCGGTTGCCAAGCCGGGCGACAAGGTGACGCTGGACGTGTGGCGCGACGGCCGCAACGTGCAGCTGAGCGCGACCCTGGCCAACTCCAACGAGAAGGCGGCGCCGGGCAGCCGCGACAACCTGGCGAGCGCCGACAAGGGCGCCAAGCTCGGCCTGGCCCTGCGTCCGCTGGACCAGATGGAGCGGCGCCAGTCCGGCATCCCGGCAGGCCTGCTGATCGAGGATGCCGGCGGCGCGGCCCAGATGGCCGGCGTACAGCCGGGCGACGTGCTGCTGTCGGTGAACGGCAAGGCGGTCAACAGCGTCGAGCAGGTCCGCGACGTGGTCGGCAAGTCGAGCAAGTCGGTTGCCTTGTTGATCCAGCGTGGGGATGAGAAAATCTTTATTCCCGTGCGGATTGGTTAAGGATTGCTTAAGGGCGTGTTTAAGGGGAGTTTAAGCTCCCCTCAGTAAACTGAAAGCTCGAAAGATTCTTCTATCCGCATGGTTTTCTGAGAATCGGGGGATTTGATGCGGCTGTTGCTGGTGGAAGACGATACGATGATCGGCGAAGTGGTGCTCGACCTGCTCAGGGCCGAGCACTACGCTGTCGACTGGGTCAAGGACGGCGAAATGGCCGACACGGCCCTGATGCAGAACCAGAACTACGACCTGGTGCTGCTCGACCTGGGCCTGCCGCGCAAGGACGGGCTCGAAGTGCTCCGCTCGATGCGCTCCCGCAAGGACCGCACTCCCGTACTGGTCGCCACCGCGCGCGATTCCGTCGCCCAGCGCATTGCCGGGCTGGATGCCGGCGCCGACGACTACGTCCTCAAACCCTACGATCTCGACGAACTGCTGGCGCGCATCCGTGCGCTGCTGCGGCGTGCCGCCGGGCGCGCCGAGCCGGTGTTCGAGTACAAGAACATCTCCGTCAATCCCGCTACCCGCGAAACCCTGGTCGACGGCCAGCCGGTCGTGCTGTCCGCGCGCGAGTGGGCCGTGCTGGAGGCGCTGGTCGCCCGTCCGGGCGCGGTGCTGTCGCGGGCCCAGTTGGAAGAAAAGCTGTACAGCTGGCGCGATGAAGTCAGCAGCAATGCGGTCGAGGTCTACATCCACGGCCTGCGCAAGAAACTCGGCAGTGAACTGATCCAGAACGTGCGCGGCGTGGGATACATGGTGCCGAAAGCATGAGCGCCGCAGGTGCGAAGGTGAAGGCGAAGATGACGCACTCGCTGCGCGGACGGCTGCTGTGGTACCTGCTGGCCGCCATCACCATCGCCGCCGTCGCCCAGGCCACGATCGCCTACCGCACCGCGCTCGCCGACGCCGACCAGATCTTCGACTACCACATGCAGCAGATGGCGCTGTCGCTGCGCTCGCGCGTGCCGCTGACCAACGGCGAGGATGCCGGCACCGTCGACACGCCGCTGACCGGCAACGACGACCTGGTGGTGCAGGTCTGGTCGCCGGACGGCGTGCAGGTGTTCCGCAGCGCCTCGCACGCGCGCCTGCCGCAGCGCGCGGTGCTCGGCTTTTCCAACGTGCGCGCCAACGGCACCACCTACCGCATCTTCTCGATCCAGACGAATAACCAGACCGTGCAGGTGGCCCAGGACCTGGCCGTGCGGCGCAGCATGGCCAGCAACCTGGCCCTGCGCACGCTGGGGCCGATCGCGGTGATGATGCCGATCCTGATGCTGGTCGTGTGGTGGGTGGTCAGCGGCTCGCTGGAGCCGGTCGCGCGCGTGCGCAAGCAGTTGGCGTCGCGCCAGGCCGACGATCTCTCTCCGGTGTCGGACGCCGGGCTGCCGGACGAGGTGCGGCCGCTGGTGCAGGAACTGAACCTGCTGTTCGGGCGCGTGCGCACCGCCTTCGACACCCAGCAGAACTTCGTCGCCGACGCCGCCCACGAACTGCGCACGCCGCTGGCCGCGCTCAAGCTGCAGGTGCAGAGCCTGGAGCGTTCCGACACCCGCGCCGACAGCGCCGAAGCACGCAAGCTGGCGATCTCGCGCCTGTCGGCCGGCATCGAGCGTGCGACCCGCCTGGTCGAGCAGCTGCTGATACTTGCGCGCCAGGAAGCCAACGCCGCGCCGCACCAGCCGGTGGAGCTGGCCGGCCTGGCCAAGCGCGCGGTGGCCGACCTGATCGGCGTGGCGCAGGCCAGGCATATCGACCTCGGCCTGCAGCGCGCCGACGCCGGCGAGGTCGAAGGCCAGCCGGAAGCGCTGATGATCCTGCTGCGCAACCTGGTCGACAACGCGATCAAGTACACCCCGGCCGGCGGCACGGTCGACGTGTCGGTGGCGGCGGAGAAGGGGGCCTTGAGCGTGACTGTCGAGGACAGCGGCCCCGGCATCCCGGCCGAGGAACGCGAACGCGTGTTCGACCGCTTCTACCGCGTGCCCGGCAGCGAGGCCGCCGGATCGGGCCTGGGCCTGGCCATCATCAAGGCGATCGCCGAGCGGCATGGGGCCACGCTGGTGCTGGGCGAGTCGCAGCGGCTCGGCGGACTGGCGGCGACGGTGCGTTTTCCGGCGTGAGCCAGTCAGCGTCTGCGTCTTATCTGAAGATCCCGCGCGCGGCGAGCACCGTTTCCTTCTTTGCCTCGAAAAGCCCGGCCACGGACGTGCCCAGCAGGCAGACCGCGCGCCCGTCGCGTATCTCGAAATACCCGGCCGGATAGAAGCGTTCGATCTTCTCCCGGCTCATCCCATCGAGCGGGTAAGACACGGGCGTAGCGAATTCGACCGCTTGCGCACGAACTGTGCGAGGCGGATGAGGAGCGGACCCGTACGGATCGCCGCATCCGTACCACTCGCCATCCCTGCCTTTGTAGAGGTCGTTGAACTGGTATTTCTCGTGCACCCAGCTGCCGTCCGGCCGCCGGCTGACGTACAGCAGCACGGTGTCGAACCTGGAAAAGGCCGGTGCACCATAGTGGTCGTACACATCGAAGGTGATCGTGTTGCCGCGGTAGTTCCCGTGCACCGTTTCGAGGATCCGGTACTCGGCGACGTAATGGGAATCCAGCATGATGCAGTTGTCGCAGGACGGCGCCTTCTGTTCGGCCAGGCCGATCTTCTGGCCAACGAATACCAACAGGTTTTCGCCCTTGCCGGTGCCAGGCTCGCCGGCCGAGACAGCCTGGCAGGACAGCGCCAGCGTGAAGCCGGCGGCTGCGCCAGCGAGGACATTCATTGTTCTTCGCATCGGTCTCTCAGTCAGCGTCGTACAGGGAGATCTCGCCCCCGATCCCATCCACCTTGCGCACCAGTCTACAGCAGGCGCCCAGCTCCTTCCTCACCAAACCATCCGGATCGTAGAGATCGGCGCGGCGCTCGATCAGCCAGATCCTCTGGCGGCCCCACAGCAGGGAGCGCAGGCGCGGGATATCTTCGGGCGCGATGTTCGGCGCGCCGGCATTGCCCGTATAGACGCGCGCCAGGCCCCGGGCCGGGAAGGGGCCGGGAAGGTAAGTCACCGCCGGGCCGCGTTTCATGTAGTAGGCGACCGGCATCTGCACCTCGTTCGGGAAGGCCAGCACCAGGTCGCCCGGCCGCGCCTCGCGCTGCAATTGCGCCAGCATCTCGCGCCAGTTCTCGGTGTGCGAGCGGTAGAAATCTGCTACCCCCCAGGCGGATAAAGCCAGCACCAAGGCCAGCGCCGGCAGGCGCCAGAAGCGGGGCAAGGTGGCGATGCCCAGCGCCGCCAGCGCCATGGTCAGCGGCGCCAGCCATTCGAACAGGCGCGACAGGAATACCGGCTTGGCCAGCAGGCTGTAGGCGGCGATCGCCAGCACCGGCAGCGCCATCGTGCAGGCCAGCAGCCAGAAGTGGGGGCGCGAGCGCTTCCACAGCCAGAACAAGGCCAGCAGCACCAGCGCCAGCATCGGGTAGTGCAGGACCTGGGCGCCCGACATCACGGTCCAGGCGCTGGTGATGTTGCGGGAGCTGAAGCGGATCCAGTACGCCAGCTTGGCCATCGCCGCGCTCTGGCGCAGCAGCATCGGCAGGAAGGGCGACCACAGCAGCAGGGCGCCGAGGCCGGCCAGGCCCACCGCCGTGACCTGGCGCATGCGCGGCCCGGGCGAGGCGAGCAGCAGGCCGACCGCCATGCCGGTCCAGATGCCGAAGGCCGCGAACATGCCGGTATTGTGCAGCCACAGCATGAAGCTGGCGCTGAGCGCGAGGCCGGCGGTCCAGGTCCACAGGCGCGAACGGCGGCCCGGCGCGGGTGGACGGGACAGCCCCAGCACCAGCATGCAGGAAAAGAACACGGCCAGCATCCCGGCCAGCGCGTGGATGGCGTAGGGGCGGGCCTGCTGGGCGAACAGGATGCTGTTCGCGTTCACCGCCAGCAGCAGCGCGGCCAGCAGGCCGATGCGCTCGGCGCGCGCGCCCAGCCGCGCCCAGCGCGCGCACACGGGAATCAGGACCACGGTCAGCACGCTGGCCAGCACGCACAGGCTGCGCAGCGCGGCCTCGCTCGCGCCGAACAGGGCGCTCCAGGCCTTCAGCAGCGTGTAGTAGAAGGGCGGGTGCGTCTCGTACAGCGGCACCTCGGTCCACAGCGCATGCAGCGGCACCGCGGAAAACCAGGCGCTGTAGGTCTCGTCCAGCCACAGCGAGCGGCTGGACAGGGTCGGCAGGCGCAGCAGCAGGGCCAGCAGGCCGACCGCGCCGCACAGCAGGAGGAAACGGGAGCGCGCCAGAGGCAGCCCGCCGTCCAGCCAGCCGGCGCGGCGCACTTGCGGCTCGCGGCCGGGACTCAGCGCGCCTTCGTCGCCCGGTAGGTCCATGCCGAATTGATTCCGAAGGTGGCGCACAGCAGGACCGCGGTGACCAGCAACTGGGCCAGGCGGTAGTCGATCTCGAACGCGGCCAGCAGGGCCGACATCAGCACGCCGTTGGCTCCCGCTGCCAGCGCCGCCGTGGCGAAGAAGCGCGCCGCCGTGCCGAGCGTCAGCCGGCCGCGGAAGGTGACGAGGGTGTTCAGCACGAAGTTGATGACGGCGCCGACCATCGCGCCGAGGACCGAGGCCGGCACCGGCGCCAGCATGCCCGCCGAGACGGCCGTGATCAGGAAGGCGTAGTGCCCGGCGGTGCCGGCGGCGCCGACCAGGGCGTAGACGAAGAAGCGGCCCAGCATGATGCGGGTGGCGCGGCCCGGCATGGCCCGCCCCGGGAGGGATCCGTCAGGCATGCGGGGGCGTCCCTTCGAAGCGCTGGCGCACCAGGTAGATCGGGCGGCCCTTCGATTCCAGGTAGATGCGGCCGATGTATTCGCCCAGCACGCCGATGCCGATCAGCTGGATGCCGCCCAGCAGCAGGATCGCCGTGGCCAGCGAAGCATAGCCGGGCACGTCGACGCCGTAGATCAGGGTGCGGCCGGCCAGGTAGAAGGCGCGGGTCAATGCCAGCAGGGCCACCGACAGCCCGAGATAGGTCCAGACGCGCAGCGGCAGGGTGCTGAAACTGGTGATGCCCTCCAGCGCGAAATTCCACAGCTTCCAGCCCGAAAACTTGGACTTGCCCGCTGCCCGCGCTTCGCGCACGTATTCGACCACGGCGGTGCGGTAGCCAACCCAGGCGAACAGGCCCTTCATGAAGCGGCAGGTTTCCGGCAGGGCTTTCAGGGCATCGCAGACGGTGCGGGTGAACAGGCGGAAGTCGCCGACGTTTTCCGGGATCTTGACGTCGGAAACGTCATTGTGGAAATGGTAGAAGGAGATTGCGGTCCATTTTTTCAGCAGGGAATCGGATTCGCGGTCGACGCGCTTGGCCAGCACGACGTCGTAGCCTTCGCGCCATTTATCGACCAGCTTGCCGATCACATGGGGAGGGTCTTGCAGGTCGGCATCGAAAGGCACGATGATGTCGCCGCGCGCTTCGTTGATGGCGGCCGTGAGGGCGGCTTCCTTGCCGAAATTGCGGGTCAGGTCGATCACGCGCACGCGCCCGTCCTGGCGCGAAGCGACGACCAGATGCTCGAGCGTACGGTCGCGGCTGCCGTCGTTGACGCAGACGATTTCGAAGCGGATGCCCGGGATGCGTTCGAGTTCGGGAATGACGCGCCCAAAGAACTGGCCGATCATTTCCTCTTCGTTATAAAACGGTACGACCAGGGACAATAACGGTAAGGGGTCCATGCTGTGCATTGCCGTTATGAATGACTTCCACATGATCGGGGCATTGAGCCGCGTCATCGGTGTCCAACATAACACAAGTCAGGTAAGGACGAGTTTCGGTAGGTGTGCAAAAACGTCGCCCCCGCGCAGGCGGGGGCCCAAGTTTGTGCGCGTTACGACTGCGCTGGCAGAACTTGGACCCCCGCCTGCGCGGGGGCGACGAGGACGCCGCGGGGGGCGACCAGGTTGCGGGGGAACGCTATTAGAACTTATGCGCCAAACGAGCGAAGTAAGCCGCCCCGTTCAAGCCAAACTGCACACTCTCGTACTTGAAGCCGTTATCCGTCTCGTCCGGGTTCTGCGCGGTCGGGTGGACGTTGAAGATGTTGGTGCCGCCCACCGTCAGCTTGGTCTTGTCGGTGAAGGACCAGGTGAAGGACAGGTCGGCCGAGGTCTTCGATTTGTAGTACTGGTTCGGCACCGGCGGGCCCGAGAAGGTGCCCAGGGTCTGCGGGCCGTAGTGCACGATGCGGAAGTCGGTTTCCAGCTTGCCCTGGGTGTAGTCGAAGTCCAGCGTGGCCTTGCGGCGCGGGCCGCCCTGTTCGATGAACAGGCGCTCGCGCTCCGACAGCAGCACGTCTTCGAAGCCGGCCAGCGCGGCCGGGGCATGCACGCCGGTCACTTCGGTGCGGCTGAAGTTCATCGCCAGGTAGGTGACCAGCTTGCCGGCGCCGACGTTGGTGCGGTGCGAGGCGGTCAGGTCCAGGCCCTGGGTGCGGGTGTCGACCGAGTTCACGAAGAACTGCGCCTGGCCCACGCCCAGCGTCTGCAGGGTGGCGCCCAACGCCGGGTAGTTGTCGGCGTCGAAGCGGCCCGACAGAACGATGCGGCCGTCGATGTCGATGTGGTACAGGTCGGCCGTCACCGAGACCGACTTGTCCGGGGTCCAGGTCAGGCCCAGCGTGTAGCTCTTCGACTTCTCTTCCTTCAGCTGCGGGATGCCGGCCGCGTTGGCGACCTTGCCGCCATTCGGCGCCAGCACCACGTCCATCGGCACGCCGCTGATGAAGTCGGTGAAGGTCGACGAGAAGTAGACCTGCTGCAGCGACGGCGCGCGGAAGCCGGTGCTGGCCGAGGCGCGCAGCAGGACATCATTCGTTGCCTTGAACGAGCCGGCCAGTTTGCCGGTGGTGGTCGAGCCGAAGTCGGAATAGCGCTCGTGGCGCAGGGCGGCCTGCAGCTTGGTGCGGGCGGTCAGGTCGGCCTCGAAGTCGAGGTAGGCAGCGCTGCTGTGGCGGTCGCGGTTGGTGGCGTCGCCGGGCTGGAAGCCCGGGAAGCCCTGGCTGCCGGCATTGCCGCCCACGCCCACGCCGTCGGCGTCGATGTAGGAGCCCGGTTCGCCGGCGAAGATCTTGTAGTTCTCGGCGCGGTATTCGAAGCCGAAGGCCGCGTTCAGGCCGCCGAGCACTTCAGGGTAATAGCGGCTGAAGTCGGCGTTGGTGGTCAGCTGGCGGAAGGAGAAGCCGCCGGCGTCGAATTGCGACGGGCTGATGCCCTTCGGGTCGAGGTTCGCGATCGAGGCGTTCAGCGTGTGCGCGATGGTGTAGCGCATGCGGTTGTAGCCGTAGGTCTGCGAGAAGTCGCCGGCCCATTCGCCGATGCGGGTGCGGTAGCCGAGGATGGCGTAGCGGTCGTCGATGTCGCCGTTGATATAAGGGACGAAGCCCTCCGGGTACATGGCGGCCGAGTTACGCGAGGGGATGTCGTCCGAACCGACGCCGCCGCGCGCCCAGGCGGCCGAGGACGCGTCGCGGGTCTGCGCGCCGGCGGTCAGGTACAGCTTGCCCGGGCCGGCCGGGAATTCGCCGTTCACGTAGACGGTCTTGTTCTGGGACTTGGTGTCGCCGATGGTGCGCGGGTTGTCGGCGTCGGCGCGGTTGGAGCGGCCGCGGTCATAGTATTCGCCGGTGATGCCGAGCACGCCGTCCGCCACCGCGACGCCGCAGTAGGCCGAGGCCAGCCAGTTCTTGCCGTCGTGGCGCGAGTATTCGCCGAAGCCGACGATCGATTCGCAGCCCAGGCTCTTCTTCAGTTCGACGTTGATCACGCCGGCGATCGCGTCGGAACCGTATTGCGCGGCGGCGCCGTCACGCAGCACCTGCACGTCCTTGATCGCCAGCAGCGGCAGGGCGTTCATGTCGGTACCGGTATTGCCGCGGTTGCGCGCGCCGAACAGGTTCACCAGAGCCGTGGTGTGACGGCGCTTGCCGTTCACCAGCACCAGGGTCTGGTCCGAGCCCAGGCCGCGCAGGGCGGCGGAGTCGACCAGGTCGGCGCCGTCCGCGCCGGTCTGGCGGGTCGAGTTGAACGAGGGCGAGATATTGGTCAGGGTCTGCGCCAGGTCGAACTGGCCGCCTTGCTCGGCCGCCTTGGTCAGCGGGATGTAGTCGACCGGGACCGGGGTATCGGTGGCCGAGGTGTTGCCGACGCGGCGCGAGCCGACGATGCTGACGCTCTGGATGGAGCTGTCGGAAGAGGCGGCCGGGGCGCTGGTCTGGGCCGAGGCGCCGAAGGGCAGGGCGGCCAGCGCGGCTCCGCCGTACAGGGCGAGCAGCAGGGAATGGCGGATCGGGGTGAGTTTCAAGTAATTGCTCCTTGGGAAAAATCGCGTTTCCGAGAATTTACCAGTTGGCAACCAAGGGCAAGTAGTTAAACGTCTCATAACTGCAACACCGACACTCATAATCTGTACTCATGTTGCAGGGCATCGTTGTATTGACGTTATTTTGGTACATTGGTAACATGCGTGACCATTTTTCGAGGCACACATGACTGACCAGGAATTTATCGACGCCTTCACCGCCGGGCAGCTTTTACCCGCCGGTTTCGACCACCGCGCGCACCTGCACGCCGCCTTCCTGCTGCTGCGCACGCGACCCTTCCTGGAAGCTTGCATGGCGATGCGGGACGGCCTGCAGGCGCTCGCCGGCAAGCTCGGCAAGCCTGACCTGTACCACGAGACCGTGACGGTCGCCTTCATGGCGCTGGTGGCGGAACGGCTGGCGACTGACGCCGCCGATTGGGATGCGTTCATCGCCCGGCATTCCGAGCTGTGTGAGCGCGGGCTGCTGGATCGCTATTATTCGCCAGCGCTGCTGGGTTCCGGCGCCGCGCGCACGACCTTTACCCTGCCGGACCGCATTGGAGACCGTGATGACTGAACGTGTGACCGTGGAGCGGGTCCAGACCGGACTGCGCATCGAAAAGCAGATGCTGAAGGTGCTGAAGGCGCTGGCGGAATACCACGACATCAGCCTCGGCGACCTGGTCGAGGGGATCGTCCTGCATGCCTTCGAAGGCAAGAGCGCGTTCGGCGACGAGAGCCTGGGGCGCATTCAGGATTTGAAACGGATCTATGGGATGCAACTGGGGGCGGGGAATGCGCATCGGTTGCGGGAGGTGGAGGCTGGCGAAACTTCCCAACAGAGCGCCAACGGATGATTGCCGGCCTTGTGGAACGCCAGGTTGCGACACGAAGCGGACGATAAGAAAAACGCTAACGTCATGCTTATTTGTTTGTAGCGATGTGAGATAGTATCGCTTATGGTCTTGGTCGCGACCCGAAACTATTCCTCTCTTCCATAATGACGAAATCCAAATCTGTTGTTGCTGTTCTCTTGCTTACCTTTGCCCTGAGCGCAAGCGCTGAGCCGGTGCTGGATCGATCAATCGAGTTTTCGGTCGATGCACCGAAAGGCGTCAAGATAAACAAGGGATCGTCTCCGGACGGCAGTTATGTCACGCTAGAATTTCCGGACGTCGTACACCGTGAACTGGTGCAGATACAGGCATACCGCATCGCACGAAGCGGCGGATTTGGAGAACCAATTCCTTCGGTCTTTTCTAAATTCGTCGCCGGTATGTCTCAACAGATGGGGACCGCTCCGGTAAAGCCGATTCGCACTTTGTCCTATCAAGGGCAGACTTTGTACGTCGTTACCCACCTTGGCGTAAATAACGGCGCTGGCCAGCGCCTGGGGATAACTACCGCTGCATTTTTCGCGGAAAAGGGATCGTGGAACAAGATGATTTTGCTGAATTTTACGTCTCCAGATAATGTGGCGCTAACCGACGATCAACTGATGAAAAGGTTTGCGAGTTTAAAATACCATCCCGTGACCATATAATCAGAAACGCTCAGTGTACGGACGAACGGCCCAAGAATAAGCGAACGGTTGCCAACCGCGTCATTCCTGATGAAACTCATCAGCCGAAGCAAACAAATCCCAAGCCGCAATGAACAGCGCCGCAATCACCGGCCCGATCACAAACCCATTCAGACCAAACAGCGCCATGCCACCAACGGTCGACAGCAGCACCACATAATCCGGCATCTTGGTGTCCTTGCCGACCAGGATCGGGCGCAGGACGTTGTCGACCAGGCCGATCACGAACACGCCGAAGGCGATCAGCACCGCGCCCTGCCATATCGCTCCCGTCACCAGGAAGTACACCGCCACCGGCGCCCACACGATGGCGGCGCCGACCGCCGGCAGCAGCGACAGGAAGGCCATCACCACCGCCCACAGCAGCGGCGCCTGCACGTGCAGGATCCAGAAGATCAGCCCGCCCAGTGCGCCCTGCGCGATCGCCACCAGCACATTGCCCTTGACGGTGGCGCGGATCACGGTGGTGAAGTTGTCGAACAGGCGCTGCTTGTACTTGCGGCTCATCGGCACCGCGGTCTTGATGCGCCCCGCCAGCGAATGGCCGTCGCGCAGCAGGAAGAACAGCAGGTAGAGCATGATGGTCAGGCTGACCAGGAAATCGAAGGTGTTGCTGGCGAAGTTGATGGCATATTTGGCCGCGAACTGGCTGGCCTCGGAAGCAGTGCTTGTGAGCTTTTGCTGCAGGGATGCCATGCTGGTCAGGTCGAAGCGCTCCAGCAGGCTGACCATCCAGTTCGGCAAGGCGCCGATGATCTGGCTGAAATAGAGGCCGAAATCGATGTGGCCGGACTTGATCATGTCGTAAACGCCAACCGCCTGCTTCACCAGCGAGGCGCTGATCAGGGCGACCGGAATGATCACCATCACCACGATCGACAGCAGCGTGAGCAGGGCGGAGACGTTGGCTTTCTGCCCGGTTGCGCGCAGCAGGCGGCGGTACAGGGGGATGAACAGGATCGCCAGTACGATGCCCCAGAACACCGCGCCGGCATAGGGCATGAGGATCCAGCCGAAACCGATGGTGACGATGATCAGGAGGAAGAGAAAGACTTTTTGCTGGAGGGTATATTGGTTCATGACGGAAGAATAATGCAATCGTAGAAAGATTGCATGTTTGTGAAAACGCTTTTCCATGCCGGTGTTGCATTCCTGTGGGCATGGGATTGCCCAGTGCCGGGCTCAGCGGTTAGCATCGTGGGAGTCGCGCGGCCGTCGTGCGTCCTCCATGACCCCACCCCATGCGCCGATTCCTTGCCTTCCTGTTGTGTGTACTCTGCCTCGGCGTGCTGCCGGCGCGTGCCGCCACCTACACCTATCTGCGCCCGGAGTGGAGCGACACCGGCCGCGATCCCTACGGCGTGGCGCTGCTGAAGCTGGCCTTCGCCAAGGCCCATGCCTGCCATTCCCTGGTGTACAGCGCCGAGCCGATGAAACAGGGGCGCGCCGTCTACGAACTGGAGCACGGCAGCGGGGCGCTGGACATCATGATCACCATGACCTCGGCGGAGCGCGAATCCAAATTGCTGGCGGTGCCGATCCCGCTGACAAAGGGCGTGCTGGGCTGGCGCATTCCGCTGGTGCGCAAGGAGCGCCTGCAGATGTTCGCCGATGTGCGCACCGTCGAGCAGATGAAAGGCTTCGTCGCCGGCCAAGGGCATGACTGGCCGGACGTCGGCATCCTGCGCGCGAGCGGCCTGCCGGTGCATGTGTCCTCGGCCTACGACGGCATGTTCAAGATGCTGGAGGCGAACCGGATCGATTATTTCCCGCGCGCCGTCCAGCAGGTGTTCGACGAGGTCGGGCGTTATCCGGGCCTGGCGGTCGAACCGAACCTGGTGCTGCGCTATCCGACCGACGCCTATTTCTTCGTCAACCGCAGCAACGTCGTGCTGGCGGAGGAAATCCGGCGCGGCCTCGAAGCGGCCATCGCCGACGGTTCCTTCGATCGCCTGTTCTACAGCTACTTCGCGCCGAAGATCGCGGCCGCCGGCCTGGAGCGGCGGCATATCGTGGACCTGCCGAATCCCCTGCCGTCGCTGCCGCTGGCGCGCAAGTCGCTGTGGTTTGGGCCGGAGGAGATGCGGCGCCCGGCGTTCAGGGCCGCATTGAAGGCCGGCGCCGCCGAGGCGCTGCCGCCCTGCGTGCCGCCCGCGCCGCGCTGACCGGTCCCGGCGCATTCAATACGCCATCTGGCGTTCCAGGTACTCCTCGAAGGCCTCGCGCGGCAGGGCTTTCGAGTAGTGCCAGCCCTGGATGTAGTCGCAGCCGAAGGCGGCCAGCAGGTCGCGCTGGGCGCCGTGCTCGACGCCCTCGGCGATCACCTCGATGCCGAGCCGGTGCGCGAGGCCGATGATCGCTTCCGTCAGCGCCTTGTCGCTGCCGTCCTCGACCAGCTGGTCGATGAAGGACTTGTCGATCTTCAGGTAATCGACGTCGAAATGCTTCAGGTAGGCCAGGGACGAGAAGCCGGTGCCGAAATCGTCGATCGAGACCCTGGCGCCGGCCTTGTGCAGGGCGCCCAGGCAGCGCGAGACCTGGGCGGCATCGCTCACCAGCATTCCTTCGGTGATTTCCACGGCGATGCTGCCGCTCGACGGCCCCATCGCCAGGATGCGGTCCAGCCATGGCAGCTTGCCCTGGCGTTCGAACTGCACCGGCGAGATATTCACGCTCAGCTCGATCGGGAAGTCATATTTCTGGCGCCAGCGCTCGATGCTGGCGATGGCCTCGCCCAGCACCCAGTCGCCGATGTCGTCGATCAGGCCGCTGTCCTCGGCCAGCGGGATGAAGGTGGCCGGGCCGATCGGGCCCAGCTCGGGATGCTCCCAGCGCAGCAGCGCCTCGGCCTTGCGCACGCGTCCCGTGGCCGTCTCGACGATGGGCTGGTAGTGCACGTGCAGCTGGCGCCGGGCCAGCGCCATGCGCAGCTCATTGGTCAGCTTCAGCCTGTGCGCAGCCTGCTGCTGGAGCGAGGTCGTGAAAAACTGGAAGTGGCCGCGTCCTTCGCGCTTGGCGAGGTACATGGCGTGCTCCGCGCTGGCCAGCAGGGCGCTGGAATCTGCGCCGTCGTCCGGGTAGACGCTGATGCCGATGCTGGCCGACAGGTAGGCCGGCCCGTCGGCGCCAAGGCGCAGCGGCGCCGCCACCGCATCGATCAGGGCGCCGGCGATGGTCTCGAGGTGCAGCTGCTGGTCGCCCTGGGCGACGGCGATGGCGAACATGCCGCCGCCCAGGCGCGCCATGGTCGCATCGGCCGGGGTGCGCTGCGCCATGCGCCGGGTCAGCTCGACCAGGACTTCGTCGCCCCGGGCATAGCCGTAGCCGTCGTTGATGTCCTTGAAGCGGTCGATGTCGAGTAGCAGCACACCGAGCCGGCGCCCGGCGCCCTGGGCCTTTTTCAGGTCCTGCTGCAGGCGGTCGAGGAACAGGCGGCGGTTCGGCAGGCCGGTCAGCGAATCGAAGTTGGTCTGGCGCCAGATCACCTCGTCCTTCTGCTTCTGCTCGCTGATGTCCTGGAACTGGATCACGTGGCGGTAGACGCCGCCGTCCGGATGCCGGATCACGCGGATGTTGACGAACTTCGCCGTGAAGCGACCGTCCTTGTTGCGGTCCTGGATCTCTCCCTGCCAATGGTCGTTGGCCGCCAGGGCCTGGCGCAGGCGCGCATAGAAGCCCTGGTCGTGCATGCTGGAGTGGAACAGGGACGGCTCGCGGCCGATGACTTCGTCCAGCGCATAGCCGGTCTGCGTCGTGAACGCCGGGTTGGTGTCGACGATGCGGTTGGCTTCGTCGGTGACCACGACCGCCTCCGAGCTGGTCCGGTAGATCAGGTTCGCCATCCGCATCGATTCCTCGAGGTCGCGGCGCTGGGTCACGTCCTGGACGATGCCGCCCACCACGGTCCGCCCGTCCACGGTGATGGGGATACACAGCACGCGTACCCATTTGCGCGTGCCGGCGGGCGTGAGGATCCGGAATTCCAGGTCGAAGGACTTGCCGCTGGTGGCGGCTTCGTCGAGCGCGCGCTCGGCCCGCGCGCGGTCTTCCGCGCTGTAGCAGGCCATGAAGGCGGCCAGCGTCACCGGCCGCCCGGCGGGCAGCTCGTAGATCCGTACCGCCTCGTCCGTCCATTCCAGGTGGCCGGTCGCGGGGTCGAGCTCCCAGGCGCCGATCCGGGCCAGCGCGCTCATCTCCGTGAGCAGCCGTTCCTGCCTGCGGATGGTGCGCTCCTGCTCGAGGCGCTTGGTGACGTCGCGCCCGACGCCCAGCACACCGAGGATCTTCCCGTCCGCGGCCACGATCGAGGTCTTGATGGCTTCGAAGGTGCGCTCCTTCGCCTCGTCCGGCGCCATCAGGCGCTGTTCGTGCGCGACCGGCTTGCCGGTGCGAAGCGCCTCGAGGTCGGTATTGCGCATATGCTCGGCCGCCTCCGGGGCGAAAAAATCACCGTCGTGCCGGCCGACGATCTCCTGGCGCGGCTTGCCTACCAGTTCTTCCATCCGCGTGTTGCAGGCCAGGTAGGTGCCGTCGGGGGCCTTCAGCCAGATCGCATCGGGGCTGCTTTCGACCAGGGTGCGCAGCTGCGCCTTTTCGTGTTCGAGTTCGGCCGTGCGCCGGCGGACCGCGCGCCGCACGGAAGCCAGCCAGACCGCCAGCAGCAGCACCAGCCCGCCCAGCGCGAGCAGGGCCAGCAGCAGGCGTTCGGCGAAGCGGACATAGGGGAGGGTGCGGCCCATCCATTTGTCGTGCAGGGCGTCGAGTTCCGCCGGCGTGATCCGCGCCATGCCCTCCTCGACCATGGCAAGGGTAGGCGCATCGCCCTTCCTGACGGCGCGCCGCAGGCCGTTGCGGGTGACTTCGAAAGCCTTCACGTACCGGCGCTGCAGGCCGAGCTGGTACAGGCGGTAGTCGGCCGAGTATTCGTCCATGCACAGCAGCTTGACGGACTGGCCGGCGGCCGCGTCGATCAGCGCCTGGTAGCTCGGGAAGATCCGCACCCCGGTGACGCCGGCGCGTTGCAGCTCCTCGGCGCAGGCGTCGCCGGCCTGGACGCCGACTTCGAATCCTTTCAGGCTCGCTATGTCGTGGATGCCGCCGATCGACGCATCGGCATACACGGACGTGACCACCGTCGTGTAGGGCTGCGAAAAATCGAGGGCGGCGCTGCGCCCGTCGGTGCGGAAGATGGGATCGATCACGTCGGCGCGGCCGGCGGCCAGCATCGGCTGGACCTCGGCCCAGTTGGCGCCGATGAGTTCGGCCTGCCTGCCGGTCTTTTTCTCCCACAGGCGCCACAGGTCGACCGTATAGCCTTCGAGCTGGCCGTCGGGGGTGCGGTGGACGAAGGGCGGATAGTTTTCGTCCAGCACGACGCGCACGGAGGCTGCCGGTGCGAGCCCCGGAACAAGCAGCACAGCAAGCACGATTACGCGCAGGAAAGGCATCGATATCTCTCCGGATGTTGGCATGACGATATCACGAAGCCATTGCCCCACCCGGCACGCATCGGCGGCGCCGGCGCATTCCTCAGCTGTCCGGCCCCGTCTGCGCCTGGCCGGATGGCGCGTCCCGGCGCTCGCGCTTGCGCAGGCCGCGGTTGGCGGCAACCACGCCGACGCCCACGATTGCCAGGCTCAGCATCGCGCCGAGCGAGGGCGCCGCCAGCCAGCGCAGCGACTGGTCGGGCAGTTCGGACGGCGCCTGCTGCGGCGGATCGGAATCCGCCCGCAGCACGGCGGGCGCGGCTTCGGCGTCGCCCGCCACCAGGGGCAGCAGGTCGCGCACGAAGGCGGCCGCGTCCTGCGGGGCCCTGCTGGTGAGCAGGGAGCCGTCGCGCACGGTTTCCTGGTTGCTCCAGATCGCGCCCGCATTCACCAGGTCGTCGCGCACGCCCGGCCACGAGGTCAGCCTGCGCCCGGCCGCCAGTCCGCTCGACACCAGCACCAGGGCCGCGTGCGACATCGCCGCGATCGGCTTGCCGGCAGTGTCGAAGCCCCGCACGAACTCGCGCGCCTGGGCCGACTGGCGCAGCGGGTCGGGCGAGATATAGCCGCCGGGAATGAGCAGGGCGTCGTAGTCGGCCGCGCGGGCGTCAGGCACCTGTCTGTCGACCCGCACCAGCTCGGCCGGCTGGTGCCCGTCCATGCTGCGGATCCGGCCGCCGCGCAGGGCGACCAGCGCGGCCTGCGCACCCGCGTCCTTCAGCGCCGCCAGCGCGGCATCCAGTTCCACTTTTTCGACACCGTCCGCCGCCAGCACGGCGATCCGTTTGCCGGCGAGTTTTCCGGTTGCGCTCATGATTCCTCCGATCGATTACCTTTTGCTAGCAGAGTTGGCTGACGTGGCTTTAGTTCCGCTTGACCGACTCATAACCGTGTGGTTATACTTTTTCCATAACCACGCAGTTATGAATCCAATGGACCAGACGCCCGACCTTCTTTTCAGGACCCTCGCCGATCCGACGCGCCGGGCCCTCTTCGAAAAACTCTGCCGGGAAGGCGAGCAGACGGTCGGGGCCTTGACGGCCCAGGCCGGGATCTCGCAACCGGCCGTATCGAAGCACCTCGGCATCCTCAAGCAGGCCGGCCTCGTCAGCGACCGGCACGCGGGACGCCAGACCCATTATTCGGCGCAGCTGGAGGCGCTTGCCCCGCTGGTCGACTGGACGCAGCAGATGGCCCGGTTCTGGGAGAGCCGGTTCGACGACCTCGATGACCTCTTGAAAAGGATGGACCAATGAACGACAGCTCGCCGCAAACCCGCACCGTCACCGTCGAACGCGAGTTCGCGCATCCGCCCGGGAAGATCTGGCGCGCGCTGACCCAGCCGCACCTGATCGAAGCCTGGCTGATGAAGAACGACTTCGTGCCGGCCGCGCACCACCGCTTCAGCCTGCGTGGCGACTGGGGCTCGGTCGACTGCGAGGTGCTGGAAATCGAACCGCAGCGAAGCCTGTCCTATACCTGGGCCGCGCTGGGCCTGGACAGCGTGGTCACCTGGACCCTGACCCCGACCGCCGCCGGCACCCGCCTGCGCATGGAGCAGAGCGGCTTCCGCCCGGACCAGGACCAGGCCTTCCACGGCGCCCAATACGGCTGGAACAACTTCTTCGGAGCCCTCGACCGGGTGCTGGCGGGACTGGGAGAAGCGGCATGAGCGAGGCATCGAAACTGATCGACGAACGCATCGCCGCGCTTGGCGACTGGCGCGGCGCAACCCTGGCGCGGATGCGCGGGCTGATCCGGGAAGCGCTGCCCGATGTGGTGGAGAGCTGGAAGTGGATGGGGACGCCGGTGTGGGAACACAGCGGGATCATCTGCACCGGCGAATCCTACAAGGCGGTGGTCAAGCTGACCTTTTTGAAGGGGGCTTCGCTGGCGGATCCGTCCGGGCTGTTCAATGCGAGCCTGGATGGGAATGCGCGGCGGGCGATCGATATCCGCGAGGGCGAGGTGGTCGATGCCGAGGCGTTCAAGGCGCTGGTACTGGCCGCGGCGGCCCTCAATGCGACGGCGAAGCCGAAGCGGTCGAAGGCTGCCTGATTGCCGGGGCCTATGGTGCGAGAATGTCGCGCCCGATCTCGCGGATCGAGCGCACGCCGGTCAGCACCATGTTCGTGCGCATGTCCTTTTCGAACAGCTTGAACAGCTTGCGCACCCCGGCTTCGCCATGGGTGGCGAGCGCATAGACGAAAGCGCGGCCGAGGAGCACGCCATCGGCGCCGAGGCCGAGCATGCGGATGACGTCGGTGCCGGTGCGCACGCCGCCGTCGGCGAAGATCGTCAGTCCTCCCTTGACCGCGTCGGCAATCGCCGGCAGCGCGCGCGCCGAGGACAGCGCACCGTCCAGCTGGCGGCCGCCATGGTTGGACACGACGATGCCGTCGGCGCCAAAGGTTTTCGCGTCGCGCGCATCCTGTGCTTCGAGGATGCCCTTGATGACCATCGGGCCTTGCCACTCGTCGCGAATCCATTGCAGGTCGGACCAGCCGATGCCCGGGTCGAAGTTGTTGGCCAGCCAGCCGATGTAGTCCTCGAGCCCCGTGGCATGGCCGCGGTAGGCCGAGATGTTGCCGAGGTCGTGCGGACGGCCGAGCAGGCCGACGTCGACGGCCCAGCGTGCATGGCGCATCGCTTGCAGCATGCGGCGGATGCCGGCGTTCGGTCCGCTCATACCGGAGTGCGCATCGCGGTAGCGTGCGCCCGGTACCGGCATGTCGACGGTGAAGACGAGCGTCGTCGCGCCGAGTTCGCGCGCGCGCTGCAGCACGTCGCGCATGAAGCCGCGGTCCTTGAGCACGTAGAGCTGGAACCAGATCGGCCTGTTCGAAGCGAGGGCGACTTCCTTGAGCGGGCACACCGAGACGGTCGACTGGATGAAGGGGATGTTGCGCTCGGCGGCCGCGCGCGCTGCCTGCACTTCGCCGCGGCGCGCGTACATGCCGGTCAACCCGACCGGCGCCAGGGCGACCGGCAAATCGTATTTCACGCCGAACCATTCGGTCGACAGGTCCAGTTCCTCCGACCCCTTCAGCACGCGCTGGCGAAGCTTCACCTGCTGCAGGTCGTCGATGTTGGCGCGCAGCGTCTGCTCGGCGCCGGCGCCACCGTCGAGATAATGGAAAAGGAAGGGAGGAACGCGGCGGCGCGCACCTTCGCGATAATCAGTGGCGGAAGAGATGATCATGTCGAAAACTCAGTGGGGAATCATGCCTGTCAGGACATAGGCCTGCAGCATCGTGATGACACCGACGATCACCGCAAACAGCAGGCTGTGCTTGACCGTGAAGCGGAACAGTTCCGATTCCCGGCCGACCAGTCCGGTGGCGGCGCAGGCGACCGCGATGGATTGCGGAGAAATCATCTTGGCCGTCACGCCGCCCGTGGTGTTCGCCGTGACCAGCAGCGTGTCGGACACGTTGATTTGATGGGCGGTGGTGTTTTGCAGCGAGCAGAACAGGGCATTCGACGACGTATCCGAACCGGTCAGGAACACGCCCAGCCAGCCCAGGAAAGGCGAGAAGAACGGGAAGGCGGAACCGGTCCCGGCCAGGATCAGCGCCAGCGTGGACGACATGCCGGAGTAGTTGGCAACGAAGGCAAAGCCCAGCACCAGGCCGATCGACAGGATAGGGCGGCGCAGCTCGAGCAAGGTTTCGCCGAAGGCGGCGATGGCGGCGCGCGGCTTCATGCGCAGCAGGACCGCCGAGATGAGCGCGGTCAGCAGGATCGCGGTGCCGACGGCGGAGACCAGGTCAAGCTTGAGCACTGCCTCGTAGGCTTTGGGCGTCGAGACGATCGGCGCGGTTTTCATGACCAGCTGATCGAGGAAAGGAATCTTGAATTTGATGACGGTGCCGGCCAGTGCCCCTTTGCCGGCGAACAGGGCCTTGAATTGCGGCAGGCTCCACACCGTGACCACGGCGGTCAGGATGAAGAACGGCGCCCAGGCACGCAGGGTTTGCGCCGGCGAATAGGGCGAGGCCTGGCGGCTGTCCGGCCGCTTGCCGGTCCCGCCAGGGAAGCCGCCGAGGGCCGCGGTGCCGCCGCCGGTTGCGACGACCTGGGAAGCCCTGGCGCCGGCCTTGGCGCTGGCTGGCTGCCATACCTTGAGGAAGGCCGTCAGGGAGAACAGGCAGACGAGCGCCGAGGTAATGTCAGGCAGTTCGGGGCCGATGAAGTTGGAGGTGAAATACTGCGTCACCGCAAAGCTGCCGCCGGTGACCAGGGCTGCCGGCCAGACTTCCCGGATGCCGCGCATGCCGTCCATCATGAACACCAGCCAGAACGGCACCAGCAGCGACAGCAGCGGCAACTGGCGGCCGGTCATTGCGCTGATATGCATCGGGTCGATGCCGGTCACCTGTCCCGCCACGATGATCGGAATACCCATCGCACCGAATGCCACCGGCGCGGTATTCGCGATCAGGCACAGGCCGGCGGCGTAGAGTGGGTTGAAGCCGAGCCCGACCAGAAGAGCGGAAGTGATGGCCACCGGCGCACCGAAACCGGCTGCGCCTTCCAGGAAGGCGCCGAAGGCAAAGCCGATCAGCAGCAGCTGCAGGCGCTGGTCATCGGTGATCGACAGGATCGAGGCGCGGATGATGTCGAGCTGTCCGGTCTTGTCGACGATCTTGTAGAGGAACACGGCGGTGACGATGATCCAGGCGATCGGCCACAGGCCGTAGGCAAAACCATAGCCGGCCGCCGCCAGCGCCTGCGGCACCGGCATGCCATAGGCAAGGATGGCCACGCCGAGGGCCAGCAGCAGGGTAATGGCGGCGGCCACGTGTCCTTTGATGCGCAGGGCGGCCAGGGCGATGAAAAAGAAAATGATGGGAATGGCGGCAGCCAGGGCGGAGAGCCACAGGCTGCCGAGCGGTGAATAAATCTGGTTCCATGCTTGGTGCACACCAGTCTCCTCAGAAGAAATTGAAAGTTTGTACTTCTAATCTTTTGCGTTTTATTGTTGTTGTCAGCATAATTCCAGCATATGCATGACACATCAAACTGGTTGGACCAGTTCCTGTTTTGCATGCTCAAAGACAAGAATGAATGGGGAAGAAATGCGCGGACGTGTGGAGGAGATCGTGCGCCGGCTGGAGATGGCGCTGTTGGACGGAAGCTTCCCGGCCAATGCGAAGCTGCCCTCCGAGCGCGTGCTGGCAGAGCAATATGGTGTCTCGCGCAACACGGTGCGCGAGGCGATCCAGCGGCTGGCCGCCCGCGGCCTGGTACGCAGCCGCAGCGGCTCGGGCGCTTTCGTTACCGATCAATTACGCACCAGCAGTCCCTCACCATGGGGCCAGCTGGTTGCCGATCATCCCGCCGTGCGCGACGACATCCTGGAGTTTCGCCGGGTGCTGGAAGGCGCGACCGCATACTTCGCTGCGCTGCGCGGCAGTGCGGCGGACCACGAGCGCATCCGCAGCCTGCTGGGCCAGCTGGAGGACGCCCGCCGCGCTGGCGACAGGGGCGCTGAAGCGAGCGTGGATACCAAACTGCATGAAGCGATCGCGCTGGCATCGCACAACACCATGTTCCTGCACCTGCACAGCAGCATCCTGAATATGCTGCGCGAGCACATCACGATCAATAACGCCAGCCTGCGCGAACTGGACGAAGACGTTTCCGAGCAATTGCTGTCACAGCACCGTTGCGTGTGCGATGCGATTTGCGATCGCCGTCCCGAGGAAGCGCGTACTGCCATGCAGAGCCATATCGACTTCGTGCGTAATCGCATTGCGCAGGACGCTGGATAGTTTCTGGAATTGGTCCAACCAGTGCTTTACGGCTGCTTCGGCGCCGTATGAGCTTGGTTGTTTCCGTCCTGCCGCTCTGCAGCCAATTCTGTAGCCACGGAAAATTTTACGCTGCGGCCGAAGGAGGAGGTACGCGATCCATGCATCTCTTTGCTGTCGGGACCGGCAGATCCCGCCCCACAACAGACTTCATCGCCGGTTGTAGAGCTTCCCTGAACGTATGAATTCTTCAGCTGCTTGCCATGCCTTGATGTCCGATTTCTTCGGTGCCTTGAAATCGATGCCCATGAAGTGAGCTTGCCCTCCACAGTCCGGGCATTTGTACTGGCGGGAGTTCTCGAAGCGTGCGGATTCCTGTTGCTGTCCTGCGGCTTGTTCGCTCGTCATGAAACGGTTATTCGATGCAGAAAACTGTGGGCGTTTGAAGCTCTTCCTGCAAACGAAGCATGCAAACTGCAGCGGTATGCCGATCGATTTCATGTCAAGGCTGCTTCGCCGACTGCTGCACTTCCTGCCACGCACAATGCTTCGAAGCCGCCAGCCCCTTCAAAAAAGCCCGCCGCACCGACCCGGCCGTGACGCACGCGGACACATGTTTGGAATGCCGTTCCGCACCGCTGAGCTTGCGGATCCAGCTGCGAAATGGAATCAGGCCCTCGGCCGTCCTTTGCACCGCGCCGACCGCCTGGTCTTCCGCGACATCGGAGGCCTTGTCCATCAGCGATTCCTTGTTCTCCGCCGCCGGCGCGTCGAAGTCGGGGCCGAGCGCCTGGTCGAGTTCGTGGATCTCGACCGCGATGGCGATGCAGCTGCGGCCCGCCGGCATCCGGTAGGGATTTTCCTTGGCTTTCTCGAGCACGGACGGAATCTCCGTCTTCGTGATGCCGAGGTCGTTGAGCGGGGCGGCGGCGGCGCTGCCCATCCGCGACACCGTCTTCGAGGCGCAGCCGCCCAGGGCGAGGAGGGCGGTGGCCAGCATGAGCTTGGTGGTGGTGCGCATGCTGTGTTTCAGGCAGCGGCTTCGGCTGATCCGCCGACCAGGATGGCGCCGTCCTCGACCCGCGCCCGGATCAGGCAATCGCGCCCGGTCGCCCGTCCCTGGCGCACGGTCACGTCGCGGCCCAGCGCTACGGCCAGCGCTCCCGCCGCCACGCCGGTGGCGCTGTCTTCCAGGCTTGGTGCGAGGTGGTTGAAGTTGCGGCCCTCGACCGTGCCCGCATCCAGCCGGCAGTAGACGTACAGGCCGTTCACGCCATGCTGCCTGCCCCAGGCGGTGATGCCGGCCAGGTCGGGAGACAAGCCATACAGCGTGTCCGCATCGCGCACCTCGACCAGTAACTTCGGGCTGCCGACCGAGGCCACGCGCGGCTTCGATGCCAGCGCCAGGCCGGGTGCGCCCAGCAGGGCCGCGACTTGTTCCGCGCTGATATCGGCCTGCGGCGCCGGCTGGGGCGCCAGCTTCACGAAATAGTCCTCGCCCTCGCGCGACAGCGCCAGGAGCTGCCCCTTCATGGCTGTGCGCACGGCAATCGTGCCGGCGGCATCGCCGGAGCGCCCGAACAACACGGCCGCCACCGCCAGTGTCGCGTGCAGGCACAGCGGGCTGCGCATGTGCGGATAGAAGTAATCGACCTCGCCGTCCGGCGACAGGAAAACGCAAGTCGTGTTGCGCTCAGCGGCGAAGGCCTGGCGCGCTGCCAGGTCCATCCCGTCGTCTTCGATCACCAGCGCCGGGTTGCCGTCTCCTGGCCGCGTCCCGAAGCAGATCAATGTTTGTACATGCATGTTTCGCAATTGTCGAAGTCGTCAGTTATACTGTGTTTATATACAGTATTTTATCTTGTTAAGACAATTGTAGACCTATTCGCCACCCCGCACGATGCCATCCGAGCCACCTTCATCCCTGCAGGGCCTGCACTTGGGCCTGCCCCAGTATGCGGAGCTGTTTTGCCTGTCGAACTTCTCCTTCCTGCAGGGCGCATCGCACGCGGAGGAACTGGTGGCGCGGGCCGTGCAGCTGGGCTATGCGGCGCTGGCGGTCACCGACGAGTGTTCGCTGGCCGGGGTCGTGCGCGCGCACGCGGAAGCGAAGGGGGCGAAGCTGCCGCTCATCATCGGCGCCCATTTTCGCCTGGAGCACCCGGACGGCTCTCATGCTCTTTCTCTGATTCTGCTGGCGCAGAACCGCAACGGCTACGGCAACCTGTCGGAGCTGATCACGCTCGGGCGCACCCGCAGCGAGAAGGGCAGCTACCTGCTGCGTCCCGCCGACCTGGAGACCGGTGTGCCGGATTGCCTGGCGATCCTGCTGCCCGCGTATCCAGGCCACGATCAGGCCGGGGTCGACCGGCTGCATGCCCAGGCAGCGTGGATCTCGGCCACCTTCCCGGGCCGCGCTTGGATCGGCCTGAACCTGCTGCACCGCGCCTTCGACGATGCCCACCGCGCCACCGTCGAGGAAGTCGGCTGGCAGCATGGCCTGCCCATCGTCGCGGTCGGCCACGTGGTGATGCACGTCCGTTCGCGCAAGCCGCTGCAGGACACCTTGAGCGCGACGCGGATCGGCAAGCCGGTCGCCGAATGCGGCTACCAGCTGGCGCCGAACGCCGAGCAGCACCTGCGCTCGCGGGTGCGGCTGGCCAACATCTATCCGCGCGCGACGCTCGACGAAACGCTGCGCGTGGCGAAGCTGTGCACCTTCTCGCTGGACGAGCTGCGCTACGAATACCCGGACGAGGTGGTCCCGCCCGGCCACACGGCCACCAGCTACCTGCGCAGCGAGACCTATATCGGCGCGCACCGGCGCTTCCGCGACGGCATCCCGGCCAAGGTGCAGGCGCAGATCGAGCACGAGCTGCAGCTGATCGCCGAGATGCGCTACGAGCACTACTTCCTGACCGTGTACGACATCGTGCGCTTCGCCCGCTCGCAGCAGATTCTTTGCCAGGGCCGCGGCTCGGCCGCGAATTCGGCGGTGTGCTACTGCCTGGGCATTACCGAGGTCGATCCGGCGCGGGCCAGCTTGTTGTTCGAGCGTTTCATCTCGAAGGAGAGGAACGAGCCGCCCGATATCGACGTCGACTTCGAGCACCAGCGCCGCGAAGAGGTCATCCAGTACATCTATCAGAAGTACGGCCGCACCCGCGCGGCGCTGGCGGCGGTCGTCATCAGCTACCGTCCGAAGAGCGCCTTGCGCGATAGCGGGCGGGCGCTCGGCATCGACCTCGCCATCGTCGAGAAGGTATGCAAGCAGCACCACTGGTTCGACAGCAAGGCCGACCTGCTGAACCGCCTGGCGGAGAGCGGCCTCGATCCGGAAGCGCCGCTGTCGCAGCAATGGGCGTCGCTGGCGCAGCGCCTGCTCGGCTTTCCGCGCCACCTGTCCCAGCATCCGGGCGGCTTCGTGATGGCGCGCGGGAAGCTCTCGCGCCTGGTGCCGATCGAGAATGCGACGATGGCGGAGCGCAGCGTGATCCAGTGGGACAAGGACGACCTCGAGGAGCTGGGCCTGATGAAGGTCGACGTGCTGGCGCTCGGCATGCTGTCGATGCTGCGGCGCGGGCTGGAGCTGGTCGGGCAGCGCCACGGCACGGTGTTCGAGATGCAGGATATCCCGGCGGACGATCCGGCCACCTACCGCATGATCCGCGCGGCCGACACCGTGGGCGTATTCCAGATCGAGTCGCGCGCGCAAATGAGCATGCTGCCGCGGATGAAGCCGCGCGAGTTCTACGACCTGGTGATCCAGGTGGCGATCGTGCGCCCGGGGCCGATCCAGGGCGGCATGGTGCACCCCTACCTGGAGCGGCGCCAGGATCCGCGCCTGGTGACGTATCCGAGCCCGGACATGCAGGTGGCGCTGGAGCGCACCCTGGGCGTGCCGATCTTCCAGGAGCAGGTGATGCAGGTGGCGATCCTGGCGGCCGGCTTCACGCCCGGCGAGGCCGACCAGCTGCGCCGGGCGATGGCGGCCTGGAAGCGCAAGGGGGGACTGGAGAAGTACTACGAGCGCATCGTCGGCGGCATGCTGGCGAAAGGCTACGACATCGGCTTCGCCGAGCAGATCTTCAGCCAGATCCAGGGCTTCGGCGAATACGGTTTTCCGGAGTCGCACGCGGCCAGCTTCGCGCTGCTGGCCTATGCCAGTTCCTGGCTGAAGTGCCACGAGCCGGCGGCGTTCTTATGCGCGCTGTTGAACAGCCAGCCGATGGGCTTCTACAGCCCTTCGCAACTGGTGCAGGATGCGCGCCGCCACGGCATCGAGGTGCGTCCGGTGGACGTGACGGTCAGCGGCTGGGAGTCGGCGCTGGAAGAAATCGATGATTCTTTGCGCGCCCAGCCGGCGGTGCGGCTCGGCCTGCACATGCTGCGCGGGATGGGCAAGGAGGCCGCCGAGCGGATCGAGCTGGCGCGCGCGATCCGGCCCTTCCTCGATGTGGCCGACCTGGCCCGGCGCGCCAACCTGGACCGCGGCGACCTGCAGGTGCTGGCCGGCGGGAATGCGCTCGAAGCATTGGCCGGGCACCGCCGCCAGGCGCTGTGGCAGGCCGTGGGCGCGGTGCCGGACAAGGACCTGCTGCGCCCCGCTTCACTGGAAGAAGACGTGCCGGTGCTGGCAGCCCCCAGCGAAGGGCAGGAGATCGTCGGCGACTACCGCGCGCAAGGACTCACGCTGGGCCGCCATCCACTCGCGCTGCTGCGCCCGCAATTACTGGCGAAGCGCTTCCTGCCGGCCGAGGTGCTGATGGATTTCGCGAACGGCCAGCTGGCGCGCGCCTGCGGCATCGTCACCGTGCGCCAGCGTCCCGGCACGGCCAAGGGGGTGCTGTTCCTCACCATCGAGGATGAAACCGGCAACGTGAACGTGATCGTGTGGGCCAGCCTGGTCGAACAGCAGCGCCGCGAAGTGCTGAATGCGCACCTGCTGGGGGTGTACGGGGTGTGGCAGAGGGAAGGGGAGGTGCGGCACCTGGTGGCCAAGCGGCTGGTGGATATGTCGCACTTGCTGGGGAATCTGGATACGCGGAGCCGGGATTTTTGTTAGCCCGTAAACCGTCATTCCCGCGCAGGCGGGAATCCAAGTTCTTCAAGCGCAGTCGAAACGCGAACAAACCTGGATTCCCGCCTTCGCGGGAATGACGGTGTCGGAGCCAACTCTTAAAACTCTTCCCAATCCCCAACCGCAACCGGCTCGCTGCGCTTGACCGGCTTGGCCGCAGCAACCTTGGTCACCGGCTTTGCAGCGCGCGGCAGGGCCGGGCGCACCGGCGCGGCTTTTACCGGGGCAGCAGTCGGCACGGCGAGATCATGCGTACGATCGAGCCTGAACACGCTGACCACCTCGGCCAGCTTGGCAGCCTGGTCCTGCATCGAGGCCGCGGCGGCCGCCGCTTCTTCGACCAGGGCCGCGTTCTGCTGGGTCACCTGGTCCATCTGGGTGATGGCGCTGTTGACCTGTTCGATGCCGCCGGTCTGTTCCTGGCTGGCGCTGGTGATCTCGGCCATGATGTCGGTCACGCGGCGGATGCTGTCCACCACCTGGCCCATCGTCGCGCCGGCCTGGTCGACCAGCTTGGTGCCGGCGTCGACGTTGGCGGTCGAGGCGGTGATCAGTTCCTTGATTTCCTTGGCCGCGGCGGCCGAGCGCTGCGCCAGGTTGCGCACTTCCGAGGCCACGACCGCGAAGCCGCGGCCCTGTTCGCCGGCACGCGCCGCTTCCACGGCGGCGTTCAGCGCCAGGATGTTGGTCTGGAAGGCGATGCCGTCGATCACGCCGATGATGTCGGCGATGCGGCTGGCCGAGGCGTTGATCGCGCCCATCGTGGTGACGACTTCGCTGACCACGGCGCCGCCCTGGGTGGCGACTTCCGACGCGGTGATCGCCAGCTGGTTGGCCTGGCGCGCGTTGTCGGCGTTCTGGCGCACGGTGGTGGTCAGTTCTTCCATCGACGCTGCCGTCTCTTCCAGCGCGCCGGCCTGCTGTTCGGTGCGGGCGGACAGGTCGAGGTTGCCGGCGCTGATCTCGCGCGAGGCGGTGGCGATGGTGTCGGTGCCGCCGCGCACTTCGCTGACGATGCCCACCAGGCTGTCGTTCATGTGGCGCAGGGCGCGCAGCAGGGCCCCGGTTTCGTCCTTGCTGTGCGCTTCGATGGTGCGGGTCAGGTCGCCGGCGGCCACGGTCTCGGCCACTTGCACCGCTTCGCGGATCGGCAGCACGATGCCGCGGGTGAGCAGCCACGAGATGGCGGCACCCAGCACCAGCGCGCAGGCGCTGAGGATCATGATGAGGGTAGTGCTCGAGGTTGCCTTGTCGTCGATGCCGGTCGCGGTGGCGTCCATGCTGTTGCGCTGCATGGTCACCAGTTGCTGCAGCAGGTCCTGGTACTTCTGCGCCGCCGGGGTGAATTCTTTTTCGAGGATGCGCGCCGCTTCCTCGGCATTGCCGTCGGCCTTGGCCTTGACGGTGCCGTCGCGCGAAGCGCTGTAGGCCTTGCGCTGCTCGAGGATCTTTGCGAACAGTTCTTTTTCAGGACCGCTGGCCGCGATCAGCGGTTCGATCTGCTTGAGCAGCTCGGCGGCCTTCTTGACCGACGCGGCCGAGTCTTCCTTGAAGTAGGCGCCGAGCGAAGGATCGCTGCTCTTGGCGATCGCGGCGGTACGACGGATCGATGCGAAGTTGAGGGAGTACCAGTCGGTGATCAGGCGTTCCTTTGCCAGCGGCACGGCCATCATCGCCTTGGTCGAATCGGCCACTTCGGTCATGCGCCAGGCGCCGACGGCGGCGATCACCACCGTCATCGCGAGGATGAGGGCAAAGCCAAGCCCAAGGCGCTTGCCGATCTTGATGTTTGCAACGAGTCCCATCGAAATTCCTTTGTACGGCTAGAAAAGTTCGGATTGTACGTTGCAGAAGTTGCCTAAAGGAATTGAAAAATGCGTTACGGAAAAATTTTTGCAACATTTTGTAGGGATTATCCGACACTCAACAGGGAGGATTGTTAAATAGAACATTGTTGCAAATGGATTGTTCTGTTAGGCTGAAAAAAGCTGACACGTCATCGTGTCTGTTTTTTTCTCACCCAAACCACGTGAAATATTCCCCATGAACCCATCCAGCATTCTCCGCAACACCCTGTTCCTGGCCGGTATCATTGGCGGCGCCGCCAGCGCGGCACAGCTGCCTGCTCCGTTTACCGAGCAGCTCAACGCCAACTATCCGGCGATCGAGAACCTGTACCAGGACCTGCACCGCAATCCGGAACTCGGGTTCGACGAGCACAAGACCTCCGCCAAGCTGGCCGAACTCGCCAAGAAGCTGGGCTTCGAAGTCACCACCGGCGTCGGCGGCACCGGCGTGGTCGCGATCCTGAAGAACGGCCCCGGCCCGACCGTAATGCTGCGCACCGAGATGGACGCGCTGCCGGTCCAGGAAAAGACCGGCCTGGCGTTCGCCAGCAAGGCAAGCGGCAAGAACGCCGCCGGCGAACCCACGCCGGTGATGCACGCCTGCGGCCACGACCTGCACATGTCGGCCTGGTACGGCACCGCCAAGCTGATGGCCGAAAACCGCAAGGCCTGGAGCGGCACCCTGATGCTGGTCGGCCAGCCGTCGGAAGAAACCGTGCACGGCGCCGAAGCGATGCTGAAGGATGGCTTGTTCAAGCGTTTCCCGAAGCCTGACTACGCACTGTCCTTCCACGACGACGCCACCATGCCGTCGGGCACCATCATGTACCACGCCGGCGCGTTCCGCGCGTCGTCCGACGTCGTCAACATCACCGTCTTCGGCCAGGGCGGCCACGGCGCAGTGCCGCACGAAGCGCGCGACCCGATCGTGATCGCCTCGCGCATCGTGCTGGCCCTGCAGACCCTGGTCGCACGCGAGAACAACCCGATCGACCCGCTGGTCATCACCGTCGGCAGCATCCACGGCGGCACCGTGGCCAACATCATCCCGGACCAGGTCAAGCTGTCGCTGTCGGTGCGTACCTTCAAGCCGGAAGTGCGCAAGCGCGTGCTGGCCAGCATCGCACGCGAAGCCAAGGGCGAGGCGATGGCCGCCGGTGCACCGAAGGAGCCGCTGGTCGAGGTCCAGACCGGCACCGATTCGGTCTACAACGATCCTGAGCTGGTCCAGCGCATGGCCAAGGTCGTCGAGGGCGCAGTGGGTCCCGAGTTCGTGAAGGAAATGCCGGCCAAGATGACGTCGGAAGACTTCTCGCAGTATGGCCTGCAGCCGGGCGTGAAAGCAGTCCTGCTGCACGTCGGCGCAGTCGACGCGGGCCGCCTGGCCGCCGCCAAGAAAGCCGGCCAGCCGCTGCCGGGCACCCACTCGCCGCAATGGGCGCCGGACTTCAAGCCGACGGTGACCAACACCATCAAGGCCGAGACCGCGATCCTGCTGGATCTGATGGCGCCGAAGAAGTAATAGAGCACGTCGTTCCCGCGCAGGCGGGAACCCGAGCTAGTAGATACGTCGTCCCCGCGGAGGCGGGGATCCAAGTTCCGTTTGCGTTATCGTAACGCCGGCAAAACGTGGGTCCCCGCCTGCGCGGGGACGACGTTCTGGGGGCGCGGGCTACGTTTTACCATCAAGCCGGCTGCGTCCCGAAATAGTCATGCACCGCGCCGACCCATTCGAGGTCGGCCATGTCCGGCCAGTGGTCGGTATCGAATCCCGGCGCGTTCTCGATGCGCTCTTTCGGGATGTCCATCGTGAAGCGCTTGTGTTCGGGGTCCAGGGTGAGCGCCTGCCAGGGCACGGCGAACAGTTTTTCGCCGAGCCCGAGGAAGCGGCTGGAGGACATCACGGCATAGGCGATGGCGCCGCTGCGCATGTCCACCATGAATTCCTTGATCACTCCCAGGTGGTCGTTCTGCAGGTTATGGACATGGTCGCCGATCAGGGTGTTCGCGCCCATCAGTTCCGGGCCCGGTCCCTTGCCGTGCTTGTTCTTGTACATGCCGTAGTCGTCTCGTTCCTCGTAGGACATTTGCTCCTCCTGTAATCGGAAGCGCAAGCATAACCCGAGTCCGGCGAAATACCATTCGCAGCCGCACGATGAAGGGGAAGAGAAGGGGATGCCGCCGGCGGACGCCGGCGGCTGGGGACGCGAACTTAGTAGCGTTGCGGGGCGGCGAGCGCCTTGCCGGCGCGTGCGGCCGGGCGCGAAGCCGCCGGGGCGGCCTTGGCGGCAACATTGAACAGGCCGACCACCTGGGCCAGCTTGCTGGCCTGGTCCTGCAGCGAGCCGGCGGCGGCGGCCGATTCCTCGACCAGGGCCGCGTTGTGCTGGGTCGAGGAATCCATGTCGGCGATGGCCTGGTTGACCTGCTCGATGCCGGCGCGCTGTTCGGCGCTGGCGCTGGTGATCTCGGCCATGATGTCGGTGACCTTGCGGATGCTGTCGACCACCTGTTCCATGGTGGCGCCGGCCTCGTCGACCAGCCTGCTGCCGCTGTCGACCTTGTCGACCGAATCCACGATCAGGGCCTTGATCTCCTTGGCCGCGGCGGCCGAACGCTGGGCCAGCGTGCGCACTTCCGACGCCACCACCGCGAAGCCGCGGCCCTGCTCGCCGGCACGTGCCGCTTCCACGGCGGCATTCAGCGCCAGGATGTTGGTCTGGAAGGCGATGCCGTCGATCACGCCGATGATGTCGGCGATCTTGCGCGAGGCTTCGTTGATCGCGCCCATCGTGGTGACCACTTCGCTGACCACGGCGCCGCCCTGGGTGGCGACTTCCGACGCGGTGATCGCCAGCTGGTTGGCCTGGCGCGCGTTGTCGGCGTTCTGGCGCACGGTGCCGGTCAGCTGCTCCACGGCGGCCGCGGTCTCTTCGAGCGAACCGGCCTGCTGCTCGGTGCGCGAGGAGAGGTCGAGGTTGCCGGCCGAGATCTCGGACGAGGCGGTGGCGATGGTGTCGGTGCCGGTGCGCACCTGGGTGACGATCGCCAGCAGGCTGTCGTTCATGTGGCGCAGCGCGCGCAGCAGGGCGCCGGTTTCGTCCTTGGCATCCGATTCGATGCGCTGGGTCAGGTCGCCGGCGGCCACCTGCTCGGCCACGCCGACCGCCTGGCGGATCGGACGCACGATGCCGGAGGTCAGCGCCCACGAGCAGAGCGCGCCGATCAGGACCGCGGCCACGGTCAGCAGCGCGATCATGCGTACGCTGCTCTGGTTGTTGGCGGCGATGTCCGCCGCGACGGAATCGATGTGCTGTTGCTGCATCTTGACCAGGTCGGCCAGCGCGCCTTCGTAGGCGTCCGCGGCCGGCATGTACTCCTGGTTCAGGGCGCGGTCCGCGCCCTCGGTATCGCCCGAAGCGCGCAGCTTGATCGCCTTTTCCTTGCCTGCCGTGTAGGCCTTGCGCAGCGCGGAGATGTGATCGAACAGCGCACGTTCCTTGGCGTCGTCGATCAGAGGTTCGATCTTCTTGATCACCTCGCTCGTATGGCTGGCGGTCTTGATGCCGTCGGCCTTGAAGAACTCGACCAGGCTCGGGTCGCTGCTCTTGGCGATCGCGGCGGTGCGGCGTACGGCGGCGAAGGTCTGGGTATGCCATTCGGCCAGCAGGCGCTCCTTGACGAGCGGCGCCGCCATCATGGTGCTGGTGGCGTTGGCGATCGCGTCCAGGCGCCAGATGGCAGCCCCAGCGATCAGGACGGTTAACGCGAGCACCAGCGAGAAGCCGGCACCCAGGCGTTTTCCGATATTAATGTTGGCAATCCAGCCCATCCGTGAATCCTCCAGCTGCATAAGTTAAATGTCGAGCCGAAGATTCTATAATGCCCTCAGGTAACTACTTTCGAAGGATTGAAAGATTTGATGCTTGAATGCAACAGATTAAGTGAAAGTCCTTATTGGTGCGCACGCTCCAGGCGGCGGATCCGTTCGGCAGTCGATGGGTGGGTCGACAGGTAGCCCATCGACTTGCTCAGCCAGCGCGGCCCCTCCGAGTCCTTGGGTACCGTATCTTCCAGCGCCTCCAGGGCATAAGCCATCTCGGCGGCTTCCAGTCCGTTCCGGTCCAGGATCCACACCCCGTAATCGTCCGCTTCCAGTTCCATGGCGCGCGTGTATTCCATTTGCGACAACACGGCCGGCAGGCCGGCGGCCACGGCGCTGAAGTCGCCGAACAGGGCGGCCGAAAATGCCGCGGTCAGCGAGGAGCGCGCCATCGTGCGCGCGGCGTGGCGCTTCTGCACATGGCCGACTTCGTGGCCGAGGACGGCGATCAGGCTGGCCTTGCCTGCATCGTCGAGTTCGTTGTTCTTGTTCATGAAGAGCCGCACCAGGCCATCGGTAACGACGATGGTCCCGTCCGGCAGCGCCAGCGCGTTGGCGCCGAGCCGGGGAGAGGCGCGCACCAGCAGCCGCAGCGGCATGCGCGGTCGCGGCGGTGTCACCAGCGGCAGCAGCGCTTCGACGTCCGCGATCCGTTCATCGCTCAGGCGCGAGGGCGCGATGATCTCCTGCTTTTCGAGACTTGCCAGGGCCGCGCGGCCGAGGCTGACGTCGGCCGTGAGCGGCAGCCTGTCCGCGACATGGCTTGCCGCCGCGGGTACGCCGCGGAAGTACAGCAGCGCCAGCAGGGCGGCCAGCAGCGGCAGGGCCAGCAGCGCCGCCGGCCAGCGCGCCTGCCAGCGCACCACGGCGCTCTTGCGGTAGCCGAGGGCGTCGAGCAACTCCTGGCGGCCGTCGCCGCCCACCTCGCAGCTGGCGCCGTCGTCGAAGCGCAGTACCGCGGGCGCGGCGGCGAAGGGTTCGGACAGCGCGACCGTCCCGAGCGGATAGCTGCGCTGCAGGTCGGTACCGCTGACCAGCAGCATGCCGGCATCCACCGCCAGCTGGACCGGGTGCAGGCGCGCGTTGCGCCCATCGAAGTAGTGTGCGCTCATCATGTCGCTTACCAGGAAAGGTCGAAGCCAAGGAACTCGGCGCTGCCGTCGCCGGCCGCCGTTACGCTGCGCTGGTGCGCCACGCCGGTTGCCGACTCGAAACCTTCCGCCGCCTCGACCCGTGCGTGGTCCAGCCGGTAGCGCCAGGAGCGCACCGCCGCGAAGGGGCGGAACAGGCCGAGTGTCAATATGGTGAGCACGACGTTGACTGCCTGCAGGCGCAGCCAGGTGCGCAGCCGCATCGCCGACGCGATCCGCACGCCGGGAAAGCCGGTGTCCGACCAGGCCATATTGTTCATCCGCACCGTGATGAAGAGGCCGCAGACCAGGAAGACCAGGTAGAGCAGCATGGTGCCGGCAATGACCACCACCCCGGAAGCGATGTCGCTGGAATCGGCCTTGCGCTGCGAAAAACCGACATACATGGCGATGCCGTACGCCACGATCGCGACAAAGCCGGCAAGGACGGCCGCCAGATACGGGGCCGCCAGGTCGGCGCTCGTCAGCTCGAAGCTGGCGCGCTGGTCACCGTACCTCAGGTTGGCGTGCTGGTAGCGCTTCATGGCGCCGTGCATCAGCGGCCAGCACAGGTAGAGCAGGGCGGCGAGTCCGAGCATCGGCGTTTTTTCCGCCAGGGCCGCCAGTGCGCCGGGCAGGATGAACATGAGCATGGGCAGCAGGTAGACGCGGTAGGCGCCCGTGATGCTGCCGGCGAAGCCGAAGGGCAGGCCGCGGTACCAGGTGTTCGCCAGCCGGAAGCGCAGCGCGGTGCGGATCAGGAAGGGCATGGCGGCCACCAGCAGGGCGACCGTGATGACTCCGGCCCTGGCCGAGAAGCCGAAGGCATACTGGTAGGCCGCCACCAGCAGCACCGCCAGGATGCGGCCGCGCAGGATGGCTTTCGGATCGCCGCGGAAGTCGAAGCTCGCGCCGGCCAGGTGGGTGTTCCGGTAAAAATACTGGAGCCGGCGGGTCTTGGCCCAGGCCGAGTAGATGCCCAGCGTGGCCACCGTCAGCAGCAGGTTGACGATCCAGATGCGGAAATATTCGGCGCCGCTGCCGCTGAAGCTGAAGGCCAGGGACTCTTCCTGTGGCTGCGCAGGCGCAGGGTCAGCCCCAGGCGCAAGGGCAGGCGCGGCGGCGGGATCGTCCGGCGGCGGGGCGGTGTCGGGGACGCAATCATGCTCGATCATGGGTGGGCTCGATGTTGACATGAAGGAAAGGTGCAAGTGTAGGCACAGCTTTCGCGTATTGGCAATTTTTGCAAGACCTGTTGATGCCGGTTGAGTCGAATATGCGACGCCTTGGCGGCAAAGCGACGTTTTGGGCGTGTGTTGCCAAGTTGTATTGAAGAAGTATTTGCAGGTTTAAGGTATAATTTCTATTTCCCGCGCGTGCCGTTCGGCACCTTCTGCACAATGACCAAATTCGTATTCGTCACTGGCGGCGTCGTGTCTTCCCTGGGTAAAGGGATCGCGGCCGCTTCCCTCGCCGCGATCCTCGAATCGCGCGGTCTCAAAGTCACGATGCTCAAGCTGGACCCGTATATCAACGTGGACCCGGGCACGATGAGCCCCACCCAGCACGGTGAAGTCTTCGTCACCGACGACGGCGCCGAGACCGACCTCGACCTCGGCCACTACGAGCGCTTCATCAGCACCCGGATGAAGAAGGTGAACAACTTCACCACCGGCCAGATCTATGAATCGGTGATCCGCAAGGAACGCCGTGGCGAGTACCTCGGCAAGACCGTGCAGGTGATCCCGCACATCACCAACGAGATCCAGGACTACATCCGCCGCGGCGCCGAAGGCGTGGACGTGGCGCTGGTCGAGATCGGCGGCACCGTCGGCGACATCGAGTCGCTCCCTTTCCTGGAAGCCGCGCGCCAGCTGTCGCTGCGCCTCGGCCGCAAGTCGACCGCCTTCGTGCACCTGACCCTGGTGCCCTACATCTCGTCGGCCGGCGAACTGAAGACCAAGCCGACCCAGCACTCGGTGCAGAAGCTGCGCGAGATCGGCATTTCGCCGAATGCGCTGCTGTGCCGCGCGGACCGCCGCATCCCGGACGACGAGCGCGCCAAGATCTCGCTGTTCGCCAACGTCGAAGAGCAGGCCGTGATCTCCGTGTGGGACGTGGACACCATCTACAAGGTGCCGCAGGTGCTGCGCGACCAGGGCCTGGACGACATCATCCTCGAAGCGCTGGACATCGACGCGCCGCCGGCCGACCTGTCGATGTGGACCAAGCTGATCCACACGCTGGAGAACCCGAAGCGCGAAGTGACCATCGGCATGGTCGGCAAGTACGTCGACCTGATCGAGTCCTATAAATCGCTGACCGAGGCGCTGCGCCACGCCGGCATCCACACCGAGAGCAAGGTCAACATCGAGTACATCGACTCGGAAGAGATCGAGAGCACCGGCTGCGGCCACCTGGCCAAGTACGACGCCATCCTGGTGCCGGGCGGCTTCGGCAAGCGCGGCGTGGAAGGCAAGATCATGGCCGCCCGCTATGCCCGCGAAAACAAGATCCCTTACCTCGGCATCTGCCTGGGCATGCAGGTCGCGCTGATCGAATACGCGCGCCACATGGCCGGCCTGCCGAACGCCAACTCGACCGAGTTCGATCCGGAGACCGACCAGCCGGTCGTCGCCCTGATTACCGAGTGGCAGAACCATGACGGCAAGGTCGAGCAGCGCGACGTGAATTCCGACCTGGGCGGCACCATGCGCCTGGGCGCCCAGACCTGCGCGGTGAACCCGGGCACGCTGGCCGCCGAAATCTACGGCAACGTCGTGACCGAGCGTCACCGCCATCGCTACGAAGGCAACAACTACTACCTGCCGAAGATCGAAGCGGCCGGCCTGGTCGTTGCGGCCCGTACCCCGAACGAAGACCTGCTCGAGATCATGGAGCTGCCGCGCAGCGTGCACCCGTGGTACATCGGCGTGCAGTTCCACCCGGAGTTCAAGTCGACTCCGCGTAACGGCCACCCGCTGTTCACCTCGTTCATCAAGGCGGCCCTGGACCACCAGGCCGCTAACGCCAACCCGCAGGCCGCGAACAATGCAGCGGCACTGCAAGGAGATGCAGCATGAAGCTTTGCGGATTCGAAGTCGGCCTCGACCAGCCTATTTTCCTGATCGCCGGCACCTGCGTGATCGAATCGCGCCAGATGGCGATGGATGTCGCCGGCCAGCTCAAGGAAATCACCTCGGCGCTCGGCATCCCGTACATCTATAAATCGTCGTTCGACAAGGCCAACCGCTCGTCCGGCAAGTCGTTCCGCGGTCCGGGCATGGAAAAGGGCCTGGAGATCCTGGCCGACGTGCGCAAGGAAATCGGCGTGCCGGTCCTGACCGACGTCCACACCGAGGAAGAGATCCCGATGGTGGCGAGCATGGTCGACGTGCTGCAGACCCCGGCCTTCCTGTGCCGCCAGACCGACTTCATCAACGCGGTCGCGCGTTCGGGCAAGCCGGTCAACATCAAGAAGGGCCAGTTCCTGGCGCCGGGCGACATGAAGAACGTGATCGACAAGGCGCGCGCAGCCGCTGCGGAAGCCGGCCTGCCGGACCAGTTCATGGCCTGCGAACGCGGCGTCTCGTTCGGCTACAACAACCTGGTGTCGGACATGCGTTCGCTCGCCATCATGCGCGAATCGAACTGCCCGGTGGTGTTCGACGCGACCCACTCGGTGCAGCTGCCGGGCGGCCAGGGCACCTCGTCCGGCGGCCAGCGCGAACACGTCCCGGTGCTGGCGCGCGCCGCAGTGGCGGCGGGCGTGTCGGGCCTGTTCATGGAGACCCACCCGAACCCGGCCTGCGCGCTGTCGGACGGCCCGAACGCGGTGCCGCTGGGCCGCATGAAGGAACTGCTGACGACGCTGGTCGAGATCGACCGCATCGTCAAGAAGGCTGGGTTCATCGAGTCCAACTTCGAATAAATAGCTCGTCGTTCCCGCGCAGGCGGGAACCCAAGTTTCGGTGGTCCGCCGCGAACTTGGATCCCCGCCTGCGCGGGGACGACGTTGGTACGCTTTGCGGCTAGGCGTACTTGACCGATTTCTTACTTTCTGGAGATAAAAGAACCATGAGTGCTATCGTTGATATCATCGGCCGCGAAATCATCGACTCGCGCGGCAATCCGACCGTCGAGTGCGACGTGCTGCTGGAATCGGGCGTGATGGGCCGCGCCGCCGTGCCGTCGGGCGCATCGACCGGTTCGCGCGAAGCGATCGAACTGCGTGACGGCGATCCGAAGCGTTACTTCGGCAAGGGCGTCCTGCAGGCCTGCGAGAACATCAACACCGAAATCAGCGAAGCCATCATGGGCCTGGACGCCAACGAACAGGCATTCCTGGACCGCACCCTGATCGACCTGGACGGCACCGAGAACAAGAGCCGCCTGGGCGCGAACGCGATGCTGGCCGTCTCCATGGCCGTGGCCAAGGCAGCCGCCGAGGAAGCCGGCCTGCCGCTGTACCGCTACTTCGGCGGTTCGGGCGCGATGCAGATGCCGGTGCCGATGATGAACGTCATCAACGGCGGCGCCCACGCGGACAACAACCTGGACATCCAGGAATTCATGATCATCCCGGTCGGCGCTCCGTCGTTCAAGGAAGCGCTGCGCTATGGCGCCGAGGTGTTCCACACCCTGAAGAAGATCCTGCACTCGAAGGGCCTGAACACGGCCGTCGGCGACGAAGGCGGTTTCGCCCCGTCGGTCGCCAACCATGAAGAAGCCATCAAGCTGATCATGCAGGCGATCGAGCAGGCCGGCTACGAAGCGGGCACCCAGATCGCGATCGGCCTGGACTGCGCCGCCAGCGAGTTCTACAAGGACGGCAAGTACGTGCTGGAAGGCGAAGGCGGCCTGCAGCTGTCGGCCACCGACTTCACCAACATGCTGGCCACCTGGTGCGACAAGTACCCGATCATCTCGATCGAAGACGCGATGGCCGAAGGCGACTGGGACGGCTGGAAGATCCTGACCGACCGCCTGGGCAAGCAGGTGCAGCTGGTGGGCGACGACCTGTACGTCACCAACACCAAGATCCTGAAAGAGGGCATCCAGAAGGGCATCGCCAACTCGATCCTCATCAAGATCAACCAGATCGGCACCCTGACCGAGACCTTCGCCGCCATCGAAATGGCCAAGCGCGCCGGCTACACCGCCGTGATCTCGCACCGTTCGGGCGAGACCGAAGACTCGACCATCGCCGACATCGCGGTTGGCCTGAACGCCCTGCAGATCAAGACCGGCTCGATGTCGCGTTCGGACCGCATGGCGAAGTACAACCAGCTGCTGCGCATCGAGGAAGACCTGGGCGACATCGCCACCTACCCGGGCCGCGACGCGTTCTATAACCTGAAGTAATCACGTAACAAGCCGGCCGGGTCTTCCGGCCGGTGCCCTGTCCAGTCCATGCGCCTCATCACCCTTGCCCTTGCCGCTTTGCTGCTGCTGATCCAGTACCCGCTGTGGCTGGGGAAGGGGGGCTGGCTGGCCGTCGCCGACCTCGAGAACCAGCTTGCCGGCAGCCGCGCCCGCACCGAGCAGCTGAAGGCGCGCAACGCCAAGCTCGAATCCGAAGTCCGCGACCTGAAGGACGGCACCGAAGCCGTCGAGGAACGCGCCCGCTACGAACTCGGCATGATCAAGCAGAACGAGATCTTCGTGCAGGTGCTGCGCAAGGACGAAAAGCCGGCGGTCATGATGACCCCGCCGCCTCCGCCGCGCGAACCGAAGGGCGCCAAGGACGCCAGGTCCCGGAAGCCGTCCGAGGACTGACTGTTTTCATGAACACGCTGAATACGCTGGAGGCCGTCGCGGCCTACCTGGCCGCCGCCTTCGAGAGCGGCGATGCCGACGCCATGGCAGCGGCGCTGGCGGAAGTGGCCGACTCGGACGGCTTGCCCGCGCTGGCCGCCGCCGCCAACCTGCCGCGCGCCGAGCTTGCGGATGCGATGCGGGCGGGTGAGATGAGCCTCGATACCACGCTGGCGATCATGAAGGTCATCGACCTTCATATGCCTTGAGACGTCGTCCCCGCGCAGGCGGGGACGACGGTGGTTGGCAAACGCCTCAGCCCACGCACCCCACCAGCGGCGGCAAATAACCCGGCTCCAGCAGCCCGGGCACCGGTTCCCCTTCCAGCACCACGATCTCGCCGATGCTCTGCGCGCGCGACACGATGCGGTCGCCGTTCGCGACGTGGCTGCCGACCAGGGCGATCGGGCGGTTCGCGAAGGTGGACGCATGGCCTGCACCCGAGGTGATCACGCTTTCGCTGCCGTCGGGGTAACGCACTCGGTCGCCGACGCAGGCGATCCGGTAATCGTCGGTAAGCTGCTCGTTCGATGCCAGCACGACCTGGCCGCCGCGGCTGGTGCGCGAGCCGATGGTCGCGATCGGGTAACGGGCAACTACCTTGCGCGGCGGCGCGGCGCCGTCACGAAGGGCAAGCGGGGCAATCTTTTCGTTCATTCCTGATCTCCAAACGACGGATTTGACTGACCGGAGCAATGCCGCCTTTGTGTAAAAGCGACATTGTCCCGGCACCGCGTGCACGAATTCGTACACAGGCGCCATTGGACAGCACCATTGATTAATGCCAATTGATTTTCATCAACTTGGTATGTGGCATGGTTGGGAATCGGGGAATTCCGACAGGCACTCTTCTTGCGGCCCCTATCAGTCGATCAGGGTCTTGATGAGGACCTTGCCGTCGCGCGGCGCGCTCTCCTGCCGCACCATCAGCTGGCTCGTCTTGGCGAACCAGAACTTCGCGTCCGCACCGGGCGTGCCGTAGTCGGTCGTCACGACCCAGCAGTCGACCGGGCCGCCGGGGCCGGCGATGGTCTCGGAGCCGGCCACCTTGAAGAGGTAGCGCTTCGGCGCCGGGCCGCCCGGGTGGTAGAAGTTGATGCTGGCCTCATAGCCTTCGGCCAGCGGCAGCGCCTGCAGGAATTCGATATCGGTCTCGAAGTTGAAGGTCGGCTCGCCGGACGGCACCGACAGCGCCTTCTGCGTGTTCTCGGCCAGGTCCTGCATGCCGCTCACGCGGTCAGGGGCGAACACGAAGCCCTCGACCAGCTTCTTGCCGTCCTTCTCGGTAATGCGCACATGGCTCAGCGGGCGGAAGGTGGCGCTGTCGAACCAGGAATCGAGGCGCTTGAGCGAGGGTGTCGCCGACGCCGAGGTCATCGCGCCATCCCAGCGCTGCACGATATGCAGCGCCCGCTTTCCGTCGCGCTCCTCGAAGCGCACTTCACGGGTCCAGATGTCGAGCGGGGCGTTGGCGCCATCCGGCGTCCTGATGTAGCGCAGGTAGTGATGGGTGCCCGGCTTGAGCAGGCTGAAGCGTGGAAGCGGGGCGCCGACGTCGATGCCGTGGACGGCGGCGTGGGCAGAGAGGCTCAGCCCGGCGAGCAGAGCGGAGAGAACGAGGTGGCGAAGGGTCGGCATGGCAGCTCCATGAAAAAGGACTGCTGCCAAGTATGCTAATTGTGCATGTGTCAACGCAACAACAAACGGATATGCATGCGTAGGGTGGGCACTCCGTGCCCACGCGTGACGTTTGCGTTGCGCCGGCGTTCGCGTGGGCCCGGGGAGCCCACCCTACGAGAGGGTGGCCAGCAGTGCCCGGGTTTCCTCGGGAATCGGCACCGGCCGGTTGCTCTCGCGGTCGACGTAGACGTGGACGAAATGGCCGGCCGCGGCCGGCATCTCGTCGTCGTTGCGGTACAGGCCGATCTCGTAGCGCACGCTGGAGTTGCCGAGCTTGGCCACGCGCACGCCCACGTGCACGGTGTCCGGGAAGGCGATCGAGCGGAAGTAGGAGCACCCGGTCTCGACCACGAAGCCGACCGTCTTGCCACCGTGGATGTCGAGCACGCCCCGTTCGATCAGGAAGCGGTTCACCGCCGTATCGAAGTAGCTGTAGTAATGGACGTTGTTGACGTGGCCGTAGACGTCGTTGTCCATCCAGCGGGTCGCGATCTCGCAGAAGTGCGGGAAGGCGGAGCGGGGCGTGTCGCGCATGTGGTCCTGGTTAATGCTTGACGTCGGACGCCGGCGCAATCGCGTCGGCGGTGATGTCGGCCGCGAACAGCTGGGCGCAGTCGACCGCGTCGAACTCGTAGTGCTTGCCGCAGAAGTCGCAGTTGATCGCCAGCTGGCCGAGATCGTGCAGCGCCGAATCGACCTCTTCCTTGCCCAGCATCTTCAGCATGTTGCCGACCTTCTCGCGCGAGCAGCTGCAGTGGAATTCCGGATGCAGCGGATCGAACACGCGGATCGTCTCTTCCCAGAACAGGCGTTTCAGCAGCGTCTCCACGTCGACGGCGAGCAGCTCTTCCTGCTTCAGGGTGCCGCCCAGCGCCAGTGCGCGGTTCCAGGTCTCGATGTCTTCTTCCTCGGTAGCCTGGGCGACCTGGCCTTCGACGGCGCTGTTGCGCGGCAGCTTCTGCAGCAGCAGGCCGCGCGCGACGTTGTCGTCGGCCGCCAGCCACAGCTTGGTGTCCATCTGTTCCGAGCGCAGCATGTAGTTCTCGATCACGGTGGCGATATCCTCGCCGTGCAGCGGCACCACGCCCTGGTAGGGCTGCTGGCCCGGCACCTTGTCCTTCGGGTCGAGGGTGATCACGAAGCGGCCCTGGCCGCCCACGTTCAGCAGCTCGGCCACCGACGCTTCGTCCGGCACCACGGCGCCCGGGCTCAGCTTGGCGGTGGCGCGCAGGTGCAGCTCGGCGTCGCACTCGACCACCAGCAGCTTGACCGGGCCGTCGCCGAAGATCTGCATCACGATCGAGCCATTGAACTTCAGGTTGGCTGACAGCAGCGCGGCCGCGGCAACCATCTCGCCCAGCAAGCCTTTCACTGCTTTCGGGTAGGCGTGGCGCGACTGGATCTCGCGCCACGCGTTGGAAATCTCGACCAGCTCGCCGCGCACGGCGGCGTTGTCGAAGATGAATTTTTGCAGGATGTCCTTGCTGGTATCAGTCGTCATTCTTTATCCGATTTTTTTGAGCTCCGCCTTGAAGCGCTGGCCGCGCTCGACATAGCTGGCGGCGCTGCCTTGCAGGCGGAGCAGGTCTTCTTCCGTAAGGGTACGCACTACCTTGGCCGGGGATCCGAGGATCAGCGAGTGGTCCGGGAATTCCTTCCCCTCGGTCACCAGGGCGCCGGCGCCGACCAGGCAACCCCTGCCGATCTTCGCGCCGTTCAGCACCACCGCCTGGATGCCGATCAGCGAACCGTCGCCGACGGTGCAGCCGTGCAGCATGGCCTGGTGGCCGATGGTGACGTTCTTGCCGATCACCATCGGGTAGCCCATGTCGGTGTGCATCACCGTGCCTTCCTGCACATTGCTGTTCTCGCCGATCGTGATGCGCTCGTTGTCGCCGCGGATCGTCGCGCCGTCCCACACGGAGGCATTCGCCTCCAGCGTGACCTTGCCGATCAGGTTGGCGGACTCGGCCACATAAGCCGACGCGTCGATCTCGGGTGCATGCTCGCCCAACTGGTAAATTGCCATGGATATGCTCGCGAAAGGGTTGTGAGGGAAAATTGCAATAAGCGCTATTTTACGCCCTCGCGCGCGCCGTCGTCCGGCAAGTGGCTGAGATGGGGACGCCCAGCGCAATATCAAGCATTGGGCTTATAATGCGAACGGTCGTTCTATTTATCCTTACTTCGATAAGCCATGACTCCATCCCGTTCCGAATTCCTCACCATCCGCGGCCTGCGCACCCACATCCGGCACTGGGGACGCGAAGGCGCTCCCAAGCTCTTCATGGCGCACGGCTGGATGGACATGTCGGCCTCGTTCCAGTTCGTGGTCGACGCGCTGCAGGGAGACTGGCATGTGATCGCGCACGACTGGCGCGGCTTCGGCCTGAGCGAACGGCCGGGCACCGATACCTACTGGTTCCCCGATTACTTCGCCGACCTCGACGCCATCCTCGACCATTACGCGCCGGGCGAGGCCGTCAACCTGCTGGGCCACAGCATGGGCGGCAACATCGTCAGCGTGTACGCCGGCATCCGCCCGGAGCGCGTTGCCCGCCTGATCAACCTGGAAGGCTTCGGCCTGGCGGCAACCCGCCCCGAGCAGGCGCCCGGGCGCTACGCCGGCTGGCTGGACGAGCTGAAATCGCCGCCGACGATGCGCCCCTACGCCAGCCTGGGCGAGGTGGCGGCGCGCCTGCAGAAGACCAACCCGCGCCTGCCGGCCGCGCGCGCCGCCTTCCTGGCGCCGCACTGGGCCGCGCAGAACGAGAATGGCGAATGGGAAATCCTGGGCGACCCGGCGCACAAGATGCGCGGCCCGCTGCTGTACCACGTCGACGAGGTGCTGGCCTGCTGGCGCCGGGTCACCGCGCCCGTGCTGTGGGTCGAGGCCGAGCACACCAATATGTGGCTGTGGATGGGGCCGAAGGAGCAGGCGCGCAGCGAAGTCGAGCGCCGCATGGGCCACCTGGCCAGGGTGACGCCGCGCATGATGCCGGACGCCGGCCACATGCTGCACCATGACCAGCCGGAGTTGCTGGCGAAAATGATCGAGGAATTCCTGGCCGCGTGACGTTTTGCGTGGGCACGTGGCGCCACCCTACGGTATGCGCAGATACAGGGTGGACGCCCCGTGCCCACGCGGACGCATGTCGTCGTGATCGGTCCGATGCGGGTTACAATGGTGGCATGCTGAAAGTCGACCTCCACTGCCATTCCAACGTCTCCGACGGCGTGCTCGCGCCGGCCGCCGTGGCGGCCTATGCCCGCAAAGGCGGGGTCGATGCCTGGGCGTTGACCGACCACGACGAGGTCGGCGGCATCAAGGCGGCGCGCAAGGCGGCGGGCGAGCTGGGAATGCGCTTCGTGCCGGGCGTCGAGATTTCCGTGACCTGGGGCGGCGAGACCGTCCACGTGGTCGGCCTGCAGGTCGACGAGGACGAGCCGGCCCTGGTGCAGGGGCTGGAGGCGACCCGCCAGGGGCGCGATGCGCGCGGGCGCGAGATCGCGGCCCAGCTCGAGCGGGCCGGCATCCCCGGCGCCTACGAAGGCGCGCTCAAGTATGTCGGCAACCCGGACCTGCTGTCGCGCACCCACTTCGCGCGCTACCTGGTCGAGGCCGGCGCCTGCGGCAGCACCTCCGAGGTGTTCCGCAAATACCTGACCGAAGGCAAGCCCGGCTATGTGCCGCACCGCTGGGCCAGCCTGGCCGATGCGGTCGGCTGGATCCGCAAGGCCGGCGGCGTCCCCGTGATCGCCCACCCGGGCCGCTACCGCTTCACGCCGCTGGCCGAAGGGGCGCTGTTCGACGAATTCAAGCAACTGGGCGGCAACGCCATCGAAGTGGTCACCGGCAGCCACACGCCGGACCAGTACGAAACCTATGCCGGGCTGGCGCGCCGCTACGGCTTCCTGGCCTCGCGCGGCACCGACTTCCACGCGCCGGGCGAGGCGAGGGTGGAGTTCGACAAGCTGGCGCCGCTGCCGGCCGGGCTGACGCCGGTATGGCACGACTGGTTCTGATCCGGAGGGTCCAAGCCATGAAACGCATCGTCCTGTTCCTCGCCACCAACCTCGCGGTCGTGCTGGTGCTGTCGATCGTGCTCAACGTGCTGGGCGTCGGCCGCGCGGTGAGCGCAAACGGCCTCAACCTGGGGTCGCTGCTGGTGTTCTCGCTGGTCGTGGGTTTCACCGGCTCGATCATTTCTCTCCTGCTGAGCAAGCCGATGGCCAAGTGGACCACCGGCGCGCGCGTGATCGAACAGCCGGCCAACGGCAGCGAAGTGTGGCTGCTGAACACGGTGCGCACCCTGGCCGAGCGCGCCGGCATCGCGATGCCGGAAGTGGCGGTGTACGACGGCGAGCCGAACGCCTTCGCCACCGGCGCCTTCAAGAACTCCGCGCTGGTGGCGGTGTCCACCGGCCTGCTGGCCAGCATGAACCATGAAGAGATCGAGGCGGTGCTGGGCCACGAAGTCTCGCACGTCGCGAATGGCGACATGGTTACGCTGACCCTGATCCAGGGCGTGGTCAACACCTTCGTCGTGTTTTTGGCGCGCGTGGTCGGCTTCTTCGTCGACAGCATGCTGCGCCGTGGCGAGGTCGACCGCGGCCCCGGCATCGGCTATGCCGTCACCGTGTTCGTCTGCCAGATCGTGTTCGGCCTGGTCGCCTCGATCATCGTGGCCTGGTTCTCGCGCCAGCGCGAGTTCCGCGCGGACGCCGGCTCGGCGCGCCTGCTGAACAACCCGCTGCCGATGCAGCACGCGCTGATGCGCCTGGGCGGCCTGCAGTCGGGCGGCCTGCCGCAGTCGATGGCGGCGTCCGGCATCTCCGGCGGCGGAGGCGGCTGGGGCGCCCTGTTCGCCACCCACCCGCCGATGGAAGAGCGCATCGCGGCCCTGCAAACCCTGCGCCAGCCGGGGTTTGCACGATGACCCAATACTTCGAGATCCATCACGAGAACCCGCAGCCGCGCCTGGTCCGCCAGGCGGCCCAGATCATCCAGTCGGGCGGCATCGTCGCCGCGCCGACCGACTCGGCCTACGCCCTGGTCTGCCGCCTCGACGACAAGAACGCCGTCGAGAAGCTGCGCCGGATCCGCGGCGTCGACGAGAAGCACCACCTGACCCTGCTGGTGCGCGACCTGTCCGAGATCGCCACCTATGCGCGCGTCGACAACCGCCAGTACCGCCAGCTGAAGGCGGTCACGCCCGGCCCGTACACCGTCATCCTGGACGCTACCCACGAAGTCCCGCGCCGCCTGTCGCACCCGTCGCGCAAGACGATCGGCATCCGCGTGCCCGAGAACGCGATCCTGCTGGCGCTGCTGGACGAACTGGGCGAGCCGCTGATCGGCACCACCCTGCAGCTGCCCGGCGACGAGCACATGCTGTCCGATCCGGAAGAGGTGCGCGAGCGCATCGGCAAGCAGCTCGACCTCGTGATCGACGGCGGCGCCGGCACCCTCGAGCCCACCACCATCGTCGACCTGACCGGTCCCGAACCGGTGCTGCTGCGCGAGGGCCGGGGCGACCCGGCCGTGTTCGGCTTATAATCCCTTTATGGATGAACTCATACGCAACCTCGCAGTCTATGCGCTGCCCGTTCTTTTTGCGATCACGATGCACAACGCCGCCCAGGCGTATGCCGCAAAATATTTTGGCGACCTGACCCCGTTCGCGGCCGGACGCGTCACCACCAACCCGCTGGCCCATATCGATCCCTTCGGCACCGTGATCCTGCCGGTGCTGCTGTACCTGACCACCGGCTTCGTGTTCGGCTACGCCAAGCCGCTGCCGATCGACTACAGCCGCCTGCGCAAGCCGAAGCGCGACATGGCCTTCGTTGCGCTGGCCGGCACCGCCGCCAACTTCGGCATGGCGCTGCTGTGGCTGCTGCTGGCGATCTTCCTCAAGTACTTCGACGTCAGCGAACCTTTTCCGAACATGGTTGCCCAAGCGGGTATCCGGACCAATCTGCTGCTGATGGCCTTCAACCTGCTGCCGATCCCGCCGATGGACGGCGGCCGCATCGTCTTCAGCATGTTGCCGAACAAGCTGGCCTTCCAGTACGCCCGCATCGAGCCCTACGGCTTCTTCATCCTGCTGGGCCTGATGATCCTGAAGCTGCTGGCTTACTGGGTGGTGCCGATCATGGTGGTGGGGGAGGTGCTGCTGCACCTGATCGTCTATCCGTTGAACTTCATTCTGACCTGATCCTGACCTGATTTATGTTCCCCGACCGCGTCGTTTCCGGCATGCGCCCCACCGGGCTCATGCACCTTGGCCATTACCACGGAGCCCTGAAGAACTGGATCCGCATGCAGTCCGAGCTGCCCTGCCTGTTCTTCGTGGCCGACTGGCACGCCCTGACCACGCACTACGACGACCCGACCATCATCGAAAAGAGCACCTGGGACATGGTGATCGACTGGCTGGCGGCCGGCATCGATCCGTCGCAGGCGACCATCTTTATCCAGTCGCGGGTGCCGGAGCACGCCGAGCTGCACCTGCTGCTGTCGATGGCCACGCCGCTGGGCTGGCTGGAGCGGGTGCCGACCTACAAGGACCAGATCGAGAACCTGGCCAACCGCGACCTCGCCACCTACGGCTTCCTCGGCTATCCGCTGCTGCAGGCGGCCGACGTGCTGATCTACCGCGCGACCCAGGTGCCGGTGGGCGAGGACCAGGTCCCGCACATCGAGATGATGCGGGAAATCGCGCGGCGCTTTAACCACCTGTACGGCAAGGAGCCGGGCTTCGAGCAGAAGGCGCTCGACGCCGTGAAAAAGCTGGGCAGCAAGCGCGCCAAGCTCTACACCGAGCTGCGCACCGCCTACCAGCAGGACGGCGACGATGCCGCCCTGGAGCAGGCGCAGGCCATGCTGGACGAAGCCGGCAGCCTGTCGAACATCGACCGCGAGCGCCTGTTCGGCTACCTCGAAGGCAGCCGCAAGATCATCCTGGTCGAGCCGCAGGTGAAGCTGACCGAGGCGTCGCGCCTGCCGGGCCTGGACGGCCGCAAGATGTCGAAGAGCTATGGCAACTCGATCTCGCTGCGCGAAGAGCCGGAATCCGTCACCAGGAAGATCCGCACCATGCCGACCGACCCCGCGCGCGTGCGCAGGAGCGACCCGGGCGATCCGCTGAAGTGCCCGGTGTGGCAGCTGCACGAGGTGTATTCGGACGGTGCAACGAAGGACTGGGTCATGAAGGGCTGCACCAGCGCCGGCATCGGCTGCCTGGAGTGCAAGCAGCCGGTGGTGGACGCCGTGCTGGCCGAGCAGGAACCCATGCACGAACGCGCCCAGCAGTACCTGGACGATCCGTCGCTGGTGCGCGCCATCGTCGCCGACGGTTGCGAGAAGGCGCGCCGGCTGGCCCAGGAGACCATGCGCGACGTGCGCGAGGCGATGGGTCTTTCATATACCTGATGCACAACACCGACATCGTATCCAGCTGGGTGGCGCGCTGGGCGCCGCTCATCCCCAAGGGCAATGTCCTCGACCTGGCTTGCGGCAGCGGCCGCCACGCGCGCCTGCTTGCCGGCTTCAAGCATGCCGTGACTGCCCTCGACCGCGATCCGCAGGCCCTGCTTGCTGCCGCGGGGGAGGGCATCGCCACCGTCCAGTACGACCTCGAAGCGCCGGGCGCCGCCTGGCCGTTCGCGCCGGGAAGCCTGGCCGGCATCGTCGTCACGAATTACCTGCACCGGCCCCTGTTCGGCCATATCGCTGCGGCGCTGGCGCCGGATGGGGTGCTGGTCTACGAAACCTTCGCCCGTGGGAACGAAGTCTTCGGCAAACCGTCGAATCCGGACTTCCTGCTGAATCCGGGTGAGCTGCTGGACCTGGCCAACCGCGGCGGCCTTCAGGTGGTGGCCTACGAGGATGGCGTCGTCGCCGACCCGAAACCGGCCCGTGTGCAGCGCCTGTGCGCGGTGGGGGCGGGCTTCGATCTGTCGGTGGCAAAGCTGGACATACAAGCAGGGATGTAACCGAGCTGTAACCGAGTCATTTATCTAAGTTCGAATGAACCATAACCTCGGGCTATCCAGTACAATCGAATTTTTATTTATTAACGGCACGGTCCACTGATTATGATTAAGGGCAGCATAGTAGCAATCGTCACTCCGATGTTTGAAGACGGCAGTCTGGATAAAGACAGCCTGCGCAAACTGATCGACTGGCACGTTGCGGAAGGCACGGACGGCATCGTCATCGTCGGCACGACCGGCGAATCCGCTACCGTCAGCCCGGAAGAGCACTGCGAACTGATCAAGCTGACGGTCGAGCACGTCGCTGGCCGTATTCCAGTGATCGCCGGTTCGGGCGGCAACTCGACCGCCGAAGCGATCGCACTCACCCGCCATGCCAAGGCTGTCGGTGCCGACGCCTCGCTGCAGGTGGTGCCGTACTACAACCGTCCGACCCAGGAGGGCATGTACCGCCACTTCAAGGCGATCGCGGAAGCGGTCGACCTGCCGGTGATCCTGTATAACGTGCCGGGCCGTACCGTGGCGGACATGAGCAACGAGACCGTGCTGCGCCTGGCGCCGATCGACAACATCGTCGGCATCAAGGATGCGACGGGTAACATCGGCCGCGGCGCCGAGCTGCTGCGCGAGATCGACCGTTCGTTCGCCGGCGGCAAGCCGTTCGGCGTGTATTCGGGCGACGACCCGACCGCGATGGCGCTGATGTTCATGGGCGGCGCCGGCAATATCTCGGTGACGGCCAACGTCGCGCCGCGCGCCATGCACGAGCTGTGCGAGGCGGCGATGGCGGGGCAGGTGTCCCGTGCGGTCGAGATCAACAACCGCGTGCTGTCGCTGCATGCCAAGCTGTTCGTAGAACCGAATCCGGTCCCGGTTAAATGGGCGCTGGCTGAAATGGGCAAGATGCCGGCGGGCCTGCGCTTGCCGCTGGCGCCGCTGTCCGCGCAATACCACGACACGGTCCGCGCCGCACTGCGCGAATCCGGCGTCCTTTGATAGCTTCAGACTCAGAACGACATGATGAATCGTAAGTACAAGACCCGCCAAGCGACCCGCACCGTCGCCCTGACCGCCCTGGCACTCAGCCTGGCGGCCTGCACGACCGTGTTCGAATCGGACAAGGTGGACTACCGCTCGGCCAAGAAAGCCGCGCCGCTGGACATCCCGCCGGACCTGACCCAACTGCAGAAAGATAACCGCTACGCCGTGCCGGATGGCCGCGGCGTCGCCACCGCCTCGGGCTTCCAGCAGGCGCGCGGCAACCAGGCCCTGCCGGTCGTCGCCGGCGGCACCGTGGGTCCGGTCTCGACCGACGCCGTGCGCATCGAGCGCGCCGGCGACGAGCGCTGGCTGGTGGTCAAGCAGACCCCGGAACAGCTGTGGCCGCAGCTCGAAGCCTTCTGGCCGAGCGTCGGCTTCACGGTGGAAACCGAGAACGCCCAGACCGGCATCATGGAAACCAACTGGGCCGAGAACCGCGCCAAGATTCCGCAGGACTTCATCCGCCGCACGATCGGCAAGGTGTTCGATTCGGCCTATTCCTCCGGCGAGCGCGACAAGTTCCGCACCCGCCTGGAGCGCCGTCCGGACGGCTCGACCGAGATCTACATCAGCCACCGCGGCGCCGAGGAAGTGCCGGTCGGCGCCCAGCGCGAGACCACGACCTGGGTCGGCCGCAAGAGCGATCCGGGCCTGGAGGCCGAATTCCTGGGCCGCCTGATGGCCCAGCTGACCGGCGCCACCAAGCCGGCCGACGTCAAGCAGGCTACCGCCGCCGTCGTCAACGCCACCCCGGAAGCCCAGCACGCCAAGCTGGAAAACGGCAAGGTCGTCGTCGACGAGGGCTTCGACCGCGCATGGCGCCGTGTCGGCCTGGCGCTCGACCGCGTCGGCTTCACCGTCGAAGACCGCGACCGCGTGCAGGGCATCTACTTCGTGCGCTACGTCGATCCGGACAAGGTTGGCAAGGAAGGCTTCTTCAGCAAGCTGTTCGGCAACGACGACAAGAACAAGGAAGCCCAGCGCTACCGCGTGCTGGTCTCGGCGGTCCCGAATGCGACCACCACCGACGTCAGCGTCCAGACCAACGACGGCAAGCCGGAGACCTCGGACACCGGCGCGAAGATCCTGAAGCTGCTGGCGGACGAGCTGAAGTAATTCAGCTACATCGCCAACAAAAAACCGGCCCGCGTGGCCGGTTTTTTTTATTGTTGGCTTCAGTACGTCATTCCCGCGCAGGCGGGAATCCATGCTGAGTCACTTGTCACGCGGCGTATGGATTCAAAAGCTCTAGACGTAAAAAAACCGGCCCGCAGGCCGGTTTTTTCAGGCGCAACGAAGATTACTTCGAAGCGGCCGGAGCAGCAGCAGCCGAAGCAGCGTCAGCAGCAGCCGAAGCAGCCGAAGCGGCAGCCGAAGCAGCCGAAGCGGCAGCGTCAGCAGCGGCCGGAGCAGCCGGGGTAGCAGCAGCGTCAGCAGCCGGAGCGGCCGGAGCAGCAGCCGGAGCGGTGGCTTCAGCAGCCGGAGCAGCCGGGGTCACGGTGGTTTCTTCTTTCTTCGAGCAAGCAGCCAGAGCAACGGCCAGCAGGGAGACGATCAGCAGAGATTTTTTCATGGTTTTTCCTTAATTAATTCAAAAGGTAAGTACGTCTAGTGCGATGAATAATTACCGGTAATTATCGCTCGTTAGGAATTCTCGTAGCTTTCATACTTTTGAAAAAGTGCCTACAGACAACGGAACCTTCCTAACCCGATATTATAGCCAAATTTACTGAATCGCAATAGAAAACTGCTGTCAACTTATAACGATTGCCTGTAACAACAACCTTCATATTGTTACAACGTGTAACAGTACGGCGCACGCTTCGTTCCATAGGAAAAAACGTTCTTCAGAGACCTGTCGTGGTAGCGTGCAAACCCGGCTGCGACTCTTCCCAAATAGCTGAAAAACGTTCGCTCGGCACATCAGTTTCTTGCGGTGCATCAAACGCTGCTTCGCCCCGCAGGTGATCGCTATGATAGCGCCGAACCAGGTGCAGGCCGTCCGCCACACAAATGGAATCGGTGAGCTGGCGAAGTCCGCGCCCGGTGATGCGGCACTCCATCCGGTGGCCATGGTCCCTCAGCAGGCGCAGGAAGCGCGGGTAGTGGCGCTCGATATGGCGGCTGTCGTGCATCGCCAGGCGCAGCTGGCCGCCTCCCTGCAGGAAGCGGCGCAGGACCGCGTCGACGTCCGCATCGCCCAGCGGGAACAGGGAAAAGTCCGGGTCGAACAGGTCGAGCGAGCCCCGCGCCCGCTCCAGTACCGCGCGCAGCTGGCGCTGGAACTCGGCACGGGTATCGAAACGCAGGATGGTGGGCTCGACCATATCTATCTCAGTTTAGTTCCAGCCAGCCATCCGAATACCAGGTGTAGAGCGCTTCCAGCACGTCGTCGGATGCCTGCTCGAGCATGGCGCCGTCGAGGCCGCGCTGGTTGGCCAGCACGTCGAGCACGGTCTTGTCGGCGCGGCCGACGGCGAAGGATTCGCCGTTGATGAACACGTGTTTGCCGCGGTACAGCATCAGCGTCTTGGGCGACAGGCGCAGCCCGCGCTTGGCGGCCTGTTCCATGAAACGGCCGACGGTGAGCGGCTTGGCGACCGGGGTGAAGAACACATTGTGCTTCGGCTCGGACAGGTATTCACCCAGGAAGATGGTGACGTCTTCCTCGTCCCAGCGCACCTTGTTCAGCTCTTCGGTGATGCTGGTCAGCATGTCCTTCGGGATCTCGGCCGGGTTCTTCGCCGGCTGCAGGTCCGGATCGGCATAGCGGCCGGGCAGGTCGATCGAGTCGGCCATGAACTGCAGGAAGCCTTCGCCCAGTTCCTGGAAGGAGGGCGAGCGGAAGCCGATCGAATAGGTCATGCATTCGCTCTCGGCCACGCCGTCGTGGGCGTAGTGCGGCGGCAGGTAGAGCATGTCGCCGGGCTCGAGCACGAACTCTTCTTCCGGTTCGAAGTTGGCGAGGATCTTCAGCGGCAGCCCTTCGACCAGGCTCAGGTCCTGCTGGGCGCCGATGCGCCAGCGGCGCCGGCCCTGGGCTTGCAGCAGGAACACGTCGTAGGAATCGAAGTGGGGGCCGACACCGCCGCCATCGGTGGCGTAACTGACCATCAGGTCGTCCAGGCGCGCGTCCGGCACGAAGCGGAATTCGCGCAGCAGGGCCTCGGCCTTCGGCTCATGCAGGTTGACGCCCTGCACCAGCATGGTCCACTCGCGCTCGGTGCGCGGCGGCAGTTCCTGCAGCGGGCCGTGCTGCATGTCCCAATGGTCGCCGGCCTGGGTGACCAGGCGCGATTCGACATGGTTCAGCTTGGCCAATTCGGCCAGTTTGTCGAACTTGAGCAGCGGCTTGAAATCGGGGATCGCCTGCCGGATCAGCAAAGGCTTCTTGTGCCAGTAATCGCGGAGAAACTGGGCGGGAGTGATGTTCCCGAGGAGCTGTAATTTTTTCATGCGACATTATAACCAGCCGGGGAAGGGCTTCGGCGGCGGAAAACCTCGAAAAACCGTAGCGAGCGGAAGCAGTGGTGGTCGAGAAGCGCGGCTGTACGACTAGTACAGCGAGCATCGCAGGCCGCCACTGCGGCGCGCAGTAGGTTTATCGAGGTTTCCATTGGCAGGAGTATAATCGGCGCCTTAATTACGAAAGGAAGCGCAATGAAGATTGCCCAGAACACGGTAGTGTCGGTCAACTACAAACTGTCCGACGCCCAGAACAACCTGATCGAAGACGGCGCCCAGCCGATGGTGTACCTGCACGGCGGCTACGAGAACACGCTGCCGAAGATCGAAGAGGAACTGGACGGCAAGGAAGTGGGCTATTCGTCGACCATCCAGATCGAGCCGGAAGACGCCTTCGGCGACTACGACCCGAGCCTGCTGAAGGTCGAAGAACGTTCGCGCCTGCCGGAGCCGCTCGAAGTCGGCATGCAATTCGAAGGCATGGCCGAAGGCAGCGAAGACGAACCGACCATCTTCACCGTGACCGAGATCGCGGACGACAAGGTCGTGCTCGACGGTAACCACCCGCTGGCCGGCATGGCGCTGCGCTTCGACCTGTCGGTGATCGACGTGCGCGCCGCGACCGAAGAAGAAATCGCCCACGGCCACGTGCACGGCGCTCACGGCCACCACCACGGCCATGACGACATGGACGACGGCGACGAAGGCGACCACTTCCGCAGCCAGCCCCTGAACTGATCGGGCAGGAATGACAACGGGCCGCTTGCATCGCGGCCCGTGCTCATTGACGTCTGCTCATCTGCGCACATCCGAGCGCTCATTTGATCATTTATTTGATCGCTTTCGGATGGCGCGGCTCTTCCTGTTTTTCCTCTTTCTCCGCCCTGGCCTTGTCGCCGGCGTCCATCCCCTCGGCGACCCTGAACAGGGCCTTGCCCGCCGGGTCCACCGCGACCTCGATTTCCCGCTGCCCCACCGACAGGTGGCCCAGGTTGCCGCGCCATTCGATCGCCGGCTTCGCCCCCTTGGCCAGCGGCGCGCTGTCGACCAGCAGCACCTTGCCCGGGAATTTCTGCGCCAGCGACAGCACCAGGCGGCGCGTCTCGGCAAAGCCATCGTTGTCCGGCACCGCCCGGCGCAGCAGGGCGCGCAGGCCGGTCGGCTGCGATAGCGCCTTCAGGTCGCCCTCCGCGAACAGCACGATCGCTTCCAGCTTGTCGCGCCGGGCGATGGCGAACAGGCGGTTCAGCCAGAAGCGGTTGGCCACCAGCCGGTCTTCGTACTCGCTGTTGCGGCCCGCTTCCGTCAGGTAGTGGTTGTTGTTGGCGGGGAGGTTCAGGGTCGCATACAGCACCTTGCCGACCGACCAGTGGGCATTTTCCGCATAGCTGCGAAAGCGCGGACTCATCGACTGGCGCGTGAGCGGCAGCTTGCGCGCGCCCAGCGTCTTCGGCTCGGCGTAGAACAGCTCGCGCAGCCGGTTCAGGCGCTCGATCGCGTTCGAGCGGCCGGCGCTGTTGCGGCAATCGGTCCAGTCGCTGGCGGCCGGCACCACCACGGTCGGGCGGCGCGCACCGCCGATCAGCTCGCGGCGCTGCTGGTACAGCTTGTCGCTGCAGGCTTCCTTGCCACCCTTGATTCCCGTGACCACCACGAAGGCGGTCGATTTGTCGTCGGCGGCATCGAGGGCGTGCTCGAAGTGGCTCTCGTCGCCGTCGGCGGGGCCATGCCCGACCACCGCGAACCGGTGCGCCTCCTCGTCCTGCGCATCCTTCGCAGCCTTGCTGTCCTTCGCCGCCAGCGCGCCGGCCGAGAACAGGGCCGCGGCCAGCAGGACGCCCAGGCGCAGGCGGGCCGCCAGGGAAGGCCGGGTTGACGACCGGAGCGGCAAACTCATGCGCTGGCCAGGCGCTTGAGCTCGTACAGCCGCTCGAGCGCTTCGCGCGGGGTCAGCGCGTCCGGATCGATTGCATCCAGCAGGACCAGCGCGGGCGACTCGTCGGGCAGCTGCGCGGCGGCCGGCGCCGCCGATGCCACGGCCTGCGCCGGCTCGGCCTGGACTTCGTCGTCGCACGGCGGCGCGGCGAACAGGTCGAGCTGCGGCGTGGCGTCGAGCGCCTGCGATTCCAGCCGCGCCAGGTGCTTGCGCGCGGCGCGGATCACCGCCGGCGGCACGCCCGCCAGCTGGGCCACCTGCAGGCCGTAGCTCTGCGAGGCCGGACCGTCCTGCACCGCGTGCAGGAACACGATGCTGTCCTTGTGCTCGACCGCCGACAGGTGCACGTTGGCCGCGCTCGGATGCGCTTCCGGCAGCTGGGTCAGCTCGAAGTAGTGGGTCGCGAACAGGGTGAAGCTGCGGCTGGTGTCGATCAGGTGGCGCGCGATCGCCCAGGCCAGCGCCAGGCCGTCGAAGGTCGAGGTGCCGCGCCCGACTTCGTCCATCAGCACCAGCGAGTGCTCGGTGGCGCCGTTCAGGATCGCCGCCGATTCCGTCATCTCGACCATGAAGGTGGAGCGGCCGTTGGCCAGGTCGTCGGAGGCGCCGATGCGGGTGAAGATGCGGTCGATCGGGCCGATCGTCGCGCTGGTCGCCGGCACGTAGCTGCCGACATACGCCAGCAGCGTGATCAGGGCCACCTGGCGCATGAAGGTCGACTTGCCGCCCATGTTCGGGCCGGTAATCAGGAGCAGGCGCCGCTCGTTCGAGAGCTTGCAGTCGTTGGCGATGAAGCGCTCGATCTGGTTCTCGACCACCGGATGGCGGCCCTCGACGATGGTCAGGCAGGGCGCATCGACCAGTTGCGGCCGGCACCAGTTGTTGCGGACCGCATGCGAGGCCAGCGCCACCAGCGCGTCGATCTGGGCGATGCCGCTCGCGACCTTCTGCAGGCAGGCGATGTGCGGGGCCAGCTCGCCGAGCAGCAGGTCGTACAGCAGCTTCTCGCGCGCCAGCGCGCGGTCCTGGGCCGACAGGGCCTTGTCTTCGAAGGCCTTGAGTTCCGGCGTGATGTAGCGCTCGCAGTTCTTCAGGGTCTGGCGGCGGCGGTAGTCCTCGGGCACCTTGTCGGCCTGGCCGTTGGTGACCTCGATGTAGAAGCCGTGCACCTTGTTGTACTCGACGCGCAGGTTGGCGATGCCGGTGCGGGCGCGTTCGCGGGTCTCGAGGTCGACCAGGAACTGGCCGGCGTTCTCGGACAGCGCGCGCAGCTCGTCCAGCTCGGTGTCGAAGCCGCGCGCGAACACGCCGCCGTCGCGCACCATGGCGGCCGGCTCGTCGGCGATGGCGCGCGCCAGCAGGTCCAGGCAGTGCTCGGGAATCGCGATCGCTTCATGGATGTCGCGCAGCAGGCAGGAGTCGCCCGGGATAAAGCAGCGCGCCACCTGCTCGCGCAGCACCGGCAGCTGTTTCAGGCCGTCGCGCAGGCTGGCCAGGTCGCGCGGGCGCGCGGTGAGCAGGGCGATGCGGGTGGTGATGCGTTCCACGTCCGGCACGTGGGCCAGCGTGCTCGAGAGCGCGCCGCAGGCATCGTGCTCGCCCAGCGCGGCGATCGCCTCGTGGCGGCCGCGCGCCACCGACTGGTCGCGCCTGGCGTGGTGGATCCAGTGGCGCAGCAGGCGCGAACCCATCGCGGTGCGGCAGCCGTCCAGCAGCGAAAACAGGGTCGGCGATTCCATCCCGCGGATGGTCTCGGTCAGCTCCAGGTTGCGGCGCGTGGCGGCATCCAGGCCGATGAATTCGCTCTCGGATTCGACGGCCAGGCTCTTCACGTGCTGCAGGCCGCGGCCCTGGGTCGACTGGGCGTAGCGCAGCAGGGCGCCGGCCGCGCCGAAGGCCGCCCCCAGGCCGTCCGCGCCAAAGCCGCTCAGGGTCGACACGCCCAGCTGGTCGAGCAGCGCCTTGTGGCCGTGCACGACTTCGAAATGCCACTCCGGCACGCGCTGCTTGTGGCCGATCGTGGTCTCTTCGAACATGTCCGCGTTATCGTCCGCGCGCAGGACTTCGGCCGGCGCGATGCGCTCCAGCTCCTGCATCAGGCGCAGGGCGGCGTTCTTCGCATCGGCCGTGAACTCCATCAGCTTCAGGGCGCCGCTCGCCAGCGACAGCCAGGCCAGGCCGGTGGTCACGTGCTTGCGGTTCGGGACCGTGCACACGGCCAGCAGCGGGCGCTCGGCCTTTTCGGGCAGCAGGTCCGAATCGGTGAGGGTGCCGGGCGTGACCACGCGCACCACCTTGCGTTCGACCGGGCCCTTGGCGAGGGCCGGATCGCCGATCTGTTCGCAGATCGCGCACGACTCGCCGAGCTTGACCAGCTTGGCCAGGTAGGGATCGAGCGAGTGGAAGGGCACGCCCGCCATCTTGATCGGATTGCCGTTCGACGTCCCACGCGCCGTCAGGGTGATGCCCAGGATTCGCGCGGCCTTCTCGGCGTCCTCGAAGAACAGTTCGTAGAAGTCGCCCATGCGGTAGAACACCAGCATGGTCGGGTACTCTCCCTTGATGCGGAGGTACTGTTGCATCATCGGGGTGTGTTTTTCGGCGGTGGCAAGCGCCTTGGCCGCGGCGGCGTTGATTTCGTGTGGAACGTTCATGGCTTGGCAATCGGAAGCCCGGCAGGGGGCCGGGCTTGGGGTTGCCATTTTACCGCGTTGGGGCTCCGCGGGGAGGGGAATGAAGCTTCACCGCTCGCGCGCCCGCCGCCACTCCGGCCTGGCCAGCACCCGCAGCGCCGTCGCAAGCTCGACCTGCTGGTACTCGAGCGCCTGCGCCGCCGCGGTGGTGCTGCACGCCCGCAGCGCGTCGCGGATTTTCTCTGCGGTGGCGTGGTCGTTGCGGCGGTCGCCGAGGGTGTTGCGGCGGGCCTTGGTGGCGTGGCTGTGGTCGTCGATCCATTGGTAGCTCATCATATCCTCCGTTATCGTAATGACATGATCTTCCCTTGCTTAAGTGGCAAGTTGGCGGAGGTCAATGGAAGATGGCCGATCTCAGGCCCGGCCCGATGCCCGACGCAAGCATCCGGCCGGGATTGGCCTGGATCAGCCCTTGGACGGGGCGGCCGGGTCGGTCTTGCGCAGCGATTTGCCCGGTTCCTCCTTCGTCCCGGCAAGCACGCGCAGCGCCACCTGTACATCCACCTGCAAGTGCCGCATCGCCAGCGCCGCCGCCTGGACGCCGTCCGCGCGCAGGGCCTCGCCGATATCGCTGGCGGTCTGTTCGTCGATGCGCCGCTCGAACCGGCGCTCGCCGGGGTAACGCAAATAGCTCATGGTCGCCTCCATCGCTTGTGTCGATAGAAGCATCTTCGTATATTTGCGATTGGGAAATTTAGTTGACATCAAGAAATATGATGCCTAGGACAGCCTTGCGTGCGCCAGGATGATCCAGGCCACTGCGATCACGACCATCCCCGTCAGGCTCACGCAGGTCCAGGTGAAGAACCAGGCCGACAGCAGGCCGGCCTGCAGCACTTTTTCGAACAGCAGGCCGAGCGCGAAATCGAAGGCGGTGAGGAAGGACCAGCGGCGCAGGTAGACCGGCAGGTAGCGGCTCATCCTGCGGTTGTGCTGGAAGGCGGCGTGGCGTTCGATGCGGGTGCGGGCCGCGCCGACGTCGCGGAACAGCCAGTCGAAAAACAGGAAGCGGTACCACAAACCCCAGAAAGACAATTCCGGCGCGTCGCCCTGCGCCGGCTTTTCGTTGTGCCTTTTGTCAATTGTCATGATCTCATCGCTTGTCAAGTGGCATCGTCAATCGATCGCCAGGACGATGTCGTGACCGCCCATCCTACGTCATGACCTGTCTCGAGCATGTGCGATGGCTAACCGAATCGTTTTTATTTAACGGCATCGGCGAGCACGGCATCACGGGCAATCTCACCCTCGGCATCGACTTCGCCAAGTACAACGACCGCGGCGTGGGCGAGGACGGCCAGTGCATCGACAATACCAACAACGGCAACGTGACGGCCGGCAGCTTCCGGCCGGTCGAGGCGTTGGCGGGGCTGGGCGGGCGCGATATGTCCGGCGACTGGACGCTGCTGGTGGGGGATGCGGGGTATGGGATCCGCTGCAGTATTTCGGGGCGCGGCTGGAGGTGGAGCGTCGTCGGGCGGTGGTGGGGGAGCCGGGGGTGGTGGCGGTGATGGGGGTGGGGTTGCTGATGCTGGGAGCTTCGCTGCGGCGTGGGCGTTGTGCCGGCAAACCTGGATTCCCGCCTTCGCGGGAATGACGTTCGCGGGTCGCGGGGCGCGTTCACCGGGCCAATAAAAAACGGGCGCCGCAGCGCCCGTTTTCATGAGAAGCCGATGAATCAGGCCTTGGCTTCCGCCACCCGCTTGGCGATATGCGCCAGCGCCTCGTCGACCTGGTCGATCAGCACCAGCGACAGATCGCCCGGCTGCAGGCGCTCCAGCGCGCGGTCGATGGCGACGAACTCGCCCCTGATTTCCTCGATGTGGCTGGTGCGGGTCGCGTCCGACAGGCCGTCGCGCAGCAGGGCCACGACTTCGCCTTCCGAACGGCCGCGCTGGCACTGGTCTTCGTACAGCAGCACGTCATCGAAGGCCTTGCCGAGGATGCGCGTCTGGTCGCGGATGTCTTCGTCGCGGCGGTCGCCGGCGCCGCTGATCACCACCGAGCGGCGCTGGGCCGGCATGGCTTCCACGGCGTTCACCAGGGCCTGGATCGCGTCCGGGTTGTGGCCGTAATCCGCGATCACGGTGGCGCCCTTGTAGTCGAACACATTGAAACGGCCCGGCGCGTTGTCGCTCTCGCCGACGAAGGTCTTGAGGCCGGTGCGGATCGCGCTCCAGTCGATGCCGACCGCCCAGGCCGCGGCCACCGAGGCCATCACGTTCTCGACCTGGAAGCCGATCACGCCACCGCGGGTGATCGGCACTTCGGCCAGCGCGATCCGCTCCTCGCTCTTGCCTTGCGCCGCCACCAGGTAGCCTTCGTCGACGTAGACGATGCGGCGGCCCTGGGCGCGGTGCTTCTGCATGAGCGGCAGCGAGCAATCCAGCGCGAAATAGGTGACGTCGCCGCGGGTGTTCTCGGCCATCGCGGCCACGATCGGGTCGGCGGCGTTCAGCACGGCCATGCCACCCGGCGCCACGTTCTGCACGATCACGCGCTTGAGCACCGCCAGGTCTTCCAGCGTGGTGATGTAGTTCAGGCCGAGGTGGTCGCCGGCGCCGATATTGGTCACCACCGCCACCTGGCAGCGGTCGAAGGCCAGGCCTTCGCGCAGCATGCCGCCGCGCGCCGTCTCGAACACGGCGGCGTCGACGTCCGGGTGCAGCAGCACGTTGCGCGCGCTGCGCGGACCGCTGCAGTCGCCGCTGTCGATGCGGCGGCCCTGGATGTACACGCCGTCGGTGTTGGTCATGCCGGTGCGCAGGCCCGAGGCCGCGATCAGGTGGGCGATCAGGCGCACGGTGGTGGTCTTGCCGTTGGTGCCGGTCACGGCCACCACCGGGATGCGGCCGTCGTCGCCGGGGGCGTACAGGGTGTCCATGATCGCTTCGCCGACCGCGCGGCCCTTGCCGAACGACGGCGAGATGTGCATGCGCAGGCCGGGAGCCGCGTTGACTTCGACGATGCCGCCGCCCTGTTCCTCGATCGGCTTCAGCACGCTGTCGCAGACCAGGTCGACGCCGCAGATGTCCAGGCCGACCATGTGTGCGGCGGCGATGGCGCGCGCGGCCACTTCAGGATGCACGTCGTCGGTGACGTCGGTGGCCGAGCCGCCGGTCGACAGGTTGGCGTTGTTGCGCAGGGTGACGCGCTGGCCTTTCGGCGGCACCGAATCGGCGTCATAGCCCTGTTTCGCCAGACTGGCCAATGCGATGTCGTCGAAGCGGATCTTGGTCAGCGCGGTACCGTGGCCGCTGCCGCGGCGCGGGTCCTGGTTGACGGTCTCCACGAGTTGACGCACGCTGTGCACGCCGTCGCCGACCACGTGCGGCGGGTCGCGGCGCGCCGCTGCGATCAGCTTGTTGCCGATCACGAGCAGGCGGTAGTCGTGGCCCGGCAGGTATTTTTCGACCAGGATGTCGTCGCGGAATTCCGACGCCGCGTGGAAGCCGGCGGTGAGCTGTTCGCGGGTGGTGACGTTCACGGTCACGCCCTTGCCCTGGTTGCCGTCCTTCGGCTTGATCACGACCGGCACGCCGATTTCCTGGGCCGCGGCCCAGGCGTCGTCCGGATCGGTCACGACGCGGCCCAGCGGCACCGGCACGCCGGCGGCGTCGAGCAGCTTCTTGGTCAGTTCCTTGTCCTGCGCGATCGATTCGGCGATGGCGCCGGTGGCGTCGATCTCGGCGGCCTGGATGCGGCGCTGGCGGCTGCCCCAGCCGAACTGCACCAGGCTGCCCTCGGTCAGGCGGCGGAAGGGGATGCCGCGGGCGACGGCGGCGTGCACGATCGAGCCGGTCGAGGGACCGAGGCGCACGTCTTCGTCGAGTTCGCGCAGCTGGTGCAGGGCGCCGTCCAGGTCGAAGGCCTGGTCGTCGCGCGCGGCCTGGATCAGTTGCTCGGCGAGGCTCAGGGCCAGGCGGCCGACGTCTTCTTCGCTGTACTCGACCACGACCTGGTAGATGCCGCGTTCGATGGTGGCGGTGGTGCGGCTGAAGGTGACCGGGCAGCCGGCCTGTGCCTGCAGGGCGAGGGCCGCCACTTCCAGCACCTGGGCCAGCGGGATGGTGTCGTCATGGCCGGTCGGCTGCAGAGGCCAGATCTCCGGGAACAGGGCCCGCAGGCGCGCTTCGAAACCGGGCAGTGCGCTGATCGATTCTTCCTCCGGCGGGCAGGAGACGATTGCCTCGACCGACGTGTGGTGGCTCCAGAGGTTGGGGCCGCGCAGGGCCCGGACGCGTGATACTTCCATAAAAACCTTCAATCCTTTATTTGTTCTCGAAGCTGCGCAGACCGGCGCAGATCAGGTCGGTCGGCACGTCCAGCGCCCAGCTTGCGGCGGCGGCGGCCAGCACGGCTTCCGGCTGGCTCGCGGTGGACGGCTTCAGCTTGGCCAGGCCCAGCAGCGGCGCATCTTCGCTTCCCTGGGCCAGCACGATATGCTGGTCGCGCAGGAAGGCAATGCGGCCGCCGGCGGCGCGGTGCTGCTTCAGGACGTCGTTGTTCTCGTCCAGCGCGTAGAAGATCACGGCGCCGTCGGACAGGTCGGCCAGCTTCACGACTTGCGGGTCGGCCGCGTTCAGCACCGATGCGCCCTCGGACAGCACGACGTCGACCTGGCTGCGGACCACGTTGAACAGGGCGTCCTCGTCGCGCACGTACAGGTCGGCGACGTCTTCCACCCGGCCCATGCCGGTCACCACGCCCACCAGGCAGCGGTCGTAGGGCAGGCCTTCGCCCAGGATGGCGCGGGCGTTCGATTCGAACACGGCGGCCTGCACGTTACGGTTGATCAGCAGGCGCTGGGCGCCGTCGAAACGGGTGCAGTCGGCGCCGGTGAGGCGGCGCTGGTCGAGGAACAGGCCGTTGCGGTTGGCCACGCCGACGTGCTTGCCGGACTGCGACAGCACGGTGCCGATCAGGCTTGCGACCAGGCTGGCGCCGTCGGCGCCGGTCACGCCCACCACCGGGATGCGGCCCGAGGCATTATTCACCTGAGCGCCATCCGCGAACAGGTGCTCGACGATGGCCTTGCCGACTTCGCGCGCCTTGCCGGTGGCCGGCTTGATGTGGGCCAGCAGGCCCGGGCTGGAATTGACTTCGATGATGGCGCCGCGCTGTTCTTCCAGCGGACGCGAGATGTCTTCGCACACCAGGTCGATGCCGGCGATGTCCAGGCCGACCACGCGCGCCGCCAGCGCGGCCACGTGGGCCACGTCCGGGTGCACCTCGTCGGTGACGTCGTCGGCGACGTTGCCGTTCGGCTGGATCAGCACCTTCTGGCCGGCCTGCGGGATGGACGCCGCGGTCAGGCCCTGGCGCTGCAGGTCGAGCTTGATCTCTTCGTCGTTCGGGTTGACCAGTCCGAGCGGATGTTCTTCGCTTTCGCCGCGGCGCGGGTCGGTGTTGATCTGGCTGTTGCACAGTTCGAGCACGGTCGACTTGCCGTCCCCCAGCACGAACAGCGATTCGCCCTTGGCGGCGGCAACGACCTTCGCGCCGACCACCAGCAGGCGGTGCTCGTTGCCCGGCACGTAGCGTTCGACCAGCACGGCGCTCGAGTCGCCCGCTTCGGAAGCGATCGCGTAGGCGGCCTTGACGTCGGCTTCGTTCATCAGGTTCAGCGTCACGCCGCGGCCGTGGTTGCCGTCGACCGGCTTGATCACCACCGGCAGGCCGATGTCCTCGGCTTCTTCCCACGCCGCCTCGGCGCTGCGCGCCACCGCGCCTTCCGGCACCGGCACGCCGCAGGAGGCCAGCAGGGTCTTGGTCAGGTCCTTGTCGCTGGCGATGCTTTCGCCGATCGCGCTGGTGCGGTCGGTTTCGGCGGTCCAGATGCGGCGCTGGGCGGCGCCATGGCCGAGCTGCACCAGGTTGCCTTCGGTCAGGCGGATCGAGGGAATGCGGCGCTCGGTGGCGGCATCGACGATGTGGGCGGTGGAGGGGCCGAGGCAGTAGCGGTCGACCAGTTCGGTCAGTTCCGCCACCGTGGCCTTCATGTCGAAGGGCGTGTCGTTGATGGCGGCCATCAGGAGGGCATGGCCGGCTTGCAGGGCGGCGCGGCCGACGACTTCGTCGCGCGTGCGGAACGCCATTTTATAGATGCCGACATCGGCGGTGGAGCGGGTCTTGCCGAAGCCGGTCTTCATGCCGGCCAGGTTCTGCAGTTCGAGGACGATGTGTTCGAGGATGTGGCCGGCCCAGGTGCCGTCGCGCAGCCGTTCCAGGAAGCCGCCGCGTTCGCCGACGCCGCAGCGATGTTCGATCAGTCCCGGCAGCCAGGCGGTCAGGCGTTCGTTGAATCCGGGGAGGGTGTTCGAAGGACATTCTTCGAGTTCGCCGATGTCGAGCCAGGTCTCGATGACGGGGCGGTAGGTCCAGATGTTCGGGCCACGCAGATGGGTAACGCGAAGAATCTTAATGTCTTTCTTGTTTGTCATGAAAAATTTCTTGCCGTGCGGCGACCTCTCTCTCGCCGCGCGGCGTTGCCTTATGTTTGTGCACTGCGCCGAGGTCCACCCCACCGGGGAGCCCCTCTTGCTGCAGTGCACATGTTGTATACTTGCCGAAACGAAGCTTACCGCGCTGAACTGAATTCTGCCAGTCTCGTCCCCGCCGATAGAATACCGTATGCATGTCAACCGGCGTGCCCTGCTCAGCGTTCCATCCTGGTGACCTGCCAGCCGCAACGGAAGGTTGCAGCGCACATCTCCATTTCCAAGAGCACATGACGAATCAACAACTAGTTCCCTCAGCGCCGCTGGCGAGCGCCAGTTTCCTGCCCGAGCAGTGGCAGGCGGACGTCCAGAAAAAGCTTGCGCCTGGGGAAAACGTTTTAACCGCCCTTGAGGTTGACCTCGATTCGAAATTACGTTTCACCAGGGGGATACTGGTTGTTACCAATATCCGTCTACTGACTCGCAGCCCCGGCGACACCCACTGGCGCGACTGGCCTTACCGCGCCGGCCTGGCGATGCGCCATCACGACCATGCCGGCGTCGGCCACCTCGAACTGGTCGACGCCAACGGCCTGCTGGCGGCCTGGCGCTTCACCCTCGGCCAGAACCTGCAGGCGATCCGCCTGGTGGACCAGTTCCACGACCAGGTCGAGAGCTACCTGACCGGCCTCGCCATCCAGCCACCCGAGCAGCACAGCTGCCCGAGCTGCAAGGCCCCGCTCGAGGCGGACCAGGAAGAGTGCCCGATCTGCACCAAGGTGCTGCACACGCCGCCGTCGACCTGGACCCTGTTCCGCCTGTGGCGCTTCGCCATGCCGTACAAAGGGCAGCTGTTCCTCGGATTCTTGCTGATGTTGGCCAGTACCGGCGCACACATGATTCCGCCGTACCTGACGATGCCCCTGATGGACAACGTCCTGATCCCGTACCAGAACGGGCAGAAGATCGACACCTCGCTCGTCTATTTATATATGGGCGGGCTGTTCGCCTCGGCCATCCTGGCCTGGGCGCTGGGCTGGGGCCGGACCTATATCCTGGCCCTGGTGTCGGAACGCATGGGCGCCGACATGCGCTCGGAAACCTACGAGCACCTGCTGCGCCTGTCCCTGGAATTCTTCGGCGGCAAGCGCACCGGCGACCTGATGAGCCGCATCGGCAGCGGCTCGGACCGCATCTGCGTGTTCCTGTCGCTGCACCTGCTGGACTTCCTGTCCGACGTCCTGATGATCATCATGACGGGCGCGATCCTGTTCAGCATCAACGCGAAGCTGGCCCTGATCACGCTCGTGCCGCTGCCTTTCATTGCCTGGATGATCCACGTGGTGCGCGACAAGCTGCGCACCGGCTTCGAGAAGATCGACCGCGTCTGGGGCGAGGTCACCAACGTGCTGGCCGACACCATCCCCGGCATCCGCGTGGTGAAGGCGTTCGCGCAGGAGCATCGCGAAGCCTCCCGCTTCCGCGACGCGAACAAGCACAACCTGGCCGTCAACGATAAATTGAACAAGGTGTGGTCGCTGTTCTCGCCGACCGTCTCCTTCCTGACCGAACTCGGCCTGCTGGTCATCTGGTGCTTCGGCATCTGGCAGGTGAGCAAGGGCGAAATCACGGTCGGCGTGCTGTCCGCCTTCATCGCCTACAGCGGCCGCTTCTACGTGCGCTTGGATTCCATGAGCCGCATCGTCTCCGTCACGCAGAAGTCGGCTTCGGCCGCCAAGCGCATCTTCGACATCCTCGACCACGTCTCGAGCGTGCCCGAGCCGGCCAATCCCGTGAAGCTCGACAAGGTGGACGGCAATATCGCGCTGCGCGAAGTCGGCTTCCGCTACGGCAACCGCGCCGTCAACCGCGGCATCTCGCTGAACATCAAGGCCGGTGAAATGGTCGGCCTGGTCGGCCATTCCGGTTCCGGCAAGTCGACCCTGGTGAACCTGATCTGCCGTTTCTATGACGTGGCCGAAGGCGCGATCCTGCTCGACGGCAAGGACATCCGCAGCTTCGCGGTAGCCGATTACCGCCGCCACATCGGCCTGGTGCTGCAGGAGCCTTTCCTGTTCTTCGGCACCATCGCCGAGAACATCGCCTACGGCAAGCCGGATGCGACCCGCGAAGAGATCATCGCCGCCGCCCGCGCCGCGCACGCCCACGAATTCATCCTGCGCCTGCCGCAGGGCTACGACTCGATGGTCGGCGAACGCGGCCAGGGCCTGTCCGGCGGCGAACGCCAGCGCATCTCGATCGCGCGGGCGCTCCTCATCGACCCGCCGATCCTGATCCTGGACGAAGCGACGTCGTCGGTGGACTCCGAAACCGAGAAGGAAATCCAGAAGGCGCTCGACAACCTGGTCCAGGGCCGCACCACGATCGCGATCGCGCACCGCCTGTCCACCCTGCACCGCGCCGACCGCCTGGTCGTGCTGGACCGCGGCGCGGTGGTGGAAGAGGGCAGCCACGACGAACTGATGGCGCGCGAAGGCGCGTATTTCCGCCTCTACGAAGCGCAGGCGCGCAACGTCGACCAGGATCCGGACGACGACAGCAAGGAAGATTAATCGATGACGACCGTACTGCAATCACCGTTCCAACTGCGCCGCGACGCCTTCGGCAAGCTGGTGCTGACCAATGCCGAGGGCGAGGAATTCGTCGGCGTGGCGCCGGTGCGTTCCTTCCCCGTCCAGGCCCCGAGCCGCGGCATCTCGCTGGTGCGCGAGGGCGGCAAGGAAGTCGCCTGGATCGAAGACCTGGACGCCATGCCGGCCGGGATCCGCAGCCTGGTGACCGAGGAACTGGAGGGACGCGAATTCATGCCCGAGATCCTGTCGATCCAGGGCGTGTCCAGCTTTGCCACGCCCTCGACCTGGCGCGTGAAGACCGACCGCGGCGATACCGAGTTCGTGCTGAAGGGCGAGGAAGACATCCGCCGCCTGGGCGCCTATTCGCTGCTGGTGGCGGACAGCCACGGTATCCACTTCCTGATCCGCGACATGTTTGCGATCGACAAGGGCAGCCGGAAGATCCTCGACCGCTTCCTCTGATGCTCCGCCGGGCGCCAGCCGATGCCCTGGCCTGCTTCCTCCTGAAAACGCTCGCCGTGCGACAGCACCGCGAGCGTTTTTCCTGTCATGCCGGGGCCGCCGAAACTGCTCGATGAATTTCTTCAAAGAAATTAAAGTTGCTTTCTTTGTCGGAAATATTTACACCGGTAATTTCGAAAAAATCTAAGTTATTGATTTTAAGGAAGATTTATTTCTGGCATGAAGATTGCTTATTTTTAACTGCCGGTACCTTGGGCCAAATTACTTGCTCTGGTGTATCGATTTAAAGCAGGTCGCCGTATCCTCATCACTTATATATAAAAGACAATATGAACATCCAAAACACGATCAAGGCAGCAATCGGCGCACTCATCATCGGTGCGGCTTCCCAGGCTTCCGCCACCGTCGTCAATGCCACCGGCGTGCCCAGCGCCAGCACGCTGCTGACCAACGGCGGCAGCTATTCGGGCAGCTTCGACCTGTCGTTCCTGCCGAACCAGTTCAAGGTCAACAGCCTCGGCTTCCAGTTCACCTTCGCCGATGACAAGAACGACACGTTCTCGTCGCAGACCCTGTCCTGGTCTTCGTCGACGGGCGATTACGTGTTTTCCGCGGACACCAAGACTTTCGTTCGCACCACGACGGTGACCCAGTCGATCGCCTTGACGGGTGAGAAAGAGTCTGTCAAGTTGTCGTTCGGCAACGTCAACTTTGGCGGCGCAACGACCCAGGGCGCAGCGCAGCCTGGTTTCTCGTCGAGCACCAGCCCGCTTGCGGCTGCTGGCCAGATCTGGGCGAAGAACAATGGCGTAAAGTGCACGACCCAAGAGGTGATCGATCACGACAAATCGTGCAAGCAAGTCAACGCCTACGATGTCACCGTGACCAATACCACGTCGTCGACCACCGACTACACCGGCGGTTTCCAGGTCGCCGATTCCCTGCTGGGCTACCAGGGTCTGCTGGCTGGTCTGCAAGCCGACAAATCGCTGGGCTTCACTTTTAACGTGACCGGCGACCTCTACCTCAACAGCGCCGCACTGAACATCGACTACACCGAGACCCCGGAACCGGGCTCGCTGGCCCTGTTCGGCATCGCCCTGCTGGGCGTCGCCGGCATCCGCCGCGCACGCCGCGGCTGAGCACGCGCTTGCCGCCAGGTCCGTCCGCGGACCTGAGGCGGGACACCCCGACACCCTGCACGGTTGACTCCCTGCAGGGTGTTTTCATTTAGAGTGGCGCCATGTTCCCGACAGAGCCCAACCCCAAAGTGCACTTCGTGGTCGTCACCATCGGCTCGGCCGGCGACCTGTTTCCCTTCATGGCGATGGCGCTGGCCTTGCGCGCGCGCGGGCACCGCGTCAGCTTTCTCGCGCCCGAACAGCACGCACCGTTCGTTCAGGATACCGGCTTGCCCTTCGTCGGCCTGCCCGTCGACGAGGCCGTGCTGGCCGACCCCGACCTCTGGCATGCGACGCGCGGCTTTGGCGTGGTCTGGCGCGCGACGCGGCCGGCGATGGCGCGGATCGTGCCTTTCGTCGACGCCCTGCCGGCCGGGGAGCCCTGCGTGCTGCTGGTGCATCCGCTGGCCCTGCCGGAGGCCGACCTGTGCCGGGCCGCGCGTCCCGGCCTGAGGGTGGCGGCGGCTTACCTGGCGCCGCAGAACCTGCCGACCGTCCACGATCCGCTGACGCTCGGCCCCTGGCGGGTGCCGCCCTGGGTGCCGCTGGGCTTGCGGCGCTGGCTGTTGCGGCGCCTGGCGGCAAGCCTGATCGATCCGGTGGCCCTCGGCGACGTGAACGCGGCGCGCGCGGCGCGCGGGATGCCGCCGGTGGCCGGCATGCTCGAGCACCTGTTCGGCGTGCCCGACCTGTCGGTGACGCTGTTCCCGGAATGGTTCGCGCCGACCCAGCCGGACTGGCCCCAGCCCCTGTACCGCGCCGGCTTCCCGCTGTTCGATCCCAAGCCGGACGCGCCGCTGTCGCCCGAACTCGAACGCTTCCTCGTGGCGGGACGGCAGGCGGGGCAGGGCAGGCCGGTCGCTTTTACCCACGGCACCGGCAACACCCAGGCGCGCGCCTACTTCGAGCATGCCGCCAGGGCCGTGCAAGGCCTTGGCCTGCGCGCGATCTTCCTGACCCCGCACCGCGAACAGTTGCCGCCCGGCCTGCCGCCGGCGATCCTGTGGCAGGACTACGTGCCGCTGCGCCGGCTGCTGCCGCACCTGGCGCTGCTGGCCCACCACGGCGGCATCGGCACCACGGCCGAGGCCCTGCGCGCGGGCGTGCCGCAACTGGTGGTGCCGCTGGCCCACGACCAGTTCGACAACGCGGCGCGCGTGGCGGCCCTGGGCGTGGGCGCCGGCCTGCCGGCGGCAAGGCTCGACGATGCGCGGCTGGAAAGGGCGCTGCGGCAACTGCTCGCCGATGAGGGGATGGCCGGCCGCTGCCTCGACGTCACGCGCCGCTTCGCTCCGGGCCAGGCGCTCGAAGGCCTGTGCGCGCGTCTGGAAGCCCTGGCGGCCGGGCCGCTGCGGCAAGTGGCTGATGAGCTGGGGCAATAGCGCGCCGGCTCTTCGCGAAAGCGCGCAAGAATGGCGCTTTCTGGCGATTTCCCGGGAGTGGACATGCAACGAAGCGCACTGGTCGTCGGCGCCAGCGGTATCGGCGGCCGCTATACGGCACGCGAACTGCTGGCCCATGGCTGGACCGTGTACGGACTGGCGCGCCGTCCGCCGCGCGACCTGCCCGGACTGATCCCGGTGGTCGCCGACCTGCTCGACGAAGTCGGCCTGCAGGCGGCCCTGGCCGAGATGGGAAACGATGCGCCCACCCACGTCTTCATCACGACCTGGATGCGCCAGGCGTCGGAAGCCGAGAACATCCGCGTCAACGCCCTGCTGGTGCGCAACCTGCTCGATGCGCTGTCGCCGAAGAAATCGGTGCGCCACGTGGCGCTGGTGACCGGCCTGAAACACTACCTCGGCCCTTTCGAAGCCTATGCCAGCTCCGGCACCTTGCCGGACACGCCGCTGCGCGAATCCCAGCCGCGCCTGCCGCTCGAGAATTTTTACTATGCCCAGGAAGACGAGGTCTACGCCGCGGCCGGGCGTGACCGCTTCACCTGGACCATCCACCGTCCGCACAGCATCATCGGCATGGCGGTCGGCAACGCCATGAACATGGGCACCACGCTGGCCGTGTACGCCTCGATCTGCAAGGAGACCGGGCGCCCGTTCCGGTTTCCCGGCTCGGAAGCGCAGTGGAACGGCCTGTGCGACGTGACCGATGCGCGCATGCTGGCGAAGCAGCTGCGCTGGGCCGCCGACACCGACGCGGCGCGCAACGAAGCCTTCAACATCGCGAACGGCGACTACTTCCGCTGGAGCTGGCTGTGGCGCCGGCTGGCGGCCTGGTTCGGGGTACAGGCGGAAGGCTACAGCGGCACCGTGCAGCCGCTCGAAGCCGCGATGGCCAACGATACGGTGCTGTGGAGCGAGATGGCGCGTCGCCACCACTTGCAGGAGGCCGACCTCGACCGCCTGGCCTCGCCCTGGCACACCGACCTCGACCTGGGCCGCCCGATCGAAGTGATGACCGACATGGCCAACAGCCGGCGCCTGGGCTTTGCCGGATGGCAGTCGACCGAGGATTCCTTTTACGACCTGTTCACGGCTTTGCGGGCGCAGCAGTTGATTCCCTGATCCGCTTCCTCGTCGTCCCCGCGAAAGCGGGAACGACGGGTTGGCGCTGCGTGCGTCAGCGCACCGCCAGCAACGGCAGAGTGCGCTCCAATGGACCCATGAAGGCATCCGACAAACCATCGATCCCCGCCGACCACGGCCGCGTACGCGTGCGCGGCGCGCGCGAGCACAATCTCAAGAACGTCAGCGTGGAGCTGCCGCGCGATGCGCTGGTCGTGTTCACGGGTGTGTCCGGCTCCGGCAAATCCTCGCTGGCCTTCGGCACCCTGTATGCCGAGGCGCAGCGGCGCTACCTGGAATCGGTCTCGCCCTACGCGCGCCGGCTGTTCCACCAGATGCCGGTGCCGGAAGTCGACGAGATCGACGGCCTGCCGCCGGCGGTGGCCCTGCAGCAGCAGCGCGGCACGCCGACCGCGCGCTCCTCGGTCGGCAGCGTCAGCACGCTGTCGAATTCACTGCGCATGCTGTACTCGCGCGCCGGCGACTATCCGCCCGGCCAGCCGCTGCTGTATGCGGAATCGTTCTCGCCGAATACCGCCGAAGGGGCCTGCCCGCAGTGCTCGGGCCTGGGCCGGGTCTACGAAGCCACCGAGCAGTCGATGGTGCCGGACGATACGCTCACGATCCGCGAGCGCGCCGTCGCCGCCTGGCCGCCGGCCTGGCACGGCCAGAACCTGCGCGACATCCTCGTCACCATGGGCTTCGACGTCGACACGCCCTGGCGCGACCTGCCGAAGCAGGACCGCGACTGGATCCTGTTCACCGACGAGACCCCGACCGTTCCCGTGTACGCCGGCCTCACGCCGGAAGAGACGAAGCGCGCCCTGAAGCGCAAGGAAACGCCCAGCTACCAGGGCACCTTCAGCGGCGCCCGGCGCTACGTGCTGCAGACCTTCGCGAATACCGAAAGCGCGACCATGAAGAAGCGGGTGGCGCGCTACATGGTCAGTACCGAGTGCCCGCTGTGCCGCGGCCGCCGCCTGCGCCAGGAAGCCCTGTCCGTGACCTTCGCCGGGATGGACATCACGGAGCTGTCGCGCCTGCCGCTCGAACGGCTGGCCAGGATCCTGAAACCATACGCGAAGGGCGTGGTCCCGCCGGATGCGACCGCCGCAAGCCACCCGGAACAGCTGATCGTCACCCAGCGCATCGCCGCCGACCTGTGCGCCCGGCTCGGCGTGCTGCTCGACCTGGGGCTGGGCTACCTGGCGCTGGAACGCAGCACGCCGACCCTGTCGCCGGGCGAGCTGCAGCGCCTGCGGCTGGCGACCCAGGTGCGATCCAGCCTGTTCGGCGTGGTCTACGTGCTGGACGAACCCTCGGCCGGCCTGCACCCGGCCGATACCGAGGCGCTGCTGGCGGCGCTGGCGCAATTGAAGGCGGCCGGGAATTCCCTGTTCGTGGTCGAACACGCGCTGGACGTGATCCGGCGCGCCGACTGGATCGTCGACGTCGGCCCGCAGGCGGGCGAGGGCGGCGGCGAGATCCTGTACAGCGGCACGCCCGAGGGGCTGAAGAAGGTCGAGCGTTCGCACACCCGGCGCTACCTGTTCGGCGATATCCGGGCCGAAGCGCGCACCTTGCGCGAACCGGCCGGCTGGCTGAAGCTCGAAGGCGTCACCCGCAACAACCTGCACGACCTGAAGGCCGAGTTTCCGCTCGGCGTGATGAGCTGCGTGACCGGCGTGTCCGGTTCCGGCAAGTCGACCCTGGTGAGCCAGGTGCTGGTCGACCTGGTGACCGAAGCGCTGGGCCAGGGCGCGCCGGAAGAGGAAACGGAGCAGGAGCCGGGACTCGAACGGGAGCCGCACATCGAGACCGAAGGCCGGATCGTCGCCGGCATGGAAGGCGTGAAACGCCTGGTGCGGGTCGACCAGAAGCCGATCGGGCGCACGCCGCGCTCGAACCTGGCCACCTACACCGGCCTGTTCGACCAGGTGCGCAAGCTGTTCGCCGCCACCCCGGCCGCGAAGAAGCGCCGCTACGATGCCGGGCGCTTTTCGTTCAATGTCGCCAAGGGCCGCTGCGAGCACTGCGCCGGCGAAGGCTTCGTGATGGTCGAGCTGCTGTTCCTGCCCAGCGTGTACGCGCCGTGCCCGACCTGCGAGGGCGCGCGCTACAACGCCGACACCCTGAAGATCACCTATAAGGACCGCAATATCGCCGACGTGCTGCGGATGACGGTGGACGAAGCCCACGCCTTCTTCGAGGACCAGGAAGCGGTGGCGCGCCCGCTGCAGGTGCTGCGCGAAGTGGGGCTGGGCTACCTGCGCCTGGGGCAGAGCGCAACCGAGCTGTCGGGCGGCGAAGCCCAGCGCATCAAGCTGGCGACGGAATTGCAGCGCGCCACCCGCGGCGGCGCCTTGTATGTGCTGGACGAGCCGACCACCGGCCTGCATCCCTTCGACACCGACCGCCTGGTGGCGCAGTTGAACCGCCTGGTCGACGCCGGCAACACCGTCATCATGGTCGAGCACACGATGCGCGTGGCGGCCGCCTGCGACTGGGTGATCGATATCGGGCCCGGGGCCGGGGAGGCCGGCGGCACGGTGGTGGCGTCCGGTCCGCCAGCAAAGGTCGCGGCCAGCCGCGCCAGCCGCACGGCGCCCTATCTGGCCGAATATTTACGCTAACTCGCTCCGATCTACCGCTAACATTGCTGGAAAATGCAAACTGCATGTTCAACGGAACACGTGGCATTTTGCAATTGCGTTACACTTAGGATATTTTTTTCTTAAGAGTAGCCATCAAGCATGACTGGATCGAGTATCGACAGCAGCCAGTTCCGGCGCATCCTGTCCCGCAATGTCGCCATGCCGCTGGGCATGGGCGTACTGAGCGCGCTGGTCTTCGTCGGCATCATCGCCTACCTGATCAATGTGCTCAGCTGGGTCGAGCGTTCCGAGCGCACGATCGGGCGCGCCAACGAGGTCAGCCGCATGTCGGCCGACATGGAAGCCGGCCTGCGTGGCTATCTGCTGTCCGGGGACACCGAGTTCCTGGGGCCGTATTCGGACGCCAAGCCGAAGATCGACGCCGAGCTGAACGGGCTGGCCAGGATGGTGGACGACAATTATTCACAGCTGGACCGGGTGCGGCGGGTCCGCACCGCCCAGCGCGAATGGCAGTTGTTTGCCGACGAAGCCATCGCCCGCCGCAGCAAAAATGCCGACGTGGTCGAGCTGGTCAAGAGCGGGCGCGGCAAAGTGCTGACCGACGAGGTGCGGCGCCAGTTCAAACTCTTCATCGAAACCGAAGAGCGCCTGCTGCAGGAGCGCAACAGCTCCTCGCGCAGCGTGATCGCCTGGTCGGTTGGCGCCTTCCTCCTGTTCAGCCTGACCGTGGCCGGCCTGCTGGCCCTGTTCGGCCGCCGCGAACTGATGGGCTTGTCGAATTCCTACGGCGAGATCCTGGCGCACGAGGCCGAGCACAACGCCCTGCTGCGCCACCAGGACTGGCTGCGCACCGGGCAGGCCGAACTGGCCACGAAGAGCGCCAACCTGCACGACCTCCAGCCGCTGGCAGACGCCGTGCTGGATTACGTCACGCCTTACCTGGGCGGCGTCGTGGCCGCCATGTACCAGCGCAGCGACGACGGCACCCTGACCCGCATCGGCGCCTACGGCTTCGCCCACCAGGACCAGCATGCGCGCGTGATCCAGCCGAAGGAATCGCTGGCCGCCCAGGCCGCCAACCAGGGCCGCATCCTGACCCTGCGCGAGCTGCCGCCCGATTACATCAAGGTCGGTTCGGGGCTGGGCGAGACCTCGCCGCGCGAACTGCTGATCGCGCCGATCTCGAACCACGGCAAGATCAAGGGCGTGATCGAGATCGGCTTCCTGCACGGCGTGAGCGAGCGCGATACCGAATTCATGGCGCTGATCGCACCGGCGGTCGGCGCCTCGGTGGCGTCGGTGGTCTACCGACAGCGCCTGCAGCTGGCGCTGGAAGAGCAGCAGGCCATGAACGAGGAACTGCAGGTCCAGCAGGAAGAGCTGCGGACCGCCAACGAAGAACTGGAAGAGCAGTCGCGCGCCCTCGAGGAATCGCAGACGGCGCTGGAAAACCAGCAGGCGGAGCTGGAGCAGACCAACGAGCAGCTGGCCGAGCAGGCCGCCAGCCTCGACCTGAAGAACGCGGCCCTGACCACGGTCCAGGACCAGTTGCGCGATCGCGCGCTGGAGCTGGAGCGCGCCAGCCGCTACAAGTCGGAATTCCTGGCCAATATGTCGCACGAGCTGAGGACGCCGCTGAACAGCTCGCTGATCCTGGCCAAGCTGCTGGCCGACAACGCGGGCGGCAACCTGAACGACGAGCAGGTGCGCTTTGCCCAGACCATCTACTCGGCCGGCAACGACCTGCTGAACCTGATCAACGACATCCTCGACATCTCGAAGGTCGAGGCCGGCAAGCTGGAACTGGTGCCGGAAGAGCTGCCGCTGCGGCGCGTGGTCGAAGGCCTGGCGCGCACCTTCGAGCCGCTGGCGCAGCAGAAGCACCTGGAATTCTCGCTGACGGTCGAACCGGGCGTGCCGGTGTCGATCCACACCGACCGCCAGCGTCTCGAGCAGATCCTGAAGAACCTGCTGTCGAACGCGGTCAAGTTCACCGATGCCGGCCGCGTCAGCCTGACGGTCAGCGCGAACGCGGACGGCTGGGTGCAGTTCGAGGTGCAGGATTCGGGCATCGGCATCGCGCCCGAGCAGCAGGACAAGATCTTCGACGCCTTCCACCAGGCCGACGGCTCGACCGCGCGCAAGTACGGCGGCACCGGCCTGGGCCTGTCGATCTCGCGCGACCTGACCAGCCTGCTGGGCGGCACCCTGACCGTGGCGAGCACGCTCGGCGAGGGCAGCACCTTCATGCTCAGCCTGCCGCGCAACGGCGCGGTCGCCGCGACCCCGCCGGCGCCCCAGCTGGTGCATGCGGCCAAGCCGGCGCGCGGCGAGGCCGCGCCCGCGGCTCCGGCAGCCGAGGAAGCCCCTGAGGTCAGGCCGGCCGCCCCGCGCTTCGATGACGACCGCGACGAGCCGGCCGCCGGCCGCCGCACCGCGCTGGTGATCGAGGACGAGCCGGAATTCGCGCGCATCCTGTACGGCCTCGCGCACGACATGGAATTCCGCTGCCTGGTCGGCCTGACCGCGGAAGAGGGCCTGGAACTGGCCGCCGGCGAAAATCCCGACGCGATCCTGCTCGACATGCGCCTGCCGGACCGTTCCGGCTTGTCGGTGCTGCAGCAGCTGAAGGACAACCCAGCCACCCGCCACATCCCGGTGCACGTGGTGTCGAGCATGGAGAACGGCGGCGAAGCCCTGCACCTGGGCGCGATCGGCTATGCGCTGAAACCCACCAGCAGGGAGCAGCTGGAAGACGTGTTCCGCAAGCTGAAGGAGAAATCCTCGCAGCAGGTCAAGCGGGTGCTGCTGGTCGAGGACGACGAGCGCCAGCGCGAGAGCGTGGTCCAGCTGATTGCCGACAACGACGTCGAGATCGCCGCGGTCGGTTCCGGCGAGGAAGCGCTGAACCTGTTGCGCACGCAGATTTTCGACTGCATGATTATCGACCTGAAGCTGCCCGATATGCAGGGCAACGAATTGCTGCAACGCATGTCGCTGGAAGAACTCTGCTCCTTCCCGCCCGTCATCGTGTACACCGGGCGCAACCTGACCCGCGAGGAAGAGGCGGAACTGCTGAAGTACTCGCGCTCGATCATCATCAAGGGCGCGCGGTCGCCGGAACGCCTGCTCGACGAAGTGACGCTGTTCCTGCACAAGGTGGAATCGCAGCTGTCGTCGGAGCGCCAGACCATGCTCAAGAGCGTGCGCGGGCGCGACCGGGTGTTCGAGGGCAGGACCATCCTGCTGGTGGACGACGACGTGCGCAACGTGTTTGCATTGACCAGCGCGCTGGAGCAGCGCGGCGCGCATGTGGAGGTGGGCCGCAACGGCTTCGAAGCCCTTGCCAAGCTCGACGAAGTGGATTCGATCGACCTGGTGCTGATGGACGTCATGATGCCGGGCATGGATGGCCTGGAAGCGACGCGCAGGATCCGCCAGGACCCGCGCTTCACCCGCCTGCCGATCATCGCGATCACGGCCAAGGCGATGAAGGACGACCAGGAACAGTGCCTGGCGGCCGGCGCCAACGACTACCTCGCCAAGCCGATCGACCTGACCCGGCTGTACTCGCTGCTGCGGGTATGGATGCCGACCATGGAGCGGATTTGAAGCACACTCCAAGCGATATCGACATCGAACTGCGGATGCTGGTCGAAGCTGTCTATCTCAAGTACAACTACGACTTCCGCGACTACACCGGCGCTTCGCAAAAGCGCCGCGTGCTGGCCGCCATGCGCGCGATGGAGTGCGAGACCGTGTCCGCGCTGCAGGCCAGGGTGATGCACGAGCCGAACGCCTTCGCCCAGCTGCTGCAATTCCTGACCATCCCGGTCACGGAAATGTTCCGCGATCCGGAGTACTACCTGGCGCTGCGCCAGCACGTCGTGCCGCACCTGGAGACCTATCCTTCGCTGAAGATCTGGGTGGCCGGCTGCAGCACCGGCGAGGAGGTGTATTCGCTGGCGATCCTGCTGCACGAAGAGGGCCTGCTGGAGCGCAGCCTGATCTACGCCACCGACATCAATCCGGAATCGCTGGACGCGGCGCGGCGCGGCGTGATGCCGCTCGAGCGCATGCGCCTGTACACCGAGAATTACCAGAAGGCCGGCGGCGCCAGGGCGTTTTCGGATTACTACGCGGCGGCCTATGGCGGGGCGCTGTTCGAGCGCGCGCTGGTCGAGAACGTGACCTTCGCCGACCACAGCCTGGCCACCGACAGCGTGTTCGCCGAAACCCATTTCATCAGCTGCCGCAATGTGATGATCTACTTTAACCGGCGCCTGCAGAACCGGGTGCTGGGACTGTTCCACGAATCGCTGGTGCACCGCGGCTTTTTGGGACTGGGCAGCAAGGAGAGCATCGACTTTTCCAGCTATGCCCAGCGTTTCGAACCGCTCGCCAGGCGTGAGCGGATCTTCCGCAAGGTGGGCGCATGATGGACGCCGCCATGGATGACGCCGGAATGCAGGCGCTGCTTGCCGGCCGCCGCATCGAGGCGGTGGTGATCGGCGCGTCCGCCGGCGGCGTCGAAGCCCTGGGCACGCTGCTGCCCGCGCTGCCGGCCGGCTACCGGCTGCCGGTCATCTGTATCCTGCACCTGCCTGGGGACCGCGAAAGCCGCCTGGCCGAGCTGTTCGCCGAGCGCCTGCCGCTGCCGGTCAGGGAAGCCCTCGACAAGGAAGCGATCGCGCCCGGCACCGTGTATTTCGCCGGTTCCGGCTACCACCTGTCGGTGGAGCAGGACTTCACGTTTTCGCTGAGCTGCGAGCCGCCCGTGCATTTCGCGCGCCCCGCCATCGACGTGCTGATGGAATCGAGCGCCGACGCCTATGGCCCTGGCCTGGTGGGCATCCTGCTCACCGGCGCCAACCACGACGGCGCCGCCGGCATGGCCACGATCCATGCCAACGGCGGCCTGACCGTCGTGCAAGACCCCGATGACGCCCAGGTAGCCGCCATGCCCCGCAGCGCCATCGACCGTTTTTCCCCGCACCTGATCCTGCCCCTGGCCCGCATCGGGGCGTTGCTGCCCATGTTGGAGAGCGAATAATCATGAGCGCACAAGACCCAAGCAAACTGCTGATCGTCGACGACTTGCCGGAAAACCTGCGCGCGCTGGACGCCCTGATCCGCGACGGCCAGCGCCAGGTGTTCCAGGCCGCGTCGGGCGAAGAAGCCCTGACCCTCATGCTCGAGCACGAGTTCGCACTGGCCATCCTGGACGTGCAGATGCCGGGCATGGACGGCTTCGAACTGGCCGAGCTGATGCGCGGCACCGAGCGCACCCGCAACATCCCGATCGTGTTCGTGTCGGCCGCCGGCCGCGAGCTGAACTATGCGTTCAAGGGCTACGAGCAGGGCGCGGTCGACTTCCTGCACAAGCCGCTCGACCCGGACGCGGTGCGCAGCAAGGTCAACGTCTTCGTCACCCTCGACCAGCAGCGCCGCGAGATGCGGCGCCAGATGGAAGCCCTGGAACGCAGCCGCCGCGAGCAGGACATCCTGCTGCGCGAGCTGAACAAGACCCAGGAAGAGCTGCAGCGCTCGCTGCGCATGCGCGACGATTTCATGTCGCTGGTGGCGCACGAACTGCGCACCCCGCTCAACACCCTGTTCCTGGAAACCCAGATGCGCAGCCTGCAGCTCAACCGCGGCAACCTGCCGGCCTTCGATCCGGAGCAGATGGGCAATATGATCAAGCGCGACGAGCGCCAGATCAAGGCCATGATCCGCCTGATCGACGACATGCTGGACGTCTCGCGCATGAAGAGCGGCACGCTGTCGATCCGTCCGGCCAGGGTTGAACTGATGGGCTTGCTGGAACGGGTCGTCAACGACCTGTCCCTGCAGGCGGCCGCGGCCAACTCGACCCTGCAACTGGCCGGCCATGCGCCCGTGGAAGGGTTCTGGGACGAGTTCCGCATCGAGCAGGTGATCGTCAACCTGCTGACGAATGCGCTGCGCTACGGCGGCGGCGGCACGGTCGAGGTCAGCGTGCATGAAATCGGATGCAATGTGCGCATCGACGTGCGCGACCACGGCAAGGGCATCGCCCCCGATTACATCGACCGCATCTTCGAACCCTACGAGCGCGGCGCCAAGGCCGGCGAGCCGAAGGGCCTCGGCCTGGGCCTGTACATCTCGCGCCAGCTGGCCACTTCGCATGGGGGAGAGCTGACCGTGCAGAGCGTGCAGGGGCAGGGGGCGACCTTCAGCCTGCTGCTGCCGTGTACGGAAGAGGCGGTGCCGGCTGTCGCCTCCGCTTGAACGTCGTTCCCGCGAACTTGGGTCCCCGCCTTCGCGGGGACGATGAGGTGGATGCGGAATGACGGCTAAGGCGATAGGGAAAATCAATTGATGAAATCCGTTCAATTAATTTCACATTCAAGAGCGTGCGCGGTATAGTGCGTACCTAACGTTTTTTTTAACCCCGAAAGAGGAGCTTTCATGTCCATCATCAACACCGAGATCAAACCGTTCAAGGCAACCGCTTTCCACGACGGCAAGTTCGTCGACCTGACCGAAGCCGACTTCAAAGGCACCTGGTCGGTTCTGATGTTCTACCCGGCTGACTTCACCTTCGTCTGCCCGACCGAACTGGAAGACCTGGCTGCTTTCCAGCCGGAATTCGCGAAGATGGGCGTCAAAGTCTACGGCGTGTCGACCGACAGCCACTTTGCCCACAAGGCATGGCACGACACCTCGGAAGCCATCAAGAAAGTGAACTACCCGCTGATCGGCGACCCGACCGGTATCCTGTCGCGCAACTTCGAAGTCATGATCGAAGAAGAAGGCATGGCACTGCGCGGCACCTTCGTGATCAATCCGGAAGGCCAGATCAAGGTCATGGAAGTGCATGACAACGGCATCGGCCGCGACGCATCGGAACTGATGCGCAAGGTCAAGGCTGCCCAGTACGTCGCCGCCCACCCGGGCGAAGTCTGCCCGGCCAAGTGGACCGAAGGCGCCGAGACCCTGAAGCCGTCGCTGGACCTGGTCGGCAAGATCTAAGTAACACCAGCAGTAGCAAGTAGCACCAGGAGACCGTCCGCGAGGGGCGGCCGGTCTCCCACCCCTCCCAAGAAAGCAGCCCGGACGCGCTGGGCCTGCCCTGAAAAGACAGGCGATCAAACTGGTCGATCTGCCGGTTTAGATTCACCATTTTGATTTTTGATGGATGCGCCCGCATGTGCGTCGCATCGGCCTGAACACGTTTGAACAAAAAGGATATGACCATGAGCGTTCTCGACAATGACCTGAAAACCCAGCTCGGCGCCTACCTGCAGCGCGTCCAGCAACCTTTCGAGATCGTCGCCTCGCTCGACGACAGCGACACGGCAAAGCAGATGCGTGAGCTGCTGGAAACCATCCAGGGCCTGCGTGCCGACAAGATCAGCGTGCGCCTGGACGGCAACGATGCGCGCAAGCCCTCGTTCAGCCTGAAGCGCGCGGGCAGCGACACCAGCCTGCGCTTTGCCGGCCTGCCGCTGGGCCACGAATTCACCTCGCTGGTGCTGGCCCTGCTGTGGACCGGCGGCCACCCGCCGAAGGTCGAGCAGGACGTCATCGAAACCATCAAATCGCTCGACGGCGAGTACAACTTCGAGATGTACATGTCGTTAAGCTGCCATAACTGCCCGGACGTGGTCCAGGCGCTGTCCCTGATGGCGATCCTGAACCCGCGCGTGAAGACCACCGTGATCGAAGGCGGCGCCTTCCAGAAGGAAGTCGAAGCGCGCCAGGTGATGGCGGTGCCGATGGTGTTCCTGAACGGCGAGATGTTCGGTTCCGGCCGCATGATGATCGAAGAGATCGTCGCCAAGCTGGACAAGGGCGCCGGCGAGCGCGAAGCCGCCAAGCTGAATGCGAAAGAGCCCTACGACGTGCTGATCGTCGGTGGTGGTCCTGCCGGCTCGGCCGCCGCCGTGTACGCGGCCCGCAAAGGCATCCGCACCGGTATCGCCACCGCCCGCATGGGCGGCCAGGTGAACGACACCATGTCGATCGAGAACTACATCTCGGTGCTGGAAACCGACGGACCTAAGTTTTCGGCCGCGCTGGAAGCCCAGGTACGCCACTACGGCGTCGACATCATGACCCAGCAGGAAGCCGCGCAGCTGATCGCGCCGTCCGCACCGGGCGAGCTGGTCGAAGTGCGCTTCGCCAACGGCGGCTCGCTGAAGTCGAGCACCGTGATCCTGTCGACCGGCGCGCGCTGGAGGAACGTCAACGTGCCGGGCGAGGAGCAATACAAGAACGCCGGCGTGAACTACTGCCCGCACTGCGACGGCCCGCTCTATAAAGGCAAGCGCGTGGCCGTGATCGGCGGCGGCAACTCGGGCGTGGAAGCGGCGATCGACCTGGCCGGCATCGTCCAGCACGTGACCCTGATCGAGTTCGCCAACCAGCTGAAGGCGGACGCGGTGCTGGTCAACAAGCTGAACAGCCTTGCCAACGTGACGGTGCACGTGAATGCCCAGACCACCGAGATCACGGGCGACGGCAAGAAGGTCAACGGCATCAGCTTCAAGGATCGCGTATCGGGCGAGGACAAGCACGTCGAGCTGGAAGGCGTGTTCGTGCAGATCGGCCTGGTGCCGAACACCGAATGGCTGAAGGGCAGCGTGGAACTGTCGCGCTTCGGGGAGATCGTGGTCGACGCCCACGGCCGCACCAACATCCCGGGTGTGTTCGCCGGCGGCGACGCCACCACCACGCCGTTCAAGCAGATCGTGATCGCGGCGGGCGACGGCGCCAAGTGCGCACTGTCGGCCTTCGACTACCTGATCCGCATGCCGGTGGCGGTCGAAGCCGCGTAAGTTCTTTCCTCCAGCACGGCCTGCAGCCTGTCGAGGTCGATCGGCTTCACCAGGTGGTGGTCGAAGCCGGCTTCGCGGGTCCGTGCACGGTCGCTTTCCTGGCCGTAGCCGGTCACCGCGACCAATAGCGCGCCAGCCGTTTCGGGCCGGGCGCGCAGGCGGCGCGCCAGTTCGACGCCGTCCATGTCGGGCAGGCCGATGTCGAGCAGGCAGACCTGCGGCGCGGCCTCGGCGGCGCGCGCGAGCGCGCGGTGCGAGCCATGCTCGACCATCACCTCGTGGCCCGACGCTTCCAGCAGCATCGCCAGCGTGTCCGCCGCGTCCTCGTTGTCGTCGACCACCAGGATGCGCAGCGGTCCCGGCCCGGCCGGAGCGCCGGCATCCGCAGCCTGGTCTTGTCCCGCAGTGCTTTGTGCGTTCAGGCGCGGCAGGATGACCGTGAAACGGCTGCCGCGGCCCAGGCCCGGACTGTCGCAGCTCACCGTCCCGCCGTGCAGCTCGACCAGGCTCCTGACCAGCGCCAGGCCGAGGCCCAGGCCGCCCGAAGCGCGGTCGGCGCCGCGCTCGGCCTGGGCGAACAGGTCGAAGGCGCGCGCCACCAGCTCGGGCGCCATGCCGATCCCGTTGTCGGTGACCGCGATGCGCACCTCGTTTTCCTTTGCCTCCACCTCGACGCGCAGCAGGCCGCCTTCCTGGGTGTACTTGGCGGCGTTGTTGAGGATATTCGCCAGCACCTGCACCAGGCGTTTCTTGTCGCCGCAGACCAGCACCGGCCCGCAAGCCTGCCGCACGTCGAGCCGCTGGCCGCGCGCCTCCACCTGCGGCATCACCTGTTCGACGGCGTCGGCGGTGATCCCGGCGACGTCGAGCGGCGCCTGGTCCAGTTCGACCAGGCCGCGCGTGACGCGCGAGACGTCGAGCAGGTCGTCGATCAGCCCCGTCATGTGGCGCACCTGGCGCCCGATGATCTCGCTGGTGGTCCGGATCATCGATTCGTTCGGCCGGGCGCGCTGCAGCAGTTCGGCCGCGGCGCCGATCGGAGCCAGCGGGTTGCGCAGCTCGTGCGCCAGCATCGCCAGGAACTCGTCCTTGCGCCGGTCCAGCTCCATCAGCTTTTCTTCCGCCATCTTGCGTTCGGTGATGTCGCTGGCGGCGCCGATCCATTCGTCGATCTCGCCGTCTTCGCGGAACATCGGCACCGCCCGCGACAGCGTCCAGCCATGGCTGCCGTCGACGCGGCGCACCCGGTGCTCCACCTCGAAGATGCGCTTGTCGCGGATCGCCGCGGCGATGGCCGCGTGCAGCATCGGCTGGTCCTCGGCGGGAACGTATTCGTCGAGCCAGAAGGTGCGCGGGCCGGCCGCGTCCTTGACGAAGCCTCGCCCGTCGAGCTGGCGCAATTCGCTCCAGTCCGGGCTCATGCGGTAGATGACGTCCGCCGACGCATGGGTCAGCGCCCGGAACCGGGTCTCGCTCTCGCGGATCGCCGCCACCGTGCGTACCCGTTCGGTCACGTCCGAGGTGGTGTGCGAGATGCAGACGATGCCGCCGTCGGCGTCGAAGATCGGCGTGCTGACGGCATCCCAGAAGCGCTCTTCGTACGCGACCTCGCCATTCGGCAGCTGCACGCGGATGGGATAGCGCTGGGCCGGCAGGGTGTCGACCTGGCCGGTGGCGACGACGCGCGCCAGGGATTGCCTGAGGTCGGATTCGCCGGTGTCGGCGGGATCGTCCGGATTTCTTGGGAAGGTGACGAACAGGCTGACGCCGAGCAGTTCTTCGCGCCGGCGCCCGGACGCCTTCAGGAACGCGTCATTGACCGCCAGGACAGTCGCATCGGGCGTGGGCGACAGCAGGTAATGGCCGATCGGGGAATGCTTGAAGACCGCTTCGAACAGGGATGTGGACTGCATCGGGATTGTCACCAGGCCGGGTATGTCACCCATTGTAAAAGAAGCTTACAGGAAATTGGTGTCAATTTAACACTGTGGGCGCGGGCCCGATGAATGGGGGGACGAGCGAAAGCGCGCCGGCCTGTGAGTGTCAGCTCAGGGCAGCGTCGCTGGAGCATGCCGTGGGCACGCCAGGTCGAGGGAGGCGGGACAGCGGGGTCTGCCGCATCGATCAGTGGAAGAACATGGGAGCCATGCCATTCAGGGCATCGGTTTCGACCAGCAGCCAGGTGGCGATGCTGATCAGGCCGACGTGAAGCGCGGTCCAGGTGGCGGGGAAGATGCGGATCATGATGAACCTCCAGGGGAGTGCCGGTTTCGGGAGAATATGCTTCCATCATAGGTCGACTGCCGAGGGGCAACTATCGGCGGGAATTCCGCCGAGTTGTAGGAAAACACCTTGTCAAGTTGTCTGAACGCTTGTGGAAGGGTCTAGTGGCGCTCCTACGGTAACTGTAGGTTGCGTCCTATAGCGGTTCAGATCGCCCCGTCTTACAGTTGGGCCATCATGACCCGACACGAACCCAGACTCCTGCACAAAGGCCTGCTTGCGGTACGCCGCAACACCATTCGCCGCCTGTTGAATACCGTCTTCGGCATCCAGCAGCTGCGCGACGGCCAGCAACGCGTGATCGACAGCGTCCTCGATGGCAAGGACACGCTGGCGATCATGCCCACCGGCAGCGGTAAATCGCTGTGCTACCAGATCCCCGCCCGCATCCTCGAAGGGATGACCATCGTCGTCTCGCCGCTCATCTCGCTGATGAAGGACCAGCTCGAAAAGCTGGAGCAAATGGGGATCCGCGCCGTGCAGGTCAACAGCAGCCTGTCCGCCGAAGAAGAGCGCGAGGCGCTTGCCGCGATCGCCGGGAATGGCTGCGAGATCGTGTTCTGCACCCCCGAACGCCTGGTGATGGCGGAATTCGTCGAGGTGCTGAAGGAAGTGAAGATCGCCCTGGTGGTGGTCGACGAAGCCCACTGCATCTCGCAGTGGGGGCACGACTTCCGCCCGGCCTACCTCGAGATGGCCGGCGCGATCGAGGCCCTGGGCCGCCCGCCGGTGCTGGCGCTGACCGCCACCGCCACCGAGGACGTGGTCGAGGACATCGGCCGCCAGCTCAGCCGCCTGCGGATGAAGGTCATCAACACCGGCATCTACCGCCCGAACCTGCACTACCGCGTGCTGCAGGTGACGAACGCCGAGGAAAAGCTGCAGGAGGCGCTGCGCCTGGTCCGCGAGACCGAAGGCAAGGGCATCGTCTACGCCGCCACCGTCAAGGCGGCCGAAGAGATGTACCAGCTACTGGAGGAGCAGGGCGAATCGGCCACCATCTACCACGGCAAGCTGCACGCCGCCGAGCGCAAGGACAACCAGGACCTGTTCATGAACGACGAGCGGCGCGTGATGGTGGCGACGAACGCCTTCGGCATGGGCATCGACAAGCCGGACACGCGCTTCGTGATCCACCTGCAGATCCCCGCCAACCTGGAAGCCTATTACCAGGAGTCCGGCCGCGCCGGGCGCGACGGCAAGGATGCCGAATGCACGCTGCTGTTCCTGCAGGACGACAAGCGGGTGCAGCAGTTCTTCCTGGTGAAGCATTACCCGACCGCCGACGAGATCCGCGCCGTCTACGAGGCCGTGCGCGAACTGGCGGAGAACGAGGGCGCCACGCCCGAGCGCATCGAAGATGCCGCCGGCGAGCTGTCCGGCCCGAACCTGAAGGTCTGCCTGAAGCTGCTGAAGGATGCCAAGCTGCTGCGCCAGTCGCGCAAGCTGGCGTACAACGTGACGGCCCAGGAGCCGAAGGCCAGCCTGTTCGAGGCGATGGCCGCGGTCTACCGCCAGAAGCAGGAGCACGACAAGGAAGCCCTGGAGCAGATGGTGTCCTATGCCGTCAGCGGTTTCTGCCGCTGGAAGCTGCTGCTGGATTACTTCGGCGACGAGGTCGAGGGCTTCGAGAAATGCTGCCGCTGCGATAACTGCCTGAATCCGCCGGCGGCCGTGCTCACGGAGGAAATCGAGATCCGCGACGACGAGTTCGACCGCGAGCCGGAACCCGAGCCCGACCCGGCATCCTCGTTCGAACCCGGCGCCCGCGTGAAGGTGCCAAAATACGGCGAGGGCGTGGTGCTGTCGGTGGCCGGCGAGCAGGTCACGATCGACTTCCCGGACGGCGAATCGCGGTCCTTCGTAAAGGAGTTCGTGGAACACATCGGATAAGAACCTCGCAAACCTGCTGCGCGTTGCATTGTTGGCCTGCGATGCTCGCTACGGTTTTCGCGGCCCTTGAAAGGAGAAAAATGGGTGACATGGTCGTCGTAAGGAAGGAAGGGCTGTACTGCGTCCCTGGCGATTTCTACATCGACCCCTGGCGGCCGGTGGAACGGGCCGTCATCACCCATGCGCACGGCGACCATGCGCGCTGGGGCCACCACCACTACCTCGCCTCCGATGCGAGCGTGAACATCCTGAAGTCGCGCCTCGGCGCCGACATCAACATCGACGGCCTGGCCTATGGCGAGCGCGTGGTTCACAACGGCGTCGCGATCTCGCTGCACCCGGCCGGCCACGTACTGGGTTCCGCCCAGGTCCGGATGGAATGCGAAGGCGAGGTCTGGGTCGCCTCGGGCGACTACAAGGTCGAACCCGATGCCACCTGCGCGCCGTTCGAGCCGGTGCGCTGCCATACCTTCATCACCGAATCCACCTTCGGCCTGCCGATCTACCGCTGGGACCCGCAGCAGGAAGTCTTCGACGAGATCAACCGCTGGTGGCGGCGGAATGCGGATGAAGGCCGCACCAGCGTACTGTACGCCTATGCCTTCGGCAAGGCCCAGCGCGTGCTGTCCGGGCTGGACAAGAGCGTCGGCCCGATCGTCTGCCACGGCGCGGTCGAGCCGCTGAACCGCGTCTACCGCGAGGGCGGCGTCGAACTGCCGCCGACCCAGCTGGTGAGCGAAACCGGCAAGGACGAGATGAAGCGCGCGCTGGTGCTAGCGCCTCCCTCGGCCGCCGGCTCGACCTGGACCCGCCGCTTCGGCGATTACAGCGACGCGTTCGCCAGCGGCTGGATGCTGCTGCGCGGGGCGCGCCGGCGGCGCGGCGTCGACCGCGGCTTCGTGCTGTCCGACCATGCCGACTGGCCCGGGCTGTTGAGCGCCATCGAAGCCACCGGCGCCCAGCAGGTCGTGGTCACGCACGGTTCGATCCCGGTGATGGTGCGCTGGCTGTGCCAGATCGGGCTGGATGCGAAAGCCTTCGATACCGAGTATGGCGACGAAGACGACGAGGCCACCGGCTCGGCCACCCCGGAAGAGGGAGAGGCCAAGAAGGAGGCGAGCGATGCGTGAATTCGCCCGCCTGTACGCCGACCTCGACGAGACCACCGCCACCAACCGCAAGCTCGAGGCGCTGCAGAACTACTTCGAGCATGCGTCGCCCGAGAACGCGGCCTGGGCGGTCTACTTCCTGGCCGGCGGCAAGCCGCGCCAGACCGTGCCGACCAAGGTGCTGCGCGAAGCCGCCATCGCCTACGCGGGCCTGGACGAATGGCTGTTCGAGGAATGCCACGCGGCGGTGGGCGACATGGCCGAGACCATTGCCCATATCCTGCCAGCGCCGAAGCGCCACAGCGACGTCGGCCTGGCCGTGTGGATGGAAGAGCGGATCGGCCCCTTGCGCGGCGCCGACCCGGTCACGATCCGCGAGAAGCTGTTCGAGTACTGGGACGAGCTGACCTGGCGGGAGCGCTTCCTGTTCGTGAAGCTGATCGGCGGGGCTTTTCGGGTCGGGGTGTCGAAGCTGCTGGTGACGCGCGCGCTGGCGGCCATCGCCGCGGTCGACGCCAAGCTGATCGCCCAGCGCCTGATGGGCTGGACCGACGGCCGCGTGCGCCCGACCGGCGCCGGCTTCCTGCAGCTGATCGCGGCCCAGTCCGACGACGAGCACAGGCTGCGCGGCGGCCAGCCCTATCCCTTCTTTTTGGCCCACCAGCTGCAGGGCGATCCGGCGGCGCTGGGCGAACTGCACGACTGGCAGGTCGAGTGGAAGTACGACGGCATCCGCGCCCAGCTGGTGCGGCGCGCCAGCCAGAACTACCTGTGGTCGCGCGGCGAGGATTTGATCACCGAGCGCTTTCCCGAGCTGGCTTCATTGACCCTGCCGGAAGGGACGGTGGTGGATGGCGAGGTCCTGATCTGGACCAGCGGCGATTCCCCGGCGCCGTTCGCCGACCTGCAGAAACGCATCGGCCGGAAGACCTTGAGCGCGAAGCTGCTGGCCGAGCTGCCGGCGGTGCTGCTGGCCTACGACCTGCTGGAACTGGACGGCGTCGACCTGCGCGGCCTGCCGCAGCATGAACGGCGCGCCTTGCTGGAAACCCTGGTGACGGGCGTGGCGAAGCCGCAGCTGCGCATCTCGCCGCTGGTGACGGCCGACACCTGGGACGACCTCGGCCAGCTGCGCGGCGAATCCCGCGCGCGCGGCGTGGAAGGCATGATGCTGAAGGCGAAGGATGCCCGGTACGGCGTGGGCCGCACCAAGGATGTCGGCACCTGGTGGAAGTGGAAGATCGATCCCTATGCGGTCGACGCCGTGCTGATCTACGCCCAGCCGGGCAGCGGGCGGCGCGCTTCGCTGTACACCGATTACACCTTCGCCGTGTGGGATGGCGAGGGAGAACAACGGCGCCTGGTCCCATTCGCGAAAGCGTATTCCGGCCTGACCGATGCCGAGATCCGCCAGGTCGACGCCACCATCCGCCGCACCACGGTCGAGAAGTTCGGCCCGGTGCGCTCCGTCAAGCCGACCATGGTGTTCGAGCTGGGCTTCGAAGGCATCGCGCTGTCGCCGCGCCACAAGGCGGGCATTGCGGTGCGCTTCCCGCGCATCCTGCGCCGGCGCGACGACAAGCCGGTCGAGGAGGCCGATACGCTCGATACCCTGAAGGGGCTGTTGCAGGCGGCGGGACCATGAGCAAGTCGCAGGCTGAAGCAGCGGTCGACGCCTGGTTCGCGGCGCGCGGCTGGAAGGTGTTCCCGTTCCAGCGCGCCGTGTGGAAGGCCGCGCTGGCCGGGCAGTCCGGCCTGCTGCACGCGAACACGGGCGCCGGCAAGACCTATGCCGTGTGGTTCGCGGCGATGCTGCGCGGCGCCAACCGCTCGCGGCGCGACCGCACCGGCCTGCGCGTGCTGTGGATCACGCCGATGCGCGCGCTGGCGGCCGACACCCAGCGCTCGCTGGAAGTCTCGGCAAGCGAACTGGGCGCCGCCAGCCCGGACACGATCGGCGCCTGGACCCTCGGCGCGCGCACCGGAGACACCGGCTCGGCCGAGCGCGCGCGCCAGTCGAAAAGCCTGCCCGGCGCGCTGATCACGACGCCGGAGTCGCTGTCCCTGCTGCTCTCGCACGCGGCCGCGCGCGACCAGTTCAAGCACCTCGACATGGTCATCATCGACGAGTGGCATGAGCTGATGGGCAGCAAGCGCGGGGTGCAGGTGCAGCTGGCGCTGGCGAGATTGCGGCGCTGGAATCCGGAACTCGTCGTGTGGGGACTGTCGGCGACGATGGGCAACCTGCAGGAAGCGCGCCATGTGCTGCTGGGGACCGACGCAGATGAGGCGCAGGGCGTGCTGGTCGAGGGCGACCTGAAAAAGCAGATCGTGGTCGACTGCCTGATCCCGGAAAACGTCTCGCGCTTTCCCTGGGGCGGCCACCTGGGCCTGCAGATGCTGCAGCCAGTCATTAACGAAATCGACAGGCACGAGGCCACGCTGGTCTTCACCAACACCCGTTCGCAGTCCGAGATCTGGTACCAGAACCTGATCGAGGCGCGTCCCGACTGGGCCGGCCTGGTGGCGCTGCACCACGGTTCGCTCGACCGCGAGGTGAGGGAGTGGGTCGAAGGCGGCCTGAAACGCGGCGATCTGAAGGCCGTGGTCTGCACCGCCAGCCTGGACCTGGGCGTGGACTTCCTGCCGGTCGAGCGCGTGCTGCAGGTCGGCAGCGCGAAGGGCATCGCGCGCCTGCTGCAGCGGGCCGGGCGCAGCGGCCACGCGCCGGGACGGATCTCGCGCGTGACCCTGGTGCCGACCAACAGCCTGGAGCTGCTGGAAGCGGCCGGCGCCAAGCGCGCCGTCGCCACCCGCCGCATCGAGGCGCGCCAGGTGCCGAACAAGCCCTTCGACGTGCTGGTGCAGCACCTGGTGACGGTGGCGCTGGGCGGCGGCTTCCGGTCCGACGAGCTGTACGAGGAAGTGCGCAGCGCCTGGTCGTATCGCCACCTGACGAACGAGGAATGGCAGTGGGCGCTCGACTTCGTCGCGCATGGCGGCGCCAGCCTGTCGGTGTATCCCGAGTACCGGCGCGTGCTGCCGGACGAGGAGGGCGTCTACCGCGTGCCCGACGCCACCATCGGCCGCCGCCACCGGATGAGCATCGGCACCATCGTCTCGGATGCGCAGATGCAGGTGAAGTACGTGAGCGGCGGGCGGATCGGCAGCGTCGAGGAATCCTTCATCGGGAGACTCAAGCCGGGCGACCACTTCCTGTTCAGCGGCCGCATCCTGGAACTGGTGCGGGTGCACGAGATGACGGCCTATGTGAAGCGCAGCAGCAGTACCAAGGGCGCGATCAGCCGCTGGAACGGCACCAAGATGCCGCTCAGTTCCGAGCTGGCCCACGCCGCGCTGGAAGAGCTGCGCCTGGCCGCGCAAGGGAGCTACGAAGGCCCGGAGATGCGCGCGCTGCGGCCGCTGCTGGAAATCCAGGGGCGCTGGTCCGCGCTGCCCAGCAGCGACGTGTTGGTGGTCGAGAGCATGAAGAGCAGGGAAGGCTGGCACCTGTTCGTCTATCCCTTTGCCGGGCGCTCCGTGCACACGGGGCTGGCGTCGCTGCTGGCCTTCCGCGTCGGGCGCGTGATGCCGTCGACCTTTTCGGTGGCCGTCAACGACTATGGTTTCGAATTGCTGTCGCCGGAACCGGTCGACTGGGCCGACATGTTCACGGGCCCAACCGGAGCCGAGGTTGGCCTGTTCGATACCGGCCGCCTGCTGGAAGACGTGCTGGACTCCCTGAACGCGACCCAGTTGTCGAAGCAGCGCTTCCGCGAAGTGGCGCGCATCGCGGGCCTCATCTTCCAGGGCTATCCGGGCCAGCACAAGTCGATGCGCCAGGTGCAGGCCTCGTCCTCGCTGTTCTTCGAGGTCTTCCGCAAGCACGACAGCGGCAACCTGCTGCTGACCCAGGCCGAGCGCGAGGTGCTGGAGCAGGAGCTGGAGTTGACCCGCCTGCGCGACACCCTGCTCGAACTGCACGCCCGGCGCATCGCCTGGCGCGAGGTGAAGCGCGCCACCCCCTTCGGCTTCCCGCTGATGGTCGAACGCTTCCGCGAAAAGGTCTCGACCGAGAAGCTGTCCGACCGCGTGGCGCGCATGGTGCGCGAACTGGAAAAGGCGGCCGCGGCATGAACACGATTCCCGGCGCGGTGACGATCGCGATCGACGGCGAGCCGCTGCTGCTGCTGCCGCAGAAGGCCGCATTCTGGCCGCGCGAGGACATGCTCGTCATCGCCGACATCCACTTCGGCAAGGCCGCGGCCTTCCGTTCCTGGGGCATCCCGGTGCCGAAAGGGACGACCAGCGAGAACCTGCAGGCGCTCGACCAACTGGTCACCTCGACCGGCGCACGGCACGTGCTCTTCCTGGGCGACTTCCTGCACGCGCGCGCGGCGCACGCGGCCGGCACACAGGCGGCGATGCTGGCCTGGCGCCAGCGCCGTTGCGAGCTGGTGCTGACGCTGGTGCGCGGCAACCACGACAAGCATGCCGGCGATCCGGCCGCGCAGCTCGGCATCGACCTGGTCGACGAACCCTACACGGTCGGTCCGTTTTCCTTTTGCCACCATCCCGACATCGAGGCGCCGGGCTATGTGCTGGCAGGCCACGTGCACCCGGTGTACGTGCTGGCGACGCGCTCCGACGCCCTGCGCCTGCCGTGTTTCATTGCCGGGCCGGAGCGCATGATCCTGCCATCCTTCGGCGCGTTTACGGGCGGCCATGCGCTGCGCCCGGAGCCTGGTGAGCGGGTCTGGGTGAGCTCGGGCGAGGCTGTGCACAGCGTTCGTTAGCGCACCGAGCCATCCGGACCTGCGGCGTAAGCTGGACACATTGACAATTACAGTTTCGCAGGAGGACACCATGGCAACAACCCGACAGACGCTCGCCGCGGCAGTGGTTGCCGCACTGCCTCTCTTCACGGCAACCGTGCCGATGCCAGTGCAGGCCCAGGACCATCCGCCCGCCCGCGCGCTGGAGCCGCGCATCGAGGGCTTCAACGTCAACGAATTGCGGCGCATCGAACCGGGTGCCGAGCTGAATTTCGAGGTGTATGGCACTCCGGGCGGCAACGCCAGCGTGCGCATCGACGGCGCCACCCGCAACCTGCACCTGACCGAAACCAGCCCAGGCACCTACCAGGGCACCTATACGATCGGCCGCCACGACCGCATCCGTCCGGACAGCTCGGTCACCGCCAACCTGCGCGTGAACGGCATGGTCAGGACCCAGGCCCTGGCGGCGACCATCGTGCGCGTTCCCGATCGTGTCAACCCGGACGACCGCCTGGTGGCAGGGATGCCGCGCGTGCAGCGCTTCGACGTGCGCGGCAGCGACGACCTCGGTCCGGGCCACGAGCTGAAATTCACCGTGATCGGCACGCCGGGCGCCAAGGTCGACATCCAGATCGCCGGCACGCGCGGCATCTTCACGCTGCCCGAAGTGCGGCCGGGCGAATATGCCGGCCTGTACACGATCCGCCGCGGCGACAATATCGCGCCGGACGCTTCCGTCACCGCGACCATCCGCGCCAACGGCCGCTATACGACGGCGACCCTGGGCCAGCCGCTGCTGGCGGGCGGGCGCATGCATGGTGACCGCCGCGACGACCGCCGCGAGGATCGCCGCGCCGACGATGGCCAGCGCGTGGCGCGCTACTGCACCAATTGCGCGACGGTGGAATCGGTGAACGTGATCCAGGGCGATGCCGGCGCGCTCGGCACCGTGGGCGGCGCCGCGGTCGGCGGCTTGCTGGGCAACCAGGTAGGCAGCGGCAGCGGCCGCACGGCGGCCACCGTGGCCGGCGCGGTCGGCGGCGCGATCGCCGGGCGCAGCCTCGAGCGCAACGCCCGCGCGCCGCGCTACGAAGTGGTGGTGCGCTACGAGAACGGCGCCACCCAGTCGATCCGCTACGACAACGATCCGGGCTTCCGCGCCGGCGAGCAGGTGCGCGTGACGGATGGCGTGCTGACGCGCGACTGACGATTCCCGCGCATCCATATAAAAAGCCGGCTTCCATCAAGCCGGCTTTTTTGTGCCGGGCACCTGGCCGGCCTTCAGGCCGTGGCCAGCACCTGGCCGTCGCCCGAGGATTCGGCATCCGCCTTGTGCTTGGCGTTCTGCTTGGCGCGCGAACGCGAGGGCGGCAGGCGGCGCAGGGTCTTGAGCGCGTCCGGATCCTTGATGCCGATGGTGCGCTGGTCGACGGTGATCAGGCCGATCTCGTTGAAGGCCGACAGCGTGCGGCTGACGGTTTCCAGGGTCAGGCCCAGATAGCTGCCGATCTCGTGGCGCGTCATGCGCAGGTTGAACAGCTTGCTCGAATAGCCCATCGCCGCGAAGCGCTCGGCCAGCGAGATCAGGAAGCGGGCCACGCGGGCTTCCGCCGACAGGGCGCCGAGCATGCCGATCATGGCCTGTTCGCGCACCAGTTCGCGGCTCATCACCCCGTACATCAGGTTCTCGAGCTCGGCATGCACCCTGCCCAGGGCGGTGAGCTTCTTGAACGGGACGAGGATCAGGTCGCAGTCGGACAGGGCAACGGCTTCCGAGGCGTAGTGCCGGGTGTGGATGCCGTCCACGCCGAGCATGTCGCCTTTCATCGGGAAGCTCAGCACCTGTTCGTTGCCGAATTCGTCGATCAGGACCGTTTTCAGGAAGCCGGAATTGACGATGTACAGGGTGTCGAAGGCCTGGCCGATCGTGTGGACGCGCTGGCCGGTCTTGAACTGCACGTGCTGGAACAGGAGTTCCTCGGAATTCATCGATACGGCGGCCGGGATATGGAGCAGGTCGCAGACCTCTTTCAGGTTGGACCACAGGCGACCCTGGCGCTGGCGCCCGGCCTCCATCTGTGACGAGTGCAGGGTCGATGGCGAGGCATTGCGTTGTTCTGACATTGGCTGGGACTGCATACTCATCTCCAGGTGAAGTGATTCGGTTTCAGGAGGCTCAATGCGGAGAATGGACCGCAAGCAAGTCGAAACGCTGAAGTCAGTATGCCAACACGAGTCCGGCATTCATATCAGCAACGGCTGAATGTGCAGGTAGGAAGGGGAGTCAGAATGTAGGAGTATTCCTACTGGACAGGAGGGGTTCCGAATGGAGGCAGGGCGTACCCATGTAGGATAAGCGTCGTGCAGAGGACGTCTCCTGCGCGCCACGCGGACGGTGGCGGGCACCAGTGCACTGGCCGGAAGGTCAAACCATTTTCAAGCGCGCTCAGGCCTTCATGGGCGCCAGCAGGCGGTGGGCGACGGCGTACTGGACCATTTCCGAGAGCGAGGTCATGCCCATCTTCTGCATGATGCGGGTCTTGTGAGTGCTCACTGTCTTCACGGACAGATGCAGGTTGTTGGCGATCTCCGTGATCGACTTGCCGCCCACCAGCAGGGAAAAGACTTCGAACTCGCGGTCCGATAGCTGCTTGTGCAGCAGCTGCTCGTTCGGCGCCATGATGTTCAGCGCCAGCTGCTCCGCCACTTCGGTACTGATATAAGGACGGCCCGAGGCCACCTTGCGGATCGCCCCGACCAGCTGGGTGCCGGCGCTTTCCTTGGTCAGGTAGCCCTGGGCGCCGGCGCGGATCGCGCGCACCGCGTACTGCTCTTCCTCGTGCATGGTCAGGATCAGGATCGCCAGCTTGGGCGCTTCGCTGCGCACCTGGCGGATCAGGTCGACCCCGCTGCGCCCCGGCATCGACAGGTCCAGCAGCAGCAGGTCGAAGCCACCCTGGCGCACCAGCGACAGCACTTCGAAGCCGTTGATGGCTTCGCCGACGATCTCGATGTCGAGTGCGCCGTCGAGGATGCGCTTGAGGCCCTCGCGCATGATGGTATGGTCGTCAGCGATGACTATGCGAATCATAGGAATATCCCCAGAATGCAATGCGAAGCGGAAACTCAACGCTAGCACATTGCCAATACATAATTTGTATTTATTTTAGCAATGCCCAGCCGCCGGCGGGTTTCGCCGGCAGCGCGGAACGGGAAGGTTCAGGTACCGGGCTCGCGAATCAGACGGTGCACCAGGACTGGCTTGCTCGTCTGCGACAGCACTTTGTTCGTTACGCTGCCCAACAACAATTGGCCCCAACCGCTGCGGCCGTGCGAGCCCATGAAGATCAGGTCGCAATGTTGTTGTTCAGCCACGTCGACGATCTTCAGCGCGGCCGAATCCGAGAACGCCGTCATGCAGGAATGCTTCAGCCCGCACTGGTCGGCCTTGCTCATGATCTTGCCCATGTATTCCTCGCCCATGCGCCGCATCTGCGCGATGTAGTCCTCTTCGCTGGGATAGGACGGCGGGATGATTTCGACATACACGGGATACTGGTACTCGGGCGCGACGAACAGCGCGAGTACCTCCGCGCCCATCTGCTGCGCGAACTGGACGCCGGCGCAGGCAGTGTGCTGGGACACCGCGGAACCGTCGGTGGTGATCAGAATTTTCTGGTACATGGTGAGCCCTCCCTCACGTCACGTCACCTTCTTATTGTAGTTCGCCTTTTCATCCTTGGCAGATAGTAAATGCTTGATCTTGCGCAGAGATGTGTTCGCTTGCCTGCGCGAAAACATCTGGAGGCGCAAAAGCGCATGCGATAAAAAAATACAACACTTGCTTTGTGAAAATATTCAGAAACAAGTGGAAAGAATTGTCGCGGAACTAAGTTTACTGCCCCAATCGACAACGGTGTCTTTTCCGAGATTTACCTACGGCAACCACGCTGCTACACTCGTGCAATACTTTTACCGTCAAGCAATTGACGGCCGCAAGCACAGCACATCGCAAAGATCATCGCGACATTTACATTATGGAGAAGCAGGGACTATGACCGACGCCGCTGACGATTTCGACGCATTATTCGAGGAAGTGGCAGCGCAACGAGCCAGCGCGCCCGCACCGGCACCGGCTCCGGCGCCTGAACCCGCCGCAGGCGGCGAGAGTGGCGACAGCGACGACCTCGAAGCCCTGTTCGACCAGGTGGCATCCAGCTCCGCCCCGGCTGCCGCACCGGCCCCGGCCCCGGCCCTCGCCGCGGTGGCCGACACCGCACGCGCGGACGGCGGCGAGGAGCACGAAGCCAAGGGGATGTACGAGCGCCTCGGCGGCATCGTGCGCCTGCTGCACGATTCGCTGCGCGAACTCGGCTACGACAAGGCGCTCACCGAAGCGTCCTCCCAGATCGTCGACGCCCAGGACCGCCTGGAATACGTCGCCACCCTGACCGAGCAGGCCGCGAACAAGGTCCTGAACACGCTGGACGACGGCATGCCGGCCCAGGACCTGCTGTCCAAGCAGGCCAAGGACATGGAAGGCCGCTGGGCCGACCTGTTCTCGGGCAAGCTGTCGATCGAGCAGTTCAAGGCGCTGGCCGGCGACTCGCGCAACTTCGCCCAGGCCGTGTCGGAAGCGACCGAGGCCGAGAAGGCCCGCCTGCTCGAGATCATGATGGCGCAGGACTTCCAGGACATCACCGGCCAGCTGATCAAGAAAGTGGTCAAGATCACCCAGACCGTCGAGAACGAGCTGGCCCAGCTGCTGCGCGACAGCGCCCCGGCCGACGTCAAGGAAAAGCTGGCGCAGAAACAGGCGGCGCAGGAGCAGGAGAAACCCGCCGAATTGATGCAGGGCCCGTCGGTGCCGTCCGCGGCGCTGGACCAGGACAGTGTCGATGACCTTCTTGCCGATCTGGGATTCTAATGGATGAAATGCTCAAGGATTTCGTGATCGAGGCGTTGGATCTTGCGACCAACGTCGAGGAGCACTTGCTCCGCCTCGAGCGCGATCCGGATAACAAGGAAACGCTGAACGCGGTGTTCCGCTCGTTCCACACCATCAAGGGTGGGGCGGGCTTCATGGGACTGCCCGCGCTGGTGACCGCCTGCCACCTGACCGAGAACCTGTTCGACGCGCTGCGCACCGGCGCGGCCCCGGTCACGCCGTCGGCGATCGAGGCCTCGCTGCAGGCTTCCGGCTTCGTGGCCGACCAGCTCAACGACCTGAACAACGGCACGCCGCCGGAACAGCTGGCGCCGATGCCGGCCGACCTCGAGCGCATGCTGAAGGATGCGATCGACGGCAAGGATGCGCCGAAGGCCGTCGCGCCTGCGCCCGCAGCCGCACCGGTGGCGGCCGCCCCGGCGCCGGCAGCCGCTCCGGCCGCTCCGGCAGTGGAGGCGAGCGCCGACGGACTGGATTGGGAAGCCATGTACCTGGCGGTCGTGCCGCCGGGCACCCATGTGCCGGCCGCGGCCCAGGAAGCCGCGCCGGCCGCCGCTCCGGCGTCCGTGGCCCCGGCCGCTGCGGCGGGCGACGCCGCCCCGGCCAGGTCCGGTTGGGACGGCATCGAGCGCCGTACCGAGAACAAGCCGGCCGCCGCATCCCCGGCCAAGGACGAGAGCATCCGTATCGACGCGGTCAAGCTGGACGCGCTGCTGGAAGTGGCGGGCGAGTCGGTGCAGGCCGCGAACCAGGCCGCCGTGCTGCTCGAGCGCCTGTCGCAGTTCAAGTTCGAAGGCCAGGCCGCCACCTTGATGGCGACCCTGACCGAGACCCTGGAGCGCGCGTCGCGCTACTCGGCCGAGCTGCAGCGCGCCACGCTGGCGACCCGCATGCAGCCGGTGGGCCGCCTGTTCCAGAAATTCCCGCGCCTGGTGCGCGAGCTGGCCAAGGACCTGGGCAAGGAAGTCGAGCTGACCATCGAAGGCGCCGAGACCGAAGTCGACCGCGTGGTGGTGGACAGCCTGTACGACCCGCTGGTGCACATGCTGCGCAACGCGCTGGACCATGGCGTCGAAGGACCGGAAGACCGTGTCGCCTCCGGCAAGCCGGCCAAGGCCTACATCCTGCTGAAAGCCTGGCAGGAAGCCAACAGCGTCATGATCGTGCTGCAGGACGACGGCCGCGGCATGGACCCGGCCAAGCTGCGCAAGAAGGCAATGGAGAAGGGCCTCATCACCGAGCACCAGGCCACCAGCGACGACGAAGCCTACCAGCTGGTCTTCCTGCCGGGCTTCTCGACCAAGGAAGTGGCGTCGTCGGTGTCCGGCCGCGGCGTCGGCATGGACGTGGTGAAGACCGCGGTCGAGAAGAACCGCGGCGCGATCCGCATCGACTCGAACCTTGGCACGGGCACCAAGTTCTCGATCCGCCTGCCGATCGAACTGTCGATCGTGCCGACCATGCTGGTGTCGACCTCGGGCGCCCAGCTGGCCCTGCCGATGGCGGTGGTCGAGCGCGTGGTCGAGCTGCCGGAAACCTTCATGCAGGTCGGCGGCGCCCCGGTGCTGAAGGACCAGGGCCGTCCGCTGCCGGTGCGTTCGCTGGCGCTGTCGCTCGGCTACGAGGAATGCTCGGAGCGCGTCGGCATCGTCATCAACGCGCCCCAGCCCTACATCATCGCGGTGGAAGCGGTGGACGGCACGGCCGACCTGGTGATCAAGCCGATGACGGCGCTGCATGTCGAAGGCATCACCGGCACCGCCCGCTCGGCCGAGGGTTCGCTGGTGCTGGTCGTGGGCCTGTCGTTCCTGATGGATGGCTGCCGTACGACGGTGCGTCTGGCTGCATAAAAGCAACAGCTCATAAAGCCAAGAAAAGCCTGCGCAGACTTTGCGCAGGCTTTTTTTATTTGCATGATCGATAAGTCGTGCAAATAAAATTCGACTGCGGATGAGTTCATTGGAATAATCGTGCAAGCGGCGGCCGCTGACGCACTGCACAAATATGGCATAATCAAAGACCCCGCCTGTATGAGAGCGTCTCTGCAGCGGTCGTCTCTACGGAATCATCATGTTAAAAACGCTCTACGACAAACTCTGGGATTCGCATGTCGTGCGTGCCGACGCGGATGGCACCACCGTGCTTTATATCGACCGTCACCTGGTGCATGAAGTCACCAGCCCGCAGGCGTTCGAAGGCCTGCGCGTGGCGGACCGCCCGCTATGGCGCACCTCCGCCAACCTTGCCGTAGCCGACCACAACGTGCCGACCACCGACCGCAGCCACGGCATCGCGGACGCCACCTCGCGCCTGCAGGTCGAGACCCTCGACAGCAACGCCAAGGCGTTCGGGGTCACCTACTTCAACATGAACGACAAGCGCCAGGGCATCGTCCACGTGATCGGCCCGGAGCAGGGCGCCACGCTGCCCGGCATGACGGTCGTGTGTGGCGACTCGCACACCTCGACCCACGGCGCCTTCGGCTGCCTGGCGCACGGCATCGGCACGTCGGAAGTCGAACACGTGATGGCCACCCAGACCCTGCTGGCGAAGAAATCGAAGTCGATGCTGGTGCAGGTCGACGGCGCGCTGCCGGCCGGCGTCACCGCGAAGGACATCGTGCTGGCCGTAATCGGCAAGATCGGCACCGCCGGCGGTACCGGCTACGCGATCGAATTCGCCGGCTCGACCATCCGCTCGCTGTCGATGGAAGGCCGGATGACGGTCTGTAACATGGCGATCGAGGCGGGCGCGCGCGCCGGCATGGTCGCGGTGGACGACACCACCATCGACTACGTCAAGGGCCGCCCCTTCGCACCGGTCGGGCCGCAGTGGGAGCAGGCCGTCGCCTACTGGCGCACCCTGCACACCGACCCGGGCGCGAAATTCGACATGGTCGTGACCCTGAACGCGGCCGAGATCCGCCCGCAGGTGACCTGGGGCACCTCGCCCGAGATGGTGACCACGGTCGACGGCCGCGTGCCGGATCCGGACAAGGAACGCGACCCGGTCAAGCGCGACGCGATGGAAAAGGCGCTGGTCTACATGGACCTGAAGCCGAACACGCCGATCGAGAACATCCGCATCGACAAGGTCTTCATCGGCTCCTGCACCAACTCGCGCATCGAGGACCTGCGCGCCGCCGCCGCCGTGGTGCGCGGCCGCCAGCGCGCGTCGAACGTGAAGCTGGCGATGGTGGTGCCGGGTTCGGGCCTGGTCAAGGAACAGGCCGAGCGCGAAGGCCTCGACAAGATCTTCAAGGCCGCCGGCTTCGAATGGCGCGAGCCGGGCTGCTCGATGTGCCTGGCGATGAACGCCGACCGCCTCGAACCGGGCGAACGCTGCGCCTCGACCTCGAACCGCAACTTCGAGGGCCGCCAGGGGCAGGGCGGACGCACCCACCTGGTGTCGCCGGCGATGGCTGCCGCTGCGGGCATCGCGGGCCACTTCGTCGACGTGCGCGCACTATAAAATTGAATTCGTCGGCGCCATCAGCGCCGTAAACGAACCGTATCAAGCTGGCCGGGGTCGATCATCCCGGCCGGAACATGACATCAACCTAGGGATACCATGAAAAAAGCACTCGCTCTCGCACTCATCGCATTCGTTGTCACTGGCTGCAACACCATCTCCGGCGTCGGCAAGGACGTGCAGAAGGTTGGCCAGGTGATTACTGGCGCGGGCGGCAAATAACTTGTCGGGGTCAGAGCACGAATTTTTCGCCTGTGCTCTGACCCCGCTGACTAATTTATCGGAATTTATCGGAGTCGGAGCACGAATTTTTCGCTTGTGCCCTGGCCCCGCTGACTGGCAGTTGGAAGCAGACCATGGAAAAATTCACCGTACACGACGGACTGGTGGCGCCGCTCGACCGCGCCAACGTCGACACCGACGCCATCATCCCCAAGCAGTTCCTCAAGTCGATCCGCCGCACCGGCTTCGGCCCCAACCTGTTCGACGAATGGCGCTACCTGGACCATGGCGAACCCGGCATGGACAACAGCCGCCGTCCGCTGAATCCGGACTTCGTGCTGAACCAGCCGCGTTACCAGGACGCTTCCATCCTGCTGGCCCGCAAGAACTTCGGCTGCGGCTCCTCGCGCGAGCACGCGCCCTGGGCCCTGCAGCAGTACGGCTTCCGCGCCATCGTCGCACCGAGCTTCGCCGACATCTTCTTCAACAACTGCTACAAGAGCGGCCTGCTGCCGATCGTGCTGAGCGAACAGCAGGTCGACCAGCTGTTCAATGAAGTGAAGGCCTTCCCCGGCTTCAGGCTGGTGGTCGACCTCGAGCAGCAGGTCATCCGCACGCCGGACGGCCACCTGGCCTTCGGCTTCGCCATCGACGACTTCCGCAAGTACTGCCTGCTGAACGGCCTCGACGACATCGGCCTGACCCTGCGCCACGCCGACGAGATCCGCGCCTTCGAAGAGCGCCACCTGCGCGCCCAGCCCTGGCTCGCCAACACCATCTGAGAAAGCGCACTATGAAGATTGCCATCCTGCCGGGCGACGGCATCGGTCCCGAAATCATGGCGCAGGCCGTCAAGGTGCTGAACGCACTCGATGAGAAATTCGAGCTGGAAAGCGCGGAAGTCGGCGGCGCCGGCTACGCGGCCCACGGCCACCCGCTGCCGCAAGGGACGCTGGCGCTGGCCAAGGCCGCCGACGCGGTGCTGTTCGGCGCCGTCGGCGACTACAAGTACGACAGCCTGGAGCGCGCGCTGCGCCCCGAGCAGGCCATCCTCGGCCTGCGCCGCGAACTCGGCCTGTTCGCCAACCTGCGCCCGGCCATCCTGTATCCGGAGCTGGCGGGCGCCTCGACGCTCAAGCCGGAAGTCGTGTCCGGCCTGGACATCCTGATCATCCGCGAGCTGACCGGCGACATCTATTTCGGCAAGCCGCGCGGCGTGCGCGAATGCCCGGACGGCCCGTTCGCGGGCCAGCGCGAAGGCTTCGACACCATGCGCTATGCGGAAGGCGAGATCCGCCGCATCGCCCACGTCGCCTTCCAGGCCGCCCGCAAGCGCGGCTCGCGCGTGACCAGCGTCGACAAGGCGAACGTGCTGGAAACCTTCCAGTTCTGGCGCGACATCGTCACCGACGTGCACAAGGAATACCAGGACGTCGAGCTCGAGCACATGTACGTCGACAACGCGGCGATGCAGCTGGTGCGCGCGCCGAAGAAGTTCGACGTCATCGTCACCGGCAATATGTTCGGCGACATCCTGTCGGACGCGGCGGCGATGCTGACCGGTTCGATCGGCATGCTGCCGTCGGCCTCGCTGGATGCGAACAACAAGGGCCTGTACGAGCCGTCGCACGGCTCGGCGCCGGATATCGCCGGCAAGGACGTGGCGAATCCGCTGGCGACCATCCTGTCGGCCGCGATGATGCTGCGCTTCTCGCTCGGCAAGCCGGAGCAGGCCGAGCGCATCGAGAACGCGGTCAAGGCCGTGCTGGCCCAGGGCCTGCGCACGCCGGACATCCACGAGGAAGGCACGACCCGTGTCTCTACCTCCCGGATGGGCGATGCGGTGGTCAACGCGCTGGCGTGATCAGGCGTTAAACGAATTCACAAGATTGAGAGGGATGAAAATGAAACTAGTTGGTCTGGTTGGTTGGCGCGGCATGGTCGGATCGGTCCTCATGAAGCGCATGCAGGATGAGGGCGATTTCGAGCATATCGAGCCGGTGTTCTTCACCACGTCGAACCCGGGCGGCGCTGCGCCGGCCATGGCGAAGAACGAGACCAAGCTGAAAAGCGCGACCGATATCGCGGAACTGTCGAAGTGCGAGATCATCATTTCGTGCCAGGGCGGCGACTACACCACCGAGGTGTTCCCGCAACTGCGCGCGGCAGGCTGGAACGGCTACTGGATCGACGCCGCCTCGACCCTGCGCATGAACGACGACGCCGTGATCGTGCTCGATCCGGTCAACCTGAACGTCATCAAGGACGCGATGACGCGCGGCGTCAAGAACTTCGTCGGCGGTAACTGCACCGTGTCCTGCATGCTGATGGGCCTGGGCGGCCTGTTCAAGCACGACCTGGTCGACTGGATGACCTCCATGACCTACCAGGCGGCATCGGGCGGCGGCGCCCAGCACATGCGCGAACTGCTGACCCAGTTCGGCACCATCAACGCGGCCGTCAAGCCGCTGCTGGACGATCCGGCGTCGGCCATCCTCGAGATCGACCGCACCGTGCTGGCGACCCAGCACGGCATGTCGGCTGAAGAGACCCGGCAGTTCGGCGTACCGCTGGGCGGCAACCTGATCCCCTGGATCGACAAGGACCTGGGCAACGGCCAGTCGAAGGAAGAGTGGAAGGGCGGCGCCGAGACCAACAAGATCCTCGGCCGCACCGCGACCACCGGCAATATCATTCCGGTCGACGGCCTGTGCGTGCGTATCGGCGCGATGCGCTGCCATTCGCAGGCGCTGACCATCAAGCTGAAGAAGGATGTGCCGCTGGACGAGATCAACGACATCATCGCCAACGACAACCAGTGGGTGAAGTTCGTGCCGAACACCCGCGAAGCCTCGGTGCGCGACCTGACCCCGGCCGCCGTCACCGGCAGCCTGACCATTCCGGTCGGCCGCGTGCGCAAGATGTCGATGGGTCCGGAATACATCTCGGCCTTCACCGTCGGCGACCAGCTGCTGTGGGGCGCGGCCGAACCGCTGCGCCGCATGCTGCGTATCGTCCTGGACAAATAAACCGGATAATCGGCAGGGTAAAATAAGGCGGCTTCGGCCGCCTTTTTTGTTAATCCAAGACTATGGTCGACATTGCAACAGGTGCTAATGATATGTCATGCTTTGACCCTAAAAACATCACTTGGATGAATAGACCGTCTACATATCTCACGGATGCTGAATGTTTCCTTCCGTAGAGCTTGCATGCCCTAATGCATGATGCTATGTTGCTGTGACCTCCGGGCAACGCCTCCCCGCTCAACTCATTCAGTCGAAATATGCATTCCACTCACCGTCCCCCGATGAAGTCGTCCGCGCTGAAGAAGCTCACCGCGGCGGTTGCCAGTGCGTTGGTTCTGAGCTCGGCTGCCCACGCGGCAGGCCTCGGCAAATTGACCGTGCTATCCGCGCTTGGCCAGCCCTTGCGCGCCGAAATCGAGTTGACGGCGGTGTCCAGCGACGAGGCGTCGGGCCTGGTGGCCAAGCTGGCCTCGCCGGAAGCCTTCCGCAGCGCGAACATCGACTTCAATCCGGCCCTGCTGTCGCTGCGTTTCGCGGTCGAGCAGCGCAACGGCCGCCAGTTCATCCGCGTGACCTCGACCCAGCCGCTGAACGAGCCTTTCGTCGACATGCTGCTGGAGCTGAGCTGGAACAACGGCCGCCTGGTGCGCGAGTACACCTTCCTGCTCGATCCGGCCGAACTGCGCGCGACCCAGTCGGCCCAGGTGGCGGCGAGCGAAGCCCCGGCCGCGCGACCGCGCGCGGACAGCACGGCGCAGGCCGCAGCCGCACCGGCAGCCCCGGCGGCAGCGGAACGTCCGCGCCGCGGCCGCGCGCGCGCGGCGGAGGAGGGTTCGGAGACGGCCAGCCGGGCCGCCGGCGCCTCGAGCTACCGCGTCAAGCCGGGCGACAGCCTGGGCCGCATCGCCGCCCAGCTCAAGCCGGTCGACGTCTCGCTCGACATGATGCTGGTGGCGCTGTACCGCGCGAATCCGGATGCCTTCATCGGCAATAACATGAACCGCCTGAAGTCGGGCCGCATCCTGTCGGTGCCGGACACCGGCAGCGTCCAGTCGCTGAACGACGGCGAGGCCCACGGCGTCGTGGTCGCCCATGCGGCCGACTTCAACGCCTACCGCAACAAGCTGGCCGGCCAGGTCGGCGCCGCCGAACCGGTCAAGGCCCCGCAGGCGGGCCAGAGCGCCGGCGGCAAGATCACCGCCAAGGTCGAGGAACGGCCGACCGCCGCCAACGAGTCCCAGGACCAGCTGCGCCTGTCGAAGGCGCCGGCTGCGGGCGCGGCGGCCGGCAAGGGCGCGACCATGGGCGCCGAGGACACGATCGCCAAGCAGCGCGAACTGGAAGAAGCCCAGCAGCGCGTGAAGGAACTCGAGCGCAATGTCGGCGACCTCGAGAAGCTGGCGACCATCAAGAGCAAGGGCGGCGCGGAAGCGCAACAGAACGCCGCGTCGGCGCCGGCAGCCGCCGCGCCGGCAACCCCAAAGGCGCAAGACAAACCTGCGCCGAAGAAGCTGGCGACCATCAGGCCGGCTGCCAAGCCCGCCGCCAAGCCGGAACCGGGCCTGCTCGACTTCATCCTGGACAACCTGGCCCTGGTCGGCGGCGGCGCCGCCGCGCTGCTGCTGGGCGGCCTGCTGCTTGCCCAGCGCCGCAAGAAGAAAGAGGTCAAGCTGGTCCCCGAGCCGTCGATCCTGGGCGTGCCGACCGAACCGGCGCACTCCCTCTTCGCCGAGACCGGCGGCCACAGCGTCGACACCAATAACAGCGTGTTCAATTCCAGCTTCGCGCCCTCGGCCAGCCAGCTCGATACCAACGAGGTCGATCCGGTGGCCGAAGCCGACGTCTATATCGCCTACGGCCGCGATGCCCAGGCCGAGGAAATCCTGAAGGAAGCGCTGCGCACCCATCCGGAACGCTATCCGGTGCGCCTGAAACTGCTCGAGATCTACGCGTCGCGCAAGGACCAGCGCGCCTTCGAAACCCAGGCGGGCGAGTTGTACAGCATGACCCGCGGCCAGGGCGACGAATGGGCCCAGGCCGCCGCACTCGGCCTGAGCATCGATCCGCTGAACCCGCTGTATGCGACCGGCGGCGCCCAGGCCGACGCCGCGCCGGCGCCCGGCGAGCCGGCGCAGGCCCTGATGTCGAAGGACTTCGACGATGCCTTCGGCGCCGACCTGACCGCGGCCCCGGCTCCGGCGCACGAGCCGATGAACTTCGAGCAGCACTTCGCCGGCGCCATGGGCACGGCCCAGCCGGCCGTGCAGCCGGAAACGGTGGCCGCCGCCCCGGTCCCGGCCGAGGACGAACACACCCTGGACTTCGACCTGGGTGGCCTGGCTTTCGAGCCGGTGTCCAGCGAGGAGCCGAAGCCGGTCCAGGCGGACCACGGCGAGCACGTGCTCGACTTCGACATGGGCGGCTTCGATGCCACCCCGGCGGCCGCGCCGGCCGAACCGGCCGAGCCGCTCGCCGCCGCAGCCGAAACCCCGGCGCGCGCCGGGGAGCCGCTCGACTTCTCGTTCGACATGGACTTCGGCGCCCCGGCCGTGAATCCGGTGCCGCAACCGGCCATCCAGCCGGCCGAGGCCGCGGATGACCTGAGCTTCGGCGACTTCGACCTGGACGACACCATCCCGGCCCCGGCTTCCGCAAGCGCCGCCGCCGAGATCGCAGCGCCGAACAGCGACTTCGACATGGCCAACCTGGCCAAGGAATTCGACCTGCCGCCGCTGCCGGCGGCGCCGGAAGAAACCAGCCCGGCCACCGAGCTGAAGGATCCGCTGTTCGACCTCGACACCATGGACTTCGGCCTGGAACCGGCCACCCCGTCGGCCGCACCGGCAGCCGCTCCGGCCGCGAACCCTGCGCCGGCGCTGTCCCTCGAGGATGAGCTGTTCGGCCTGGCTGATCTGGAGGCCGAGCTGCCGACCGCGACCCCGGCGCCGGTGGAAACCGCCGAGTACGCGCCGCACGATATGCTGGAGCCGGCGAAAGTCGACACGGCCTTCGACCTGGGCGGCTTCGACCTCGACCTGCCGGGCGACCACGCGCGGGCGCTGCCGGAAGCCGAAACCGTGACCGCGGCCGCGGCGCCGGCCGAGATGTCGGCCGCGCACATGGAGATGGAAACCAAGCTGGACCTGGCGATCGCGTACCAGGAAATCGGCGACAAGGAGGGCGCGCGCGAGCTGCTCGAGGAAGTGATCAAGGGCGGCAGCGGCGAACAGGTCTCGAAGGCCAACGCGATGCGCGCACAGCTGGCGTGAGGCTGACTGCGTGACGAGAATTGCCCTGGGTGTCCAGTACATCGGCACCGCCTGGAACGGTTACCAGAAACAGCCTTCGCGCGATACGGTCCAGGACCAGCTGGAGATCGCGCTCGAGAAGTTTGCCTGCACCCCGCTTGCCACCACCTGCGCCGGCCGCACCGACGCCGGCGTGCACGCGATCGAGCAGGTCGTCCACTTCGACACGGAACTCGACCGCGCCCCGCAATCCTGGGTGCGCGGCACCAACGCCTTCCTGCCGGATTCGATCGTGGTGCGCTGGGCCCACGTGGTGGTGCCGGACGCGGAAGGGCAGGAGTTCCACGCGCGCTTCTCGGCCCGGTCGCGCACCTACCACTACGTGCTGTACAACAATCCGAACCCGTCGGCCCTGCTGGCCGACCGCGCCGGCTGGGTGTTCCGCCCGCTGGACGTCGAGCGCATGCGCGAGGCGGCGCGGCACCTGATCGGCACGCACGACTTCAGCAGCTTCCGCGCCTCCGGCTGCCAGGCGAATTCGCCCGTCAAGCAGATGCATGAGGTGAGCATCGTGCGCCACGGCGACGTGATCGTGTTCACCGTGCGCGCCTCGGCCTTCCTGCATCACATGGTGCGCAATATCGTCGGCTCGCTGATCTACGTGGGCACCGGCCGCAACGAGCCGGGCTGGATGGCCGACGTGCTGGCCGCGCGCTCGCGCGACGCCGCCGCACCGACCTTCATGCCCGACGGTTTGTATCTTGCTACAATCGACTACGATCCGAAGTGGGGCTTGCCGCAGGAGGCGACGCCGCCGCTGCCTTGGCTTTAATTCCACCACCGTCGGTTTCCCATGTCCCGTACCCGAATCAAAATCTGCGGCATCACCCGCGAACAGGACCTGCGCGCCGCAGTCGATGCCGGCGCCGACGCCCTCGGCTTCGTGTTCTATCCGAAGAGCCCGCGCTATATCTCGCCCGGACAGTTCTCTGAACTGGCGGGTGCGCTGCCGCCGTATGTCAGCGGCGTCGCCCTGTTCGTCAACGCGACCGTGGAGCAGGTCCGCGAAGCGGTCGATGCCGGCCCGATCGCGCTGCTGCAGTTCCATGGCGACGAGACGGCGGAACAGTGCGCGGCCATCGCGGATGCCGTGAAACGGCCTTTCGCGCGGGCCTTCCGCGTCAAACCCGACACTTCCGCCGCCGATTTGATAGAATCGGAAGCTCAATACCGCGCCGCCAGCCCCTGGTTTTCAAGCCTCCTGCTCGACACCTGGGTCGACGCCTACGGCGGCGCAGGAAAGGTTTTCGATTGGTCTCTTATTCCAAAAGAGCTCGCGCCTCGGGTCGTTTTGAGTGGTGGCTTGAGCGTGCAAAACGTGACTAGCGCGGTGATGCGCGTACGCCCCTTTGCGGTCGACATCAGTAGTGGTGTCGAGGAAAGCAAGGGGATCAAGGATGCCCGCAAGATTGCCGCGTTCGTCGACGCGGTGCGGGCTGCCGATGCATCACCCGATATGAGCGAGTCACACCATGGAGAACACCCCTAAAGGTCTGTTCAAGACCCCCGAATACCAGCTGCCGGACGCCTCCGGCCACTTCGGTCCCTACGGCGGCAGTTTCGTCGCCGAAACCCTCAGCCACGCGCTGGCCGAACTCAACGAAGCCTATGCGCGCTACAGCCAGGACCCGGCATTCCTGGAAGAGTTCCGCTACGAGCTGGCGCACTTCGTCGGCCGCCCGTCGCCCGTGTACCACGCCAAGCGCTGGTCGCAACAGGGCGCAGTTGGCACGCTCGGCGCGCAGATCTTCTTCAAGCGCGAAGACCTGAACCATACCGGCGCGCACAAGATCAACAACGTGATCGGCCAGGCCCTGCTGGCAAAGCGCATGGGCAAGCCGCGCATCATCGCCGAAACCGGCGCCGGCCAGCACGGCGTGGCGACGGCCACCATCTGCGCGCGCTTCGGCCTCGAATGCGTCGTCTACATGGGCGCCGAGGACGTCAAGCGCCAGGCCCAGAACGTCTACCGCATGAAACTGCTGGGCGCGACCGTGGTCCCCGTCGAAAGCGGTTCGAAGACCCTCAAGGACGCGCTCAACGAAGCGATGCGCGACTGGGTCACCAATATCGAAAACACCTTCTACATCATCGGCACCGTGGCCGGCCCGCACCCCTACCCGATGATGGTGCGCGACTTCCAGTCCGTGATCGGCGAGGAATGCCGCGTGCAGATGCCGCAGATGACCGGCCGCCAGCCGGACTACGTGGTCGCCTGCATCGGCGGCGGTTCGAACGCGATGGGCATCTTCTATCCCTACATCGACGAAGCCGGCGTCAAGCTGGTCGGCGTCGAGGCGGCGGGCGAGGGCCTGGACTCCGGCAAGCACTCGGCCTCGCTGACGGCCGGCTTCCCCGGCGTCCTGCACGGCAACCGCACCTACCTGCTGCAGGATGCGAACGGCCAGATCATCGAGACCCATTCGGTGTCGGCCGGCCTGGACTACCCGGGCGTCGGCCCGGAGCACGCCTGGCTGAAGGACATCGAGCGCGCCCAGTACGTGTCGATCACCGACGACGAAGCGCTGCAGGCCTTCCACGACTGCTGCCGCATCGAAGGCATCATCCCGGCGCTGGAATCCTCGCATGCGATCGCCTACGCGGCCAAGCTGGCGCCGACGCTCCCGAATGACCAGATCATCCTGGTGAACCTGTCCGGCCGCGGCGACAAGGACATGCACACGGTGGCGCAGCGCGCCGGCCTGAATTTCGGTTGATAAGAAGAGAGCAGACATGTCCAGAATCGAACACACCTTCAAGGCCCTGAAACAGCAGGGCAGGACCGGCCTCGTCACCTTCGTCACGGCCGGCGACCCCGGCCCCGACGTCACCGTCCCGATCATGCACGCCCTGGTGGCGGGTGGCGCCGACGTGCTGGAACTCGGCGTCCCGTTCTCCGACCCGATGGCGGAAGGCCCGGTGATCCAGCGCGCCTGCGAGCGCGCGCTCACCTTCGGCATCAGCATGAGCGACGTCTTCAACTACGTCACGGAGTTCCGCAAGACCGACCAGCACACGCCGGTGGTCCTGATGGGCTACGCCAACCCGATCGAGCGCATGGGGCCGTCGGAGTTCATCCGCCGCGCGAAAGCCGCGGGCGCCGACGGCGCCATCGTGGTCGACTATCCGCCGGAAGAGTGCGAAGCCTTCGCCGCCGAGATGAAGGCGAACGACCTCGACCTCATCTTCCTGCTGGCCCCGACCTCGACGGTCGAGCGGGTGAAGCAGGTGGCGCGGCATGGCAGCGGTTTCAGCTACTACGTGTCGCTGAAGGGCGTCACCGGGGCCGGCGGCATTGACACCGACGACGTGGCGCGCCGCGTGGCCGCGATCCGCGAACACGTCAAGCTGCCGATCGGCGTCGGCTTCGGCATCCGCGATGCCGAGACCGCGAAATCGGTGGCGGCGGTGGCGGACGCGGTGGTGATCGGCAGCCGCATCATCCAGGAACTGGAGAATACGCCGAAGGAGCAGGGGCCGGAAGCGGTGCGCGCGTTCGTGGCCGGCATCCGCAGCGCGCTCGACGCCCGATAAGCGTCACACGCGTCGGTATCTCGACCGGGGCCCATGCGCCCCGGTTTTTGTTTTCTTTAATGCAAACATCAGCTACATTGTCGCTAGTGCAACCACATCCCGCCGACATGAAAACCCAGATCGTCCATATCTCGAAACTGCAGACCTCGAAAGTGATGGCCGTGCTCTACCTGGTCATCTCGATTCCGCTGATACTGATGATGTCCCTGCCGACGCTGTTCATGCACCAGACCGTACAGTGGAGCATGATCTGGTGGGTGCCGCTGTTGTACGCCATTTTCGGTTTCATCTTCACCTTCCTCGGCTCCTGGATCTATAACGGTGTTGCCGGCTGGATCGGCGGCATCGAGTTCACGATCTCGAACGGCACGGCCGACTGAGTGGGCGCCGGCCCGGACGGCATGGCCAGGCGCAAACGCCTGACCTTCTGGGGCGCCAACGAGGACGACGACAGCCTGCCGCGCGCCGTCATGGAAGGCCGCAAGACCGTCACCGCCGACACCGTCGAGGATTACTACAAGCCCTACGGCGAATATGGCGACGGCAGTTACGAAGCCGGCGACCTCATCGAGGTCTACGACCTGAAGCAGCGCCTGCGTTGCCTGGTCCGCGCGACCAGGGTGCACAGAATCCGCTTCGGCGACGTCCCGGAGGCCGTGTGGCGCGGCGAGGGATTTGCCAGCGCACGTGAATTCCAGCAAGTCCACATCGATTGCCTGCCGCAGTATCGCTTGCATGACAACTTCGAGTTCGTCACCCTGTACTTCGAGCTGGTCGAGGTGATCCAGCCCTGAATCCCGCATCCTGACTGGCTTTCAAGCTTATCAAGAAGCTAAGGGCTTACCAGCAAGAATTCGACAAGGCGAACTCGAACGGCTAAACTACGCCGAAATTCAGACTTGCCGCAAAGGAGAACACATGAGTTGGTTGGAAAAACTGCTGCCCCCCCGGATCCAGCGCTCCGATGCCGCCAAAAAGCAGACCATGCCCGAGGGCCTGTGGGTCAAGTGCCCGTCGTGCGAAGCCGTGCTGTACCGGACCGACCTCGAGTCGAACCTGCACGTCTGCCCGAAGTGCAGCCACCACATGCGCATCCGCGCCCGCGAGCGCCTCGATGCCCTGCTGGACGAAGGCGGCCGCTATGAAATCGGCCAGGACGCGCTGCCGGTCGATACCCTGAAATTCAAGGACAGCAAGAAGTATCCCGACCGTCTCAAGCAAGCCATGGACGCGACCGGCGAAACCGATGCGCTGATCGTGCAGGGCGGCTCGATCATGAGCCTGCCGGTGGTCGTCGCCTGCTTCGAATTCGAATTCATGGGCGGCTCGATGGGTTCCGTGGTCGGCGAGCGCTTCGCGCGCGGCGCCCAGGTGGCCCTGGAGCAGAAGGTGCCTTTCGTCTGCATCACCGCCACCGGCGGCGCGCGCATGCAGGAAGGCCTGCTGTCGCTGATGCAGATGGCCAAGACCACGGCCATGCTGACCAAGCTGTCGGAGAAGAAGCTGCCGTTCATCAGCGTGCTGACCGACCCGACCATGGGCGGCGTTTCCGCCTCGTTCGCCTTCATGGGCGACGTCGTGATCGCCGAGCCGAAGGCCCTGATCGGCTTCGCCGGCCCGCGCGTGATCGAGAACACCGTGCGCGAAAAACTGCCGGAAGGCTTCCAGCGCGCCGAGTTCCTGGTGCAGAAGGGCGCCGTCGACATGATCGTCGACCGCCGCAAGATGCGCGAAGAGATCGCGCGGCTGCTGGCCCTGCTGCAAAGCCAGCCGGCCGACGTCATCGCCTGATCGTTTCCATCGGCGCGGCCGGCGGCTCTCCCAGGGCTGCCGGCCGCGTGCGCTTTCTGGCATACCGGATACCCCATGCAAAACCTCCCGACCACCTTGCCCGACTGGCTGGCGCTGCTCGAGTCGCGCCATGCCGAAACCCATATCGACATGGGCCTGGACCGCGTGCGCGCCGTCAAGGAGCGCCTGAACCTGGCGTTCTCCTGCCCCGTGATCATGGTCGCCGGCACCAACGGCAAGGGCTCGACCTGCGCCATGCTCGAAGCGATGCTGTTGCAGGGCGGCTACCGCACCGGCCTGTACATCAAGCCGCACTTCCTCGACTTTAACGAGCGCGCCCGCATCAACGGCGAAATGGCCAGCGATGAGGCGCTGGTGTCCGCGTTCGACGTGGTGGAGAATGCGCGCGGCGATACCGACCTGACCTATTTCGAGTTCACCACGCTGGCCATCGCCTACCTGCTGTCGACCAGCGAGATCGATGTTGCGATCCTCGAAGTGGGCCTCGGCGGGCGCCTCGACGCCGTCAACGTGATCGACGCCGACGTCTCGATCGTGACCAGCATCGACATCGACCACAAGGACTACCTGGGCGACACCCGCGAAGAGATCGGCTTCGAGAAGGCCGGCATCTTCAGGCCGGGCAGGCCGGCGATCTGCAGCGATCCGCAGCCGCCGCAATCGCTCATCAAGCATGCCGAGGAGATCGGCGCCGACCTGTGGCTGATCGGGCGCGATTTCAACTACCAGGGCGACAAGCAGCAGTGGGCCTACGGCGGCCGCGCGCAGCGCCGCAACTCGCTGGCCTACCCGGCCCTGCGCGGCGCCAACCAGTTGCTGAACGCGGCGGCCGCGCTGGCCGCGCTGGAGGTCCTGCGCCTGCGACTGCCGGTGGGCGCGCAGGAAGTGCGCGCCGGCCTCGCCATGGTCGAGCTGCCGGGCCGCTTCCAAGTGCTGCCGGGCCGTCCGACCACGGTGCTGGACGTGGCTCACAATCCGCACGCGGCGGCGACCCTGGCCCAGAACCTGAGCAATATGGGCTTCCACCGCTTCACCTATGCGGTGTTCGGCATCATGCAGGACAAGGACATCGACGCCGTCATCGAACACATGGCGCCGTACGTCGACCACTGGTGCGTGGCGGCGCTGCCGTCGCCGCGTTCGGCCGACCCTGCCGAGCTGGCCGCGAAGCTGGAAGCGAAGAAGCCGGCCGGCGCCAAGCCCGACGAATTTTCGGTTCAAATCTTCGCCGACCCGGGTGCGGCCTTCCAGGATGCAACGAGTCGCGCCGGACAGGATGATAGAATAGTGGTCTTTGGCTCGTTCTATACCGTGGCTGGCGTGATGGCGGCCCGTAAATCCTCTCTTCATTGACCTGACAACGCATGGGCTTGTTCTCGTTCTTCGGTAAAAACAAGCAAGGCCGCGCTGCCGAGGACAGCGGCCGTTTCTACAGCAAGGACGACGACGCCGCACTTGGCGAGCGCGCCCGTTCCAAACGTGCCTCGAGCGCGGGCGCCGTCGCCGGCAGCACGCGCGGACGCGGCACCGGCAACGATCCGATGCTGCCCGAGAAGAAGCGCGCACGGCGCCGCCTGGTCGGTGCGATCGCGCTGGCGCTGGCCGCCGCCGTCGGCCTGCCGATGCTGCTCGACTCGCAACCCAAGCCGCTGGCCGGCGACATCGCGATCCAGATTCCGCCCAAGGACAAGGCCGCACCGCTGCCGATGCCGGCCGAGCCTTCGCCGGCGCCCGCCGCCGACGCCGCCCGCGGCGTGAAGGCCGTGGCCGCCGAGGACAGCGTCGACAAGGGCGAGGAAGTGGTCCAGGCGCCGCCCGTCGCCAGGACGCCGAGCGTGACCGACCTGCCGAAGCCCGAGCGCAAGCCGGAGCCGCCCAGGGCCAAGGCCGAACCGAAGCCCGAATCGAAGCCCGAGCACAAGCCGGAGCCCAAGGCCGAGCGCAAGGAACCGGCCAAGCCCGAGCACAAGACCGAGAAGGCCGACAAGCCCGCCAAGCCGAAGAGCGAAGACAGGCCCGCCAAGCCGCATGACGACGTCCGCGCCCTCGCCATCCTCGAAGGCAAGGCCGCCGAAAAGGCCGAGAAGGACAGGCAGGCCGATGCCGCGGGTTCGCAGAAATTCGTGCTGCAGGTCGCCGCCATGTCGAGCCAGGAAAAGGCGGCCGAAGTGCAGGCCAAGCTGCGCGGCGCCGGCATCAGTTCGTACACCCAGAAGACCGGCGAGCTCATCAAGGTAAAGATCGGGCCGCTGAACAAGGAAGACGCCGAGAAGATGCGCGCCAAACTGGGCCACCTCGGCCTCTCGGGATTCATGACCCCTGCCTGAAGCCGTGACGATCTTCGACTACATCGTCCTGTTCATCCTGATCTCGTCGGTCATCATCAGCACCATGCGCGGCCTGGTGAAGGAAATCCTGTCGCTGGTCGGCTGGATCGCCGCTTTCGTGGTGGCGAACGCCTTCGGCGCGAAACTGGCGCCCATGCTACCATCCGTGATTCCGGGCGAGTCGCTCAGGCTGATCGTTGCCTTCATTGCACTGTTCCTGGGCGTGCGCGTGCTGATGGGCCTGTTGGCCCTGGCGATCGGCGCACTGATCGAAGCGACCGGCCTGTCGCTGGCCGATCGCGGACTCGGCGGCCTGTTCGGCCTGGGCCGGGGCATTGTAATCGTACTGGCCGGCGTCATATTGTGTGGAATGACTTCCATCCCCCAACAGGATTTCTGGAAAAACGCGTTGCTCTCTCCCATGGCGGAAACCGGGGCGCGCACGGTCAAGCCTTTCTTGCCTGCTGCCTTTGCGCAGCATGTTCAGTTTTAGACTTTTCATCATTAGCTGTTTAGGAGCGCACCATGTGTGGCATCGTCGGCGTCGTCTCGCAAGCCCCCGTCAACCAGTTGCTCTATGACGCATTGCTGCTGCTGCAGCATCGCGGCCAGGACGCGGCAGGTATCGCAACCAACCATAGCAGCATGTTCTCGATGTACAAGGCCAACGGCCTGGTGCGCGATGTGTTCCGCACACGTAACATGCGCTCGCTGCAAGGCAATTCGGGCATCGGCCACTGCCGCTATCCGACCGCCGGTTCGTCCAGCGAAGAGGAAGCGCAGCCGTTCTACGTCAACGCGCCGTTCGGCATCACGCTGGCGCACAACGGCAACCTGACCAACCAGGCCCAGCTGAAGGACGAGCTGTTCCGCAACGACCGCCGCCACATCAACACCGACTCCGACTCGGAAGTGCTGCTGAACGTGCTGGCGCACGAGATCCAGACCGCCGCCAACGGCTACTCGCTCGACCAGGAAGCCATCTTCAAGGCGGTCGCGATGGTGCACAAGCGCGTGCGCGGCGCCTATGCCGTGATCGCCCAGATCGCCGGCCACGGCCTGCTGGCCTTCCGCGATCCGTTCGGCATCCGTCCGCTGTGCCTGGGCGTGAACGAGACCGAGAACGGCCCCGAATACCTGGTCGCCAGCGAATCGGTGGCGCTCGAAGGCCTGGGCTTCCGCTTCGTGCGCGACATCGCGCCGGGCGAGGCCGTCTTCATCGACGACGCCAGCCAGCTGCACTCGCGCCAGTGCGCCGAGAATCCGTCGCTGAACCCGTGCGCCTTCGAATACGTGTACCTGGCGCGCCCGGACTCCGTGATCGACGGCGCCTCGGTCTACGCGACCCGCCTGAAGATGGGTGAATACCTGGCCGACAAGATCCGCAAGGAGATCCCGGTCGAGGACATCGACGTCGTGATGCCGATCCCGGATTCCTCGCGCCCGGCCGCGATCCAGCTGGCGCTGAAGCTCGGCGTCGAGTACCGCGAAGGCTTCATCAAGAACCGCTACATCGGCCGCACCTTCATCATGCCGGGGCAGGGCATGCGCAGGAAGTCGGTGCGCCAGAAGCTGAACGCGATCGCCGCCGAATTCAAGGACAAGAACGTGCTGCTGGTCGACGACTCGATCGTGCGCGGCACCACCAGCCGCGAGATCGTGCAGATGGCGCGCGAAGCGGGTGCGCGCAAGGTCTTCTTCGCCTCGGCCGCGCCGCCGGTGCTGTATCCGAACGTGTACGGCATCGACATGCCGACCCGCGACGAGCTGATCGCCCACGGCCGCACCGTCGAGGAAGTCTGCCGCGAGATCACGGCCGACCGCCTGGTCTACCAGGACATCGAGGCGCTGAAGAAGTCCATCATGGACGTGAATCCGCTACTCACCAGCGTCGAGGCTTCCTGCTTCGACGGCGTCTACATCACCGGCGACATCTCGGCGGAATACCTGGACAGGCTCGAGAGCCACCGCCACAAGAGTTCCGGCAAATCGTCCGAGGACCTGGTGCGCACCCAGCTCAACCTGAATCCTCCGGTAGCGGCGGAATAATCCTTGACCGGGCGCCGTGGCGCCCGTTTTCATTTGTACGACACGAACATGAGCGACACGAACAACTACGGCTTCACCACCACCATCCTCCACAACGACCGCCAGAAAACCATCGAGCAGGGCTCGCTGCACAAGCCCATCCACACTTCGGTGGCTTTCGGCTACGGCGACGCGCGCCAGCTGGCCTCGGTCTTCCAGGGCAAGGAGCCGGGCTTCCGCTACGGCCGCCAGGGCAACCCGACCGTGTCGGCGCTGGAAGACAAGATCAGCAAAATGGAAGATGGCGTGGCGACGCTGTGCTTCGCCACCGGCATGGCGGCGATCGGCGCGCTGGCGCAGGCCTTGCTGAAGGAGGGCGACCACGTGGTGTCGTCGTCGTTCCTGTTCGGGAACACCAACAGCCTGTGGAACACGGTGGCGGGGCAGGGCACCGAGGTGTCCTTCGTCGATGCGACCGATGTCGCCAACGTCGAGGCCGCGCTGAAGGACAACACCCGCCTGGTGTTCGTCGAGACCATCGCCAACCCGCGCACCCAGATCGCCGACCTGGCGCGCATCGGCGCGCTGTGCCGCGAGCGCGGCATCCTCTACGTGGTCGACAACACCATGACCACGCCCTGGCTGTTCCGCCCGAAAGCGGTGGGCGCCGGCCTGGTCGTGAATTCCCTGACCAAGTCGATCGGCGGCCACGGCATGGCGCTCGGCGGCGCGCTGACCGACACCGGCCTGTTCGACTGGAGCGCCTATCCGAACATCGCGCCGAACTTCCGTAAGCAGCCAGCCAGGGCCCAGGGCATGGCCCAGCTGCGCGCCAAATCGCTGCGCGACTTCGGCGCCTCGCTGGCCCCGGAAGCGGCGCACCACATCGCGGTCGGCGCCGAGACCCTGGCTTTGCGCATGGATCGCACCTGCGCCAACGCGCTGGCGCTGGCGCAGATGCTGGAAGCCGACGAACGGGTCGCCGCCGTCCACTATCCGGGCCTGGCGTCACACCCGCAGCACGGCCTGGCGACGAACCTGTTCCGCGCCTACGGCTCGCTGTTCAGCTTCGAGCTGAAGGAGGGCATCGATTGTTTCGACTACCTGAACCGCCTGAAGATCGCTATTCCCGCCAGCAACCTGGGCGACACGCGTACCCTGGTGATCCCGGTCGCGCACACGATCTTCTTCGAGATGGGGCCGGAGCGCCGCGCCAGCATGGGCATTGCCGAGTCGCTGATCCGGGTGTCGGTGGGGATCGAGGATACCGGCGACCTGTTGCGCGATTTCGGTGAAGCATTGTCGGCAGCATAATTGCAACATAACGAAACATAATAAACAGCGATCTTATGCGCATTGGCTTGAAGTCATGGCAATCTCTACCTACCATGAAGCTTCATTACCCCTAACGTGGAGATTCAGATGAAAAAGCTATTGTGCGTGTCCCTGATGCTGATTTCCGGTGTTGCATTCGCCGACGATCTGAACGAAGCGAATAAGCTGTTGAATGCCAAGGAGTACGGGCGGGCACTGCCTATTTATGCCCGACTTGCGGAAGCGGGAAATGCGGAAGCACAATTTCGCCTCGGTGAAATGTACTGGTTTGGCGATGGTACTGCGGCCGACCTGAAGAAAGCGGCAGCATGGTTCCAAAAATCGGCTGCAGCCGGTAACAAGGACGCGGCCGAGTCGTTGCAATCGCTGAAGCGCCGCGAAACGCGAGGTAATGAAATCGTCTATTGGATGAAAGAATACAAAGGCGAAGATCTGACTTCGGGTAAATATGCCTGCGCCGCGCCGGCCATTCCGGTCGTCTCGAAAACGAATTCCGAAATCAAGAAGGTTTCGGGTGACGTCGCCGCCTGGCAGGAATGCTATAACGGGGCCGTTGCCAATCTCCAGAGCCTGTCGCCGGCGTTGAAGCATGTGCCCAAGGAGGTGCTCGACATGATGACGCCGGCGGAGATCGATCAAACCCAGTCACATCTCGATCAGGTATTCGCCAATGTCGCGCGCGCGATGGGCGATAGCGCGTCGGCGGTGCTGGCCCAGCGTGACGCCTGGTCCAAAGCGACGAATACCTACGTCGCCGATGTGAACAAGAAAAACGCGGAGGAGACCGCCCGCAACAAAATGCAGATAACGACCGATCTGCGCCGCGTGTACGAGGGGAACCAGGCGCTGGCCAATGCTCCTCGGGGCGCCAATCCGGCAAATCACTGAACTTGCCGTTACAGTTGAGTAATTGGCACCCGCCGATCCAGGCGATATCATGTGCCATTACTCAACTGCATAGATCGATCGCACGTGAAAACTGTCGTTTTTTGCCTGAGCATGCTGTTGGCGGGAACCTGCTCCGCCGACGAGCTTGCAGCCGCCAATGCGGCGTTTGCCAACAAGGATTATGCCGGCGCGCTGCAGCGCTACACGAAGCTGGCGAATGCCGGCAACGTCGAGGCCCAGCAGCACCTGGGTGAAATGTACTGGTATGGCGAAGCCGGCGCCGTCGACGAGGCCAAGGCCGAGGCCTGGTTCCGCAAAGCCGCGGCGAAGGGCAATACCGCCGCCATCACTTCCCTGGACCTGATGCGCCAGCGCGGCGCACGCCGTGCCGACATCGATTACTGGGTCGACAAATACGACGGCTCCGACCTGACCACCGGTCAATACCGCTGCCCGGCGCCGCGCTTTCCTTCGATCTCCAAGCAGAGCGACGAGATCGACCGGGTCTCGGCCAGCATGACGAAGTGGCAGGAATGCTATAACGCCCAGGCGCGCGCGCTGAATGAGGCGTCGCCGCTGACCAGGCGGATTCCGGCCGATGTGGCCAAGCTGATCAACAAGCCGGAGATGGAGCGGGCGGAGAAGCGCCTGGCCGAGGTCTATACCAACCTGACCGAGAACGCCCAGGTCAAGGCCAAGCTGGTGCTGGCCGACTTCGCCGTGTGGCGCGACGCCACCGACGCCTGGGTCAAGGAGCACAACGAGATCGTGAAGAGCACGCCGAGCCTGGAACGCGAGAAGGAGCTCGAAAACCGGCGCAACAACCGCGTCAACAATTGACGCGCCGCCGGCCCGGCTTTGCGCCCGGCCGGCGACTTGCCGGGCTTAGTGCCAGGAACGCAGCAGGCCGACGGCCAGGCCTTCGAGCGCGAACTCGTCGCTCTGCGGATCGACCGTGATGACGGAAAAGTCCGGGTTTTCCGGCAGCAGCTCGATGGTGCTGCCGTTCTTGCGGTAGCGCTTGACGGTGACTTCGTCGCCGATGCGGGCAACCACGATCTGGCCGTTCTTGGCCGAATCCACTTTCTTGACAGCCAGGAAGTCGCCGTCGCAGATGCCGGCGTCGCGCATCGACCAGCCCCGGACCTTCAGCAGGAAGTCGGGCTTGGCCGAGAACATGGCCGGGTCGACCGAATAGGTGGCTTCGACGTGTTCCTGGGCCAGGATGGGCGAACCGGCGGCGACGCGGCCGACCAGGGGCAGCGACATCAGCAGGGCGGCCGGCACTGCCGGCAGCGGTGCGCTGTCCGACGCGGCGCTGCCGACCAGGCGAATGCCGCGCGAGGTGCCGGGAGAAATTTCGATCGCGCCCTTGCGCGCCAGGGCTTGCAGGTGTTCTTCGGCTGCATTGGCCGAGCGGAAGCCAAGCTCCTGGGCGATTTCGGCGCGGGTCGGCGGGAAGCCGGTATTGTCGATGGCTTCCTTGATCAGGTTGAGGATCTGTTCTTGCCGTGCGGTGAGCTTAAGCATGGTATGTGTGCGTAGATGAGCAGTGTGCGAGTAAAACCCGATACCCTGTATTTTTGTACAGTATTGCGCCGGGCGCAAGGGGATTCCGTGCGTTTTGGCGGTTTTTTTTGCCCGGCGGGCACAGCCGATGCCGGCTGGACTGCACATGGTGATTGAGCTCTTGACGTTTTTACGGTTATAATGTCGGGCTTTCCCTTCCCACACTCGTCTTGACGCCGAGGTGGGCATTTGTTTAAACGTCCTCAAGGAGTGTTGCATGCGTCATTATGAAATCGTGTTTATCGTCCACCCGGACCAGAGCGAGCAGGTCCCGGCGATGATCGAGCGCTACAAGACCACGGTCACCTCGCGCGGCGGTAACATCCACCGTGTCGAAGACTGGGGCCGCCGTCAAATGGCTTACCAGATCCAGAAGCTGCCGAAGGCACACTACATCTGCATGAACATCGAGTGCGACAACGAGACCCTGGTCGAGCTGGAAACCGCATTCAAATTCAATGATGCCGTGCTGCGTCATCTGACCGTCAAGATGAAGAAGGCCGAAACCGCACCGTCGCCGATGATGAAGTCGGTGCAGCGCGAAGACGCAGCCAAGAGCCACCGCGCCGAAGCCGCTGCTGCCGCTCCGGCTGCCGCCGCTTAATTCTTCGGAAAGAAGCGCGCAAGGGCAGTGAACGAGCTGTTGCTGGTCGCAAGCATCGCGGAACGCGATATCCTGCGCTACACCCCGGCCGGCATTCCCATCGTCAGCGGCATCCTGCAACATGGATCGCAGCAGACGGAAGCGGGGATCGCCAGGCAGGTCGAGTTCGAGATCGCCGCGGTCGCCGCGGGAGATATTTCGGGCCGATTCGCCGATGCCGAACTGGGAGCGGTACACCGCTTCAGGGGGTTCCTGGCCAGGAAGAACCGCAACAGCAAAGCCCTGGTGTTTCACATCATTGATTTCAGTGCCGCCGCATAAAAACATTGCGGCCACCCATTTAGATACAGGAGCCTCAAAATGGCATTCGGTAAAAAGTTCGACAAAAACAAAGCCAAGGAAAAACTGAAGCGCAAACAGCAGAACCCGCTGTTCAAGCGCAAGAAGTTCTGCCGCTTCACCGCTGCAGGCGTGGAACAGGTTGACTACAAAGACGTCGACACCCTGAAGGATTTCGTCCAGGAAAACGGCAAGATCATGCCGGCACGCCTGACCGGCACCAAGGCGCACTACCAGCGCCAAGTGGATACCGCGATCAAGCGCGCCCGCTACCTGGCCCTGCTGCCGTACACCGACCTGCACAACGCTTAATCGTCGGTCACGACACGTATACTGGAGAATAATATGCAAGTCATCCTGCTGGAAAAAGTCGTCAACGTCGGCAACCTGGGCGACGTGGTCAAGGTCAAGGACGGTTACGCACGTAACTTCCTGATCCCGCAAAAGAAAGCCCGCCGTGCTACCGAATCGGCCGTGGCCGAGTTCGAAGTCAAGCGCGCCGAACTGGAAAAGGCAGCCGCCGAGAAACTGGCAGCCGCACAAGCCCAGGGCGAGAAGCTGAACGGCATGACCATCACCATCGCCCAGAAAGCTGGCGTGGATGGCCGTCTGTTCGGTTCCGTGACCAACTTCGACATCGCTGAAGCCCTGAGCAAGCAAGGTTTCGCGGTCGAAAAGGCCAACGTGCGCATGCCGACCGGCCCGCTGAAGACCACCGGCGAGCACCCGGTTGCCGTCGCTCTGCACACCGACGTCGTCGTCGACGTGACCGTTGCAGTCGTGGGCGAAGCTGCCTAAGCGACATCTGTTGCTGAAATGAAAAAAGCCGGGTTCGCCCGGCTTTTTTTATGTCTGGAAAATCACCAATCATTTCAGCCGCCGATGCGGAAAAGGTATAATGTCGGCCATGAACACCCCAGCAGACCCGCAGATCGAGTCGCTCCGCATTCCCCCGCATTCCATCGAAGCAGAACAGTCCGTCATTGGCGGTCTGCTGCGCGATAACGCGGCGTGGGACCGTATTGCCGACTTCATGCATGCGGAGGACTTCTACCGCTACGACCACAGGATCATCTTCGAACAGATGGTCCGCCTGATCAATGCCGGCAAGCCTGCCGACGTCATCACCGTCTACGAATCGATGGTCCAGCTCGGCAAGGCCGAGGAAGTGGGCGGGCTGCAGTACCTCAACGCGATGGCGCAGAACACGCCGTCCGCCGCCAACATCCGCCGTTACGCCGAGATCGTGCGCGACCGCGGCGTGCTGCGCCAGCTCATCACCGTGGCCGACGAAGTCTCGGCCAAGGCCTTCAATCCGCAGGGCGCCGAGGTCAAGCAGATCCTGGACGAAGCCGAATCCCGGATCTTCGCGATCGCCGAGCAGGGCGCGCGCGGCGCCCAGGGCTGGCTGCCGGTGCAGCCGCTGCTGACCCAGGTGGTCGAACGCATCGACGAACTCTACAGCCGCGAAAACCAGGGCGAGATCACCGGCGTCCCGACCGGCTTCATCGACCTCGACAAGATGACCTCCGGCCTGCAGCCGGGCGACCTGGTGATCGTCGCCGGCCGTCCGTCGATGGGCAAGACCGCGTTCTCGGTCAACATCGGCGAGGCGGTCGCGGTCGAGGCCGGCCTGCCGGTCGCGATCTTCTCGATGGAGATGGGCGGCACCCAGCTGGCCATGCGTATGCTCGGCTCGATCGGCCAGCTCGACCAGCACCGCCTGCGTACCGGCAAGCTGATCGACGAGGACTGGCCGCGCCTGACGCACGCGATCCAGAAGATGAACGACGCCCAGATCTTCATCGACGAGACGCCGGCGCTGAATCCGATCGAGATGCGCGCCCGCGCGCGCCGCCTGGCGCGGCAATGTGGCAAGCTCGGCCTGATCATCGTCGACTACCTGCAGCTGATGCAGGGCTCCAAGCCGGGCGACAACCGCGCTTCCGAGATTTCGGAAATCTCGCGTAGCCTGAAAGGCCTGGCCAAGGAACTGGGTTGCCCGGTGATCGCACTGTCCCAGCTGAACCGATCGCTGGAACAACGCCCGAACAAACGCCCGGTCATGTCCGACCTGCGCGAATCGGGCGCTATCGAGCAGGATGCGGACGTCATCATCTTCCTGTACCGCGACGAAGTCTACAACCCGGATTCGCCGGACAAGGGTACCGCCGAGATCATCATCGGCAAGCAGCGTAACGGCCCGATCGGCGCCGTGCGACTGACCTGGATGGGCATGTACACGAAGTTCGGCAATTACAGCGGCAGCCTTTCTATCTACCAAGGCGATTAAAGCCGATAACGACCGCGGCGCGACCTGCGCTGCGGCCCTTGAAGTTCCAAGAGATTTACCAACGGAGAACCTATGTTTGGACGCCTGATGCCCACGGAGGGCAAATTTTTCGACCTGTTCAACCAGCACGCAGCGCTTTGCGTGAAGGGTGCGCAGGAGATGGTCGGCCTGATGACCAATTTCGACGACCTGGAAAACCGCACCCACGCCGTGGAGAGCATCGAAAAACAGGCGGACAAGATCACCTACGCATGCGTCGACCTGCTGCACAAGACCTTCATCACCCCGCTCGACCGCGACGACATCCACAAGCTGATCACCCGCATGGACGACATCCTCGACATGATGGAAGACGCCGCCCAGACCATCTCGCTGTACGACCTGCACGCCGTCACGCCGGAAGCGAAGCGCCTGGCCGAGCTGTGCCTGGCCTGCTGCGAAAAGGTCCAGCAGGCCGTCGGCATGCTGCACAACATGGATAACGCCCAGAAGATGGTCGCGATCTGCGAAGAGATCGACCGCCTGGAATCGGACGCCGACCACGTGATGCGCGCCGCCATGTCCAAGCTGTTCCGCGACGAGCCGGACGTGCGCAACCTGATCAAGATGAAGGCGATCTACGAGATCCTGGAAACCGTCACCGACCGCTGCGAGGATGTCGCCAACATCATCGAAGGCATCATCGTCGAAAACGCGTAAGCCTCGAACAATAAGAACAATATGGATCATCTTCATATCAGCATCTATGTGCTGGGCCTGCTCGTCCTTTTAGCGCTGGTCTTCGACTTCATGAACGGCTTCCACGACGCCGCCAACGCGATCGCGACGGTAGTGTCGACCGGGGTGCTGAAACCCCAGACCGCGGTCGCGATGTCCGCGCTGTTCAACTTCGTCGCCATCTTCACCGTCGGCGTGCACGTCGCGGCCACGGTGGGCAAGGGCACGGTCGATCCCAATATCGTCGACCAGTACGTGATTTTCGGCGCTCTCGTCGGCGCCATCGTCTGGAACGTCATCACCTGGTACTACGGGATCCCGTCCTCGTCCTCGCACGCCCTGATCGGCGGCCTGGTGGGCGCTGCGGTGGCCAAGTCGGGCACCGGCGCGCTGGTCGGCGGCGGCCTGCTGAAGACCGTCACCTGGATCATCCTGTCGCCGCTGCTGGGCTTCATCCTCGGCTCGATCGTGATGCTGGCCGTGTCGTGGATCTTTGTCCGCACGCCGCCGCGCAAGGTCGACACCTGGTTCCGCCGCCTGCAGCTGGTGTCGGCCGCTTCGTACAGCCTGGGTCACGGCGGCAACGACGCCCAGAAGACCATCGGCATCATCTGGATGCTGCTGATCTTCGCCGGAGCGTCGCACGCCGGCGATTCCACGCCGCCGCTGTGGGTGATCATCTCCTGCTATACCGCGATCTCGCTGGGCACGCTGTTCGGCGGCTGGCGCATCGTCAAGACCATGGGCCAGAAGATCACCAAGCTGAAACCGGTGGGCGGCTTCTGCGCGGAATCGGGCGGCGCGATCACCCTGTTCCTAGCCAGCGCGATCGGCGTGCCGGTGTCGACCACCCACACCATCACCGGCGCCATCGTCGGCGTCGGCTCGGCCCAGAAGGCCTCGGCGGTGCGCTGGGGCGTGGCCGGCAACATCGTGTGGGCATGGGTCTTCACGATCCCGGCCTCGGCCTTCATGGCGGCGATTGCCTGGTGGATCGGTACCCACATTCTGTAAGCGGAGACGGTGTCGGATGAGAAGGGCGGGATGCGAATCCCGCCCTTTTGTTTTTTGTGCACGCCACGCAACAGGGTTCCCTTACTTTTTTGTTATCGATAGTAGTAATATTACATATGGCGCGACGCCAACGATAACAATACAGGGGACGACATGTTCATTAGACGTAGTTTAACTTCACGGCTGCGCCTTGCCGCAGCCGTTTGCACATCCATCGTGCTGGCGGGCGCAATGTCCGGCTGTGGCGGCGGCGATGCCCAGCAGGGGACCGCAACCGGCACCCGCCTGCTGGCCGAGGCGCCCAGCGCGTCCGTCGCGCCGGTTGCGCCCGGCAGCATCCGCATGCACTTCCATCGCGTCCAGAACGACACCGCCCAATGGGGCGTGTATTCCTGGGATGGCCCGCAAAAGCCGAGCTCGGCCTGGATCACCGACCGCTTCATGTTCGCGAATACGGACGGCTTCGGCGGCTACGTCGACATCCCGCTGGCGGCGGGCAAGAGCGCGATCTGGTTCCTGGTCACCGACGGCAACGGCACCAAGAATTGCGGCGCCGACCAGCACGCCGACCTGAACGCCGACGTCGCCACGAAAGGCCAGGAGATCTGGATGCTGGAGGGCGATTGCACCGTCTATGGCAGCCCACCCGCCCTCAGCTACGGCAACCTCGGCTTCGCCAGCGCGCACTGGCTGTCCGCCACGACCCTGGCCTGGCCGGGCGTGCCGGCATCCGGCGCCAGCTATAAACTGTTCTACGCCCTGAACGGCGGTCTGGCCGCCACCCCTGATGCGAGCACCGGCCTGGCTGGCGCGGACGGCAGCTTGGCGCTGGCGCCGGCGGCGCTGCCGGACGCGACCCGCCAGAAGTATCCTCACCTGGCCGGCGCGACCGGCCTGCGGCTGTCGGACGCCGACGCCGCCAAAGTCGCGCAGCTGGCCAGCGGCCAGTTCGCGATCGCCCAGTACGATGGCGCCGGCAAGCTGGTGCAGGTCACCTCGCTGCAGACCGCCGGCATGCTGGACGACGTGTTCGCGACGAAGGCGGCCCAGGCCCAGCTTGGCGTAAGCTTCAACGCGCAGGGCGTGCCGACCTTCCGCGTGTGGGCGCCGACCGCGAAGTCGGTGGCCCTGAACGTCTACCCGGACGCGAAGGCCAGCGCCGCCAGCGCCTACCCGATGACCAGGGATGCGGCCAGCGGCGTATGGGCCTATACCGCGCCGGACGCCGGCTGGACCAACCGCGCCTACTACACCTATACCGTGAAGGTGTTGTCGCGCTGGGCGAACAATGGCGTGGTGACGAATACCGTCACCGACCCGTACTCGCTCAGCCTGAACGCGAACAGCACGCGCTCGTTCGTCGCCAACCTCGACAGCCCGGCGCTGAAGCCGGCCGGCTGGGACGACCAGCGCATCCCGAAGCTGGACGCGCCGACCGACATCGCGCTGTACGAGCTGCACATCCGCGATTTCTCGGCCCAGGACACGACGGTGCCGGCCGCGCACCGCGGCAAGTACCTCGCCTTCACCGACCTTGACGCGAACCCGATGCGCCACCTGAAGTCGCTGCAGAAGGCCGGCCTGTCGCACGTCCACCTGCTGCCCAGCTTCGACTTCGCCAGCGTCAACGAGACCGGCTGCGTGACCCCGGCGATCCCGAACGCGGGCCCGGACTGGACCGACCAGCAGGCCGCCGTCGCCGCGGTGCAGGACAGCGACTGCTTCAACTGGGGCTACGATCCGGTGCACTACAACGCGCCGGAAGGCAGCTACGCCAGCGATGCCAACGACGGCGCCGCGCGCGTGCGCGAGTTCCGCGCGATGGTGCAGGGCCTGCACGAAACCGGCCTGCGCGTGACCATGGACGTGGTCTACAACCATACCAGCCAGTCGCAGCAGGGACCCCTGTCCGTGCTGGACCGCATCGTGCCGACCTATTACTACCGGCTGGGCGCGAACGGCGGCATCCTGAACGATAGCTGCTGCGCCGACACCGCCCAGGAAAACACCATGATGGGCAAGCTGATGATCGATTCGGTGTCGCTCTGGGCGAAGCAGTACAAGGTCGACAGCTTCCGCTTCGACATCATGGGCTTCACCCCGCTCGACCTGCTGAAGCGCCTGCAGACCGGCGTCAACCAGGCCGCCGGCCGCGACATCTACCTGTACGGCGAAGCCTGGAACTTCGGCAACGTCGCCAACGACGCCCGCTTCGTGCAGGCGCGCCAGGCGAACATGGCCGGCACCGGCATCGGCTCGTTCAACGACCGCATCCGCGACGCCGTGCGCGGCGGCGGCTGCTGCGACGGCGGCAGCGCCCTGGTCAGCCAGCAGGGCTTCATCAACGGCGTCTGGTACGACCCGAACGCCCAGGCGAACCAGAGCAGGGATGACGCCTTGCGCCTGGCCGACATGGTGAGGGTGAGCCTGTCCGGCACCCTGCGCGACTACCGTTTCACGGACCGCTTCGGTTCGCTGCGCAGCAATGCCCAGATCGATTATTTCGGCCAGCAGGCGGGCTTCGCCGCCAGCCCGTCCGAAGTCATCAACTACGTCGAAGCGCACGACAACCAGACCCTGTTCGACATCAACGCCTTCCGCCTGCCGCAATCGACTTCTCTGTCGGACCGGGTGCGCGTGCAGAACCTGGGCGCGGCCATCGTGCTGCTGTCGCAGGGCGTGCCCTTCATCCACGCCGGCCAGGAAATCCTGCGTTCGAAGTCGCTGGACCGCGACAGCTACAATGCCGGCGACTGGTTCAACCGCCTCGACTACAGCTACGCGTCGAACAACTTCGGCGTCGGCCTGCCGATGGCGGGGCCGAACCAGGACAACTGGGGCATCATGGCGCCGATCCTGCGCAATCCGCTGATCAAGCCGGACACCCGCGCAATCCTGTCTGCCAAGGCGGCCTTCGAAGACCTGCTGGCGATCCGCAAGGACTCGACCCTGTTCCGCCTGCGGACCGCCCAGGACGTGATCGAGCGCCTGAAGTTCCATAACGTCGGCCCGGACCAGGTGCCGGGTGTGATCGTGATGAGCATCGACGGCAACGATCCGGCCAACTATCCGGGCGCGCAATACAAGGGCGTGGTGGTGGTGTTCAACGTCGACAAGGCCGCGAAGACGATCGCGGTGCCGGCACTGAAGGGACGCAAGCTGCAACTGCACCGCATCCAGATGAACGGCAGCGACGAGGTGGTGAAGGCGTCGGCCTTCTCGAGCGCCAGCGGAAGCTTCAGCATCCCGGCGCGCACGACGGCGGTGTTCGTCCAGAACGGCAACGATTAAACACCGAAGCCGCAAATGAAGAGGGCCGGGAGTGCACGCTCCCGGCCCTTTTTCAGTTCTGCGGCAGGTTCAGGGCATTGCCACCCATGATGCGCGCGTTCTCCATCTCTTCCTTGCTGGCGGTCTTGACGGGGCTCGCGCGGTCCACGTTGCGGCGCGCGATCAGGCTGCCGGTCGGGGTGTAGGTTTCTTCCGGGCTCGCGTGCTGCGCCGTGTCCTGGGGGCCGCTCGCGCAGCCGCCCAGCAGGGCCGCGCAGCCGGCAAACAGCAGGACCGAACAGGTCGATGGGATGTTCATGATGGTTCCTGGAGAAGTGGTCCTGCCATTGTTACGGCGTTTGCCGGGAAGATGCTAGCGTGTTTGTGTAAGCGAGTTTCATGAATTTGCAATATTAAAAAAGCCTGCGTCCCTTCCGGGAACGCAGGCTTTTCGTTGTGGAGGCGTGAAACTTACAGCACGTCGCTCGCGTGGTCCGCCAGGCGCGAACGCTCGCCGCGCGCCAAGGTCACGTGGCCGCCGTGGCTCCAGCCCTTGAAGCGGTCGACCACATAGGTCAGGCCGCTCGAGCCTTCGGTCAGGTAGGGCGTGTCGATCTGGGCGATGTTGCCGAGGCAAAGGATCTTGGTGCCCGGACCGGCGCGCGTGACCAGGGTCTTCATCTGCTTGGGCGTCAGGTTCTGGGCCTCGTCGATGATCAGGAACTTGTTCACGAAGGTGCGGCCGCGCATGAAGTTCAGCGACTTGATCTTGATGCGCGAACGGATCAGGTCCTGGGTCGCGGCGCGGCCCCAGTCGCCGGCGTCGCCGTCGCCCTTCATCAGCACCTCGAGGTTGTCGTCGAAGGCGCCCATCCAGGGCGACATCTTCTCTTCCTCGGTACCCGGCAGGAAACCGATGTCCTCGCCCACCGGCACGGTGACGCGGGTGACGATGATCTCGTTGTAGACCTTGGTCTCCAGCACCTGGGCCAGGCCCGCCGCCAGCGCCAGCAGGGTCTTGCCGGTGCCGGCCTGGCCGAGCAGGGTGATGAAGTCGACCTCCGGGTTCATCAGGAGATTCAGGGCGAAGTTCTGCTCGCGGTTGCGCGCCGTGATGCCCCACACATTGTTCTTGTTGTGGCTATAGTCGCGCAGGGTCTGGAACACGGCGGTCTTGCCGTTGATCTGCTTGACCTGGCCCTGGAAGGGCGCTTCGCCGTTCTTCGGTTCGAAGAACACGAACTGGTTGACCATCAGCGACGGGATGAAGGGACCGGTGACGCGGTAGAAGGTCGCCGAGTTGCCGCCCTTGATCTCCTGCCAGGACTCCATATTCTTGCCGTGCTTGGTCCAGAAGTCGTCCGGCAGCTGGACGATGCCCGAGTACAGCAGGTCGGTATCTTCCAGCACGTGGTCGTTGAAGTAGTCTTCGGCGGCCAGGCCCAGGGCGCGCGCCTTGATGCGCATATTGATGTCTTTCGACACCAGCACGATCGCACGGCCCGACTGGTCGCCTTCCAGCGCGCGCACCACGCCCAGGATCTGGTTGTCGGCCTTGCCGGCCGGAAGGCCTTCCGGCAGGCTGGCGGCGTTCAGGCGGGTCTGGAAGTACAGGCGGCCGCGCGCATCCTTGTTGCCCAGCTTGGCCAGCGGAATGCCGGTCTCGATCGCGTCGTCGTCGGTGTTGGCGATCAGGGCGTCAAGCGTGCGGGATACCTGGCGTGCATTGCGCGCGACTTCCGACATGCCCTTCTTGTGGTTGTCGAGTTCCTCGAGCGTCATCATCGGCAGGTAGACGTCGTGCTCTTCGAAGCGGAACAGCGAGGTCGGGTCATGCATCAGCACGTTCGTGTCGAGCACGAACATCTTGGTCGCGCCGGCGCTGTCGGCCTTGCGGCTGGCCGAGGACTTGACGTTGACCTCGACCGGCTTGTGCTTGGCCGGATGCGGCTCGTTCATGTCGGTTTCGCGCAGCTTGGCGGCCACGCCGTTCTTGCCGCCCTTGTCGGCCCGGGCCGGGGCCGGCGCGCCCGCCGATGCCGCCGTCGCGGTGCCGTTCTCGGGAATGGCTTCGCGCGCCGGCGCCTCGGCCAGCAGCGCGGCCTTCGACTTGCGCGCGCGGGTGGTCTTGGCCGCGACGGCCGGGCCGCTCACCAGGTCTTCAACGGGGTCGTTCTCCGCCTTCGCGGCTGCGCGGACAGGCGATTTGCCGGGTTCGGCCTTGGGATAATCTTTTGCCAGCAGGATAGTGGCTGGTTTGCTTGGTATTTTCGGTAGTGGCATCAGGTTCTCAATCTAATAAGAAGTCGGAAAAATGCGCCGTGCGGACATGTGCGCCGCCGGGCCGGACAGATGCAACTGTGGGGGGAGCTGCGCGGCCCCCGGCCGCCTCAAGGGAGCGGGGCCGGAGGCCAGATTGGAATGATGCGTTGAGGTAAAACTGGGACTCAAAATAGGCGGCGTAATGGCATCAGGTTAGCGTTTGCCGAGCCATCCCTTCACAAGGCCTTGAAGAAGCGTAGCGAGCGGCGGCAGTGGTGGTCGAGAAGCGCAGCTGTACTCAGGTACAGCGAGCATCGCAGGCCGCCACTGCAACGCGCAGTAGCTTATTCAAGGTCCTGGGGCTGGCTCTTCAGAAATTCCAGCACTTCATCAACGTGATCATTGACTTTCACGCCACGCCATTCTTTCACCACTTTGCCGTTAGCGTCAATGACAAACGTACTGCGCTCGACCCCACGTACTTTCTTGCCGTACATGTTTTTCATCTTCATTACATCGAACTGGGTGCAGACCGCTTCTTCGGGGTCAGAGATCAGCTCGAAAGGCAGGCCGAGCTTGCCCTTGAAGCTTTCGTGGGAGCGCAGCGAGTCGCGGCTGAGGCCGTAAATCTCGGCGCCCAGCGCGGTGAACTCGTCGTGGTGGTCGCGGAAGGCCATGGCTTCCGTGGTGCAGCCGGGAGTGTTGTCCTTGGGATAGAAATACAGCACCGTGTACCTGGCGGGACGACCGTTCAGCTCGAAGGTCTGGTCGCCGGTCATGGCAGCGCTGAAGTTGGCCAAGGGTTCGGTCGATGCTGCGGATGGGCTTTCGGCCACGGGTTTCTCCTGTCGGGAACAGTGAGCATGCGGCACGAAAGCCGCTCTCAGTTTTTGGTATCGAGCACGATCAACTCTCCTGACCGGCCCGGTAACTCTCCCCACTGGACCGGATATTCCGGCAGCGGGGCATGTTTTATCTTCTCATAATAGTCCGCCATTGAGGCGAGCTGGTAGCCTTGTGCTTTCCAGCCTGACAACAGCTGCTCGAAGATGGGGGCGAGTTTCTGTCCTTCAAGTTCTGCGTGCAAGGTATACACGTGGTCGCGCCGGTTTTCCGCCGTCAGCTTGAGCAGGTGGGCGGCGATGTTCGCGGTGGTGAGTTCCTCGCCGCCGATTTCGCGTCCCAGCAGCTCGTCGAGCGTGGGCAGGGTGGTCGGCATCTGGATGTGGCGCATGCCGGTAAAGCGGTAGGGACCTGCCTGCGGATCCCGCAGCGAACCGTCATCGCGCAGCACCGCGCGGCCATCGGAGGCATAGGCATAGCCTTGCGCGTCGTGGCGCGCGAAGGCGTGCACATTCATCTGCCAGCCGGCCGCGCCGTGGGTATGCGGGGCTTCGCCGAAGACCCGGGCATAACGCTGCTCGCTCTTCTTCATCATGCTGTCGGTCCAGCCGGCGTCCTTGCCGCGGACATTGTCCTGCCACAGCACGTGGTCCCAGGTATGGATGCCGCATTCGAAGCCGGCGTCGCGCGCGGCGCGCATCTCGGCCGCGCCTTTCACGCCGATGTCCGGGCCGGGCAGCAGCACGCCGTACATCAGGGTCTTGAAGCCGTAGTGTTCGACCACCGAGGTGCGCGAGACTTTCTGGAAGAAGCCCGGGCGCAGCGCGCGCCGCATCGCCCAGCCGGTATGGTCGGGGCCGAGCGAAAACAGGAAGGTCGCGCCGGCCGCGTGGCGGGTCAGCATGCGCACCAGGTTCGGCACGCCTTCCAGCGTGCCGCGGTAGGTGTCGACGTCGATCTTGAGGACGAGCAGCGGGGGAGCCAAATGAGCCAAGGTGAATCCCGTGCCTTAGTCCATCAGCGCCTGGGCGACCCCGACCTGGCCACGGTAGGCGTCGAAGATGTGGCGCAGCGCGTCGGCCATGGTGGTGGTCGGCGCCCAGCCGAGGTCGTTCATGGTGTTCTCGATCTTCGGCACGCGGTTCTGCACGTCCTGGTAGCCCTTGCCGTAGTAGGCGCCCGAGCTGGTCTCGACGATCTTCACCTTCTGCGCGCCGGCGGCGTATTCCGGATACTCGGCGGCCAGTTTCAGCATCATGTCGGCCAGGTCGCGGATCGAATAATTGTTGGCCGGATTGCCGATGTTGTAGATCTGGCCGGAGGCCTTGCCATCCTTGTTCTCGATGATCTTCATGAGCACGTCGATGCCGTCGTCGATATAGGTGAAGGCGCGTTTCTGGGCGCCGCCGTCCACCAGCGAGATGGTTTCGCCGCGCACGATGTGGCCGAAGAACTGGGTCAGCACGCGCGAAGAACCCTCTTTCGGGGTGTGGATCGAATCCAGGCCGGCGCCGATCCAGTTGAAGGGACGGAACAGGGTGAAGTTCAGGCCTTCCATGCCATAGCCCCAGATCACGCGGTCCATCAGCTGCTTCGAGCAGGCGTAGATCCAGCGCGGCTTGTTGATCGGGCCGTAGACCAGCTCCGAGTTCTCCGGATCGAACTCGTCGTCGTGGCACATGCCGTACACTTCCGAGGTCGACGGGAATACCAGGTGCTTCTTGTACTTCGCGGCCGCACGCACGATCGGCAGGTTGGCCTCGAAGTCCAGTTCGAACACGCGCAGCGGCGCCTGGACATAGGTCGACGGGGTCGCAATGGCGACCAGCGGCAGGATCACGTCGCACTTCTTGACGTGGTACTCGACCCATTCGGTGTTGATCGTGATGTCGCCTTCGAAGAAGTGCATGCGCGGATGGCCGAGCAGGTCGCCGATGCGGTCGGCATTCATGTCCATGCCGTAGACTTCCCAGTCGGTCGTCTCGAGGATGCGCTTGGACAGGTGGTGGCCGATGAAGCCGTTGACGCCGAGGATGAGGACTTTTTTCATGGTGTGTTGGGTCAGTGTTGCTCGACGAGCTGGGTCTTGAGTTCGGCCGCGGAAATCCGCAGGCCGTCGGCCAGCAGGCTGTGGATGGCAAGCGCGCGGCCATCGCCGCAGACGCCGAGGATGGCATTATCCACCACCGCCAGTCCGGGCGGCAAATCGGGAACGGCGCCGCGGACCAGGCGCGCGCGTTCGATCACGTAGCGGCGCGGACCGACGTCGGTAAAGGCGCCGGGGTAGGGCGGCGCGACCGCGCGGTGCAGGTTGTACACCTCTTGCGCAGGCTTCGACCAGTCGATGCGGCCGTCTTCCGGCTTGCGGCCGCCGAAGTAGCCGCCTTTCGACAGGTCGTTCGGCGTGCGCGGCGCGGTCCCGGCCAGCAGCGCCGGCAGGACCTTGTACAGCGCCAGCTCGGCCGCCACCGTGACCTTGCCGAACACCTCGAAGGCGGTATCGTCGGGCAGGATGGGGACGGCCTGCTGGGACACGATGGCGCCGGCATCCGGCTTGATCGTCATCTCGTGCAGCGAGGCGCCGGTCTGCGTCGCGCCGTGCAGCACCGCCCAGTTGGTCGGCGCGCGGCCGCGGTATTCCGGCAGCAGCGAGCCGTGCATATTGTAGGCCGGCGCCACGTCGAGGATCGCCTGCGGCAGCATGTGGCGGAAGTAAAAGCTGAACATCAGGTCCGGCTTTACAGCCTGGATCTGCGCCAGCAGCTCCGGCGACTTCGCATCGTCCGGGGTGACGAAGGGGATGCCTTCGGTTTCGCACAGCGATTGCACGGACTCGAACCAGATGTTCTCGGTCGCGCTGTCCTGGTGGGTGACGACCAGGGCGATGTCGACGCCACCGGCGAGCAGCACTTTCAGGCAGCGTACGCCGACGTTGTGGTAGGCGAAGACGACTGCGCGTTTGGGTTGTTGGGTCATATTCAAAGGGGCCAAAGCCGCAATGCTAGGTTAGCGAAGTACGCCGCCAGCGTCATCCCCGCGAAGGCGGGGATCCAAGTTCTGCGTGCGTTACGTTAGCTCCAGCAAACTTGGGTTCCCGCCTGCGCGGGAACGACGCGCCGCAGCTAACGAAGGAACGTCAGCGCACCACCTGCCGCTTCTCGACCGCTTCCATCTCGGAGCCGGCCGGCATTCCCTGCAGCACGGTCTGCACCACATAGCGCGGCCGCGCGCGCACCTGCTGGTAGATCCGGCCGACGTACTCGCCCACCAGTCCGATGCCGAACAGGATCACGCCCATGAAGAAGAAGGCGATCGCGAACAGGGTGAACACGCCTTCGGCCTCGGCGCCCAGCATGAAGCGGCGGAACAGCAGGAGCAGCACCAGCAGGGCGGAGAAGATCGCCAGCGACATGCCCAGCAGCGAGAAGATCTGCAGCGGCACCAGCGAGAATCCGGTCATCAGGTCGAAGTTCAGGCGGATCAGGCTGTACAGCGAGTACTTCGATTCGCCGGCCGCGCGCTCCTCGTGCTCGACCACGATCTCGGTCGGCTTGCGCGAGAATTTATAGGCCAGCGCCGGCACGAAGGTGTTCACCTCGCCGCACTGGTTGACCAGGTCGATCACGTTGCGGCCGTAGGCGCGCAGCATGTTGCCCTGGTCGGTGATGTGGATGTTGGTGATGCGTTCGCGCAGGCGGTTCATCATCTTCGAGGCGACCGTGCGCCAGGCCGAGTCCTGGCGCTTGCGGCGGATCGAGCCCACGTAATCGTAGCCCTCGCGCATCTTGGCCACCAGCTTGTGGATCTCTTCCGGCGGGTTCTGCAGGTCGGCGTCGAGGGTGATGACGATCTCGCCGCGGGTCTGCTCGAAGCCGGCCAGGATCGCCATGTGCTGGCCGTAGTTGCCGTTGAAGAGCACGACGCGGGTCACGTCCGGGCGCTTGCGGTACTGCTCGGCCAGGATCGAGACCGAGTTGTCGCGGCTGCCGTCGTTGACGAAAATGACCTCGTAGGGCAGGCCCAGCTTGTCCATCGCCGGATACAGGCGCGCGAACAGGTTGGCCAGGCCGGCCTCCTCGTTATAGACCGGAATGACGATCGACAGCTCCGGTTTCGCCAGGTTCAGCGTCATTTTGCCAGCACCGCCGAATTTAAGACCGACTTAGTGGCCGCCACGGCGCGCTCGACGTCGGCGGTGGTCATGGCGTTGAACATCGGCAGGGTCACGGTCAGGCGGCCGATCTTCTCGGACACCGGGAACATCCCTTCCTTGAAGCCGCGTTCGCGGTACATCGTGAACAGGTGGATCGGCGCGTAGTGGTAGCCGGTGCCGACGTTGTGTTCCTTCTGCAGGCGGGTCATGAACTCGGCGCGGGTGCCCGGGCCGTTGTCCGGCAGGATGATCTGGAACAGGTGCCAGTTGCTGGTGCCGAAGGCCTTGACCGGCAGCTGGGCGCCGTACTTCTCTTCGAAGTCGGGGCCGAAGCAGTCGAAGTAGTGTTGCGCCAGCATTGCGCGGTGAGCGGTGAGCTTCTCCAGGTTCTTCATCTGGCCCAGGCCGATGACGGCCATGATGTCGCTCATGTTGTACTTGCCGCCGAGGACGTCGACGTCGATGCCGTCCACGCCGCTGCGGGTCACGCCCTGCAGGCGGTATTTCTCGGCCAGGCGCGCTTCTTCGGCGTTGTTCAGGACCAGGCAGCCGCCTTCGCCGGTGGTGATGTTCTTGTTGGCCTGGAAGCTGAACGAGACGAAGTCGCCGAAGGAGCCGATCGGCTTGCCGTTCCAGCGCGAGCCCAGGGCCTGGGCCGCATCTTCGACCACGCGCAGATTGTGCTTGCTGGCGATCGCATACAGGCGGTCCATGTCGACGGGCAGGCCGGACAGGTAGACCGGGATGATGGCCTTGGTACGCGGGGTGATCGCCGCTTCGACCTTGTCGAGGTCGATGTTGCGGGTGACCGGGTCGATGTCGGCGAACACCGGGGTGGCGCCGACTTCGATGATGACGTTGGCCGTCGCGACCCAGGAGATCGGGGTGGTGATCACCTCGTCGCCCGGCCCGATGCCGGCGATGCGCAGCGCGATCTCCATGGTGCAGGTGCCGGAATTGAAGGTGCGCACCGGGCGGCCGCCGAAGTAGTCGGACAGCAGGGCTTCGAAGGCCTGGTTCTTCGGACCGGTGGTGATCCAGCCGGAGCGCAGCACCTCGCCGACGGCGGTAATGGTTTCTTCGTCGATGGTGGGCCGGGAAAATGGCAGGAAGGGCAGCTCGGCAGTCATGAGGTGATCGATGTGGTTATGTTATTAGTGGAAATGCACGCGTGATTTTATCAGCCTGCCTGTCAGGAGCGCGCCAGCAGGGCCACGCCGACCATGATCACGCCGATCGCCAGCAGGCGCTGCGGCGACACGGTCTCGCCCAGGAACAGCCAGGCGCCGGCCGCCGCCACCACATAGCCCAGCGAGAGCATCGGGTAGGCGATGGTCACGTCGGTGCGCGACAGGCCCATGATCCACACTACCAGCGACAGGGCGTAGCAGGCCAGGCCGCCGAGGATCGGCAGCTGGCTGATGACCTTGACGAAGGTCTGGAATGCGTTGCTCATCGTTAGGTGGATGGCGCCGCCGAGGGCGTTGGTGCCGGCCTTGAGCAGGACCTGGGCGATGGCGTTGAGCAACACGCCGGAAATGATGAAAGCGAAAGTGGAGAGGTTCATGGTTCAGAAATTGGCGATCACGGTGCGGCGCGCATCGCCGGCGACGACGCGCAGCGGTACCCCCTGGCGTTTCAGCTCGGCCGCGATCTCGGGACGGGTGATGGCGACGCTCTTCTGGCCGGCCGCGGCGTCGGCGCGCCAGCGTTCGACGAAGGCGGGGATGGTCGGGATCGCGAGTTCCGGCTGCTGTTCGAGGCCGAAGGTGAATTCGTCCCAGTAGTCGACCAGGGTCACGGTGCGGTTGAGATAGAAGGTCAGCGATTGTTCGTAGATGTTGACCGAATATACGTGCGTGGCGGGATTGTCGGCGCCGGCGGCCTTCAGCGCAGGCAGCAGGTTGGTGCCGGCGCGTACCTGGCCGATCGGCTCGAAGCCGGTCAGCAGCAGCTCGGTGCCGGCAAAACCGGCGATCGCCAGCACCAGCACCGTCAGGTCGCGCTGCATCTGGCGCGTGTACAGCATGGCCAGCGCGCCGCCGATCAGCAGCACCAGGCCGGCCGCCAGCACCCATGGCTGGTATGTCGCGTACAGCACGTCCTCGCCGGGATGGCGCGCCAGGCGCAGCATGAAGGGCACGAAACCGAGCAGGCCGGCGCCCAGCAGGGCGGTCAGGCCGGCGGTCAGCATGCGGCTGCGGCGGGTGCCGACGTCCAGGTAGACCGCCACCAGCAGGGCCACGGCCGGGAATACCGGCACGATGTAGCCGGGCAGCTTGGAATTCGACTTGGTGAAGAACAGGATGATGAAGGCGGTCCACACCAGCAGCAGCAGGCGCGGCTTGAAACGGGTCGGCTCGCCGCCACGCCTGGCGCCCAGGGCCAGGCTCTGCACCAGCACGCCGACCCAGGGCACGCTGCCGGCGGCCAGCAGGACGAAGAACACGTACCAGGCGGCTTCGCGGTGGTGTTCCGTCTTCAGGAAGCGGTCGAAATGCTCATGGATGAAGAAGAAGTGCGGCTGCTCGGGATTCTTCAGGCCGACCAGCACGAACCAGGGCGCGGCGATCAGGAAGAACAGCAGCAGGCCCTTGACCGGGTGCAGGCGGGTCCAGATTTTCCAGTCGCGCGCAAACAGGGTGTACAGCACCAGCACGCCACCCGGCAAAACCAGGCCAATCAGGCCTTTCGCCAGCACCGACAGGGCCATTCCGGCCCAGCACACCAGCATCCAGTTGCGTTGCTCGTCCGCGGTGGCGTCGTCGCGCTGGGCGATCAGCAGCGCGCACAGGGCGACCGTCATCATGGCCGACAAACTCATGTCGACCGAATTCACCTGGCTGCAGATCACCCAGTACAGCGAGGACGCCAGCACCAGTCCCGCGTAGAAGCCGATGCGCTGGCCGAACACGCGCATGCCCGCATAGCCGGTCAGGCCGACGCCGAGCAGGCCGCACAGGCCGGTCCACAGGCGCGCCTGCCAGTCGCCGAGCCCGAAGATCTCGAAGGTCAGGGCATTCATCCAGGTCTGCAGCGGCGGCTTTTCGAAGTACTTGATGCCGTTCAGGCGGGTGGTGATCCAGTCGCCGCTGGCGAACATTTCGCGCGCCATCTCGGCATAGCGCCCTTCGTCGGGCGGGACCAGCGTACGCGCCCTCAGCACGCCCAGCAGGACGGCGGCGAACGCAAGAAACAGGGTCCAGACCAGGGTCTTGTTCTTGTGCAGTTCTTTCATTCGATGATCAACGCCAGCGTCACCTTGCGGCCTTCACCCATCAGGATGTTGTAGGTGCGGCAGGCAGCATGGCTGTCCATGCTTTCCACGCCGATGCGCAGTGCCGACAGGCTGGCGATCAGGCGCGGGTGCACGAAGCGCTGGCGCTCGCCGGTGCCGAGCACGACCACGTCGGGCTTGTCGGCGGCGATCTGCTCGAAATGGGCGGCCGTCAGGTCCTCGAACCGGGCCACGTCCCAGGCGCGCGGCGGCGTCTCGGGCATCACCAGCACGCTGTAGTCGTAGCGCTTGGCGTTGATCTCGACGCCCGCCTGGTCGTAGCCGGTGACGGTCTGGTATTTTTCGGTGTTGCTGGAATGGAGCTTCATGTCGAAAGCCGTGGTTGTGCGTGCAGAGAAAGTGCGCGGGGCGCACGAGCCGCGTATTGTAATGGGTTTTTCCACAACGCCAGCAGTCAGGTTGCTTAATCTCGCTGTATTGGGCAGAATGGGATTTTTCGCATTGCAACAATCTACATTGGCAGGGTGACATTTTGCGACCGATTCTGAAATCGAACAAGCTGGATGACGTGTGTTACGAAATCCGCGGCCCCGCGCTGGAGAAGGCGCGCCAGATGGAGGATGACGGCCACAAGATCATCAAGCTGAACATCGGCAACCTGGCCGTGTTCGGCTTCGATCCGCCGGACGAGATCGTGCAGGACATGATCCGCAACCTGCACGGCGCGGCGGGCTACACCGACTCGAAGGGCATGTTTGCGCCGCGCAAGGCGGTGATGCACTACACCCAGGAAAAGAACATTTCCGGGGTGAAGATCGACGATATCTACCTGGGCAACGGCGCCTCCGAGCTGATCGTGATGGCGATGCAGGGCCTGCTCAACAACGGCGACGAGGTGCTGGTGCCTGCGCCCGACTACCCGCTGTGGACGGCGGCGGTCAGCCTGGCGGGCGGCAATCCGGTCCACTATATCTGCGACGAGCAGGCCGGCTGGATGCCGGACATTGCCGACATGCGCAAGAAGATCACGCCGAACACCCGTGCGATCGTGGTCATCAACCCGAACAACCCGACCGGCGCGCTGTATTCGCGCGAGGTGCTGCTGGAAATCGTCGAGCTGGCGCGCCAGCATGGCCTGATCGTCTACGCCGACGAAATCTACGACAAGACCCTGTATGACGACGCCGAGCACGTTTCGCTGGCCTCGCTGGCCGACGACGTGCTGTTCGTGACCTTGAACGGCCTGTCCAAGAACTACCGCTCCTGCGGCTACCGCGCCGGCTGGATGGTGGTGTCCGGCGAGAAGCGCCATGCCAGGGACTATATCGAAGGCCTGAACATGCTGGCCTCGATGCGCCTGTGCGCCAACGCGCCGGGCCAGTTCGCGATCCAGACCGCGCTCGGCGGCTACCAGAGCATCGCCGACCTGGTGGCGCCCGGCGGCCGCCTGGCGCGCCAGCGCGACCTCGCGCACAAATTACTGACCGATATTCCGGGGGTGTCCTGCGTCAAGCCAAAAGCGGCGCTGTACATGTTCCCCCGCCTCGACCCCAAGATCTACCCGATCGCTGACGACCAGCAATTTATCTGCGAGCTGTTGTCCGAGGAAAAAGTCCTGCTGGTGCAAGGCACCGGCTTCAACTGGATCGCCCCGGACCATTTCCGGCTGGTGTTCCTGCCCAATTCCGACGACCTGACCGACGCGTGTGGCCGCATTGCGCGCTTCCTCGACGGTTACCGGCGCCGCCATGCGCGCTGAGAACGACAGAGTAGAACTTGAATATGAAACCCATCAAAGCAGGCTTGTTAGGCATCGGCACCGTCGGCGCCGGTACCTATCACGTGCTCCAGCGTAACCAGGAAGAAATCCGCCGCCGCGCCGGCCGCGGCATCGAAGTGGCGATGGTCGCCGCCCGCAATCTCGAACGCGCGCGCCGCATCGTCGGCGCGGAAGTCGAGGTCGTGGCCGATCCGTTCGCGGTCGTCAACCATCCCGAGATCGACATCGTCGTCGAACTGATCGGCGGCTACGAACTGTCGCGCGAACTGGTGCTGCAGGCGATCGCCAACGGCAAGCACGTGGTCACCGCCAACAAGGCGCTGCTGGCCCTGCACGGCAACGAAATCTTCGAAGCGGCCCAGGCCAAGGGCGTCATGGTGGCCTTCGAGGCGGCCGTGGCCGGCGGCGTGCCGATCATCAAGGCGCTGCGCGAAGGCCTGTCGGCCAACCGCATCGAGTCGGTGGCCGGCATCATCAACGGCACCACCAACTTCATCCTGTCGGAAATGCGCGACAAGGGCCTGGACTTCGGCACCGTGCTCAAGGAGGCCCAGGAGCTGGGCTATGCGGAAGCCGACCCGACCTTCGACATCGAAGGCGTGGACGCCGCCCACAAGCTGACCATCATGGCCGCGATCGCGTTCGGCATCCCGATGCAGTTCGCCAGCAGCCACGTCGAGGGCATCAGCCAGCTGCAGGCGGTCGATATCCGTTACGCCGAACAGCTCGGCTACCGCATCAAGCTGCTCGGCATCACCCGCCGCACCGTGGTCGACGGCGCCGAGGGCATCGAGCTGCGCGTGCACCCGACCCTGATTCCGTCCACCCGCCTGATCGCCAACGTCGAAGGCGCGATGAATGCGGTGCTGGTGAAGGCCGACGCGGTCGGCACCACGCTCTACTACGGCAAGGGCGCCGGCGCCGAGCCGACCGCGTCCGCCGTGATCGCCGACCTGGTCGACGTGACCCGCCTGGCGACCGTCGATCCGTATTCGCGGGTGCCGCACCTGGCTTTCCAGCCGGCCGAGCTGGCGGACCTGCCGATCCTGCCGATGGAAGAGATCCGCACCGCCTACTACCTGCGCGTGTACGTGCAGGACCAGCTGGGCGTGATGGCCGACCTGACCCGTATCCTGGCCGAAGCCGGCATCTCGATCGACGCCGTGCTGCAGAAGGAGCCGGGCGAGAAGGCCCGCACCGACATCGTCATCATCACCCACCAGACCCGCGAAAAATACGTCAACGCGGCGATCGCGAAGATCGAGGCTTTGTCGACGGTGGTGGGCAAGGTGGTGCGTATCCGCCTGGAGTCGCTGGGTTAACCGGCCAGCCAGGGCCGCTCGGTGGCAACATCGGGCGGCATGGCGGGTGGCCTGCTCCAGCGATTGAAGAAGTCGTCGTCGAACTCGTCGACGCACTGGAGCGTTTCCGCCTGGCCATCGAGGGACGCCGTGGTGAGGACGAGCAGCTCTTTCTCGATCTGGTCGAACAGCGCCTCGGTGGCGCTGCACTCGTGGATGCTGTAAGCGTGGCGGGTCGTGTTCATGGGCGCATTCTACCGGCGCCGCATGGTACGAGAAGCCCGTCCGGCAAGAGGGCTTGTGGTCGCTCAAAAGCCGAAAGTTTTGCCGTCTCGCATGCTTGGCTATGCGCAATATGCGTCGCGAAACAGTTCGTGTTTGGCGGCATGTGCCGATACCTCAAGTTCCATCTGGCAGGCCCTGCCATCGAAACAGCTGGAATCCCCGGCTTCGTTTAATCCGGAACAAGGTCGTCCGTGACGGCTGCCGCCGTCTCGGCGGGGAACAGCACGCCGATCTTCAGGCCATGGCCACCGTCCGCGCGGCCCATGCTCAGCGTGGCGCCGTGCAGGGTCGCGATGTCGCGCACGATCGCCAGGCCCAGCCCGGTGCCGCCGGGATTGGTTTCCAGCGCCGCCTGGGAGCGGTAGAAGGGCATGAACACTTTCTCGTATTCCGCCTCGTCGATGCCGGGGCCGCTGTCTTGCACTTGCAGCAACACACCGGCCGGTACCCGGCACACGCGCAGCAGCACCCCGCCGCCAGGGGGCGTGTAGCGGATCGCATTGTCGGTCAGGTTGGTCAGCAGCTCGTGAAGCAGCATTTCCTGGCCCTGGACTGTGGTGCCGTCGCCGTCATCCGCCTCCAGCGCCAGGTCGATGTTCTTCTGCACCGCTGGCAGGGCCAGTTCCAGGCCCACCTGCTGCGCCAGCGCCGCCAGCGAGACCGGGAAGGAAGCGGCGCTGCCGTTGCCGTGCTCGACGCGCGCCAGGGTCAGCAGCCGGTTCGCCAGGTGGACGGTAGAGTCGGTGGTCGCCGCGATCGAGCGCACGATGGCCTGCATGGCGGCCGGATCGTTTTCGCGCAGCGCCAGCTCGGCCTGGGTCTTGAGCACCGTGAGCGGGGTGCGCAGCTGGTGCGAGGCATCGGCGATGAAGCGGCGCTGGCTGGCGATCAGGCCCTGCATGCGGCCCATGGTGCCGTTCAGCGCCGCCACCAGCGGCCGCACCTCGCGGTGCACCATCGACGCGTCGACATCCGACAGGTCGGAGACCGCGCGCGTCTCGAACACCTGTTTCAGGCGCATCAGCGGTTGCAGCACCAGGCGCACCGCGAACCATACCAGGGTCGCGACCGCCAGCACCAGCAGCGCCTGGCGCAGCAGGGTGTTCAGCAGGATGCGGCGCGACAGCGCGCGGCGCGCGTCCAGCGTCTCGCCGACCTGGATCAGGGCGATGCCGCGCATCGAATCGTCGTACACCGGCTGCAGCAGGGCGGCGATGCGCAGCGGCTCGCCGTTGTAGTCGGCGTGGTAGAAGCGCACCAGGGCCGGATAGAGTTCCGAGCGCTTGACGTTGGCCGGCACCGGCGGCAGGTCGTCGTAGCCGGACACGGTTTCGCCCTTCAGCCCGCCGACCCGGTAGAAGATACGGCCCAGGGTGTCGGTCTCGAAACTGTCCAGCGCCACGTAGGGCACGTCGGCCACCACCTTGCCGTCGCGGACCGAGACCCGTTCGGCCAGCGCCCGGGTCGAGGCCAGCAGCGAGCGGTCGTAGGCAATATCGGCGGCGTCGAGGGCGTCGCGGTACAGCGAAACCGCATTCAGCGCGACCAGCGCCACCAGCGGCAGGATCAGCCAGCGCAGCAGCTGGCTGCGCAGGCTGCCCAGCGGCGCCGCCGATGCGGGACGCGCGGCCGCGCCGGGCTGGCGGCGCAGGAAGGAGGCGAGCCGCGCGACCGTCATGGCTAGACCGTCTTATCCGCTTGCGCCGGGCGTTCCTGCAGCAGGTAGCCGATCCCGCGCAGGGTGACGATGGCGGCGCCGCCGTCCTCGCGCTTGTCGAGCTTCTTGCGGATGCGGTGGATGTACAGCTCGATGGCGTCGAGATTGGCGTCGTCGTCGAGCGCGAACACGGCGTCGAACAGTTTTTCCTTGGACAGCGCGCAGCCCGGACGCGCGATCAGTGTCTCCAGCAGGGCGTGCTCGCGCGGCGTCAGCGGCAGCGCTTCGCCGCAGTAGCTGAACATGCGCGCGACGGTATCGAAGCTGAGCTGGCCGCAGCGGTGCACCAGCGCCTCGTTGCCGACGCTGCGCCGCAGCAAAGCCTTGACCCGGGCTTCCAGCTCGGCCAGCTCGAAGGGCTTGGCCAGGTAATCGTCGGCGCCCAGGTTCAGCCCCTGCACCCTTTCCTCGAGGCCGCCGCGGGCGGTCAGGATCAGCACCGGCGTGCGCGCACGCGGGCCGCCGCGCGTGCGCAGGCGGCGCAGCACCTCCAGGCCGTCCATCTTGGGCAGGGTCAGGTCCAGGATCACCAGGGCGTAGTCCTGGGTATGGAGCAGGGCATCGGCATCGGTGCCGCTGGTGGCGCATTCGACGGTGAGCTTGGCGTCGCGCAGCGCCTTGGAGACCCAATGGGACAGTTCGACGTGGTCTTCGACTAACAGGATTCGCATTTTTTTAGTGTAAGCGGAAACCGCCGGCGCCGGATAGTGCGCATTGAATACGGATTGAAAGTCGATTGACAGCTGACTGAAAGCTGATTGAAAGGAAGCGCCGCATATAGTTGATTCGCCAAGCAGTTTAAAAAAGATTTTTCACAACCGGAGACACCATGAAGAAGTCGGCCCTCGCGCTCGCCGTCCTGGCAGCGTTTTCCCTGAACACCACCGCCCACGCTCAATCCAACGTCCAGGTCTACGGCCTGATCGACGCCGGCGTCGAGCACGTGACCAACGCCACCCCCAACGGCGGCGACATGACCCGCGTCATTTCGGGCGGCAAGAATACCTCGCGCTGGGGCTTCCGCGGCAGCGAAGACCTGGGCGGCGGCCTGAAAGCGGTGTTCAACCTCGAAGGCGGCATCCTGCTCGACACCGGCGCCCAGGACGGCACCCTGTTCAAGCGCCAGGCCAACGTCGGCCTGGAAGGCGGCTTCGGCCGCGTGGTGATCGGCCGTTCCTTCACCACGACCTATGACCTGGTGATCAAGTTCGACCCGATGGGCTTCGCGCCCAACTACTCCTGGGCCACCAGCGGCAACGCCACCGGCCCGTCGAAATACGGCATGACGACCGCGTTCGACAACCTGATCAAGTACACCGGCCACACCGGCGGCTTCACCTACGGCGCCACCATCGGCCTGGGCGAGCAGTCCACCAGCCAGGCCGACGGCCGCAAGTACGCGGTCGGCGGTTCCTGGTTCGGCGACGGCTTCGGCGTGATGGCGGCCTATGAGCAGGTCAACGGCAACACCGTGGCCGCCACCGGCAACCGCGACGAAACCACCGCCCTGCACCTGGGCGCCGACTACAAGACCGGCCCGTGGCGCGCGACGGTCGGCATGCGCCGCTACAAGCTGGAGTCCGGCAAGGCCGCGACCCCGGACGTGCGCGGCGACACCAGCTGGGCCGGCATCGTCTACAACGTGAAGGCCTGGACCCTGACCGGCGCCGTCTACCACGTCAACACCAAGAACGTGGCGGCCGACAAGGACGCGGATCCGACCATGCTGGTGGCGCGCGCAATGTACGCGCTGTCCAAGCGCACCGACCTGTACATGGTCGCTGCCCACGCCAAGGCCGACCACGGCCAACTGGTGGGCCTGTCGCGCGACGATCCGGGCTTCGGCACGACCCAGAACGGCTTCACCGCCGGCATCCAGCACCGCTTCTGATCGCCGCCGGACGACCGCGCCAACAGCAGTATCATGCTAGCCATGCATACACTTCGATCCCTGTTAGCCGCAATCCTGGTTGCGGCCGCCATCCCGGCCATGGCCGCCGATGCCGAATGCGTGGTGCCGTCCAAGCCGGGCGGCGCCATGGACCTGACCTGCAAACTGGCCCGCAAAGCCTTGCAGACCAAGCCCGACGCACCGCGCCTGAAGCTGAGCTACCTGCCGGGAGGGATCGGCGCGGTCGCCTGGCACACCATCGTCTCGCAGCGCCGGGCCGAGCCGGACACCCTGATCGCCTTCTCGAGCGGTTCGCTGCTTAACTTGGCTCAGGGCAAGTTCGGCAAGGCCAACCCCGGCGACGTGCGCTGGGTGGCCGCGCTCGGCGCCGACTACGGCATGATCGCGGTGCGCGGAGACTCGCCGTACCACAACCTGGCCGAGCTGATCGAGGCGCTGCGCAACGATCCGCAGAAGGTCCTGATCGGCGTGTCCGGCACCATCGGCAGCCAGGACTGGATCAAGATGGCCCTGCTGGTGCGCAAGGCCGGCATCGATCCGAAGCAGCTGCGCTTCGTCGCTCTGGAAGGCGGCGGCGAAGAATTCACCGCGATGCAGGCCAACTACGTCCAGGTGATCTCGGGCGACACCTCCGAGGCCACGCTGTACGCCGACGCCGGCAAGGTGCGGGTGCTGGCGGTGCTGGCCGAACACCGCCTGCCCGGCGTGCTGGCCAAGGTCCCGACCGCGCGCGAACAGGGCTACGACGTGGTGTGGCCGGTCATCCGCGGCGTCTGGATGGGCCCGGGCGTATCCGACGCCGACTACAAGCGCTGGGTCGAGGCCTTCGACCGCATGGAGGCGGCGCCCGGCTTCGCCCAGATGCGCCTCGAAGCCGGCCTGTATCCGTTCTCGCTGACCGGCGACGCGCTGACCCGCTATATCAAACAGGCCGTGGCCGACTACAACCGGCAGGCCAGGCAACTCAACCTGGTCCGCTGACCATACCGATAAACAAAGGAGACGACATGCAATTCACCAAAACCCTCATCGCCGCCGCAGCCGCCATGCTGGTCGCCCCGCTGGCCCTGGCCCAGGTGCCGGCCGGCTATCCCGCCAACTACCAGCAACTGGTCGACGGCGCCAAGAAGGAAGCCAAGCTGGTGATCTACGGCGCCACCGACAGCAAGGCCGCGCAGCCGCTGATCAAGGATTTCAACACCCTCTACCCGGGCATCACCGTCGAGTACAACGACATGAACTCGACCGAGGTGTACAACCGCTTCATCTCCGAGAACGCGGCCGGCGGCGACACCGCCGACGTGCTGTGGTCGTCGGCGATGGACCTGCAGATGAAGCTGGCCGCCGGCGGCTACGCGATGCCCTACAAATCGGTCGAAGCGTCCAAGATCCCGGGCTGGGCCGTGTGGAAAGACACCGCCTACGGCACCACCTTCGAACCGGCAGCCTTCGTCTACAACAAGCGCCTGGTGACCGAAGCCGAAGTCCCGCACACCCATGCCGAATTCGTCAGCCTGATCAGCAAGCCGAAGTTCCAGGACAAGGTCACCACCTACGACATCGAGAAGTCCGGCGTCGGCTTCATGTTCATGACCCAGGACGAGAGAGACTTCCCGCAGTTCAAGCAGCTGGAGCAGGCCTTCGGCACCGCCAGGGTGCGCGTGCAGTCCTCGACCGGCACCATGCTCGAGCGTATCTCGTCGGGTGAAAACCTGATCGGCTACAACGTGCTGGGTTCCTACGCCCTGGTGCGCGCCAAGACCGACCCGTCGCTGGGCGTGGTGCTGCCGAAGGACTACACGCTGATCATTTCGCGCGTGCACTTCATCAACAACAAGGCCAAGCACCCGAACGCCGCCAAGCTGTGGACCGACTACATCCTGTCGCACCGCGGCCAGACCGTGATCGCGAATGGCTCCAAGCTGTATGCGATCCGCTCCGACGTCACCGGCGAGACCACTTCGAGCGACCTGATCAAGATGGTCGGCGAGAAGAACATCAAGCCGCTGCCGGTCAGCCCGGCCGTCGCCGAGTACCTGGATCCGGCGATCCGCATGGCCTTCCTGAAAGAATGGAAAGCCACCGCCGGCAAGAAGTAAGCATCACGTAGCACCCCGGACGGGCCGCGCGGCCCGTCCGCCCGCCGTCCCCGTTTTCGCTGTCTGATCGGATCTCCCATGCCTACCTTTTCCCTGCCGGGCGCACGCCTGAAATCCGGCGCCGCGCATGACGCTGCGGCTGCGCGCAAGCACCTGAACTGGCCGCGCGCCATCGTGGTCCTGCTCACCTGCCTGGCGATCTTCCTGCCGCTGTTCCTGGTGTTCTACCAGAGCTTCCTGACGGCGCCTTTCTTCATGCCCGACAAGCATCTCGGGCTGGACGCTTTCCGCTTCATCTTCGACGACGCCGACTTCTGGATGGCGTTCAAGAACGGCATGCTGCTGGCCTCGGGCCTGGCCGCGATCGCCGTGCCGCTGGGCGGCATGCTGGCCTTCCTGATGGTGCGCACCGACCTGCCGGGCCGCAGCTGGATCGCGCCGGTGCTGCTGGTGCCGATCTTCGTGTCGCCGATGGTGATGGGCTTCGGCTACGTCGTGTCGATGGGCCCGGTGGGCTTCTACACGACCTGGGTGCACCAGCTGCTCGGCATCGTGCCGTGGAACGTGTACTCGTTCACCAGCATCGTCGTGATCGCCGGCCTGACCCACGTGCCGCACGTCTACCTGTACGCCTCGTCGGCGCTGAAGAGCCTCGGCTCGGACGTCGAAGAAGCGGCGCGCGTGTCCGGCGCTTCGCCGTGGCAGGTGATGTTCAACGTCTCGCTGCCGATGATCATGCCGGCCCTGGCCTATGCCGGCGTGCTGGTGTTCTTCCTCGGCTTCGAAGTGTTCGGCCTGGTGCTGGTGCTGGGCGATCCGGAAGGCCACCTGGTGCTGGCGACCTACCTGTACAAGCTGACCAACAAGCTGGGCACCCCGTCCTACCACCTGATGGCGGCCGTGGCCGTGTGCCTGGTGGCGGTGACGATGCCGCTGGTGATGATGCAGCGCTGGCTGCTGAAATCGGCCAATAAATATGTGTCGATCAAGGGCAAGGGCGCGCGCCAGAAGCCGCTGCCGCTGGGCAAATGGAAGTGGGTCGCCATGGCCGTGCTGGGCGCCTGGATCCTGGTCACCGTGGTGCTGCCGCTGACCGGCATCGTGCTGCGCTCCTTCGTCCAGTACTGGGGCGAGGGCGTGAAACTGGCCGACGTGCTGACCCTGCAGCACTTCCGCGACATCTGGGAACAGCCTTCGCTGGTGCGCGGCATCGTCAACACCATCCTGATCGGCGTGATCGGCGGCGGCGTGGCGGTCGTGTGCTACACCGCGATCGCGCTGGCCATGCACCGCAAGCCGGACGGCGTCACCCGCCTGCTCGACTACAGCGTGCTGGTGCCGCGCGCGGTGCCGGGCCTGCTGGCCGGCCTGTCCTTCCTGTGGGTGTTCCTGTTCGTGCCGAGCTGGCTGGACGGCCTGCTGCAGAGCATGGACAACGACGCCGCCCGCTGGCTGTCCGAGCACTTCATCCCGCAACTGCGCCAGCTGCGCTCGACCATCTTCGCGCTGTGGCTGGCCTACTCGGTGGTGTGGCTGGCCTACGGCATGCGCCTGGTCTCGACCTCGCTGCTGCAGGTCGGTCCGGAACTGGAAGAGGCGGCGCGCGCAGTCGGCGCCAGCCGCGGCCGCGTGACCCGCGACGTCACCGTCCCCCTGATCAAGTTCGGCATGCTGGGCGCCTGGCTGATGGTGTTCCTGATCTTCGAACGCGAATACTCGACCGGCGTGTACCTGCTGTCGCCGGGCACCGAAGTGATCGGCGCGATGCTGGTGTCGCTGTGGGCCGGCGGCTCGACCGACCTGGTGGCGGCGCTGTCCTTTATTAACATCACGCTCGTGGCCATCGGCCTGGGCATTGCGCTGCGCTTCGGCGTCAAGCTGCACAACTAAGCGCAAGCAAGCGCTACCTAGCATCATGACTAACGAATTGCGAGACCCTACCATGAACGTTTTGACCGTCAACGACCTGCACCTCGACTACGGCAGCGGCGCCACCGCCAACCCGATCCTGAAAGGCGTGTCGATGCACCTGCAGCGCGGCGAAGTGGTGGCCCTGCTGGGCCCCTCGGGCAGCGGCAAGACCACGCTGCTGCGCGCCGTCGCCGGCCTGGAAAGCCCGAAGGCGGGCACCATCGACATCGGCGAGCGCCGCGTGTTCGACGGCAGCCAGAAGATGGAACTGCCGGCCGAAGCCCGTAACCTCGGCCTGGTGTTCCAGTCCTACGCGCTGTGGCCGCACAAGACCGTGTTCGACAACGTCGCCTACGGCCTCAAGCTGCGCAAGATGGCGGCCCGCGACATCGAAGGCAAGGTCAACGAGGTGCTGTCCCAGCTCGGCCTGGGCCACCTGGGCCAGCGCTTCCCGCACCAGTTGTCCGGCGGCCAGCAGCAGCGCGTGGCGATCGCCCGCGCCCTGGTCTACAACCCGCCCGTGATCCTGCTCGACGAACCGCTGTCGAACCTGGACGCCAAGCTGCGCGAAGAAGCGCGCGCCTTCCTGCGCGAACTGATCGTGCGCCTGGGCCTGTCGGCCCTGATGGTGACCCACGACCAGGCCGAGGCGATGGCGATCTCGGACCGCATTTTGCTCCTCAATAACGGCAAGATCGAGCAGCAGGGCACCCCGCAATCGATGTACGAGTCGCCGGACACCCTGTTCACTGCCGAGTTCATGGGCAGCAACAACCGCCTGCCGGCACGCGTGGTCGCCCGCAACGGCGGCACCGCCCGCCTGCAGGTCGAGGGCATGGCGCTGAACGCCACCACCCGCGGCGCCGGCGACAGCGCCGATGCCGCCGCCCTGATCCGCGTCGAGGAAGTCCGCATCGGCCGCCAGCAGGTGGACAACGGCATCCAGCTGCCGCTGTCGACCTGCATGTACCTGGGCGACCGCTGGGAATGCCTGTTCAAGCAGGGCGACGCCAGCGTGCGCGCCTATTCGAAGCACCGCATCGACCCGGGCCAGTACTGGCTCGAGATGCCGGCCGAAAAGCTGTGGGTGTTCTGAGCCAGACCAGCCGACTGTTGTTCCGCCTGCCGGCGCCGTTGCGTGCTTTCCTGCCGGCCCTGGCCCTGGCGTTCGCCGCGGCCGAGGCCTGCATCGCCCTCGACACCCCGCTGCCGTGGATGATCGGGCCGCTGTTCTCGACCGCGGCCGCCTGCATGCTGGGCGCGCGGCTGGGGGCGCCGGTGCAGGCGCGCGAGGCCGGCCAGTGGGCGATCGGCACCGCGCTCGGCCTGTACTTCAGCGCGCCGGTGCTGGCCGCGCTGGCGCGCAACCTGCCGTGGATCGTGTTGGCGGTGGCGGTTGCGATCTGCCTCGGCGTGGTGGCCGGCGCCATGCTGCGCCGCCTGTCCGGCAGCGACCAAGCGACCGCCTTCTTCGCGATGGCGGTCGGCGGCGCGTCCGAGATGGCGGTGCAGGGCGAGCGCCACGGCGCCGTGGTCGAACACGTGGCCGCCGCCCACAGCCTGCGCATCATGATGGTGGTCGGCACGATCCCGTTCGCGGTGCGCTGGTTTACCAGCCACGGCTGGGGCGCCGGCATCGACCTGTTCGTGCCGCTGGCCGCCACCGTGCACCCAAGCGGCCTGCTGATCCTGATTGCGCTGACCTCCGCCGCCGCGCTGCTGTTCAAGCGCCTGCAGGTGCCGAACGCCTGGGTGATCGGTCCGCTGCTGGTGGCGCTGGCGCTGACCGCGGCCGGGATCCAGCTCTCGCGCCTGCCCGAGTGGATGATCCGCGCCGGCCAGCTGTTCATCGGCGTCTCGCTCGGCACCCGCTTCACGCCGCGCTTCGTGCACACCGCGCCGCGCTACCTGGCCAGCGTGGCCGCCTGCACGGCAGTCACGATGCTGCTGGCGGCCGGATTCGCCCTGTGCCTGGCTCAGGTGACCGGCCTGCATCCGGGGACCATGCTGCTGGCGACTTCGCCCGGCGGCATCGCCGAGATGTCGCTGACGGCGCGCGTGCTGCACCTGGGCGTGCCGGTGGTGACGGCCTTCCACGTGTCGCGCATGGTGGTCGTGGTGCTGACGATCGGCCCCTTGTACCGCGCCTGGTCGCGGATGCGCTGATCCGCACGGTATCGGAATCCGCGACCTTTCCGGGAGTTTGGCAAGGCCTGGTATTCAAGTGCTGTGTTGTGCGGTAGATTACGCATCTGTCACAACACCGCCACCAAACCGCATGAGCCAACCCAGCCATCATAGCCAGTTTGCGCTGCTGACCCAGCGCCGTTTCGGTCCGTTTTTCTGGACCCAGTTCCTCGGCGCTTTCAACGACAACCTGTTCAAGACCGCGCTGATGGTCGTGCTGACCTACGATGCGCTGTCCTGGACCAGCATGTCGCCGGCGCTGCTGAACAACCTGATCCCCGGCCTGTTCATCCTGCCTTACGTCGTGTTCTCGGCGACCGCCGGCCAGATCGCCGACAAGGTCGAGAAGGGCAGGCTGGCGCGCTGGGTCAAGCTGCTCGAGATCGGCATCATGGCGGTGGCGGGCCTGGGCTGGATGACGCATACGCTGTGGCTGCTGGTGGCGGCGGTGGCCGGGATGGGCGTGCATTCGACCCTGTTCGGCCCGGTCAAGTACGCCTACCTGCCGCAGCACCTGAAGCAGGAAGAGCTGGTCGGCGGCAATGGCGTGATCGAGATGGGCACCTTCGTCGGCATCCTGCTGGGCGAGGTGGTGGGCGCGGTGCTGGCCGGCCACGGCGCCTGGGGCATCCACCTGGTGGCCGGCGCTACCTTGAGCGTGGCGGTGCTGGGCTTCATCACCAGCTGGCGCATCCCGCACTCGCCGGCGCCGGCGCCCGACCTCGCCATCAGCCGCAACTTCGTCGCCGAGTCCCTGCGCAACCTGGCGTTCTCGCGCAAGAACCGCACGGTATTCCTGTCCATGCTCGGCAATTCCTGGTTCTGGTTCTACGGCGCGCTGGTGCTGTCGCAATTCCCGCTGTATGCCAAGGACTACCTGCACGGCGACCACAGCGTGTTCGTGCTGCTGCTGACCATCTTCTCGCTGGGCATCGGCGCCGGCTCGCTGCTGTGCGAAAAGCTTTCCGGCCGCAAGGTCGAGATCGGCCTGGTGCCCTTCGGCGCGATCGGCCTGTCGCTGTTCGGCATCGACCTGTACTTCGCCAGCCAGGGGTATACCAATACGGCGCCGGTCGATTTCCTCGGCCTGCTGCGCCAGGCCGGCACGCTGCGCATCCTGGCCGACCTGCTGCTGCTGGGCGTGTTCGGCGGCTTCTTCATCGTGCCGCTGTTCGCCCTGATCCAGACCCGCTGCGACCCGCAGCACGTGTCGCGCACCATCGCCGGCACCAACATCCTGAACGCGCTGTTCATGGTGGCGGCGGCCGGCCTCGCCGTGCTCCTCATCAAGCAGGGCTTCACGATCCCCGAGATGTTCCTGACCACGGCGCTGCTGAACGCGGTGGTCGCGATCTACATCTTCTCGCTGGTGCCGGAATTCCTGATGCGCTTCCTGGCCTGGCTGCTGATCCATACCATCCACCGCGTCTCGACCGTGGACACCGACCGCATTCCGGAAGAGGGCGCGGCGGTGCTGGTCTGCAACCACGTCAGCTATGTCGACGCGATCGTGATCATGGCGGCCAGCCCGCGTCCGATCCGCTTCGTGATGGACCACCGGATTTTCAGGACCCCGCTGCTCGGCTTCATCTTCCGCACGGCGAAAGCGATCCCGATCGCCCCGGCCAGGGAAAACCCGTGGCTGATGGAAAAGGCTTTCGTCGACATCGCCCAGGCCCTGCACGAAGGCGAGCTGGTCTGCATCTTCCCGGAAGGCAAGCTGACCAGCACCGGCGAGATGAACGAATTCCGCGGCGGCATCGCCAAGATCGTCGAGCGCAGCAAGGTCCCGGTGATCCCGATGGCGCTGCGCGGCCTGTGGGGCAGCCTGTTCTCGCGCGACCCCTCGAACGTGTTCGATCGCTCTTTCGCGCGCGGCTGGCGCTCGCGCCTGGCGCTGGCGGTGGGCCACCCGGTGCCGCCGCAGGAGGTCACGCCGGAGGGCTTGTACGAGGAAGTGCTGGCCTTGCGTGGTGAATGGAAGTAACAAAACTCTTATCATTCCACCTGCCTCTGATATAATTGCAGGCTGAGTCGGGGCGTAGCGCAGCCTGGTAGCGTACCTGCATGGGGTGCAGGGGGTCGGAGGTTCGAATCCTCTCGCCCCGACCAACAGAATCAAGGACTTAGGCCAGCCTCAGCGCTGGCCTTTTTCTTTTCCGGCGGCATTACCCCCACATTTACCCCTACAGTTTTTACCCCTACAAATTACCCCTTTCACGGTCAGTTACGCGGGCCGGGCCCGGCCTGGTGGGCGTTGAGCTGGGCCTGCTGCCAGCGGTCGATTTCGGTCGAGTCCCAGGCGACGGCGCGCGCGCCGATCCGCACGGGCGCCGGGAACAGGCCGCCCTGGATGTCGCGGTAGATGGCAGTGCGGGACTTGCCGACACGTTCGATGACGGCTGGAAGGCGCAGGAAGCGGCGAGGGGTATCCATTGTTTCTCTCCTTAATACGGTATTGCTACGTTTCTTTTTGCTGCCGGTTGTCCACAGGCGAGGCCGCTCGGGCCTGGTCCCAGGCCTTGCGCAGGCTGTCCATGATTTCGCAGTCGTGCGCGCCCAGCGGCTTGCCGGCCTGCTGCGCCAGGTTGTACATGACGTTCGCCATCAGGCCGCCGATACGCACCAGCTTGGCAGCCGGCGGCACGAACTGGGCGCGCAGCTCGGCGATCTCGGCTTCCATGGCCCATTCGACATTGCTGGGCACGTGCAGCGGGAAGTCGGCGGGCAGGCCAAGGCGTTCGCGCCACGCCCTGATCGGCGCGGCCTGGACGGTATCGCGGTCGACGTGCATGGTGGTGCTGGTCTGTGCTGCATCTTCCCAGGCGAGCGGCGCGCTCGGGCGCCGGTCGTCGCGGCGCTGGTTTTTGTTTTCGTTCACGCGGTGGCTCCTTCCAATTCCTGCTTGTTGTCGGCCGTAGCGGGCGCCGCCGGCGCCGGGGCCGGGTCACGCACGTTCAGCGGGCGCATGCTGCCGGTGCGCAGGTTCACGAAGGCGCCGTGCCAGGTCAGCTTCCCGTGGCGGAAGAACTCCCACAGGATCGACAGCGCCGGCGTCACGATCGACTGGTTGACGAACAGTTCCTGGCGCTCCAGCGCCTCGGCCAGACCGCAGCTGGGCGTGTCGTCCTCCTTCGCCTTCAGGTCGACCAGCTCGGGCAGCACGTCGTACGGGCTCGGCAGCAGCACGCTTTCCTTCGGCGCCGAGAGGCCTGCGCGCCCCTCGAACAGTTCGCCCAGCAGCACCTGGCCATCGGCCGCGCGGTTCCCGAGGTCCATCAGGTAGTGCACGCCATTGCGGCGCACCCTGTGGTGGATCTCGTGCCGGGCCCGCGCGCTGTCGACGCAGGCGATCGCCATGCCGAACTGGCGCTCCCAGCCCTGGTCGTCATAGCGGCCGTGCACCGCTTCCCAGCCCAGGCCGAAGAAGGCGTTGATCCGGTTGACCAGCACGTGCGCCTTGCTGGCGCCGACGTCGAAGGCGCCGAACATCTGGCGCCCCATGTTCGCCTCGCTGACCGTGTCCGGGTCGTAGACCTTGACGTGCAGGCCCGGGTGGCCCAGCGCCGTGATGGCGTGGTTCAGCCGGGCCAGGCCGGTCAGCATCTGCGAGCCGTTGCCGCCGCAGCCGATCAGGGCGATGCGCACCTGGTGGCTCAGCATGGAGGGTGGCGTGATGTGCGGCATGCGATCACCCGAAGATCTTCGAGGCCGGCACGTTGATCGGGATGTACAGCCCGAGCACGCACAGGCGGAAGGCCACGGTCGGCGCGTTCGTGTCCAGGTTGCCGAACACGGCGGAGATCTTCACCGCGCCGCGGTCGTCCTCGTCGTCGGTTGCGCTGAAGAATGCGCCGAGGTGGCCGTGGCTGTGCAGGTCGATCGCCAGGCTCTCGTCGGGCCCGGGCTCGACCTGGTGGTACTGGATCCTGCTGGCGCTGGCTTCGCCGATGATGTCCGGATACGCGATCCGCCAGGTCTTCTGCTGGTGATCCCACAGCAGGCTTGCCGCCGCCTCGAGGGGCGCGTCCGTCGTCGCCTTCGCCGCGAATTCCTTCAGCTGCGCCAGTGCGCTGCCGATCGAGCCGAAGGCCAGCTCGCACTTGCCCTGGATCTCGCCGTACGGCATCGCGACGGTTTCTTGCTTGGCCAGCTGGTGGATGTAATGGAGCCACGGCCGGCGCACCTCGAGGAACAGGCCGCCCTGGGCCAGCAGGAAGCGGTGGCCGTTCTCCTGCAACGGGTGGAACGGCGCGTGGCGCGGCACGGCGGCGACCGGCGCGGCGGCCAGCAGCGCCATGTCCATCTGTAGCTGCTCGGGCGTCACGGTTTCCTCGTCGACGGCCAGCGGCAGCGGGCGCTGCTCGCGCAGCACGGCCGAGGCGGTCTGGATGAAGGATGCGAACGATCCGCGGGTGATGTCGAGCAGCTCGTCGAACTTGGCGGTGATCTCTTGCTGGTGCATGGTGTCCTCTTCTAATTAGATGGTGGTGCGGGCGGCGATGCGGGCGATCGCTTCCTGCAGGGTTTCTTTCGAGTCGACGAGCGCGCGGCGCATCTTCTCCATGTCGGGGCCGGCCAGCTGGTCGCGCCAGAGCTGTTCCATGCCTCCCTTGTGCTTCACTGCGTTGCTGCGGTTCGGGTGGGTGAAGTGGCTACGGAAGAACGCGTTCTCGTAGCTGTGGATAACTTCGGCGCCGAAGGTCGGCGGCAGCTCGACGTTGCCGGTGCAGATCCTGCCGCCGTCCCAGACGTTGAAGTGCGGGGAGTGGCGCAGGCTTGTTGACGGCGTCGGGCGCTTGCTCTCGGCCAGGGCGAACACGAACCAGTCGTTCGGCGTCGCGACGAACACCAAGGCCGGGTGCGCCGCCAGGCCTGCGCCCTCGAGCTTGCCGGTACCTGCCGGCTTGAACCAGGTCATGCGCACCTGCGCCGGCGTCCACCACGCGATCAGGTTCGGCGAGCTGAACAGCAGGTTTTCCGGCAGGAAGCCCGAGAACGCCGTCGCCGCACCGACCGCGTCGGCGAACTTGGCCAGCGCGCCCTTCGACAGCGGCACGCCCGCACCGATCACCTTGCGACCCGGGTGCTGGGCGTCCGGCACGGCCGGGTGCGAGGTCGCGTACACGTCGCCGCGGTCCGACTGGTACATCAGCACGGCGCCGACCAGGTTCAGCACCCGCTCACCCGAGGTGACGATATTTACAGGATGCAGGCTCAAAATTTCTCTCCCAGCAGCAGGACCAGCTTTTCGGTCTGTACCGCGACCTGCAGCGTCTGTTCGGTCAGGGTCATGAACTCGCGTACGCCGTCAGCCGTCATCGGCACCGGGTTGGCATCGATCATCTCGACGCCGTTTCCGCTGTTGCCGAGATCCTCGAGGTAGTCGTCGATCGTCTGGCCGATGACGTCGTACTGCTTCCACAGCAGCACCATCGAGGCGTCGTAGGAGTCCTCTCCGCACCGGTACACCCCCTTGTGCTGCGGGCGGAGGACAAAGTCCGGCCGGCTGACCAGGGCATGAAGAGCGTCACAACGGTCGATCACCTGGCGCGCGAAGAGATCGCCGCCGGCGGCGGCCGTGATTTCTTCACGGGACAGGACGCGCCGCGGAAGACAGACCCATTCCGGCAGTTCGGCGTAGAACATGGCCCGGGTCACGATGTGCTCATGCTCGAGCAGCTCCGCCACCGTCTTGTAGTCGCCCATCTCGCGCCGGTCTTCGAGCAGGTCGGCATCGTTGACGGAATCGCCCCAGTACAGATATTCGGCATAGCCCAGCGCCTGCCACGGCGTGAACGAGTCCGGCAGAAGCAGCGTGGCGTCGCGCAGCACGGCCAGGACCGTCTGGCCGAACCCTTCACGGATGCGCTCCAGCCGCTCGATGCCTGGCGCAAGCGCGAAGCGCGGGATGTCGCCGTTCATCCTGGTGAAGCAGAACCATGCCGTGTTCGGCTGGTCGTAGCCGGCCACCGGGCTTTCCAGCTGCTGCACGTGCAGGCTCCAGCGGAAGAATTTGCACGGCGTCTCGCGGATGAGGCGCGTCCACCAGTGCGACAGCGCGCGCGCCGACAGCTGCTTCTCCTGCTCGCCGAACACGTCCACCAGCAGCGCATTGCGCGGCGCGCGCAGCATCGCGTCGGTGATCACGCCGGCCTCGAGCAGGGCGATCGTCAGCGGCACCGTGAGCGCATCGGCGCCGGGGATGGTGTACCTCGCCGGGATCTCCGCCGCGAGCGCGGGCAGGGCCAGGACGGCGGCGGGCAGCATGGCGGTCACGGCAGCACCACCTGGTTCACGGCCGGGGCGAGGCAGCGCTGGCTGCGCGAGCGCTGGTGCTGGTCGATGATGCTGGCCAGTCGCTGGGCCAGCGGGTCCCGCGCCTGCTTCTCGGTGATGACGTTCGCCGGGCGCTCGTCGGGGCCCAGGCGCCCGCCGGCGCGCAGGCGCTGCAGCGCGGCCTCGCTTGCGCGGGCGCCCTTCGTGCCGACGGCGCGGCGGAAGGTATAGATCTGCTTGTTGCCGACCTGCTGCGGGCCCTCGATGTCGGCGCTGGTGATCTCCGGATAGACGTTGGCGTAGAAGTCACGCACCTGGGGCAGGCTGAGCATCGCGCCCGGGTCGGCCAGGGCCACGCCGTTGTATTTGAATTCGCGGACGAGTTTTTCGATTTCCATGTCGTCCTCCGCTTAGAACAGCTCAAGGGTGAACTTGTCCGCCGGCTCGTCGGCGGTGGCCGGCTGCATCGCCGAGGCTTCCTGGCCGGCGGCCAGGGCGCTGGCGTTGGCATCGTCCACCTGCTCGTCGGCCGCAGCGTTCGCATCTGCTTCAGCATCTGAGCCGTCACCGGGAACGCTATCGGGCAGCTGATCGCTGGCGTTCGCGCCCGCGGTGTCTGCCATGACCTGGTCAGCGCCGGCAACGGCTTCGCCAGCTGCAGCGGCGGCACCGGGCACGGCATCAACCTTCTTGTCGTCTTCGCCGCCCTTCCCAGCGCGCGCCTTGCGGCTGGATTTTTCGGTCTTGGCCTCGTTCTTCGTGTCGGCCTTCGGTGCAGGCAGGGCAGGCGCGGCAGCAGCCTTCGAGGTGCCGCCGACAGCATCCTGGGCCTGCTGCACCAGCGAGCGCTTCGGCGCCTGCCAGGTAGACAGCGCAGCGATGAAGTCGGCATCGAACTCGGTGGGCGTGGCCAGCAGCGACAGCGGCTGGGGCAGGTTGGACTTCGCCTTGGTGTCGAACGGCATCGGCGTCACGTTGACGCGCAACTGGCCGTCGCCCTCGGCGGCGACCGTGATCATCAGCGTCGCCTTCTTCGCGAGCTCATGCAGGGTGGTGAACATAGAGTGGTCCTCGTGGGTTGGTGGGTGCCCGGGCGGGCGGTGGTTAATCGTGGTGCTGGAAAGCGAGCAGGGGGGTGGGTGGACCGAACAGCGCCGCCACCAGGGCATCGCGCCACATGCCGACCTGGCGCGCCGGGACGATCTTGGCCGGGCTGGCGAACTCCTGTTCGCTGGTGACCATCCACAGCTGGCGGCCGCGCCTGTCGCGCTCCTGTGTGGGGCGTACTTCGCCAGCGGCTTGTAGCCGGCGCAGGTATTCGTGCGCGGTAGGGCGGCTGACGCCCAGCGCTTCGGCGATATCCGGGCCCGTCATGCGGCGCTCGGCGAGCAGGGCGAGCAGCTGATCGAGACGCTCATCGCGCTGGATGGCCATCTGGTCTGGCGAAAGGTTGCGGTTGCCGTCATAACGCCCGGCGGGCTTGGAGTTGGTGGACATGATTCGCTTCCTGGTGCGGTTATTCGTCGTAGTCGTTTGCTTGGCGCTTCTTCAGGTCGACTTGGGCGCGGCGGCGCATGTGCCGGCGGGCGACGGCGCGCAAGACGATCTGGAAGGTGGGGTGTTCGAGCATCGCATCGAGAGGGACGGTCACGCGCAGCAGGCGGTGAGCTACCTCGAGCGCGGCGCGATCGGGTTCGGCATGGACCATGTCAGGCTCCGCCAGCGGGCCGACGTACGCCAACCATGGTCCGAATTTCGGCGGCAGCGCCTGGGGCGCTGAGAACTTCCAGCGCGCCGCACAGCATGGCCACGAACGCCATCGCGCGCTGCTCGACATTGTCCGGGTGGCCCTTGGTTGCGTCCTTGGCCAGCGCGATCATCACACGCTCAACCTGCTCGATGGCGGCGGTCATTAGCGCACCCCGGCGACCACGGTGATACCGCACGGCTGGTCGCCCAGCAACTCGGCCGTCAGGATGGCGGCTTCAATGCTCGACGCGGCCAGTGCGCTGAAGGTCAGGCAAACAGTGGCGGTTCTTGCGGTAATCAGGAAGGGTTTCATCGTGCTCTCCAGTTCGCGGCTCGGCGGGTGCTGAGCTCGCTGCGATGGAGAGATACTAAAGCTAACTTGAGTTTAAGGTCAAGTAGTCTTTAGAAGAAAATTCAAGTTGGCTTGATTCGAAGGGTAATGCGCTGCCTGTGTCGAGCAGCTCGATGCGCCGGCTAGCGTCAGGGCGTAAAAAAGCCGGCTCGTGGCCGGCATGGCTTTTCCATTGTGATGCGAAATCGGCTCTGCAGCGTAACTTGGCGCTTTACAGTCTTGCTGTAATAACCCGTCCAAGTTGATAAAAAACTCGCCCAACAATACTGCACTGGCCACTCTTTATGTTCACGGGACCGAACTCGGGGTTAATCGAACTTAAGTACCATTGACCGCCTCGGTTCACCAGCTGGTTTACGCAGGCTTCACCGTTCCAATTCACCGCAAACACTTCGCCATTGCGCCGGACCTTATCGGCCGTATCGATCACGATCCAGTCGTCCTCGAAGAAAAGCGGCTCCATGCCGCGGTCGCGCACGCGCAGCCCCAGCAAGGCGGCCGGATTCGCCTTCGCCAGGACGATTGCCGAGGTCGGGATCGTAATCGGCTCGAGCACCGTCATGTCCGGCTCGGTATCGAAGCCGGACATACCGGCCCTCAGCCTCAGCACCACCCTGCGCACTTCCGTCAGATGCTGACCACTTTCGTTCATTCGATCGACCTGAAGGCGATTTTCGGGATGTGCCCCAGCACCAGGTGCATTCGGTCGATGTCCTCGCAATCGATGATGATGTTGGGGTGGTCCTTGTTCACGGACTCGAAACAGGCTTGATCGTCCCGGATCCAGAGCAGACGCTTGATCATCCGGCGCCCATCTTTCAGAAGCACAATCACCTCGTCGCTGGGCTGCGGCTGGCCACAAGGATCGACGCCGACAAATTCCCCTGGCAGATACCGAGGACTCATGCTTTCGCCGCGAATGCGCAGGGCATACGCATCCGCGCAGGTGGCAAACCACGATAGGTAACCATCCGGATGATCAGCGCTGAAGTCATCGATGTGCAGCAGTCCGTCATCTCCGGCCTGGACGCGGCCTACCACAGGGATGAGCTGCGGCTTGCGCGCGATTGCCGGCGCGTCTTCGACGTCGCTCTCAATCACGGGGCGCGCCGCCTCGAGTTCGGGACTTCCCTCACCAGTCTCCAGCCATAGCGCATCAACCTTCAAATAAGCGGCGAGGGCACGCGCCTTAGGCGCATCAATGCCATGGTCACCCTTGAGCCAGTTGCCTGCCGCGGTATCGGACACGCCAGCTGCGCGAGCCAGCTCTGCTTTGCTGACCCGCTTCCCATTCCGACGCTTTTGCTCCTTCTGCATCGCCCAGAGGAGTCTTTCTGACAATAAATTCATAAAGGTAGCTTAACAAACCAGTTCTCAAGCTGGCTTGACTTATATCCAAAGACAGCTTACGATCAAAACTAAAGTCAACTTGAGGATTGAAATGAACGCTTCCGAAATCATTCAGCGCCTGGGCGGGCCAACGAAAACTGCCGAGCTGTGCGAGATCACTACTCAGGCGGTGTCGCAATGGCAGCACAACGGCATTCCGAAAGCGCGCCTGAAGTTCCTGGAGCTTGCGCGTCCCGACGTCTTCAAGACGCCCACCGTCCCCGAATCCCAGCCGCAGTAACCCTGCGGTTTTTTCGTGTCTAAAAAGTTGCACCGAAGCAGTTGCCCTTGAGCGATTGCACCGAAGTACCCGGCAGTACCACCCATCCTGCATTACGAACATAGGAGAAACACATGAGCATCATCACCGCCGCAAGTCTGATCCGCGATCTGCCGCCTCTGAAGGTTCCGGTCAACCAGGTCGAAGACAACACGATCCGCAAGCACTGCGCGCGCATCGGCAGCCAAGTGGCGCCGTTCATCCGGGCCGCCATGCTGGAAAAGATCGACCGTGACGGAGGCAATCGTAGCTTCCCTGCGCGCAAAGCTGAATGGCCCGGCCATGGCCATATTCAGCGCCTGCCGAGCCGCGCCTCGATGGCAAAGGGCGGTATGCGCAAGCGCCTTTAAGGGCGATTTCAAGATGCGCGCCCTCAGCTGGGCGATGAACGATTAAAAGGGAACGAGATGCAGGACGAACAGACGAAGGGGTCGAAGAAGACCCCAAATTGCGAAAGAATCGCTGGCCAGGCCTACCGCTGGCTGGACGCCGATAAGGCGCGCATCGGTAACAAGGGAGACGACCAGAAGAAGAAGGCGGCGCGGAACGAGTTGCGCACCCTTGCTGTCGTCCTCGACGAAGAGAGGGCGCGCTGATGGATCAATCGATCATCTCCCGCGCCATGATCCGCGAGAAGGCTCGGGCCGCGTTCAACCGCGGTGCGGGCCGCGACGACCACGGCTTCAACTGGTTCTGCACCGCAGTGATCGCGACCTGGCAGCACGAGTGGGATCTGTGCATGCAGGAGTGGCATGCCGAGCATTCCCGTGAAAGCGGGAACCTGGGGCAGGCTGCTGCATGACGACACCGCAGGTCGAGAACGGCTTCACCATGATCGCGAACGAGCTGCTCGAAGCGATCCTGGGCGGCGGCTTCTCGCATCGGGAGCAGTCGGTCATCCTCACCGTCATCCGTAAGACCTACGGCTACGCGAAGAAGGAAGACGACATGTCGGCCGCCCAGATCGGTGCGCTGTGCGGCGTCGCGCGCCAGCACGTCACGTCGACGCTCAACGTGCTCGCCTCCCGCAACGTCATCACGAAGCGTGCCGGCCGGTTCGGCATGGTCATCGGCATCCAGAAGGACCACCGCAAGTGGATCGGCGCGAACCAGCTGAAGATGCTGACGGCCGGTTCCGACCCTATCGGTTCTGATAGTCCCGAATCAGGACTAGTCCCGAATCAGGACATGTCCCAAATCGGGACAGGGGGTAGTCCCGAATCGGGACAGGTGCTAGTCCCAAATCGGGACACACAAAAGAAAACCTCAAAAGAAAACCACCAAAATAAAAAATCTTGCGCTCCGCAAGCGGAACGCGATACGATCGGCGAGACCCCAGCAGGCCAGCAAGGCCAGGCCATGACGGGTCAACCCAGCACCGGCGATACCCCAGCAGGCCGCAAAGGCCGGGCCATGACGGGTCTCGCTGCCGACGTGCTGGAACGCTTCGAGCGCTTCTACGCTACCTACCCGAGGAAGAAGTCGCGCAAGCAGGCCGAGAAGGCGTTCGCTTCGCTCAATCCCGACGAGCAGCTCCTGCAGGCAATCCTTGCCGGCCTGGAGCGGGCCATGAAATCGGGCGAGTGGAGCAATCCGCAGTTCATCCCCCATCCCGCCACCTGGCTGAACGCCCAGGGATGGCTGGACGTCATTGCGGTCGAGTACTCGCCAGCCGTGCGAGAGGTGATCGGCACCTTCAACGAGGTGCTGGGCCAGCAGCTGGGCGAGATCTCGCTCGCGATCTTCGTGCCGGCGCGCGAGGCACTGGTCACCGAATTCCTGACGTTCTCCTACAAGCCCGACCTGGCGCGCCGCTACTTCACCTGGCTACGCGACGACAACGACCTGCCGCCGATGATCGGCTTCGACCGCCTCATCGGCCGCCAGGGCTACGCCGACGCGATCGGCGGCAAATTCACGAGGAAACCATGACGAAACAGCACGGTGCGGATAGCGTCGCACCACACTCGATCCAGGCTGAGCAGGCCGTCCTTGGCGCGCTGCTGCGCTTCAACGACAGCTTCGACCGGATCGGCGACCTGCAGGCGAAGCACTTCTACCGCGAGGACCACCGCATCGTGTTCGCGGAAATCGTGCGCATGATCGGGCGTGGCGAGCCGGCCGACGTGATGACCGTCTGGGCGGCGCTGGAGGGCCGCGGCGGCACCGTGGTCGACGGCATCGGCGAATACCTGAACCAGCTGGCGCAGACCGTACCGAGCGCGGCCGCCATCGACCACTACGCCGGCATCGTGGTCGACCGTGCGCTGCTGCGCGCAACCGTGCACGTCGCGGACTCGATCGCCGGCCTGGCCGCGAACCCGAAGGGCAAGAGCGCCGACCAGGTGCTGGACGCGATGCAGACGATGGTCACCTCGCTGGCCGAGCGGCGCGTGCGCAACGAGCCGAAGATGATCCGCGACATCCTGGTCGACTTCATCGACGGCGTCAGCAAGCGCGCCGAGGGCATGTTGAACGTCATCCCGTTCGGGATCCCGGGACTGGATCGGCTGCTGAACGGCGGAGCGCGACCAGGCAACCTGATCGTCGTGGCCGGTCGCCCCTCGATGGGCAAGACTGCCCTCACCAGCGACTTCGGCCTGAACGTCGCCGCCGACCACAGCGTCCTGAATTTCAGCATGGAGATGGAAAGCCAGGAAATCGCCGGGCGCGCGCTGGCGAACCGCGGCCAGGTGGCGCTGGCCAAGATCATGGGGCAGATCCCGTCCGAAGACGAAGCCGCCTGGGCCGGCGTCACCACCGGCTGCATCAAGCTGGACGCCCTGCGCTTCGCGATCGACGACACTCCGGCGATCTCCCTGCTCGAGCTGCGCATGAAGGCCAAGGCATGGAAGCGCAAGCACGGCCTGCACATGATCATCGTCGACTACCTGGGCCTCATGACTGGCGGCGACGGCGAGAAGCGTCACGAACAGATCGGTTCGTACTCGCGCGGCCTGAAGGCGCTGGCCAAGGAGCTGGGCGTCGCCGTGGTGGCGTTGGCCCAGCTGAACCGGAAGGTCGAGGAGCGTCCGGACAAGCGCCCGGTGCTGTCCGACCTGCGCGATTCCGGCGAGATCGAGCAGGACGCCGACATCGTGATGCTGGTGCATCGCCCCGAGATGTACGACCCGGAGAACCCGGAACTGCGCGGCTTCGCCGAGGTCCTGGTTCGCAAGCACCGCGGCGGCCCGCTGGGCGACGTGCTGCTGCGCTTCGACGGCGCCACCTGCAGCTTCTCGGACTGGTCCGGCACGCCGCCGGCGGCATCAACGAAAGGGCGGAGCCCGATGAGGTTCGACGGATGAGCGCAACCCTGTTCAAGAAGGGCCGGATCTGGCACTTCCGCTTCCAGGTCGCCGGCGAGCGCGTGCAGCGCAGCACCCGGCTGTCCAGCAAGGGCCGGGCCGAGGAAATTGCCGACCGCGAGTACGCCGCCGCCGTGGTGCGCGCCAACGGTGGCCAGCCGGTGCCGACGCTCGACGAGCTGGCCGGCATGTGGGTAGTTGTCCACAGGCCGGTGGCGAGCGCCGCACATATCCGCAGCGTCGAGACCTTCCGGCGCCTGCACATGTACGACCTGGGCGCCAAGACGATCGGCGAGATCACCACCAAGGACGTCGAGCTGGCGCGCGGCGAGCACCTGCAGACGCATGCGCCGTCCAGCGCGAACCACTGGCTGCGGATCCTGAAGCTGCTCACCATGTGGGCCGTCAAGCGCGAGATCCTGGCGGCGTCGCCCTGGCGCGTGAAGATGCTGAAGGTGCAGAAGAAGCCGCGCCCGTTCCTTCCGGTCGACGTTGCCCGCACCTGGTTCGACGCGATCGACGAGGCGACGAAGCGGGCGCCGGCCAAGGCCACCGCCGTGCGCCTGATGTTCGGCCTGGGCCTGCGCGAGAGCGAGACCCTGACCGCGCGCTGGGAGTGGTTCGACTGGGAGCGCCTGACCTACACGCCCGGCATCACGAAGGGGCGGGAGGCCGAGCCGGTACCGATGGCCCGGTGGCTGCGTGACTACCTCGCACCGATGCGCCAGGTCGAGGGACTGGTGGTGGTCAAGCCCAGCGGTGAAGCGTTCCGCGCCGGGTTCACGCGCCAGGTGCTGCGCCAGGCGAACACCGCGTGCTCGATCAAGGGCATCACCCCGCACCGCCTGCGCGGCACGTTCGCCACGCTGCTGTCGGAGGAGGGCGTGCCGATCCAGACGATCCAGCGCGTGATGCGTCACAAGAGCCATGCGACCACGATGGGCTACCTGGAGAAGAACCTCGAGACGGCCGCCCGAGCATCCGACGTGATCGGTGAGAAAGTGGGATTCGGTGGCGCGAAAGTGGCGCGGGACTTGGCGGAAACCCCGTAAATCCAACAGGTTCAGATTATCAACAGTCATCGGATATTAACTATGCACCGCTGCAACCCAGACGAAATCTGCGGCCTCTGCGACGAGTTCACCGTCAAGCTGGCCGCCCCGGAGAAGGCCGCCGCCGGCCAGGGTCTGTGCCTGGTCGCCGAGCAGGGCAAGGAACTGCAGCATGTGAACTGGGACGGCCGCCCGTGCGTGTCGTTTCGCCTCGACCGCCAGCACCTTTCGGCGCGCCGGCAGTACGTCGCGGTACAGCGCCGCGCGCCCGCCGTGCACGAAACCTATATTAAGGAGACCTGAACCATGACCGCACTTACCTGTCTCGCCTGCCTCGCCGTCGGCTTCTTGGGAGGATTCACCTTTGGCTTCCGGATAGCGGCCATGATCAAGCTCGGCGTGCAGCGCGTGCTGCCGTCGACGGCGCCGGCCAGCGCGCTGCCGGTGGATATGGAGGAGGTCGCACCTTGACCGAGCGCCGCGCAACAATCACTTTGGGGTGGCGACCTCAGGGTGCGCCGGCCAGGCGCGTCGACGACTTTCAGGAAGTGGCGTTCGCGCCTGAGCCGATCCAGCAACCGCCGGCACGCCAGGAGGAGCGTCGAAGCATCGGCCGCCGCTTGGAGAACTGGGGCATGTGGGCCAATATGGACAACAGGCGCGGCGGTGGCGGCGCCGACTGCATGACGGGCGTGATCTGCGAGAGCATGCGCCGGCACGCTGTCGGCGAGTTGCACCCGCCCGCCCCCGTCAACGACCGCATCGACGTGCCCGACGCCGAGCGGATCAATTCCGGCCTGGCCAAGATCGACGAGGCCTACCGCTGGGTCCTGCACTGGACCTACATCGTGTGCGCAAAACCCTGGGGCGTGGCCGGCGCCTGCGGCTTCCCGACCCGCGAATACGAGCAGCGGCTGGCCCAAGCCCAGGCTGCGATAGAATCCGTGGTCAACAAGAACATGGAGCGAATGGGATGAACCTGGACGACGACACCGTGGACGAGCTGCCGGCGCCGCCGCGCAAGGACATTCCGGCAGCCGACCGAGAGCTGCTCGAGCTGGCTGCGCGCGCACTCGGCGCCCGGTTCGAGGAGGTCGACGGCGAGGGCTACGGCAACCTCCACTTCGAGGACGGCTCGATCGTGCACGCCTGGAACCCGCTGCAGTTCAGCGGCGACACGTTCGAGCTTCAGGTGAGGATGAAGATGCAGGTGTCGGTCGACGAAGAGATGGCGGTTGCAAGGTGTGCGGAAGGGTTTGCGGGGGAGCCAGTCGGTTCAGACCCGACAGCCTCCGCCCGCCGTGCCGTCATGCGCGTCGCCGCCGAGGTCGGTAAACAACGTTCCTGACCGAAACTTCTTGACTGTCTGCAATCTCAGCAGTACATTCCTCCCGTAAACATTTTCCGATCGGACAGAAGTGGGTTCCCAGTGGGAGCCCTTCGCACGTCCGGACAAACCGAAAAGCCCTGCGATCAGCGATGACGCGGGGCTTTTTGCTTTCTGCCAGTGTCTCCCCACTTCCAGGTCACAAGCTCTCTTGGCAGTGGTTGCCCGCCCAGCGCGGGTTTTTTTATTCCCGAGGTGTCCATGAGCGTAGAAGACGAACTGATCTGGCTGCGCTTCGTAGCGCAGGTCCTGCGCGAGGACGCCATCATCGACCGTATGCGAGCCATGCGATGCAAGACTTGAACCTCAAGCACCGCGACGAGATGGTGCGTGCGGTGGTGGGGCCAGGCCCTGTCGTGCTGGCCAAGGAGTCCAACACGGTGACACTGGCGCGCTTGTCCCAGCGCCTGGCCGATGCGGAAGAGGCCACTAGGCTACTGTGCGCGAATGGATATGGCCTTCCGTCGCAGTCGCTGCCTGACCTGGTGCGCGCCGCGCTAGGGATCAAGGCATGAGCGTTGAGCGCCTGCGCGGCCGCGCGCTGCAGCGCCAGCGCGAGCGGGTCTGGCTGCGCGACCAGGGCGTGTGCGCACGCTGCGGCCGCGTCACCACGTTCCCCTCGGGCTTCGAGCTCGACCACAAGGTGGCCTTGGCCAACGATGGCACGAACGACGACGCGAACATGCAGATCCTGCACCCAGAATGCCACGAGGCCAAGACAAACGAGGATCTGGGCTACACCCCGAAGGTCGTGACTGGCGCGGATGGCTGGCCGGTCGAGGAGCCGGTCGACTCGACGCGACGCCGGACGGCTCGATGGAAGCGCGTGGCCCGCGGCTGACCCGTACCCAGGGGGGGTAAAAAGTCCGGGCGGGGGTCCCCGGAAACCGGCCATGCAGCTCAAATTTAACGCTAACCCACAAAACGCCGACCAAAATGACCACCACGACCAAGCCCAAAGCCCCGGCAAAGCCGCGCACGAAGCGCGCCAGCCCGGCCCCGGCGGCCAGCGCCGTCGAGGTCGTGGTCGATGCCCCGAAACCCAAGGCGCCAGCCAAGCCGCGGGCCCGGCGGGCGCGCGCGGACTCGGCGGCGAGCGCAGTCAAGGCCATGCTCGACGCGGCCAAACCGGATATCGAAGTCCCGGCCTGGGTGACGCTGACCGAGTCGGCGAAGCCCTTCTGGATCGGCGTTGTGCGCGCGCGTGCGCGAGACGAATGGCTCGAGGTCGACCTGGTCGTCGCTGCGCAGCTGGCGCAGTGCCAGGCCGACATCGCCGAGGAAGACGCCGCGCTTCGCACCGAAGGGCGGGTCATTCCGAATGAGCGCGGCACTCAGGTAATGAACCCGCGCACCACGGTGCTCGAGCAACTGGCGCGCCGCGAGATGGCATTGATGCGCACGCTGCGCATGGGTGGGCGGGTCGCCGGCGATACGCGGGACGAACTGGGCAAGCGGCAGATGGAGCGCGGCGCGCGCAAGGCACGCCAGCAGGTCGAGGAAGAAGACGACGGACTGCTGGCATGACGAAGCGGTCTGCAAAGGCCGCCACCCAGATCGACACCGACGACAAGTACTGCCTCAAGAAGCCGCTGACGCGCGGGGAGAAGGTCTGTGCGTTCATCGAGCGGTATTGCGTGGCGCCGGAAGGCGACCACATCGGCCAGCCGATCCAGCTGGAGCCGTTCCAGCGCAAGTTCATCCTCGAGATCTATGACAACCCGCACGGCACGCACAGCGCCTACCTGTCGATCGCGCGGAAGAATGGCAAGACGGCGCTGATCGCATCGATCCTGCTGGCGCACCTGTGCGGGCCCGAGGCGGTCCAGAACTCGCAGATCGTCAGCGGGGCTCAGTCGAAGGAGCAGGCGGCCGTCGTGTTCGAGCTGGCGCGCAAGATGGTCGAGATGTCGCCGGTCCTGTCAGGCCTGGTCAAGGTCCTGCCCAGTGGCAAGCGCCTGCTGGGCCTGCGCAAGAACGTGCTGTATCGCGCGCTGGCCGCAGACGGCAAGACGGCACACGGCCTGTCGCCCATCCTGGCCATCCTGGACGAGGTCGGCCAGGTTATCGGCCCTGTGGATAAGTTTGTTTCGGCGATCACGTCGGCCCAGGGCGCATACACGAATCCGCTGTTGATCGCGATCAGCACGCAGGCGCCTACCGACGCCGACCTGTTCTCGACCTGGATCGATGCGCAGAAGAATTCGCCGGATCCGCGCGTGGTCTGCCATGTGTACGCGGCGCCCGCCGATTGCGCGCTCGACGACCCGAAGGCCTGGGCGGCGGCGAACCCGGCGCTCGGCGTGTTCCGATCGCTCGACGACCTGCGCAAGCAGTGCAAGCAGGCGATGGACATGCCGGCCAACGAGCCGGAGTTCCGGAACCTGATCCTCAACCAACGGGTCGAAGCGGTTGCGCCATTCGTGGCGAGGTCCGTGTGGGAAGCGAACGGCGGAGCGCCAGGCGATGGCGCCGGCCTGAAGGTGTGGGCGGGCCTGGACCTGTCGAGCGTGAACGACCTGACCGCGCTGGAGGCGGTCGATGAGACTGGCGGGGTGCATTCGCAGTTCTGGCTGCCCGAAGTGGGGCTGCGCGAGAAGTCGCGCAAGGACAAGGTCCCGTTCGACCTGTGGGCGAAAGAAGGGTTCCTGAACACCACGCCCGGGAGCGCGATTGAATACGAGTTCATCGCGCTGTACCTGCGCAAGTTCTTCGACAAGCACGACGTCCAGGCGCTGGGCTTCGACCGCTACAACATGCGATTCCTGAAGCCGTGGCTGGTGAAGGCCGGTTTCTCGGACGCCGAGCTGGAAAAATTCATCGAGTTTGGCCAGGGTACGGCCAGCATGACGCCGGCGCTGCGCGAGCTCGAGGTCAAGTTGCTCAACAAGAGTCTGCGGCACGGCAAGCACCCGGTTCTGACCATGTGCGCGGCGAACGCGAAGGTGGTCGGCGACTCCGGAGCACGTAAGTTCGACAAGCAGCGCGCCCGGGGGCGCATCGACGGCATGGTCGCGCTGGCCATGGCCGTCGGTGTGATGCCGACTGTAAGTGAAAAGGTCGTCTCGGCGTATAGCGAGCGCGGCATTCTGATGTTTTAAGGACTTCCATGGAACTATTCGACGCCCTGAGTGCCACTGCGCACTGGCGCGAGGCCGAGCCCGGCCCGATTCGCGGCCGCACGGAAGCGCAGACGCGCCCCTCAGGTGGGAAAACGTTCGCCGCCCTGACGACCTCTGACGTCGACCTGCTGGAATATATCCGTGGCGGAGAAACGGCCAGCGGCGAGTACGTCACCACGTCGAAGGCGCTCGAAAACATGGGTCTCCTGCGTTGCGTGAGCCTGATTTGCGAGTCGATTGGCATGCTGCCGCTGAACCTGCTGGAGCGTGGCGACGAAAAGGCGTATGCGACCGAGCACCCTGTGTACAAGGTGCTCAAGCATCGGCCCAACGAATTCCAGGGGCCGTTCAAGTTCAAAAGTACGATGCAGCTGCGCCTCCTGCTGCACGGGAATGCCTACGCCCGGATCATTTGGCGGGGCAACACGGTAGTGCGCATGATTCCCCTCGATTCACGCAAGGTCACGCCGAAGTTGAACGACGACTTCACCGTGCGCTACGAATATCGGCGACCGGACGGCAGCAATCTCGTTCTCGCAGCGCGGGACGTGTTCCACCTGGCCGACCTGGCCGAAGACGAGCACGGCCTGGTTGGCCTGTCCAGGGTGCAGAAGGCGCGCGAATCGATCGCCCTGGCGCTGCAGGCGCAGAAGGCCGCGGGCAGGATCTTCAAAAACGGCGTCATGGCCGGCGGCGCGCTCTCCTATCCTGGAAAGCTCGACGACCAGCAGATCAAAAACGTCCGGGAGAGCCTGGAAGCCCGTTACGCGGGTGCGGAAAATGCCCACAAATGGATGGTGCTCGAGGACGGCATCAAGGCGGAGAAGTGGGCAAACAGCTCCGTAGATGCGCAACACGTCGAGCATCGGAATCACCAGCTGGAAGAGATCGCGCGAGCGTTCGGCGTGCCGAGGCCTCTCCTGATGATGGATGAGACGTCCTGGGGCAGCGGCATCGAGCAGCTGGGCATCTTCTTCGTGCAGTACGGCCTGCAGCACTTCTTCAATATCTGGGAAGACGAGATCGCACTGAAGCTGCTCAGCGACCGGGAACGCGACAACTACTACGCCAAATTCAACGAGCGCGCACTGTTGCGCGGCACGCTGAAGGACCAGGCCGAATTCTTTGCGAAAGCCCTCGGATCCGGCGGCAGCGCGCCCTGGATGAAACCCAACGAAGTCCGCGACTTGCAAGACCTGCCGAGATCCGACGATCCGGTGGCGGAGTCGCTCGAAAGCACCATGATGAGGAAAGCGAATGTCCCTGCTCAAACTACCTGAAATCAGGGCTGACGCCCGCATCGCGACAACGCAGTTCGACCTGCGCCAGGACGCGCTCGACGCCTGGGAGCCGGGCGTGCGCGCGGCCACGGGCGATGACGCGGCAACGATCAGCATGTATGCCCCTATCGGCCAGACCTGGGACGGCGAGGGCGTGACCGCGCGCCGCATCGGCGCTGCGCTGCGCAGCATCGGCGACAAGGACGTCGTGGTGAACCTGAATTCCCCGGGTGGCGACTTCTTCGAGGGCGTGGCGATCTACAACCTGCTGCGCAACCACTCGGCGAAGGTCACCGTGAACGTCATGGGCATCGCGGCGTCTGCCGCCTCGGTGATCGCGATGGCCGGCGATGAGATCAACATGGGCGAGGGCACGCACCTGATGATCCATAACGCCTGGGTGGTCGCTGCCGGCAACCGTCACGACATGGCCGAGGCTGCCGCTTACCTGGAGCCGTTCGACAACGCCATGCGCGACCTGTACGCCGCGCGCACGGGCATCGACGGAAAAGAAATCGCGAAGATGATGGACGACGAGACCTACATCAACGCATCCGACGCCGTCGCGAAGGGCTTTGCCACCGGCAAGCTCGACCGTGCTGCCGTCACGAAGGATGCCAAGGCCGCCCAGCACATCAAGGTGCTGGCCACCGTCGAGTCCTCGCTGGCGAAGTCCGGCCTGAGCCGGTCCGCGCGCCGCGAGACGCTCAACGCACTATTCAACGGCAAGCCGGGCGCTGCCGAAGAAACCGATGCCAAGCCGGGCGCTGGCAACGACATCGAAGTTGAAGCATCGCTTCAAAACCTCCTGAACACTCTGAAAGGGTAAATATGAAAAGCAATCGTGTCATGGCCAGCGCGCTCGCAGTCGCAATGGGTAATCTGGCAACCGCGGCCGGCCGTGCCCCACGCGGCATCGTGAGCGGCGTTCGTGCCGAGGGTGACGTCAATGCGCTGGTGGCGCAGCTGAACAAGGCTTTTGCCGACTTCAAGACCGAGCACACCAAGCAGCTGGCCGCCATGAAGCAGGGCCAGGACGACGCCCTGCAGGCATTGAAGGTCGACGCCATCAACGCGCACATCTCGGAGCTGCAGTCGGCCATCGATGCGGCCAACACCAAGATGGCTGCGATGGAAATGGGTGTGGTCGGCGGCCGCCCGGTGAAGGACAAGGAATACAGCGACGCGTTCCAGGCGCACATGCGCCGCGGCGACGTCTCGGCCTCGCTCAACAAGGGAACCGCTGCCGAAGGCGGCTTTACCGCACCGGTCGAATGGGACCGCACCATCACCGACAAGCTGATCATCATCTCGCCGATGCGCGACCTGTGCACGGTGCAGCCCGTCGGCGGTACCGGCTATTCGAAATTGATCAACCTGCGCGGCACCGGCTCTGGCTGGGTGGGTGAGACCGGAGCGCGTCCGGAAACCGGCACGCCGCAGTTCGCGCAGCAGGTCTACGGCTGGGGCGAGCTGTACGCAAACCCGAGCGCAACCCAGGGCATGCTGGACGACAGCGAAATGAACCTGGAGCAGTGGCTGGCGGGCGAAGTCGACACCGAGTTCTCCTACCAGGAGAACAAAGCTTTCGTCAGCGGCGACGGCACCAACAAGCCGCGCGGCCTGTTGACCTACGCGGCGGGCGGCGCCAACCTTCACCCGCTGGGCGGCATTGCGATTACCGCTTCGGGCGCGGTCGGTGGCATCACTGGCGACGCCATCATGGACCTGGTCTATTCGCTGCCCTCGGCTTTCACCAACGCCGCGCGCTTCGCGCTGAACCGCAATACGCACCTGAAGGTACGCAAGCTGAAGGATAACGACGGCAACTACCTCTGGCAGCCGTCGCTGGCTGCCGGCCAGCCGGCAACCTTGGCTGGCTACGGTTTGGCCGAGGTGCCGGATATGCCGGATGTGGCGACGAACGCACTGTCGATCGCCTTCGGCGACTTCAAGCGCGCCTACAAGATCCTGGACCGCATGGGCGTCCGCATTCTGCGTGATCCGTTCACCAACAAGCCTTACATCAGCTTCTATACCACGAAGCGCGTCGGCGGCGGCCTGGAGAACCCGGAGTGCATGAAGTTCATGAAGATCGGCTAAACGGCACCCGATGAATCCAAGGGCCTGGCGAACGCCGGGCCTGTTCTTCCCCTCACAGGAGAATCTGATGAAATTTGCGAAACCATTTCTGGGCGTGCCCGACGGCGAGATCTACCCGGTTCAGTATCAGCCCGGTGACGAATGTCCGCCTGAACTCGAAGCTTCGGCAATGACGCTCGAGGCGATCGAGGACCCCGAACCCCCGTCGACGCCCGCAGCCGCACCTGCAGGCGGCCGCGCCAAGAAGTAAAAGATGGGTTCCGATATCGCCGCCCAGCTCGCCAACGTGCGCGCCGCGGCGGCGCTGCCCGGTGCCCGGCTCATCACCGTGCGCGGCCCGGCTGGCTCGGTGACCTTCTTCCCCAACGATGTCGTCGGCAGGTCCGACGACGAGCTTCTGGCGCTGATCGCCCGCCGGCTCGCTGAACAATGAAAGAGAACGACCATGGCCAAGTGGGTGCATTCGGACGTCCTGGATGGGGGACTGAATACCATCAAGAACGGCGCGACAAAAATGATTCTCATCAAGGCTTATGCCGCTGGCGACAATTACGCGACCGTGACTGGAAACGCTGTGGCCACCGCCCCAATGACGTCGGCTGACTTCGCCCTTGCGAGTGCCGGCAGTAATCGGACGTTGACGTCCGCAGCCAAGAGCGCAGTTGCGTCTGCCGCAGGTGGCACCGGGGATCACCACATCGCATTCACCGATGGAACGGCCAAGGTCCTGTGGGTAACCGATGAAACAGGCGAGGCTGCCGTGAATCCGGGCGACACAGTCAATTTCCCATCCCTGACCTACAACAGCAATCAGCCGACCTAATACGATGAAATTCGCCGATCGACTCAAAGTAACCGCAAACGGAACATCCGCAGCCGCGCTGACCCTGGGCGCTGCCGCTGCGAATTGCCGAACTTTGGCGCAGGCTATCGCGTCGGGAGATCTGGCGGTGGGTGATACAGGGGTGCCGTTCACTGTCGACGATGGCGCCGGGAACTGGGAAGACTCCTACTTCACCCTCGCCAGCTCGACGCAACTTACGCGTGAGCGCGTGTATCGGAGCTCGAACAATGGTGCGGCCGTTACCTTCTCGGGCGCTACCCTGACCGTTTTCAACAACGCTTTCGGCGATGCGCTCGGGTCCGGCCTGCTTGACCCGAACGACGTTGGATTTGACATCGTACTGTGCGCCGGGCAGTCAAACATGGAGGGTAACCCGGCCTGGGATCCGCTGATCGACATCGGTGACCCGCGCGTCTGGCAGTGGTCGAACTATTCTGGCGACGCCAGCTATCGGCAGATCATCACCGGCGCCGATCCGCTGTACATGCCCAACGGCGTGCGCACGGGCAAGACTGGCCCGGCCACCTGGTTCGCCAAGGCCTACCTATCGACCATCCCGCAGAACCGCAAGGTGCTCTTGGTGCCGGTCGCCGTCGGCTCGACCGCCATGGTCGGCAGCGTGTGGCAACCAGGTAACCCGGGCGGCACCTACTACGAGCGCGCGATCAGCGATACCAACCTTGCCGTGACGGCCGCCCAGGCCATGTACCCGAATTCGCGCGTCGTCGGCGTGCTGTGGGCGCAAGGCGAGGCGGACGGCGTGAGCACGGCCAACCCGATCCCGCAATGGCAGTACGCGATGAACCTGAAGGCCCTGATCGCTGGCTTCCGCTCGCGCATCACCGGCGCCGCGAACTCCTGGTTCATCATCAGCTCGATGACGCCGGAAGGCATCGCCGCGCACACTGGCGAGACCGGGATCGACCTGGCGCACAAGCAAGTCGCCGCCGAGGTCGACCGCTGCGCGTTCGTATCTCCCGTCTCTGGCATGGCCGCCGACGTCCATTACACCGCGCCAGGCATCCGGATCATGGGCTCCCGCATGGGACTGGCTGCCGTGGCTGCAAAGCGCGCCGTGGGCAAGGACACGACCGCGCCGGTCATCGTGGCCGCCATCGTGGGCAACGGGACGCCAAGCATCGTCAACCTGACGCTGAGCGAGGTACTGGACGCGACCGCAGCGCCTGCGGGCTCGGCGTTCGCAATCACCGGCCACGCGGTAACGTCCGCGAGCATCAGCGGCAACCTGATGAGCCTGAGCCTGGCGACCCCGTTCGCCGGCGGCGAGGTGCTTAACGTCGCCTACACGCAGCCGGGCACCAACCCGGTCAAGGACACCGCCGGCAACCTGCTCGCCAGCGGCGCGACGTTCGCGATCACCAACAACGTCGCCGCGAGCGACACCACGGCCCCGATTGTTTCGGGTACGCCGGTTATCGCGGACGCGGCGCCGAACGTCATCACGATCACGTTCAACGAAGCCCTGGCCGCCGGTAACCCGCCGACCTCCGCGTTCACCGTCACCGGCACGCAGGCCAGCATCGCCAGCGTGGCCGTCTCGGGCAGCACCGTCAACCTGACGATGGGCGCGAACTACGTCGCCGGGAACACGGCCAGCGTGAGCTACACGCCGAGCGGCACGAACGACCTGCAGGACGCCGCCGGCAACAAGGTGCTGGCGTTCGGCCCGGTCGCCGTCACGAACAACGCCACAGGCACCGGCGTCGCGTACGCCACCATGAGCCCGACCGATAAAGACTCGTCGATCACGATCTCGGGCGGCAACCTGGTCGCGACCGGCACCGTCGCCGGGTTCCGCTCGGCGCGCGCCAACACCGGCAAGTCGTCCGGTAAATGGTATTGGGAAGCCAAAGTCACTGCGGGCACGTCCGTCATGGTCGGCTTCGGTGCATCGACTGTCGCGCTTAACAACTTCGCTGGCTTCGATAGCCAGGGTGACTCGGTCGGCTACTACAGCAGCGGCACCATTTACAACCTGAACGCGAACCAGGGTTCGAAAGCGGCCTACACGACCAACGACGTCATCGGCATTGCGCTCGATATGACCGGCCGCACGATGGAGTTTTTCAAGAACGGCGTGTCGCAAGGTCAAATGGCGTTCCCGTCCAACTTCAATGACGTTACGACCGCATACCCGATGGTGACAACCAATGCGAACGGCGCGCAGCTGACGATGAACTTCGGCGCCACGGCCTTCGCCTACACGCCGCCGGCCGGCTACAGCGGCCTGACGGCATAAGGAGAAGCGATGCTCGGCTTCAATGCGATTGGCCTGGACGCAGTCGCTATGACCGGCGCGTCCGCCTCGCAAGGCGGCTCTGCCGTGGTGACCCTCACGGGCGCGACTTGCACCCAGACGAGCGTGAGTGCCGCAGGCACCGTAACAATTACGCAAGGCGCGCAGACGCTCTCCTTGGTCGGCACGGGCAGCACGCAGACGGCAACCTGCTCAGCCGGCGCGGTAACTGTCGCACCTGCTGCAAAGACGGTTGGCTTGACTGGGTCATCCTGTACTCAAGCTGCTCAGTCCCCGTCCGCAGTGATCAGTGTGCGCCACCCAGGTGCCGTCGATATCTCGCGGATTTCATCGGACCGCACCGTCGTGTTCGACGGCAGCGGTAGCCGGGCGGTCGTGTTCGAGGGAAGTGGGGGCAGGGTGGTCATTTTCGAAGGTAGTGGGAGCAGAGTGAGGTTAGATCAGATGAGTGCAAAAGTGCCAGTTAAAGTCGGCGAAAAGTGGACGGTCGACAGGGATCCTGACGAGATCAGCTACTACGCGGCGGACATCACCGAGGAGCTGCTAGACCGGAACACGACTGCAGACCAGAGCATGCTGGTTGCGGTCCTGTTCGGCGTGGCGCTGCTTGAAGGGCCGGAATTGCAGGTGGCGACCATCGACGGGGTTCAGCGAACCTTCGTGGCCGTGAAGCTGGGCGGGGTCGACGATCCTCTGCCAGCAGACTGGCGTTGGGTGGCACGGGTGAGCTGCCTGAACGGCGAACGCTTCGACAAGACAACTTGGTTCAACAAGGTGGACCCCTGATGATTAAGATCGCCGATCTGCCCGTGGTGCGCGCCCAGCTGGTGCGCACCGCAACACCCGAGCAGGATCCGCTGCCGACCGCCGAGGCGAACGAGTACGCCCGCGCGCCGGCGGCGCCCGGCCCGCAGGCTACCGGCAGCAGGCCGCCGGCTACACAAGGAAACAGCCGATGACCACACGCGAAATCTCTCCGCCGGCAGTTCTGGCAGTGACGTTGGCCGAGGCCAAGGACCAGCTGCGCATCGACCAGGATGACAGCGCGTTCGATTCGCAGCTGGCCATCTGGATCGCCGGTATCGTCCGGGAGGCGGAACACGCAACAGGGAGGGTATTCGTCAACCGGGCGATGCGCGTTACGCTGGACCGCTTCGAACCGGCGATCCGGCTGAGCGCACCGACCTTCAGCGTCGAGAGCGTGAAGTTCATCGACGTCGACGGCCAGGAGCGCACCCTGGACCCTGCCGACTATTTCGTCGACAAGGTCACCGAGCCGGGCTACGCCATGCCGGAGATGGGCAAGACCTGGCCGGCAACCCGCGGCCGCCCGAACGCGGTGATGGTCGACTACACAGCCGGCTACGGCCCCGACGCCACGACCACGCCGGCGGCGGCGAAGCTGTACGTCCTCGCGCGCCTGGCCGAGCAGTGGGACCCCGCCACCAGGGAATTCAAGGAAACGGTGCGCTCCAACTTCACCGGGCGCCTGCTTGAAAGCCTGAGGAACTACGGATGACCAACGCCTTCAACCTCGACAAGCGGGTGACCCTGCAGGCCAGGGGTGCCGGGCGCGACGCGCTGAACGCTCCGACGAAGGCCTGGACCAACGTGCTCCCCGGCGACGGGAAGATGTGGGCCGGGATCAGGGATATCGGCGGTCGCCAGTATGTCGCCGCCGGCGGCACCCAGAACCAGGTCCAGACCGAAATCCGGATCCGGCGCCGCGCCGGTGTGCTGCCGAGCATGCGCATCCTGCATGGTGGCTTCGTCTACGACATCGAGGCGGTGCTGGTGCCGGACAACCGCTGGACAATCCTGATGTGCAAGAAAGGACTATTCAATGGCTGATGAGCGAATTGCCGGCCTGGCCGAGCTGCGCCTGCGAATGCACGGGCTCAGCGACAAGCTGGTGAAGAAGGCGCTGCGGCCCGGCGTGCGCCGCGGTGCCAACGTGATCAGGACCCAGGCGCGTGCGAATTTCAATACCGGCGCCGGGCCGGACGACATCACACAGGCGCTCAAGTCCTCGATCCGCGTCACGCCGCGACGCGGCACGCCAACCCGGGTGGTCTTCAGCGTGGTGGCCGGGGACCTGACCGGCGCACAGATCAAGAAGTTCGGCAAGAAGGCGGCGTTTTACGCGCTCTGGGTCGAGAAGGGCCACATCAACCGCGCGGCCGGCCAGGCGCTGCGGGGCAGCAAGGAGAGCATCCGCGCGGCGCGCGCCGCCTCGACCAGCAACACGCCGGCGCACCCGTACATGCAGCCGGCCCTCGAAACCAAGGCCCAGGAGGCGATCGACATCATGATCGAGGCGGTGGCCGACAGATTGCCGGAGGTCGCCTGATGAGCGTGCACATCGCAGTTCTAACGCTGCTGCAGGGTTCCGCCGACCTGGTGGCGCTCGTGGCCGACCGCATCACCCCTGACGTGATGGCCGACCCGCCCGTGTACCCGGCGGTGACGTTCCAGAAGGTGGGCGGCGGCGGCGCGCGCGGCGCGGTCGCGAACCCGGGCCTGATGCGCGCCTCGTTTCAGGTGTCGACCTGGGCAACGTCGCGCATCGAGGCGGCTCAGATCGCGGCCATGGTCCGGAAAGCACTGGACCGCCAGCGCAAGGTCACCGTCGGCGGCGTGCGGATCGACGACTGCTTCTACGAGAGCGACCTCGACCTCAGCGACCCGGACGACCAGGTCTACTTCAACCACATGAGCTTCAGGATCCACTACCGCGAACCGACATGACGAAAACCGAACAGATCATGGCCGCAATCAAGGCGGCTCTCGTCGGCGCCGGGCTGAATGTCCCGGACCTGACCGTGCGCGACGACTCGGACGCGGCGCGCAGCTTCGAGGACATGCCGTGCATCGTGCTCGACTGCGGCGACGAATACCCGGAGCCGGTCACCGGCATGGGATTCGTCTACTGGAACCTCACGGTGCTGGTGCTGGTCGTCGCCGACGGCCCGGCGCCGAAGATGGCGCCGGAACCTGCACGGGCGGCGGCGCACGCTGCCCTGTACGCGGATCGCACCCTCGGCGGCGCCGTGCTCGACCTGGCCGTCGGCCCGATCAGCCGCGGCATCGACGAAGAAAACCCGGCCTGTGGTGTTACCCAGGTCACCTACAACCTGAAATACCGAGCCATGGAAGGAACGGCATGAACCACAAACACGAAGGGATGGGCGGCAGCTACGTCATCGACGACGCAGGCGAACGCAAGCTGATCGAGCGTACCGAAGAGCGCGGCGCCGCGTCGCCGCCCGAAGACCCGGCGCCGGCCGCAGCAGGCAAGTCCACCAAGGCCGCGAAAGCGGCCTTTTCTTCGCCGGAAGTTCCGGCTGACCAACCCTCGAAGGAATAAGCATGGCTCTTCTCACCCGCAAGCGCGCCATCCTGGCGAAGATCGAAAGCACCTACGGCCAGGATCCGACGCCGACCGCGACGCTCGACGCGCTCTTGATGAGCAACCTGAACGTCAGCCCGATGGAGATGACGCTGGCGCAGCGCAACAACGTCAAGTCGTACATGGGCAACAACCCGAACGTCCTGGCCGCGATCTACGCCAAGGTCAGCTTCGACATCGAGATGGCCGGCTCGGGCACGGCCGGCACGGCGCCGGCGTACGACGAACTGCTGCGCGCCTGCGGCATGTCGGCGACCACGCTGGCCGCGCCCTCGACCGGCTCTGCGACCGCAGGCAGCGCGACGTCGATGACGCTGGCCGCCGGCGCGTCCGCCGTCGACGGCGCCTACAATGGCCTGACGATCAACCTGACCGGCGGCGGCGGCGCGGGCCAGAGCGCCGTGATCGCCAGCTACGTCGGCGCAACCAAGACCGCTACCTTCACGGCACCGCTGGCGACCCCCGCGGCTGCGGCCACCGCCTATACGATCCCGGCCCAGGTGGTCTACCAGCCGGTGTCGAGCAACCTGGAATCGGTGGCGTTCTACTGCAACGTCGACAGCGTCAAGCACCTGATGCTGGGCGCGCGCGGCACGGTCTCGATGAAGGCGAGCGCACAGGGCATCCCGATGTGGAGCTTTGCCTTCACCGGCCTGTACACCACGCCGAGCGATTCGCCTATCCCGGCCGTCACGCTGACCCAGTACGCGGCGCCGCTGGCGATCAACAACCAGAACACCTCCGGCCTGAACGTGTCCGGCTTTACCGGCGCCGTGATGAGCGACTTCAGCATCGACCTGGCGGCGGCCGTGACGTTCCGGTCCCTGCCGGGCGGCACCGAGAGCGTCCAGCTGACGGACCGCCAGCCGACCGGCTCGATCACGATCGAAGCCACTCCGGTCAGCACCGGCGGCGCGACCGTGGCCAAGGACTGGTGGACCCTGATGAAGAACGTGGTCCTGGGCCCGTTCTCCGTGACCCACGGCACCGTGGCCGGCAACAAGGTCAAGATCGACGCTCCCCAGCAGCAGCTGACCGAGCCGAGCTACGGCGACAAGGACGGCATCACGATGCTGACGATGAAACAGACCTTCGTGCCGCTCAATGGCAACGACGAGCTGACCATCTGCTTCATGTAACCCCCGGCGCAAGCCGACACCGAGCACCGGCCGGTCGCCGTCGCCTATCGCGGGCGCGGCGGCTGGCACGGGCATTTATTACCTCCCGCGAAAAGGAAGTCCCATGTTTGTTGTCAAGAAAACCCAGGATCAAACCATCAACTGGCCGTGCGTCGTCGAAGTTCCGGCTGACGGCGGCAAGATCAGCAAATTCGAATTCACCGGCATCTTCCGCCTGCTGAACGACGACCAGAAGGAAGCACTGCAGGCCGAGGCCAAAACGAGCGACGCCGGCGAGGCCGAGCAGGAAGAGGGCACCAATGCCTGGAAGGAGCGCTCAGTGGACAACATCCTGCGCGTCATGGAAGGCTGGAAGAGCGTGGTCGACGAGGGCAAGTCGCCGATCGAATTCAACCGCGAAAGCCTGCTGGCAGCCGCGCGCAGCGTGAACGGTATCAGCATCCTGCGGGCGATCAACACGGCGATCGCCGAGATCAATACCGGCGCCCGCGTAAAAAACTGAAGGACGCCGCCGCGTACTGGGCGCGCGGCGGCAAGGATGACGGCAAGGCCGCCCAGAACGATTTCGAACTGTGGGGCCTTGCCTCCGAAGAGACTGCGGCGTGGATCGGCGTCGACGAAAAGCCGGCCGCCTTCGAGGTATGGGAGGAGAACTGGCTCGTCCTCGACGTGTTTCTCGCCATGGATACGCAGTGGCGCTGGACGGGCGGCATGGAGCCGCGCCGCTCGGGCCTCGATTTCACTGCCCTGGCACCAGTCCTGGATGGCCTGCAGGTCCCGCGCAAGCGGCGCGCCGAGGTCTTCCGGGGGCTGAAGGTCATGGAGCGGGCCGCCCTCGAAGTCATGAGCGCGGCGGCCGCCTGACGATCATGGCCACCTTCCGGTGGCCGCTTTATTCATGGGCTCGCGATCGCGCGCCTCCTTGCTTGGAAAGTTCCCTATGCCATCAGGTGCCGTTACCGTAGGCGGGCTGGTCATCAACCTAGCCGCCGAGACCAGTCAGCTGAAGACCGACATGGCGGACGGCGTGCGCACCGTCGACACGTCGGCGAAGGCCATGATCAACTCCATGGCCGGCATCACCGAATCGTCCGACCGCGCGACCGACGCTGGCGCGCGCATGGTCCGCCAGCTGAAGGAGGAGATCGCCACCTTCGGGATGAGCAGCGAGGAAATCCTCAAGTACAAGGCGAACCTCAACGGCGTCGGCGGCGAGGTCGAGGCGCTCATGTCGCGCCTGAACTCGATGAAGGCCGCCCAGGCCGGCTTCTCCGACCAGCTGGCAGCGTCCGAGGCGGCAGCAACCCAGCGCATCCGCGAGATGGTGGCGGCATCGATGTCGGAAGTCGCCGCCCTGAACGAGGTGGCGACCGCCACCCAGGGCGTCGCGGGCGCACAGGCTGGTGCCACGCGCGTCTCGGCCACCTGGGCTGATGCGCAGCGCCTGCAGGCGCAGAACATGGCCGGCGTCGCCGCGTCCATGCGCGCCGTCCAGGAAGGGACCGTCGCGATGTCGGCAGATACCCAGCGGATCCTGGCCCAGTACGACCCGCTCGGCGCCAAGCTGCGCGCGCTGCAGGCCGACCTGGCCACCCTGCGCAAGGAAATGGGCAACAGCGTCGACCCGGCGACCATCAAGGCCTTCCAGGGCCTGGAGGACGAGATCGCCAAGACGCAGGCGCTGATGGCGCGCGCGGCCGCCCAGGCCGCGGCGCTCGGCGGCTCGACCAGCCAGCTCACCCTCACCCAGACCCAGCTGATCGAGCGCTTCCGCGACCAGGCGGCCACGATCGGCATGAGCCGCTCGCAGCTGATGGCCTACCAGGCCGCCCAGCTCGGCGTGACCGAGCAGACCAAGGATGCGATCGCCAAGGTCAAGGCGCATGAGGAGGCGATCAAGGCTGCGGCCAAGGCCAAGGAAGAGGAGCGCAACCAGGCAAATATGATGGCCGACGCGCTCAAGCTGCTGTCCGCTGGCTATGCCGCGCTGAAAATCGGCGAGCTGATCAAGGACTCGGCGATGCTGGCCGCGCGCTACGAAACCCTGGACGTCGTCATGGGCGTGGTCGGCCGCACCGCCGGCTACACTAAGACGCAGATGGAGGCCGCGGCGGAAGGCGTGGCGCGCCAGGGCATCACGATGACCGAGTCCCGCAATTCCGTCGTCAAGCTGGTGCAGGCCCACATCGACCTGGCCAACGCATCGGCGCTGGCGCGCATCGCCCAGGATGCGGCCGTGATCGGCAACATCAATTCGTCCGAGGCGTTCGAGCGCCTGGTGAACGGCGTCGCCCGGGGCAATGTGTTGATCCTGCGCAACATCGGCATCAACGTCAACCTGCAGTCCGCTTACGACCAGATGGCCTCGTCGCTCGGCAAGAGCTCGCGCGAGCTTACCGAGAACGAACGCGTGCAGGCCCGCCTGAACGCCGTGCTCGAGCGCGGCACCGACATCGCCGGCACCTACGAGGCCGCGATGGATACCGCAAGCAAGCAGATCACGTCGATGAAGCGCTACACCGAGGACCTGAAGACGACCCTGGGCGAGGTGTTCAACGAGACGCTGACGATCGGCGTCATGGCGCTTACCGACGGTCTAAGGGATGCGAACGGGAACGTCTCGGAGCTGGCCAAGAATGACCAGCTCGAGGAGTGGGGCCACAACCTCACCACGCTGTTTGTCGGCCTGGCCAACGCAATCGGCAACGCCGGCGCCGCCATGTCGAAAGTGGGTATCTTCGCCGCGCATCAGGTCGCGGAGCAGGGCATCAAGGATAAATACAAGGCCCAGATCGCGGAACTGAACAAGAAGCGCGGCTTCTTCGACCTCGGCCCCACTCCTGGTGTCGATCGCCTGATCGCGGCGCGCGATGCAGAGCTGGCCGAGGAGAATGCGACGTACGTCGCGGCCCAGGCCGAGGCGAACCAGGCCTTCGACCGGTTCGAACGTGCTGCAGAGGAACGCCGCGCTGCCCGCCTGGCGAAGAAGAAGGCGGACGCCGACGCCCGCCTGAAGGTCGACCAGGATTACGCTGCGCGCGCGGCCGCACTGCTCATTGCCAACGCCGACAAGAGCGTCGAGGTGCAACAGGCCGCCCAGGTCAGGTTGGCCAAGGAGGTGTACCAGGGCACGCCGACCTTCCGTGACACGGAAGGTCGCGAGTCGAAGCCCAAGGTCGACCAGGCGGACAACACCCGCTTGCAGGATCGACTGGCACGCATCCAGGAAGAGGCCGCAGCCGAGAAGCAGCAAACCGAGCAGCTGATGAAGCTGGACGACATGCGCAACAAGGCCGGCGAGCTCTCCGACGCCGAGTTCTATGCGAACCGCCGCGGCTACCTCGAGGTGCTGGCCCAGACCGAAACCAACATGTACGACCAGCAGCTGGCCGAGCTGCGTTCGCACCACAACTCGACGCAGGCCGAGGAAGCCAAGAACCAGAAGGCGATCCACGACATCATCGGGAAGCAGGCCGCGTCCGGGAACAAGGCGTTCTACGACCAGCAGACCGACGACGAACAGGCGCGCCTGCGCGAGAAGAAGCTGTACGACGAGACCGTCAAGGCGACCGTGAGCGCCGGCGTGGCCAGCGTCAAGACGCTGGAAGATCAGATCGCAAAGCAGAAGGAGCACAACGCCGAGATCGGCAAGACCAAGGAGCAGATCGAGCTGGCGAAGCAGGCCCAGGTCGATCTGGCCACGGCCCAGCTGCAAAGCGACGCCGACTTCCTGCGCGACGGCCTGGCCAAGTGGCAGCTGGATGCGAAGTCCATGGCTGTCTACAAGATCCGGCTGGCCAGCCTCGACGAGGAGATCGCCAAGCGCAGGGCGCTGTCCGGTCTGCTCGCCGCCGGCGCCGATGCGGAGGCTGGTGCCAAGGCCGCAGCCGAGCTCGACAAGTACCTGGATCCGACCAGGGCCCGGGAGTTCGGGAACGCGCTGAAGGGCTCGCTGGGAACGGCCGCGCGCTCGATGATCGACCTGACCAGCGCAATGCAGAGGTACGGCAGGGAGCAGGCGGCGAACGAGAAAGAGAGGAAAAATGCAGAGATCGCACGGGCTGCCGGCACACTGACCCAGGCGCAGTATTTGAAAAAGGTCGGAGAACTCGATGCTCGCAACACCCAGCAGCAGCTGGCCAGCTACGGCAACATGGCCAGCGCCGCGGCCGGCTTCTTCGACGAGCACAGCCGCGGCTACCAGGCCCTGACGACGATGTCGCAGGTGTTTCATGCGGCAGAGCTGGCAATGACGATGGCGGAGCTGGTGCCGAAGGCGATCAGCGCTGTCCTGACCCAGGGCCAGGGGGACCCGTACACCGCATTCGGCCGCATGGCCGCGATGGGGGCGCTCGTTGCCGGGCTCGGCGTCGCCATCGGCGGCATTGGGGGTGGGAACACGACGGCCAAGGACCGGCAAGCGGCGCAGGGCACCGGAACGGTACTGGGCGACAGCAGCGCCAAGTCGAACTCGATCAGCCGAGCGATCGAGCTGTCGGCGTCGAACTCGTCGACCCAGATCGATTACCTGTCCGGCATGTTGCAGTCGCTTCGCACCATCGAGTCGAACATCGGGAGCTTCGCCAGCCAGGTGCTGCGGAATGGGGACATCACGGACCCAAACGTGGGTTCGCTGAACACGAACAACGGCGGAGCTACAACCGTGACCAAGCTGGTGCTGGGCGGTCTGCTGGGGGGGCCGCTGATCACGTCGCTGATGCCGTCCTTCGTGAATAATTTCATCGGGAAGGTTGCCACCTCGATATTTGGCGGCAAGCAGACGCTCGAAGACTCCGGCTTCACGATGTCGAAAGCCTCGCTCGCGGCCATCCTCGCCAACGGCGCCAAGGCGAGCAGCTACGCCGATGTCAAGACCTCGGGCGGCTGGTTCAGCAGTGACAAACATGACACGAAGACGACTTCGCTCGGCATCGACGCAAATCAGCAATTCACGCTGATCCTGAAGTCGATGGCCGATGGCATCAGCAGCGCGGCGGATTTGCTGGGTGTGGCCGGTTCGAACTTCGATATGCGTCTCAGCTCGTTCGTGGTGGACATCGGCAAGGTCTCGCTCAAGGGGCTGACCGGTGAAGCGCAGCAGAAGGCACTGGAAGCCGTGTTCTCGAAGCTTGGTGACCAGATGGCCAGCTACGCCATCGGTGGTTTGCAACAGTTCCAGAAGGTGGGAGAGGGCTATCTTGAAACCCTGGTCCGAGTGGCATCGGACTATGCCAAGGTAGAGGCCTCGCTGCAGTCGATCGGCAAGACGTTCGGCTCGACCGGGCTGGCCAGCATCAAGGCACGCGAAGACCTGATCGCGCTGATGGGCGGCATCGACGATTTCCAGAAGCAGACTGCGGGCTTCGCGTCCAACTTCCTGACAAAGCAGGAACAGCTGGCGCCGGTGGCGAAGTACGTCAACGAGCAACTGGCAAAGCTGGGTCTCACCGGCATCACAACCCGCGACCAGTTCAAGCAGGTAGTTCTCGGCTTGAATTTGACCACGGCCGCCGGCCAGGAGGAGTATGCGGCATTGATGTCTCTGCAGGATGCGTTCGCAGCGACCCATGCCGCTACCGTCGACCTGAGCAAGACGGAGCAGGAGGTCGCCGACGAGAGAAAGAACCTGCAGGACCAGCTCGACCAGCTGACGATGACGCAAACGCAGCTTCTCTCGAAGCAGCGGGATGCACTCGACGCGGCCAACCGCCCTCTGTTCGACATGATCCAGGCAGCCCAGAAGCTGGCGGATACCTCTTCCAGCATGGCGAAGTTTCGCGACGCCGCGAAGTCGCTCGGCGACAGCCTGGTGACGGGAAGCCTGTCGACGCTCACGCCGGAGCAGCAGTACCAGGAATTGCGCAATCAGTATGAGAAGACCAAGTCGGCGGCGTTCGCCGGCGACACCAAAGCGCAGGATGCGTTTTCCAGCTCGCTGACGGCATTCCTGACGGCCTCGCAAAAGCTCAACTCGGGTGATTCGCAGTACCAGACGGATTTCGCGATGGCGCAGCAGGATTCGGCGGCCGCTGCGTCATGGGCATCCCAGCAGGTCGACGTGGCGCAGGCACAGCTCAGCGTGATGAATGCACAGAGTGTCGCCCTCAACACCACCAACACGAGCTTGCAAACGCTCGTCGACACCGTGAAGGATCTGAAAGCGGCGAATGATGAGTTGAAGAAGGAAATCGCTGGCCTGCGCGCTGACCAGCAACGTCAGACCGGCGACACGATCACCACCAACGTCGAGGGCCAGCAGCAGGCGGCTGCAACCATCGTCAATGGCATTGGTGGAATTGTTTCCAAGCTTGCAATTAAGTCTGTGAAGGTGGCTCTCGAATGACAATCTCTGATGTGCAATATGCGGCGTGGCTCGATAACCCTGCCGCGCAGCGCGTGACGTTGTACCGTGTCGGCTGTTTGCGCGGCGGGGTGCAGGTCACGCGGTATCTATCGAACCGCCCGTACATTGGCTCCAGCAGCCGACCGTACCTGGCTGTCGTCGCGAAAGACCTGGAGATCACGCAGTCGATCTCCACCGATGGCGATGCGAAGCTTTCCGCCGGCGATATCGAGGTCTGGAACGTCAACGGGGAGATCGATTCCTGGTTCTCTGATGTATGGGCAAACCAGGGTGTCGAGGTACTTGTCGGTGACGCGACGTGGGACGAGTCCGATTTTCGAACGCAGTTCGTTGGCTCGCTTGATGACATTGCGCCGGGCAATGACCGCACCAGGTTCTCGCTGAAATTCCGGGACGTGCTGCAGCGGCTCAATACCCCGGTATCTGAAACCAAGATGGCAGACGGTAGGCTTTACCCCGTCGTGCTGGGCGAAGTGCCCAACATGACGCCGAAGTACGACTCGGTGACCGGGCGCTATTACTACCACTCCGGGGCAGCAGAGGGATTATGCCTCCCGGACCTTGCTCGCACCGACGGAAAGCCGCGCAAAAATGATGTGACGGATGATCCAGCCAATGGCCGGTTCCTCTTCAACACCGCGGTCGGGCCGGGCACGGTCACCTGCAGCGTTCAGGGCGACAAGACCGGCGGGGTGTATCGAAACACCATCGCCTCGCTGGTCCAACTGCTCGTCACCACGTACGGGAAGGCGTCCACCCGGATGACGGCGAGCGACATCGATACTGCGAACTTTGCTGCGTTCGACGTCGCGAACCCGCAGCCGGTCGGCCTGGCGATCCTCGATCGGACCAACGTGCTCACCGCTTGCGCACAGCTGGCGTCGAGCAAGGGAGCGCAACTGATCCCGTCGCCGGTGGGCAAGCTGCGGCTAATTCAGTACACCATCCCCACGAGCGCGACGCTGAGTATCCCGCGCTCGATGCAGGTCCAGGGCGCGCTGGCGCCGGTTGCGCGTTCGAAGGTCGCGGCTGCGGTGCAAGTCGGCTTCTGCCGAAATTATACGCAGCAAGCCAATCTGCAAACGTCGCTCCCGGATGCGCACAAGCAGATGTTCGCCACCGAGTGGCAGGTCTACACGACCCCGGTTGATGTGCCGACCCAGACAGCCTACAGCCTGTACGCCGATCCGGTGATGGAGCCGACCTGCCTTTTGCGGTTGGTCGATGCGCAGGATGAGGCCAGTCGGCGCCTGGCCCTGAAGAAGGTGCCGCATATGACGTATCGCACCGAGCTGACGCCGGCAGGACTGCTCGTGCAGTTGGGGGAGGCGAGAACGCTGTTTGGTGACGGTTTCGGACTGGATGCCGGTAAGCCAGGCCTTGTTACCAGCCTGACGACGAACTACGGCACGTACGCCACCATCGCAGAGATCACGATTTAAGGAACCCATGCCGAACCTCCGAATTATTGCCGACAACGCGGCCGACCGCGCCACGCTTACGGCCAGCAGCACGGCCGGCGTGTTGGCCGCGACCAACCTGGTGACCGATAAAAAATCGGATGTGTGGCGCGCGATCGGCAAGACCGAACGGCTCACGCTGGCCTGGGCCGTGGCGGAAGCGATCGCATGTGTTGCGCTCCTCGGCAACTTCTCGCCCACGACGACGATGCGTGTGCGCACGACGAACGAGGCACAGGTCACCAACCTGTTCACCCATTCCGAACGGTTTGATTCGTCGGGCTGGGCGAGAACCCGATGCGTCGTCAGTCAGAATGGCGTGGCCGCGCCCGATGGGTCTGCCAGTGCCCAAGTGCTGACTGCCGACGGTAATGGGTCGAACTACGCATACCAGCAAAAAAGCCTGGTCGCGTCGAAAAGCTACACTGTATCCGTGTATTTCAAGCCCATCGGCTATACCGGCGTATTTCAGATCCACGACTTCACCGACGGTGGCACTGTTCAGCTCAACCTTGGGACGATGTCGCTGACGGCTAGCGGTAACTACTCGGCCCCTCAGCTTCAATCCGTTGGCAATGGCTGGTACAGGATATCGGCCACTGTGAAGCCTTCGTCGGATGGCAATAAGAACATCGGCGTTTTCAATACCTCGACGGCGGGCAGCGTCGCGGTATGGGGCGCCATGCTCAACGAAGGCGGGCTGTCGTCCTATTACCCATCTACCGAGACGTTCACCTCGCGCGCATCGGTGGGAACCTATTTCGATAGCACTGGCGTCCTGCAAAGTGCGGCCATGAATCTGGGACGCATGAACTACGCGCCAGACAATCTGTCTGCGCCGGCGAAGCTGCTGCTAGAGGCTGCCGCTACCAATAGCATCCGCAACAATACTATGGCAGGTGTGGCGGCAGGGACGCCAGGCACACTACCGAATAACTGGTCGCTCGGATTGGTGAGCGGCCTCAGCTCGTCCGTGGTCGGCACCGGCGCGGAAAAGGGCATTCCCTATGTGAACATTCGCATCTTCGGGACCCCTACGGGCAGCTCCGCGGGGATCAGGTTCGAAAGCACGGGAAACGTTGCGGCCGCGGGCGGACAAGCGTGGTGCGGTTCCCTTTTCTTGCGGCAGCTGGCGGGCAGCACGGCCAATCTAAGCAAGATAGCCCTCGACGTCACTGGCTACAATTCGTCGCTCGTAGCGACGGCCGACGATATCCAAGGGCCGAACCTGCTGCCGTCCATCGCCACGGGGAATCTGGCCATATCACGGTTTAGCGCCGCGGGGGTGCTTTCGGACGCCACTACGGCCTTCGTGCGTTTTCAGATCTTGATGACGTTCACATCAGGTGCCCCGGTCGATATCACGCTGAGCATCGGTATGCCTCAGTTGGAACAGGGGCTGTACCCAACGTCAGCCATCGCCACCTCATCCGCTGTGGTTACACGGTCCGCAGACGTGTTCACTAGCGCGGCCGGCACGCGGCCGCTCGGCTACATTGATTCCTGGCAGAGCTACGACTACGACAGCGGCAGTGTCCTGGCATGCCCGGCTCCCGCCATTAAATTGCGCGGCTGGACTGCTGTCCAAGCCGCCAGCGCTTATGCCTACGGCGGCGGCGCCTGGGCGCGCCACTGGATGCCGAATGAGATGCAAGCCGTGGGCCTGGCCGTCGATATCGCCGACCAGAATAACCTGCAGGGCTATATCGAGGCCGCGCGCCTGGTGGCCGGGCCGTATTGGTCGCCGACCTATAACACGTCGTCCACCTCCGCCACAGTTGTCGATGGCACTACACACTATCGCACCGCAGCCGGCGACTTGATGAGCCGGGCATCGACGGTTCACAAGAGGGTGCCGATCGAGCTGGAATATATGCCGGCGGCCGACCGCGCTGTACTCGCAGGCATCCTGCGCGGCAGCCGAGCGTATCCGATTTTCCTCAGTGTCTTCCCTGGGCACGCGGATCTTGCGCTTGAACGCGACTATACGGTCTACGGCAAGCGAATGAGCGATTCCGAGGTGGCTGTTCAGGCAGCAATTACATACGGCACTAAGATTGAAGTCGAATCCATCTGAGGACTGAATGGCCACCGTAGTCAATTTCATCGATACGACGCTCCAGGCAGCAGCGGCGCGCACCGTCAACCTGCCGACGGCGGATATCCAGTTGTTGCCGTCCGCAACAATGTTTCGCGTCATTGCGGATGGCACCGTCTCACCCGCGTCGATCACGATCACGGCGACCTTGATCGATATCGACGCTCCACTCAGCTTTAGCTGCTCCGGTGGCACGCTGACCAATGTCACAGCGAAAAGCGCGACCCTGGCGGCGACCAGTATGGCGGGGGCCAGCGCAACCGTTATTGCGAGCGTCACAGTCAACGGGCAGGTTTTTACGCGGCCTCTCACGATCTCGAAGATGGAGGACGGCGCCTTGGCCGCCTTGGCTTCTGCCAATGCAGCGAACGCCGCGGTGCAGGCGATTACTGACGATAACGTCCTCTCGAAGGGCGAGAAACCAAACGTCATACAGTTGTGGAGCGCGATCAGCGACGAACACCAGGGCATCGCCAACCAGGCCGACGCCTTGGGCGTCTCGCGCGCCAATTACGACACCACCTTCAATGCCCTGTACAACTTCATCGTCGCGATCAGCCCGGCCTACAACGACCTGACCCAGGACAGCAACGTCGCTGGTGCGACCATGCGCGCCAAGTTCGGCGATTACTATCTCGCGCGGCAGTCCCTGACGAACGCGCTAATTGCGAAGAACAAGGCACTGGCTGACGCGGCAGCAACGACGTCGACATGGGCTGGAACGACTGGGCCCAACAAGCCTGCGGATAACGCCACCGTAGGCGCGCCTGCTGGAACGAAAGTAGGCAATACGGATGCGTCCGTGATCGAGGCGAAGGCCAACGGTGCGGTACCGACCCCCACTGGCTGGACCGTGGGCGGCACGATCGGCGGCAGTGTAAGCGGCCCGATCAATACGGATGTGTTTTGCGCCCAGACCATCACGTCTTCGGGCCATGTCGGGACGCTGTCGTATAAGTGGACCGTTGTGAAAACCTCTGGCGGTACTCCCTCGATCGTGCCGCGCCTGTCCTCGGCCACGGGATCTTCTGTCAACGTGATCATGTACGGCAGTGGTCTGATCTCTGTCGCGGTCAACTGCGACATTCTGGACAATGGCACTGGCCTGACAAGGACCATGTCGGGCTCGGTGGATTTCCAACTCGGGAGCGCCTGATGCTGATTAAACGGACCTATGCCCTCGTCGATGCTGCGGGCTTCATCCTACAGACCCAGACTCGTGAGGAACTCGAAGAAGGCCCGTCGCAGCCGATCACCGAAGACGGTGACTGGCGGCTGATTGATGCTCCGATCGACTGGGGCGAGCAGCCGTCGGCGACGTCCCAGATCAAGTGGGAGGGCTTCGACGGACCTCCCGTTTGGGTTGAGATGGCATCGCTAGCCGACGTGATCGCTGGGGTGCGCGACCGGATCGATGCCGCGGGGGAGTTGCTGCGCCAGGCCGTGGTCAACCGTCGACCGCTTAAGGGCGAGGAGTACGCGCAGGCCGAATCGCAGGCGCGCGCCTGGAAAGCGGCGGGCTATGCGGAAGACCCGCCGCGCGATGTGGCCAGCTGGGCGGCCGCAAAGTGGCGGGATGGGATGACGGCTCGCGAAGCAGCCGACGACATCTTGGCGCAGGCGGACCAATACCGCAACCTGCTGAGCGAGATCCGCTCTCTACGCCTGGCGCGCATGGAGGACGCGCGGCATGCAGCCACTACCAGCGAAGCGCTGGCCGCCGAACAGGAATTCTCGGCCGAACTATCCAACCTGATGAAAGGAGTTTCATGAGCACGTTGCGCGCAGCCTTTTACAAAGGAACGCACGCCGGCCTGCCGGGCGTCTACAACCGCCTGGTGCGCTGGTGGACCCGCAGCCCGTATTCCCACGTCGAGTTGATCTTCGCGGATGGCCAAGCCGCCTCGTCGTCCGCCATGGACGGAGGCGTGCGATTCAAGGCAATCGACTTCGATCCGGCGCTCTGGGATTTCGTTGACGTGCACCCCAGCCTGGCGCCGGCCGCACGCACATGGTTCGAAACCCATGTCGGCCAAGCCTACGACCTGCTGGGCAACCTGCACTTCGTCGTGTCGGCGGTCGGCGACGACAAGCGAAAATGGTTCTGCTCCGAGTCGGTGGCCGCGGCGCTCGGCATGCCGGATCCGGCGCGATTCGATCCCGGGACGCTGCACGCGGCTCTCAGCTTCCTCAACCAACCCGCAGCTGCGGGTTTTTTTACGCCCGCAGCGGCAGAAAGCCTGTGATGAATACACTTTGGCAACAAGAACTGGCCCGGCTCGGCCTGCCCGGTTTGGCGCAGCTGGTATCCGAGATCCGCGACGCCCAGGTCGAATTGATGGCGACCATGGACGCGCACACCCTGAAGATGGGACAGCACGAAGCTGCCACGGCGCGACTGCTGTCCGGCTTTCCGGCCGACGATGTCGACGGCCACCGCCGTTATCACGAGTCGGTAATCGAGTGGCGCGAGCTGCGAAACAAGCTGGTGCGCGAAGCGCTGACGAAAATGGTTGGCGCCGGTGCGCTGGCAGCTGCCGGGTGGCTGGCGCTGGCCGTCTGGCAGGCATTTCGCGTGACGGTGACGAAATGATTGCGGCGCTCATCTCATTCTTCGGCGGCTCAGTGTTCCGCATGATCTGGGGTGAAATCTCGGCGTGGATGACGGCGCGTCAGGATCACACGCACGAGATCGAGCGCCTGCGCCTGCAGGGCGAACTGGACGCCGCGGCGCACGGCCGCACCATGGAGGCCATCAAGGTGCAGGCCGGCCTGGGCGTGCAGACAATCCGCGTGCAGGGCGAGACTGACCTCGCCCGTATCGATGCCGGCGTGTTCGGCCAGGCGGTCGAGTTGACCGGCAAGCTCACTGGTTTCGCCGTGGTCGACATCTGGAACGGCATCATCCGCCCCATGTTGGCTACCGAGTGCATGCTGCTCTGGAGCCTGCACCTGTACCGCCACAACTGGACCCTGGACGAACAGGGCTGGGCCTTGGTCGGCGCGGCGCTGGGTATCTTCGTGGCCGATCGCGCGCTGCTGAAGCGGGGCAAGTGATGACCCGGGCCCAGTTCGAAGCGCTTGCCGTCCAGGTGGCGGCGGCGCTGGCCCGGCGCTTCGAGGGGCTGTTCCTGCTGCCGTACCTGTGCCCGGCAGGCGTTCCCTCGATCGGCTACGGGGCGACTTACTATGAGGATGGCCGGCGCGTGACGCTCACGGACCCGACGATCACGCGGGAGCGAGCCGAGGCGCTACTAGTATGGATGGTGCGCACGATCTACCTGCCGGCCGTGCTGCGCCTGTGCCCGGCGATCGACACCCCGGAACGGCTGGCCGCGCTGATTGACTTTGCCTTCAACCTCGGTGCGGGCAACCTGGCGGCGAGCACGCTGCGCAAGCGTGTGAACGCAAGCCGCTGGGCCGAAGTGCCGGCCGAAATCCGGAAGTGGAACCGTGGAGGAGGCCGTGTGCTGCGCGGCCTGGTGCTGCGACGAGAGGCTGAGGCCGCGCTGATATGAGCGTGGCCCCGAATGCGGCATTAGCTCGCCCTGCGGGCAAATTGCATTGGTCCAGTGTTACAGTCATATTCGGAGTGCATGACTCCGAGTGCGTCGCGAACAGGTCGTCCATTACGGAACTTAACAAGCCAGCTTTGGTAGCCTGTGTACCCGCCATAAGAGTTTTTCGCGTTCACTTCAACGCATAGCGCCCACAGAGGCTCGTAGCTGCCGGCAGCGCCGAAGCCGAAATTGTAGAGTGTCTTGAAGAAAGGCGTCGTGCCACGGAACTGCGCAGAGTCAGGATCTTTGAGGACGTAGCGAATTGCGTCCTTCGCTTGCGCTTCGGCTGCCGCACGGTCAGGCACTGGCCCCGGGTTCATGGCTGCCCAATTGACTCCCGCGCTGCCCGCCATCGATGCACAGCCTGTGACCAAGATTGAAGCAGCAATTGCGAGAGACAATTTGTCGATTAGATTCATGATGGATGTTGTGGTTTCAAGGGCATCTACGCGTGCCGGATCGCACGCGCGAGTATATCCTGTTGCCAATATTGTGAATGTCGCAAATTATCACGCTGCCGCACGGCCAATCGGGACGACATTCGGCGCCTGGTCCGCAACCCGCAGGATCTCGGCCAAGCGCGCGCCCAGCAGGCGCCAGGCCTCGCGTTTCTCGTCGGCGTAGTCGTGGTGCAGGTAGTGGCGCCGCACCTTGCTGCCCTTCAGGACGTGGTTCTGGCAGCGGTCAATGGTGTCGAGCGGCACGCCCAGCGCCTGCATCATCGTCGCGCCTGTCCTGCGCAGGTCGTGCGGCGTCCACGCCCCGTTCCGGCCGTTGGCCAGGACGAGCGAATTATCGCTGCGTCGCTTCTTCAGCGGGGCGGGAGCCTTTCCGTCCTTGTCCTTCTTGAACATCGCCTGCCTGTCGCCGATCTGCTTCGTCATCGCCTTGGGGTTGATATGATCGTCGCCGCCGTAGGAGGGGAAGCACCAGTCGGTGTGGCCGGTCAGCTGGTGCAGCTGCTGGAACTCGGCCAGCGCGAACGGCGACAGGTAGATGCGCATATCCGCCAGGCTGCCCTTGACGTTCTCCTTCGGGATGAACCACTCGGCGGCCTGCAGGTCGACATCCTCCCACCGGGCCATGCTCAGCTCACCCACGCGGCACAGCGTCGACAGCATGATCCAGATCCCGCGCTGCGTCGTCTTTTCCACAGGCTGGCGCGCGACACGCTTGTTCGGCGCGCTCGCATACGCGTCCTCTCCCTGCTGGAGCAGATCGCGCAGCTCGGCGATTTCTTCCGCCGACAGCACCCGGTCGCTCTGGTTGTCCAGGTCGTAGTCCGGCGAAACGATCTTGTCGATCTCGATCAGGTCCATCGGATTCCCGTCGACCATGAGCTTGCGCCACGGCTGGCGCTTCTGGGCCCAGGCGAACATCTGCGTCAGGCTGTTGCGCGCGACGACCGCCGTCCGGTTGACGCCGCGCTCAACCAGCGCCCGCAGGACCGTGCGCACGTCATGCTCCGTTACCGCCTTCACCGTCAGACGGCCCAGCCCGGGCAGGACGTCGGCGACGAACAGGCGCTTGAGCTCGGCATTCCCGTCCTTCCTCCGAACCCCATCCTTCATCCAGGCGTCGAACATGTCCTGCACAGTCAGGTCCTCGACGCGCCTGGCCTCGATCTCGGCCAGCTTGGCCGCGATCGCTTCCTGCTTCTCGTGGCGCGCCACCTTCTTGTCCGCCCCGGGATCGATGCCGGCGGCGACCTTCGCGCGCGCGCCGTCGCGCTCGGCCCGGATAGCCGACAGGCCGTCGGCCGGCCAGGTGCCGCAGGAATAATCCTTCGATTTCCCGTCGAAGCGGTAGCGGTAGTAGAATGACACCGCTACCGAGCCATCCGACCTGGCGCGCACGCGGCCGAGCAGGCCGCCTTCGTCGCGCACCGTTTCCCCAGTCTGATCAGCCCGGATTGCCTCAAGAGTTCTTTGTGTGAGTTTTGCCATTTTTGGTGCAAGGGGGCCGGGGGTAAAATTTTTACCCCTACAATTACCCCTACAGTTTCCTTGGCTCGTATGGTACAGCTTGGGATTGCTTGGGACAATCTGGTTTTCTAAGTCGTTGATCTTAAAGGGGGAAATTTTCCTCTTGGGCGCTCCTGAAATTTCTTGGGACGATTCAGGAATTGCATGGGGTGCAGGGGGTCGGAGGTTCGAATCCTCTCGCCCCGACCAATCAAATCAAAGGGTTAGCGAAAGCTAGCCCTTTTGTTTTTGGCGCCCGGCTTTCGACGGGGCGATCCCCATCCACACTTTCAGTCCAATGGCCGCGATGCGCACATGTGGACGAATCAGAACCATTTCGGGACTACAGAGTACGCGAACGGCGCTAACATGGTTATTCCAGGCACAGGGAGGAAGACCATGAAAGCGATCGTAGTGACGGACCAGGCCGCGCGAATGGCCGGGATGAAGCTGGTGGAACGGCCGGAGCCGCAGGCGGCAATCAATGATGTGATCGTCCGGATCCATGCGTCGGGATTCGTCGGGACCGAGTTATCATGGCCATCGACCTGGACCGATCGCCGCAATCGCGACCGGACACCCACGATCCCCGGCCACGAGCTGGCCGGGGTGGTTACGGCACTCGGCTACGGCACGGCGGGCCTGTCGGTAGGGCAGCGCGTGTTCGGCCTCGCGGACTGGTATCGCGACGGCTCCCTTGCCGAGTATGTGGCGATCGAGGCGCGCAACCTCGCGTCCTTGCCGGACGACGTCGATTTCACGGTGGGCGCGAGCCTGCCCATCTCGGGTCTCACCGCGTGGCAGGGCTTGTTCGATCACGGCCGTCTTCGGGCGGGGCAGAGCGTCATCGCGCACGGCGCGGCCGGCGCGGTCGGCTCGATGGTGACCCAGCTCGCAAGATTGGCGGGTGCGCATGTCATCGGGACGGGACGCGCCGCCGATCGCCAGAAGGCGCTCGACTTCGGCGCGCAGGAATTCGTCGACCTCGACACCGACACGCTGGAAGATGTCGGCAGCGTCGACCTGGTGTTCGATGTCATCGGCGGCGATATCGGGAAGCGGTCCGCGCGCCTGATCCGGGCCGGGGGAACCCTTGTTTCCGTCGTCGGTCCGTCCGAGGCGCGGCCCGCCGACGGCTTCGCGATCGACTTCGTGGTCGAGGCCGACCGTACGCAACTGGGCGAGATCGTCCAGCGGGTGCGCGATGGAAGACTGCGGACCAATATCGGCAAGGTGGCGGACCTCGACGACGCCGTCGCAGCGTTATCGGAGCCGGGCAAGGGCAAGTCGATCATTCGCGTTCGTCCGTGAGGATGCGCGGACCCACCGCAACACCGGCTCACACAATATCTTGGAGGCTGATCATGGAATATAGAAAGTCACAGCAGGCAATCGATCGACTGACCCCGGAGCAGCGCCGCGTCACGCAGGAAGCGGGAACCGAGCGTCCGTTCTCAGGGGAATACAACGATCACAAGGAGCCCGGCATCTATGTGGACGTCGTCTCGGGCGAACCGCTGTTCGCGTCGTCCGACAAGTTCGAGTCGGGCTGCGGGTGGCCGAGTTTCACCAAGCCGATCGTTCCCGCAAACATCAATTCCTTGCGCGACAGCTCGCATGGGATGATCCGCACCGAGGTGCGGTCGACCCACGGCGACAGCCACCTCGGTCACGTCTTCCCGGACGGCCCGCCGGACCGCGGCGGCCTGCGCTACTGCATCAATTCCGCCTCGCTCCGCTTCATCCATCGTGACGACATGGAGCGCGAGGGCTACGGTGAATATCTCAACCAGGTTGGAGGGCTTTGACATGCATGAACGCGCTGTACTTGCCGGAGGCTGTTTCTGGGGCATGCAGGACTTGATCCGCAAGCTGCCCGGCGTCGTCTCCACCCGCGTCGGCTATACCGGTGGCGACACGCCGAACGCGACCTACCGCAACCATGGTAGCCACGCGGAGGGAATCGAGATCGTCTTCGATCCGTCGCAGACGAGTTACCGGCGCATCCTGGAGTACTTCTTCCAGATCCACGATCCGACGACCACGAACCGCCAGGGCAACGATATCGGCATGAGCTACCGTTCGGCGATTTTCTATACGAGCGACGAACAGAAAAAGGTGGCGGAGAAGACGATCGCCGACGTGAACGCGTCGGGCCTGTGGCCGGGAAGGGTCGTAACCGAGCTTGCGCCTGCCGGGGACTTCTGGGAAGCCGAGCCGGAGCATCAGGATTACCTCGAGAAGCGGCCCGACGGCTACACCTGCCACTTCCCGCGCGCCAACTGGGTGCTTCCCGAGCTGCACCAGGCTAGCGATATCGATCGATGATGTCGAACAGGTGAGCGCAGGCTGTAGCGAGCTGCGCCTCGGGCGCCGTCGCGACCCCAAGCAACAGCCCCGGCAAGGCCAGGGATGGGGTCGCGAACCACGCGGACAAAGGGGAGGGGGCCATGCCGAAGGCGAGCGTTTCCCGGGCGATCTGCACGTCGGGCGCGCCGTCGGGGAGCCTGAGCAGTACCGCCAGGCCCGCCTTGACCCACTCCGCGTCGCGCATGCGCAACTGCTCGCATAGCGCGTCGCGTTGGGCCGAATACAGGCGCTTGAGCCGGCGCACGCGCCGGACGTAGTGGCCTTCACGCATGAATTGGGCCGTGGCGAGCTGAACGATTGGCGCCGGCGCGGGGGCGAGCATGGCGGCCACCTCGGCGAACGCGGCAAGCAGCTCGGTGGGCGCGACGACGAATCCGAGTCTCAGCCCTGGACTGATGGTCTTGCTGAAAGAACCGATGTGGATCACCCGGTTGCCCTTGTCCAGTGAGGCCAGGGCGGGTGCCGCCCTGCCTTCCAGTTGCAGCTCGCTGAGGTAGTCGTCTTCGATGATCCAGGCGCCGCTCGAGACCGCCCATTCGAGCAGCTGGAGCCGCCGCCTCAGGCACAGGGTCGACCCCAGCGGCGCCTGCTGGCCGGGCGTCACGACGGCCAGCGCGGCGTCCGCAGCGTGCTCGATCCCGTAGCTCACCTCGAGGCCGTCGGCGTCGACCGGTACCGGAACGATATCCAGGCGAGCGAGCTCGAGTGCCCTCCGGGTAAAGTGGAAGCCGGGCTCTTCCATCCAGACCTTCTTCCCTTCCAGGCCCAGCACTCTCAGCGCGAGCCCCAGGCCCGACCGGTATCCCGACGTGACGAACACCTGCTCCGGGGAGCAGTGGAAGTTCCTGGCGATCGAGAGATAGCCCGCAATCTCGCGGCGCAGTTCGAACTCCCCGCCAGGATCGGGATAGATCGGTGAGGAAAGCGAGCCGATCTTCAATAGATTGGAAGAGCGGGCGCGCGAAAACAGCTTTTCCGGAAGGACTTCCAATCCCGGAATGCCGAGCTGGAAGATCCCCGGCCGGGCGTTTATCTCCTGGCAGGTCCTCATCAACACGCCGGGTTCCGGCGCCTTTGCCTGAGGCGCCGCCACGCTGGGCTGCGGCGCCACGCGGGTGCCCCTTGCCCCGAAGGTTTCGATCATCTGGGAATCGGACAAGCGTTCATAGGCCGCCTGGACGGTACCGCGCGCCACGCCGAGTTGCGCAGCGAGGTCCTGCCACGAAGGCAGCCGGGTGCCAGGTACGAGCAGGCCTGACTCGATGGCCCTCGTAATACTCACACGAATTTGTTCTGACAGGGACAGCTTGGCTGTCCGGTCGAGTTGAATCTGCAGGGTTGAATCCATTCTTGGTACACATAAACTAGGGGAGTCTTGGTTCTTCTATTCGTACCATCGATAGTACAGAATGTAAAGACCAAGAGGGAGAAGCGCAACAATGATTACTCGTCCGATTCCAAGCGCAATGTGCGTGACAGCTGCAATCTTCGCCGGCGCTGGCGCTGGTGCCCATCCTGCAGCGCATGGGCCAGGCGTCCTCGCCAGGCCGAATGCCGGACTCCGGTAGCCGCCATGCTGGATCCTCGAAAGGAACACGCCGACCGCCGCAAGCGGTTCACCCGTCCGGGCACGCAAGCCTTCAGTGACGGGCCCATCTCGAGCAACGCTGAAAACCCTTCACCTGCAGCGCGTGCGCCGCATGTCCGATCAGCTCACGCACTCAACCCATCCGGCTTGAGCGTTTTAAGTTCCCGAAGTTCTATGTCCCAAGTCGACTGGCTGAGCCATCTCCTGCAAATGATCACGGTCACAGGCCGGCTCGAGGTCCGCTGCGCCTACGATGCCCCGTGGCGCGTGGCCTGGCCCCAGTCCGCGGCGCACGAGATTCCGTACCACGTCGTACTCAATGGCCGCGCCGTGATCGAGGATCCGGAGACGAACACCGCCACCGAGCTGGTGGCCGGCGATATCGTGCTGTTGCCGCACGGGTCCGCGCATGTGCTGCACGACGGCAGCGGACGTGCGCCGGCGCGCACCTATATCCGGCGCGGTTCGGCGGGAATGACCTACAGCGAAAATGACGGCCAGGGCGCGCACCTGGACATGTTGTGCGGGCGGTTCTTCATCGGGCCGCCTCACGACCGGCTGATTCGCAACTACCTGCCCACTAACCTGGTGGTGCGGACCATGGACGGCCATGCGGACGACGGCGCCCATGCCGCTTCGAGCCACCTGGCCAGTCTCGTCGGCCTGATGCGCACGGAGTCCACCGGAGACAAGCTGGGGGGATACGCCATCCTCAATGCGCTGACCTCGGCGCTGTTCACGCTGGTACTGCGCGCGGCGAGCGAATCCGAGCAAGCCCAGGCAGGCTTGCTGGCGCTGTCGGGCCATCCACGGCTGGCGCCGGCCATTTCGGCCATGCTGGCCGATCCGGCGCGGCCCTGGAACCTGCCCGACCTGGCCGACTTGTGCAGCATGTCACGCGCCACCTTCGTGCGGCATTTTCAGGACAAGCTGGGACGCTCGGCCATCGAACTGCTGACCGATATCCGGATGAGCCTGGCCGCGAACGAGCTGAAGAAGCCGGCGATGACCACCGAAACCGTGGCCGAGTCGGTCGGCTATCAATCCGTGGCGGCCTTCCGGCGTGTGTTCACCGACAAGATGGGGATGACACCGGGGCAGTGGCGCCGCCAGGCGCGCGAAGGCGAGTAATGCTTTGCCATCGCCTCGTCGGTTTGATCTTCCTGGGCATTTAATTGAGCCGATGCAGTCTCGAAACCGGTATCCGGCAAGGCTAATGTGACGGCTTCCGACACCAGGGATATCGACGCTCGTATGACAGCACAAATCTTTGAATTCGATGGCCCGCGTGACTACCGGCTGGCCGGCAAGCTGGAAGTGCCGGCCGGGCAGCCGCAGGGCTGGGCCATACTCGCCCACTGCTTCACGTGCGGCAAGGACAGCCTGGCTTCCACCCGCCTGGCACGCGCAATGGCCGCGCGTGGCATCGGCGTGTTGCGCTTCGACTTTGCCGGGTTGGGCAATAGTGGCGGAAGTTTCGCCGACGCGACGTTCGCCGCGGACGTGGAAGACCTGGTCGCGGCCGGCAATGCGATGGCCAGGGACGGCAAGCCGCCATCCATTCTTGTCGGCCATAGCCTTGGAGGCGCGGCCGTGCTGATGGCGGCAGGCGGCATGCCTGGCATCCGCGCCGTGGCCACGCTGGGCGCGCCCTTCGATACCACCCACGTCCTGCATCAATTCGACCCGCAGAGCCTTCGGGCCATCCAGAGGCTCGGAGAAGCAGAGGTGTCGCTGGCCGGCAGGCCGTTCATGGTACGCAAGCGTTTTATCGAGGACCTGGCGCGGCACGACCTGGGTTCGCGGATAGCGCAGCTGCGCATTCCATTGCTGGTCCTGCATTCGCCGCTGGATGCGACGGTGGGGATCGAGAATGCCGCGCGCATCTTTGCGTCCGCGAAGCACCCGAAGAGCTTCATTTCCCTCGACAACGCCGACCACCTGCTGACGCGCCGCGCCGATGCCGACTACGCCGCCGCGATGATATCGACGTGGGCCAGTCGCTATCTCGATGTAGAACCCTGAATGACAAGCGCTCCGCATGGCGCGACAGCATGCGCACGCCTCAACCGATCCCGTCACCCACAGGAATCATCATGACCACTGAAACGACCAGGAATGCCGTCATCAAAAGCACGTCGAGCCGCAGGACCAGGATCTGGGGGCCGTTCGCATGAACATCCTCCATATCGACTGCAGCCCGCGCCCGGAATCGCACAGCCGCGAGCTTTCGACGGCGATCGTCGGAAAGCTCCTGGAAGCCGCGCCCGGCGCGCGCATAACCCGGCGGGACTTCGCCGTGTCCCCGGTGCCGCATAGCGAGTCCGACTACGCGTCCGCCCTGTCGTCGCCGGCCACGCTGGCGGCGCCGCCGAAAGGTGCGCTGGATCTTTCCGAAACGCTGATCCAGGAAGTCGAGGCGGCCGATGCGATCGTCATCGGAACGCCGATGCACAACCTCACCGTGCCCTCGGTGCTCAAGGCCTGGATCGACCGCATCCTGCGCACCGGCCGCACCTTCAAGTCGACGCCGGCCGGGAAGGTGGGAATGCTGCGCGATCGCCCGGTGTTCATCGGCATCGCTTCCGGTGGCGTGTTTGCGGGCGAGCGCGCCAACCAGCCCGATTTTCTCAGGCCGTATCTGTCCGCGGTGCTGGGCAGCATCGGGCTGAAATCCCTGCAATTCTTCCCCGTGCAGGCCACCGCCTTTCTCGACCGGGAGCAAGCCGCGCTGGCAAGGAAGATAGCGCTCGCGAAGATCGACCTGACGGTGATGGAGAGGGGCGCCGTCCGATCGGCCGATGGCGGCCGCCACATGCCGGCGCTGCAGGAGAGCCGGCAATGAAGATAGTCGTGATCGGCGGCACCGGCCTGATCGGCTCGAAGGTCGTCGCCGTCCTGCGCCAGGGCGGCCACGAGGCCGTCGCGGCCTCGCCCACGTGTGGCGTCGACACGGTCACCGGCGCCGGCCTCGACGAAGCCCTGGCCGGTGCACGGGTGGTGATCGACCTGTCCAATCCGCCTTCATACGATCGCAAGGCAGTGCAGGGATTCTTCGAGACCTCCGGCAGGAACCTGCTGGGCGCGGGGGCGCGGGCGGGCATCCGGCACCATGTGATGCTATCCATCGTCGGGATCGACCGCGTACCCGATCAAGACTATTTCCGCGCCAAAGTCGCGCAAGAAAGGCTGATCGAGGCTTCCGGTATTCCCTACACGATCATCCGTTCGACCCAGTTCCTGGAATTCCTCGGCACCATCGCCGATGCGAGTACGGAGGGAAGGGTGGTCAGGCTTGCACCTGGCCTGTTTCAGCCGATCGCCGCTGACGATGTCGCCGCCATCGTCGCCGAAGCGGCGCTCGCGAGTCCGCGCAACGGGATCGCCGATATCGCCGGCCCGGAACGGGCGCCGATGCACGACATCGTCGCCCGCTATCTGAAAGCCCTTGGCGACCCGCGCAAGGTCGTGACAGATCCCGAAGCCCGGTATTTCGGCGGGCGGCTCGTGGAAGATTCGCTCGTGCCGCTGGGCGAGGCCCGTCTCGGCCACCTCGATCTCGAGGGCTGGTTACGCTGCCCGCCGAAAGAAGCCGGGTAACACGATGAAGAATGCAGGCCAATGTACAGCCCAGAGCAGCCCCCTGCTCGGGAAGCGCTTCGACTACCTGGCGCTGGCGCCGGCTGCGGCGGCGCTTTGCTATCCCTTTCTCCTGAAAGTGTTCCATGCCCTTGCCGGTACAGCGGGCGTCACGCCGCCAGCCTTCGCCCTCCTCGGCGCGGTAGTGGTCCTGGCCGCCGCGGTCGCCGTGCCCTTCCTCGGGCTCGCGCTTGCCCTGCGTCCCGCCGCGGCCCGGGGAGCGCGGCGGCTGGCCTACGCCAGCGTGGCAGCGCCGACGCTCTACGTCTTCCTCGGTGTCGTGCAGGCCCTGGTGCATAGCCCGGTTCCCGACGAAGCCGTCTGGTGCCTGATCTGGCTCGCCATCGCGGCCTGGGCGCAGCGCGCCCCGAATTCCGCCGTTGCAGCCGTGCCCAAGTTCGGGCGCTGGCGCGTCGCCCATGGGCTGACCGCCGCCATCCTGAGCCTGTACGTGTTCTTCCATATCGCCAATCACCTGTCAGGGCTCGCTGGCGAAGACGCACATGCGGCTGTCATGCAGATCGGTCGCGTGGTCTACCGCTCCCGCCTGGGCGAACCGCTGCTGGTGGCCGCCATGCTGTTCCAGATCGGAACCGGCCTTTACCTCGCATGGCGCTGGAGCGCCTGGCCACAGGGTTTTCACCGGACATACCAGGTCGCGTCGGGCGCCTATCTCTCGCTGTTCATTCTCGGGCACATGAACTCGCTTCATCTATGCCCGACGCTTTCTCGGCATCCCGACCGACTGGAATTTCGCGACCGGCGCGCCGGCTGGGCTCATCCATGACGCCTGGAACATCCGGCTGCTGCCGCATTACGCGCTCGGTGTCTTCTTCGTGTTGAGCCACATCGCGTCGGGCCTGCGCGTGGTGCTGGTCGCCCACGGCGTTTCACAACGCATGGCCGACCGTGTGTGGGGAAGCGGTGTGGCGCTGAGCGCCATCGTCGCGGCCGCGATCATCGCCGGCATGTGCGGCGTCAGGATCGGTGCGCCGGCGCCGTGACGGGCAAGCGCCCTTCTTGATCCTTTCGGGCAGTTTATTGAGTCAATCCGGTCTCGAATCCGGTAGCGGGCGAGCCTACAGTGGAGGCTCCGATGCGGCTGGCGGGAGACCCGCACCATGCGCAGTATCGTCGTCCCCGCCATGGAGTCCGCCGCCGATATTTTCAACACCAAAGGAATAAGCATGAACAATCAGTATCCCCTCGTGGCCGGGGCGCGGACGTCGATCCTGGCATTGGGAGCGTCGGCCCTGGCAGCGGCGATGCTGGCCGGGTGCAGCGATGCTACCGGCAAGGCCGTCCCGGCAGCCGCGGCGGCGGGAGCGCCGGTCTCGGCGGCGACCGTGGTCGAGAAGGCCGTCACCGAAACCCAGGAATTTTCCGGCCGCCTCGAGGCGATCGACGTCGTCGCGATCCGTCCACGCGTCGGCGGTGTCGTCACTGCCGTGAACTTCAGGCCCGGCAGCGAAGTGAAGAAGGGCGACGTCCTGTTCGAGATCGATCCCCGTCCGTTCCAGGCCGAGGCCGACCGCGCTGCCGCGGCCGCCGAGGCCGCGCGTGCGAGGGCGGACCTGGCACGCCTCGAGCTGCACCGCGCCGAGAGCCTGGTGAGCGAAAAGGCGATCTCCCAGCGCGAATACGACGAGCGCGCCGCCGGCCAGAAGGAACTGGACGCCAACGCACGCGCCGCCAGGGCGCAGGCCGAAGCCGCCAGGCTGAACCTGTCGTACACCCGCGTGACTGCACCAATCGATGGTCGTGTTTCCAAGGCCGAAATCACGCTGGGCAACCTGGTCGACCCGGCCGCCGTGCTGACGTCGGTGGTGTCGCTGGACCGCATCTATGCCAGCTTCGACGGCGACGAAGCCACCTACCTGCGCCTGGCCGGCCGCGCCCGTGGCGGCAAGCCGGTACCGGTGCGCGTCGGCCTGGCCAACGAAGACGGCTTCCCGCACGAGGGCAGGCTGGAATTCGTCGACAACCAGCTCGACACCCGCACCGGCAGCGTGCGTATGCGCGCCGTGTTCGCCAATGCGGACGGCGGCATGGCTCCCGGCCTGTTTGCGCGTGTGCAGATCGGCGGCGAGGAAGGCAGGGCAACGCTGATTGCCGACCGCGCCGTCGGCACCGACCAGAGCCACAAATTCGTATTCGTGGTCGGCCCCGAAGGCAAGGCGGAACACCGCGAAGTGAAGCTCGGTCCCATCGTCGATGGTCTGCGCGTGGTGCGCGATGGCCTGAAGCCGGGCGAAAGGATCGTCGTGAACGGCTTGCAGCGCGTGAAGCCAGGCGCCCCGATCGCCATCGAGAACGTGCCGATGACAGCCGGCGCTGCCGCAGGCAGGAAGGAATAGGACCATGAACTTCTCGCGCTTTTTCGTCGACCGGCCGATCTTCGCGGCCGTGCTCTCGATGCTGGTGTTCGTGGCCGGCCTGCTGGCGATCTTCGTGCTGCCGGTCTCCGAGTATCCGAACGTGCAGCCGCCGTCGGTGGTGGTGCGCGCCCAGTACCCGGGCGCCAACCCGAAGGTGATCGCCGAAACCGTGTCCACCCCGCTGGAGCAGGAAATCAACGGGGTCGAGAACATGCTGTACATGACCTCGCACAGCACCTCCGACGGCGCGCTGCTGCTGACAGTGACCTTCAGGATCGGCACCGATGTCGAGCAGGCGGAAACCCTGGTCCAGAACCGCGTGCAGCGCGCGCTGCCACGCCTGCCGGACGAGGTGCGCCAGATCGGCGTCACCACGCTCAAGACCTCGCCCACCCTGACCATGGTGGTGAACCTGATCTCGCCGGACAACCGCTATGACGACCTGTACCTGCGCAATTATGCGGTCCTGAACATCAAGGACCAGCTGGCCCGCCTTCCCGGCATGGGCGAGGTGACGATGTTCGGTTCGGGCGACTACGCGATGCGGGTCTGGCTCGACCCGCAGAAGGTCGCCGCGCGCAACCTCACGGCGAGCGATATCGTCGCCGCCATCCGCGAGCAGAATGTCCAGGTCGCGGCAGGCGTGGTGGGGCAGGGGCCGTCCAGGGACGCCGACTTCCAGCTCACCGTCAATACCCAGGGCCGCCTGAAGACCGCCGAGGAATTCGGCAACATCATCGTCAAGACCAATGCCGACGGCGCGACCACCCTGCTCAGGGATGTCGCGCGCCTCGAACTGGGGTCGAACTCGTACGCGCTGCATTCGCTGCTCAATAACACTTCGGCGGTCGCGCTGCCGATCAGGGAAGCGCCCAACGCCAATTCGCTGCAGCTCTCGAGCGACGTGCGCGCGACGATGGAACGGCTGTCGAAGGATTTCCCGGAAGGCGTCGCATACAGGATTGCATACGACCCGACCCAATTCGTGCGTGCGTCGATCAAATCGGTCGTCCACACCCTGGTCGAAGCGATCGTGCTGGTGGCGATCGTGGTGATCGTGTTCCTGCAGACCTGGCGCGCCTCGGTGATCCCGCTGCTGGCGGTGCCGGTGTCGGTGGTCGGCACCTTCGCCGTGATGCTGCTGTTCGGCTTTTCGATCAATACGCTGTCCCTGTTCGGCCTGGTGCTGGCGATCGGTATCGTGGTCGACGACGCCATCGTGGTGGTGGAGAACGTCGAACGGAACATCGCCAGCGGCCTGCCGCCGCGCGAGGCGACGATCCAGGCGATGAAGGAGGTCAGCGGCCCGATCGTCGCGATCGCGCTGGTGCTGTGCGCCGTGTTCGTGCCGATCGCCTTCGTCTCGGGCCTGACCGGCCAGTTCTATCGCCAGTTCGCGCTGACCATCGCGATGTCGACCGTGATCTCGGCGTTCAGCTCGTTGACCCTGGCGCCGGCGCTGTCGGCCGCCCTGTTGCAGGCGCATGGCGCCCCCAGGGACGGCCTGACCCGCTTCATGGACAAGCTGTTCGGCCGCTTCTTCGCCATCTTCAACCGCTTTTTCGGCCGCGCTTCGCGGCGCTACGAGGGCGGCGTGCAGGGTGTGTTGCGGCGCAAGAGCGCGGCCCTGGGTGTCTACCTGCTGCTCGCGGTGTCCGGCATCTTCGTGTTCAAGGCGGTGCCGCCGGGCTTCGTGCCGAGCCAGGACAAGGGCTACCTGATCGGCTTTGCCCAGCTGCCGGATGCAGCGTCGCTGGACCGGACGGATGCCGTGATCCGCAAGATGTCGGCGATCGCCAGGGAGATCCCGGGCGTGGAAAACGCGGTCGCTTTCCCGGGCCTGTCGATCAATGGCTTTACCAATGCGCCCAACGCCGGCATCGTGTTCGCCACGCTCAAGCCGGCGGACCAGCGGCACGGCAAGGAGCAGAGCGCCGAGGCGATCGCCGCCGAGATCAACAAGCGCATGAAGGCGGTGCAGGACGCCTTCATGCTGGTGTTGCCGCCACCGCCGGTCAGCGGCCTGAGCACCACCGGCGGCTTCAAGATGATGATCGAAGACCGCGGCAACCTCGGCTACGACGAGCTGTACAGGGCGGTCAAGGCGGTGCAGGAAAAAGCGTCCAGGAACCCGCAGCTGAAGGGGGTGTTCACGAGCTACCAGATCAACGTGCCGCAGCTGTTCGCCGACGTCGACCGCGTGAAAGCCAAGCAGCTGGGCGTGTCGCTGGCCGAGATCAACCAGACCTTGCAGATCAACCTCGGTTCGCTGTACGTGAACGACTTCAACCAGTTCGGGCGTACCTACCAGGTAAGGGTGCAGGCGGACGCGCAGTTCCGTTCGCAGCGCGAACAGATCGAGCAGCTCAAGGTCCGCAATAACAAGGGCGAGATGATCCCGCTGTCCTCGCTCATGAAGGTGAAGGACACCTACGGCCCGGACCGCGTCCAGCGCTACAACAACTACCTCGCCGCAGAACTGAACGGCGGCCCGGCCCCGGGCGTGTCCTCGGGCCAGGCCCAGGCGCTCATCGAGCAGATCGCCGGGGAGACCCTGCCGAAAGGGATGGGCTATGAATGGACCGAGCTGACCTACCAGGACAAACTGGCCGGTAACACCATGCTGTACGTATTCCCGCTGTGCGTGCTGCTGGTGTTCCTGGTGCTGGCCGCGCAGTACGAGAGCTGGACCCTGCCGCTGGCCGTCATCCTGATCGTGCCGATGTCGATCCTGTGCGCGCTGATCGGCGTGAAGCTGACCGGCGGCGACAACAATATCTTTACCCAGATCGCGCTGTTCGTGCTGGTCGGCCTGGCGTCGAAGAACGCGATCCTGATCGTGGAGTTCGCGGTCGAGCTGGAACACCACGGCCGAGGCATCGTCGCCGCCGCGCTGGAAGCCTGCCGCCTGCGCCTGCGTCCGATCCTGATGACCTCGATCGCCTTCATCATGGGCGTGCTGCCGCTGGTGTTCTCGCACGGCGCCGGCGCCGAGATGCGCCATGCGATGGGCGTGGCGGTATTTGCCGGCATGCTGGGCGTGACCTTCTTCGGCCTGTTCCTCACGCCGGTGTTCTACGTCCTGCTGCGCATGCTGGCGCAAAGGTTCGGCAACAGGAACCCCGCAGCTGCGGCGGCCGCCGCCACGGTGGAAGGAGCGCACTGACATGAACGCGATGATCTCGAAAGGCGTGACTCCCTTGCTGGCGGCGCTCCTGCTCGCGGCCTGCAGCGCACCCGTGCTCGAGCAGCCGGTGATCGGCGCGCCGGCCGCATTCAAGGAATCGCCGGACGCCCCGGACGACGTCAGGACCGCCGCCGACGGCAGCCGCTGGAAGCGTGGGCATCCGGCGGAGCAGCAGCCGCGCGGCGAGTGGTGGCTGGCGTTCGACGACCCGGCGCTGACTGCGCTGATCGACGAGGCGAGCCGCAACAACGCCAGCCTGGCGGTGGCGGCCGCCCGCGTCAGGCAGGCGCGCGCGCTCGCCGGGGTCGCAAGCGCCGACCGCGTGCCGCTGCTCGGCGTGAATGCGGGCGCGCAGCGCGGCCGGCTTGCGCCGCTCGAGGCCGGCCAGGCGCCGGACGCGGCGCTGCCGCCGCAAACGCGTTACCGCGCCAGCCTGGGCGCAAGCTACGAAGTGGATCTGTTCGGCCGCGTGTCGTCGAACGTGGCCGCGGCGCGCGGCGATGCGGCTGCCTCCGAAGCGAGTTACCGCTCGGTGCTGTTGTCGCTGCAGGCCGACGTCGCGCAACAGTACTTCCGCCTGCGCGCCACCGATGCCGAGCTGGATACCGTCGAACGGACCGTGCGCCTGCGCGAAGAAAGCGTCAAGGTGAACCAGCGCCGCTTCGACCTGGGGGATATCGGCGAAGTCGACCTGGCGCGCGCGCAAACGGAACTGGCGACCACCCGTGCCGACGCGATCGCGCTGCAGCGCCAGCGCGCGGCGGCCGAGCATGCGCTCGCGGTGTTGCTCGGCAAGCCGGCGCCCGCCTTCGCAGCGGGTCCGGACCCGCTGCGGGACTCGACGCCGATGCCGTCGATACCGGCAGGCCTGCCGTCGTCGCTGCTGGAGCGCAGGCCCGACATCGTCGCCGCGCAGCGCACGATGGAAGCGGCGAATGCGCGCACAGGCGTGGCGCGCGCCGCGATGTTTCCGGCCCTGACACTCAGTGCATCGGGCGGCGGCGTGGGCGATTCCTTCGCCGACGTCTTCGCGTGGAGCAGCCGCTCGTGGGTGCTGGGCGCGCTGCTGTCGGCGCCTTTGATCGACGGTGGCCGCAACCGGGCCAACGTGGCGCGCAGCGAAGCGGTGCTGGAGGAATCGGTTGCGGCCTACCGCCAGCGCGTCCTGGTGGCGTTCGCCGAGGTCGAGGACGAGCTGGCGGGCCTGCGCGTCCTGGCAGGCCAGAGCGCCCGGATCGACCAGGCCTTGGTGTCTGCGCGCCGCACGGCGGACCTGGCGCAGAAGCTGTACGGCGCCGGCCGCTCGAGCTACCTGGAACTGCTCGATGCGCAGCGCAACCTGGCCGCGGTCGAACGCAGCGCCGTGCAGTTGCGCGGCAACCGGATGGTGACGACGGTGGCCCTGGTCCGGGCGCTTGGCGGAGGCTGGGATGCGCCGGCCGGCGGCGCGAACCACCAGGCGCGCTGAACTCCCTGTTCAAGATTTGGTGCTCTCCTTGACGGCGGTCCGCTTGTGCGGCCGCCTTTTTTTTCGCGCTGTGGCGGCGGCGTCTTCCGGATGATCCTTTTGGGCAGCTTATTGAGCAGATGCAGTCTCGAAATCGGTAAGCCGACGGCCTACAGTGGAGGCTCTTTCACAGCGCGTGTGTACCTCAACCTGTCCCTTCACCCCGAGGAATAACCATGACCAAAGCACTTACCAAGACCAACGCCGTCATCGAATGCATCCTGAGCCGCAGCGCCGCCAAGTACTACGACCCCGCAGCCACCCTGAGCGACGACCAGATCCGCGAGCTCGTGCAGATCGGTACCGCGGCGCCGACGTCCTTCCACCTGCAGAACTGGCGCTTCATCGCCGTCCGCACGCCCGAGGCCAAGGCGCGCCTGAGCCCGATCGCCTGGAGTCAGCCCGCAATCAAGGATGCCGCCGTCACTTTCATCGTCATCGGCCAGCTGGTCGATACCAGCGTGATCCCGGAGCGCCTTGCCCCGGTGGTCGAAGCGGGCATCATGCCGGCGACGATGGTGCCGGAATGGGAAAACCCCGCACGCGACCTGTACATGGCCTACCCGCAGCGCCGGCGCGATGAAGCGGTGCGCACCGCCACCTTCGGCGCGGCGGCAATGATTTATGCGGCCCGCTCGCTGGGCCTGGGGTCGACGCCGATGATCGGCTTCGATGCCGACGCGGTACACCGCGAGTTTGGACTGGCCGAAGACGAAGTGCCGGTCATGTTGTTGTCCGTTGGAGTGGAGCGCCCGGGTAACTGGCCGCAAAAGCCACGCCGTCCGGTGGCCGACGTGCTGGACCTGGTATAGGACCGGCCCGCCCCTCCAACGCCCGATTTGCTTCGGCCCATAGCCTGGGTGCGGAGCATGCAGGGGAGTGTTCCCACATGGGCTTCCCCTATTAGTGAAACCAGTAAATACGGAGATTATGATGGCAAGATCTGCAGTGCTCACCCCGGAACAAGTGCCGGCCGCTTCGAAACCGACCCTCGATGCGTTCACCAAGAACATCGGCTTCACCCCCAATATGATGGCGACCTTCGCGGAAAGCCCGATCGCGTTCAACGCATGGGCAACCCTGCTCGGTTCGTTGAGCAAGGCGCTCGACGTGAAGACCCGCGACAGCATCGGCCTCGCCGTGTCCGAAGTCAATGGCTGCAATTACTGCCTCGGGGTGCACAGCTTTACGGCGGAGCATATGGCCAGGATGCCGGCCGATGAAATCATCCTCGCCCGGAAGGGCCGTGCCAGCGATCAGAAGCGCGACGCCGCCGTCCAGTTTGCGCGCAAGGTCATCGAGACCCGCGGCAACGTCACGGACGCCGACCTGCAGGCTGTTCGCGACGCCGGCTACACGGAAGCGAACGTCATCGAAATCGTCGCGCTGGTCGCGATGTACTCCCTGACGAACTTCTTCAACAACGTGTTCGATCCGGAGAAGGACTTCCCCGTCGTGACGCCCGCTGGCGCGATCTGAACGCTGTCCGCCCGCATCGGAGCCTCCGGGGATTGCCGGAGGCTCCGATGCGAACGCAACACCAAAGCCCGGAGAAGAAAGTGGCACCCGATCATCCAATTTTCACGCGCTGGCCGGTGCAGTACCCCGATCGGCTCCAGCTCTATTCCCTGCCGACTCCCAACGGAGTCAAGGTCGGCATCATGCTCGAGGAGACAGGCCTCGCGTATGAGCCGCACCGCGTCGACATCACGGCGAACGAAAACCGCGATCCGGCCTTCCTCGCGCTCAACCCGAATGGCAAGATTCCGGCGATCTACGATCCCGACGGGCCGAACGGCCAGCCGCTGGCCTTGTTCGAATCGGGAGCGATCCTGATCTACCTCGCCGACAAGACCGGGCGCTTCCTCTCTCCCGATCCCAACACGCGCTACGAAACGATCCAGTGGCTGATGTGGCAGATGGGCGGTGTCGGGCCGATGTTCGGCCAGGTCGGCTTCTTTCATAAATTCGCCGGCAGGGCCTATGAGGACAAGCGTCCGCTGTACCGCTACGTGACCGAAGCGGCGCGGCTGCTCGATGTCCTCGACGAACGGCTCGCGGGCCGCGCATGGGTGATGGGGGACGACTACAGCATCGCCGATATATCGCTGCTCGGCTGGGTGCGTAACCTGATCGGCTTCTACGAAGCGCGCGAACTCGTCGATTTCGACAGCCTGCTCCATGTGCCGGCATGGCTCGAGCGTGGCCTCGCGCGTCCGGCGGTGCAGCGCGGGCTGCAGGTGACGGCGGCCTAGCAGGGGCCGGGAAGGGAAGGGCCCGGCGGGGCGCCAGGCCGCGGATTTCTGGAGGCATTCTATGGGATCAGTTGAGATCAAGACCGTCGATGACAAGGATTTTCAGATCTGGCTTCCGCTGTGGATGGACTATCAGCGATTCTACGAGGTGGATATCCCGGCGTCCGTGACGCGCAGGACCTGGGAGCGCTTCCTGGACCCACGCGAGCCACTCCACGCGGCGCTGGCGATGGCCGGCCAGCACGCGGTCGGGCTGGTGCATTCGGTCTACCACCGCTCCACCTGGACGACGGAAGACTACTGTTATCTCCAGGACCTGTTTGTCGCGGGCGATGCGCGTGGCGGCGGCGTCGGCCGCGTACTGATCGAGCATGTGGTCGCGGATGCGAAACGCCGCGGGGCGGCCCGTGTGTATTGGCTGACGCATGAAGATAATCGGAGCGCCAGGCAGCTTTACGACCGCATCGCCGATCGCTCGGGTTTCATCCAGTATCGAAAACCGTTGACAGTGCCGGCGCCCGGACCAAGCAAACAATGAGCCACTACGGAGAAAAAATGCTATTACCTCGGCAACCCGTTCCCGGACTGCATGTTCCGACGCTTGCGCATGGCGAGTTCGATCTTGCAGGAGATGCGCCGGAGCGTTTCACCCTGATATGTTTTTATCGTGGCCTGCATTGCCCGATCTGTCTGAAGTATCTGCGCGAGCTCGGAACCCTGGTCCCCGAGTTCGAGCGTCGTGGCACGAAGCTGATTGCCATCAGTTCTGATAGTCCTGATCGGGCGCAGGAGATGGCCCGCAAGGTCGGCGCCGATGATTTGCGATTCGGACACTCACTCCCGCTCACGGTCGCCCGCCAATGGGGACTCTATATTTCTTCATCGCGTGGGAAATCATCGATTAATATTGAAGAACCGTCGCTCTTTTCGGAACCAGGCGTGTTTCTTGTGCGGCCGGACGGAACGCTGTACTACGGCGCGGTCCAAACCATGCCGTTCGCCCGGCCGGTGTTCTCGGAACTGCTTCAGGCGATCGACTTCGCGATCACCAGGGATTACTCCGCACGTGGCGAATATGACGGTCCGCTCTGAACGGCGGTGAAGAAAAGCAAGGTGTCGCGCGCCCGAAGCCTGGATTCATTCATCACTGACAAAGGGGAATCATCATGTCAGAACGGGTCAATATAGGGAAAGCCGTGCCGGAGCTGTACAAGGCGATTGCGGGCCTCGACAAGCTGTCTGCCGAGGTGGCTGCGGCAGCCGGGCTGGCGGAAGGATTTACGCACCTGTTGCGCCTGCGCGCCTCACAGATCAACCAGTGCGCGTTTTGTGTGAAGATGCACACGAGCGACGCCTTGGCCAGCGGCGAATCGATTGGCCGCGTGAGCGTATTGCCCGCCTGGCGCGAGACGGCGTATTTCAACGACAAGGAAAGGGCGTCGCTGGAACTGATCGAGGCCATGACCTTGATCAGCGATGGGCAGGTCCCGGACGAGGTCTATGAACGGGTAGCGGGCATGCTCTCGAAAGAGGAGATTGCTGCCGTCGAGTGGCTTGGCGTCGTGATCAATGCCTGGAACCGGATTGCCATTTCCAGCCGCTATCCGGTCAAGCCCTGACGCTGTCCTTCAACCTGCTTCGGCTGCTTCCATTTCCGCCAGCAAGCCGATCGGCAGGTGACCGCCGAGTTCCCCCTGCTGAAGAAGGGCATGGCGATTCTTGTGCGCCAACATGCCGGCGCCAAGCGACGGCACCCTGCGCGTGTCCGTGTCGTAGTTCACTGCGGTGCGGACAAGTTCGAATTGCGCATCCGGCAGACCTGCAGTGCGCGTGACGACGGATAGTTGCATCAAGCGCGCCGGATCCAGGTGCTGGCTAAAGCGGGCGAAACCGCGATAGCGGAATTGCTCATCAACGAGGCGGTCGCTGTGCCGTACCAGCGCATTCATTATTTCGTGGACCAGGGCGGCCTCGCTGAAGTCGCGTAGTACGACAGTCATCGGCAATTGTTCAAATCCAGTACGGGCTCTGGGAGATGGAGAGTCTGCGAACACGATGTCGACGATCACGTTGCCGTTGGGGCGAATCGCCACATCGTCGACCTGCATCGCGCGTCCGTCGAAGCGTACGCCTTGCAGCCACGTCTCCACGGCCGCTTGCCCGACGTGATTTTCTGCTCGCCTGACCAGTTCCGGAAATCGCGTCATCAAGGGCAGGTCCACATGGGTGCTGAATGGCGTGCCGGTGCACCCGGTATCCGGGTCGTGAATGGTCAGGAGTTCCCTGACTTCGTGTTCGCAGGCTTTCTTGATCGCCAGGAAGGCCGTTTGTATCACTTCGGAGGTCGGGACGTAAGTGTCGATCCGCCAGCGACGGCCATACACGATCCGCCGCTTGCCCGCCTCGCCCTTCCGTTTGTAGTTATCGGGGCCGATGCAACCCGTTTGCAGGTACAGGCCGGAGTCATCCTGTCCGCAAAACAGCAGGATATCGTCTACCGCGTCGATATCGTTCAGGATGGCGGATACGCTTTCCACCGTTTGCGCATACTGCAGGTAGTGCTGGGGAATGCAGTAATTGCCGTTCACGAGCCGGATGCAAGGCGCCAGGGGCATCGGTGCCTCTCCAATGTGGAGGAGAGCCAGCGCACCGGCGCCGGCGCTGCCCGGGTAGATTTTGTGAATGTTCATGGCGTCCATATCCGCATCAGACAAAACTGGCAATTCGCTCAGCAGCTGCCATGCTAAATCTTGCGACACGTCACGAAATCCGGTTTGTTGACGCGGGAGTCCTGAATTTAGGACGGTGCCCGCTTGTCGCAATACATCTTGCTATCTCCGTCGAGCAGCATTCGGCCGATATCCGCGCTTTCCAGGCCGTTCGTATCGACATGACCGACGCTGAATCGGAGCGCGTAGCCACGCCTGCCTCTTTCGTTGTGCGATTCGACGATGACCCGCAGGCGCTGTATGGCGGCGCGGGTATCTGAGGGACTTGAATCGAGCAGCAGGACAGCGAACTCATCTCCGCCGAGCCGCCCGATAATGTCCGTACTGCGAAAGCTCAGCTTCAATGCGTCCGCAAAATGGCGTAAAGCGAGGTCCCCTTCGGCGTGCCCGAACGTGTCGTTAATCGCCTTGAAACCGTTCAGGTCGAAAAAAAGCAGGGAGGCCGGCCGCTGCATGCGCCTGCAGACATTCAGTCCGTTCTGCGCCAGCGTCTCGAATCCGCGGCGGTTGACCAGCCCCGTCAGCCCGTCGACGATGGCCATATGCATGGCCGTCAGCTCGTGTTCGACCGTCGCCGCCAGATCTTTCATAACGCCGATGTCCTCTCGAGTCATCGTCCTGGGAACATCGTCGACCAGGCAGAGGGTTCCCAGCCTGCAGCCGTTCATCAACAGCGGACAACCCGCATAGAACCTGACGTGCGGGGCTCCGACGACGAATGGGTTGTTCGCGAACCGCCCATCCGCGAGCGTGTCCGGGACGACCATGATGTCGTCGCTTTTTATCGCCTGGGCGCAGAACGAAAGCTCGCGCGCGATCGGCGCCTTATCGTCCCCCGTGCTGGATATGGTGTACACCATGTCGGGCGCCACCAGAGTCACCTTGGCGACCGGCACATCGAAGAGGCGCTTGGCCAGGCGCGCGAGCCGGTCGAAGCGCTCGTCGGGATTCGCATTGAACAGGCTGAGCGCTCGCAGCGCATCCCGTCGAATCGAAGCGTCTTCAAGGCAGGTATCCATGTTCATGCTTGATTCAAAACCTTACATGTCGCGACCGATGGTCCGGGCCCCCAGCATGTCGGCAAACCCGTCCGCAGGAACCGGTTTACTGAAATAAAAGCCCTGGATCTGGTCGCAGCCGCTCTCGCGCAGCAGCTGCACCTGCTCCGCGGTCTCGACACCTTCGGCGATGACCTTGAGTTGCAGGCTGTGCCCGATGCTGATGATCGCTTTTGCGATGGCGGCGTCGCCGGGATTGGTCGTCATGTCGGTGACAAACGCACGGTCGATCTTCACCGAGCTGAAAGGAAAGCGTTTCAGGTAAGCCAGCGATGAATAGCCGGTGCCGAAGTCGTCCAATGCCAGATGCAGGCCGGCGTCACGAAGCGCGCGCATGGTTTCTTCGGCCGCATCCGGGTCCTGCATGACCAGCGTCTCCGTCAGTTCGAGCTCGATGTCGTCCGGGCTGACGTCGTGGAGGCGGAGCGCGTCCTGCACGTCCTTGAATACATCGCTCCCTTTGAACTGCATGGCCGAGATGTTGATCGCCACCGGCACGATCGGAATACCTTGCGCACGCCACGCGGACTGCTGGGCGCAGACGGTATCGATCACCCATTTTCCAATCGGGACAATCAGGCCGATGTCTTCTGCCAGCGGTATGAACTGCGCCGGAGAAATCACACCCTTTTCAGGATGTATCCAGCGTATCAGCGCTTCGGCCGCCACGATTTCTCCAGACCTGGCGTCGACCTTGGGCTGGTAGTGCATGGCGAACTGGCCGGTTCCGATGGCCGAGCGCATCAGGCCTTCCAGCTCGAGCTGGGCACTCACATGCGCATTCAGTTCGGGCGAGTAGAAAGAGGCGCGCTCTCCGGTCAGCCTGGCGTGCTTCAGCGCCGCTTCTGCATTGCGGAATACGACTTCGCTTTCCTCGCCGTCCTGGGGACTGGTAGCGCATCCCATGCGCGCCGACAGCTGCAGCTTGTGGCCCTCGAGCTGTATCGGTTCCTCGATCATCTCCGTGACGCCGTCTATCAGCAGCGTCAAGTCCGCATTGTCGGCATAGGTGTCCGCGATGGCAAAACTGTCGCCGGCCACGCGGGCGATGCTGGCCTGTTCCGGCAGGCCGGCCCGCAAGCGCTGGGCGATGATTTCCAGCACCTGGTCGCCCGCCTGGCGTCCCCATACCTCGTTGACGTGCTTGAAATGCCCAAGATTCGCGACCAGCACATAGACGCCTAGCTTGCGGCTATAGGCCGCGTAGATAAGCTGGGTCAAGCGGTCGAGGAACAGCGGGAAGTTCGGCAGGCCTGTCAGGACATCGTAGTAATACAGGTAATTCGCGCGATCCTGTTGATCGAAATTTCGTAACGCAAATGACAGGTCCTGGCTCAGTTCGAACAGAAGCGGCATGTCGATTTCGTCGAAAAAGCCTTCGTCGGCAAATAGCGCCATGACGCCTTCGACCCGGTCCCAGGGCTTGAGTGGAACGATGGCCATGGCGCCGAGGCCGCGATCGAAGGCATGGATGCCATCCGCATCGGACACGGCATCCGGCGAGCCTGGATCATGGATTCGGACCACGCCCGAATCGATGCCCTTTTGTATCACGCCATCGTGAGCGAGCAAGGTATCGAGGGCCGGAAGTTCATCATGCGAAAAGCCATTGCTCGCAGCGAGCACCAGCCTGCCGTCCTTGTCGCGCATTGCCACCAGGGCTGCGCCATATCCTCCGATGTCGACCGCGACCCGGGTAGTTTCCTTGAACAGGATGGAGCGATCCCGCAGGCGCGCAATCGCCGAATTCGTTCCGCTGAGCGTCGCAAGGCAGCGGTTCAGCTTGGCGTTTTTTTTCTGCTGCCGTTCCAGTTCCCGGATGGAGCATTCGAGCTTTGACATCCGTCCGGAGAGGTGGTTGCGCAGACGTGCCCTCAGTACCGGCATCGGCGTCAGATCCGACAAGTAGTCGGCCGCGCCGGCCTCGAGCGCCTGCAGCTCCTGCTCCGTATCGTGTCGCCGCGCGACCAGGACCGTGGGCGCTTCGACATCTTCAGGCGGCGCGATAACATCCTTGTCTATCCCGACCACGACCAGTGCAACACGTTCTTTTCTGCCTTCCACCGCGATATCTGCCGCAGCGTCCACCCCGACCAGCTGGTAGCTGGCGCCAAAGGCGGCATGGATGGCTTCCAAGGTAGCGTTTGTCACATTGTGATGAAGGATCACAGCCGGGATCATCTGATGTCATGCCTTTCTTGAGTTATGAGGCGCGGTTGGATGGATGGTCCGAAACCTGGAGGACCACGAACCGCCGTGTCCAGCCTTTCAGCGACAGGACCGCGCGGCGTATCAGTGCGATAAGGACCTGCTTCATGGCGGACGAGACCAGCACATCGGAGCAGATCCCGCCTGAAATATGCTCGGCCAGCGCAAGCTGCAATATGGGCTCCAGTCCATCGTCCCCGGAAAACTGTTCGGCGATGGGCGCGTTCAGCGTATCGAAGAGGTCGATCGAATCGCCGCATAAGCTGCGGAACCTGCCGCACAGGATGAACACCGTGGCCCCTGCAGGTTCCGGGGAGGCGGGAGACGCCGGTTCAAACCTGAAAGGGCAATGGGGCGGCACGATGATCAGCGTTTGAGGTTCGACGTCGGCTGGAATGCCGCCTGGCGTGTACAGGCGTCCATGCCCCTCCCGGATGTAGTGGAAGCTTGGCGTGTCACAGCCGCCCAGGTCGAGTGCACATCCTGGCCCGACCACGCATTCGGAAAGCGCAATCACCTGGACATCCATTGCGCTGACCAGGCGATCGAGGGCTTCAAGAGACAGCCAGCGAGGGCCACGCATGCCGCCATCACTGCTGGCCATGCGTGGCGTAAAAGCGCACGACTCGTCCGATGGACTTGTATTTCCCTCGTTGACTTGCATGGTTCGTCGCTTCCAGCGCGCGGCCTTGCCGGAGTCAGAGTTTGCTGACGATGAGGTTGCACGTCTGGTCGTGCATGTCACGCAAATCCTTCGGCGCCTTGGAGAAGCTCATCTTGCGATCCATGACAATCCGCGCCTCGTGCAAGGATTTGGAAGTCGGGTTGTTCCAGTCGTTGCCGAGCAGTTCGGCGCCACGCTTGAGCGATTCGCCATGGATGGTGACGAAACAACCGAGCATCGCATCGCGCGCTTCGACTGGGGTAACCTCGGCACCGGAGTTCACTTTGTCCAGCATTTTTTTGACGTGCATGACATTTCCTTTTGGTTTGGATAGGGTTGAATGAAAGGCGTTTTTTGTTTCGCTTGTTTTGTGTTGTCTATTGCTTTGGCCGCTGATGAACGGTTCAACCAGCCTCTGCGCATGGAGGAATCTTAAAGACTCCGGTGACCGTAAAATCCGCGAATTGTGCTCAATAGTCCTAATCTACTGGCGCCCCCGCAAAACCCGTCCGCCTTCTGGCATGATGCCGATATGCCACTCGTAATGACGCGCCAGGCCGCACGACAGGATTCAATGCCGGGTGAAATGCATCAATTCGGCGAAACGCGCCTGGGTGAGGTAAAAGAAATTAAAAGCAGTGCGAACAAAAGGAGTTCTTTTTTCAATGAAGTCCGTTTCTCAAATTTCGCCGCCGGATTTGAACCGTTTAATTGCAGTGCTGGACGTCCAGGTAGTCGGCTTATCGGAGTGCCTGGTCAGCCCGGGCTATAAGCTGGTATTGAAAGGGCAGGAGTTTCCCGGAATTCATTACGTGCTCGAGGGATCCGGGCTGATGTATGTTCGAAACGATCCGCCGGTGAAGATCGCGCCGCATACGCTCGTCATTTTGCCGCCGCACTGTCCATTCCGGCTGGAAGTGATGAAAAGCGACGAGCAGCCCGGTGCAACGGAGGCGGTCAATGGGACCGACAATGTCGAGCTGGTCGATTCGATACAGCGCTTCACGGCGGGCAACGCCGGGCCGCGGACCGTGATGATCTGCGGCTTCTTCAAGACCTTGTACGGCTCGTCAATGGACCTGTTCGAGAGCTTGTCCGCGCCAATCGTCGAGAATTTCTGCGCAGCCGACCAGCTCGACGCCAAGCTCAAGAATGCAATGGCTGAACTGATGTCGCAGGAAATCGGGTCCGGCGCAATGACCGGTGCGCTGCTGAAGCAGGTGATCGTGGCTTTGGTACGGAAGTCGCTGAGCTCGATGAATGTGTGGGTCGAACGCTTTTCGATGCTGAGCGACCCCCAGATCGCACATGCATTTGCCGACATGGTCGCCCAGCCCGGAAAGGCCCATACCATCCATACGCTGGCAGAAGCGGCTTGCCTGAGCAGGTCGGCGTTCATGGTCAGGTTCAATAACGCCATTGGACGTTCGCCGATGATGGTCCTGCGCGATTTGCGCATGCGCCAGGCGGCTACCGACCTGGCCGCCGGAAACCTGTCCATCGACCACGTGATTCATAACTCCGGATATGCCAGCCGTAGCAGCTTCGGCCGGGCTTTCAAGGAAGCGTACGGAGTAGACCCGTCCAGTTATCGCGAATCGACCCTGGCGGGCAAGGGCGCCTGAGCCATCGGAACACACCACGGCACGCTGATTGTTGATGCCGTCTGTACTAGAATATCCATGACGACGTGGCTTGCCACAGCGCGTCCTTCGCGATGTGCACATCCGCAGGCCTGGCAACAGGGGATCGTATGGAGTACCGCGGCAAGGCGGGACTGTACCGGACGGCGTTTGTGCATGCCACGATGCCGCTGATGGTTTTTGACCTCGACACCGGCTTTTGTGTCGAGGCGAACGGCGCGGCGGATCGGGCATACGGTTATCCCGCGCACCAGTGGAATGCCGTGTCGCTACGCCAGATCTACGATGTGGAATGGCACCCGGCCCTGGAACTGGAACTGCGCCGTCTCGCCGCGGCGCAGCCAGGGCTGCCCGATGTCGTCAAGCACCGGCGGCGCGACGGCAGCGCCTTCTGGGCCGCGGTGTCGCTGACGCCGCTGGGCGAAGCACCGCGCCGCCAGGTGATGCTGTGTGCCCAGGACGTGACGCCGCAGCAGGAAATGCTGGTCGAGCTGGCCATCATCCGCGAGCATTGCTGGCTGGCCCAGGAGCTGAGCGGAGCAGGGCATTGTGTCTTCGAGCTGAAGCGGGGGCGGCAGACCTGGTCGCGGCAGCAGTGCCGCAATTTCGGCTTGCAGAGCGGAAGCATCCCGGACGATCTGGACGGGGCGATCGATGTCTTGATCGGCTGCGTCCATGAGCTCGATCGCGAGCGCGCCGCCACCGCGGTCCATGCCTGCATCGACGGCGGGGTGCCCTTCGACACCGAATGGCTGCTGCGCTGGCCGGACGGCAGCGAGCGCATCGTTCGCGTCGAGGGCAGCCGCCGGGACGAGGCCGACGGCAGCCCCTATGCCTTCGTGTGCGCCAGCTTCGATCTTACCGACAAGCGAAGCACGGAAGAAAGCCTGCGCCGGACCCGGGCCGATCTGTCCTTCGCCCAGCGAATCGCCCGGGTCGGCACCTGGATTGTCGACTTGACCACCAACACGGCGATCACCAGTTCCGAGGAAATACACAAGGTGTTCGGCTTCAGCGAATCCGAAGTCCCGCTCGCGTTCCTGAACTCCCGCATTCATCCGGACGATCTGCCCCTGGTCGAGACAGCGCGCAGTGTTTGTCTCGCGCATCCGGGGACCGGCTATTACGTGCAATACCGTGTCCTGCCCCGTCCCGGGGAGATGTATTACGTGGAAAGCCAGGCCGAGGTGCAGACGGACGCGTCGGGCAAGGCCGTGCGGATGGTCGGTTACACGCGTGACATCACCGAGGCCAGGCTGGCGGAACAGGAAATCCAGCGGCTGGCCTACCATGACGAGGTGACGGGCCTGCCGAACCGCGTGGCGCTGCGCCGCCATCTGGAGGGCGCCACATCGATCGACGCACCGGACTTCTCGCCCCTGGCCCTGCTGTCGATCGACGTGTCGCGCTTCCAGGACATCTGCCTGACCCTCGGGCACAACAATGCAGACATCCTGCTGAAGGAGGTCTCGGTGCGCATCGCCGGCGCGATCGGGACCAGCGCCTACGTGGCGCGCGTGGGCGGGTCCCAGTTCGCGGCGGTCCTGTCGCGTGAGCACGCCTACGAATCGAAGCCCTGTGCGCGCACGGTGCTGAAGGCGTTCGTAGAACCTTTCCAGGTTGCCGGCATCCAGTACGACATCAATGTGCACATCGGCATCGCCCTGTGTCCCGGGGACGCCCTGGATCCGGTCGACCTGATGCGCAAGGCCGATGTCGCGGTGTTCAGGGCGCGCCAGATCGGCACCGACATACAGGTGTACGCTGCCGAGGACGACCCCTACAAGTCGGACCGCCTGGCCCTGCTGGGCGAATTCCGCAAGGCGATCCAGGACGGGCAGATCGAGTTGTATTGCCAGCCGAAAGTCGAGATGCGGACGAACGACGTGATCGGGGCCGAGGCGCTGGTGCGCTGGCGCCATCCGCGCCTGGGGATGATCTCGCCCGGGATGTTCGTGCCGCTGGTGGAAGACACCGAGCTGATCCACGTATTGACCCGCCATATGTTGCAGGCCGCGGTACGCCAGTGCTTCAACTGGCTGCGCGAGGGGGTGTATATCCCACTGGCGGTCAATATTTCGCCGCGCAACCTGCTGTCGCACGACCTCATGCCGGGCCTGGAAACCCTGCTGCACGCCTGGGGTGGCAAGCCTGACTGGCTGGGCCTGGAAATCACGGAGAGCAGCCTGATCACCGATCCGGACGCGTCGATCGCGCAAATCGCCGCGCTGAGCCGCATGGGCTTTCGCCTGTTCCTTGACGATTTCGGCACCGGATATTCTTCGCTCGGCTATCTCACCAGGATGCCGGTCGACGTCATCAAGGTCGACCACGGCTTCACCATGCGCATGCTCGAGGACAGGCGTGCGGCGGCGATCGTCAAGTCCACCATCGAGCTGGCGCACAACCTGGGGATGTCGGTGGTGGCGGAGGGGACGTCGTCCAGGGAAGTCTGGGATGCGCTGGCCGAGTACGGCTGCGACGAAGCCCAGGGCTATTATGTGGCCGAGCCGTTCCCGGCCACCGAGCTGGCAGCCTGGCTCAAGGCGACCGGGCGCCGCACGAGTGCGCACCCGGCGGGCGGGCAGGGGGCGCGCTGAGGCGCCGCCTGCAAACCTCGCGCATCATGCTAGGATGACCTTTTCCGCGAAGGAGGCCGCCATGGGAACGTCAGGTGTCATTACCGCCGTTTATCGCGAGCACGATATCGCCATCCACCCCTCCGGCAAGCCCGAAGACGCCCTCACGGACGCCTTCATGATCCTCGAGCCGACCACCAATCCGATGTTCACGCGAACGCTCTACGAACTTCCGCACGACCAGGTCCAGACCTACGCCACCGAAGACGAGGCGAGGGACGCGGCAATGCAGCTCGCGCGCGCCTGGATCGATGCCCGGCTGGACAAGCGGGTCGAATAGTCCCTTCCTTTGCCCGCAGACGGCCGGCCGCCGCCAGCCCCCGACCACTACCTGCACCGCGCTGAACGCGATGGTCGCGCCGCGCACTTCATCCCTCCTACCCCACCTGCATCCACGCTATTGTTCGGATTATTCGATTTATCGATAGAATCTTTTTGCTTATTCTTGCTTGGCTTTTGCCCTATATTGACTCGGCGTCACACTGAAAACAAAGTGTGAAAAATGCCTGTCATAAACAAGCGTCCGGAAACAGGGCGCAGGCGGGAAGCGACGACGAACGCCTCATTGTGCGTAGTTGTTTATAAATACTAGGAGACAATCATCAGAACTACCGTCCTCACACTGGCGGTGGGCGCCCTCAGCTGCACTGGTGCCCTGGCCCAAACCAATGTCCAGATCTACGGCAGCGTCGACGCCGGCCTGGATTACGTGAGCAACGCCGGCGGCAAGTCCCTCACGGCCGTCAACTCCGGCAAGCGTTCGCCCGACCGCATCGGCTTCAAAGGCAGCGAAGACCTCGGCGGCGGCACCAGCGCTTTCTTCAAGCTCGAAAACGGCTTCAATTCCGACCTCGGCACCCAGGCCAACCCGACCAAGCTGTTCAACCGCTACACCCAGGTCGGCCTGAGCAGCACGCACTACGGCACCCTGACCCTGGGCCGCATGCCGGACTTCGCCTATGACTACGTCGGCGTGCTGAACAATAGCGTCCCCGGCATCTCCTGGTCCTACTCGCCGGGCAACCTCGACAACCTGGCGAATATCTACGGGCTCGACAATTCGATCCGCTACGAAACCCCGGTGATCGGAGGCCTGCAGGTCGGCGTCATGAACGGTTTCGGCGAAGACCCGACCAGTTTCGCGCGCGCCCGTACCTATTCGGTCGGCTTCCGCTACGGCGCCGGGCCCGCCAGCCTGGCCGGCTCGTATTCGATGTTCCACAACCGCACCGCCGACCTGAAGACCGCTTTCGGCATCACCAATGTGCTCGGCCAGAGCCTGGCGGCGGGTCCCTTCAACGCCGACCGCTTCAGCACCCTGGTGCTCGGCGGCAGCTACCGGATCGCCAGCATCTACGTCCCGCACGCGACCTACACCCAGGTCAACCTGGAGAACAGCCGCGGCGAGGTCGTGCAGCGCAACCTGCAGGCCGGCGTGAACATCGACCTGAGCGGCGGCCGGAAGACGCGCTTCCTGGGGCTTTCCATGGCGCACTCGACCCTCATGGACATCGCCTACAATCAATATAACTTCTTCTTGAACCAGTACTTGAGCCCGACAGTCCAGATCTACGCCGGCGCCGCCCACGTGCGCGCAAGCGGCGCCGGCTCGCGCGCCGGTGCCTTCGGTTACGCGCCGTCCACGGGACGCACGCAGACGCTGGCGCGGACCGGCGTGCAAGTGCAGTTCTGATTCGATTCCAACCAGAGAAGGTGCCACATGTTATCCAGCATTACCGACCTCCCGGATTCCTCCCGCGCGGCAGCGGCCGACAAGGGCGACAGGGGCGCAGCCCTGCTTGCCCGCATGGAAAGCGTGCCGATCTCGCGCTGGCACGTCCGGGCCCGTGTCGTCATGGGCAGCGCCACGTTCTTCGATGCGTTCGACGCGCTGTCGCTGGCTTACGTGCTGCCGGTCCTGATCGGCATGTGGCACCTGACGCCGGGCCAGATCGGCCTCCTGATCGCCACCGGCTACGTCGGCCAGCTGATCGGCGCCATCTTCTTCGGCTGGCTGGCCGAGAAGGTCGGCCGGGTCAAGAGCGAGTTCTGGACCATCCTGCTGATGTCGGTGATGAGCCTGGCCTGCGCCGCCACCGGTAACTTCAATGCGCTGATGGTGTGCCGCTTCATCCAGGGTATCGGCGTGGGCGGCGGCAACCCGGTCGCGGCGGTGTACATCAACGAGCTGTCGCTGGCGCACAACCGCGGCCGCTTCTTCCTGCTGTACGAACTGATCTTCCCGCTCGGCCTGCTGGCTGCGGCGCAGGCAGGCTCGCTGCTGGTGCCGCACGTCGGCTGGCAGTCGATGTTCCTGGTGGGCGGCATCCCCGGACTGCTCATCGTCGCCTTCATCTGGTTCCTGCCGGAGTCGCCGCGCTGGCTGATCGGCAAGGGCCGCTACGACGAGGCCGAGCGCATCATCGAGCGCATCGAGGCCAGCACCGACAAGCGCATCGAAGCGCGTCCGCGTCCGCCCGTGCCGGTCCAGGCGATGAAGAAGGCCGGCGTGCGCGAGCTGTTCTCGTCCTTCTACCGCAAGCGCACCCTGGTGGTCTGGGCGCTGTGGGGCACCGCGTATTTCGTCGCGAATGGCCTGAACAACTGGATGCCCAGCCTGTACAAGACCGTCTACCACCTGCCGCTGGGCGAGTCCCTGCGCCTGGCGTCGATGTCGAACGTGCTGAGCGTGGTCTTCGTGCTGGTGTGCGCCTTCCTGGTCGACCGCGTCGGCCGCCGCCGCTGGGTGATGTGTTCGTTCACCATCGCCGGCGTGCTGCTGACCGCGCTGTACCTGAGCGGCGCGCAGTCGGCCTACAGCGTCATGCTGCTGGGTTCCAGCGCCTACGCCGTGATCGGCACCACGACCATCCTCCTGTTCCTGTACACGCCGGAGATCTACCCGACCCGCATGCGTGCGGTCGGCACGGCGCTGGCGACGTCCTGGTTCCGCGCCGCCTCGGCGGCGGGCCCGGCGATCGTCGGCGTGGTGCTCGGCAAGGAAGGCGTGGCGCCGGTATTCCTGATGTTCGCCGGCGTCTGCGTGCTGGGCCTGCTGACCGCGATCGGCATGACCGAGACGCGCCAGAAATCGCTCGAAGAAATCGCTCCCTGAGCCATGGTTGTTCCGCGATCCACACCGCCGCGCACGCTGTACGACAAGCTCTGGGACGAGCACCTGGTCGGCCTCGACGCCGACGGCGGCGCGCTGCTGTACATCGACCGCCACCTGGTCTACGAAGTCACCAGCCCGCAGGCCTTCGCCGGCCTGGCGGACAGCGGGCGTCCGGTCTGGCGGCCGGAATCCGCCTTCGGCGTGTGCGACCACAACGTGCCGACGACGGGCCGCGGCGGCGGCATCGCCGATCCGCTCTCGCGCCTGCAGGTCGAGACGCTCGAACGCAACTGCGCCACCCACGGCATCGCCCAGTTCCGCATGCTCGACCGGCGCCAGGGCATCGTGCATGTGGTGGCGCCGGAGCAGGGGATGACCCTGCCGGGCATGACGGTGGTCTGCGGCGATTCCCATACCAGCACCCACGGCGCGCTGGCGGCGCTGGCCTTCGGCATCGGCACCTCCGAGGTCGAGCACGTGCTGGCGACCCAGACCCTGGCCACGCGCAAGAGCCGCAACATGCTGGTGCGGGTCGACGGCACGCTGCCGCCGGGCTGCAGCGCCAAGGACCTGGCCCTGCACCTGATCGGCCGCATCGGCACCGCCGGCGCCACCGGCCATGCCGTCGAATTCGGCGGCAGCACGGTGCGCGCGCTGTCGATGGAAGGACGCATGACGCTGTGTAATATGGCGATCGAGGCCGGCGCCCGCTCGGGCCTGGTGGCGGTCGACGACACCACGCTGGGCTACCTGCGCGGCCGGCCCTTCGCGCCCACCGGCGCGGCCTGGGACGCCGCCGCGGCGCACTGGCGCACCCTGGTCTCGGACGCCGGCGCGCGCTTCGACAGCGTGGTGGCGATCGACGCCGCGGAGATCGCGCCGCAGGTCACCTGGGGCACCTCGCCCGAGATGGTGGCCGCCATCGACGGCCTGGTGCCGGACCCAGCCCGCGAAGCCGACCCGGGCCGGCGCCGCGCGCTGGAAACGGCGCTCGACTACATGGGCCTGGCGCCGGGCACGCGCATGAGCGATATCCGCATCGACAAGGTTTTCATCGGCTCCTGCACGAATGGGCGCATCGAAGACCTGCGCGCGGCGGCGGCCGTGCTGGCCCGCGGCGGCGGGCGGATCGCCCCGAACGTCGCGCTGGCGCTGGCCGTGCCCGGCTCGGGGCTGGTCAAGGCCCAGGCCGAGGCGGAAGGGCTGGACCGCATCTTCACCGCCGCGGGTTTCGAGTGGCGCGATCCGGGCTGCTCGATGTGCCTGGCGATGAACGACGACCGCCTGGACCCGGGCGAGCGCTGCGCCTCGACCTCGAACCGGAATTTCGAGGGCCGCCAGGGAGCCGGCGGGCGCAGCCACCTGGTCAGCCCGGCGATGGCGGCGGCGGCGGCGCTGGCGGGCCGCTTCACCGACGTACGCACGGCTGCCGGGGAGGGCACATGATGGAAGCGATCACCGTCATCGAAGGACTGGCCGCGCCGCTCCGGCGCGACAACGTCGATACCGACGCCATCCTGCCCAAGCAGTTCATGAAGTCGGTGGCGCGCACCGGTTTCGGCCCCAACCTGTTCGACAGCTGGCGCTACCTCGATCCGGGCGAGCCGGGGCAGGACCCGGCGGCGCGGCGGCCGAATCCGGACTTCGTGCTGAACCAGCCGCGCTACCGGGGCGCGGCGATCCTGCTGGCCGGCCGCAATTTCGGCTGTGGCAGCTCGCGCGAACACGCGCCCTGGGCGCTGCTGCAGTATGGCTTCCGTGTCATCGTCGCCGAAGGCTTTGCCGACATCTTCCGCCAGAACTGCAGCAAGAACGGCATCCTGCCGGTCGAGCTGGACGGCGCCGCGATGGAGCGCCTGTTCGCGGCCGCGGAAGGCGCGCAAGGCTGCCGCCTGCGGGTCGACCTGGAAGGCCAGGCGGTCGACGGTCCCGGCGGCTTCCATGCGCGCTTCGAGATCGCGCAGGCGAGCCGGCATGCGCTGCTGCACGGCCTCGACGAGATCGGCCTGACCCTGGGCCAGCGCGACCGCATCGCCGCCTTCGAGCGCGAACGATTGGCGCGCTATCCCTGGCTGGCGGCGCCGATCCAATCCTGAGAGAATGAGGCTTTCCGAACCTGTCGCCGGCCGTGTCCGGCGGGATGCGTCATGAACCTCTCTCTCAGGCAGCTCAAGGTCTTCCTCGGCGTCGCCCAGGCGTCCAGCTTCACCAAGACCGCGCAGCGGCTGCACCTGTCCCAGGCCGCGCTGTCGGCCATCATCCGCGAGCTCGAAACCCAGCTCCAGTGCCGCCTGCTCGACCGCACCACGCGCTCGGTCGCCCTGACCGAGGCGGGGCGCATGTTCCTGCCGACCGCGGCCCACATCGTCGAGACCATCGAGAACGCCGCCCTCGAGCTGCGCAAGATCGGCCGCGAGGAACAGCGCCTGCTGCGGGTGGGCGTCATGCCCCACATCGCGGTGAGCCTGATGCCCTCGGTGCTCTCGCGTTTCGCCAGCCTGTGCCCGCTGGTGCGGGTCGAGGTCATCGACAGCACGCCGGGCGAGCTCCTGCGCATGGTCGAAGACGGCGCCCTGGACGCCGCCTACGGTCCCTTCTTCCGCAAGGAGTCCGGGGTCGAGCGCCTGCCGATCTTCCCGACCCGGCTGATGCTCGCCACCGGCCTGCAGGAAAACGACTGGCCGGACTTCAGCGCCGAGCAGGAAACCTGGCGCGCGCTGCAGGGCGTCCCCCTGATCTGCTTCCTCGGCGATACCCCGATCCAGCGCATGGTCGAGGAGAACCTGAACGCCGCCGCCGTCACCACCGGCAAGCGCACCTTCGTCGGCCACCTCGAAACCGCCATCGCGATGGCCGAAGCGGGCTTCGGCGTCGCCGTGGTGCCCTCGATCTCGGCGGCGGCCTGCCAGCGCTTCCGCGTGCGCCTGCATCCGATCCGCCCCACCATCGAACTGCCGTTCTACTGCATCACGCGGGCGGGCCGCGCCAGCAACGAGACCCTGTCCCAGCTGTCGGGCGTGTTCGAGCAGGTCGCCCAGGAATACAGCGGCAGCCCTGCCGCCGGCAAGACCACGAAGACCCGCAAGCGCGCCGCACCGGCGTCCTGATTTTCCCTTCTTTTTCGACGCCGCCGCGGCGGGCTCCAGGGCTCGCCGCGGCGCTGGCGTTCCATCACGCTTTTCGATCAATACTGTATATATTGTTCGCGTTTTTCGATTAAACGATAAATTCTTTTTGCTTCCGCTGGGGTGATCCATTCCTTATATTGGTCCCACCAGTACAAGAACTCAGCGAGACAGCACATGAACATCGTCATCATCGGCGCCGGCCTCGGCGGCCTTACCGCAGCCAGCGCGCTGCTCGACCGCGGCTTCACCGTCACCGTCCTCGAACAGGCTGCCCAGCTCAAGGAAATCGGCGCCGGCGTCCAGCTCGGCCCCAACGCCACCGGCGTCCTGTACCGCCTCGGCCTCGGCCCCGCGCTCGAACGCATCGCCTCCGAACCGGCCGGCAAGCGCGTGCGCCTGTGGAATACCGGCCAGGCCTGGCCGCTGTTCGATCTCGGCGCCATCTCGCGCGAGCGCTATGGCTATCCGTATTTCACGCTGCACCGCGCCGACCTGCACGCCGTGCTGGCTGAGGGCGTGCAGCGCCGCGCCCCGGGAGCGATCCGCCTGGGCGTGAAGGTCGAAGGCCACGAGCAGCACGCCGACGGCCGCGTCACCGTGCGCGCCGCCAACGGCGAGCGCTGGGAGGCAGACCTGGTGATCGGCGCCGACGGCGTCCACTCGCGTACCCGGGAAGCCCTGTTCGGCCCGGACGCCCCGCGCTTCTCGGGCATCATGGCCTGGCGCGGCGTGATCCGCGCCTCCGACCTGCCGGCCCACATGCGCGAGCCCTACGGCAGCAACTGGGTCGGCCCCGGCGCGCACGTGATCCAGTATCCGCTGCGCGGCGGCGAACTGGTCAACTTCGTCGGCGCGGTCGAGGGCGGCGGCTGGGAAGTCGAGTCCTGGTCCGAGCGCGGCACCCACGAGGAATGCCTGCGCGACTTCGCCGGCTGGCACGAGGACGTGCAGACCATGATCCGCGCCATCGATGTGCCCTACAAATGGGCGCTGATGGTGCGCGAGCCGATGCCGCAATGGTCGAAGGGCAGCGTGACCCTGCTGGGTGACGCCTGCCATCCGACCTTGCCCTTCCTGGCCCAGGGCGCCGGCATGGCGCTCGAAGACGGCTACCTCCTTGCGCGTGCGCTCGACGAAGTGCGCGGCGACCTGCGGGAAGCGCTGCGCCGCTACGAAGGCGCGCGCCACGAACGCACGGCGCGCATCGTGCGCGGCTCGGCCGCCAACGCCGCGCGCTTCCACAACCCGGCCCTCGGCAAGGCCGAAGGCGCCGCCGCCTACGTCAGCACCGAATGGAGCGAGGAGCGCGTCAGGGAACGCTACGAATGGCTGTTCCAGTACGACGTCGACGCCGTCCAGCTGTAAGCAAACACACCGAGGAGACCCCATGACCAAGCCGCCCGCAGTCCACGGACTGCACCACTTCGCCTGGCGCTGCCGCGACGCCGAGGAAACCCGTGCCTTCTACGAAGACCTGCTCGGCCTGCCGCTGGTGCACGTGATCCGCCTGGACCGCGTGCCCAGCACCGGCGAGTACTGCCCCTACGTGCACCTGTTCTTCGAGATGGCCGACGGCTCGAACATCGCCTTCTTCGACCTCGGCGACGGCCAGTGCGCCGAAGCCTCGCCCAACACGCCGGCCTGGGTCAACCACATCGCCCTGCGCGTGGACAGCCTGGCCGACCTGGAGGACATGAAGGCGCGCCTGCAGGCCGCCGGCAAGGACGTCATCGGCCCGGTCGACCACCACTTCGTGAAGTCGATCTACTTCTTCGACCCGAACGGCTTCCGCCTGGAGTTCACCACCCCGGTCGGCACCCCGCAGATGCACGAGGATTTCCGTGCCCGCGCGCACGGCCTGCTGGCCGACTGGACCGCCGAGAAATCGGCACGTGATACGAAAGCGGCGCACTGAGATGGCCCAGCTGAACGCAACCCACGATCCCGCACGCCGCTCCTGGGTGGAGTCGGCGAATGGCCCGGACACCGAATTTCCGATCCAGAACCTGCCCTTCGGCGTGTTCGACGATGGCCGCGGCCGCCGCGCCGGCGCGGCGATCGGCGACCGGATCGCCGACCTCGGCGCACTGCGCGGCGCCGGCCTGCTGGAGGGTGACGCCGCAGTCGCGGCGGATGCCTGCGCGGACGGCCGCCTGAACGGCCTGATGGCGCTCGAACCGCGCTACGCCTCGGCCCTGCGCGCGGCGCTGTCCGACCTGCTGCGCAGCGACGGCCCCCGGCGCGAGCGCGTACAGGCGCTGGCCGGCAGCATCCTGGTGCCGATGGAGAAGGCGAGGATGGAGCTGCCGTGCGACATCGGCGACTACAGCGACTTCCTCACCTCGCTGCACCACACCGAGCGCCACGGCCGCTACAAGGGCCTGAAGGACCCGCTGCCGCCGGCCTTCAAGTCGCTGCCGATCGCCTACCATGGCCGCGCCTCCTCGATCCGCGTCAGCGGCGCGCTGGTCCGCCGTCCGCTCGGCCAGTACAAGAACAAGGCGGGCGAGGTCGAATACGGCCCGGCCCCGATGCTCGACTTCGAGCTCGAACTGGCGGCCTTCGTCGGCCAGGGCAATGCGCTGGGCCAGCCGGTGCCGATCGGCGCCGCGCAGGACCACATCTTCGGCTACTGCCTGCTGAACGACTGGTCGGCGAAGAGCATCCAGTGGTGGGAGCAGGTGCTCGGGCCTTTCCTCGGCAAGAGCTTCATCTCCTCGATTTCGCCATGGATCGTGACCCAGGAAGCGCTGGCGCCGTTCCGCCTGCCCGCGCCGCCGCGCGCGGAGGGCGATCCGCAGCCGCTGCCGCACCTGTCCGACGCCCGCGATCAACAGGAGGGCGGCATCGACATCGGCCTCGAAGCCTGGCTGTCGACCCCATCCCGCCGCGCCGCCGGCGAAGGCCCGCTGCGCATCACCAGCACCCATTTGCAGAACCTGTACTGGACCTTCGGCCAGATGCTGGCCCATCACAGCAGCAACGGCTGCAACCTGCGGCCCGGGGACCTGATCGGCAGCGGCACGATTTCCGGCCTCGACGATGCGGCGCGCGCCTGCATCACCGAACTGACCAATGCCGGCGCCGATCCGTTGAAGGTCGGACCGGAGGAATTTCGCACCGCCCTCGAGGACGGCGACGAGATCGTCCTGCGCGCCCGCGCGGCGCGCGCCGGCGCGGTGACGATCGGCTTCGGCGAATGCCGCGGACGCATCGAGCCCGCCATCGACAGCGGGAGCCGCCGATGACGCAGACGACGCAACTGCCGCAGTTCGGCCACGCCTTCGGGCATGGTCCGCGCAAGGTGATGGTGTTCGGCGGCGCCTTCGGCCACGGCGGCGACTGGGACGCCTTCTGCGCCGGCCTCGATCCGGCGATCGCCACCTGGGTCTTCTTCGATTACCGCGGCTACGGCCGCGCCAGGGACACCGAAGGCGGCTACACCTTCGAGGAAGCGGCCGGCGACGCGCTGCAACTGGCCGAGGCGCTGGGCTGGGGCCGCTTTTCCCTGGTCGGCCATTCGATGGGCGGGGTCGCGATCCAGCGCGTGCTGCTGGCCGCGGCGCCCGGACGCATCGAGCGCATGGTCGCCATCACCGCGGTGCCGGCCTGCAGTTCGCGCATGGACGAGCAGCGCCTGGCGATGTTCGACAAGGCCGCGACCGACCTGGCGCAGCGCCAGTTCATCCTTGATTTTTCGACCGGCCGCCGGCTGCCCGCCGCCTGGCTGCGCCGCCAGGCGCTGGCTTCGAACGCCAGCACCGCGCCGCAAGCCTTTTCCGGCTACCTGCGCGACTGGGGCACGGTCGACTTTTCGGAACGCGTGGCCGGCAACCCGGTGCCGCTCAAGGTGCTGATCGGCGCCCATGACCCGACCCTGACGCGCGAGCTGATGGAGCGCAGCTGGCTGGCCTGGTACCCGAACGCCAGCCTCGACGTGCTCGAGGGCTCCGGCCATTACCCGATGCACGAGGTGCCGCTCGCCCTGGCGGCCGCCGTCGGCCGCTTCCTGCAACAGTCCTGAGGAACAACGTGTACGCACTCGACTATGTCCGCCCCGCTTCGCTCGACGAAGCGCTGGCCTTCCTGGACGAACATCCCGACGCCAAGGCGCTCTCGGGCGGCATGACCCTGGTGCCGACCCTCAAGCAGCGCCTGGCCGCGCCCTCGCACCTGGTCGACCTGAGCCGGCTCGACGAACTGAAGGGCATCGCCCTGCTTGAGGGCGTGCTGCGCATCGGCGCCGCCAGCCGCCACGCCGACGTGGCGGCCAGCGCCACCGTGCGCGAAGCGATACCGGCGCTGGCCGGCCTGGCCGGCCTGATCGCCGATCCGCAGGTGCGCAACCGCGGCACCATGGGCGGCTCGGTCGCCAACAACGATCCCGCTGCGGATTACCCGGCCGCGGTGCTGGGCCTGGGCGCGACCGTCGTCACCAGCAGCCGCCGGGTTCCGGCCGACGATTTTTTCGTCGACATGTTCGAGACGGCGCTGGCGCCGGGCGAGCTGGTGGTGGCGATCGAGTATCCGCTGCCGCGCCGCGCGGCCTACCGCAAGTACCGCCATCCGGCCTCCGGCTATGCGCTGGCGGGCGTGTTCGTGGCCGACTTCGGCGACGCCGTCAGGGTCGCGGTGACGGGCGCCGGACCCGCGGTGTTCCGCTGGCGCGAAGCCGAGCAGGCGCTGGCCGCGGACTGCAGCGTGGCGGCGCTGGCCGGCCTGGAACTGGACCCGGACCTGATGCTCGACGACGAGCGCACCCCGGCGCGCTACCGCGCCAACCTGGTCAAGGTATTCACCCGCCGCGCCGTGGAGGCGCTGGACGGTATCAACGAGGAGACAACACATGGAATTTAACGGAACCCAGACCATCGCAGCCCCGCGCCACGCCGTGTGGGAAGCCCTGAACGATCCGGCGGTGCTGCAGGCCTGCGTGCCCGGCTGCGAATCCTTCGGCGCGCGCAGCGAGGACGAATTCGAAGCCGTGGTGCAGGCCGCGGTCGGCCCGGTCAAGGCGCGCTTCAAGGGCAGCCTGACCCTGTCGGAACGGCGCCCGGATGAAGGGTACCGCATCGCCGGCAAGGGAGAAGGCGGCATCGCCGGCTTCGGCAAGATGCAGGCCGTGGTCGACCTGGCCGATGCGCCCGAAGGCGGTACCGTCCTGACCTACGCGGCGACCGCCGAGGTGGGCGGCAAGTTGGCCCAGGTCGGCTCGCGCCTGGTGGCCTCGGTCGCCAACCGCATGGCCGACGAGTTCTTCAAGCGCTTCGGCGAACAGCTGGCGCCGCCGGCGGAAGCGGTCGCCGACGAGGCGGTGGAAGAGGGCGCCGGCGCCGCGCCGAAGAAGTGGTGGCAGCGCGGCTGACGCGCGCCCGTCGACGATCCAGAACAGGCAGGTGACATCGTGGTACAAGTGAAATTGCAGGTCAATGGCCGGCAGGTCGAGCGTGAGGTCGAAGGCCGCACGCTGCTGGTCGAATTCATCCGGCGCGAGCTGGGCATGACGGGCACCCACGTCGGCTGCGACACCACGCAGTGCGGCGCCTGCACCGTCAGCCTGGACGGCGCCGCCGTCAAGTCGTGCACGGTGCTGGCGGCCCAGGCCAGCGGCGGCTGCGTGCGCACCGTCGAGGGACTGGAGCAGGGCGGCCGCCTGAGCGCGGTGCAGGAAGCCTTCGTGCAATGCCACAGCCTGCAATGCGGCTTCTGCACCCCCGGGATGATCATGGCGATCGATTACTTCCTGCGCGAGAAGCCGGCCGCGCTCGACGACGAGACCATCCACACCGCGCTGGAAGGCAATATCTGCCGTTGCACCGGTTATGTGAACATCATCGAGGCCGTGCGCGTCGCGGCCCGCAGGCTGTACCCCGAGCTGGAGGCCCACGCATGATCGGCCAGCCCCTGCCGCGCCTGGAAGACCGGCGCCTGGTGACCGGCAACGGCCAGTACACCGACGACATCAGCGTGGAAGGCCAGGTCTACGCCGCTTTCCTGCGCTCGCCCCACGCGCATGCGCGCATCGCCGCGATCGACGTCAGCGCCGCGCGCGCCGCACCCGGCGTGATCGCGGTGCTGACCGGCGACGACTACCTCGCCGACGGCTTCCAGGGCATGCAGCACGTGCCGATGCCGGTCGACGCCATCGACCATACGGTGCCGGCCTTCCGCGAATCCCTGACCGGGAATGTCTACAGCCGCCTGCACCTGCCGCTGCCGGTGGACAAGGTGCGCCACGTCGGCGAAGCCGTGGTGATGGTGGTCGCGGAAACCGCGAACCTGGCGCGCGACGCCGCCGAAATGGTCGAAGTCGAGTACGACGTGCTCGATGCCGTGGTCTGCGCCGACGACGCCATGGCGCCGGGCGCGCCGCAGCTGTACGAGGATGCGCCCGGCAACCTGTGCTTCCAGGTCCAGGTGGGCGACCGCGAGCGCGCCCGCGCGATCTTCGCCGATGCCCATTACGTGTTGCGGCGCGAATTCCGCAACAGCCGCGTGGTGAACTGCCAGATGGAGCCGCGCGCGGCGATCGGCCTGTACGACGCGGCCAGCGGGTCCTACACCCTGATCTCCGGCAGCCAGGGCGCGATGCGCCAGAAAATGAGCCTGCTGGGCGCCCTGCGCGCGCCGGCAGACAAGGTGCGCGTGGTCTGCCCCGACGTGGGCGGCGGCTTCGGCCCGCGCAGCTCGGTCAACGTCGAGCAGCTCGCGGTGGTGTGGGGCGCACGCCGCGTCGGCCGCCCGGTCAAGTGGACCGGCGACCGCAGCGAAGCCTTCCTGTCCGACTACCAGGGCCGCGACGCGCTGCTGCGCGCCGCCATCGCCTTCGATGCCGAGGGCCGTATCCTGGCGGTCGACCATGAGTGGCTGGGCAACGTCGGCGCGCATACGGTCTCCTATGTACCGATGTCGAACGGCACCCGCATCATGACCACCGTGTACCACGTGCCGGTGGCGGCGGTGCATATCAGCGCGCTGCTCAGCAACACCGCGCCGACCGCGCCCTACCGCGGCGCCGGGCGTCCCGAGGCCCACCACATGATGGAACGCCTGCTCGACCTGGCGGCCCACGACCTCGGCATCGACCGGGTCGAGATCCGGCGCCGCAACATGGTGCCGCGCAGCCGACTGCCTTACCGCAGCGCGATGGGCCTGAACTACGACAGCGGCGACTTCATCGGCAATATGGAGCGGGTGCTGGAACTGGCGGACTGGAACGACTTCGGCGCCCGCCGCGCCGCCTCGGCCGCGCGCGGCAGGCTGCGCGGGATCGGCCTGGTCAACTACATCGAAGCGCCGGTCGGCGCGCCGCGCGAACGCATCGAGATGCGCGTGCTGCCCGAGGGCGTGGTCGACCTGGTGTCGGGCACCCAGACCCAGGGCCAGGGCCATGCCACCACCTTCGCCCAGGTCGTGGCGGCGCAGCTCGGCGTGCCGGTCGAATCGGTACGCCTGCGCACCGGCGACACGGCCTTCGTCAGCGTCGGCGGCGGCACCCACTCGGACCGCAGCATGCGCCTGGGCGGGACCCTGCTGGTGCAGAACGCGGGAAAAATCGTCGAACAGGGCAGGGCGGGGATGGCTCGCCTGTTCGGAGTCGACGCTGCCGCCGTGCGCTTCGAGGACGGCGCCTTCCGCTGTGGCGACAATGCGCTCGGCCTGTTCGAGCTGGCGGGCCGGATGGCGGAGGCGGGCCTTGCACCGCTCGATGCCGAGGCCGAATTCAACGGCCGCATGGCAGCCCACCCGACCGGGGCCGCGGTGATGGAGCTGGAAGTCGACCCGGACACCGGCGACGTCGAGCTGCTGCACTACGTGTCGGTCGACGACGTCGGCCAGCCGATCAACCCGCTGATCGTCGAAGGCCAGGTGCATGGCGGCCTGGCGCAGGGCATCGGCCAGGCGCTGTCGGAAGGCTATTACGTCGACCGCGACAGCGGCCAGGTACTGTCCGGCTCCTACATGGACTACGGAGTGCCGCGCGCCGGCCGCGTGCCGCCGGTGACGCTCGAATTCTCCGAAGACCCGACCAGCGGCAATCCGCTGCGCGTCAAGGGTGGCGGCGAGAGCGGCATCACGCCGGCGACTGCCGTCATCTTCAACGCACTGGCCGACGCGCTCGGCGAAGGCAGTCCCGAGGAACTCGAGATGCCCGCCACCCCGGCCGTGATCTGGAACCACATCCATCGGGAAGACCATGCACATGAGTGACAACGTACACATCCGCCGCAACGGCGACGTCCTGGAGATCGTCCTCGACCGCGCGGAGAAAGGCAACGCGCTGACGGCCGCGATGGGCGAGTCGATCGTCGCCGCGCTGGCCGGCATCGGCGAAGAAGTGAAGCTGGTGCGGATGAGCGCCATCGGTGGCGACTTCTGCGCCGGCCGCGATTCGCCAATCCCGACGCTTGGCGCGAAACCGTCCGCCGAGACGGTGCGCCAGCTGGTGGCGCTGCCGCCGCTGGCCCTGTACGACGCCATCAAGGCCGTGCCGGTGCCGGTGATCGCGGTGGTGCGCGGCCGCGCGATCGGCGCCGGCTGCGCGCTGGCCTGCGTGGCCGACCTGGTGGTCTGCGCCGACGATGCCGTGTTCCAGATTCCCGAGATGGAGCGCGACATCCCGCCCGCGCTGGTGATGGCGGCGCTGGCCGACCGCGTGCCGGTCAAGACCCTGGCCCAGATGGTCTACAGCCGCGCGCCGCTGGGCGCCGCGCAGGCGCGCGAGGCGGGGCTGGTGTCGAACGTGGTGCCGGCCGCGGAGCTGGACGCCGCCGCCGATGCGCTGGTGCAGACCATGCTCGGCAACAGCCCGGTGACGCTGCGCGCGGTGAAGCAGTTCCTGGCGCTGGCGCCGGGGATGCCTGCAGCCGGCGCGAGCGTGCTGGCGGGGCATCTGGCGGCGACTGCGCTGTCGATCCGGTTCTGATATCCCGGCCAGGAACGCGTGCGTTGAACGTGTACGCGTAAACGTCGTCCCCGCGAAGGCGGGGACCCAAGTTCTGTGTGCGTTACGTCAGCGCCGGCAAACTTGGGTCCCCGCCTGCGCGGGGACGACGTATTGGTCAATCAGGCGAAGTGGTACCGCCCCTCCTCATCCCGCCCGATCGTGCGCGTGGCCCCCGTATCTTCCAGCCAGCGCACCACTTCCCGTCCATCCCGGCTGCCGATCGCCGTCATCAGTTCCTCGAACAGCTTCGGCCCATGGTCCAGCGCGGCCTCGAGCGAATCGAAGCGCTTGCCTTCGAAGGTCGGGGCGGCCGGCACCCTGTGCTCGATCGAACGGCTGGCGCCCGGACGCAGGAAGGGCAGGGTCAGGTCGAAGCCTGCCTTGGCGGTGTGGTGCGAGCCGGCCAGCGACGGGTCGAGCGGCATCGCGCGCATGCGGTCCTGCAGCACCAGGTCGCGGTCGGCCTGGAAGCGGGTGGCGAGCGCCCAATCCATCTGCTGGTCGGAGAACACGTCGATGTCCGGATCGACTACGAACACGTGCTTGACGTTGGCCAGGCAGGCAAACACGGCGGCGATGGCATTGCGCGCTTCGCCCGGCACGCGCTGCTGCAGCGCGATGCGCACGTTGAACATGCCGCCGTTGGCGGCGCTGGCGTACACGGCCTTCACCTCGCGCACCGCCACTTCCAGCGCGCGCCACACCGTCACCTCGGTGCGCAGCGCGCACAGCTGGGCGGTATCGGTGGTGTCCATGTCGCGGCCGCTGATGGTCGAGGTCTGGAACACCGCGTCGCGGCGGTGGGTGATGGCGGTGAGGTGGAAGACAGGATTGCGCTTGACGCCGCCGTAGTAGCCGAGGAATTCGCCATACGGGCCTTCCGGCTCGACGTGGCCTTTCGGGTCCAGGTAGCCCTCCAGGATGAACTGGGCGTCGGCCGGCACCAGCAGGTCGTTGCTTATGCACTTGACCACGCCGAGGGTCTCGCCGCGCAGGGAGGCCAGCAGTTCGAGTTCGTCGGTCGGCAGGCGCATGGTCGCGGCGACGTGGTCGATCGGATGGGTGCCGATGGCGAAGGCGATCGGCAGCGGTTCGCCGCGCGCGGCGTGCTCGAGATAGATCGCGCGCAGGTCGGACGGCGCGATCAGGTCGATGCCGGCGGTGCGGCGTCCGCGCAACATCAGGCGGCGCACGCCGACATTGGTCCAGCCGGTGTTCTTGTCGATCGTGTAGTCGATCGACGACGAGATATAGGGCGCGCCGTCGAGGCCGTGCTGCAGGTGTACCGGCAGCCTGGTGAAATCGCAGTCGTCGCCGGTCAGGACTACCTGCTGGACCGGGGCGGATTCGCGCGTCACCTGTTCGATGGCGACCTTCTTGCGCAGGCGCGCGAGCACTTCCTGCAGCAGCCTGTCGCTGGTGGTGCCGAAGGCCGCCGCCAGGCGCGCGCGGCTGCCGGCCAGGTTGCCGCACAGGGGAATGGCGCCGGCGTCGACGGCGCCCGGCTGTTCGAACAGCACGGCTTTCGGATTGCCTTCCAGGAGGCGGGCCACGTCGGCCAGGTCGACCGGTCCTTCGTGGCGTTCGAATTCGCCTGCATCGAGGGCGTCGGCAAAGCGGCGCAGGTCGAAGCGCTCGAGGTCGGGGCGGGAATCGGATGGGGAACTCACTATTGTCTCCGTATGTTCATGATGGCTGTCGATGCACGAATCTAAAGCACCGCCGCCCATAACTGAAGCAACAATAAATGATCGATTCATCGAAAAATCTAATTAATTCGACGTGCCGTTCCCGGCTGCTTGCAAGCTGCTACCATCGGCGCACAGCCGATTAATCACCAAAGATCATCAATCATGAACCAGCCATCCCGTCCCCGTTTCATCGTCGGCATCAGCGGCGCCTCCGGCGTGGTGTACGGCATCCGCCTGCTGCAGCTGCTGCGCCAGCTCGACATCGAGACCCACCTGGTGATGAGCAAATCGGCCCAGGTCACGCTGGCCTACGAATCGGACCTGAGCGTGGCCGACGTGCGCACGCTGGCGGACGTCAACCATTCGAACACCGACATCGGCGCCGCGATCTCCAGCGGATCGTTCAAGGTGCAGGGCATGATCGTGGCGCCGTGCTCGATCAAGACCATGTCGGAGATCGCCACCGGCGTGACCGGCAGCCTGCTGTCGCGCGCGGCCGACGTGATGCTGAAGGAGCGCAAGCGCGTGGTGCTGATGCTGCGCGAGACGCCGCTGCACCTGGGCCACCTGCGCACGATGACGGCGGTGACCGAAGCGGGCGCCATCGTCTACCCGCCGGTGCCGGCTTTCTATGCGCGCCCGGAGTCGCTCGAGCAAATGATCGACCACACGCTGGGACGGGTACTCGACCTGTTCGGGCTCGATACGCAGACGGTCGCGCGCTGGAATCCGCCGCGCAATACCGCCGATAGCTAAGCTGTTTCCCCAAGCCGCCTGCCGCGCCCCACGATCGGCACGGCGGCCAGCACGCTGAACGCCGCGCCGGTGTAGAAGGTCGTTGCCGCGCCGGAGCGCTCCCACTGCACGCCGGCCACGGTGCTGGCGAACGGCGTGGCGATGATGTCGGACGGGCGGGCAATTTTGATTCTTAATGCGAATGAGAAATGTTATCATTTGCGTTTTGAAATATTGCCCGGAGAAATCATGCTGTCGCGTAGCGCCGTCTTCCCATCCATACTTACGCCCTGCGCCGCCGCGGTGGCGCTTGCCTTGCCCGCCATGGCTGCCCACGCCCAGGCCCAGGAAACGGAGGCTGCCGCCGCACAGATCGAGACCGTGCACGTGACCGGCAACTGGCTCGGTTCTGGCCTGCAGAACAGCGTGAAGAACTTCGCCGGCGCGCGCACCGTGATCCAGAAGGAAGACATCGAGGACAGCGGCGCCGCCAGCATCGGCGACGTCATGCGCCGCATCCCCGGCGTGCAGAGCACCGACAATTCCGGCACGGCGGGCAGCGCGATTTCCCTGAATATCGGCGTGCGTGGCCTGACCGGGCGCTATTCGCCCCGTTCGACCGTGCTGCTGGACGGCGTGCCGCTGGCCGTGGCCCCGTATGGCCAGCCGCAACTGTCCTTCGCCCCGGTCAGCCTGAACAACATCGAAGCCATCGACGTGGTGCGCGGCGGCGGCGCTGTGCGCTATGGCCCGCAGAACGTGGGCGGCATCGTCAACTTCACGACCCGTGCGATTCCCGATACGCCCGGCCTGTCCGGCGACGCGAGCGTGCGCTACAACGACTACCGCGGCGGCAACCACAACACCCAGTACAGCGCCTATCTCGGTTCGCAGATGGAAAATGGCTTCGGCGTGGCGGTGCTGTATTCGGGCATGAGCGGCAGCGAGTGGCGCGACGGCAGCGACGAGCGCGTGAACGACCTGGCCGTCAAAATGCGCTACCGGATCTCCGCCGGCGCCCAGCTGACCGGCAAGCTGTCGTACTACGACGTGCGCTCGCGGACCCCGGGCGGCCTGACGGTGGCGCAGTTCGATGCCGACCCGTTCCAGAACACGCGTCCGGGCGATTACTGGTCGGGCAGCCGCAAGGGCATCGACCTCGGCTACCTGAACAGCCTGGGCAACGACCGCGAAGCCGAGGTCAAGGTCTATTACAACGAAAGCAGCCGCGAGAGCGGCTTGATCAACGCGGCCCGCACCCAGGTTACCTACCAGCCGCGCAACTACCAGGTGCTGGGCATCGAGCCGCGCTACACCCAGCGCCTGCGCGCCGGCGCCACCACCCACGACGTCACCGCCGGCTACCGCTACCTGCGCGAGCGCGGCGACGACAACAGCTATACGGCCAGCGTCGCCACCGGCAAGGCCGGCGCCGTCAGCACCTTCGACAACAGCACCGATGCGCACGCCCTCTACGTCGACGACCGCATCGCCTGGCAGGCCTGGCGCATCACTCCGGGCCTGCGCTTCGAGCACATCGCATCCGAGCGCGCCCAGCGCGGCAGCGCCACGAGCTTCGAGAGCGGCAACGACAAGCCGCTGCCGTCCCTGAACGTCGCTTACCTCGCCACCCCGGCGCTGACCGTGTTCACCAACTACGGCACCTCGTTCGGCCCGGTGCAGAACCTGCAGCTGAACTCCCAGAGCGCCGCCAATCCGCTCAAGCCCGAAGTGGCGAAGACCGTCGAGCTGGGCGCGCGCTACAAGACCTCCGCGGTGAGCGCCGAGGCCACGGCCTACAAGCTGCGCTTCGATAACCAGATCATCCAGGTGCCGGGCCTGGTGCCGGCCACCTTCCGCAACGTCGGCGCAACCAGCCACGAAGGCATCGAGAGCGCGCTCGACTACCGCTTCGCGCGCGATGGCGCCCTGGCCGGCCTCGACCTCTATGCCAACTACAACTACACCCGCGCGATCCAGGAATCGGGCAGCACGGCCGGCATGGACGTGCCGTTCTACTCGCGCCACACCGGCACGCTGGGCGCGCGCTTCGTCTCCGGCCCGCTGTCCCTGAACCTGTCCGGCACGGCCCAGAGCGCGCAGTACGCCGACGCCGCCAACACCGTCGCCGAATCGCTCGACGCCGGCACCGGCCGCATCCCCGGCTTCCACGTCTGGAACGCCCAGCTGGGCTGGAAGTTCGCCGGGCAGCCGCGCGTCGACCTGCTGGCCGGCGTGAACAACCTGGCCGACACGCGCTATTACACCCGTAACGTGGACGGCAATGCCGGCCGCATGGTGGGTGCGCCGCGCACCGCCTGGGTCCAGCTGCGCGTGGCCTTCGAATGAACGCGTCGCTGCGCCGCTGGTGGCTGCGCACCCACCGCTGGCTGGCGCTGTCGGTCGGCTGGGTGCTGGCCTGCGTGGCCCTGATGGGGGCGACCCTGGTGGTGACGGGTCCGCTGGACCGCACCCTGCATCCGGAACTGTTCCGCGCGCGATCGAGCGGCCCCGCCGTGGCGCTGGAACCGGTGCGCCAGCGCCTGCTGGCGGAATTCGGGCCGGACGCCACGCTCGGCTTCCGCATGCCGCGCGCCAGCGGCGACGCGCTGGCCGTGACCGTGAAGGCCGGCTGGACCGGCACCGTGTACATCGACCCGGCCAGCGGCGCGGAGCAGGGCAGGCGCGGCGAGACCGAGGGCTTCCGCAACCTGCTGTTCAAGCTGCATAGTTCGCTCGGCCTGCAGGACACCGGCAAGGCCATCCTGGCGTGGATCGCGCTGGCATACCTGTTCCTGCTGCTGACCGGCGCCATCCTGTGGTGGCCGCGCCGCTGGCCGCCGGTGCTGAAGGTGGAATTGCGCAAGGGCCTGCTGCGCGGGCTGTTCGACCTGCACCGCACCGGCGGGGCCGTGCTCGGGGTATTGATCGCGGTGTCGGTGGCGAGCGGCGCCTACATGGCCTGGCGTCCCCTTGGCGAAGCCGTCACCGCGCTGGCCGGGGCCCAGCCCCTGAAGCCGCCCAAGCTGCCGAAGCGGCCCAGGGCGGCGGCTGCCACGGCGGCGCCGGACTTCGACGCCTTGCTGGCGCAGGCCCGCGCGGCGCTGCCCGGCGCCCCGGTCTCGATCGCCATGCTGCCGGCCCGTCCCGACCGTCCGGTGCGCGTGCGCCTGAAGACGGCGGACGATCCGCATCCGAACGGACTGAGCTCGGTCTGGCTCGACCCGCGCGACGGCCAGGTGCTGGCGGTCAACCGCTGGCAGGCGCTCGACCCGGGCGCGCGCGCCGTGGCCGTGGTCTATCCGCTGCACACGGGCGAGCTGGGCGGCCCGCTGCTGGAAGCGCTGGTGTCCCTGAACGGCCTGGCGCTCGGGCTGCTTGGCGTGAGCGGCGTCTGGCTGTGGTGGAAGCGGCGCCGCTGAGCCGGGTATTGACGTAACATCGGGCAGGCCGGCGGCCTTGCGCCCGAGCCGGCGACGATCGGGCATTCCAGGCGCATTCCACTCACGAGGAAAGATCATGGAAACAGTGAACGTCATCGGCAACCCCATGGACGACCGCGGCAAGCTGCTCTTGCGCGTCCTGCTCTCCGTCCTGATCCTGTTTCATGGCGTGTCGAAGCTGATCGGCGGGGTCGGGATGATCAGCGGGATGCTGGCCAAGGCCGGCCTGCCTCCCGCCCTGGGTTACCTGGTCTATATCGGCGAAGTGCTGGCGCCGCTGCTGATCCTGGTCGGCCTGTTCACCCGCGCCGCGGCCCTGGTTATCGTGATCAACATGATCGTCGCCCTGCTGCTGGTGCACACGAAGCAGTTCTTCACCCTGAACGACACCGGCGGCTGGGCGCTCGAACTGCAGGGGATGTATCTCGGCACCGCCATCGTGATCGCCCTGCTCGGCGCCGGGCGCTACAGTCTTGGCGGTACAGGCGGGCGGTTCAATTGAACCTCACACCGCTATTCTTCTGGCGTGCCTCGGCGCGGCCCTCCCGGACCGTGCCCTCACGAGCAACGGTAAGTCGAGCATCTTTTTCACGTTCAACCTGGTCTTCGATGTGCCTGGCCAGTCGACGCATGCCGGCATCGGATCTCGTGTCTAAAATGGCGGGGGCGGGTCGGGTAGTATCGGCGGCGCGTCCAGGTCGACTTCGACGCGCTCCAGACCGTCCAGGTCGGCCCCTTCGACCAGGCGTTGGGCCTGGAACGCCGCATGCGCCCGCACGCCCTGTGGCTGGTTTGAAACCAGCATCACCGGCAGGGTAGGGAAGTGCGGCTGCAGGCGCGCCAGCAGCGCGTCGCCGATGCCGGGCACGACCCAGGCCGGCGGCGGAAACGCCACCGCCACCCGCACGCCCTTCAGCACCGTCAGCGCGACTTCAATTTTCATTGCATCAGATCCGGTCGCTTTCCTTGCGCACCACGCGCCCGATCACCAGGCATTCCGCGCCCTTGCACAGCTTGCGGTGGTATTTGCGCTGGTCCGGATTGTCCGAGGTCAGCCACCACTGGCCGGCGTCGCGCGTCAGGCGCTTCACGACCGCCTCACCCTCGTAGTTGAAGGCATACACGGCGCCGTCGACGAGCCGGGTGTCCAGCGTATTCACGACCACGATGTCATCCTCGTACAGCGAGGGTTCCATGCTCTCGCCCTTGACCAGGATGGCGATCAGGTGCTCCGGGCGCAGCTGGTGGCGCTCGATCCAGGAACGGCGCAGGCCGAGCGTGCCGCCGTCGCGCTGTTCCGGCTCGGTGCGAAAGCCGGTGATGCCGGCCGACAGGCGCAACTTGACCATCTGGATCTCGACGAAATCCGCATCGTCGTTGGCCGCGGCGCGCACCGGCATCGCATTCCGGACGCCGTGCAGGGGCGCCGCGCGGGCCTCGCCTTCGCCGGTCATCAGCCAGATGTGGGAAAAGCCGAGCTCGCGCTCGATGTTCAGTGCGTAGCGGATATCCATCGACTTGATCTTCCCGGTCAGCCACTGGTTGACCACGCTCTTCGACGCGCCGGACGCCTTGACGAGGCCGGTCTGGCCCCGTTCGCCTTCGAGCTGGGGCATGTCGTGGTAGATGGTGTTGAGGCGCTCGGTCAGGGTATTCATGTTTAGTATCCTAAACTTTATTGGTTTAGTGTTCTTGACTAGGATCAGTTTAGAGTTCTATACTCACATCAAATACTAAACCTTTAAAAGCCGTTCATCAAGGAGACCCGCCATGCAAGCGCTCATGTTTTTGAAGCTCGCCGCCGTTCCGTTTGCCGCCGGCCTGGCGGCGACCGGTCTCGGCTTCCTGTTCCTGTGGCCGAGGTCGGGGCGCGAGGCGGCCGCGCGCTTCGCCTGCACGCTGCTGGCCTGCGCCGTGGCCGGGCCGTGCCTGGCGATCGCCGTCTACTGCTGGTGGCCGGCCCTGTTCGCATCGGCGGGGCAGGCCGCGGCCCTGGCCGGCGGGCCGGCCGAACTCGGCGTGCTGCTGGTGGCGGCGCCCTTCCTGGTGCTGGCCGGATTGCCGGCCTGGTGGATCCTCGGCGCCCTCGTCCTGTGGTTCGACCGTCGCCGCAGCAAGGACATCGCCGAGATCGCGCACGATGCCGCCGAGGCCGTCCGCCAGGTGCGCGAAACCTTGTGAGCTTGCGGAGCGGATTTGATAAAAATCAAAGCGACGACTATCCTGAAGAAGATGGTGTGGATGACGCGGCGCGGCAGCCGACGGGAGAACGCGTGTGGACAGCAAGGCCGACAACAAGGCCGATGACAAACCCGACGATAAATCTGACAACAAGAGCGGGGCGATCCGGCCCTTCCTCTGGTACTGGATGTTCGGACTGCTGCTGTTCATGCTGTCCCAGTCCCTGTTCGAGCTGATGACCACCTCGCCGCTGGCCTACAGCGAGTTCAAGCAGTTGCTGCGCGCCGGCCAGGTGAACGAAGTGACGGTGTCCGACACGGCGGTCACCGGCACCCTCAAGGACCGCGGCCTGGATGCCGTGCTGCCGAAGGCGCGCGCGGAGGCGATCAAGTGCGGCGCGGACGGTAATTGCCCCTTTACCACCGTGCGGGTGACCGACCCCGACCTGGCCAAGGAACTCGAGGCGGCCAAGGTGCGCTATGGCGGCCAGGTGCGCAGCGAGTGGCTGTCGACCCTGCTGGCCTGGGTGCTGCCCATCGCGCTGTTGTTCTGGCTGTGGAGCACCATGCTCAAGCGCGGCGGGATGACGGCCGGGCTGTTCGACATCGCCAAGAGCCGCGCCCGGGTCCACATGCAGAGCAGGACCGGGGTCAGTTTCGACGACGTGGCCGGCGCCGACGAGGCCAGGGAAGAGCTGATGGAGATCGTCGAGTTCCTGAAGAACCCGCAGCGCTACCACCGCCTCGGCGGGCACATCCCGAAAGGCGTGCTGATCGTCGGCGCGCCCGGCACCGGCAAGACCCTGCTGGCGAAGGCGGTGGCCGGCGAGGCCGGGGTGCCGTTCTTCTCGATCAGCGGCTCGGAATTCGTCGAGATGTTCGTCGGGGTCGGCGCGGCGCGCGTGCGCGACCTGTTCGTGCAGGCCCAGAAGGTGGCGCCGTGCATCATCTTCATCGACGAGCTGGACGCGCTGGGCCGCGCGCGCGGCATCGCCGGCACCGTCGGCGGCTACAACGAGCAGGAGCAGACCCTGAACCAGCTGCTGGTCGAGATGGACGGCTTCGATTCCGGCAAGGGCGTGATCATCCTGGCCGCCACCAATCGCCCGGAGATCCTCGACCCGGCCCTGCTGCGCCCCGGACGGTTCGACCGCCACGTCGCCCTCGACCGGCCCGACCTGCGCGGGCGCCAGCAGATCCTGCAGGTGCACGCGCGCAAGGTGACGCTGGCGAACGACGTCGACCTGGCGCACATCGCCGCGCGTACGCCGGGCCTGTCCGGCGCCGACCTTGCCAACCTGGTCAACGAAGCGGCGCTGCTGGCGGCGCGGCGCGGCAAGGACCGGGTCGACCGCGCCGATTTCGACGAGGCCATCGACCGCGTCATCGCGGGCCTGGAAAAGCGCTCGCGCCTGATCAATCCGCTCGAAAAGGAGACGGTTGCCTGGCACGAGGCCGGGCATGCGCTGGTGGCGGAGTTCCGTCCCCACGCCGACCGCGTGGGCAAGATCTCGATCATCCCGCGCGGTATTGCCGCCCTCGGTTACACCCAGCAGCTGCCGACTGAGGACCGCTACCTGCTCAAGAAGAGCGAATTGCTGGACCGGATCGACGTCTACCTCGGCGGCAGGGTGGCGGAGGAACTGGCGTTCGGCGACGTCTCCACCGGCGCCCAGAACGACCTGCAGATGGCCACCGACCTGGCGCGCCACATGGTGACGCAGTACGGCATGAGCGAGCAGCTGGGACTGGCCTCCTTCGAACAGGCGCCCTCCAGCGCCCTGTACGCCGCGCCCCCGGGCCAGCGCCGCGAGTACAGCGAACGCACCGCGCGCATGATCGACGCCGACATCGCCCGCCTGCTGGACGATGCCCACGAGCGCGTGCGCGCGACCCTGCGCGAACGGGGCAAGCTGCTCGACGCGCTCGCCCACGCGCTGCTCGAGAAGGAGACCGTCGACCGCGAAGCCCTGGACGCCCTGATGCGCCAGGAACAGGCTGCCGCGGCGCCACGGGAGCTGATGAAGCGCCAGGGCTAGCGCTGCGCTTTCCAAGCCGCATCGTATTCAGGCAGAATCCTCGATATAACCCAACGGTTCTCACCGACGCTGTTTTGTTGCGCCGCTCTCAAGGGCTCGGCGGCGTCGGTCCGATCGTGATGTCGAGGAGCACACCATGCAGCCCCATCCGCTTATCTCCGCTTGCCTGCGCGCCTGGCGCCGCCGTCGGCGCAGTTTGCTTGCCGCTGGCTTGCTGGCGTTCGCTGGCCTGGCGCTGCCGGCGTTCGCCCAGCCGGGCGGGGACACCCGGCAATGGGCCGGTACCTGGGGCGCGGCGCCGGCCGGACCGCCGGCCACCGGCCAGGCAAGCACCTTCAGGAACCAGACAGTACGCCTGATCGTGCACACCAGCATTGGAGGAAGCGCGGTCCGGATCAGGATCTCGAATACCTTCGGCGCGCTACCGCTGCGCGTCGGCGAAGCCCGCGTCGCGCTGCGCCAGGATGGCGCCGCGATCGCCGCCGTCAGCGACCGCGCGCTGACCTTCGGCGGCAAGCGCGCGGTCACGGTCCCGCCCGGCGGGGTGGCGGCGTCCGACCCGGTCGACCTCGACGTGCCGGCCCGGTCCGACCTGGCCGTCAGCCTGCACCTGCCGGACAGCGTGCAAGCGGCCACCATCCACGACGCCGCCTTCCAGCCCAATTACGTCTCGAAGCCGGGCAATTTCACTGCGTCCACCACCTTTCCGACCGACCGGACCATCACCTTCTGGCCATTCCTGACCGAAGTCGACGTCGAGGCCCCGGGCGCGGCCGCCATCGTGGCCCTCGGCGACTCGATCACCGACGGCTCGAATACCGTGGCCGGCGCCAACCACCGCTGGCCCGACCTGCTGGCCCTGCGCCTGCAGGCTGGGCGCGAGCCGCTTGCCGTGGTCAAAGGCGGCAAGCGGGCCGATCCGCCCGGCGCCGCCCCGGCCGGCGCGAACGCCCGCCTCGGCATCGTGAACCGTGGCATCTCCGGCAACCGCCTGCTGCGCGATCCGGGCGAGTGGCAGCTGTTCGGCCGCGCCGCGCTGGAGCGCTTCGACCGCGACGTGCTGGCCACCGCCGGCGTGCGCCACCTGGTCGTGTTTATCGGCATCAACGATATCGGCCATCCGGGTACGGGGACCATCCCGGTCTCGGAAGAACCGACGCCGGACGAACTGGTCGGCGCTTATCGCCGGCTCATCGCGCGTGCCCGCGAGAAGGGCATCGCGATCTACGGCGCCACCCTGACGCCGTTCGAAGGCACGAGCTTCGCGGGCTACTACACGCCGGCGAAGGAACAGGTCCGCCAGGCCGTCAACCACTGGATCCGCTCCAGCGGCGAGTTCGACGGCGTGATCGACTTCGACCGCGCGCTGCGCGATCCGGGCCATCCGTCCAGGATGCTGCCGGCCTACGACAGCGGCGACCACCTGCATCCGAACGACCTCGGCATGCAGGCGCTGGCCGACGCGGTTCCGCTGCGGCTGTTCCGCAGGCTCGGCGGGCATTGATCTCAGCCTGCATCGAGGTTCCCGGCATCGGCATCGGCCACGGAGGGCAGGCGGGCGGGCGATGCCGGCGGCAGCAGTGCCAGCACCGCCTCCACGACACGCTCCGGTTCCACGCCCGCCAGGCAGGCGTGGTGGCCGGCCGGGCAAGCGCTCTTGAAACAGAAGCGGCAGGGCACGTCGTGGAACAGCACCCGGCTGCGCACGCGCCAGGGCGTGTGCTGGGGATTGGTCAGCGCATACAGCTCGACCACCGGGGTGCCGACCGCGGCCGCCACATGGGCCGGCCCGCTGTTGTTGGTCAGCGCGACCGCGGCCAGGTGCAGCGCCGCCCCCAGTTCTCCCAGGCTCAGTTGGCCGGCGAGGGAAGGGACCGGCACCCCGCAGCCGGCGCGGATCTCCTCGACCAGCGCCGCATCGAGGGCGCTGCCCGTGATGACGACCGGCAGGCCGGTGCGGCGCACCAGCAGGCCGAGCGCGCGCGCCCAGTGGCCGACCGGATAGCGCCTGGAGGCCGCGCTGGCGCCCGGGTGCAGCAGCAGCCAGGGCCGGCCGGGATCGATGCCGATGCGCAGCAGGCGCACGCGCGCGGAGGCCAGGTCGGCGGCGCGCAGCGCGAACGACAGCCCCGGCGCCGGCCCGGCCTGACGCGGCACCCCGGCATGGCGCACCAGTTCGAGCTGGCGCTGCACCTCGTGGCGCACCATGGCCAGCGGTTCCGGCTCCGCGACCCAGTCGGTGAGCAGGTGGTAGGGATTCTCGCGGCAGTGGGCGAGCCGCAGCGGAATCCCGGCCAGCCAGCACAGCGTGGCGGCCGGCAGGGCGCTCTGCGTATAGGTCGTGAACACGACCGCCGCATCGAAGCGGCGCGCGGCCAGGCTGGCGGCGAGCGCGAGCAGGTCCGCGGGCGTGGCCGGAGCCTCCGCCTTCATCCACGGCGGGGCGTGCACGATCGTTTCATCGATTTCGGGGATGAAGGGGGCGGCCGCCGCGCCGGAGGGCGAAGTCAGCAGGCCCAGGCTGCGTCCGGGCACGGCGTCGCGCAGGGCCCGCATGGCCGGCGTGCACATCAGGACGTCGCCGAGCGCGTCCAGGCGCACGCAGAGGATGCGGCGGGCCTCCGTCCAGCCGGGCGTCACGCTGCCTCTCCATGGCTGGCGACCAGCACCGCCGCGGCGTACAGGTCGGGCGCCATGCGGGTCGGGATGCGGCGCGGGCCCAGCCGCCATTCCGTCTCGTTGCCGTTATCGATCAGCACGGTGCGGCAGCCGGCGCGGTTGCCAGCCTCGACGTCGTGCAGGATGTCGCCGATCATCCAGGACGCGCGCAGGTCGATGCCGTGGTCCTGGGCCGCCCGCAGCAGCAGGCCGGGCATCGGCTTGCGGCAGTGGCAGTCCCGGGCATAGGCGACGACGCTGCCGTCCGGGTGGTGCGGGCAGTAATAGAAGCCGTCCAGCGTGAGCTGTTCGCGGAACAGCAGGTCCTGCAGGCGGTCGTGGACGGTCTCCATCGCCGGCTCGCCGAAGCGCCCGAAGGCGATGCCGGACTGGTTGGTGACGACGAACAGCCGGTAGTCGAGCCGCGACATCAGGCGCAGGGCCGGGCCGGCGCCGCTGCACAGGGTGATGCGGCCCGGTTCGACGTTGTACGGCAGGTCGTCGACCAGGGTGCCGTCCTTGTCCAGGAAGACTGCTTTCATACGATCGGCTCAGGGCCACGAGGTTTCGCGCACCGGCAGCACGGTCAGCTCGGGCACCACGCTCGAGCGCGGCAGCAGCAGGGCGCCGAGGATCGCCTGGGCGACATCGGCCGGGTCCTGCAGCAGCCCGGGGTCGAGGTCGGGGAAGCGGTCCAGCAGGAAGGGCGTGCGCATGCCGCCGGCCACCACCGCGGTGACGCGGATGTCGTGCGGGCGCAGCTCGGCGTGCAGGGCGTGCGACAGGCCCAGCAGTCCCCATTTGCTGGCGTGGTAGGCGCTCGCGTTCGGCCAGGCGCGCTTGGCCGCGGTCGAGGTGACGTTGACGATGTCGCCGCCGCCCTGGCGGCGCATGTGGAATGCCGCGTACTTGGCCAGCAGGAAGGGGCCGTTCAGGTTGGTGCCGATCACGCGCAGCCAGTCGGCTTCGAGCAGCTCGTGGATCGGCAGGGTGACGTCGGTGCCGGCATTGTTGACGAGGATGTCCAGGCGCCCCATGCGCTCGGCCGTGCGCTCGACGGCGGCGCGCGCCTGCATCGGGTCGGCCACGTCGAGCTCGACGGTATCGACGCGCACGCCGTGCCCGCGCAGGCGCGGCGCCAGGTCCTGCAGGGGGGCGCCGCGGATGTCGGCGGCCACGATGTCGGCGCCGGCGGCGGCCAGGGTATCGGCCAGCGCGGCGCCGAGCCCGCTGGCGGCGCCGGTGACGAGGGCGATCCTGCCGCACAGGGCGGCCGTCGGCGAAGAGGCGAGGGAGGGTTCGGCCATGCTTGCTCCTAGGGTTGGGTCAGGTCGATCGGGGCGCGCGCCTGCGTTTCGGCCAGCACGGCGGCATACACCGCGGCGACCTGCCGGGCGACGCCGCGCCAGGTGTAGTGGCGGTAGGCCCGCCGCAGCCCGGCATCGCCCATGGTGCGGGCCAGCAGGGGATTGCGCTGCAGCGTGGCGAGGCGCTCGGCCACCGCCTGCGGGTCGCGCGAAGGCACCAGGAAGCCGGTGCCGCCGTCGACCACGGTGCTCTTGATGCCGCCGACTTCGGAGCCGACCACCGGCCGCGCGCAGGCCATGGCCTCCACCGAGGTGATGCCGAAGGGCTCGTACCAGGGCGTGGTCACGAAGGCGTCGGCGGCGCTGTACCAGGTGCGCAGCTCGGCGCGCGGCTGCTGGCCGGCGAAGCGCACGTGTTCGAGGATCCCGAGCCGCGCGGCCAGCGCCCGCAGGCGCGCCATCTCCGGGCCGTCGCGCCCGCCCGCGTGGGTATCGCCGCCGACCACCAGCAGCTGGGCATCGATGCCGTGCCGGGAACGCAGCAGGGCGCTGGCCTGGATCACGGTGTCGACGCCCTTGCGCGGCACCATGCGCCCCAGCTGCAGCACCGTGAAGCGGCCCGGGTCGAGGCCGAGCAGGCCGCGCGCTTCCAGCTGGTCCTGCGGCCACAGTTCGCCGGGATCGAAGCCGCAGGGCGTGACCGCGATGCGCGCCGGGCTGGCGCCGTACAGCTGCTGCATGTCGAGCCGGTCCTGCGGGCATTCGGCGATGATGCGGTCGGCCTGCTGCATCAACAGGGTCTCGATGCGCATGCGCGCGGGCGGGAAGGCGTCGTCGGCGCCCTGGGCCAGGCGGCGCACCTGGCCCAGCGCGTGGAAGGTGATCACGAAGGGGATGCCGAGAGCCTGCTTGAGGTGCCGGGCCACCATGCCGGACATGAAGAAGTTCGCGTGCACGATGTCGTACATGGCCGGCTGGTGGCGCGCAAAGCGGGTCGTGAAGCGCGCAAAAGCCTGCACGTAGGGCAGCAAATGCTCCTTGGGCACATGGTGGGCGGGGCCGGCCGGCACGTTCACCACGCGGATGTTGTCGCGCCAGCGCACCAGTTGCTTCTGGCCGATGGTGTCGCGCCGGGTGAACACGTCCACCAGGTGGCCCGCCACCGCCAGTTCGCGCGCCAGGTGGGCCACGTAGACGTTCTGGCCGCCGCAGTCGATGCTGCCCGGGGCCGCCAGCGGTGAGGCATGGTCGCTGATGAGGGCGATGCGCCGTACGGAACCGGATGCCGGCGCGCAGCTCGCGGTCGCCGCTTCGTCGTCGAGTTTCATGGGGCGTCCTGCTAGCTGGTGACGTAACGCAGCGCGGCGTCCCAGTCGGCGCCGAAGCGGTCGATGGAAAAGCGGTCGAGCGCGGTGCGGCGCGCGCCCTGGCCCAGGCGGCGCGCCAGGCCGGGGTCCTTCAGCAGGGCCTGCATGCAGGGCGCGAGCTGGCGCGCGTCGGTGACGGCATAACCCGAGACGCCGTGCTCGATGACGGTCGCCATCTCGGTGGTGGCGAGGGCAACGACCGGCATCCCGGCCATCATGCCCTCCAGCGTGGACAGGCTGAGGCTGGAGTAGCGGACCGGACTGAACAGGAAGCGGTAGCGGGCGGCGAAGGCCGGAAGCTCGGGGTGGTCGATCCCGCCGAGCCCGCCCAGCTCCGCTGCGCCCATGCCGAGCAGGTCGAGCGGCAGCCCGGCGCGCAGCGCGGCGAACAGGTCCGCCCCCATGCGCCGGCCGCGCCGCGCGAGGTGGTTCGTGATCGTCAGGCCGCGTTCGAGCTCGCCGGTGTAGCGCACCCCCGGCGGGATGGCGACGCCGTGCTCGATCACGCGGGTGGGCGTGCGCCCGCTGTCCCACATCAGCGCGTTGAACGGCGTGACGTGCACCAGCAGCACCCCGGGATCGTCCACCAGGTGGCGGGTATCGGTCGGCCAGGCTGGGCGTGGCGTGGCGCCTCCGGTAACGGCGATGCCGGGAGGATCGTGTTCGAGATAGATGCGGGGCAGGGCGCGCTGGGCCGGCGTGAGGAACTCGTACTGGTCCTTTTCCCAGTGGTGGTCTTCCTGGAACAGGATGCAGTCGACATCGCGCCCGCGCGCCTGTTCCACCGGCAGGTCGTGGACGTTGGCGCCGAAGGGGAAGGGGCCGCAGCGCCCGCCGTAGCCGGGCGGGCGGCCGGGCTTGGCCAGCACGTGGAATTCGTGCGCGGCATGGGACAGGTAATACAGGTAGCTGCCGTGCGTGTGCCAGGTCAGGATGTTCAGGCGGCGCATGGCCTTCCCCTATGTCGATGATGTGACCGGTTCGACTTGGGCGGAACGGCAGGGTTCCCTTACTGGAACAGGGCCTGAATCTGAATCAAAAAAAACGCGCCCGAAGGCGCGTTGCACGGATTCGGCGCCGCTCAGGGCTTGCGCTTGAAGCCGGTGTCGTCGTCCATGTTGTCGTCGCCGTTCAGCCGGTTGGCGTAGCCCGGGCTGCGCGGGTAGCCGCCGGCGGCGTCGTTCGACTCGTGCGCCGGCGGTCCGCCTTCGGCGCCGCCGGCGCCGGTCTGCGAGCCGCTGCGGTCGGTGCTGGTGGCCGCGTTCTGCGCGCCGGTATTGCCCGGCGAGCGCGGCAGGCCGCCGGCCACGTCGTTCGACTCGTGCACGCCGCCGACGTCGGAGTTCTGGTTCGCCATCGAATGCGAGCCGGACACGCCGAGCTGGGTATTGCCGCGCTGGGCTTCCTGGCCGGACTGGTGCTCGTCATGCCTGCCCTCGAGCGGGCCGCGCATGCCGCCGCCGCTGCGGGTCGAGTTGTCGGACACGTACAGGCTGCTGCCCTGCTGGCGGTTGCCGGTCGCGGAACCGGCGCTCAGGCCGGCCGGCGGGCTTTGCGGACCGTGCATGCCGCCGCCGCTGGTGCTGGTGGCCGAGGTTCCGCCGACCACCGAACCCGACTGCATGCTGCCATGGTTCGGGCCCAGCGAGCCGCCCTGCAGGTCGGGCTGATTCGCGTTCTGCGAGCCCATCGTGCCGCGCACCACGTCGCGGTGCATGTCGTGTCCCTCAGTCACGTCGACGCCGGAATCTTTCGGTCGATGTCCGACGGGCTGTTCCAGCATGCCGTAGGCGCCGGACTTCTGTTCCATCTGGCGCTGGTGGCTGTCGGTAATGCCTTGCACCGCGCCCGAGCCGCCGCTCATCTGGGTCTGCATCGAGCCGCCCGGAACCTGCGACCGGTTGCCGTCCTCACGGACGCCCGCACCGGCGCCGCTCTGCTGCGTGCCCATGGTGTCGATGCCCTGGTTGCCCTGCTGCTGGGCGCCGAGGCCTTCCGGATAGGTGTGGTCGAGCGGCCCGTCGTCGGCGGTCTTGCCCTTCGCGCCGGGCGTCCATTTTTCGTTGGCGACGTTGTTCGTCTGGTTGTTGACTTCGCTGCGTTGGTTTGCGTCCATGGTCGTCTCCTTTTCAAAGGACCGATGCATTCTCGATAAGATCATGCGCCTTTGGTAACAGCTTCAGTATAGGAAGAGACGGCGGGTGATTGTAGGACTAATACTGAAGACTCGTTTGTTAGAAATTTACTACTGGAAGTAGATTTCGAATGTGCATTTTCTGTCTCACATTGTCCTACAAAGTCATCTGAAAACGTCCTATAGCCTCATCCATCCTGCATGCCTAAGATGAATCCGACCGAGCACTCATCGGTTTCTGCCGAGAGCGTCGGAATTGGCCTGCCGCAGGACGCGGCGGTTTTTAGAGCGGAAGAGGAGAGAACACCATGGCTTCGAGTAACCAGGGCAACAAACAGAGCGGCGGTACCAAGAACCGCGGCTTCGCATCGATGGATCCTGAGCGTCAGCGTGAGATTGCCAGCCAGGGCGGCAAGGCTGCTCACCAGAAAGGTACGGCGCACGAGTTCACCTCGGAAGAGGCTCGTCGCGCAGGCAGCATGAGCCATGGCAATCGCCAGTCGGCATCGGGCTCGTCGTCGCGTGGTTCGTCGCGCGGCAACAAACAGTAAGCAGCCGGCTGGAGGACGGTGGCGGCGCCGTCCCTTCCGCGCCAGCAAGGGACCGGGGAGCGCGAGCTCCCCGTTTTGTTTTTCTTTCACACAATTCGCGTATGGGATGCGGTAGAATCGCTGCGCCTTTTTGTCCAATCTCATAGGGAGTTGTCGTGAAATCTGCGGTCATCCGTCAAGTCAAGAGCATGGCCATGTCGTGCGACCGGGTCGGTAACCTGTTGCTGGCCAAGTTCTCCGCACAGGGTGCAAGTGACATCTGCGTCGTCATCCCGGCCTCGATCGTGTTCTTCCTGCTCAAGAACCTGCCGGTCAACCAGGATCCCAGCCTGCAGGCGCCGCCGGCACCGCCGCAGATCACCCAGTGGGACTGGGACAATCCGAACCACCCGCGTGCCTTCACGGTCAATTGCAAGGTCCTGCCGGGTAAAATCAGCATGACCTTCAACCTCGACATGAAGCCCGACCTGACCCTGGTGCTGGATCGCGCCAACGTCGAACTGATGCGCCAGATCCTGCTCGCTTACAGCAAGGACCTGATCGACCTCGAATAAGGAGTAGCCATGCCCATCAAGATCAGCCAGCACTTCGATTCCGGCGCCATCGAGGTCGTGAATGCGGACAACCCGCGCCAGATCGACCTGAACCTGCGCAAGGATTCGCATGCCGACATCCACCAGTGGTTCCACTTCCGCCTCCAGGGCGCGCGCGGCCAGGCCTGCACCATCCGCTTCCTCAACGCCGGCCAGGCGACCTACCCGAAAGGCTTCGAAGGCTACCAGGTGGCCGCGAGCTACGACACCGAGAACTGGTTCCGCGTGCCGACCAGCTTCGACGGCCAGGTGATGACCGTCAACCACACGCCGGAACTGGACAGCATCTATTACGCCTACTTCGAGCCCTACACCTGGGAGCGCCACCTGCGCCTGCTGGGCGAGGTGGCCGAGAACCCGATCGCCCGCGTGCACGACATCGGCACCACGGTCGACGGCCGCGACATGAACCTGGTCGTGATCGGCAATCCGGACGCCCAGAAGAAGATCTGGGTGATCGCACGCCAGCATCCGGGCGAGACGATGGCGGAATGGTTCATCGAGGGCATGATGGATGCGCTGCTGGACAATTCGAACCCGGTCTCGCGCAAGCTGCTGCAGCGCGCCGTGTTCTACATCGTGCCGAACATGAACCCGGACGGCTCGGTGCGCGGCAACCTGCGCACCAACGCGGCCGGCGCCAACCTGAACCGCGAGTGGATGAGCCCGTCGCCCGAGCGCAGCCCGGAAGTGCTGTGCGTGAAGCGCAAGATCGAGGAAACCGGCGTCGACATGTTCTTCGACATCCACGGCGACGAAGCGCTGCCGTACAACTTCGTGGCCGGCAGCGAGATGCTGACCGACTTCACGCCCGAGCGCCTGGCGAGCCAGAACGCCTTCATCGAGCGCTACATGGCGTCGAGTCCGGACTTCCAGAACGTCTACGGCTACGCGGCCAGCAAGTACAACGACGAGCTGCTGACCTTGGCCTCGAAGTACATCGGCCACACCTACAAGTGCCTGTCGCTGACCCTGGAAATGCCGTTCAAGGACAATGCCAACCTGCCCGACCCGCACACCGGCTGGAACGGCGCGCGCAGCAGCGCCCTGGGCGCGGCGATGCTGCAGCCGATCCTGCTGTCGCTCGACGATTGAGCGGCCGGCGCGCGCATGGGCATTGAAATCGAGCGCAAGTTCCTCCCAGCCAGTGACGGCTGGAAGGGACTCGGCCAGCCGACCCTGATGCGCCAGGGCTACCTGGTGGCCGACCCGGTGCGCACCGTGCGCGTGCGCATCGAGGGCGAGCGGGCCGTCATCACGATCAAGAGCAAGAGCACCGGCGCCAGCCGCGGCGAATGGGAATACGAGATTCCCGTGCCCGATGCCGCCGAGCTGCTCGACCGCCTGTGCGAACAGCCGCTGGTCGAGAAGGTCCGCCACCGCATCGATTACGCCGGCCACACCTGGGAAGTCGACGAGTTCCAGGGCGAGAACGCCGGCCTGGTGGTGGCCGAGATCGAACTCGGCAGTGAAGACGAGGCCTTCGAGAAACCCGACTGGATCGGCCAGGAAGTGACGGGCGATCCGCGTTACTACAACTCCAGCCTGATCCGGCTGCCTTACTCCAAGTGGAAAGACCCTGCATGATGCTGTTCAAGCGCCGTACGGTCCTGTCGCTGGCTTTATGCCTTCCCCTCGCAGTCTTCGCCGCACCCTCCACGAAACCTTACTTCCCGCCCGCCGGCAACTGGGCCCACCAGTCGCCGGAAGCGCTGGGCATGGACCCGGCCAGGCTGGCCGAGGCCGTCGCCTACGCGAGCGCGCACGAGACCGAGCGCGCGAAGGATTTCTCGGACCAGCGCCAGACCTTCGGCGAGCCGCTCGGCTCGCTGCCCACCCGGCGCGCGGCCACCAACGGCGTCGTCATCTACAAGGGCTATGTCGTGGCCGAGTTCGGCGACACGCACTTCGTCGACCCGACCTATTCGGTGGCGAAGAGCATGCTGTCGACGGTGGCCGGGATCGCCGTGCGCGACGGCAGGATCGCCGACCTGAACCAGGCGGTCGGGAAGAGCGTGCAGGATGGCGGCTACGCCTCGCCGCACAACGCGCCGATCACCTGGAAGCACCACCTGCAGCAGGAATCCGAGTGGGAAGGCAGCATGTGGGGCAAGAACGCCGATTTCGTCGGCCATGACGCCTTCGGCGCCGGCGAGCGCAAGCCGCGCGCACTCCAGGCGCCGGGCCAGTACTACGAGTACAACGACGCCCGCATCAACCGCTTCGCACTGTCGCTGCTGCGCGTGTTCGGCAAGCCGGTGCCGGAAGTGTTCCAGCAGGAAGTGATGGACCCGATCGGCGCCTCGAACACCTGGAAGTGGGTGCCCTACACCAACAGCTACGTCGAGCTGGACGGCAAGCTGGTGCCGTCGGTGAGCGGCGGTACGCGTTGGGGCGGCGGGATGTGGATCGATTCCTGGGACATGGCGCGATTCGGCTACCTGTGGCTGCGTGGCGGCGCCTGGAACGGAAAGCAGATCGTGCCGGCCGACTACGTGAAGGCCGCGCTCAGCCCGAGCGAGCACGGACCCGACTATGGCTACCTGTGGTGGCTCAACACCAGGGGCAAGAACCTGCCGGGCCTGCCGGCCACCGCCTTCGCGGCGCTGGGCGCGGGCAGCAACGACATCGTCGTCTCGCCGGAGCACGACCTCGTCATCGTGTGGCGCTGGCATGCCGGCAATCCGGCCGAGTTTGCCAAGCGCGTGATTGCCGCGATCCGGCAAAAGTAGCGTAGATTGTCGGGCATGATCCTCAGCGCGAGCCTGCCATCATGCCCGACCAGTTTCCCGCCTTCGGTCCCGACACGCTCGGGGCCGATCCCGAATCCCGTTCCGCGGTCGACCTCGCGACCCGCGGCCACCAGATCTTTCCCGTCCTGACCGAAGACGAGCTGCGGCGCATACGCCGTTTCGGCGTCCTGCGGCGCTGGCACGACGGCGAGTGCGTGTTCCGCGCCTGCGTCGATTCGCCCGGCATGGTCGTGGTGTTGAACGGCCGCCTGGTCTGCAGCCGCGGCGATGCACTCGGCAAGCGGGTCGAGGTGGTCGAGTACGGGCCCGGCCAGTTCAGCGGCGAGGTATCGCAGCTGTCCGGCCGGCCGCCGCTGGTGGACGGCATGGCGGTCGGCGAACTCGACGCCCTGGTGCTGGATGCCGCCGCGATCCGCGCGCTGCTGATGGCCGAGGCCGAGCTGGGCGAGCGCCTGATGCGCGCCTTCATCCTGCGCCGCGTGTTCCTGATCAGCGGCCATCCCGGCGGCCCGATCCTGATCGGCCCGCCCGCGCACGCGGGCCTGTTCGAGCTCGAGAACTTCCTGTCCCGGAATGCCTATCCCTACACGCGGCGCGATCCGGCCTCGGACCCGGAAGCGGCGCAGCTGGTGCGCGATCACTGGCACGATGTGTCCGACTGGCCGCTGGTGGCGCTGCCGGACGGCTTCGTACTGCGCAATCCCAGCCTGGTGGAGCTGGGCCGCTGCCTCGGCACCTTGCCGCGCATCGATCGCGACAAGGTCTACGACGTGCTGGTGGTGGGCGCCGGCCCGGCCGGCCTGGCGACCGCCGTGTACGCGGCTTCCGAAGGCCTGTCGGTGATGGTGCTGGACCAGCGCGCCTATGGCGGCCAGGCCGGGGCCAGTGCGCGGATCGAGAATTTCCTCGGTTTCCCGACCGGCATCTCGGGGCGCGCGCTGGCCGGACGCTCCTACGTGCAGGCGATCAAGTTCGGCGCCGAGATCGCGATCCCGGCCCAGGCCCGGCGCCTGCTGTGCCACGAACGGCCGCTGAAGGTGGAACTCGAGGACGGCACCTGCCTGCGCGCCAACACCGTGGTGCTGGCGGCCGGCGCGCGCTACCGCAAGCCGGACCTGCCGGAGCTCGGGCGCTACGAGGGACGCGGCGTGTATTACTGGGCGTCGCCGGTGGAGGCCAGCCTGTGCCGCGGCCAGCCGGTGCTACTGGTCGGCGGCGGCAACTCGGCGGGGCAAGCCGCCGTGTTCCTGGCGGCGCATGCCTCGGTGGTGCACATGATGGTGCGCCGTTCCGGGCTGGAGGACACCATGTCCAGCTACCTGATCGAGCGCATCGCCGCGACGCCCAACATCGTGCTGCACACGCGCGTCGAACCGGCCGCGCTCGACGGCGATGACGGCGGCCTGAACAGGGTGCGCTGCCGCGGCATTCCGGACGGCAGGGAGGCCGCCTTCGAGACCCGCCACCTGTTCCTGTTCGTCGGCGCCGACCCCAACAGCGACTGGCTGCGCGAATGCGGGCTGGCGCTGGACGACAAGGGATTCGTGCTGACCGGCTTCGAAGCGGGCCGCGAGCATCACGGGCGCGCGCTGGAGACCAGCGTGGATGGGGTGTTCGCGGTGGGGGATCTACGGGCCGGCTCGACCAAGCGGGTGGCGGCGGCAGCGGGGGAGGGGGCGGCGGCGGTGGCGCAGATTCATGGGTATCTGGCCAGTTAGCCCGTCGTTCCCGCCTGCGCGGGAACGACGGAGCAAAAGTTAATGGAAATGCTCATTCCCCGCCGGCGTATCCTCCGGCATCTCCGCATGCACCAGCTCGCCGCTCGGGTCGGCGAACAGCGGGGCGCCGCAGTCGTCGCAATATTCGGCAACGTAGCGCTCGGCGATGCGCTTGACGTGGGAGATGCCCATCTCGTTCAGCTGCTTGACGATCTCGTCGATCGGGGCCGGCGGGCGGCCGCCGTGCACCGGGCCTTCCATCGGCGTGCCTTCCTCGTCTTCCTGGCCATACAGCGGCCAGACGATGCCGTACACCACATCCGCTGACTGGCGCAGGGTGAAGCCGACGCGGTATTCGTCGACCTGGCTGTCGTTCACCTCGTCGCCGAAGCCGGCGATCACGGCGCGCAGGTCACCCGGCTCGACGCCCAGGGTGTAGGTGAGATAGTGCACGGCGGCGCGGACCGACACCGGGCGGATCAGCTTGTCCGCCTCGCGGCAGGCGACGTAATAGGCTTCCGGCAGCAGCAGTTCGGTGCCGCAGCCCGGCAGCAGGCGCGCGACGTTGGGGCCGGCCTGGGCGCGCCACTGTTCCAGCGCGACCTCGCGCTCGGCTTCGAAATTGATGTGGTGCTGCGGTTCCTGCCAACGGAACAGCGGGGCGCCGACCGGTGCGATGACCGCCACCAGCAGGTAGCGGGTGTCGGCCAGGAACTGCGAGGCGTCCGGACCGGGCGCGGCCGGCTTCACGCTCGAGCCCTTGTGGGCGGCCTGGGCCAGCTTGTGGGTCAGGCCATAGGTTTCGGCGTGGGTGCGCGGCAACTGGTCGAGCGAGTACAGGGTCGGCGCCATCGCCATGCGGGCGCCGTCGGCCAGCAGGTGGGCCGAGAAGTGGGCGGACAGCGTGGTCAGGATCTCGTTCGGGATGGTGCCCGAGGCGATCGAGAAGCGGGTCCAGGCCAGGATCGGCGCCGCGACCAGCAACGCCTGCCAGGTGACTTCGCCGCCGTCGACCTGTTCCGTCATGGTCGAGGATTCGCTGACCGCTTCGACGCTGTCCATCAGCACGTCATACACGGCCAGGTCGCCCTTGAACAGCACGTTCAGCGCGGCATCGATGTTTTCCTGGTGATTGGTCTTGAGCAGCTTCTGCAGCTGCGAGTCGAGATTGCGCTCCCAGGTCCGTTCTTCAACGCGGCTGGCGGCCTGCACGATGGCTTGGCTGATGCTGACCAGACGCTGGCTTTCTGCCGATAGTTTGGGTGAGTCTTTGGAGGAGCGGCGCATAGTAGGTAAATGAATGTGGATCGGTGGTGCAGAGGGCCATGATAATCCCTTATCCCCGGTATTGTAGTTGATTCGGCCACATGCCTGTAACACATAGGCAAGTTCGACCGCGGACCCGCCGGTCTCGGCGATGGGTGCCCGGTGAACGATTTGCTCATCCTTCTTGTCAAATGCGTCAACAAGAATCATAATGCGAATCGTTCTCATTTATCTTTCGAATCTGCCCCGCAGAAGGGCGCGCCGACACCATGACCACGACCACACCGCAGCAAGCATCCTTCATCAAGAGCCGCAAGCACGCGGCGCCCCGTCGTTCCGCCCTGCCGGCGCCCGCGCCCGCCCTTGCGCTGACGATGCTGGCCACCCTCGGGATGCCGGCCGCCCACGCCGCGCCGGACAATGAAATCGACCAGAGCATCCCGATGGTGCAGGTGACGGGCGCCAACCAGGCGCCGGTGTCGGCCAATACCAAGTTCACCGCGCCGCTGCTGGATACGCCGAAGTCGGTGACGGTGGTGTCGGCCGACGTGATCTCGCAGACCGGCGCCGTCTCCCTGGCGGATGCGCTGCGCACGGTGCCGGGCATCACGATCGGCGCGGGCGAGGGCGGCAACCCGGTCGGCGACAACCTGTTCATCCGCGGCTACAACGCCCAGACCGACACCTATATCGACGGCATCCGCGACGCCGGCTCGCAGTCGCGCGAAGTCTTCAACCTGGAGCAGGTCGAAGTGGTGAAAGGGCCGAACTCGGCCTACGGCGGCCGTTCCTCGGCGGGCGGCGGCGTCAACCTGGTCAGCAAGACCGCCCAAGCTTATGACTTCAATAGCGCCTCGGTCGGCATCGGCAGCGATAAATACCGCCGCATCACCGGCGACGTGAACCGCAATATCGGCAGCAACAGCGCGTTCCGCCTGAACGTGATGGCGCACGAGAACGACGTTCCTGGCCGCAAGGTGGTCGGCGGCAAGCGCTGGGGCGTGGCGCCCACCGTGACCTTCGGCCTGAACGGCCCGGACCGCGCCATCGTCAGCCTCTACCACCTGACTTCGCACGAGATCCCGGACACCGGCATCCCGTTCAACAATCCGATCACGACCGGCGCCGATGTGGCGAAGAACGGCAACGGCACCCCGTTCGCGGTCGACCGCGAGACTTTCTACGGCCTGGCCAACCGCGACTTCCGCGACACGAAAAGCGACGTCGCCACCATCGACCTGCGCCACGAATTCAGCCGCAATCTCTCGCTGCGCAACGTGACCCGCTACGGCAAGTCGAACAACGACTACGTCTGGACCCAGCCCGACGATTCGAAGGGCAACACCGTCCGCTATGGCACCGTCTGGCGCCGCGCCAACACCCGCGCCACCGAGACCCGCACCTTCGCCAACGTCACCAGCCTGACGGGCGAACTGGCGGCCGCCGGCCTGAAGCACAGTTTCAACGCCGGGGTCGAATTCGACCGCGAGACGACCGACCGCAGCACCTGGCTGTTCACCCCCGGCACCAACGACCCGCTGACCGGCACCTTCACCTGCCCGACTTCGGGCGCGGCCACGCTCTACAACTGCACCACCCTGGTCAACCCGAATCCCTACGACCCGTGGGTCTATACCCGCGGCCTGTCGGGCGCGCGGACCCATGTGACGACCAAGACCAAGGCTGTCTACGCCTTCGACACGATCGAGATCAACCCGCAATGGCTGCTGAACCTGGGCCTGCGCTGGGACGATTTCCAGAGCACGCTGGACACCTTGCCGACCGCCACCACGGCGGCGGCCCACGCCGTGGTCGACAAGAGCTTCGCCAGCACCCAGGCGGGCATCGTCTACAAGCCGACCAAGAACGGCAGCATCTACCTGTCCTACGCCAGTTCGGCCACCCCACCGGGCAACGATGGCGGCGACGGCCTGGATGCGCTGACCGCGGCGGTCCAGAACCTGCAGCCCCAGCGCAGCCGCAACATCGAGCTGGGCAGCAAGTGGGACCTGCTGCCGGGCGGCCGCCTGTCCGTCACCGGCGCGCTGTTCAAGAGCACCATGAACAATGCCCGCGTGACCTCGCCGGACGGCACCGCCCAGAACGTCGGCCGCAAGCAGGTGCAGGGCGTGGAACTGGGCTTCTCGGGCAAGATCACTCCGGCCTGGACCGTGTTCGGCGGCTATACCTGGCTGGACGCCGAGATCGCCGACAACGGCTACGTGAACACCGGCACCACCGCGGCCCCGGTCTGGACCCCGTCGCCGTTCAACGGCAACCGCTTCCCGACCACGCCGAAGAACAGCGCCTCGCTGTGGACCAGCTATGCCTTCAGCAAGGACTTCACGGCCGGCTTCGGCGTGAACGCGATGTCGAAGGTATATGCGAACGTGAACAACAACAAATATGTGCCGGGTTATGCGCGCTTCGATGCGATGGCCAGCTATGCCCTGAACAAGGACATCTCGCTGCAGCTGAACCTGCAGAACCTGACGGACAAGTTGTACTTCGACAAGGTGTCGTCGCCACACTACGCCGGCGTGGCGCCGGGCCGTTCGGCGACCCTGACCGCCAACTTCAAGTTCTGAGGTTTGCGATGATGCTGCATATTCCTGGCGTGCTCACGCCGGAGCAGGTGAAGGCGATGCGCGACAAACTGGCCGCCACCGACTGGGTCGACGGCCGCGCCAGCGTCGGCAGCCAGGGCGCGCAGGTCAAGCGCAACCGCCAGCTGGCGGAAGGATCGCCGCTGGCGCTGGAGCTCGGGCAGCTCGTCAGCACGGCGCTGATGGCGAATCCGATGTTCTTTTCGAGTGCATTGCCGCTGCGCATCCTGCCGCCTTTCTTCAACAGCTACGCCGGCGGCGAGCACTACGGCCCGCACGTGGACGGCGCCATCCGCGCCCAGCGCAACGGTCCGGCGCTGCGCACCGACGTGTCCTGCACGGTGTTCCTGTCGGATCCCGACGAGTACGAAGGAGGGGAGCTGAGCGTCATCGATTCCTACGGCACGCACGAAGTGAAACTGCCGGCCGGCGATGCGATCGTCTATCCGGCCACCAGCATCCACGAGGTGCAGCCGGTGACGCGCGGCGAGCGCGTGGCGTCCTTCCTGTGGGTGCAGAGCATGGTGCGGGACGACTGGAAGAGGGCGATGCTGTACGAGCTGGACGGAAATATCCAGGCGCTACGGGCGAAATTCGGGGATGGGCCGGAGCTGGTCGGGCTTACCGGGCACTACCATAATCTGCTGCGCCAGTGGGCGGACACCTGAGGGCGCGCTCCACCAGTTCTTCATCGGTGAGCGGATCGAGGCACTCGAACAGCAGCCACTGCGCGCGCACGGGATCCGGGCAGCCGGCGCAAAAGGCGGCAACCACCCCGTCGAACTCCGCTTCCGACAGCGCATCCGCGTTCGATGACGCGATGCTGTCCAGAAGCTCGAGCAGCCGTTGCTTGTTGAGTTTTCCCATTGTTGCCGTTCAGGCATTGTGCATATAAAACCTATTGTACAAATACTTTACGCTTGATGGGTAAAGAAAAGGCGCTGTTCGCGTTAAGTGTTGAACCGGCCCAGCGCCGCTCTCAGGAATGCATCCGGGCTGGCGATGCGTTGTCCGTCCAGTGCCCAGCGCCAGCCGAAATAATGGGACAGATAGCGGCTGGCGATCCCGCGAAACGGCACCAGCCAGGCGCGCATCCGGCTGTGATACGCGTTGACGTTTTGAATGTGAAGGGCGCCACGCTTGCGGATGCCCGCACTTGCGTTCACGGCTTCATGAGAGATTCCGGCTTCACGGGCGAATGCGGGATAAGCGACATGGCTGTCGGTCACGAGCAATACGTCGCGCTCCAGCCGCGGTCCCAGGTGCTCAAGCAAATGCTGCTTGCGCAGGGCGCCCTTGCCGGTGACGGCATCGATGGTCTGTCCGCTGCGATCGCGTGCGACCAGGATGCACATCTGCTCGTTCGAGATCCCGCGCTTTGACGCTTTACCGCCGCGTTTTCGTGGCGGGCGGTCGAGTTTTCTGGAGCCCTTGTGCGATTCGAGCACATACATCTCGTCTGCCTCGGCGATTCCGCCCAAGCGAGCCGGCCGATCCTCCTTGCTCAAGGCGAGAAACCGGTGCCGCCAACGAAAGCTGGTGGCGTTGGCCACACCTGTTTCCAGCGCCGAGCGGCGCACGCTGCGCGAGTCAAGCATGCCGTCGAGATAGTCAATCCAGCGGGATTTATGGCGCAACCGGGCCAGAGGCGTGCCGCTCAGTGCGTTGAAGGTACGAAGGCAGTCGCGGCAGCGATAGCGCTGCAGGCCATGCGCATGGCCGTGGCGATAGGGACGATCGGCTTGGCAGCGTGGGCAGCAAGGCGTCTGCCCGGGCTGTTCGATGATGTCGAGTGCCCGGTCCAGCCCGGCCGCCGATTGCAGCAGCGCCAGCAGCCGACCGCGCTGGCGCCGGGTCAGGCTGGATAGACGCAGCATAAATTGCTCGAACTGCCGTGCTTGCATGGCGCCTCCGTCAACGGTTCAGGTCGACGTTGGACCGGGCGCCTGCCGAAAAGATTCCACACTTAATGCGAACAGCGCGAAAGAAAAAGGCCGGAGCCCTCGCGGGTTCCGGCCTTTTTGCGTTTGCCGCCGCCCGCCGAAGCGGGCAGGGAAGCAATTACGCAGCAAGCAGCTGGCGCAGCACGAACGGCAGGATGCCGCCATGCTTGTAGTAGTCGACTTCGATCGGGGTGTCGATACGCAGCAGCACCTGGGTCTCTTTCACCGAGCCGTCGGCGCGGTGGATCACCAGGGTTGCCTGCATCTGCGGGCGGATCTCGCCTTCCAGGCCCTTCAGGTCGTAGGTCTCGCTGCCGGTGATGCCCAGGGTTTCGACGCTGTCGTCGCCCAGGAACTGCAGCGGCAGCACGCCCATGCCGACCAGGTTGGAACGGTGGATACGCTCGAACGAACGGGCGATCACGGCCTTCACGCCCAGCAGCTGGGTGCCCTTGGCTGCCCAGTCGCGCGACGAGCCGGTGCCGTACTCTTCGCCGGCGAAGATCATGGTCGGCGTGCCTTCGGCGATGTACTTCATGCCGGCGTCATAGATCGACAGCTGTTCGCCGCTCGGCTGGTGGATGGTGATGCCACCTTCGACCGCGGAACCGTCGGCCTTCGGCGGGATCATCTTGTTCTTGATGCGGACGTTTGCGAAGGTGCCGCGCATCATGATCTCGTGGTTACCGCGGCGCGAGCCGTAGGAGTTGAAGTCGGCCTTGAGCACGCCGTGCTCTTTCAGGTACTTGCCTGCCGGACCGTCTTCCTTGATCGAGCCGGCCGGGGAGATGTGGTCGGTGGTGATCGAGTCGCCGAACACGCCCAGTGCGCGTGCACCGGCGATGCCTGCGGAGGCGGCTTTCGGGGTCATCTCGAAGTCCGAGAAGAACGGCGGTTCGGCGATGTAGGTCGATTCCGGCCAGTTGTAGACCTGACCTGCGACCGACGACACGGCTTCCCACAGCTGGCCCGGGTTGCCCTTGACGTCGGCGTAGTTGGCCTTGAAGACTTCCGAGTTCATCGCGAACTTCATCAGGTCCTGCACTTCCTGCGAAGTCGGCCAGATGTCGCCCAGGTAGACGTCGACGCCGTCCGAACCCTTGCCGACCGGCTCGCTCATCAGGTCCTTGTTGACGTTGCCGGCGATCGCGTAGGCGACGACCAGCGGCGGCGAGGCCAGGAAGTTCGAACGGATGTTCGGGTGGATACGTGCTTCGAAGTTACGGTTGCCCGACAGGACCGCGGCGGCGATGATGTCGTTCTGGGTGATCGTCGCATTCAGTTCCGGGGTCAGGTCGCCGGCGTTACCGATGCAGGTGGTGCAGCCGTAAGCGGTGACGCCGAAGCCCAGCTTGTCCAGGTACGGCAGCAGGCCGGCGGCTTGCAGGTACTCGGTGACGACGCGCGATCCGGGAGCCAGCGAGCTCTTGATGTGCGGAGCGACGGTCAGGCCTTTTTCGACGGCCTTCTTGGCCAGCAGGCCGGCGGCCAGCAGCACGCTCGGGTTCGAGGTGTTGGTGCAGGAGGTGATGGCGGCGATCAGGATGTCGCCGTTCTTCACGCGCACGCCGTTGGTGGTCTCGTAGACCCTGTTCAGCTCGTCCGGCGACTTGTTGAAGCCGTTCGCGGTGGTCGGCTTCGAGAACAGGTCGGTGAAGGTCGACTTCATGGCGCCCAGTTCGATACGGTCTTGCGGACGCTTCGGGCCAGCCAGCGACGGGGTCACGGTCGACAGGTCGAGCGACACCACGCGGGTGTAGTCGATCTCGCCTTCGCGCGGGATGCCGAACAGTTGCTGGGCCTTGAAATAGTTTTCGAAGGCAGCCAGTTCTTCTTCGGTGCGGCCGGTGCCGCGGAAGTAGTCGACGGTCTTTTCGTCGACCGGGAAGAAGCCCATGGTCGCGCCGTATTCCGGCGCCATGTTGCCGATGGTCGCGCGGTCGGTGGTCGACAGCGAGGCGGTGCCTTCGCCGAAGAATTCCACGAACTTGCCGACGACCTTCTCTTTACGCAGCATTTCGGTGATGGTCAGCACCAGGTCGGTCGCGGTGCAGCCTTCGCGCAGCGAGCCGGTCAGGTTCACGCCGATCACGTCCGGGGTCAGGAAGTAGACCGGCTGGCCCAGCATGCCCGCTTCCGCTTCGATGCCGCCCACGCCCCAGCCGACGACGCCGACGCCGTTGATCATGGTGGTGTGCGAGTCGGTGCCGACCAGGGTGTCCGGATAGTACATGCCGCCGCTCTTCATCACGCCGCGCGCCAGGTACTCGAGGTTCACCTGGTGGACGATGCCGAAGCCCGGAGGCACGACGCCGAAGGTGTCGAAGGCCTGCATGCCCCACTTCATGAACTGGTAGCGCTCGTTATTGCGCTGGAACTCGAGCTTCATGTTCAGGTCGAGCGAGTCCGGGGTGCGGAAGTGGTCGATGGTGACCGAGTGGTCGACCACCAGGTCCACCGGGACCAGCGGCTCGATCTTCTTGGCGTTCGCGCCCATCTTGTAGGCGACGTTGCGCATGGCGGCCAGGTCGGCCAGCAGCGGCACGCCGGTGAAGTCCTGCAGCACGACGCGCGCGACGACGAAGGGGATCTCTTCGGTGCGGGCAGCGGTCGGGCCCCAGTTCGCCAGCTGGCGGATGTGTTCCTCGGTGACCTTCTTGCCGTCGCAGTTACGCAGCACGGACTCGAGGACGATACGGATCGACACCGGCAGGCGCGACAGGTTCACGCCCAGGGATTCGCCCAGTGCCGGCAGCGAGTAAAACTGGCCGGTCTGGCCCGCGAGTAGCGGGAATTCCTTCAGCGTGTTCAAAGTGTTGTGAGACATGAGCTCTCCTTCGTTAGGGACTACTTGTTATCCGGGAAATCAGCTTTTCGCGGTTGCAGGCGCTGCCGCCACCAGGGGCTTGGCCTGCTGGGCGTTCTTGCATTCATTGGCCAGCTGGCGGTTCTGCTTCGAGTCGAGCAGGATGCCCTTCGACGGGATGCCGATCCAGATCAGGCCGAACTTGGTATTTTCGAAACGCAGCGCGCCGGTGGTGGTGCCCACGCGCGTCAGGCGGTGCAGGCGGTTCTTCCAGCGCAGGGCGATGTGGCCGTCATCCTTTTCGTTGGTGTAGATGGTGACCTTGTTGTTCAGCTCGCACGCATAGTCGGCGACGACGGTGTCGGTGATGTCCGGTTCCGGTTCGTCGTCCGCGACTTCCTGCTTCGGTTCTTCTTTTTTCGCTTTCCTGGCTTTTTTCGCCTGTTCCTTCAGGACCTTGGTGGCCTTCGGGTGCGAATCGTGTTCGGAGGATGCGGCGGATGCCGGCGCGCAAACGGCGGCGGCCGCGAGCGCGACGGCACAGGCGGCGGTGAGTTGTTTCAGGGTGATGGCCATCAGATGGATTCCGGTTGGTTGACGAGTGCCGCCGCGGCATCCGGCAGCGCAAGGCCGGCCAGCTTCGCGCGCTGCAACACCGCCCAATAATATCGGTAGCTGGCGCGGTCGTGCAAGCGGCCGAGATGGCTGATCGGCCCCCAGTCTGCTGCCATTGCCTCGAGCAGGATGTTGCTTGCTTCGTTAACTTCCGACATGCGCGGGGTGAAGGCCTTGACGATCGGCTTGATCTGGTCAGGGTGGATGCTCCACATGCGCGTGAACCCGAATTCGCCGGCGGCGCGGGTGGCGTCGTTGGCGACCACCGCACTGTCCTTGATATCGGTCGTCACATTATGGGAGGGGACCTTGTCGTGCGCATGACATGCCGCAACCATCTCCAGCTTCGCACGTACTACGAGGGGATGGGTAAATTGCCCCGGGGTGCGCATGGCGCTTGCCGGAATCGCGCCATGGTGGGCGGACACGAAGTCCATGATGCCAAACGAAAGACATTCGACCTGGGGCAGGGCGGCGATCGCGTAAGCGTCGTGCAGTGCGCCATGGGTCTCGATCAGCACGTGCAGCGGCAGGCCGGGACGGCCGGCTTTTTCGGCCGCCGCGTCGACGATCTGTTGCGCGCGCAGCACGTCGTCGATGCCGTTCGGCTTCGGCAGCACCACATAAGCGAGCTGCTGCGCCGCGGCGCCGACGATGAGTTCGACATCCTGCTCGAAATGTTCGCTGCTCACGTCGTGCAGGCGCGCGCCGATGCGTTTGAAGCGGTTGCCTTCGTCGTTCAGCAGGCTCGCCACCAGGCGGGCGTGGGCCGCTTCATTGCCGGCGGCGGCGCCGTCCTCGCAGTCGAAGGTGATGTCGAACACCGGGCCAAGCTCTTGTTGCAGGGCCATCGACTTGCGCATCAGTTTCTCGCTGCCGGCGTAGTGATCGCAGGCAGGGAGCAGCAGCGGCTGGCGTTGGCCCTGGAATAAAACCTCGGAAGGATGCATTTTTGGTAAAGAGTGATGGCCACGTCGTTCCCGCGGAAGCGGGAACCCGTACTGAGCGTCCGAAACAGGCTCGGTATGGATCCCCGCTTTCGCGGGGATGACGGTTTAGTTGCGTGACGACAGCGTAATGATTACTGACCCAGCAGGTGAGCAACGCCGGCGCGCTCTTCGTTCAGTTCGTTCAGCGTGTGGTTGATGCGCTCTTGCGAGAACTGGTCGATCTCCAGGCCCTGCACGATCTTGTACTCGCCGTTCTCGGTGGTCACCGGGAAGCCGAACACGGTGCCTTCCGGGATGCCGTACGAACCGTCCGACGGGATGCCCATGGTGGTCCACTTGCCGTTGGTGCCCAGCACCCAGTCACGCACGTGGTCGATCGCTGCGTTGGCGGCCGAAGCTGCCGACGAGGCGCCGCGGGCGTCGATGATGGCGGCGCCGCGCTTGCCGACGGTCGGCAGGAAGGTGTCGCGGTTCCAGACGTCGTCGTTGATCAGGTCCTTGACCGACTGGCCGTCGGCGGTGGCGAAGCGGTAGTCGGCGTACATGGTCGGCGAGTGGTTGCCCCACACGACCATCTTCTCGATCGAGCCGACCGGCTTGCCGGTCTTGGCGGCGACCTGCGACAGGGCGCGGTTGTGGTCCAGGCGCAGCATGGCGGTGAAGTTCTTGGCCGGCAGGTTCGGGGCCGACTTCATGGCGATGTAGGCGTTGGTGTTGGCCGGGTTGCCGACCACCAGCACTTTCACGTTGCGCGAAGCGACGGCGTCCAGCGCCTTGCCCTGCACGGTGAAGATCTGGGCGTTGGCTTCCAGCAGGTCCTTGCGCTCCATGCCCGGGCCGCGCGGACGGGCGCCGACCAGCAGGGCCACGTCGGCGTCCTTGAAGGCGGTCATCGGGTCGCTATGGGCGGTCATGCCGGCCAGCAGCGGGAATGCGCAGTCGTCGATTTCCATCATGACGCCCTTGAGCGCCTTCTGTGCCTTCTCGTTGTCGATTTCGAGCAGCTGCAGGATGACCGGCTGGTCCTTGCCCAGCATGTCGCCGTTAGCGATACGGAACAGCAGGGAATAGCCGATCTGGCCGGCCGCGCCGGTAACGGCGACGCGCATTGGGGTTTTAGCCATGATGAATCTCCAAAGGGGTTCGGGGAAAATACTATGATACCAAAAGCGAATCGGTGGTTCGGGCACCGAGTCGACCGCGAGTGTAGTCCTCCGCTATTCCATCTGTCAATTCATATCATATGTCTTATATAAGACACCTAATCTTTCCCTCCTCGCACTGGACGCAGAGGGGGATTTGTGAAAAAATCGCGGACTATGAACCAAGTCCCGTCCAATCCGAACAGCAATGGCGCCGCTAGCAACAGCAACGCAGGCAGCGCCGGAGGCACCTCCGGAACGGGCACGTCCCAGGCGGGCGCTTCCCCTACCTTTTCCCCGCTGTACCAGCAGATCAAGGCCCTGATCACCCAGAGCCTGCAGTCCGGCGAATGGAAGCCGGGCGAACTCATCCCCAGCGAAGTCGACCTGGCCGGCCGCTACAAGGTCAGCCAGGGCACGGTGCGCAAGGCGATCGACGAGCTCGCGGCCGAGCACCTGGTGGTGCGGCGCCAGGGCAAGGGCACCTTCGTGGCAAGCCACAACGAGGCGCGCGCCCACTTCCGTTTCCTCAAGCTGGTGCCCGACGAGGGCGTCCCCCATCCGCTGGATCACCAGTACCTCGAAGTCAAGCGCATCCGTGCGCCGGCCGAGGTGGCGCGCCTGCTCGACCTGAAGTCGGGCGACGCGGTGGTCTATATCAAGCGCGGCATGTCCTCCGAGGGCGTGCCGACGATCCTGGAAGAGCTGTGGCTGCCGGGCCAGCTGTTCAAGGGCCTGACGGCGGAGCGCCTGGCGGAATACAAGGGGCCGATGTATGGCCTGTTCGAATCGGAATTCGGCACCCGCATGATCCGCGCGACGGAGAAGGTCCGCGCGGTGGCGGCGGATGCCGGGGCGGCCGAGTACCTGAAGGTGCCGGAAGGCACGCCGCTGCTGTGCGCGGACCGGGTTTCGTACACCTATGGCGACAAGGCGGTGGAATTGCGCCGCGGTCTGTACCTGACCGCATCGCATCATTACCAGAACGAATTGTCCTGAAGAGTTTTTGTACAAGTTCTATGCTGGTGCAGGAATCGCAGTGAGCGAGTAAAATGTATTGGTTTTGGGAAAGCGAAGACGAGGCCCGGTCGACGTTCCCCCGGAGTCGGAAACGGCGCCGGAGCAGGTCGCAAAATCGATGAAACGGGGCCGATCACTAATAGAGTATTAAGGGAGGTGTTGCAATGTCCGAAGCCGTGAGAGAGGCTCAAAAGAAGGGCCGGCCGGTAATCCGTAATGTCGACTTTGGCGATATCACGTACCGGGGTTACTACAAACAGCCGCCGTCGGCGATCGTGTCGATCCTGCACCGCGTCAGCGGCGCCGGCCTGTTCCTGTTCCTGCCGTTCCTGCTCTGGCTGTTCCAGGAAAGCCTGCGCTCGGAAATCTCGTTCGCGCACTTCGCGGGCGTCGTCAGCCACCCGTTCACCAAAATCATCATCCTGGGCCTGTCGTGGGCCTACCTGCACCACTTCTGCGCCGGCGTGCGCCACCTGTTCATGGACAACCACATGGCCCTGGACAAGGACGCTTCGCAAAAGACCGCGCGCTGGGTGCTGGTCGTCAGCCTGGCGCTGACCGTGCTGGTCGCCCTCAAACTGTTCGGAGTGTTTTAAATCATGCAATCCACCAACACCAAAAAGAATATTGGACAGCGTCGCCTGGTCGTCGGTGCCCACTACGGCATGCGCGACTGGCTCGCCCAGCGCCTGACCGCAATCCTGATGGCGGTGTTCACCATCGTCCTGCTGGTGTCTTTCCTGACCGGCCAGAATTTCACTTACGAAGGCTGGGCCGGGCTGTTCTCGCGCCAGTGGTTCAAGCTCTTCACCATGGTCACCCTGTTCGGCCTGTTCTACCACGCATGGGTCGGCATCCGTGATATCTGGATGGACTACGTCAAACCGGTCGGTATCCGCCTGACCTTGCAGACCCTCACGGTGTTCTGGCTGCTTGCCTGCGCCGCCTGGACTGTGCAAATTCTCTGGAGCGTTTAATCGTGGCAGCATTTAATTCTTCCATCCCCACCCGCCACTTCGACGTGGTGATCGTCGGCGCCGGCGGCTCCGGCCTGCGCGCAGCACTGCAGCTGTCGGAAGCCGGCCTGAACGTGGCCGTGCTGTCGAAAGTCTTCCCGACCCGCTCGCACACCGTGGCCGCCCAGGGCGGTATCGGTGCTTCGCTGGGCAATATGAGCGAAGACGACTGGTACTGGCACATGTTCGACACCGTCAAGGGTTCGGACTACCTGGGCGACCAGGACGCGATCGAATTCATGTGCCGCGAAGCGCCGAAAGTCGTGTACGAACTGGAACACTTCGGCATGCCGTTCGACCGCAACCCGGACGGCACCATCTACCAGCGTCCGTTCGGCGGCCACACCGCCAACTTCGGCGAGAAGCCGGTGCAGCGCGCCTGCGCGGCCGCCGACCGTACCGGCCACGCACTGCTGCACACCCTGTACCAGCGTAACGTCCGCTCGCGCACCCACTTCTTCGTCGAATGGCAGGCGCTGGACCTGGTCCGCAACGCCGACGGCGACGTGCTGGGCGTGATGGCGCTGGAAATGGAAACCGGCGACGTGATGATGCTGCAGGCGAAGACCACCGTGTTCGCCACCGGCGGCGCCGGCCGTATCTTCGCCGCGTCGACCAACGCCTTCATCAACACCGGCGACGGCCTGGGCATGGCGGCACGCGCCGGCCTGCCGCTGGAAGACATGGAATTCTGGCAGTTCCACCCGACCGGCGTGGCCGGCGCGGGCGTCCTGATCACCGAGGGCGTGCGCGGCGAGGGCGGTATCCTGATCAACTCGAACGGCGAACGCTTCATGGAGCGCTACGCGCCGACCCTGAAGGACCTGGCGCCGCGCGACTTCGTCTCGCGTTCGATGGACCAGGAGATCAAGGAAGGCCGCGGCGTCGGACCGAACAAGGACCACGTGCTGCTCGACCTGCGCCACATCGGCGCGGACACCATCCGCAAGCGCCTGCCGTCGATCCTGGAAATCGGCCACAAGTTCGCCAACGTCGACGCGACCAAGGAACCGATCCCGGTGGTCCCGACCATCCACTACCAGATGGGCGGCATCCCGACCAACATCCACGGCCAGGTCATCGCACCGGACGGCACCGGCGGCCAGAAGATCGTCAACGGCCTGTACGCAATCGGCGAATGCTCCTGCGTCTCGGTGCACGGCGCCAACCGCCTGGGCACCAACTCGCTGCTCGACCTGGTGGTGTTCGGCCGCGCGGCCGGCAACCACATCGTCGGCCAGAACCTGAAGGCGCAGGGCAACCGCGCGCTGCCGAAGGACTTCGCCGACTACGCGCTGGACCGCCTGAACCGCCTCGAGAGCTCGACCGGCGGCGAGAAGGTGCAGCACGTGGCCAACGACATCCGCGCCACCATGCAGAAGTTCTGCGGCGTGTTCCGCACCCAGGCGCTGATGGACGAAGGCGTCAGGGAAATCATGAAGCTGGACGAGCGCCGCAAGCACGTTTCGTTCAAGGACAAGTCGAAGGTGTTCAATACCGCCCGCATCGAAGCGATCGAACTGGACAACCTGATCGAAGTGGCGAAGGCGACCATCGTCTCGGCCGCGGCGCGCAAGGAATCGCGCGGCGCCCACGCCCACAGCGATTTCCCGAACCGCGACGACGACAACTGGATGAAGCACACGCTGTTCTTCTCGGAAGGCAACCGCCTCGAGTACAAGCCGGTCATCACCAAGCCGCTGACGGTCGACACCTTCAAACCGAAGCCCCGTACGTTCTAAGCTTCGACTGACAACAGATAAATTAGGTAAAACATGGCACGCACTGTCCAACTGAAGATCTACCGCTACGATCCGGACAAGGATTCGAAGCCCTATATGCAAGACATCACCGTCGAGCTGAAAGACACCGACAAGATGCTGCTCGACGCACTGCAGCGCATCAAGTCCGACGTCGACGACTCGCTGGCCCTGCGCCGTTCCTGCCGCGAAGGCGTGTGCGGTTCGGACGCGATGAACATCAACGGCAAGAACGGCCTGGCCTGCACGACCAACCTGAACGAGCTGACCCAGCCGATCGTGCTGCGTCCGCTGCCGGGCCTGCCGGTCGTGCGCGACCTGATCGTCGACATGACCAACTTCTTCAAGCAGTACCACTCGATCAAGCCGTTCCTGATCAACGACTCGATCCCGCCGGAGAAGGAACGCCTGCAGTCGCCGGAAGAGCGCGAAGAGCTGGACGGCGTGTACGAGTGCATCCTGTGCGCCTGCTGCTCGACCTCCTGCCCGTCGTTCTGGTGGAACCCGGACAAGTTCGTCGGCCCGGCCGGCCTGCTGCAGGCCTACCGCTTCATCGCCGACTCGCGCGACGAAGCCACCAACGAGCGCCTGGACAACCTGGAAGACCCGTACCGCCTGTTCCGCTGCCACTCGATCATGAACTGCACGGACGTGTGCCCGAAGGGCCTGAATCCGAACAAGGCGATCGGCAAGATCAAGGAATTGCTGGTCCGCCGCGCGATCTAAGCAGCGAACGCGACATGCAGGGTGGGCACGGGGTGCCCACCATATTATTTCCATAAATATAGTAAAACTACCGTACTGCCGGTAAGCGGCAGCCGGAGTATAGTGTTGACCGAACAACGGACTCTAGTGTGAAAACGCATCAATCCGACCCCGCCAACCGTGCCCGCCTGCGCTGGCGCGCACGCCGGGGCCTTCTCGAAAATGACCTGATCCTCACGCGCTTCCTGGATGCGCACGAAGAGGAATTGACGGACGAGGAAGTCGATGCGCTGACCCGTTTGCTGGACCTGGCGGACAATCCGCTGATGGACCTGCTGCTCGGGCGCGCCGAGCCCGAGGGCGAGGTCGACCTGCCGCACGTGCGCGCTCTGGTGGCGCGCCTGCGGCAAGCGTAACGAAACGGAAGCGCGAAGAAGCGTCGCGAGCGGCAGCAGGAGTGGTCGAGAAGCGCAGCTGTACGAACGTACAGCGAGCATCGCAGACCGGTCCTGCAACGCGCAGCAGCTTGTCCGAACTTCCATGGTTTTCGTTTTTTTGTATATCACTCCCACAGAAGGAAGTGCCATGAATACCTCTGATACCAAAGCCACCCTGTCGTTCTCCGACGGCAGCCCGTCGGTAGACATGCCGATCTACAAAGGCACCATCGGCCCGGACGTCATCGACATCCGCAAGCTGTACGGCCAGACCGGCAAGTTCACCTACGACCCCGGCTTCATGTCGACTGCCGCGTGCAACTCGAGCATCACCTACATCGACGGTGACAAGGGCGAGCTGCTGTACCGCGGCTACCCGATCGAGCAGCTGGCCGTCAATTGCGACTTCCTGGAAACCTGCTACCTGCTGCTGAACGGCGAACTGCCGAACGCCGAGCAGAAGGCCACGTTCGAGAACACCGTGACCCGCCACACGATGATTCACGAGCAGATGAACTTCTTCTTCCGTGGCTTCCGCCGCGACGCGCACCCGATGTCGGTGCTGGTGGGCACCGTCGGCGCGCTGGCGTCGTTCTACCACGACTCGCTGGACATCAACGATCCGAAGCAGCGCGAGATCTCGGCGATCCGCCTGATCGCCAAGCTGCCGACCCTGGTTGCCGCGGCCTACAAGTACTCGATCGGCCAGCCGTTCATGTACCCGCGCAACGACCTGTCGTACAGCGCGAACTTCATGCACATGATGTTCGGCAACCCGTGCGAAGAGTACAAGGTCAACGACGTGCTGGTGCGCGCCCTGGACCGCATCCTGATCCTGCACGCCGACCACGAGCAGAACGCATCGACCTCGACCGTCCGCCTGGCCGGTTCGTCGGGCGCCAACCCGTTCGCCTGTATCGCAGCCGGCATCGCCTGCCTGTGGGGCCCGGCGCACGGCGGCGCGAACGAAGCCGCCCTGAACATGCTGAAGGAAATCGGCTCGGTCGATAACATCCCGGCCTTCATCGAGAAGGTCAAGGACAAGAACTCGGGCGTGAAGCTGATGGGCTTCGGTCACCGCGTGTACAAGAACTTCGACCCGCGCGCCAAGCTGATGCGCGAAACCTGCCACGAAGTGCTGAACGAGCTGGGCCTGCAGGACGACCCGCTGTTCAAGCTGGCCATGGAACTGGAAAAGATCGCCCTGAACGACGAATACTTCGTGTCGCGCAAGCTGTACCCGAACGTCGACTTCTACTCGGGCATCGTGCAGTCGGCCCTGGGCATCCCGGTCTCGCTGTTCACCGGTATCTTCGCGATGGCCCGTACCGTGGGCTGGATCGCCCAGTGGAACGAGATGATCGCCGACCCGGAACAGAAGATCGGCCGTCCGCGCCAGCTGTTCGTCGGCTCGCCGCGCCGCGACGTCCCGGCCATCGACAAGCGTTAATTCCGCTTCGTCGCCAAGGAAAGCGAGCCTGCGGGCTCGCTTTTTTTTCGTCTTCGGCTAAAATATACGGTGTATAAATAAGGCGGAGGCAACATGATCACAGGACACGTATTCATCGCCACCAGCGTCGACGGCTACATCGCTCGCCCGGACGGCGATATCGGCTGGCTGCTGCAGCGCGACGATCCGGACGAGGACCACGGCTATGACGATTTCATCGCCGACAAGGACGCGATCGTGATGGGCCGGGCCACTTATGAAAAGGTGGCGGGATTCGGCGAATGGCATTACGACCGCCCGGTGCTGGTGCTGTCGAAGCAACTGAAGGACAGCCCTGTGCCAGCACGCCTGCAGGGAAAGGTGCGTTTCACCGACCTCGCACCCCGCGAAGCGATGCGGGAGCTGGAGCGCCAGGGCGCGCGCAAGGTCTACGTGGATGGCGGCCAGGTGGTGCAGTCCTTCCTGCGCGAAGGGCTGATCGTGGACATGGTCGTCACGACGGTGCCGGTACTGATCGGCGCCGGACGTCCGCTGTTTGGCGAACTTCCCGGCGACCGCGACCTGGCCCTCGTGTCCAGCCGCAGCTTCCCGTCCGGCCTGGTGCAATCGACCTGGCGCGTGCTCGCTTGAACCGTCCGCGCGGCCGCCCCACGCGCGGGCAGGGCGTCACCCTCGACGCCATCCTGGAGGCCGCCCTGGTCCTGCTGGAACAGGATGGCGGGCGAGGGCTGAGCATGCGCGCCCTGGCTGCGCAGATGGCGCTGACGCCGATGAGCCTCTACCATCACGTCGAGGATCGCGCCGGCCTGCTGCGGGCCCTGGCGGAGAAAGTGTATGGCGGCGTGCTGGACGAGGCCGGGAGCCCGGCAGATGCCATGGCAGCGGTCCGCGAACTGCTGGTCCGCTACCACGACGCCGTCGGCAGGCATCCCCAGCTGACCCTGGCGATCTTCGCCGAGCCGGCGGCGATGGCCGGTACCGCACAGCGGATCACCGAGCGCCTCGGCGGTCTCCTGGAAGCGCTGACGCGGGAGAACGTCCTGTGGCGCGACATCCTGGTCGACCATGCCCACGGCAGCGGCCTGGCGCTCGGCGCCTTCCGCGCCGATCCGCAGCAGTCGGCGGCCCTGCGCGAGCAGTATCTTCGCGCCCTGGATGCCTTGCTGGCGCAGTTCGCCGGCGGCGCATCCGCGCGCACCGCTTGAGGTCGCAACAATCGCCCAACACGGCTATACTGGAATCACACCGACACCGTCTATCGCCGCCATGTCCCACCCCGCCGTTCATGCCCGCTTTCAACGTGCGCCCCTGCACGAGGGAGTACGGCTGCTGCACGCGCGGTTTTTCCCGCGAGATCTCGCCCGGCCCTCCTGGGCTCGGTAGGACCCGACCGCCCGCGCGGCCGTCCTTCCGAGCCTGTTCCAACGACACACCCGGCCGTCGCCTGCAGGCGCTGGCCTTCCGTCTTGCTGGTATATATTTTTACAGGAGTCGTACATGAGACCCAACATCACCGTATCTTCCCTCGACATGGCGCGCCTCGAAGCGCTGTTCGACGAATTGCCGACCGCCCACGGCGACGCCGATTTCCGCCTGATGGACGAGCTGGGCCGAGCCGACGTCGTCGAGCCGGAGGAGGTGGCGCCGGACGTGGTGACGATGAATTCGACGGTGCGCTTTGCGATCGACCAGCCGCCACGGGAGTTCTGCATGACGCTGTCCTATCCGAAGGACGTCGCGTTCGGCAGCGACCGCCTGTCGGTGCTGTCGCCGATCGGCAGCGCCCTGATCGGGTTGTCGGTGGGGGACACGATCGAATGGGCCCGTCCCGGCGGCGAACTGTTCAGGCTGACCGTGCTGGAATTGCCGTACCAGCCGGAGCGGGCAGGGGAGTTGCACCGCTGAGGCGATACGTGCTGCAAAGAAAAACGGCCGCCGGATCGCTCCGGCAGCCGCTGCATGGATGAGGTGTCGCTAAAGATTACACAGCGTAGTACGGCTCGACCGTGCCCTTCAGCTTGATCAGCATCGGACGGCCCTTGCGGTCCACGACCTTGCCGGCGGCAACCTTGATCCAGCCTTCGCTGACGCAGTATTCCTCGACGTCGGTGCGCTCTTTGCCGTTGAAACGGATACCGACCGGGTGCTTGAAGACCTCCGCGTTGTGGTGCGGGCTACGCGGGTCGATCGACAGGTGGTCGGGCAGGGGAGGGAGTTGGGTAGTATCGTTCATGGTTCGACATTATCCACGATTCCCGATCCGGCCTCAATTGCACTTGCCGCGCACGATGGCGGCGAGCCAGAAGGGAATCGCGAGCTGGCCGCCGACGCCGATGCCGTAGGTCTGGCCGGCGAGCCTGAACGCCAGGCTGTGCGGCTGGAATTTCATCGCATCCGGGTGCAGGCAGTCCGGTTTTTCCGCCTCCGAAAACGCACGTTCGAACTTCCGGTAGGCGTCGCCGCTGAGCGCTTTCTCCGGGCGCAGCCTGTTGCCGGCCGCCTGCTCGGCCAGGGTCTCGCGCACCGCCCTGTCGATCACTTCGTCCGTCAGGCGCAGGCTCAGCGGCGCCTGCGGCGCGGCCACCTTGTGGTCCTCCAGTTGCTGGGCCATCGCCTGCAAGGGCGCCAGGCCCAGTCCCACCACCGCCATCCAGGTCCACGCCGTCATCGCCTGCCCATGAAGTTGTCGCGAAACCAACTGTACATGAGTTATTGAACACGCGTTTTATCTTGCACATTTGGTTACATTTCCAACATACAATACAGGCACGATTGCTACCTGACGAGGTCCCATGACACGCATCCTTGCCCTGCTGGCGGCCATGTGCCTGCTGGCCGCGAACCCGGCCCTTGCCGCCTCTTCGAACTATCACGACAACACGGGGCGCAGCGATGTGCTGTCCGGCGGCGTGCGCATGATCCCGGTCGTCACGCCGAAGGGCACGTTCAAGGTCTGGACCAAGCGCGTCGGCAACAACCCGACCATCAAGGTCCTGCTGCTGCACGGCGGCCCCGGCGCCACCCACGAATACTTCGAAGCCTTCGACAGTTACTTCCCGGGCGCCAGCATCGAGTACTACTACTACGACCAGCTCGGCTCCGCCTACAGCGACAAGCCGGACGACCCTTCGCTGGTCGACCTGCCGCGCTTCGTGGAAGAGGTCGAGCAGGTGCGCAAGGCGCTCGGCCTGGACAACAAGAACTTTTACCTGCTGGGCCATTCCTGGGGCGGCATCCTGGCGGCCGAATACGCGCTCAAGTACGGCCGGAACCTGAAGGGCCTGGTGATCTCGAACATGATGATGAGCATCCCGGCCTATAACCGCTACGCCGATACCGTCCTCATGCCCGCCATGGACCAGAAGGCCCTGGCCGAGATCAGGCAGCTCGAAGCGGCCGGGAAGTACGAGGATCCACGCTACATGGAGCTGCTGATCCCGAACCACTACGTGCACCACATCCTGCGCATGCCGGCCGACCAGTGGCCCGAGCCGGTGCAGCGCTCGTTCGCCCACATCAACCCGAAGATCTATGTGCCGATGCAGGGGCCGAGCGAGCTGGGCGCCCACAACGCGCGCCTGGAGAACTGGGACCGCGTCGCCGACCTGCCGAAGATCGCGGCGCCGACCCTGGTCATCGCCGGCCGCCACGACACCATGGACCCGGCGCACATGAAGATGGTCTCGCAGAAGGTGAAGCATGGCCGCCTGCTGATGTGCGAGGAGGGCAGCCACATGTCGATGTACGACGACCAGAAAACCTATTTCACCGGACTGATCAAATTCCTGCGCGACGTCGATGGAGGACGCTTCCAATGATGCATACCACCCTGAAATCCCTGCTGCTGGCCTGCTGCCTGTCGTTCACCTGCCTCGCCCAGGCCGCCAGCGCCGATCCCTCCCTGACGAAGCAGGTCAACGCCTTCGTCGACGGATGGCATGACGATGCGGCCCATGCGCGCATGGCCTATTTCGACAAGATGGCGCCGGATGGCGTCTACATCGGCACCGACCGCAGCGAGCTGTGGCAGCGCGACGCCTTCAAGGCCTGGGCCCGCAAATACTTCGAAGGAAAGAAGTCGGCCTGGTCCTTCCACGCCACCCGGCGCAACGTCTACGTCTCCGATGACGGCAAGCTGATCTGGTTCGACGAGCTGCTCGACACCCCGAACATGGGCCACTGCATGGCCAGCGGCGTGATCCGCAAGACCGGCAAGGGCTTCGAGATCCTGCACTACCAGCTGTCGATGGCGGTGCCGAACGGGATCGCGAAGCAGGTGACGGAACTGGTGCGGCAGGCCGAGGCCGCGCCGGCCAGGTGAACGCGACGGCCCGCCGAGGGGCGCGTGCCGTTCAATTTCTTAAGCTTATGGTTTCGTCCCCCTCCCACAACAGATAGGTAAGCCTCTAGTGACAGCCCCCGGGGGGACGTTTAGAATAGTTGCTCTAAATCAATTTGTGAACCTTCGTAGAAGTGATCTATGGGGATTTACGCTGGAAGAGTGGCCTCATGGGAACCTATTACGACATTGCACACTGGCGCTCCAGGGTTTTCGCATCCCTGCTGTCGTACGTGGTCGTCCTCGGCACGCTCGTCGCCATTCCCAGCATCGGCCTGTCCGTCAAGGACGGGGTGTGGCAGGTGGCGATCATGGACAGCATCGCGCTGGGCTGGGTGGTCGCGCTCTGGCGCCTGCCGCGCCTGCCCTATACCTTCCGGGTCCTCAACTTCCTCGCGGTCCTGTACCTGATCGGCATCGGCCTGATGCTGACCATCGGTCCGGTCAGCCAGATCTTCCTGATGGCGCCGCCGGTGCTGGGCGTGGTGCTGCTGGGGACGCGGCCGGCGCTCGGCGCGCTCTGCCTCAGCGGCGCGTCGATCTTCTTCCTCGGCCTGGGCGGCTACGCCAAGCTGTACGTCGCGAACCTGGAGGAACACGCCTTCCTGCCATGCCTGATCGTCACCCTGAATTACCTGTTCGTCGGCGCGCTCATCACCCTGACCTGCGGCGGCCTGCTGCAGCGCCTGAACAAGTCGATGGAAGACCTGGCGCGGACCGCCGATTCGCTGGAGGAAGGCCACGCCCGGCTGCATGAACTGAATGCCGAGCTGCGCCTGACCTCGGCCGCGGTGGCGCGCCTCAACGACATGGTCGTGATCGCGAGGGCGGTCGACGGCGAGGGCGCCGAACAGCCGATCATCTTCGCCAATGACGCCTTCGTGCGCCGCACCGGCTATGCGCGCGAGGAGCTCGTCGGGCGCAGCATGCGCCTGCTGCACGGCCCCGACACCGACCCGGAGGAATTCGCGCGCGTCCTCGACGCCGTGCGGCGCGGCGAGGCGGTGACGGCCGAGCTGGTGAACTACACCAAGCAAGGCGACAAATACTGGGTCGAGATGGAAATGGTGCCCTTCGCCGGCGAAGGCGGCCGCAACACGCACTGGGTCGTGGTCGGGCGCGACGTCACCGAGCGCAGGAACGCCGCCGACGCCATCCACCGCCTGGCGTTCTACGATGTCCTGACCGGGCTGCCGAACCGGCGCCTGCTGATCGAACGGCTCGACGCGATGGTCGCGCGCGCGCATGCGGGCGCGGGCCTGGGCGCGGTGCTGTTCATCGACCTCGACAACTTCAAGACCATCAACGACGCGCGCGGCCATGCGATCGGCGACGTCATGCTCAAGCACGCGGCCGCCCGCGTGGCGGGCGTGCTGCGCCAGGGCGATACCGTGGCGCGCCTGGGCGGCGACGAGTTCGTGGTCGTGCTCGAAAGCCTGGGCCGGGATGCCGAGCGCGCCACCGGCGCGGCCCGGATGGTCGCCGAAAAGATCCGCAGCGCCCTCGCCGAAGACGTCGAGATCGGCGGCCAGCCCTACCATGCCTCGGCCAGCATCGGCATCGCGCTGCCGCTGGGCGGCGGGGTGACCGGGCACGACCTGCTGCGCAAGGCCGATACCGCGATGTACCACGCCAAGGTCGCCGGGCGCAACGGCGTGACGCTGTTCGAAACCGACATGCTGGCCGAGGCCGAACGCAAGCTGACCCTGGAGCGCGACCTGGCCAACGCGATGGAGAACGGCGAACTGTCGATGCACCTGCAGTTGCAGATCGATCACCAGCGCACGCCGGTGGGCGCCGAGCTGCTGATGCGCTGGCGCCGCGCGGACGGCACGCCGGTCTCGCCGGACGTGTTCATCCCGGCGGCCGAATCGAGCGGCCTGATCGTCCCGCTCGGCCAATGGGTGCTGCGCCAGGCCTGCCACTACTGGCTGCGCCTGGAGCAGGCCGGCCTCGCCGTGCCGCTGTCGGTGAACGTCAGCCCGCTGCAGTTCCGCCAGCCCGATTTCGTCGAGCAGGTGCGCGCGATCCTGGGCGAGACCGGGGCGCCGGCCGGCCAGCTGATCTTCGAGGTCACCGAGGGCCTGCTGGTGAACGACCTGAACGAAACCATCGCGCGCATGCACGAGCTGGCGCAAATGGGCATCCGCTTCTCGATCGACGATTTCGGCACCGGCTACTCGAACCTGGCCTACCTGAAGAAGATGCCGCTGTACGAACTGAAGATCGACAAGAGCTTCATCCGCGACACCCCGGGCGACGCCAACGGCACCGCCATCGTGCAGTCGATCCTGGCGATGGCCGACCACCTGGGACTGCGCGTGGTGGCGGAAGGCGTCGAGACCGTGCAGCAGGCCGACTTCCTGGCGGCCAACCGCAAGCCGGCCATGCAGGGCTTCCTGTTCTCGCGCCCGGTGCCGCTGGACGACTTCATCGTGCAGTTGCAGGGCTGGCAGGTGCCGGCCGCAGCCTAGCCCTTACGTCCTCAGCTCCGCCAGCGCGCGCCGGCCGCTGTCCAGCGTGGGCAGCAGCGCCACGCCGGCGAGTGCGTCGAGCCGCGCCACCCCGGTGCCGCCGGCCCACAGGTCGATGCTCGCAGGCAGGATCTGGCGCAGCTGGGCCAGCACGCGCGCCAGCTGGCGGCGTGGATAGGATGCCGAAAACGACAGCGCGACCACGCCGGCGCGATACGCGGATGCCGCGCGTGCGATGTCGAGCAGCGGCGTCTCGGTGCCCAGCGAAATACAGCTCGCCCCGTCCAGCGCAAGCACCGCCTCCGCCATCAACAGGCCGAGGCCATGCTCTTCGCCGGGGACGGTGGTCAGCAGGATGCGCGGCCCCTGGCGGTCGGTGGGAACGCCGGCGATCGCCTGGCGCATCAGCTGCTCCACCGACTCCGAATAGAAATGTTCGTCGAAGACGTCGAAACTGCCGTCCTGCCAGCAACTGCCCACGGCCGTCGTCAGCGGTGCGATGGTCTGTTCGACGAAGCGCTCCAGGCCCTGGCGCGCCAGGGCCTGCCGCAGCGCGTGCCGGACCGCCGCCGGGTCGCGCGTCCCGATCAGTTCCAGCAGTTCGCCGATCGAGGCATCCTGCGCGCCGTCCGCGGGGGCGCGGCGTTCCGGCGTGTACAGCGCGGTGAGCTCTTCGGGCGCCAGCGCGGCCAGGGCCCCGGGGCGGTGGCCCTGGTCCATCAGGCGCTTCATCAGGCGCAGGCGGTCGACCTGGTCGGCCGGATAGCAGCGCTCGCCGTAAGCGTCGCGGACCGGCTGCGGGAAGCCGTAGCGGCGCTCCCAGACCCGCAGCACGTCCTTCGACAGCCGGGTCTCGCGCTCGACCGCGGCGATGCTGAGAGGGGGCGATGTGATGGGCGAGGTCATGATGTCATTCATTCTAGACGCTCGCGGGGTCCGCTTCCAGATCCCAATCGGCCGGCTTGCCCAGCGCGCCGCGCGGGATGCGCCTGCCGAGCGTGATCGCCTTCGGCCGCTCGGGCGCCGCCAGCCGGGCATCGATCCAGCCGCGCAACTGTTGCACCAGCACCGCCGGCGCAGGAGCGTCCGGGCGCGGCACCACGAAGGCTTTCAGGCGCATGCCCTCGGCCGGGCGCATCAGGCGCACCGCCGCGTCTTCCACCTGCGGATGCTCGAGCAGCACCTGGCGCACCCGCTCCGGGAACACGTTGACGCCTCCCACCTGGACCGCGGCGTCGCGCCGCGCGCCCAGCGTGAAGCGGTCGGCGGCGCACCATGCCAGGCTGTCCTGCGGGTACAGCGTGCGGGTTTCGCCGCCGGGGCCGCGGCGCAGCAGGGCATCCTCGCGGTCCGGCGCGCGCTCGAGATAGGGCAGCAGGCGGTAGGCGTCGCGGTGCGAGCTGCGCCAGCCGAGGCCGCCGGTCTCGGAGGCGCCGTAGACCTGGACCAGCGATGCCAGGCCGGCCGCCTCGGCCTGCTGCGCGACCGCGTCCGGGCAGGGCGCGGTCGAGGTGGCGCCCAATACGTCGCCAGGGAAGCGCACCCCGGCTTCGAGCGCCGCCTGCCAGAACTGCGGATGGCCGACCACCAGGTCGCCTGGCTGGGCATGGCGGGCCAGCTGGGATGGCAGGCGCGCACGCACACTGAGCACCTGCTGCGGGCCGAGGCCGAGGTGGCGCGGCAGCAGCACGCCGAACAGGAAGCCGTAGATGTGATGACCAGGTACGGCCAGCAGCAGGCGACGCCGTTGCGGAAACAGCGCGGCCAGGCTGGCCGCTTCCTGCTCCAGCGCGGCGAGCACATGGGTGCAGCGCTTCGGCTCGCCGGTGCTGCCCGAGGTACGGAAGGTCAGCTCGCCGTCCCAATGCTGGAGCGCGGCGGTGGCGATGTCGAGCCAGCCGGACAGGGTGCGCCGCGCCAGCAGGTAATCCTCGACGCCGCTGCGCTGCATCTGCAGGCTCTCGGCCAGGCTGCCGGCCAGCTGCAGCAGCTCCAGCGAGTCGACGCCGAGGTCGTGCTGTAGCGACAGCGATTCCGTCCAGCAGGTCGGCAGCAGCAGCGGGTCGTGGCGCAGCGCGGCCAGCTCGCCCGCGACCAGGTCGGCGACGAAGCGCAACAGCGTACTGCGCTCGCTCCACCACGGAGCGGGAAGGGCGCCGGGGGCATGCATGGCTTACAGGCGCTTGACGAAGATCCAGAAGGTGCCGTCGCTGATCGCCTTCTTCATGTGGATCTTCACCTTGGTCGGGGTCATCTTGTAGTCGAACACATATTCGAACATGGTGTTCAGGTTGTTGGCGCGCACGCCGGCATCGAACACGCCCTTGAACTGGGCCGTGTTGGTGCAGGGCGCGACGTCGCGGAAAAAGTTGGTGCCGATCGCGGCGCTGGCATAGCGGCCGGTGATCTCCGCTTCGGCCTGGTTGTAACGCAGCACTTTGCCCTGGGCATCGAGCTGGATGGCGCCGAAGGCCAGTTCATCGATCTGCTTGCTGGACAGGCGCGACAGGGTGTTGTCGATGTCTTCCTTGCCGAAGGCGATCACGTTCAGGGTCGACAGCATGATTTTCCTTGATGGTGTGGCGGTGATTGAAAAATTGTTTGTCTAGGACAAAGTTGGATTTTATATTGCTCTTTAGAAATTTGCCAGCATGAACTCATAGAAAATGTTGCGTCAATGCCGCGACGTCCAGGCGTGCAGGATGAAAGTGTCATGGACAAAAAGCTATCCCCTGCGGAGGGGCCGGCATCGCGCCATTGCCTGTGCTAAGGTTGCGTTTTTCGAAATTCCGCACTTCCAGGCCAGCCGTGAGCACAATCCCATCCAGCCCTTACATCGGCCGTTTCGCGCCGTCCCCCACCGGCCCGCTGCACGCCGGTTCGCTGGTGGCGGCGCTGGCCAGCTACCTGGACGCGCGCGCCAACGGCGGCCGCTGGCTGATCCGCATCGAAGACATCGACGAAGGCCGCGCCGTGCCCGGGGCCGCCGCGACCATCCTCGACCAGCTGGCCTGGCTGGGCATGCATTCGGACGGCGAGATCGTCTGGCAGAGCCGGCGCAAGGACCTCTACCAGGCCGCGCGCGAGCGCCTGGCGGAGCATGTGTACGGCTGCGGCTGCAACCGGCGCGAGATCGCCGATTCGCGCCTCGGCGTCGGGCCGGACGGCGCGGCGATCTATCCCGGCACCTGCCGCCACGGCCTGGCGCCGGGCCGCGAGGCACGCAGCCTGCGCCTGCGGGTGCCGGAGCCGGGCGCGGACGTGATCGGCTTCACCGACCGCTTCGCCGGCTACCAGGAACAGCGGCTGGCGCTGGAATCGGGGGATTTCGTGCTCAAGCGCGCCGACGGCTACTGGGCCTACCAGCTGGCCGTGGTGGTGGACGATGCGGAGCAGGGCGTGACCGACGTCGTGCGCGGCGCCGACCTGCTCGACTCGACCCCGCGCCAGATCTACCTGCAGCGCCTGCTCGGGGTGCCGACCCCGCGCTACCTGCACGTGCCGGTGGTGCGCAACGCCAACGGCGAAAAGCTCTCCAAGCAGACCGGGGCGCTGGCCATCCTGCCCGAGGCCCACGGCCACTCGGAAGAGGCGGCCGTCGCCGCCCTGCAACAAGCCGCCGGCTTCCTCGGGCTGCGCCTGGCGGCCCCGGCGGCATCGATCGCGACACTCGCCGCGTTCTGGCAGGAGGCGGTCCCGGCCTGGGCCAGGCTGCTTGCCGAACGCGGCGCCCTTCTTACCGCCTGATCACTTCCTCCTTATTTCTGCCAGCCCGCTTCCGGACGCCGGCGGCGGCCCGCCCACAGCAGGCCGGCCAGGCCGCTTGCCAGCAGCGCCCACTCGGCCGGTTCCGGCACCGGCGCCGCCACCACGAAACCGCGGATCTCGCCTTGCGGATGGGCGGTGGTGTGGATGTTGACGTAGGCCTCGTTGGCATTGATGCCGTCCACCAGGGCCGATGCCGCTCCGGACGCCGTGCCGCCATGCGCGGCCAGGAAGGCCGGCTCATAGGACGCTTCGTCGTACAGCGGGATCGCCCTGGTGTAGCTGCCGGCATGGACCCCGGTCGGGAAGTCGTCGAACGGCATCGCGATCGCCGCCGTGCCGGTGAAGGCGCCGGTGGTGCAGCAGTGGATGTGGGCGTCGGTCGTGCTGCCGACCAGGTCGCGGAACGGCATGTCGACCATCAGCTTGCTGGTGCCGATGTCGATCGTCACCAGGCTGTTGCCCGGCGAGCCGTTGGGCGGGCTCTCGGCCGGGCCGCTGGCAACGGCCCGGTAGGTCTGGGCAAAGGCCGGCGTGGTCAGGGCCGCCGTCGCCGCCAGTGCCAGAACGGACAGAATTTGTTTCATGGAATACCTCCTGTTGAACAGAGTCTCTGCAACACACCCCGTCCTGGGATGTGGTCAAAAACTTAGCACCGGAGGATGGGGCGGACTCGCACCGTACGGCTGAGATTTTGCCCTCGGGCGACTGAGAAATGGAAAGCTGGGCATAATTAACCAATTGACCAGAGATTCACCAATGATGAGATACAGATTTTTGGCCCTGCCCCTGCTTTTCGTATCATGCCTGGCCCATGCCCAGGACGCCTCGCTGCTGGCCGGCGGCATGCGGGTCGACCAGGACGCCGACGACAAATCCTTCGCCGTCGCCCTCGGCTACACGCACCACCTCAACAACTACCTGTCGGTGAGCGCCGATTACCTGAACGAGGGTCACCCCAGGCTGCACCACCGCGACGGCCTCGGCGCCCAGCTATGGCTGCACACGCCCGTTCCCACGCGCGGCTGGTCGTTCGCGGCCGGCTTCGGCCCCTACTATTACTTCGACACCACCACCGGCAACGGCTCGCTGACCGACTACCGCAACGAGCACGGCTGGGGCCAGCTGATGAGCGTGAGCGCCAAGTACCACCTGGCCTCGAACGCCTACCTGGAAACGCGGCTGGCGCACACCCACGGCATCACTTCGCACGACACCACCATGCTGCTGTTCGGCGCCGGCTATGAACTGCGCAACCTGCCGCTCGATGTCCGCCTGCAGAACGCGGAGAAGGGCGACAACCTGCTGATGCTGCTGGCCGGGCGCTCGATCGTGAACAGCTTCAAGTCCGAAACCGCGACCTCGACCGGCCTGGAATACCGCCGCACGGTGAATCCGAACGTCGAGTGGAGCGTGATCCTGATGGACGAAGGGAAGGTCGATGTGGCAGAGCGCAAGGGCGTATCGGGCCAGGTCTGGCTGCTGCGTCCCTTCACCGAGCGCACCGTGCTGGAGATGGGCTTCGGCGGCTACGCCATGCGCGACCAGCTCGACCGCACCGATCCCCACGCCGAGCGCGAGAACCACGTGGCGCCGATCGCCTCGATCGGCATGCGCTACCGCATCAGCGACAACCTGCGCGCCCAGCTCACCTGGAGCCGCGTGATCACCAGCTACGCGCGCGATTCCGATGTGTTCCTGTTAGGCGCCGGCGTGGCGTTCTGATGCTAGGAGCCGCTCTTCTTCATGATGGTGATGCTGCCGTCCGCCTCGAGGAAAGCGCACTGCATCTCGTGACGGGCGCAACCCGCTTCGCGCAGCGCCTGCTCGATATCGATTTCGCCGATGCGGTTGCGGTGCATGACCTTGTCGAAGAAGACGCCGTCGCGCCCGATCAGCAGCACATCGCCTTCGACGAAGGCTTCCACCTTCCGGCTGCGCGCCGACAGCAGCCCGATGCTGCCGTTGAGTACGATCAGCGTCGCCGCGATGATCAGGCCGCCGCTCACGGAATTGTCGCCGCCGGACAGTCCGTTCGACACCGCCTCCGACAGCAGCATGACAACCAGCAGGTCGAACGGCGTGAACTGGCCGATGGTGCGGCGCCCGGACAGGCGCACCATGACCAGCAGCGCCAGGTAGACCATCGCGCCGCGCGCAATAAACTCCCACCAGGGAAGATCCATATCGAACATGGCGGCCTCTTGAATATCAATCCGATGTGGAAATGATAGTGCCAGGAGGCCAGCGCGACTGTTCGGCAGGGAACATAGGGCCAGGATGGCCCGTCGCTCAGTCGGCGGCGGGTGGCAGGTAGTGCGGGTCGCGGGTGACGATGCGCACCGCGGTTTCGCAATAGTCGCGGAAGCCCATGCGCAGGTAGAGCTTGCGGGCGGCCTCGTTGGAGCGCATCACGTGCAGGAAGGGCGTCTCGCCGCGCAGCAGCTGGCGCCGGATCAGCTTCAGCATCAGGCCGCGCGCGTAGCCGCGGCCCTCGTAGCCGGGGCGGGTGCAGACGCCGCTGATCTCGCGCAGTCCGGGCGCGGCCATGCGCTCGCCGGCCATGGCGATCAGGCGCCGGCTGCCCATGTTTCCCTCGTCGAAGTAGCCGAAGTAGTCGCCCAGTTCGATGGTGCGCGGGCCGAAGGGGCCGGGGCGGGTGAGCATCGCCAGTTCCAGCGCCCGCGCGGCGTCGCCGGTCCCGAGCGGCACGGCGTCGGGCGCTTCGTCGGCCTCCGGCATGGCGGCGTCCCAGACCATGCGCATCATGGTCGACTCGGCTTCGAGGCGCCAGCCGCCCGGCACCGGGCCGGTCCACGCATCGCAATAGAAGCGCTCGCCGGACTCGCAGAAGGGTTCCAGCGCCGCGAAATCCGGTTGTTGCGGATCGGAAAAGCCGACGATGGGCGAGAAGCCCTGGGCGTAGCGCCTGGCGCGGTCGGTGCCGCTCGACAGGTGGGAATGCATGCCGCTCAGGGTGTTCCAGAAGATGTTATCGAGAAGATCGTGCATGCGCTGCATTTTACGCCTCGATGCGCGTATGGAGGAGGGCGCGGTTCAGGCGCACGTAGGCGTCCAGCAGATCGGTCTTGTGCACGGCGCCCAGCATGACGGGGTCGGCCGGATCGCGCACGAGCGGCAGGCGCTCCCCATGGTGGCGCATGAACTGGCGCAGGGCTTCGTCCAGGCTCATGCCGGCCGTGAGCAGCGGCAGCGCGTCCTGCCTGGCCAGTTCCGCACAGGGCTGGCGCGCAAGCGCAGGGTCCTGGAAGCGCGGCGCGATGTCGTGCAGCGCCACCACGCCGCGATAGCGGTCCCGCTCGTCGACCAGGTAGATGTACTTGACGGTGTGCCGGCGGAACAGCTCGGCCGCCGCGGCCAGCGGCGCGCTTTCCGGCAGCACCGTCTCGCCCGGGCGGACCAGCTCGGCGATGCGCATGCTGCGCAGCCGTTCGCGCTCCTCCGCCTCGGCCTGGCGCTGCGTCGTGATCTCGTACATCGAGGCGCCGCCGGCCGCGCGCGCGACCGCGTAGGCGATCACGCAGGACAGCATCAGCGGCAGCATCAACTGGTAGCTCAGCGTCATCTCGAAGATCATCAGGATCGCCATCAGCGGCGCGCTGGCCGCGGCCGCCAGGGTCGCGCCCATCCCGACCGCGACGTAGGCCGGCGGCAGCGCGGCGGCGCCGGGCCACACCGCCTGCACGGCCAGCGCGAACAGGTAGCCGACCGTCGCGCCGACGAACAGCGTCGGCGTGAAGATGCCGCCCACCGCGCCCGAGCCGCAGGTGAGCCAGGTGGCCAGCGCCTTGGCGGCCAGCACCAGCAGCACGCCCTGCCAGACCCAGGGATCGTGCAGCAGCGAGTTCACCACGCTGTAGCCGTTGCCCCAGACCTGCGGCACCCAGATCGAGATCGCGCCGACGCCCAGGCCGCCGAGCGCCAGCCGCAGCGGCAGGGGCAGCCGGGAGGCCTGGAACAGCCGCCGGGCGCGCCGCAGCCCGCCGAGGAAGGCCGGCGCGACCAGGCCCGCGAGCAGGCCGAGGGCCGCGAAGGCCAGCATCTCGGCGCCGGCGATCGGCGCGAAGGCCGGCATCTCGTAGGTCGGACGGTAGCCCGGCAGGTGGCGCATCGTGATGTTCGAGACCACCGCCGCCACCATGATCGGGCCCAGGCTTTCCATGGCGATCGCGCCCAGCACGATTTCAGTGACGAAGAAGGCGCTGGCGATCGGCGCGTTGTAGGCAGCGGCGATGCCGGCGGCGGCGCCGCAGGCGACCAGCAGGCGCAGGCGGACCGGCGTCAGGCCGAGCGCGCGTCCGCTCAGGGAGGCCGACAGCGCGGCGAGCTGGATCATCGAGCCTTCGCGCCCGATCGAGCCGCCCGAGGCGATCGACAGCAGCGAGGACAGGCCGTTGATGAGGGTAGGACGGACCGGCACCCGGCCGTCGCCGATCGCCACGATTTCCATGTAGTCCGGCCTGCGCTGCGACGGCAGGCGGCGGCCGAGGGCGAGCAGGGCGCCGGCCAGCAGGCCGCCCGCGCAGGGCAGCAGCAGGCGCACCGGCCATGACAGGGAAGCGGCGATCCCGGCAAAGGATCCGGCGTGGCCGTAGAGCAGTTTCTGCAGGACGCCCAGTCCCTCGCGGAAGGCGACCGTGGCCAGCGCGCCGATGAAGCCCACGACGGCCGCCAGCAACAGGAAGGCGTTCTTGCCGAGCAGCTCCCGCAACCGGTTGCCGAGACCGGCGCCGCGGCTGGCCTCAGGCGCCCGCACCGGGTTGTCCGGGATGCCGCGCCTCCCACGCCTTCAGCGCAGCCTCGTAGTTCTCGAGCGCGATCTGGTACAGGTCGAACACGCAGTGGACGCAGCCGGTGCCGCAGCAATCCTCGAGCGCCGGTTCTTTCGGCGGCAGCGGGCGCGGGTCGGACTCGGGCGGAAGGGGGAGGTCGGTCACGGTTCCTTGCCGCCGCTGGTTTCGCCGCTCAGGATGGCCTGGATTTCCTCGCGGTCCTTCTTGCTGACGTGGCCGCGCAGGGCGGCCAGCACCAGCGCCTTGCCGGAGCCGGAAAAGGCTTTCGTGATCAGTTCGCTGACCAGGCTGGTCTGCAGGTTTTCCTGCGGCTGGGCCGGCGCGTAGACGTGGGCGCGCTGGCTTTCGTCGCGCAGCAGCAAGCCCTTGGCGTGCATTAACTGCAGCAGGCGCAGCACGGTCGCCGCCGTCAGGTCGGGGCGCTCGGCCGCGATCGCCTCGTGGACCTGCCTGGCCGTGGCGGGGCCGACCTGCCAGAGGACGCGCAGCAGTTCCAGCTCGGATGGAGTCGGTTTCGGTGGGACGGCGGGATGCGACATGCGGTCCAGCATACCCGCTCCGGCCGCGAAAGTCGAGGCGGCGGGCGGCCGCGCGGCCCTGTCCGCGCCCCGCCGATTCACTCGTGCAGCTCGTACTCGCGCAGCGAAAACACCATCTTGCCCTTGTGCCGCTGGCAGACCCCGGTCATGGTTTCTCCCGGACGCAGGGTGAAGGTCAGGCGGGTGCCCGGCTTCTTCGCGGCGCAGTCGGCGTGGGCGCTGTCCGGCACCGGCGGCACCTTCGGCGGCGGCGGCGGGGCCGGCACGTCCGGCGGGGACGGTGGCGCGGGCGGGGCGGGCGGCGCCGGCATCGCGGCGGCGTCGGGCGTGTAGGCCATCGCGTCGTCGGGCGCGGGCGGCGCCGGCGGAGCGGGAGGGGCCGGCGGGCGCGGCGGTTTCGGCGGCCTCGGCGGCGGCGGGCAGTTGCCGTCGGCCTTGCAATTGACGTAGACGTGGACGTCGGCCAGGCCGGCGCCGGCGGCGCCCGACAGCAGGGCAAACATCAGGATGGCGGCAGTGGTTTTCATTGTGTTCTCCTTGGACTGGGAGCTTGCATGGTGCGGCCCGAATGTGGAGAAAAAATGAAGACAGCGGATTTGTGCCTGGGAGTCACAAATCGCCGGCTCACAGATCGAAGCGGTATCCGAGCCCGTAGATCGAATGGATCGCCTCCACGCCCGGCAGCGCGGCATCCAGCTTGCGCCGCAGGTTCTTGACGTGGCTGTCGATGGCGCGGTCGGCCACGTCCAGGTTGGCGTTGCCCTCGCGCGCGGCGTCCAGCAGCCGGGCGCGCGAAAACACCTGGCCGGGCCGGCGCGCCAGCGCGGCCAGGATGCCGTATTCGGTGGGCGTCAGGTCGAGCGGCCGGCCGTGGATGCGGATGCGGCGCGCCCCTTCGTCGACCTCGACCGCGGGCGCCGCCGGCGCGGCGGCGGACGGGACGCGGCGCAGGATGGCCTTGATGCGGGCCATCAGCTCGCGCGGGCTGAAGGGCTTGCACAGGTAGTCGTCGGCGCCGAGCTCCAGCCCGAGCAGGCGGTCGATCTCTTCCACGCGCGCGGTCACCATCACGATCGGCACGCCGGAAAAACGGCGCACTTCGCGGCACACCGACAGCCCGTCCAGGCCGGGCAGCATCAGGTCGAGCACCACCAGGGCCGGCGGGCCGCGCCGGATCGCGTCCAGGGCCAGGGTGCCGTCGCCGAACACGGTGGGCGCGTAGCCGGCGGCCTTCGCATAGTCGGCCACCAGCGCGGCCAGTTCGGGTTCGTCCTCGACGATGAAGAGTTCGGTGTTCATGGCTTGCCGGCGAGGGGTACCGCGATCGTGGCGCGCAGCCCGCCCAGCGGCGCATGCGCGAAAGTGAGCTGGCCGCCCTGGGCTTCCAGCAGGCGGCGGCACAGGGCCAGGCCGAGGCCGGCGCCGCCATGCGCGCGGCTGCGCGAGGCGTCGACGCGGTAGAAGCGCTGCGCCAGGCGGGCCAGGGCCTCGTCCGGCACGCCCGGCGCGCTGTCGTCCAGGTGCAGGCGCAGCAGCGCGCCATCGGTCTCGGCGCCGAGCGCCACGCGGCCGCCGGCGGCGGTGTAGCGCAGGCTGTTCTCGAGCAGGTTGTCGAGCACCTGGCGCATGCGGTCGGGATCGGCCAGCACGATCGATTGCGGCGGCGCCGGGCCGATGTCGAGCGCCAGGCCGGCCGCCTGCAGGCGCGCCTCGAAGCTCCTGGCCTGCATGCCGGCCAGTTGCCACAGGTCGAGGCGTTCCGGCTTGATGTCGAGGGCCTGGATGTCGGCGCGCGCCAGCGTGTACAGCTCGTCGATCAGCTTGTTCAGGGCCAGTACCTGGCGCAGCATGGCGTCGACGGTGTCGGGGCCGGCCTTGCGCACGCCGTCCTGGATCGCCTCGAGCTGGGCGCGCAGCACGGCGAGCGGGGTGCGCAGCTCGTGCGAGGTGTCGGCCACCCACTGGCGGCGCGCGCTCTCCGCGCGCTCGAGCTGCTGCGCCAGCGTGTTGAAGTGGCGCGCCAGTTCGCCCAGCTCGTCGCTGCGGTCGGCCGGCAGGCGCACGTCGAAGCGGCCCTCGGCCAGCATGCCGGCGCCGCCCGCCAGTTCGCGGATCGGGCGGCGGAAATGGCGCGCCAGCAGGGTCGCCGCCAGCGCCGAGAAGGCCACGGCAAAGGCCAGGATCCACCACAGGCTGGCGCGCAGCTGCTCCAGGAAGGCCAGCGCCATGGCGTCGCTCGGACGGTGGCTGCGCGCCACGCCGAGGTAGCCGACGGTGCGGCCGTTCACCTCGATCGGGCGGCGCGCCAGCGGGAGCGCATCGGGCTGGCGCCCGGCCAGGTAGCGGCCGTCGGCATCGAGCAGGGTGATGCGCTGGGGCAGGGAAGCGTCGACGCCGGGCTCCTGCCCGATCGGCGGGGCGACGCGCGGCGCCGGCAGGGGCGGCAGCGGCGGCGCGGGAGGCTGGGGCGGGACCGGCGGCGCGGCCGGCGCGGCCGGGGGCGCCGGCGCTGCGGGGGCGGGCGTCGCCGCGGCGACCGGGGCCGCGGGCACACCGTGGGCACTGGCATGCGGGGCCTGGGGACGCGGGGCCGGTGGCGCCGGGGGCGCCGCCAGGGCCGCATCTTCGCGTTCGCGCTGCAGGCGTTCCAGCTCGCGCGCAATCCAGCGCTGCCGGGTGTCGTCCGCGGGCAGGAAGGTCCAGCCGCCATGGCCGCGGTACTGGCGCGCCAGCGCGCCGGACAGCTCTTCCAGGCGATCCAGCTCGATCCCGACCGCATAGTCGCCGAAGCCCGCCAGCACGTTCTGGCGCAGCAGGTAGACGGCGCCCGCCGCCGCCGCGAGAATCGCGAGCAGGACGGAGGCGAACAGGCGGTGGCCGATCGAGATCTTCAAGGTGTCATTAATAATTGGCAACGAGCCATTCTAGGGCAAGTTCGCATGTTCGGGCGATGTGGGGGGCTGGAATTCGATTGACGCCTCGCCAGCTCATCATTAGCATCAGCCGGGTTCAGCCGGGCTGCGCAGGCGTGACAAAGCACGCATTTTGCGCCCAGGGATTTTGATATTGTGAAAAAAGTTAAATCCAGGAATTTTGCGAGGAAAACATGAAACGAATGCTTGGCTGGCTGTTGATGATGTGCCTGGTGGCGGCGTGCAGCGATCCGGACCAGGGGCCGCCGCTGGGCGCATTCGCCGCGATCACCAAGACCGAAACCGACAAGCCTTTCGACATCACCCCGCCGTCCTCGCGCAGCCCGGCGCCGTTCACCTACACCAGCAGCAACCCCGCGGTCGCCACCATCGCCGGCAGCACGGTCACCATCACCGGTCCGGGCGTCAGCACCATCACCGCCGCCCAGGCCAGCATCGGCAGCTACGGGCCGACCTCGGCCTCGACCACGCTCACCGTGACGGCCGTGCCCTGCGATGCCGGCAGCACGCGCATCGGCGGGGTCTGCACCCCGATCCCGACCTGCATTCCGCCGGCCATGCTGAGCAACAATAGCTGCGTCGTTCCGCCGAATGGCGCGAGCAAGGTGACGTCCGGCTCCCTGACCTGGATGGGCGTGAGCACTGCCGACACCTGGACCAGGGCCCGCGATTTCTGCGCCGGCTCGACGATCGAAGGCACGACCGGCTGGCGCCAGCCGACCCAGGCCGAGCTGCAGAACCTGTTCGCGTCGGGAGCGATCGCCGGCCATGGCTGGGAGCTGCAGAATACCTGGTCGTCGACGATGGGCGTCACGGCGAACAGCGCCAGCCACATGGCAGTCGACCTGGCGAACGGCACGGTCACGGAGCGGGCGGATACCGCCAACTCCCTGATCAGCTGCGTCCATCCGGCGGGCTAAGCAAAAGAAATATTGCAATGTGACAATTTACGTAGCTTTAAGCACATTGCAACTGGTATCGTGTCGGGCTGTCCAGTCATCGTTCGCAGCCCTTCATGATCTTCAAGCATCGCCCCGTCGCCATCGCCGTCCACCTCGCCGTATTGACCCTGCCGCCGGCCGCCGCGCTGGCGCAGGTGCAGGCGCAGGTGCAGGCGCAGGCAAGCTCCACCGACACCACGGCCGACAAGCCTGCCGACAAGCCGGCCGCCAAGGCAATCACCAAAGTCGAGGTGAAGGGCGCGTCCAGCAACTACGATCCGCGCCGCGACGACACCGCCAGCAAGACGGTGATGAGCGCGGAAGAGATCCGCAAGTACGGCGACGACAATATCTTCGACGTGCTCAAGCGCGCCCCGGGCGTGACGGTGAGCGGCAAGACCCTGCGCATGCGCGGCCTGGGCGCCGGCTACACCCAGGTGCTGGTCAACGGCGACCGCCCGCCGCCGGGCTTCGACATGGACGCGCTGACGCCCGACCAGATCGAGCGCATCGAGATCATCCGCGCCGCCAGCGCCGAGTACTCGATGCAGGCGATCGCCGGCACCATCAACATCGTGCTGAAGAAGGTGACGTCGAAGGCGCAGCGCGACCTGCGCCTGTCCGGCTTCCGCTCGCAGCAGGGCCGCAACGCGAACGCCGGCCTGAACCTGGCCGACAAGAAGGGCACTCTCTCGTATTTCGTGTACGCCGGGCTGTACGGCGGCGACAACGAGAACCTGTCGCGCGGCGCCGGGCGCCTGACCCTGCCGACCGGCGAAGTGACGCAGGCGCGCACCACGACCTCCGAGGGCAGCGGCAGCTACCGCGGCGTGGTGCTGTTCCCGCGCCTGTCCTGGAAAGACGCGGATGGCGACGAGCTGAACCTGTCGGGCGGGCTGCAGTCGAACCGCAACGGCTGGAGCGGCCGCTCGACCAACGATAACCAGGTCGGCAGCTTCGGCGATCCGGACTATGTCGAGAACCTGTACCGCTCGCCGGGCCGCATGACGATGATGCAGGGCGAGATCGGCTGGATCGGCAAGGTGGCGGGCGGCAAGCTGGACCTGAAGCTGTCGGGCGAGCGCAACCGCAACGACAACGACAGCGTCAACGAGATGTACACCGCCGGCCGCGCCCGGCGCCTGCTGCGCGACTGGGACAGCGTGACCCGCGGGCACCGCGCCAGCCTGCGCGGCAAGTACACGCGCTCGCTGTTCGACGGCCATGCGCTGGCGACCGGACTGGACGCCAGCGTGCAGGAAAGCGAACAGACGCGCGACCGCCACGACCAGCTGAACGGCGATGCGCCGACCCGCATCGTCGAGACCTTCGAACCGAAGCTCACGCGCCTGGCCGGCTTCGTGCAGGACGAGTGGAACGTCGACAAGCAGCTGTCGGTCTACCTTGGCGCGCGCTGGGAAGGCGTGCAGACCGACAGCGAGGCGAGCGGCAGCGATACGGGCCGGCTGTCGACCAGCTCGCGCAACCACGTGCTGAGCCCGGTGGCCCAGACCCTGTACAAATTCCCCGACAACAGCGGCCGCCAGCTGCGCCTGGCCCTGACCCGTACCTACAAGGCGCCGACCGTCGACCAGCTCACCGCGCGCCGCTACGAATCCGCGGTCAACACCCGTTTCGCGCCCGATTCCGGCGGCAACCCCGACCTGCGCCCCGAGCTGGCGAACGGCATCGACCTCACCTACGAGCACTTCCTGAAAGAGGGCGCGATGTTCTCGGCGAGCGTGTCGCGGCGCGCGATCTCGGATTACATCCGCACCACCCTCGATGTCGACGCCGACGGCCGCTGGGTCTACCGTCCGGTCAACGACGGCGACGCGCTGGTGCGTTCGCTGCAGCTGGAAGCCAAGGCGCCCGGCAAGCTGCTGGCGGCGGCGCTCGCGGGCCTCGACCTGCGCGCCGCCTTCAGCCGCAACTGGTCGCAGGTCTCGTCCGTGCCCGGCCCCGGCAACCGCCTCGACGGCCAGACGGCGATGTCGGCGAACGTCGGCTTCGACTACCGCAAGGGCGACCTGACCGTGGGCAGCAGCCTGGCCTGGCAGAAGGGCGGCTGGGTGCGGATTTCCGAGGCCCAGTCCCAGTACCAGCAGACCCGGCGCGACCTCGACGCCTACCTGCTCTACAAGTTCAGCCCCCGTTACCAGGTGCGGCTGTCGGCCAACAACATCCTGGGCCAGGACTCCGCCTCGGACCGTATCTACAATGATCTTGCGGGTACTTCACGCGAGACCGGTTTCACGCCGCAGTCGGTGCGCGTGGGCGTGAACGTGGAGGTAAAACTCTGAATGTTGTAGGTTAAAGCCGACGCTGATTCACGACAAATCAGTGTATGCTGGTTTTCCGACGTGCCAAGTTGCAGGAGCCGACATGGGGGAACCAGGACGACATGTATGCCTCGGATTCACGGACGAGCCCTATCCGGCCGGCACCCACATCTGCTACCTCTACAACGACGATGAGGAGCGGCGCCAGATCCTGCCCCTGTATGCGCGCGAGGCCTTGCGGGGGCACGAAGCCTTCAATTACGTGGCCGACGTGCCCAGCCGCGCCGACCTGCCTCAGGCCCTGGAGCGGCTCGACCTGGCCGCGGCCGCCAGGGACCGGCCCGGCCAGGTGGAAGCCGCCATCACGGCGGAAGGATATTTCCCGACGGGCCGTTTCGATCCGGACGACATGCTCGCCAGGCTGCGCGAGGCATACCGGCAATGCCAGGCCGCCGGCATGGCCGGCGCCCGCTTCGCCGGCGAAATGACCTGGGCGCTGCGCGGCATCCCCGGCGCCGACCGGATACTCGAATGCGAAACGCGGATCAATGAGCTGATCAAGGAGGCGCCGATGACCATCATGTGCCAGTACGACCTGAGCAAATTCGACGGCGGCCTGATCTACGATGTGCTGAATGCGCATCCCATCGTGATCCTCGGCGGCCACGTGCTGCGCAATCCCTTCTACCAGAACTACGGGTGACGCCATGGCCGCCGTCGTCGAAGAGCCGGGCCCGCCGTCGCTGGACGCCTCGGTGCTGGGGCGCCTGCTCGTCATCCAGCAGGCCATGGACGCGATGCCGGACGAAGTCCACATCGCCAGCTTCGTGTCCCGCGCGCTGGAAAGCGTGCCGGGCGTGGCCGAGGCCCACATCGACCTCGACGGCTACACCACGGCGCCGAACGCCTACATGGCGGCCCTGAAGGAGCACTGCGAGAGCGAATGCTCGCCGGTGCCGGTCCTGAACGTCATGCGCCACCTGAAGACCGGCATGCAGTGCTTCCCGATCGGCCTGCCGGGCCGGCGCTTCGGCTGGCTGCTGCTCAGGGTGGAAGACGACGAGGCGCTGCGGCCCTACGTCGCCTTCCTGAGCAATATCGCCGGCACCCTGGCGCGGATCCTGGTGACGCGCCATTACCAGGAACGGCTGGCCCACGCCAACGACGAGTTGCGCGAGGCGCGCGACGGCCTGGAGCAGCGCGTGGCCGAGCGCACCCGCGAACTGGAATACCGCGCCACCCACGACCAGCTCACCGGGCTGTCGAACCGGGCGCTGCTGATCGACCGCCTGCAGGGCGCCATCTGCACGGCGCAGCGCGAGGGCCGCATGGTGGCGGTGGTGTATCTCGACCTGGACAGCTTCAGCTTCATCAATACCGGCCTCGGCAATGCCTGCGGCGACCAGTTCCTGCGCGAGACCGCCACGCGCCTGGCCCGTCTGGTGCGCGACAGCGATACCGTGGCCCGCATCGGTTCGGACGAATTCGTGATCCTGCTGTCCGGGCTGGAAAGCGTCGAGCGCAGCAGCGCCCGCCTGAACGCGATGCTGGCGGCGGTGCGCGAACCGGTGCCGCTGGCGGGCAAGGAGACGGTGGTGACCTGCAGCATCGGGGCGGCGGTCTATCCGCTCGACGGCGAGGAAGCCGAGCTGCTGCTGCGCCGCGCGAATTCGGCAATGCTGCGCGCCAAGAGTTCCGGCAAGGACAGCATCCAGCTCTACGCCAGCACCCGCGACGCCGCCGTGGCCGAGCGCATCGAACTCGAGACCGAGCTGCGCCGGGGCATACCGGCCGGCGAGCTGGTCCTGCACTACCAGCCCAAGCTCGACCTGGCCAGCGGCACCCTGACGGGCGCGGAAGCGCTGGTGCGCTGGGAGCACCCGAAGCAGGGCCTGCTGCCGCCGTCCCGCTTCATCCCGCTGGCCGAGGATTCGGCGCTGATCGTGGCGCTGGGCGAACGCGTGCTGCAGCAGGCCTGCCTGCAGGCCCGGATCTGGCAGGAGTCGGGCTTCGGCAACCGGACCGTGGCGGTCAACCTGGCCGCGCGCCAGTTGCGCGACGCCCGCATCGTCGACACCGTCAAGCAGGCGCTGCAGTCCACCGGCCTGATGCCGTCCAGCCTCGAACTGGAGATCACGGAGAGTTCGATCATGGTCGACATCGGGCACGCGACCGGCCTGCTGCACCAGCTCAAGGCCCTCGGGGTGGCGATCTCGATCGACGACTTCGGCACCGGCTATTCCAGCCTCAGCGCCTTGCGCAACTTCCCGGTCGACAAGCTGAAGATCGACCGTTCCTTCATCCACGAGATCGAAACCGTGCCCAGCGCGGCGGCGGTGGTGCTGGCCGTGATTTCCTTCGCCAGGACGCTGGGCATGCGCGTCATCGCCGAAGGCGTGGAAACCGCCGGCCAGGCCGCTTTCCTGGAACACCATGGCTGCGACGAGATCCAGGGCTACCTGGTGGCGCGCCCGCTGCCGTCGGCGCAGTTGCTGGAGCGATTCCGGCAGCCGGTCGAGATGCCGTGGAGGGCGCCGCCAGGCTGAGGTTCAGTAGACGTCGCGCCGGTAGCGCCCATCCGCCGCCAGCCGGTCGAGCACCTCCTTGCCGAGGATATCGCCGAGCGCCTCGTGCACGCCGCCGGCCATGCCCTGCAGGCTGCCGCACACGTAGATCGCGGCGCCGCGCCCGATCCACCCGCGCACGGCGTCCGCTTCGGCGCGCAGCACGTCCTGCACGTAGATCCGCTCCCGCTGGTCGCGCGAAAACGCCAGGTCGAGCCGCGCCAGCCAGCCGGCGTCGCGCCAGCCTTCCAGTTCGCCGCGCAGCAGGAAATCGTGGGCGGCGTTGCGTTCGCCGAACAGCAGCCAGTTGTCGCGCTCGCCGAGCCCGATGCGGGCGCGCAGCAGTCCGCGCAGGCCGGCCAGGCCGCTGCCGTTGCCGACCAGCAGCAGCGGCCGGCGCGCGTTGTCGCCGAGGCGGAAGCGCTGGTGCCCGCGGATGCGCAGGCGCAGCGTGTCGCTGGACGAAGCGCCTTCGCACAGCCAGCCGGAGGCCGCGCCGGGGCTGCCGTCCTCGCGCCGTTGCAGGCGCACCAGCAGTTCCAGCCGGCCGTCCGACGGGATCGAGGCGATCGAGTATTCGCGCGGATGCTCCGGGTCGGCCGGGGCGCTGAGCTGGGCCAGGTCGCCGGCTTCCCAGGCGGGCAGCGGCCCGTCCACCGGCGCCAGCGCCAGGCGGTACAGCGGGGCGCCCAGGCTGCCGGGGTTCAGCAGTTCGCGTTCGGCGATGCGCCAGTCGGCGTAGGCCGGCGCTTCCCAGTCGGGGGCATCAATGGTGCCGGCCAGGCGGGCGAGGTGGTGCTGCCAGTCGTCGAGGGCCGCGGAGTCGCTGCGGTCGACGTCGATGCGTTCGAACAGCGCCGTAGCGCCGGCCCGCTGCAGCCAGGCGTCGAGCGCGCGGCCAAAGCCGCAGAAGTTGGCGTAGCTGCGGTCGCCCAGCGCCAGCACGGCATAGTGCAGGTGGGACAGGTCGGGTTGCAGCGCCATCAGGCGGCCGGCGAAGCGCGCGGCGGCATCGGGCGCGTCGCCTTCGCCATAGGTGCTGGCGATGAACAGGATGCGCGAGGCATTGCGCAGGGCGGCTTCGTCGAGGCTGGAGATGCAGGCCGTGCGCGCCGCCAGGCCGCCGGTGGAGAGCAGCTCGGCGCTGCGGCAGGCCAGCAGTTCGGCGCAGCCGGTCTGGCTTGCGTACACGACCAGCCAGTCGGCCGCGCCGCTGCCCGCGCCGGCGGCGCGCGCGCGGGCGCTGCGCAGCTGCTTTCGCCACATCGCGGCGCACATCAGCAGCCAACCGGCCGACAGCAGCAGGGCGACCCCCAGGCGCAGCGGTTCGGTGGTGATCGTCATCGCGGCGTCATTGCAGCAGTTCGCGCCAGGCGGGCGTGTGGACTTCGCGCAGGCCCTGCCGTTCGCGCAGCAGGAAGCGCGCCGCCACGTCGCGCCGTTCGGCGAAGGCCAGGCCGGCATCGACGCCCATCACGGTCAGGGCGGTGGAGAGGGCATCGGCCGCCATGCAGGCCGGGGCCAGCACCGTCACCGAGGCGACGTCGTTGGCGATCGGGTAACCGGTGCGCGGATCCAGCGTGTGCGAGATGCGCCGCCGGGCCTGGTGGAAATACCTGCGGTAGTCGCCGGAAGTGGCGACCGCCAGCCCGTGCAGGGCCACCACCGATTGCATGACGGGAGACTCGGCCGCATCGGGCACGCCTTCCAGCTCGACCCACCAGGGCTGGCCGTCCAGCTTGACCCCGGCGCCGCGCAGTTCGCCGCCGGCTTCGACCAGGTAATGGCGCACGCCCAGCGCTTCCAGGCGCTGCGCCAGGCAGTCGACCGCGTAACCCTTCGCCACCGACGACAGGTCGAGGATGGCGCCGCCCGGCTGGTAGAGGCAGCGGCCCACGCGGTCGAGCCGGGGCTGGCCGGCGCGGCGCCGGTCCAGCGCTGCGGCGATGGCGTCCCCGGCCGGGGCGTAGAAGCCGGCCTGGTCGTAGCGCCCGGCGGGGCCGAAGCCCCACAGGTTGACGAGCGGCCCGGCGGCCGGGTCATAGGCGCCGCCGGTGTCCCCGGACACGCCGAGGGCGTAGTCCATCACGGCGAAGAACTGCGGCGGCAGCGCATGCCAGGTGCCCGCCGGCGCGCGGTTGTAGCGCGAGAGCAGGGAATCGGCTTCCCAATGGCTCATCTGGGCCACGATCTCGTCCAGTTCGCGCTGCAGGGCGCCGCGCAGGTCGCGCTCGACGTCGAGGGAGCTGGCGGGCGGCAGCAGCAGCCGCGCCGACCAGCCGGTGCCCATCGACGTCCCGGCCAGGCTGTGCGGCCGGCTGGCCGGGTCGGGCAGGACCGGGTCGACGTCGAGCGGGACGAGGGCGGCGCGCATCGGGACCTTACTCGGGCAGGATCTCGAGCGTCGCCGAGTAGCTGTAGCGCTTCGAATCCGGCTGGCCTTCGCCCGGGCCGCGCGGGGCGTTGGCCGGCTCATTTGCCGGATATCTGGCGCTCAGCCAGTACATGTTCGGCGCCGGCAGGGTGAAGGTGGCTTCGCCTTTCGCGTCGGTGCTGAGGCGCACTTCATTGATCGTGCCGCGGTACTTGACGCCGCCAGGGACCAGGCTGAACGGGAAGTTCGGCAGCGGCTGGCCGTTCAGCTGGAAACGGAAGGTCGCCTTTTCGCCGGCGCGCAGCTCGTTCGGATGGGTGACCGGCACCAGTTCGAGGCCGCTGCCTACCGGCTTGAGCGCGCCGGTGGTCGGCTTGTTCAGGGTGACGAAGGTGTCCTGGCGCTGGACCATGGTGGTGCGGTTCACCTCGGTGGCGCCGGCCGGGATTTCCTTCGCCACGTTCTGCTCGCTGGCGCGGAAGCGCTTCGTCTCGCCGTTCAGCCTGTAGCTGCCCATGACGCTGGTGGCGGCCAGGGTGATGCGGTAGGTGCCGTCCTTCGGCAGCCTGAGGTCGACGCTGGAGCGGAACTTGCCGACCGTGGCGGCCGGGGCGGGCGCGGTGGCGCCGTCCGGATCGGTGACCGTCAGGCCATCCATGCGCAGCGGCATGTGGTCGACGTTGAACAGGCCTTCCGAGACGGCGCCGTCGATCGTGACCCAGGCTTCGCGGTCGGTCTCGATGAAGGTGCTGGTCGGCAGCATCCACGGACGGTGGGCCTGGGCGGCGCAGGCGATGCCGGCGAGGGCGAGCGCGATGGCGAACTGCTTCATGAATCTGGTCTGCATGGTGAACCCCTTATTGGATCGAGATCGACACGGCGCCCAGCTCTTCCTTGCCGGCGGCGCTGGCGGCCAGCTTGCCCTTGGCCGGCCAGGTGAAGGGCACGCGCACCAGTTCGCGGCCGCCGGCTTCGCGCGCGGCTTCGATCACCAGCTTGTAGTCGCCGGCCGGCAGCTTGTCCAGACCGGCCCTGGCCGGGGCGAAAGTGAGCGTCTGCACGCCGGCCGGGCGGGTCGCGCCGGAGACGCCGTCCATCGGCAGTTCGACGTCGCGGCCGGCCTTGCGCCACCAGGTGCGCAGGTCCTTGACCCACTTGGTGCCGGCGTTGTCCTTCTTCTTGACGTCGTACAGCACGGCCAGGGTCGAGGCCACGCTCTGGTCGGCGCGCTCGATCCAGATCGCGACGTAGGGCTTGTGGTACTCGGCCACGTTCAGCTGCGGCAGCTCGAACTTGACGGTCAGGTCGGCGGCCAGGGCGCCGTTCGACACCAGCGGCAAGGCCAGCGGAAGCGTCAGGGCGAGCGATCGGGACAGTTTCATGGGCTTTCTTTCTCGGTTAGTGTACGAACAGGAGCGCCAGCACGACCGGCAGCACGATGCCGAAGCCGATCACCGGCCAGGTCGAGGGCCGGTTGGCGGCGTGGTATTTCAGGATCAGGAAACCGGTGATGCAGAACACCAGGCAGGCGCCGGCGAAGATGTCGATGAACCAGCTCCACACGGCGCCGGCGTTGCGGCCCTTGTGCATGTCGTTGAGCCAGGAGATCCAGCCGCGGTCGGTCTTCTCGTATTCGGCCTGGCCGTCGGCGCCGATGCGCAGCCAGGCGTCGCCGCCCGGCCGGGGCAGGGCGATGTAGGCGTCTTCCTCGCTCCACTCGGCGTTCACGCCGCGCACGTCGACCGGAAAGGTCTTGCCGGCCCAGCTGGCCAACTCGTCCGGCAGCGGAACTTTTGCGTCGGCATGGCTTCCGGCAAAGGCGGCCAGGCGCTCGCGCAGCGGGTCCGGGACGGTCGCCTGCTGGCGCGTGACCTGCGGTTTCGCCTCGATTTGCGAGGCGTGGTTCAGGGTGAAGCCGGTGATGCTGAACAGCAGCATCGCCATCAGGCAGATGGCGGAACTGATCCAGTGCCATTGATGCAACTGGCGCAGCCAGACGGCGCGGCGGGCGCTGGGCAGGGAGGGAGGGGTCGGGCCGGTAGAGTCCATGGGCAAATGATAACGATTATCATTTAGCCGGTCAACTCAGCTGTTTAGATGCCACACAGTAACAAATAAAAACAACTACAGTCTCTGTCGCGCTTGACGCCTTGCGTTACAATACCGCGGGCTATGTTGGCTGCGCAAATTGGCTGTGCCGATTGGCCCCCGTGTAGAGTCCTTCCCCCACAACTTGAGTAGTAGTGCGATCCGCTAACCGGTCAGGCCGTGTCGCGGAAGGTTAGATTAACCCGCCCTAAAATCGCGAAACGCGAAGAAAGGTGAGCAAGAATGATGCAGCAATACGAAGGCAACTCGTACCTGTTCGGCGGTAACGCGCCCTATGTGGAAGAGTTGTATGAAGCATATCTGAACAACCCGGGCTCGGTGCCGGACAACTGGCGCGCCTATTTCGACGCGATGCAGCACATGCCTGCCGTCGATGGTAGCGCCAAGCCGGACGTGGACCACTCCTCCGTGATCGCCTCCTTTGCCGAGCGCGCCAAGCAGGGTCCGATCCGCACCGTCACCGCCTCGCCGGACGCCGAACTCGGCCGCAAGCGTGTTGCTGTCACCCAAGTGATCGCCGCCTACCGCTACCTCGGTTCGCGCTGGGCCAACCTGGACCCGCTGCAGCGCCAGGAGCGCCCGCCGATCCCGGAACTGGATCCGGCCTTCTACGGTTTCACCGAAGCCGACCTCGACACCAAATTCAATATCAGCAACACCTACTTCGGCCCGGAGACCGCGTCGCTGCGCGACCTGCTGAACATGTTGCGCGATACCTACTGCCGTTCGATCGGCGCTGAGTTCATGTACGTCAGCGACCCGACCGAAAAGCGCTGGCTGCAGGAAAAGCTCGAATCGATCCGCTCGACCCCGGCCTTCACCGCAGAAAAGAAAAAGCACATCCTCGAGCGCCTGACCGCGGCCGAAGGCCTGGAGCGCTACCTCCACACCAAGTACGTCGGCGCCAAGCGTTTCTCGCTGGAAGGCGGCGAATCCTTCATCGCCTCGATGGACGAAGTCATCCAGCGCGCCGGTGAGCAGGGCGTGCAGGAAATCGTGATCGGCATGGCCCACCGCGGCCGCCTGAACGTGCTGGTCAACACCCTGGGCAAGGCGCCGTCCGAGCTGTTCGAAGAATTCGAAGGCAAGCACGCCGACGACCTGCCGGCAGGCGACGTGAAATACCACCAGGGCTTCTCGAGCGATATCTCGACCCCGGGCGGCCCGGTCCACCTGTCGCTGGCGTTCAACCCGTCGCACCTGGAAATCGTGAACCCGGTCGTCGAGGGTTCGGTCAAGGCGCGCATGGAACGCCGCGGCGACCGCCAGGGCAAGGAAGTGCTGCCGATCCTGGTGCACGGCGACGCCGCATTCGCCGGCCAGGGCGTGGTCATGGAAACCCTGAACCTGGCCCAGACCCGCGGCTACGGCACCGGCGGTACCGTCCACATCGTCATCAACAACCAGATCGGCTTCACCACCTCGGACCCGCGCGACGCCCGTTCGACCATCTACTGCACCGACGTGGTCAAGATGATCGAGGCGCCGGTGCTGCACGTGAACGCCGACGATCCGGAAGCCGTCGTGCTGGCCACCCAGATCGCGATGGACTACCGCACCGAGTTCCACAAGGACGTGGTGGTCGACATCGTCTGCTACCGCAAGCTGGGCCACAACGAGCAGGACACCCCGGCCCTGACCCAGCCGCTGATGTACAAGAAGATCGCCAAGCACCCGGGCACCCGCAAGATGTACGCGGACAAGCTGGCTGCGCAGGGCACCATCGCCGCTGACGGCGGCGACCAGCTGGTGGCCGAATACCGCGCCGCGATGGACGCCGGCAAGCACACCATCGATCCGGTCCTGACCGACTTCAAGAACAAGTACGCCGTCGACTGGGCGCCGTTCCTGAACAAGAAGTGGACCGACGCCGCCGACACCGCCGTGCCGCTGACCGAGCTGAAGCGCCTGTCGCAGCGCATCACCACCGTGCCGGAAAACTTCAAGCTGCACTCGCTGGTCGAGAAGGTCCTGAACGACCGCGCCACCATGGGCCGCGGCGAGATGAACCTCGACTGGGGCATGGGCGAACACCTGGCCTACGCCTCGCTGCTGTCGTCGGGCTACGCCGTCCGCCTGTCGGGCCAGGACGCCGGCCGCGGCACCTTCGTGCACCGCCACGCCGTGCTGCACGACCAGAACCGCGAGCGCTGGGACCAGGGCATCTACCTGCCGCTGGCCAACGTGTCGGACAACCAGGCCAACTTCACCGTCATCGACTCCGTGCTGTCGGAAGAAGCGGTGCTGGGCTTCGAATACGGTTACTCGACCGCCGAGCCGAACACGCTGACCATCTGGGAAGGCCAGTTCGGCGACTTCGTCAACGGCGCCCAGGTCGTCATCGACCAGTTCATCGCCTCGGGCGAAGTCAAGTGGGGCCGCGCCTCGGGCCTGGTGCTGATGCTGCCGCACGGCTACGAAGGCCAGGGTCCGGAGCACTCGTCGGCACGTATCGAGCGCTTCCTGCAGCTGTGCGCCGACCACAACATGCAAGTCGTGCAGCCGACCACCGCCGCCCAGATCTTCCACCTGCTGCGCCGCCAGATGGTGCGCCAGTTCCGCAAGCCGCTGGTGATCTTCACGCCGAAGTCGCTGCTGCGTAACAAGGACGCCGGCTCGCCGCTGACCGACCTGGCCAAGGGCGGTTTCCAGACCGTCATCGGCGAACTGGACGAGAAGATCGACGGCAACAAGGTCAAGCGCGTGATCGTCTGCTCGGGCAAGGTCTACTACGACCTGGTCAACACCCGCAAGACCCGCAACGCGACCGACACCGCGATCATCCGCCTCGAGCAGCTGTATCCGTTCCCGCACAAGGCATTCGGCGCCGAACTGAAGAAGTTCCCGAACGTGACCGAAGTCGTGTGGGCCCAGGACGAGCCGCAAAACCAGGGTCCGTGGTTCCAGATCCAGCACAACCTCTTCGAAAGCATGGAATCGGGCCAGCGCCTGGCATACGCCGGCCGTCCCGCTTCCGCGTCGCCGGCTGTCGGTTATGCCGACAAGCACGTGGCGCAGCAGAAGGAACTGCTGGAAACCGCGTTCTCGAAGCTCAAGGGTTTCATTCTCACCAAGTAATAAGCAAGCCCAAGAGCACCCCGCGCCGTTTTGGATGGCGCGGGGTTTTTGCAAAGAATAATTATTGGAGTTTTAAATGGCACAAATCGAAGTCAAGGTCCCCCAACTGTCGGAGTCGGTTGCTGAAGCGACCCTGCTGTCCTGGCACAAGAAAGTCGGCGAAGCCGTTTCGCGCGACGAGAACATGATCGACATCGAGACCGACAAGGTGGTCCTGGAACTGCCGGCCCCGAGCGCAGGCGTGATCGTCCAGCTGATCAAGGCCGACGGCGCGACCGTCGTCTCGGGCGAGACCATCGCCATCATCGATACCGAAGCATCGGCCCAGACCAGCCCGGTCGGCATCACCGCGGCCGCTGTTCCGAACGCCCCGGCCGCCACCCCGGCCCCGCAGGCATCCGCATCGACCGGCTCGAAAGGCGACGTCGCCATGCCGGCCGCCGCCAAGATCCTGGCCGACGCCAACCTGAGCACCGCCGACGCCACCGGCACCGGCCGTGACGGCCGCGTGACCAAGGGCGATGCCCTGGCCGCCGTCGCCAACAAGGGCGCCGTCGCACCGGCCGCCCCGGCTCCGCTGGCTGCCCCGGCCGCCAAGCCGGCCCTGCAGCAAGTCGCCGCACCGGCCCCGGCCAACCTGGGCGACCGTCCGGAAGAGCGCGTGCCGATGAGCCGCCTGCGCGCCCGTATCGCCGAGCGCCTGCTGCAGTCGCAGTCGACCAACGCGATCCTGACCACCTTCAACGAAGTCAACATGGCCCCGGTCATGGAACTGCGTAACAAGTACAAGGACAAGTTCGAGAAGGAACACGGCGTCAAGCTGGGCTTCATGTCCTTCTTCGTCAAGGCCGCCGTTGCCGCCCTGAAGAAGTACCCGATCCTGAACGCCTCGGTCGACGGTAACGACATCATCTATCACGGCTACTTCGACATCGGTATCGCCGTCGGCTCGCCGCGTGGCCTGGTGGTGCCGATCCTGCGCAACGCCGACCAGATGTCGATCGCCGAGATCGAGAAGAAGATCGGCGAATTCGGCCAGAAAGCCAAGGACGGCAAGCTGACCCTGGAAGACCTGACCGGCGGTACCTTCTCGATCTCGAACGGCGGTGTGTTCGGTTCGATGCTGTCGACCCCGATCATCAACCCGCCGCAGTCGGCGATCCTGGGCGTGCACGCGACCAAGGACCGCGCCGTGGTCGAGAACGGCCAGATCGTGATCCGTCCGATGAACTACCTGGCAATGTCCTACGACCACCGCATCATCGACGGCCGCGAAGCCGTGCTGGGCCTGGTCGCCATGAAGGACGCGCTGGAAGATCCGGCCCGCCTGCTGCTGGACCTGTAATTCACATCGGGAGACCTGCGCGGCGCCTTGCGCCTCGCAGGTCGGACAGGGCCGAAGGCCCGGCAGTGATTGACTGGTCGCCGGGCTCCGGTCCGGTGCGTTCGTTAGTTTGATGGAAGGGGAGTCACCATGATTGCCGATGAACTCAAGCGTTTGCACGAACTGCACCAGGCCGGCGCCCTGACCGACGCCGAATTCGAACAGGCCAAGGCGAAGATCCTGTCGTCCTCGACGGTGAACCTGAACAAGGGCGCCGCATCGGGCGCCGACGGCAGCTTCGCCTCGGAGCTCAACACGCTGCGCCGCTCGCGCACCGACCGCTGGATCAGCGGGGTATGCGGCGGCCTGGCGCAGGTGTCGGGCGTGGATTCGTGGGTGTGGCGGCTGGTGTTCGCGCTGTTCACCCTCACCTTCGGATTCGGGGCGGTGATTTATTTGCTGCTGTGGATCTTCGTGCCGGAAGAATAATTTAACCGTCGTACCCGGAAAATCAACCGTCGTTCCCGCGGAATCATCAGCCGTCATCCCCGCGAAGGCGGGATGACGGTGCAACGGGTGCGAATAAGGAATCGATAATGAGCAACGAAAAACAATTTGACGTCGTCGTGATCGGCGGCGGCCCCGGCGGCTATGTGGCCGCCATTCGCGCTGCCCAGCTGGGCTTCAAGGTCGCCTGCATCGACGAGGCGCAAAATGCCAAGGGCGCTCCGGCCCTGGGCGGCACCTGCACCAACGTCGGCTGCATCCCGTCGAAGGCGCTGCTGCAATCGTCGGAGCACTTCGAGCACGCCGGCCACGGCTTCAAGGAACACGGCATCAACGTGTCGGGCCTGGAGCTGGACCTGGGCGCGATGCTGAAGCGTAAGGACGGCGTGGTCAAGGCCAACAACGACGGCATCGTCTACCTGTTCAAGAAGAACAAGGTCACCTTCTTCCACGGCCGCGGCACCCTGGCCGGCAAGGCTGGCGAAGGCTTCACCGTCAACGTCTCGGGCAAGACCACCGACACCATCACCGCCAAGAACGTGATCGTCGCCACCGGCTCGAACCCGCGCGAACTGCCGGGCACCCCGTTCGACGAGAAGCTGGTCCTGTCGAACACCGGCGCGCTGGCCATCGACGCCGTCCCGGCCAAGCTGGGCGTGATCGGCGCCGGCGTGATCGGCCTGGAAATGGGCTCGGTGTGGCGCCGCCTGGGCGCGCAAGTCACCGTGCTGGAAGGCCTGCCGGCCTTCCTGGGCGCGGTCGACCAGCAGATCGCCAAGGAAGCGCAGAAAGCCTTCACCAAGCAGGGCCTGGAAATCCACCTGGGCGTCAAGATCGGCAACATCACCAAGGGCGACAACAGCGTCACCGTGGAATACGCCGACTCGACCGGCGCCGCGCAGACCGCGACCTTCGACCGCCTGATCGTCTCGATCGGCCGGGTGCCGAACACCATCGGCCTGGGCTTCGAGAGCGTCGGCCTGCAGCTCGACGAGCGCGGCTTCATCGCCGTCGACGACGAGTGCCGCACCGGCGTGCCGGGCATCTGGGCGGTGGGCGACGTCGTGCGCGGCCCGATGCTGGCGCACAAGGCGGAAGAAGAGGGCGTCGCGGTTGCCGAGCGCATCGCCGGCCAGCACGGCCACGTCAACTTCAACACCATTCCGTGGGTGATCTACACCTCGCCGGAAATCGCCTGGGTCGGCCGCACCGAAGAGCAGCTGAAGAAGGACGGCGTCGCCTATAAAGCCGGCACCTTCCCGTTCATGGCCAACGGCCGTGCGCGCGCGCTGGGCGACACCACCGGCATGGTCAAGGTCATCGCCGATGCCGCCACCGACGAAATCCTGGGCGTGCACATCGTGGGCCCGGTCGCTTCCGAGCTGATCTCGGAAGCCGTGGTGGCGATGGAGTTCAAGGCTTCGGCCGAAGACATCGCGCGCATCTGCCACGCTCACCCGACCCTGTCCGAAGCAACCAAGGAAGCCGCGCTCGCCGTCGACAAGCGTTCGCTGAACTTCTAAGCAACATACGTGACGTGGGCACGGGGTGCCCACCCTACATGCCGTGTCGTCGGCATCCGTAGGGTGGGCGCACCGTGCCCACGGTGCGTTAATCAATCGGTATTTCATGAACGTCCAAGAGTATTACCAGCACGCCCTCACCGAGCGCGGCTTCAAGTCCGATCCCGCCCAGCAGCGCGCGGTGGACCGGCTCCAGCAGGCGTACGACGACTGGGTCCACTACAAGGCCCAGCGGTCGTCCGCTTTCAAGCGCCTGATCAACCGTCCCGAGGTGCCGACCGGCGTCTACATGTGGGGCGGGGTGGGGCGCGGCAAGTCCTTCCTGATGGACAGCTTCTATTCGGTGGTGCCGGTGGTGCGCAAGACGCGCCTGCACTTCCACGAATTCATGCGCGCCGTGCACCGCCAGCTCGACGAGCTGAAGGGCGTGGAAGACCCGCTGATCGAAGTCGCCAGGCGCATCGCCAAGAAGTACCGCCTGATCTGCTTCGACGAATTCCACGTCAGCGACGTCGCCGACGCGATGATCATGTACAACCTGCTGTCCGCCCTGTTCGAGAACGGCGTATCGTTCGTGATGACGTCGAACTACGATCCGGACAAGCTGTACCCGGACGGCCTGCACCGCGACCGCATGCTGCCCACCATCGCGCTGCTGAAGGCAAGGCTGGACGTGATGAACGTCGACGCCGGCATCGACTACCGCCACCGCGCGCTGGAGCAGGTGCAGGCCTATTACACGCCGCTCAACGCCGCCAGCGACCATGCGCTGCGCGAAACCTGGGCCAAGGTGGCCGACGTCGCCGACGAGAATCCGCTGGTGCACATCGAGCAGCGCGAGATCCGTGCGCTGCGCCGTGCCGGCGGCGCGATCTGGTTCGACTTCCACACCCTGTGCGGCGGCCCGCGCTCGCAGAACGACTACCTGGAGCTGGCCAGCCAGTTCCACACCGTGATCCTGTCCGGGGTGCCGCGCATGTCGGCGTCGATGTCGTCCGAAGCGCGCCGCTTCACCTGGCTGATCGACGTGTTCTACGACCACAAGGTCAAGCTGATCATGTCGGCCGAGGTGGCGCCGGAACAGCTGTACACGGAAGGCGCGATGTCGAACGAGTTCCATCGCACGGTCTCGCGTATCATTGAGATGCAATCGCGCGAATACATGCTGGCCGAGCGCCGTGGCGCAGCCGATTCGCTCGCCTGAATCCCACCAAGAGGAAAACAAGATCACGATGAAACCTGTCTCGCTCATGTTCCCGCGCCGCGCCGGCGCCGCCGTCCAGGGCGCCCTGCTGTGCGCGCTGCTGGCCGCCTGCGCCGGCAACCGCCCGGCCCCGCGCGAAGTGCCGCCCCCGCCGGTCACGTCCGTGGCCCAGGCCGACCAGCAGCTGGCCGAGGTGGCGCGCGAACGCGCCGCGATCGAGGCCCGCTTTGCCGAGCGTGAACGGGTCTGCTACGACAAGTTCTTCGTGAACCGCTGCCTGGACGAAGCCAAGGAGCGCCGCCGCAGCTCGCTCGCGGCCCAGCGCGCGATCGAGGTGCAGGCCGAGCGCTTCAAGCGCCAGGCCGTGGTGGACGAGCGCGACCGCAAGCTGGCCGAAGCCGACCGGCGCTACCGCGAGGAAGAGGCGCGCCTGGCGGCCCAGCCGCCGCAGCCGACCCGCGAAGTGCAGCCGGCGCCGGCGCCGCGCGCGCCGACCGTGCCCGCCCGCGTGGCCGCGCGCGACGCGCGCCAGAAGGAGGCGAAGGCCAAGGAAGCCGCCGAGGCGCCGCAGCGCGCCAAGAACGTGCGCGACTTCGAGCGCCGCAAGGCCGAATCGGAAGAACGCCAGCGCGAAGTCGCGCGCCGCAAGGCCGAGCGCGCCGCGAAGGCGGCCAAGAAGGCCGAGGAAGAAAAGGCCAAGGCGGCGAAGACGCCGGCCCCGCCGGCGCAATGAATGCGATCGTGGGCACGGCGTGCCCGCGCAACAACCGTTATACGGCCCGTTTCAGCTTCTGCACCTTGTAGCCGCCGGCATCCTGCGCCGGCCGCACCAGCTTGACGATCGCCATCGAGCAGTTGCCGCCCTTGCCCTCGGAGCGTTCGCCGGCCTTGTCGATCAGCATCTCGGCCGCCTGGCGCGGCGTCATCTTCGCGGTGGCGGCGCCCAGTTCGGCATCGGTGAAGAAGTGCCACAGCCCGTCCGAAGCGAGCAGGAACACGTCGCCCGCGGCCAGGCCCGTGCGGTGGCCGACCGTCACATAGGGATCCTTGCGGCTGTTGCCCATCATATTGACCAGCAGCTTCGACTTGCGGTGGTTTTTCGCCGCGTCGAGCGGCAGGCGCTCGCTCGACACCAGGTGTTCGATATAGGCGGCGTCGCCGGTGCGCGCCAGGCAGGCGCCGTCCTGGAAGTGGTAGAGGCGGGAGTCGCCGACGTGGGCCCACACCGCCTCGCCATGCGGCGACAGCAGCAGGCCCACGAAGCTGGCCTGCGTTTCGACCCCGGCGGCCACGGCGTTCATCTTGATGATCATGTGGGTCTCCTGCACGATGTCGCGCAGCAGCTCCTCCAGACGCTCGACACCGGGATGGTCGCCGGGCTTGAACAGGTCGAACACGTGCATGGCCGTGTGCAGCACCTGCTCGGATGCCGCGGCCCCGCCGACACCGTCGGACAGGACGGCCAGCACGTATCCGGGGGCGCGAGCGCCCGTCATCAGCGCGACCCGGTCGTTCTGCTGCGGCCGATTGCCGATGTGCTGCGCGGTTCCCGCTTCTATCTTGTATTGACTCATAAACGTGGCTTTCCGATACCGGCTTGCTGAACTTTGTTGGCGGCAACGTCAGCGTAGATTAAACTATGCACTGGTTTGCACAACTGTTGCAAGCCGTAACAATAAATCGCGTCCTCCCACCCCGGCTTCAGCCCTCAACTTCGGAAATGCCCAACATGATCGACGTCCAGGAGATCCAGCGCCGTATTATTGAACTCGACGTGGAACACCGCGACCTCGACGCTGTCATAGACATGCTGACCCGTGACGGCCATTCCGACCAGCTACAATTACGCCGTCTGAAGAAGCGCAAGCTGCAGCTGAAGGACCATATCACTTTGCTGAAAATGCAGTTGGTGCCGGACGTGCCGGCGTAAGCTGGCTGTTTTACCCTTTCCCACGACTTTGACCGATCACCTGCCCATGCCCGGCCCCGATGCCGAGGCCATTCCTGCCGACGCACCCGCTGCCTCGTCCGCCGAGTCCGCCGCCGAGCCCGCTGCGCCTGTTGCGCCGGGCAAGTACGACGCCGAGGTCGACCGCATCTTCGGCGCCGGCGGCCCGCTCGCGCCCGCCGTCGGCAGCTTCCGGCCGCGCCAGTCGCAGACCGAGATGGCGAAGGCGATCGCCGACGCGATCGGCAGCCAGGGTACGCTCATCGCCGAGGCCGGCACCGGCACGGGCAAGACCTTCGCCTACCTCGTCCCGGCGCTGCTATGGGGCGGCAAGACCATCATCTCGACCGGCACCAAGAACCTGCAGGATCAGCTGTTCTCGCGCGACATCCCGAACGTGCGCGCGGCCCTGCGCGCGCCGGTCTCGGTGGCCCTGCTGAAGGGCCGCGCCAACTACGTCTGCCATTACCACCTGGAGCGCACGCTGCAGAACGGGCGCCTGACCTCGCGCGACGACGTCGGCCACCTGCGCGAGATTTCCCGCTTCATCAAGATGAGCAACTCGGGCGACAAGGCCGAACTGGCCAAGGTCCCGGAAACCGCCTCGGTGTGGAACCTGGTCACCTCGACGCGCGAGAACTGCGTCGGCCAGGAATGCCAGTACTACCAGGACTGCTTCGTGATGAAGGCGCGCCGCGAAGCCCAGCAGGCCGACGTGGTCGTGGTCAACCACCACCTGTTCTTCGCCGACGTCGCCCTGAAGGAGGGCGGCATGGCCGAACTGCTGCCGTCCGCGAACACCATCGTGTTCGACGAGGCGCACCAGCTGCCCGAAGTCGCCACCCTGTTCTTCGGCACCACGGTGTCGACCTCGCAGGTGCTGGAACTGTGCCGCGACGTGCTGGCCGAAGGCCTGGCGCATGCGCGCGGCGGCCCGGACTGGGCCAAGGTCGTGATGGTGGTCGAGAAGGCCGCGCGCGACCTGCGCCTGACCTTCCCGGAAGGCGGCACCCGCCTGTCCCTGCCGCAGATCCCGCCCAGCTCGGACTTCTTCCCGGCGCTGGAAAAGCTCAAGGAAGAGCTGGAGGGCATGGTCGACGTGCTCGAGGAGCAGGCCGAACGCGCCGAGACGATCGAGCAGTGCCGCGTGCGCGCGGTCGAGATGCTGGACAACTTCAAGGCCTGGAAGCCGGCCCCGGTCAAGAAAGACCCGAAGGAAAAGGACTACAGCGAATTCGGCGGCGCCGACGCCGTGCTGTGGGTCGAGGCCTTCGCCTCGTCGCTGCAGCTGCACAAGACGCCGCTGTCGATCGCGCCGATCTTCGCCGGCCAGCGCGCGGGGACGCCCCGCAGCTGGATTTTTACGTCGGCGACGCTGGCGGTGAAGAGCGACTTCAAGCATTTCACCTCGCAGATGGGCATGACCGGCGAGCCGGCGCGCACCTGGCCCAGCCCCTTCAATTACCAGGAGCAGGGCATCCTGTACGTGCCGACCGGCCTGCCGGAACCGAACACGATGGGCTATACCGACGCCGTGGTCGACATGGCGCTGCCCGTCATCGAAGCGGCCGGCGGCCGCTGCTTCTTCCTGTGCACGACGATCCGCGCCGTGAACCGCGTGGCCGAGCGCCTGCGCGAAGAATTCGCCGCGCGTGGCCTGGAGTTCCCGTTGTTCGTGCAGGGCGAACGTGGACGGACCGAGCTGCTGGATTCCTTCCGCAACGCCGGCAATGCCGTGCTGGTAGGCAGCCAGAGCTTCTGGGAAGGCGTGGACGTGCGCGGCGAAGCGCTGTCGCTGGTCATCATCGACAAGCTGCCCTTCGCCCCGCCGGACGATCCGGTGCTGGCGGCGCGCATCGAAGTCATGGAAAAGAAGGGCATGAACGGCTTCGTCCACCACACGCTGCCGGAAGCCATCATCAACCTGAAGCAGGGCGCCGGACGCCTGATCCGCGACGTCGATGACCGCGGCGTGCTGATGCTGTGCGACCCGCGCGTGATCAGCAAGCCCTACGGCCGCCGCATCTGGCAGAGCCTGCCGCCGTTCCGGCGTACGCGGGTGCAGGCGGATGTGATCGACTTCTTCAAGCAGAAGCCGGCACAGTCAGAATAAGGAACCGGTCTCCGGCACCACCACCTTCTTCGCCTTCGGCGCCGCCGGCGCCGCCCACGCCTTCATCCGCTCGGCCGGATAATGCCGCAGGAAGCTGCGCGCCAGTTCCGGATCGCGGCAGGCCAGCCAGGCATCCACATCTTCGGGCGGCAGCACCACCAGCGAGCGCTTCTCGTCGCCCGGCTTGTGGAAGCGCTTCATCAGCGGATGCTCGTCGGCGTTGATGGTGATCTGGGTGAAGGAGGTGCCGACATTGCCATCGCTTTCCCGCCACTCGCGCCACAATCCGGCCACGAAGAAGGGGCTGTCGTCCTGCATGCCGATGCCGAAGCGCTCGGCTTTGCCGCTCTCGTAATTCGGCTCGAAGAAACAGCTCATCGGCACCGCGCACAGCTGGGTGCGGTGCCAGGCCTGCGCGAACGAGCGCCGCTCGCCGATCGACTCGGCGCGCGCATTCATCGTATCGAAGACTTTCACCCCGGCCGGAATGTGGCGGCGCGGGACCATGCCGTAGCTGGCCAGGCTCAGCATGCGCTGGTTGTGCGCGTCCGTGCGCACGATGGGCGCCAGGTAGTCTTTCCAGGTTTCGGTGGGCCAGTCCCAGTCTTTGTACAGGTCGACCAGGGTGCCGAGGACCATGTCCAGTTGCTCGGGGAGGGGAGGGCGGTAATTGACGCACATGCCGCCATGATAGCAGTCCCCGCGGCCGGCGGAAAAAAGTGATAGGCAGGCTCAAGTGCTTCGGGTATCTTGTCGGAACTTGCTGCATATACAACTTTGTATCCGATCACCCGCCAAGGAGTATCTATCGATGAATGAGCTGGTCAACGCCATCAACGGCTACGTCTGGAGTCCGGCCCTGATTGCCCTGTGCCTGGGCGCGGGGCTGTATTTTTCGGTCCGTTCGCGCTTCCTGCAAGTGCGGCACATACGCGAAATGACGCGGTTGATGATGGAAGGGAAGAGCTCCGACCAGGGCGTGTCCTCGTTCCAGGCGCTGGCGATGACGCTGGCCGGGCGGGTCGGCACCGGCAACATCGCCGGTGTCGCCACCGCGATCACCTTCGGCGGTCCCGGCGCCGTGTTCTGGATGTGGGCGGTCGCCTTCCTCGGCGCCAGCTCGGCCTTCGTCGAATCGACCCTCGGCCAGGTCTACAAGGAACAGATCAACCGCGAATACCGCGGCGGCCCGGCCTTCTACATCGAGAAGGGCCTGGGTGTGAAATGGTATGCCTGGCTGTTTGCTGTCGTGACCGTGGTGGCCACCGGTCTGCTGTTGCCAGGCGTACAGGCGAACTCGATCGCCGACGGCCTGAAGACCGCGGTCGGCATCGACCCGAACGTCACCGCCGCCGGCCTGGCGATCGTGCTGGGCTTCATCATCTTCGGCGGCGTCAAGCGCATCGCGCACTTCGCCGAGATCGTCGTGCCCTTCATGGCGCTGGCCTACATCATCGTGGCGGTGGTCATCATCTTCCTGAACATCGGCCAGCTGCCGCACGTCATGAAGCTGATCTTCAGCTCGGCCTTCGGCTTCGATGCAGCCTTTGGCGCCATCCTCGGCATGGCGATCCAGTGGGGTGTCAAGCGCGGCGTGTACTCGAACGAGGCGGGACAGGGCACCGGTCCGCACGCTTCCTCGGCCGCCGAAGTCAGCCACCCGGCCAAGCAGGGCCTGGTGCAGGGCTTCTCGGTCTACATCGACACCCTGTTCGTGTGTTCGGCCACCGCCTTCATGCTGCTGATTACCGGCCAGTACAACGTCGAGCGCGCCGACGGCAGCCACATCTACCAGGGCGTGCAGGGCGTGGCGGCCGGCCCCGGCTACGTGCAGACCGCGCTGGAAAACGTGCTGCCGGGCTTCGGCTCGATCTTCGTCGCGCTGGCGCTGCTGTTCTTCGCCTTCACGACCATCGTCGCGTACTACTACATCGCCGAAACCAATATCGCCTACCTCAACCGCCATACGCCGCGTCCGTGGATGAACTTCCTGCTGAAGGTGGCGATCATCGGCGCAACCGTCTACGGCACGGTCAAGACGGCCGACGTGGCCTGGGCGCTGGGCGACCTCGGCGTCGGCCTGATGGCCTGGCTGAACATCGTCGCCATCCTCTTGATGCGCAACACCGCCTTCAAGTGCCTGCGCGACTACGAGGCGCAGAAGGCGGCCGGCAAGGATCCGGAATTCGACCCGGTGGCGCTGGGCATCGGCAATGCGCACTACTGGGAAAAGCGCGCCGCCGAGCTGCGCGAGCGCGAGCGCGAAGTGGCTTGACGATGGCCTGATCTCAGGGCCTGAGGGTGCCGACGTGGGCCAGCACCTCATCCACGCGGCCCTCGTTGACCAGCAGTGCCGGCGCCTTGCCGCCGAAAGCCGCGAGCGGCGCTTCCATCCACGCGCTCGCCGCATCGTCGCTTCCAAGCACCGCGCGCACGGCGTGCATCACCGTGTAGTAGGCCTGGGCCTTGCGCGACTGCTGCTCGAAGCGGGCGCGCAGGGCGGCCAGGCCGTCCGGATTCAGTTGTTCGTCGCTCATGCTGTCTCTCCCGGTACGATCACGACCTTGCCCGTGACCTTGCGCCCTGCCATGTCGTTCAATGCCCGCGCGGTGTCGGCCAGCGCATAGCGGCGCGACACCAGCGGGCGCAGTTTTCCTTCCGCCATCCAGCCCAGCATCTGGCGCATCGCCGCCTGGTTCGCCTGCGGTTCGCGGCGCACGAAGTCGCCCCAGAATACGCCGACCACCGAGGCGCCCTTCAGCAGCATGAGGTTCCACGGCAGCTTCGGGATCTCGCCGTTGGCGAAACCGACCACCAGGTGGCGGCCGCGCCAGGCGATCGAGCGCAGCGCCGGCTCGCTGTAGACCCCGCCTACCGGATCGTACACCACGTCCGGGCCCCTGCCGCCGGTCGCGGCCTTGATGGCTTCGCGCAGGTCTTCGTTCGTGTAGTCGATCAGCACGTCGGCGCCGTGGGCCTTGCACACGGCCAGCTTGTCGGGGCTGGAGGCGGCCGCGATCACGCGCGCGCCGAGCGCCTTGCCGATCTCGATCGCCGCCAGGCCGACCCCGCCGGCCGCGCCCAGCACCAGCATGGTCTCGCCGGCCTGCAGGGCGCCGCGGTCGACGATCGCGTGGTGCGAAGTGCCGTAGGTCAGGGTGATGGCGGCCGCGACCTCGAAGTCCATCCCGGGCGGCATCGGCATCAGCATCTCGGCTGGCGCCAGGGCCTGTTCCGCGAAGGCGCCGGTGCGGGTGAAGCCGATCACGCGGTCGCCCGGTCGGTAGGCGGTGACGCCGTCGCCGACCGCGCGCACGATGCCGGCGAATTCGTTGCCCGGGGTGAAAGGCAGTTCGGGCTTCACCTGGTATTTGCCCTGCACGGTCAGCACGTCCGGGAAGTTCACGCCGGCCGCCTTCACGTCGACCACGACCTGGCCCGCGCCCGGGACCGGGCTTGCCAGGTCTTCCACCACCAGGCTGTCCGGTGGTCCCCATGCCTTGCACACGACGGCTTTCATCGCTTTCTCCTCGCTTTTTCCTGGCCATTGCCAAATTCGAAGACGGGATTATGCCGCATGACCGTCCAGCCGAGTCCGGCAGGGCGCTTGTGCTTCCACAACATGCACCGTGCATGGCTTGTTAGAGTCTGCAGGTCCGCTGCCGGTGGCAGTGATTGAACCCTGCTAGGGGAGAGCAATGGCGATACGTTACGGCTGTTTCTTCAGCTATGCCCATGGGCGGCATGAGCTCATGCAGCGCTTCAAGGCGACGCTGGCGGACGCCCTGCGCTGCTACCTGGAGCCGTATTTCGACAACGAAGACGAGCTGTTCGTGGATGTCGAGCAGCTCGGCGGCGGGGATGACCTCGACCGCAAGATCGCCCGCGCGATGTGCGAGAGCGTGTGCATGATCCTGATCTACACCCCGAAGTATGAAGCCCACGCCTACACGCGGCGCGAATACGCGGCCATGCGCCAGCTCGAAATCGAGCGCAGCCGGTGGTACGCGCTGCCGAGCCACCTGATCATCCCCGTCATCATGACCCGGCATCCGGACCAGCTGCCGCCGCAGATCGCCGAAGCCAGCTTCTACGTCGATTTTTCCCGTTTCACGATGGCGACCGGCGACCTGAAATCGAATCCCGAATTCCTGCCCGACATCGACAAGATGGTCCGGCGCATCGTCGCCCATTACCAGTGCCTGAAAAAATCCACGCCGCCGGGGCATGACTGCAACCAATTCGTGCTCCCCGATGTCCCACCCCCGTGGCGCGAGATAACGGATACCACCTTCCCCAAAAAATGAGGAGCAATATGAATACCGACCGCATCACCGCTGCGCCGGCCGTCGACGGCGAGGTGACGACGTTTTACGCCTACGATGGCGCGGGCGCGCGTAGTCGCGCGCTTGCTCATGCCGCATGGCTATTGTCTGGACGCACGTCAGGTAAGACGCCGGTGCTGATGATCGACTGGGACCTCGAAGGCCCGGGCCTGCACCATTATTTCTCCGGCAGCCAGCCGGGCGGCGAGCGCCAGGGCGTGCTCGAGCTGTTCGAAGCCTGCCGCGAGCGCCTGGGGCTGCTGGCGCGCGCGCCGGCCGACGAAGCCCAGGCGCTGGCCGAGCGCGTGCTCGGCGAGCTCGACTGGGATAGCTACCTCGAACGGGTCGACGACAGCCGGCCGCTGTACCTGATGCGCGCCGGCCGCCTCGACGACAGCTACGGCGAGCGGGTCGACCGGCTCGACTGGGACGCGCTGTTCTGCGCCTGCCCGGCGCTGTTCCGCAGCTTCGCCGCGCACCTGACGCGGCGCTTCGCCCATGTGCTGGTCGATTGCCGCAGCGGGCGCTCGGCCGCCACCAGCGTCTGCACGGCGCTGTTGCCCGACAAGATGGTGGGCCTGTTCACGCCGGAACCGCGCAGCCTGGAAGGCCTGGACGGGGTCGTGCGGCGCGCGCTCGACTACCGCTGCAGCCACGAGGACGAGCAGCGGCCCCTGCTGGTCTATCCGCTGCCGATCCCGCCGGACGGCGCGGTCGAGGCGCGCCTGGGCTGGCGCCATGGCGATGAACGCCGCAGCCAGCCCGGCTACCAGGCCGCGCTCGAAAAGCTGCTGGGCGAGTGCTACGGCCTGGCCGGCGTCGCCCTCGACAGCTATCTCGACGAGGTCCAGCTGCCCCAGGCCACACTGGGCGAGGCGGCGGCGCCCCGCGCATGCGGCGCCGAGCGCGACAGGCTGGGCGCGGTGCGCAGCATCGAAACCCTGCTCGAGTGGATGGAACCGGGGCATTTCCCGTGGCGGCCGCTGGCCGAGGTGCGCCTGGTGCAGGCGGTCGCGGCGCTGCGCGAGCGCGCCGGCGATACCCAGGCGCCGCCGCTGGCGCGCGAACTGGCGCGCCTCGGCCAGCTCTACCTGGGCCAGCAGGGCGACGAGATCGAGGCCGCACGCCGGCTGGAACAGCATGTGATCGCCCTGGAAGAGGGCTTGCACGCCATGGAAGAGGGCCGCGGAGCCGTTCGCAACTGATTTCGCAACCGGGGCCGCAATCGGGTCCGGTGTGGCGCATGCGCGACGGCAGGGCGCGCCGCCCCGGTCGCGGCGGGATGCCGATCGTCCCGCTGAGCAATAAATGTGCAGCCAAAAGCGACGATCTGGCCGTTGCTTCAGGTAAAATCGCACGCATGCGAATCCTTATCAGTAACGACGACGGCTATCTCGCTCCTGGTATCCAGGCGCTGGCCGACGCGCTCGCCGCGGTCGCCGACATCGTGGTGGTCGCTCCCGACAGCAATCGCTCGGGTGCATCCAACTCGCTGTCGCTGGACCGGCCGCTGTCGGTGTCGAAAGCTGCGAACGGTTTCTATTTTGTCAACGGCACCCCGACCGACTGCGTGCACATCGCCCTGACGGGGATGCTCGACCAGCGTCCCGACCTGGTCGTGTCCGGCATCAACAACGGCCAGAACATGGGGGACGACACCCTGTATTCGGGCACGGTGGCGGCCGCGACCGAGGCTTACCTGTTCGGTATCCCGGCGATCGCCTTTTCCCAGGTCCACGGCGGCTGGTCCGAGGTCGAGTCGGCCGCGCGCGTGGCCCGCGACATCGTGCTGCGCCGCTTCGAGACGCTGGAATCGCCGTTCCTGTTGAACGTGAATATCCCGAACCTGCCTTATGAGCAGATGGGCCCGCTGACCGCGACCCGCCTGGGGCGCCGCCACCAGTCCGAGCCGGTGATCCGCGGCCAGGATCCGCGCGGCCGCGAAATCTTCTGGATCGGCGCGCCCGGCGCCTGCCGCGATGCCGGCGAGGGCACCGATTTCTACGCCACCAGCCAGGGGCGGGTGTCGATCACGCCGCTGCAGGTCGACCTGACCCACCGCGAACAGCTGGCCTCCTTGCGAGGGTGGCTGGAATGAGCGAAAAGCGCAGCAATTTTCCCTTGCCGCTGTCGTCAGTGACGGGCGCGAGCCCCCGGAAGCCTGCTGCGCCGGCGCCGGTGGCGACGCCGCAGACCGCGACCCAGAACGCACGCACCAGCCAGGTCCAGCAGCCGCCTGCCGCGCGTCCGGCAGCGCCCGGCGCACCCCAGGCGAGCCAGCCCCAGCAGACGCTGCCGCGCTCCGCGCTGGCCGCCACCGAGGCGCCGCGGCGCGCGATGACGGCCTACGTCGCCAGGCAGGGCGTCAAGGATCCGCAGGTGCTGGCGGCCCTGGAAACCATGCCGCGCCATATGTTCATCGAGCCGGCCCTGTCGAGCCAGGCCTATGCCGACGTCTCCTTGCCGATCGGTCATAACCAGACGATTTCCCAGCCTTACATCGTGGCCCGGATGATCGAGTTGCTCAAGGACAGTGGGCAGCCGCAAGGAGGGCAACTCAGGCGCGTGCTCGAGATCGGCACCGGTTGCGGCTACCAGGCCGCGGTGCTGTCCTGCGTGGCCCAGGAGGTGTATTCGATCGAGCGCATCAAGCCGCTGCACGAGCTGGCCAAGGCCAACCTGCGGCCTTTGCGCATTCCTAATCTGCGCTTGCACTATGGAGATGGTATGCTTGGGCTGCCGCAGGTGGCGCCCTTCGATGGCATCATCCTGGCGGCGGCCGGTCTCGAGGTGCCGCGCGCACTGCTCGAGCAACTGGCCATCGGCGCCCGGCTGGTGGCGCCCGTCGGCGCCCAGGTCCAGAATCTGCAGCGCATCACCCGCACCGGCAAATCGGAATGGACCAGCGAAACGCTGGAAGCCTGCCATTTTGTCCCGCTGCGGCCAGGCATCGTCTGAGAATGCCAGAAAGTCGTAACAGAATTAGATGAGAATGAAACCAACAACCCGCTTAGCCCTGTTGACCGTCAGTATCGTGCTGAGCGCGTGCAGCACTCCCAGCCGCCAGGCACCCGTGATCGACCGTCCGGCCCCGGCCGCCGCCAACAAGGCGCCGCGCCCGCAGCATCCGGTCGCGCCGGCGCCGGCAGCCGAGGACACGAAGGCCGATGCGCGCGGCAGCTATACCGTGCGCAAGGGCGATACCTTGCTGCGCATCGCGCTCGACGTCGGCCAGAACTACCGCGACCTGGTGGCCTGGAACAACCTGTCCGATCCGGACGACATCAAGGTCGGCCAGGTGCTGCGCGTGACGCCGCCGGACCGTAACGGCAGCGGCGCCGTCGCCGGCACCAACCCGATCGTCATGCCGGGCGTCGAGAAGCCGGCCGCCGTGCCGAAGAAGACCGTGCCGCGCGGCGACAAGAAGCCGTACACCGAATCGAACCTGGCGGATGCCCAGAAGGACGACAATCCGGCCGTGAACCCGAAAGCGGCCGAGCGCCCGAGCGGCGCCCTGGCTGCCGGCAGCACGGTCACCGCCAACGACGACGAAAAGCTGAGCTGGATGTGGCCGTCCGACGGCAGGATCATCGCCACCTTCGACGAGGGCAAGAACAAGGGCATCGACATCGCGGGCAAACTCGGCCAGCAGGTGATGGCCGCCGGTTCCGGTAAGGTGATGTACGCGGGCAGCGGCATCCGCGGATATGGTAATCTCGTGATTGTTAAGCACAGCAACAGCCTGCTGTCGGCGTATGCGCACAACCGTGCGATCGTGGTCAAGGAAGGTCAGAGCGTGACCAAGGGCCAGGTGATCGCCGAAATGGGCGATTCCGATGCCGACACCGTCAAGCTGCATTTCGAGATACGCCAGCAGGGCAAGCCGGTCGACCCGTCGAAGTTCCTGCCCAGTCGTTAGCGAGGACCAATGACGCTGCCGCCCCACCCGCTGGACCAGGAGATGCCGGACAATGGGCCGGAGGAGGTGCCGGAGGAAGCGCTGGGCGACGGCGACTTCGGCGCCGGGGGCGAGCGTGCGGAACTGCTGGAAGAAGGACCGGCGGCCCCGGCGGAAGGCGTGGACGAGCTCAAGAGCGTCCTGCAGGCCGAGCTCTCCACCGACACGACCCAGCACTACCTGAACCGGATCGGCGCCAAGCCCCTGCTCGGCGCCGAGCAGGAGGCGCATTACGCGACCCTCGCCAAGGCTGGAGATTTTGCCGCTCGGCAAAAAATGATCGAGCATAACCTGCGACTGGTGGTCTCGATCGCGAAGCACTACATCAACCGCGGCGTGGTCCTGCTCGACCTGATCGAGGAGGGCAACATCGGCCTGATGCGGGCGATCGACAAGTTCGAGCCCGAGCGCGGCTTCCGTTTCTCCACCTACGCGACCTGGTGGATCCGCCAGAGCATCGAGCGCGCCATCATGAACCAGGCCCGCACGGTGCGCCTGCCGGTGCACATGGTGCGCGAGCTGAACCAGGTGCTGCGCGCCAAATACCACCTCGAAGCCCAGCACCACGACGGCAAGGAAGCCAGCGCCGAGGACATCGCCAGCCTGGTCGGGCGTCCGGTGGAAGAGGTGCAGGACATCCTGGCCCTGTCCGAGCACGCGACCTCGCTCGACGCCCCGCTCGACAACGATCCGCAGACCAGCCTGATGGACATGCTGCCGGACGAAGGCGATGTCAGCCCCGACATGCGCGCCGAGCACCACGAAATGACCGTGCTGGTGCGCGACTGGCTGCAGAAGCTGCCGGACAAGCAGCGCGTGGTCGTGATGCGCCGCTTCGGCCTCGACAACGACGACCCGGCCACCCTCGAAACCCTGGCCGAGGAGATGGGCGTGACGCGCGAGCGGGTGCGCCAGATCCAGCAGGAAGCCCTCGTCAAGCTGAAGCGGGCCATGGCTGCCCGTGGCGTGGTGCGCGATTCCTTGCTATGATGTTCGGCTGATCTGCCGTCGTTCCCTCCTTCCCGGGAAGGACGTACGAACACACCTGTCCTTGTTCCCATCTCCTTCAAGTCATGCAAGAAACCTTCATCAACATCAAATCCCTCGACATGGACGCGCGCGGCGTCGGCCACCTGGAGAACGAGGACGGCACGCCGGGCAAGGTGATCTTCGTCGAAGGCGCGCTGCCGGGCGAGCGGGTCAGCTTCGAGACCCTGCGCAAGAAGAAGAACTGGGAATCGGGCCGCATGGTCACCCTGCAGAAGGCCTCGGCCATGCGGGTCGAGCCGAAGTGCCCGCACTTCTGGCATTGCGGCGGCTGCTCGATGCAGCACCTGGAGCCGTCGGCCCAGGTCGCGATGAAGCAGCGCGTGCTCGAAGATAACCTCTGGCACATCGGCAAGACGAAGGCCGAGAACATCATGCGCCCGATGTACGGCCCGACCTGGGGCTACCGCTTCCGCGCCCGCCTGTCGGTGCGCCATGTGGCGAAGAAGGGCGGGATGCTGGTCGGCTTCCACGAGCGCCACTCCAGCTACGTGGCCGACATGACCAGCTGCGAGATCGTGCCGCCCCACGTGTCGAAGATGCTGGTGCCGCTGCGCGAGCTGGTCGGCAGCCTGTCGATCTACCAGCAGATGCCGCAGATCGAGCTTGCCGTGGGCGAGGAAAGCACCGTGCTGGTGCTGCGCATCATGGCGCCGCTGAGCGCCAACGACGAAAAGCTGGTCAAGGCCTTCGCCGACCAGTGGAACGTCGAGTGGTGGCTGCAGCCGAAGGGTCCGGATACCGCCCATCCCTACTACCCCAAGAAAAAAGAGCTGTACTACACGCTGCCGGAATTCGGCATCCGGATGCCGTTCAAGCCGACCGACTTCACCCAGGTGAACCACCAGATCAACCGCCTGCTGGTGCACAAGGCGCTGGGCCTGCTGCAGGTGGAGCCGACCGACCGCGTGGCCGACCTGTTCTGCGGCCTCGGCAACTTCACGCTGCCGCTGGCAACCCAGGCGCGCGAAGTGGTCGGCATCGAAGGCAGCACCGCGCTGACCACGCGCGCGCTGGAAAACGCGCGCGCCAACGGCCTGGACGCGAAGACCAGCTTCTCGACGCGCAACCTGTTCGACGTGACCAAGGATGACCTGGTCGCGCTGGGCAAGTTCGACCGCATGCTGGTCGACCCGCCGCGCGACGGCGCGGTGGCGCTGGCCGTCGCCCTGGCCGAGCTGCGCCTGACGCATCCGGACCTGATGCCGAAGCGGATCGTGTACGTATCGTGCAGCCCGTCGACCCTGGCGCGCGACGCCGGCATCCTGACCCACCGCGCCGGCTACAAGATGTCGAAGGCGGGCGTGGCGAACATGTTCCCGCATACCTCGCATGTGGAGTCGATCGGGGTGTTCGACCTGGTCGAGGATTTTGTGCCGCGTGAATTCCAGGTGAACGAGCAGGCGCAGCAGCAGGAACAGCAGCCGGAAGCGCAGTAACAGCGCTAACCAACGTCATTCCCGCGAAGGCGGGAATCCAAGTTTGCGTGAGTGGTCCTGGCGCCTGAAAGTGGTACGCGACGAACTTCGGGCAAAAGCGTCGGCGGCGCTTTTGCGCCTGCGCGGGAACGACGGTCTTAAGTACGGGACTTCGAAACCACCCCAACCAACGCCCCCAGCAACTCCTCCGCATCCACCGGCTTGACGAAATACCGGTCGAACCCGGCCTCCTCGGCATCGTGCCGGTCCGAGCTCTGTCCATAACCCGAGATCGCCATCAGCGCAGCCTGTTCCGTACCCGGCAGCTTGCGCAGGCGGCGCGCCAGTTCGACGCCGCTCATGCCGGGCAGGCCGATGTCGAGCAGGAATACGTCGTAGCGTTCGCCGGCGGCGCGCGCCAGCGCCTGGTGCGGGTCGTGCACCACCGTCACCGCATGGCCGCTGGCTTCCAGCAGCAGGCCCAGGGTCATCGCCGCATCCTCGTTGTCGTCCACCAGCAGCAGCCTCAGGCCCTGGTTGCCGTCGGCCGCCGCCGCGGGCGGGGCGGCCAGCGCGCCGGCGCTGGCCGCCGGGGCTTGCAGGCGCGGCAGGCGTACCGTGAATTCGGTGCCCATGTTGCGGCCCTCGCTGGCCGCCGTGACCATCCCGCCGTGCAGCTCGACCAGGCTCTTGACCAGGGCCAGGCCCAGGCCCAGGCCGCCCTGCGAGCGGTCGGGGGTGCGCTCGGCCTGCGAGAACAGGTCGAACACGGTCGGCAGCAGGTCGGCGGCGATGCCGATGCCGTTGTCCTTCACGCTGACCAGTACATGGTCGGCGGTGGCGCCCATCCACACGCTCAGCTTGCCGGCTTCCGGGGTGTACTTGGCGGCGTTGTTGAGCAGGTTGGCCACCACCTGCACCAGGCGCTTGTAGTCGCCTTCGACGATCGCCGGGCCGGTCTCCGGCGCCAGCTGCAGCTCGAGCTGGTGGCGGCGCGACTCGATCAGCGGGCGCACCTGCTCGACCGCGTCGTCGATCACGCGCCGCAGGTCGACCTCCTCGCGCGCCAGCACCACCAGGCCGCGCGTCACGCGCGAGACGTCCAGCAAATCGTCGATCAGGCCGGTCATGTGCGCCACCTGGCGCGCGATGATGGCGCTGGTGCGTTCCACCCGGCCGCTGTCGGGCGGCCCCATGTTCAGCAGCTGGGCGGCGGCCGAGATCGGCGCCAGCGGATTCCTCAGCTCGTGCGCCAGCATCGCCAGGAATTCGTCCTTGCGGCGGTCCGCCAGGCGCAGCGCTTCCTCCGCGCGCACGCGCTCGAGCGCGCTCCAGGAGCGTTCGGCGACGTCCTCGATCAGGCGCACGATGTCGGCGCTCCAGACCCGCGGCAGGTTGTCGTTGATGAACAGGCAGGTGGTCAGGGCGCCGTTGTGGTGCACCGGCACCACCACGCAGGAACGGACCTGCAGCGCGGCGAAGGTTGGCCAGGTGTCCGGGCCGCCGGTGCGCGGGTCGCGCTGCACATCGCTGGCCACGCAGGTGGCGCCCTGGGCCAGCGCGGCGAAGTTGGGGGCGCCGAACAGGGCGGCCGGGAAGGTGCCGTTCAGCTCCGTCACCATGCCGTCGGTGTAGTTCGAATGGAAGGTGACCAGCTGGCGGTCGGCATCGTACTCGCCGTACATGACCCGGCTGACCTGCAGGAAGCGGCCCAGCATGGCGCTGGTCTGGATGAAGATCTGGGCCGGGTCGTCGAGGCGGCGCAGCAGGTCGGCCAGCTCGAGGCGGAATTCGTTCATGTCGAGCAGCGTGGTCTGGCGCGCCACGGCGTTGCGCAGGGCCTGCTCCGCCGTCAGCCGGTCCAGCGCTTCCCAGCTGCGCTCGGCGATGTCGGCGGCCAGCTTGCACTCTTCTTCATCCCAGCCGCGCGCGCTGCTGGCGTAACCGACCAGGGCCGCCTGCAGCTGGCCGCGGCGCAGGCGCGGCAGCGCCAGGATCGCGCGCGCGCCGGCGGCCGCGTAGCGTTCGCCGCGCTCGGCCAGGCGCGGATCGCTGGTGGTGTCGCGGATCGCCAGCGGCGCGCCGGTGTGCAGCAGGGCCAGCGCCGCCGGGCCGAAATCCTTGATGCGGGCGCGCCGTCCGGCCAGCGCGGCGGCGCCGTCGCGGGCCCAGTCGTGCACGACTTCGAAGCCGGCCCCGGTGCCGTCGCCTTCGACGTAGCAGGCGTGGTCGAGCTCGAGATGCTTGCCGAGCATGGCGCAGGCGCACTCGACGATGTCGGAAGGGTGGTGCAGGCGGCGCAGGCTGTCGACCACCTGCAGCTGCACCGCGTGGCGGCGCTCCAGTTGCACGCGCGGCGTGGTTTCGCTGACCACGCACAGGAAGCCGCGCACCGCGCCGGCGCTGTCGCGCACCGGGGAATACGCCAGCGTGAACCAGCCGTGGTAGGGCTTGCCCGCGCGCCGGATCGTGCGCGGCACGTCTTCGCCATAGGTGGAATGGCCGCCCAGGGCGCGATCGGCCAGCACCTTCATGCCTGCCCACTGCTCGGCCCAGACTTCGGTCACCGGCGCTCCCAGGGTGGAGGGATGGCGGCCGTCGAGCAGGGAGATATAGGCCGCGTTGTACAGCATGGTCAGCTTGGGGCCCCAGGCGATGTACATCGGGAATTCCGATTCGAGGATCAGGCTGACGGCGTTGCGCAGTGCCGGATCCCATTGGTCGGGCGAACCGAGGGGCGAGCCCGCCCAGTCATGGAGATGGTATCCGGCGCGTACGGCGCCGGAGGTGTCGAGGAGATGAAAGTCGCGCGTAGCCGCTTCCATGCTGATCGCCTTCGAGTCCGAAAGTGGTCATTCTATGCGCAAATTCTCAAGCTGGATCGCGGCTGAGAAAAAATACATTTTCCGGCAAAAAAGCGACGTTTCTTTGCCGGATCGTACTATTTCCTCTTGGAACTTCGCTTAAAACTTGGCCCGCACCCCGAACACCAGGTTGCGGCCAGGCAGCGGCGAAATGTCCTTCAACAGGGAGGTCGACAGGCGGATGTCCTGGTTCAGCAGGTTCTTCGCCAGCAGGAACCAGGTCAGGTCGGTCTTCGCCAGTTTCTGGGTGTACGAGAGGTTGGCGTCGACCAGGTTGTAGGCCGGAGTCGGCGTGCTCTCGAAGCTGGCGAGGCGGTCCTGGCCGCGCGCATGGGTCCAGGACAGCCCGGCGCGCCAGTCGGCCTGGCGGTAGCCGACGCTGGCGCCGATGCGGTCGGCCGGCTGCAGCGGCAGCCTGTCGCCACTGTCGAGCTTGCCGCGCGAGCCGTCGGCGAACAGGCGGCCGTTCCAGCCCATGCCCGAGGCGTTCCAGGTCAGCTCGGCCTCCGCGCCCTGGATATGGGCCGGCGCCTGCTCGAACAGGCGCTGGCGGAACTCGCCGCCGGCATTGCCTTCCTCGTCGAGCGAGAGGTCGGTAATGTGGCCGAAGATGAAGTTGGACACGTTGTTGCGGAACAGGTTCGCCTTCCAGCGCAGCAGGCCGCTGGTCTTCTCCAGCGAGAATTCGATGTTGCGCGAGATTTCCTTCTTGAGGTTCGGATCGCCGACATCGAAGGTCAGGGTGGCGTCGTGCGGGCCGCCCGAGTACAGCTCGTCGGTGGACGGCGCGCGCTGGGCGTAGGACAGCGTGGCGCCGGCGGCATAGCCCTTCATGAAGGGCCACTGGGCGCCGACCGAGCCCGAGCCGAGGTTGAAGCTGCGATCCACATTGCCGACCGGTTCGCGGCGCACGTTCTCGTAGCGCGCGCCGGCGTTCAGGCGTACCGGGCCGATGGCGGTTTCCTCGACCAGGAAGGCGGCCTGGGAAGTCGAGTGGGTGACCGGGACCGTGTCCGGGCCGCCTGCCGCCGAGAGGGCCGAGAAGTGCGTGTTTTCGGTCTGTACGCCAAAGGTTCCATGGAATCCGCTCAGCGGCTTGTGGGTCAGCTCCAGGCGCGACTCGAACGAGCGGTTGCTGAAGATGACTTCGGGCGCCAGGTCCTCGCCCAGTTCGGCGTGGCGGTAGTCGGTGAAGCCGGCCTTGAAACGGGCCGACTCGAAACCCCCGAAGGGTTCGTGCACCAGGCTGTCGAGGTCGTAGCGGTTCTGGCGCTGGTCGATGCGCGAGCCTTCCGCGCTCGGGATGCCGTAATTGTTCGACAGGTGGTTGGCCGATACGCCCACAAAGCCCCAGTCGCGGATGTACGAGGCGCCGGCGCCGATGCTGCGTTCGCTGGTGTCGCTGTCCGGCAGGCGGCCGCCGGCGCTGCCCGGGTCGTTCAGCACGCGGTTGCCGGGGATTTTGTAGTCGTTGGTGTCGCGCCAGTTGCCATCGATGTGCAGGCCGACGTGGCCGACCGCGCCATCCATCGAGCCGGACACGTTGCGGCCGTTGTCGACGCTGCTGTAGCGGGTCTCGACCTGGCCGGTGGGCTTGTCCTCGAGCGCGGTCGGGATGCGTTCGTTGACGACGTTGACCAGGCCGCCGATCGCGCCGGAGCCGTAGAGCAGGGCGGCGGGGCCGCGCAGGATCTCGATCTGGCGCGCCACCGCGCCTTCAGAGGCGACCGCGTGGTCGTTCGACAGGCCGGACACGTCCGAGGTCGCCATGCCGTTTTCCAGCATCTTGACGCGCGAACCTTCCATGCCGCGGATGATCGGGCGCGAGGCGCCGGCGCCGAAGGCCGAGGCGGACACGCCCAGTTCGTTCTGCAGGGTCTCGCCGAGCGAGCTGCCGACCTTGTCGCGCAGCTCGTCGCCGGCCAGCACCTTGGCCGGGGTCAGGATCTGGTCGCCTTCGCCATTGCGCAGCGGATTGGCGGTGACGACCACTTGCTGGACCTTGCCTTCATTGATGACCTGGCCGCCGTCGGGCGTGCTTTGCGCCTGCGCGAAAGCAGGGGAGTAGGCGAACAGGATCGCGCTGGCGACCAGCGTCGGTTGAATCTTTTTCATTGTAAAAAACCTCGAGCAAATGGATAACGGCTCGCGCGGCCGGGCTGTTGGAAAAGGCCGGCAGGGCGGTGGAACAGGTTCGCGTTATCAGGCTCGGGGTGGACCGCGCTGCTGGAACGGGCAGGCCGCCAGCAGGCAGATGCCGGGCGTCGGTGCGAGGCTGGGAACCGCGTACGCGAGCTGGGCGGGGATGAATTGCCGGACCGTGGCCGGCAGCGCGAAAGCGACCTGGGCGCTGGCGGCGCACTGGCCGCATTGTTCGTGCAGGCCCGGCTTGGACGGCTTGCCGCTGTCGTCGCCGTCGTCGGCGGCAGTCTGCTGGGCCAGCGATTCCTGGACGTCGGTCCAGTGCGAGTAGGCGTGGCCGAGCGACAGCTGCTGGGAAACGAGCAGCAGCAGCGAGAGTAAAACGTGGACCAGGCTACGTGACATCCTGTTATTGTACAAAAAAACCGGCCCGCAGGCCGGTTGGAGGGGTTGGGCGCTAAAAGCGCCTGGCAAAGCCCTCAGGGCAAGGCGCACCGTCGAAGACGGTACGCCAGGACGGCGAGACGGTGCAACGCCGCCATGAGGGGCTTACCGGACGCTCAATCGCGGTTGCCGAAGCCGATGCCGAGCAGCTGCAGCAGGGCGGTGAAGATGTTGTACAGGTCCAGGTAGATCGACAGGGTGGCGGTGATGTAGTTGGTTTCGCCGCCATTGATGACGCGCTGGACGTCATAGATCAGCCAGGCCGAGAAGATGCCCATCGCCAGCACCAGCACGACCAGGTGCAGCGCGGCCAGGTGCAGGAAGATGTTGGCCACCGAGGCCAGGACCAGCACGATGGTGCCGGCGAACAGCCAGCTGCCCATGCCCGAGAAATCGCGCTTGGACACGGTTGCCACCGTCGCCATCGCCGCGAACACGGCCGCGGTGCCGCCGAAGGCGCCCATGATCAGCGCGCCGCCGTTGGCGAAGCCGAGGGTGTAGCGCAGCAGCGGGGTCAGCATCAGGCCCATGAAGAAGGTGAAGCCGAGCAGCACGGGCACGCCGGCGGCCGAGTTCTTGGTTTTCTCGATCGCGAAGATGAAGCCGAAGGCGATCGCGAAGAACAGCAGGAAACCGAGGCCGCCGCTCATGATCGGCAGGCGCGCCTGGATGCCGATGAAGGCGCCCAGCACGGTCGGGATCATCGACAGCGCGAGCAGCCAGTAGGTATTGCGCAGGACGCGGTGACGCGAGGCCTGGATGGCCGAGGTGTCGTAGGTTTTCTGCAGGCTAGGGATCATGATGCCTCCGTTGGAAAGATGTTTTGGACTTGCTGCCCATATGGGGACTGCGCCGCGATTCAACAGCCGCCCCGGCGCGGATTAAGGATCCGCTAAGCCGGCCGTCGGGCCGCCGAAAGGGCGGGGACTTTATTGTTGCCACTGTATCACTTTGCGGCCCATCGCCGCAATATCGGCCAGCCTGCGGATGTATGGTAAAATCGAAGGTTGATTGAGTTCCGAAGTTCTCGATTTAAACCTTTCTTTTTATTGGAGTTTTTACATGGCAATCGAACGCACCCTGTCGATCATCAAGCCCGACGCAGTTGCAAAAAACGTGATCGGTCAAATCTATAGCCGCTTCGAAGGCGCTGGCCTGAAGATCGTCGCTGCCCGCATGGCGCAGCTGTCGCGCGCTGAAGCCGAAGGCTTCTACGCCGTCCACAAGGAGCGTCCGTTCTTCAAGGATCTGGTCGACTTCATGATCTCGGGCCCGGTCATGATCCAGGTGCTGGAAGGCGAGAACGCGATTGCCAAGAACCGCGAACTGATGGGCGCCACCGACCCGAAGAAGGCCGACAAGGGCACCATCCGCGCCGACTTCGCCGACTCGATCGACGCCAACGCCGTGCACGGCTCCGACGCTGCCGAAACCGCAGCTGTCGAGATCGCCTACTACTTCCCGGCGCTGAACGTCTACTCGCGTTAATGGTAAGTGCGCGAAATTTTTTCGCGCTTAGCCGGTCTGCTGCGTTAAGCTGCATACCGACGTAATACCCCGCTCGCCCAAGCTCGCCTGCCGCTGTGCGGCAGGCCCCGGCGGGCGGGGTTCGTTTTGGAATATTCAGGAATCGATATGGCAACTCTCACCAACCTGCTGGACTTCGATCCCGCGCAGCTCGTCGCTTACTGCGCCGAGTTGGGGGAGAAGCCGTTCCGCGCCAAACAGCTGCAGCGCTGGATCCACCAGTTCGGCGTGTCGAATTTCGACGACATGACCGACCTCGCCAAGTCGCTGCGCGAAAAGCTGAAGACCCGCGCGACAGTAACGGCGCCGGCCATCATCAGCGACCACACCTCGAGCGACGGCACGCGCAAATGGCTGGTCGACGTCGGCAACGGCAATGCGGTCGAGACCGTGTTCATCCCGGAAGAGACGCGCGGCACGCTGTGCATCAGCACCCAGGCCGGCTGCGCCGTCAACTGCCGCTTCTGCTCGACCGGCAAGCAGGGCTTCAACCGCAACCTGACCGTGGCCGAGATCATCGGCCAGCTGTGGATGGCCGAGTTCGAGCTGCGCAAGACCAAGGGCATCGAAGGCGGTCCGAAGGGCGAGCGCCAGATCACCAACGTGGTGATGATGGGCATGGGCGAGCCGCTGCTGAACTTCGAGCCGACCGTCACCGCGCTCAAGCTGATGCTGGACGATAACGCCTACGGCCTGTCGCGCCGCCGCGTGACCGTCTCGACCTCGGGCGTGGTGCCGAACATGGACAAGCTGAGCCAGGAATGCGCGGTGGCGCTAGCCGTCTCGCTGCACGGCTCGAACGATCCGCTGCGCGACATGCTGGTCCCGCTGAACAAGAAATACCCGCTGCGCGAGCTGATGGCCGCGTGCAAGCGCTACCTGGAGTTCGCGCCGCGCGACTTCATCACCTTCGAATACTGCATGCTCGACGGCGTCAACGACACCGACGAGCACGCGCGCGAGCTGATCGCCCTGGTCAACGACCCGGTCGTGGGCGTCTCGTGCAAATTCAACCTGATTCCGTTCAACCCGTTCCCGGAATCGGGCCTGGTGCGCTCGAAGAACCCGCGCATCAAGGCATTCGCCCAGATCCTGATGGATGCCGGCCTCGTCACCACGATCCGCAAGACCCGCGGCGACGACATCGACGCCGCCTGCGGCCAGCTGGCCGGCGAGGTCAAGGACCGCACCCGCGTCAACGAGCGGATGAGCAAGATGGCCGAATACCAGCAAAAGTTCGGCCCGAACTTCGGCAAGATCGTGGAGATTCCTTCTTGAGGCCGGTACTGGCTGCAAGCGCCGCCTGCGCCTTGGCTTCGATCCTTGCGCTGCCCCTGCTTGCCGGATGCGCCGGCGCGGGTGCAGACGCTCCGCGCGAACTCAGGACCGCATCCGACCAGACCGCGTCCGAGAAGCGCGCCCAGATCCGCCTGCAGCTGGCGGTCGGCTACTACCAGGACCGCAAGTACGAGATCGCGCTGGACGAGGTCAAGCAGGCGATCGCCGCCGCGCCCGACTATGCCGACGCCTACGGCTTCCGCGCCCTGATCTACACCGCGATGGGCGAGAACGCACTGGCCGACGAGAATTACCGGCACGCGCTGCGCCTGGCGCCGCGCAATCCGGACCTGGCCAACAACTACGGGCTGTTCCTGTGCGACGCCGGCGGCAAGCCGGCCCAGGGGTTGGGCTATTTCGAGACGGCGCTGAAGAACCCGCAGTACGGTTCGCCGGCCAAGGCCCTCGCGAATGCCGGCAACTGCAGCCTGAAACTGAAGAATACCGACGCGGCCGAGCGCTACCTGCTCGAGGCCTTGCGTTACGAACCCGAGCTGCCGGCCATCCAGGCCGGCCTGGCGCGGGTCTATTTCGAGCGGCGCGACGCCAACCGCGCCGGGTTTTTCATTAACCGCCTGACGGAAGCAGCGAAGCCGGAATCGCTGTCGGCCGACGTGCTGTGGCTGTCCATCCGGGTCAAGCACATGCTGGGCGACCGGGCCACCGAAGCCACCCTCGCGGCCCAGCTGCGCAAGCGCTTCCCCGGCTCGCCCGAATACGCGGCGTTCGAGCGCGGTGCCTTTAACGAGTGAGAGAGACGATGAGTTCCGAGCGTGCAGATGAGCCGATGACGCCCGACAACCAGCAAGGCAGCCCGGGCAGGGTGCTGGCCGCCCAGCGCGAAGCGATGGGCTGGACGGTGGAGCAGGTGGCCGACCAGCTGAAACTGGCGGTGCGCCAGGTGATTGCGCTGGAGGCGGGCGATTACGCTTCCTTGCCGAGCCCGGCCGTGACGCGCGGTTTCGTGCGCGCCTATGCCAAGCTGATGAAACTCGATCCGGCGCCGCTGGTGGCGCAGATCGCGATCGATTCGCCGGAAGCGGTCGAGACGGGCGCCGCCCCGGTGCGCCGTCCGACCCCGGCGTCGTTCTCGCAAGCGAAATTCCCCTCGCACGGCAAGCGCTCCTCGCTGCCGCTGGGCTGGATCGCCGTGGCCGTGGTGCTGGCCGCCGCCGCCGGCGCAGCCTGGAAGTTCGGCGTGCTGCCGGGCGGCCGCGGCGAAACGACGACCGCGGCCCCGGCCGCCACGAACGGCGCCTCGCCCGAAGCGGCCCGCGGCAGCTCGACCGAGGTCCTGCAGAATCCTTCGGTGCCCCTGATTTCGGTGCCCGGACCGGCCAGTGCGCCGGCCGCCGAGGCCCCGGCCAACGGCGCGGCGCCGGCTTCGTCCGGCGGCGTTGCCCCGGGACCGGTCGTGAACGCGCCGGCGAGCACCGCCACCGGCGCGCCGCCGACCACGGGTTCGGCTGCGCAGTTGAGCACCGCGCCGGCCAATCCGGTGACGAGCCAGGCTCCGGCGGCCGCGGCTGCGGCGCCTGCCGCCGCCGGCGCCAACGCCCTGGTGCTGAACGTGCGCGAGGATGCCTGGATCGAAGTCCGTCCGGCCAAGGGCGGCACCCCGATGATCAAGCGCCTGGTCAAGGCCGGCAGCACCGAGACCTTCAACGTCGACCAGCCGGTGCGCATCATCGTCGGTAACCCGAATGGTGTCTCGGCCAGCCTGCGCGGCGCCCCGGTGGCGCTGCCGCTGGTGCCGGGCAAGACCTACTCACTGGTCAACGTGCAATAACGAATGCAATAACGGAACACAGCGCAACATGACTTCTACCAACATGCCCATCCCCTCTGGTCCCCTGGCGCGCCGCCCCAGCCGCGGCGTGCTGGTCCGGCACGGTGAGCGCAAGGTCTGGGTGGGCGGCGACGCCCCCGTCGTCGTGCAGTCGATGACGAATACCGATACCGCCGACGTGATCGGCACCGCGATCCAGGTCAAGGAACTGGCGCGCGCCGGTTCCGAGATCGTCCGCATCACCGTCAACACGCCGGAAGCGGCGGCCGCCGTGCCGGCCATCCGCGAACAGCTCGACAAGATGGAAGTCGACGTCCCGCTGGTCGGCGACTTCCACTACAACGGCCACCTGCTGCTGCGCGACTTCCCGGAATGCGCGCAGGCGCTGTCGAAGTACCGCATCAATCCGGGCAACGTGGGGCAGGGCGCCAAGCGCGACACCCAGTTCGCCCAGATGATCGAAACGGCGATCAAGTACGACAAGCCGGTGCGCATCGGCGTCAACTGGGGCAGCCTGGACCAGTCGCTGCTGGCCCGCATCATGGACGAGAATGCCGGCCGCGCCCAGCCGTGGAGCGCCCAGGCCGTGATGTACGAAGCCCTGATCACCTCGGCGATCGAGAACGCCCAGCGCGCCGAAGAGATCGGCCTGGGACGCGACAAGATCGTCCTGTCGTGCAAGGTGTCCGGCGTGCAGGACCTGATCGCCGTCTACCGCGAACTGGGCAAGCGCTGCGACTACGCGCTGCACCTGGGCCTGACCGAAGCCGGCATGGGCAGCAAGGGCATCGTGGCCTCGACCGCCGCCCTGTCCGTGCTGCTGCAGGAAGGCATCGGCGACACCATCCGCATCTCGCTGACACCGGAACCGGGCGGCGACCGCACGAAGGAAGTCGTGGTGGGCCAGGAAATCCTGCAGACCATGGGCTTGCGCAAGTTCACCCCGATGGTGATCGCCTGCCCGGGCTGCGGCCGCACGACCTCGACCGTGTTCCAGGAACTGGCCGACAACATCCAGACCTTCCTGCGCGAGCAGATGCCGGAATGGAAGAAGACCTATCCGGGCGTGGAAGCGATGAACGTGGCCGTGATGGGCTGCATCGTCAACGGCCCGGGCGAATCGAAGCACGCCAACATCGGCATCTCGCTGCCCGGCACCGGGGAGTCCCCGGCCGCGCCGGTCTTTGTGGATGGCCAAAAGGTCGCTACACTGCGGGGCGAGCGGATCGTGGATGAGTTCAAGACGATCGTGCTCGAGTACGTGAAGAAAAATTACGGTCGAGAGACTACGACCGCGTAAACGTCGTTCCCGCGCAGGCGGGAACCCAAGTTTGACGAGCCGCCGAAACGCGTGCAACTTGGATTCCCGCCTACGCGGGAATGACGGGTTTGGGGCAACAGGAAAATAGAAATGTCCGACAAAAAAGAGAAATTCAGTGCCATCAAGGGCATGAACGACATCCTCCCGGCCGACGCGCCGCTGTGGGAGCTGTTCGAAAACACCGCCGAGTCCGTGCTGAAGAGCTACGGCTACCAGAAGATCGTCACCCCGATCGTCGAGGAAACCGGCCTGTTCGCGCGCGCCATCGGCGCCGTCACCGACATCGTCGAGAAGGAGATGTATTCCTTCACCGATTCGATGAACGGCGACCAGCTGACCCTGCGCCCGGAAGGCACGGCCGGCGTGGTGCGCGCCGTGGTCGAGCACAATATGGCTTACGACGGCCCGAAGCGCCTGTGGTACAAGGGCCCGATGTTCCGCCACGAGCGTCCGCAGCGCGGCCGCTACCGCCAGTTCTTCCAGTTCGGCGCCGAAGCGATCGGCTTTGCCGGCCCGGACATCGACGCCGAATTGATCATGCTGTGCCGCCGCCTGTGGGACGACCTGGGCCTGGACAACATTCGCCTCGAGCTGAACTCGATCGGCAACGCCGAGGAACGCCAGCGCCACCGCGCCGACCTGATCGCCTACTTCGAAGCCAACGCCGAGGTGCTGGACGCGGAAGCCAAGCGCCGCCTGCATGCCAACCCCCTGCGCATCCTCGACACCAAGAACCCGGCGATGCAGGACATGGTCAACAAGGCGCCCCAGCTGCTGAGCTACCTGGGCGGCGAGTCGCTGGCCCATTTCGAGGGCCTGAAGAAGATCCTCGACGCCAACAACGTCCAGTACACCGTCAACCCGCGCCTGGTGCGCGGCCTGGATTACTACAACCGCACCGTGTTCGAGTGGGTCACCGACGAACTGGGTGCCCAGGGCACCGTCTGCGCCGGCGGCCGCTACGACCCGCTGATCGAGACCTTCGGCGGCAAGCCGACCCCGGGCATCGGTTTCGCGATGGGCATCGAGCGCCTGATCGAGCTGATGAAGGGCCAGGGCGAACCGGCCGCGCCGAGCCAGTGCGACGTCTACATGGTGCACCAGGGCGAGGAAGCCCAGCTGAAAGCCTTCATCCTGGCCGAGCGCATCCGCGACGCCGGCCTCGACGTGGTCCTGCACTGCGCTACGGCGCAGGGCGCCGGCAGTTTCAAGAGCCAGATGAAGAAGGCCGACGGCTCGGGCGCCGCGTTCGCCGTGATCATCGGCGAGGACGAGGTCAGGAACGAGGTGGTGGCCGTGAAGTCACTGCGCGAAGCCGAAGGCGGAGCCCAGCAGACCAGCGTCGCCTTCGACGAGGCGGTCGACTTCATCGTCGACCAGGTCATCGGCGGCGGCGACGACTGCGGCCCCGACTGCGAAGAACACGGTCATCATCATCGTCCATAATCACTAACCAGAACTAGAGAAGACTCCATGGCATACGATCTCGAAGAACAAGAACAGATAGCCAATTTCAAGGCCTTCTGGAACCGCTTTGGCAACCTGATCAGCTGGGTGCTGATCATCGCGCTCGGCAGCTACGCCGGCTACAACTTCTGGAACTCGCACCAGCGCGGCAAGGCTGCCGAAGCCTCCGCCCTGTACGACAGCCTGGCCGATGCGGCCCAGGCCAACGACAACGCGAAAGTCCAGCGCATGGCCGCCGACATCGAAAGCAAGTACGACAGCACCGCCTACGCCCAAATGGCCGCGCTGGCCGCCGCCAAGACCGCCTTCGACGCCAACGACCTGAAGGCCGCCAAGGCCCAGCTGCAGTGGGTGGTCGACCATGGCAACGACGAGTACAAGTCGATCGCGCGCCTGCGCCTGTCCGGCGTGCTGCTGGACGAGAAGGCGTATGACCAGGCGCTGGCGGTGCTGAACGGCGACGTCCTGCCGCAGTTCGCCGCGGAAGTGGCGGACCGCAAGGGCGACGTGCTGGTGGCGCAGAACAAGCTTCCGGAAGCCCGCACCGCCTACCAGGCCGCGCTCGACAAGATGGACAAGAAGCACCCGGGCCGCCAGATCGTGCAGATCAAGCTGGAGGCGATTGGTGGTACGGTGCCGGCCGAGAAGGCCGCTGCGTAATATTGGTCCGTCATTCCCGCGAAGGCGGGAATCCAAGTTGGTCGATATGCCGAAAACTTGGATTCCCGCCTGCGCGGGAATGACGTTTATGCGTGCGTGCCCGTGAGCGGCGCGCGTAAGCTACAAGTTGTACGTCTCCAAGAATAAGGCAAAAAGAACATGCGTATTACCCGCAAGCTCGTTGGTGTCGGTGTCCTCGCCCTGATGACGGGCTGCTCGACGATTAGTTCGCTGAACCCGTTCGCATCCAAGCCGAAGGGCAACCTGCCGGCGCCGCTGGTCGACCTGAAAGGGTCGATGGCGGTGCGCACCGCCTGGAAGCTGGAAGTCGGCAAGTCCCGCAACTATCAGTTCACCCCCGCGCTGGCCGGCAATACCGTGATCGTGGCCGGCGGCGACGGCACCCTCGTGCGCGCGGAATCGGCCAGCGGCCGCCAGCTGTGGCGCGTCAAGGCCGGCATGGACCTAACCGCCGGCGTCGGCACCGACGGCAACCTGATCGTGGTCGGCGGCCAGAAGGGCCAGCTGCTGGCCTTCGACATGGACGGCAAGCAGTTGTGGAACACCCAGCTGTCGAGCGAGATCCTGTCGTCGCCGGTGGTGGGGCAGGGCATCGTGGTGGCGCGCAGCGTCGACAACCGCATCGTCGGCATCGACGCCGCGACCGGCCAGAAGAAATGGACCGTGCAGCGCGCCGCGCCGCCGCTGACCCTGCGCCTGGCGCCGGGCATGGTCGTGCATGACAAGGACGTGATCATCGCCCAGCCGGGCGGCAAGCTGCTGTCGCTGGTGCTGGCGACCGGCGCGCCGCGCTGGGAGATCGAAGTGGGCGTGGCGCGCGGCGCCACCGAACTGGAACGCGTGACCGACATCGGCGGCTACCCGGTGGTGTTCGAGAACGACGTCTGCGCCGTCTCCTACCAGGGTCGCGCCGGCTGCTGGGATCTCACCAACGGCAGCCCGCGCTGGACCCGCGACATCTCGTCCGAAGCGGGCGTGGCGGTCGACCAGCGCTTCGTCTTCGTCACCGACGAAAAGGGCGCCGTCTACGCCTACAACCGCGAAACCGGCACCAGCGCCTGGAAGAACGACAAGCTGGCCTTCCGCCGCCTGTCGACCCCGGTGTCCTACGGCCGCGCCGTCGCGGTCGGCGACTACCAGGGCTACGTGCACTTCCTGTCGCGCGAGGACGGGGCCTTCCTGGCCCGTGCCGCCACCGACGGCAGCGCGATCAGCTCGACCCCGCTGGTCGCGGGCTCGAACCTGATTTTTCAAACACAAAACGGAACCGTGACAGCGATCGCGGTGGAATAAGATACTTACATGAAGCCGGTAATTGCACTCGTAGGACGACCCAACGTCGGGAAGTCCACCCTATTCAACCGCATGACCCGCTCGCGTGACGCGCTGGTGGCGGACCTGCCTGGCCTGACGCGCGACCGTCACTACGGCGAAGGCCGCATGGGCGAACGCCCCTTCCTGGTGATCGATACCGGCGGTTTCGAACCGGTCGCCAAGGAAGGCATCATGCACGAGATGGCGCTGCAGACGAAGCAGGCCGTGGCCGAGGCCGACGTCGTGATGTTCATCGTCGACGGCCGCCAGGGCCTGACCCCGCACGACAAGACCATCACCGACTTCCTGCGCAAGTCGGGCCGCAAGGTCATGCTGGTCGTGAACAAGAGCGAGGGCATGAAGTACACCAGCGTCACCGCCGAGTTCTACGAGCTCGGCATGGGCGACCCCTACGTGATCTCGGCCGCCCATGGCGACGGCGTGCTCGACCTCGTCAACGAGGCGATCGACCAGGCCGCGACCCTGCGCCCGCAGGAAGAAGCGGAATTCGATCCGGCCGACTACGGGGTGAAGATCGCCCTGATCGGCCGGCCGAACGTCGGCAAGTCCACGCTGATCAACACCCTGGTCGGCGAGCAGCGCGTGATCGCCTTCGACATGCCCGGCACCACCCGCGATTCGATCGAGGTGCCGTTCGAGAAGGGCGGCAAGCACTATACCCTGATCGATACCGCCGGCATCCGCCGCCGCGGCAAGGTGTTCGAAGCGGTCGAGAAATTCTCGGTCGTGAAGACGCTGCAGTCGATCTCGGAAGCGAACGTGGTCGTGCTGATGCTGGATGCCCAGGCGGACATCGCCGAGTCGGATGCCCACATCGCCGGCTTCATCCTGGAATCCGGCCGCGCGCTGGTGGTCGCCGTCAACAAGTGGGACGGCCTGACTTCCGACCAGCGCGACCAGGTCAAGAACGACATCGACCGCAAGCTCGACTTCCTGTCCTTCGCCGAGACCAAGTTCATCTCGGCGCTGAAGGGCACCGGCATCAATCAGCTGATGAAGGCGATCGATACGGCCTATGCCGCCGCCACCGCCAAGCTGTCGACCCCGCGCCTGACGCGTGCGCTGCAGGAAGCGGTCGAGAAGCAGGAACCGAAGCGCAAGGGCAGCACCCGCCCGAAGATGCGCTATGCCCACCAGGGCGGCCAGAACCCGCCCATCATCGTCATCCACGGCAATGCCCTGGATGGCGTCACCGAGCCGTACAAGCGCTACCTCGAGAAGCATTTCCGCGACACGTTCGACCTGATCGGCACGCCGCTGCGGATCGAACTGCGCAGCGGTAAAAACCCGTTCGCGAAAGAGTGACACCCGGCTTTTTTAAGCCAGGTTTAACCATAGCAGTACGACAAAAAACGCCAAAACAGGTTACAGTAGGCTTGGGACATCATTCACAACCTGAGAATGTTGGCCCGAGCACTTGAAAACCGGCGTAGCGCCTCAATTTTTATACGACAACAACATTACGGAGCTGTTATGAGCAACAAAGGGCAACTGTTACAAGACCCATTCCTCAACGCCTTGCGCAAGGAACACGTCCCCGTCTCCATCTACCTGGTCAACGGGATCAAGCTCCAGGGGCATATCGAATCCTTCGACCAATACGTGGTTCTGCTCCGTAACACCGTCACCCAGATGGTCTACAAGCACGCCATTTCCACCGTCGTCCCGGCACGTGCCGTCAACCTCAACCTCGAACAAGACGCCGAGTGAGGTCGATGGCTGACGTTTCCGGCAACACCATGCGCGCAGCATTGGTCGGTATCGATTTCGGCGTTGGCGATTTCAAGGCCAGCCTCGAAGAACTGGCACTGCTGGCGCGCTCCGCCGGAGCGGACCCGATCACCACGATCACCGCAAAACGCAGTAGTCCCGATCCCGCGCATTTCGTCGGCAGCGGCAAGGCCGACGAAATTGCCCAGGCCTGCCTGGCCGAGCGGGTCGAGATCGTCATTTTCAACCACGCCCTGTCGCCCGCCCAGCAGCGTAACCTGGAGCGGAAACTGAACGTGCGCGTGGTCGACCGCACCAGCCTGATCCTCGACATCTTCGCCCAGCGCGCCCAGAGCCACGAGGGCAAGCTGCAGGTCGAGCTGGCCCAGTTGCAGCACCTGGCCACGCGCCTGATCCGCGGCTGGACCCACCTCGAGCGCCAGAAGGGCGGTATCGGCCTGCGCGGTCCTGGTGAAACCCAGCTCGAGACCGACCGCCGCCTGATCGGCGAGCGCGTCAAGATGCTGCGCACCCGCCTGGCCAAGCTGCGCAAGCAGCATGAAACCCAGCGCCGCTCGCGCGGCCGCAACCAGACTTTCTCGGTGTCGCTGGTCGGCTATACCAACGCCGGCAAGTCGACCCTGTTCAATACCCTGACCAAGGCCGGGGTCTACGTCGCGAACCAGCTGTTCGCGACCCTGGACACCACCAGCCGCCGCCTGTACCTGGGCGAGGAAACCGGCAACGTGGTGGTCTCCGATACGGTCGGTTTCGTGCGCGAACTGCCGCACCAGCTGGTGGCCGCCTTCCGCGCCACGCTGGAAGAAACCATCCATGCCGACCTGCTGCTGCACGTGGTCGACGGTTCGTCGCCGGTGCGCATGGAGCAGATCGAGCAGGTCAACGAGGTGCTGCGCGAAATCGGCGCAGACCACATCCCGCAGATCCTTGTCTGGAACAAGATCGATGCGGCCGGGCTCGAGCCCGGGGTGGAACGTGATGAATATGATAAAATCAGCCGCGTTTTTATCAGCGCCCATAGTGGCGCCGGCCTGGATCTGCTGCGCGACGCGATCGTCGAGGCGGCCAGAACCGAGCCCGGTATGACGCATGCCTACGAGCAGGACGGTGAGGATCCCGGCTTTGCGCACGACGTGCAGGCCGGGGCGGCTGAGAATATTCCGACTTCCACCCATGTGGGACCACACTAGCCTATGCTCGTTTCACTCTTCAGACGTCTCGGCATTACCCTGTCACTGAACGATCCCCATTGGGGCAACAGCCACCAGCCCGGCGACAAGCCCAAGGCCCAGCAGGGCAAGGGTCCCGGCAACGACGGCCCGCCCGACCTCGACCAGCTCTGGCGCGACTTCAACCAGCGCCTGAACCGCCTGTTCGGCAAGCGCGGCGGCGACGGCGGCGGCTACCGCCCGGATGCCCGCGGCGTCGGCCTCACCGCTTCCGTGGTCGGCGCGATCCTGGCCCTGGTCTGGCTCGCCAGCGGCGCCTTCATCGTGCCGGAAGGGCAGGTCGGCCTGGTCACCACCTTCGGCCAGCTCTCGCACAAGACCGGCGCCGGTTTCAACTGGCGCTGGCCGGCGCCGTTCCAGGCCCATGAGACGGTCAACGTGGCCCAGGTCCAGACCGCCGAGATCGGCTACCGCGCCAACGTCCGCAACAAGCAGCCGAACGAGGCGCTGATGCTGACCGCGGACGAGAGCATCGTCGACCTCCAGTTCTCGGTGCAGTACAAGGTCACCGACCCGGTCGCCTGGGTGTTCAACAACCGCGACCAGGTCGAGACCGTGCGCGACGCCGCCGAGACCGCCATGCGCGAACTGGTCGGCCGCGCCAGGATGGATGCGCTGCTGGCCGAGAACCGCGACCGGCTGGCCGGCGAGGCCCAGCGCATGATCCAGAAGATGGTCGACGGCTACAGGCTGGGCGCCGCGGTCACCGGCGTCACCGTGCAGTCGCTGGCGGCGCCCGAGCAGGTCGCCGGCGCCTTCGAGGAAACCGTCAAGGCCCAGGAAGACCGCGCCCGCGCCCGCAGCGAAGCGCAGGCCTATGCCGACGACATCATCCCGCAGGCGAAAGGCAGGGCAAGCCGCATGATCCAGGACGCCGAGGCCTACCGCGCGACGACCGTGAACACTGCCGAAGGCGCCGCCGCCCGCTTCAACCAGGTCGTGGCCGAGTACGCGAAAGCGCCGGCCGTCACCCGCGACCGCATGTACCTCGACACCATGCAGCAGATCTTCTCCAGCACCAGCAAGGTCATGGTCGACGCCAAGACCTCGAACCAGATCTATCTGCCGCTCGACCGCATGCTGAACCAGTCGGTCGCCAACGAGGCGGCGATGGGCAGCCGTTCCGGTCCGGTCATGCCGGCGCCGCAGGCCGGCGCCCAGCCTGGCCAGGCGCAGGCGGTGCCGCAGGCCGGCAGCCAGGCGCCGCAAGGCCCGGTGGCGAATGGCCAGCCGCAGAACCAGCCGCAGAACCAGCAGAACCAGCCGCAAGCACAGGCCGCGCCGGCGCAGGACGCCCGCCCGCAGCCGGACGCGGTGCGCAAGATCGATCCGCGCAGCCGCGAATCGGCGCGTGACAGGGAGGCCCGCTGATGAGCCGCCTGATATCGATCGCGATCGGGGCGGCCATCGTCCTGTCGCTCGTGGCCTCGAGCATGTTCGTGGTCGACCAGCACCGCTACGCCGTGGTCTATGCCCTGGGCGAGCTGCGTGAAGTGATCAAGGAACCGGGCCTGCACTTCAAGCTGCCGCCGCCGTTCCAGAACGTGGTCTACCTCGACAAGCGCCTGCAGACCCTCGACACCGCCGACGGCGAACGCTTCCTGACGGCGGAGAAGAAGGACCTGCTGGTCGACGCCTTCGTCAAATGGCGCATCGTCGATCCGCGCCAGTACCTGGTGGCGGTCGGCGGCGGCAACGCGGACCGCGGCGCCGAGCGCCTGGCCCAGGTGGTGCAGGTCGCCCTGAACGCCGAGATCGGCGCGCGCAAGACCGGCGAGGTGCTGTCCGGCCAGCGCGAACAGCTGGCCGCCGCCCTGCGCGAGCGCGTCGCGGCCGGCAGTCGCCCGCTCGGCGTCGAGATCGTCGACGTGCGCCTGAAACGCGTGGACTTCACCGCCCAGGTGAATGCCGCCGTGCTCGAACGCATGAAGGCCGAGCGCCAGCGCGTGGCCAATGAAACGCGTTCGACCGGCGCCGCCGAAGCCGAGGGCATCCGCGCCGACGCCGACCGCCAGCGCAGCGTGATCCTGGCCGAAGCCACCCGCGACGCCCAGACCATCATGGGCGAGGGCGATGCGAAAGCCACCCAGATCTACGCCCAGTCGTTCGGCAAGAACCCCGAGTTCTACCGCTTCTACCGCTCGCTGGAGGCGTATCGCGCGACCTTCAAGAGCCGCAGCGACGTGCTGGTGCTGGATTCGAACTCCGAGTTCTTCAAGTATTTCAAGAGCCCGGGAACCGGCAAATGATGGCGTGGGCACATGGTGCCCACCCGACGTTTTTTCATGGTCGCAGGGTGGCGGCCAAGTGCCCACGAAGCAACGTTATCAATCGTTTCAGTCATCTTCCGCGCCAATCCCGACCGGTTTTCGGTTAAAATCGTCGATTCGGCGCAGAATACGCGTGCAAAGCCGCGCATTCCGTTGACCAATCTTTAACAACTCCCGACAGCTTTGCCCATGCCTACTTGGCTATTGCCCGAGAATATCGCCGACGTCTTGCCGTCCGAAGCGCGCAAGATCGAGGAACTGCGCCGCCTGATGCTCGACACCTTCCGCACCTACGGATATGAGCTGGTCATGCCGCCGATGCTCGAGTATGTCGAATCGCTGCTGGCCGGCGCCGGGCAGGACACCGACTCCAAGACCTTCAAGCTGGTCGATTCGATGAGCGGCCGCCTGCTCGGCCTGCGCGCCGACATGACCACCCAGGTCGCCCGCATCGACGCCCACCTCCTGAACCGCGACAGCGTCACCCGCCTGTGCTATGCCGGCACGGTGCTGCACACCCGCCCGTCCGGCCTGCACGCCACCCGCGAGCAGCTGCAGATCGGCGCCGAGATCTATGGCCACGCCGGCCTCGAAGCCGACGCCGAGATCCAGGAACTGGCGCTGGCCTCGCTGGCCCTGGCCGGCTTCGGGCAGCCGCGCCTGGACCTGTCGCACGCCGGCGTGCTGCGGGCGATCCTGGCGGAGGATCCGGCCGCGAAACGCGACGAACAACTGCTGCACGGCCTGCTGAAGTCGAAGGACATGCCGGGCCTGGACGAGGCCACCCAGTCTTATGCGGGCGCCACCCGCGCCGCCCTGATGGCGCTGCCGAACCTCTATGGCGACGTCGACGTGCTGGCGCGCGCCAAGGAAGTGCTGCCGGCGCTGCCGGGCATTACCCGCGCGCTGGGCGAACTGGCCGCGCTGGCCGCCTGCACCATCGGCCGCGCCGAAGTCGCGATCGACCTGGCCGACCTGCGCGGCTACCAGTACGAGAGCGGCGCCATGTTCGCGCTCTACGTACCGGGCCTGCCGAACGCGGTGGCGCGCGGCGGCCGCTACGACCACGTCGGCGAAGCCTTCGGACGCGCGCGTCCGGCAACCGGCTTCTCGCTCGACCTGCGCGAGCTGGCGCGGCTGCTCCCGACCGCGGATCGCAAGCACGCCATCCGTGCGCCGTGGGGCAATGCGCCCGAGCTGCGCGAAAAAATCGCTGAACTGCGCAAGGCAGGCGAAGTCGTGATCCAGTCCATGCCGGGTCACGAGAATGTACAGGACGAGTTCGAGTGCGACCGCGTGCTCGTCCTCGAACAAGGAAATTGGATTCTCAAAAACTTAGGTTAAGTGATGTCAAATACTGCTAAGAACGTCGTTGTCATCGGCACCCAATGGGGCGATGAGGGCAAGGGTAAGATCGTCGACTGGCTGACCGACCATGCCGCCGGCGTGGTGCGTTTCCAGGGCGGCCATAACGCCGGCCACACGCTGGTGATCAAGGGCCAGAAGACCGCCCTCCAGCTGATCCCGTCGGGCATCATGCGCGAAGGCGTGGCCTGCTACATCGGCAACGGCGTCGTGGTGTCGGTGCCGGACGTGATGCGCGAAATCGACAAGCTCGAAGCCGCCGGCGTCGAAGTCGCCTCGCGCCTGAAGATCTCGGAAGCCTGCCCGGTCATCCTGCCGTACCACGTCGCCATCGACGTGGCCCGCGAAGCCAAGCGCGGCGTCAACAAGATCGGCACCACCGGCAAGGGCATCGGCCCGGCCTACGAAGACAAGGTCGCACGCCGCGCGATCCGCATCGCCGACATGCTGAACGAAACCCGCTTTGCCGAAAAGCTGCGCGAGAACCTGGACTACCACAACTTCGTGCTGACCGGTTATCTGGGCGGCCAGGCGGTGGACTTCCAGAAGACCTTCGACGACGCGATGGCCCTGGTGCCGCGCCTGCGCCCGATGGTCGGCGACGTCTCGTCGGCCCTGTACGCGGCCCACAAGGCCGGCGGCAACCTGCTGTTCGAAGGCGCCCAGGGCTCGCTGCTGGACGTCGACCACGGCACCTATCCGTTCGTGACCTCGTCGAACTGCGTGGCCGGCAACGCCGCCGCCGGTTCGGGCGTGGGCCCGGGCATGCTGCACTACATCATGGGCATCACCAAGGCCTACACGACCCGCGTGGGTTCGGGCCCGTTCCCGTCCGAACTGCCGACCGAGGCCGGCGTCGGCGAGCACCTGTCGCGCGTGGGCCACGAGTTCGGCACCGTGACCGGCCGTGCGCGCCGCTGCGGCTGGTTCGACGCCGCGCTGCTGCGCCGCTCGGTCCAGATCAACGGCGTGTCGGGCATGTGCCTGACCAAGCTGGACGTGCTGGACGGCATCGAGTCCCTCAAACTCTGCACCGGCTACAAGATCGACGGCCGTGACGTCGACATCTTCCCGGTCGGCGCGGAAGAGGCGGCAGCCTGCGTGCCCGTCTACGAAGAAATGCCGGGCTGGAAGGAAAGCACCGTCGGCGCCAAGTCCATGGACGAGCTGCCGGCCAACGCCCGCGCTTACATCAAGCGCATCGAAGAGCTGGTCGGTATCCCGGTCGACATGGTGTCGACCGGCCCGGACCGCGAAGAAACCATCGTGCTGCGTCACCCGTTTGCCGCATAAGAAAAACAAGGAACGTCTGAAACTATGAATACTCCTGCATCGACCGACAAGGATCTGTGGGTCTCCTGGGATGAGTACAACCGCCTGGTCGAGCGCCTGGCACTGCAAGTCTACGAATCGAACTGGAAGTTCGACATGGTGCTGTGCCTGGCGCGCGGCGGCGTGCGCCCGGGCGACGTGATCTCCCGCATCTTCGACGTGCCGCTGGCGATCCTGTCGACCAGCTCCTACCGCGAAGAAGCCGGCACCAAGCAGGGCAACCTGGACATCGCCAAGTACATGACGATGACCAAGGGCCCGCTGGCCGGCAAGATCCTGCTGGTCGACGACCTGGCCGATTCCGGCGTGACCCTGCACAAGGTGCGCGAGCACCTGCAGACCAACTACCCGGACGTTACCGAAGTCAAATCGGCCGTCATCTGGGTGAAGGGCACCTCGTCCTTCGTGCCGGACTACCACCTGGAAGACCTGCCGCACAATCCGTGGATCCACCAGCCGTTCGAAGACTACGATGGCCTGCGTCCGCACCAGCTGTCGGCGTGGATGAAGAAGTTCGAGAAGAACTGATTTCGGAAGCGCGTCGTTCCCGCGAAGGCGGGAACCCAAGTAAAAATCGGGGCGCTTGCCCCGATTTTTTTTGCCTGCGCGCCGCGCGGCGCTTCCCGGTGCTCCCGTGACCGTCCAGGCGCCATGTCGCTTTCCAGTCACTCGCATGACTGACAATTTGTAATTTTGTTGCAGTTGGGAAAGTTGCCCGTTTATAATCTTCTTGTTATTACACAAGGAGATCTGCGTGACCCCATCCCGTGAAGTGATTTTTATCGACCAGTCCGTGGTCGGCTGGCAATCGATCGTCGCAGGCGTCGGCGACGGCGTGCGTATCGTGATGCTGGACAGTACACAGGATGGGCTTATCCAGATCGCCGCGGCCCTGGCGACGGAGCGCGACCTCGGCGCGATCCACATCGTATCGCACGGCAGCGCGGGGCAGATCACGCTGGGCGGCGCCGGCATCGATGCGGGCGCGCTGGCGCAGTATGAAGACACGCTGGCGGCGATCGGCCGCAGCCTGTCGGCCAGCGGCGACATCCTGCTGTACGGCTGCGACGTCGGGCAGGGCGCCACCGGCGAACACTTCCTGCAGCAACTGGCGGCGTACACGGGCAGCGATGTGGCGGCCTCGGCCGACCTGACCGGCGCGGCTGCGCTCGGCGGCAACTGGACGCTGGAAGCCCAGGTCGGTTCCGTGACGACACAGGCCCTGGACGGTTCCGCCTTTGCCGGCACGCTGGCGATGGTATCCGGCACCGCCTACAACGACTACCTCGAGGGAAGCGACGGCGCGGACACGCTCTCGGGCGGCGCCGGCGACGATACCCTGGCCGGCAGCGCCGGCGACGATCTCATGGACGGCGGCGCGGACGGCTATTTTGGCGACACGGTCGACTATTCGGTCGGGCCGGCCGGCGTCAGCGTCAACCTGGCGACGGGCAAGGCCACCGACAACTGGGGCAATACGGACACGCTGGTCGGCATCGAGCACATCAACGGTTCCGCCTTCGCGGACACCCTGATCGGCAACGCCGGCAATAACTGGTTCCGTCCCGGCGACGGCAATGACGTGGTCATCGGCAACGGAGGCAACGACACCGTGATGTACGAGAACACGCCCAATGGCGTCACGGTCGACCTGATGAACGGCATGGCCTCCGGCGCCGACATCGGCGTCGATACCCTGAGCGGCATCCGCAATGTCCACACCGGCGGCGGCGCGGACGTCATCCAGCTGTCCGACCTCGGCGGCTACGTGTTCGCCCGCGCCGGCGACGACAGGATCACCGGCGGCGCCGGCAACGACATACTGTATGGCGGCAGCGGCAACGACACCATCGATGGCGGCGGCGGCCGCGACTACATCAACTTCCAGGTCGACAGCTACGATGGCGGACCGGCCGCGACCGGTCTCGGCGTCACGGTCGACCTCGCCGCCGGCACCGTCATCGACAACTGGGGCGACACCGATACCGTGGTCAACGTCGAGGACGTGTCGGGTTCGGTGTATGCCGACAGCATCACCGGCAATGCCGCCGACAACTACCTCTACGGCGCGGCGGGCGACGACACCATCGATGGCGGCGACGGCAACGACGGGATCAGTGGCGATGCGGGCAACGACAACCTGCAGGGCGGCAACGGCGACGACCAGCTCGACGGCGGCTCCGGCAACGACGTGCTGGATGGCGGCGCGGGCCGCGACCGCGTCTCCTACCAGAACGATATCGCCGAGGGCACGGCCGGCTTCGGGGTCCATGTCGACCTGGACGCCGGCTATGCCAACGACAACTGGGGCGGCATCGACAGGCTGGTCGACATCGAAGACGTGACGGGCTCGCGCTACCGCGATACCCTCATCGGGGACGCTGCCGACAACACCCTGCGCGGCGGGGACGGCGACGATGTGCTGGTCGGCGGCGCCGGCAACGACATCCTGGACGGCGGCGCCGATGGCGGCGCCGGCGATACGGTCGATTACTCGGCCGGCCCGGCGGGCGTCAGCGTGAACCTGGCGGCCGGCATCGCCACCGACAGCTGGGGCAATACCGACACCCTGGTCGGCATCGAGCATGTCACCGGCACGGCGTTTTCGGACACGCTGGTCGGCACCTCCGGGCGCAACTGGTTCCGTCCCGGCGACGGCAACGACACGGTCGTGGGTAATGGCGGCGACGACGTCGTCATGTACGAAGGGATCACCAGCGCCGTCAACGTCGACCTGAGGGCCGGCACCGCTTCCGGCGCCGCGATCGGCAGCGACACCCTGATCGGGATCCGCAACCTGCACACCGGTGCGGGCGCGGACACGGTCCAGCTGGGCGACTTCGGCGCCTACGTGTTCGCGCGCGGCGGCGACGACAAGCTCACCGGCGGCAACGGCAACGACAATTTCATCGGCGGCAGCGGCAACGACACGATCGACGGCGGGGCAGGCCGCGACACGGCCAGCTACCTGGACGACACCTATGACGGCAACGCCACCGTGCCCGCCACCGGCGTTGGCGTGACGGTCGACCTGGCGGCCGGGTTCGCGATCGACAACTGGGGCAACCGCGATACCCTGGTCAGCATCGAAATCGTGCAAGGTTCGCAGTATGCCGACAGCATCACCGGTGACGACGGCAACAACGACCTGCATGGCGACGCCGGCAACGACACGCTCGGCGGCGCCGGCGGCAATGACTGGCTCGACGGCGCCGATGGCGACGATATCCTGCGCGGCGGCGCGGGCATGGACCAGCTGCTCGGCGGTGACGGCAACGACACCATCGACGGCGGCGACGGCGTCGACAGCGTCAACTATGGCAGCGATTACGGCAGCGCGGCGCCGACCGGCTTCGGCGTCGTGGTCAACCTGTCGACCGGGATCGCCACCGACAACTGGGGCAAGACCGACCACCTCTCCGGCATCGAAGACGTGCAGGGTTCGCGCTACGCCGACATCATCATCGGCAATGCAGCCGCCAACAACCTGCATGGCGACACCGGCAACGACTTCCTCGGCGGCGGCGATGGCAACGACTGGCTCGACGGTGGCGAAGGCAACGACAACCTGGACGGCGGTACCGGCAACGATGCGTTCGGCGGCGGCGCCGGCAACGACATCCTGGTCGGTGGCGATGGCACCGACACCGTCACGTACACGAACGACTACGGCAGCATCGCGCCGACCGGCCTCGGCGTGACGGTCAACCTGGCCACCGGCGTCGCCACCGACAACTGGGGCAATGCCGACCAGCTGTCCGGCATCGAGAACGTGGACGGCTCGCGCTATGCCGACGTCATCACCGGCAATGCCGCCGACAACGCCCTGTGGGGCCAGGACGGCAACGATACCCTGGCCGGCGGCGACGGCAACGACTGGCTCGATGGCGGCGACGGCAACGACAACCTCGCCGGCGGCACCGGCAACGATGGGTTGAGCGGCGGCGCCGGCAACGACATCATCAATGGCGGCGATGGCGCCGACAGGGCCACCTACTCGAACGACTACGGCAGCATCGCGCCGACCGGCCTCGGCGTGACGGTCAACCTGGTCACCGGCACCGCCACCGACAACTGGGGCAACGCCGATACCCTGGTCAGCATCGAAAACGTGGATGGCTCGCGCTATGCCGACGTCATCACCGGCAATGCCGGCGACAACAACCTGTGGGGTGGCGAGGGCGCCGATACGCTGGCTGGCGGCGACGGCAACGACTGGCTCGATGGCGGCGATGGCAACGACAGCCTGCAGGGCGGCACCGGCAACGATGGGTTCAGCGGCGGCGCCGGCAACGACATCATCAATGGCGGCGATGGCGCCGACAGGGCCACTTACTCGAACGACTACGGCAGCATCGCGCCGAGCGGTCTCGGCGTGACGGTCAACCTGGTCACCGGCACCGCCACCGACAACTGGGGCAACGTCGATACCCTGGTCAGCATCGAAAACGTGGACGGCTCGCGCTATGCCGACGTCATCACCGGCGATGCCAGCGACAACAATCTGTACGGCGGCGATGGCAGCGACAAGCTGGCCGGCGGCGACGGCAACGACTGGCTCGACGGCAGCAACGGCAACGACATCCTGCAGGGCGGCGCCGGCATCGACCAGCTCAGCGGCGGCGCGGGCGACGATATCCTGGACGGCGGCGACGGCGCCGATACCGCCAATTACTCCAACGACTACGGCCTCGGCAGCGCGACGCCGACCGGTGCCGGCGTGACGGTCGACCTGGCCGCCGGGATTGCCATCGACAACTGGGGCAATATCGATACCCTGATCGGCATCGAGCGGGTGCAAGGTTCGCGCTACGCCGACAGCCTGGGCGGGGATGACGCCAACAACAACCTGTATGGCGGCGCCGGCAACGACACCCTCATCGGCGCCGGCGGCAACGACTGGCTCGACGGCGGCGAGGGCACGGACAGCCTGCGCGGCGATGCGGGCGACGACCAGCTCAGCGGCGGCGCCGGCAACGACGTGATCAATGGCGGAGACGGCCGCGACACCGCCAGCTACGGCAGCGACTACGGCAGCATTGCGCCGACCGGCGCCGGCGTGAAGGTCAACCTTGGCACCGGCACCGCCACCGACAACTGGGGCAATACCGACTTCCTGGTCAGCATCGAGAATGTTTCGGGTTCGCGCTATGGCGATACGATCAGCGGGAATGCCGCCGACAACAGCTTGTGGGGCCAGGACGGCAACGACACGCTGAGCGCAGGCGCCGGCAACGACTGGCTCGACGGCGGCACCGGCGACGACAGCCTGCAGGGCGGCGCCGGCAACGATGGACTCAGCGGCGGCGAAGGCAAGGACACGCTCGACGGCGGCGACGGCATCGATATCGCGGAGTACTGGAACGACTACGGGATGCTCGCTCCGACCGGCGCCGGCGTGAAAGTGGACCTGGCCGCCGGCACCGCCACCGACAACTGGGGCTACGCCGACAAGCTGGCAGGAATCGAGAACGTGTCCGGCTCGCGCTACGGCGACACCATCACCGGCGATGCCGCCGGCAACGCCCTGTACGGGCGGGACGGCAACGACCTGCTCAGCGGCGGCGACGGCAACGACCAGCTTGCCGGGGGCGCCGGCAACGACGTGCTGGATGGCGGCAATGGCCGCGACTACGCGGATTACCGGGACAGCTTCAGCGCCGACACTGCGACCGGCGCCGCCGGCGTCAAGGTCAACCTGGCCACCGGCACCGCGACCGACAACTGGGGCAACACGGATACGCTGGTCGGCATCGAGGATGTGCTGGGCACGAACTTCGCCGATAACATCACCGGCAACGCCGGCGAAAACCAGCTCCAGGGCTACGGCGGCAACGACATCCTGGACGGCGGCCTCGGCGCCGACACCATGATCGGCGGCGACGGCAGCGACACCTATTATGTGCGCGACACCGGCGACCTGGTCCTCGAGACCAATGCCAACGCAGCGGTCGGCGGCACCGATACCGTCTACAGCTACATCGGCGCCTACACGCTGGGCGCCAACGTCGAGAACGGCCGCATCTTGTCGACGGGCGTGGCCAACCTCACCGGCAACGCGCTGGACAACATCCTGTATGCGGGAACCGGCGACAACGTCATCAATGGCGGCGATGGCATCGATACCGTGTCGTTCTACTATGGCGCCACCGGCACGGTCGGCATCACCGCCAGCCTGGCCACGGGCAAGGCGAGCGGTTCCGGCACCGACACCCTGGTCAGCATCGAGTCGCTCTACGGCACGAATAACGCCGACAGCTTCACCGGCGACGCCAAGGCGAACACCCTGTACACCTATGCCGGCAACGATACCCTGGACGGCGGCCTCGGCGCCGATACCATGGTCGGCGGCGACGGCAGCGACACCTATTACGTGCGCGACACCGGCGACAGCGTCGTCGAAACCAATGCCAACGCAGCCGTGGGCGGCAGCGATACCGTCTACAGCTACATCGGCGCCTACACCCTGGGCGCCAACGTCGAGAACGGCCGTATCTTCTCCACCGGCGTGGCCAACCTGACGGGCAATGCGCTGGACAACATCCTGTATGCGGGAGCCGGCGACAACGTCATCAATGGCGGCGATGGCATCGATACCGTGTCGTTCACTTACGGCGTGACCGGCACGGCCGGCGTCATTGCCAGCCTGGTCACCGGCAAGGCGACCGGTTCCGGCACCGACACCCTGGTCAACATCGAGCAGCTATACGGCACCAACAATGCCGACAGCTTCACCGGCGACGCCAAGGCGAACACCCTGTACACCTATGCCGGCAACGACACCCTGGACGGCGGCCTCGGCGCCGATACCATGGTCGGCGGCGACGGCAATGACACCTATTATGTGCGCGATGCCGGCGACAGCGTCGTCGAAACCGATGCCAACGCAGCGGTCGGCGGCACCGATACCGTCTACAGCTACCTGGGCGCCTACACGCTGGGCGCCAACGTCGAGAACGGCCGCATCTTCTCCACGGGCGTGGCCAACCTGACGGGTAATGCGCTGGACAATTTCCTGTATGCGGGAGCCGGCGACAACGTCATCAACGGCGGCGACGGCATCGATGCCGTGTCGTTCTACTACGGCGTCACCGGCACGGCCGGCGTCATTGCCAGCCTGGTCACCGGCAAGGCGACCGGTTCCGGCACCGACACCCTGGTCGGCATCGAGTCGCTCTACGGCACCAACAATGCCGATAACTTCACCGGCGACGCCAAGGCCAACTACTTCTACACCTATGCCGGCAACGATACCCTGGACGGCGGCGCGGGTGCCGATACCATGGTCGGCGGCGACGGCAACGATATTTATTACGTACGCGATGCCGGCGACAGCGTCGTCGAAACCAATGCCAACGCAGCGGTCGGCGGCACCGATACCGTCTACAGCTACCTGGGCGCCTACACGCTGGGCGCCAATGTCGAGAACGGCCGCATCGTTTCCACCGGCGCGGCCAACCTGACCGGCAATGCGCTGGACAATTTCCTGTATGCGGGAACCGGCGACAACGTCATCGATGGCGGCGATGGCATCGATACCGTGTCGTTCTACTATGGCGCCACCGGCACGGTCGGCATCACTGCCAGCCTGGTCACCGGCAAGGCGAGCGGTTCCGGCATCGACACCCTGGCCAACATCGAGCAGCTGTACGGCACCAACAATGCCGACAGTTTCACCGGCGACGCCAAGGCCAATTACTTCTACACCTATGCCGGCAACGATATCCTGGACGGCGGCGCCGGCGCCGATACCATGGTCGGCGGCGACGGCAACGATATCTACCACGTCGACAACGCAGGCGACGTGGTGTCCGAGACCAGCGCGCTGGCGGCCGGCGGCATCGACCAGGTCGTATCGTCGATCAGTTACAGCCTCGGCGCCAACGTCGAGAAACTCCAGCTCTTGGACGGCACGATCAATGGCACCGGCAATGAATTGGCGAACACGATCGTGGGCGGGGCAGGGAGCAACGTCATTAACGGCGGCCTCGGCAACGACGTGCTGACCGGCGGCGCAGGGGCGGACTACTTCGTCTTCAACACGGCCCTGGACGGCACGGCGAACGTCGATCGCATCACCGACTTCTCGACGGTGTACGACACGATCAGGCTGGAGAACGCGGTGTTCACCAAACTGGCTGCCACGGGCACGCTCGGCGCCAACAACTTCAAGGTGATCGGCTCGGCGCCGCTCGACGCCGACGACTTCATCCTGTACGACAAGGCCAGCGGCTACCTGTACTACGACGCCGACGGCTCCGGCGCCGGCGCCGCGGTCAAGTTTGCGCTGGTCGGCGTGAACCTGGCCTTGACCAGCGCCGATTTCACGGTGATCTGACCGCAGCTGATCCCGGCGGCATCGCGCGCCCCGTCCGCGCGCGATGCCGATCGGTTAAGATTGCCATATACAACTTAACCGATCCCATGACCCAAAGCTTCTTCCAGACCTTCATCCTCCTCCTGCTCGTCACCGACCCGTTCGGCAACGTGCCCCTGTTCGTCACCGCCCTGAAAGACGTCGAGCCGACCCGCCGGCCGCGCATCGTGCTGCGCGAGTGCGCGATTGCGTTCCTGCTGCTGCTGGTCTTCATGTTCTTTGGCCGCCACTTCCTGGCGGCGCTGCAGCTGACCGACATCTCGCTGCGCATCGGCGGCAGCGTGATCCTGCTGATCATCGCGATCCGCATGATCTTCCCGCATCCGGATGGCGTGCTGGGCCGCAGCGAAGGCGGCGAGCCCTTCATCGTGCCGCTGGCCATCCCTGCGCTGGCGGGGCCGTCGGCGCTGGCGACCGTGCTGCTGTTCACCTCGAACAATGTGGAAGAGGTGATGGTGCATGTGGCCGCGCTGGCCGCCGTCGGCATCGTCTGGCTGGCCGTGTTCCTGGCTGCCGAGCGGCTGCAGAAAGCCCTCGGCGCCCAGGTCATGACGGCCTTCGAGCGCCTGATGGGCCTGATCCTGACCGCGATGTCGATCGAGATGCTGCTGGGCGGCGTGCGTACCTTCGTCAAGACTCTTTAAGCTCAACCAACCTGGACCTCCTCATGAAACGACTGCTCACCGCCTGCGCCTTCGGCGTGGTGCTGGCCTCCGGCCTGACCCTTGCCGGCTGCAAGCGCGCCAATTCTCCGCAGCCGGACGCCACGCCCGCGATCGCCCTGCAGAAGATCGATACCGTGCAGGGCACGGGCAAGGAAGCGGCGGCCGGCGCCACCGTCGTCGTCAACTACACCGGCTGGCTGTACGTGCCGGACGCGCAGGGGCAGCACGGCGCCCAGTTCGATTCCTCGATCGGCCGCGAGCCGTTCAGCTTCCAGCTCGGCGCCGGCCAGGTGATCCCGGGCTGGGACCAGGGCGTGCAGGGCATGAAGGTGGGCGGCAAGCGCACCCTGATCATTCCCGCCGCGCTGGGCTATGGCGAGCAGGGCGCCGGTCCGATCCCGCCGAACAGCAACCTGATCTTCGACGTCGAACTGCTGGATGTAAAGTAAGCCGCGACTTGTCGCTTGTACAAAAGCTGCGCGTCGGCAATACTACTGCGGATCCTTTCCCAACCAGCAGAGCATATCCGATGACATCTACCCGTTCCGCCGCCGCGCTCGCCTTTGGTCTCGCCCTTGCCCTGGGGCCGCTTGCCGCCCACGCCGCCGCTCCCAAGGCGGCCGCCAGCGCCGCCAAACCGCTCCAGAAGATCGACAACAAGGTAGGCACCGGCAAGACGGCCGTGGTCGGCTCCACCGTCACCGTGCACTACACCGGCTGGCTGTATGCACCGAAAGAGCCCCAGCAGCAGGGCTCCCAGTTCGACAGCTCGGTCGGCGGCGAACCCTTCACCTTCGAGCTCGGCGCCGGGCGCGTGATCCCGGGCTGGGACCAGGGCCTGGTCGGCATGAAGGTCGGCGGCAAGCGCACCCTGGTGATTCCCTCCGCGCTGGGTTACGGCAGCCGCGGCGCCGGCCCGATCCCGCCGAATGCCAACCTGATTTTCGAGGTCACGCTGCTCGACGTGAAATAAAGCGTTAGCGCGTTCAAGGAACCGCAGTACCCGCAAGGGGCTGCGGTTTTTTCTTGTCGGAAAAATTTACAGGCAGATAAGGGATTGGTAAATACATTTTCCGTATGTCATTAATTTATAGAACTTTTTTCCTGTTGGCATGATTCATGCATTGATGAAAGTACGCGGGCTACATCGCGTCACATGAGAAAAGCTGTTATTACAAAGGATAAAAAAATGCGTAATCGGAATGTGTTGTCCACCAAACTGTTGGGTGTCGTTGTCGCGGCCAGTGCCTTGTTCGGAGCCGCAGGCGCTGCTCAAGCTGGCGTCGTGCAAGGGATCGTAACGCCGACCATCACCTCGGGCGCGCTGCCGGATTCCCCCAGCGCCCACGTCGATGCCAATACCCCCAGCTCGCTGTACTCGGGCGTCGTCAGCATCAATATCCGTTACATGGTGAACGGCGTGCAGCAGTCGTATATCTGCTCGGGCGCCCTGGTGGGCAAGCGCCAGGTCATTTCGGCAGGCCACTGCGTCGACACCGACGGCAACGGCCACTACGTCGACATCACCAAGCCGGGTAACGACGTGCGTGTCGTCTTCAACAGCAACGGCAACATCAATTCCCTGATTACCGCCAGCTCGTTCGCCGTCAACAGCGAGTACCAGGGCTTCAACAACTGCCAGAACGGCACCAAGGGCTGCCTGGGCGACGACGTCTCGGTGATCACCCTGAGCCAGGACGCACCGGCCAGCGCCAAGATCTACAAGCTGTTCAACGGCGCAGTCGGCGAAGGCACCCACATCATGATGGCCGGCTACGGCACCTCGGGTGACGGCGTCAATGGCTACACCATCAACCCCAGCTTCACCGTGAAGCGCACCGGCGAGAACTACATGGACCTGTTCGACGGCAACGACGAGCAAGGTTTCACCGGCCGCACCGAAGTCTATTACGCCGACTTCGACGGCGCCGGCAAGGACACCTTCTGCACCGGCTACGGCGTCTGCACCCCGGTCCTGCCGAACAACCGCGAGTCGGGCATCGGCGGCGGCGACTCCGGCGGCCCGTCCTTCGTCGACATGTACGGCGAACTGATGCTGGTTGCGAACAACACCTTCAGCGGCCGCTTCCAGGGCCAGGTCGAAGGCACCTTCGGCACCTATTTCGGTGGCATCGTCCTGGGCGGCTACAGCGACTTCCTGGTGGACGCAACCCACGGCAACATCACCGTGGTCCCGGAACCGGGCAGCCTGGCGCTGCTGGCACTGGGCGGCGCGATGCTGGGCGGCCTGCGCCGTCGTCGCAAGCAGTAATCGCTCCCTGCATGAAAAAAGCGGCCCGCGGGCCGCTTTTTTTATTTGCCTAACATCGACACCACATTGTCCGCCCCCGGCGCCCCGAAGGCCTGCTGCTTGAGGATATGCAGCTGGTCGCGTACCTGGGCCGCCTTCTCGAACTCGAGATTCTTGGCGTGGTCGACCATGAGCTTCTCGAGGCGCTTGATCTCCTTGCTGATCTGCTTCTCGCTCATGCCCTCGATCTTCGCCGTTTCCTCGGCCTGCTCCATCTGCTTGGTGGCGGCAGCGCTGTAGACGCCGTCGATCATGTCCTTGATCTTCTTGTTCACACCTTTCGGCGTGATGCCGTTGGCTTCGTTGAAGGCGATCTGCTTGGCGCGGCGGCGTTCGGTTTCGTCGATCGCGCGCTTCATCGAGTCCGTGATCTGGTCGGCGTACAAAATCGCCACGCCGTTCAGGTTACGCGCGGCGCGGCCGATGGTCTGGATCAGCGAACGCTCGGAACGCAGGAAGCCTTCCTTGTCGGCGTCCAGCACGGCCACCAGCGAGACTTCCGGCAGGTCGAGGCCCTCGCGCAGCAGGTTGATGCCGACCACCACGTCGAAAGTGCCCAGGCGCAGGTCGCGCAGGATCTCGACGCGCTCGACGGTGTCGATGTCGCTGTGCAGGTAGCGCACCTTGATGCCGTGGTCGCTCAGGTATTCGGTCAGCTGCTCGGCCATGCGCTTGGTCAGCGTGGTCACCAGCACGCGCTCGTCCTTGGCGATGCGGTCGGTGATCTCGCCCATCAGGTCGTCGACCTGGGAGCGGGCCGGCTTGACGATGACCTGCGGGTCGACCAGGCCGGTCGGGCGCACCACCTGCTCGACCACATTGTCGGCCTTTTCCTTTTCGTAGTCGGCCGGCGTGGCCGAGACGAAAATGCACTGGCGCATCTTGCTTTCGAATTCCTGGAACTTCAGCGGCCGGTTGTCCAGCGCCGAGGGCAGGCGGAAGCCGTAGTCGACCAGGTTTGTCTTGCGCGAACGGTCGCCGTTGTACATCGCGTTGAGCTGGCCGATCATCACGTGCGACTCGTCCATGAACATCAGCGCGTCCTTCGGCAGGTAGTCGATCAGGGTCGGCGGCGGCTCGCCCGGCATCGCGCCGGACAGGTGGCGCGAGTAGTTCTCGATGCCTTTCGTAAAGCCGACTTCGGCCAGCATCTCGAGGTCGAAGCGGGTGCGCTGCTCGAGGCGCTGCTCTTCCAGCAGCTTGCCCTGTTCGCGGAAGAATTCGAGGCGGTCGCGCAGCTCGGCCTTGATCGAGTCGACCGCCTTCAGCACGGTCGAGCGGCCGGTCACGTAGTGCGAGCCCGGATAGACGGTGAAGCGCGGGATCTTCTGGCGCACCTTGCCGGTGAGCGGGTCGAACAGCTGCAGCGACTCGATCTCGTCGTCGAACATCTCGACGCGGATCGCCAGTTCGGCGTGCTCGGCCGGGAAGATGTCGATGGTGTCGCCGCGCACGCGGAAGGTGCCGCGCGAGAAGTCCATTTCGTTGCGCGTGTACTGCATCTGGATCAGGCGTGCGATCACGTCGCGCTGCGCGACCTTGTCCTTGGCGCGCAGGGTCAGCACCATCTTGTGGTACTCGTCCGGATTACCGATACCGTAGATGGCCGACACGGTCGCGACGATGATGACGTCGCGCCGCTCCATCAGCGACTTGGTGCAGGACAGGCGCATCTGCTCGATGTGCTCGTTGATCGACGAGTCCTTCTCGATGAACAGGTCGCGCTGCGGCACGTAGGCTTCCGGCTGGTAGTAATCGTAGTACGAGACGAAGTACTCGACCGCGTTCTGCGGGAAGAATTCGCGGAACTCGGCGTACAGCTGGGCGGCGAGTGTCTTGTTCGGCGCGAACACGATCGCCGGACGGCCCGCACGGGCGATCACGTTGGCCATCGTATAGGTCTTGCCGGAACCAGTCACACCCAGCAGCGTCTGGTACATCAGGCCGTCCTCGATGCCGTCGACCAGGCCGTCGATCGCGGTCGGCTGGTCGCCGGCGGGAGGGAAGGGCTGGTGCAGCTTGAACGGAGAATTCGGGAAAGTGATGACGGTGGGCGCGGGAGTATTTGCGACCGATAGTTCTGCCATGAGATCAGACCTTTGCTAGAATGAGGATCCGCCTGCGGCACTGCAACATTGTGCCGCTGTCTATACAACCGCTGCGAACCCAGCCGACAAACCTGAGTCTATCACGATGAATTCCACAGCTCCTGCCAGCATCTTCGGCGCCATCGCCATGGCCCCGCGCGACCCCATCCTGGGCATTACCGAAGCTTTCAATGCAGATACCAATCCGGCCAAGATCAATCTGGGCGTCGGCGTCTACTACGATGACAACGGAAAAGTGCCCCTGCTGGAATGCGTGCGCAAGGCGGAAGCGATGCTGATGGAACAACCCGCGCCGCGCACCTATCTGCCGATCGAAGGTCTGGGTGCGTACGACAAGGCTGTGCAAGAACTCGTATTTGGGGCCGACAGCGCCGTAATTCAAGAGAAGCGTGCAATCACCGTGCAGGCCCTCGGCGGCACCGGCGCGCTGAAGATCGGCGCCGATTTCCTGAAGCGCTTCGCGCCGGGCTCGAGCGTGTATATCAGCGACCCGAGCTGGGAAAACCACCGTGCGCTGTTCGAAAGCGCCGGCTTCGAGGTCAACACCTACGCCTACTATGACGCAGCGACCCACGGCGTCAATTTCGAAGGCATGCTGGCCGACCTGCGCAACATGCCGGAAGGCGCGATCGTCGTGCTGCACGCCTGCTGCCATAACCCGACCGGCGCCGACCTCTCGGCCGACCAGTGGGGCCAGGTCATCGCCGCCGTGCGCGAGAACGGCCTGATCCCGTTCCTGGACATGGCTTACCAGGGCTTCGGCTCGGGCATCGCCGAAGATGGCGCCGTGGTGCGCCGCTTCGTCGACGCCGGCGGCCCGCTGCTGGTCTCGAACTCGTTCTCGAAGTCGTTCTCGCTGTACGGCGAGCGCGTCGGCGCGCTGTCGGTGGTGGGCTCGTCCGCGGAAGAGGCGGCACGCATCCTGTCGCAGCTGAAGCGCGTGGTGCGCACCAACTACTCGAATCCGCCGGTGCACGGCGGCAAGGTCGTCGCGACCGTGCTGTCGACCCCGGAACTGCGCCAGCTGTGGGAAGACGAGCTGGCCGGCATGCGCGTGCGCATCAAGCAGATGCGTGAAGAGCTGGTGAAGAAGCTGGCCGAGAAAGCGCCGGGCAAGGACTTCGACTTCGTGCGCAAGCAGGTCGGCATGTTCTCGTACTCGGGCCTGACCAAGGAGCAGGTCGGCAAGCTGCGCGAGGAATCGATCTACGCCGTGGACACCGGCCGCATCTGTGTTGCCGCGATGAATTCGAAGAACATCGATCGCGTCGTTGACGCCATCGCAAAAGTTCTCTAAACTCTTGGCTCTTCCGATTCAGCACGCATGAATCGGAACAATGATCCCTGATAGCTCAGTCGGTAGAGCGACGGACTGTTAATCCGCAGGTCCCTGGTTCGAGTCCAGGTCGGGGAGCCAAAGTTTCAAGCCTTGGCGAGGCATGCACGGTTGGTATTTGGCCTGTGCAAGTCGCGACGGGGAAGCTATAATAGCAACATCAATTCCCTGATAGCTCAGTCGGTAGAGCGACGGACTGTTAATCCGCAGGTCCCTGGTTCGAGTCCAGGTCGGGGAGCCAGAATCAGTAAAAAGGCCGCATGCGCAAGCTGCGGCCTTTTTCGTTTTGTGCCTTGCTCGTGCGGACTGCCCGCGGGCGGGCAAGTCGGCCGGCGGGAGGGCAAGGGCTGCCGGCCCGCCGCACCCGCCCGCCGGATCGCGGCCGGGAAGGTCAGGAAATGGACTGGGATAGGTTCAGCGATCCGCGCCTGATGCGCTCACGGGCCTGACCTTGCCGGCCGCTTCCAGCGCGCGCTGGCGCGCCGTGTCGATATCCGGCGCGGTCGCCAGCGCCACGCCCATGCGGCGGCGGCCGAAGGATTCCGGCTTGCCGAACAGGCGGATGTCCGAGCCCGGCACGCGCAGCGCGTCGGCCACGCCCTCGAAGGCGATGCCGGCTTCGTCCAGCTGGCCGTAGATCACGGCGGAAGCGCCCGGGGCGCGCAGTTCGGGATTCACCGGCAGGCCGAGGATGGCCTTCGCGTGCAGCTCGAATTCGCTCTGGATCTGCGTCGCCATGGTCACCATGCCGGTATCGTGCGGGCGCGGGCTGACTTCCGAGAACCACACCATGTCGCCTTTCACGAACAGCTCGACGCCGAACACGCCGCGCCCGCCCAGGCTGGCGGTGACCTTGCTGGCGATCTCGCGCGCGCTCTCCAGGGCGCGCGGGCTCATCGGCTGCGGCTGCCAGGATTCGACGTAGTCGCCGTGCACCTGCTTGTGGCCGATCGGTTCGCAGAACTGGGTGGCGATCTCGCCGTTACCGTTCGTGGCGCGCACGGTCAGCAGCGTGATCTCGTAATCGAAGTCGATGAAGCCTTCGACGATCACGCGGCCGGCATCCACGCGCCCGCCGGCGGCCGCATAGTTCCAGGCGTTCTCGACGTCGTCCGCGCTGTCGAGCTTGGACTGGCCCTTGCCCGACGACGACATCACCGGTTTCACCACGTTCGGGAAGCCGATCTCGGCGCAGGCCGCTTTCAGTTCGTCGAGGCTGCTGGCGAAGCGGTAGGGCGAGGTCGCCAGGCCCAGTTCCTCGGCGGCCAGGCGGCGGATGCCTTCGCGGTTCATGGTCAGCTGGGCGGCGCGCGCGGTCGGGATGCAGGTGATGGCGCCCGTGGCTTCCAGTTCGGCCAGCTTGTCGGTGGCGATCGCCTCGATCTCGGGCACGACCAGGTCGGGCCGCTCCTGCGCGATCAGCGCGGCCAGGGCCTCGCCGTCCGTCATGTCGATCACGTGGGCGCGGTGGGCGACCTGGTGGCCCGGCGCATTCGCGTAGCGGTCGACGGCGATCACTTCGATGCCGAGGCGCTGCAGGGAAATGATCACTTCCTTGCCGAGTTCGCCGGAGCCGAGCAGCATGACGCGGGTAGCGGAAGGGGAGAGGGGCGTGCCGAGGATGGGTGCGGTGGTCATGAAAGGTCTGTGGAGGTGCAGGGGAGCTTGCGACTATAGCAAACCGGCGCCGAACGCGCTCGCGGCGGCTTTGTTGTTCCCTGGCGCAAAAAAACCTTGCCGGATTCCTTCCACCGGTTATAATGCGTGCCTCAATTCCCTGATAGCTCAGTCGGTAGAGCGACGGACTGTTAATCCGCAGGTCCCTGGTTCGAGTCCAGGTCGGGGAGCCAGAATATGGAAAGGCCGCTTCATCGAAGCGGCCTTTTGCTTTTCCAGGCCATGCCCATGATCTCCGCACTTTCCGAACACGACGCCGCACTGATCGCCGAACACGCCGCCCAGGCCGACCTCGATGGCTGGCTGCATCCGGCGCAGCAGGCATTGATCCACGAGCGCGGCTGGCTGCGCATGCTGGCCCCGCGCGCGGTCGGCGGCGAAGAGCTGGCGCTGCCGGACGTCGTGCGGCTGGAGGAGGCGATCGCCCGGGTCGACGGCAGCATGGGCTGGACCGTGACCCTGTGCGCCGGCGCCGGCTGGTTCGCCGGCTTCCTCGCCCCAGCCCTGGCGCGCGAGATCCTGGCGACGCCGCAGGTCTGCCTGGCAGGCAGCGGCGCGCCGACCGGCTACGCCGACCGGGAAGGCGAGGGCTGGCGCATCGCCGGGCTGTGGGACTACGCCAGCGGCGCGCCGATGGCCACCCACTTCACCTTCAACGCGATCCTGCGCGCGGACGGCCAGCCGCTGCTCGACGATGCGGGCCAGCCACGCATCCAGGCCTTCGTGGTGCCGGCCGCGCTGGTCGAGATCGTGCCCAACTGGCGCAGCATCGGCCTGCGCGCCACCGCCTCGCATGCCTACCGCGTGAGTGGGCAATGGGTGCACGCCGACCATGGCTTCGCGATCGATCCCGCCCGGGCTTACGGGCAGGGCGCGCTGTACCGGTTTCCCTTCCTCCCGTTCGCGTTCGTGACCCTGTCGGCCAACGTGGCCGGCATGGCTTTCCACTTTGTCGAGCTGGCGCAGGAGTGCATCGCGCGGCGCCGCAACCGCTTTGGCGGGCAGGGCGAGCCGCTGATCGAGGTCCCGGCCGTGCGCGCGCTGCTCGACGCCACGCGGCTCCAACTGGATGAGGTGCGTGGACGTTTCTATGCGCTGCTGGACGCGACCTGGGCCCGGGTGGCGGCAGGCGGGAAGGTCAGCGATGAAGAAGCGGCGCAGATGGAAGCCCTGTCGATGGAGTGGGTGGGCGCCTCGCGCCGTGCGGTCGATGCGCTGTACCCGTACTGCGGCCTGTACGCGGCGCGCGAGGACAGTCCCATCAACCGGGTCTGGCGCGACTTCCATACGGCATCGCAGCATGCTTTGCTGATGCCGCGCGCCGACACTGGTCAAACGGCAACTATGCGGCTATAATACGAGCCTCAATTCCCTGATAGCTCAGTCGGTAGAGCGACGGACTGTTAATCCGCAGGTCCCTGGTTCGAGTCCAGGTCGGGGAGCCAGAATTCAGCAGTAACGCAGAAAAGCCGCTCCATGAAGCGGCTTTTTGCATTTTCGGTCCCTCTCCAGCAGACCTCGTCCGCGCCCCCTATAATCTCCGTTTTGTCGCGGACCCAGCATGAAATCCCCAGTCAATACAGGCAGTTACAAGCAAGACAAGGTTCCGGTCGACGGCCTGGAAAAAGGACAGCTGATCTGGGCCGTGATCGCGCTGTCGCTGGGGGTGGGCATGTCCGCACTCGATACCGCGATCGCCAACACCGCGCTGCCGGCCATGGCCGACCAGCTGCACGCCACCCCCGCCAACTCCGTCTGGATCGTCAACGCCTACCAGCTGGCGATGGTCGCGACCCTGCTGCCGGTGGCGGCGCTGGGCGAGACCATCGGCTACAAGCGCGTCTACATCGCCGGCATGGCCCTGTTCACGGCGGCCTCGCTGGCTTGCGCGCTGGCCTGGTCGCTGCCGGCGCTGATCGTGGCGCGCCTGTTCCAGGGACTCGGCGCGGCGGCCCTGATGGGCGTCAACTCGGCCCTGATCCGCGCCGTCTATCCGGCCCGGCTGCACGGGCGCGGCTTCGGCAATAACGCGCTGGTGGTGGCGATCGGCTTCGCCCTCGGCCCCAGCCTCGCCTCCGTCATCCTCGCCACCTCCTCATGGGAGTGGCTGTTCGGCATCAACGTGGTTCCCGGCATCCTCGGCTGGTTCCTGGCGCGCAGGGCGCTGCCGGAAACCGGGCGCGCCAGCCACAAGGTCGATGGCGTGGCCGGCCTGTACAACGTGGCCGCTTTCGGCATCGCCATCCTGGCGCTGGGCGACGCCGCCCACCGGGTCGGCCTGCGCACCCTGCTGCCGGAGGTGGTGCTGGCGCTGCTGTTCTTCTTCCTGCTGCTGCGCCGCCAGAAGGACCACCCGGCGCCGCTGCTGCCGGTCGACCTGTTCCGCCTGCCGCTGTTCTCGCTGTCGACCCTGACCGCGGTGTGCACCTTCGCGGCGCAGGCGCTGGCCTTCGTCGCGCTGCCGTTCTACTTCGAAAGCCAGCTGGGCCGCACGGCGGTGGAGACCGGCTTCCTGCTGACGCCGTGGCCGGTCATGGTGGGCGTGATGGCGCCGGTGGCGGGGCGCCTGAGCGACCGTTATTCTCCGGGCCTGCTGGGCGGCGTGGGCCTGCTGATCCTGGCGGCCGGCCTGGGCTTGCTGCTGGGCATGTCGAGCTCTCCCTCGGCGCTCGACATCGGCTGGCGCATGGCCGTGTGCGGCGTCGGTTTCGGTTTCTTCCAGGCGCCCAACGTGAAAGCGATCATGGGCAGCGCGCCGCCCTCGCGCAGCGGCAGCGCCAGCGGCATGGTGGCGACCGCGCGCCTGGTCGGGCAATCGACCGGCGCGGCGCTGGTGGCGCTCTGCCTGACCATGTTCCACCTGCGCGGCACCTCGTATGCGATCGCCATCGCCGCCGCCTTCGCCGCGGTGGCCAGCATCGCCAGCTTCTCGCGGCTGGCGGTCGCCGCGCCGGCGCGCAGCCAGGGTGGGTAAGGGTATGACCGAACAGCGCGCCCATGCCCGCAAGCTGATGCGCGAGCAAGCCTACCTGGCGGATGCCGGCACGACTTCCTGGGCGCCGGTGGTCCTGCTCGATATTTCCCTTAGCGGCATCAGCTTTGCGTCTCCGTCGGCCATCATCCACGGCGAGCTGCGCCACCTGCAGTTCAGGATGCCGGGCAGTCCTCTGCTTCACCGCGTGCGCATCCACATCGTGCATCACACGACAGCCGGCGTGCCGGTCGGATTCAAGGTGGGGGCCCGGTTTGAAGAAATTGGCACGGAAACCAGGGAGGCCATCGCCGGTTTTCTGGTGTCGGGTGACACGGAACGTGAAAGCTGCGTCAAGTTGGTGAAAAACGCCTGACGTACTGATCGGAAAATCGTTCAGACAAAGTCATTTGTTGCGAGACAAGGAATGGCTGCCGTAGACTTGTTGGACTTCCGCTATCGGCCAGGAGCGGACTGCCATTCATCCAGGAGTGTCATGCTCCACCCGCACGAAGGGGAAGCGAGGGTACCGTCATGAGCCATGAAGCTTCGCAAGGTGAATCGTCGATGTCTGCCGAGGTGCAGAGAATCGGCTTTGGTGGAGGCTGCCATTGGTGCACGGAAGCCGTGTTCGCTGCTCTTCGCGGCGTTATCCGCGTGGAGCAGGGGTTCATCCAGGCCGATGCGCCCGACGACGATTTCTCCGAAGCCGTGCTGCTCACCTTTCAACCAGACAAAATCTCGCTTGGGTCCTTGATCGAGATCCATTTGCGGACACATTCAAGCACGTCGAACCACTCCATGCGGCGCAAGTACCGCAGCGCGATTTATGTGATGGACGAGGTCCAGGCCGAGGCCGCACGGCGCATCCTGATTGAAGTCGGGGCAGGATTCGATGCGCCTCTTGTCACCCGTGTCCTGCCCTTTCGAACTTTCAAAGCATCGGATGAGCGCTTTCAGCGCTATTCTGAAAAGAATGCCGGCGGCCCGTTTTGCACTACCTATATCGACCCGAAGCTGGCGCTACTTAGAAAGGAATTCGGCGGTTTACTGAGGTCGGCATGCGAGTAGTCGCGAAATCCTGACGCGTGCGAACTTCCGAGATCGGCCACAAGCAGACGGTCGCACTTCGTCAACGCATCATGAAGAAAACCATATGCAGGCAAGAAAATGGGTGGTTGGAAATGAATACGACGAAGTCGCCCTCACCCGCTTGCAGCAGGCATTGGGCGATCTGCGTTACTTCGTTCAAGATCAATGGAATGGAACGGCAGGGTCCCAAGACGTTCATCAATGGACGGCGGTGGGGCCCGGGGGACAAGTCACGATCGAGAGCGAAACCTATGTTGGTCTTTCAGTCGAAGGGCCCTCATCGTTGATTACCGAGCTCCAAGCCCAGTACGAGCGTACCGTTTGACGTCCGCTCTTGGTTGGAAACGGATGGCTATGACAGTTTGCGGTCGCCCACGAGCGGACATTGCGTTCAGTCCGGTTCAGGAAGTAGCTGAGGCCCCATAAAGAGGACGCTAATGACGAAAGAATTCATTCTTGATCCATTAAATGGAGTCTGGGCGATGCGCCGCTGGCCTAGCCGGGCAGCAACCCTTTAAACGGCGGCGCCCGCCTCGATATGGGATGGATGGCGCGCCGCTCCCGCATCCCCGACTTTCCCGAAGCCTCCCAGGCGACCTCCGAGGAGGCCCTGTGCCCCTTGTGCGGGCGCCCGCTCGGAACCGTCAACATCGACCGCCACCACCTCGTCCCGAAATCGCTGAAGGGCAGGGAGCAGTTTCCGATCCATAAGATCTGTCACCGGAAGATCCATGCGACCCTGTCGGAGCGGGAATTGCTGCGCGCCTACCACACCTGGGATGCGCTGAAGAGCCAGGAAGACATCCAATCCTTCATCGGCTGGGTGGCGAACAAGCCGCCGGAGTTCTATACCCGCACGTACACGGCGAACAGCAAGCGCGGCCGCCGCTGAGCGTTCAATCGGGCTGCCCGTAAAGATGGGGTTTGTTATGCTGGCGCATGGTCCAGGAAGCCCCGATACCCCAGCTTCAGCCGAGAACATTGTCCGAGTATCCGGCCGGTCCGGCGTCGCGCCGGCTGGCCTCGGTGCTGGTCGTTGCCTCGCTCGGGATGTTCGTTGCGCTGATCCCCTTCGCGGACCGCTTCGTCGGCATCGCCAACTGGTTCATTCCGCTGTACCAGCCGGTCGTCATCATCAACGACCTGATCACCGCCACGCTGCTGTTCGGGTATCTGCGCCTGCACCGGCAAATGGCCATCATGGTGCTGGCCTGCGGCTACCTGTACTCGGCGCTGATGGCCACCATCCACCTGCTGAGCTATCCCGGCGTGTTCGCGCCCGGCGGCGTGGTGGGCGGCGGCGCGCAGACCACCGCCTACCTGCATGTGTTCTGGCACGCCGGCTTCCCGCTGTGCGTCATCGGCTACGCCCTGCTCAAGCAGAAGGGCCGGCGCGTGGGCGGCCCGGCGGCGGAGCTGGGGGCGGTTGGCGTGACGCTGGCCTGTGCGGCCGCCCTCAGCGCACTGGCCATCCTCGGCAACGACCTCCTGCCGCCGATGCTCGCCGGCGTCCATTATTCCGCCTGGTTCAACCTGGGGCGCTACGGCCAGTGGATCATGGCCGCCGTGGCGCTGGCGGTCCTGTTCACCCGCCGCTCGCCCTCGGCGATGGACCTGTGGCTGATGGTGGTCCTGTCGGCCTGGTTCTTCGAGATCGGCCTGGTCGCCATCGTGAACGCCGGCAGGTGGGACGTCGGCTTCTACGCCGGCCGCGTGTATGCGCTGTTCGCATCCAGCTTCGTCCTGATCATGCTGCTGACCGAACACGTCAGCATGTACCGCGACCTGGCCCGGGCCGAGAAAACCGCGCGCTCGGAGGCGCGCCTGCGCGAGCGGCAGGAGACCCTGCGCATGGCGCTGCAGGCCGGACAGATGGGCGCCTTCAGCATGGACATGCCGAACCGGCGCGCGTGGTGGAGCCCGGAGCTGGAGCACATGCTCGGCCTCCCCTCGCACACCCTGTTTCCCGAGCCGGATGCCCTGCTGCTGTACGTGCTGCCCGAGGACCGGGCCGTGCTGCGCCAGCAGGTCTTCGACAGCATCCGCAGCAGTGCCGCCTGCGAGACCGAGTTCCGGGTGCGCACCACGCGTGGAGAGACGCTGTGGCTGCAGTTGCGCGCGCAGGCCGAATACGACGGGCATGGCGTGCCGGTGTCGGTGTTCGGCATCATGGCCAACATCACCGACCGCAAGCGCAGCGAGGAAGCGGCGGCCGAACTGGAGGCGCATTTCCGCACCCTGGCCGACGAAATCCCGCAGCTCGCATGGATGTCCAGCCCGGACGGCGGCGTGTACTGGCTGAACCGCCGCTGGTACGAATACACGGGCCTGGATGCCGAGGGCTCGATGGGCTGGCGCTGGCAGCAGGCCTACGAGCCGGCCGACCTGCCGGCCGCGGACGAGCGCTGGCGGCGCTCGCTGGCCACCGGCGAGCCCTACGAGATGGAAGCCCGCCTGCGCCGCGCCGACGGCCACTTCTGCCCCTTCCTCACGCGCATCGTGCCACTGAAGGACAGTGAGGGGCGGGTGCTGCACTGGTTCGGCACCCACACCGACATCACGGCCCAGGCCGAAGCCCAGAACGCCTTGCGGCTGGCCGACCGGCGCAAGGACGAATTCCTGGCCACCCTCGCGCACGAGCTGCGCAATCCGCTGGCGCCGATCAGGAACGCGGCGGCCCTGCTGACCCGGTTCTCGCAGCTGCCGCCGCAGGTCGAGCGGGCGCTGGCGGTGATCGACCGGCAGTCGCGCCACCTCGCGCGGCTGGTCGACGACCTGCTCGAAGTCTCCCGCATCACCCAGGGCAAGGTCACGCTGCACCGGCAGACGGTGTCGCTGGTGGACTGCCTGTCGGACGCCCTGCATGCGGTGGAAGGGGCGCTGAAGACGGCCGGGCACGAAGTCGCGCTGCACATCACCGACGATCCCCTGTGCGCCGACGCGGACGCGACCCGCATCGCCCAGTGCTTCCTGAACCTGCTGAACAATGCCATCAAGTTCACCCCGCACGGCGGCATCATCCGCATCGAGGCGGAGCGTTGCGGGCAGGAAGCCCGGGTGACGGTCGCCGACAGCGGGATCGGCATCGCGCCGGAACACCTGCAGGATATCTTCGGCCTGTTTTCCCAGGTCGCCCCGGCGCTCGAGCGCAGCCAGGGCGGGCTGGGGATCGGGCTGTCGCTGGTCAAGGGCTTCGTCGACCTGCATGGCGGCTCGGTGGTCGCGGCCAGCGAGGGGCTCGGGCATGGCACCACCTTCACGGTGCGGCTGCCATTGCTGGCGGCCCAGGACCGGCAAGGCAGCGCGGAGCCGCGCGTCAGCATCGACGTCCGGCTGCACGCGCGCCGGGTGCTGGTGGTCGACGACAACCTCGACGCGGCCGCCAGCATGGTCGCCCTGCTGCAGGCATCCGGCCACCAGGTGCGCGAGGCGCATGACGGGCCGGAAGGGCTGCGGCTGGCCGGCGAGTTCAGGCCGGAGGTGGTGTTGCTCGACATCGGCATGCCCGGCATGAACGGGCTGGAGGTGGCGCGCGAACTGCGCCAGCGCCAGCGCGAGGAAGCCTTGCGCATCATCGCCGTGACCGGCTGGGGGCAGGAGCGGGATCGCGGCCTGACGCGCGACGCCGGCTTCGACTTCCACCTGACCAAACCCGTCAACCACCTCGAACTGGACGTCCTGCTTGCCGATACGGCAATTAATGTGTAAATATTTGACGATTCCTCATGGGTGAGCCTATTCGGCTGCTGGGCATGATGTAAAATCCAAACTTACGATTTTGCAATTCGCGCTCTCCCCATCACCGACTCTACCGCAGTTGCAATGACCCAAGACGATTCCGCCCACTGTTCCGTTCTCCTCATCGACGACGAGCCATTTGCCGAAGACATCATCTCGCATGGCATGAAAGCCTGTTCGCCGCATACCCTGCGTTTCGCGAGCCGGCCGGAGATGGCGGTCGAACTGGCCAAGGAGATCGGCGCGACGGTGGTGCTGGTCGACCTGCGCATGCCGGAGATCGACGGCCTGGAAGTGACGCGGCGCCTGCGCGCCGACCGCGGCACCGAGCATATTCCCGTGATCGTGCTGTCGTCCGAGGACGATCCGGACATCAAGGCCAAGGCCTTCGCGGTCGGCGCCAACGACTACCTGGTGAAATGGCCGGACCCGCGCGAGCTGGTGGCGCGCGTGCGCTACCACAGCGACGCCTTCATCGCGCGGCGCCAGCGCGACGACGCCTTCGTCTCGCTGCGCCACAGCCAGGAACAGCTGGCGGCCAGCCAGTCGGCCCTGTTCCAGGCCCAGAAGATGGAAGCGATCGGCCAGCTGACCGGCGGCGTGGCGCACGACTTCAACAACGTCCTGCAGATCATCGGCGGCAACCTGCAGCTGCTGAAACTGGTCGGCAACCTGAACGAGGCCGGCACGGCGCGCGTCGACATGGCGCTGGCCGGCGTCGAGCGCGGCGCCAAGCTGTCCTCGCACCTGCTGGCCTTCGCCCGCCGCCAGCCGCTGCAGGCGGTGGTCATGAACCCGGGCCACCTGCTGCGCGAGATGGAGGACATGATGCGGCGCGTGCTCGGTCCGCGCGCGCGCATCGTCACCGAGATCGAACACCGCCTGGGCAGCACCCTGGTCGACCCGAACCAGCTGAATAACGTGCTGCTGAACCTGGCCATCAACGCGCGCGACGCGATGGCCGGCAGCGGCACGCTCACCATCCGCGCCGCCAACGTCGGACCCGGCAGCGCGCTGCCGGTCTCGCTGCCGGCCTCGCTGCCGGCCGGGCAGTACGTGATGATCGAGATCGCCGACACCGGCAAGGGCATGGCGCCGGAAGTGCTGGAACGCGCCTTCGAACCCTTCTTCACCACCAAGCCGACCGGGCAGGGCACGGGCCTGGGCCTGTCGATGGCGTATGGCTTCGTGAAGCAGTCGGGCGGCGAGATCGTGCTGCACAGCGAAGAGGGCAAGGGCACCAGCGTGCGCATCTGGCTGCCGCGCAGCGAGGCCGAGCCGGGCACCGTCGAGGACGTGGCGGCTGCGCCGCTGCTGGGCGGGCCGGAAACCATCCTGGTGGTCGAGGACGAGGAAGACGTGCGCAGCGCCACCTGCGGCATCCTGTCGGCGCTCGGCTACCGGGTGCTGGAAGCGCCGGATGCGGCGGTGGCCAAGGCGATCGTGGAGAGCGGCGAGCAGATCGACCTGGTGTTCAGCGACGTCATCATGCCGGGACCGGTGAGCAGCCTGCAACTGGGGGAAGTGGTGCGGGCGCGGCTGCCGCGGGCGCAAATTCTATACACCTCGGGCTATGCCGAAGGCGTGCTGGCGCATGAAGGCAAGGTCGAGGCGAACATCAACCTGCTGCAGAAACCCTACCATCCGGACGCGCTCAGTGCGCGCATCCGGCATCTCTTGCGGCGCCGGTCGGCGTGAAGCTTATTTGCTGGGCTTGATGTACTTCTGCGAACCCGGCGGGGGCTCGTTCAGGACCGCCCAGAAGATGCCGAGATCGGCAATCGCGCGCACGAATTCCGTGAAATCGACCGGCTTGACCACGTAGGCGTTCACCCCCAGCTCGTAGCTGCGGACCAGGTCCTGTTCTTCCTTCGACGAGGTCAGCATCACCACCGGCAGCGGCTTCAGGGCTGCCGTCTCGCGGATGTCCTTCAATACTTCGAGGCCGTCGACCTTCGGCAGCTTGAGGTCGAGCAGCACCACGGCCGGATTGCCGGCCGGGCGCTGGGCGTGTTCACCGCGGCGATGCAGGTAGTCGAGCGCTTCGGCGCCGTCGCGCACGACGATCACCTGGTTGGCGAGCTGGCTCTTCGACAGCGCGATCAATGTCAGCTCCAGGTCGTTTGGATTGTCTTCGACGAGCAGGATGGGCTTGAGCATGCGTTCTTTCAGAATTTTATCTGTGAATTCGGTTGATTCAGTTGTCTGGAACATGTTTCGGAATTGCGAAGGAGAAGGTCGCGCCTTCGCCCTGGACTGACTTGGCCCACACGCGGCCGTTGTGACGCTCGACGATGCGGCGCACGTTGGCAAGGCCGATGCCGGTGCCCTGGAAGTCTTCCATGCGATGCAGGCGCTGGAATACACCGAACAGCTTGTGTACGTAGTCCATGTTGAAGCCGGCGCCATTGTCGGCCACGTGGATGATGGTTTCGTCGGGCGTGTCTTCGGCGCTGACGCGGATGATCGCCGGGTCGCGCTGGCCGGTGAATTTCACGGCGTTCGACAGCAGGTTGAACATCGCCAGGTGCAGGAAGGTCGGGTCCGCGTGGACCACCGGCAGCGGGGCGATGTCCCATTCGATGCGGCGGCCGCGGGTTTCCAGCGTCAGCTTGTCGATGCAGGCCGCCACCAGGTCGCCCATGTCGACCGTGGTCGGGCGCAGCGAGGCGCGGCCCATCTGCGAGAACGACAGCAGGTCGTCGACCAGCTTGCCGGCCAGGCGCGCCGCGTCCTTGATGTTTTTCAGGAAGCGCATGCGCTGTTCGCCATCTTCGCTGCCGGCCGACTCGATCAGCAGGTCGGCGAAGCCGACGATGTGGCGCAGCGGCGCGCGCAGGTCGTGCGACACCGAATAGGAGAAGGCTTCCAGTTCCTTGTTGGCGCGTCCCAGCTCCTCGGCCAGTTCGGCCATCTGCTCGGCGCGCTCGAGGGCGATGCCCAGCAGGGCGGTGCGGAATTCCAGCGCCAGCTCGATCTCGCCGGCGTGCCAGGGCACGCTGGTGCCGTGGATGGTCTCGCGCCAGGACGCGAAGCTGGTGCGCGGCGACAGCTGGGTCGGCGCGCCCGGCTTCGGCTCCTTTTCGTGCGGATTGCCGGCCCATTCGATCGTGTGGACGTACTCGGGGCGGAACCACAGCAGGTAGTGCTTGTGGATGCGCGAGATCGGCATCGCCAGCAGGCCGCTGGCGTTGCGTGCGAGCCTGTCTGCCTCCGGCCAGGCCGCGGACAGCTTGTCGGTATGGTAGATGTCGCCATGGTCGTGCACCGCCAGCCAGTCGACCAGGGCCAGGATGTCATTCTCCGCAGGAGCGTCGCCGAAGGTCAGCACGCGCTCGTCGACCACGATCGCGGCCCCGGACGCGCGCGCGAAGCGCAGCAGCTCGGGGAACACGCTCGACAGGTTCTCGATGAAGTCGCTGCCCTGGGTCAGGCCGGCCAGCATCGACACCATGATGCGGCGCACTTCGAGGCGGAATTGCAGCTCGTGCGCGTCTTCGCGCGACTCGATGCACAGCGCCAGGATCTGGCCCAGCTGCTCGCAGGCGGTGCGCTTCTCGAACGAGACCGCGGCCGGGTCGGCGTTGTGGCAGGAGATCAGGCCCCACAGCTTGCCCTTGACCATCAGCGACACCGACATCGAGGCCAGCGTCTGCATATTGCGCATGTACTGCAGGTGCACCGGCGAGACGCTGCGCAGGGCGGCGAACGACAGGTCGTTCGGCTTTCCGGTGAGCGGGTTGAGGGCCGGGACCAGCGGCGCCGGCGTGTAGTTGGCGTCCTGGATCAGGCGGATGCGCGACAGCGCGTACAGCTCGCGGGCCTGGACCGGGATATCGGAGGCCGGGAAGTGCTGCCCCATATAGGAGTGGTAGCCGTCCTCCTTCGATTCCGCCACCACGTGGCCGTGGCCGTCGGCGTCGAACTGGTAGACCATCACGCGGCCGAAGCCGGTCACCGAGCGGATGTGCTGGCAGGCCAGTTCGGCCAGCGCCTCGACGCGGATGGCGTCGTTGACCTTCAGCAGGAAGTCGCCGATCAGCGGGTACAGGTGGCGGAAGTCGGCGGGCTCGGCGCGCTCGACGCTTTCGAATTCGAGGATGGTCAGGCCATCCCACTGGTGCGCGAGCACGTCGAAATGGCGGCCGTTCCGCGTCGTCACCGTGCCCACGTAATACGGGCGCGCACCCAGCTTCGAACCCGGCCCCGGCGCCAGTTCGGGCGCCAGCCGCAGCGCGGCGGCTTCGCCGATCACCTCGGCGAGCGGGCGGCCGGCCGCGGACTGGGCCGGGCAGCCGGTCCAGTCACCGAGATTGGCGCTGGCCTGCAAGACCTCCAGTCCGCGCGACAGGGTCAGCACGAAGCCATGCGGCTGGATGCTCCCGGGCGTGCGAATCGGCTCCCTGTCGCAGGCCGACAGGTCGAGTTCAGGAGCGGAAGAGGCCGGATTCATGTAATGGTGGATGACAAACGTTAATTGCAAGTCCTCCATTTTACAATGAAAGGATGTTGCACTTTCATTGCAGGTTTTGACAATCTTGCCAGTGCAGCGTGAACACAACGGTATTGACACCGCTTGCGCAGTGCATCCCCTTGCCGTGCGCGCGAGCGGTACCACAGTCATGGGTGTATGATTAAGTGGATTTGAATCAATGATTTCGTGCATCTGGACACGAGTGCCTAGCCATGAGCGAACACATGCAAGATAAAAAAGTCCTGTCGGATGAACGGCGTTACCAATACCTCATCTCCGGCATCAACGACTACGCGATCTACATGCTCGACCCGCAGGGCCACGTCAGCAGTTGGAATGCGGGCGCCAACCGCTTCAAGGGCTACGTGGCGCAGGAAATCCTGGGCCAGCATTTTTCGCGCTTCTATACCGACGAGGATCGCGCCGCCGGCCTGCCGGCGCGCGCCCTCGCGACCGCGCTCACGGAAGGCAAGTACGAAGCGGAGGGCTGGCGGGTGCGCAAGGACGGCACCCGCTTCTGGGCCCACGTGGTGCTCGACCCGATCTACAACGAAGACAAGGTGCTGCTCGGCTTCGCCAAGGTGACCCGCGACGTCACCGAGCGCAAGGAGGCCGAGGACAAGCTGCGCGAGAGCGAACAGCGCTTCCGCCTGCTGGTGCAGGGCGTGACCGACTACGCGATCTACATGCTGTCGCCGGAAGGCGTGGTCACGAACTGGAACTCGGGCGCCGAGCGCATCAAGGGCTATACCCAGGACGAGATCGTCGGCAGCCACTTCTCGCGCTTCTACACCGACGAAGACCAGGTCGCGGGCGTGCCCAAGCGCGCCCTGGCCACCGCCGGCGCGGCCGGGCGCTTCGAGGCCGAGGGCTGGCGCGTGCGCAAGGACGGCACGCGGTTCTGGGCCCACGTGATCATCGACGCCATCCGCGACGACCAGGGCAAGCTGGTCGGCTTCGCCAAGATCACGCGCGACCTGACCGAAAAGAAGCGCGCCGCCGAGGCCCTGGAAGCGGCCAATGCCGCCCTGTACCAGGCCCAGAAGATGGAATCGATCGGCCAGCTCACGGGCGGCATTGCGCACGACTTCAACAACCTGCTGTCGGTGCTGTCGAGCGGCCTGGAAGTGCTGGCGCTGCAGCGCGGCGAGAGCGGCGACAGCCGCACCATCGAGAGCATGCGGCGCGCGGTCGACCGCGGCGCGCGCCTGACCCAGCAACTGCTGGCGTTCGCGCGCCGGCAGCCGCTGCAGGCCGAAACCCGCAACCTGAACCGCATCATCACCGGCTTCGAGCCGGTCCTGCGGCGCGCCGGCAACGCCAACATCGAATTCAAGGTCGACCTCGACCGCAATGCGCACAGTGCGGTGATCGACAGCGCGCGCCTCGAATCGGCGCTGCTGAACCTGGTGGTGAACGCGCGCGACGCCATGCCGGACGGCGGCAGCATCGTCATCACCACCCGCAACGTCACGCTCGGCCAGCATGAAGCGGGCAGCCTGGCGGCCGGGGACTACGTGCGGATCACGGTCAGCGACACCGGCACCGGCATGCCGCCCGACGTGGTGTCGCGCGCCTTCGAGCCCTTCTTCACGACCAAGGAAGTGGGGAAGGGCACCGGCCTCGGCCTGTCCCAGGTGTACGGCTTCATCAAGCAGTCGGACGGCGAGGTCGTCATCGAGAGCAAGCCGGGCGAGGGCACCTCGATCGCGATCTACCTGCCGGCGGTGCTGTCCGAGGCGCAGGAAGACCGCCGCGCCCATGTCGAGCGCGTGTTGATCGTCGAGGACGAGCCGGACCTGATGGACGTCGCCGCCTCGCTGTTCACCAGCATGGGCTACGACGTGGTGACCGCCTCCAGCGGCCGCGAGGCGATCGACCTGCTGGAGCAGCGCGACGTCGACATCCTGTTCACCGACGTCGTCATGCCGAACGGGATGGACGGGATCGAGCTGGCCAACTATACGCGCACCCATTATCCGGACACCAAGATCATGCTGGCCTCCGGTTATCCGCTGCCGGCGCTCAAGGAGCGCCATGGCGGGACACTGAGCGAGTTCGCCTTCGTCAACAAGCCCTACCGCCTGTCCGACCTGGCGCGCACCCTGCGCGGCACGATGTAGGGCGAAGTCATCCGATGACACTGCACATCGAGACGCCGCTGCTCGAATCCGGCGCGATGCCGGTGCGGACCGGCCAGTCCGTGTGGCTGAAGATGGAGGCGTTGCAGCCGTCCGGCTCGTTCAAGCTGCGCGGCATCGGCCATGCCTGCGAACAGTATGCCCTGCGCGGTGCGCGCCGCTTCGTCTCGTCGTCGGGCGGGAACGCCGGCATCGCCGCCGCCCACGCCGGGCGCCGCCTCGGCCTGCCGGTGACGGTGGTGGTGCCGGAGACCGCAAGCAGCCGGGCGCGCGAGCTGATCCGCCGCGAAGGCGCCGAGATCGTGGTCCACGGCGCCTCTTTCCAGGAAGCGAACGCGCTGGCGCAATCCATGCTGGGCGCGCAGGACGCCTTCATCCATCCCTTCGACGACCCGCTGCTGTGGGAAGGCCACGCCAGCATGATCGACGAGGTGGCGCGGGCCGGCCTGGCGCCCGACGCGGTCGTGCTGTCGGTCGGCGGCGGCGGGCTGCTGTGCGGCGTGGTCGAAGGACTGCGGCGCAACGGCCTTGGCGCCGTGCCGGTGATCGCGGTCGAAACCCTTGGCGCCGATTCCTATGCGCGCTCGCTGCAGGCCGGTGAGCGCATCGAGCTGCCGGCCATTGGCAGCATCGCCACCTCGCTGGGCGCGCGCAGGGTGTCGGAGCACGCCTTCGAACTCGCGCGCCGCCACCCGGTCGAGCCGGTGGTGGTGAGCGACCGCGCGGCGGTCGAGGCCTGCCTGCGCTTCATGGACGACCATCGCGTGGTGGTGGAACCGGCCTGCGGCGCGGCCCTGGCCGTGGCCTACCGTGCGGGCGAGGTGCTGGCCCGCCATGAGCGCGTGCTGGCGATCGTCTGCGGCGGCGTCACGGCCACCGTGGAGCAGCTGCAGCGCTGGGGGCGGGATCTGCCGCCCGATTAATCCAGTCCGAAGATGATGTCGCAGAGGCGGTCGTAAACCGGATCCGCCGACGGCCCCGGGTTCGGCCAGTTCAGGATGTCGAAGTGGTCGTAGCCGTCGTAGGTGCCGAGGAAGTTCCAGCTGCCGCGCACGGCCCGGCCATCGTAGTCGCGCACCGGATGGCCCGCGGGCGCGCGCATGCTGGCCGTGTTGACCACGCCGTCGCTGGCGAACCAGCTGCTGTCGATGCGCACCCGTCCCGGGCCTGACTGGGTATAGGAACCCATGCCCGGCTGCGCCAGCGACCCCACGATCCATTCCCCGGAAAACAGCTTGAAGTAGGGAATCATGTCGTCGCGCGGATACTGGTAGTTGCTGCTCTGGACCGGCGCCAGCAGGCGATCGCTGCCGTTGCAGCACCAGGCGCCCGTCACCGTGGCCCGCGTTCCCACCGAAAAATAATGGACCCAGGGCGAGGTGAGCGCCCAGCGGTTGAATTCGCGCGCGCCGTCCGGCGCCAGTTCCCAGTGCGCCAGGCGGTTGTCGAGAATGTCGCGCAGCGGGCTGCGCAGGTTCGGCAGGACGTCCAGCACCGCATCGCGCAGAGTGGTGCCGTTGTGCGGCGCCGAGATCGTCACCACGCTCCTGATCCAGCCGATCTTGCCGCCGCGGTAGAGCTCGCCGCCGCCTTCGTCGCCGTCGGGCGAGCCGTGTTCCAGCAGCTGGACCAGGGCGCGGATCGTGGTGCCGCCCTGGCTGTGGCCGATCAGGTGGATCGGGTGGGCGGCATCCCATTGCGGGTAGAAGGCGAGGGGATAGCCATGCGGGTTGTCGTTTTGATTCGCGGCCCAGCACTTGCCGGCGGGCCTTTGCGGCTGGCCGGGATAGCCGTAGCGCACGACGTGGGTGGCGCCGTAGTCGACGCAGCCGCCCTTGATCTGGGCATACAGCTCGGCGGCGCGGTCCCAGTTGGAGCCGATCGCGCCCACCCCGGCCGTGTAGACGGCATGCGGACCCTTGTAGCGCTGCATGCGGCCGGCGATGTCGTGATAGCCGCCCCAGTACAGGAAGCTGCTGCCGGGAAAGGTGTCCGGCCCAAAGCCGAGGAAACCGTGCACCAGGACGACCGGATAGTTATTGGCGGCCCCGGCCGTTGCGGCGCCCAGCAGGCAGGCCAGGGCCAGCAGCGCTCGGGCCCAGGTGTCGTTCATGGATGACATGCGGCGCTCCCTTGGTGGGTGACGGATGCTGCATTGTCGAATTGGTACTGGGGGAGGGGTTTGAGCGACCTTAAAACGTCATTCCCGCGGCCCCAAAACGTCATTCCCGCGAAGGCGGGAATCCAAGTTTTTCGATTTGCCAGCAACTTGGATTCCCGCCTGCGCGGGAATGACGGTTTTTATTGTGCGGGTAATTGTTTACTGCGTCGAAACGCTCAGTTCGTCACCGCAGCAGTCCCACCCAACTGCGCCGTCCCCGCCCCATCCGTGCTTGGCGCCGGGGTATTCGAGGCCGTCACCGCGGCCTTCTCGGCCAGGTCCGGATTCCACACCACGTGCTCGTCGACCGAGTACAGGCGGCACGGCTTGTCGCTCTTGGCCGAGCAGGTCGCCAGGGCGCGCGCTTCCGGGGCTTCGCCTTCCTCGGCCCAGCACCAGGCGCCGCTCGGCGACACGGCGAAGGCGCGCGGGGTCATCTTGGTGAGATACTCGGCATAGGCACGCTTGCCGTTTTCGCTGAGGAAAGGAACCGACTCGACGTCGTCGACCTTGGCAAAATTGGTCGGCTGCGGCAGCGGCGGCTCCGGGACCTTGTAGACCACCTTGGTCGGCATGCCGACCTGGTCCAGGAAACGCATGGTGTCGGCCAGCCAGACCTTTTCGCCGTCGCGGCTGGCCAGCATGCCGTGCGCATCGCGCTTGAACGCCGCGTACTCGACCAACTGGGCCTTGCCGCCGGCCTGCTCGAAGGCGTCGTGCATGCGCGCCACCAGTTCCGGGCCGAACAGCGAATCGTTCTGGCCGTACATCCACAGGCTCGGGATCTTGTTCTGCGCGCCGTATTCGGCAAAGGCCGAGACCAGCGCCGAACGCCAGCCGCAGCCCTCGCTGTCGTCGCGCAGGCCGCCGGCGAAGTTGATCAGGGCGCGCACGCCCGGCAGTTCCTGGGTGCCCAGCGCCATCGTCGCCAGGCCGCCATAGGATTGGCCGGCAACCACGATGCGGTCGGCGTCGATCCATTTCTGCGAGCGGGCGAATTCCAGGGTGGCGCGGATGTCCTCGGCCTGGGTGTAGCCGTTGGCGGTCATGTCGCAGCCATGGTCGCGGTAGCGGCCGGTCGAGTTGGCGAAGCCCTGGCGCATCGGCACCATCACCGCATAGCCGCGGGCGACGAAGGCGTGGGCCATGTGATAGAAACGGTCGCGCGGCTGCAGGTTCGGGTGGCCGGGGTCCTTGCCGTGGTTGATGATGATGAGCGGGAAGGGACCCGGGCCGTTCGGCTGGAATACCGTCGTCTCCAGGCGGGCCTGGTGGTTCTGGCCGGCCGGAATCAGCATGATGTGCTCGTTGATCCTGTAGTCGAGTTGCAATTCCTGCTCGACCGACAGGCCTGGCAGCATGGCCAGGCCGACGATGAGAGCGGTGGTCAGTTTGCGAACAGATGCGCGTGCTCTAGACATGGAAAACTCTGGATCAGCGGGACCTCACGGTTGTGTCCGTCAGGAACCATTTGCTTAGCGGAATGAGTTGATTCTAAGCACTGTAATTTCCCAGAGCAATATCCGATTAACCAATTCGCGTATTAAATCTTCGTGTGTGGCCACAAATTCCAGAACACGCAGATAATCGGAAGGTCCAACGATTTGGTGGCCCCATGGTTGCTTCCGATGAACAGCTGAGCGAACGCTTCACCCAGGCCCTGCAGGCAGGCGGGCGCGCCTGGCGCCAGGCGCTCGAACGCCAGCTGAAGGCCTGCGGCGTGACCGCGGCCGGCTGGAGCGCCGTCGCCGCGCTGGCGGAGATGCGGCGCACCGCCGGCGAAGAGGGGCCGCATCCGCCTTCGCAGACCGAACTGGCCCAGCAGCTGGGCGTGGACGGCGCGACCCTGGTCGCCACCATCGACCGCCTGGCGGCTTCCGGCTTCATCGAGCGCATCCCGAGCCGCAGCGACCGCCGCGTCAAGCTGGTGGTGCTCACGCCGGAGGGCAGGGCGCTGGAGGAAAAGGTGAGGGCGCAGGCGGAAAGCCTGCGGCGCGCGGTGCTGGCGCGCCTGGATCCCGCCCAGGTGGCGACGGCCGCCGCGGTCCTGGAAAGCCTGCAGCAGGCGCTGGAGAATGCATGAGCGACAAGTACGCGCCGCGCGAATGGCACCCGGACGAGCGCCCGACCATGCCGGGCGGCCCGTCCTTTCCGCGCCACTCCACGCCGCGCCGCGTCGCCTTCTTCCTGGTCGGGACCCTGGTCACCCTGACCGGCGGCCTCGGCAACGCGCTGGTGACGGTCAACCTCGTCAACCTGCAGGGCGCGCTGGGCGCCTACGCCGCCGAGACCAACTGGCTGCCGGCCGCCTACGTGATGACGAACGTCTCGATGAACCTGCTGCTGGTGAAGTTCCGCCAGCAGTTCGGCCTGCGCGCCTTCACCGAATTCTTCCTGGTGCTGTACGCGCTGGTGACCTTCGCCCACCTGTTCGTCAACGACCTCGGCTCGGCGATCGCGGTGCGCGCGGCGCACGGCATGGTCGGCGCCGCGCTGTCCACGCTGGGCCTGTACTACACGCTGCAGTCCTTCACCAAGGAGTGGCGGCCGCGCGGCATCATCATCTCGACCGGCATCTCGCAGCTGTCGCTGCCGATCGCCTACCTGTTCTCGACCCGCCTGCTGGAGATCGCCGAGTGGCGCGGCCTGTACCTGTTCGAACTCGGCCTGACCCTGGTCACGCTGGGCGCCGTGCTATGGCTGAAGCTGCCGCCGGGCGACCGCTTCAAGGCCTTCCGCCCGACCGACTTCGTGACCTTCGCCCTGTTCGCGCCGGGCATGGCGCTGCTGTGCGCGGCGCTGACCTTCGGCCGCGTGCTGTGGTGGACCTCGCAACCCTGGATCGGGGTGGCGCTGGCGCTGGCGATCTTCCTGATCGTGGCTGCCATCGCCGTCGAGCACAACCGCAAGAATCCGCTATTGAACATCCGCTGGCTGAGCAACGGCATGATCGCGCGCCTGTTCATCGCCATGGTGCTGGTGCGCGTGGTGCTGTCCGAGCAGAGCGTGGGCGCGGTCGGCTTCCTGCGCATGGTGGGGCTGAACAACGACCAGCTGCAGACCCTGTTCCTGGTGGTGCTGGTATCGACCCTGCTCGGCATCGCCATGTCGGTGCTGGTCCTGAATCCGAAGCACCTGATGGGGCCGCAGGTGATCGCCCTCCTGATCATGGCGCTGGGCGCCTGGATCGACTCGCACGCCACCAGCCAGACGCGCCCGGAAGAGATGTACGTCAGCCAGGGCCTGCTGGCCTTCGGCGGCGTGTTCTTCCTCGGGCCGCTGCTGCTGACCCTGCTCGGGTCGGTGATCTCGAACCCGGCCAACCTGATCACCTTTTCCGTGTTGTTCGGCCTGACCCAAAACCTCGGCGGCCTGCTCGGCTCTTCGCTGCTGGGCACCTGGCAGGTGACGCGCGAAAAATTCCACTCGTCGAACCTGGCCGACCAGCTCAGCAGCCTCGATCCGCTGGTGGCCGCCCGCATCCAGCAGGGCGCGGCGGCCTACGGGCGCGTGCTGGCCGATCCGTCCTCGCGCACGCGGCAGGGCGTCTCGGTGCTGGCGCAGACCGCCACCCGCGAAGCCAACATCCTCGCCTTCAACGACGTGTTCCTGCTGATCGCGATCCTGGCCAGCCTGCTGGCGGCCTGGATCTTCGGGCGCGCGCTGTGGCTGAAGTACGTGGCCCCGCCCGCGCCGCCGCCGGCGCCGGCGCCGAAGACCGCGCCGGAGATGGTGACCGACTCGCCGATCGCCACCGCCGCCGGCGTACCGCCCGAACCGGTCGCCGATACCGCCCCCCGCCAACTGTGACACCGATGACCATCTGAAGACCGCCATGGCCGAGACCACTACCGCTGCTGCCCAGGGAAAATCGAACCGCCACGTGATCGTGAGCGGCCTGCTGTTCGCCTTCATCGCGCTGGTCGGCGTCCTGATCGTCCTCTACGCCTGGGACCTGCCGCCTTTCCGCAGCAGCCTGCAGACCACCGAGAACGCGACGGTGCGCGGGCAGGTGACGATCATCAGTCCGCAGCTGTCCGGCTACATCGTCGAGGTCGACGTCCAGGATTTCCAGAACGTGAAGCAGGGCCAGCTGCTGATGCGCATCGACGACCGCATCTACCAGCAGCGCCTGGAGCAGGCGCGCGCCCAGCTCGCGACCCAGCGCGCGGCGCTCGCCAACTTCGCCCAGAGCCAGAAGAGCGCGAGCGCCACCATCGCCCAGAACCAGGCGGCGGTGGCGAATGCCGGCGCCCAGGCCCAGCGCGCCCAGGCGGATTTGCGCCGGGTCGAGGAACTGGCCGCCGACGGTTCGCTGTCCGCGCGCGAGCGCGACGCCGCCCGCGCCGCCCATGCCCAGGCGGTGGCGCAAACCGCGCAGGCCAGGGCCGCGCTGGAGATCTCGCGCCAGAGCCTGCGCACGGTGGACGTCAACCGCGCCTCGCTGGAAGCGGCGGTGTCGAATGCCGAAGCGGCCGTGCGCCTGGCCGAGATCGACCTGGCGAACACCCGCATCGTGGCCCCGCGCGATGGCCAGCTCGGCCAGGTGACGGTGCGCCTCGGCGCCTTCGTCAACGCCGGCGCCCAGCTGACCGCGCTGGTGCCGCAGACCATGTGGGTGGTGGCGAACATGAAGGAAACGCAGATGGCCGACGTGCGCCTGGGCCAGCCGGTCACCTTCACCGTCGACGCCCTGAACCACGCGAAGATGCGCGGCCACGTCGAGCAGATCGCGCCGGCCACCGGTTCCGAGTTCTCGGTGATCACGCCCGACAACGCGACCGGCAACTTCGTCAAGATCGCCCAGCGCATCCCGGTGCGGATCAGCATCGACCCGAACCAGGAACTGGCCGCGCGCCTGCGGCCGGGGATGTCGGTGGTGGCCAGCATCGATACGGCCGCGAAAGGGCAGCGGCGATGAAGCGCGTGCGTGCCCTGGGCGCGGCGCAGTTGCTACTACTGTTGCTGCTGGCCGGCTGCCGGATCCCGGTGCAGGACAGGCCGGCGTCCACGCTCGAGGTGCCGGCGGCCTGGCGCGCGCCGCTGGCGGTCGGGCCGAACGCCGCCGTCGAGCGGGAATGGTGGCGCGCCTTCGGCGACCCGGCGCTGGATGCGCTGGTGGCCCAGGCCTTGGCGCGCAACGGCGACCTGCGCACCGCGCGCTCGCGCCTGCAGGAATACCAGGCGCGGATCCAGGTGGCGCGCTCGGCCCAGGAGCCCAGCGTCTCGCTCAGCGCCGGGCCGACGCGGGCGCGCACGATCGGGCCGTTCGGCACCCCGATCGAGTCGACCGCCATCACCGGCAACGTGCAGGCGGCCTACGAGTTCGATCCCTGGGGCAGGCAGGAGGCCGCCACGCGGGCGGCGCGCTTCGACTATGCGGCCCAGCAGGCGGCGGCGGATGCGGTGGCGCTGTCGGTGGCGGCCAGCACCGCGTCCGGCTACCTGAACCTGCGCGGCCTGGATGCCCAGCTGGCCCTGGCGCGCCAGACCCTGGCCTCGCGCCAGCAGTCGCTGGAGCTGGCGCGGCGCCAGTTCGAGGTCGGCTACAGCTCGCGCCTGGAACTGTCGCAGGCCGAGGCCGAGTACCGCAGCACGGCCGCCGTGGTGCCCCAGCTGGAACGTGCGATCACCCAGCAGGAGAATGCCCTCAATGTGCTGGCGGGCGCCAGCCCGGGGCCGGTCGCGCGCGGCGCCGAGCTGGCGGCCCTGCAGCCGCCAGGCATCGCGCCGGGCCTGCCGTCCGGGCTGCTGCGGCGCCGGCCCGACATCGCGCAGGCGGAAGCGGCCGTCGCCGCGGCCGACGCCAGCCTGGCCGCGGCGCGCGAGCAGATGCTGCCTTCGCTGCGCCTGACCGCCTCGGTGGGCGCCTATGCCCACAACCTGCCGGACCTGCTGGGCTCCGGCACCACGCTGTGGAGCGTGGGCGGCAGCGTGCTGGCGCCGATCTTCGATGCCGGCCGCCTGCGCGCCCAGGCCGAGATCTCGGCCTCGTTGCGCGACCGCGCCGTGTTCGCCTACGAATCCGTGGTGCGCAATGCCTTCGCCGAGACCGAGAACGGCTTGAGCGCGGTGCAGCGCCTGCGCGAACAGCTCGAGCAGGCCGAGGCGCGCCGGGTGGCCGCCGCCGAGGTGCTGCGCATCGCCCACAACCGCTACCGCAACGGCTACTCGTCCTACCTGGAAGAGCTGGACGCGCAGCGCAACGCTTTCAGCGCCGAGACCGGCGTGCTGCAGCTGCGCGCGAGCTGGCTGGCGGCGCACGTGGACCTGTACCGCGCGCTGGGCGGCGGCTGGAACGTGGCACCCTAGACAAACCAGCAAACAGTGGAGACCGGCATGATCAATATCGCAGTGATAGTGGGCAGCACCCGCCCGGGACGCAAGGCGCTGGACGTGGCGCGCTGGGTGATGGAATGCGCAGGCACGCGCGGCGACGCCGCCTTCGAACTGGTCGACATCGCGGATTTCAAGCTGCCGCTGCTGGACGAGCCGGTGCCGCCGTCGATGGGCCAGTACTCGCAGCCGCATACGAAGGCCTGGGCGGCGAAGATCGCCGAATTCGACGGCTTCGTGTTCGTCACCCCCGAGTACAACCACGGCACGTCCGGCGCGCTGAAGAACGCCATCGACTTCCTGTACAGGGAGTGGAACAACAAGGCCGCCGGCTTCGTCGGCTACGGCAGCGCGGGCGGCGCGCGCGCCATCGAGAGCCTGCGCCTGGTGATGGGCGAGCTGATGGTGGCCGACGTGCGCGCCCAGGTGATGCTGTCGCTGTTCACCGACTTCGAGAATTTCACGACGTTCAACCCGGCCGAGCACCACGAGCGGTCCGTCGAAACCATGCTCGACCAGGTGGTGCACTGGAGTGGGGCGCTCAAGCCGCTGCGCAAGGACGACCCGCCGGTGCCGGTGCCGGACAATATGCCGCCGCGCGGGGAGCGGGTCGGCGGCAGTTTCTGAGTTTTTCATTGGCGCTCGCGGGTACAATCGGCGTCCATGACGATGCCGACTCCCCGCCGCGCCACCTGCGCCGCCTGCCTGCGGGCGGAAAGCGCCTGCATCTGCCGCTTCGTGACGCCGCTCGCCAGCCGGGTCGAACTGCTGGTGCTGCAGCATCCGCTCGAGGTGCACAACGCCAAGAACAGTGCGCGCCTGCTGCACCTCTGTCTGGTTTCCAGCCGGCTGCTGGTCGGCGAAGCATTCGATCCTGCGGAACTCGACGCGGCCCTGCATGCCGGCGGGCGCGCGCCGCTGCTGCTGTATCCGCAGATGCCGGGCGAGGCCGCGCTTGGCCTGCCGGCGCCGCCGGCCGTCGATGCGCCATTGCTGGAGCAGCCTGGGAAGTTGCGCCTGGTGCTGCTGGACGCCACCTGGCGCAAGAGCCGCAAGATGCTCTACGTAAATCCCTTGCTGCAGCACCTGCCGCGCCTCGCTTTGCACGACCTGCCGCCCTCCGCTTATCGGATTCGCAAGGCGCATGCGCCAGACCAGCTTTCGTCGCTGGAAGCGGCCGCGCATGCCCTAATCCAGCTAGAAAATTCCCCTGAGCATTACGCACCGTTGTTCGCCAGCTTCAACGGGTTTGTGGAACAACAATCCGAACGATTTCGCGCTTGAACCCGCACGGAAGCGGGTGTACGATACTGTATATCCATACAGTACTCGGGAGCGCCATAGTGAATCGCCAACAAGCTTGGGCTGAAGACGTGGAATTGCAAGGACAAGTCATGATCCCTCCGCGGCCGCTGACGCCGCACAAGGGCCGTGGCGCCGTGTCGAACCTCCAGGGCCGCTACGAAGTCCACGGCCGCGAACATTTCGACGACGGCTGGACGGTCCCGGGACTGAAGGAAGAGGGACCGGCGGCGCCGAAGACCATTGTTACGGATGAGTTTGCGAAGACCATCCTGACCCGCAACGCCTCGCCGGACATTCCCTTCAATGTCTCGCTGAATCCCTACCGCGGTTGCGAGCATGGCTGCATCTATTGCTTCGCCCGGCCTTCGCACAGCTACCTCGGCCTGTCGCCCGGCCTGGATTTCGAAAGCCGCATCTTCGCCAAGGTGAACGCCGCCGACCTGCTGCGGCGCGAACTGGCGCGTCCCGGCTATGTGCCCGAGAGCATCGCCATCGGCGTGAACACGGACGCCTACCAGCCCTGCGAGCGCGAGCGCCGCATCACGCGCGAGGTGCTGGAGGTGCTGGCCGAGTGCAAGCACCCGTATGGCCTGATCACCAAGTCCGCGCTGATCGAGCGCGACATCGACCTGATCGCGCCGATGGCGGAAAAGGGCCTGGCCGCCGCCGCCATCACCCTCACCACCCTGGACGGCGAGATCGCGCGCACGCTCGAGCCGCGCGCGGCCGCGCCCGCGCGCCGCCTGCGCGCGATCCGCACCCTCACCGAAGCCGGCATCCCGGTCAGCGTCAGCGTCGCGCCCATCATCCCCTTCATCACGGAGCCGGAGATCGAGCGCATCCTCGAGGCCGCCAAGGATGCCGGCGCGGTCGGCGCCCACTACGTCGTGCTGCGCATGCCGTGGGAAGTCAATCCGCTGTTCCACCAATGGTTGTACGCTCATTTTCCAGACCGTGCGCAACGCGTGCTGAACCGCATGAAAGACATGCGCGGCTGCAAGGAATACGACAGCGACTTCGGCAAGCGCATGAGCGGCGAAGGCGTGTGGGCAGACCTGATCCGCCAGCGTTTCAGCAAGGCGGTCAAGCGCCTCGGCATGGATGGCTTCAATGGCCGCTTCAGCAAGATGGACGGCACGCAGTTCCGCCGTCCGCTGGTGGTGCCCTCGGCCGCAGCCTGCCAGCGCCGGGATGAGGACGTCACCCAGCTGGACCTGTTCGGCGGGGCGCCGGCGGAAGCGGCCGGCGGGCAGACGGGGCGCCGCAAGCCGGTGAAGGCGAGCCCGCAGCTGGACCTGTTCTGACTGGCGGGCACTCCCGCGGCGGGCACCTTGTGGCGGAGGCCGCGCTCGGCTAGGATGGCGCCTCGCGTTTTTCTGTAGCGAAATCGGTCATTTTCGAACACGGGATGCATATGGAAGAGCAGGGCAGCACATCGGGTAGCGCAGGCAGCGGCAATGCGGGCACAGCGGGCGGCGCGGCGGACCGGATCCGGCGCGTGGTCTTCGTCGGCGCGGAGTCGACCGGCAAATCGACCTTGTGCGAAACCCTGGCGCGCCAGTACGGCAGCGTCGCCGTGCCCGAGATCGGCCGCTACATCTGGGAAGACAAGCAGGGCCAGCTGAATGCCGACGATTACGTCGATATCGCCGTACGCCACCGCGCAGCCGAGGATGAGCAGATGCCCTACGCCAGGCGCTACCTGTTCGTCGACACGAATGCCCTGACCACGCTGCTGCTGGGCCTGGAATTCGGCCAGGTGTCCGAGCCGGTGCCGGCCGAGCTGCTGCGCTGCGCCGACGATTGCCGCGAACGCTACGCCTACACCTTCGTCTGCGCCGACGACATTCCCTACGAAGAGCAGGCCGCGCGCGAGAACGAAGCCTGGCGCGGGCGCATCCACCAGCTGGTGCTGAAAGACCTCGAAGCGCGCGGCATTCCCTATACCCTGGTGAGCGGCAGCGTCGAAGAGCGCGCCCTGCAGGTGCGGCGGGTGATCGACGGCGTGGCCTGAGGGCCGCATGCCGAAAGACCCCATCTACGCCACCAGCAAGCTGCTCAGCTATGTCCTGCGCCACCGTCCCGACAGCGTCGGGCTGGCCCTGGATGCCCACGGCTGGGCGGAGGTCGATGAATTGCTGGCATGCCTCGCCCGGCACGGCAAGCCGGTTGACCGCGACCTGCTCGAACGTACCGTGGCGCAGAACGACAAGCAGCGCTTCGCCTTCAACGACGACCGGACCCGCATCCGCGCCAGCCAGGGCCACTCGATTCCCGTCGACCTGCAGCTGCGGGAATCCGAGCCGCCCGCGGTGCTCTTCCATGGCACCGCCAGCCGATTCCTGAAGTCCATCCTGGCGTCCGGACTGCGCGCCGGCGCCCGCCACCACGTGCACCTGTCCGCCGATGTGCAGACCGCGGCGCGGGTCGGCGCCCGCCACGGCTTCCCGGCGGTGCTGGCCGTCGATGCGGCACGCATGCGCGCCGACGGGGTCGTCTTCTACCAGTCCGACAACGGTGTCTGGCTGACCGCCGAGGTGAAGCCGAAATACCTCCGCCAGGCGGCGCCGGCTACCCAGGGCGGATAGTCTTGTTGTTGCCGCGCCATGCGCGCTGATGTTTCCAAAAAAACTTTCTTTTTTTCACACAACATCGGGCGAGTTCGATGTATGTTTGATATGCAACTCAAGCATACGGATCGCAGACCCATGTCAGGCAACGTCCCGCTCTATAAATACCGCGCACTGCTGTTATCGCAGAACTTCTTCATCAAGGACAACGCGGCGGAGCTGCGCCTGCACGCGCATAAATACGATTTCGACATGGGCTTCTTCAGCGAAGTCAGCGAATTCGTGGCGGCGGTGGAGGGCGATGCCGGGAATGGCCTGTTCGTGATCGACCTCGACGCGCTGCACAATATGCAGTCGGACATGCAGGACAGCCGCAAGACCCTGATGCTGGGCGAGCTGCTGCAGCGCCTGCCGGCCGGGCGCGAATACGTCTACCTGCAAAGCTCGCGCCAGGGCGGCCGCTACCTGCTGCAACAGAAACTGGTCGACAGCCATTGCCTGGCCTATGCGGAAAAGCCGATCGCCAACGATGTACTGGTCGACAAGCTGTTCAACCTCTTCGTCCAGCAAAAGCGCGGCGAGCTGGTGCGCCTGGTCCACCTGGGCGACCCCGCCGGGCTGGACGAGGATTGCCTGCGCCAGGCGCGCATCGAACTGGTCCCGCACGACCAGCCGCAGACCCTGCACCTGCGGGTGCGCGAGCTGCAGCCGGACATGGTGCTGGTCGGCGATGCCGAGTTCGCGCGCACGGATTCCCTGGCGCGGATCCTGAAAAAGAATATCGAAGCCGATCCGGTGCGCGAGATCGTGTTGCTGCAGCGCCAGCCGGATGCCGGCCTGATGCAGCGCGCCCTGGCCAGCGGCTTCGACGCCGTGCTGCCGGCCGGCGATCCCGAACTGCTGTGCGCGCAGCTCGTCAGCCGCGCCAGCAAGATCCGTATCAGCAAGGACCTGATCTCGAAAGACCGCGCGACCGGCCTGCTGAACAAGGTGGGACTGCAGAAGAAGGCCCAGGAACTGATCCGCCAGGCGGCGCGCGAGGAACGTCCGCTGGCCCTCGGCGTGATCGACATCGACAAGTTCAAGACCATCAACGATACCTGGGGACATTACTTCGGGGACATCGTGATCAAGCGCCTCGCGGTATGCGTGGCGTCCCACCTGGGCGAGCGCGACCTGCTCAGCCGCTTCGGCGGCGAGGAATTCGTGGTGGTGTTATGGGATTGCACGCTGGAACAGGGCTGGCGCCGGCTGGACGCCATGCGCCAGGCCTTCGGCGCCATGCCCTTCGAAATCCGTCCGGGCGACGTGCGGCGTTTCTCCTTCAGCGGCGGCATGGCGGCGTACCCGGCGCACCAGACGGAAAACGCGCTGTTCCTGCGCGCCGATGCCATGCTGTACGAAGCCAAGCAGGGCGGGCGCAACCGTATCTGTTCGCTACCCGCAGATCGACTCTGAGCGGGCTAGCGCTCGTTGGTCGCCGCCGCCAGCAACTCCATCGTGTCCATTGCCCCCATCTTGCGCGCCGCGTCGAGCAGGGTATTGCCGTCCGCGTCCACACGGAAGGGGTCGGCGCCGCGCGCCAGCAGCAGTCGGGCGATGTCGGCGCGGTTGAACATGGCGGCGAACATCAGCGCCGTCTTGCCGTTCGGACCGGCGGCGTCGACTTCGGCGCCGTGGTCGAGCAGCAGGGTGGCGACCCGAAAGTCCCCCTTGAAGGCCGCGCCGTGCAGCGGGGCCTGGCCGGCGTCGTTCATGATCTCCGGATCGGCGCCATGCTCCAGCAACACTTTGGCGGCGTCATGGTGGCCGTGGTAGCAGGCCAGCATCAGCAGGCTGTCGCCGCGCTCGTTGCGCAGGTTGGGCGGCAGGCCCTGGTCCAGCAGGGTGGCCAGCTCGGCGGCATCGCCGGCGCGGGCATGGCCGAACACCCGGCGCACGAAGGCGAGGGTGTCGTCGTCGAGTTCACTGGCGGAAGGCGGCCGCGTTTGCGCTGTCTGCATGATGCTCTCCTGGCTCGTCAATGCACGATGATTAGACCATGGCCGCCCGAATCGGGTCGCAGGATCAGGCTGAAAACGCCATGAGATGGCGCTCGATCTCGAACACGTGTTCGTCGAACTTGCCCAGTTCGCGCAGGGCCTTCGCCAGTTCCAGCAGGTATTCGCTGTTCGGGCCGCTCGGTCCGCAGGCGGCGGCGATCTGGCGCGCGATCTCGCGTTCGCTGGCCGGGCCCAGATAGGCCGCGTTTTCGTGGGTGGCGATGTAGACCAGGCCCTCGGCCGCGCTGCCGTCCTCGAAGTGGATCTCGGTGGCCAGGCGCAGGTAGCCGTTCTTTTCGCGGTAGTCGAGGTGGGCGAATTCTTCCGGCGTGACCAGGTAGGCCATGCCGTGGCACAGGGCGCCGGCTTGCGGCACCAGGGTCACGACGCGCCCGGGCGCCGTCTCGGTGCCGCGGTGGTCGTGCGAGCCCTGCCAGAAGCGCCGGGTCCAGCCGGCGATATGGGCCGGACGGCGTTCCAGGAAGGGGAAGTCGGCCTTGAAGATCAGGGAGCCGTAGCCGAACAGCCAGACGCTGGCGTGGCTGTCGAAACGGTCCATGCGCTGGTTGATGGCGATGGTGTTGTAAGACATGCGGCTATTGTAGCGCCTGCCCCTGGCCTACGTAGTCGGCGAGGAAGGCCGTGAAGGCCTCGGCCGCCGGCGACAGGGAGCGCTGGCCGCGGGTGTAGATGAAGAAGCGGCGCGTCAGCACCGGATCGACCAGCGGCCGCGTCAGCAGGCCGTGGCGCCGCACCAGCGACGAGGCGTAGGGCATGCAGATCGTCAGCCCGAGGCCGGCCGCCACCATCGCCAGCGCGGTCGTCATGAAGGTCACCTCGTGTTCCGGCTTCAGCGTGGCTTCGCGAAGGGACTCGCCCATGTCGGCCAGCAGGCGCTCGGTAAACTGGCCGCGCAGCGAGATGAAGGGATAGCCGGCCAGGTCGTTCCAGGCCAGCCGCTCGCGGCTTTCGAGGGGATGGCCGGGCGGGATCACGGCCTCGAAGGGCATCTCGAGCAGCGGGCGGGCGTCCAGTTCCGGGGTCTCGTCGCGTTCGGGGCCGACGCCGCAGTCGACCTCCCCGGACAGCACCCGCGCCGTGACGTTTTCGACGGCGCTGTCGGCCAGGCTGACCTTGACCTCGGGGTGGCGTGCGCGCCACGCCGCGATCGCCTGGGGCAGCAGGGTACAGGCCATCAACTGTGGCGCGGCGACCCGCACGATACCCTTTCTGAGTTGCGTGTGGTCCGCAACGTTAGCAAGCGCACTGTCGAGATCGTCGATCATCTGGCTGAATAGGGGATAGAGTTCGTTACCCATATCGGTCAGCGCAATCCGGCGCGTACTGCGGTCGATCACGCGCGCGCCAAGCGTTTGCTCAAGTTCCTTGATCAAACCGGACAAAGCTGATTGCGTGACGTGCATGTATTGGGCAGCCAGCGTAAAGTTACCAGTCTTGGCAACGGCAACGAAGGCGCGCATCTGGCGTAGGGTGGGATTCATCAGACTATCCGATAAATGACGTGAAAAATATTGTTTGTATGATAGTCCGGATTAGTCTTTAATGGCGGCAATGTCTGATTGTTAAGGAAGATCATGAAACTCGCCACCCTGAAAGCCGGCGGCCGCGACGGGACCCTCGTCGTCGTCAGCCGCGACCTCGTCACCTGCCAGGCCGTCCCGGCGATCGCGCGCACCCTGCAAGCCGCGCTGGACGACTGGGACCGCACCGCGGCGCAGCTCCAGCAGGTGTACGAACAGCTGAACCAGGGCACCGCCCCCGATGCTGTCTCCTTCCTGGAAGAAGAATGCGCCTCGCCGCTGCCGCGCGCCTACCAGTGGGCCGACGGCTCGGCCTACATCAACCACGTCGAGCTGGTGCGCAAGGCGCGCGGCGCCCAGGTGCCGCCATCCTTCTACACCGATCCCCTGATGTACCAGGGCGGTTCGGACTCCTTCGTCGGCCCCTGCGATCCGATCGCGGTGCTGTCCGAAGAGTGGGGCGTGGACCTGGAGGCGGAAGTGGCGGTCGTGACCGGCGATGTGCCGATGGGCGCGAGCCCCGGGCAAGCGGCGCAGGCGATCCGCCTGGTGATGCTGGTGAACGATGTCTCGCTGCGCAACCTGATCCCGAAGGAACTGGAGAAGGGCTTCGGCTTCTTCCAGTCGAAGCCCGCGAGCGCGTTCTCGCCGGTGGCCGTGACTCCGGACGAGCTGGGCGACGCCTGGCGCGACAGCAAGCTGTGCCTGCCGCTGCAGGTGACCTTGAACGGCCAGCCCTTCGGCCGCCCGAACGCGGGCGACGACATGACTTTCAGTTTCGCGCAGCTGGTCGCGCATGCCGCCAAGACCCGCGAGCTGGCGGCCGGCAGCATCATCGGTTCCGGCACGGTATCGAACAAGCAGGGCGACCTGCACGGCTCGAGCATCGCCAACGGCGGCGTCGGCTACTGCTGCCTGGCCGAGCTGCGCATGTACGAGACGATCGAACAGGGGGCGCCGCAGACGCCGTTCCTGCGCTATGGAGACACGGTCCGCATCGAGATGCTGGATGCGGCCGGCGCGAGCATTTTTGGGGCGATCGACCAGGAGGTCGCCCGTTATCACGGGAGGAAAGCATGAAGCTCTACACATATTTTCGCAGCTCGGCCGCCTACAGGGTTCGCATTGCGCTGAACCTGAAGGGCTTGCAGTACGAGGCCATCCCCGTCCACCTCCTCCGTGACGGCGGCGAACAGCTGCAGGAGAAGTACCGCTCGATCAACCCGAGCGGCCTGGTGCCGGCCTTCCAGGATGACTACATCACGCTGACGCAGTCGATGGCCATCCTCGAATACCTCGAAGACGCCTACCCGCAGGTGCCGATCATGCCGAAGGACGCCACCGAGCGCGCCCGCGTGCGCGAACTGGCCCAGATCATCGCCTGCGACATCCACCCGGTGAACAACCTGCGCGTGCTGCGCTACCTGAAGCACGACCTCGGCGTGTCCGACGAGCAGAAGAACGAGTGGTACCGGCACTGGCTGGTGAGCGGCCTCGAGGTGCTGGAAAAACACCTGGCGCGCGACCCGAGCGCCGGGCCGCTGTGCCATGGCCACACGCCGACCATCGCCGACTGCCTGCTGGTGCCGCAAGTCTTCAATGCCCAGCGCCATGGCATCGAGGTGTCGGGTTATCCGAACATCTCGCGCATCAACGCGCAGTGCGTCAAGATACCCGCCTTCGTCGCGGCGCATCCGGCCAACCAGCCGGACGCGGAATAAGCGCCACGCCAGGCCGCACCAGCGGCCTTTTTTATTTGCGGCGGCGCGCCAGTCCCATGCCGGCCAGGCCCAGGCCCAGCAGGGCAACCGACACCGGTTCAGGAACCTCGGTGTTCGGGGTATTGTGGTCGATGGCCGCCACGGCGCCGGTCTTGCCGGTCGCAACAAAGCCGACATCCGCCGCGAAGCTGTAGCCGCCAGGCTGACCGCCGCTGCGCGGGCCGCTCATGGTGAAGTCATCGAGGGTGATGCCGGCCTGGGCCACGCTGAAGTTCAGCGGGGTGCTGATGTTGCCCGAGATGCCGCCGCCGATGCCGCTCTTGAACTGCAGGGCATCCGTGAACAGGCCGTAGGGCGTCATGTTGAACGGGCCGGCAGTACCGACCATGAAATTCGCAGCGGTGCCCGCATCCAGGGTGATGGTCGCATTCGAGAACGCTTGCGCGAGGTTGAAGGCGAACTGCGAGCCGACGCCGGTGTTGGCGAACACGAAGCCGTTAGCCAGGGTCACATTCACATCCACTTCATCCTGCCCCTGGGTCAGCGTGACCGTGCCGTAATTCGTGTTCGGCAGGCCGGAGGCCGATTGCGAGATATCCAGCGTGAAGACGTAGGTGGTACCGACCGGGTTGGCCAGTGCGGCCGGGGTGACAGAGAACATGGTGATCGCACCAGCTGCGATCATTGCTACTTTGGCAAGATGCTTCGAGATTTTCATGGTGGCGTCCGTTCTAGTTTATGGATGAGGAGTTACCCCAGCCGTAATAGCAACGAACGTGCCAGTAATTACAAGTTATTGTTTTAATTGCAAATGCTTGATATAACGCAAACCCTTATTAAATAAGTGTAAAGATTTTTGACCGAAAATTAGTGTTTCCTTGAGGTGTTTTCTGGCCGGAATGACGCCGAGGGCATATCCCGGCCCGAATTTCAATGCCGGGTTGGGGAGTGTCTGCCGGTGCGGTCCGGTTCCGACGGCGACGATACCTCTTCCAATGCGCGGTCGACGCCGGCCGAATGCTTGGTCGCCATGTCGCCCATCGAGACGATGCCGACCACTTCCTGCGAGTTTTCGTCGATCACCGGCACGCGGCGGATCTGCACGTCGCCCATCTGGCCCAGCACTTCGTCGACGGTCTGGTCCGGCGAGCAGGTGCGCACGTCGGTGCTCATCACGTCACCGACGCGGGTGCTGCCGGGCGCCTGGCCGGCGGCGGTGGCGCGCACGGTGATGTCGCGGTCGGTGATCATGCCGACCAGTTTCCGGCCGTCGAGCACGGGAATGGAGCCGACGTTCAGCTCGTCCATCATCTGGGCGGCGCGCTGTATCGTTTCCTGCGGCGAAATGCTTTGCACGTCGCGGGTCATCACATCCTGGATCGTTTGCATGGGATTCCTCCTGTCGGTTGCGTGATCGATAGTCGAATACTGGCCGATGATGCGCCGATTTGCGCAACCCCGACGCTAGCTTGACTCCCGGCACAGCCCGCAAAAAAGGGGCGCTCGCGCCCTTGCGGACGGCCGGGTCGGCTACAATCTGGACCCTTTTCAGCCTGCCGATCCGCGATGCCGAATACCACGATTCCTGCCCCGATCATTGACGCCCTGCAACTGGCCGACCCGTCCTGGCGCCCGCACCTGGAAGCGGGCCTGCGCGCCATGATGGAAGCCGACCCGGCCTACCTGCCGACGCTGGCCGATGACGATTACCTGCCGAACGGCGGCCGCCTGTTCGCGGCCTTTGCACTGCCGCTGGAAAACGTGCGCTACGTGCTGGTGGGCGAGGGGCCGTATCCGCGGCCGGAGAGCGCGACCGGGGTATGCTTCATGGATGGCGCGGTGGGCGAGCTGTGGTCCGACACGGGACTGTCGAAGCCGGTCAACCGCGCCACCTCGCTGCGCAACTTCATGAAGATGCTGCTGGTGGCCGATGGCCAGCTCGGCATCGACGACACCGGCGGTGCGGCGCTGGCGCCGATCGCGAAAGCGGCGCGCGAAGGCGGCGCGATCCGGACCCTGGCCGAGCTGCAGGGCAAGCTGACCGGGCAGGGCTTCCTGTTATTGAATGCCTCGCTGGTGTTCCGCAAGCATGTCGCCCCGGTGGTGGACGCTCGCGCCTGGCTGCCGTTCCAGCGCGCCGTGTTCGCGGCGCTGGGCCAGTGCGCCCGCAAGCCGACCCTGGTCCTGTGGGGCAAGATCGCCGAGCAGTTGAAGAAAGTGCCGGAAACCGAAGGCTTCCCGCAAATCCACGCCGAGCATCCCTACAACCTCAGCTTCATCGGCCACGAAGGCATGCACAAACTGTTCGGCCCGATGCACCTGCTGCACCTGCTGCACCCCTGAATTCGGGGTCAGAGCACTTTTTCGAGCTATTGATCCTGAGAAATGGGAAAGGTGCCCGCAGGGGCAGGGCGCGTCGCGTGGAGGGCTTTGTTGCGTGGAGACTTTTGCCAGAAAAAGTGCTCTGACCCCGAATTGTGGGTTTTGGGGCCGCCAAGACAAACCCGGTCAAATACGCTATACTTGACTAAATCAATCAACTAATCGGGTTTTTATTCTTGCCAACACAGGGAGATGAAACTGGAGGCGTTGAAGAGAAGCAAGATTTTAACACTGTTTGGAAACCAACCCGGGGTTGTGATGCGTCTGACCACCAAAGGCCGTTTTGCTGTTACCGCGATGATCGATCTTGCCCTGCGCCAGGGCAATGGTCCCGTCACGCTGTCGGGCATCAGCCAGCGCCAGGCCATTTCGCTGTCCTACCTGGAGCAGCTGTTCGGCAAGCTGCGCCGCCACGAGATCGTCGAGTCGGTGCGCGGCCCGGGCGGCGGCTACAGCCTGGCGCGCAGCGCCGACAAGGTGACCGTGGCCGACATCATCATCGCCGTCGACGAACCACTCGACGCGACCCAGTGCGGCGGCAAGGAAAACTGCCACGGCGCCGATGCCGCCAGCGGCACCCGCTGCATGACCCACGAGCTATGGGCCACCCTGAACGCGAAGATGGTGGACTATCTCGATTCGGTCTCCCTGCAGGACCTGGTCGAGCAGCAAAAGCTCAAAGAACAGAAGGAACAGAACGTCGTGGTGATGCACCGCCACGCGGCGTCGGACAATACCGAAGCAACGCACAGCATATTGAATGGAGTGAACTGATGAACGCGCCCCTGGACAAAAAAATCGAGCAGAGCTTCCAGACTGCACCGCATTTCCCGATCTACATGGACTACTCGGCGACCACGCCGATCGATCCGCGCGTGGCAGACGCGATGATCCCGTTCCTGCGCGAGCAGTTCGGCAATCCGGCCTCGCGCAGCCACGCCTACGGCTGGAGCGCCGAGGCGGCGGTCGAGGAAGCGCGCGGCAACGTCGCCGCCCTGGTCGGCGCCGATCCGCGCGAGATCATCTGGACCTCGGGCGCGACCGAATCGAACAACCTGGCCCTGAAGGGCGCCGCCCACTTCTATAAAACGAAGGGCAAGCACATCATCACCGTGAAGACCGAGCACAAGTCGGTGCTCGACACCGTGCGCGAACTGGAGCGCCAGGGCTTCGAGGCGACCTACCTGGAGCCGCAGGACAATGGCCTGGTCTCGCTGGAGCAGCTGGAAGCGGCGATCCGCCCGGACACCATCCTGGTCTCCGTGATGCTGGTGAATAACGAGATCGGCGTGATCCAGCCGATCGCCGAGATCGGCGAACTGTGCCGCAAGAAGGGCGTGATCTTCCACTGCGACGCCGCCCAGGCCACCGGCAAGGTCCACATCAACCTGGAAGCGCTGAAGGTCGACCTGATGACCTTCACCGCCCACAAGACCTACGGCCCGAAAGGCGTCGGCGCCCTGTACGTGCGCCGCAAGCCGCGCGTGCGCCTGGAAGCGCAGATGCACGGTGGCGGCCACGAGCGCGGCCTGCGTTCGGGCACCCTGCCGACCCACCAGATCGTGGGCATGGGCGAAGCCTTCCGCATCGCGAAGGAAGAGATGGACGCCGAGATCGCCAAGGTGAAGGCGCTGCGCGACCGCCTGGCCAAGGGCCTGATGGAGATCGAAGAGGTCTACATCAACGGCGACATGGAGCACCGCGTGCCGCACAACTTGAACGTCTCGTTCAACTTCGTCGAAGGCGAGTCGCTGATCATGGCCGTCAAGGACCTGGCGGTGTCGTCCGGTTCGGCCTGCACCTCGGCCTCGCTGGAACCGTCGTACGTGCTGCGCGCCCTGGGCCGCAGCGACGAGCTGGCGCACAGCTCGATCCGCTTCACCATCGGCCGTTTCACGACCGAGGAAGACATCGACTTCGCGATCAACCTGCTGAAGTCGAAAGTCGGCAAGCTGCGCGAACTGTCGCCGCTGTGGGAAATGCACAAGGACGGGATCGACCTGAATTCGATCCAATGGGCAGCCCACTAATCAACGAATTCTAAGGAGTTACTACCATGGCATACTCGGACAAAGTCCTGGACCACTACGAAAACCCGCGCAACGTCGGCTCGTTCGACAAGAATTCCGACGACGTCGGCACCGGCATGGTCGGCGCCCCGGCCTGCGGCGACGTGATGAAGCTGCAGATCAAGGTGAACGAAGCGGGCGTGATCGAAGACGCGAAATTCAAGACCTACGGCTGCGGCTCGGCGATCGCTTCGAGCTCGCTGGTGACCGAATGGGTCAAGGGCAAGTCGCTGGACGAAGCGCTGTCCATCAAGAACACCCAGATCGCCGAAGAACTGGCCCTGCCGCCGGTGAAGATCCACTGCTCGATCCTGGCAGAGGATGCAATCAAGGCCGCCGTCGCCGACTACAAGCACAAGCACGCCACCGAACAGGCATAACGACAATGGCAATCACCCTGACCGAAAAAGCCGCGCGTCACATCACCCGTTACCTCGAACGCCGGGGCAAGGGTGTCGGCTTGCGTTTCGGTGTGCGCACGACCGGCTGCTCCGGCCTGGCTTACAAGCTGGAGTACGTCGACGAGCCGGCGCTCGAGGACAACATCTTCGAGTCGCACGGCGTGAAGGTCTTCGTCGACCCGAAAAGCCTGCCCTATATCGACGGCACCGAACTGGACTTCGCGCGCGAAGGCCTGAACGAGGGCTTCCGCTTCAACAACCCGAACGTCAAGGACAACTGCGGCTGCGGCGAAAGCTTCCGCATCTGACGCAGGAAGCTCAGCCCAATGCAGAATCACTTCGAGCTGTTCCAGCTGCCAGCGCGCTTCGACGTCGACATGGACGCGCTGGATTCGGCCTACCGTGAAGTCCAGGGCCGCGTGCACCCGGACCGCTTCGTGAACGCCAGCGACGCCGAAAAGCGCGTCGCCATGCAGTGGGCGACCCGCGCCAACGAGGCCTACCAGACCCTGCGCAACCCGATGCTGCGCGCGCGCTACCTGTGCGAGCTGAATGGCGTCGACCTGCAGACCGAATCCAATACGGCGATGCCGATGGACTTCCTGATGCAGCAGATGGAACTGCGCGAGGCGCTCGGCGATGCGCGGGCAAGCAAGGATGCCGAGGCGCTGGACGAACTCGACGCCCAGGTCCGCGGCGAGAAGAAGAGCAGGCTGGCCCAGGTCGGCAAGCTGCTCGACGCCGGAGACTACGCCCAGGCCGCGCAGGGCGTGCGGGCGCTGATGTTCCTCGACAAGTTCGCGGACGAGCTGCACTACGCCTTCGAAGCGCTGGAAAATTGATGTAGGGTGGGCACCCGTGCCCACGTGTGACGTCAACATCGTTTTGGCATCCGCGTGGGCGCGGGTGCCCGCCCTACAATAAAAACAAACAGGTAACACGACCATGGCATTACTGCAGATTTCCGAACCCGGCATGTCGACCGCGCCGCACCAGCACCGGCTGGCGGTGGGCATCGACCTGGGCACCACCAATTCCCTCGTCGCGACCGTGCGCTCCAGTATCCCGGAAGTGCTGAGCGACGAGGACGGCCGCGCGCTGCTGCCATCGATCGTGCGTTACCTGCCGAACGGCCACGCCAACATCGGCTACAAGGCCCAGGCCCACCGCACCACCGACCCCAAGAACACCATCGTCTCCGTCAAGCGCTTCATGGGCCGCGGCCTGAAGGACATCGCGCATGCCGAGAACATGCCGTACGACTTCGTTGATGCTCCGGGCATGGTGCAGCTGAAGACCGTCGCCGGCGTAAAAAGCCCGGTGGAGGTGTCGGCGCAGATCCTGGCGACCCTGCGCCAGACCGCGGAAGACGCCCTCGGCGACGAGCTGGTCGGCGCCGTGATCACCGTGCCGGCATACTTCGACGACGCCCAGCGCCAGGCCACCAAGGATGCGGCCCAGCTGGCCGGCCTGAACGTGCTGCGCCTGCTGTCGGAGCCGACCGCCGCCGCCATCGCCTATGGCCTGGACCATGGCAAGGAAGGCGTGTTCGCGGTCTACGACCTGGGCGGCGGCACCTTCGACATCTCGATCCTGAAGCTCTCGAAAGGCGTGTTCGAAGTGCTGTCGACCGGCGGCGACTCGGCCCTGGGCGGCGACGACTTCGACCAGCGCCTGTTCTGCCACATCACCCAGCAGGCCGGCCTCGCGCCGCTGTCGGACGAAGACACGGCGACCCTGATGGTCAAGGCGCGCCAGGCCAAGGAACTGCTGTCGACGAATGAAGAGACGACGGTCGAGGCGATCCTGAAGTCGGGCGAGATCGTGCAGGTGACGGTCAGCGCCAAGACCTTCGCCGAGATCACGCAGCCGCTGGTCGCCAAGACCATGAACGCCGTGCGCAAGGCCATGCGCGACGCCAACGTGTCGGTGGAAGACGTGGACGGCGTGGTGCTGGTCGGCGGCGCCACCCGCATGCCGAACGTGCGCCGCGCCGTGGGCGACTTCTTCAAGACCATCCCGCACGCGAACATCGACCCGGACAAGGTGGTGGCGCTGGGCGCCGCGATCCAGGCCAATCTGCTGGCCGGCAACCGCGCGGCGGGCGACGACTGGCTGCTGCTGGACGTGATCCCGCTGTCGCTGGGCATCGAGACCATGGGCGGCCTGGTCGAGAAGATCATCCCGCGCAACTCGACCATCCCGTGCGCGCGCGCCCAGGAATTCACGACCTTCAAGGATGGCCAGACCGCCCTGGCCGTGCACGTGGTGCAGGGCGAGCGCGAGCTGGTGTCCGACTGCCGCTCGCTGGCGCGCTTCGAGCTGCGCGGCATCCCGCCGATGGCGGCCGGCGCCGCGCGCATCCGCGTGACCTACCAGGTCGACGCCGACGGCCTGCTGTCGGTCTCGGCGCGCGAGACGCGTTCGGGCGTCGAGGCGCACATCACCGTCAAGCCGTCCTACGGACTGGGCGACGACGAGGTGGCGCGCATGCTGCAGGACTCGTACAACTCGGCCCAGGTCGACATGGTGGCCCGCGCCCTGCGCGAAGAACAGGTCGAGGCCGAGCGCATCCTGCTGGCCACGCAGTCGGCGCTGGATACCGACGCCGAACTGCTGAGCGATGAAGAACGCGCGGCCATCGCCACGCTGGAGCAGGGCGTGCGCGATGCGCTGGCCCGCTCGAACGACGAGGCTGTCGCCATCGACGAGCGCCAGAACAGGCTGCACGATGCGGTGCAGTCGCTGGCCCAGGGTACCGAGGACTTCGCCGCGCGGCGCATGGACAAGAGCGTCAGGAAGGTACTGGCGGGGAAATCGCTGGATCAGGTATAACGGCCACGAACAGTAGCACGTCATTCCTGCGCAGGCGGGAATGACGAAGCAAGAGCAAACAATATAAACGAGGTAAAGAAGTGCCACAAATCGTCATCCTCCCCCATCCCGTCTTCTGCCCCGAAGGCGCCGTGCTCGAAGGCCAGCAGGGCAAGTCGATCTGCGACACCCTGCTGGAGAACGACATCGAGATCGAGCACGCCTGCGACCGCGTGTGCGCCTGCACCACCTGCCACGTGATCGTGCGCGAAGGTTTCGACTCGCTGAACGAGCAGGAAGAAAAGGAAGAGGACATGCTGGACAAGGCCTGGGGCCTGGAGCCGAACTCGCGACTGTCCTGCCAGGCCATCATCGCCGACGAAGACCTCGTGGTCGAGATCCCGAAGTACACGATCAACCACGCGGCCGAGAATCACTGATCACCGATTCCAGGGAGCCCGCCATGAAATGGACCGACGTCACCGCCATCGCCGAAGCGCTGGTCGAGAAGTACCCGGATGTCGACCCGACGACGGTGCGCTTCGTGGACCTGCATAACTGGGTCGTCGAGCTGGACGGCTTCGACGACGACCGCGCCCGCGGCGGCGAGCGCGTGCTGGAAGCCATTCAAACGGCCTGGATAGATGAAGCAAGTTAAACGAGATAACGCCGCGAAGAAGCCGGCGCCGACCATTTACGAACTGGCGCCGGAGATCAAGCCGGGGCAGTCGATCGAGCTGCTCAAGGAGCTGCACATCCTTACCCGCGACGGCAAGTTGAACCAGGACAGCCGCCGCAAGCTCAAGCAGGTCTACCACCTGGTGCAGTTCATCGAACCGCTCGTCGACGAGGTGCTGGCGCAGCAGGGAGCGCAGAAGCAGGGCGTGACCCTGGTCGACCATGGCGCCGGCAAGTCCTACCTCGGCTTCATCCTGTACGACCTGCTGTTCAAGGGTAAGCCCGCAGGCGAGGGCGGCCACATCTACGGCATCGAGACCCGCGAAGAGCTGGTGCAGAAGTCGACCGAGTTGGCGGCGCGCCTGGGCTTCGAGGGCATGTCCTTCCTGAACCTGTCGGTGGCCGAGTCCACCGAATCCGACAGGCTGCCGCCGACCGTCGACGTGGTCACCGCGCTGCACGCCTGTAACACCGCGACCGACGACGCGATCGACTTCGCGCTGAAGAAGAAGGCCAGGCACATCGTGCTGGTGCCGTGCTGCCAGGCCGAAGTCGCGTCCGTGCTGCGCAAGAACAAGGGCAAGGACCTGGGCCGCAGCGCGCTGACCGAAATCTGGCGCCACCCGATCCATACCCGCGAATTCGGCAGCCAGATCACCAACGTGCTGCGCTGCCTGCAACTGGAGGCGCACGGCTACCAGGTCACCGTGACGGAACTGGTGGGCTGGGAGCATTCGATGAAGAACGAGCTGATCGTCGCCACCTACAAGAATCTCCCGCGCCGGCGGCCCGCCGAGCGCCTGCAGCAGGTGCTGGCCGAGGTGGGCCTGGAAGAGATGGCCCGGCGCTTCTATACCGACACCGTTACGACCACCGACTGACCGACTGACCGACTGACCGACAAAGAGCCATGAGCGAACAACACGAACACTGGATCGACCTGCGCAGCGACACCGTCACCCAACCTTCCGCCGCGATGCGCGCCGCCATGGCCGCCGCATCCGTCGGCGACGACGTGTATGCCGACGACCCGACCGTCAATCGCCTGCAGGACTTCGCCGCCGAGCTGTTCGGCTTCGAGGCCGGCCTGTTCGCGCCGAGCGGCACCCAGACCAACCTGATCGCCTTGATGGGCCATTGCGGCCGCGGCGACGAATACCTGGTCGGCCAGGAAGCGCATACCTACAAGTACGAAGGCGGCGGCGCGGCCGTGCTGGGCAGCATCCAGCCGCAGCCGATCGCCAACCAGCCGGACGGCAGCATCGCCTTGGGCGACATCGCGGCCTATATCAAGCCGGACGACATGCACTTCGCGCGCACGCGCCTGCTCGCGCTCGAGAACACCATCGGCGGCCGCGTGCTGCCGCAGGACTACGTGCTGGCGGCGACCACGCTGGCCCACGACAAGGGCCTGGCGACCCACCTGGACGGCGCGCGCATCTGCAATGCCGCCGTCAAGAACGGCATCACCCTGCGCGCCGCGGTGGCCGGTTTCGATACCGTGTCGGTCTGCCTGTCGAAGGGCCTGGGCGCGCCGGTCGGCTCCGTGCTGCTGGGCCCGAAGGCTTTCATCGAGCAGGGCAAGCGCTGGCGCAAGATGCTGGGTGGCGGCATGCGCCAGGCCGGCGTGATCGCCGCGGCGGCCCAGTATGCGCTCGAGCATAACGTCGAGCGCCTCGCGGAAGACCACCAGAACGCCGCCGACCTCTCCGGCGGCCTGGCCCAGGTCGAACAGCTGCGCGTGACCACGCCGCAGACCAACATCTTCTATGTCGAGATTCCGGAAGCCGCCTGCGCACCGCTGCGCGAGCACCTGGCAGCCAATGGCATCCGCGCCTCGATCGGCCCGCACACGCGCCTCGTGACCCACCTGGACGTCAGCAGGGACGACGTGCAGAAGACCATCGCGGCGTTCAAGGCCTTCTTCAAGGATTGGCGCGCCTGATGACTGACGAAGGTATCCGCCTGGCCAAGCGCGTGGCCGAAGCCGTTCCGTGTTCGCGCGGCGAGGCCGAGCGTTACATCGCCGGCGGCTGGGTCAGCGTCGACGGCATCGTGGCCGACGATCCGGCCACCCGCGTCGCGCCGGACCAGCGCGTCGAGCTGCTGCCGGGCGCCACCCCGGTCGAGCCGCCGCCCGTTACCATCCTGCTGCACAAGCCGGCCGGCCTGCACGGCAAGGCCGCGCTCGACTCGCTGCAGGCGGACACGCTGTTCCAGGCGGGGGAGGGCCAGCGCGTGCTGAAGCGCCACCTGTCGAAGCTGACGCCGGCGATGCCGCTCGAAGCCATGGCCAGCGGCCTGGTCGTGTTCAGCCAGGACTGGCGCGTGCTGCGCAAGCTGGGCGAGGATGGCGACCGCATCGAGCAGGAATATGTGGCCGAGGTCACGGGCGCCATCGTCGAGGATGGCCTGGCGCGCCTGAACAGGGGCGGGAAGCCGAATGCGCCGATCAAGGCCAGCTGGCAGAGCGAGGCGCGGCTGCGCTTCGCCGGCAAGGGCATCGTGCCCGGCCAGATCGAAGCGCTATGCGCCCAGGTCGGACTGGAAGTGAAGGCCCTGCGCCGCCTGCGCATCGGCCGGGTTGCGCTGAGCAGCCTGCCGGTCGGGCAGTGGCGCTACCTGAAAGACATCGAGAAGTTCTGAAGAAGGCGCTCAGGCGCCGGCAGCCTGCGCCGCATCCGCGGCCGGCCTGGTCTTCGACTGCTTCGGCAGCTGCACCAGGCGCGTGCCTGCCAGGCGGTCGTGCAGGAACTGGCGGTCCCTGTCGAGAAAGGCCGTGAGGCCCCAGGCGGCGATGCCGGCGGCGACCGCCACCGAGACTTCCACCTTGCCGTGCAGGCCGAACGCGGCGCAGACGACCAGCGCCGGCAGGAACCAGCCCCAGGCCAGCAGGTAGCGCAGCACCGCCGTCCGCACGGGCACGCGGCCCTGGCCGCCGACGGTCAGGCGCACGCGCCAGGTCTTCATCGCCAACGTGTGGCCGCTGTCGGTCCAGCACCAGACGAAATAGGCGCCCGTCACCAGGAACAGGAAGACCTTGAGGCCGTGCTGGGCCAGCGGCGCGTGGCTGTTGCGCGTGACCAGCAGGTAGAGCGCGACGGCCAGCATCTCGACGGCCAGCAGGAGGAAGGTCTCGTAGACCATGATCGTCAGGCGGCGCTTGATGGTCGGCGTGCTGCTGGGCGTGTCGGACATAGGCTGGGTCAGGCGTTGTTTGGACTGATGCCCCAGTTGGCCGGCACCGGCTTTTCCTGCTGGGGCGGATTGGTGGGCTGGGCGGGCGGGGCGGCTTGCGGCGCCGGTGCGGCCGGCGCAGGCTGCTGCGGCGTGCCTGGTGCGGCCACGCAGGGCGGGGTGGCGGAGACGCTGTTCTTGACGGTGCCGGCGGGGCAGGAAGTCGCACCCTGGCCGAGCGGGGCCACGACCTTGCCGCTGGCCTGGCTCGGCACCACGGAGGTCCTCTTGCGGCCCTCGGCCGAGGCCGCCAGTTTCTTCTTCTGCTCGTCGGGCAGCAGCTGGTAGCTTTCCCAGCTCGCGGTCTTCTGGTCGGGCGCGATCTTGCGCGCACGCGCATAGGTTTCGCGCGCCAGTTCGCGCTGGGCCGGCGTCAGCTTGACCCATTCGCGCATGCGCTCGTGCACGCGCTGCTGTTCTTCGGGCCTCATGCCCGCGAAGCGGTTCGCCAGCTGCAGCCATTTCTGCTTGCGCACGCCGTCCATCTGGTCCCATTCGGCCTGCAGCGGCTGCAGCGCCACCTGCTGGGCCGGGGTGAGGGTATGCCAGAGGGGCTTGTCGCCGGCCTTGTGCGCGGACGCGGCGCCGGGCTTGCCGGGATGGGCGGAAGAGTCGGCGGCGGAGGAAGCGGGCGCAGCGCTGCCCGCGTCCGTCATGCCGAGACGGTCATGCTGCTGGCTGAACAGCAGCACGATGGCGGCGAAGACGACCGCGGCACCGGCGGCAGCGACTTTACCTTTGTTTGCCGTCATCAAGCTGGGCCTTACTGAGTGCGTTGCGGCACTTGCTGCTGTTGCTGGGCCAGGTAGGCATTGAAGCCGTGGTCGGTGTATGCGGTGAGCGGCAGGTCGTCGGACAGCACGGCGGCGTCCAGGTCGGCCAGCTCGGCGATGCGCTGCTCGCGCTCGACCTGGTAGACGCCGACCAGGCCGGCAACCATCGCCAGCAGCGGTGCGACCACGGCGGCACGGGCCACCCATTGCATCGAGAACAAGGAGCCGAGATCGAACAGCGGGCGCTTTTCCGGTGTGCGTACCGGCGCCGGCGCATCGGCCTTCTTGCGCGCCAGGGCCTGCGCGCGCGCGGCCGCCAGCCGGTCGGTGGTCGAGGCCGGCAGGTTCTCGAGATTCTCGTTCAGGGCATGGCGGATCTTGTACGCCAGGTTGATGTCGTCGGTGTTCATAATTTAATTCCCTTGGCCTCCAGGGCTTTTTGCAGGGCATGCGTAGCGCGAGAACAATGCGTTTTTACACTGCCCTCGGAGCATCCCATCGCTTGGGCCGTTTCGGCCACGTCCATGTCCTGCCAGTAACGCATGAGGAAGGCTTCCCGTTGACGCGCCGGGAGTTTTTGTATCTCTTCGTCGATCAGGCGCAGGGTTTCCGCGCGTTCGACCTGGTCTGCGCTCGACTCGGCGGCGGCAGTCCCTTCCTCGGCCTCGTAAGAGGCGAGTATATCAAAGTCCTCGTCGTCTTCATCCCGCCTTCCCAGGCCGCCAAACAGGCTGATCCAGGTGTTGCGGACCTTCTCGCGGCGGAAATAATCGAGGATGGTGTTCTGCAGGATGCGCTGGAACAGCATCGGCAGTTCGGCCAGGGGCTTGTCACCGTATTTCTCGGCCAGCTTGATCATGGCGTCCTGAACGATGTCCAGCGCTGACTCGTCCTTGCGGACCGCGTACGCAGCCTGCTTGAAGGCGCGCCGCTCGACACTCTCGAGGAAGTCGTTTAGTTCTTTGTCAGTGGCCATGCGATGAAGGGGCGGAAAACCTTCGAATCCTAGCAAAATTTACGGATGAGCGCACTGTAAACATGCACCTGGCGCCGGGTGGGTCGGCAGGGAAGGGCCTGGCGGGAGGTACGCCTGAGTGTGATTCCTGCACCAGAAAAGTAATTTCCATCTTAGTACTTGACCTAAATGGTGCAACGCAGTAAGGTGTATAACGCTTTGCAACCCCGAAGCCCAAGGTCACGCAGGAACGGCACACAAGGCCGCTCTCGCATGACGCGCTTTCACATGTAGGCAGTTTGCTCCAACCCGCGCCAAAAGCGCGAGAGACACGCATTCCGCACACAGAAACTCACGCCAAACGAGTTTGCGACCAGCGACGGTTCGTACGTTATCTACGGGTAGCGGAAAGATCGCCGTGACCGCAGGAAGAAGGGAAGCATGAGCACTGTTGCGTGACACGTATCTCGTCAGGAACGAGCATCCGATCAATCTCCCTATGGGTCTTGAAAGGAAACGTAATGAGTCACGATGCAGCAGTTCCCATCACGGGCGCTGAAATAGTTGTCCGTTGCCTGGCCGAGGAGGGCGTGAAACACGTCTTCGGTTATCCGGGCGGCGCGGTCCTCTATATCTACGACGCCATCTTCAAGCAGGACAAATTCCAGCACATCCTGGTACGCCACGAGCAGGCGGCCATCCACGCGGCCGACGCCTATTCGCGCAGCTCGAACCAGGTCGGCGTGGCCCTGGTCACTTCCGGTCCGGGCGTGACGAATGCCGTCACCGGCCTGTCCACCGCCTACATGGATTCGATTCCGATGGTGGTGATCTCCGGGCAGGTACCGACCCACGCGATCGGCCAGGACGCCTTCCAGGAATGCGACACGGTCGGCATCACCCGTCCCGTGGTCAAACACAACTTCCTCGTCAAGGACGTGCGCGATCTCGCCGCGACGATGAAGAAAGCCTTCTATATCGCCCGCACCGGCCGTCCCGGCCCGGTCCTGGTCGATATCCCGAAGGACATCAGCATGCAGAAGTGCCAGTACGAGTATCCGCGCGATATCGAGATGCGCTCGTACAAGCCGGTCGACAAGGGCCATGCGGGCCAGATCCGCAAGGCCGTGCAGCTCCTGCTGTCCGCCGAGCGCCCGATGATCTACACGGGCGGCGGCGTGATCCTGGCCAATGCATCGAACGAGCTGAACCGCCTGGTCGACAAGCTCGGCTTCCCGATCACCAACACGCTGATGGGCCTGGGCGCCTACCGCGCGTCCAGCGGCCACTTCGTCGGCATGCCGGGCATGCACGGCACCTATGAGGCGAATATGGCGATGCAGCACTGCGACGTGCTGATCGCGATCGGCGCCCGCTTCGACGACCGCGTGATCGGCAATCCGAAACACTTCGCCAGCCACCCGCGCAAGATCATCCACATCGACATCGACCCCTCGTCGATCTCGAAGCGGGTGAAGGTCGACATCCCGATCGTCGGCAACGTCAAGGACGTGCTGGTGGAACTGCTGTCCCAGCTCGACGCGGCCGAACAGAAACCGAACGAGCCGGCGCTGCGCAAATGGTGGCAGCAGATCGGCGAATGGCGTTCGCGCGACTGCCTGAAGTACGCCCCGTCCGACGAGGTCATCAAGCCGCAATCGGTGGTCGAGTCCCTGTGGCAGGTGACCGGCGGCGACGCCTTCGTCACTTCCGACGTCGGCCAGCACCAGATGTGGGCGGCCCAGTACTACCCGTTCAACCAGCCGCGCCGCTGGATCAATTCCGGCGGCCTGGGCACGATGGGCGTGGGCCTGCCGTACGCGATGGGCGTGCAGATGGCGAACCCCGGCGCAACCGTGGCCTGCATCACGGGCGAGGGCTCGATCCAGATGAACATCCAGGAGCTGGCGACCTGCAAGCAGTACCACCTGACGCCGAAGATCATCCTCCTGAACAACCGCTTCCTGGGCATGGTGCGCCAGTGGCAGGAGCTCGACTATAACTCGCGCTATTCCGAGTCCTACATGGATTCGCTGCCCGATTTCGAGAAGCTGGCCGAGTCCTATGGCCACGTCGGCATGCGCATCGAGAAGCCGGGCGACGTCGAGGGCGCCCTGCGCGACGCCTTCGCGATGAAGGACCGCCTGGTGTTCATGAACTTCATCACCGACCGCAGCGAGAACGTCTGGCCGATGGTCAAGACGGGCAAGGGCCTGTCGGAGATGCTGCTGAGCTCGGAGGACCTGTAATGCGCCACATTATTTCCGTCCTGCTCGAGAACGAAGCGGGCGCCCTGTCGCGCGTGGTCGGCCTGTTCTCCGCACGCGGCTACAACATCGAGACGCTGACGGTGGCGCCGACCGAAGACCCGACCTTGTCGCGCATGACCATCGTGACCACGGGCTCGGACGACATCATCGAGCAGATCACCAAACACCTGAACCGCCTGATCGAGGTGGTCAAGGTGGTCGACCTGACCGAAGGCCAGCACATCGAGCGCGAGCTCATGCTGATCAAGGTGAGGGCGGTCGGCAAGGAGCGCGAAGAGATGAAGCGCACCGCCGATATCTTCCGCGGCCGCATTATCGACGTGACCGAGAAGACCTACACGATCGAGCTGACCGGCGCCAAGAGCAAGCTGGACGCCTTCATCGACGCCATCGACCGCGCTTCCATCCTCGAGACCGTCCGTACGGGCGGCTCCGGCATCGGCCGGGGCGAGCGCATTCTCAAAGTTTGACGCATCAAGCAATGTAGGGTGGGCGCCACGTGCCCGCCGTGAACCGAATACACCAAAACACAGGATATAAAAATGAAAGTTTTCTACGACAAAGACTGCGACCTCTCCCTCATCAAAGGCAAGAATGTCGCCATCATCGGCTACGGCTCGCAAGGCCATGCGCACGCCCAGAACCTGAACGATTCCGGCGTCAACGTGACCGTCGGCCTGCGCCGCGGCGGCGCGTCCTGGGGCAAGGTCGAGCAGGCCGGCCTGAAGGTCGCCGAAGTCAACGAAGCGGTCAAGGCCGCCGACGTCATCATGATCCTGCTGCCGGACGAGAACATCGCCCAGGTCTACAAGGAAAACATCGAGCCGAACGCCAAGCAGGGCGCGGTGCTGGCCTTCGCGCACGGCTTCAACGTCCACTACGGCCAGGTCCAGCCGCGCGCCGACCTCGACGTCATCATGGTGGCGCCGAAGGCCCCGGGCCACACCGTGCGCAACACCTACGCCCAGGGCGGCGGCGTGCCGCACCTGGTGGCGGTCTACCAGGACAAATCGGGCGCGGCGCGCGACATCGCGCTGTCGTATGCGATGGCGAACGGCGGCGGCCGCGCCGGCATCATCGAGACCAACTTCCGCGAAGAGACCGAGACCGACCTGTTCGGCGAGCAGGCCGTGCTGTGCGGCGGCGCGGTCGAGCTGATCAAGGCCGGTTTCGAGACCCTGACCGAAGCCGGCTACGCGCCGGAAATGGCCTACTTCGAGTGCCTGCACGAGCTGAAGCTGATCGTCGACCTGATCTACGAAGGCGGCATCGCCAACATGAACTACTCGATCTCGAACAACGCGGAATACGGCGAGTACGTGACCGGCCCGCGCATCGTCACCGAGCAGACCAAGGAAGCGATGCGCCAGTGCCTGAAGGACATCCAGACCGGCGAGTACGCCAAGTCCTTCATCCTCGAGAACAAGGCCGGCGCCCCGACCCTGATCTCGCGCCGCCGCCTGAACGCCGAGCACCAGATCGAACAGGTGGGCGGCAAGCTGCGCGCGATGATGCCCTGGATCGCGAAGAACAAGCTGGTGGATCAGTCCAAGAACTGATTCATACCGGTAGCTTTCGAACGTCGTTCCCGCCTGCGCGGGAACGACGTTCCAGCGCCGCGGTCCATACGCGACCGCCCGGCGTGCAAGGTTGCAATCGATTGCATCTCTTTGCAACTTTCCATTACATCCACACCCCACCACCCCAAAACACGCTATCGTTCTCCCCGTAACCCAACCGGAGAACAGCAATGCGTCCCTCGCACCTCATCCTCGCCGCCAGCCTCGGACTCGCCCTCAGCGCCCAGGCCCAGGCCCAGAGCGCACCCGCCGCGGCCACGACCAGCGGCACCCTGGTCATCGTCCCCGCCTTCGGCGAAGTCAAGCACGCCAACGACGAAGCCACCGTCACCTTCTCGGTCGAGGAGCAGGACAAGGACCGCGCCGCCGCGCAGGCGCGCGTGAACCAGAAGATGAAGCAGGGCACCGAGATCGTGCGCCGCGAAGATCCGCAGGCCGAGCTGAAGACCATCAATTACTACAGCTACCCGGTGTATCCGGAAGTGCCGGACGGCCCGCGTCCGCTGGCCAGCCAGGCCGCGCGCCGCATCCCGATCGGCTGGCGCGTCGGCCAGTACCTGGAAGTCAAGACGCACAACCTCGACCGGCTGCCGAAGACGGCCGCCGCGGCCCAGAAGGTGCTGGGGATCAGCAACATCGATTACCACCTCAGCCCGGAGCTGACGAAGAAGCTGGACGAGGAGCGCATCGCCGCCACCTACCGCAACCTGAACGAGCGCATCGCGGCGATCGCGCGGGCGATGGGGCGCAATGTCGGTGATGCCGTGATCGATACCGTCGACTTCGAAGGCAGCGGCAATTACGCGGGTGGACCGGTCGCCGCCGCGGCGCCGATGGCCATGATGCGCGGAAAACATGCGGAAGCCGCCGAGATGCCCGAGCCCAGCTTCGAGCCCGGCGAAACCCTGCTGCAGATGCGCCTGGTGGGGAAAGTGAAATTCAGGTAAGCGTATCGGTTCGCTAACACCCCTGCGCGGCCATATAATGGAGTGGTTCGCGCGCTGGCGCGCTGTTACCGAATAACAATATCTATGCCAACATTCCCACGCCGCAGAAAGAACGGCGCTCCCAAGACGGGCCGCTTCGGCCGTTTCAGCCGCTTCAGCCGCGCCGCCCGCAAGACCGATGCCGCCGCCGCCCGTCCGCGCCGCGGCATCTACCTGCTGCCCAACGCCTTTACCACCGCCGCCCTGTTCGGCGGCTTCTACGCGATCGTGATGGCGATGAACCAGCGCTTCGACCATGCCTGCTGGGCCGTGTTCATCGCCATGGTGCTCGACGGCCTGGACGGCCGCGTGGCCCGCCTGACCAACACCCAGTCCGAATTCGGCGCCCAGTACGACTCGCTGTCCGACATGGTGTCCTTCGGCGCCGCGCCGGCCCTGGTGATCTACGAATGGTCGCTGCGCGGCCTCGGCAAGCTGGGCTGGATCGCCGCCTTCGTCTACTGCGCCGGCGCCGCGCTGCGCCTGGCCCGCTTCAACACCAACATCGAGGTCGTCGACAAGCGCTTCTTCCAGGGCTTGCCCAGCCCGGCCGCGGCGGCCCTGGTGGTCGGTTTCGTGATGATGATGACCGACCCCGACATCAACGTCAGTGCGCGCCAGGTCGACTGGATCTCGTGGGGCCTGGCCCTGTTCGCCGGCCTGACCATGGTTACCAACGTGCCGTTCTACAGCTTCAAGGACGTCAACTTCCGCAAGTCGGTGCCCTTCATCGTCGTGTTCCTGATCGCGCTGTTCTTCGCGCTGCTGGCGATCGACCCGCCGAAGGTGCTGTGGCCGCTGTTCGTGGTGTACGGACTGTCCGGCTACGTCGTGTATTTCTGGCGCCTCGCCAAGGGCAAGCCGGTCAGCATCGTGCAGACCGAGGAAGAGCCGCTCGATCCGAGCGAACGGCGCTGAAGCGCGCGCGGTGGTATGCTGAAACCATGAGCGATAACTCCGATATCGAGCTGTCCGGACCTTTCCAGGTCAAGGACGGCAACGGCCGACCCCTCGACGTGAAGGCGATCCGCATCTTCGACGAGGGCTACGGGATCATCGACGTGTACGTGGACTTCAAGGCCAGGCTCGAGCCTGGCGCGTACAAGGACGCGGTGCTGGTACGCCAGCTCGTCGACCGCCTGCGCGCGCTCGGCTACAAGGGGCCGGACTTCGGCCACAGCGACCCCGGCCTGCAGGAAAGCCAGCTCATCGTGCTAGAAGCGCCGGAAGAGTTCGCCGCCTTCGCCAAGAGCCGGGGCTGGAAGAACCTGGCCGAGGACTTCGACGAGTAATTCCGCTCTCAGTCGCGCAAGGTGCGCCACTCCTGCTGCCTGGACGGCTCCTCGTGCTCCGGGCAGTTCGTGATGCGCAGCTTGCCGTGCTTTTCGATCATGTCGATGCTGGTGGCGGGCGAGCGCTCCGTCACGCAATAGGTGCCGTTGCCGGTGATGACCCGCGTGCGGCGCGCGCCGTCGCCGGTATTGTTTACCAGCTCCTCCGTCTTGGGCGCTTCCCAGATCCGGTTCGGCGCCATCGCCGCCGCCTGTTCCATGCCCCTGCGCATGCGGATCTGCGGGCTGTCCAGCGGCGCCGCGATATACGGCCTGTTTTCCTTGCGCAGCGCCTTGTCGATGCCGCCGATGTCGCGTTTGGCGCGCTCCAGGATCTGTTCGGCGTCCGGCCTGGCCGGGGCGGGCTGCGCGGCTGCGCCGGGAGCCGTGCGCTGGGTCTGCGCGGTCGTCGCGGCAGGCGCGGGCGCCGGCTGCGGCTCGACGGCCGGCGCAGGCGGCAGGGTGAGGGCGGGGGCAAGGCGCGGGGCCAGCCGGATTGGCCGCGCAGCGGTTTCCTCGCGCGGCGGCGCGGGCTCCCTGTCGCGCAGCGCCGGCCGGGGCAGGGGAAGCCACAGGATGCGGGTGCGCGGGCCATTGTCCCGGGATGCGGGCGCCGGCAGCGTGCGCACCGCCTGCCAGCCGATCACCAGCCCGATGTGCACGAGGACCATCAGCAGCAGGCCAACGCGGCGGTCGGTGTCATTAGCGCGATAGGCAATGTTCATGTGGAAAGAGTATAAGCGCCCGTGGGCGCCCCTTTCTCACACTTCCTCACCGGCTCCTTAATAAAGGCTTAAATGCGAAGCGCTTAAAACCGCCGGAACCGGTCGTCGTAGCGCGGGTCCGGCCCGTTCAGCATCTGGCGCACGACGCCCTGTTGGTCGAAGTGCACGTGCATCAGCGAATTCCACACGCCGGCTTCCTTGTAGCGGTAGGACCAGACCTCGTAGTTGTGGAAGGCCACGGCCGAGGTCTCGGCGGGCTGGCCGAAGTTGCGCAGGATGTCGGCCTTGGTCCATTGGCCGATCTTCACTTTCGCGAAGTTCTCGCTGGTCAGGACCTGGTCGTAGGAGACCAGGCGGCCATCCGGGCCGATGCGCGCCATGTACTGGAACTGGCCCATCGGCTGGCCGCGGTACTCCAGCACCTGGCCGCCATCCGGTTCCGGATAGCTGGCTGCCGGCTGGCCCAGCGCGGCCGTGACCTGCGCCAGCGGCGCGCCGGCGGGCGGCGGCTGGCGGAACAGCGGCGCGCAGGCGGACAGGGAAAGCGCGGCCAGCAGCAGCAGGGCGGTGCGCGCCCTTCGTTCGATCTGGTAAGTCATCATGGACCTCATACTCCCCTGAAGCGTGTGTCGAGCACCGGGTCGGGCGTATTCTCCAACCGGCGCACGACGCCGAGTTTGGTAAAGGTGATGTTCATCAGCGAGTCCCACACGCCTTTTTCCTTGTAGCGGTAGGACCAGACTTCGTCATCGTTCACGCGCTCGCGCGAGACCTCGGCCGGGCGGCCGAAATGGCGCAGGATATCGTCCTTGTTCCAGCGGCCGATCTCGACCCGGGCAAAATTCTCCGTAGTCAGCGCCTGCTCCCAGGAGAGCAGGCGGCCGTCCGGGCCGATGCGCGCCATGTGCTGGAACTGGCCCATCGGCTGGCCGCGGTATTCGAGCACCTGGCCGCCGCCCGGTTCCGGATAAACGGCGCTCGGCTGGCCCAGCCGGGCCGTGACCTCGGCCAGCGGCGTGCCCACGGCGGGCCCCCGGTGGGCCAGCGACGCGCAGGCCGACAGCGCCAGGGCCAGCACCAGGGCGATGGCGCGCTTCGCCGTCTTCTCGATCGTTCTGTTCATCGTTTTTGTCCTCAGGGCTTGCCAAAGTGGCATTGCCGACGACTGCATTGTAGCGAAGGTCAGGAAAAACTGGCCTCACTGGACGTTTTACCCTATACTTCCCGGTCTTGGCTTTCAAGGCCAGGATTTTGATAACTCACGGTGCGCTGGGTTCCGACTCTTGCACCGCATGTGAAAGGTAACATCATGACCGTAGAAAACATCAACAAGGCCGCCATCATTGCGGACAACGCACGTGGCGACAAAGACACCGGCTCGCCGGAAGTCCAGGTTGCACTGCTGACCGCCCGTATCAATGAACTGAACGGCCACTTCAAGGAACACCAGAAGGACCACCACTCCCGCCGCGGCCTGATCATGATGGTCAACCGTCGCAAGAGCCTGCTGGCTTACCTGAAGCGCAAGGACCTGAACCGCTACCGCGATCTGATCGCCAAGCTCGGCCTGCGTAAGTAATCTGCGCATTGAGCCGAACGGCTTGATCACGAAATGCCTGCGTCAGCCCGACTGCCGCAGGCATTTTTTGTTTTTCTGATACTTGCAGTAAAGGCTATCGAAGCCAGATAGCCCGTGGTGAGGTGAACGACAGCGCCTGAAATTCTGTCGGCAAATAGAAAGGGATTACCCATGTTTAACAAAGTTACGAAAACCTTCCAGTACGGCGACCATACCGTGACCCTGGAGACCGGCGAAATCGCTCGCCAGGCCAGCGGCGCCGTCCTGGTGTCGGTCGAGGACACCGTCGTCCTGGCAACCGTGGTGGCGAAGAAAGACGCCAAGCCGGGCCAGGACTTCTTCCCGCTGACCGTCGACTACATCGAGAAGAGCTACGCCGCCGGCAAGATCCCGGGCGGCTTCTTCAAGCGCGAAGGCCGTCCGTCGGAGAAGGAGACCCTGACGTCGCGCCTGATCGACCGTCCGATCCGCCCGCTGTTCCCGGAAGGTTACCTGAACGAAGTCCAGGTCATCATCCACGTGCTGTCCGTGAACCCTGAGATCGATCCGGACATCCCGTCGATGATCGGCGCTTCGGCCGCCCTGTGCGTGGCAGGCATCCCGTTCAACGGCCCGATCGGCGCCGCCCGCGTCGGCTACGCCAACGGCCAGTACATCCTGAACCCGACCACCACCCAGCTGAAGACCTCGCAGATGGACCTGGTCGTCGCCGGTACCGAGCACGCCGTGCTGATGGTCGAATCCGAAGCCCAGCAGCTGTCGGAAGAAATCATGCTGGGCGCGGTCGTCTACGGCCACGAGCAGATGAAGGCCGTGATCGACGCGATCCACGCCCTGGTCGAAGAAGGCGGCAAGCCGGAAGTCGAATGGGCGCCGGCGCCGAAGAACGAAACCCTGATCGCGCAAGTGGCCCAACTGGCCGACGCGAAGATCCGCGATGCCTACCAGACCCGCGAAAAGTCGGCGCGCCAGCAGAAGCTGAAATCGCTGTCGTCGGAAGTGATGGCCGGCCTGGCGGAGCAGGGCGTCGAAGCCGATGCGGCCGAAGTCGGCAACATCCTGTTCGACATGGAAGCCAAGGTCGTGCGTTCGCAGATCCTGGACGGCGAGCCGCGCATCGACGGCCGCGACACCCGCACCGTGCGTCCGATCTCGATCCGCACCAGCGTCCTGCCGCGTACCCACGGCTCGGCCCTGTTCACCCGCGGTGAAACCCAGGCCCTCGTCATCGCCACCCTCGGCACCGGCCGCGACAGCCAGAAGATCGACGCGCTGATGGGCGAGTACACCGACGACTTCATGATGCACTACAACATGCCTCCGTTCGCCACCGGCGAAACCGGTCGCGTGGGCACCCCGAAGCGCCGCGAAATCGGCCACGGCCGCCTGGCCAAGCGCGCGCTGGTCGCCGCACTGCCGGCGCCGGAAGAGTTCAGCTACTCGGTGCGCCTGGTCTCGGAAATCACCGAATCGAACGGTTCCTCGTCGATGGCTTCCGTCTGCGGCGGCTGCCTGGCGCTGATGGACGCCGGCGTGCCGATGAAGGCGCACGTGGCCGGCATCGCCATGGGCCTGATCAAGGAAGGCGGCAAGTTCGCCGTCCTGACCGACATCCTGGGCGATGAAGACCACCTGGGCGACATGGACTTCAAGGTGGCCGGTACCGCCAACGGCATCACCGCGCTGCAGATGGACATCAAGATCCAGGGCATCACCAAGGAAATCATGCAGGTGGCACTGGCGCAGGCCAAGGACGGCCGCCAGCACATCCTGGCCGAGATGCAGAAGGCCATGCCGACCGTGAAGACCGAGCTGTCGGACTTCGCACCGCGCCTGATCACCATCCGCATCAACCCGGAAAAGATCCGTGACGTGATCGGCAAGGGCGGCGCCGTGATCCGCGCGCTGACCGAAGAGACCGGCACCCAGATCGACATCACCGACGAAGGCATCGTGACCATCGCGTCGGTCGACGCCGCCGCCGGCCAGGAAGCCAAGCGCCGCATCGAAGAGCTGACCGCATCGGTCGAAGTGGGCAAGACCTACGACGGCACCGTGCTGAAGCTGCTGGACTTCGGCGCCATTGTGCAAGTGATGCCGGGCAAGGACGGCCTGCTGCACATCTCGCAGATCGCCAACGAGCGCGTCAACGCCGTGGCCGACTACCTGAAGGAAGGCCAGCAAGTGCGCGTGAAGGTCCTCGAGACCGACGAGCGCGGCCGCCTGAAGCTGTCGATGAAGGCTGCTGCCGCGGACGACGCGGCGGCGGGCGCTGCGCAGTAATCCTGCCTGTTCCCTTGGCCGCTGCGGCGGCCAGCTTGAACAAGAACCGCCAGTGCGTGAGCCTGGCGGTTTTTTCATGGGCTCACGCCAGCCCGGGGTGATGCTCTCCGAGCCAGGCCTTGACTCGTGCGAGCAGTGCTTTCGCATGCGACTGCGCATCCTTCACCGAGCCGGCGCTGACCGGGTCGCCTTCATAGTCGTCGCAGTTGCGAAGCTTCCGGAGCTCGTCGAGCTCGACCATGGTCTCCTTGTCGAGGCCGATGGCGGTCGGCAGGGACTGGATCGCGGTCTGGTGATGGCCGGGCTTGCTGGTCGAAGTGCGGTAGCCGTTTGCCAGCAGGCCCGCGATTGCGCACTGCATCACGCATTTGTAGGCCGCATCGAAGCGGTTTTCGTTACTGATGTCGGTGACGCCGGCATCGTCCAGGTTGCGCTCGGCGGCGGCCAGCAGGCGCTGGATGTCGTCGCGCCGCGGTTCAGCCTTGTCGAGGCTGCCGATCTCCAGCAGGTTTTGTAAACTCATCGTCGATCCCGTAAAACAACTCGTACGCTCGACTGTAAGATAAAAATAAAAGTCCCGCACGCAATCGTGTCGTGTCACGAAGGCAAGGAATGGTATAGTTGGTCATTTAACAGAATGGCCTTGTCATGTGACAGAAAAGGCCTTCCACCGTCCAAGACCCTAAAGGAAAAAAAGATGACCACCCAGGACTACGCTACCCGTATCAGCCAGATCATCCAGGAGCACGAGGCCGATATCGGCGCGGAATGGATGGCCCAGCTGGAAGCGCTGACGGTCCGTTCGAACGTGGTCTCCAAGGAGCAGTTGCGCAAGCATTGCCAGCAATTCCTGACGGCGTTCAGCAACGCCACCCGCGGCGGCGAACTGCAGAACATCGAACACCGCTCCTGGGACGAAGTACGCGACCTGCTGGCCGAGATCTCCTCGTCGCGCGCCAGGGGCGGTTCGACCCCGAGCGAGACCGCGACCTTCGTGTTCTCCCTCAAGCAGCCGCTGTTTTTGCGCCTGAACGCGGGCTTCGCCGCCGAGCCGGCGGTGCTGGCCAACGCCTCCTGGGTCGTCAGCTCCCTGCTCGACCAGCTGGGCCTGTACACCATCGAGGTGTTCCAGCGCGCCCGCGACCAGATCATCGTGCGCCAGCAGCAGGAGCTGCTGGAACTGTCGACCCCGGTCGTCAAGCTGTGGAACGGCATCCTGGCGCTGCCGCTGATCGGCACCCTGGATTCGGCGCGTACCCAGGTCGTGATGGAAAACATCCTGCAGAAGATCGTCGACACCGGCGCGGCCATCGCGATCATCGACATCACCGGCGTGCCGACCGTCGACACCCTGGTGGCCCAGCACCTGATGAAGACCATCGCCGCCGCCCGCCTGATGGGCGCGGACTGCATCATCAGCGGCATCCGCCCGCAGATCGCCCAGACCATCGTCCACCTCGGCGTGAACCTGGAAGACGTGACGACCAAGGCCAGCCTGGCCGACGCCTTCGTGGTGGCGCTCGAGCGCACCGGCACCTCCATCGTGAAGAAGGGTTGAACCCGGCATGGAACGTATCCCGATTCTCCGCATGGGCGACCTGCTGCTGGTGACGATCCAGGTCGACATGCATGACCGCCTGGCGATGACGCTGCAGGACGACCTGACCGAGCGCATCGTGCGCGACAATGCCAAGGGCGTGCTGATCGACATCTCGGCGCTCGACCTGGTCGACTCCTTCATCGGGCGTATGATCAGCAACACCGCCGCGATGGCGCGCGTGCTGGACGCCCAGACCGTCGTGGTCGGCATGCAGCCGGCGGTCGCGATCACGCTGGTCGAGCTGGGCCTGACCCTGCACGGCGTGAAGACGGCACTCAACGTGGAAAAGGGCATGACCCTGTTAGGAAAGACGCACTTTTGATGAGCGCAGCTCTCAATAACGCAGTGGCTTTCGCCAGCGCGCTCCTCGAGCGCAACAGCCGGCTGCGTACCGCGCGCATGACGCTGCCCCTGCGTTCCGACGAGGACGTGGTCGGGCTGCGCAAGCATGTGCGCGAGCGCGCGGTCGCGATCGCCCTGTCGCTGGTCGACCAGACCAAGCTCGTGACGGCGGCCAGTGAACTGGCCCGCAACACGATCAAGTACGGCGGCGGCGGTGAAGTCCATCTCGACTCGCTGGAAGATGGCTTCAGGCGCGGCGTCGGCCTGATCTTCGTGGATAACGGGCCGGGCATCCCCGATCTCGACCAGGCGCTGCGCGACGGTTTCACCACCGGCGGCGGGCTGGGTCTCGGGCTGGGCGGCTCGAAGCGCCTGGTCGACGAGTTCGACATCGATTCCCGTCCGGGAGAAGGCACGGCAGTGTCTGTCGTCAAATGGAAACGCTGATCAGTTCGCTGTTACCGCAGCTCGTGTTCCCGATCATCCACGCCAGCGATATCGCCGCCGCCCGCCGCGCCGGCCAGAAGCTGGCCGACGAGCTCGGGTTCGATGACGTCCAGGCGGGGCGGCTGGCGATCGTGATCACCGAAGCCGGCACCAACATCCTCAAGCACGCCGGGGAGGGCACCCTGTACGTCATGCGCGCGCAGTCCGGCGCGAACATGGCCGGCATCGACGTGCTGGCGATCGATGACGGTCCCGGCATCCATGACCTCGCGATCAGCATCCAGGACGGCGTCTCCACCGTCGGCACCGCCGGCACCGGCCTGGGCGCGCTGCAGCGCCAGTCCGACGAGTTCGACGTCTGGTCTCGCCCTGGCCGCGGCGCGGCCTTCTTCATGCGCCTGTGGCGCGGTAGCCCGCCGCCCGAGCCCTGCGGGATCGAGGTCGGCGCGCTGTGCGTGCCGATGGCCGGCGAAGACGCCTGCGGCGACGGCTGGGCCGCGAGCTGCGACCCGGACGGCGCGACCCTGCTCGGGGTCGACGGCCTCGGACACGGCCCGGAGGCCGCCAAGGCCGCGCACGCCGCCATCCACGCCCTCGAGCGCCGCCCTTCCGCGGTGCCGGCCGAGGTGCTGCACACCGCGCACGAGGCGCTGCGCATCACGCGCGGCGCCGCGCTGTCGGTGGCGCGCATCGGCTATAGTGGCGACGAGTTGCGCTTCGCCGGCATCGGCAACGTCAATGGCCTGGTGTACGATGGCGCGGCGCGGCGTGCCCTGGTCTCGCACAACGGCATCGTCGGCGCCAACATGCGCAAGGTGCAGGCGTTCACGGCCGACTGCCCGCCGGGCGCGATCGTCATCCTGCATTCGGACGGCGTGCAGACCCAGTGGGACCTGAACGATTACCCCGGCCTGCATGCGCGCGTGCCGGTGCTGGTGGCGGGCGTCCTGATCCGCGATTTCATCCGCCGCCGCGACGACGCCATGGTGCTGGTCGGGCGGCGCCGGGGAGGGCATGCATGAACAGCCAGCGTATCTTGAGTGTGGGCCTGTCCGGCGAGCAGGACGTGGTGCTGGTGCGCCAGCGCGCGCGCCAGGTCTCGGCCCTGCTCGGCTTCTCGCAGCAGGACCAGGTGCGCATCGCCACCGCGGTGTCGGAAGTGGCGCGCGGCGCCTGCCAGCTGGGCTTCGGCGGGCGCGCCATGTTCGAGGTGGGCGAACAGGGCGGCCGCCAGTGCCTGCAGATGACGATTTCGACCGGCAGTGCGGCCGTCGGCGCCTCGCTGCCGGACGACGCGGTGGTGACGGCGCACCGCCTGATGGACGAGTGCACGATCGGGGTGGACGCGCGCGGCGCGCCGACGGTCACGATGTGCAAGATGCTGCCGCCCCAGTCCTGGGTGGACGGCCCGCGCCTGTCCGAGTTGAGCGCGCAGTTGGCCAAGGACAGCCCGGTGGCGAACAGCTACCTGGAAGTGCACCAGCAGAACCAGGAACTGGTGTCCACCCTGGCCGAGCTGCGCGAGCGCCAGGAAGACCTGCTCGAGCTGACCCGCGAGCTGGAAGACACCAACCGCGGCATCGTCGCGCTGTACGCGGAAATCGAAGACAAGGCCGAGCGCCTGCGCCGCGCCGACGAGATGAAATCGCGCTTCCTGTCGAACACCAGCCACGAGCTGCGCACGCCGCTGTCCTCGATCCGGGCGCTGGCCAAGCTGCTGCTGGACCGCCTCGACGGCGACCTCACGGTCGAGCAGGAGCGCCAGGTGAAGTTCATCGAGAGCGCCGCCAACGACCTCTCGGAGCTGGTCAACGACCTGCTCGACCTGGCCAAGATCGAGGCCGGCAAGGTCGAGGTGCAGGCGGCGCCGGTGGTGGCCGAGAACCTGTTCCGCGCGCTCAAGGGCATGCTGCGCCCGCTGGTCGACGAGTCCAGGGTCGAGCTGGTGTTCGAGACGCCGGACTTCGACGAGCCCTTCGAGCAGGACGAAGGCAAGATTTCCCAGGTCCTGCGCAACTTCATTTCGAACGCGCTGAAATTCACCGAGCGGGGTTCGGTGCGCGTGAAGGCGGACTGGAACCGCGAACTTGATACCATCACCTTCGAGGTGACCGACACCGGGATCGGCATCAGCCCGGACAACCTGCAGCTGATCTTCGAGGAATTCAGCCAGATCGAGCATCCGCTGCAGCGCCGCAGCAAGGGTACCGGCCTGGGCCTGCCGCTGTGCCGCAAGCTGGCCGAGCTGCTGGGCGGCCGGGTCGAGGTCGAGAGCCAGCCCGGCGCCGGCTCGACCTTCCGGCTGGTCCTCCCGCGCAGCCTACCGCAAATTGATGGATAGACGATGACGAACTCCCCACTCATCCTGAATGTCGACGACAACGATGGCGCCCGCTACGCCAAGACCCGGATCCTGCAGAGCGCCGGTTTCGAGGTCATGGAAGCCACCAACGGCACCGACGCGCTGGCGGCCGTCAAGCAGGGCCGGATCTCGCTGGTCCTGCTCGACGTGAAGCTGCCGGACATCAACGGGATCGAAGTCTGCCGCCGCATCAAGGCGGACCCGGACAGCGCGATGGTGCTGGTGCTGCAGACCTCGGCCGCGCTGACCGGGCGCGCCGACAAGATCCGCGGCCTGGAAGGCGGCGCCGACAACTACCTGGCCGCGCCGATCGAGGCCGACGAGCTGGTCGCCAACGTCAACGCGCTGCTGCGCATGCGCCGCACCCAGAGCGCGCTGCGCGACAGCGAGGAACGCTTTCGCCAGCTGACCGAGAACATCGAGGACGTGTTCTGGATGTTCTCGGTGCCGGCCCGCGCCCTCGAATACGTCAGCCCGGCCTATCCCGCGATCTGGGGCCGCAGCATCGACTCGCTCGAGCGCGAGCCGGGCAGCTGGCTGGATGCGGTGCACCCGGATGACCGCGCCTACGTCGAAGGCCTGTGGCGCGGCGTCCAGGAGCACCCGCATTACGAAGCCGAATTCCGCATCGTGTCGCAGGAAGGTTCGGTACGCTGGGTGCGCGACCGCCTGTTCCCGGTGCGCGACGGGCGCGACGAGGTCTACCGCGTGGCGCGCGTGACCAGCGATATTTCGCGGCGCAAGGAGATGGAAAGCCTGCTGCGCGCGGCCGACAGCAACAAGAACGAATTCCTGGCGACCCTGGCGCACGAGCTGCGCAATCCGCTGTCGCCGATCCGCAATGCGGCTGCGCTGCTGGGCGCCACCGGCACCGGCGCCCCCGAGCGCCAGGCCAAGGCCCGCGAAGTGATCACGCGCCAGGTCGACCACCTGGCCCACCTGGTCGACGACCTGCTGGACGTGGCGCGCATCTCGGAAGGCAAGATCGCGCTGCGCAAGGAAGAGGTCGAGATCAAGGGCGTGATCGCGCAGGCGCTCGAGACCGCCGGCCCGCTGATCGCGGCGCGCGAGCACCGCCTGGAAGTGGTCCAGCCGGAGCGCGAGATCTGGGTGATGGGCGATCCGGTGCGGCTGGCGCAGTCGATGGGCAACCTGCTGCACAACGCCGCCAAGTTCACGCCGAAGGGCGGCCAGATCAAGGTCGAGGTGCGGCTGGACGGCGATACCGTGCGCATCGCGGTGCAGGACAACGGCATCGGCATCGCCGAGGACAGCCTGCCGCGCATCTTCGGCATGTTCGCGCAGGCCGCGGTGCCGCCGGACCGCGCGCCGGAAGGGCTGGGCATCGGCCTGTCGCTGGTGTCGCGCCTGCTCGAGATGCATGGCGGCCACCTGTCGGCGACCAGCCCGGGGATCGGCATGGGCAGCACCTTCACGGTCGAGCTGCCGGTGCTGCGCACGGCGATGCCGGAGCAGGCCGCGCCGGCCGTCGAACAAAGCGGCCAGGGCGGGCAGGGCGGCCGCCGCGTGCTGCTGGTCGACGACAATGTCGACGCCATGGAGATGATGGCCTTCCTGCTGGCCGAGATGGGCTACGACGCCACCACCACGGCCGACGCCACCCACATCATCGATCTCGCCCTGGCCCGCCGCCCGGACGTGATCGTGCTCGACATCGGCCTGCCGAACGTCGACGGCTACGAGGTGGCGCGCATGCTCAAGCAGCATCCGGAACTGAAGTCGATCCGGCTGGTGGCGCACACCGGCTACGGCTCGCCCGAAGACCGCCGCAAGGCGCAGGAGGCGGGCTTCGATGCCCACCTGGTCAAGCCGGCCGAGCTGGACGACCTCGAAAAGGCATTGCAGGGCTGATCGTGGGGCGCGTGGGCCCCACGCGCGTTACGTTCGTCAGCGCACCGAATGGCATCGACGGCGGGTCTACTCTGGCGGCATCAACCACCAGACGGAGGCGATCATGCCCAAGGGAGCCAGCCCGAAACGCGAGCGCGAGTTCAAGAAGCTCGAGACCGAGTTCAAGAAGGAACACCGCTATCCCGGCCGCGAGGAAGAGGTAGCGTCGCGCATCGTCAACAAGCAGCGCGCCGAGCACGGCGAGACCAGGCAGTCGTCCGGCGGCGGCAACAAGCAGTCGGCCAAGAAATAAACGAATCCATGAAAAAAGCCTCCCGGGCTCGCACCCGGGAGGCTTTCGCTCGCCTTCGCGTGATTACTTGTCGGTGACGGTAAAGTCGCCGAAGGCCTTCAGCTGCTCGCCGACGGCCTTGCTGTCGCCGACCACGACGATCGCCTGATTCTCGGGTGCGAAGTACTTCTTCGACACGTCCCGCACCTGTTCCGGCGTGACCTTCTCGATCAGCGGCACGTATTGCGACAGGAACTCGGCCGGCAGGCCGACCAGCCAGTTGTTCGCCAGGGTCGCGGCGACGGCGCGCTGCATCTGGTTGCTCAGCAGGTAGCCGCCGGCCACGTAGCGCTTGTGCATCTGCATTTCCTCCGGCGAGACCAGCTCGGTGCCGATGCGCTTGTACTCGTTGAAGTACTCGGTCAGGGCCGCTCCCGTCACTTCGTTGCGCACGTCGGCGCCGCCGACGATGCTGCCGCCTTCGCGCATCATGCGGGCGCCGGCCGAGGCGCCGTAGGTATAGCCCTTTTCCTCGCGCAGCTTGATGTTGACGCGGCTCGAGAAGCCGCCGCCCAGCACCGTGCTGGCCAGGCGCAGCGGCACCTGGTCGGCGGCGGTGGCGGCGATGCCGGAGCCGCCCAGGCGGATGGTCGACTGCACGCTGCCCGGACGCTCGAGCAGCACGTGGACCGGCTTGGCGGCGGCCGGCGCGGACTTGGCCGCGACGGGCGCCTTGCCTTCGGCCTTCCAGTCGCCGAAGGCTTGACGGGCCAGTTTCAGCGCCTCGGCTTCCTTGATGCGGCCGGTGATCACCAGCAGCGCCTGGTCGGGACGGAAGCGCTTCGCATGCTCGGCGCGCAGCAGGGGCTCGTCGACCGAGTTGATTCCTTCCACGGTCGGGTCGGTGTGGCCGTAGGGGTGCTCGCCGAACAGGGCGCGGTTCAGCGCACGGTCGGCGCGGAAGCGCGGCTGGGTCTCGGCCACGCGCAGGGCCTGCAGCGCGTTGGCCTTGGCCAGCGCCACTTCCTTGGCCGGGAAGGACGGGGTGCGCGCCACTTCGGCCAGCAACTGCATCATCTGGCCGGCCTTCGAGGCCAGGGCGTTGGCGCTGACGGTGATGCCGTCGGCGCTGGCGGAACCGCCCACCGAGCCGCCCAGGCCCTGGGCCAGTTCGGCGATGGCGCGCGAATCGTGCTTGGCGGTGCCTTCGTTCAGCAGGCCGGCCATCATGCTGGCGAAGGCCGGGTGGGCGGCGTCATCGGCGATGTAGCCGGCGCCGCGCACGGCCAGCACCATGTCCACGCGCGGCACGCCGTTGCGCGGCACGACCCAGACCTGCAGGCCGTTGGACAGGGTCTTCTTGGCGATGTGCGGGGACGGCAGCGGCTTGTCCTTGGCGTAGGCGGGCATGCCGGACGGAGTGGCCGGGGCGGCTGCTTCGGCGGCGAAGGCCGAGCCGGCGAACGCCATCGAGATGGCGGAAATGAGCATCAGCTTTTTCATCGTGCTCTCCTTATTTCTTGTCGGCCGGGGCCGGAGTGGTGACGGCGGCGTTGGCCGGTTGCGGTGCTGCCGGCGGGGCGGGTTTCGCCACCGGCTTACGGTCGATCACGGTGCGGTTGGCCGGGACCAGGTAGGTCGCGGCGACGCGCTGCAGGTCGGCGGAGGTCACGCCCTCGATCCAGCCCGGCACCTTGTTGACCACGTTGGCGTCGCCCCACAGGGTCTGCAGCTTGGCCAGGGTGTCGGCGCGGTTCAGGAAGTTCTCCAGGCGGTTGTTCCAGTCGGCCAGCATGCGGGTCTTGACGCGCTTCAGCGTGGCGTCGTCGACGCCGTTCCTGGCGACCTTGGCGATCTCCTCGTCCATCGCGGCCAGCATGGCGTCGGCGCTGCTGTTCGGCTTGTACAGGCCGAACACGGTGAACAGGGTCGGGCCGTCGTATTCGAACGGTCCGGTCAGGCCGAAGCCGCCCTGGATGTTGAGGGCGATCTCGCGGCCCTTGACCATGCCCTGGTAGAACATCGAGGCGTCGTCGCCGGCCAGCAGTTCGGACAGCACGGCCATCGGGGCCTGGTCCTTGCTTCCGCGCGCCGGCACTTTCCAGCCGGCGGCGACGGCCGGCACCTGGGCCAGGGCATCGCTCTGCTCGATGCGCTTTTCCTGGGTGTTCAGGCCTTCGCTGAAGTCGGTGCTCTTCGGCGTCGCGCGCTTGGCGATGCCGCCGAAGTATTTCTGCGCCAGCGCGAAGCCTTGCGCCGGGGTCACGTCGCCGGCAATCGCCAGCACCGCGTTGTTCGGGCCGTAGTAGTCGCGGTGGAAGCCGCGCACATCGTCCAGGCTGGCGCCTTCGAGGTCTTCGAAGCTGCCGTAGCCGTCGTGGTTGTTCTCCCACTTCTGGAAGGCCAGCTGGCTGATGTCGATCCAGTAGAAGCCGCCGTAGGGCTGGTTCTTCACGTTCACGCGGATCTCTTCCTTCACCACGTCCTGCTGGTTCTTCAGCGTGGCCGGGTTGAAGTCGAGGGTCTTCATGCGGTCCGCCTCGAGCCACAGGATCGGCTCGATCGACGACACCGGCGCGGTCTCGATGTAGTTGGTGAAATCCGGACGGGTCGAGCCGTTGTTGCGGCCGCCGCCACCGGTGATGGTGCGGTCGAATACGCCCTTCGGCGCGTTCGGCGTGCCCTGGAACATCAGGTGTTCGAACAGGTGGGCGAAGCCGGTGCGGTTGCGCGGCTCGAGCCGCATGCCGACGTGGTAGACGACCGACACGCCGACGGTGGGCGAGCTGTGGTCTTCGGAGACGACGACCGTCAGGCCGTTGTCGAGCTTCTTGACGTTGACCGGCAGGGTCCACTGGTCGCTGTTCGCGGCGTACGCGGACATCGACAGCGATACTCCGGCCAGCAGGGCGGGTAATAGGCGCATGCGCATTGATAACCTCTGGTTTGGGCTGAACTCGAAACTGCGTCTTTCTGTCCGGATCGTATCCAGGCAGCGGTTTATCTTAACGTAATGCCATGCAAAAAAGTAACCTTTTGTTTAAGAGCAATATCAACCCGAGATGCCGTAATGACAAATTCATACAATTTCCCGACAAGGTCTCCCGCATAATGGCCGGCCCGGATCTGCATGTCATTCCCGCCATCGTGTCGCTCGGGGCGCGCTTTTTGCAGTTCGTCGCAATCCCGTGGGCATGGACGAGTTGTGCCGTTACCCTGATGCTGTAGTGATGCCAACCTGGAAATTGTCGAGCTAGCACAATTTTGGGGCGCACGGTACGCTTGCACAACAGGAACATGGATTTCGGAGAATTGGATGAACAAGGTTTTCAAGCTCGGCATGGCGGCTGCGGCCATCTCGGTGTGTTACGGGATCGCGCAGGCAGCGCCCGAGGTCGCCACCGAGACACGCCCCATCGATGCGCGCGTGGTGCGCGTCAAGCTGGACGGCGCAGTCGACCTGCGGATCCGCCAGGGCAGTACCGCCACCCTCACGCTGAGCGGCGATCCGCGCTGGCTGGCCAAGACCGTCACGGTGCAGAGCGGGGATACGCTGAACATCGACACCGACGTCCACGGCCGCGTACGCCTGGGCTCGCTGCACGCCGAGCTGACCCTGCCGGCGCTGCGCGAGGTGAGTTCCGAGAGCCTCGGGTCGACCGACGTCTCCGGCTTCTCCGGCGATGAGCTGGACCTGAACCTGGATGGCGCCGGATCGATGCGCATCTCCTGCAATTACCGGCTGGTGTCGGCCAGCCTGGGTGGTGTCGGCAGCATGCACCTGCAGAACCTCGGCGGCGAGGGCGTCGACCTGAACCTGCACGGCGCAGGTTTCATGACGCTGAGCGGGCGCGCGAAATGGCTGAAGGCCGACCTCGGCGGGCTGGGTAGCCTGGATGCCAGGGAATTTACTGCCGACAGCGTGAACGTCGAGCTGTCGGGCCTGGGCAACGCCAGCGTCACGGCGCACCAGAATGCGAACCTGAACCTGTCCGGCATGGGTTCGGTGACCGTGTACGGCAAACCGCTGAACCGCAAGGTGGCGGTCGACGGCCTGGGCAAGGTGAGCTGGAAATAAGACGCTACAGAACGACAACAAGAACAAGACCCGCAGGGCAAGGACCCGCAGGGCATTCCGTTCCGAACGAGACAATGAGAAAACTAATCGTTGCCATTCTGCTGGCCCTGGGAGTGACCGGCAGTGCGATGGCAGGCTTCACGGAAGGCGCCAATGCCTACAACGCCCGCAATTATGCGCTGGCGCTGAAGGAGATCACGCCGCTTGCCAAGGCCGGCAACGCGGATGCGCAGCATTTGCTGGGCCTGATGTACTACATGGGCCGCGGCGTGCCGCGCGACTACAAGCAGGCCTTCGCCTGGCACTACAAGGCGGCGGTGCAGGGCAAGGCCGATGCCCAGTACGTGATCGGGGCGATGTACTACACCGGCAACGCGGTGCCCCAGGACCAGAAGCTGGCGGTGACCTGGTTCCGCAAGGCCGCCGAGCAGGGCCATCCGGATGCCCAGCACGCGCTCGGCCTGATGTACCGCTACCACGTCGCCGGCATGCCGCAGGACATGGTGATCGCCTACATGCTGTGGAACCTGGCGGCCGCCAACGGCCACCACAGCGCGACCGAGCAGCGCGCCATCATCGCGCGCCAGATGACCCAGGAACAGATCGAGGAAGCACAGGCGCTGTCGCGCAACTGGAAGCCCGGCACGCCCCTGCCGACCCAGTCACGCACGGGCGCCGGCAGCCCTTGAGTTGCTTTTTGATGCAAAGAGGATGCTGACGTTCCATGAAGGCATAGTCCTACAAACTAGTGGGGTGTCCTTGGTGGGCGGGCGCGTCCATGATGGCTACCATGGTTTTTGTCTCAGCCAGTTTTCGAACGGGCTGGTGCATAACCCAACTATTATCGGAGGCAATCATGGCATCGAACAACCAAGGCGGCGGCAACAAGGGTAACAACCAGAGCGGCGATACCAGCAACCGCGGTTTCGCCTCGATGGACCCGCAAAAGCAGCGTGAAATCGCTTCGGAAGGCGGCAAGGCAGCCCACGCTTCGGGCAACGCCCACGAGTTCACCTCGGAAGAGGCACGCCGCGCCGGCTCCATGAGCCACAAGAATGACGGCAGCCAGCAGAGCCAGGGCGGCGGCAGCCAGCAGAGTGGCGGCGGCAGCGGCGGCAGCGGCGGAACCCGCGGCGGCTCCTCGGAGCAGCATGCGAAGGCTGGCTCGCAGAGCCACAAGAACGACAACAAGAAGTAATTGTCGTTAGTAACACCACGTAATTGATAACCGTCGTCCCCGTGTTATAACCGTCGTCCCCGCGCAGGCGGGATCCAAGTTTTGTGAGCTAGCGAAACGCTTGCAAACTTGGGTCCCCGCCTTCGCGGGGACGACGTTTTTACGCGCGGGGGCGACGTTTTTACGCGAGGGGGCGACGTTTTTACGCGAGGGGACGAAGTTATTTACAGGACGCGGTACGACGATTTCAGGTGAGGCGTTTAGTCGCCCGAACGTCGCGTTTAGGATGCAAAAGAGCATTTACTTGCGTATTGATAGCGTTATCAGCAATTTTTGAGCGGGCGTTCGCTTGGTGAGGGGCTTGCCGGTGGCGTACAATTGCCACTTATTTAACAGGCATTCCCACTCCCATGCGCGCTATCGAAATCACGCAGTTCGGCAATCCCGAGGTCCTGCAACCCTGCGAGCGGCCGCTGCCCGAACTGAAGGCCGGCGAAGTCCTGATCCGCGTCATCGCCGCCGGCGTCAATCGCCCGGACGTGTTCCAGCGGATCGGCCAATATCCGGTGCCGCCGGGCGCCTCCGACCTGCCGGGCCTGGAAGTGGCCGGCGAGATCGTCGACGGCGAGCTCGGCGACAGCGGTTTCGGCAAAGGCGACCTGGTCTGCGCGCTGGTGCAGGGCGGCGGCTATGCCGAATATTGCGCGGCGCCCCTGGCGCAATGCCTGCCGGTGCCGAAGGGCTTGAGCCCGCTCGAAGCCGCCTCGCTGCCCGAGACCTTCTTTACCGTGTGGAGCAATGTGTTCCAGCGCGCCGCCCTCCAGCCGGGCGAGAGCCTGCTGGTGCAGGGCGGCAGCTCGGGCATCGGCGTCACCGCCATCCAGCTGGCGGCCGCCATGGGCCACCGCGTGTTCGCCACCGCCGGCAGCGAAGACAAATGCCGCGCCTGCGAGCAGCTCGGCGCCGAACGCGCCATCAATTACAAGACGGAAGATTTCTCGGAGATCGTCAAGCAACTGACGGGCGGGAAGGGCGTGGACGTGGTGCTCGACATGGTCGGCGGCGATTATCTCAAGCGCGAAATCTCCTGCCTGGCCGACGACGGCCGCCTGGTCCTGATCGCATTGCTCGGAGGCGCCCGCACCGAGATCGACCTCGGCCAGGTGCTGCGGCGCCGCCTGACGGTGACGGGCTCGACCCTGCGCCCGCGTCCGGTGTCCTTCAAGGCGCAGATCGCGCGCGAACTGCGCGAACGCGTCTGGCCGCTGATCGAGGCCGGCAAGATCCGCCCCGTGATCCATCGCACCTTCCCGCTGGAACAGGCGGCGCAAGCCCATACGCTGATGGAGAGCAGCGCCCACGTCGGCAAGATCATGCTCGAGGTTGCCGCCAGCTAGGCGCACCCGGCGACAGAATACCCACAAACTGGAAGCAACCATGAAAACCATGCAATTGGTCAACCTTCGTTTGACCGACCTTTCAACGACCGCTAAAATAGCGGGTTATTTGACCGTGAGGTTCTGATGCGGCCCAAGCTCATCGTAGGTAACTGGAAGATGAACGGCAGCCGTGCCGCAAACGCGGCTTTGCTGGATGGGATCGCCGCAGGGCTGGACGGCGCGAAGGCATCGGTCGCCGTGTGCGTGCCGGCGCCTTACCTGCAGCAGTGCGAAGACGCGTTGAAGGGCGGCCCGATCGCCTGGGGCGCGCAGGATGTGTCGGCCTACTCGGGCGGCGCCTATACGGGCGAAGTCTGCGCGAAGATGCTGTCCGACTTCGCCTGCCGCTACGTGATCGTCGGCCACTCGGAGCGCCGCGCCTACCATGGCGAGAGCAGCGAGCTGGTGGCGAAGAAGGCGCAGGCGGCGCTGGGCGAGGGGCTGACCCCGATCGTCTGCGTCGGCGAAACGCTGGAGCAGCGCGAAGCGGGGCAGACGACCGGCGTGGTCGGCGCCCAGCTCGGCGCGGTGCTGGAGCTGCTGCCGGCGGATGCCGTCGGCAAGATCGTGGTCGCCTACGAACCCGTGTGGGCGATCGGTACCGGCAGGACCGCGACGCCGGAGATGGCGCAGGAAGTGCACGCCCAGCTGCGCGCCCAACTGCGGTCACGAAATGGCGAGGCGGCGGATGGCGTGGCCATCCTGTACGGCGGCAGCATGAAGCCGGAGAATGCGCGTGAACTGCTGGCCCAGCCCGACATCGACGGTGGCCTGATCGGCGGGGCGGCGTTGAAGGCGCAGGATTTTCTGGCTATCATCCACGCCACCTGAATGCTGCCTGGGTAAGAATTTGCAACGTAGTTAACCTTGGAATGGAATAATAATGAACGTGTTGTTCAATCTGATCGTTGTTCTGCAGGTCCTGTCCGCGCTGGCCATCATCGGCCTCGTGCTCGTCCAGCACGGTAAGGGCGCCGACATGGGCGCCGCCTTCGGCTCCGGCGCGTCCGGCAGCCTGTTCGGCGCCAGCGGCTCGTCGAACTTCCTGTCGAAGTCGACCGCCATCGCCGCAGCGATCTTCTTCGCCTCGACCCTGGCCCTGGCCTATTTCGGCACCAACCGTCCGGCAGCCAGCGTCAGCGGCGGCGTGATGGAACGCGCACCGGCCCCGGTGACCGCTCCGGCGAACAATGCGGGCAATGCCGTTCCGAATACCGCCCCGGCTCCGGCCGCGACGGCGCCGGCGCCGGCTGCGACCCAGGATGTGCCGCAGGCTCCGGCGGCTGGCGTGCCGGCAGCGCCGGCCCCGGCTCCGTCCAAGTAAGGCAGGCTCCCGGTCCGCACGGCAAAAGCGGACCCCTCCATGCAGGCTTGCGTGGGGTGGTGTAGTATCGGTGGATTCTCTCCGCCAGCAAGCCCTGGCGGCTTCTCGACCCGCCAGGCTGTGAAGACAGCAAAAACGAAGTAGAGAAAAACAGTAACTTCCTTGTGCAAACGCAATTTGGGCATTGAAAAAAGATGCTTAGGCAGGGTAGAATACTGGTCTCCAGCCGACGTGGTGAAATTGGTAGACACGCTATCTTGAGGGGGTAGTGGCGCAAGCTGTGCGAGTTCGAGTCTCGCCGTCGGCACCAAGATACAGAAGCCAGCTAGGGCGAATGAGCTCCGCTCCTTGCCTTAGCTGGCTTTTTTACGAGGATCTTCAGGGATCCAGGCGAGCCTGGGTTTCTGATCGAACGATCCTGGTCGAAGGCACAGAGCCAGGATTGTCCGATGCGGTGCTGCTCCCATGCAGTGTTTTATCAACCGATCGTTCAACTAAGGCTTCTCTGCTGTGAACCTCGAGAATTACTTCCCCGTCCTTTTGTTCATCCTTGTCGGCATCGGCGTTGGCGTCGCTCCGCAACTCCTTGGCCGCATCATCGGCCCGCACCGTCCCGACGCCGCCAAGCTGTCGCCGTACGAATGCGGTTTCGAAGCATTCGAAGATGCGCGCATGAAATTCGACGTCCGGTACTACCTGGTCGCGATCCTCTTTATTTTGTTTGATCTGGAAACGGCATTCTTCTTCCCATGGGGCGTCTCGATGCGTGACCTGGGCTGGCCGGCGTTCGTCACGATGATGGTCTTCATCGCCGAATTCGTTGTCGGTTTCTGGTACATCTGGAAGAAAGGTGCCCTTGATTGGGAATAAGCCATGGCTATTGAAGGCGTTTTAAACGAAGGTTTTGTTACCACCACAGCCGATAAGCTGATCAACTGGGCGCGTACCGGTTCGATGTGGCCGATGACGTTCGGCCTGGCTTGCTGTGCAGTCGAGATGATGCACGCCGGCGCCGCCCGCTACGACCTCGACCGCTTCGGCGTCGTGTTCCGTCCGTCCCCGCGCCAGTCCGACGTGATGATCGTCGCCGGCACCCTGTGCAACAAGATGGCGCCGGCGCTGCGCAAGGTCTACGACCAGATGGCCGAGCCGCGCTGGGTCATCTCGATGGGCTCCTGCGCCAACGGCGGCGGCTACTACCACTATTCGTATTCCGTCGTGCGCGGCTGCGACCGCATCGTGCCGGTCGACGTCTACGTCCCGGGCTGCCCGCCGACTGCTGAAGCTCTGCTGTACGGCATCATCCAGCTGCAGAACAAGATCAAGCGCACCAACACAATCGCGCGATAAGAGAACCTGCCGAATTAAATCATGACGACAAAACTCGAAGTCCTTGAGCTCGCCCTGAAGAATGCGCTCGGCGAGCGCGCCGCCATTTCGTCGGCGCTCGGCGAAGTCACCGTGGTGGTCAAGGCCGCCGACTACCTGTCCGCGATGCAGACCCTGCGCGACGACGTGTCGCTGCATTTCGAAGAAATGATCGACCTGTGCGGCGTCGACTACCTGAACTATGGCGAAGGCACCTGGGATGGCCTGCGCTTCGCGGTGGTCGTGCACCTGCTGTCGCTCAAGCACAACTGGCGCGTCCGCGTGCGCGTGTTCTGCCCGGACGACGAGATGCCCCTGGTCCAGTCGATCACCGGCATCTGGCGCAACGCCAATTGGTTCGAGCGCGAAGCGTTCGACCTGTTCGGCATCCTGTTCGAAGGTCACGGCGACCTGCGCCGCATCCTGACCGACTACGGCTTCATCGGCCACCCGTTCCGCAAGGACTTCCCGATTTCGGGCTACGTCGAGATGCGCTACGACCCCGAGCAGAAGCGCGTGATCTACCAACCCGTGACGATCGAGCCGCGTGAAAACATTCCGCGCGTGATCCGCGAAGAAACCTACGGGATGAAATAATGGCTGAGCTTAAGAATTACACCCTGAACTTTGGTCCGCAGCACCCGGCAGCGCACGGCGTGCTGCGCCTCGTGCTGGAGCTGGACGGTGAAGTCATCCAGCGCGCCGACCCGCACATCGGCCTGCTGCACCGCGGCACCGAGAAGCTGGCGGAAACCCGCACCTACCTGCAGTCGGTGCCGTACATGGACCGCCTCGACTACGTCTCGATGATGAGCAACGAGCACGGCTACGTGCTGGCGATCGAGAAGCTGCTGGGCATCGAAGCCCCGGTCCGCGCGCAGTACATCCGCGTGATGTTCGACGAGATCACCCGTATCCTGAACCACCTGATGTGGCTGGGCGCGCACGCGCTGGACATCGGCGCCATGGGTCCCTTCCTGTACGCCTTCCGCGACCGTGAAGACCTGTTCGACGTCTACGAGGCGGTGTCGGGCGCGCGCATGCACGCGGCCTACTACCGCCCGGGCGGCGTGTACCGCGACCTGCCGGACCAGATGCCGAAGCACCGTCCGTCGCTGGTGCGCAGCCAGCGCGCCGTGGACGAGCTGAACGAGATCCGCCAGGGCTCGGTGCTCGACTTCATCGACGGCTTCACCAAGCGCTTCGACGGCTACGTCGACGAGTACGAGACCCTGCTGACCGACAACCGTATCTGGAAACAGCGTACCGTCGGCATCGGCGTGGTGTCGCCGGAAGACGCGAAGGCGATGGGCTTCTCGGGCGCCATGCTGCGCGGCTCGGGCGTCGCCTGGGACCTGCGCAAGACCCAGCCCTACGCGGTCTACGACAAGATGGAATTCGACATCCCGGTCGGCACCAACGGCGACTCCTACGACCGCTACCTGGTCCGCATCGAAGAGCTGCGCCAGTCGAACCGCATCATCAAGCAGTGCGTTGCCTGGCTGGCTGCGAACCCGGGCCCGGTCATGATCGACAACAACAAGATCGCGCCGCCGTCGCGCGTCGACATGAAGTCGAACATGGAATCGCTGATCCACCACTTCAAGCTGTTCACCGAAGGCTTCCACGTGCCGCCGGGCGAGGCGTATGCCGCCGTCGAGCACCCGAAGGGCGAGTTCGGCATCTACATCGTGTCGGACGGCGCCAACAAGCCGTACCGCCTGAAGATCCGTACCCCGGACTATGTGCACCTGCAGAGCCTGGACGAGATGGCGCGCGGCCACATGATCGCCGACGCCGTGACCATCATCGGTACCCAGGACATCGTGTTCGGTTCGATCGACCGCTGAGTGGACAACTGAGCGACGGAAGGAAAGAGAAAAATGTTATCTGAGCAGTGCTTAAAGAAAATCGACCGCGAGCTGGCGAAATACCCGGCTGACCAGCGCCAGTCGGCCGTGATGGCCGCGCTGGCCCACGCGCAAGTCGAAAAGGGATGGCTGGCGCCGGAAACGATGCAGGAAATCGCCGACTACATCGGCATGCCTGCGATCGCCGTCCAGGAAGTGGCCACCTTCTACAACATGTACAACCTGAAGCCGGTCGGCAAGCACAAGATCACCGTCTGCACCAACCTGCCGTGCGCCCTGTCGGGCGGCGAGCGGGCAGCGCAGCGCATCAAGGATGCCCTCGGCATCGACTACCGCGGCACCACCGAGGACGGGCAGTTCACCCTGCTCGAAGGCGAATGCATGGGCGCCTGCGGCGACGCACCCGTGATGCTGGTGAATAACCACCGCATGTGCTCGTTCATGAGCGACGACAAGATCGACGCCCTGCTGGAGGAACTGAACAAATGACCAGCCTGCACGACCGCCACATCAATCCGCTGATCCTGAAGGATCTGAACGGCGACAACTGGCACCTGGCCGACTACGTCAAGCGTGGCGGCTACTCGGCACTGCGCCGCATCCTGGAAGAGGGCATCCCGCCCGAGCAGATCATCGCCGACCTGAAGACCTCCGGCCTGCGCGGCCGCGGCGGCGCGGGTTTCCCGACCGGCCTGAAGTGGAGCTTCATGCCGCGCCAGTTCCCGGGCCAGAAATACCTCGTCTGCAACACCGACGAAGGCGAGCCGGGCACGTTCAAGGACCGCGACATCATCCGCTACAACCCGCACGCGCTGATCGAAGGCATGGCCATCGGCGCCTACGCGATGGGCATCACCGTGGGCTACAACTACATCCACGGCGAGATCTTCCAGGAATACCTGCGCTTCGAAGAGGCGCTGGAAGAGGCGCGCGCCGCCGGCTTCCTGGGCGATAACATCATGGGTTCGCAGTTCAGCTTCCAGCTGCACGCGCACCACGGCTACGGCGCCTACATCTGCGGCGAAGAAACCGCGCTGCTGGAGTCGCTGGAAGGCAAGAAGGGCCAGCCGCGCTTCAAGCCGCCGTTCCCGGCCTCGTTCGGCCTGTACGGCAAGCCGACCACGATCAACAACACCGAGACCTTCGCAGCCGTCCCGTTCATCCTGAACCTGGGCGCGGCCGAGTACATGGCGCTGGGCAAGCCGAACAACGGCGGCACCAAGATCTTCTCGATCTCGGGCGACGTCGAGCGTCCGGGCAACTACGAAGTCCCGCTGGGCACCCCGTTCGCCAAGCTGATGGAACTGGCTGGCGGCATGCGCGGTGGCAAGAAGATCAAGGCGGTGATCCCGGGCGGTTCGTCGGCCCCGGTGATCCGCGGCGACGTCATGATGGACACCGACCTGGACTACGACTCGATCGCCAAGGCCGGTTCGATGCTCGGTTCGGGCGCCGTGATCGTCATGGACGAGACTCGCTGCATGGTCAAGTCGCTGCTGCGCCTGTCCTACTTCTACTACGAGGAATCGTGCGGCCAGTGCACCCCGTGCCGTGAAGGCACCGGCTGGATGTACCGCATGGTCCACCGTATCGAGCACGGCCAGGGCCGTCCGGAAGACATGGACCTGCTGAACAACATCGCCTTCAACATCAAGGGCCGCACCATCTGCGCGCTGGGTGACGCCGCGGCGATGCCGGTGGAAGCGATGATCAAGAACTTCCGCGAGGAATTCGAATATCACATCGAGCACAAGCACTGCCTCGTGCCCGCATACCTTTAAACCAGGTCAGGTAACGATCAAATGGTTGAAATTGAATTAGACGGCAAGAAAGTCGAAGTCCCGCCAGGTTCCATGGTGATGGACGCCGCGAACAAACTGGGAACCTATATCCCGCACTTCTGCTATCACAAGAAACTGTCGATCGCAGCAAACTGCCGCATGTGCCTGGTGGAAGTCGAGAAGGCACCGAAGCCGATGCCGGCCTGCGCGACCCCGGTCTCGCCGGGCATGATCGTGCGCACCCACAGCGACAAGGCGGTGCAGGCACAGAAGTCGGTGATGGAGTTCCTCCTGATTAACCACCCGCTGGATTGCCCGATCTGCGACCAGGGCGGCGAATGCCAGTTGCAGGATCTGGCCGTCGGCTACGGCAAGAGCGGCTCGCGCTACAGCGAAGAAAAGCGCGTCGTGACCCCGAAGGAAGCCGGTCCGCTGATCTCGATGGAAGAGATGAGCCGCTGCATCCAGTGCACCCGTTGCGTGCGCTTCGGCCAGGAAGTGGCCGGCGTGATGGAATTCGGCATGGTCGGCCGCGGCGAGCACTCGGAGATCACCACCTTCGTCGGCAAGACCGTCGACTCCGAAGTGTCGGGCAACATGATCGACCTGTGCCCGGTCGGCGCGCTGACCAGCAAGCCGTTCCGCTACTCGGCACGTCCGTGGGAACTGCAGCGCCGCCGTTCGGTGTCGCCGCACGACTCGCTGGGCACCAACCTGATCGTCCAGGTCAAGGGCGGCAAGGTGATGCGCGTGCTGCCGCTGGAAAACGAACACATCAACGAGTGCTGGCTGTCCGACAAGGACCGCTTCGCGTATGAGGCGCTGGACAACGCCGAGCGCCTGGTCAACCCGATGATCAAGCAGGACGGCAAGTGGATCGACACCGACTGGCAGACCGCCCTCGAGTACGTCGCCCACGGCCTGCGCAACATCCGCCACGAGCACGGCGCGGACAGCATCGCCGCCGTCGCCACCCCGCACTCGACCGTCGAAGAACTGTACCTGCTGCAGAAAGCCATGCGCGGTTTCGGCATCGAGAACGTCGACTTCCGCCTGCGCCAGAGCGACTTCGCGCTGGACGGCGCGGTCACGCCGTGGCTGGGCATGCCGGTCGCCGAACTGTCGAACCTGAAGCGCGTGCTGGTGGTCGGTTCCTTCCTGCGCAAGGACCACCCGCTGGCCGCGACCCGCCTGCGCGCCGCCGTCAAGTCGGGCGCCAAGCTGACCATCGTCCACGGTTCGGACGACGACAACCTGATCCCGACCGCCGCCCGCCTGATCGCCGCGCCGTCGGACTGGCTGGCCGCGCTGTCGGACATCGCCGTCGCCATCGCCGCCGCCAAGGGCATCGCTGCGCCAGGCGGCTTCGAAGGCATCGACGCAACGGACGCCGCCAAGGCCATCGCCGCGACCCTGGTCGTGGAAGGCGCGGCGGACCTGCCGGGCGCCATCCTGCTGGGTAACGCCGCCGCACAGCATCCGCAGGCTTCGCAACTGCACGCCGTGGCCCAGTGGATCGCCGAACAGACCGGCGCCAAGCTCGGTTACTTCGTCGACGCCGCCAACACCGTCGGCGGCTACCTGGTCAACGCCGTCTCGAAGAACGCCGCGAACCTGTTCGCCCAGCCGAAGAAAGCCTACGTGCTGCTGAACGCCGAGCCGGAACTGGACGCCGCCAACCCGCAGCAGGCCATCAAGGCCCTGCAGGGCGCGGAGATGGTCGTCGCCATGTCGGCCTTCAAGCACGGCATGGACTACGCCGACGTGCTGCTGCCGATCTCGCCGTTCAGCGAGACCGCCGGTACTTTCGTCAGCTGCGAAGGCCGCGCACAGAGCTTCAACGGCACCGTCAAGCCGCTGGGCGAGACCCGTCCGGCCTGGAAAGTGCTGCGCGTGCTGGGCAACCTGTTGGGCCTGTCGGGCTTCGATTACGAGAATTCGGAATCGATCCGCGACGAAGCGCTGGGCAAGGGCAACACCGACCTGTCGGCAAAGCTGAGCAACGTGGCCAGGCTGGCCCCGGCCGCCGCGAAATACGCCGCCGGCACCGATGGCGAGCTGAAGCTGGAGCGCCTGGCCGACGTGCCGATCTATTTCGCCGACGCCATCGCGCGCCGCTCGGAACCGCTGCTGCGCACCGCCGACGCCCAGGCCCCGTTGGCCACCATTTCGGCCAAGCTGGCCGAGGTGCTGGGCGTGCAGGCCGGCGACATGGTCACCGTGCAGCAAGGGGAGGGCAGTGCGACCCTGGTCGCCGCCGTCGATGCGCGCCTGCCGGCGAACGTCGTGCGCGTGGCCGCGGCTCACCAGCTGACCTCGTCGCTGGGCGCCATGTTCGGTCCGATTTCGATTGAAAAGGCTTAATTAAAATGTCGATGCCTGATGTAATCAATAGTTTCAATACCGGCGGCGCGAACATGCTGGGTGCGAGCACCTGGTCGTTCGTCTGGACGGTCATCAAGATCCTCGTGATCGTTGCACCGCTGATGGGCCTGGTGGCTTACCTGACCCTGTGGGAGCGCAAGCTGATCGGCTGGATCCAGATCCGCGTCGGCCCCAACCGCGTGGGCCCGATCGGCCTGCTGCAGCCGCTCGCCGACGGCGTCAAGCTGCTTTTGAAGGAAATCGTGATCCCGACCAAGGCCAGCGCACCGCTGTTCGTGATCGGCCCGATCATGACCATCATGCCGGCCCTGGCCGCCTGGTCGGTCATTCCGTTCGGCCCGGAAGTCGCGCTGGCCAACGTCAACGCCGGCCTGCTGCTGCTGCTGGCGATCACCTCGATGGAGGTGTACGGCATCATCATCGCCGGCTGGTCCGCGAACTCGAAGTACTCCTTCATGGGCGCGATGCGCGCCTCGGCCCAGATGATCTCCTACGAGATCCCGATGGGCTTCGTGATGGTGGTGATCCTGATGGTGTCCGGTTCGCTGAACTTCTCGGACATCGTGGCCAAGCAGGCGGTCGGCTCGATGGCGGCCCACGGCCTGAATTTCCTGTCGTGGAACTGGCTGCCGCTGCTGCCGCTGTGCGTGATCTACTTCATCTCCGGCCTGGCAGAGTGCAACCGCCACCCGTTCGACGTGGTGGAAGGCGAGTCGGAAATCGTGGCCGGTCACATGGTCGAGTATTCGGGCATGTCGTACGCGATGTTCATGCTGGCCGAGTACGCCAACATGATCCTGGTGTCGACCCTGACCGCGGTGATGTTCCTGGGCGGCTGGCAGGCTCCGTTCTCGTTCCTCGAGTTCGGCGGCGCCTTCGGCGGCTTCTTCTGGCTGGCCGTGAAAGCCTTCCTGGTCGTGTCGATGATGATCTGGGTCCGCGCGACGTTCCCGCGTTACCGCTATGACCAGATCATGCGCCTCGGCTGGAAAGTCTTCATCCCGCTGACCCTGGTATGGCTGGTCCTGGTTGCTGCCGTGATGCAGACGCCGTGGAACATTTGGAAGTAAGGAAGCGCAGAAATGACTCGAGTAAAAGATTTCTTCGGCAGCCTGATGCTGTCCGAGCTATTCAAGGGCCTGGCGCTGACCGGCAAGTATGCGCTGTCGCGCAAGATCACCGTCCAGTACCCGGAAGAAAAGACCCCGATCTCGCCGCGTTTCCGCGGCCTGCACGCGCTGCGCCGCTACCCCAACGGGGAAGAGCGCTGCATCGCCTGCAAGCTGTGCGAAGCGGTGTGCCCGGCCATGGCGATCACGATCGAATCGGCGCAGCGCGAGGACGGCACCCGCCGCACCACGCGCTATGACATCGACCTGACCAAGTGCATCTTCTGCGGCTTCTGCGAAGAATCGTGCCCGGTCGATTCGATCGTCGAGACCCAGGTGCTGGAATACCACGGCGAAAAGCGTGGCGACCTGTACTACACCAAGGAAATGCTCCTGGCCGTGGGTGACCGCTACGAAAACGAGATCGCTGCTGCCCGCGAAGCAGACGCGAAATATCGCTAATAACGGTTTATAAAAATAAGGCTCCTGCGTAAGTCATGGAATTCACAACTGTTCTGTTCTACGTGTTCTCGGCGATCATGATCATCGCCGGGTTGCGCGTCATTACCGCCAAGAACCCGGTCCACGCCGCGCTGTTCCTGGTGCTCGCGTTCTTCAACGCCGCCGGTATCTGGATGCTGCTGAAGGCCGAGTTCCTCGCCATCGTGCTGGTGCTGGTCTATGTCGGCGCCGTGATGGTGCTGTTCCTGTTCGTCGTCATGATGCTGGACATTAACATCGACCGCATGCGCGAAGGCTTCTGGGGCTACCTCCCGGTCGCCTCGGCGATCGGCGCCCTGATCGTGGTCGAGATGGCCGCCGTCCTGTGGCGCGGTTTCCTCGGCCAGGGCGAAGCCCCGCTCGAGACGGCCGTCGGCCACATCGGCGGCACCCGCGAACTCGGCCGCCTGATCTACACCCAGTACATCTACGGCTTCGAAATCGCCGGCCTGATCCTGCTGGTGGCGATCATCGCCGCCGTGGCCCTGACCCTGCGCAAGCGCAAGGACACCAAAGCCATCGACCCGGCGCTCGCCGTCCGCGTCAAGCGTAACGACCGCCTGCGCATCGTCAAGATGCAGGCGGTGAACCAGAAGGCGATCGATGCAGCCGCAGTGGCCGCCGCAGAAGCCAAGAAGGAGGCTCCATGACTCTGTCGCTCGCTCACTACCTGATCCTCGGCGCGATCCTGTTCGCGATCTCGGTGGTCGGTATTTTCCTGAACCGGAAGAACATCATCATCCTGCTGATGGCCATCGAACTGATGCTGCTGGCAGTGAACCTGAACTTTGTTGCGTTCTCGCATTATCTGGGCGACGCGGCGGGGCAGATCTTCGTGTTCTTCATCCTGACTGTCGCGGCCGCCGAATCGGCGATCGGCCTGGCGATCCTGGTGGTCCTGTTCCGTAACCTGGACACGATCAACGTGGAAGACCTCGACAGCCTGAAGGGCTAAGCGGTTTGTCTGTCAACTCCTCGATAAACAAGACATAAGGTTCAACAAAATGGCGGGGCAAATTAACCCTAACCTCTTGCTGGCGGTGCCTCTGGCGCCGCTCGCGGGCTCGGCGATCGCCGGCCTGCTCGGCACCAAGTTCTTCGGAAACGTGGTCGGCCGCAAGGTGTCGCATACCGCGACCATCGCAGGCGTCTTCATCGCCATGGTCATCTCGATCATGACGCTCATGAACGTGATGGATGGCGCTACCTTCAACGGCGACGTCTACACCTGGATGACCATCGGCACCATGAAGATGACGGTCGGTTTCCAGATCGACGCGCTGTCCGCAATGATGATGTGCGTGGTGACCTCGGTGTCGCTGATGGTCCACATCTACACGATCGGCTACATGGCCGAGGATGACGGCTACAACCGCTTCTTCTCGTACATCTCGCTGTTCACCTTCTCGATGCTGATGCTGGTCATGTCCAACAACTTCCTGCAGCTGTTCTTCGGCTGGGAAGCGGTGGGCCTGGTCTCGTACCTGCTGATCGGCTTCTGGTACACCCGTCCGACGGCGATCTTCGCGAACATGAAGGCCTTCCTGGTCAACCGCGTCGGCGACTTCGGCTTCATCCTCGGCATCGGCCTGCTGCTGGCCGCCACCGGCACCATGAACTACGGCGAAACCTTCGCCAAGGCGCACGACCTGGCCGGCATGACCGTGCCCGGCCTCGGCTGGCCGCTGCTGACCGCAGCCTGCATCTGCCTGTTCATCGGCGCGATGGGCAAGTCGGCGCAGTTCCCGCTGCACGTCTGGCTGCCGGACTCGATGGAAGGCCCGACCCCGATCTCGGCGCTGATTCACGCGGCAACCATGGTTACCGCCGGCATCTTCATGGTGTCGCGCATGTCGCCGCTGTTCGAGCTGTCGGACACCGCGCTGTCCTTCATCATCGTGATCGGTTCGATCACCGCGCTGTTCATGGGCTTCCTGGGCATCATCCAGAACGACATCAAGCGCGTCGTCGCTTACTCGACCCTGTCGCAGCTGGGCTACATGACCGTCGCGCTGGGCGTGTCGGCCTATAACGTGGCCGTGTTCCACCTGATGACCCACGCCTTCTTCAAGGCCCTGCTGTTCCTCGGCGCCGGTTCGGTCATCATCGGCATGCACCACGACCAGGACATGCGCAACATGGGCGGCCTGCGCAAGTACATGCCGATCACCTGGATCACCTCGCTGCTCGGCTCGCTGGCCCTGATCGGCACCCCGTTCTTCGCCGGTTTCTACTCGAAGGACTCGATCATCGAAGCCGTGGCCGCCGCCAAGCACGCAGGCATGGCCGGTGCAGGTTTTGCGTACTTCGCGGTCGTGGTCGGCGTGTTCATCACCGCCTTCTACTCCTTCCGCATGTACTTCCTGGTGTTCCACGGTGAAGAGCGTTTCGGCAAGGCCCACGCGCACGATCACCATCACCATGACGATCACGCCCACCATGCCGACAACCACGGCGCGGAAGGCAAGGATCCGACCGCGCTGCACGAAGCGACTGCCCACCACGAGGAAGAGGAAGAAGACGCGCACGGCCACCACGGCCTGGCCCCGGGCCAGAAGCCGCACGAGTCGCCGCTGGTCGTGACCCTGCCGCTGATCCTGCTGGCGATCCCGTCTGTCATCATCGGTTTCCTGGCGATCGGCCCGATGCTGTTCGGCGACTTCTTCAAGGGCGTGATCGTGGTCGGCGAAAACCACCCGGCGATGGAAGAACTGGCGCACGAGTTCCACGGCGCCGCCGCGATGGGCGTGCACGCCTTCACCTCGCTGCCGTTCATCCTGGCCCTGGCCGGTGTCGTTGCCGCCTACTACTGCTACATGATCAATCCGCGTGTGCCGGCCTGGTTCTACAACAAACTGCGCCCGATCCACACTCTGCTGGACAACAAGTACTACATGGACAAGTTCAACGAGGTCTTCTTCGCAGGCGGCGCACGCGGCCTGGGCAAGGGCCTCTGGCAGGTCGGTGACCGTGTCCTGATCGACGGCCTGCTGGTCAACGGTTCCGCCAAGCTGGTGGGCTGGTTCTCGACCGTCGTCCGTACGTTCCAGACTGGTTACATCTACCACTATGCGTTCGTGATGATCCTGGGCGTGCTGGGTACGCTGCTGTACTTCTTCCCGTTCTGGCACGCTTAAACAGAGAGAAAAACAAGATGCAGTCCACGATTTCCTCCTACCCGTACCTGAGCCTCTCGGTCTGGCTTCCGATCATCTTCGGTATGATCGTGCTGGCCGTCGGCCGTGACAGCAAGGCGGGCTTCACCCGCGTGCTGTCGCTGATCGGCGCGGTGGTCAGCTTCCTGCCGACCATCCCGCTGATGTCGAGCTTCAGCAATATCGCCCATGGTCCCCAATTCGTCGAAAAGGCGGCCTGGATCGCGCGCTTCAACATCAACTACTACCTCGGCATCGACGGCCTGAGCCTCTGGTTCGTGCCGCTGACCGCCTTCATCACGATCATCGTCGTCATCTCCGCATGGCAGGTGATCGAGGAACGCGTGGCCCAGTACATGGGCTCCTTCCTGATGCTGTCGGGCCTGATGATCGGCGTGTTCGTCTCGCTGGACGGCCTGCTGTTCTACTTCTTCTTCGAAGCCACCCTGATCCCGATGTACATCATCATCGGCGTGTTCGGCGGCCCGAACCGTGTGTATGCGGCATTCAAGTTCTTCCTGTACACCTTCTTCGGTTCGCTGCTGACCCTGATCGCCATCATCTACCTGTACAACAAGTCGGGCGGCTCGTTCGACATCCTGGCATGGCACCAGCTGCCGCTGACCATGACGGAACAGGTCCTGATCTTCCTGGCCTTCCTGATGGCCTTCGCCGTCAAGGTGCCGATGTTCCCGGTCCACACCTGGCTGCCGGACGCCCACGTGGAAGCGCCGACCGGCGGTTCCGTGGTGCTGGCCGCGATCATGCTGAAGCTGGGCGGCTACGGCTTCCTGCGGTTCTCGCTGCCGATCGCCCCGGACGCCTCGCACTACCTGGCGCCGATGATCATCGTGCTTTCCTTGACAGCCGTGATCTACATCGGCCTGGTGGCGATGGTCCAGAAGGACATGAAGAAACTGGTCGCTTACTCGTCGATCGCCCACATGGGCTTCGTCACCCTCGGCTTCTTCATCTTCAACGAGATCGGCGTGCAGGGCGGTATCGTGCAGATGATCTCGCACGGCTTCGTGTCGGGCGCGATGTTCCTGTGCATCGGCGTGCTGTACGACCGCATGCACTCGCGTGAAATCGCCGACTACGGCGGTGTCGTGAACACCATGCCGAAGTTCGCCGCCTTCTCGGTCCTGTTCGCGATGGCCAACTGCGGCCTGCCGGCGACCTCGGGCTTCGTGGGCGAATTCATGGTGATCCTGGGCGCGGTCAAGTTCAACTTCTGGACCGGCCTGCTGGCCGCCACCGCCCTGATCCTGGGCGCAGCCTACTCGCTGTGGATGGTCAAGCGCGTCGTGTTCGGCAAGATCGGCAACAAGCACGTGGCCGAACTGACCGACCTGAACGGCCGTGAGTTCTTCATGCTGGGCGTGCTGGCGATCCTGACCATCTACATGGGCCTGTATCCGGCGCCGTTCACCGACTCGCTGCAAGTGTCGGTGGCCGACCTGCTGCAGCACGTATCGGTCAGCAAGCTGCCGATGCACTAAGCAGGAAACTACAACGATATGAATCCGATGATTAATACGACTCTTTCGGCGGCGTCCATCAACATGGCGCCGTTGTCCGCGGAAATCTTCCTGGTGGTCGCGTCCTGCGCGATCCTCCTGATCGACATGTTCCTGAAGGAAGGGAAGCGGAATATCACCTACATCCTGTCGCTGCTGACCCTGGTCGGCTGCGCGGTGATCACCTGGGCCGATTTCAATGCCGGCACCACGACCTACACGTTCTTCAATATGTTCGTGTCGGACCCGATGGCGAACCTGCTCAAGCTGTTCACCTACCTGGCGGTCGGCATCACGCTGGTGTATTCGCGCCAGTACTCGGGCGACCGCGGCATGATGTCCGGTAACATGGGCGGCGAATTCTACGTGCTGGCCCTGTTCACCATGCTGGGCCAGATGATCATGATCTCCGGCAACAACATGCTGCCGATCTACCTGGGCCTGGAACTGATGTCGCTGTCGCTGTACGCGCTGGTGGCAATGCGCCGCGACCACGCGATCTCGACCGAAGCCGCGATGAAGTACTTCATCCTGGGTTCGCTGGCCTCGGGCTTCATGCTCTACGGTATCTCGATGATCTACGGCGCCACCGGTTCGCTGGACATCACCACGATCGCCAAGCTGACCGCCGCCAGCGCCGCCAACCACACCATCCTGGTGTTCGGCCTGGTGTTCGTCGTCGCCGGCATGGCCTTCAAGCTGGGCGCGGTCCCGTTCCACATGTGGGTGCCGGACGTCTACCAGGGTTCGCCGACCGGCGTGACCCTGCTGCTGGGCGCTGCGCCGAAGCTGGCTTCGTTCGCGATGATGATCCGCATCCTGGCCGAAGGCCTGCTCCAGATGGCCTTCGACTGGCAGCAGATGCTGCTGGCCCTGGCCGTGCTGTCGCTGGCCGTGGGTAACCTGACCGCGATCTCGCAGACCAACATCAAGCGCATGCTGGCCTACTCGACCATCGCCCAGCTCGGCTTCGTGCTGCTCGGCATGATGGCAGGCACCACCGGACCGCGCGATGCGTTCAATGCCGCCAACGCCGCCCCGGCCTACAGCGCCGCCATGTACTACACCATCACCTACGTGCTGACCACCCTGGGCAGCTTCGGCCTGGTGATGATGCTGGCGCGCTCGGGCTTCGAAGCGGAAGAAATCTCCGACTTCAAGGGCCTGGCCAAGCGCAGCCCGTGGTACGCCGTCGTCATGACCGTGCTGATGTTCTCGCTGGCCGGCGTGCCTCCGATGATGGGCTTCATGGCCAAGTGGGCGGTGCTGCAGGCCGTGGTCGCCACCGGCCAGTACTGGCTGGCGATCGTCGCCGTGCTGTTCTCGCTGATCGGCGCCTTCTACTACCTGCGCGTGGTGAAGACGATCTGGTTCGACGACGTGGTGGACGCTTCGCCGATCCTGACCCCGATCGACATGCGCGTGGCCCTGTCGCTGAACGGCGTGCTGGTGGTGGTGCTGGGAGTGCTGCCGAACGGCCTGCTGAGCGCCTGCCTGAACGCCATGACCCAGACCCTCGGTTCGTAAGCCTCGCCTGTGGACCTGTCCCTGGCAACCTGGTTGGTGATCGCGGTCGCGATCGCGTTCGCCAACCTGCCTTTCCTGAACGAGAGCGTGTTCGGCTTCATTCCCCTGAAGCCAGCGCAGGGCAGGGCGCACGCGAAGCTGTTCGTCGTGCGCCTTCTCGAGTTGTTTGTTTTATACTTCGTCGTCGGCGGACTCGCCCGTTTGCTGGAATCCCGGATCGGCAATGCCTTTCCCCAGACCTGGGAATTCTATGCAATCACGGCATGCATGTTCGTCGTGCTGGCCTTCCCCGGTTTCGTCCTGCGTTACCTGAGAAAGCGCCGGAACTGAGCACCCGCGTCCATGGCGCCGGTGCCTGTCGAATAACGAAGGTACACCGGAGCATCAACCATGGATTCCCACCTGAGAGAAACCCGCATCGACGGCGAACTGGCCTACGATGGCCACTTCCTCAAAGTCACGCGCGACCGCATCAAGCTGCCCGACGGCTCGGAGAGCCAGCGCGAATTCATCCGCCATCCCGGCGCGGTCGTGATCCTGCCGCTGCTGCCGGACGGCCGCGTGCTGCTGGAGCGCCAGTTCCGCTATCCGAACGACCGCGTCTTCATCGAATTCCCGGCCGGGAAAATCGATCCGGGCGAGGAAGCGCTCGCCACCGCCAAGCGCGAGCTGGAAGAAGAAACCGGCTACACGGCCAGGGAGTGGAACTTCGTCTGCACCATCCACAACGCGATCGCGTATTCCGACGAGCACCTCGACATCTTCCTGGCGCGCGACCTGACCCAGGGCCAGGCCAGGCTGGATGAAGGCGAGTTCCTCGAACTGTTCACGGCCACCATCCCCGAACTGCTGGAGATGGTCCGGCGCGGCGAAATCACCGACGTGAAGACCATCATTGGTACCTTCTGGCTGGAGAAATTCGCCGCCGGCACCTGGACACCCACCTGAGATGCCGACCCCGGCGCCGCTGCGGCCGCTGCTCGCGCTGGGCCTGCCTCTCTGGCTGATGCTGGCGGCGGGCGAGGCCGCCGCGGGCACGCCCATCCAGGCCCGCTGCGAAGCCGGCCCGGGCGGCGCCGGCCGCCGCGCCGCGGTCAGCGTCGAAGCGCATGACACCGGCTACCGCGTCGACAACAGCCTGTCCTACCGCGAGCTCACGCGCCTCAAGCGCGAGCGCGTGGGCGAGTATGTGCTGGGACTGACGCGCGCCGAGTCGCGGGTCGCGATCAGCGTCGAAGGCAGCATCGCAAGCGACCCGGACAGCGGCATGGAGTGCATGTCGCCCCAGATCGCGGTCAGCCTGTCCTACCTGCCCATCGTCGTGTATGTCAGCAGCGAGTTCGCACCGGGAACCTGCGCGTACCGCGAGATACTTGCGCATGAGATGCGCCATCTCAAAGCCTACGTCGAATACCTGCCGAAAGTGGAAAGGACGGTGCGCGATGCGCTGGCGAGCCGGTTCGACGCCCGTCCCGTGGTGGCGCCGCAGGGCCAGTCGCTGTCGCGCGTGCAGGCTGAACTGGACGGACGCTGGATGCCCTTCATCAAGCGCGAAATGGGCAGGGCGAAGGCGCTGCAGGCCCGTATTGACAGCGCGGGTGAATACGCGCGTCTCAGCAAAGTTTGCCAAGGTGAGGTACAGTCTCTTATTGGATCGACAAGACGCTCACGTTCGTCAACAAGCTCATAAATGAATCAAGCACCACGTTACTTTGCCTTAATTCCCGCTGCGGGCGTCGGCGCCCGCATGGGCGCGGGCAGCCCGAAGCAATACCTGAAAATCGGCGGCAAGCCGATGCTTCGCCACACCCTCGACGCCTTCCTGTCGAGCGACCTGATCGCGCATACCTTCGTCGTGGTGAGCCCGGACGACCCCTACATCGACGCGGTCGCCCCGAGCCACGGCGTGACCGTGCTGCGCTGCGGCGGCGCCAGCCGCATGGAATCGGTGCGCAACGGCCTGGCCGTGCTGGCCAGCACCCTGTCGCCGACCGACTGGGTGCTGGTGCATGACGCCGCCCGTCCCGGCCTGACCGCCGAGCTGATCGGCAAGCTGATCGCCAGCGTCGGCGAGCATCCCGTCGGCGGCCTGCTGGGCCTGCCGGTGGTCGACACCGTCAAGCGCTGCATCGAAGGCGAAGCCTGCGGCACCATCCCGCGCAACGGCCTGTGGCTGGCGCAGACCCCGCAGATGTTCCGCTACAAGCTGCTGGCCGAAGCCCTGAAGTCAGCCACCGATCCGGATGCGATTACCGATGACGCCAGCGCGGTTGAAGCCCTGGGATTGACCCCCAAGTTAGTCGAAGGACACCCCCGCAACCTGAAAGTGACCCTGCCGGACGACATCCGGATCGCCGAGCTGTACCTGGCAGTGTCCCAACCCGACTTCGTGTGAACGCCATGGCTCTTGCATCGTATAACCCAACTCCGCCGTTCCGTATCGGGACCGGCTATGACTGCCACGCCCTGGTCGAAGGCCGCAAGCTGATCGTCGGCGGCGTCACCATCCCGCACCGCCTCGGCCTGCTCGGCCACTCGGATGCCGACGTGCTGCTGCACGCCATCATCGACGCGCTGCTGGGCGCCGCCGCGCTCGGCGACATCGGCAAGCACTTCCCCGACACCGACCCGATGTTCGCCGGCGCCGACTCCCGCACCCTGCTGCGCGAAGTGGCCTCGCGCGTGCTCGCCACCGGCTATACCATCGGCAACATCGACGCCACCATCATCGCCCAGCAGCCGAAGATGGCGCCGCACATCCCGCAGATGGTCTCGCGCATCGCCGAAGACATCGGCGTCTCTCCGCAGCAGGTGAACATCAAGGCCAAGACCAACGAGAAGCTCGGCTTCCTGGGGCGGGAAGAGGGTATGGCGGCCGAGGCGGTGGCCTTGCTGGTCAAGGCCTGAGCAGCTGACCCGTCGTCCCCGCGCAGGCGGGAACGACGTTTTTATGCCGGCCTCTGCAAGTCTTGACGCGCCATGCCACACTATCGGCAATAAAGACAACAAGGCCCCCAAGATGACCACCGACACCCCGATGAGCCCGCGCGCCGCCTGGCTCCTGATCCTGTCCGCCAGCGCGATCCTGATGATCACGATGGCGGCGCGCCTGACCACCGGCCTGTTCCTTTCGCCGATCAATACCTCGACGGGCCTCGGGGTCGCCTCGATCAGCCTGGCGATGGCGGTCGGCCAGTTCATGTGGGGCGCCTCGCAGCCGGTGTTCGGCGCCGTGGCCGACAAATACGGCCCGGCGCGGGTGATCGTGCTGGGCGGCGTGATGCTGGCGCTCGGCCTGGCGGCCACGCCTTTCGTCTCCTCGCAGTTCGGCCTGATGATGACCCTCGGCGTACTGTCGGCGGCGGGCGCGGGCGCCGGCAGCTTTTCGATCCTGATCGGCGCCACCGCCCAGCGCCTGCCGGCCGAACGCCGGCCCTTCGCCGCCGGCTTCATCAACGCCGGCGGCTCGTTCGGCCAGTTCGTGTTCTCGCCGCTGGTGCAAATCGTGATCCAGGCCAGCGGCTGGGTGGTGGCGATGATCTCGCTGGCCGCGACCACGCTGCTGACGATCCCGCTGGCCTTCCTCATGCGCGGACAGAAGGCGCCGGCGAAGGCCGCCGCCGCGGTCGATGAAACCACGCTCGGCCGCCAGGTGCGCGAAGCGCTGCGCGACAAGAGCTACCTGTGCCTGCACGCCGGCTTCTTCACCTGCGGCTTCCACATCGCCTTCCTGGTGACCCACCTGCCGGGAGAAGTCGCGCTGTGCGGCCTGCCGGCCGCGGTGTCGGCCAAGGCGCTCGGCCTGATCGGCCTGTTCAACATCGCCGGCTCGCTGATCGCGGGCGCGCTCGGCCAGCGCTACCGCATGAAGTGGCTGCTGGCCGCGATCTACGGCGGCCGCGCCGTGATCATCGGCCTCTACCTGCTGGCGCCCAAGACCGCGCTGACCTTCTACCTGTTCGCCGCCGCGCTCGGCTTTTCCTGGCTGGCGACGGTGCCGCCGACGGCCGGCCTGGTCGGCAAGCTGTTCGGCACGCGCTACCTGTCGACGCTGTTCGGCCTGACCCTGCTGTCGCACCAGGTCGGCGGTTTCTTCGGCGCCTGGCTGGGCGGCCTGGCCTTCGTCCGCTTCGGCGATTATTCGTGGATGTGGTACGCCGACATCCTGCTGGCGCTGGCCGCCGCGCTGGTCAACCTGCCGATCCGCGAAGCGCGCCCGCACGCGCCGGCAGCGGCCGCCGCAAAGGCCTGAAATGGCGCGCGATCCCTGGGCCTACCGCGACGTCGCGGTTGAATCGGTCGTCGATCCGCGCACGGGCGTCCTGAAGATCCGGCCGATGGCAGGGCAGGCCTATGCGACTTCGATGCGCGTGCAGTGCGCGCGCGCCCTGCGCGACCCGGCAATGTACCCGGTCGGGACCCGCTTCCTGATCCGCGCCAAGCTGACCGACCGGGCGGGCGGGGCGCCCTACCTGTATGCCCACCATGGCGATCCGGCGAAGGTGCTGGACGACAGGGAGGCGGCGAGCTTCCTGGACGAGTATCGGCGGCGGCGTATTTGAGCGTGCGTCAACACTCCAGGTTGAGGGTAGACCGCATCCTGGCCTGGCGTTAGAGTGGAACGACAAAGCGCCATCCAGTGGAAGGGCACACATGATCGTCGTCTACAAGTACGGCTACCCCGAGGGTAACGCCACGCCGGACATCAGTCCCTTCGTCGTCAAGCTGGAGACCTGGCTGCGGATGTCCGGAATTCCCTACGAGACCCGGACAGGCGGCCGGCGCGACATGCCCAAGGCCAAGCTGCCTGCCGCGCTGGTGGATGGCCGGCTGATTGCCGACTCCTCCTTCATCATCGAGCATCTCCAGGAACACGATCCGCGCGCGCTTCGTGACACGCATCTCGATCCGCTGCAGCGGGCCCAGGCCGAGGCCATCAAGGCCCTGCTCGAAAGCCAACTGTATTTCGTCGGACTCTACCTGCGGTGGAGTGTCGACGACGGTTTCGACCGCTACCGGCCGCTCTTGCTCGACTACGCGAAACGCAGCGTTCCCGCCTGGCAGCGGCCTCTCGTGCCGGTCCTGTTTCCGATACTGTTGCCGCGAATTCGGCGCCATGTGAAAAGCCAGGCATGGCAGCAGGGCATCGGACGGCATAGCCAGGACGAGGTCATCGGGATCGGCCGCACCGGGCTGCAAGCCATTGTCACGCTGCTCGGCAGTCAGGATTACCTGTTCGGCGATGTGCCCAGCAGTGTCGATGCCAGCCTGTTCGGTCAATTGCATACGCTCATGAAACATCCCTTCCCAGGGCCGCTCCAGGATTTCGCCCTGGCCCAGCCCGCATTGATGGCCTATCACGATCGTATCTGGCAGCGCTACTGGGCTGGTGCGAGCCAGCGGCCCTGATGACGCCGTGCACGAGGCTGGCCACCCGGCGCAGGCTTCCGCGCTATCATGTGGACATCCGCATAACATCAGAGGATTCCCATGGCAACGCGAAAGATCGCAGTACTGGTAGGCAGCCTCCGCAAGGAGTCGTTCACCCGCAAGCTGGCCAAGCAGCTGATGCTGGTCGCTCCGCCCACGCTGGAGCTGGAGATCGTCGACATCTCCCAGCTGCCGATGTACAACCAGGATGAGGAGACCGAGTCGCCGCCGCCGAACTGGACCGAATTCCGCGACCGCATCCGCGAGGTGGATGGCGTGCTGTTCTGCACGCCCGAATACAACCGCTCGCTGCCGGGGGTACTGAAGAATGCGATCGATGTCGGCTCGCGCCCCTACGGCAAGGCGGCCTGGACCGGCAAACCCTGCGCCGTGGTCAGCAATTCGCCGGGGGCGCTGGGCGGATTCGGCGCCAACCATGCGGTGCGCCAGTGCCTGGTGTTCCTCAACATGCCCTGCATGCAGTCGCCCGAGGCCTATATCGGCGGGATCGGCAACAAGTTCGACGGCGACAGGCTCACCGACGAATCGCTGAACGGCTTCCTGCAGCAATTCATGGAATGCTTCGCCACCTGGGTCGAGCGCCATGCCGACTGAAAAATCGTCGCATGCGCGCGGTCCGATCGCGATCCGCGAGATCGACCATGTGGTGCTGCGCGTGGTCGACCTGGCGCGCATGCAGCGCTTCTACGGCGAGGTGCTCGGCTGTGCCGAAGTGCGGCGCCAGGACGAGATCGGCCTGGTGCAGCTGCGCGCCGGCAGCGCCATGCTGGACCTGGTGCCGGTGGACGGCAAGCTGGGCCGCATGGGCGGCGCGGCGCCCGGCCGCGAGGGCCGCAACGTCGACCATGTGTGCTTTCGCGTCGAGCCCTTCGACGAGGCGGCGATCCGCGCCCACCTTGCAGCGCACGGCGTCGATGCGGGCCCGCTCGAATCGCGCTTCGGCGCCGAAGGGGAGGGACCGTCGATCTACCTGCACGACCCGGAAGGCAATATGATCGAGCTGAAGGGCCCGCCTTCGTCCTGATGCGCAAGGAGGACGGATGAAGGCTTCGGACGGGAAGCAGGACCATTCCCCCGGCGGCTACGTGCCGCAGGCGCCGGTATCCTACGGCAAGCCGCCGCCGGGCTGGCGGCGGCGCCTGTACGACATCATCTTCGAGGCCGACACCCCGGCCGGGCGCCGCTTCGACATCGCGCTGGTGTTCGCGATCCTGCTCAGTATCCTGGTGGTGGTGCTGGACAGCGTGCCGGGCCTGCACCGGGATTACGGCGATCTCCTGAACATCGCCGAGTGGACGTTCACCGGACTGTTTACCGCCGAATACCTGGCGCGCATCGTCTGCGTGCAGCGGCCCTGGCGCTATGCGACGGGCTTCTACGGCATCATCGACCTGCTTGCAGTGCTGCCGAGTTATTTCTCGCTGATGGTGCCGGGCACCGAGCTGCTGCTCGACATCCGCATCCTGCGCCTTCTGCGCGTGTTCCGGATCTTCAAGCTCACCCTCTATATCGAGGAATACACGCGGCTGGGCGAGGCGCTGTCCGCCAGCCGGCGCAAGATCATGGTGTTCCTGTCGGTGGTCCTGATGGCGATCCTGATCCTCGGCACCGTCATGTACGTGGTCGAGGGGCCGAAGAACGGCTACACCAGCATCCCGGTCGCGATGTACTGGGCCACCGTGACCATGACCACGGTCGGCTACGGCGACATCACGCCGCACACCCACCTGGGCAAGGCGATCGCCTCCTTCATGATGCTGCTGGGCTGGGGCATCCTGGCGGTGCCGACCGGCATCGTCACGGCCGAGATCGCCGCCAGCCGCAACGACCGCCGGCGCGGCGCGGCGCGCATCCTGGCCGCCCGCCGCTGCACCGCCTGCGGCAGCGACGGACACGAGCAGGGCGCGCGCTTCTGCAAGGATTGCGGGGAGGCGCTGCCGGTGCCCGCAGCCGTGCCTGCGCCTGTGCCGCAGGGGCAGCCGGACGTATCGTCCTGATTTCAAGTCCGGCACGATTAATCCATCTCAAAGACGCATCGCGGCGCACCTTTAGTCTTCTAGCTTCATGCCACGGACATGCGGCGGTGCAGCAAAAGCCCCGCTGCCGAGCCCATGCGGCGCCGTGGTCCTTTCATCCACTATTCCTATAGCGAGGCAAACGCATGTACCCATTTCCGCAAAGCGTGGCGCCGGCAGTGCGCACCCATGTCGACGCCCAGACCGCATTCCTGAACGACATCTCGAAGTCGCTGTTCCGCTCCTTCCAGCAGATGTGCGACCTGAACATCCAGCTGGTGCAAACCCTGATCGAGGAAAGCACCCTTGCCAGCAAGCAGGTACTGAGCGCCGACCGCCAGACCGAACTGCTGAGCGCCGCCACCGCGCGCGCCCAGCCGACCAGCGACAAGCTACGCGCCTACCAGCAGCACATCACCCGCCTGGCGGCCGACGCCCAGGTGGAAATGGCGCGGGTGACCGAGCAGCACGTCCAGAACACCGCCCGCACCGCACGCGCCCTGGCCGACGAGGTGGCGCGTGACGCCACCGAGCAGACCGAGCGCGGCCTGCGCGCCCAGCAGGAAACCGTGCGCCAGTTCGCCGATCCGTTCGCCCACACCACCGGCGACGGCGCCACGCCGGCAGGCGCCAGCGGCGATGGCGCGCGCGGTGGCGCTACTCCGCAGGGCACCCAGGGCGGCCAGGAGCGGGCGGCGTCCGGTGCGCCGGCTGGTGCGCCGTCGGGCAGCCAGGGCCAGCGGGGCGCAACGACCCACTGAGCGCCGCAAGCAGGCCGGCGGGACGCGTGCGGCATCGGGCGCCCCGCCGTTTCAATATCTGCTGCAATGGAAAAAGTAAATTGTAATTAGTACCATCCGACCTAGAATGAAAGGAGGAAATCCGAACGGGAGTGATGCCATGGAATCCCGAAACATCAGCGTGGCGAAGCGCCTGGCGCTGGCGCTGGCGGGCGCGGCCCTGTCGGGCTGCGCCTATTATGGGCCGCCGTATGCGGCCTACGATGGGGCGCCGGTGTCCGCGCCTTATTACACCTACCCCTACAGCTATGGCGGCCCGGTCTATGCCGGACCGCCGATTTCGCTGAGCTTCGGCTATTACGAGCATCGCTACGGCGGCGGCTACGGTTATCGCGGCGGCCATGGCTGGCGCGGCTCCGGCTGGGGCGGACATGGCTGGGGCGGACGTGGATGGGGGGGCGGCGGCTGGCACGGCCGGCATTGAGACGCCGCCGCGGCGGCAAGATCAATCTTCCAGCACATCCTCGCCCGGCTTGCGTCCGCGGCCGCGGTCGAGGCCTCCCTTCATGCCCTCCACCTCGCGCATGAATTCGTCGATGCCATGGTCGCGGCTGACCCGCACCTCGGGCGGCAGCAGCACCGCCATGTACAGCTCGTCCGCCAGGCGTCCGGTGCGCTGCAGGTTGACGGTCAGGATCAGGCCGGAACCCAGCACCGCCAGGCCGGCGGCGACCCAGCGGTAGCGGCGCCGGTGCTGCGGCGTCACGGTGCAGAGGTCGAAATAGACCATCCCGGCCACCAGCAGCGCCACCGCATGTGAAGCGTAATGGGATATGAATTCGGCCGAAAAGGCATACGCGGCGGTGGCGGCCAGCAGCGCCGTCACGGTCAGCGCGGCCAGCCCGCAACCGAACACGAACAGGTGGCGGCCCAGGCGCGCGTGGCGCCCGAACAAACGGTTGGCGAAGGCCCATACGCCGCCCCACAGCAGGGCCGCGCCGATGCTCCATGCCAGGGCTTCGAAGTAGCGCCCGAATTCGAAGACCTGAGTATCGCTGATCCAGCGCGCGAACAGGGCGACGCCGCCAGCCAGGGCGAGGCCCGCCGCTCCCGGCAGCGCCCCTTCCCAGCGGTGGAAGGTGCGGTCCTCGAGTTCCGGCGCCACCGGAAAGCTGGCGGCGCGCACCCGCAGCGAGGTATGGCCGATGCGCACCACGGTGTCGCCGGACAGCACCAGCTCGGGCCGGCGCCGGCCGCGATGGACGATCCCGTTCCTGCTGCCGAGGTCGCGCAGCAGCAGGCGCCCGGCGGGGTCCAGTTCGATCACGGCGTGGCAGGCGGCGACGTAGTCGTCGTCGAGAATCAGGTCGTTATCGTAGCCGCGCCCGATCCGGATCGGCAGCGTCTCGACGCGGCTGCGCTGCAGCACGTCGCCGTTGCGCGCCAGGGTTTCGACGTACCAGGGGCCGCTCATCGACGCACCGCCTGCGGCCGGCTCCGCCCCAGCGCGGACAGGAAGGCGCGCGTGGTGCGCAGGCCGTTCTCGAAGGAGACTCCGGCCAGGTCGAGACGGCTCTGCAGGCTGGCCCGGCCGTCGTCGGTGCTGGCGGTGAGCAGGGTGAAGTTGTACAGGCCGGCGAACTTGCGGTAGGCGCGCACGCAGGTGACGGCGCGCAGCGGCAGGGTGGCCGTGTGCACGAACTGCTCGGTGCAGGACGGGCGGGTCAGGCGCACGTCGCGCGAGGCGCCGGCGCGGTCGACGCTGAAGCGGCCGCTGGCAAGCAGGGCGAACTGCAGCGGATGCATGGCGGCCGAGCGCAGATAAAGGTGCGACATCGACACGTGCCCGGTCTGCTGGGTGTCGGAGACGTAGACCGCGACTTCCATCGCGCAGCTCACCGAATCGCCCGTGTACTCGGCTTCGAGACGGAAGTTGGAGCGGCCCCAGCAGCGCAACTGCTGCGACTCGCGCACCGGCACGTGATACGGGCCCATGGTCTTGATCGTCAGCGGATCGGCCAGCAGGCGGTCGATCATGTCGCGCTGGTGGGCCAGCAGCTGCTGGGCGATCAGCGGGTTGAAATTCTTCGGCGGATGCGGCTGGGCCGCGACCTTGCGCAGCAGCTCCTGTGCGTAGCGGACCGGCACCAGGAAGCTGACCGACTCGCCGTCGAGGCGCTTCGAGACGTTCACCCCGGCCACCGTGCCCGAGGCCGTCACGCTCGGCCCGCCGCTCATGCCGGAGTTGATCGGTCCGGTAAAGATCAGCTGGTCGTAGAAGCTCCGCATGACCACGCCGTTGTACGCGCCTTCTGAAATCGCAAAGCCGAGATCGAGCGGGTTGCCGAGCGAATACAGGGACTGGCCCTGGGTCAGCCGGACAGGGTGGTCGGGCACCTGGAAGAAGCCGGTGCCGGCGCGGTTCACGCGCACCACGGCCAGGTCGTGCAGCACGTCGACCGCCAGCAGTTCCACGGGGCCGGTCTTGCCGTCGGTGTCGACGTACTCGCCGCTGAAGACATCCGGGTCGAGCGCCATCTGCGACACCACGTGGTAATTGGTCAGCACCAGGTTGGAGGTGCCGACCAGGAAGCCCGAGCCCACGGTGGACTGGCTGCGGCCGTTCTTCAGCAGCATGCGGATCTGCAGCAGGTCGGACCGGGCGGCCGAGTACAGCTGCTGGGCGGCGGTGGAGGGTGTCGGCAGGGTGGTGGTTTCGTCGGTCTCGCCGGGACCGGGCGCAGGCGGGGTGGTGGCCGGCGGCGTGGCGGGCGGGATCACCAGCGGCGGCTGGGGAGCCGGCTTGCTACCGGCACCTTGAACTGTTGCAACGTTCTTCGGCGCGGCAGGAGCGGCGCCACCACGGACGGCGGCCAGGGCGCAGGCGAAGCAGATCAGGATGGCGATCGGGGGGAGTCGCATCCGGGCATCTTGCCAGAGAAATCACGATGGCCGCGCCCGATGTTTACACGTGGTTGCTACACCGCTTATCAACGTCATTGCCGCGAAATCACCATCATCCCCGCGTCGCTTATCAACGTCATCCCCGCGTCGCTTATCGACGTCGTCCCCACGTCGCTTATCACCGTCATCGCCGCGTCGCTTATCGCCGTCATCCCCGCGTCGCTTATCAACGTCATCCCCGCGCCGTTTATCACCGTCATCCCCGCGAAGGCGGGGATCCAAGTTTGCATGCGTATCGGCAGCTCGAATAAAACTTGGGTTCCCGCCTGCGCGGGAACGAAGTATGAACGCAGGAACGGCGGGGGCGATTACAACTCGCCGTCCAGCACCACCTCCGCCGCCGGCGTCATCATATGCCCCAGCTTGGCCTGCTTGGTGTTCAGGTAGTTGTTGTTGAAGGCATTGCGGTTGACCAGCAGCGGCACGCGTTCGGCGACTTCGAAGCCCAGCTTGGTCAGGGCGTCGATCTTGCGCGGGTTGTTGGTCATCAGGCGCACCGATTCGATGCCGAAGTGGCGCAGCATCGGCTGCACCAGCTCGTAGTTGCGGGCGTCGGCGTGGAAGCCCAGCTGCAGGTTGGCTTCGACCGTGTCGGCGCCGGCTTCCTGCAGGCGGTAGGCGCGGATCTTGTTCACCAGGCCGATGCCGCGGCCTTCCTGGCGCAGGTACAGCAGGATGCCGCGCCCTTCGGCGGCGATCTTCTTCAGGGCGCCCTCGAGCTGGGCGCCGCAGTCGCAGCGTTGCGAGAACATCACGTCGCCGGTCAGGCACTCCGAGTGGATGCGCATCAGCGGCGGTTCGCCCGTGGAGAGGTCGCCCAGGGTCATCGCGAGGTGTTCCTTGCCGGTCGAGTGCTCGACGAAGGCGTGCAGCGTGAACTGCGCCCACGGTGTCGGCAGGGTGCACGACGTGACGTAGTCGACGAGGTTGGACGAGGCGGCGGCGTTGTCTTGCATGACGGATTCCTGGGACAAAATCGGTGATTTCTACGGCTGTAAAGCTGAAGTTTACCGGAAATCCGACATGGCCGTGCGGCAGCCGCCGATCCGGCCATGGATTTGTGTCCGTACGGCATCGCGGTGTGCTACGCTGGCGGCGGCCTTTTCCTTCCCGATTCCGATGCCGTCGTCCCGCTCCTTTCCCATGACCCTGCTGCCGCGCCGCCTGGCTGCCTGGCTGGCGCTTGCCTTCTCCCTGCTGTCGATCGGCCTGGCGGTGTTGCTGGTTACCGTGATCGAGCGCCGCAACACCGAGCAGGTCAAGTCCAGCATCGGCCATGGCCTGGCCGAACTGGCCCTGCAGACCTCCGACAAGCTCGAGCGCGGCATGTACGAACGCTATCGCGAAGTGCGGCTGATCGCCCAGCGCCAGAGCCTGAGCCCGGACAGCCCGCTGGCGCGCCGCCGCGCAGCCCTCGAGCAGCTGCAGGACAGCTACGGCGACTATAGCTGGATCGGGATCGCCGGCCTGGACGGCAAGGTCCAGGTCGCGGCCAAGGGCTTGCTGGAAGGCGCCGACGTGTCGAAGCGCCCGTGGTTCCGCGACGCGCTGCGGGGCGTCCATGCCGGCGACGTGCACGAGGCCGTGCTGCTGGCCAAGCTGCTGCCGCAGCAGGAAGAGCCGTGGCGCTTCGTCGACCTGGCCTTCCCGGTTCCGGACCAGGCCGGCAATCCGCAGGGCGTGCTGGGCGTGCACCTGTCCTGGCAGTGGGCGCGCGACGTCGAGCGTTCCGTGATCGCGCCGATCGAGACGCGGCGCCAGGTCGAGGCCCTGATCGTCGACGCCAAGGGCACCGTCCTGCTCGGCCCGCCCGGCTGGCAGGGCAGCCAGCTCTCGCTGGCCGGGCTGAAGGCGGCCCAGGCGCGGCGGGAGGGCGGCTACCTGGAAGAGACCTGGCCGGACGGCCGGTCCTGGCTGGTCGGCTTCGCGCGCGGCCACGGCTACGGCGAATATCCCGGCCTGGGCTGGACCGTGCTGGTGCGCCAGAACGTCGACAATGCCTACGCCCCGGTGCGCCGCCTGCGCGACTTCGGCCTGGCGGCCGGCGTGCTGCTGGCCTCGCTGTGCTCGCTGGTGGGTGTCGTGGTGGCGCGCCGCATCACCCGCCCGCTGGACGAACTGGCGCACTCGGCGCGCCGCATCCGCGCCGGCGAAACCGTGACGATCGCACCGGGCCGCGGCGGCTACGAAGAAGTCGAGGCCCTGTCCGGCACCATCGACCAGCTGGTGAGCGACCTGGTGGGGCGGCGCCGCGAACTGGAACACCTGAACGCCACGCTCGAGCTGCGGGTCGAGCAGCGCACGCTGGAACTGGAACGCGCCCTCGGCACCCTGCGCGCCAGCCAGCAGCGCATCGTGAACATCATCGAGACCGCCCAGGACGCCTTCATCAGCGTCGACCTGGACGGCCGCATCACCGACTGGAATTCGGCGGCCCGCGCCATGTTCGGCTGGAGCCGCCAGGAAGTGGTGGGGCGGCTGCTGATCGAGGTGACGATTCCGGAACGCTTCCGCGACAGCGCGCAGCAGGCGCTGCGGCACTTCCGCGAGACCGGCGAGCTCGACCTGCTGGGGCGCCGCGTCGAGCGCAGCCTGGTGCGGCGCGACGGGACCGAGTTGACGGCCGAGATGACGGTCGGCTTGGTCGGCACCGGCGAAGGCGTGTTCTTCAGCGTGTTCCTGCACGACGTCTCGGAGCGCAAGGAAATCGAACGCCTGAAGAACGAGTTCGTCGCCACCGTCTCGCACGAGCTGCGCACCCCGCTGACCGCGATCAGCGCCTCGCTGTCGCTGCTGGCGGACGGCATGGCCGGCGAGCTGCCGGCGGACGCCCGCGGCCTGGTCGGGGTCGCCAGCGCCAGCTCGGAACGCCTGGTGCGCCTGATCGGCGACGTGCTCGACATCCAGAAGATGGAAGCGGGGCAGATGGCCTACCACCGCGCGCCGCAGCCACTGCGGCCGATCCTGGAAGCCGCGCTGGCCGCGATGGACAGTTTCGCGGCCCAGGCCGGCGTGACGCTCGGGTTCGAGGTGGGCGAGGGCGCCGGCGCCGTGCGCGCCGAGGTCGACCGCGACCGCCTGACCCAGGTGCTGACCAACCTGCTGTCGAACGCGATCAAGTTTTCCGAAGCGGGCGGCGAGGTCCTGACCCGCCTGGAGGCGCATGGCGGCACGCTGCGGGTCTCCGTGAGCGACCACGGCGCCGGCATTCCGGAAGCCTTCCGCGGGCGGATCTTCCAGCGCTTCGCCCAGGCCGATGCGGCCGACTCGCGCCGCAAAGGCGGCACCGGCCTCGGCCTGAGCATCTGCAAGACCATCGTCGAGGAGCATGGCGGGCGGATCCGTTTCGAGACCGCCGAGGGGCAGGGCACGAGCTTCTTCGTCGAGCTGCCGGCGATCGCCCCGGCTTGATCCGATACTGAAATCGGCGCAGGCGGCAAAGGCATGACTCATTTCGTATCTATCTCGTTTTCGTCAAATCGAGACCGTTTCGTGATGCGCGCGCCAATCGCCTTGTAACAGCCGGACGCAGCCCTAGACTGGAAGCATAACTTCCTGAAGGAGAACGATCATGCGTACCTTGTTCCTGGCGATTCCCGTATCCCTGCTGATGGTTGCGTCCCATGCCAACGCCCAGTCGCGGGATTATCCCCTCACCGAGGATTCATCCGTATCGACCGTGCACGTGACGGCGCCGCAGCGGGGCGTCATGGTCACGCCGGACCAGACCGATCAGGTCAAAGGCACCTACGCGATGTCGAACGGCTGGCGCCTGAACGTGAAGTCCGCTTCCCGGGGCATCTTCGCGAAGATCGACGACCAGCCCCCGATGCGGCTCATTGCCCTGTCCGCCGACAGGTATGTCACCCCCGACGGCAACGTGGCCATGGAATTCAACCAGGGCACCTTCGGCGACGACATGACGATGAGCTATGTGCCGAGCTCGCGCCTGGCTGAGCGGATCGTCATCAAGTCGACCGTGGCGGCACGCTGACCCGTGGCTTTTTTCGTGCATGCTGATCCAACGCAAAATTATAAATATATAATCGACATCATTCTGCGTACAAATCAGCCTGGAGCGTTGAATGATTCGGACCCTGATCGTCGAGGAAAGCAATGTCGCGCGGCTCGGCATCCACTCGCTGCTTGGGCGCCATGCCCAATCGCTGGAAATCGACGAAGCCGGCAGCCGCATGGAAGTGGTCACCAAACTGTGCGCGCGCTACTACGAGCTGATCATCGTCGAGCCGAAGATGTCCGGCGGCAGCGCCGCAAGCCTGGTCAAGCAGTTGCGCGACAACTCTCCCTGGTCGGACGTGCTGGTGTTCACCGCACTGGATGAATTGACCTTCGGCGTCGACGCGATCCGCAACGGCGCCAAGGGCTACCTGATGAAGAGCTGCACCGCGGACCAGTTCAGGGCCGCGGTGAAGCGCGTCGCCAGCGGACAGGTGTATCTGAGCACGGCGCTGGCGGCGGAGTTCGCGACCTGCGTGCGCAGATACGATACCCGCAGCAAGCCGCACGACACCTTCAGCAAGCGCGAATTCCAGGTGTTCGCGATGGCGGTGTGCGGGATGACGCCGATCGAGAGCGCCCACATCCTGCAGATGAGCACCGACACCATCGGCGCCTTCCGGCGCAGCGTGATGGGCAAGCTGAACGAAACCACGCTGCACGGCATGGTCCAGTATGCGCAGGCCCAGGGCCTGCTCGACGAGTGCCGGACAAGCTGCAGCGCCCTGTGGTCCGGGCGCTTCGATCAGGGTTGGGTCGACAGGCCGGCCACGCGCACCTCGACCTTCGCGTAGCCTTCGCCGGCGCGCTGCGCGGCCACCCAGCCCGGCAGGTCGGCTGCCATGACCGGCTTCGAGATGCGGTAGCCCTGGGCCACGTCGCAGCCGTGGGCGCGCAGCCAGTCCAGTTCCTCCGCCGTCTCGACGCCCTCGGCCACCACGGACAGCCCCAGCGCGTGGCTGAGCATGACGGTCGACTCGACGATGGCGGCGTTGCGCGGCGAGTCCGTGATCGCGGTGACGAAGCTGCGGTCCAGCTTCAGCTCATTCACCGGCAGGCTTTTCAGGTAGGCCAGCGAGGCCTGGCCGACGCCGTAGTCGTCGATCGACAGCTTCACCCCGAGCGCCGCCAGCGCGTTCAGGTGGGCCAGCGCCAGCGCCGGTTCGTCCATCAGGGCGCTCTCGGTGATCTCCAGGCACAGGCGCGCAGGCGGCACGCCGTGGCGCTCCAGCAGGCCGCCGACCCTTCCGGGCAGTGCCGGATCCAGCAGGTCGAGGGTCGAGAGGTTGGCCGACACGGCGATGTCGAGCCCTTCCGCGCGCCATTGCGCCAGCTGGCGGATCGCGGCGTCCAGCACCCAGGGCGTGATTTCGCGGATGAAGCCGGTCTGTTCGGCGAAGGGGATGAAGCTGCCCGGCGGGATCATGCCGCGCTCCGGATGGCGCCAGCGCAGCAGGGCTTCGGCGGCGACGATGCGTCCGCTCTTCAGATCCAGCTTGGGCTGGTAGGCCAGCAGGAATTCTCCGCCCGCCATCGCCGCGCGCATGTCGCCGATCAGGGACAGCTGCTCCGGCGCCGGTTCGGCGCGCGCTTCATGGGCGAAGGCCAGGCCGGAACGGCGCCGCCTCGACGCCGCCAGCGCCAGCTCGGCGCGCCGCAGCAGGGTGCCGGCGTCCAGTCCATCCTGCGGGTACAGGGCGATGCCGATGCTGCCGTCGATGTCGAGGCGCTGGCCGTCCAGCGTGATCGGGTCGCGCAGCTGGGCCAGCACGGCATCGGCGAAGGCGCGCGCGCAATCCTCGCCCTCGATCTCGACCAGGAAGGCGAAGCGGGCGCCCCACAGGCGCGCCACCATCAGCGGCGGATGCGCCAGGTTCGACAGGCGCGTGCCGACTTCGCGCAGCAGGCGGTCGCCGACCTGGTAGCCGAGCGCGTTGTTGATCATGGCGAAGCGGTCGATGTTCAGCACCGCCACCGCGCGCGATGCGCCGGCCGGCAGGCGCGCGAAGGTCTCCAGGAAGCGGGTGCGGTTCGGCAGGTCGGTCAGGCCGTCCACGTAGGCCAGGCGGACGATCCGCTCCTCGCGGCTGGCGATGCCGTCGCGCATATGGGCGAAGCTGGTGGCGAGCTGGCCGATCTCGTCCTGGGGCAGGGCCGGCAGGGCCTGGCCGTAGTCGCCCTGGGCGATGCGCTGCGCCGCTTTCGACAGTTCGTCGAGCGGCTTGACGATGCGCCGCGCCAGGGTCATGCTGCCGAGCGCGAACAGCAGCACGGCGACGCCGACCACCGCCAGCAGGCGCCCCTGCAGCAGCTTGAACGGCGCCTGGACCTGGGCCACCTGCAGCTGCAGCACGGCCTGCATGGCGCCGTCCAGCGGCAGGCGCATGGTGCGCCACGGCTCGCCCTGCAGGTCCTGCACATCCTGCTGGCCCGCCGCCGGCAGGCCGGCCAGCGAGAGGGCGGCGCGCTGCGGCGCCGCGAACGAAGACGCCAGCAGCACCGGGCCGCGCGCGCCGAAGCGCACCACGTGCACGGCCAGTCCGGTGATCTCGGCCATGTCGCGCGCCCAGCCGTCGTCGACCCGGAACGCCATCGCCACCCAGGCGATGCGGCGGGGCGCCATGATCGGCACCAGCACCACCTGGTACAGCTGGCCGTTGCGCATCTGCCTGAAGCCCGCGCTGCGGCCGGCGGCCTCCGCCTCGAGCAGCAGGTCGGGGAAGGGGAAGGCGTCGCCGGGGGCGGTTTCGCGCTGGGTGCTGGCGATCAGCGCGCCGTCGGTGCCGGCCACCATCATGACCTGGGCGTGGATGCGCTGGCCGTGGTTGCGGATCACCGAACGGACGGTGGGCTGGTCCTGGGTCGCGATCGCCTCGCGGAAGGCAAAGTCGGCGGACAGCACGCCGGCCGCCGTCTCCAGCTGGCGCTGGTTCTGTTCGAGCAGGCGCTTGAACACCTTGGCGCCGACCTCCAGTTCGCTGCGTCCTTCGCTGCCGACGATGCGCGCGCTGCTGTCGTGCACCAGGGCCAGCACCAGGCCCATGACCAGCACCAGCAGGCCCACGAATACGAGGACGATGCGGCGCTGGAGCGAAGGCAGGACCATGGACGATACTTCCTGTTTCTCAGTAGCGGTCCTGGTCGACCTCGGTGTGCGGCCTCGGTTCGCGCGCCCGGGCATCCAGCGCCAGGTTCAGCCTGGAGCCGCCGGCGCCGACCTCGATCTCGCTGGCCGCCACCCGCGCCTTCTGCAACGGGTGCCACAGCTGCAGGCGGTAGCGCCCGGCCGGCAGGTTGGCGATGTGGACCTGGCCGTCCGGCCCGGTCTTGCCGAAATACGGAGACTCCACCACCAGCACATAGGCTTCCATCCAGTCGTGGATATTGCAGCCGATGACGACCTCGCCCGGCCTGTCGAAGGTGATCGGCTGGCCGGGCTTGCCCGCGTACAGCTTGATCTCGAAGCGCTTGGGCTGGGAGAACGAATACACGTGGTGGCGCACCGTGTCGTTGTTCGGGAAATCGACCGCGGTGCCGGTCTGCACCACCGTCACATAGGGCGAGAATTCGGCGCCGCGCTGCTCGATCAGCGCATGCGGAAGGTTCTTCGGCGCCTGCCTGGACGCCGGCGCCAGCGGCTCGAGCACCACGGCGGCGTCGGGCAGCGGCTTGCCGGCCGGGGTGTGCACCAGCGCGTCCAGGGTGGCCGCGCCGGCCTGGCTGGCGGCGATCGCCGGCAGCGCCAGCGATGCCAGGAATATCCACTTCGGCACGCGCATCGGTGTCTGGCGCCTTACTGGTCGAGCTGCAGCGAAGGGGCGATCTGCCAGACCTCGGTGGCGAGGTCGCCGTCGCGGTAGGTCAGCACATGCAGGACCTTGAGCGGCAGCAGGCCACCGTACTCCGCGCGCTGCTGCACCGTGGCGCCCTTCGGATTGGCGAAGGAGCTCAGCTTGCCGAAATTGGCCGGGCGCGGCTTGCCCGCGTTCACGGCGATGAACTTCTGCCAGACGGCGCGGATCTCGGCCTTGCCGCGGTAGCGGCCGTCGAGCGGTCCGCCGACCCAGTCCATGTAGGCATCTTCGGCATAGTCCTTCATCAGCGCGTCCAGGTCGCCGGCGGCGACCGCGTCCAGGTGGGCGCGCGCCTTGGCGTCGTCGAGCGGACCGGCCAGCGCCATCGAAACGGGAAGGCACGACAGCGCCGCCAGCGCGACGCTCACACTGAACTGCTTCAGGTTCCGGGTCATCGTATGCGTCTCCTCGTGGTGAACTATATTTATCTACGGAAAATAATACACGGAAACAAGATGCTGTTCTAGAAAGCTCAACCATCGTTGTTTTCTGGATGAAACACCTTAAACCTGCCCACCAGGAATAATCTTTTGCTAGAAAATTAATTTTAATTCTGGCAATAATATGCGTTTGTGAAACTAATTAATGACAGAGGGTTCGATGATTAGGACGACCTGGGCGCTTGCCTGCGCCATCGTGCTGAGCGGCTGCGCCACCCAGTATCAGAGCGCCGGACTGACGGGCGGGCACCGCGACGGGCACGGGCCCGGCAAGCTCGAGATGGTGCAATTCCTGGGGAACGGATATATCTCGCCTGAGCTCACCCAGAAATATGCGCTGTACCGCAGCGCCGAAGTAGCGAAGTCCAAAAACAAGCCTTTCTTCGTCCTGTATGACTCGCTGCGCAGCGCGGCGCGCGATCTCCCGGGCACGACTCCGCAGGTCGGCATGATCCAGGGAAAGCCGGCGGCGACGGCCTTCCTGCTGCTGCTCGATGCGCCCCGTCCGGGCGCCCTCGACACCCAGGCGACCCTGGACGAATTACAGAAGGTGGTCGCCAGCGGCGAACTGCCCAAGACCTGAACCCGGAGCCACCATGACTCTTCACCATCGCATCGGACGGCTGGCGGCCGCCTGCAGCCTGCTCATCCTGGGCGGCTGCGCGCTTCCCACCTATGTCCCCCAGCAGGGCGAAACCCTGACCACGGCCAAGCTATACGGCTTCGGCAAGCCCTTCATGTGCAAGGACGGCAAGAGCTACCAGCTCGAGGTCGGCAAAGGCGCCGATGGCGGCGACGTGGTCCAGCTCCCGGTCGACAAGCGCGTGGCCATCTGGCGTCACTTGTCGGAACAGGGCTACCAGGTGATCACGAGCTGCAATCCGACCCTCAGCCTGGTGCCGCGCCAGGGCGTGACGCTGGCCATCCACAGCGGCCTGGCGAAGCAGGGTTGTTTCATCGAAGCGGTGCGCGAAGACGCCAGCGCGGCAAGCGGGGTGGCGTTCGAGACCAGCGTCGGCCGTCCGGCCTGTTGAACCGGCTGACGGCGGCCTAGCGCAGCTCGTGCAGGGCGATGCCCCCGAAGGCGCCGTCCCAGGCGCCGAAGTCGGCTTCGAGCCCGGGCAGCAGGCGCAGCAGGGCCTGCTTGTCGCCGTGGAAGGTGGTGGCGCTGCCGTCGATCTCGCGGGTCGACTGGAGGCGAAAGGCGTCCACGCCAGGCGCCCCGGCGCCCGGCACGCCGACGGGTTCCCGCAGCAGGGCCAGCACCTGCTGCCCGCCGGATGTGCCCCCGACCCGCAGATGCAGCAGCTCGCCCGTTTCGCCGTTCGCCGCGCGCAGGTAGCGGCGCTGGGTCTCGGGCGCGATCTCGCCGGCTTCGAGCGCGATCCGCACCTGCTTTCCATGGCGCGCGGCCCAGTCGAGGAAGGGGACGGCGAAGGCCGTGACCTGCGCCCGGTCGGTGCGGTAGTCCATCACCGCCAGCGCGTCGGCCAGCGGCGCCAGGCCGTCCAGCAGGGCGCTCTTGCGGTCCCACCAGAACGGGACCACGAGTTCGAGGCGCAGGCCGCCGGCCGCGCCGCGCAGGGTGCGCGCCATCGCCAGGTAGCGCGCGTCCCAGTCGGCCTTGCCGGCGCCGGCGGCGTATTCCTGCAGCAGGTAGGGTTCGACGTCGAACTGCAGGCCGGCCAGGCGCGCGGCCGGTTCGACCGAGGCGTTATAGGCGACGTAGGCGCGCACCAGTCTTGCCAGCGCCGCCTGGCGCTCGGGCAGCACCATGTGCGGATCGCCGTCCACGCTCAGCACGCGGATGCCGCGCGCACCGGCGCTGCGGATGAAGGCGGCCAGGCGTGCCGGCTCCTGCAGCGCATCCTTCCTGAACGGCACGGTGATGAACAGCTCGCGCACCCCGTGCGCGTCGGCCCAGTCCAGCAGGCGGGCGCCATGCTCGCGCCAGTCGGCCGCCTTCCACACCCAGGTCGCGCGCGCGGGCGGGCGCGCCTCCGGCGCAGGATCGGGTTCGAGCGCCAGGCCGTGCAGCGTCAGGCGCGACGCCTGCGCTGGGCATTGCAGGACGAAGTGGCGCCAGCCGGCGCGGTCCAGGGTGTCCGGCAGTGCGAGGCGCAGCGCCGCGGCGCCGAGGGAGGGCCGGGCGGGCAGCGCGCCCAGCGCCAGCGCGGTTTCGCGCCCGGCATGCGCAGCGTCGGCCGCCTGCAGCGAGAAGCCGGCGCCGCCTTCGTAGGATGCGGCCACGCGCAGGCGCGCGCGCGGCAGGAACCAGGGACCGGTCAGCAGCACCCCGGCCGGTCGCGTGCCGGCGCCGCAGGCGATCGCCAGCGCGTCGCCTTCGCGCTCGATCCGCACGCGTTCCTCGACGCCGAAGGCGCGCGCCCGCATCTGCGCCAGCAGGTCGGCGCGCAGCGGCATCGGGCCGGGCTGCGGCGTGCCGGGGCGGGACGAGGGCAGCACATGTTCGCTGACGGCGAAGCGGCCCTCGCGCACGCGGCCGTGCAGCAGGACGGTGTCTTCGAGTTCTTCGTGCGGGGCCAGCGGGAACAGGGTCTCGACGCGGGCGCCGGGCGGCAGGGGGGCGCTGGTACAGCCCGCGCGCTCGGCCTGTTCGCTGACCAGCCAGCGCAGGCGGGAGCCATCCCCGGCGACCGTATCGGCGAACGGCGCCGCGGCCGGCGCGCCGGCCTGCGGGCACAGGTGCAGCCAGGCGGCGTGGGCGGGGGCGCTCATCATCAGCAAGGGCAGCAGCAGGAGTGGCAGCAGGGCGCGCATGCTCACCGCTGGTCGGAAAAACTGCCCTTGCGCGTCATGGTGCCCCAGCTGGCTTCCTTCTGCATCGCCCAGCGGAACAGGCCGGTCAGGCGCCACCAGGTATTGAGCTGGCGGTAGCCGAGGTTCTCGACCAGCACCACCAGGCCCAGCGCCAGCAGCTGCTTGCCGCGCGGGTAGATGTGGAAGGACATCTCTTCCAGCAGCAGGCCGGAGGCGGACAGCAGGATGCCCAGTCCGATCGCCACGAACATGAAGGTCGAGAAGGCCTGCCAGGAGATCCCGCCGGTGAAGAAGGCCACCAGCATGAACAGGTAGCCGCCCACCTCGACCAGGGGCCCCAGCCACTCGAACAGCAGCATGAACGGGAAGGCCAGCCAGCCCGGTACGCCGCCGTTCCGCGAGAACATCAGGCCCCAGTTGGCGTTCAGGCTCTCGGCCAGGCCGCGCTGCCAGCGGATCCGCTGGTTTTTTAATGTCTTGAAGTCTTCCGGCGCCTCGGTCCAGCACACCGGATCGGGCACGAATTCGATGCGGTAGGGCTGGCGCCGCGCGCGCAGCAGGCGGTGCAGGCGCACGATCAGTTCCATGTCTTCGCCGATGGTGTCCGGGCGGTAGCCGCCGACGCTGACCACGGCATCCTTGCGGAACACGCCGAAGGCGCCGGAGATGATCAGCATGCCGTTCACGGCCGACCAGCCGAGGCGCCCGAACAGGAAGGCGCGCAGGTATTCGACCACCTGGAACAGGGCCCAGGGATTGCGCGGCAGGCCGACCCTGGTGAGGAAGCCGCCGCGCACCTCGCAGCCGTTGGCCACGCGGATGGTGCCGCCGGTGGCGACCACGGTCGGGTCGCGCAGGAAGGGCTGGGTCACGCGCTCCAGGCTGTCGCGCTGCAGGATCGAGTCGGCGTCCACGCCGCAGAACAGCGGGTAGCGCGCGGCGTTGATGCCGGCGTTGAGCGAGTCGGCCTTGCCGCCGTTGAACTTGTCGATCACGCGCAGGTTCGGGAAGCGGGTCGAACGGTAGATCGCGCGGATCTCCTTGGTCGGGATCAGGCGCCGGTAGGCTTCCGGGAAGGGCAGCAGGCCGAACTCGCGCTTCAGCACTTCCAGGGTGGCGTCCTTCGAGCCGTCGTTGACGACCACGACCTCGTATTCCGAATAGGTCAGCTGCAGCATCGAGCGCACCGAGGCCGCGATGGTCGCTTCCTCGTTATACGCCGGCACCAGGATGCTGACCGGCGGCTCCAGGCCCGACCAGGCGCGCGGCAGGTCGTCCAGCACTTCTTCCTGGCCCTTGCGGTGCAGGCTGCGCAGCGACATCAGGTTCAGCAGCAGGTAGCCGCCGTTCAGCAGCACGAAGTAGCACAGCACGAACCAGGTGATGAACTGGACCAGGGTGTGATGGGTGTTCATGCGGCCTCCGTCGCTGCATCGGTCTTGCGCTGGTCGGCGGCCGCTTCCTGTTCGGCGATCACCTGGGCCAGCATGTCGGCCGCGTAGCGGTCTTCCAGCGAGGCGCGCAGGGCGTCCAGGTCGGCGCGCTTCATCCACGGCAGCCCGACTAGGGCCTGGGCCGCGCGGTAGCGCACCCACCATTCGCGGTCGGCCAGCAGCAGCGCCAGGCGCGCGGTGTCGCTGCGGTCGCCGATGCGGCCCAGCGCCTTGACGGCCTGGACCCGCACCTGCCAGTCCGCATGCGCCAGCCGTGCGCGCACCGGTTCCTGCAGCAGCGGGGTGTTGGCGACGCGCAGGGCGGCGATCGTCACCGGCACCGCGTCGCTCGCCAGCGCGCTGGCCAGCAGCTCGGCCGGCAGCTCGACGCGCAGGGCTTCGGCGATGCGCAGGGCGCGCGGCAGGCGCTGCGCGTCCAGGCGCGGCAGCATCCCGGCCAGCACCGCCGCCACCGGCGTGCCGGCCTGCTGCAGGATGCCGGCCACGTGCGACATGGCCCAGTCCTCGCGTTCGATGAACAGCGGCGTCAGATATTCGGCGGCGGCCTGCGGATCGATGCGCACCAGGGCCCACAGCGCCGTCAGCGACAGGGTCGGATCGTCCAGGCCGGCCAGGCGCAGCAGCGCGGGCCAGGCCTCGCGGTCGCCGAGGTGGCCCAGCAGCAGCGCCGCCAGCAGGCGCTCGGTGCGCGCGCGCCGGCCCAGCATGGCGCGCGCTTCCAGGTCGAGGCCGAGACGGCAGGCGATCTGGTTCAGGGCCTGGCCGGCTTCGCCGCGCAGCGAGGATTGCAGGTGCACCCACAGCTTGATGAAGTGCAGGCGCTCCGATGCGCGCAGTTCGGGCAGCTGCGCCGGGCTGTCGCCGACGATGGCGGCGTTCAGCACCGGGCGCCAGCGCGCCAGCGTGCGCGCCTCGCGCCGTTCGCGCGCGCGCAGGCCGATGCGCAGGCGCACGATCTGCAGGCCGAGCAGGAGGGTCAGGAGCAGGGCGGCGGTGCCGGTCCAGAAGGCCGCCGCCAGGATCGGGTCCGCGGGCGCGCCGAGGCGGGCGGCCAGGCTCATGCCGCGGTCTTGAGGAAGCGGCGCAGGCGCGCCAGCAGTTCTTGCGGCTGGAAGGGTTTGATGATGAAGTCGTCCGCCCCGGCGTCGAGCGCACGCACGGTGTCGCGCTCGGTGTTCTTGGCGGTGAGCATGATGACGGGGACGTCCTGCCAGCCGGCCTGGGCGCGGATCCGGCCCACGATCTCGAACCCGTCCACGTAAGGCAGCATCACGTCCAGCAGCACCAGGTCCGGCGCCGGGCTGGCGGCGACATGGTCGACGGCGGCGCGGCCGTCGGCGACGTGGGTGACCTGGTAGCCCTGGCGTTCGAGCATGAAGGTCAGGACGTGGGCGATGTGGACGTCGTCCTCGACGACGAGGACGGTGGGTTGTGCGCTCATGTGGGTGGCAGAAAGTTGCTCTGAGGCTCCATCTTACCCTGAAGCCGAGCCGCAGCCCCGTCCGCCAGCCCCATTCCGGCCCCTCTGTGACCGCCGGCCCACACTTTCATTGGCAGACCGATACGGAAGATATCGGCCTGCCAATGGATGGACCACGAGGATGGATCAGGAAGGCAGGTCGAACAGCAGCAGTTCGGCCGCTTCGGCGTTGGCAAACACCACCTTGTCCTCGGCGCCGATCTTCACTGCGTCGCCACCCGTCAGCGCCACGCCATTCACCTCGACCCGGCCGCGGATCACGTGCACATAGCCGAGCCGGCCGGCCTGCAGGGTGTGCTCGAGCTGGTCGCCGCCATTCAGGATGGCTGCGTACAGCGAGGCGTCCTGGTGGATCAGGACCGAGCCTTCGCGGCCGTCGCCGGACGCGATCAGGCGCAGCTTGCCCTGCTTTTCCTCGACCGCGAAGTGCTTCTCCTCGTAGCTCGGGGGGATGCCCTTGGCGTTCGGCTGGATCCAGATCTGCAGGAAGTGCACCGGCTCCGTCTGCGAACCGTTGAACTCGCTGTGCCGCACGCCGCTGCCGGCGCTCATGCGCTGCACGTCGCCGTAGTGCAGGACCGAGCCGGTGCCCATGCTGTCCTTGTGCTCCAGCGCGCCGTCCAGCACGTAGGAGATGATCTCCATGTCGCGGTGGCCGTGGGTGCCGAAGCCGGCGCCGGGCGCCACGCGGTCCTCGTTGATCACCAGTAGCGGGCCGAAGCCGGTGTGGCGCGGGTCGTAGTAGTCGGCAAACGAAAAGCTGTGTTGCGACTGCAGCCAGCCGTGGTGGGCGCGGCCGCGTTCTTCACTTTTGCGAATTTCGATCATGTCTGGCTCCTGTGTGTGTTCTCGATGGAAGCCAGTATAGCGAGACCGGGTCGGGAAGAAAAACGAGTAGTTTTGCGGGCTATGATCGAAAAATTCGATCGCTTGTTTGGGCGCCTGACAAAGCGCCCGGGGCAAGGCGCATCGTCAGCTGCGAAGTGGGTCCAGCAGGCCGCGCAGGGCGTTGTGGTCGAGCTCGTACATCAGTTCGAGCAGCTCGCCCAGTTCGCCGCGCGGAAAGCCCTCACGAGCGAACCAGGCGAGGTAGTGGCCGGGGAGTTCGGCGATCTTCTTGCCCTGGTATTTCCCGAAGGGCATTTCGCGGACGAGGAGGAGTTGCAGGTGTTCGGGTTTCATGGTGGCGCCAGTGTAGTAGCATGGCTGCGAGGAGGGAAGCACCATGCACACCGACGACGACCTGCAACGCTTCGTGGACGCCCAGCGCGACGTCTACGCCACCGCCCTCGCCGAGCTGCGCGCCGGCCGCAAGCGCACCCACTGGATGTGGTTCATCTTCCCGCAGATCGCGGGCCTGGGGCACAGCGAGATGGCGCGCCGCTACGCGATCCGCAACGGCGACGAGGCCGCCGCCTATCTCGCCCATCCGGTGCTGGGGCCGCGCCTGCGCGAATGCGCGTCCGCCGTCGCCATGCACGACGACCGCGACATCGGCGAGATCTTCGGCGACCCGGACGACATGAAATTCCACTCCTGCATGACCCTGTTCGCCGACGTCGCCCCGGACGAGGCGATCTTCCAGGCCTGCCTCGACCGCTTCTTCGACGGGGTGCCCGATTCCGCCACCATCGAGCGGCTGTCATGAACACCGCCCGCTCCGATGCCTTGCCGTCGTTCCTGCGCGCCTTCGGGCAGTTGATAGGAAGCGGCGCCGATGAGGCCGCGATCTTCCGCGACGGCCGCACCCTGCTCGCCATCCTGATCGCCGACGATGGCTGGCTGCCGGCGGCGCTGGCCGAGCCCGATCCCGACAGCTACCGCATCCACCTGCTGCACCTCGACCCGCGGGGGCGCTTCTCGGTATCGGCCATGGTCTGGGGACCGGGGCAGGGCACGCCCATCCACGACCATACGGTGTGGGGCATGGTCGGCGTGCTGCGGGGACGCGAGCGCTGCGAAGAATTCGGCCTGCCGCCCAGGCCGGGCGGGCCGCTGCTGCCTGGCCCGGTGCACGAGCTGGAACCCGGTGATATCGATCTCGTTTCACCCACGATTGGTGATATACATCGCGTATCAAACGCGCTCGCGGACGGGACCTCGGTCAGCATCCACGTGTATGGCGGCGACATTTCCGCCATCGTCCGTTCGCGCTATGACGCGGCGGGCCGCGCCACCCCGTTCGTCAGCCCCTACGCGTCCTGTCTGCTGCCCGAGCGTGCGGGCTGAGGTGGAATCCGAGTTGTTGCGTATAATCCGCCGGATAGCTTGTCCACCAACACATTCTCAATAACAAACATGGCTTCATCTTCAGAAAACATCAGCATGGCGGTGTTCTGCGACTTCGAGAACGTCGCACTCGGCGTGCGCGATGCGAATTACGAGAAATTCGACATCAAGCCCGTCCTCGAACGCCTGCTGCTCAAGGGCAGCATCGTGGTCAAGAAAGCCTATTGCGACTGGGACCGCTATAAAGGATTCAAGGCGACGATGCATGAAGCGAATTTCGAACTGATCGAAATCCCGCACGTGCGCCAGTCGGGCAAGAATTCGGCGGATATCCGGATGGTGGTGGACGCGCTCGACCTGTGCTACACCAAGGCGCACGTCGACACCTTCGTGATCATCTCCGGCGACTCCGACTTCTCGCCGCTGGTGTCCAAGCTGCGCGAAAACGCCAAGCGGGTGATCGGCGTCGGCGTCAAGAACTCGACCTCGGACCTGCTGGTCGCCAACTGCGACGAATTCATCTTCTACGACGACCTGGTGCGCGAAGTGCGCCGCGCCGCCGCCAAGCGCGACGAGCGCAAGAGCCAGCCTCAGCAGGGCCGCCGTCCTTCCGACGAGAGCAACCGCAAGAAGGAAGAGATGGAGGCGCGCAAGCTGCAGGCGCTGGAGATGGTGGTCGAGACCTTCGACGCCCTGGTCTCGGAGCGCGGCGACACCGGCAAGATCTGGGCGTCGCTGTTGAAAGATACATTGAAGCGCCGCCGCCCGGATTTCTCGGAGACGTACTACGGCTTCCGCACCTTCGGCAACCTGTTGGAAGAAGCGCAGACCCGCGGCCTGTTCGAATTCGGCCGTGACGAAAAGTCCGGCACCTATGTCTACCGCAGTAGCAACGGCCAGGCCAACGACGCGCTCGGCGCGGTGCAAGAGGCCGAGCAAATGCGGGCGGCGCCGGAACCGGTCGCCGTGGAAACTGGTGACGAACTGGCTGCCGAAAGCCAGGGCGAGCAGCCGAGCGAAATCCCGGCCGCCGCCGCACCGGCACGCGAATCGCGCCGCCGCGGTGGACGCGGGCGCAAGGGACGCGGCGAGACCGCCGAGCAGGCTGCGGCTCCCGCCGAGACCCAGGCAGCGCCGGAAGCCGAGGCGGAAGAGGCCAGCATGGCCACCTGGCCGGCGCCGACGCCGGACCTGGTGGAAGAAGCCCTCGATGCGGCCGCGCCGGTGGAAGCGCCGGCCCCGGAAGCCGTCGCCGAACAGCCGGCAGCCCCGGTCAAGGAACGCCGCCGTACGCCGCGCAAGCCGGCTGCGCGCAAGGGCGCTGCGGCACAGGCGGCGGCGCAGGCAGCGCCGGAAGCCGGCGCCGACAATGCGGCCATTGGCGCGGATGCCGTTGCGGCGATCGATACGGCAACGAGCGATGCCGCTGCCGTCCGGGCCCAGGCCGCGGTAAGGGGCGTAGCCGACTTCGACGATGCCGGCAGCGATGCCGTGACCGACGCCGACCCGTCCGATCCGGCGCCGGGCGACAACCCGGCACGCAAGAAGTCGACCCGTCCGGCCCACAAGGCGCCGTCGCGCAAACCGGCGGCGCGCGCGCGCCGCCCGGCCAAGCCGAAGACCCCGGAAGGCGCCTGAGCCGGCCCATACGCGCGCCGGGCGGGCCTGGCGGTGTGCCATAATGACAAGGCACCCCAGGCTTGCCCGTTTGCGTAAAGGATCGACACCATGCGACCGCTGACCGGACCGCTCCTCCTCGCCGCCGCCCTTGCCGGTAGCGCCAGCGCGCCGCCGGCGGCCGCGGCAACGCCTTCGGCCTCCCATCCGCTGCTCGGGATCTGGGTCCTGAGCATTCCCCAGCTCGGCTGCGCCGAGACCTACCACTTCCGCGGCGACGGCACCACCCTGGTCAAGAGCGCGCAGGAAGTGTCGGAAAGCGAGTTCACCGTCACCGAAAAGCCCAGCGCCAAGGGTTTCTACAAGCTCGAAGACCGCATCGTGAAGGACAACGGCAAGCAGGACTGCTCGGGCGAGGTGATGCAGGTCGGCACCAAGGCCACCAACTACCTGCGCTTCCACCCGTCCGGAGCGCGTTTCGTGATGTGCCAGGACGAGTCGATGCAGGCCTGTATCGGGCCGTTCGAGCGGATGCCGGCGCAGGGGATTTGAAGCGGATACGTAGTCGCTGTCCCGAGACAGGCCAATGCTTCTCGATGTTCGGCCAAGGCCGTACTGCCTCTACAATCCTGCGCAGGCAATCTTCGGTATATCAACGCGCTCGACTGTAGCGAGACCCACTGCCGGGATCAAATTGACGCGTTCGATACAGGTGTAGGGAAGCAGACTTTGTCTTGTTTTTGTACAAGTGGTTGCGGGCGCCGCACTGCGTGAATCACAACCGAACCCCTGGATGTTCAAGCGCTCGATCGCTGCATTCATGTGCATACCGGGACGAACCAACGTCGTCATGTCTGATGAGAACTGCCCGTCGTTCACGGTGTAGCATCCAGCCAGGCACAACAGGTGCCCGGTGGCCAGCGCATATAGAGCGTTGACCCAAAGCGGATGCCTTTCCAATCGCTTATCCGTAGGTATGCAACGCATCGCTATCCAGGACCACTCTCATGAATCGAAGTGAAGCGCCCGATATCAATCGCCATCGAATTTCCCTTCGGGCCCGCGTGCGCGAAGCGCCAACGCCATCCTGATACTGTTGACGTCATGGGTCCACCTGGGCAAGACCAGCGAAATCACGATGCCTTCAAGTTCCGAAACGACACCGATAAGCAATGCAATCCAGAGGAAAGGACCGGCGTAGTCGAATACCATGATGGCGCTCACCGCGACCAGCAACGATACGCCAAACAGCTTCGCGCTCAAGGCATGGTAGCTGGCGCCGCGCCCGAATCTCCACCAGTCCAGCGGATAACGGAGAAGTTCCAGAGCGATGACCAGGCCGATACCCCAGCGGTGCGCAACCATGATCGCGGGGTGGCTGATCCACAGGCTGACTGCGATCGCAAGGACATACACAGTGTCGGCAATGCTGTCCGCCTGCCGCAAGCCCGGGGTCGCGCTTCCCCATCGGCGCGCCAGTTTCCCGTCCAGCCAGTCGGACAATGCGGCGAAAGCGAACTGCCCCATCCAGACCGGCTTCGAGAAATGCGCGATCGCCAGCCATATCGCGACCGGCGCCAGCAAGATCCGGCTCATGACGAGCATCCAGGGGATGAGTCGTTTCATCTGGGCGAAGAAAAAGAATTGGAACCAGTGTACGAAGCTGTTGCTTTTCATGCAAGCACAAGATGCCGCCAAGTGCCGATCGATGCCGGGACAGTTCACAGCGCCGGGGGAGCGGATCGCCATCCACGGTGGTCCGGCACCCATCTTCGGTGTATATTGCTCGGCGGTTAGTCATTCGTTATCGGATCCCTGATGTCCCCGGCACTCCTCTTCTGCATCCTCATCGCTTATTTCGCACTGCTGCTCGGCGTCGCCTGGGCAACCTCGCGCAACGCCAACAACGACAGTTTCTTCATCGGCAACAAGAGCAGCAACTGGATGCTGGTCGCCTTCGGCATGGTCGGCACCACGCTGTCCGGCGCGACCTTCATCAGCGTGCCGGGCGCGGTCGGCATCGACGCCTTCGGCTATGGCCAGGTGCTGATCGGCTATGTGTTCGGCTACATCGCCGTGGTCTACCTGCTGCTGCCGCTGTACTACCGGCTCAAGCTGACCTCGATCTACACCTACCTCGACGGGCGCCTCGGGCGCCGCGCCTACCAAAGCGGGGCCGGCTTCTTCATCCTGTCGCGCCTGTTCGGCGCCACCGCGCGCCTGTACCTGGTGGTGGCGGTCCTGCAGGACATCATCCTCGACGGCCTCGGCATCCCGTTCTGGCTGACCACCTTCGTCATCCTCGGCATGATCCTGCTCTACACCTACCAGGGCGGCGTGAAGACCATCGTCTGGACCGACACCCTGCAAACCACCTGCATGCTGGTCGGCCTGTTCGCCTGCGTCGGCTTCATGCTGGGCCAGCTCGACCTGAGCATCCCGCAGGCCCTGCAGCAGATGCACGAGCGCGGCCTGTCGCGCGTGTTCACCTTCGACACGAACAGCCCGAACTTCTGGCTGAAGCAGATCGTGGCCGGCGCCTTCATCGTGGTGACCATGACCGGCATGGACCAGGAGATGATGCAGAAGACGATCTCCGTGAAGACCCTGGGCGACTCCCAGAAGAACCTGCTGAGCCTGACCGCGGTGCTGGTGGTGGTGCTGTCCAGCTTCCTGTTCCTGGGTGGCCTGCTGTACCTGTACGCCCCGGTTGCCGGCGTCACCGCCACCGGCGACAAGATCTTCTCGACGGTCGTCATGAGCCACCTGCCGGCGGCGGTGCAGATCATCTTCCTGATCGCCCTGATCTCGGCCCTGTTCCCCAGCGCCGACGGCGCCATCACCGCGCTCACGTCCACCTTCTGCATCGACATCCTCGGCATCAAGCGCCGCGACGACCTGAGCGAGGATGCGAAGCTGCGCCTGCGCCGCCACGTCCACCTCGGCTTTGCCCTGCTGTTCCTGCTGATGGTGCTGTTCTTCAAATGGGTCGACAATCCGAGCATGATCGGCGTGATCCTGAAGCTGGCCGGCTATACCTACGGACCGCTGCTGGGCCTGTTCGCCTTCGGCATGATGACGAAACGGTCGCTGAACGACCGCCTGGTGCCGGTGGTGACGATCGGCGCGCCGATCCTGTGCGCGCTGCTCGAATATAACCAGCACTATTTGCTCGGCAGCTACCGGCTGGGCCTGGAGTTGCTTATCGTCAATGGCGCACTCGTGTTTATCGGCTTGCTGGCAATCTCGCGCCGCGCGACGATCAAGCCGGCCGTCGCTGCGGCATAATCAAATAATTCGGGGTCAGAGCACATTTCAAAGGAAATAAGAATGCCATTCAAGCCAGTTTCCTCCTTGCGCCGCGGTATCGGTTCGCTCTGGCGCGGTATCGATGCCACCCGCCGGTTCGTGCTGAACCTGCTGTTCCTCATCATCCTGATCATGCTGCTGTGGGCGATGTTCGGCGGCGGCATCAAGCCGCTGGCGCCGAAGACGGCCCTGGTGCTCGACCTGAAGGGCGAGCTGGTCGAAGAGAAGGCCGGCAGCGTGCGCGATTCGCTGGTGGCCGGCCTGTCCGGCAATGCGCGCCGCCTGATCCAGCTGCGCGACGTCCTGACCGTGCTCGACACCGCCGCCAAGGACGACAATATCAACAGCGTGGTGCTGCTGCTCGACGAGATGGACGGCGGCGGCCTGGCTTCGCTGCGCGAGTTCGGCGCCGCGGTCGACCGCGTCCGGGCCGCCGGCAAGACCGTGGTGGCCTGGGGCGGCAGCTACGACCAGAAGCGCTACATGGTCGCGTCGCATGCGAACGAGGTCTACCTGCACCCGATGGGCATGGTGCTGATCGAGGGCTTCGGGCGCCACCGCAACTACTACCGCGACGCGCTCGACAAGATCGGCGTGACGGTCAACCTGATGAAGGTCGGCACGTATAAAAGCTTTGCCGAGCCGTATATCGGCAACGGCCCGTCGGATGCCGCCAAGGAGGCCGACAGCTTCCTGTACAACGCCCTGTGGTCCAGCTACACGGCCGAAGTCGAGAAGGCGCGCAAGCTGCCGGACGGCGCCATCGCCAAGGGCATCGAGGAACTGCCGCAGCGCATGGCGGCCGCCAACGGCAATGCCGGCAAGGTCGCGCTGGACTGGAAGCTGATCGACGGCCTCAAGACCCGCGACGAAGTGCGCGCCCTGATGGTCAAGCGCGGCGCCTGGGACGAAAGCAGCAAGAGCTTCCGCCAGGTCTCCTTCCACGATTACCTGTCGCGCAATCCGCCGAAGGTGCTGGGCGACGCCGTCGCCGTCGTGGTGGCAAGCGGCGACATCACCGAAGGCACGGGCGGCCCGGGCATGGTGGGCGGCATCTCGACCGCCAACATGATCCGCGCCGCGCGCGAAGACAAGCAGGTCAAGGCCGTGGTCCTGCGCATCAACTCGCCGGGCGGCAGCGCCTATGGCTCCGAACTGATCCGCCGCGAGCTGGAGCTGACGCGCAACGCCGGCAAGCCGGTGGTGGTGTCGATGGGCGACGTGGCGGCTTCGGGCGGCTACTGGATCTCGATGGCGGCCGACGAGGTGATCGCCGACCCGAACACCGTGACCGGCTCGATCGGCGTGTTCGCGATCCTGCCGACCGCCGACAAGGTGGTCGACAAGCTGGGCATCCACACGGCCGGCGTGACGACGACCTGGCTGGCCGACGCCTACAACCCGCTGCGCCCGCTCGACCCGCGCTTCGGCCAGGTGGTGCAGGCCAGCATCAACCACATCTACGACGAGTTCACCACCAAGGCCGCGATCGCGCGCCACACCACGCCCGAGAAGATCGATGCGGTGGGGCAGGGCCGGGTCTGGACCGGCGTCCAGGCCAAGGAACGCGGGCTGGTGGACCGTCTCGGCAGCTACGGCGACGCGCTGCAGTCCGCCGCCAAGCGCGCCAAGCTGGGAAGCGACTTCCGCGTCGCCTACACCGAGCGCCCGGACACCCTGTTCGAGCGGATGCTGGAGCGCCTGGGCCTGTCCGAAGCCCAGGCCCTGACCGTGCAGGTCAAGCTGGGCCTGCTGCCGGCCGACCTGCGCCTGGATGCGCTGCCGGCCGGCGCCGTGGCCGGCGTGGCCAAGGACTTCGGCTGGCTGTCGGATGTGGCATCGCGCCGCCAGCCCTTCGCGGCGGTGACCCACTGTCTCTGTGAAATTCCTTGAGGGCCTTTACAAGCGTTAAGGCTTTGTAACAAGTTGTACGGCCGGTCGGGCCGGGAGCACGGGCGCGGAGCCAATCCGCGCCCGTTTTCGTTTTTGCTTGGTACGTTACGAAACATAAGGCCGAGGCGCTCCGTGCTAATCTCGGCTGGTCATTTTATTGTGCTTTTGAACACTCGGCCGCCAAGGAATCGCATGAACCCGACCGTCACCCCCGAAAAGGAAAAGACAGCCACCCGCCCCCCGCGCACCCGCCGTTCGCGCGTGATCGGCGCCATCGTCGCCATCCTCGCGATGGCCGGCCTGGGCTGGCTGGCCTGGCACCTGACCCACCAGCCCGCCGGGACCGGCGCCGCGGCGGGCGCGGGACCGGGCGCGCGCGGGCAGGGTGGCGGCGCGGCCGGGCCGGGCGGCGGTGGCCCGGGCGGCGGCGGACGCGGCGGACGCGGCGGCATGGCGGCGACCACGGTCGGCGTCGGCAAGGCCGAGCGCAGCGACATCCCGATCACCCTGGAAGCCCTCGGCACCGTGACCCCGGCGGCGGTGGCGACCGTGCGGCCCCAGGTCGGCGGCGTGCTGCAGAAGATCACCTTCACCGAAGGCCAGCTGGTCAAGGAAGGCCAGGTGCTGGCCACCATCGACGCGCGCCCGGCGCAAATGAGCCTGCTGCAGGCGACCGGCCAGCGCCAGCGCGACGAAGCCCAGCTCGAAAGCGCGCGCGTGCTACTGCAGCGCTACCGCACCCTGCTGGAACAGGACTCGATCGCGCGCCAGGACGTCGACACCCAGGCGGCCCTGGTCAAGCAGCTCGAAGGCGCCGTCACCACCGACAAGGCGGCCGAAGGCATCGCCCGCATCAACCTCGGCTACACCCAGGTGAAGGCGCCGATCTCCGGCCGCGTCGGCCTGCGCACCGTCGACATCGGCAACCTGGTGAACAGCGGCGACGCCAACGGCATCGCCGTGATCACGCAGATGTCGCCGATCGACGTCGAATTCGCGGTCCCGCAGGACCAGCTGCCGGCGCTGCAGCAGCGCATCAACGAGAACGCGCAGATGCAGGCCATCGCGATGGACCGTACCCGCACGCAGAACCTGGCCACCGGGCGCTTCTTCGCGATGGACAACCAGGTCGACACCCAGACCGGCACCGTGCGCGCCAAGGCCCGCTTCACGAACGATGGCGGCAAGCTGTTCCCGAGCCAGTTCGTGAATCTGCGCCTGCAGGTCAACACCATCAAGAACGCCGTCACGGTGCCGGTGACGGCCCTGCGCCACGGCGCCAGCGGCGACTTCGTCTACGTGCTGAACCCGCAAACCAAGACGGTCGCGCTGCGCAACGTGAAGCGCGGCCAGGCCAACGCCGAGCGCGTGGAAATCACCAGCGGCCTGGAAGGCGGCGAGACCGTGATCACCGAGGGCGCCGACCGCCTGAAGGATGGGGCGAAGGTGACTTTGCCGGGGGATCGTCCGGCCGGGGCGGGTGGACGGCGCGGGCAGGGCGGGCAGGGTGCGGCCGTGGCGCCGGGGGCTACGCCTGAACAGGGGCAGCCGGGGCAGCAGGCGCAGCCGGGGCAGCAGGGTGAACGGCGCCACCGCCGCCAGCAGCAGGGTGAAGGGGCTGCGCAATGATGGCAGTCGCTCGGGACACGGCAATATGCCCGTCGTTCCCGCCTTCGCGGGAACGACGTGGTGGGGCGCGGGGACGACGTAGGGAGGCGACAGCATGAGCCCCTCCGCCCCCTTCATCCGCCGCCCGGTCGCCACCTCGCTGCTGATGCTGGCCATCGTGCTGGCCGGCCTGGTCGGCTATAAATTCCTGCCGCTGTCGGCGCTGCCCCAGGTCGACTTCCCGACCATCCAGGTGCAGACCCTGTATCCGGGCGCGAGCCCGGAAGTGATGGCGCGTACCGTGACCGCGCCGCTGGAGCGCCAGTTCGGCCAGATGTCCGGCCTGTCGCGCATGAGTTCGACGAGCGCTGCCGGCGTCTCCGTCGTCACGCTGCAGTTCAGCCTCGGCCAGACCCTCGACGTGGCCGAGCAGGAAGTGCAGGCCGCGATCAACGCCGGCGGCTCGCTGCTGCCGACCGACCTGCCGGCGCCGCCGGTCTACGCCAAGGTCAACCCGGCCGACGCGCCGGTGCTGACGCTGGCGATCACCTCCGACACGATGCCGCTGACCGAGGTCCAGAACCTGGTCAACACGCGGCTCGCGCTGAAGATCAGCCAGGTGACGGGCGTCGGCCTGGTGACCCTGCAGGGCGGCCAGCGCCCGGCGGTGCGGATCCAGGCGAATACCGAAGCGCTGGCGGCCAACGGCCTGGGCCTCGATACGCTGCGCACCGCGATCACGGCCGCCAACGCCAACAGCGCCAAGGGCAGCTTCGACGGCCCGGCGCGCGCCTACACCATCAATGCCAACGACCAGCTGGTGACGGTGCCGGACTACACCAACCTGATCGTCGCCTACCGCAACGGCGCGCCGGTGCGCCTGGGCGACGTCGCCCGTGTCGTCGACAGCGCCGAGAACGTCAGGCTGGGCGCCTGGGCGAACATGAAGCCGGCCATCATCCTGAACGTGCAGCGCCAGCCTGGCGCCAACGTGATCGCCACCGTCGACGCCATCAAGGAGCGCCTGCCCGAGCTGCAGGCCAGCCTGCCGCCGACCCTGCGCGTGGACGTGCTGTCCGACCGCACCAACGGCATCCGCGCCTCGGTCGAGCACGTGCAGATCGAGCTGGTGCTGGCCGTGCTGCTGGTGGTGCTGGTGATCTTCGCCTTCCTGCACAGCGTGCGCGCCACCGTGATCGCCAGCCTGGCCGTGCCGATCTCCCTGGTCGGCACCTTCGGCGTGATGTACCTGCTGGGCTACAGCCTGAACAACCTGTCGCTGATGGCGCTGACGATCGCCACCGGCTTCGTGGTCGACGACGCCATCGTCATGATCGAGAACATCTCGCGCTACATCGAAGAGGGCGAGAAGCCGATGGCCGCCGCCTTGAAAGGCGCGACCCAGATCGGCTTCACCATCATTTCGCTGACGGTGTCGCTGATCGCGGTGCTGATCCCGCTGCTGTTCATGGGCGACGTGGTGGGCCGCCTGTTCCGCGAATTCGCGGTGACGCTGGCGATCACGATCCTGATCTCGGCGATCGTCTCGCTGACCCTGGTGCCGATGATGTCGGCGCGCTGGCTGCGCCAGCACGACGATGCGCACAACTCGCGTTTCGCGCGCTGGTTCCAGGCCACCTTCGACAACACCATCGGCTACTACGACCGCTCGCTGAACTGGGTGCTGGAGCGCCAGGGCCTGACCCTGCTGGTGGCGCTGGCGACCCTGCTGCTGACGGCGCTGCTGTGGGTCTTCATTCCCAAGAGCCTGTTCCCGACCCAGAACACGGGCCAGCTGCAGGCCCGGGTCGAAGCGCGCCAGGCGATTTCCTACGAAGCGATGACGGAAATGCAGCAGGCCGCCGCGCGCGAAATCCTGGCCGATCCGGAAGTCGCCTCGCTCAGCTCGACGGTCGGCGTGGACGCCGCCAACAACACCATGCTGCACACCGGCACCATGCTGATCAACCTGAAGGAAGGGCGCGGCGATCAGGAAGAGCTGATGAACCGCCTGCGCCAGCGCGTCGCCCGCAACGTGGCCGGCGTCACGCTCTACCTGCAGCCGACCCAGGACCTGACCATCGACGCCGAGAGCGGTCCGACCCAGTACCGCCTGTCGATCGAAGGCGCGGACACCAAGACCGTGACGGAATGGTCGCGCAAGCTGGCCGACGCCATGGCCCGGCGCAAGGAGGTGCGCAACGTCGTCACCGATGCCGGCGCGACCGGCGCCGCGGCTTTCGTCAACATCGACCGCGACAGCGCCTCGCGCCTGTCGGTGACGGCCTCGAACATCGACGACGCCCTGTACAGCGCCTTCGGCCAACGCATCGTCTCGACGATTTTTACCGAAACGAACCAGTACCGCGTGATCCTGGAAGCCCAGCAGCCGGAGGACATGACGCTCGACGCCCTCGCCAACCTGCAGCTGCGCACCGGCGCCGGCCGGCCGACGCCCCTGTCGGCGATCGCCTCGATCACCGAGCAGGCGGCGCCGCTGCAGATCACCCACGTCGCCCAGTACCCGGCCACCACGATCGGCTTCGACACGGCGTCCGGCGTGAAGCTGGGCACGGCCGTCAACGCGATCAAGGAAGTGGCGCAGGAGATCAAGCTGCCGGCCTCGGTAACGATGACCTTCCTCGGCGCTTCCGGGGCTTACCAGAACTCGCTGTCGAACCAGCTGTGGCTGATCCTGGCGGCGGTGGTGTGCGTCTACATCGTGCTGGGCGTGCTCTATGAAAGCTACATCCACCCACTGACCATCCTGTCGACCCTGCCGTCGGCCGGCGTCGGCGCGCTGCTGGCGCTGATGGTGACGGGGCAGGGCCTGGGCGTGATCGGCATCATCGGCATCATCCTGCTGATCGGCATCGTGAAGAAGAACGCGATCATGATGATCGACTTCGCCATCGAGGCCGAGCGCGACGAGGGCAAGGACCCGCGCACGGCCATCCACCAGGCCGCGATGCTGCGCTTCCGCCCGATCATCATGACGACCCTGGCGGCGCTGTTCGCGGCGGTCCCGCTGATGCTGGGCTGGGGCGAGGGCGCCGAGCTGCGGCGTCCGCTGGGCCTGGCGATCTTCGGCGGCCTGATCGTCAGCCAGATGCTGACCCTGTTCACCACGCCAGTAATTTACCTGGCGTTCGACCGCGTCGCGAGGCGCTGGGGCGGCGAAACGCCGGCCAGGCCGCATGGCCCTGGATCGGACGGCGGCCCCGATGGCGGCCATCCCGCCACCAGGCCCGCACCGCAGCAGCCGGCACTGCTGTCGCCGCAGCCCTCCGACACCACGTCGCGGGCGGGCGGCCCGCACGGAGCCGGCGCATGAACCTGTCGCAGCCGTTCGTGCGGCGCCCGATCGCGACCGTGCTGCTGACCCTGGGGCTGGCCCTGGCGGGCATCGCCGCCTTCTTCGTGCTGCCCGTCTCGCCGCTGCCCCAGGTGGACTTCCCGGCCATCTCCGTGTCCGCCAACCTGCCGGGCGCCAGCCCGGACACGATGGCGTCCTCGGTCGCGACACCGCTGGAGCGGCGCCTGGCGGTGATCGCCGGCGTCAACGAGATTACCTCGAACAGCGGCAATGGCTCGACCCGCATCAACCTGCAGTTCGACCTGAATCGCCAGATCGATTCCGCCGCGCGTGAAGTGCAGGCGGCGATCAACGCCTCGCGCGCCGACCTGCCGGCCACCCTGCGCAGCAACCCGACCTACCGCAAGGCCAATCCCTCGGATGCGCCGGTGATCATCCTGGCGCTGACCTCGAAGACGCGCAGTCCCGGCCAGATCTACGACGAGGTCTCGAACATCGTCCAGCAGAAGCTGGCCCAGGTGCGCGGCGTCGGCGACGTCGAGATCGGCGGCGGCTCGCTGCCGGCGGTGCGGGTCGACCTGAACCCGTTCCAGATGAACCGCTACGGCCTGTCGAGCGAGGACGTGCGCGCGGCGATCCAGGCCAGCAACCCGAACCGGCCGAAGGGCGCGCTGGAGGGCAGCGGCATGCGCCTGCAGATCTATTCGCAGGCGAATACCCCGACCAATGGCCGCACCGCCGCCGATTACCGCGGCCTGGTGGTGGCCTGGCGCGACGGCGCCGCGATCCGCCTGCAGGACATCGCGGACGTCACCGACGGGGTCGAGAACATCAACACCCTCGGCCTGTTCAACGGCCAGCCGGCCGTGATCGTGCTCGTCACCAGCCAGCCCGGCGCCAACGTCATCGAGACCGTCGACGGCGTGCGCGCGCTGCTGCCTGTGCTCCAGGCCCAGCTGCCGCAGGACGTCAGCATGCAGGTGGCTTCGGACCGCACCAATTCGATCCGCGCTTCGCTGCGCGAGATCGAGCTGACCCTGATGATCTCGATCCTGCTGGTGGTGGCGGTGGTCAGCGTGTTTTTAAGGAGCGTGCGCGCGACCATCGTGCCGGCGGTGGCGACCGTGGTCTCGCTGCTGGGCACCTTCGGCGTCATGTACCTGCTGGGCTTCTCGATGAACAACCTGTCGCTGATGGCGCTGACGGTGGCCACCGGCTTCGTGGTCGACGACGCCATCGTGGTGCTGGAAAACACCAGCCGCCACGTCGAGCAGGGCATGGACCGCATGAAGGCGGCCCTGCTGGGCGCGCAGGAAGTGGGCTTCACGGTGCTGTCGATCAGCCTGTCGCTGGTGGCGGTGTTCATTCCGTTGCTGTTCATGGGCGGGCAGGTGGGCCGGCTGTTCCGCGAATTCGCCGTGACCCTGTCGGCGGCGGTGCTGATCTCGCTGGTGATCTCGCTGACCACCACGCCGATGCTGTGCGCGGTGCTGCTCAAGGGAGAGGACAAGGACCGCCACCTGAAGCGCCAGCCGGGCCGGCTGGCCCGCTGGTCGGAGCGCGGCTTCGACCGCGTGCTGAAGGCCTACGAACATGCGCTCGACTGGGCGCTCGACATGAAGCTGCTGGTGATCCTGATCCTGGCTTTCGTGGTGGGGCTGAACGTGTTCCTGTTCTCGGCCGCGCCGAAGGGTTTCTTCCCGCAGCAGGACACGGGCCAGATCAACGGCGGCATGCGCGCCGACCAGAGCATCTCCTTCCAGGCCATGCAGCAGAAGCTGCGCCAGCTGGTCAACATCATCAAGAGCGACCCGGCGGTGGACACCGTGGTCGGCTTTACCGGCGGCTCGCGCGCCGGCGGCGGCTTCATGTTCCTGAACCTGAAACCGGTCGGCGAGCGCGCCAAGGGCGACACCGGCCAGGCCGTGATCGCGCGCCTGCGGCCGAAGCTGGCCAGGGTCACCGGCGTGCAGCTGTTCCTGAACCCGGTGCAGGACCTGCGCATGGGCGGGCGCCAGAGCAACTCGACCTACCAGTACACGATCAAGAGCGACAACCGCGCCGACCTGCGGATGTGGGCGACTCGCCTGGCCGACGCCATGAAGCAGCAGAAGGCGCTGACCGACGTCGACACCGACCAGGCCGAGAACGGCGTCGAGACCTATGTCGAGATCGACAAGGAAAGCGCGGCGCGCCTCGGCATCAGCGCGAAGGACGTCGACAACGCGCTGTACAACGCCTTTGGCCAGCGCCAGGTCGCCAACATCTACGATGAGCTGAACCAGTACCACGTGATCATGGGCGTGGCGCAGAAGTATGCGCAATCGCCGGAGGCGCTGAACGACGTGTATGTGCCGGCCAAGGCGGCGGCGTCGTCCACCGTCGCAGCGTCTACCGGCAGCTCCGGCAACGCCGCCGCCACCGGCACCGGCGTGGGCTCGGCCACGGGCACGGTCGGCGCAGGGGCGGGCAGCACCAGCAGCAGCGCGGCGTCCGCCGGCAGCCCGGCCAGCCCGAGCAACCTGACGGCGGCGCGCGATCCGTCCAGCGGCTCGGCGCTGTCCACCGGCGCCACCACCATGGTGCCGCTGTCGGCCATCAGCAAGTTCTCCGAGCGCTCGACCCCGAGTTCGGTGAACCACCAGGACGGCGAGCTGGCGACGACCATTTCCTTCAACCTGGCGCAGGGCTATTCGCTGTCGGACGGCCAGGCCGCGGTGCGCGACGCCGAGGCGTCGATCGGCATGCCGGTCAACGTGCGCGGCAGCTTCCAGGGCCAGGCCAAGCAGGCGCAGGAATCGAACAAGCAGCAGCCGCTGCTGATCCTGGCGGCCATCGTCGTCATCTATATCGTGCTGGGCATCCTGTACGAGAGCCTGGTGCACCCGATCACGGTGCTGTCGACCCTGCCGTCGGCCGGCGTCGGCGCGGTGCTGGCGCTGCTGATGTTCCACATGGAGTTCTCGATCATCGCGCTGATCGGCGTGTTCCTGCTGATCGGTATCGTCAAGAAGAACGCGATCCTGATCATCGACTTCGCCCTCGATGCGGAGCGGGCGCGCGGACTGTCGGCCACCGAGGCGGTGCGCGAAGCCTGCCTGCTGCGCTTCCGTCCGATCCTGATGACGACCCTGGCCGCGGCGCTCGGCGCGCTGCCGCTGGCGATCGGCTTCGGCGAAGGCTCGGAATTGCGCCAGCCGCTCGGCATCGCCATCATCGGCGGCCTGCTCGCCAGCCAGCTGCTCACGCTGCTGACCACGCCCGTGGTCTACGTCTACATGGACAAGCTGCGCCGCGCCAGCCCGGACGAGCATGAGCTGGCGCGCCACCCCCAAGAACAACATCCTTCGATTTCCCATCCATGACCATGCGAACCACGCCCATCTCTTCCATCGTCGCCCTGGCGGCGGCCGCGCTGCTGGCCGGCTGCGCCGTCGGACCGGCCTACCAGCGCCCGGCCACCCCGGAACCGGCCGCGTACAAGGAATTGCAGGGATGGGTGCCGGCGGCGCCGGCCGACGCGCTCGAACGCGGGCCCTGGTGGACCCTGTTCGGCGACCCGCAACTGGACGCGCTGGCGGCCAGCGTCGAAGTCTCGAACCAGAACGTGGCGGCGGCGGTGGCCGCCTACGCCCAGGCGCGCGCGCTGGTGGCGGAGCAGCGCGCCTCGCTGTTCCCGAACCTGACCCTGAACGCTTCCGGCACCCGTTCCGGCACGCGCGGCGGGGGCAGCGGCAACGCCACCGTCGACGCCAACGGCAACATCGTCGGCGGTAGCGCCGGCGGCGGCAGCGCGCGCAATGCCTACCGGCTGTCGCTGGGCACGAGCTGGGAACCGGACGTGTGGGGGCGCCTGCGCGCGGGCGTCACCGCCGCCAGCGCCAGCGCCCAGGCCAGCGCCGCCGACCTCGCATCGGCGCGGCTATCGGCCCAGGGCGAAGTCGCGGCCGACTACCTGCAGCTGCGCGCGATCGACGCCCAGCGCGCGCTGCTGGCCACCACCATCGAAGGCTACCAGCGGGTGCTGACGATCGCGCAGAACCGCTTCAATGTCGGCATCGTGCCGCATTCGGACGTCTACCAGGCCGAGACCCAGCTCGCGAGCGCGCAGAGCGACGACCTCGGCCTGGCCCGCCAGCGCGCCCAGCTCGAGCATGCGATCGCGGTCCTGGTCGGCAAGACCCCGTCCGAATTCGCGATCGCGCCCTCGCCGGCGTGGCGGGTCGCGGTGCCCGAGGTGCCGGTCGGGGTGCCGTCGACCTTGCTGCAGCGCCGTCCCGACATCGCCGCCGCCGAACGGCGCGTGGCCGCGGCCAACGAGCAGATCGGCATCGCGCGCTCGGCCTACTTCCCGAGCATTGGCCTGAGCGCATCGCTCGGCAGCTCGGCCAGCAAGGTCGGCGAGCTGTTCAACGCCTCGGCGGCGGCCTGGTCCTTCGGCCTGTCGGCGGCCCAGACCCTGTTCGACGCCGGCGCCACCCGCGCCCGCGTACAGGGGGCGCGCGCGGCGCACGAGGAATCGGTGGCGCGCTACCGCCAGACCGTGCTGGACGCCTTCGCCGACGTCGAAGACCAGCTGGCCGCCACCCGCGTCCTGGCCCAGCAGCAGGACCTGCAGCGCCGCGCCTCGGAAGCCGCCGACAAGGTCGAGCAGCAGGTGCTGAACCGCTACAAGGCCGGCCAGGTGAGCTATTCGGAAGTGGTGCAAGCCCAGGTCACGGCCCTGAACGCCCGCCGCTCGCTGGTCCAGACCCAATCCACCCGCCAGACCACGGCCGTGGCCCTGATCCAGGCCCTGGGCGGCGGCTGGCACGCCGACTAACTCGGTAATTCGGGGTCAGAGCACATTTCTCTGATAATTCGGGGTCAGAGCGCTTTTTGAGGAAAGATCACCGAGCAAACGATTCACGCTGCCGGCAGTGCCGTCCAACGAGCCGCCCACGACAGATCGATTCGAGCGTGCCTTCAAGCCATTGCCATAAAATGTGCTCTGACCCCGAATTTCGCGAATAATGCGCTCTGACCCCGAATTTTTCAGCACCGGCTCGCCCGCCTGGGTGGCTCTTTATCTGGCCGGCACCATTGTCCTGACGGCGTGGATGCGCCGGCACGAGTTCCGGCAGGGCGGACGGGCGGCCGTGGTGGCTGCGCTGGATGTGCTGGCCAGCGTCAGCCTGGCGATCCCGGCAGTGGCTTACTGGGATGAGGATATCGGCGCGCGGCTCGGCGACCGGGCCTTGTGGATGCTGTTCGGGCTCGGCGTGCTGGGCCTGCTCGGCTTCGTCGTCCACGATGCCCGCGTGATGCTGCGCCATCCGCGCCTGAGCTTGCGCCAGCGCCGCATCTTCGCCGCGATCGGCGCCGCGGCGGTGCTGGGGCCGTCCTCGCTCGAACTGTGGTGGGGCGGCTCGGCGCTGGCCCACCTGCATGCTTCCCCGGAGGAACTTGCCCAAAACGGGAGCCTGACCCCGGTTTGATCTAGGTCGGCTGCTTGCGCTGGGCCCAGCGGGCCGCCAGCACGGCGCAGACCATCAACTGGATCTGGTGGAACAGCATCAGCGGCAGGATCACCATGCCCAGCGCACCTTGCGAGAACATCACCTTGGCCATCGGGATGCCGCTGGACAGGCTCTTTTTCGAGCCGCAGAACACGATGGTGATCTCGTCCTCGCGCGAGAAGCCGAGGCGGCGGCTGGCCCAGGTGGACAGGCCGAGAGCGAGCGCGAGCAGTACGCAGCACAGCACGCCCAGCGCCACCAAGGTCGGCACCGACAGCTTGTGCCACAGGCCTTCGTTCACGGATTCGCTGAAGGCGGTGTACACGACCAGCAGGATCGAACCCTGGTCGACGAACTTCAGCATCGGCTTGTGGCGGTCGATCCAGGCGCCGATCCACGGGCGCAGGAACTGGCCGGCCAGGAAGGGCAGCAGCAGCTGTTCGACGATGCTGAGGATGGCGTCCAGTGGCGAGCCGCCGCCGCCGCTGGCGCCATGCACGATCAGGGTGCTCACCAGCAGCGGCGAAATGAAGATGCCGGCGAAGTTCGAGGCCGAGGCGCTGCACACCGCGGCCGCCACGTTCCCGCGCGCCACCGAGGTGAAGGCGATCGACGATTGCACCGTCGAGGGCAGGGTGCACAGGAACAGGATGCCGAGGTAGAGCTCGTACGGCAGCATGCTGGTGGCGAGCGGCTTCATCGCCAGGCCCAGCAGCGGGAACATCACGAAGGTCGCGGCCAGCACCAGCAGGTGCAGGCGCCAGTTGGCCAGGCCCGACACGATGGCTTCACGCGACAGCTTGGCGCCGTGCAGGAAGAACAGCAGGCCGATCGCAAAGGTGGTGACCTTGCCGAACACGACGGCGGACTGGCCCTCGCAGGGCAGCACGCTGGCCACGACCACGGTGGCCATCAGGAGCATGGTGTAGGTATCGGGCATGAGGCTGCGCAGGGAGGCGCCGGCGCGGGCGAGTGGGCTGGGCATGACGGACTTTCGGAAACGCGGACAGGGCAACCTTCTATTCTAGCCGCTTGCGGCGTCCGCCGCTGGCCACGGCATCGCGCGGCCAGTCCGTAAATACGCCGTAAAAACACAGGTGATTATCGGTGAGAAATCTATTTCCACTGTTTAGTAGGGGCGATATACTCGCGCTTGCTTTTTATTCATCCTGGGGTCCACCGTGTTCAAATCCACGCTTTTTTACGCTGCGCTGCCCGTCGTCGCGGCCATCGGGGTCATCGCCTCCGCCAACGCCGACGAGGGCCAGTGGCAGCCGCACCAGCTGCCGCAGCTGAAAGCCGAACTCAAGCGTATCGGCATCACCATCCCGGCCGAAAAGCTGGCCGACTTGTCCAAGCACCCGATGAGCGCGATCGTCTCGCTGGGCGGCTGCTCGGCGTCCTTCGTCTCGCCGGACGGCCTGGTCGTCACCAACCACCACTGCGCCTATGGCGCCGTGCAGCGCAACTCGACCCCGGAACACAATTACATCGTCCATGGCTTCCTGGCCAAGACCCGCGCCGAGGAACTGCCGGGTGGCCCGAACACCCTGGTCTACGTGACCGAGAAGGTCGAGAACGTGACCGACCGTGTCCTGAAAGGCCTGTCCCCGAACCTGTCGGGCAAGGAGCGCCACGAGCAGGTCGAAAGCCGCATCAAGGCATTGATCGCCGAATGCGAAAGCGACAAGGCGTACCGCTGCTCGGTGCCGGCCTTCCACCGCGGCGGCGAGTACTACCGCATCAAGCAGCTGATGATCCGCGACGTGCGCCTGGTGTACGCGCCGGCCGACAGCGTCGGCAACTTCGGCGGCGACATCGACAACTATGAATTCCCGCGCCAGGCCGGCGACTTCTCCTTCCTGCGCGCCTACGTCGGCAAGGATGGCCGTCCGGCCGATCCGTCGCCCGACAACGTGCCGTACAAGTCGAAGGACTTCCTGGTCGTGTCGGCTGAAGGCCTGAAGAACGGCGATCCGATCCTGCTGGCCGGCTACCCGGGCCGCACCAGCCGCTACAAGCTGCCGTCGGAGATCCGCTTCGCGCGCGACGTCGACTACCCGGCCAAGGTCGCCTCCATCACCGCCGACCTGTCGGTGATCGCCGCCAGCACCATGGGCAACCCGGCCTGGGACGTGCGCTACGCCAGCGTGGCGAAGAGCCTGAACAATGTGCTGAAGAAGACCCAGGGCCTGCTGGACGGCTTCGCGCGCAAGGACATCGCCGCCGTCAAGGACGTGCAGGACGCCGAGTTCCGCGGCTGGTACAAGCAGCATGGCAAGGGCGGCAGCATGCTGTCCGACCTCGATACCGCGATCGGCGCCGACATGACCAGCTCGCAGCAGGACGCCGCCTGGGCGGAAGCGACCCACAGCGACCTGCTGAAGAGCGCGCGCACCCTGTACCGCCTGTCGCTCGAGCGCCAGAAGCCGGACGCCCAGCGCGAAGCCGGCTACCAGGAACGCGACCTTTCCTTCATCAAGGCGCGCCTGACCCGCCTGGAGCAGTCCTTCGTGCCGGGTGTCGACCAGGCCCGCTGGCTGGCGGCCCTGAACCGCTACGCGAAGATCGACCAGAAGAACCACCCGCATGGCCTGGACGCGCTGCTGCCGAAGCTGGACGCGATCCCGGCGATGTACAAGTCGACCGAACTGGCCGACACCACCAAGCGCCTGGCCTGGATCGGCAAGGATCCGGAAGCCTTCCGCAATTCGCATGACCCGTTCATCCAGCTGGCCGTGCGCCTGCAGGACACCGGGATGGCGCTGGAAAACCACCGCAAGGAAGTCGACGGCAACCTGGAACGCGTGATCCCGCAGTACATGGACGCCGTGATCGCCTGGAAGAAGTCGCAGGGCAAGCCGGTCTACCCGGACGCCAACTCGACCCTGCGCGTAACCTACGGCACCGTGGCGCCGTACACCCCGCGCGATGGCCTCGTCAAAGGTCCGTTCTCGACCGTCGAGGGGGTCGTCGAAAAGGCCACCAACAAGGAGCCGTTCAACGCCCCGGCCAACCTGCTGCAGGCGATCCGCGAGAAGCGCTACGGCGTGTTCAAGGATCCGGTGCTGGGCACGGTGCCGGTCAACTTCCTGTCGAGCGCCGACACCACCGGCGGCAACTCGGGTTCCGCGGTGATGAACAAGCGCGGCGAACTGGTCGGCCTGAACTTCGATTCGACCTATGAATCGATCACCAAGGACTGGTACTTCGACCCGGTGATCACGCGCGCGATCCACGTCGATATCCGCTACATGCTGTGGGTGATGAAGGAAGTCGACCATGCCGACAACCTGCTGAAGGAAATGACGATCAAGTATCCGAAGAAGTAAGGATCAACCACGGACGTGGGCACGCGGTGCCCGCCCCGCGAAAGCGCGCCGGATCATCCGGCGCGTTTTTTTATCGCGCCGCCGGAAACCAGATATCGAACCGCGTCTCGCCCGCGCCCGCGGGCGCCAGCGCGCAGGTCGCGCCGTGGCGCTGCAGCACCTCGCGCACGAACATCAGGCCGATGCCCTGGCCGCCCTTCTTGGTGCTGAAGAAGGGCGTGAACAGGCGCTGCGACGGCGCCTCGCCTAGCAAGCCACCGGTATCGAACACCGACAGGCGCACGCGCTCTCCCAGGTCTTCCAGCTCGACGCGGATCGCGCCTCCGCTAGACCCGTCGCGCGCATTGCGCTCGTCGATCGCCTCGATCGCATTCTTCACCACGTTCAGCAGGGCCGGCTCGATCAGCTGCACGTCGAGCGGCATGGGCCCGACCTCGTCGCAGCGGTGCCAGCCGAGCCGGATGCCGCGCGCATTGCACTGTTCGCGGTTCAGCCACAGGATGTCGTCCACCACGTCGCGCAGGCGGGCCGGGCGCAGTTCCGGCGCCGGCATCTTGACCACGCGGGTAAAGCGGTCGATGAATTCGCCCAGGCTGACGTTGCGGCGCTTGACGGCGACGATGGCGGTGACGAAGTCGCCGGCGTCGCGCTCCGCCAGCTGGCCGCGGTAGGTCAGCAGGGAATCGAGCACCGAGCCGGTGGCCGCCACCGTGTTGTTCACTTCGTGGGCCAGCACGCGGATCAGGCGCGCGTAGGTGGCGCGCTCCGAGTCCTCGAGTTCGGCGGTCAGTTCCTCGACGATCAGGAAGTGGCGGGCGAAGCCGCGGTCGAAGAAGCGGCTGCGCTGCGCCCGGTAGCGCCGCCCTTCGGTATCGACCAGCAGCCGGCTGTCGCCGAGGGCGAGGGCGTCGAGCTGGCGCACCAGGTCGCGGCTGCGCGCGCGCCCGCGCTCGTCGAGGGATGGGTCGAAGCCAGCATCCCCGTGGTTCGCTTCACCGAGCCAGGCAGCGAGCGGCTTGCCGAGCGGCGCGTCCAGGCCCAGCAGGGCGGCGGCGCTGGCGTTGAGCAGGCTGATGGCGTGGTCGAAATCGAACACCAGCACGGCGCTCGGCGTGGCTTCCAGCAGGCGTTCCAGGAAGCCCTGCTGCTCGCCGATCGCCAGGCGTTCGCGGTGCAGCGCGGTCAGCATGTCGTTGAACATGCCGACCAGGTCGTCGAGTTCCGTCACGCCGGGCGGCGCCAGGCGCGAGGCGTACTGCTGGTCCTGCAGCAGGTCCTGGAAGCGGCGCGTGTAGCCGAGCGGTTCGAGGGCGCGCCGCAGCAGCCGCCAGCCCAGCGCCAGGCTGGCCGCCAGCAGCAGTTCGGCGCCGACGAACAGCAGCGGCTGCGCCGGCAGCAGGAGCAGCGCGCAGCCGGCCAGCACGAGGTGCAGCATGGCCAGGTAGGCGGCGAGCCGCGCCTGGAGCTTCAAGGCCGGCAGCTTCATTCCTCGCGCACGTTCGCGCCGAGCCCGTGGCGTTCGAGGCGGCGGTACAGGGCCGTGCGCGACAGGCCGAGCGCCTTCGCCACCCGCGAGATATTCCCGGTGTGCTGCTGCAGCGCCTGTTCGATCATGTGGCGCTCGACCTGCTCGAGCGTCATCCCGTCCACGCCCAGGCGGCTGCCCGGCACGCCTTCGTCGACCGCGCTGGCGGCCAGGAAGTCGGCCTGGCCCAGGCGCGGCTTGCCGGCCAGGAGCAGGGCACGTTCGAGGGTCTGCTTCAGTTGCCGGATATTCCCCGGCCAGGGCTGGGCGGCCAGCCACTCCAGCGCATCCGCCGCCAGCGCCGCCTCGCCCAGGCCGTAGCTGTCGGCGACGCGGGCGGCGATGTGGCGCGCCAGCAGCGGGATGTCGCTGCGCCGTTCGCGCAGCGGCGGCAGGCGGATCGTGATCAGGTTCAGGCGGTAGAACAGGTCTTCGCGGAATTCGCCGCTGGCCACCAGTTCCGCCAGTTCGCGGTTGGTGGCCGACACCACGCGCAGGTCGGCCTGGGTGGTAGAGCTGGCGCCGACCGGCTGGTAGCGCTGGTCCTGCAGCACGCGCAGCAGCTTGACCTGGTCGCCGCGCTGCAGTTCGCCGATCTCGTCGAGGAACAGGGTGCCGCCGTCCGCGCTGGCGATATGCCCCTTGCGGTCGGCGCGCGCATCGGTGAAGGCGCCGCGCACGTGGCCGAACATCTCGCTCTCGAACAGGGTGGACGTGATCGCCCCCATATTGATCTTGACGATCGCCTGGCCGGCACGCGGGCTGTTGCGGTGGATGGCGTCGGCAATCAGTTCCTTGCCGGTGCCGCTCTCGCCGAGGATCAGCACCGGGGCGCGGGTGCGCGCCACCTGGGCGATCGTCTCCAGCACCTTCAGCAGCTTCGGGTGCTCGCCGATGATGCCGGAGAAGTCGCATTGCGCATCGAGCGTGCGGCGGGTCAGGCGCGGCGCGGAGTCCGGCACCGCAAGGTCGAGGGTGGCCTCGACCAGCGCGATCAGCTGGGCGTTGTCCCAGGGCTTGGTGAAGAAGTTGGCGGCGCCCGCCTTGACGCCCCTGACCGCCAGCGCGATCGAGCCCCAGGCCGTCATCAGCAGCACCGGCAGGGCCGGATGCTGCTGCTTGATGCGGGCCAGCAGGTCGAGGCCTTCCTCGCCGCTGGTCTGCAGCGAGAAGTTCATGTCCTGCAGGACCAGGTCGACCGGACCGGCGTCCAGCTGCTCCAGGGCCTGGCACGGCCCGTCGGCGCACGACGTGTCGAAGCCGGACTGCTTGAGCAGCAGGGCCAGCGAGACCTGGACTGCGCTATCGTCGTCGACGATCAGGATGCGCCGTTTGCGTGTTGCTTCCATATGCTTGGTGCGAAATTTCTCTTATTCGTAGTGCAGCGCTTCGGTCGGGCTGAGGCGGCTCGCGCGCCAGCCCGGGTAGAGCGAGCAAAGCAAGGATAGCAGATAGATCACGGCCATCGACAGTGCCGCCGCTCCCAGGAATACCGGCCAGTTGAGGGTGTCGCCCAGCGCGCCGGTCAGCGGCAGCTGCACCAGCAGCACCAGCGCCACTATCATCGCGCTGGAACTGAGGAGCAGCTGCTCGGCGACGATCTGGCCGTAGATGTTCCCGGCGCTGGCGCCGACCGCGCGCCGCAGGCCGATCTCCGGGATCCGCCGCGTGGTGTTCTGCCACAGCACGCCGAACAGGCCGAAGGCGACCATCGCCAGCATGAAGGCGGCGATCACGGAAATCACGATGAAGGGAATCAGGTGCTCCTTCACCAGGCTCGCGCGCATCGCCGGCAGCGGCGATATCTCATACGACCAGTCGTTGCGGACCAGCTTGAGCCGGCGGTTCAGCGCGGTCTCGAAACCGCGCGGCGTGCCCGGCGCCAGCTTGACCAGGATGGTGCGCACGCGCGACTTGCCGGCATGCGGATCGAAGCGCGTCATCACGAAATTCACCGGCGCCATCAACGGTCCCTGGTTGCGGAAGTCCTCGACCAACCCGATCACGCGGAAGGTGCGCACCCCATTGTCGTCCTTGTCGGTGAACTGCTGGCCCAGCGCATCGCGGCCGGGGAACATCGCCGCCGCCATGCGCCTGTTCAGCACCGCCGGGCGCGTCGCCTGGCCGTCGTCCCGGGCGCTGAACCAGCGCCCGGCAAGCACCTTGATGCCGAGCGCCGCGGCGGCGCCGTCGCTGGACTCGAAGATATGGGTCGACACGGCGGCGCCGGTCTGCGCCGATTTGAAGCTCGTCGTCCAGGTCGACATCGTGTAGGGCGAATAGGCCGCGAAGCCGACCTCGCGCACCTCCGGCAGCGCGAGCAGGCTGCGGCGCAGCGTATCGTAGACCTCGGCCGGGATCGACTCGTCGGGCACGTCGCCCATCACCATCTTGACCGACCATGTATCGGCGCCGTCGAAACCGACCGGCTCCCGGTACAGCTGCCAGTTGCGCAGCCCGAAGGCGGCGATGCCGAACACGATGGCGAAGGCGAGTAGGATCTCCAGGCTCAGCATCAGGTTCCTGGACTTGCGCTTCCAGGTGAGTTTCAGCAGGTGGCGCAGCATCACGCGGCTCCTTTCAGGGCATGGACCGGATCGAGGCGCGACATCTTCCAGGCCGGGATCAGGCCGGACAGCAGGCCGAACACGAAGGCCAGCAGCATGCCGCAGGCGAATACGGTCGGGTTGACGCCGACCTTCAGGTAGGGAATCAGCTGGGCGTTCTCCAGCCACCACAGCACCAGGCGGGTACAGGCCAGGGCGATCAGGCCGCCGGCCAGGGACAGCAGCACGTTCTCGACCACCAGCTGGCCGGCCAGCTGCCGGCTGGTCGCGCCGAAGGCCTTGCGCACCCCGATCTCCGAGCTGCGCTCGAGGATGCGGCCGGTATTCAGGTTGACCAGGTTCAGGGCCGGCAGCAGCATGAACAGCAGCATGGCGGCCGCGATCCACAGCAGCAGCGTGCTGCCGCCGGAATCGACCTGCTCCTTGTTACCCAGCAGCTCGCGCGCAACCAGGTCGAGTTTGCTGTCGGCCCAGAAGGTGGTGACTGCGAAGGTATGCGGATCCTTGTCCACGAAGGTCTTCGCGGCCCGTTCGATTTCGCGCTTGATGCGCGGCAGGTCGGACGCCTGCCTGGCCAGCAGCATGGCTGCAAAGGAGCCGGTCAGCTCGTCGCGCCAGGTCCCGGACGGGAAGGTGTACAGCGGCGCCCAGATGTCGGCATAGGCATTCATGTGGATGACGTCATCGACCACGCCGATGACCTCGAACATCTGGCCGCCGATGCTGATCTTCTGGCCCGGCGCCGCCGCGTCGCCGAACAGCCTGCGCGCAGTGGTGGCGTTGATGACGGCGACGAAGCGCCCGTTGCGGTCGTCGTCCGCATCCGGCAGGCGTCCGGCCAGCAGCCTGAAGTCGAGGATGCGCCAGTAATCGGCGTCGACGCGCCGCATCTCCAGTTCGCTCACGCGGTCGCCCTGGTAGACCGAGACCGAGGCCGGGGTGGTGAAGGCCGAGACCCGCTCCAGTCCGGGGATCGGCTTGAAGTATTTGTCGATGGTCTTGTAGCCCAGCAGGGTGGTGCGCACCGAGTGATGGTCGGCGCTTTCGCTGCGCAGGCCGTACACCTGCAGGAAGCGTTCGCTCTTGCCTTCCACGCCGCTCGGCCAGAACGCGGTCTCGAGCAGGGCGGTGATCACCATCAGCACGACCAGGGTGAGCACGATGCAGACCAGGTTGATCGCCGTGAACAGCTTGCGGCGCATGAAGACCTTCCAGGCCGTCAGCAGGTAGTTACGCAGCATGGGCGGCCTCCCCGGCGACGCCGGACGGACGGACCAGCTGGCCGTCGAACACGCGCACGATGCGGCCCACGCGGCGCGCTTCCTGCTCGTCGTGGGTCACCATCACGATGGTCGTGCCCTCGAGGTTCAGCTTGAGCAAGATGTCGATCACCTCGGCGCTCATCTTGCTGTCGAGGTTACCGGTGGGTTCGTCCGCCAGCAGCACCTGCGGCCGGCCGACGATCGCGCGCGCGATCGCCACCCGCTGCTGCTGGCCGCCCGAGAGCTGGTTCGGATAGTGCTCCATGCGTGCGCCCAGGCCGACCCGCTCGAGCGCCTCGCGCGCCAGGCGGCGGCGCTCGCCGTTGCCCATGCTGCGGTAGAGCAGCGGCAGTTCGACGTTGTCGATCACGCGCAGGTCCGGGATCAGGTGGAAGCTCTGGAAGATGAAGCCGAAGGTACGGTTGCGCAGGCGCGCCACTTCCTTGTCGCGGTACGAGCCCATCGCCGCGCCGTCGATGTGCACGCGGCCCCGGCCCGGCCGGTCGAGCAGGCCGATGATGTTCAGCAGCGTGCTCTTGCCGCAGCCGCTCGGACCCATCAGGGCGACGAATTCGCCTTTGCCGACCTGCAGGTCGATGTCCTTCAGGGCCAGGGTTTCGACCTTGTCGGTGCGGTAGGTCTTGCTGACTTTTTCGAGTCTGATCATGTTCTTCCCCTTATTGTGAAATGCGGATGCTGTCCAGGTCCTTGAAGGCGCTGGTGTCGGAGACGATGAAGCGGTCGCCCGGCCGGGCGCCCTGGATTACCTCGACCACCTTGCCGTCGCTCGATCCCAGCTCGATCCGGGTCTTGCGGGCGACGCCGTCGTGCACCGCGAAGGCCGGCTGGCTGCCCTTGCCGTTGAAGGCCGCGCCGCTGTCGATCACCAGCACGTTGGCCTTGCGGTCGGTGACGATGTTGACGTCGACCCGCATCTTGTTGCGCAGCTGCGGGTTGTGCGGCTGTTCGAGGTCGACCAGCAGCTTGATGGTGCCGTTCTGGACTTCGGGCAGGATGGTGTGCACGCGCCCGGCCAGCACTTCGCCGTTCTGTTCGACCCGCACGACCTGGCCGGCGGCCAGCTGGCGCGCGTAAAAGTCGGACAGCGTCGCCTCGACCCGATAATTGTTCAGCTCCGAGACGCGCGCCACCAGCTGGCCGGACGCCACGCTCGCGCCTTCTTCCTCGACCAATGAAGTCAGCATGCCGGAGAAGGGCGCCGCCACCCGGGTCTGCTGCAGCAGTCCTTCCTGGCGGGCGATCTGCTTTTGCAGGATTTCCTGTTGCAGCTTGGCGGCGGCGATGGCGCTGGCGGTGGCGCGGCGCGTGTCCTCGATCAGTTCGCGCTGCTGGCGCAGCTGGATCTCGTTGCGCTGCACGTTGAGCTCGGAGGTCAGCAGGTCTTCGCCGGACACCAGGCCGCTGTCGCGCAGCTTGCGGTTGCGCTCGCGCCGCGCGCGGGTGGCCTGCAGGTCGATCTCCAGCAGCTCGATCGCCGATGCGGTCTGCTTCAGCTTCTGCTCCATCTCCAGGCGCAGCACGACGATCCGGTTCTCCTGCTGCGCAAGCTGCTCCTTCAGCGCCTCCAGGGCCAGGCGGATCTCGCGGTCGTCCAGCTCCAGCAGCAGCTCGCCCTGTTTCACCTGCTGTCCGGGCTTGGCGACGACCCTGGCCACGCGGCTGGCGCCGGGGCTCGACACCACTTCCTCGTGCACGGGGATGACCACGCCGGCGGCGTTGATCGTGTTGTCGACGTTGCCGCGCCGGACCTCGGCCACCACGATGTCGGCGGCCGCGACGCCGGGGCGCACGGCGCGGTTGAGGCCCCAGGCGGCGGCGAGGAAGCCGGCGCCCAGGAGGAGGCCGGCGGCGAGCCGGATGTGGCGGCGGCGGCGCAGGATGTCGATGCCGATGGCTTGGTCCATGACGATGCTTGCAATGAAGGAGTGACGATGTGTCCTTTATTGCAAGCATCGTGCCAGGGCGCTTTCACTGGGCAAAGCCCGCTCCGGGCGCCGCCGTCTTGCCCGTGTGCGGGCACCGGTGTCCGGATCCGGGCACCGGCGCGCCCGTTGGCCGGAAGACCGGCCCGCTTACTGGCCGAGGTTCTTGGCCAGGAAGGCTTCGAGGCGCTGGTAGAACTCGGTGCGGTTCTTGGTCGTGTAGAAACCGTGACCTTCTCCCGGCGCCAGGAACCACTCCGGCGGACGGCCCGCCTTGATCAGCGCGGCGCGCATTTTTTCGGCGTTCTCGATGTCGGCGTTCTTGTCCTGGCCGCCGTGCACCAGCAGGACCGGCGCCGTGATCTTGTCGGCCAGCAGCGTCGGCGAGTAACGGTCCAGCTCGGCCTTGTCGCTGCCCACCGTCTTCTTGAAGTAGTTGGCCGCGGCGTCGTCCCAGCGGTTGTTCTTCGGCTTGTGCACCAGGCTCAGGTCGTACACGCCCGCATAGCCTACCGCGCACTTGAACAGCGAGGGTTCGCGCGCGGCCAGCATCAGCGCCGAATAGCCGCCAAAGCTGGCGCCGAACACGCACATGCGCGCACCGTCGACTTCGCCAGTCGATACCGCCCAGCGCACGCCGTCGACCAGGTCGTCCTGGATCTTGCCGCCCCACTGGCGGTAGCCGGACTCCTTGAAATCCGGGCCGCGGTTCCCCGAGCCGCGGTAGTTCACCTGCAGCACGGCATAGCCGCGGCTGGCCAGGAATTGCGCGTCGCTGTCGAAGTACCAGTCGTCGGAGGGACCGAAGGGGCCGCCGTGCGGCAGCAGCACCAGCGGCACCTTGCTGCCTTCCGGATGGGCCGGCATGGTCAGGAAGCCGTGCAGCACCAGGCCGTCGCGGGCCTTGAAGGTGATCGGGCGCCGCGGCGCCATCTGTTCGGGGTCGATCTCTTCGCGCGACGAGAACAGCAGGTCGGCCTTCATGGTCTTGCGGTCGAACAGGTAATAGGAGCCGGGGTCGCGGTCGCTGGAAACGCTGAACAGCAGGGTGTTGCCGTCGTCGCTGAAGTTGATGAAGTACAGCGATTGGCCGGGGAACTGCGCACTCAAAAGCTTGTGCAGCTTCGCGCCTTCGTCGTTCTCGTCGAAGTAGCGCACCTCGGGCTTGCCGACCGTAGTAAAGGCGCCGAAGGGCATGTTGCGGTCCGGTCCATACAGCGTGGCGCCGTAGCTGCCGGTGGCGTCCTCGAACAGGGTGACGCGCTTGCCGGTCGCCACGTCTTCGCGAACCAGTTTATCCGGGCCGCCCGCGGGGGACCAGTCGACCAGCATCTGCTTGTCGTCCAGCGAAAACTTCAAGGGCCAGTAGCGGCGGCCATGGCCGCTCAATCTGGTCCATTTATCGGACCCGTCATCCTGGCGGAACAGCAGCGGCTCGCTATGATCGTCATGTCCGAAGGCATAGCGTACCTTGCCGTCGTTGCGGATCAGGAAGCCGAGGTCGGGGTGCGGCAGGTCGGCCATCAGCTTGCGGGTAGCGTAGCGCGAATCGATGTCGTACAGGAGGCTGTGCGATCCTTCCCATGGGTGGCTGGCCAGGTAAAGGTGGCCGTTGCGCGCTCGCGGGATGTCCTGGATGTCGCCATAACCATAATCGTCGCCGTAGCGCTCGCCGCGCGTCGAGGACTTGAACATGTCATGGCCGTACAGGTATTCGAACTTGCTGCCGTCCATCTCCACGGCCAGCACCTCGCCGTTCGACACCGGCGCTTCGATCGAGCCACGCTCGGTGCCTTTTTCGATCGCCAGGCGGGTATTCGTGATCCAGTGATAGTCGAGCGGTACCTGGAACTTCGGCAGGCGGATCGCCCCGACCGACTGCATTCCGGGCACGGTGAAGGTCATCAGCACCGGGATGTCACGGTCCTTTTCCTGGTCGGGCACGAGGACCGTGATCATGATGTGCTTGCCGTCCGGGGACAGGCGCGGATTCGAGAACCTGTCCTTGTGGACGAACGCGTCCAGCGGCACCGGCGAGGCAGCAAGGCTGGCGAGAGGGAGCGCGGCCAGCAGGGCGGCGCAGAGTACGGCGGAACGCAGGCGCATCGAAAGTCTCCATTCAGGTTCCCGGACGGGTATCGGTCGAGTATATACGTACGTTGCCGCCAAAAAATAACACTTTGTCACAGTCATCGGATGGCGTAGTGAGAGATAATCCGCTGTTGACCTTTACCACGCCACGCATGAACGACACACTTGCCTTCCTGGGCTTCAGCACCACCCCGCTCGAACTGATTTCCTTCGTCCTGTCGATCCTGACGGTGCTGCTGAACATCCGCCGCATCCACTGGGCCTGGCTGTTCGCGATCGTCTCCTCGGCCGCCTACGGCATCGTGTTCTTCAAGTCGCGGCTGTATGGCGACGCCGGCCTGCAGGGCGTCTTCATCGCCGCCTCGGTCTGGGGCTGGTACGAATGGTTGCGCGGCAAGGGCGAGGACGAGCAGCCGCTGGTCGTGACGCGCCTGGATCGTGCAGGCTGGGCCTGGTCGCTGGCCGCCTGGGCGCTCGGCTTCGTGGTGCTGTCCTGGTTCCTGCGCGCCTTCACCGACACCGACGTGCCGCACATGGACGGCTTCCTCACCGCCGGCAGCCTGCTCGGCACCCTGCTCACGGCGCGCAAGAAGGTCGAGAACTGGCATGTGTGGATCGCGGTGGACATCCTGTACGTCGGCCTGTACGTCTACAAGGGCCTGCACCTGACGGCGGTGCTGTATGCGGTGTTCGTGGTGATGGCGGCGCTGGGCCTGCGCACCTGGGCGCGCGCGGCGCGCGAGGGCGCGCGATGACTCTGCAGCGTATCGCGATCCTGGGCGCCGAGTCGACCGGTAAGTCGACCCTGGCGCCGGCCCTGGCGGCGCGCTACGGCACGCTGTGGGTGCCGGAATACCTGCGCGAATTCGTCGAGACCCACGAGCGCGTGCCTTTCGAGCACGACCAGGTCGGGATCGCGCGCACCCAGCGCGCGCGCGAGGATGCGCTGGCAACCTCGCCCGAAGCGCGGCGCTTCCTGTTCTGCGACACCACGCCGCTGGTGACGGCGGTCTACAGCCGTATCTATTGGGGCAGGGTGCCGCCCGAGCTGCTGGCGATGGAAGCCGCGCACGATTACGCGGTGACGTTGGTGACGGGACTGGACCTGCCCTGGGTGCCGGACGGCCTGCAGCGCGAGTCGGAGGAAGTGCGCAGGCGGGTGCATGCCTGCCTGCTGGCGGTGCTGCGCGAACGGGGCATCCCGTTCACGCTGCTGGAAGGCGACCTGCCGCAGCGGCTGCGGCAGGTGGAGCGGCTGCTCGCCTAGAAGTCGAACTGGCCCGACACGCGGAAGGTGCGCGGCGCGCCCGGCAGCAGGTAGCCGCCCAGCGCCGGCGTGACGTCGCGCCAGTAGAACTTGTCGAACAGGTTGTCGACGCGGGCGCGCCAGGTCACCTTGGCCCCGCCCAGGTTCATCGCGTACGCGGCGCCGAGGCCGAACACGTGGTAGTCGGGAACGAACACGCGGTTCTCGACGTCGAAGGCCTTCTTGCCCGAGTACTGCCAGTTGGCGTCGACCTTCAGGCCCGGCACCTGCGGCACGGCGTATTCGGCCCAGGCGGTCGACTTGAAGGCGGGAACGTCGGTGACGCGCTTGCCGTCGATGGAAGCGTCGCCGGTGCCGTCCTGGCGGGTGTTCAGGGCCATCAGCGACAGCCCGGCCTGTAGCCCGGCGGCCAGCCTGCCGTCCGCCGAGAGTTCGAAGCCACGGTGGGTCTCGCGGCCGCCGCGCACGAAGGGGTTGCGTTCCACCGGTTCGCCGTCGACGATGACCGTCACGGTGTGGTTCGGGTCGGTGTATTCGAGGCCCTGGCGGATCTGGAACAGCGAGGCCGACAGGTTCAGGCCGCGCACCGAGCCCTTGGCGCCGACTTCGAACTGCTTCGAGCGGCCCGGCTCCAGCACCTGGTTCTCGTTCGCGGTCTGCATCGGCGCGATGCCGCCGTGCTGCACGCCGTGGCTTACGGAACCGTAGACGTTCCAGTCGCGGTTCAGGTTATAGACCAGGGCGACGCTCGGCAGCAGGAAGGAATCCTTGCTGTCGACATAGTCTGGAGCGATGTAGTCGCTGCGCTTGGCCTGCACGTAGCGCAGGCCGCCGTGCAGGGTGAGTTGGGGAGTCAGGGTCACGATGTCCTGGGCGAACAGCGCGCTTTCCTGGTCGCTGCGGCGCTCGAACACGGGGCCGGTAGTGCGCGACGGATCGGCGTGCGGGGTGACCAGCGGGTTCCACAGGTTGCTGTAGCCGACGTAGTCGTAGACATAGTCGCCGAAGCTGTCGTGGCGCTCGGAGTACGAGGCGCCGACGGTCAGCTCGTGGCGCAGCGCGCCGGTGGCGAAGCGGCCCTGCAGCATCGCCTGCAGGCCCCACGGGGTCTTGCGCTCGCCCACGCTCTGGTAGTCGTAGACGTCGTAGTCGCCGTTCGAGCAGTAGCCCGGATAGAAGCCTTCGCCCTCGTTGCTGCAGCCGTAAGGGAAGGCGGTGAAGTCGTCGCGCTTGAACCAGTGCTTGTTGGCGGCGACGGTCGCTTTCCAGCCGTCCGCCAGCTTGTATTCGAAGCGCAGGCCGAGGTTGGTGTCGCGCGTGTCGACCGGACGGGTCCAAGGCTGGTCGTTCAGCAGCATTCTGGCAGAGACGCCGCTCGGCAGGACTTCGTTGCGGATCAGCTGGAAACCGGGCGCCGTGATCTGCGCCTTGTGCTGGTAGTCGAGGTCGAGTTGCAGGAGCGCGTCGGGCGTGATCTGCCAGTCGAAGGCGCCGGACACGAACTGGCGGTCGCCGTTCGCGCCGCGCACGTAGGAATGCAGGTCGGCGGCGGCGGCGTTGATGCGGTAGCCGAAGCGGCGGTCGTCGAAGCGGCCGCCGAGGTCGATCGTGCCGTACAGGGTGCCGCGCTCGCTGACTTCCACGGTGGCCGAGCGCAGCGGGGTGGCGGTCGGGCGCTTGGTCACATAGTTGACGATGCCGCCCGGGGTGGCGACGCCGGCGGTGAGGCCGGCCAGGCCCTTCAGCACCTCGATGCGTTCCTTGTTCTCCAGCGCGATCTGGGTGTCGCCCGGGATCGCGAAGCCGTCCTTGCGGTAGCTGTAGTTGTTGTCGAGGGCGAAGCCGCGGATCGAGAACTGCTCGGCATAGCCGACCGCGTTGTAGGCGTCGCTGACCGAGGCGTCGTAGCGCACTGCGTCGGTGGTCGAGCGGATCGACAGGTCCTGCATCTGGGTGCGGCCGATCGCGGTGATCGAGGCCGGGGTCTCCCACAGCGAGGATTCGGAGAAGCCGCCGACGGCGGCGCGTTCGAGGCCGGTGCGGGCGCCGGTGACGACCACCTCGGCGACCGGCTGGCCGCTCTGGTCCTGCGCCTGGGCGTTGAGGGAGAAGGCTTGGGCGATGGCGCAGGCCAGGATCGAATACTTCAGTTGTGCGTTCATTGGTTTGCTCGTCTTCGCGCGCCGCTTGGCGTCGCTGCTTTGTCAAAAGCCGGAGCCAACTGGGGAAGGGCAAACAGGAATGGGAGCCATCACAGGCACCGCGTTGCGCTTTCCTTCGCTGGCATTATCCAGATCAGGTACGGAGGGTATCTCTCACCCGGCAGCGACAACGGCTGCCAGGACCCCTAGCGAAGGCGCGAGTGTAGCACGGATGCGGGTGGCGTGTGGCGTGTCTGGCAATGCGGGTATTCCGGTCGGTGGGAGAAGCGCGTATGCTATTCGGACGACTCCCAAACGCAGACGGAGGCAGCAATGACCATCACCAATGGTTCTGCCGGCACGAATGTCCATGAGATCGCCGATGGCGTCTATCGCATCAATACGCCTGTCAGCATCGTGCCGGGTGGGTTCTCGTTCAACCAATACCTGATCGTCGACGACCAGCCGCTTCTTTTTCACACCGGGCCAAGGAAAATGTTCCCCCTGGTCCGGGAAGCGGTCGAAAGCGTCATGCCGGTCGGCGATCTGCGCTTCATTGCCTTGTCGCATTTCGAAGCGGATGAATGCGGTTCGCTGAACGAGTGGCTGGCTGCCGCGCCGCAATCAATGCCCTTGTGCGGCCGGGTTGCCGCAATGGTGTCGGTGAATGATTTCGCGGACAGGCCGGCCCATGCCATGGCGGATGGCGCCGAGCTCAGCCTGGGATCACGATCGGTCAGGTGGCTCGATGCGCCCCATTTGCCGCATGGCTGGGAAACCGGCTTCCTGATGGATACCCGCACCGGGACGCTGTTTTGCGGAGACCTGTTCACCCAGGGCGGCACGGGCGCGGCGGCCCTGACCACGGACGACATCCTGGAGAACAGCGAAGCGTTCCGGAAACCGATGGATTATTTTTCGCACTCTACCAATACCAGGCAACTGATCGAACACCTGGCCGCCGAATTGCCCGGCACATTGGCGTGCATGCACGGGAGCGCCTGGACCGGCGATGGCGCGAATCTCTTGCGTGCACTTGGTGAACGGCTGGCCGGCAGCGCAGCGCAGCCGTCGTGACAAGGCCCCCGGCCGGGAGGGCCTTGCCGGGCGCGCTTACAGGCAGCGCTCCAGCACCTTGCGGCTGACCTCCAGCGTCACCTCGCCGGTCTCGCCCAGCCTGGTCATGCCGTGCGCCTCGAGCGCCTTCACGACCGCCGGCACGACGTCCTTGCCCAGGCCATAGTCGGACAGCCTGGTCGGCACGCCGACCGCGCGGAAGAACGCCTCGGTGCGGGCGATCGCGGCCTCGATGCGGGCGTCCTCGTCGCCCTCGGCCAGGTCCCACACGCGCGCCGCGAACTGCAGCAGCTTGGCGCGCTTGGCATCGCGGCGTTCGCGCAGCATGGCCGGCAGCACGACCGCCAGCGTCTGCGCATGGTCGAGCCCGTACAGCGCGGTCAGCTCGTGGCCGATCATGTGGGTCGCCCAGTCGTGCGGCACGCCGGCGCCGATCAGGCCGTTCAGGGCCAGGGTCGCGGTCCACATCAGGTTGGCGCGGACGTCGTAGTTGTCCGGCTCGGCCAGCGCGCGCGGGCCTTCCTCGACCAGGGTCCGCAGCAGTCCCTCGGCGAAGCGGTCTTGCACCTTGGCCTGCGCCGGGATGGTCATGTACTGCTCCATGATGTGCACGAAGGCGTCGACGACGCCGTTGCCGACCTGGCGCGCGGGCAGGGTGTAGGTGCGGGTCGGGTCGAGGATGGCGAATTGCGGGAACACCAGGCGCGACATGAAGGCGAACTTTTCCTGCGTCGCTTTTTTCGTGATCACGCTGCCGGAGTTCATTTCCGAGCCCGTGGCCGGCAGGGTCAGCACGGCGCCGAAGGGCAGGGCCGCGCGCACGTTCTTGGCGTGCTGCTCCAGGATGGTCCACGGGTCGTCGTCCAGCTTTGCGCCCGCGGCGACGAACTTGGTGCCGTCGATGACCGAGCCGCCGCCCACGGCCAGCAGGAAGTCGATGTGCTCGCGCTTGACCAGGGCGATCGCCTCGACCAGGGTTTCGTAGCTGGGGTTCGGCTCGATGCCGCCGAACTCGAACACGGTGTGGCCGTCGAGCGCGGCCATCACGGCGTCGTAGGTGCCGTTGGCGCGGATGCTGCCGCCACCGTACAGCAGCAGCACGCGGGCGCCGGCCGGCACCAGGCGCGCCAGGCGCTCGATCTGGCCTTCGCCGAACAGGATGCGGGTTGGATTGTGGAAGTCGAAGTTAAGCAAGATAAATCCCCCTCGGGTTGCACAGGAGGGGGATTATCGCCGAGGCGGGATTTTCGCGCCGGCGGGCGCGTTCCTTAAACGTCAGACCTGCGCCGGCTCCAGCACCGGCGCCGGGTGCTCGACGTGGGCGCGCGCGTGCAGCAGGTGGCGCTGCAGGGTGCTGCGGGCGGATTCGCCGATCAGGCGCCAGTGCTCGCGGCGCTGGGCGGCGCGCTTGCGGTGCTTGGACGGCATCTCGGAGAGCGGCTTGACGTAGAAGGGCAGCGGAATCCGGTAGCCCTGCTTGCCCGGCATCTCGGCGCCGCCCAGGATCTTCCAGAAGCCGTCGTAGGCGTTGGCGAAGTGCTTTTCCGGATCGGGATCGTAGGCGATGTGGTCTTCGCTGCGGATGGCGACCACCTGGTCGATGCCGACCGCCTGGGCCACGCCCTGCATGGCGGCGAAGCAGAAGAAGCTCGGGGAATTGTTCGGGAAGACGCGCTCGAAGGCTTCGAAGGCGGCGCCGGAATCGGCCCAGCGGCCCTCGTTGCGGGCGATGAAGGGGACCACCGGCGCATCGGCGCCGACCAGGTGGCCTTCCAGCCAGCTGAAGGACAGGCGGTGCAGGCACCTGCCGTCGGCGACCAGGGCCACGGTCAGGTCGCCCTCGGCGTTGCCGCGCGAGGCCATCTCGAGCTGGATCGTGAAGCGGTTGCCCTCGTCCTCGTACTGCCACAGCGGCAGGCAGCGGGAGCCGTAGACAGCCTGCTTGTAGGCGTCGTTGAAAGTGGTTTCCTCGAAGCGGTAGTGGCTCAGGACCGCCTGCACGCGCCGGCGCGCCGGCATGCCCTTGACCAGGTAGTCGCGGTGGCTGAGGTGGTGGAAGGGGTCGTCGTTCGGCGGCAGCGCCACATGGTTCCGGTAGACGCCGAGCTGGCACAGGGCGTGGTGGTCGCGCCAGTAGGCCAGTACGCGCAGGCTGCGCGCAATGCAGAGGATCCAGGAGGTGAGGCTGTGCTGGCGGCGGTGGGCCATCCAGTGTTTGGCGAGGTGAGCGAAAATCATGGTGCGCTCCGGGCATTCATTATCGGGGTGGTTCTATCTTGACTCACCGGCCTTGGCGGCAAGGTGATATTGCTCAACGGAAATAAAATGCTGGGCAGGTCAAGGTCGCCACGCTCGATAAGGCATCCCTTGGGTCTTTTTATTCGTGATCACGATGTCTCTTGTTGATATTTTGTCAGGCAAACGTTGCCAGATGCAAGACTAGCACGATTGCCGCGCCGAACATCGAAATGGTAATGAATAATTGAGTCATGCCGAACAAGTTGAGGAGGGGCGCATGGTGTATGAACTTTTTTACTGGCCGACGATCCAGGGGCGCGGCGAGTTCGTCCGGCTGGCGCTGGAAGAGGCCGGGGTGGAGTACGTCGACGTTGCCCGCGAGCCGGGCGGCATGGGGCGCATGATGGCGGCGATGGACGGCCCCGACCACCCCTCGTTCGCACCGCCCTTCCTGAAAGCGGGCGAGCTGACGATCGGCCAGACCGCCAACATCCTGCTGTACCTGGGCGTCGAGCATGGCCTGGCCCCCGACGACGTCGCCGGCCGGCTGTGGGTCAACCAGGTGCAGCTGACGATCGCCGACCTGGTCGCGGAAACCCACGACACCCACCATCCGATCGCCACCTCGCTGTACTACGAAGACCAGCGCCCGGAAGCCAAGCGCCGCGCCGCCGACTTCATCGAGACCCGGATCCCGAAATTCTTCGACTGGTTCGAGGGCATCCTCGGCCGGCCCGAACCGAAGGACTACCTCACCGGCGCCAAGCTCACCTATGCCGACCTGTCGCTGTTCCAGCTGATCGAGGGCCTGCGCTATGCCTTCCCGGCGACGATGGGGCGGATCGACGCCGGCTATCCGCTGCTGATGGCCTTGCGCGACCGGGTGGCGAAGCGTCCGCGGATTGCCGCTTACCTGAAGTCGAAGCGGCGGGTGGCGTTCAATGAGGAGGGGATTTTCCGGCATTATCCGGAGTTGGAGAAACAAGAATAGTGTCGTTCCCGCGCAGGCGGGAATCCAAGTTTGCTAGCGTCGCGTTAATGCTGGCAGAACTTGGGTTCCCGCCTGCGCGGGAACGACGAGGCTCACTTGAGCGGCTTAATCCCAAACCGGCCCAAAATCCGGACTCACCAGCCGCTCGCCACGCTCCAGCCCATCGATCGCGGCGATATCGTCTGCCGCCAGCTGCACCCCCAGCGCCCCGAGATTGGAAGCCAGGTTCTCGCGCCTGGTCGACGACGGAATCACGGCATAGCCCTTGGCCATCAGCCAGGCCAGCGTCACCTGGGCCGGCGTCGCCTTGGCGCGCGTCGCGATGGCCTGGATTACCGGGTCGAGCAGCGCCTTGCCATAGGCCAGCGGCATGTAGGCCGTGACGTGGATGCCGTGTTCGCGGGCGAAGGCGGCCACCGTGCGGTTCTGCAGGAAGGGGTGCAGCTCGACCTGGTTGGTGGCGATGTTGTCGGCGCCCACCGCCTGGATCGCTTCGCCCAGCAGGGCATTCGTGAAGTTCGATACGCCGATCGCGGCGGTGAGCCCCTGCCTGCGCGCTTCCAGCAAGGCCTGCATCGATTCGGCCACCGGCACGGCTTCTTTCGGCGAGGGCCAGTGGATCAGGGTCAGGTCGAGCCGGTCCAGGCGCAGCTTGCGCAGGCTCTCCTTCAGGCTCGGGACCAGCTTGTCGCCGGCCAGGTGTTCGGTCCAGATCTTGGTGGTGACGAACACCTCTTCACGCGCCACGCCGGACGCCTGCAGCGCTTCGCCGACCTCGGCTTCGTTGCCGTAGATCTGGGCGGTGTCGATGTGGCGGTAGCCGAGTTCGAGGCCCATGCGCACCGAGTCGCTCGCCTGCTGGCCTTGCAGACGGAAGGTGCCGAGGCCGAGTTGGGGAATGGTGTTTTTCATGCATGTTCTCCGAAAATCAATGGGTGAGGACGGCAGCTTCGGCCGGGGCAGGGGCCGCGATGCCGCGCGCCGCGTCGCGCCGGTCGAGGCGGCCGGCCAGGGTGGTGAGCGCCAGTGCGCCGAGCACCACCAGGGCGCCGATCCAGGGCGTGGCCATCAGGCCGATGCGGTCGACGATCAGGCCGCAGCCCCAGGCGCCGAGTGCGATGCCGACGTTGAAGGCGGCGATGTTCAGGCCCGAGGCCACGTCCACCGCCTGCGGCGCATCGCGGCCGGCGCGCTGCACCACGTACACCTGCAGGCCGGGCACGTTGCCGAAGGCGACCGCGCCCCAGGCCAGCACCGTGACCAGCACCGCGACCTTGTTCGCAGCCGTGAACTGCAGCACCAGCAGCACCGCGGCCAGCAGCGCGAACACGATCTGCAGCGCGCGCACCGGGCCCTTGCGGTCGGCCAGCTTGCCGCCCCAGATATTCCCGAAGGCGACCGAGACGCCGTACACGAGCATCACCAGCCCGACCGCGCCGGCCGAGAAGCCGGCCACCTGCTGCAGGATCGGCGCCAGGTAGGTGAAGGCGATGAAGCTGCCGCCGTAGCCGAGGGTCGTCATGGCGTAGACCAGCAGCAGGCGCGGCTTCTTCAGCACCGCCAGCTGGGTGAGCAGCGAAGACGGCTTGCTGCCCGCGATCGCACGCGGCACCAGCAGGGCGATGCCGGCAAACGCGATCACGCCCAGCATGGCGACCGCCAGGAAGGTCATCTGCCAGCCGAAGTGCTGGCCGATGAAGGTCCCGAGCGGCACCCCGGTCACCAGGGCCACGGTCAGGCCGCTGAACATCAGGGCGATGGCGCTGGCGGCCTTTTCCTTCGGCACCAGGCTGGTGGCGATGGTCGAGCCGATCGAGAAGAACACGCCGTGCGCGAGGCCGGTGAGCACGCGCGCGGCCATCAGGGCTTCATAGCCGGGCGCCATCCAGGCGACCAGGTTTCCGGCCGTGAACAGCAGCATCAGGCCGAGCAGCAGCAGCTTGCGCGGCACGCGCCCGGTGAGGGCGGTCAGCACCGGCGCGCCGATGGCCACGCCGAGGGCGTACAGGCTGACCAGCAGGCCGGCCGAGGGCACCGACACGTGCAGGCTGGCGGCGATGGTGGGGATCAGGCCGACGATCACGAATTCCGTCGTCCCGATGGCGAAGGCGCTGAGAGTCAGCGCCCAGAGTGCGAGTGGCATGGTGTGTTCTCCTGTTTACTGAGTTTGCCTTGATCGAAGCCAGTATTCTGAAGACTGCGGCGTATAAGAAAAACATGCTGCCGTACAATAGACTTTTGACTCGGAGTCACAAATGCTGGACATCGGCGCCCTGATTACCTTCGTCACCGTCACGGAAACGGGCTCGTTCTCGACGGCCGCCCAGCAGCTCGCGCAGACGCCGTCGGGCGTGTCGCGCACCGTCTCGCGGCTCGAGAAAGAGCTCGGCATGACCCTGATGCACCGGACCACGCGGCGCCTCGACCTGACCGCGGAAGGCGCCTGGCTGCTGGAACGGGCGCGCCGCGTGCTGGCCGAACTGGCCGATACCGAAGCCCAGGCGGCGGCGCGGCGCGGCCATCCGGCCGGCCTGGTGCGGGTGAACGCCGCCACGCCCGCGCTCGACCACCTGGTGGCGCCGCTGGTGGCCGACTTCCTCGACGAATACCCGCAGGTGTCGCTGGAACTTACCAGCGGCGAGACCATCGTCGACCTGATCGAGGAAAAGGTCGACGTCGCGATCCGCATCGGCATCCTGCCCGACTCCAGCCTGAACGCGCGCCTGCTGGGTCGCAGCCGGGTGCGCGTGCTGGCCGCGCCGGGCTACCTCGAACGCCGTGGCCGGCCGCAGACGCCCGCCGACCTCGCGCGCCACCGCCTGCTGGGCTTCACGGCGCCGGCCTCGCTGAACACCTGGCCGCTGCGCGACGGCAGCCAGGAGGGCGTGCTCGCCAGGCCGCAGGTGACGGCGTCCAGCGGCGAGACCCTGCGCCACCTGGCCCTGGGCGGGGCCGGCATCGCCAGCCTGTCGGACTTCCTGACCGGCGCCGACGTCGCCAGCGGCCGCCTGGTGCCGCTGCTGGAAGACGCCGCGCTGCCCTGGACCCAGCCGGTGTGGGCGGTGTTCTACAAACAGGGCGCGCTGGCGCCCCGGGTGGCGGCCCTGGTCGAATTCTTGGCGCGGAGGCTGGCCAACGTGCTGGAAACTTGATGCTTTTTGTTAATATTGAAAACAGCTCATGTCAACCAGCAGAGGACTCATGAAACAACGCCGCCAGTTCCTGATCAATGCGCCGCTCGGCCTGCTCGCCGTGGCCGGGGCATCGTCGTCCGCCTTCGGCGCCGAACCCGTGCCCCAGGTGCCCGACACGCCCGGCGCGCCGCCGACCTTCGGCGCCACCCCGGCGGTCGGCCCGGAAGTCACGCCCGCCACCTTCGCCGAAGCCGAGAAGCTGATGCAGGTGCACTTGAGTCCTGCGGAGCGCCAGATGGCGTCAGGCAGCTGGCGCGTCTCGCTGGCCTCGACGATGGAGCGGCGCACCGGCCCGCGCAAGCTGGCGATCGAGGACGGCGTGGCGCCCGCCACCGTGTGGCATCCGGCGACAGTCGGGGCGAAAGCGGCGGCCGTGGGCGCACCGGCGGGGCCGAGCCACGAGCGCTTCGTGCGCAGCCGGAACGACGCCGGCCCGCTGCCTGCGCGCGACGAGGACATCGCCTTCGCCCCGGTCACCGGGCTCTCGCGCTGGATCGAGTCCCGCGCGCTGAGCTCCGAGCGCCTGACCCGCATCTACATCGAGCGCATCAAGCGTTACGACGGCAAGCTGCGCAGCGTGATCACCCTGGCCGAGGAACACGCGCTGGCGCGCGCGCGCCAGGCCGACAGGGAGATCGCGGCCGGCAAATACCGCGGCCCGCTGCACGGCATTCCCTACGGCGTAAAGGACCTGCTGGACACCAGGGGCATCCGCACCACCTGGGGCGCGGAGTTCTACCGCGACCGCGTGCCGATGCAGGACGCCGCCGTGGTGGCCAAGCTGGACGCCGCCGGCGCCGTGCTGGTCGCGAAGCTGAGCCTGGGCGCGCTGGCGCTGAACGACATCTGGTTCGGCGGCCAGACCATGAATCCGTGGCTGCTGGAAGAGGGCGCGTCGGGCTCCAGCGCCGGTCCGGGCGCCGCCACCGCCGCCGGCCTGGTCGCCTTCTCGATCGGCAGCGAGACCGGCGGCAGCATCGTCAGCCCGTCGATGCGCTGCGGCGTCACCGGCCTGCGCCCGACCTATGGCCGGGTGCCGCGCACCGGCGCCATGACCCTGTGCTGGTCGCTCGACAAACTGGGGCCGATGACGCGCGGCGTGGAAGATGCGATGCTGGTGCTGAAGGCGATTTCCGGCGTCGATGCGGGTGATGTCGCCAGCGTGCCCGCCAGACTGGACTTCGATGCGAACGCGAAGGTGTCCGGCCTGAAGGTCGGCTACTTCGCCGACTGGATGAAGGAGGCGCCGGCCACCGACGTCGACCGCGCCGCGCTGGAGAGCCTGAAGAAGCTGGGCCTGGACCCGGTGCCGGTGACCTTGCCCGACTGGCCGTACCAGTCCCTGAACACGGTGCTGTTCGCGGAAGCGGCGGCGGCCTTCGAAGAGATCACGCTCGACCACCGCGTCGACCAGTTGAAGGCCCAGGTGCCGGACGCCTGGCCGAACCTGTTCCGCGAAGCGCGCTTCCTGTCGGCGGTGGACTTCGTGCAGGCCGACCGCATGCGGCGCAAGGTGGCGCAGGAGATGGCGCGGATCTTCACCCAGGTCGACCTGCTGCTGGTGCCGTCGCTGCGCGACGAGATGCTGACGGTCTCGAATTTCACGGGCCACCCGTCGCTGACCCTGCGCACCGGTTCCGTGACGGTGGAGAAGGCGCGCAGCGACTGGGCCCCGGACCCGGCGCAGCCGCCGCCGACCTTCTCGCCGCCGCGCCGCGTGCCGCATGGGGTGACCTTGATCGGGCGACTGTTCGATGAAGGCACCATCGGGCGCGTGGGGCTGGCGCTGGAGAAGGCGGCGGGGGTGATCGGGGAGCGCCCGCCGGGCTTCTAGTTAGTCGCCGGGATGACGTTTACAAGCCGCGTTCGAGGCGCTTGTAATAAACCAGCGAAAACCCCGCCGGCACCAGCGCCCCGATCACGATCGCGGCGATCCCGAAGTGGAAGGGCAGGCCGAACAGCGCCGCGCCCAGCGCGACCAGTCCGCCCGCCACCATGGTCTTGCCGGCCAGGCGGTGCGTGGCGTACCAGACCCGGTCGCTGGCAAGGGTCCACGGCGTGCGCACGCCGAGCCAGAAATTGCGCTTCACCTTGCCGATCACATTCCCCAGCAGGACGATGCCGGCGCCGATCCCGCCGAGCAGGGCGCGCGCCATCGGCATCGTGCCGGTCGAGACGCCCCACAGCAGCACCACCTGGATGTAGGCGAGCAGGGCGGCGACCACGATGCCGCAATACCACCAGGTGGCGCTGAAGCTGCCGACCCGGAACTTGTCGGGAGAAACGCCGGGCAGCACCGTCCACAGCAGGGTGATCATGGCCAGCAGCAGCGGCTGCGTGAACACCCAGCCGCGCGGCCCGTAGCGGTCGATTTCTCCGTAGGCGTTCCAGTGCGTGGGAACGGTGGCGGGGAGGTGCCGGTAGACCAGCAGCGTGGCCGCCAGCGTGAGCACCAGCATCGGTATCGAGCACCACAGAAAGCGCTTCTTCGTCATTTTTCATTCTCCCTGGCGCCGCGCGCCATGCCCATGGTCCAGGCCAGGACATCCTCCAGGACCGTCGTATTCAGCGCGTACCAGATGGTCTGGCCTTCGCGCCGGCTGGTGACCAGGCCGGCTTCCTTCAGCACCGAGAAATGGTGCGACATGGTCGGCTTGGTCATGTCGAAACGGGCGGCCACGTCGCCGGCCGTCATCTCTTCCTTGCGCAGCAGATGCAGGATCTCGCGCCGCGTCGGATCGGCGATGGCCTTGAAGGCGGAGGTGAGGGTGCCCGTCATGTTCGATGTTTCTCTAATTAGATGTTTGTCTAAATATAGAGCCGGTCGCCGGCGCTTGTCAAGCCGTCGGCAATCTTCGCGCGGCGGCATTATCATGGCTCTCCTGTCCATATATGAGTGCGAGGAAAACACCATGAACCCATCTTCGATCCCGGTACTGCGCATCGCCGCCTTTTGCGACGGCGACCAGGGCGGCAACCCGGCCGGCGTCTGGATCGGCCCGGCCCTGCCGCCGGAGGCCGAGATGCAGCGCATGGCGTACGAAGTGGGCTTCTCGGAGACGGCGTTCGCCGCGCGCAGCGGAGACGGTTTTCGCGTGCGTTACTTCTCGCCCGCGGCCGAAGTGGCGTTCTGCGGCCACGCCACCATCGCCCTCGGCGCCGCGCTGGCGCGCAGCTTTGGCGACGGCGTCTATCCGCTGGCCCTGAACCAGGCCAGCATCACCGTCGAAGGCCGGCACGACGGCCAGCGCATCGCGGCCGCGCTGCAGTCGCCGCCGACCCGCAGCGCGCCCGCGGATCCGCAACTGGTGGCCGCCGCGCTCGCGCTGTTCGGCTACCGCGGCGCCGACCTCGACCCGCGCATCCCGCCCGGCCTGGCCCATGCCGGCAACGACCACCTGGTGCTGGCCCTGGCCAGCCGCGAGCTGCTGGCCGCCATGCGCTACGACCTGCAGGCCGGGCGCGACCTGATGCTGGCCCATGGCCTGGTCACGATCGTGCTGGTGTGGGCCGAGAGCGCGCGCCTGTTCCACACCCGTAACCCGTTCGCCGTCGGTGGCGTGGTCGAGGACCCGGCCACCGGCGCCGGCACCGCGGCCCTGGCCGGCTACCTGCGCGACCTCGGCTGGCCGCACGGCGGCGCGATCGACGTAGTGCAGGGCGAGGACATGGGCATGCGTTCGCGCCTCCACGCCGATATCGGGAGCGCGCCCGGCAGCTCGATCCGGGTGGCCGGCACGGCCCGTTTCATGTAGTGCCTGGAAATGAACTGCACGGATGTGCGGAATTGGAGGAAAAGGGGGTAAAAAGGGCGCTTCCTCAAGGTTTAGGATTTTTTTAAAGGATTGATAATAATCAAAACAAATGCCGTTATCTCTCCCCGAAGGAAGCTCTACCATGGACATGCGCGACCCCGCCATTTTTCTTTCTGCTACCGCCACGCAAGGAATGCCGATCGAGCGCCTGCCGTTCACGGTGCGCCGCGTCGACTCCGAGGACGCCCTCTGGAAGGCGGTTCGTATTCGCCAGGCCGCGTATGCGCGCCACGTGCCGGATTTCGCCCGCACCTTGTCCATTCCTGAAGCCTCCGACTACGAGGACGACACCGTGGTGCTGCTCGCCGAGTCCAAGCTGGACGGCTCGGCGCTGGGCACCGCCCGTATCCAGACCAACCGCCACGGTCCCTTGCACCTCGAGGAATCGATCGAACTGCCCGAGTGGCTGCAGGGACGCCGCCTGGCCGAAGTCACCCGCCTCGGCGTATCCGAGGGCCGCATCGGCCACGTGGTCAAGGTCGCGCTGATGAAGGCCTTCTTCCAGTACTGGGAGCAGAGCGGCACCGAGTACGCGATCGCCACCGGCCGCGCGCCGATCGATCGCCAGTACGAGCAGCTGATGTTTTCGGACGTGTTCGAGCCGGGCCAGATGATTCCGCTGAGCCATGTCGGCAACATTCCGCACCGCGTGATGGCCTTCGAGATCGCCACCGCCGAGGCGCGCTGGACCGCCGCCAAGCACCCGCTGCTGAAGTTCGTGCGCCAGACCAACCACCCGGATATCCAGATCGGAGAGTTGCGAACGCGCCACAAAATCGAGGCCTCCCTGCCGCAGCGGCCCCTCGCAGCGAGCTCGATGAGGGAGTTTGCTGCTGCCTGAGCAAAAAATTGCATGACGGAATCATAGGCAGGCTGTATGCTTGCGGGCAATCGTCCAACCGCTTGCCCCCCTATGTTCCAGCCGCTCCAGCCGCCCACTCCGTCGCAGAAGAAGCTTCCGGTGATGGCCGCGCATCGCGTGGTCGAGGCGATCTTGCGCCTGCTGTCGGTGTACATGGTGCCGGCCGGCGTGGCGCTGGTCTCGGTACTCGCGCTGGCGCTGTGGAATAACCATGAGGTCGCCACCGGCGGCCAGCCGCTGGGCTTGCGCGCGGTGGCCGAGGTCCACGGCCAGCTCGATCCCGGCGCGGCCCTGCGCCAGCTCGCGCAGGCCGAGCCGGTCGATTTCTACGATACCCATCTTTCCGACGCCCCCGTCTGGTTCAGGCTGGGCGCCCATGGCGCTCCCGGTGACGTCGTCGAATTCCCCTCGCGCCACGCGCTCGCGATCCGCTGCTGGGACGCCGCGACCCTGCAACTGCTGGGCGACGCCTCGCGCGGCGGCGAGACCGGCGCGCTGAGCGCCGTCAAGTCGGGCTTTGCACTGCGGCTGCCCAGCATGCCGGCCGAAGTGGTGTGCCGCGCCACCTTCTCGGGGCCGGCGCACCTGACCGCGCTGCTGTGGCCGGCCAGCGAGCTGGCGCTGTCGACCCAGCAGTTCCATCGCCAGTCGGGCCTGCTCGACGGCGGCATGATCGTGCTGAGCCTGTTCATCCTGATCACCGCCATCATCAACCGCCAGGCGATCTACCTGCAGTTCGCGGCCTGGCTGATCCTGAACCTGCGCGTGGGCGCGCTGTCGGCCGGCTGGGATACCCAGTGGCTGGGGCAACTGGTGCCGGCCGACTGGCTGCTGCCGAGCCGCGCGCTGACCATGGCGCTGTATTCGATCTCGACCCTCACGCTGTACATGACCCTGTTCGGCCCCGACCTGATGCGCACCCGCTTCATGACGCCGCTGCGCATCATGCAGTGGCTGTGCCTGGTGCTGCTGCCGTGCGCGCTCTGGCTGCCCTACGGGAACTTCCTGCCGGTGATGTGGGGCATCGTCGCGGCCGGGCTGTCGCTGATGATCCTGGGCCTGGTCTACGTCATGCTGCGCTCGCAGTCGCGGGTGGCGATCTGGTTTGCCGCCTCTTTCGTCGTTACCTACCTGGGCGGCCTGACCGAGGTGTTCTCGGCCGCCCTCGGCGTGCGCCAGCTGCTGGGCGTGGCCAACAGCGTGACGGCGGCGCTGGCCTCCAGCCTGCTGGCGGCGCTGGCCATCGCCGAGCAGATGCGCATCGAAACCAAGAAGCGGATCGCGGCCCAGGCCGAACTCGAACACGCCTACGAGGCGATGCCGGTCGGCCTGTTCACGCTCGACCAGTATGGCGGCTTCCTGTCCGCCAACCCGGCCCTGCTGCGCATGCTCGATTGCGAAGCGCTGGCGCCGGGCCGCACGCGCTGGCAGCAGTTCTTCAGCGACGCCACCTGGAGCCACCTGCGCGAACAGGTGCATTCCCAGCTCAGCGTCGAACTCGAAATCGACCCGCGCGAGGGCGACCGCCGCTTCCTGGTGCGCGCCACGCTGGCGCATGGCCGCATCGAAGGCGTGCTCGAAGATATCACCGAAAAGACCAAGGCCACCGAGCAGCTGCGCTTCATGGCCAACAACGATCCGCTGACCAAGGTCTTCAACCGGCGCGGCATCGAGAAGATGTTCGAAACCGCCGCGGCGGCCGCCGCCTCGGCGCCGGGCCGTCCGCTGACCGTGGCCTACCTCGACCTCGACCGGTTCAAGCTGATCAACGACCTGTTCGGCCACGCCGCCGGCGACGAAGTCCTCAAGCAGGTCTGCGAGCGGGTGGCGATGACCCTGGCCGGCAACCAGCAGGTCGGCCGCGTGGGCGGCGACGAATTCGTGATCGTGATGCCGGACACGGCGATCTCGATGGCCTCGCTGATCTGCCGCAGCATCGTCGACCGCATCGGCGGCTCGCCCTACCGGGTCGGCGACAAGGCCTTCCACGTGCGCGGTTCGGTCGGCCTGATCGAAGTGGCGCCGGGCATGGAGATGAAGGATGCGATCTCGACCGCCGACCGGGCCTGCCGCGAAGCGAAGGACGGCCACAGCGAAGGGCTGGTGGTGTACAAGCGCGGATCGAGCGCCTTCCACGAGCGCGAGGCCGAGCTGAACCTGGTGGCGCGCCTGAACGGCCCGAACCCGACCGAAGGCATGTTCCTCGAAATGCAGCCGATCATGTCGCTGCGTTCGCCGCACGAATCGTTGAACTTCGAGGTGCTGCTGCGCATGCGCGAGGACGACGGCCGCGTGTCGCCGGCCGGCCCGCTGATCGCCGCCGCCGAAAAGAGCGGACGCGCGGGCGTGATCGACCGCTGGGTGCTGTCGAGCACCCTGGCCTGGATCGAGGACCACGTCGAGTCGCTGACCAATACCCGTTTCGTCTGCATGAACCTGTCGGGCGCTTCCCTGAACGACGAGCGCTTCGTGCAGGACACGCTGGAAATCCTGTCGCGCTACGAACACGTGGCGGGGCGCCTGTGCATGGAGATCACGGAAAGCGTGGCCCTGCACGACCTGAACAACACGCGCCGCTTCATCGACCAGGTGCGGGCCTTCGGCGTGAAGGTGGCGCTGGACGACTTCGGCGCCGGCTACACCTCGTTCTCCTACCTGAAGGAGCTGCCGGCCGACGTCCTGAAGATCGACGGTAACTTCATCGTCAACATCAACGCCCACCCGGCCAACGTCGCCATCGTCGAGGCGATCGTCAGCCTGGCGGTGAACCTGGGGATGAAGACGATCGCCGAATGGGCCGAGGATGCGGAGACGGTGCGCACCCTGGCCGAGATCGGGGTCGACTACGTGCAGGGCTATGCGATCGCGCGCTCGCAGCCGCCGGAAAAACTGCTGACGGCCAGTTCCTCGGCCAGCTTCATCAAGAGCGAGGACGTGCAGAAGCTGGTGCGCACCCTGGGCGCGCCGGCCAACGAGCCGGAACTGTTCGACTCCGCGCCGATGCGCGACCTGCACTAAGCCCGCGCCTGACAAAACCCCTCATGGCGGCGTTGCATCGTCTTGCCGTACTAGCGTACTGTCTTCGACGCTGCGCCTTGCCCTGAGGGCTTTTGTCAGGCGCGGGGTTAAGCTTAATTCAGCCCGGCCAGGCGCGGCCGCGCCTCCTGCAGCATCAGCATGCGGCGCGCTTCCTTCATGGTGGCGATGTCGCGCGACAGCGGGGCGGGGCGCACCACCTGCGGCCTTTTCCAGCCGTCGTGGCGCAGTTCGGCGGGCGTCACGACGTGGCGCTGCGGCAGCCGCGTCTCGCTGGCCAGCTTCACCGTCGCGGACCCGCTCTCGCAGGGCTGGTCGGTCAGCGTCACGTGGCCGCTCCCGTCGATACATTTCACGATCTCGTTGCCGGCCATCGCGGCCGGCGCCATGGCTGCCGACAGTGCAGCCGCGGCAATCATGCTCAGCAGTTTAACTGGGCGCTTCATGATGATCTCCTGTGCTATGGTCGAAGTGTGCCTGCCGTGGCCGCCGCTTTCTGTTCGTTGCCTCACCCTGACCGCGAAGCTGCTCGACAACATGAAGACATCCACATTCCTCGTACCGCTGCTGGCCTCGAGCCTGGCCCTGATCCTGGCGGCCTGCCAGCATGCCGGAAACAGGGGCATGGACCAGGGCGCCGTGCTGGCCGGGCAGAACTCGGACGGCGGCCCGGCCAACGCGCTCGGCATCCCCGGCGCATCGGCGGCCCACGCCGGTGGCGCGCCCGACATGCAGACCGGCGCGCAGCTGGCGGCGCGCGGCGGGCCGAACGGCGTGGCGGCCTGCGCGACCTGCCACGGCGCCCGGGGCGAAGGCGATGCGGCGAGCGGCTACCCGCGCATCGCCGGCCAGTCCCAGGCCTACCTCGGCACCCAGCTCGGCGCCTACGCCAACGGTGCGCGCGTGAACCCGGTCATGCAGCCGATCGCCAGGGCCATGAGCGCGGAACAGATCCGCGACGTCAGCGCCTGGTATGCCTCGCTGGCCGCCGGCTCGCCTGCCGCCGCCGCCAGGCCTTCCGATGCCGCCATGGCGCGCGGCCGCCTGCTGTCCGAAGTGGGCGACCCGAGCCTCGGCGTGCAGGCCTGCGCCAACTGCCACGGCCCCGGTGGCGCCGGCAAGCAGCCCGACTATCCCTACCTGGCCGGCCAGCATGCGAACTACCTCACGGCGTCGATGGCCGCCTGGAAGAGCGGGGCGCGCAAGACCGACGGCAGCGGCCAGATGCCGCACATCGCCAGGGCGCTGCCGGAGGCCGACGTCGCGGCCCTGTCGGCCTGGTTCGCCGCCCAGCCGGCCCCTGTGGCGCGTTGAGCGGGGAGGCACCGACAACAGGTGCGCTCGGCGGTAATCTGTGACATCATGCTCTACTGATATCACGACGTTTTCCGAACACCGCCCAGATGCCGTCCCATCCCGACGACTCCTCCACGAACGAGGAGCTGCGCTTCCGCGAACTGTTCCGGCAAGCGCCGGTCAGCCTCCAGATCCTCGCGCCGAATGGCCGTACGCTGCGCGTCAACAAGGCCTGGCAGGAGCTCTGGCAGATCCACGAGGGGACCGAGCTGTACGCCTGGGTGCTCGGCGAGTACAACGTGCTGGAAGATCCGCAGGTGGTCGAGAACGGCGTGAATGCCTATCTGCGGCGGGCGCTGGCCGGCGAATCGGTCGAGATCCCCGCGATCCGCTACGACGTCGGCCGCCTCGAAGGCGGCGTGCAGCACGTGCGCTGGGTGACAGCGCGCGCGCATCCGATCAGGGATGCCGGCGGCGCCGTGCTCGAAGTCATGCTGATGCACGAGGACATCACCGACCGGATCGAGACCGAACGCGCGCTGCGGGTGCGCGAACAGCGCTTCCGTTCGCTGGTGATGGCGACCTCGCAGATCGTCTGGACCAATACCGCGCAGGGCCGCGTGCTCGAGGACTCGCCATCATGGCGCGCGTTCACGGGCCAGAGCCACGACGAGTGGAACACGCTCGGCTGGCTCGACGCCCTGCATCCGGATGACCGCGAACGTTGCGGGCGGCTGTGGGCGCACTGCGTGGCGACGCACAGCGTGTTCCAGACCGAGTACCGGCTGCGCCGCGCGGACGGCGAGTACCGCTGGACCGCGGTGAGGGGCGTGCCGATCCTCGACGAGGACGGCAGCCTGCGCGAATGGATCGGCGCCAACACCGACATCCACGAGATGGTCATGGCCCAGGCCGAGCTGGCCCAGCGCCTGGACCGCGAGAAGCGCAATTCGGCCCTGCTGGCGCGGGTCGCGGAGGCCTCGCGCACCGTGCACCTGGCCCTGTCGGGCGGGGACATCGCCGCCGCCCTGGTGGACGAGGTCCGCGCCATCCTCGAGGTGCGCGAAGCCCGGGTAAGCCTGGATGCTGGCGAACCGGGCGAGGCGCCGCACGGCGGGCTGGCGGTGCCGCTGATCGACCGCAATGGCCGCGAGTTCGGCCTGATCCGGGTGTGGGACAAGATCGAGGGTGCATTCACCGAAGAAGACGAAGCGATCCTGCTGCAGCTGGCGTCGATCGCGGCCACCGGCTTCGAGAACGCGCGCCTGGTCGCCTCGCTGCAGGAGCAGGACCGGCGCAAGGACGAATTCCTGGCGATGCTGGCGCACGAGCTGCGCAATCCGCTCGCGCCGATCTCGGCGGCCGCGGACCTGCTGAAATTCGGCCGTGCCGACGAGGCGCGGGTCGCCAGGGCGAGCGAAGTGATCGGACGCCAGGTGCGGCACATGACCTCCCTGGTCGACGACCTGCTGGATGTCTCGCGCGTGACCCGCGGCCTGATCGAGCTGGAACATGCCCGCGTCGACATCGGCGCCATCGTCGCCAGCGCCGTCGAGCAGGCGCGGCCCCTGGTCGAGGCGCGCGAACATGTCCTGGCGGTCGAGCAGGAAGCCGGTGGCGCCGCCGTCATCGGCGATGCGAACCGCCTGGTGCAGGTGATCGTCAATCTGTTGAACAACGCGGTCAAGTACACGCCGCGCGGCGGACGCATCGTGCTGTCGGTGACGCGCCAGCAGGGATCGGTGCGCATCGCCGTCCGCGACAACGGCATCGGCATCGACGCCGGATTGCTGCCGCAGGTGTTCGACCTGTTCACCCAGGCCGAGCGCACCCCGGACCGCGCCCAGGGTGGCTTGGGCATCGGGCTGGCGCTGGTGCGCAACATCGTCTGCCTGCACGGCGGCACGGTCAGCGCGCACAGCGACGGGCCGGGCAGGGGCAGCGTGTTCACGGTCAGCCTAGGCACCGTCGACACGCCGCCAGGATAGGGCGGGTAGCGCCGCCAGGCCAGGAGCCCGGCGACGCCGCCCGGTGCAGCGGCAGGAACGCTTTAGCTGCGGTTCGGATTGTTCGGACGGTTGTCCAGGCGGTTCGGCACGCCGTCGCCGTCACGGTCGCGATCGCGGCCATTGCGGATGCCGTCGCCGTCGCGGTCACCGCGGCGCCAGCCGCCGCGTTCCATCACCCAGTGGCCGTCGCGCTCGACCCAGGTCGGGGCGTTGTAGGCGTAGCCGTGGCGCTCGCGCAGCCATTTGCCGCGCATCCAGACATAATGGCCGCGGCGGTATTCCCAGTGTCCCGGCGCCCACACGTGGCCGCGGCGCGGCGCGGGAACGTGCTCGTTGCGCGGCGCCGGCGGCGCTTCGCGGATGATGACGGTATCTGCCGAGGCGGGTACGGCAACGCCGCCGAAGGAGCCGGCAACCAGGGTGGCGATGAGAAGCTTGTGCAACTTGTTCATTGTGGCCTCCATGTAGAGTTGTGTTGCAGCTTTACTCTACGCGCCGGAGGCCAGCCCGACTGTGCGCGGTTTAACGCGCTCAGGCCTTGATACCGGTATCCGCGAGCGTGCGGCGGTCGCGTTCTTCGAACACGCCGGTTTCCACGCGGTTGATCGTCACCAGGCGGAAGAAAGCCAGCACCCGGATGATCAGCCAGCCGGCATCGAACTCCCACCAGCGCATCGAGGTCTTCGCCGAAGCCGGGTAGGCGTGGTGGTTATTGTGCAATTCCGCTCCGCAGAAGATGATGCCGATCGGGAAGAAATTGCGCGAATGCTCGCGGGTCTCGAAGTTGCGGTAGCCGACCACGTGGAAGAAGCTGTTGATGAAGCCTGCCGCCCAGACCGGCGACACCGACAGCTGGAACAGCCAGATATACAGGCCATGCTCGGCGCCGAACAGCGCCATCTCGGCCAGCAGGAAGAACCAGGCGCCCTTGAAGCGGTGCTTCGTATACAGGTGGGTGTCCATCCAGTCTTCCTTGACGCCGACGCCGTAGGTCTTGATGACGTCCGGATTGGTCGCCGCCTTGCGGTACAGGAGCACGCCCTTGGTCAACACCCCCATGAGGCCGTGGATGATGGGGCTGTGCGGGTCCTCGACCGTGTCGGTCTTGGCGTGGTGCTTGCGGTGCACGGCGACCCACGCCTTCGCGGTCATGCCGAAGGTGGTCAGGAAGAACCACATGCGGAACATCTGGCACAGCGCCGGGTGGAAGGTGATGGCGCGGTGGCTGCGCGAGCGGTGCAGGTAGAGCTCGCTGCCGATGATCGTCACCGCGAACGAGACCGCCATGGCCAGCATGACGGCCTTCGGCGAAAGATGGATAAGTCCAGAAAACATCGTCTTCCCTTTGATGAACATACAAGTTGGGAAGAAGGATAGCGGGACCGCCTTGTTTTCTAAGCCACGATTACAGCCGCTTTTACCGCCTGATTATTCCGATTGCCGCGATCGGCAAGCGAAGGGATCAGGCGGCGACCAGGCTGGCGAAGCGCGCCAGGTCGACGTTGCCGCCGCTGATCAGGATGCCGACCTTCTTGCCGGCGACCGGTACCACGCCATGCAGCGCAGCCGCCGCGGCCAGGCAGCCGGTCGGTTCGACGATGGTCTTCATGCGCTCGGCGAAGAATTTCATGGTCTCGACCAGTTGCGCATCGCTGACGGTGGCGATGTCGGACACCAGTTCGCGGATGACGGCAAAATTGTGCTGGCCCAGGTGGCTGGTCTGGGCGCCGTCGGCGATGGTCTGCGGCACGCCGATGTCGACGATGGCCCCGCTGCGCAGCGATTGCTGGCCGTCGTTGCCGGCTTCCGGCTCCACCCCGATCACGCGGCAGTTCGGCGACAGCTTCGAGGCCGCCAGCGCGCAGCCGGCCAGCAGGCCGCCGCCGCCGAGCGGCACCAGCAGCACGTCCAGTTCGCCCACGTCCTCGAACAGTTCCTTGGCGGCGGTGCCCTGGCCGGCGATCACGTCCGGATGGTCGTAGGGCGGAATCAGGGTCATGCCGCGCTCTTTTGCCAGGCGGGCGCCGATCTCTTCGCGGTTCTCGGTGTAGCGGTCGTAGAAGATCACCTCGCCGCCATAGCCCTGGGTGGCGCGCACCTTCAGCTCCGGCGCGTCCTTCGGCATGATGATGGTGGCGCGGATCCCGGCCAGCCTGGCCGACAGGGCGATCGCCTGCGCATGGTTACCGGACGAGAAGGTCAGCACGCCGGCCTGGCGCTGGGCCTCGCTGAATTTCGCGATGGCGTTGCAGGCCCCGCGGAACTTGAAAGCGCCCATGCGCTGGAAGTTCTCGGCCTTGAAGAACAGCCGGGCGTTCGCCATGGCGTCGGCCGTGCGCGAGGTCAGGACCGGCGTTCGGTGGGCCGCGCCTGCGATGCGCGCGGCGGCCTGTTCGACGTCGGAATAGTGCAGGGTGGTGTCGGTCATGTGGTCGATAAGATGAGTGGAACGTCAGCTCGCCAGCGGGAAGGAGAACTGCAGCACCAGCCCGCCGCCGTCGCGGTTGCGCACCTGAAGCTCGGCGTTGTGGCGGGTGATGACGCGCTCGACGATCGCCAGGCCGAGGCCGGCGCCGTTGGCCTGGCCGCGCGCGGTGTCCAGGCGGGTGAAGGGGCGCAGCAGCAGCTGGATCTGGTCTTCCGGCACGCCGACCCCATGGTCGCCGATCTCGACCACGGCGCGGCGGCCGTGGCCCGTCATCCGGACGTGGCAGGCGATGTCGATCTCGGTGACGTCCGCGCCCGGGGTCTTGCCGTAACGGCGCGCGTTCTCGATCACGTTGTTGATCACGCGCCGCAGGTCGGTGGCGTTGGCCGGCACGTGGATGCCCGGCTCGATGGCGGTGGTGGTGCGCACGTCCGCCAGGCGGCCGGCCGCGTGCGCGCAATCTTCCAGCAGGTCGGACAGGTCGACCGGCACGAAGGTGGCGGCCTCCGTCGGGCGCGCGAAATCGAGGAACTGGCCGATGATGGCGTCCATCTGCGCGATGTCGGACTGGATGCCTTCGCGCGCTTCCTGCGACAGGTTGGCCATCTCGACTTCCAGCTGCATGCGCGCCAGCGGGGTGCGCAGGTCGTGCGAGATGCCGGCCAGGATCACGGCGCGGTCCTGCTCCAGCTGCTGCAGGTCGTCGACCATCTGGTTGAAGCTGCGGTTGGCCTCGATGATCTCCTGCGAGCCTTTTTCGGGCAGCGCGGCGGGGCGCTGGCCCTGGGCGATCGCGCGCGCCGCCGCGGTCAGGCGCGCCAGCGGCAGGTTCACCAGGCCGGAAATCAGGGCGGCGCCGAGCAGCGAGAGCGCGCCCACCACCGTGGCCCAGCCCAGCCACTGCACGCCGGTGAGGCCGGCGATGCGCTCGCGTTCGAGCATCAGCCAGTACTTGTCGCCGTCGATGTCGAAGCTCATCCAGAAGCCCGGCATGTCGTTCACGCGGCGCGAGAAGCGCGTGTCCTGGCCCAGCTTCTCGCGCACGCGCGCGGCGATCTCGGGCATCAGGGAATTCGCGGGCGGCGGCTCGACCTTGTCGTCGGGCTCCAGCGTGAGGATGCGGATGCCTTCGTTCGACACCAGCTCGATCAGCAGCTCGCGCCGCAGATCGGGCGAGGAGTGGGTCAGGGCGGCCTTGGTGAGGGTGACCACCGAGACCAGCAGTTCGGCGGTCTGCTCGGCCTGCGAGCCGCGCTGGAACACGTTGATCATGCCGATCCACGAGGCGATCGACAGGCCGGTCAGGAAGGACAGCAGCAGGAAGGTGCGCCAGAACAGGCCGCTCTTCATGCGGCCTAGAAAGCGCGTGCGCGGTGCTTCGGACATCGATGCGGTCACGGGTCCGATCAGCGCGGCTGGCCTTCAGGGATGAACACGTAGCCCAGGCCCCAGACGGTCTGGATGTACAGCGGGCTGGACGGATCGGGTTCGATCAGCTTGCGCAGGCGCGAGATCTGGACGTCGAGCGAGCGGTCGAACACTTCGTACTCGCGGCCGCGCGCCAGTTCCATCAGCTTCTCGCGCGACAGCGGCTGGCGCGCATGGCGGGCGAACACCTTCAGCACCGAGAATTCGCCGGTGGTCAGGGGCACGGTCTCGCCGTTCTTCTTCAGGGTGCGGGTGCCGAGGTCGAGCACGAAGTCGCCGAACTCGAAGGTCTGCGGGGTTTCGGAAGGCGCGCCCGGGATCTCGTCCGGGCCCTTGCGGCGCAGGACCGCGTTGATGCGGGCCACCAGTTCGCGCGGGTTGAAGGGCTTGGGCAGGTAATCGTCCGCGCCCATCTCGAGGCCGACGATGCGGTCGACGTCCTCGCCCTTCGCGGTCAGCATGATGATCGGGGTCTGGTCGCCGGCGCCGCGCAGGCGGCGGCAGATCGACAGGCCGTCCTCGCCGGGCAGCATCAGGTCCAGCACCAGCAGGTCGTAGCGCTCGCGCAGCCACAGCTTGTTCATGGCCGGCGCGCTCTCCGCGGTCACGACCTGGAAGCCCTGTTCGGTCAGGTAACGGCGCAGCAGGTCGCGCAGGCGCACGTCGTCGTCGACCACCATGATTTTCGCGGAATGGCCGTTGTTCTGGCCTCCGTTATTCGAGCTCGTTGCATTCATGAGTCTGTCAGGATTTGTCAGATTAATGTCGCTATGGTAACTTCATATGGCTGTGCGGACGGGAGATATTGCCGAGGCATTACATTGTGTTACAAACTTTACCCATTTAGCCTTATACCCCCGGTGGAATCCACATACACTGGCCTCACGTCGAAACTGAATCACAGCTTAGCTTATCCCCTTACTTGGCATCGCGGAAGAGGCACACCATGAACAGCGTCACCAACCATCACGCAGGAACGAAGGCAGGGCGGTTTGCCCGCAGCGCGCTTCGCAGTGTGCTGGCGTGCGCCCTGGTTCTGGGCGCCTCGGGCGCCGCATTTGCCCAGCAGTATGGCGACCGCCAGTACGGCGACCGCCGCGACGATTCGTCGATGCAGCAACCGATGCAGTCCGGCCGCGGCGACCGTGGCGGGCGCCTCCAGCTGCCGCCGGAGCGCGACCCGCGCTACGATGTCCGCGCCTACGAAGAACAGCGCCGCCTGCAGCAGCAACAGCAACAGCAGCAGTACCAGCAGATGCAGCAGGACCAGCGCGACGCACGTCGCGGCAGCGGCCGCATGACGCCCGACGAACGGCGCGACCTGCGCCGCCAGATCAATGAAGCGGGCATGGACTTGTATCCGCCGCGCCGTTGATTCCCGGTTTGATTTCCGTAGTGCAATCTAGTTGCCAGATATTTATTTAATCTCGGCAACGTGATACGCTACCCGGTCTACTCTGGACTGGGAGTTCCACGTGTCTACGGATTTTGCGGCCGCGCCTCCGGCGCAAGCACAGGCGCCCCGTTTTGCCGCCACCGGCCCTGAACACTGCCTCGCCACGCGCGCGGATGGCGTGTATGCCGATCCCTCCGTGCTCGGCACCACCCTGGTCGCCGCCATCGACAATATCTTCCGCAGCGGCCAGTACCTGGCCGGCATCGACTATCCCGTCCTGCTCAAGGCCCTGTTCGACCATGGCCCCGCGCTGCCGACGGCGGCCGACGGTAGCGCCGTGGTCCGGATCGCGGCCGACATCCTGCCTTTCGACCCGCCCCGGCGCGAGCTGTATCGCGCGGCGAAGATCGGCGGCGGACGCGCCGAATACTATTTCGAGCCGGTCTGGCTGCAGGATCCCGCCGATCCGGACGCCCCCGGCGTGCCGGCCCGCCTCGACCTCGACGAATTCATCGCCGACATGTGGCTCAAGGGGATCCGCTTCGGCATCGACCTTGAGGCCGTGCGCGCCGCGATCGAGCTCGGAAAGGCCGAGCGCGTCACGGTGGCCCGGCGCCTCGACCCGGAACCGGGGCAGGACGCCCGCATCGTCGAAGTCTCCGACGACATCCACCGCAACGACGCCCCGCGCGAGCTGGCCAACGGGCGCCTCGACCTGAACAGCTTCCAGAACCGCTTCCCGCAGATCCAGCCCGGCGTGCGCCTGCTGCAGAAGGTCCCGCTCACCATCGGCCGGCCCGGCTACGAGATGTCCGGCGCGGTGCTGGCGCCCAAGCCGGGGAGCGACTTCGACCTCGGCGAGTATGCCGGCGAGGGCACGAAGGTCGAGCGCCTGGAGGAAGGCGAATTCCTGGTCTCGCACCAGGCCGGCTTCCTGACGGTCGAGTCGTCGACCAGCAAAATCTCGGTGGGCGCCAAGATCGTCAGCCGCGACGGCGTCAGCGCCAAGACCACCGGCAACCTGCAGCTCACGGGCGATTACGAGGAATTCGGCGAGGTGCAGGAAAAGCGGGTCATCGAAGGCGAGAGCATCACCGTGCACGGCGACGTGTTCGGCGAGCTGGTCTCGCGCGGCGGCACCATCCTGCTGCATGCCAACCTGGTGGGCGGCAGCGCCCACAACCGGCGCGGCGACATCCGCGTGCGCGGAGTCGCCTCGGGCGCCGTGCTGCAGGCCGAGGATGGCGCCGTGTTCCTGGAGCGCGCCGAGAACTGCGTGGTGTCCGGCACCCGGGTCACGATCGCGCATGCGGTCAATTGCGAAGTGATCGGCGACGAGGTGAGCATCGGCCAGGCCGAGGGCAGCGCCATCGCCGGGCGCCGCGTGACGGTCGAATTCGCGATGCCGCGCAAGCAGGGCGAGATGCTGGTGTACGTGCTGCGTCCGGACGGCGCGCAGGTCGAGGAAATCATCGCCGCGATCGGCGCGCGCCTGGCCCAGTTCGGCGAACTGGCGGTGCGCCACAAGGCGCAGATGGAGGCCCTGACCGCCCAGCCGGCGGTGCGCAGTTACCTGATGCTGGCCTCGCGCGTGCGCAAGAACGAGATCAACTTCACGCCCGAGCAGGCGCGCCAGTTCCAGCGCATGGGGCAGGAGGTCGGCCCGGCGCTGAAGGCGATCGGCGAGGTGTCCGGCAAGATCAGGCAGCTCGACGCCGACCAGGAGGAGGGCCGCAAGGTGCTGGCCGACCTCGAGCGCCAGCGCCGCGACGCCTCCTGCGTGTCCGCCGTCACCGTCCACCAGGTGCAGGGCGATACGCTGGTGCGCGTGCTCGGGTACAGCCCGGCGGCGGGCGCTCCGTATATCATTGCGCCACGCGAGACCCGAGCGCGCCTGCGCGGTCCGCAGTCCGGGGAACTGCTGTTCTCCGGCGCGCAGGGGAGCTTCGCATGGAGCAGCGAGCAGGCCGCCACGGCCTGACGATCGACAAAGACAAAAGGAGACAACGCTTGAAAACGATTCATCCGACAAGCCGCCGCAGCCTGATCGCGGCGCTGGTGGCTGCGATGTGTGCCGGCCCGGTGCTGGCGCTGCCGGCTGCCGCCGCCACCAAGGCCACCCCGGCGAAAACCCAGGGCAAGCCGACCGTGCCTGAAGCCGAGCGCTTCATCAAGGACGCCGAAGAGAAGCTCGAGCAGCTCGGCCTGGACGCCCAGCGCGCCGAGTGGGTGGCCGAGAACTTCATCACGCTCGACACCCAGACCATCACGGCCCAGGCCAACGAAAACTGCCTGACCCTGAGCGGCGAGACGGCGCTGAAGGCGCGTCGCTACAAGGACCTGAAGCTGCCCGCGGCCAGCGCGCGCAAGTTGATGCTGCTGCAGCAGACCCTGATGCTGCCGGAGGCCGCCGACCGCGCGACCTACGCGCGCCTGGCGGCTCACATGACCGGCGCCTACGGCTCGGCCAAGTATTGTCCGCCGGCCGCCGCTGGCGCCGCCAAGCCCTCCTGCATGCCGCTCGGCGAGCTGGAGAAGGTGCTGGCCACCAGCCGTGACCCGAACCGCCTGAAGGAAGTCTGGCTCGGCTGGCACGCACAGTCGCCGGCCTACAAGGACGACTACGCGAAATACGTCGAGGTGTCGAACAAGGGCGCACGCACGATGGGCTTCGCCGACACCGGCGCGCTGTGGCGCTCGGGCTACGACATGAGCCCGGAGGCTTTCTCGGCCGAGATGGAGCGCCTGTGGCAGCAGGTCAAGCCGCTGTACGATTCGCTGCACACCTATACCCGCTTCAAGCTGCGCCAGGCCTACGGCGCCTCCGTGGTGCCGGCCAGCGGCCCGATCCCGGCCCATCTGCTCGGGAACATGTGGGCGCAGAGCTGGGACAACCTGTACCCGCTGCTGAAGCCCGCCGCGAAGGAAGGCGGCGAAGACCTGACCGCGCTGCTGGAAGAGCGCAAGACCGACGCCGTGGCGATGACCAAGTATGCCGAGGGCTTCTACACCTCGCTCGGCATGCGCGCGCTGCCGGCCACCTTCTGGGAGCGCTCGCTGCTGACCAAGCCGCGCGACCGTGAAGTCGTGTGCCACGCCTCGGCCTGGGACCTGGACGGCAAGGACGACGTGCGCGTGAAGATGTGCATCACCCCGACCGCCGAGGACTTCCGCGTCATCCACCACGAGCTGGGCCACCTGTACTACGACCTGGCCTACAGCGGGCAGTCGCCGATGTTTAAGAACGGCGCCAACGACGGCTTCCACGAAGCCATCGGCGACACCGTGGCGCTGTCGATCACCCCGGCCTACCTGAAGCAGATCGGCCTGATGAAGAGCGAGCCGGACCCGTCGCAGGACATCGGCCCGCTGCTGTACACCGCGCTACAGAAGGTCGCCTTCCTGCCGTTCGGCTACATGGTCGACAAGTGGCGCTGGCAGGTGTATTCGGGCCAGGTCAAGCCGGCCGACTACGACAAGGCCTGGTGGGCGCTGAAGGAGCAGTACCAGGGCGTCGGCCGTCCGGCGCCGATCGCGGAGGGCGGCTTCGACGCCGGCGCCAAGTTCCACGTCGCCAGCGACACCCCGTACGCACGCTACTTCCTGGCTCACGTCCTGCAGTTCCAGTTCCACCGCGCGCTGTGCCGCGAAGCCGGCTACAGCGGCCCGCTGAACCGCTGCTCGGTCTACGGCAACAAGAAGGCCGGCGCCAAGTTCCAGCAGATGCTGGAGATGGGCAAATCGAAGCCGTGGCCGGAAGCGCTGAAGGCCGTCACCGGCGAGGACCGGATGGATGCGACGGCGATGCTGGATTACTTTGCGCCGCTGAAGCAGTGGCTGGATGAGCAGAACCGGGAGCTGGCCAAGACTGACGCATCGGTCAAGCCTTAATAAAAGCCGCAGTAGTTAGCCTTAAAACCGTCGTCCCCGCGCAGGCGGGGACCCAGGTTATATCGGCGTCACGCCGGGAACGACGTTCAAGCGCTGCTGGCTTCGGCCAGCAGCCCGTAGCACTCCCCGGCATTCTCCGGCAGCCCCGCGAACAGCGTGGCATCCCCATCCTCCACCACCCCCTGCTCGGCCAGCATCCTGACCTTGCCCAGGTAAGCGCCCAGCATCAGCAGCCTGCCCAGCGGCGACATCGCCGTTCCCTTGCGCATTCCTCCTTGCTCGGCCAGCGCCTGCACCACGCTGTCCGGGAAGTTCCACTCGCGCGCGATGCTGACGCTCAGGGTGCGGGTGTCGCGCGCCAGCTGGGCCCAGAATACGCCGGAGCCGAGTTGCGGCTCGCCCTTGGTCGCCTGGTCCATCGTGCGCAGGGCCACGGTCAGGCCGACGTTCTGCAGCAGCGCGGCCAGGAAGGCGTCGAAGGGTTCGATGCCCAGGCCCGGCGCCAGCGCCCGCGCGGCCACCGCGCAGCGTTCCGAGTGCTCCCACAGGATCGGCGCCAGGCGCCTCACGTAGAAGCCGGAGTTGACGTCGATGATGGGACGGAAGGCGACGGTCGTGATCAGCTGGCGCAGGCCTTCCTGGCCGATCAGGATCACGGCCTGTTCGACGCTGGTGACGGTGGCGCCGGTCCCCTTGTAGCAGCTGTTGGCGAGGCGGATCACCGCCGCCACCAGCACCACGTCGGACGAAATCGTGCGCGACAGGGCGGCGCCGGAAAAATTCTCGCTGCGCAGGCTTTGCAGCAGTTGCGGGATCAGGCCCGGCATGCGGCGCACCAGCGCGGCGCCGGACTGCTGCGAGGACAGGATCCCGGCGAGCGCCTCCAGCACCCGGGCTTCATGCGGATTGAGTTCCAGGCCGCCCTCGTCGGTGCGCTCGTACAGCCAGGCGTTCCAGGCGCCGTCGACGCGGTCGAGCAGCTCGAAAGGGATCGGCATGCCGGTCTGGCGGACGGCCCGGGGCGCGCTTGCCTGGCTTGCGGCGGGTCCGGGAACAGCTGTCGCGGGGGAGGGCGCCGGCGCAGGGGCCGGAACAGGATCCGGCACGGCCACGGGCGGCGCCGCGCGCACGGGCGCGGAAGGGCCGGAAATCAGGCGTCGCAGCCACCGGTACATGGTCAGTTCCTCATTGTTTCGCTTGCGCGCATGGGCGGACATTGTACGGGCGCGGCCGGCGAAAGCAAACTTGCTTCTGCTGCAGGAAAAAGTTGACTGTACTCAATTGTTACAGGAAGTGCCCGTCTTAGCATGACCATCTCGAATAAAGGACGCGCCATGCATGACACCATGATTTCTTCCTGCTCCGATCCGATGCGCTTCCTGAGCTTCTCGCTCGGCGGCCTCGAATACGGTATCGACTTCGCCAGGGTGCAGGAACTGCGTGTGCTCAAGGCCCTCGAGCGCTTCGCCGCGAGCGGCGAGATCATCGGCGGGGTGGCGGTGTCGCGCGGCGTGATCATCCCGCTGGTCGACATGCGCGTGGCCTGCGGCACCTCGCCCGACGCGCCCGATCCGATGACCGACGTGGTCATCCTCAGGCTGTCCAGTTGCGTGATGGGGATGGTGGTCGACGGCGTGACCGGCGTGGTCACGCTGGCGCCGGAACAGGTGGCGCCGCTGCCGGCGGCGGGCGCGGACGGCGACCGGCCGGACTACCTGCTCGGCCTGGGGCAGGAAGGTGGGAGGAGGTTGATCCTGGTGGATATCGAGCGCTTGATGTCGGTGCGGAAGCCGGCGGTGGCGCGGCAGGTGGCATAACGTCGCTCCCGTGCTGCATGAACGTCGTCCCCGCGCTCTCTCCACGTCATCCCCGCGAAAGCGGGGATCCATACTGAGTTACCGAAGTCGACCCGATAGCGTTACGGCTCCGCTCAATTCAGCATGGGTTCCCGCTTTCGCGGGAACGACGTTGGGGACGCGGGAACGACGGTGGCGACGCGGGAACGACGGTGGCGATCAAGCCGCAAGACTCTCCAACTGCTCCTGCAACGCCAGCCACTCCTCTTCCAGCGTCCCCAGGTCGCGCACCACGAAGGCCTGGTCGGCGACCAGGGTCTTCAGCTCTTCCTTCTTGTCCGCCTCGTAGATCGCCGGTTCCAGCAGGCGCGCGTCGATCTCGGCCTTGCGCGCGTTCAGCTTGGCCATCTGCTCTTCCAGGCGCTTGATGCGGTTTTCGATCGGCTTCTTCAGGGCCGCCATGCGCTGGCGTTCCTCGGCTTCGAGGCGCTTCTGTTCCTTGCGGTCGACGGGAGCGATGGGCGCCGCGGCCGGCGTGTTCGCAGCCGGCGCATCGGTCTTCGAGGGCAGCGGCGTGGCGTCGCCGCCCTTGGCCAGCTTGGTCTGGAACAGCCAGTTCTTGTAGTCGTCCAGGTCGCCGTCGAAGGGCTGCAGGCGGCCGTCGGCGACGATGATGAATTCCTCGGTGGTGGCGCGCAGCAGGTGGCGGTCGTGCGAGACCACCACCAGCGTGCCTTCGAACTGGGCCAGCGCCAGGGTCAGGGCTTCGCGCGTTTCGAGGTCGAGGTGGTTGGTCGGTTCGTCCAGCAGCAGCAGGTTCGGACGCTGCCAGACGATCAGGGCCAGCGCCAGGCGCGCCTTTTCGCCGCCGGAGAAGGGCTTGATCGGGCTGGTGACCATATCGCCCGGGAAGTTGAAGCCGCCGAGGAAGTTGCGCAGCTCCTGCTCGCGTACCGTCGGCGCGATCTTCTGCAGGTGCCACAGCGGCGATTCGTCGTGGCGCAGCATCTCGACCTGGTGCTGGGCGAAGTAGCCGATCACCAGGCCCTTGCCCAGGGTCGCCGTTCCGGCGAGGGGCGCCAGTTCGTTGGCGATGGTCTTGATGAGCGTGGATTTGCCGGCGCCGTTCACGCCCAGCAGGCCGATGCGCTGGCCGGTCTGCAGCGAGAAGTTCACGCGGTGGACGATGGTCTTGCCGCCGACCTTGTCGCCGTGTTCGTCGAGGATCGGGTAGCCGGCGTCGACGTCTTCCATCACCAGCAGCGGATTCGGCGCCGACAGCGGCTCGCGGAACTCGAACGAGAACTCGGCGGCGGCGCGCAGCGGGGCCAGCTCCTCCATCTTGGCCAGCGCCTTCATGCGGCTCTGGGCCTGGCGCGCCTTGGTGGCCTTGGCCTTGAAGCGGTCCACGAACGACTGCAGGTGGGCGCGGGTGCGCTGCTGCTTTTCGAAGGCCGCCGCGGCCAGCACCATATGGGCCGCGCGCTGGCGCTCGAAGGCCGAGTAGTTACCCGAATAGCGCTTCAGCTTGCGCTCGTCGATGTGCACGACCACGTTCACGATCTCGTCGAGGAAGTCGCGGTCGTGCGAGATGATGATCAGGGTGCCCTGGTAGCGCTTCAGCCAGTCTTCCAGCCAGATGATGGCGTCCAGGTCCAGGTGGTTGGTCGGCTCGTCCAGCAGCAGCAGGTCGGAAGGACACATCAGGGCCTGCGCCAGGTTCAGGCGCATCCGCCAGCCGCCCGAGAAGCTGGCCACCGGCTGGCGCATCTGCTCCAGCGAGAAGCCCAGGCCCAGCAGCAGCTGCTCGGCGCGCGATTGCACCGTGTAGGCGTCGGCGTCGGCCAGCGCGCTGTGCACGTGGCCGATGGCGATGCCGTTTTCCTGGGTGTGCGGGGCGGCTTCCAGACCTTCCAGCTCCGCCTGCAGGGTGCGCAGGTTGGCGTCGCCGTCGATCGCGTATTCGATCGCGGGACGGTCCAGCGCCGGGGTCTCCTGGGCCACGTAGGCCATGCGCCAGCGCTGCGGGAAATCGATCGCGCCCTGGTCCGGGTGGAGCTCGCTGCGCAGCATGGCGAACAGGCTGGACTTGCCGGCGCCGTTCGCGCCGATCAGGCCGATCTTGTCGCCGGGATTGAGGGTGAGGTCGGCGTCTTCCAGCAGCGGCTTGGTGCCGCGCATCAGACTGACGTTGGAGAATCGGATCATGTGAAAACTCGGTAAGCTAATTAACGTCATTCCCGCGAAGGCGGGAATCCAGGTCCGTAGCAGGCCACGGAAACTTGGATTCCCGCCTGCGCGGGAATGACGGTTTTACTGCCGCGGGCCGGAAAGGCGCTTCGGTGCGCTTATTGCGCCAGCTGCTCGGCAGTCAGCAAGAACACCGCATCGTCGCCCTGGCTGGTGGTCAGCCAGGTCAGGCCCAGGTGGCCGAAGGCCGCTTCGGCGTACTCGCGCTCGTTGCCGATCTCGACCACCAGCACGCCGTCCGGCGTCAGGCGCTCGGCGGCGCCGTCGACGATCTTGCGGACCAGGTCCATGCCGTCTTCGCCGCCGGCCAGGGCGATCTGCGGTTCGCGCATGTATTCCGGCGGCAGGCGCGACATCGAATCGCTGTTCACGTACGGCGGGTTGGTGATGATCAGGTCGTACTTCTTGAACGGCACGTTCTCGTACAGGTCGGACTCGATCGGGTTCACGCGGCCGGCCAGCTTGTAGTCGCGGATGTTGCGCTCGGCGACCGCCAGCGCGTCCTTCGAGATGTCGACCGCGTCCACCGTGGCGTTCGGGAAGGCGTCGGCCAGCATGATCGCCAGGCAGCCGGAGCCGGTGCACAGTTCGAGCACGTTCTCGACCGATTCCGGATCCTGCACCCAGGGGCTGAACAGGTTCGGGATCAGCTCGGCGATGAAGGAGCGCGGCACCAGCACGCGCTCGTCGACGTAGAAGTTGTAGCTGCCCAGCCAGGCTTCGTTGGTGATGTAGGCGGCCGGCACGCGCTCGCTGACGCGGCGCTCGATCACGGCCAGCACCTGCAATACCTCCTCCTGCAGCAGGCGCGCGTCGAGGAAGGGCTCGAGCTTGTCCAGCGGGAGCTTCAGGGTGTGCAGGATCAGGTAGGCGGCTTCGTCGAAGGCTTCGGCGCTGCCATGGCCGAAGAACAGCTTGGCGGTATTGAAGCGGGTGACTGCATAGCGCAGCAGGTCGCGCGGCGTGCAGAAATTGGGCGTGGTCATGGCCATGTCGGGGTCTCGCGGAAATGGTTACGCCGCGGGCGGCGAGGGCGCCAGCAACGCTTCCAGCGTGCGGCGGTAGATGTTCTTGAGCGGGTCGATGTAGCGCAGCTCGATGTGTTCGTCGATCTTGTGGATGCTGGCGTTCGGTGGCCCGAATTCTATCACCTGGGGGCAGATGCGGGCGATGAAGCGCCCGTCCGAGGTGCCGCCGGTGGTCGACAGTTCGGTGTGCACGCCCAGTTCCTGCCGGATCGCGCCGCAAATGGCGTCGGACAGCGTGCCCTTCGGCGTCAGGAAGGGCTCGCCGGACAGGGTCCACTGGAGGTCGTAGTCGAGGCCATGGCGGTCGAGGATGGCGTGCACGCGCGCTTCCAGGCCGTCGGCCGTGCTGGCGGTCGAGAAGCGGAAGTTGAAGTCGACCTTCAGCTCGCCCGGGATGACGTTGTTGGCGCCGGTGCCGGCATGGATGTTCGAGATCTGCCAGCTGGTCGGCGGGAAGTACTCGTTCCCGTCGTCCCATTTTTCGGCCGCCAGTTCGGCCAGGGCCGGCGCGGCCTGGTGGATCGGGTTGCGCGCCAGGTGCGGATAGGCGATGTGGCCCTGCACGCCCTTGACCACCAGGCAGCCGGACAGGGAGCCGCGGCGGCCGTTCTTGATCATGTCGCCCAGCACGTGGCTGGAGGTCGGTTCGCCGACCAGGCAGTAATCCAGGGTCTCGCCGCGCTCGTCCAGCATCTCGCAGACGACCACGGTGCCGTCCACGGCCGGGCCTTCCTCGTCGCTGGTGATCAGGAAGGCGATCGAGCCGGCATGGCCCGGATGCGCTTCGACGAATTCCTCGACCGCGACCACCATGGCCGCGATCGAGGTCTTCATGTCGGAGGCGCCGCGGCCGTACAGCTTGCCGTCGCGCCGGGTCGGGGCGAAGGGCTGCGAATGCCACTGGTCGAGCGGGCCAGCCGGGACCACGTCGGTATGGCCGGCGAACACGAATACGGGGGACTCGGTGCCCCTGCGCGCCCACAGGTTGGTGACGCCGTTCGATTCGATGGTCTCGCAGCTGAAGCCGAGCGGGGACAGCAGTTCCTTCAGTTTCTGCTGGCAGCCCTTGTCCTGCGGGGTGATCGAATCGAGGGCGATCAGCTCCTCGGTCAGCTGCAGGGTGCGCGACGTCTTCATGCGGGCCAGTCCCCGAAGGTGCGTTCGTACTCGTCGGCCGAGAAACCGACCTTCAGTGCGCCGGCGCCTTCGAGCACGGGGCGCTTGATGACGGAGGGATTTTCCAGCATCAGCTCGAGGGCGCTGGCCTTGTCGACGACTTGCGCGCGGCGCTCGTCGGACAGCTTGCGCCAGGTCGTGCCCTTGCGGTTGACCAGTACTTCCCAGTCGAGCTGCTGAAGCCAGGCCGCAAGGATCTCGCGTGTGAGACCTTGCTTCTTGAAATCGTGGAACTCGACGTTCTGGCCGTGCTCGGCCAGCCAGGTGCGCGCTTTCTTGACGGTGTCGCAGTTGGGAATGCCGTAGAGAGTTTTTTTCATGGCGTTGTGCAGGGGAAAGGCGCGAAGGATAGCACAGGCCGCTACCTCCGGCAGATAGTTTAACAACACGGTTTCAAGGCTGTCGCGGCACTCGGCGGAGCGGGGCGCCGGACATCGGGAAGGAGGGCGGATTTGTGACTCGGCGTCACAAATCCGTGGGTGTTCAATTGTCGAGCGTAAACTCGGTGAAGGACGGCCCGGCCGGCTCATCGGCCTGCTTGGCCGCCTCGTTGTCCTTGCCCTGGCTGTCCGGCCCATTATTGATAAGCCACAGCAGGTTGGTGGCCGAGTCGGCGTTCGCCAGCGCTTCTTCCTGGGTGATCAGGTCGGCCTGCACCAGTTCCAGCAGCGCCTTCTCGAAGGATTGCGAGCCCGGCGACAGGCTCTTGTCGATCGCTTCCTTGATCTGGCCGATCTCGCCCTTTTCGATCAGGTCGGCCACATAGCGGGTGTTGACCATGATCTCGACCGCGGCCTGGCGCGCGCCGCCCGCCTTCGAGCGCACCAGGCGCTGCGAGACGATGGCCTTGACCGCCGAGGACAGGTCCTGCAGCAGGGCGGGCCGGTTCTCGATCGGGTAGAAGCTGATGATGCGGTTCAGCGCGTTGTAGCTATTATTCGCGTGCAGGGTCGCCAGCACCAGGTGGCCGGATTGCGCATAGGCCAGGGCGGCGGCCATGGTGTCCTTGTCGCGGATCTCGCCGATCAGGATGCAGTCCGGCGCCTGGCGCATCGAGTTGCGCAGGGCGACGTCGAAGCTGGACGCGTCGCTGCCGATCTCGCGCTGGTTGACGATCGACTTCTTGTTCTTGAACAGGTACTCGATCGGGTCTTCCAGGGTCAGGATGTGGCCGTGGCGCTGCTCGTTGCGATGGTCGAGCATGGACGCGATCGTGGTCGACTTGCCGGAACCGGTGGCGCCGACGATCAGCAGCAGGCCGCGCTTTTCCATGATCAGCTCGGACAGCACGGGCGGCAGGCCCAGCTCCGAGAGGGGCGGGATATTCGCCGGCACGAAGCGGAACACGGCCGAGATCGAACCGCGCTGGCGGAAGGCCGACAGGCGGAACCGCCCCAGGTTGGGCACCGAGATACCCATGTTCAGCTCGTTTTCGCGCTCCAGCTCGGCCATCTGCTCGGGGGACGCGACCTCGGACAGCAGCACCTGGATGTTTTCCGGTTCGAGCTTGTTCTGGTTGATCGGGATGAGGTTCCCGTTGATCTTGATGTGGACGGGGGAATTTACCGCGAAGAACATGTCCGACGCGTTCTTTTCCTTCATCAACTGGAACAGGCGTTCCATCATCATGGTTCTCTCCCTTGCTTCGCGGTAATTTTTTGCGTTTTGGGGATTCTAACCTGTTGTGCGGGGATCGGGGCGGGGAGAGGGCGTATAAACGTCGTTCCCGCGGAAGCGGGAACCCATGCTGAGTTTCTGAAGCCGGAAAGTACGCCTCAAAGCGAATCGGGCCAACTTCGAATGCTCGGCATGGATTCCCGCTTTCGCGGGAATGACGAGGTTGAAGCTAGCGATTAAATCCCGCGCAGCAGCTCGTTGATGCCGGTCTTCGCGCGCGTCTTCGCATCCACCTGCTTGACGATCACGGCGCAGTACAGGCTGTACTTGCCGTCGGCGGACGGCAGCGAACCCGAGACCACCACCGAACCGGCCGGGATGCGGCCGTAGCTGACTTCGCCGGTTTCGCGGTTGTAGATCTTGGTCGACTGGCCGATGTACACGCCCATCGAGATCACCGAGTTCTCTTCGACGATCACGCCTTCGACGATCTCCGAGCGCGCGCCGATGAAACAGTTGTCTTCGATGATGGTCGGGTTGGCCTGCATCGGTTCCAGCACGCCGCCGATGCCGACGCCGCCGGACAGGTGGACGTTCTTGCCGATCTGGGCGCAGGAGCCGACGGTGGCCCAGGTGTCGACCATGGTACCTTCGTCGACGTAGGCGCCGATGTTCACGTAGGACGGCATCAGCACCACGTTCTTGCCGATGAAGGAGCCGCGGCGGGCCACGGCCGGCGGCACCACGCGGAAACCGCCCCTGGCGAAATCTTCCGGGGTGTAGTTGGCGAACTTGGTCGGCACCTTGTCGTAGAACTGCATGCCGCCGCCTTCGACGGGCACGTTGTTCTCGAGGCGGAACGACAGCAGGACGGCCTTCTTGATCCACTGGTTCACGACCCAGCTGCCACTGTCTTTCTGGGCCACGCGCAGGCTGCCGTCGTCAAGGCCGGCGAGGACGTGGGCGACCGCGTCGCGCACTTCGGCGCTGGCGCTGTTCGGGCTGATGTCGGCGCGCTGTTCCCACGCGGTGTCGATGATGGTCTGGAGTTGTTGGGTCATGATGTGTCAGCGTTTCAGGTTGTGGGTATCTCGTTGCGGCGCCTCAGGCGGACGCCTTCAGGTCCTTGCAGAACTGGACGATGCGGTTGGCCGCTTCCAGTCCTTCGTCCACACCGGCGACGAGCGCCATGCGGATCCGGTTGCGGCCCGGGTTGCTGCCGTGCGCATCGCGCGCCAGGTAGGAGCCGGGCAAAACCGTCACATTATATTCGGCGTACAGGCCGCGTGCGAACTCGGTGTCCGACAGGCCGCTGGAACGCACGTCGGCCCACAGGTAGAAGCCGGCGTCGGGCAGTTCGACATCCATCACCTGCTTCAGCAGCGGGGTGATGAGGTTGAACTTTTCCTTGTACAGGTTGCGGTTGTCCTGCACGTGGGCCTCGTCGTTCCAGGCCACGCAGGACGCCGCCTGGATGGTCGGCGACATCGCGCCGCCGCAGTAGGTGCGGTACAGCAGGAATTTCTTCAGCACGTCAGGATCGCCGGCGACGAAGCCCGAGCGCATGCCCGGCACGTTCGAGCGCTTCGACAGGCTCGAGAACACCACCAGGTTGGCGTAGGGACGCAGGCCGGCGCTGCGGCCGAGCTGGTGCGCCGCTTCCAGCGCGCCCAGCGGCGGGGTCGCGCCGAAGTAGATCTCGGAATAGCACTCGTCGGCCGCGATCACGAAGCCATGGCGGTCGGCCAGCTCGAACAGCTCGCGCCAGTCGTCCAGGGTCAGCACGGCGCCGGTCGGGTTGCCCGGCGAGCAGAGATACAGCAGCTGCACCCGCGCCCAGACCTCGTCCGGCACGCTGGCATAGTCCGGGGCGAAGTTGCGGGCCGGGACCGAGTTCACGAAATACGGCTCGGCGCCGGCCAGGTAGGCCGCGCCTTCGTAGATCTGGTAGAACGGGTTCGGGCACATCACCAGCGCACCCCCATTCGATGCTGCGCGCGGGTCGATCACGCACTGCGCGATCGCGAACAGCGCCTCGCGCGAGCCGTTCACCGGCAGCACCATCGTGTCCGGATCCAGCGCCGGCACGCCGTAGCGGCGCTCCAGCCAGGCGGCGATCGCGGCGCGCAGCGGCTCCCCGCCGTGCGTGCTCGGATAGTTCGCCAGGCCGGTCACATTGTGCGTCAGGGCTTTCTGGATGAAGGCCGGGGTCGGATGCTTGGGTTCGCCGATGCCGAGGCTGATATGGCCGTATTCGGGATTCGGCGTGACGCCGGCGAACAGCTGGCGCAGCTTTTCGAAGGGATAGGGGTGCAGTCGTTCGAGATGTGGATTCACGGCGCTATCGGGTCAGGTCAGATGGGTCGGTGCGAGAAGATCAATTATAGCGAGGCCGGACCGATGCTGCTCTCGCTTGGAATGCAGTAATATTGGTGACAGGAATTCACTCCCCAGGTTCGCCGTGCCCATCCATTACGCCCGCAGCCTTCTCGGCCGTGCGCGCAGCCCGCGCGCCAACCGCCACCTCGGCGTGGCGCTCGCCTTCGTGGCCGGCGCCATCAATGCCGGCGGCTTCCTCGCCGTGCACCAGTACACCTCGCACCTGACCGGGGCGATCTCGTCGGCGGCCGACAACCTGGCCCTCGGCGCCTGGGACCTGGCGCTGGACGGCCTCGGCGCCGTGCTGTCGTTCCTGCTCGGAGCCGCTTGCACCGCGATCACCGTCAACTACGGGCGCCGGCGCGGGCTGGCCAGCGAGTATGCGCTGCCACTGCTGCTGGAAGCGGTCCTGCTGCTGGCCTTCGGCGTGCTGGGCGCGCGCCTGGCCGCCGTCGACGCGCTGTTCGTACCGGCCACGGTGATGCTGCTGTGCTTCATGATGGGCCTGCAGAACGCGCTGGTCACCAAGATTTCGCAGGCCGAGATCCGCACCACCCACATGACCGGCATCGTCACCGACATCGGCATCGAACTGGGACGGATGGCGTACTGGAACCGCAATCCGGCGCAGCCGAAGGTGGCGGCCAACCGGGCGCGCCTGCGCCTGCTGGTGTCGCTGCTGCTGGGCTTCTTCGGCGGCGGGCTGGCGGGGGCGCTCGGTTTCAAGCATGTCGGCTACCTGGCGACCCTGCCGCTGGCCGGCCTGCTGTGCGCGCTGGCGATCGTGCCGGCGGTCGACGACCTGCGCCGGCTGGCGCCACGCTAGCGTTTCAGCCCGTTCCCGCCAGTGCACGTTCGCGCCACGCGCCCGGATTCATCCCCGACCACTCGCGGAAGGCATGCGTGAACGCGCTCTGTTCCTGGTAGCCGAGCAGGAAGGCGATGTCGGCCAGCGACAGGCCGCGCTGGCGCAGGTAGTCCTGGGCGAGCGCATGGCGGGCCGCGTCGAGCACCTGCTGGAAGCTGGCGCCGGCGTCCGCCAGCTTGCGCTGCAGGGTGCGCGGCGACAGCCCGAGTTCGCCGGCGATGCCGGCCAGGCGCACGCGGTCATTGGCGAGGTTGCGGATCACGCAGGCGCGCACCTCGGCGACGATGCCATGGCGCTCGCGCTCTTCCTGCCTGTCTTGCAGCAAGCGTTCGGCATGCCGCTGCAGCACCGGATACATGCCGGCGTCGGCGTTCGGCACCGGCATCGCCAGCAGGGCGGCATCGAAGCAGGCCAGGTGGGCCTCGGCGCCGAACTCCGGCGCCATGCCCAGCACCCGTTCGTATTCCGCCGCATCGGCATCGCTCGCGTGCGCGAAGGCCAGGCGCAGCGGCGCCAGCGGGCGGCCGGCGAGCCAGGAACCGAAGGTGCGGATGCCGGCGAACACGCTTTCGGCAAGGTGCCGGCTGGCGTCCGGGAAGTGGCTGGTCCAGGTATAGCGGGCGACGCCGGCCGCGGGGTCGAGGTCCAGCCGCGAGCGTCCGAGATCGTGGGCCAGCTGTTCGTAGCGCTGCGTCTGTTCGAGGGCCTGGGCGAAGTCGGCGCAGGCCAGCAGGATCAGGCCATACACGCTGTAGGTGCCGAGCCGCACCCGTTCGCCGACGTGCAGGCCGAAGTGCGCGTCGCCAGCCAGCTCGGCGCCGGCCGCCAGCAGGGCGATGTAGTCGCACGCGGCCAGCGATTCCGGCAGCGGATCGAGCGCCATGGAGAGTCCGGCCGCCTGCGCGAGCGCGCGCGCGTCCACGCCGCGCGCGGCGGCGGTCTCCAGCAGTGGCTGCAGATAAGACCCGGTGACCCGGGCCAGCATGGGACCATTCGTCGGTGGCATGTTCGAACAAGCGCTTGGCATGAATCCGCAAGACGTGGATGAGCGGTTGGCTTATCTTACGCAAAAAACATCAAGGAAGACAGACCATGAGGCGATGGAACGGCTGGGGAGACGACACGATCGAGGTGCCGGTCGGCGAGGAGGCGCTGCGCTTCCTCGAGCAGAAGCTGGGACCGGGCACGGGGCCGGTCGACGCCGGCTTCGAGACGGTATGCGCGCAGGTCGCGCCCTCGCGCCTGCCGCCGCATCCGCTGGTGGACATGGCGCCCGCAGTGCGCCTGACCCACGCGCTGGGCCAGAGCCTGCCGGACTGGCTGCGCCTGCGCTACGGCCGGGTCGAGGCGGCGCCGGACGGCGTGGCCTACCCGGAAAGCGCGGACGAGGTGCGTGCCCTGATCCGCTACGCGATCGGGGCTGGCGCGGCGGTCGTGCCCTACGGCGGCGGCACCAGCGTGTGCGGCCACCTGGATCCGGCGCGCGACCGGCCCACGCTGTCGGTCGACATGCGCCGCCTGCGCGCGCTGACGAACCTCGACCGCGACGCGCTGCTGGCCACCTTCGGCGCCGGCGTGGCCGGCCCGGACCTCGAAGCCCAGCTGCGCGCGCATGGCTACACGCTCGGCCACTTCCCGCAATCCTTCGAATATTCGACCCTGGGCGGCTGGGTCGTCACGCGTTCCTCGGGCCAGCAGTCGCTGCGCTACGGCCGCATCGAGCAGCTGTTTGCCGGCGGGCGCATCGAGACGCCGCGAGGCCAGCTCACGATCCCGACCTTTCCGGCGTCCAGCGCCGGCCCCGACCTGCGCGAGATGGTGCTGGGCTCCGAGGGACGGCTCGGCATCCTGACGGAAGCGACGGTGCGCATCAGCCCCTTGCCGGCATTCGAAGCCTTCCACGCCGTGTTCCTGCCCGACTGGGAACGCGCCGGGCAGGCCGTGCGCGCGATCGTGCAGGCGCGGCTCGGGCTGTCGATGCTGCGGCTGTCGAATCCGGCCGAGACGGCGACCATGCTGACCCTCGCCGGCCATCCAAAGCAGGTGGCGTTGCTGGAAGCCCTGCTGCGCCTGCGCGGCGCCGGCGAGGGCAAGTGCATGCTGCTGGTGGGCGCGAGCGGCGCCAAGGCGCTGGCGCGCGCGGCGCTGGCGGCCGCGTTGAAGATCGCGCGCCGCCATGGTGGCGTGCATGCGGGGCGCGGCCTGGGCGAACGCTGGAAGAAGAACCGCTTCCGCAATGTCTACCTGCGCAATGCCGCCTGGGAGCGCGGCTATGCGATCGACACCGTCGAGACCGCGCTGGACTGGCCGCGCGTGACGCCGGCGATGCGCGCGGTGGAGCAGGCCGCATCCGGGGCCTTGGCCGCCGACGGGGAAAAGGTGCACGCCTACACCCACCTGTCGCACCTGTACCCGCAGGGCGCCAGCGTGTACACGACCTTCATCTGGCGCCTGGCCGGCAATTACGAGGCCGACCTGACGCGCTGGCGCCGCCTCAAGAGCGCCGCCTCCGAAGCGATCGTCGCCAGCGGCGGCACCATCAGCCACCAGCATGGCGTCGGTACCGACCATGCGCCATGGCTGCCTGCGGAGAAGGGCGAGCTCGGCATGGAGGCGCTGCGGGCGCTGTTCCGCCAGTTCGACCCGGACGGCTGCATGAACCCCGGCAAACTGGTGACGCCGTGAATGCGCTGTGGGAGCGTGATGGGCGCGCCGGCCTGCCCGCGCTGATGGAGCGCGAATGGGACCTGCTGGTGATTGGCGGCGGCATCACCGGCGCCGGCATCCTGCTGGAGGCTGCGCGGCGCGGCCTGAAGGCCCTGCTGGTGGAGCAGCATGATTTCGCCTGGGGCACGTCGAGCCGCTCGTCGAAGCTGGTGCATGGCGGCCTGCGCTACCTGAAGGACGGTCACCTGCACCTGACCAGGGAGTCGGTGCGCGAGCGCGAAAGCCTGCTGCGCGATGCGCCGGGACTGGTCGAGCTGCAGGGCTTCGCCTTCGCCCATTACGCGGGCCGGCGCGGACGGCGCAGCTTCCTGGCCGGGCTGGCGGTCTACGACCTGCTGGCCGGCCGGCGCGAGCGGCACTGGCTGCCGAGGGAAGCGTTCCTGGAGCGGGCGCCGAACGTGGCGCCGACGATGGCCGGTGCGGGCCTGGACGGCGGCATCGTCTACACCGACGCCAAGACCGACGACGCGCGCCTGGTGCTGCGCGTGCTGGGCGAGGCGATGACGCATGGCGGCGCGGCGCTCAACTACGTGGCCGCGCGTTCGCTGGTCCGGACCGATGGCAGGGTGGCCGGCGCGGTCCTGCGCGACGAGGTCTCGGGCGCGCTGTACGAGGTGGGCGCACGGGTGACGGTAGACGCCACCGGCGCCTGGTCCGGACCGCTGCACGGCAAGGGGCCGCGCCTGCGCCCGCTGCGCGGCAGCCACCTGGTGCTGCCGGCCTGGCGCCTGCCGCTGTCCCAGGCCGTGAGCCTGATGCATCCGCAGGACGGGCGCCCGGTGTTCGCCTATCCGTGGGAAGGCACGACCCTGGTCGGCACCACGGACCTCGACCACGCGCAGCCGATGGACCAGGAGGCGCGCATCACGCGGGCCGAACTCGACTACCTGCTCGCTGCACTGCAGGCCCAGTTTCCCGGGCTCGGCATCGTCGAAGGCGACGTGCTGTCGACCTTTGCGGGGGTGCGCCCGGTCATCGCCGGCGGCCATGCCGAGGCCTCGCGCGAGGGGCGCGAACATTGCGTGTGGAGCGAGGCCGGGCTGGTGGCGGTGGCCGGCGGCAAGCTGACCACCTTCCGCGCCATCGCCCTCGACGCGCTGAAGCAGGTGCGCGCGCAGTTGCCCGGCTGGCGCGACGAATTGCGGCCCTGCCGCGTGTTCGCGCCGGCGCCCGCGATATCTGACCGCCGCTTGCCGGCTGGCGTGGTGCGGCGCCTGCAGGGCCGCCATGGCGCCGCGGCCGGGGCCTTGCTGGCCGCCGCCGGCGACGGAGAATGCGCGCTCATCCCCGGCACCGAAACGCCGTGGGCCGAGCTGCGCTGGGCCGCGCGCGCGGAAGCCGTGCAGCGCCTGGACGACCTGCTGCTGCGCCGTACCCGCCTGGGACTCCAGCTCAGGCAGGGCGGGACGGCGCAGATGCCGCGCATCCGCGCGACCTGCCAGCCGGAGCTCGGATGGACAGACGCGCGCTGGGCGCAGGAAGAACGCGATTACCTGGCCTTGTGGCGCTCCCACTACGGCCTGCCGCAGGAGAAAGCAGAATGAGCATGCAAGCGACCATCCTCGCCATCGACAACGGCACCCAGAGCGTGCGCGCGCTGCTGTTCGACCTGCAGGGGAATATCGTGGCCAAGTCCCAGGTCATGCTGGAGGCCTATTATTCCGAACAGCCCGGCTGGGCCGAGCACGACCCCGAGGATTACTGGGCCTCGCTGTGCAGGGCTTGCCAGGGCCTGTGGAGCCAGGCGGGCGTGGACAAGGCCGCCGTGCAGGGCGTGGCCGTGACCACCCAGCGCGGCACCGTGGTCAGCCTCGGCAAGGACGGCAAGCCGCTGCGCCCGGCCATCACCTGGCTCGACCAGCGCCGCACCGATGTCCACCCGCCGATCGCCTGGTGGTGGCAGGCGGCGTTCAAGCTGGCGCGGGTCGACGGCACCATCGATTACTTCCGCGGCGAGGCCGAGATCAACTGGATCAAGGCCCACCAGCCCGAGGTCTGGGCCGCGACCGACAAGTTCCTGCTGCTGTCCGGCTACCTGAACTGGCGCCTGTGCGGCGAGTTCCTCGACTCCAGCGGCTCGCAGGTCGCCTACCTGCCGTTCGACTACAAGCGCCGGCGCTGGGCCGCGCGCCACGACTGGAAGTGGCAGGCGCTGGCGGTCGAGCCGCACATGCTGCCCGGGCTGGTCGAGCCGGGCGAGCGCCTGGGCACGATCTCGGCGCGGGCGGCGCTGGATACCGGGATTCCGCAGGGCCTGCCGCTGCTGGCCGCCGCCGCCGACAAGGCCTGCGAGGTGATCGGCGCCGGCTGCCGCGAGCCGCACGTGGGCTGCCTGAGCTACGGCACCACGGCCACCATCAACACCACCAGCACGCGCTACACCGAAGTCACACCCTTCATTCCGCCATACCCGGCGGCGATCCCGGGCGCCTACAGCAACGAGGTGCAGGTGTTCCGCGGCTACTGGATGGTCAACTGGTTCAAGGAGCAGTTCGGCCACCACGAGCAGCTGCGCGCGCTGGCCGAGGACGTCGCGCCGGAACAGCTGTTCGACCGCATGGCCAGCAGCGTGCCGCCCGGCTCGATGGGCCTGATGCTGCAGCCCTACTGGACCCCCGGCATCCGCGTGCCGGGCAGGGAAGCGAAGGGCGGCATCATCGGCTTCGGCGACGTGCACACCCGCGCCCACGTGTATCGCGCGATCCTGGAGGGACTGGCCTATGCGCTGCGCGAGGGGAAGGAGCGGATCGAGAAGCGCAGCGGGGTGGCGGTCACCGAGTTGCGCGTATCCGGCGGCGGCTCGCAGAGCGATTGCGCGATGCAGCTGACGGCCGATATCTTCGGCCTGCCGACCGCGCGCCCGCACGTCTACGAGACCTCGGGCCTGGGCGCGGCCATCGACGCCGCCGTCGGCCTCGGCCTGCACAGCGACTTCGATGCCGCGGTCGCGGCGATGACCAGGGTAGGGAGGGTGTTCGAGCCTTTGCCCGAGAACCAGCGGATCTACGACCGCCTGTACCGGCGTGTGTACCGGCGGATGTACCGGCAGTTGCAGCCGCTTTATCGGGAGATTGCGGAGATTACGGGGTATCCGCGGCAGGTGTAGCGGAGATTGCTTATGCACGTCGTTCCCGCGAAGGCGGGAACCCAAGTTCTGCGTGCGTTACGTTTGCGCGTGCAAACCTGGATTCCCGCCTTCGCGGGAATGACGGTGTCGTGCCCAGGAATGACGGCTAGTACATCGCCGCGCTGCGCACCGCCTCCCACGCCGCCCCCGCCACCGCGGTCTCGACACGGTTGCGCCCGGCCCCTTTGGCCGCATACATGGCGCGGTCGGCGCATACGAACAGCTGCTCGATCTCGTCGAGCTGGGTCGGCACGATGGTCGCCACGCCCACCGAGACCGTGATCCACGGCGAGGTCGGCGAGCGCGGGTTCGGCAGTTGCAGGGCTTCGACGGTGGTGCGGATCGCTTCCGCCAGGCGCGCCGCGGCTTCGTGCGGGGTTTCGGCGAACAGCAGCACGAATTCCTCGCCGCCGTAACGCGCCGCCAGGTCGGTCGGGCGCAGCGCGTGCGCGTCCAGCGCCTGCGCCACTTTCTGCAGGCAGACGTCGCCGGCCACGTGGCCGAGGGTGTCGTTGTACAGCTTGAAATGGTCGACGTCGAGCACGACCAGCGACAGCGGCTGGGCGTTGCGGATCGCGCGCTGCCATTCCTTTTCCAGGAAAGTGTCGAAGTGGCGGCGGTTGGCGATCTTGGTCAGCGGATCCAGCATGGCGGCGCGATGCAGCGCATCCTCGGACTGCTTGTGGTGGGTGATGTCGTGCAGCAGGGCGACGAACAGGTCGTCGGCCGCGTGCATCGGCGTCATCGTCAGGTCCATCGCGCGCAGGCAGCCGTCGCGGTGGCGAATCAGCACCTCGCGGGTGCCGTGGCCGAACGCCTCCATCGCGGCGGCGCTGTCGGGGTAGTGGTCCTGCTGGGCCAGCAGCTCGGCCAGCGAGCGGCCCACCAGCTCGTCCGCGGCATAGCCCAGGTAGCGGTCGCAGGCCGGGTTCGCATACTGGACGCGGCCGTTGCGCTCGACGATCAGCAGGCCCTGGTCCATGCTGTCGACGATCATGCGCAGGCGCTCGGCCTGTTCCTTCTGGACGGCGCTGCCGCTGTTCAGGCGCAGCTGGGCGCGCACGCGCGCGCAAACCTCCTCCATGCGCAAGGGCTTGGGAATGTAGTCGACCGCGCCGATGTCGAAGCCGGCCACGATGTCTTCGGTCTCGCCGCGCGCGCTCATGAAGATCACCGGGATGCGCGCGGTGACGGGGTGCGCCTTCAGGCGGCGGCAGGTTTCCAGCCCATCCATCCCCGGCATGACGACGTCGAGCAGCACCAGGTCGGGCTTGACGCGCTGGGCGATCTCGATCGCGCGCTCACCCGACGTGGCGACGAAAGTCTGGTAGTCCTGGCGCAGCATCATCGTGCGCAGCAGGGAAACGTTGTCCGGTGCGTCGTCGACGATGAGGATGGCAGGCTTGCGGGGTGCGGCTGGCCCCGCGCTGGCTAGGTGGGTCATACTGTGCCTTGTGAGGGCTCGCGATGATATTCGTTCAAAATCATACATCGTTGCGCACCGTCATGGAGCAGTAATGCTTGTTTGTAAGAAAAATCTGTGACTTCGACGCAACTTTTGGTTGCGGACGATAGACGGGGAGTTACATGGCGCGGCGCCGCCGGTAACGATCGGGGCGCCGGGAAGCGCGGACCGGACGGCCCGCGCGGCAGGATTACAGCTGGTCCTTGATCAACTGGCCCAGCACGGCGATGCCTTCACGGATGCGCTCCGGCGGCACGGTCACGAAGGACAGGCGCAGGGTGTTGGTGGCCGGCTCGTTGGCGTAGAACGGCGCGCCCGGCACGAAGGCGACGCGCGCGGCGATCGACTGGTCGAGCAGCTTGGTGGCGTCGATCTGCTTCGGCAGCTCGACCCAGATGAACATGCCGCCTTCCGGACGGGTCCAGGTCACGCCTTTCGGGAAATGCTCTTCCATCGCGTCCAGCATCACCTGGCACTGGTTGGCGTACAGGTTGCGGATGGTCGGGATGTGCTCCTGCAGGAAGCCGTCCTTGACCACCTCGTGCACGACCATCTGGGTCAGCTGGGCGGTGTGGAGGTCGGCGGCCTGCTTGGCCAGCTCGAGGCGGCGCACCAGCGGCAGCGGGGCGCACACATAGCCGAGGCGGATGCCCGGGGTCAGCACCTTCGAGAAGGAACCCATGTAGATCACGCCTTCCGGGTTCATGTTCAGCATGCGCGGCATCGGCTCGCCCTTGTACGACAGGGCGCCGTACGGATCGTCCTCGATCAGCGGCAGGCCCAGGCGGGCGCAGGTCTCGACCAGTTCGCGCCGGCGCTCGATCGACAGCGAGCGGCCGGTCGGGTTCTGGAAGTTCGGCAGCGCGTACAGCAGGCGCGCGCCTTCGGCCAGGCCTTCGAGCGAGGACGGCACCAGGCCGTGATCGTCGGTTTCGACCGAGTGGAATTCCGGGCGGTAGACCGAGAACGCCTGCAGGGCGCCGAGGTAGCTCGGGGTCTCGACCAGCACCTTGCTGCCTTCGTCGATCAGTACCTTGCCCAGCAGGTCGAGGGCCTGCTGCGAGCCCGACACCATCAGGATCTGCTCGGGCAGGATCTTGCAGTCGGGCGTAGACAGGTAGCCGGCAATCCATTCGCGCAGCGGAGCGTAGCCGTCGGTCGGGCCGTATTGCAGGGCCTGTTTGCCGGCCTCGGACAGCACCTTGTCGTACGCCGCTTTCATGCGGTCGACAGGGAAGGTGGCGGGCGAGGGCAGGCCGCCGGCGAAGGAGATGATCTCCGGGCGCTGGGTAATCTTCAGGATTTCGCGGATCGCCGAGCTTTGCAGCTGCTGCGCGCGTTCCGAAAACTGCCACTGGATGGGATTGGGATTTTCGATTTTCATACTGATCTCACAGGAAGGACGGCTTGGGTGCGTCGGCCATTATAAAGCAGCTGGATGAGCCGCTCCGGTTGGGGCCTCGCCAAACCTGCTGCGCGTCGCATTTTCGGTCCGCGATGCTCGCTACGGTTTTGCGGGGCCCTTTGGCGCCTGGGTAAGGCACCAATTCTTGATTTCCGGATTATAAGCTGGAGGGCTTACTGCACTTCCACAATCATTTCGATCTCGACGCAGGTGCCGCGCGGCAGCGAGGCCACGCCGAAGGCCGAGCGGGCGTGCTTGCCGACGTCACCGAACACTTCGCCCAGCAGTTCCGAGCAGCCGTTGGTGACCAGGTGCTGTTCGTTGTATTCCGGGGTCGAAGCGACCAGGCTCATCACCTTGACGATGCGCGTCACGCGGCCCAGGTCGCCGCCGCAGGCTTCCTGCAAGGTGCCCATCAGGTCGATCGCGACCGAGCGGGCTGCCGCCTGGCCGTCGGCCGTCGTCTTGTCCTTGCCCAGCAGGCCGGTGTTCGGCGAGCCGTCGGCGTTCTTGGCGATGTGGCCGGAGATGAAGACCAGGTTGCCGGTCTGCACGTACATGACATAGGCCGCGGCCGGGGTGGCCGGCGCCGCGAGGGTGATGTTCAGTTCTTTGAGTTTGTCGTAGACGGACATGGAATCCCCAGGTTGCTTGAAAAAGAGCCCGTATTGTACGACTTGCCACTGCGCGCGGCTATGTTCGCGGCGCGCAGCGCTTGTGCCTTCAGAGAATTGTCGCGGATGAATTACCGGCGAAATTACAACTGTTTCAGCGGCGCAACATTCCGACCGGCGCCCGCAGCACCCGCTCGATGAGCGCCGGGGCGAGGCGCCTGCCCTTCATGAAGGCGCGCGCCGCGCCCGGCCCCAGCAGGCGCAGGATGACCTGGGCCTTGTAGATGGCGCGGGCCGTGCCCGGATCGCGCCGTGTATAGGAGACTTTCTGGCTCACTCCACCAGTCCGCGTGCGACCCCGACCTGGCCACGGTAGGCGTCGAAGATGTGGCGCAGCGCGTCGGCCATGGTGGTGGTCGGCGCCCAGCCGAGGTCGTTCATGGTGTTCTCGATCTTCGGCACGCGGTTCTGCACGTCCTGGTAGCCCTTGCCGTAGTAGGCGCCCGAGCTGGTCTCGACGATCTTCACCTTCTGCGCGCCGGCGGCGTATTCCGAATACTCGGCGGCCAGTTTCAGCATCATGTCGGCCAGGTCGCGGATCGAATAGTTGTTGGCCGGATTGCCGATGTTGTAGATCTGGCCGGAGGCCTTGCCATCCTTGTTCTCGATGATCTTCATGAGCACGTCGATGCCGTCATCGATATAGGTGAAGGCGCGTTTCTGGGCGCCGCCGTCGACCAGCGAGATGGTTTCGCCGCGCACGATGTGGCCGAAGAACTGGGTCAGCACCCGCGAAGAACCTTCCTTCGGGGTGTGGATCGAATCCAGGCCGGCACCGATCCAGTTGAAGGGACGGAACAGGGTGAAGTTCAGGCCTTCCATGCCGTAGCCCCAGATCACGCGGTCCATCAGCTGCTTCGAGCAGGCGTAGATCCAGCGCGGCTTGTTGATCGGGCCGTAGACCAGCTCCGAGTTCTCCGGATCGAACTCGTCGTCGTGGCACATGCCGTACACTTCCGAGGTCGACGGGAATACCAGGTGCTTCTTGTACTTCGCGGCCGCACGCACGATCGGCAGGTTGGCTTCGAAGTCCAGCTCGAACACGCGCAGCGGCGCCTGGACATAGGTCGACGGGGTCGCAATGGCGACCAACGGCAGGATCACGTCGCACTTCTTGACGTGGTACTCGACCCACTCCTTGTTGATCGTGATGTCGCCTTCGAAGAAGTGCATGCGCGGATGGTCGAGCAGCTCGGTGATGCGCTCGGAATTCATGTCCATGCCGTAGACTTCCCAGTCGGTCGTCTCGAGGATGCGCTTGGACAGGTGGTGGCCGATGAAACCGTTGACGCCGAGGATGAGGACTTTTTTCATGTGCTAGCTTTCAAAATGCCGCGTAGAAGCGGTGTTGCTGTGACGCGGCGGCGAAAGGGCGGCGCGTCGGGGCCGTCATGATAGTCAGGCCGGCGTGAAGCCGGTGTCAAGAACTTGTGAAGTTTTCGTGAAGTTCTGGGCGTCACCGCGATTCCAGGTCGAGCAGGACCCGGGTTCCGCTTCCTTCGGCGCTCTCGACCGTGATGCGCCAGCCGTAACGGTCGCATATTTTCTTCACGATCGCCAGCCCGATTCCGAATCCGTCCCCGCGCCCGCCCGGCGCCCGGTAGAAGCGGTCGAAGACATGGGGCAGGGCTTCCGGAGCGATGCCGGAGCCGGTGTCTTCGACGGTCAGCATGCCTTCCGCGTAGGTGAAGCGTAATTCCCCGTCGCGCGTGTGGCGCAAGGCATTGTCGACCAGGTTGGACAGGACGATGCCGAGCGCCGGCGCATTTGCCAGCACACGGACGTCGGCCGGCACCGACACGGCCGGCCGCACCGCCTGTTTCTCCAGCCGCTCGGCGTAGCGTTCCAGGATCGCGTCGATGATGGCGGCAATGTGTGCGGATGCCGCCACCGTGGCCGATTCCTCGCGGGCCAGCGCGAGCAGGCATTCGATCAGGGCATGCATGTCCTCGGCCGCCTGCTCGATCTGCAGCAGGCGCTGGCGCGACTTGACGTCGAGGGTGCCGGCGACCGGTTCCAGCAGCTCGCAGCTGGTGCGGATGCGGGTGAGCGGGGTGCGCAGCTCGTGGCTGACGTTGGCGGTGAATTCCTTCTCGCGTTCGACCATCGCGGCCATGCGGACGTGGTAATCGTTGACGGCGTCCGCCAGTTCGGCCACTTCGCGTTCGTCGTAGCGGCGCGGATCGATGGCCGAGGAAGCGCCCGAACGCAGGGCCCGGACCTGGCGGGCCAGGCCGCCGACCTGCCGCACCAGCAGGCCGGACAGCCAGTAGGCCAGCCACACCGAAGGCAGCACGAACAGCGCGGTGACGATCGTCAGCGTGTCGATGCCCTCCCTGAAATGCTGTTCATAGGCGCTGTAGTCATAGGCGCGGTACACCCGCTCGCCGCCGAAGCGCACGACGGCCACGTGGATCTCGCGGTCCCCCACCCGGACTTCATGCACGCCTTCCGGCAGCGAGCCGAGCGAGGCGGGCAGGTTGAACCACTGTCCTCCTTCCGACGAGACCCGCGCGCCCACCACCGGGTCGACCGGCGGCAGCGAGGAGGGTTCGTCGCGATAGGACTGCAGCAGGTTGCGCATGTCGTCTTCGATGATCGACCGGACCAGGCGCTCCTCCTGCGATTCGGCGAGGGCGCGCACCCCCAGCGTCTGCACGACGAGCAGGACGATGGCCGCCGCGAACAGGGCCAGCGCGACCTTCAGGCGCAGGCTAAGGCGCATCGTGCGGATCGCCCGGGGAGCCGATCCGGTAGCCGATGCCATGCAGGGTCTCGATCGGATTCGCCTCGCCGTCGGCGGTCAGGGCGCGGCGCAGGGTGTGCATGTGCGAGCGCAGCGTATCGCTGTCCGGCAGCGGCTCGCCCCACACGGCGGTTTCGAGGTCGGCGCGGCGCAGCACCTGGCCCGGCGAGGCCATCAGCAATTGCAGCAGGTGCAGGCATTTGCGCGGCAGGCGGATCGAGCGGCCGGCGCGTTCGACCTCGAGCGTGCGCGGGTCGAGGCTGATGTCGCCGCAGCGCAGCGCGCCCGGCACGACCTGGCCGTGGTGGCGCTTGATCAGCGCCGCCAGGCGCGCGCCGACCTCCTTTAACGAGAACGGCTTGACCAGGTAGTCGTCGGCGCCGTGGCCGAAGCCGGCCAGCTTGTCGTCCAGCGTGTCCTTCGCGGTCAGCATCAGGACCGGGGTGTCGCGGCGCGCTTCCTCGCGCAGCTTGCGGCACAGGGTAAAGCCGTCCATGCCCGGCAGGGACAGGTCGAGCAGGATCGCGCTCCATTGCGCGCTGACGGCGCGGTGCAGGCCGGTGACGCCATCCGAAGCGTGCTCCGGGGCATAGCCGGCGGCTTCGAGATAATCATAGAGATTGGCCGCGATGGCCGGGTCGTCTTCGATGATGAGAACGCGCATGGAAAGTGCATGAGGGGACGGAAGCCGCCATCATGCCACACTGCGGCGGCGTATTCAGCCGGTCCGCTCGCGCTCGTCGCGGGCGCGCGCCAGCAGCAGGGTGCGTTCGCGCTCGTTGTGGGTCAGGCTGGCGGCGCGCTCGAACTCGGCGCGCGCCTCCTCGTGGCGGCCCAGCCGGGCGAGCAGGTCGCCGCGCACGCTGGGCAGCAGGTGGTAACTGGCCAGCCGTGGCTCGTCCAGCAGCTGGTCGGCCAGCGCCAGGCCTTCCGCCGGGCCGTAGGCCATGCCCAGCGCCACCGCGCGGTTCAGCTCGACCACGGGCGAACGCAGCAGCTCGGCCAGGGCGTCGTACAGCGCGGCGATGCGCGGCCAGTCGGTCGCCTCCGGCGTCAGGGCGCGGGCGTGGCAGGCGGCGATCGCGGCCTGCAGGGCGTACGGGCCCAGGCTGCCGAGGCGGCCGGCACGCTCCAGCGCATCCAGGCCGCGCCGGATCTGGAGCCGGTCCCAGCGGCTGCGGTCCTGGTCCAGCAGCAGTACCGGCTCGCCGTTCGGCCCCGTGCGGGCGCGCTCGCGCGAGGACTGGATTTCCATCAGCGCGACCAGGCCGTGCACTTCGCCTTCTTCCGGCACCAGACCGGCCAGCACCCGGCCCAGGCGCAGCGCCTCGCGGCACAGGCCGGGCCGCAGCCAGTCGGCGCCGGCGCTGGCCGAATAGCCTTCGTTATAGATCAGGTAGATCACCTGCAGCACCGAGGCCAGGCGCGGCTTGCGCTCTTCGCCGCGCGGCACCTCGAACGGCACCTTCGCCTCCGCCAGCGTGCGCTTGGCGCGGACGATGCGCTGGGCCACCGTGGCTTCGGGCACCAGGAAGGCGCGCGCGATCTCGGCGGTGGAGAGGCCGCCCAGCAGCTTGAGCGTCAGCGCGGCGCGCGCTTCGCCGGAAAGCACCGGGTGGCAGGCCACGAACATCAGGCGCAGCACGTCGTCGTCGATACCCTCGGCGTCCTGCGCCAGCTCGGCCAGCTCGTCGGGCCGGCGCTGGGCGTCGCGCAACTGCTCGTCCATCTCCCAGGACAGCTGGCCTTCCTTCCCGGCGTGCATGCTGGCGTGCCGCAGGTGGTCGAGGGCGCGGTGCTTGGCCACCTGCATCAGCCAGGCGCCGGGCTTGTCCGGCACGCCCTCCGTCGGCCAGGATTCCAGTGCCTGCAGCATGGCATCCTGCGCCAGCTCTTCGGCGATGCCGACGTCGCGCAGCATCCGGGTCAGCGCGCCGACGATGCGCGCCGATTCCATGCGCCAGACCGCCTCGACGATCCGGCCGGTGTCGCCGGCTGTCATCGCTGGATCATGACCGTGCGCAGGGCGGCATCCAGCTGCTCGGCGCGCAGGCTGGCGTCTTCCTGGCGTTGCGCCGCGCCGAGGCCCGGCACCAGGTCTTCCATGGTGGCCACCTCGCGGATCTCGACCTCGACAGTCGGCCCGGTCGGGTAGGGCAGGGTGCGCGCCCAGGCGACCGCGTCCGGCATGGAGCTGGCCCTGATCATCCAGAACCCGGCGATCAGTTCCTTGGCTTCCGCGAACGGGCCGTCGATCACGCTGGCCTGGCCGCCCTTGAAGTGCAGCCTGGCGCCGCGCGCGCTCGACTTCAGGCCGTCGCCGGCCAGCAGCCTGCCTTGCGCCGCCTGCGCGGCGTTGAAGGCGTTCAGCGCGTCCAGCATTTCCTGCGGCGGGATGCGGTCGCGCTCGGTGTCTTCGCTTGAGCGCAACAGGATGACGTAGCGCCGGTCGCCGCCGTCCGCGGCCGGCGGCACCTGGGCGCAGCCGCCCGGGCAGCCGGTTTCGCGCAGCTCCAGCACGGCTTCGCCGGTGGCCCGCACGTCGCTTTGCGGCCACTGTTTCAGCCGCTCGAGTGCGGCCTCCCTCGACGGCGCTTCGAAGATGGTGAAACCGGCCACCAGTTCCTTGGCTTCGGCGAAGGGGCCGTCGGTAATGCTCTCGCCGCCCGGCCACAGCTTCAGGCGCACCGCGCGGCGGGATGGGCGCAGGCCCAGGGCCAGCCCGAGCCGGCCCTCGTCCGCCAGCGCCTGGTTGAAGCGCCCCATGTCGTCGAGCGCCTGGAGGGAGGGCGGAACCGCGGCCTCGGTGGCTGCGTCCGCCTTGCGGATGACCATGAATTGCATCGCCGTCTCCTCAGCGCGCGGCGACCTGCTCGCGCCGCCGCTCTTCCTGCGCGCGCAGTTCGGGCGTGAGCTCGGCGCCGAAATCCTCGGCTTCGAACAGCTGGCGGATCTCGATGTCGCCCCGTCCCTCGCCGTACGGATTCGGGCAGCGCTTCATCCATTCGATCGCTTCCTCCTTCGAGCTGACCTCGATGATCCAGAAGCCGGCAATCAGCTCCTTCGACTCGGTAAAGGGGCCGTCGACCACGCTGCGCTTGTCGCCGTCGAAGACGATGCGGGCGCCCCTGCTGGTCGGGTGCAGGCCTTCGCCGGCCAGCAGCACGCCGGCCTTCACCAGCTCCTCGTTGAACTGGCCCATCTCGGCCAGCTGTTCCCGGGTCGGCATGACGCCGGCCTCGGAGGCGGCGGTGCCTTTCACGATGACCATGAATTTCATGGCTGGCCTCCCTGCTGGTCTGCGCAGCCCTGGCTCTGCTGCATCGCCTTCTGCATCTCTTCCTGCATCTGCTGCGGCGTCATGTCGCGCTTGTGCGTCGCGATCGACCAGCGGTGGCCGAACGGGTCCTCGACCTGGCCGTAGCGGTCGCCCCAGAACATGTCCGCCAGCGGCATGACGGGCCTGGCGCCGGCCGCCACCGCCTGCGCCCAGGTCGCGTCGGCGTCGTTCACGTACAGGTGGATGACGACCGGGGTACCTTTCAGGGCCAGTGGGCCGTTGGAGCCAAAGTCGGGGAAGTCGTCCACCAGCATGATCGGCGAGTCGCCGATGCGCAGCTGGGCGTGCATGATCTTGCCGCCGGGACCGGGCATGCGGCCGGTTTCGACGGCGCCGAAGGCTTTTTTATAGAACTCGATGGCCTCGGCCGCGCCCGCGCACACGAGGTGGGGCGTGACGGTGTGGAAGCCTTCGGGGATGGCGCGTACGTTTTCCTGCATGATCGATCTCCTTCGTTGTCGGATTGTTATGTGTGTCTTTCAGGTGCTTCCATCGGTACGACGAGCAAGGATGCCCGGTTTCGACATCGGCGCGATCGTTTTTATCATTTTCTTTTCGGGGTCAGCCGATTCCGAGCTGGCGCGCCTGCGAGGCGGCGTCGCGCGCACCCCAGCGGCGCCTGATCCGACCGCCGTCGATCTCGAACCACTCCATGGCCACCAGCTCATAGGATTTCCCGGTCGGCTCCTTGCCGAAGGCCGGGCGGGTGAAGGTGCCGGTTTCCGTATAGCGGACCGCCACCCGGTTGCCCTCGGCAATCATTTCTTCGATGCGCAACTGCATACCGTAGCCTTCGATCAACTGGCGCCACACCGGCGCGATGCGGTCGAAGATGCCCTGGCCGAACACGCCCTGGATCTCGGCGTCTTCCGCCAGCAGGTCTTTCAGGGCGTCCAGGTCGCCACGGTTGAAGGCATCGACGTAGCGGCGGACGACGTCCCTGGCCTGGTCTGCGGTCGCCATGCGTTTCCCTCCCCGGTAAGGCAATATGCCGATTCTAGCATTCCGTATTGACAATATTGCCAACTAAAAATACCTCTTGAAATGCCCGTTGCCAGCCTTATATTGGCGCAGTCTATCAACTGAATCACCACGAGGAACCATAAAATGGCTGTTGCCGAAAAAGAAACCCTTGGCTTCCAAGCAGAAGTAAAGCAGCTGCTGCAACTGATGATCCACTCCTTGTATTCGAACAAGGAAATCTTCCTGCGCGAACTGATCTCGAACGCCTCCGACGCCGCCGACAAGCTGCGTTTCGAAGCGATCAACAACGATGCCCTGTACGGCAACGACCACGAGCTGAAGATCAAGGTCCTGTTCGACAAGGATGCGAAGACCGTCACCATCTCGGACAACGGCATCGGCATGAGCCGCGACGAGGTGATCTCGCACCTGGGCACCATCGCCAAGTCGGGCACCAAGGAATTCTTCAGCAAGCTGTCCGGCGACCAGCAGGCGGACGCCGCCCTGATCGGCCAGTTCGGCGTGGGCTTCTACTCGGCCTTCATCGTCGCCGACCGCGTCACGGTGGAGACCCGCCGTGCCGGCGCGGCACCGTCCGAGGCGGTGCGCTGGGAGTCGACCGGCGAGGGCGACTATACCCTGGAGCCGATCGAGAAGACCAGCCGCGGCACCGACATCACCCTGCACCTGCGCGAAGGCGAGGACGAGCTGCTGTCGTCGTGGAAGCTGAAATCCATCATCCGCAAGTACTCGGACCACATTAGCCTCCCCATCGTGATGAAGAAGGAAGAGTGGGACGAGGAGAAGAAGGAAACCGTCGTCAAGGACGAATTCGAGACCGTGAACCAGGCGTCCGCGCTGTGGGCACGTTCGAAGTCGGACATCACCAAAGAGCAGTACGAAGAGTTCTACAAGCACGTCTCGCACGACTTCCAGGCGCCGCTGACCTACACCCACAACCGCGTCGAAGGCCGCAGCGAATACACCCAGCTGCTGTACGTGCCGAGCCACGCCCCGTTCGACCTGTGGGACCGCAACAAGCGCGGCGGCATCAAGCTGTACGTGAAGCGCGTGTTCATCATGGACGATGCCGAGCAGCTGATGCCGGTCTACCTGCGCTTCGTGAAGGGCGTGATCGATTCGAACGACCTGCCGCTGAACGTCTCGCGCGAGATCCTGCAGGAGTCGCGCGACGTGCGCGTGATCCGCGAAGGCTCGACCAAGCGCGTGCTGGGCATGCTGGAAGAGATGGCGAACTCGGACGAGCAGGAAGGCAAGGACAAGTACGCGACCTTCTGGACGGAGTTCGGCCAGGTGCTGAAGGAAGGCATCGGCGAGGACGCGACCAACAAGGACCGCATCGCCAAGCTGCTGCGCTTCGCTTCGACCCAGAACGACTCGGCCGAGCAGACCGTTTCCTTCGCCGACTACGTGGCGCGCATGAAGGAAGGCCAGGAGAAGATCTACTACGTCACTGCCGACAGCTATACCGCGGCGAAGAACAGCCCGCACCTGGAGATCTTCCGCAAGAAGGGCGTCGAAGTGCTGCTGCTGACCGACCGCGTCGACGAGTGGATGCTGTCCTTCCTGAACGAGTTCGACGGCAAGGAACTGGTGTCGGTCGCCAAGGGCGGCCTGGACCTGGGCAAGCTGGAAGACGAGGCCGAGAAGAAGGAGCACGAAGAGACGGAAGGCCAGTACAAGGACCTGGTCGAGAAGATGAAGGGCGCGCTGGCGGACAAGGCCAAGGACGTGCGCGTGACCTTCCGCCTGACCGACTCTCCGGCCTGCCTGGTGGCGGACGAGCACGAACTGTCGGCCAACCTGGTGCGCATGCTGAAGGCGGCCGGCCAGAACGCGCCGGAATCGAAGCCCATCCTCGAGATCAACCCGAACCACCCGCTGGTGACGCGCCTGAAGTACGAAGACGCCGCCAGCCCGCGCTTCGCCGACTGGTCCCATATCCTGTTCGACCAGGCCATGCTGGCCGAGGGCGGCAGCCTGACGGATCCGGCGGCTTTCGTGAAGCGTCTTAACGAGATGCTGCTGGCGACGGCCAAGTAAGCGCAGCCGCTCGGCGCAAACGGCCGGTGCAGCGATGCCCGGCCGTTTTTTTATCGGCGCAGCCGGCGCTGCAGGGCTTCGGTGAGGGGTTGCAGGGCGGCGGCCACCAGCATGATCGCCAGCGCAAGGCCCAGCAGCACGGCCGGGTCGCCGCGCCGGAACGTGACCAGTGCCTGCCAGGCGCAGATCACGATGCTGTGCGACAGGTAGAGCGTAAAGGTATGCTTCGATGCGAAGCGGATCGGCCGCGCGGCGCGCGCGAGCAGGCCGAAGCCGGCATGGCGCGCGCAGGCGAAATTCATCAGCACCAGCAGGCCGACGGCGTAGTCGGCCAGCACGCGGTCGGCACTGCCCATGCGCATGCCGGGATACGGCCAGGCCGACTGCGCCAGCACTCGCAGCCCCGGTTCAGGGTCGTACCACGCCCACAGTCCCGCCAGCACGAGCGACAGCGCCCATCCGGCCCGCGCGGCGGCACGCGGGATGCCATGTGTCTTCTGCCAGCGGTACAGGAAAACTCCGGACAGCCACAGCGGCAGCAACAGCCACAGTTTGGGGCCCATCAGGGCGAACACGGCCAGGCCCAGCAGGCGGAGCCGGCCCTTCAGGTACCACAGCGCCCCGAACAGCACGTAGTACCAGGCCTCGTAGTTCAGCGACCAGTAGGGCAGCAGCCAGGGCGGGCTCTCGACGAATCCCCACAGCTCGCCCAGGAACAGCAGGTGGAAGGGGATGTAGAGCCAGGGTTTGCGCAGTTGATAGGCGCCGCTCACATGCACGCCGGAGCTGGCGACGACAGCCGCCAGTGCGAAGGCCAGCAACAGTACCGGCAACACCACCGAATACAGGCGCGCGCAGCGGGCCGCCGCGTAGTCGCCCAGCGTGCGGTTGCGCTGCTCGGCGCTGTAGGCGATGACGAAGCCGGACAGCACGAAAAAGGTGATCACGGATTCGCGTCCGAGGTCGGCGACGCGCGCGATCTGGCTATCGTCGAAGATGCGGAAATAGCCGAAGTGCGCCATCACGACCGCGCAGGCGGCCGTGATGCGAACCAGGTCGAGGTAGAGCGAGAACGGTTGGTCGAGTGATGCCGTGCGGGCCGTCGCGGCCGGCGCCGTGCTCAGGGCTGGAGCGTCGAGCAGAACTCCTCCAGCATCTGCTCGCCTTCCGGCCATGGCCCGTAGCCAGTCGCGCCGTTGATGTGGCCCGCATCGCCGATCTCGATCAGTTTGCTGCCCCATGCCGCGGCGAACGCCCGTGCCCTGTCGGTGCTCACGTATTCGTCGTTGGTACTGGCCACGAGCACGGAAGGGAAGGGCAGGGCCTGCATCGGGATCGGCTTGAAGCCGTTCGCTTCGATCGGATAGGAATCCGCTTCGACGTCGCTGGGCGCCACCAGGAAGGCGCCGGCGATCTTCAAGGGCGAGCCGCCACGGGTGCACGCCCATTGCGCCCATTGCGCCACCAGCATGCAGCCCAGGCTGTGCGCAACCAGGATCGGCCGGCCTTCACAGGCGGCGATGGCGGCGTCCAGCTCGGCCACCCATTCGTCGCGGTCTGGATCGTTCCAGTCGCGGTGCGCCACCCGGTCCCATTTCGCATATTTGCGTTCCCAGTGGGTCTGCCAGTGCTGCGGGCCCGAATTCCACAGGCCGGCCACGATCAGGATGTCGCATTTCATAAAGCGGTCCTCAGTGCGAACAGTTCCGGGAACAATACCACGTCCAGCATCTTGCGCAGGTAGCTGACGCCGGCCGTGCCGCCGGTGCCGGTCTTGAAGCCGATGATGCGCTCGACCGTCGAGACATGGCGGAAGCGCCAGGTGCGGAAGGCCGTCTCCATGTCCACCAGCTTTTCGGCCAGTTCGTACAGCGCCCAGTGGTGCTCGGGATCACGGTAGACCTCGAGCCAGGCCGCCAGCACCGAGTCGTCGTGGACGGTCGGCCTGGTCGGGTCGGCGTCCAGGCGCGCCTGCGAGACCGGCAGGCCGGTGCGGGCCAGCAGGCGTATTGCCTCGTCGTAGATCGAGGGCGCGTGCAGCTCGCGTTCGAGCAGGGCGTGGTGCTCCGGGCTGGACTGGTGCACGGCCAGCATCGCCGCGTTCTTGTTCCCGAGGATGAATTCGAGCTCGCGGTACTGGAAGGACTGGAAGCCCGACGAGGCGCCCAGGTAGGGACGGATCGCGGTGTACTCGGGCGGCGTCATGGTGGCCAGCACGTCCCAGGCATGCACCAGCTGGTCCATGATGCGCGCCACCCGGGCCAGCATCTTGAAGGCCGGCGGCAGCTCGTCCTTGCGGATCTGCTCGCGCACCGCCTGCAGCTCGTGCAGCATCAGCTTGATCCACAGCTCGCTGGTCTGGTGCTGGATGATGAACAGCATCTCGTTGTGGTTCGGCGAGAGCGGATGCTGGGCCGTCAGGATCTGGTCCAGGCCCAGGTAGTCGCCGTAGCTCATGGACTCCTTGAAGTCCATCTTCGCGCCGTGCCATTCGGCGGCCTTGTTCTGATCGTTCATGTCGATTTCCTTCAGGTCACCGCGCTGCGCGCCGCATTCGCGTCGTAGCTGCCGTTGTCGAGGATGTCGCGCAGGATCTCGACCGCGTCCCAGACATCGCAATAGCTCGTGTACAGCGGCGTGAAGCCGAAGCGCATGATTTCCGGCTCGCGGTAGTCGCCGATCACGCCGCGCTCGATCAGGGCCTGCATCACCGCGTAGCCCTGCGGATGGGTGAAGCTGACCTGGCTGCCGCGGCGGGCGTGCTCGCGCGGCGTCACCAGTCCCAGTGGATGCGCCTTGCAGCGCGCTTCCACGAGGGCGATGAACAGGTCGGTCAGCGCCAGCGATTTGGTGCGGATCGCGTCCATGTCCGTTTCTTCGAAGATCTCGAGCCCGCACTCGACCATCGCCAGCGAAGCCACCGGCTGGGTGCCGCACAGGGCGCGGCCGATGCCGTCCGCCGCGGTGAAGCCGTGCGACATCGCGAACGGCGCCGCATGGCTCCACCAGCCGGTCAGCGGATGGCTGAAGGCGGCCTGGTGGCGCTCGGGCACCCAGATGAAGGCCGGCGCGCCCGGGCCGCCGTTCAGGTATTTATAGGTGCAGCCGACCGCGAAGTCCGCCTCGGCGCCGTGCAGGTCGAGCGGGACCGCGCCGGCCGAGTGGGCCAGGTCCCACAGCGCCAGCGCGCCGGCCGCGTGGGCCTGGCGGGTCAGCGCGGCCATGTCGTGCTGCCAGCCGGTGCGGTAGTTCACATGGGTCAGCATCAGGACGGCGCAATCGGCATTCACCGCGGCGGCCAGCTCGTCGACGCTGTCGACCAGGTGAATCCGGTAGCCGCGGTCGAGCCAGCGCGCCAGGCCGTCCGCCATATAGATATCGGTCGGGAAGTTGCTGCGCTCGGTGACGATGACCTTGCGCTCCGGCGCGCGCTGGCGCTGGATCTCGAGCGCCGCGGCCAGCGCCTTGAACAGGTTCAGCGAGGTGGTGTCGGTGACCACGACTTCGCCTGGGCGGGCGCCGATGAGCGGGGCGAGGCGGTCGCCGAGGCGCTTGGGCAGCTCGAACCAGCCGGCCTTGTTCCAGCTGCGGATCAGGTCCTGGCCCCATTCCAGGGCCACCACCTCGTGCACGCGGGCCAGGGACGCGCGCGGGCGGGCGCCGAGCGAATTGCCGTCCAGGTAGATCACGCCCTGGGGCAGTTCGAAGCGGTCGCGCAGCGGGGCCAGCGGGTCCTGGGCGTCGAGCGCGGCGCAATCGGCGCGCGAGGATATCGTTACTGTATGAGTCATGCGGTCTCCTTGGCGGGCAGGGCGCGGAGGATCGCGCGCACCGGGCTGGCGTCCATGCCGGCCAGTTTCAGGGGCAGGGCGATCAGCTCGTAGTCGCCCGGCGGCACCTCGTCCAGTATGACGCCTTCGAGGATCGCCAGCCCGTGGCGGCGCACCGCGTGGTGGGCGTCCAGGGTTTTCGACTCCTGCGGGTCGAGCGAGGCGGCATCGGTGCCGACCAGGATCACGCCTTTCGATGCCAGCAGGTCGATGGTTTCCGGGGCGATCGCGGGAAAGGCCGGGTCCCAGGCCTGCTGGGGCGCCGTGGCATAGGTACGGAGCAGCACCCGCGGCGGCGTGCCGTCGAGCCGCGCTTCGATGTCCTGCGGGTTCACCGTCGACACGCCGATGCAGTGGATCACGCGGCAGGGGCCGAGGTAGGGGGCCAGGTCGACGGCGTCGATGGCCCGGCCCGCCGGATCGTAGTGCGAGGGGGCGTCGGTGTGGGCGCCGAGGTGGGTGGTCATGGTCATGCGGCTGACATGGACCGGGCAGCCGTCCCGGATTTCCCAGGTCGGTCTGGCGTCGAAGGGGGTGTCGCCGGGCCAGACCGGGATGCCGGCCGAGATCGTCGGGCTGATATCCCAGAGTGCAGGAGCGTGCATGGTATTTGGTTAGGAATGCGCGAAGCCGGCAGTGTAGCAAGAAATGCATCGGCGGCGGCCGGGAGGGGGATTCAAAAATATTTTTAAATTTTTTTCGCCGGAACCCTAAAGTTCCCGAAAACCCGTCCGATAACCTACCCAGATGACCGGGATTGCGTCGAAAAATTTTTGCAAACCACCCTAAAGTTTGTGGAAACCCCGCCGATAACGGTCTGTAGGGCAAGGAAGGGCAGTAAAAAATCGAAAAATATTTCGATTCGACCCTAAAGTTCCCCAAACGGTTGACGTTAACCAACACAGACGCAGATATTTAACAGCGTCGCCGGGCCCCAAAAGCCCGAGTTATCGAACATCTTCATCCGCCCGTCTTCATAGGGGCGCGACCCCGATCCGGGAGGGTTTGTCAGACAAACTCCTACGGGTCGTCTTCGTCTTTGCCGGACGAAAAATCCAGACAGTCTCCAATATACGGAAAGTTTCCTCACAGTCAGAATCTATCTCAACGGCAACACAAACCCGCCGACGAATAGATCAAAACGGAGAGATGGAAATGACTGCGAACGACATGATGGCTGAAATTCGTGATGCGAACCTGAGCTACCTGATGCTGGCTCAGCAGATGATCCGTGCCGACAAGGTCACCGCAATCTTCCGTCTCGGCATCTCGGCCGACATCGCCGACCTGATCGAAGGCATGAGCAACGCCCAGATCCTGAAGCTCGCCGGCGGCAACATGATGCTGGCCCGCTTCCGTTTCGACGACACCGCCATCCTGTCGATGCTCACCAGCCACAGCAAGGACCGCGCCCTGGCGCAGTCGCACGCCGCCATCCTGATGGCCGGCCAGCCTGCCGAAGAAATCGCCTGACAATCGCCTAAGCCGCGGCCCCGTTAGCACCGGGGGCAGAGCCCCAATTTGCCTTGTTGGGCTCTGACCCCGAATTCAAAAGTTAGCGTCTTCGACGTCAGGAATAGCAAAATGAGCAAGAAAAGCGTCGTCTCGGAAGCCCAGGAAATCCAGCTGGCCATCGAACTGATCCAGCTTGGCGCCCGCCTGCAACTGCTGGAAAGCGAAGTCTCGCTGTCGCGCGAGCGCCTGCTCAAGCTGTACAAGGAACTGAAGGGCATGTCACCGCCGAAGGGCATGCTGCCTTTCTCGACCGACTGGTTCCTGACCTGGCAGCCGAACATCCATTCCTCGCTGTACATCAATATCTATAAGTTCCTGGTCGAGCACGCCGGCGCCACCGGCATCCAGGCCGTCATGAAGGCCTATAAGCTCTACCTCGAGCAGATGCCGCCGGAGCCGGGCGAAGAACCGCTGCTGTCGCTGACCCGCGCCTGGACCCTGGTGCGCTTCTTCCAGGGCGGCATGCTGGTGCTGGCGCCTTGCTCGAAGTGCAAGGGCAAGTATGTCGTCAACGCGCTCGACCTGAACAACGATTACCAGTGCGGCCTGTGCCACATGCCTTCGCGCGCCGGCAAGACCCGCAAGGCCAAGGATGCCGCTGCGCTGGCCGCCGCCTGATGCGCGCCTGATCTGCGCGTGATCCGACTCTCCATCTTCCCGCGGGGCAGGGCGTGAACGCCGCTGCCCCGCGCCGCATCTGGCGCGCGCCCGCCGTCCGGGCGCTGCTGCTGCAAATCCTCGCTTTTCCCCTGATGCTGGCCACGGTCTGGCTGCTGGCGCGCGCCGGTATGCCGCAATCCTGGCTCGGCGTGACGCTGGTGCAGGGCGCCTGGGCGGCGATGCTGTCCTGGCGCGCCGGTCTGGCGAGCTGGTGGCGCGCGATCCAGTTCCTGTTTCCGCCGGCCCTGCTGCTGGCCAGGGAGACGGCCGATGCGCTGGCCCTGCCGCCGGCGGCCTTCCTGGCCGTGTTCCTGTTCCTGCTGCTGCTGTACTGGTCGACCTTCCGCACCCAGGTGCCGTACTACCCGTCCGGCCGGCGCGTGTGGGAAGAGGTCGCCCGGCTGCTGCCGGCTGGCCGTCCGCTGCGCATCATCGACATCGGCAGCGGCCTGGGCGGCCTGGTGCTGGACCTGGCGCGGCGCCGCCCCGACTGCGACGTCACCGGCATCGAACTCGCGCCCTTGCCGTGGCTGGCCAGCGCCTTGCGCGCCCGCGCCACACGCAGCCGCGCCCGCTTCCTGCGCGGCGACTACGACCAGCTCGATTTCGGTCATTTCGACGTCATCTTCGCCTATCTGTCGCCGGCCGCGATGGGCGCGCTGTGGCGCAAGGCCGAGGCGGAAATGCGTCCGGGCAGTGTACTTCTCAGTTACGAATTCGCCATCGCAGAGCGTGAACCCGACCAACGCGTTGTCACTACCGATAGCAGGAAAATTCTCTACATTTGGCACTTTTGAGCCACATTCCCGGCTCTTTTACTTGCCCGTAGTCCATTCTCAAGATAATCTAGTTCCCTACGTAAATATTTCTCTTTGGATTCATTAGCTTGGATTCAAACACCGGGGCGAGCTCCCGGCTTTCTCGATCGGGAGTCCCGTGTTTGTTATTGTTGGTTACGTTGTCGTCCTAGCCGCCGTCTTCGGCGGTTTTGCCATGAACGGCGGCCACCTGGCGGCGCTGTGGCAGCCGCTGGAACTGGTGATGATCGGTGGCGCCGCGGTCGGCGCTTTCTTCGTCGGCAACAGCCCGAAGGCCGTGAAAGCCACCCTCAAGGCCTTCCCGACCCTGTTCAAGGGTTCCAAGTACACGCGCGATATGTATATGGAACTGATGTCGCTGATGTTCGACGTCCTGTCCAAGGTCCGCAAGGAGGGCCTGATGTCGATCGAAGGCGACATCGAAGCCCCGGAGCAGAGCCCCGTCTTCTCGAAATACCCGGCCGTGCTGGCCGACCACCACATTGTCGAATTCATCACCGATTACCTGCGCCTGATGGTTTCCGGCAACATGGACGCATTCCAGATCGAAAACCTGATGGACAACGAGATCGAGACCCACCATCATGAGGGAGCGGTCCCGGCCCAATGCATCGCCAAGCTGGGCGACGGCCTGCCGGCATTCGGCATCGTCGCCGCGGTGATGGGCGTGGTCCACACCATGGAATCGGTCGGCCTGCCGCCCGCCGAACTGGGCATCCTGATCGCGCACGCGCTGGTCGGCACCTTCCTCGGCATCCTGCTGGCCTACGGCTTCGTGGGTCCGCTGGCCAGCCTGCTGGAACAGAAACTGGAGGAATCGACCAAGATGTTCCAGACCGTGAAGGTGACCCTGCTGGCCAGCCTGAACGGCTATGCGCCGGCGCTGGCGGTCGAATTCGGCCGCAAGGTCCTGTACTCGACCGAGCGTCCGACCTTCGCCGAGCTCGAAGACCACATCAAGAAAGCGAAGAGCAAGTAATGGCAGACGAAGGCCAGCGGCCGATTATCGTCAAGCGCGTCAAGAAGGGCGGCCATGGGCACCATGGCGGCGCCTGGAAGATCGCGTACGCCGACTTCGTGACGGCGATGATGGCCTTCTTCCTGCTCATGTGGCTGCTCGGCTCGACCACCAAGGGCGACATGGAAGGCATCGCCAACTACTTCAAGACTCCGCTGAAGGTGGCCATGCAGGGTGGTTCGGGCAGCGGCGACAGCTCCTCGATCCTGCAGGGCGGCGGCCAGGACCTGACGCGCCGTAACGGCCAGGTCAAGAAGGGCGAGATCCCGGCCGACAAGAAGACCTACGACCTGAAGGCCGCGCGCGCCGCCCTCGAGCACGAGGAAGCGGCCAAGCTGCAAAAGCTGAAGGAGCGCATCCAGTCGACCATCGACGCCAATCCGCTGCTGAAGAAATACAAGAACCAGCTGCTGCTCGACATCACCAACGAGGGCCTGCGCATCCAGATCGTGGACGAGAAGAACCGCCCGATGTTCGAGATGGCCCGGGCCGAGCTGCAGCCCTACACCCGCGACATCCTCGACGTGCTGGCGCTGGTGCTGAACGACGTGCCGAACAGGATCAGCCTGTCCGGCCACACCGATTCGACGCCGTACATGACCGAGAGCGGCTACAGCAACTGGGAACTGTCGGCGGACCGCGCCAACGCCTCGCGCCGCGAGCTGGTGCGCGGCGGCCTGGCCGACGACAAGGTGCTGCGCGTGGTGGGCCTGGCCGCGGCCAACCACCTGGACCGCAAGGATCCGTTCAACCCGGTCAACCGCCGCATCAGCATCCTGGTGATGAACAAGCGCACCGAGGAAGCGCTGCTGCGCGACGGCGGCGACAGCGGCGACAAGCTGGACGTCCCGGGCGACACCGACGGCGCCATCAAGGCAGTCGCCTCCGCCGGCCTGGTCGCGGCCCCGGAAACGAAGCAGGACGCGCGATAGTTCTGGAGGACTCAATGACAAGAAAAAAGATTTTAGGGTCACACGTGAAGCGCCTGCTGTCGGGCGTCTCCGACCACGGGGGGCGCCACCTGTCCGAAGTCGAGACCGACCTGGTGCAGACCACGCTGCTGCTGGAGGAAGCCGTCGAGAAGCTGACCACCAGCTTCATGGCGATCCACCAGGCGGTCGATGCGCGCCAGCAGAGCATCAACCGCCTGCTGGCGGGCGAGGCGCCGTCGGCCGAGGAAAGCGAGAAGCTGACCGGCATGTCGGGCGAGATCGGCCAGCACGTGAACACGGCGATCACCAGCATGCAGTTCCAGGACATGACCAGCCAGCTGCTCGACCGCACGCTGCGCCGCGTGACCGGCCTGCGCGAATTCCTGACCACGCTGAGCGAGCACGGTGCCGATCTCGCGCCCGACAGCCACAGCGAGGAAATCGTCGACCGGCTGGGCAAGGTCAGCATGGCGCTGGCGATCCAGTCGCTCGAGCTGCGCAGCATGCTGCGCAAGTCGGTGGAGCAGCGGCATCTGGAAAGTGGCGACGTCGAGCTGTTCTGACGATAACGATGAAATTCGGGGTCAGAGCCCCTTAAAAGAAGAACCGGGCTCTGGCCCCTACCCTTGGAGCATACGAAAAAATGGCTAAAACGATTCTTGCGGTTGACGATTCCAGTTCCCTGCGCCAGATGGTGGCGTTCAGCCTGAAGGCCGCCGGCTACCAGGTGGTGGAGGCCGTCGACGGCCAGGATGGCCTCGAAAAGGCGAAGCAGCAGACCGTCGACCTGGTCCTGACCGACCAGAACATGCCGAAGATGGATGGCCTCACCCTGATCAAGTCGCTGCGCGCGCTGCCGACCTACCAGAAGGTGCCGATCCTGATGCTTACCACCGAATCGTCGGACGACATGAAATCGAAGGGCCGTGCCGCCGGCGCGAATGGCTGGCTGGTCAAGCCTTTCGATCCGCAGCGCCTGATCGAGGTGGTCAAGAAAGTCATCGGCTAAGCCGACAAGCGACAAGCGACACATCATGACCATCGACATCAGCCAGTTCTACCAGGTCTTTTTCGACGAGGCGGAAGAACTCCTCGCCGAGAAGGAGCGTCTGCTGCTGGCCGTCGATATCGCCGCGCCGGACGCGGAAGACCTGAACGCGATCTTCCGCACCGCCCACTCGATCAAGGGCGGGGCCTCGACCTTCGGCCTGAACGACATGAGCGAAGTGACCCACGTGTTGGAGTCGCTGCTGGACCGGATCCGCAAGGGCGAGATGGCCCTCACGAGCCAGCACGTCGATGCCTTCCTGGCCGCCAAGGACATCCTCAAGATGCAGCTCGACGGCCACCGCAACGGCGCCAGCGTCGACCAGGAAGCGGTCGCCAACGTGCGCATGATGCTGCACGACCTGTCCGAGGGCGCCATCGTGGCCGCGCACCAGCCGACCGTGCCGTCTTTCCTCCACGCCGAGCAGAAGCAGGAAGTGCGCGAAGGCGCGCGCCGCTACAAGATCGAGCTGCCCGACATCCCGCAGCGCGACGTGAATGCGCTGGTCGACGAACTCGGCCTGCTGGGCCGCGTCGCGGTCACCCCGCTGGATGGCGGCCGCAGCGCGCTGATCATCATGACCCATGAAGGGCTGGACGACATCATCGCGATCTGCTCGTTCGTGCTGGACCCGAACGACCTGAAGATTTTCGAAGCGCCGCCGCTGACGCCCGAGCAGCGCGCCATCGAGGCGCTTGAACGCGCCCGCATCGAGGAAGAGCAGGGCTACGGCTTCTTCGACCCCTCCGATCCGCTCGATGCGCCGCTGCCCGAGCAGTCCGACGACGAGCGCGGTTACGGTTTCTTCCAGCCGATCGAGCAGATCCGCCGTGAAGCCGGCATCGTGGCCGAAGCACCGGCGCCGGTCGCCGCACCTAGCCGCCCGGAGCCGCTCGAAGTGACCGAGGTGGCGGCCGAGAAGAAGGCCGCCAAGAAGGCCGCCGACGCCGCCCACGCACAAGCCGAATCGAGCTCGATCCGGGTCTCGATCGAGAAGGTCGACCAGCTGATCAACCTGGTCGGCGAACTGGTGATCACCCAGGCCATGATCGAGCAGAGGAGCGACGGCCTGGACCCGATGGTCCACCAGCGCCTGCTCGCTTCGGTGTCGCAGCTGACCCGCAATACCCGCGACCTGCAGGAAGCGGTGATGTCGATCCGCATGATGCCGATGGATTTCGTGTTCTCGCGCTTCCCGCGCATGGTGCGCGACCTGGCCAGCAAGTTGGGCAAGAAGGTCGACTTCATCACCAACGGCGCCGCGACGGAACTGGACAAGGGCCTGATCGAGCGCATCGTCGACCCGCTGACCCACCTGGTGAGGAACAGCATCGACCACGGCATCGAGATGCCGGCCGCGCGTATCGCGGCAGGCAAATCCGAATCGGGCCGCCTGTTCCTGTCCGCTGCCCACCAGGGCGGGAATATCGTGATCGAGGTGGCCGACGATGGCGGCGGCCTGAATCGCGAACGGATCCTGGCCAAGGCCCAGCAGAACGGCTTGCCGGTGTCCGAGAACATGACCGACGCCGAAGTCTGGCAGCTGATCTTCGCGCCGGGCTTCTCGACCGCGGAAACCGTCACCGACGTTTCCGGCCGCGGGGTCGGCATGGACGTCGTCAAGCGCAACATCACGGCCATGGGCGGCACCATCGACATCCGTTCGGCGAAAGGCTTCGGCACCACCATCCTGATCTCGCTGCCGCTGACGCTGGCGATCCTGGACGGCATGTCGATCCGCTGCGGCGACGAGATCTACATCCTGCCGCTCGGCTTCGTGGTCGAGTCGCTGCAGCCGGCGCGGTCCGACGTGCGCGAGATCGCCGGCCAGGGCCGGGTGGTCAAGGTGCGCGGCGAATACCTGCCGCTGATCCCGCTGCACCAGATGTTCGGCATCGAGCCGCGCCATACCGACCCGTGGGAAGGCATCCTGGTGATCCTCGAGACCGAAGGACGCAAGGCCGCGCTGTTCGTCGACGAACTGGTGGGCCAGCAGCAGGTCGTGGTGAAGAACCTCGAATCGAACTACCGCAAGGTGGCAGGGATCTCCGGTGCGACCATCCTCGGCGATGGCGGCGTTGCCCTTATCCTGGACGTGGCGGCGCTGCTGCGCTCGTCCCGTCAGCTGACGGACGATACCGTCGTCTCATAACATTGAACTTACTCTGAACTCAGGAACCGACATGTCCACTCAACAGACTACCAAACCGGCCGACGCGCGCGACGGCAGCGGCAGCGAATACCTGGCCTTCACCCTCGGCTCCGAGGAATACGGCATCGACATCCTGAAGGTGCAGGAGATCCGCGGCTACGAAGCCGTGACCCGCATCGCCAACGCCCCCGAATTCATCAAGGGCGTGATCAACCTGCGTGGCATCATCATCCCGGTGGTCGACATGCGCATCCGCTTCAACCTGGGCACCCCGACCTACGACCAGTTCACCGTCGTGATCATCCTGAACATCGGCGGCCGCATCATGGGCATGGTGGTCGACAGCGTGTCGGACGTCACCACCCTGACGCCGGACCAGGTCAAGCCGGCGCCGGAAATGGGCACCGCCTTCAACTCGGACTACCTGATGGGCCTCGGCACCGTCGACGAGCGCATGCTGATCCTGATCGACATCGACCGCCTGATGTCGTCGAGCGAGATGGGCCTGATCGACAAGATGGCAGCATAAGCAGGGCAGCCGCGGCGCCGGGATAGCAGTACGCGAACCCGCCCGGCGGGTTCGCAGGATCGACCAACACCCAAAGGTATTAACGTGCCGCTTCACACCAAGCAGGAAACAGGCAAGGAATTCGAGTTCACGCGCGCCGACTTCGAGCGCGTGCGCGGCCTGATTTATCAGCGCGCCGGCATTTCGCTGGCCGACAGCAAGCAGGAGATGGTCTACAGCCGGCTTGCACGCCGCCTGCGCGCGGCCGGCATCGACTCCTTCTCCCGCTATCTCGACGACCTCGAAGCAGGGCGCCTGGGCGGAAATCCCGAGCAGGAGTGGGAAGCCTTCACCAATGCGCTGACCACCAACCTGACCTCGTTCTTCCGCGAAGCCCACCACTTCCCGCTGCTGGCCGAGCATGCGCTCAAGGCGCGCCGCCAGACTCCGGGAACGCCGCTGACGGTCTGGTGTTCGGCCAGTTCGACCGGCGAAGAACCCTATTCGATCGCGATGACCCTGTGCGAGGCGTTCGACACGCTCACGCCGCCGGTGCAGATCATCGCCACCGACATCGACACGAATGTGCTGGCCACCGCCGCCGCCGGCGTCTATCCGCTCGAACGCCTCGACAAGCTCGAGACCGAGCGCAAGCGCCGCTTCTTCCTGAAGGGGAAGGGCGCCCAGCAGGGCCTGGCGCGCGTGCGCCCGGAACTGCGCAACCTGATCACTTTCCGCCAGCTCAACCTGCTGGCCGACGGCTGGGACCTGCGCGGACCGTTCGACGCGATCTTCTGCCGCAACGTGATGATCTACTTCGACAAGGCCACCCAGCGCAGGATCCTGTCGCGTTTCGTGCCCCTGATGAAGCCGGACGCCCTGCTGTTCGCGGGGCACTCCGAGAACTTCCTGTATGTATCCGACTCGCTGCGCCTGCGCGGCAAGACGGTCTACGAATTGAGCCACGGCTGACCGTCGCGACACCAGAGCACCAATCATGGATACGAACAGCCAGTTTGCCACCAACGTCTATTACGACCGCACCTTCGACTGCGACGCCGCCAAGATCCTGCCCGGCGAGTATTACTACACCGGGCAGGACATGCTGATCGTGACGGTGCTGGGTTCCTGCGTCTCGGCCTGCATCCGCGACCGCGTCAGGGGCCTGGGCGGCATGAACCACTTCATGCTGCCGGACGGCGGCGATCCCGGCAACCCGGTGTCGGCCTCGATGCGCTACGGGACCTATGCGATGGAAGTGCTGATCAACGACCTGCTGAAGGCCGGCGCCCGCCGCGAACACCTCGAAGCCAAGGTGTTCGGCGGCGGCGCGGTGCTGCGCGGTTTCTCGGCCATGAACGTCGGCGAGCGCAACGCCTCGTTCGTGATGCAGTTCCTGAAGACCGAGCGCATCCCGGTGCTGGCCGAAGACCTGAACGATATTTATCCGCGCAAGGTGTACTTTTTCCCGCGCACGGGCAAAGTGCTGGTCAAGAAGCTGATGCAAACCCAAAACGATACGCTGGCGAAGCGCGAACTCGATTACGCCAAGCGCCTCAAGGTCGCGCCGGTCGGCGGCGATATCGACCTGTTCTGACGAAAGGGCCCGCCATGTTGGCAACTACAAGCAACAAGATCAAGGTGGTGATCGTCGACGACTCCGCCCTGATCCGCAGCGTGATGACCGAGATCGTCAACTCCCAGCCGGACATGGAAGTGGTCGGCGTGGCGCCCGATCCGCTGGTCGCGCGCGACCTGATCAAGCGCACCAACCCCGACGTGCTGACGCTCGACGTCGAGATGCCGAAGATGGACGGCCTCGACTTCCTGGAAAAACTGATGCGCCTGCGCCCGATGCCGGTGCTGATGGTCTCCTCGCTGACCGAGCGCGGTTCCGAGATCACCATGCGCGCGCTGGAACTGGGCGCGGTCGACTTCGTGACCAAGCCGAAGATCTCGATCCAGACCGGGATGCGCGAGTACACCGAGCTCATCGCGGACAAGATCCGCGGCGCCGCGCGCGCGCGCATCAAGCCGCGCACCCTGCACGCGCCAAGCCCCGGCGCCCCGCTGCCGCAGCTGCGCAGCCCGCTGACCTCGTCGGAAAAACTGATCATCATCGGCGCCTCCACCGGCGGCACCGAGGCGATCCGCGAATTCCTGATGCAGATGCCGTCCGACTGCCCGGGCATCCTGATCGCCCAGCACATGCCGGAAGGGTTCACCACTTCCTTCGCCAAGCGCCTCGATTCGCTGTGCAAGATCAGCGTCAGCGAAGCCCAGGGCAACGAGCGGGTGCTGCCGGGCCACGCCTACATCGCGCCGGGCCACTCGCACCTGCTGCTGACCCGCTCCGGCGCGAACTACATGACCAGGATCGAGCAGAGCGAACCGGTCAACCGTCACCGCCCGTCGGTGGACGTGCTGTTCCGCTCGGCGGCCGTGGCGGCCGGCAAGAACGCGGTCGGGGTGATCCTGACCGGCATGGGCAAGGACGGCGCCCAGGGCATGCTCGAAATGAAGCAGGCCGGCGCCACCAATTTCGCCCAGGACGAGGCTACCTGCGTCGTGTTCGGCATGCCGCGCGAGGCGATCGCGATCGGCGCCACCCATGAAGTGGGACCCCTTTCAGCCTTGCCGGGTATGGTGCTTGGCCATCTGGCAACCCACGGTGGCCGGGCGTTGCGCGTTTGATCCGTCCATGCGGCTTTAGCCTTGGTTTTATCGCCGTAGAGCAACAAAAATGCTATGCTTAGGCCTGCTTTCGCAGAGTCGAAGTCCACCAACACATACAGATAAAGTAACAACGGAGTAATTCATGGCTGATCCAAAGATGCGTTTTTTAGTTGTTGACGATTTCTCGACGATGCGACGCATCGTGCGGAATCTGTTGAAGGAACTGGGTTACGCCAACGTCGACGAAGCCGAAGACGGCGTGATGGCACTGGCCAAGCTGCGCAGCGAACAGTTCGACTTCGTGGTCTCGGACTGGAACATGCCGAACATGGACGGCCTGACCATGCTGCAGAATATCCGTGCCGATCCCGCCCTGGCCAAGCTGCCGGTGCTGATGGTGACCGCCGAAGCCAAGAAGGAAAACATCATCGCGGCCGCCCAGGCGGGCGCCAACGGCTACGTCGTGAAGCCGTTCACCGCGGCCACGCTGGACGAAAAGCTGAACAAGATTTTCGAAAAGATGGAAAAGGCAGCCTGAAATGACTGAGCACACCGCCGACTCGGGCTCGCATGACGAGGTCCTGAGCCGGATCGGGCACATGACCCGCGCGCTGCACGAGAGCCTGCGCGGACTGGGCCTGGACAAGCTGATCGAAAAGGCCGCCAGCGACATCCCGGATGCGCGCGACCGCCTCGACTACGTGGCGCGCCTGTCGGAACAGGCTGCCAAGCGGGTGCTGGACGCGACCGACGCCGCCAGTCCGCTGCAGGACGGGATCGACGCATCGGCCGCCGAGCTGTCGCGCTCCTGGCAGGGCCTGCTGGACAGCGGCGAGGGCAGTGCCGAGTGGCGCGCCCTGGCCGAGCGCACCATCGCCAGCCTGGGGGAATCGCGCAGCGCCGCCAGCGCCACCAAGGGCCACCTGATGGACATCATGATGGCCCAGGACTTCCAGGACCTGACCGGCCAGGTGATCAAGCGCATCACCGGCATCGCCCAGAACCTGGAAAAGCAGCTGGTGCAGGTGCTCGTCGATTTCGCGCCGGCCGAGGTCAAGCGCGAGTTCGACAACAGCCTGCTCAACGGCCCGCAGATCAAGCCGGAAGGCAATACCGAAGTAGTGGCCGACCAGGGCCAGGTCGACGACCTGCTCGACAGCCTCGGTTTCTGATTTTCCGATTTTCGGTGCGCCAGCGGACGGCGCACCGCCTCTGTTTCACCAGGCGGTTCTTATGCATCAAACCAACTTCATCGTCCGTGAACCTCTGCTCGATCCCAAGCAGCGTGTGATTGGTTATGAACTCTGCTGGCAGCAGCAGAGCGGCAAGGAAGTCGACGCCGCCGACCTCGAGTCCCTGGTTGGCTTCGTCGCCGAGCACCTCGTCGACGACGAGAACGGCTGGCTGCTGCGCGACAAGCTGCTGTTCCTCGACGCGGTTCCGGCCATGCTCTCGACCGACGCCCTGCACGCGCTGCCGCCCGAGCGCACCGTGCTGTCGATTTCCGTGCGCGACCTCGTCAACACCGACACCCGCGCCGCCGTGCAGGCCCTGCGCGCCGGCGGCGTCGGCATCTCGCTGCGCGGCGCGAACCTCGAGCTGCTGGGCCGCAACCTGTCCGTCATCGCTTCCTACGCCGAAGTGCGCTTTACCGGCGCCGCCGTCGCCACCCAGGCCCGCACCTATGCCGCCGCCAAGCAGTCCACCCTGCGCATGGTCGGCCGCCCGGTGACCACCTGGGCCGACTTCGACGCCTGCGCCGCGCTCGGCCTGGACGCCTTCGTCGGCAAGCTGCACCTGACCCCGCGCGAGGGCGGCAATACCAAGGGCATGAACCCGGCCCAGGCCATCATCCTGCAGCTGATGCAGATGGTGCAGAACAACGAAGACGTACCCAAGCTCGAGGCCGTCCTGAAGCGCGACCCGGCGCTGATCTACAAGCTGCTGCGCTTCATCAACTCGGCCGGCTTCGGCGCCGGCCGCCAGATCGAATCGCTGCGCCAGGCCATCGCCATGCTGGGCTATGCGCCGCTGTACCGCTGGCTGGTGCTGCTGCTGGCCACCGCCAGTTCCAGCGGCTATTCGCCGGTGCTGATGGAAACCGCGGTCGTGCGCGCCCGCCTGTGCGAGCTGCTGGGCCAGAAGTTCCTGCCGCGCGCGGAAGCGGAGTACCTGTTCGTGGCCGGCATGTTCTCGCTGCTGGACCGCCTGCTGGGCCTGCCGATGAAGGAAGTGCTGGAGACCATCCAGCTGCCGGACGAGGTGGTGCGCGCGCTGCTGACGCGCGGCGGCGTGTACGGGCCCTACCTGGCGCTGGCCGAGGCCTGCGAGCTGAATTCGCAGCTGGTGGCGTCGATGGCGGCTTCGCTGGAGATCAGCCCGCTTGAAGTCAATAAAGCGCATCTGTCGGCGCTGGCTTGGGCGCAGAGTGTTACCACCTGATCGTCGTTCCCGCGGATGTTAACGACGTCGTCCCCGCGAAGGCGGGGACGACAGCTAATAAAAATGGCCCTCCAGCGGGCCATTTTCCATTTCTACCGCGCTTCGAGGAAGCTCAACGCTTCGTCTGCACCTTGCTCACCGCCCGGTCCAGCCGCTGCTTCATCTGCATCGAGATGTTCGAGATCCGGCACCCGACCTGCACCTGCTGCCCGAGCAGGAAGGTGCGAAAAGGGCGCAGCAGGCGTACTTCGAGGTCGGCGATGACCGTCAGCGAGGGGCCCAGTTCCAGCTCCACGCCTTCGATCTTCTTGCCGACATAGAACTCGTAAGCCTGCTCCGGCGTGGCGCGCAGGCCCACGCCGCCGAGCGAGAAGTCGTACAGGGGCAGCTCGAATTCCTTGCCGAGCAAGACGAAGCGGGCGCCGTAGCTGCCGCTCAGCGGGCTCTCCAGGCGCGCCTCGGCGCGGCGGTTCAGGACCTGGCAGGTTTCCGGCAGCGGCAGTTCGACGGCGCGGGCGCGTCCCGGCAGCAGGCTGCCGCTGGCGTCGAGCTCGAACTGGATCTTGGCGTTGCCGCCCAGAGCCGCCACGAAGATCAGCTTGCCCTCGGCGAGGCGGATATCCTCGGCAAGGTCGAGGATGAAGGTGCGCTGGTCCGCATCGATGGCGTCGATGCGCGCCATCGTGAAGTCCTGGCCCATCGGGTAGACGGTGATGGCTTCGCCGGTCTGGGCCAGGGTCGACAGGGTGTCGACGATGTGGAAAGCGTCCGTCACCTCGTGCGCGCCCGCGTCCGCGCCGATGCGCGCGACGGCCTCGGAAAGCGAAGGCGGACCCTTGCGGATCTGATTGGTGGCCAGGTCGGTCAAGTTACTACTCCTAAAAGGAATGCCCTGTAGATTCTAGCAAACGCTGTTGCTAGAATCTACAGGGTAATTTCAAAAAAGAAAGTAGTGCGGTTAGATTTCCAGATTATCGATCAGGCGCGTGTTGCCCAGCTTGGCGGCGGTCAGCACCACCAGCTGTTCGCCGGCGAGATATTCGTCGCGGCTTGGCGCCTGCAGGTTCATGCGCTTGCGGATCGATACGTAGTCCGGCTTCCAGCCGCGCGCGGCCAGGCGATCCATCGCATCGCGTTCCAGCGCCGCCAGGTCCGGATGGCCGGCGCGGGTCTGCTCGGCCACGTAGTTGAGGGTCTGGTACAGGAAGGGCGCCTCAAGGCGTTCTTCCGCGGACAGGTAGCCGTTGCGCGAGGACAGCGCCAGGCCGTCGTCGGCGCGGAAGGTTTCGGCGCCGATGATCTCGGTCGGCATCGCCAGCTGGCGCGCCATGTTACGGATGATCATGAGCTGCTGGTAATCCTTCTTGCCGAACACGGCCACGCGCGGCTGCACGCAGGAGAACAGCTTGGTGACCACCGTGCAGACGCCCGGGAACATCGCGGGGCGGAATTCGCCTTCGAGGATGTTGCCCAGGTCGTTCGGCGGCAGCACGCGGTATTCCTGAGGCTCCGGGTACAGGTCCTTCTCGGTGGGCGCGAACAGCACGTACACGCCTTCCTTCTCCAGCTTTTCGACGTCGGCCTGGAAGGTGCGCGGGTATTTGTCGAAGTCTTCGTTCGGGCCGAACTGCAGGCGATTCACGAAGATCGACGCGACCACCGGGTCGCCGTGACGGCGCGCCAGGCGCATCAGCGACAGGTGGCCCTCGTGCAGGTTGCCCATGGTCGGGACGAAGGCGGTGCGCAGTTGGCCGCGCAGCTGGTCGCGCAGTTCGTCGATGGTGGAGATGATTTTCATGGTGTCGTTATAAAGCTCAGGCGGGCGAATAGGCCAGCCGGACATAGATGGGCGCGAATGGTTCGGCCTGGGTAATTTCGATCAGGGTTTCCTTGGCCAGCTCGAGCATGGCCACGAAATGCACGACCACGACCGGCACGCTGGCCTGGCCATGGAACAGTTCCGAGAATTCGACGAAGCGGTTCGACTGCAGTGTACGCAGGATCGCCGACATGTGCTCGCGCACCGACAGTTCCTCGCGGCCGATCCGGTGGTGCTGGGTCAGCTTGGCGCGGCGCAGCACGTCCATCCAGGCGCGCTGCAGGTCGTGCGCGTCGACGTGCGGCCACACGGGCGCCAGGCCCTGTTCGACCGGCAGCGAAGGGCGCACGAAGTCGCGGTCGAGCTGGGGCAGGGCGCCCAGGCGCTGTGCCGCCGCCTTGATCTGCTCGTACTCCAGCAGGCGCCGCACCAGTTCCGCGCGCGGGTCGCCGGCATCCTCGATCAGGTCGTCCTGGCGCTTGGGCAGCAGCATGCGCGACTTGATCTCGATGAGCATGGCCGCCATCAGCAGGTACTCGGCCGCCAGTTCCAGGTTGCTTTTGCGGATCTGCTCGACGTATTCCAGGTATTGCAGGGTCACCTGCGCCATCGGGATGTCGAGGATGTTGAAGTTCTGCTTGCGGATCAGGTACAGCAGCAGGTCGAGCGGACCTTCGAAGGCGTCGAGGAAGACTTCGAGCGCGTCGGGCGGGATGTACAGGTCGTTGGGCAGGCGCAGCAGCGGCTCGCCGTACAGGCGGGCGATGCTGGCCTCGGCGGCGTCAGCGGCCGCATTGAGGGCAGAATCGTCCGCGATGGCGCCGTCGTCCGGCGGGGAATCGGCGAGCCCCTCGGGCGTCGCCTGCTCTGGCACCATCGTCGTCAGCCTCTGCCGTCAGCCGGTTCAGACCTTGGTCTGGTACGGATAAGCCTGCTGGCGCAGGCGCGACTCGGCGACGCGGCGCTGCTCGTCCAGCGACAGCGGCGCCTTGTCCCACAGCAGGGCGCGGCCGGCAACCTGGCGTTCGTCCATGCCCGGGGTCTTCTCTTTCAGTTCCTTGATGAACTTGGTGTGGTCGGATTCGTAATTCGAGTGTTTATTGAACAGGCCCATGGTGCTCTATCAAAAAAGGGTACAAACGGGAAATTCTACCGCTTACTTGTGCAGTTCGTTCAGCTGGCGGGCGATGATGTCGTGGTTGAGCCACAGCACCGGCGCAATCTTTTCGGCCGCGCCATGGAACATCAGCGGGCCGGTGCCTTCCAGCACCAGGGCCGACAGGTGGTCGGTGATCAGGGCTTTCTTGTCCTTGTGCAGGGAGGTGAGCTCGTCCGAAATGCCGATCATCAGGTCGGCCAGTTCCGGCGTGTTGTCCATCGGCCAGGCTTCGAAATTGCGGAACTCGGTGCTGGTGCCGGTCTGCAGATAGGTTTCCAGCTTGTCGAGGATGGACTGGAGCGACACGCCGTCGTTCAGCAGGCCCTGGCAGATATCCCACTGCTGCTGGGCCCAGGCGCCGCCGCCTTCTTTTTTCAGGGCCGCCAGCAGCGGGAACAGCGACAGTTCCACGCCGACGAAGATGTCGGACGAATTGGTGCGGATTTCCGGGCAGTTGAACACGGTTGCCGGGACGCCCTGTTTCCAGGCCGCGTCGGCGATCGATTCCAGGCGCATCTTGGCGTAGCCCTGGGTGTAGTTGGTGTAGGTCTGCCAGGTGTACTCGCCGCCGATCAGGATCTCGGTGCCGTGGTAGCCATAGGCGGTGTAGCGCACTTCGCCGCCCTTCGCAGCAACGCGCTCGCGGATCGGCGCGGAGGCGTCGATCAGGTATTTCAGGGTGTTCGCCGAGACTTCGTCGAAGTTCATCAGGATCAGCTTGCCCAGGTCGCTGTCCAGCAGGGCGCGCGAGGACATGAAGCGCTCGCCGCGGCCCTTGTAGATGCGGTTGGCGATCGCCAGGAAGGCCTTGATGCGCGGGATGCCGCCGGCCATGGTGTGGGCGAAGAAGACGTTGGCGCCATCCGGGACCAGCTTGTCGATCTCGGCCATGGCTTCGCGCGCCGAGGCGGTGAAGCGTGCGACGCCGGCTTCACGGCAGCGCTCGATCTTTTCCCAGTCCAGCTTGTCTTCCTGCCAGCTCTTGAGGGTAATCCCGGACAGCATCTCGGTCGGGTTCTGCTCGCCCGCCGGCGCGTCCATGTCGAAACCGGCCATCAGCGGCACGTTGACGATGCGGCCGCCCAGCTTGGCTTCCGCTTCCGCGTGCTCTTCCGCGGTCAGGGCGCGCAGGGTGCCGTCATCGTTGCGGCGGCCCACGGTAATGCCCAGGATCGTCATGCCGGCCTTGCGGGCTTCGTCGATCAGGCCGTTCACGTAGCCACGGCCGAACAGTTCGCCGAACAGGACGAAGACGTCACCTTGACGGAACAGGTTCGCGTGCGGAATGTGTCGCAGGGCTTTGTATTCGGTCATTTTATTTCGCTACCACTTAGTAAGGTTATTTTTAGAACGCAACATTATACTGCCACTGTTGCGTAGAAAATATCAACGAATCCGCATGCCGGGTTGTGCGCCCGGGACCGGTTCCAGCAGGTACAGGCCCGGATTCGCCTTCTCATCCTTGCTCGACGCGCACAGTACCATGCCTTCCGAGACGCCGAACTTCATCTTGCGCGGCGCCAGGTTGGCGACCAGCACGGTCAGCTTGCCGATCAGCTGTTCCGGCTGGTAGGCCGACTTGATGCCCGAGAACACATTGCGCAGGCGGCCTTCGCCGACGTCCAGGGTCAGGCGCAGCAGCTTGCTCGAACCTTCGACATGCTCGCAGTTGACGATCTTCGCCACGCGCAGGTCGATCCTGGTGAAATCATCGATCGAGATTTCGGGGGCGAGTTCCTCGATATCGCCTGCGCTTCCACCTGCCTCAGCCGGGGCGGCCTTTTCGGCGGCGGCAGCGGCGGGAGCGGCGGCCGGGGCGGCGACGGCCGGCTTGTCGAACAGGTCTTCGACCATCTTGGCGTCCACGCGCTGCATCAGGTGGCTGTAGGCGCCGATGGTGCGGCCCAGCATGGAGTTATAAACGTTCTCGCCCTTGGTGTCGTCCCAGGCGAAGGCAGCGTCGCCCAGGAATTCCTGGACGCGCCCGGCCACGTACGGCAGCACCGGCGACAGCATGATGGTCAGCTGGCGGAACAGGATCAGCGCCGTGGTGCAGACTTCGTGCAGCTCGGCGGTCTTCGATTCGTCCTTGGCCAGCAGCCAGGGCTTGTTCTCGTCGACGTATTGGTTGGCGACGTCGGCGATGGCCATCACTTCGCGCAGGGCCCTGCCGAATTCGCGCGCCTCATAGCTGGCGGCGATGGTGGCCTGGCGCTCGCCGTCTTCGCCGTTCAGTGCGCGGGCAATCCACTGTTTCGCGTTGTCGGACAGCGAAGAGGCCAGCTTGCCGTCGAATTTCTTGGCGATGAAGCCGGCGCAGCGGCTGGCGATGTTCACGTACTTGCCGATCAGGTCGCTGTTCACGCGGGCCACGAAGTCGTCGCCGGTGAAATCCAGGTCCTCGACCTTGCTGTTCAGCTTGAACGCCAGGTAGTAGCGCAGCCACTCCGGGTTCATCTTCAGTTCGAGGTAGCGCAGCGGCGAGATGCCGGTGCCGCGCGACTTCGACATCTTTTCGTTGTTCACGGTCAGGTGGCCGTGGACATTGACCTTCAGCTTGTCGATCACCGGGTGGTTCGAGAAATTCAGCATCGCCGGCCAGAACAGCAGGTGGAAGGAGACGATGTCCTTGCCGATGAAGTGGACCTGCTCGGTCGACGGATCGGCCAGGAAGGCTTCGTAGTCGAGGCCCTTCTTCTCGAAATAGTTCTTCAGCGAGGCCAGGTAGCCGACCGGCGCGTCCAGCCAGACATAGAAGAACTTGCCCGGCGCATCCGGAATCGGGATGCCGAAGTAGGGGGCGTCACGGGAAATATCCCAGTCGGCCAGCTTTTCGCCGTTCTCGCCCAGCCATTCCGAGACCTTGTTGACCATTTCCGGCTGCAGGCGGCCCGGGGTGTTCAGCCACTCCTTCAGGAACTGGAAGCAGCGCGGGTCCGACAGCTTGAAGAAGTACTGCTCGGACGGCTTCAGGATCGGGGTCGAACCGGTGAACACCGAGTACGGGTTGATCAGTTCGGTCGGCTGGTAGGCGGCGCCGCAGACTTCGCAGTTGTCGCCGTACTGGTCCTTGGCGTGGCAGACCGGGCACTCGCCCTTGATGTTGCGGTCGGCCAGGAACATGCCCTTGGTCGGGTCGTAGAAGCGGTCGACGGTCTTGGTATAGATGAGGCCGGCATCCCGCAGCTTGCGGTAAATACCTTGCGAGAGCTCGACGTTTTCCGGCGAATCGGTCGAATACCAGTTGTCGAAGGCGATGTGGAAGCCGTCCAGGTATTGGGCGCGGCCGGCGGCGATGCGGGCCACGAATTCCTGCGGCGTCACGCCTTCCTTCTCGGCGGCGATCATGATCGGGGTGCCGTGGGTATCGTCGGCGCCGACGAAGTGCACCACGCGCTGTTCGTTGCCGTCCTTCTGCATTCGCTGGAAGCGGACCCAGATGTCGGCCTGGATGTATTCCATCATGTGGCCGATGTGGAAGGCGGCGTTGGCGTAGGGCAGGGCAGTGGTGACGAACAGCTTGCGTGTCATGGTCGGAAAAGGGGGATCGATATGTGAAAAAAAGCATTTTACCAGCGGATGCCCCTAAACGGTCAGGGGGTAATCGAGCGGTTTGCCACTTGTGCAAGTGTCGTTGCCCCGATTTACGCTAAACTCTTGCGCATCACATACGGAGAACCCCATGAGCATCACTCTCGACGACGTCAAGACCGCCCTGGCCGCGGTCGTCGACCCGAATACCAATAAAGATTACGTCAGCAGCCGCTCGGTCAAGAATATCCAGGTCGACGGCGGCAACGTCGCCCTCGACATCGAACTCGGCTATCCGGCGAAAAGCCAGTTCGCCCTGGTCCGCAACGCCGTCATCGACGCCGTGCGCAAGCTGCCGGGCGTGCAGAACGTCAGCGTCAACGTCACCAGCAAGATCCTGTCGCACACCGTGCAGCGTGGCCTGAAGGTGATGCCGAACGTGAAGAACATCATCGCCGTCGCCTCCGGCAAGGGCGGCGTCGGCAAGTCGACCACCGCCGTCAACCTGGCCCTGGCCCTGGCCGCCGAGGGCGCCAGCGTCGGTGTGCTGGATGCCGACATCTACGGCCCCTCGCAGCCGACCATGCTGGGCATCAATGGCCGTCCGCAAAGCCTGGACGGCAAGACCATGGAGCCGCTCGAGAACCACGGCGTGCAGGTGTCCTCGATCGGTTTCCTGATCGACCCGGACGAGCCGATGGTCTGGCGCGGCCCGATGGTCACCCAGGCCCTGCAGCAGCTGCTGGAGCAGACCAACTGGCGCGAGCTGGATTACCTGGTGGTCGACATGCCGCCGGGCACCGGCGACATCCAGCTGACCCTGTCGCAGAAAGTCCCGGTGACGGGCGCCGTGATCGTCACCACCCCGCAGGACATCGCCCTGCTGGACGCGCGCAAGGGCCTGAAGATGTTCGAGAAGGTCGGCATCCCGATCCTCGGCGTGGTGGAAAACATGAGCACCCATATCTGCTCGAATTGCGGCCACACCGAGGCGATCTTCGGCGAAGGCGGCGGCGAGAAGATGTGCGCCGACTTCGGCGTCGAATTCCTGGGCAAGCTGCCGCTGCAGCTGTCGATCCGCGAACAGGCCGATTCCGGCACGCCGACCGTGGTCGCGGATCCGGATGGCGCGGTGGCCAACATCTATAAGGAGATCGCACGCAAGGTGGCGGTGAAGGTGGCGGACAAGGCGAAGGACATGAGCGCCAAGTTCCCGACCATCGTGGTCAAGAACGACTGACACCACATCGTCGTCCCCGCGAAGGCGGGGACCCATACTGAGCATCCGAGGCCGCCCCTTGGCAGGGTCGTGTCAGCCTTGGCCGGATGCTCGGCATTGGGAATAGCGCCAGCAGCGGAGCACATGCACCTCACAAAAAAAGTCGAGCACTTCCTGTTCGAGTCGCCCACCTGGAAACTGCTGGCCGTCGTCTGCGTCCTGTGGCTGGTGAAGACCGGCATCTGGACCTACCCGAACCCGCCCGCCCTGTGGGCGATGGCCCAGAATCCCTTCGCCAACCCGTTCACCAATCCGGACGAGGAATACGTGATGTGGAGCTGGCTCAGCCCGTGGCTGGCATGGCTGACCGGCGCCACCACGATGCCCAGGCTGTTCGCGCTCGCCCTGGCGCAGGCCGTGGCATTCACCTTCCTGTTCGTGCGCGTCACGCTCAACAGCCTCCCGCGCGACCTGGCGCGCACCGCCATCGTCCTGTTCGCGATGCTGCCGGTGTCGACCACGGCTTACTACTGGGTCGGCTACGATTCGCTGACGCTGTTGCTCATGATGGCCGTGCTGGCCTTTCCCGCGGCGCCGCTGGTGACGCTGGGCGCCGGCCTGCTGCTGGGCATGCAGCATTTCGAGCAGGGTTTCCTCGGCGCCGCCGGCCTGTCGGCCGCGCTCTTCCTGAGCCGGCGCCAGGGCTATCCGCTCCCTTATGGACTGAAATTCTGCCTGTTGCTGCTCGGCGCCCTCGTGGCCGGCAAGCTGGCGCTGGTGGGACTGTTCCGCCATTACGACATCCACGTGGCTTCCGGCCGCATGGTCTGGGTGCGCGAGCACCTCGGCGGGCTGGTATCCAACTTTTTCCTGCATGCGCACGCCGTCGTCTGGTCGCTGCTGGGCCTGGGCTGGCTGGCGGCGGCGCGCTTCGCCGAGTGGGGGCGCCGGAGCCTGCCGTTCTTCCTGGTGCTGGGCGCCCTCGGCCTGCTGGCGGTCGTGACCGCCGACCAGACCCGCGTGGTCGCCATCGTGACCTTCCCGTTGCTGATGGCCTACTGGCTGCGCAATCCCGATTTCCTGTCCCGGCTGGCGCGGCGCGAAGTGGCCCTGGTGTTCATCCTGTGGGCCGTCATGCCGATGAGCTGGGTGTGGCTGGGGGTGCAGAAATGGTCGGTCTTCCCCTACGATGTCGCCTATGTGCTGCACCAGGCCTTCGGCTGGTTCGCGCTGCCCGACAACCTGGCCCTGTGGCCCTTCGAACCCTTCCGCTAATGCGCCTCGAATCCCTGCGCGCCCGGCTCCGTTCCCTCGGCGCGCTCCCGCTCCACGAAGACCGCATCCTGCGCGACTGGATCCGCAACGCCGGCCACGACCACGGCCGCCGCCGGCCCGACGATTTCCTGCCCAAGCCGGTGCGCGAAGCGCTGCCCCGGATCGATGCCGAACTCGAAGGCCTGGCGCGCATCCTGAGCACGCACCCGGCCGAGGATGGCTCGGCGCGCCTGCTGGTCGGGCTGCAGGACGGGCAGACGGTGGAATCCGTACTGCTGCCGCGCGACGGCGTCTGCGTGTCCAGCCAGGTCGGCTGCGCGGTCGGCTGCCAGTTCTGCATGACGGGACAAGGCGGCCTGGTCCGGCAGGTGACGAGCGGCGAGATCGTCGCCCAGGTGGTGCTGGCGCGGCGCCAGCGGCCGGTCAAGAAGGTCGTCTTCATGGGCATGGGCGAGCCGGCGCACAATCTCGACAATGTGATGGAAGCGATCGAGCTGCTGGGCGTGGAAGGGAATATCGCGCACAAGAACCTGGTGTTCTCGACCGTCGGCGATCCGCGCGTGTTCGAGCGCCTGCCGCTTGGTCCCGTGAAGCCCGCGCTGGCGCTGTCGCTGCACACGACCAGGCCGGCATTGCGCGAACGCCTGCTGCCGCGTGCGCCGCGCATCACGCCCGCGGCGCTGGTGGAAGAGGGGGAGCGCTATGCGCGCCTGACCGGCTACCCGATCCAGTACCAGTGGACCTTGCTGGAAGGCGTGAACGATGGCCAGGATGAGCTGGACGCCATCGTCGATCTCCTGCGCGGCAAGTACGCGGTGCTCAACATGATTCCCTATAACGCCAACGAGGGCTTGCCGTTTCGCCGGCCGGACTGGGAGAAGGCGGAGCGCATCGCCGCCTGGCTGTTCGAGCGCGGCATCCTCACCAAGCTGCGCGATTCGGCCGGCCAGGATGTCGACGGCGGCTGCGGCCAGTTGCGCGCGCGGGCTGCGCAGCCGATCCGGTTGCACCGGTAGGATGGGCGCCAGCGTAACGCAGACGTCACGCGTGGGCGCCCTTCGTTTCGAGGCCCCCGGTCTCAAACACCCTACGCCGCCCGCTCCACCGCCTCGACGCGCTGCCCCAGCTGGCGCGCCCGCACCTGGTTGCGCCCGCCGCGTTTGGCTTCATACATCAGCTGGTCCGCCAGCGCGATCATGCCTTGCGGCGTGACCGCATGGCTGCCGCCGAATTCCGCGCCGACCACGCCGAAGCTGGCGGTGGTGCCGAGCGACAGGCCGCCGATCTCGGTGCGCTGGGCGGCGAAGGCGGCGCGCACGCGCTCGGCCAGTTCGACCGCGCCGTCCAGGCGGGTCTCCGGCAGGATGATCAGGAATTCCTCGCCGCCGTAGCGCACCACGGTGTCGATCGCATCGCGCGTCATCGCCTGCGCCAGCTGGGCAAAGCTGCGCAGCAGTTCGTCGCCGGCATGGTGGCCATGGGTGTCGTTGATGGCCTTGAAGCCGTCGAGGTCGCACATGATCAGCGACAGGCTGAGGCGGTAGCGGCGCGCCCGCGCGATCTCGCCGTCGAGCAGGGCGGCATTCAGGTGGCGCCGGTTGTAGCAGCCGGTGAGCGGGTCGCGGATCGACAGGTTGGTCAGCACCTGCTGGGCCAGGTATTGTTCGCGCCACAGGCGCGCGTAACGGTTCGCCGCCAGCACCCCGAAGCCGTTCGAGACCACGATCATCATCGTCATCGAAATCAGGTGGCGGGTGGTTTCGAGGTGCTGCCACCAGGCCAGCGCGATGAAGGCCAGGCTGAAGCCGAGCGCGATCAGGAAGGCATTCGACAGGCGGTTCGGGATGAAGACGAAGATGACAAGGCTCAGCAGCGCCACGGACATGCCGTGCAGCAGGATGTCCTGGGGCCGGTAGTACACCACGACCATGTAGCTGGCCATGCCGAGGACCGTAAAGATGGTCGAGGTCAGGTAGACCGCCTTCACCGGGGAAGCGGCCCGCCGCACGAAGCGCAGGCCGGCGAGCGCCGCGACGCCGATCGAGGCACGGGCCAGCATGGGATAGAGCGCGGTCGGCCAGCCAAGCGCCAGGATGTCGGTTGCGCCGAACAGCATGTAGGCCAGCGCGCAAAATACCAGGGCGCGGCGCAGGTCTCGCACGATCACGTTGGCCTGCTGGTGCAGGAAGCCGACCTCCGTGGCCGCGCAGGAGAATTCCCCGCGCAAACGCGCGATGGAGGCTGTGCTCGGGGTGTTCTGCATAAGGGGTGAAATGAGCGGTGAAAGGAGCGGAGGAATCGGGGAGGGGTAGACTGGACTTTATCGAACATTGTTGTTTCTGTAAAGTAATTGAACGACGTGAGATGCAACATCGCCCGGCAGCCGCCCGCCCTTGCGCCCGGCGCCCGGAGGGACGTTGTAAAATAGCTGCTTTACCATTAATACGACGGGTTTCCCGGCACGCGGCGCAGCCCTTGCGCGAGCCCGTCACTACCTTCGCTTCGACCATGACCGTCCGTACCCGTTTTGCACCCAGCCCGACCGGCTATCTCCACCTCGGCGGCGCGCGCACCGCGCTGTATTCGTGGGCCTATGCCCGCCACTTCGGCGGCACCTTCATCCTGCGCATCGAAGACACCGACCTGGAGCGTTCGACCCCGGAGGCGGTGCAGGCGATCCTGGACGGCATGAAGTGGCTGGGCCTCGAGCACGACGAGGGCCCGTTCTACCAGATGCAGCGCATGGACCGCTACCGCGAAGTCATCAAGTCGATGCTGGAAGCCGGCACCGCCTACCTGTGCTACTGCACCCCGGAAGAAGTCGAGGCGATGCGCGAGCGCATGCGCGCGGCCGGCGAGAAGCCGCGCTACGACGGCACCTGGCGTCCGGAAGAGGGCAAGACCCTGCCGCAAGTGCCGGCCGGGATCAAGCCGGTGGTGCGCTTCAGGAATCCGCTCGACGGCGAAGTCACCTGGAACGACGTGGTCAAGGGCCCGATCACGATCGGCAACAAGGAACTGGACGACCTGATCATCGCGCGCGGCGACGGCACCCCGACCTATAACTTCTGCGTCGCGGTCGACGACTGGGACATGAAGATCACCCACGTGCTGCGCGGCGACGACCACGTGAACAACACGCCGCGCCAGATCAACATCCTGCGCGCGCTGGGCGCCGAGCTGCCGCAGTACGGCCACCTGCCGATGATCCTCGGCCCGGACGGCCAGAAGCTGTCGAAGCGCCACGGCGCCGTCAGCGTGATGCAGTACCCGGAGCAGGGCTTCCTGCCGGAGGCGATGCTGAATTACCTGGCGCGCCTGGGCTGGAGCCACGGCGACGACGAGATCTTCTCGATGCAGCAGTTCACAGAGTGGTTCAACCTCGAACACCTGACCGCGTCGGCGGCCCAGTTCAACCCGGAAAAGCTGGCCTGGCTGAACAACCACTATATCAAGCAGTCGGACAACGAGCGCCTCGCTACCCTGGCGCGCCCGGTCATGGAGCGCGAAGGCGCGCAGTTCGACGGTGCGCCTCCGCTGGCGGATGTGCTGGGCCTGATGAAGGAACGCACCAACACCATCAATGAACTGGCCGATGCCGCGATGCTGTTCTTCCGCACGCCGAATCCCGATGCCGCATTGCTGGCCCAGCACCTGACCGACGCCGTGCGCCCGGCGCTGGCGCAGTTCGCGGAGAAGCTGCAGACGGTGGAGTGGAGCAAGCCTGCGCTGTCCGCCGCGATGAAGGAAGTGCTGGCTGCCAATGGCCTGAAGATGCCGCAGCTGGCGATGCCGCTGCGCCTGCTGGTCACCGGCCAGCTGCAGACCCCGGCCATCGACGCGGTGCTGGACATGTTCGGCCGCGAGACCGTCCTGGCGCGCCTCCAGAAAGGTCTATAACAACCCTTGTTGGCTATTTGCGAAATGCAAGTGCGTCCGCTATAATGCTCGCACTTCAGCACTACGGGGGTATAGCTCAGCTGGGAGAGCGCTTGCATGGCATGCAAGAGGTCAGCGGTTCGATCCCGCTTACCTCCACCAAAAGCTGAAGTAGGTAGTCCAGGGTCCCCATCGTCTAGAGGCCTAGGACATCACCCTTTCACGGTGAGTACCGGGGTTCGAATCCCCGTGGGGACGCCAGAATTCAGAGGGGTCAGAGCCCACCGAGAAATTCGGGCTCTGAGCCCTGAAGAAGGTACACAGCGTTGTGAAAACGGTGCTGTGAGAAGTAAAAGCAGTATGTTATGATACTGTTTTCCCGAAACGGGGGTATAGCTCAGCTGGGAGAGCGCTTGCATGGCATGCAAGAGGTCAGCGGTTCGATCCCGCTTACCTCCACCAAGTTTCGAGAGACAAGTTTGTAGCAGTCCAGGGTCCCCATCGTCTAGAGGCCTAGGACATCACCCTTTCACGGTGAGTACCGGGGTTCGAATCCCCGTGGGGACGCCAAGAATAAGAAGATGCTGCCCACCCAGCAGGGCAGCATCGAAGCAGTAGAAGTAGAAAAGTTTTAGGTCCCCATCGTCTAGAGGCCTAGGACATCACCCTTTCACGGTGAGTACCGGGGTTCGAATCCCCGTGGGGACGCCAGCATTGCAAGGAGCCGCCTTGGGCGGCTCTTTTGTTGAGATGTTTTGGGGGTATAGCTCAGCTGGGAGAGCGCTTGCATGGCATGCAAGAGGTCAGCGGTTCGATCCCGCTTACCTCCACCAAGTTGTAGAAGTAGAAAAGTTTTAGGTCCCCATCGTCTAGAGGCCTAGGACATCACCCTTTCACGGTGAGTACCGGGGTTCGAATCCCCGTGGGGACGCCAGTCAAAGACCGGAGCAGACCACCCGCGCATGCGGAAAGGTGCTCCGGTTTTTCTTTATGCCTTTGGCGCGCCGATCAGCCCGTCAAGAAATCCTTGTGGCGCCAGTTGCTGTTGTCCCAGTTGCGGTTGTCCAACTCCGAGCTGCTGAAACTCATTCATGGTCAACTCCTTCGTCTGGATGCGACCGCCCTCATGCCGCGCACCACGGCGGGCGGCCGCTTGGGTTGGTTGGTGTTGGTCGATGTCGGCTTACTGCGCCCCCCGCAAGTTTGCAGGTGGCTGTTGGACCGGGCGCCCCATCAAAGTCCGCCAGGAAAATCCGTTACAATGACGCCCTGCCTCCGGGCACGTCTCGACGCTATCCCTTCCGTTTCCGATTCCATCCATGCCCGACACACACCGCAGCCCGACCTCGCTCGCCATTTTCTGCAAGGTCGTCGACAACTATGGCGATATCGGCATCTGCTGGCGCCTGGCGCGCCAGCTGCATGGCGAGCATGGCCTCGCGGTCACGCTGTGGGTGGACGACCTGGCAAGCTTCCGCCGCATCTGGCCGCAGGTCGCGCTGGACACCGGGGTGCAGGAGATCGGCGGGGTGACGGTGCGCCACTGGCGCGGCCAGGACGGCGAATTCCTGCCGGCCGAGATCCCGGACATCGTCATCGAATTCTTCGGCGTCGACCTCCCGCCCGGCTATATCGCCGCGATGGCCCAGTGCGAGCCGCGCCCGGTCTGGATCAACTACGAAGGCCTGAGCGCCGAGGAGTGGGTCGAAGGCTGCCACCGGCTGCCGTCCATGCATCCGCGCCTGAAGCTGACCAAGCATTTCTTCTTCCCGGGCTTCACGGACAAGACCGGCGGCCTGCTGCGCGAACGCGGCCTGGTCGAAGAGCGTACGCGCTTCCAGGCCGATCCAGCCGCGTCCGCCGCCTTCCTGGCGGGCCTGGGCGTCCTGCCCGCCGAGATGGAGGCGCTGAAGGTCAGCCTGTTCTGTTACCCGCACGCGCCGGTGGCGGAGCTGTTCCTGGCCTGGGAGCAGGGTGGACAAAAGGTGACCTGCCTGGTGCCGGAAGGGGTGGCGCGCGAACAGGCGCAGGCTTTCCTCGGCGCGGAAGCCAGGGCCGGCGCGGCCGCCACCCGCGGTGCGTTGACGGTGCGCGTGATTCCCTTCATGCCGCAGACCGACTACGACCGCCTGTTATGGGCCTGCGACCTGAACTTCGTGCGCGGCGAGGACTCCTGGGTGCGTGCCCAGTGGGCCGCCCGTCCGTTCATTTGGCACATTTATCCGCAAGATGAAAACTTGCATCATGTTAAACTCCGCGCGTTCTTGCAAAAGTATGCGGTGAATACGCAGAGTCTGGTCGACTTTTCCCTGCGCTGGAATGACGCGCGGGAAGGACGCATGGATGAACTGTGGACGTCCCTGCAAGCCGAATTGCCGGCGATGACGCGCCGCGCCCACGAGTGGGAAGCGCAGATGTTGGTAAATGGCGATCTAGTGAGCAATCTGCTGAATTTCGCCCGGTCCCTTCGATAGTCGGCCGGAAAATAACGTGGTATGATGCTCGGTTACTGCAACTCCTTTTTTGGTTAATAATTCCTATGAAACCCGCAAAAGAAATTCGTGTCGGCAACATCATCATGGTCGATGCCAAGCCTTTCATCGTGCTGCGCTCTGACGTCAACGGCTCGAGCCGCACGGGCTTCACCTACAAGTGGAAGATGAAGAATCTTCTGACCAACGCTCCGCTGGAAAACGTGTTCCGCGGCGACGACAAGTTCGACGTGGTCGTGCTGGACAAGAAGCCGGTCACCTACTCGTACTTCGCCGACCCGCTGTACGTCTTCATGGACGAAGAGTACAACCAGTACGAAATCGAAGAAGAGAACCTGGGCGACGCCATCAACTACCTGAAAGACGGCATGGAATGCGAAGCCGTGTTCTACGACGGCAAGGCGATCTCGGTCGAACTGCCGATCACCATCGCACGCCAGGTCATCTACACCGAGCCGGCCGTCAAGGGCAACACCTCGGGTAACGTCATGAAAGAAGCGAAGCTGGAAAACGCGATCGAGTCGAAGCAGTTCACCATCCAGGTGCCGCTGTTCGTCAACCAGGACGACGTCATCGAAATCGACACCCGCACCGCCGAGTACAAGAAAGTCGTGCGCAACTAAGCCGACTGCTGCTCAAGAAAAAAACGCTGCCCCGGCAGCGTTTTTTTTCGTCCCTGCGCGGCGTCATCCGCGCGCGGCTACGCCCGGCAGCGCAACCCATCCACCAGCAATCCCACCATCTTCCGCGTCGTGGCCGTGTCTTCGTCGGGATTGGCCTTGCACAGCGTCGCCACGGCGCGCAGCAGTTCGTCGGCTTCGTAGCCCGGCCGGATCACGCCGCTGTCGACGGCCGTCTGCAGCAGCGAGGTGAGGGCGGGCCGCAAGCGGCCGAAAAAGTATTCCGGGAGCGCGGCATACGCGGCGTTATCCGATTGCAGGGCGCCGGACAGCCCGCGCTTCGTCACGATGAAGTCCACATAGCGCTGCATCCAGCGCGACAAGGCCTCGCCGGGTTCGTATTGGTCGGCAAAGCTGGTGGCGGCATCGGCGCAATCGTCGATCTGCGATTTCATCACCGCGACGATCAGGTCCGCGCGCTGCGGAAAGTGGCGGTAGACCGTGCCGACACCCACGCCCGCCCGCTCGGCGATCGCGCGCACCGGCGCATCGACGCCCGCCTGGGCAAACACATCCATCGCGGCCTGCAGCAGCGAACGCAGGTTGCGCTGGGCGTCGACGCGCTTGGCGCGCGGCTGCTGGTCGTCCACCTCCGGCGAGGCTTCTTCTTGATTCGGGTTGGTATCCATAAAAAATATCTATTAACCGGAACGACGTTCCGGTTATAATGCGGAATCGCGTTCCGCTTTTGCGATCATATCAGATTCTTCGATGTCTTCAGGAGGACACCATGAACAAGACCGAAGTATGCATGTTTTGCCGCTACAGGAGAACCCGTGCCGGCGCCGATGGGCTCGGAGCCTGCTGCCCGGGCGAGGAAGTCCTGCGCCCGAGGCCGGAGGAAAACGAGCGGCCGGTCCAGGGACGGGCGCGGGCGATGCCTGAGCGGCTGCGCTCGCCGGTGCGCCCGCAGAACCCGCTTCGCTAGCACAAGCTGTGTTATATGAGCCGTGTCACATGAGCAACTTTACTGCTATGCTCATGCATTATCTGACACGGAGGATTGCATGAAACGCAGGGATTTCGTTCGGCTGGGAGTAGGCGCAGGCGTGGCGGCAGGCGCCTCCGGCGTGGCGCAAGTGGCTGGGGCGGCAAACGGCCGCGGCGCGGCGGCCGGGGCCAGCATCCTGGATGCGGGCGTCCAGGAGCAGCAGGCCCGGATGGCGGCCGGCAAGCTGAGTTCGAAATCGCTGGTGCAGCAATACCTGGCGCGCATCGCCGCTGTCGACAAGGCCGGCCCGCGCATCAATTCCGTCATCGAACTGAACCCGGACGCCGTCGCCATCGCCGAGGAACTGGACCGCGAACGCAAGGCGGGCAGGCTGCGCGGCCCGCTGCACGGCATCCCGGTCCTCATCAAGGACAATATCGCCACGGCCGACAAGATGTGCACCACGGCCGGCTCGCTGGCCCTGGCCGGCGTGCGCGCGAGCAAGGACGCCTTCGTGGCGCACAAGCTGCGCGAGGCGGGCGCGGTCATCCTCGGCAAGACCAACCTGTCCGAGTGGGCGAACATGCGCTCCACGCATTCGGTCAGCGGCTGGAGCGGCCGCGGCGGCCAGACCCGCAATCCCTACGCCCTGGACCGCAACACCAGCGGTTCGAGCTCCGGTTCCGGCGCGGCCATGGCGGCCGGCTTGGCGACCCTGGCGATCGGCACCGAGACCGACGGCTCGATCGTCTCGCCGTCGTCGACCTGCGGCATCGTCGGGATCAAGCCGACCCTGGGCCTGGTCAGCCGCAGCGGCATCATCCCGATCGCCCACTCGCAGGACACCGCCGGCCCGATGACCCGCAGCGTGGCCGACGCCGCGCTGCTGCTGGGCGCGATCGCCGGTGTCGACGCGAACGATGCGGCCACCAGGGACGGGCAGGGCAAGGCGGCCGATTACGCCGCGGCGCTGCGGCTCGACGGCCTGAAGGGCAAGCGCATCGGCGTGGCCCGCAATTTCTTCGGCAGCAGCCCGGCCATCGATGCCGTCATCGAAAAGGAGCTGGCGGTGCTGAAGGCGCAGGGTGCGGTGCTGGTCGACGTGCAGGTGCCGAACACCGACAAGTACGGCGACAGCGAACTCGAAGTCCTGCTGGCCGAATTCCGTCCCGGCCTCGACGCTTACCTGGCGAACTACGCGCCGCACGCGCCGGTCAAGACCATGGCCGACGTGATCGCCTTCAATGAGAAAAACGCCGGCCGCGAGCTGCAGCACTTCGGCCAGGAACACCTGGTCGCCGCCCGGCAGAAGCCCGGGCTGGACGACAAGGCCTACCGCGACGCGCTGGCCAACAACCTGCGCTTCTCGCGCGAAGAGGGCATCGACAAGGTCCTGAAGGACGAGAAGCTGGACGCCCTGGTGGCCCCGACCGGCGGCACCGCCTGGCTGACCGACTACATCAACGGCGACCACTACGGCGGCAGCTTCTCTTCGCCGGCGGCGGTGGCCGGCTACCCGCACGTCACGGTGCCGGCCGGCTATGTACAGGGCCTGCCGGTCGGGATATCTTTCGTCGGCACCGCCTGGACCGAGGCGGCCCTGATCGGCATGGCCTACGCCTACGAACAGGCCAGCCTGCGCCGCCGTGCGCCGGGGTTCCCGGCCACGGTCAACGTCAAGGCCTGAGCCCGTGCGTGCCCCGCTGACGAAGGGTGCGCGTGCGGCCGCGCTGTGCCTGGCGATGCTGGGTTCCGCGGCGCACGCGGATGCCGCTCCCGAGTCCACCGACTGGGCCGCCATCGCGCGCCAGGACCTGAACTTCGCGGCGGAGGCCATCCGCACCCGCCATGCCGGCTATGTGGACGGCCAGCCGAGCGTGACCCTGCCGCTGGCGGCGGGACTGCGCGCCGGGCTGCCGGAGGCGGACGCGGTGCGCAGCGAGCAGGATTACCTGCGCCTGATGATGCGCTTCATCGGCGGCTTCGGCGATCCGCATACCGGCATCGACCTGCACCTGGCCGTGCGCGGCTGGACCGGCCTGGTGATCGACCGTGACAGCGCGGCGAAGGGCGGGCGCTACCGCGTGGTCTGGTCCGAGCCGGGCTGGCCCACGCCGCTGCCGCCGAACGGCAGCGTGGTGCAGAGCTGCGACGGCAGCTGGATCGGCACCTGGCTGCAGCTGCAGGTCGCGCCCTTCATGAACCGCAGCGTCGAGTACGGCGCCACCTTCAGCAGCCTCGCGCAGCAGGTGATGTTCGACCTGGGCCTGGGCTGGACCCCGTCGGCTTGCCGCTTCGAGCTGCCCGACGGCAGCCGCAAGACCTTTGCGCTGCCCCTGCGCAGCGTGCCGGGCGAGGTCGCACAGGCGCGCCTGGATGCGCTCCAGCCGCGCTGGCGCGCCGCCGCCAGCCCGGTCGGTGTCCGCACGCTGGCGCCGGACAAGCGCTGGGTCGGCATGCCCAACTTTAACGGCGCGCGTTCAGGCGCGGCCTACGAGGCGCTGTATCCGCAGCTGGCCGCGCTGCCGAAGTCCGGCTGGGTCGTGTTCGACCTGCGCGGCAACGGCGGCGGCGACTCGACCTGGGGCAGTCGCGCGCTGGCGGCGCTGTACGGCCAGACCTACGCCCGGCAGCTCAGTGCGGCGGGCGGCGCCAGCAAATACCTGATCGCCAATGAAGGCACGGTGGACCTGATCAGGCGCTACATTGCGGCGCCGGAGTTCGCGGCGTCGAAAACGGAAAGCGAGACAGACCTGGCCAGGGTCGAGGCGGCGATGCGTGCCGGCGAGCGGATGGCGCTGGTGGCGGGCAAGGCCGATGCCGAAGCCGGGCCGGCCGTGGTGCGTCGTCCGCACGGCCCGCGCGCGGCCGCCGTCATCGACCGCAACTGCTTCAGCTCCTGCATGAATTTCCTGCAGCAGCTCGCCGCGATGGGCGATACCGTGGTGCTGGGCGAACCCACCCTCGGTTATTCTCCTTTCGGCGAGATCAATATCATCGCACTGCCGAGCGGGCACGGCGCCCTGCGCATCCCGACGGCCCTCTTCAGGACCGCGCAGGCGACCCGCGAACCCTTCGTGCCGGACTACCCGTTTGCTGGCAATATGGCGGACGGGGAGGCTGTGCGGAAATGGGTCAACACTACTCTGGATGGGATCAAGAAATGACGACGCAAACCACGTACAAGGAAGCCGCGGTGGCCTTCCTGCAGATGACCGCCGCCGGCCAGGTCGAGCAAGCCTTCGAACGCTACGCCGGCCCGCAATTCCGCCACCACAATCCGCATTTCCGCAGCGACGCCGAGTCGATCAAGGCCGGCATGCTGGAGAACGCGGCGCGCTTCCCGGACATGCTGTTCGAGGTGCAGCGCGCGATCGCCGACGGCCCGCTGGTGGCGGTCCACTCGCGCGCGCGGATGCAGCCGGGCGCGCCCGACATCGCGATCGCCCACATCCTCCGCTTCGAGGGCGACAGGATCGCCGAGATGTGGGACATCGGCCAGATGCAGCCCGATCCGATGCTGAACGAGCAGGGAATGTTCTAAGAACCTAGTTGCTGACCAATTGCTGTCCGAGCCGCTTGCCCAGCGCCAGCAGGGTGAGCGTCGGCGGCAGGCCCCAGGGCTGCGGGATCACCGAAGCGTCGCACACATACAGGCCGGGCGTGGCCGTCTGCAGGTCGCTGTCGACCTGCTCGCCGATGCGCAGGCTGCCGCCGGGATGGGCGGCGAAGTGGTGGCTGGCGAAGATGCGGCGGGCGCCGGCCTGCTCGAGGACGCCGCGCGCGATTGCGATGCCCTTGTCGAACTTCTCGCGGTCGGCCGGCTGCAGGGTCTTGTCGACCCAGCGCTGGCCCACGCGCCCGCCGATCTCGTCGCGGATCTTGACCATGATGCTGAGCGTGCGGCGATGCGCCAGCAGGCGGTCGACGCGGCCGGCCTGCAGTGCGAAGGCCTGGAACATCGCCTGCGGCAGGGTCAGGTCGGCCAGCGCGATGCCGTCCTCGTGCCAGCTGGCGCCGGCCGCCATCGGCACCTCGGCGCCGCCCGGTTCATCCGTGCCAAGGTCATCCACGCTGCCCATCACCGCCACCACCGGATCGCTGAAGAAGGCGCTTGGTCCCTCCAGCAGCCCCGAACCGCGCAGCAGGCGCGGGCTGCCGATGCCGCCGGCGGCCAGCACCACGCGGGCGGCGCGCAGGACTTGCCTTTCGCCGCGAATATCCGCCTCCACGCCCACCGCGCGGCCGTCTTCCAGCAGCACGCGCGTCACCCGCGCGCGCTCGCGCAGCACCGCGCCATGGCGGCAGGCTTCGTCGACGAAATCGCGCGCCGTCCATTTGGCGCCGAAGGGACAGCCGGTCACGCAGCGCCAGCAGCCGCGGCGGCAGGACTCGGGCCGGATCAGCTTGTCGAGCTTGCGCCAGTCGAGGGAAAGGGCGCGCGCCGCTTCCATGATGCGGGCCGCCATCGGGCCGACCAGGGTATCCGGCAGCGGCGCCATCGGCAGCTCGGCGCGCAGTTCCGCCAGCGCCGGTTCGAGGTCGATGCCGTGCGCGGCGAACATCGCGCGTGGCGGCGGGGCCGCGGTGGCGAAGTTGATGGTCGAGGTGCCGCCCAGCGTGATGGCGCGCACCAGCAGCGAAGCGTCGCGGTGGATGAAGGCGCCCTTGCCGGGCACCGCGGCCATCGCCGCCATCTGGCCGAGCGTGCCCTTGAGCGGCGCGGCGCTGCCCTGTTCCAGCATCGCCACCTTCGCGCCGTGGCGGGCCAGTTCGCGCGCCACGCTGGCGCCGCCGGGGCCGGTGCCGACGACGATCGCATCGAATGTAGAGGGGGAGGGAGCGGTCATGCCGGCATGCTACCACCGCAGCCGCGGTGTGTGCATGCGATGCCTGCCGGGCCTTGCCGGTGTCAGCGCGTGGCGGCCGCCTGCTTGGCCTTGGTGAAGACCGGGCCCCACAGCGGGTGGCCGTGCTCGCCGGGCGCCAGGTCGAAGGTCGGATCCAGGCGCAGCGCCCGGTCGAAGGCCTGGCGGCATGGGGCCGGGCGCGACGTCACGCAATAGCTGAAGGCCTGGTATTTCAGCGCCGTCAGGCGCGTGGCCAGCGGACCGTTGTTGACGTCGCGCCGGGACAGGCGCCGGATCGCGCCGTTGAAGTCGCCGTCGTTGTACAGGCGGATGCCTTCGCGCAGGCCGTCCGGTTCCTTCGATCCATCGGGCACGCCGTCGCCGTCGCGGTCGCGCGTGCGGGCGGCGCTTTCGCGCGCCGGGCTGGTATCGCGCTCCGTCGCCGCCGGGGTGCGCACGTCGGCCGCCTTCGGGTGCGAGGGCGTGCGCGCCTGTTTCTGGTCGAAGATCGGGAACTGGGCGCAGCCGCCGAGGAGCAGGGCGCCGGCGGTGGCGAGGGCAAGAAGGTGGAGTCGCTGCATGGGTTTCATGGGTGCGTGCTTAGCGGAGTTCGTCGTTGAAGTCCACGGCGATCTGGCCGTTACCGCCGCGGGTATCGACTTCGAGCACGCGGTCGTGGAAATTCGGATTGGCGATGCGGAGCGTGTGCTTGCCGGGCGCCAGGGTCAGGCGCTTGACCGGCGGGCTGGCCCCGCGGTCGACGCCATCCACGTAGACGATGCCCCAGGGCTGGATCCGCAGCTTGTAGGTGGCGCTGCCGGCTGCTGCGTTCGGGCGCGCCGGGGCGGCAGCCGTGCCTGCGCGGGCCGGAGCGGTCGCGGCGGCCGGAGCGGCGGGCTGAGCCGCTGACGCGCCGTTCGCATCGGCCTGGAGTGCCGATGGCTCCGGCTGCGCGGGCATGGCCGGCTCGTCCGCAGCCTGCGGCGGCGGCGCGGCGGCGACACGCGGCCTGTCGTGGTCGGGTTCGCCGGACTGCGCGCCGGACTGCGGCAGGGTCAGCACGATATGGTCATAGGAGCCGGAGTCGCGCAGTTCGGCGAACACGGCCAGCGCGATCGCGGCCAGCACCGCGGCGCCGCCGGCCGCGAGGGCCCAGCGCTGCCAGCGCGTCATTCCGCCGCCGAGGCGGGACGGGGCCGGGGTCTGCATGAAGGAGGGCAGGGCGTCCGTCCCGGTGGAGGCGAACGGCGACATCGCGGGGTCGCTCGCCGGGGCCACGGCTGCGGCTGAGGTTGAGGTTGAGGGCAGCGGCGCGCTGGCCGGCACGGATGGGCCCAGCGACACGATGCCGAGGATGTGGCGCAGCTCGTCGATGCTGCGCGGGCGCTCGGCGGGATCGTTCGACATGCAGCGGTCGACCGCGCTGACCAGGGATTCGCTGTAGCCGTCCGGGACGCGGCCGCGCAGTGGACCGTTGGGAACCAGTTCGCGGGTGATCGCGAAGTGCACGACCTGCGCCAGCGCCGTCAGGTCGGCCGACTCGTCGGCGTCGACGCCGGCGTCCCCGGAAGGCAGCAGCAGGGGCTCGCCGTTGTCGTGGAAGACCACGGTGTCCGGCGTGATCGCCCGGTGCGGCATGTGCATCGCGTACTGCAGCTCGAGCGACTGCAGGAGCTGGCGGAAGATCTTGCGGCACCAGGCCTCGTTGACCTGCGCGGGATCGTGTTCGACGATGTCCCTGACGGTGCGGCCTTCGATACGCTGCTGCTCGGGTCCGATGGAGAGTGTGCTGGCCATTTTGCTAACCTCTATTTGGTGCAAATCATGCCAGATTTACAGGTGCGATGCCCCGCAGTGCACTCAACCGTGCGCGCCTGTTACGCGTTGTTACAACTCAGCAGTATCGGCCCCGCCTCAGATGTCGACCCAGCGCATCTTGAAGTTGCGGCCCTTGACGGTGCCGAACTCCGGGCCCAGCGGATTGCCACCGTTGAGTCGCTCGAAAGCCTGCTCGGCGATCCTGCGGTCGAGCGCCACATAGCTGAAGAATTCGCCGATCTGGATCTTGCCGACCTGGTCCTTGTGCAGGCCGGCGTCGCCGGTGAGGGCGCCCAGCAGGTCGCCCGGACGCAGCTTGTCCTTCTTGCCGCCGGCGATGGACAGCGTCATCATCGGCGCCGGCCCGTCGGGGTGGATGTCGTCGCCGAGTTCGGCCAACGGGTGCCATTCGGCCGGGGACTCCATGTAGTCCTCGATCAGCTTGACCCATTTCTTTTCGTTGGGTGCAGCCAGGGTCAGCGCCGCGCCGGATTCGCCGGCGCGCCCGGTGCGGCCGATGCGGTGCACGTGCACTTCCGGATCCTTCGACACGTCGACGTTGACGACGGCTTCGAGACCGGCCACGTCGATGCCGCGCGCGGCGACGTCGGTGGCGCACAGCACGGTGCAGCTGCGGTTGGCGAACAGCGCCAGGGTCTCGTCGCGGTCGCGCTGTTCCATCTCGCCATACAGCGCGCGCGCCGACCAGCCGTGTTCGCGCAGGTAGTCGGCCAGCTCGCGGCAGCGCGCCTTGGTGTTGCAGAACAGGATCGCGGAGGCGGGACGGAAGTGGGCCAGCAGGCGCGCCGCCGCTTCGAGGCGGCCATCGAAACCGATCTCGTAGAAGCGCTGGGCGATGCGGGCCGGCTCGTGGCGGGTCTCGACCGCGACTTCTTCCGGTTCGTTCAGGAAGCGCGCGGTGGCGGCGCGGATATCGTCCGGATAGGTGGCCGAGAACAGCAGGGTCTGGCGGTGCGCCGGGCATTCGCGCACGATGGCCGCGATCTCGTCGTAGAAGCCCATGTCGGTCATGCGGTCGGCTTCGTCGAGCACCAGGGTGCGCAGGCGCGCCAGGTCGAGGGTGCGCTTCTGCAGGTGGTCGCGGATGCGTCCCGGGGTGCCGACCACGATGTGGGCGCCGAATTCCAGGGTCGCGATCTGCGGCCGCATCGGCACGCCGCCGGTGAGCACCACAATCTTCACGTTGCCGATCCCGCGCGCCAGCCGGCGCAGCTCGCCCGCGACCTGGTCGGCCAGTTCGCGCGTCGGGCACATCACCATGCCCTGCACCGCGAACAGCGCCGGATTCAGGCGCAGCAGCATGCCGATGCCGAAGGCCGCGGTCTTGCCGCTGCCGGTCTTTGCCTGCGCGATCAGGTCACGGCCGGCGAGCGCTAGCGGCAGGGTCGCGGCCTGCACGGGCGTCATCTCGTGGTAGCCGAGCTGGGTCAGGTTGGCGAGGAAGGGGGCGGCCAGCTGGAGGGAGGCGAAGGAGGTATCGGACATGATGTGCCTAAAATTATTCGTCATCCCCGCGCAGGCGGGGATCCAAGGTTGCAAGCGTAACCGAAACGCTGGCAGAACCTGGATTCCCGGCTGCGCGGGAATGACGTTTTGAAGCTAACGAAGAAGGCTTATGCCGCCGGCTTCCAGACCGGCAATCCGGTCAAATCGAGGTCGGGATCGGACTTCCACACCGGCAGGCCGGTGGCGTCGGTTTCGTCCAGGTCCAGCAGCGGGATCTGTTCCTGCCTGAGCATGCTGCGGCGGCTGCGCGGGGCGGGGCGCTTCGGTTCGGGGACAAGAGCCTCGACCGGTTCGGCAGGCTCGAAGCCCGGCAGGTCGAAGGTGGCGTTGTCTTTCTTGTCTCTCATTCGCTGCGCTGGCCCAGAAAACAAAAGCCCGGCTCAAGAGTCGGGCTTCTGTCGTACAGTATTTGGTTGCGGGGACAGGATTTGAACCTGTGACCTTCGGGTTATGAGCCCGACGAGCTGCCAGACTGCTCCACCCCGCGTCTGAGAACGCCATTCTACCGCGTCCTGGCCCGAAGTGCAAATCGGCTTGTTTGCCCGGCCCCGTTCAAGCAGCCTTCAGGCGCCACAGCGAGGTGACCTCGGCCATGCGCGCGGCCGCCAGCGGGTCGTCCGGGTCGCTCGCCTTCGGGTGCACGGGGCGGATGTCGTGCCGGCCCGCGACTGCCAGTCCGGCCGCCTCGATCCAGCCCAGCAGCTGCTCGCGCGAGCGCAGGCCCAGGTGCTCGGCCAGGTCGGACAGGATCAGCCAGCCTTCGCCGTCTTCCAGCAGGTGCTCCTTCAGGCCGGCCAGGAAGCCGCGCAGCATGCGGCTGTCCGGATCGTAGACCGCATATTCGATCGAGGAACTCGGCTTGCCCGGCAGCCAGGGCGGATTGCAGACGATCAGCTTGGCGCGGCCCTGCGGGAACAGGTCGGCGCGCACCACTTCGACCTGGCCGTCCAGGCCCAGGCGCTCGATGTTGGCGCGCGCGCAGCCCAGCGCGCGCTCGTCCATATCGGTCGCGATCACGCCCTGCAGCCCGCGATGCGCCAGCACCGCCGACAGCACGCCGGTGCCGGCGCCGATGTCGAAGGCCAAGGTTGCGCCCGTGGGCAGGGGCGCCTGCGCGACCAGCTCCACGTACTCGCCGCGCACCGGCGAGAACACGCCGTACCAGGGGTGGATGCGTTCGTCCAGCACCGGGATGAAGACACCCTTGCGGCGCCATTCGTGGGCGCCGATCACGCCCAGCAGCTCGCGCAGCGAGGCGACGAAGGGCTCGCCGCCGGCGCCATAGGCTTCCGTGCAGGCTTCCTTCACATCGGGCGCGCGGCGCAACGGGATGGCGTAGCCGGCGTCGAAGGGAATCAGCAGCATGGCCAGCGTGCGGGCGCGCTGCAGCTGGGCCAGGCGGTGGCGGTGGAACTGCTCGGTGAGCGTAGCCGGTTTCGCGGCGGCCTTGGCGCGCTTGCTTCGCCCGCCCTTGTGCTCGATCCGGCGCACCAGCGCCTGCAGCAGCTGGCGCGCATTCTGGAAGTCGCCGCGCCACAGCAGGCCGGTGCCTTCCAGCGCCAGGCGGTAGGCGGTGTCGGCGTTCATGGTGTCGTCGGCCAGCACGACCTTCTTCGGCGCCGGCCAGCCGCTCTCGGAATGCCAGTGCGCCGAGCGCTCCTCGCCGTTTTCGATCCAGTGGATGCGTTCGGTATTCAAGCGGGGCGCCCGATCAATGGTGGTGGTGCCAGTGGAGTTCGTTCGACTCGACGAAGGATTTCACGGCATCCGGGTTGCCGGTGGCGTGGCGCTTGATCTCGCCGCACTCGCAGATGCCCTGGTAGGGCTGGATGTGCGAGCAGGCCGAGACTTTCTGCAGGGTGACCTTGACCGGCTTGGCGCACTTGGCGCACTTGAAGGTCAGGAAGCGGGCGGGTTTGTTCATGGCGGATAAAACAGTCGTTAGCGGTAAAACCGTCGTCCCCGCGCAGGCGGGAACGACGATGGAAGGGGCGCATTTTAGCACTGCTTATTGCACACTGATCGCGCTGCTGCCCCCGCCCGCAGGCCGCACCAGCACCTTGGTCGAGATCCGCTCCGTCATCTCCTGCACGTGCGAGATCACGCCCACTTTCCGTCCCAGCGACTGCAGCGCATCCAGCGCATCCATCGCGACCCCGAGCGTGTCGCTGTCCAGGCTGCCGAAGCCTTCGTCGATGAACAGCGACTCGACCTTCACCCGGTTCGACGACAGCGAGGCCAGGCCCAGCGCCAGCGCCAGCGAGACGAGGAAGGATTCGCCGCCCGACAGCGAGTTCACGGAACGGATTTCGCCGCCCATGTCCTGGTCGCGCACCATCAGCGCCAGCGACGGGCCGGCCTGGCTGATCACGCGTTCCAGGCGGTAGCGGCGCGCCAGCTGCGACAGGTGGATGTTGGCGTAGCCGAGCAGGACGTCGAGCGTGAACTGCTGGGCGTAGTTGCGGAACTTCTTGCCGTCGGCCGAACCGATCAGTTCCGCCATCCTGGCCCAGCGCTCCTCGATGGCGCGCTGGCGTTCGATCTCGGCCATCATCGAGCGGGCCCGTTCGCGCCGGCCTTCGTCCTCGCGGATCCGCACGGCCAGGCTGGCGGCCGTTTCGTGCACGGTGCGGCGTTCGGCCTGCACGCTGTCGAGCAGGCGCGCCAGGGCATCCGCGTCGGCCGTCGCATCGGCATCGGCAGCGGCATCGCCATCCACGTCCACGGCGACAGCCGGCAGCGCGGCCTGCTGGCGCGCGTGCTGCTCTCGCTGTGCGCGCCGCTCGGCCAGCACCGCGGCCGCCTGGCGTGCGCGGTTGTCCAGGTCGAGCAGGGCGGTCCGTTCCTGGGCGATGCGGGCGGCGCCGACCGCGAGCAGGCTGGCGAGCTGCTGTTCGTTCTCCACCGGTTCGAGTTCCGGATCGCTGCCGGCGAAGTCCTCGATCCATTGCGCCAGGCGCGCCGCGGCGTCCGTGGATGCGCCCTGCAGGTCGGCGATGCGGCCGAGGGCCTGGGCCTGGGCGGCGCGCACCCGCGCTTCGAGCTGGGCGGCCTGCAGGCTGGCCGCCTGGCAGGACGCCAGCCCCTGGCGGGCCGAGGCGACCGCGGCGCCCAGCGCCTGTTCGACCTCGAGCGCCTTGCGGCCTTCGAACAGGGCGGCGCGTTCCTGGCGGCGTTCGCGCAGGTCCGCGTCGACGCGTTCGAAGTCGTGGCGGATGGCGTCGCGCTGGCGTGCGGCCCGGGCGGCGCGTTCCTCCAGCGCGGCCTGTCCGGCAGCAAGAGTATCGATGGAAGCGATCAGGCGGGACTGCAGCGCCGACCGTTCCAGCCACTCCCGGGCCTGGGCCGCGCGCGCCTGGCGCCAGCCGGCCGGGTCCCTCTGCCATTGGCTTTGCCAGCCGTCACCGGCGGCATCGCTCAGCACCGGGTCGAGCTCGGCCAGCAGGGCGGCCAGGCTGCTTGCCGCGGCCTCGCGGCGCGCCGCCAGCCCGGCGATGTCGGCGTCCAGCTTCGCCAGCTGGGCCTGGGCCTGTTGGGCCGCCGCCAGTTGCCGCGCGTGCTCGGCGTTGGCCTGGTCCCAGGCCTGCTGGGCGGCGTCGCGCGCCAGCCGTGCGCGGCCCAGGGCCTGGTCGCGCGCGTCCAGCGCCTGGAAGTCCGCGCGCAGCTGGGCCGACTGGGCCGCGAACCAGGCGGCGCGCCCAGCTTCCGGCGGCGCTTCGGCGGCCAGCGCGCCGTCCTGCCATTCGGATTCCAGTTGCGTGACGCTGGCGGCGAGGCCTTCGCGTTCGCGCCCGAGCTGCGCCAGTTTCTCGCCCGCGGCGTCGAAGGCGGCACGGTGTTCGGCCTGCAGGTTCACGTTCTCGCGCTGCTCGCGGCGGCGCGCGGCGACTTCCCCGGACAGGCCGGCCAGCACCGCGTGCAGGCGCTCGTCCTGGTGGCGGTAGGGGTGGTCTTCGGCGCCGCAGACCGGGCAGGGCTCGCCGTCGGCCAGGGTCGCGCGCAGGCTTTCGACGCCGTCCGCGCAGGCCAGTTGGGCGCCCTTGAGTAGGCGCTCGGCCTGGGCCGCCTGCGCGTCGAGGGCGATGCCGGCGCCGCGCGCCGCTTCCAGCGCGTCGTTGGCCGCGGCGCGGGCCTGTGTCGCCTGGAGGGTTCCCGCATCGAGGTCGGCCAGGCGCTGGCGCGCGCCCGACAAGGCGTTCCAGGTCTGTTCCAGCGAGGCCAGGCTTTCGCGGCGGGCGTCCAGCCGGCGCCGCTCCTCGCGCAGGAGTTCGGCGTCGATGGCGGCCAGCGCCTCTGCGCTTGCGCGGCGCGCTTCGTCGCGGGTGGCCAGCAGCGCCGTCGCCGATTCCAGCGCGGCCGCGGTGCGCTGGGCAGCGTGCGCCGCCTGGTCGGCGCCGGTGCGGGCCTCGTTCAGGGCGGCGGCCGACTGGGCATCCAGGCGCGCGGCTTCCTCGGCCTGGACCAGGCGCTGTTCCCAGCGCGTCCATTGGCCGGCCAGGCCCTCCAGCCTGCGCTGTGCTTCCAGCCAGGCGCCGGTGTCCTGCAGCGACTGGCGCGCGGCGGCCAGTTCCCCGGTCTTGGCCCGCAGCGCGGCCTCGGCTTTCACGGCGTCGTCGTCGGCGGCGTCACGCGAGGTGCGCGCCTTCTCGTGCGCAGGCACCAGGGTCTCCAGGGTCGCATCCAGGGCTTTGGCGCGGTCGAGTTGCGGGCCGGCGGCGCGTTGCGCTTCCTCGGCTGCTTCGAGCTTGCGTTCGGCCTCGATCTGGCCGCGCAGGGCTTCCTGCTGGGCCGCCAGCGCACGCGCCAGTTCCTGTTCTCCGGCCGCCAGCTGGGACTGGGCCTGGCGCTGTTCGTCGGCCAGGCGCGCCAGGTCCGCCATCAGCGGACGCGCCGGCTGCACGGCGTCGAGGGTCGCCAGGCGCCGGCGGCGTTCGCCCGCGGCGTCGATGTCGGCGTTGGCCGCCGCCACGGCAGTTTCCGCCGCGGTTTCGGCGGCACGCAGGCGCGCCAGTTCCTGGTGCCAGCGCAGCCGCTCTTCCAGCGCCGTGCGGCGCACATCGACTTCCGCCAGGCGGTGGTTGGCGTCAAGGAGCTGTTGTTCGAGGGCTTCGCGTTCGGCCGGGGCCAGCGGGGCCTGGTCCTGCAGGCGCGAGGTCAGGCGGCGCATGGCTTCCTGTTCCTGGCGCCAGCGTTCGAAGGCGCGGCGCGAAATTTCGCTGTAGACGGCGCTGCCGGTCAGGGTTTCGAGCAGTTCGCCGCGCTCGTTCTCGTCGGTGCGGAGGAAAGCCGAGAACTCGTTCTGCGCCAGCAGCACCGAGCGCGTGAACTGTTCGAAGGACAGGCCGATGCGGCGCTCGATCTCGCCCAGCACTTCGGTCTTGGTGGCGCCGATCGGCTGCAGCGCGGGCAGGCGCTGCAGGCTCATGGTTACCGGCTGCAGCGCCCCGGCGGCGCGGTTGCGCGAGCGGCGCACGCTCCAGCGCGCGCGGTAGCGGCCCTCGTCGTTGCCGACGAAATCGACTTCGGCGAAGGCTTCGGCGGTGCCGCGCCGCAGGAGTGTCCGGCGGTCCTGCACCGACAGCACGTCGTCGCCGACATCGGGCAGGAAGTTGCCGGCGCGCGGAACCTTGATCAGGCGCGGGGTGGCGTCGTACAGGGCCAGGCACAGGGCGTCGAGCAGGGTGCTCTTGCCTGCGCCGGTGGGGCCGCTGATCGCGAACAGGCCGCTCGACGCCAGGGGCTCGCTTTCGAAGTCGACCTCGAATTCGCCGGCCAGCGAGGCCAGGTTCTTGCCGCCGATGCGCAGGATCTTCATGCGGCCTCCCGGTCGCCGGCGCCGATCGCATCGGAGGGCAGCATCAGCTCGGCGAAGGCGGCCAGCTGGTCGGCCGGCGCCTCGTCGCCGAAGCGCTGCTGCCACAGGCGGCGGAAGATGTCGTCCGGCTGCAGCTGGGCCAACTGGTCCAGGCTGAGCGCGGCGTCGATGCCGGCGGCGGTGACGACCTTGCGGGTCGGCTCGATCTTCGCCAGGCGCACGGGCTTGCCTTCCAGCGCGGCCTCGACCTGGGCGCGCAGGCTGGGCTCCGGGCCGTCGAGCAGCACCCGCACTTCGAGGTAGGGCTGCTCGTGCAGCGGCGCGTCCGGCAGGTCGAGGCCGACCAGCTCGGCGATCACCTGCTTCAGCGGCGCCGGCTGGGCCGGCACGCGCAGCAGCTCGACCACGCGCGGCACGTGCAGCGGCACGATCTCCTTTGCCTTGCCGCCGTCGAGGTCGATGCGCAGCACCTGGTGCTGGTAGCCGATCTCGGCGAAGGACAGCGGCAGCGGGCTGCCGCAGTAGCGCAGGTGGTCCTGCTTGCCGACCTTTTGCGCGAGGTGCAGGTGGCCCAGCGCGGCGTATGCGATGCCCGGATCGAACATCGACGAGGGCAGGGCTTCGGTGCCGCCGATCAGGATGCGGCGCTCCGAATCCGGCGAGGAATCGCCGCCCACCATGTGGCAGTGGCCCATCGCCAGGATCGCCTCGCCGTTCGCGCAGCGCGAGCGCGCCAGCGCGTACGCCTGCTGGTAGAGCAGGGCGATGCCGGACATATAGGCGTCGACCGGTGTGCCCTCGACCGTCGCCGCCAGGTCCACGCGCGGCACGTCGCCCGGGCGCAGGAAGGGGATCGCCACGCACCATGCCTTCACGGCGCCGTCGCGGCCGGTCAGCGGCACCACCAGGCGTTCGAGGTCGATTTCGCCGGCGGCGTCGCGCACCACATGGCCGACGACCTTCGTGCCGTGCGCTTCGAGCAGCGGACCCGGCGCTTCCAGGCGGCCCGGCGAATCGTGGTTGCCGGCGATGGCGACGATGTCGAGCTGCGGCGAACGGGCCCGCGCCTGCTGCAGGAAACGGTAGAGCTGGCGCTGCGAGGCGGCCGACGGGTTCGAGTTGTCGAAGATGTCACCCGCGATCAGCAAGGCATCGACCTGCTCGGCCACGATGGTCTCGAGCAGCCAGTCGAGGAAGCGCTGGTGTTCGTGGGTCCTGTCGAAGTTGTGCAGGGTCTGGCCGAGGTGCCAGTCGGAGGTGTGCAGCAGCCGCATGGGTGGGAATTCTTACGGGAAGATGGGTGTTCAGGGGGCTAACTATAGCGCAGACATCGAGACGATGACAAAAGTTCTTGGACGGATGAGCAACATGACAAGCGGTCTAATAAAATGGGCGAATGAGCGAACCCACATCCGAATTATCCCTCTCCCTCGGCGCGGCGCGCGCCCTGCACCTGGCAGCCCAGGGCATGCTGCAGCCGCGCCGTGCCCGCGCCACGAAAGACGACGTGCTGGCGGCGATCCGGCGCATGGGCGTGCTGCAGATCGACACCATCAGCGTGGTCGCGCGCAGTCCCTACCTGGTGCTGTGGAGCCGGCTGGGCGACTACGATCCGGCCTGGCTCGAACAGTTGCTGGCCGAAGGCAGGCTGTTCGAATACTGGGCCCACGAAGCCTGCTTCATCCCGATCGAGGACTACGGCCTGTACCGCCACCGCATGCTCGACACCGCGCCGCTGGGCTGGAAATCCGGCGCCAAGTGGATGCAGGGGAATGCGGAGCATGTCGCGCGGGTGCTGGAGCACATCCGCATCAAGGGGCCGACGCGCGCCGCCGACTTCGAACGGACGGACGGCAAGGGCGGTGGCTGGTGGGAGTGGAAGCCCGAAAAGCGTTCGCTGGAGGCGCTGTTCACGGCCGGCAAGGTGATGGTTGCGCGGCGCCAGAATTTCCATCGCGTGTACGACCTGGCCGAGCGCGTGCTGCCCGGCTGGGACGACAGCCGCGCGCCGGGCATGGACCAGGTCAGGCGCGAATTCGTGCTGCGCGCGGTGAAGGCGCTGGGCGTGGCGAAGGCCGCCTGGATCCCGGATTACCACCGCACCAGGGCGCCGCACCTGGCGCCGCAAGACCTGGCCGATGAAGGCCTGCTGCTGCGCGCCCGCGTCGAGGGCTGGAAGGATCCGGTGTTCGTGCATCCGGACCACGCCGGCCTGCTGGCGTCGGCGGCGCAGGGGAGCCTGAATCCGACCGTGACCACCTTGCTCTCGCCCTTCGACCCGATCGTCTGGGACCGCCGCCGCGCGCTGGAGCTGTTCGGCTTCGACTACCGCCTGGAGTGCTACACCCCGGCGGAAAAGCGCCAGTACGGTTATTTCACGCTGCCGGTGCTGCGCCGCGGCCAGTTGGTGGGGCGGATCGATGCCAAGGCCCACCGCGCGGCCGGCGTGTTCGAACTGAAGTCGGTGGCGCTCGAACCAGGGGTGCGGCCGAGCGAACGCTTGCTGCGCGACCTGGCCGCGGCGCTGGGGCGCTGTGCGCGCTGGCATGGCTGTCCGCGGGTCGAGCTGACCCGCGCGGAGCCCGACGCCGTGGCGGCGCCGCTGCGCGCCCTGTTGTCCGAACCCCAGGCCATTGCCGCCTGAATACGCAGCGGCAGCGCGCCCGCTCCCACCGCTGCGCGAGGGGGCTCGGTTTGTGACAGATCAAGCCTGAGCTCAGGCCCCTCCGTACACTAGGTATTCTTTCAGGCCGATGAAAACGATACCTCAGGGTCCAGCCCTTCCTTCAGGCCTGTTCAAAATAACGCCTCCCATCCAGGTTTCCGTCCTGACCTTTCCGGTCGGGTGAATCTTTGTGTTGGCGAATAACTGAGCGGAGACAGAATGCTGACGTCAACTTACACCCTCGTTGCCTTGTCCGTGGAACAGACCACCGTCCGCTCGGCGCTGCAGTCGCTGGCGCGGTCGCTGCATGCACTCCCGGACGATGGCGGCACCCTGCCTCCCGGCCAGGCGGCGCAGCTGTGCGCCGAACTGCGCCAGGTGGTCGACGATTGCCACTGGCGCAAGCTGGACAAGTTCCTGATCCCGGCCCTGCGCCGCGCCAGCTGCGCCGCCGATGGCCTGCTGCGCGATCTCGAGCAGATCAGCCGCAGCGCCGCCGATTCCCTGGCGTCCGCCGAGGCCTGCGTCGACGCGGACCCGCGCGGCGTCGACCGCGAGGGCTTCCGCGAAGCCGTCGAGCGCTGCATCGCCGCCCTGCGCTGCCGGCTCGAGCGCGAGGAGCACGAACTGTTTCCCCTGGCGCGCAGCCTGGTGCGGGGCGAAGCCTGGTTCGCGATCGCCAACCAGATGCTGGCGCACGATGCGGTGGCGCGCGAGCGGCGCGGAAGCCTGCGGCACGGGCGCGTACGCCCGGAGCCGGTCGAATCCCGCCATCCGCTGGCCGATCCGCTCGGACGTGTCCACGAGCCGGCCGGCGCGGAATCCGGGCGGCGCCACGCCACGCTGTCGCTCCTGCACTGAAGCGCCGGCGGCGCTCGCCCGCACGCGCCAGTCCGGTGGCGCGGGGCCATCATGGTTCTTTGTTATGATGGCGATTTTGGAAGTGCGATTTCATCATGTTCGAGTTCCTATTCAAGCGGCCGGGCGACAACAAGCCCGGCGACAAGCCGGCCGGACAGGGGGCGCAACCGGAACAGGCGGCCTCTGCGGGCTCGGGCTCCACGGGGGCAGGCTCTGCCGCGACCCCGCAGCGCGCCTTGCAGACGGAACGGCTGAGCCGGATCCAGGGCGACGAGGCGGACGCGGTGGAATTCATTCTCCAATGCGAATTTTCCGAGCTGCGCCTGGCCGCGGCCGAGTTCGTCCATAGCCCCGCGCTGCTCGAGCGCGTCCATGCCGCGATGCGCAATACCGACCGCCGCGTCGCCAAGCTGATGCAGTCGCGCCTGGACGCCCACCGTCACCACGAGGCGGAACGCCTGCGCGGCGAAGCGACGCTCGAACAGGCACGCACGCTGTTGAAGGACGAGCTGCTCACTCCCAACCATGTCGCCGACCTCGACCGCAAATGGGCGGTGATTTCCGCTCCCGAGCTGCAGGACGAGTTCGCGGCCGTGCGCGCCGCGCTGGGCCAGCGCCTGGAAGCGCAGGTGCAATTGCAGCGCGCCATGATCGACCGCCTGGCCAGCCTGCGCCGGCTGCCGTCCGAGCCCTTGCCGCCGGCCGAGCTGGCCGCGCGCCTGGAGGCCCTGACCCAGGAGCAGGCCCAGGCCTTGCAAGCCCCGGAGCACCCCTCGCTGCCGCGCGGGCTGGTGGCGGAGGTCGGCCTCGAAGCCCAGAAACTGCAGGCCAGCCTGCACGAGATCGAAGCCGGCCAGACCGCATTGGCCGCGCGCGAAGCATTCATCGCCGCCCAGCAGGACAGGCCGGCCGCCGAGCTGAATGCCGACGCCTTGCGCAAGGAATGGCACCGCCTGCCGCAGGCGCCGCAGGGCGAGGCCCTGGCCGCGCTCCAGCAGCGCTTCGACGCCTTGCTGGCGACCTTGCCGCAGCCTGAAGCGCGCAAGCCGCGCGAGCACAGGGAAGCGCAGAAGCCGAAAGAACCGAGAGAACCGAAAGAACCGAAGGAGCAGGGCAAGCCGCGCGGCGCCGACCAGCATTTCATCGACACCATGGACGCGATGGAATCGGCCCTGCAACAGGGCTCGCTGGGCAGCGCCGCCGAGCTCGACAAGACGCTGAAGGAGTCGCGCGAGAAGGGCATGCGCCTGACGCCGGCCCAGTCCGACCGCCTGGCCCACCTGCGCGCCGAGCTCAAGCGTTTGTCCGACTGGGCGCGCTGGGGCGGCAACGTGTCGCGCGAAGAACTGATCAGGACGGTCGAGGCGCTGCCGACGCAGAACCTGGCGATGAGCGAGCTGGCCAAGAAGGTGGGCAGCATGCGCGAGCGCTGGAAGGCCCTCGACAGCCTGTCCGGCGCAGCCCCGAAAAGCCTGTGGGAGCGCTTCGACGCCGCCTGCACCACGGCCTATGCGCCGGCGGCGGCCCACTTCCGCCACCTGGCCGACGAACGCCACGCCAACGCCGCGCGCGGCCAGGCCCTGGTCGACGAGGCCAACGCCGAGATCGCGCGCCTGCGCGCCGGCGAGGTGGAATGGAAGCACGTGGCCGGCACGGTGCAGCGCCTGCGCCTGGCCTGGAGCCACCTGGGCGCCATCGACCGCAAGGAAAAGAAGCGCCTGGATGCGCAGTTCACCGACGCCCTGAACATCCTGCAGGGGCCGCTGGAAGAGCAGCGCAAGGCCGAGATGTCGAGCCGCGAGGAAATCATCGAGCAGGCCGCGGCGATCGACCCGCACGACCGCCACGCGCTCGACACCATGCGCGCCCTGCAGCAGCGCTGGCAGGAGCATGCGCGCGCGCTGCCGCTCGAGCGCAAGAGCGAACAGGCGCTGTGGCAGCGCTTCCGCGCCGTCTGCGACGAGGTGTTCCAGCGCCGCAAGGAAAGCATGCACGAGGCCGACATCGAGCGCCGCGCCCACGAGGCCGCCAAGGAAGCGATCAGCGCGCGCCTGGAAGCGGCGGCGGCCGACGTCACCCCGGCCAGCGCCGGCAAGCTGCTGCGCGAAGCCGCCGCCGAGTGGCAGGCGATCGGGCCGGTGCCGCGCGCCCACGAATCAAGAGTCGAGAAGCGCTACCACGCCGCGGTGGCGCAGGTGCAGCATCACGCCGACCTGGCGAAGCGCGCCGCCGGCCTGGCCCAGGCCGGCCAAGTGCGCGACAAGCTGCGCCTGGTGCAGGAACTGGAGCAGGCGGTCGCCGGCCAGGGCGCGCCCGACACCGACTGGGAAGGGCGCTGGGGCGCCTTGCCGCCGCTCGACGCCGACCTGGAGCGGACCCTGCGCAGCCGCTTCGAGGCGGCCCTGCGCGCGCTGCAGGACGGCCGCGAGGCCTATGTCCGGCAGCTGGAACGCAACCGCGACACCCTGCTGCACGAACTGCTGCGCGCCGAGATCCGGGCCGGCATCGACAGCGGCCCCGAATTCTCGCGCGAGCGTCTCAAGCTGCAGGTCGAGGTCTTGCAGTCCTCGCTGAAGTCCGGCCACAAGGGTGGGCAGAAAGAGGGCGGGGGCAGCCATGCGCAGCTGCGTGAGCTGCTTGCGCTGCCGGCCCTGGCCGACGCCCGCACCGCGTCGCGTATCGAACAGCTGTTCATGCGTCTGGCCCGGGAGGGCAAATGAAGGGAGAGTTCTTGCAGAGTTTTATTGAGGTAAGAGTCCAGCAGGACGATTTCGATCTCGGCGCGGAAGTTGCGCGCCTGCGCGCGGGCGACCCCCGCATCGGCGCCGTCGTCAGCTTCGTCGGTACGGTGCGCGACCTGAACGATGGCGCGAAGGTCGCCGAACTGGAGCTGGAGCATTATCCCGGCATGACGGAACGCGCATTGCAGGACATCGTCGAGCAGGCGCGCGCGCGCTGGCCCTTGTACGGCGCCCTGGTCGTGCACCGGGTCGGCCCGATGCGGCCGATGGAGCAGATCGTGCTGGTGGCGGTCAGCGCCGCTCACCGCGGTGAAGCCTTCGCGGCCTGCGAATTCATCATGGATTACCTGAAGACCGAGGCGCCGTTCTGGAAGAAGGAACAGACACCGGATGGCGCCCGCTGGGTCGACGCCCGCGTCAGCGACGATGCTGCCAAATCGAAGTGGGCTGACCGATGAGCTGGCTTGCGGTCGGTTTCGGCGCCGCCTTCGGCGCCTGGCTTCGGTGGGGCCTGACTATTTTCCTAGGGCAATTGCACTCGCACATACAGCTCGGCACCCTGGTGGCGAACCTGGTCGGCGGCTACCTGATCGGCCTGGCGATGGGCTTCTTCGGCAGCTATCCGGCGCTGTCGCCGGAATGGCGGCTGTTCCTCATCACCGGCTTCCTGGGCGGCCTCACGACCTTCTCCAGCTTTTCCGCTGAATCGATGGTACTGCTGCAACGCGGGCATGTCGGCTGGGCGATGGCGCATTCGGGCGTGCATCTGCTGGGCTCGATCGCCTGCTGTATCGCGGGATTTGCTACCTGGCGTGCCATCGGCTGATGCGGCTTGATCGCTTGTTCGCGCTCGTGGCGCGGGCATTGCAATCCGGTAAGCCGACTGTCCTTTGCCGCCGGGCTTCATGCCGTGTTGAGCCGCAGGCGCTGCCATAAGGCGTGGCGCGCATGTCCTCGGGCATGTCGGGATGTTAAGTCGCTACCAGGACCACGAGCGATCGCTTCACTCGGCGCTCCCCGAGGGTTGCAGTAACGACGGTACGCCTGTCTCAGCAATATGGCAGCGAACTTCGGCGCACGATTCAAGGATCGGCCAGCGCCAGGGCAAGCCTCGGCCATGGCAAGACCGAAATCGGTTTCGCATCTTGAAATATCGTTGCCGCATCCCTAACTTGGTTCCAACTCGAGAACCAACCCAACCACTAGGGGATAAGAACATGCGGCAAGACAAACTGACGACCAAGCTTCAGGAAGCACTGGCGGATGCCCAGAGCCTGGCGGTCGGCAACGATAACCAATACATCGAACCGGCGCACCTGCTGAGCGCCCTGTTGAACCAGGACGACGGCAGTGCGCGCTCGCTGCTGCAGCGCGCCGGCGTCAACGTCGGCGGGCTGGCAAACAGCCTGCGCGGGCTGATCGAACGCCTGCCGAAAGTGTCCGGCACGGGCGGCGACGTCCAGGTCGGGCGCGAGCTGGTGCAGCTTCTGAACCTGGCCGACCGCGAATCGCAGAAGCGCGGCGACCAGTTCCTGTCCAGCGAGATGGTGCTGCTGGCGCTGACCGAAGACAAGTCCGACGCCGGCCGCCTCGCACGCGAGCACGGCCTGGCGAAGAAGGCGCTGGAATCGGCCATCTCCGCCGTGCGCGGCGGCGAGAACGTGAATTCGCAGGATGCCGAAGGCAACCGCGAAGCGCTGAAGAAGTACACGCTGGACCTGACCGAGCGCGCCCGCATGGGCAAGCTCGACCCGGTGATCGGCCGCGACGACGAGATCCGCCGCGCGATCCAGGTGCTGCAGCGCCGTACCAAGAACAATCCGGTGCTGATCGGCGAGCCGGGCGTGGGCAAGACCGCGATCGTCGAAGGGCTGGCCCAGCGCATCGTGAACGGCGAAGTGCCGGATTCGCTGAAGGGCAAGCGCGTGCTGTCGCTCGACATGGCGGCCCTGCTGGCCGGCGCCAAGTACCGCGGCGAATTCGAGGAACGCCTGAAGGCCGTGCTGAAGGAGCTGGCCCATGACGAAGGCATGACCATCGTCTTCATCGACGAGATCCACACCATGGTCGGCGCCGGCAAGGCCGAGGGCGCGATGGACGCCGGCAACATGCTCAAGCCCGCGCTGGCGCGCGGCGAGCTGCACTGCATCGGCGCGACCACCCTCGACGAGTACCGCAAGTATGTCGAGAAGGATGCCGCGCTGGAGCGCCGCTTCCAGAAGATCATGGTCGACGAGCCGAGCGTGGAGGCGACCATCGCCATCCTGCGCGGCCTGCAGGAAAAGTACGAGCTGCACCACAAGGTCGAGATCACCGACCCCGCGATCATCGCCGCGGCCGAGCTGTCGCACCGCTACATCACGGACCGCTTCCTGCCCGACAAGGCGATCGACCTGATCGACGAAGCCGCGTCGAAGATCAAGATCGAGATCGACAGCAAGCCGGAAGTGATGGACAAGCTCGACCGCCGCCTGATCCAGCTGAAGATCGAGCGCGAAGCCGTCAAGAAGGAAACCGACGAGGCCTCGCAGCGCCGCCTGGAGCTGATCAACGAGGAAATCGCCCGCCTGGAGCGCGAGTACAACGATTACGAGGAGATCCTCAAGGCCGAGAAAGCCGCGGTCCAGGGCACGACCCACATCAAGGAAGAGATCGAGCAGATCCGCCTGCAGATGGAAGAAGCCAAGCGCCAGAGCAACTGGCAGAAGGTCTCGGAGCTGCAGTATGGCCGCCTGCCCGAGCTGGAGAAGCAGCTGAAGGATGCGGAAGAGGCCGGCGAACAGGCCGAAGCCGAAGGCGACAAGCCGCGCCTGCTGCGCACCCAGGTCGGCGCCGAGGAGATCGCGGAAGTGGTCTCGCGCGCGACCGGCATCCCGGTGGCGCGCATGATGCAGGGCGAGCGCGACAAGCTGCTGCACATCGAGGACGAGCTGCACAAGCGCGTGGTGGGCCAGGACGAGGCGATCGAAGCCGTATCCGATGCGATCCGCCGCTCGCGTGCCGGCCTGGCCGATCCGAACCGTCCGTACGGCTCCTTCATGTTCCTGGGCCCGACCGGCGTCGGCAAGACCGAGCTGTGCAAGGCGCTGGCCGCCTTCCTGTTCGATACCGAGGAAGCCCTGATCCGCATCGACATGAGCGAGTTCATGGAGAAGCATTCGGTGGCCCGCCTGATCGGTGCGCCGCCGGGTTATGTCGGCTATGAAGAGGGCGGCTACCTGACCGAAGCCGTGCGCCGCAAGCCCTACAGCGTGATCCTGCTCGACGAGATCGAGAAGGCCCACCCGGACGTGTTCAACGTCCTGCTGCAGGCGCTCGACGACGGCCGCATGACCGATGGCCAGGGCCGCACGGTGGACTTCAAGAACACGGTGATCGTGATGACTTCGAACCTGGGGTCGCACAAGATCCAGTCGATGGACACCGACGAGCCGGCGGTGGTCAAGATGGCCGTGATGGCCGAGGTGCGCGGACATTTCCGCCCCGAGTTCATCAACCGGATCGACGAGATCGTGGTCTTCCATGCGCTCGACGAGAAGAATATCGGTGCGATCGCCAAGATCCAGCTGGCTGGCCTGGAGCAGCGCCTCGAGAAGATGGAGATGTCGCTGGACATCAGCGATGCCGCCCTGCAGAAGATCGCGGAAGCCGGCTTCGACCCGGTGTACGGCGCCCGTCCGCTCAAGCGCGCGATCCAGCAGCAGATCGAGAATCCGCTGTCGAAGGCGATCCTGTCCGGTCGCTTCGGCCCGAAGGACACGATCCACGTCGGCGTCAACGGCAGCGAGCTGACCTTCGGCCAGGAACCGGTGGTCGAGCTGGCCAAGTAAGCTGGCACGCGGCATGTGAAAACGCCCTGTCCGGGATACCGGGCAGGGCGTTTTTGTCAGATCGTCGTTTCCAGCACTGCCGGAAACGACTTCCCCCCAGGTTCAACTAGCGAACCGGCTACATATCACTTCACCGGCTTGCGTCGCCTCACCATCACTCCCATCAGCGCCAAACCGCCCAGCATCATCGCATAGGTCTGCGGCTCCGGCACCGGCGCCATCGGAATGTTCTCGGACAGCAGGCTGCCGACCTTGCGGCCGCCGTCGCCATTGAACAGGTTGACCTTCACGTGCGGCGACGAGAGATCGGTGGCGCCGCCATTGAAGGTGAACTTGAAGATCATGTCGTCGGACAGTGCGACGTGGTCGCCCGAGAAGCACAGGCTGGCGCCGACGTGGGCGCCGCCGCCGCAGCCGTTCGCGTTCAGCTCGTTGCTCGACAGCGTCCAGTTGGCCGCGCCGCCCGGCGCCGAGGTCAGGCTCACGCTGTCGAAGGAGCCGAGGTCCTTCAGCTGCAGCGCGCCGATGGTGGTGGCGCCGGCCCAGTCCCCGGTCGGGTGGGCGGCGTCGATTTCGAGGGTCAGTACGTTGTCCGTCCAGGACGACGTGAAGGTGACGCCCTGGTACTCCAGGGTGCCGGCCTGGGCCGAGGCGATGGCGCCTGTGGCCAGTAGCGCGGAAAGCAGCGTCTTTCGGATCGTCGTATGCACTTCGTTCTCCTTTACTTTGGGTCCTCGGGTGCCGGTCCTTCGCGTCCTGCGAACGGGCCGGCGATACGGATGAGTCCGCGAACCCAGCGTAGAGGGAGCAGGATTTGCACTCTGTTAAGCAGATAACTCTGCCTTTGTAACAAAGATATTGACGCGAGGAAGGGAGGGAAAACGAAAACGGCCGCGCGAGGCGGCCGTTGGGTGGGCAGGCGAAAAGTCAGGTGCGGCGTTTGCGGCCCTTGCCCGCGCCCATCAATCCGAGGCCGGCCAGCACCAGGGCGATGCTCTGCGGTTCCGGGACCTCGGTGCCGGTTTCGGTGCCGGTGCCGGAACCGGCGCCTGGCCCGGTCGGTTCCTCATGCGCATGGTCGCCGATCGGCGGGATCTCCGTGTTCGGGGCGTCGATGACGGTGCCGCCGGAACCCGAACCGGTGCCCGGCGTCGTCGGCGTACCGAAGCCGCCGTTGCCGGAACCGCCGCTACCGGAGCCCCCGCTACCGGATCCGCCGTTACCGGACTGGTTGCCCGTGCCCGGCGAAGCGGGCAGGGTCCGCGCCAGCAGGCTACCCACTTTCTTGCCTTTGCTGTCGACGAATGCCACCTTGAGGTGCGGATCGACCGGGCGCACGGCGTTGCCGTTGAAGGTAAAGCTGAACACCATATCGTCCGCCAGCGCGATCTGCTGGCCGTAGAAGCACATACGGCTGCCGGCCTGGCCGTTGGTGCGGCCCGAGCAGCCCTGGGCGTTCAGTTCGGAACTGGAAGTGGTCCAGCCGCCGGCGCCGTTCGGCGCGCCGGCGACGCTGACGCTCGTGTAGCTGCCGATGCCGTCCAGTTCCAGCGCGGCAAGGCCTGTCGCCCCGGCCCAGGCATCCTTGCGGCCGGCGGCGTCGATCTCCAGTGTCAGGACATTGCCCGCCCATGTCGAGTTGAACGTTACGCCCTGGTAGGTCAGCAGGCCGGCATGGGCCGGGGTCATGGCAGCGCAGACCAGGCTGGCCGGCAACGCGCTTCGCAACAGATTTTTCATAAGGTACCCCGACGCAATGTTTCGGTGACAGGAAGTTTCCATACTAGTGTAACCGGCAATTTTGTCAATTCATTTACTCTGCATGACAAGAAATCTGCACATGTTCAGCATATCCGCAACACCAAACAAAACGGCCGCACGAGGCGGCCATTGGGCGGGAGACGCTTTGGAATCAGCTGGAGCACTTGCGGCGTGCAAGCAGTCCCATCAGGCCGAGGCCGGCCAGCAGCAGGGCGATGCTCTGCGGTTCCGGCACCTCGGCGGTCTTGCCGGCGCTGTCGGCCTGGGTGCCGGTCCCGGCCGGCGTGAGCAATGGCCCGGCTGTCGGCGAGGCCGGCAGAGTCTGCGACAGCAGGTCGCCGACCTTCTTGCCGGCATCGTCCACGAACTCCACCTTGACGTGCGGATCGAGGGCCAGGACGGCGTTGCCGCTGAACGCACATCTGAACACCATGTCGTCGGCCAGCGCGACCTGCTGGCCGAAGAAGCACAGGCGGCTGCCGGTCTGGCCCTTGGTGTCGCCCGAGCAGCCCTGAGCGCTCGGTCTGGACGAAGCTTGTTCGCCCATCCTTCGTCCACGCGCCGTTTTCCACAATCCGAAATAGGATTCGCGGATATGAAAACTGCACAAAAAGGGCAGTCTCACCCGTTCCCATCCTGAGAAAATACGTTCCGCATCATGGAATGAGATTCGTAAGTGATTGATAAGCAAGGTAATAAAAATATTCCTATGTCTTATATAAGAGTAGTGGTGCTGCGCACAAGCCGTCTTAAGATATCGGTAACGAAGCTTCCTACCAACCCGGCATTCATCATTCATCATCAGGAGAACAAGCATGGCAACCCGTGAACAGCAAATCGCAGCCCTGCAGCAGGACTGGGAAAATAACCCGCGCTGGAAGGGCGTGACCCGTAACTACACGGCGGCGGACGTCGTTCGCCTGCGCGGCTCGGTGCAGATCGACCACACGCTGGCGCGCCGCGGCGCCGAAAAGCTGTGGGACCTGATCAACAGCGAGCCCTACGTCAATGCGCTGGGTGCCCTGACCGGCAACCAGGCCATGCAGCAGGTGAAGGCCGGCCTGAAGGCGATCTACCTGTCCGGCTGGCAGGTGGCGGGCGACGCCAACCTGGCCGGCGAGATGTATCCCGACCAGTCGCTGTACCCGGCCAATTCGGTGCCGATGGTCGTCAAGCGCATCAACAACGCTTTCCAGCGCGCCGACCAGATCCAATGGTCGGAAGGCAAGGACGACATCGATTACTTCGCACCGATCGTGGCTGACGCCGAGGCCGGTTTCGGCGGCGTGCTGAACGCCTTCGAGCTGATGAAATCGATGATCGAGGCGGGCGCCGCCGGCGTCCACTTCGAAGACCAGCTCGCATCCGTCAAGAAGTGCGGCCACATGGGCGGCAAGGTGCTGGTGCCGAGCCGCGAAGCCGTCGAGAAGCTGAATGCGGCGCGCCTGGCGGCCGACGTGATGGGCACCCCGACCATCCTCGTGGCCCGTACCGATGCCGAAGCGGCCGACCTGCTGACGTCCGACGTCGACGCCAACGACCAGCCTTTCTGCACCGGCGAGCGCACCGTCGAGGGCTTCTTCCGCGTCAAGCCGGGCGTCGAACAGGCGATCTCGCGCGGCCTGGCCTACGCTCCCTATGCCGACCTGGTGTGGTGCGAGACCGGCAAGCCGGACCTGGCCTTCGCCAAGCGCTTCGCCGAAGCCATCCACGAAAAATTCCCGGGCAAGATGCTGGCCTATAACTGCTCGCCTTCGTTCAACTGGAAGAAGAACCTGGACGACGCCACCATCGCCAAGTTCCAGAAAGAGCTGGGCGCGATGGGCTACAAGTTCCAGTTCATTACCCTGGCCGGCTTCCACGCCCTGAACTACAGCATGTTCAACCTGGCGCACGGCTATGCGCGCCGCGGCATGTCGGCCTTCGTCGAGCTGCAGGAAGCCGAGTTCGCGGCCGCCGACAAGGGCTTCACCGCGGTCAAGCACCAGCGCGAAGTCGGTACCGGCTACTTCGATGCCGTGACCCAGACCATCCAGCAGCACCAGAGCTCGACCACGGCCCTGCACGGCTCGACGGAAGACGAGCAGTTCTTCGACGAGAAAAAAGTGGCCTGACCGGCCGACAGATTTTCCCTCCGTTGTTCGCGGTGGAAGCCGCAGCGGTCACGAGCCGCTGCGGCTTTTTTATTTTTGGGGAGTGCGGCGCATCTAGGGGATAATGGCGGCTTTCTAGCCTCATCCTTGGATTTGCCATGTTCAGCTACCGCCACGCCTTTCACGCGGGTAACCACGCCGATGTCCTGAAGCACTTCGTACAGGTGCAATTGCACCAGTACATGAACCAGAAGGACGCGGCCTATACCTATATCGACACCCATTCCGGTGCCGGCGTGTATGCGCTCGACAGCGCGCAGGCGGTGAAAAGCGGCGAATACCTGGACGGCATCGCGCGCCTGTGGGAACGCGACGACCTGCCGGCGCCGCTGGCCGATTACGTGAACCTGGTGCGCGCCATGAATCCTTCCGGCCGCCTGCGCTACTATCCCGGCTCGCCCTACGTGGCAGAGCAGGTCGCGCGTGCGGAGGACCGCCTGCGCCTGTTCGAACTGCACCCGGCCGACACCCGGCTGCTGGTGGAGAACTTCCGCAAGCTCGAGGCGCACAAGGCGGAGCAGGGCGAGCGCTCGCGCGGGCGCCGCGTCCTGATCGAGCATGCCGACGGCTTCCATGCGATGAAGGCGCTGCTGCCGCCGCCGTCGCGCCGCGCACTGGTGCTGATCGATCCGCCGTATGAAGTCAAGCTCGACTACAAGCATGTGCGCGATGCGCTGGAAGAGGCGCTCGGCCGTTTCCCGACCGGCATCTACGCGGTCTGGTATCCGGTGCTGCAGCGCATGGAGTCGCGCCAGTTCGCCGACCGCCTGAAGCGCCTGCCGGCCAAGGAATGGCTGCACGTGACCCTGACCGTGGCGACCCCGGGTCCGGACGGCACCGGCATGCACAGCAGCGGCATGTTCATCCTCAATCCGCCCTACACGCTGGAGCCGATGCTGCGCGAAACCATGCCCTACCTGGTGCAGGTGCTCGGCCAGGACAGCGGCGCCACCTTCCGCATCGAAAAAGGCACCCAGGTCACGGGCACCGCCAGCCCGCGCGGACTCGACACCGGGCCGCGCAAGCCGGTCGGCAATGCCCGCCGCGCCAGCCCGCTGTCCGGCGCCGGCAGCCTGCGCCTGCCGGGCCAGCCCTTCGGCGAAGGCCCGCGCAAGCGCGAGGGCGCCGCCCCCGGCAAGGACGCCGCCGTCGAGCGTCCGGCCCAGCCGTCCACCACGGCCCCGGCAAAGAAGCGCGTTCCCGCTTTCCGCTACGCTGACCAGAACAAATCGGCCGCTCAAGGTAATAAACGGAAGACGCCAGGCCGCGGCTGATCCGGCTGCGCCTGCTGCGCCGGTGATGGCGCCTGCGCCGGCCCCTCGCCGGGCGCCTTCTCCGTAACGATTTGATACGATGTCGAAATGTAAAGACTTCGAGTCTGTAGTATAGTCGAAGAGGTGCCGGGAAAAGCCCAGGCCTCGACTCGCATTTACGAGTCGAAATTGATTCTCAGGAGTTTTTACGATGCACGCGGATGCAACGGCAGTCACGTCCATGCCGTCCGATCAATTTTTCCTGGCGCGCCAGCCCATACTCGGGCGCGACCAGAAACTGGTGGCGTTCGAGCTGCTGTTTCGCGCCGCCCCGGAGCACGAGGACGCGCAACTGACCGACTACGCCGCCGCGACCGCCACCGTCATCTCCCACGCTTCGCAGCTGGGCATGGAACAGGTGGTGGGGGAGCAGCTCGCCTTCGTCAATGTCGACGAGGTGGTGCTGATGAGCGACTTCGTCCGTTTCCTTCCGCCGGACCGGGTGATCCTCGAGATCCTGGAGACCGTGGAGCCCACCGCCGAGCTGCTGGCGCGCGTGAAGGAATTAAAAGAGCTTGGCTTCAAGTTCGCCCTCGACGACGTTATAGGTCATTCCGAGCAGGTTAGCAAGCTGATCGATTTGGTCGATGTGATCAAGGTCGACCTGAAGGGCGTCAGCCGCGAAGAATTGACCTGCCTGGCGTCCAGCCTGCGCGACGCGCCCCAGAAATTGCTGGCGGAGAAGGTCGAGACGGTGGAGGAATTCCACCTTTGCATGGAGCTCGGTTTCGAATACTTCCAGGGCTATTATTTCGCGCGGCCGGCCATCCTGTCGGGCAGGAAGATCTCGCCGTCCGAACTGGTCGTGCTGCGCCTGCTGGAGCTGATCGGCTCGAATGCCGACAGCGCCGCCATCGAGGCCGCCGTCAAGCGCGACGCCCTGCTGAGCCTGAACCTGCTGCGCCTCGTGAACAGCCGCGCCGCCGGGCCCGACCGCCACATCGAGTCGGTGTCGCAAGCCCTGGTCCAGCTTGGCCGCAACCAGCTGCAGCGCTGGCTGCAGATCCTGCTGTACAGCGCGCCGGACGGCCGGGTCGAGCTGAATTCGCCGCTGCTGCAGATGGCGACCACGCGTGGCCGCCTGCTGGAGCTGATGAGCCTGACCCTGCGGCCGGGCGACGTCGCCGGCGCCGAGACCGCCTTCACGATCGGCATGATGTCGCTGATGGATGCGCTGCTGTCGCTGCCGATGGACCGCATCCTCGAACGTGTCGACGTGTCGCAGGAAGTGAAGGGCGCGCTGCTGGGCCGCGCCGGCGATTACGGCGCGATGCTGAGCGTGGCCGAGGAGCTGGAAGGCAAGCAGTGCGGCGTCAGCCTGAAACGCGCCCTCGACAGGCTGGGCCTGTCGGTCAAGCAGATCCGCGACATCGAACTGGCCACCTTCGAGTGGGTGCGCGGCCTCGGCGCAGAGTCAACGAAACACTAAAGCTTATTGTCCCAGCAGCAGGAATACGGTCGGCTTCTTGTGGAAGTCCGGCCCCTTGTTCGCAGCCAGCGCAGCCTTCCATTTTGCCGCCGTGAGCGTGCGCACCGATTCGCTCGGCAGCGACAGGTCGGTCGCCACGCAGACCAGGGTGCCGGGCTGGCATGCGCCGGCCAGGGCTTCCAGCATGGCGGCGTTGCGGTAGGGCGTTTCGATCAGCAGCTGGGTCTGTTTCTCGGCGCGCGAGCGCTGTTCCAGCTGCTGGATGCGCTTCGTGCGCTGGGCCGCATCGGTCGGCAGGTAGCCGTTGAAGGCGAAGCTCTGGCCGTTCAGGCCGCTCGCCATCACGGCCAGCAGCAGGGACGAGGGGCCGACCAGCGGCCGCACCGTGATCCCGTGCTGGTGCGCCAGCCGCACCAGGTCGGCGCCCGGATCGGCCACCGCCGGCACCCCGGCTTCCGACACCAGGCCGGCATCATGTCCTTCCAGCAGCGGCGCGAGCAGGGCGGCCAGGGCTTGCGGCGGCGTGTTCACGTTCAGCTCGGCTATCTTGATTTCCTGCAGCGGTCGCGCCAGCGGATGGTCGACTGCCACCAGTTTCAGGAAGGCGCGCGCCGTCTTGGCGTTCTCGGCAACGAAATATTCCAGCTTCGAGGCGATGTCCTGCACCTGTTCGGGCAGGATGTGGGACAGGGCGTGGGGAGCGGCGTCGAGCGGGCCGAGGGTGTTCGGGACAAGGTAGAGAGTGCCAGGCATGGTGAAATCTTGTTATTTGGTGCCGAAAAAAGTGACGCCGGCGCGGCGCAGCATGCCGGTCAGGGCGATCAGCGGCAGGCCGGTGAGGGCGGTCGGGTCGCTGCTGTCGATGCGTTCCAGCAGGGCGATGCCGAGGCCTTCGTTCTTGGCGCTGCCGGCGCAGTCGTAGGGCTGCTCGATGCGCAGGTAGGCGTCGAGTTCGTGGTCCGGCAGGTCGCGGAAGCTGACGAAGACCTGCACATTCTCGACCTGCGCCGCCTGCTCGGCAGCCAGCCGGCCATCCCACAGGCACAGGGCCGTGTGGAAAGTGACGCGGCGTCCGCGCATCTTCTGCAGCTGGGCCAGGGCGCGCGCATGGTCGCCGGGCTTGCCGATCTGTTCGCCGTCCAGGGTGGCGACCTGGTCCGAGCCGATGACCAGCGCGCCAGGATGCTGGCGGGCGATCGCGGCGGCCTTGTCGCGCGCCAGGCGCAGGGCGGTGGCTTCCGGCGCTTCGCCCGGCAGCGGGGTCTCGTCGATATCCGGCGCGATCGCCTCGAAAGGCAGGCCGAGGCGGGACAGCAATTCGCGCCGGTAGGCGGAGCTGGAAGCAAGGATCAGGCGCACAGGATCACAACAATGAGCGGAACTTGGTATCATGTCGGCCAGTCCAATATTCATAAGTAAAACAAATAGATAGGCCTTCCCGGCAAGCAAATCCGATGGCCGGTCCGGCCCTGCGGGCAGGGATGCAACCCAAGTGCGGAATTCTTTGACTGAGCGGGAAGAAGCCTGTTATTATCGCAGGTTTTCCGGGGAAGCTTTTCCAAATGAGCGCTTTTGTCATCGACGCCTTCGAATTTTGTCGGAACAACGGCTACCGGGAAGGCGTCACGCCGGTGGCTGACATGCCCCGCCTGGCAGCCGAGTGCGCCGACCCGTCGGGCCAGATCACCTGGGCGATCCAGGGCGGCCAGACCAAGCAGGGGTATCCGTCGATGACGCTGTCCGTCTCCGGTACCGTGCAGCTGGTCTGCCAGCGTTGCCTGGCGCCGTTCGGCTACGACATCGATTCGTCGACCATGCTGGTGCTGGGCAAGAACGACGAAGATGCGGATGAGATCGAGGAAGTCCTCGACGATGAAACCATCGACGTGATCGTCGGCAGCCAGAGCTGCGACATCATGCAGTTGCTGGAAGATGAAGCCCTGCTGGCCCTGCCGCAGGCACCGAAGCATGAGGTGTGCCCAGATACCAAGCTGATGGACTCCCTGAAGTCCGAAAAGGTATCGCCGTTCGCGGCACTGAAGAGCCTCAAACCAGAATAATTTGTAGTTGATGGAATTGCGCTGCGGATGCCCGAACAGGGTGTGCGGGCGCTCAAAAGACGTGTCAAACGCGTGCAGCAGTCGAGTATGGCAGCGGTAGCAAAAGCGTTAAAACATGTCGGCATGAAGTTAGTGCCGCTGGGATACTCGATAAGCATGGTATTGCGAGTCGATTGTGTTAGAATTTTAGAACTTATGTTTAGGAGTCATCATGGCAGTTCAGCAGAATAAGAAGTCCCCGTCGAAGCGCGGCATGCACCGTTCGCACGATTTCCTGGTTGCGCCGAACCTGGCCGTCGAGCCGACCACCGGCGAGACCCACCTGCGTCACCACATCAGCCCGAACGGTTTCTACCGTGGTCGCAAAGTGATCAAGACCAAGAACGACGAGTAATCGGCGTCTTGCTGTTTTGTTCTATGGAAGCGGTGCAGCGTATGTACAGTGCGTGGCGCCGCTTTCTCTTTTGCGATATTGATTCCGGTTGCACGTCCGTGTACGCCGTCGTTTTCGATCCCGCTGAGTCCCCCCGGCATCCTGCCGCGCAAGGACACGCTGCCGCTCGCCTTTCCTGAGCCGCGGTTCATCCCGAAAAATGACAATTACAATCTCCATTGACTGCATGGGCGGCGATCACGGCCCCTCAGTTACCATCCCGGCAGCGCTCGCCTTCCTCAAGCACGAACCCAACGTGGAGCTCATCCTCGTCGGCCTGGAAGAGCAGCTGCGCGCCGAACTCAAGAAACATCACGCGGACACCAATCCGCGCCTGACCATCAAGCACGCCACCGAAGTGGTGGCGATGGACGATCCGATCGAGGTCGCGCTGCGCCGCAAGAAGGATTCTTCGATGCGCGTGGCGATCGAGCTGGTCAAGGACGGCCAGGCCGACGTCTGCGTCTCGGCCGGCAATACCGGGGCGCTGATGGCGATCTCGCGCTACGTCCTGAAGACCATGGCCGACGTCGACCGTCCGGCGATCTGTTCGATCATGCCGAACCAGAAGGGCAGCCCGACCTATATGCTGGACCTGGGCGCCAACGTCGACTGCGAGCCGCATCACCTGCACCAGTTCGCCATCATGGGCGCCGTGCTGTTCCAGGCAATGGAGCAGCGCCGCCCGAGCATCGGCCTGCTCAACGTCGGCACCGAGGAAATCAAGGGCAATGAAGTGGTGAAGGCCACCGGGGCCCTGCTGCGCGCCGACCACGAGCGCGGCGTCCTGAATTTCCACGGCAACGTCGAAGGCAACGACATCTTCAAGGGCACGGTCGACGTCATCGTCTGCGACGGTTTCGTCGGCAACGTGACCCTGAAGGCGGTCGAGGGCCTGTCGCGCTTCGTCAAGGCCACCTTGATGGAAACCACGATGTCCAAGCTGGGTGCGCTGCTGGCCCGTAAGTCGCTGAAGAAGCTGAATCCGGAGAGCTATAACGGCGCCGGCCTGCTGGGCCTGAGGGGCCTGGTGTTCAAGAGCCATGGCGGCGCGAATGCATTCGCTTTCGAGTGGGCAATAAAACGTGCCTATAATGCGGCTCAATACAACGTGCAGGAGCAACTGTCGGCGATGATCGCCGAGTTGATGCCCAGCACTCCTGATCCGCAATCGCCAGGCTCAACCATTCAGCAGGCCAAGTAATGACTGTGTACAGCAAAATCATCGGTACCGGCAGCTATCTGCCGGCCCAGCGCGTCACCAACCACGACCTCGCCGCCCAGCTGGGCGCGAAGGGCATCGAGACCTCGGACGAGTGGATCGTGACCCGCAGCGGCATCCAGGCCCGCCACTATGCGGCGGCCGACGAGAACGCTTCCGACCTGGCGGTCAAGGCGGCCAACAAGGCGCTGGAAGCGGCCGGCCTGAGCGCCGAGCAGATCGACCTGATCGTGGTCGCCACCTCGACCCCCGATTTCTACGGCAATTTCCCGAGCACGGCCTGCATCGTGCAGAACAAGCTCGGCATCCGCAACCACGGCGCCGCCTTCGACGTGGCGGCCGTCTGCAGCGGCTTCGTCTACGCGATGTCCACCGCCGACGCTTTCATCAAGGCCGGCAACGCGAAGAATGTGCTGGTGATCGGCACCGAAGTGTTCTCGCGCATCCTGGACTTCAACGATCGCAGCACCTGCGTGCTGTTCGGTGACGGCGCCGGCGCGGTGGTGATGACCGCTTCGGAGGAGCCGGGCGTGCTGGCGGTCAAGCTGCACGCCGACGGCAGCCACGGCGGCATCCTGTGCGGCCCGACCAATCCGGCGACGGCTGCGATTTCCGGCGAGACCTTCCTGTACATGGATGGCCAGGCGGTGTTCAAGCTGGCCGTGACGGTACTGGAAAAGGTCGCCTACGAGGCGCTGGAGCACGCGAAGATGCCGGCGTCCGACATCGACTGGCTGATCCCGCACCAGGCCAACCTGCGCATCATGAACGGCACCGCGAAGAAACTCGGCCTGCCGGTCGAGAAGATGGTGGTGACCGTCAACGAACACGGCAATACCTCGGCCGCGTCGATCCCGCTGGCGCTCGACCAGGCGGTGCGCGACGGCCGCATCCAGCCCGGCCAGAACATCCTGATGGAAGGCGTGGGCGGCGGCTTTACCTGGGGCGCAGTGCTCGCCCGGATGTAAATCGCGCCAACACACAATAACAATAGGAGAGTATCCATGACCAAATTCGCATTCGTGTTCACGGGCCAGGGCGCCCAGGCCGTCGGCATGCTGAACGGCTTCGCCGGCAACCCGGTCGTCGAACACACCGTGGCGGAAGCTTCGGACGCGCTGGGCCTGGACATCGGCAAGCTGATCGCCGAAGGCCCGAAGGAAGACCTGGACCTGACCACCAACACCCAGCCGGTGATGCTGACCGCCGCCGTGGCCGTGTACCGCGCCTGGATCGCGGCCGGCGGCCCGAAACCGGCCGTCGTTGCCGGCCACAGCCTGGGCGAGTACTCGGCCCTGGTGGCCGCCGGCGTGATCGACTTCAAGGACGCGGTGCCGCTGGTGCGCTTCCGCGCCCAGTCGATGCAGGACGCGGTGCCGGTCGGGCAGGGCGGCATGGCCGTGATCCTCGGCCTGCAGGCGGACGCCGTGCGCGAAGTCTGCGCCGAGGCGGCCCAGGGCGAAGTGGTCGAAGCCGTCAACTTCAACGAGCCGACCCAGATCGTGATCGCCGGCCATACCGCCGCGGTCGAGCGCGCCTGCGACATCGCCAAGGCCAAGGGCGCCAAGCGCGCCATGAAGCTGTCGGTGTCGGCGCCGTTCCACTCCTCGCTGCTGAAACCGGCATCGGACCGCCTGCGCGACTACATGGCCGGCCTGACCTTCCAGGCCCCGCAGATCGACTTGATCAATAACGTCGACGTGGCTATCCTGCACGATCCGGCCGCGATCAAGGACGCGCTGGTGCGCCAGGCCGCAGGCCCGGTGCGCTGGGTCGAGACCATGCAGAAGATGGCGGCGGACGGCGTGACCCAGGTCATCGAGTGCGCGCCGAGCAAGACCCTGATCGGCATGGCCAAGCGCATCGATCCGGTGCTGGCCGGCGAAGCGCTGGTCGACCAGGCATCGCTGGAACGCGTGCTGGCGTCGCTGCAAGGACAAGCACAGTAATATAAGAGCAATCAAAGCCAAGGATTAGCATGAATCTGCAAAATCAAGTCGCCCTCGTTACCGGCGCATCGCGCGGCATCGGCAAGGCCATCGCGCTGGAACTGGCGCGCCAGGGCGCGAAAGTGGTCGGCACCGCCACCACCGACGCCGGCGCCGAAGCCATCACCGCCTACCTGTCCGAATTCGGCGGCAAGGGCATGGTGCTGAACGTCACCGACGCCGCCCAGTGCGGCGCCGTGATCGACGACGTGACCAAGAACGTCGGCAGCATCGGCATCCTGGTCAACAACGCCGGCATCACCCAGGACCAGCTGGCGATGCGCATGAAGGACGAGGAGTGGGACAACGTGATCGCCACCAACCTGACCGCCGTCGGCCGCCTGTCGCGCGCCGTGCTGCGCGGAATGATGAAGGCGAAGCAGGGGCGTATCATCAACATCACCTCGGTGGTGGCCTCGAGCGGCAACCCGGGCCAGATGAACTACGCGGCCGCCAAGGCCGGCGTGGAAGGCATGGGCCGCGCGCTGGCGCGCGAGATCGGCAGCCGCAACATCACCGTCAACAGCGTGGCGCCGGGCTTCATCGATACCGACATGACCAGGGCCCTGGGCGAAGGCCAGCACGAAGCGCTGCTGGGCCAGATTCCGCTGGGCCGCCTGGGCAAGCCGGAAGACATCGCGCATGCGGTGGCCTTCCTGGCGGGTCCGCAAGCCGCTTACATCACGGGCACGACCCTGCACGTGAACGGCGGCATGTACATGAATTAAGCCAGATCTGAGCTTTTAGCAGTAGTTTCAGCCGAATTAGCGTCAAACGCTGAAAATAGTTTTTCAACGCGCAAACCCTGATAAAATGCGCGCACTTTCCGAAACACATACCTAATGGAGCCATAACATGTCGGATATCGAACAACGCGTTAAAAAAATCGTCGCTGAGCAACTGGGCGTTGCGGAAGCAGACATCAAAATCGATTCCTCGTTCGTTGACGACCTCGGCGCAGATTCCCTGGACACCGTTGAACTGGTGATGGCACTGGAAGACGAATTCGAAATGGAAATCCCGGACGAGCAGGCCGAGAAGATCACCACCGTTCGCCAAGCCATCGAGTACGCACAAGCGCACGTCAAGGCCTAAGCTTTTAAGTAATTCAGGAGAAACGCTTGAGTTCACGCAACCGTCGTGTCGTCGTAACTGGCCTGGGTTGCATTTCCCCGATCGGTAACACCATTGCCGAAGCGTGGGAGAGCGCCCTGGCGGGCAAATCGGGTATTGCCAACATTACCCGTTTCGACGCCTCGCCTTTTTCGACCCGTTTTGCGGGCGAAGTGAAGAACTTCAACGTCGAGGACTACCTGCCCGGCAAGGAAGGCCGCCATATGGATACCTTCATCCATTTCGGCATGGCCGCAGGTATCCAGGCGTTGCAGGATTCGGGCATCGAAGTCACCGAGCAGAATGCCGACCGTATCGGCGTGATGGTGGGTTCGGGCATCGGCGGCCTGCCGATGATCGAAGCGACCAAGGAAGAGTACGACAGTCGCGGCCCGCGCCGCATCTCGCCGTTCTTCGTCCCGGCCTCGATCATCAACATGATCTCGGGCGACCTGTCGATCAAATTCGGCCTGCGCGGACCGAACCTGGCCATCGTCACTGCCTGCACCACCGGCCTGCACTGCATCGGCGCGGCAGCGCGCCTGATCGAGTACGGCGATGCCGACGTGATGATCGCCGGCGGCGCCGAGTCGACCGTCTCGCCGCTGGGACTGGGCGGCTTCGCATCGGCCCGGGCGCTGTCCTCGCGCAATGATGATCCGGCTACCGCTTCGCGTCCCTGGGACCGCGACCGCGACGGCTTCGTGCTGGGCGAGGGCGCCGGCGTGATGGTGCTCGAAGAGTACGAACACGCCAAGGCCCGCGGCGCCAAGATCTATGCGGAAGTCGTCGGCTTCGGCATGAGCGCGGACGCCAACCACATCACGGCTCCGCTCGAGGATGGCAGTGGCGCCTCGCGCTGCATGGTGTCGGCAATGAATTACGCCGGCATCAATCCGGACCAGGTGCACTACGTGAATGCACACGGCACCTCGACCCCGGTCGGCGACGTCGCTGAAGTGAAGGGCATCAAACGCACCTTCGGCGACCATGCCAGCAAGCTGGTGGTCAACTCGACCAAGTCGATGACCGGCCACCTGCTGGGCGGCGCCGGCGGCCTCGAGTCCGTGTTCACCGTGCTGGCGATCCATAACCAGATCTCGCCGCCGACGATCAATATCTTCAACCAGGATCCGGAATGCGACCTGGACTTCTGCGCCAATACGGCGCGTGAAATGAAGATCGATTACGCGGTGAAGAACTCGTTCGGTTTCGGCGGCACCAACGGCACCCTGGTCTTCGCCAAGGTCTGACCGGCTTCACAGAGCCAGAACCAAAAACGCCCATCCCAGTCCAAGGGATGGGCGTTTTGTCTTTTGTGCGGCACTAAGCCGCCACGTCCTCTTTTCCACCACCTTGTTCACCCATGCCGATAGCGGTTTCCGCCGTCGTCAGGCCGTCGCGCATCCATCGTTGCCTGCTCGTCGGCGCCGGCCTGGCCCTGTTCGTCGCCGCGCTCGCGGTGGGCGTGTTCGCGCCTGCGCGTTTCCACGCCGGCTTCCTTCAAGCGGGCGTTCTGGCGGGCGCCGGTGCCGTACTGATGCATGCCGGGTCGGCCCGGGCAAAGACGCACCGGATTGATATTTCTGGATCCGGTGACCTGGTCCTGACGGTACAACAAGGACTGCGCAAGCGGAGCCTGGCCGGGCAGCCGGACGCCGTGGATGACGCGGCCGGCGTGGCCCTGTTGCCGGGCTCCGTCGTCTGGCCGCCGCTGATGCTGCTGCGCTTGCGCGACGACCGCGCCCGCGTGCATGTCCTGCCTGTGTGGCGCGACAGCGTCGAGCCCGGCGCCTGGCGGGCGCTGGCGGTGGCCGTACTGGCGCTGGGACGGCGCGGCGGCAGCGCCGCGGAGTCCCGCGACATTCGATGAACTTATTGCAGCGGGCCAACTCTTAGCAACAAGGACGTTCAGTGACGACCGAACGCGAGTGTGATCAACTGCTGGTTGAGCGCGTCCAGGCTGGCGATCGCCGGGCGTTCGACCTGCTGGTATCCAAATACCAGCGCCGGCTGATGCGCCTGGTGTCGCGCCTCGTGCACGATCCGGCCGAAGCGGAAGACGTGGTGCAGGAAACCTTTATCAAGGCTTTTCGCGCCCTGCGCCATTTCCGCGGCGATTCCGCGTTCTATACCTGGTTGTACAGAATCGGAATTAATACAGCAAAAAATTTTCTCGTCACGCAAGGCCGCCGGGCCCCGACCTCGACCGAAGCCGATGCCGAGCGTGCGGAAGGATTTGACGACGCGGACAGCTTGCGAGACATTAATACACCAGAGTCCGTCTTGGCCAGCAAGCAGATCGCGTTCACCGTGAATGCCGCGATGGAAGCGCTGCCGCTGGAATTGCGGACCGCGATCGTCCTGCGCGAAATAGAAGGGTTGAGCTACGAGGAAATCTCCGAAGTGATGGCGTGTCCAATCGGTACCGTGCGCAGTCGGATTTTCAGGGCGCGCGAGGTGATTGCCGAGAAATTGAGGCCCTTGCTCGATATTCCGGCTGACAAGCGTCGGTAGCTGACGAACCAGGTTGATAACGAGGATCCGAGACCGACGTGATGGATACGAACAAAAAAAACCGCGAATACATCTCCGTCCTGATGGACGGCGAGACTCCCGAGGCCGACCAGGAGCTGGCCATGGCCGCGCTGGGCGGGCCGAACGGCGAGCGGGCCTGGGACATCTACCACCATATCGGCGACATCCTGCGCGCCGAGGCCACGGCCGAGCTGTCGCCCGGCTTCGCGGAACGCCTGGCCGCGCGCCTGGCGGCCGAGCCCCTGCCGGCCAGGCGCACGGCCGGCGCCGCCGAGCCGGCCTCCACCACCACCGCCATCGCCGGGCCGCGCTGAGCCAGTCCGCGCCGGCCGCGCCGGGCCTGCGTCATCCCGCGTCCGGACCGCGGGCGTCCGCGCCGCCGCCCCGTACAGCCCGCACCCACGAGCCCGTACCGTGGCGACAACGCTGGTATTTTGCCTTACCATTACATCAATTCAAGCCTGAACACCCATCGATCCCATGACAAGCAAAACTGGAAGCACGATCCTGTCGGCCCTCATGTTTGCGGGCGCGAGTCTGATGTTCTCCCCGGCGGCCCAGGCCGCGGCGGCCGCCGCCGCCCCGGTGGTCACCCCGCCGGTCACCGGCCTGCCCGATTTCACCGACCTGGTCGACCGGGTCGGCCCGGCAGTCGTCAACATCCGCACCACCGAGCGCGTCAAGCTCGGCCAGGGCGGGGCGGACGAAGAGATGCAGGAATTCCTGCGCCGCTTCTTCGGCGGCCAGATCCCGCCGCGCGGCGGCCGTGGCGGCCGCGGGACGCCGCAGCAACCGCAGGAAGAAGAAGTCCAGCGCGGCGTCGGCTCCGGCTTCATCATTTCGGACGACGGCTATGTGATGACGAATGCGCACGTGGTCGAGGGCGCGGACGAGGTCACGGTCACCCTGACCGACCGCCGCGAATTCAAGGCCAAGGTGCTGGGCGCCGACAAGCGCAGCGACGTCGCCCTGCTGAAGGTCGATGCGAAAAACCTGCCCTCGCTGCGGATCGGCGACTCGAACCGGATCCGCGTCGGCGAATGGGTGATCGCGATCGGCTCGCCGTTCAACCTGGAAAACACGGTCACTGCCGGCATCATCTCGGCCAAGGCGCGCGACACCGGCGAATACCTGCCGCTGATCCAGAGCGACGTCGCGGTCAATCCCGGCAACTCGGGCGGCCCGCTGATCAATATGCGTGGCGAGGTCATCGGCATCAACTCGCAGATCGCGACCCTGTCCGGCGCCTATAACGGCATCTCCTTCGCGGTGCCGATCGACGAGGTGATGCGGGTTGCCGACCAGATCAAGAAGACCGGCAAGGTCACGCGCGGGCGCCTGGGCGTGCAGATCAGCGAAGTCACGCGCGACGTCGCCGAGTCGCTGGGCATGGGCCGCGCGCGCGGCGCCGAGGTCGCCATGGTCGAGCCGGGCGGCCCGGCCGAGAAGGCCGGCATCAAGGTCGGCGACATCATCCTGAAATTCAACGGCAAGGATATCGAGAAGAGCTCGGACCTGCCGCGCCAGGTCGGCGCCTCCGCGGTGGGCAGCCGCGCCACCGTCACCGTGTTCCGCCGCGGCAGCCAGCTCGACCTGCCGGTCACCATCGTCGAGCTGCAGGACGAGCAGACCGCCAACCCGCGCACCCAGCCCAAGAAGAAGGCGCCGGAACAATCCACCAACGCGCTCGGGCTGCAGGTCTCGGACCTGACCGCGGCCCAGAAGCGGGAGCTGAAGATCGAGTCTGGCGTGCTGGTCGACTTCGTGGACGGCCGCGCCGCCACCGCCGGCATCGAGCAGGGCGACCTGATCCTGCAGATCAATAATGCCGAGGTGAACAGCGCAGCCCAGTTCAACGGCCTGGTCGGCAAGCTCGATCCGAAGAAGACCGTGGCCCTGCTGGTGCGGCGCGAGAACGTCACGCGCTACGTCGTCATCAAGCCGCGCCAATAAATGACGCAATTCACGCTCTACTCGCGCAGCTGGTGCCACCTGTGCGAGGACATGCTGGCAGCCCTGCGCGCTTTCATGGCGCGCGAAGGGCTGGCCCTCGACGTGGCCGTGGTCGATATCGACACCGACCCGGGGATTGATCCGCTGCTCGCGGCGCGCTACGACGAACTGGTGCCGGTGCTGGTCGGCGCCGATCCGCTGGGGCCCGAGCTGTGCCACTATTTCCTCGACGAAGCCGCCTTGCGCCGCCACCTGGGGCTGGTGCTTCCCGCCTGACGCCCCAATCTGGGCTGCAGCCCCCCAGAAACCGGGCTTTCTGACCCGAAATCCGGTAAAATGCACGGCTTGGATTCTCACGCTTGATGAAAGCGCTCGCCCGGGGACGGCATTGAGCCCCGCCGAAGCGCTTTTTTCGTATTGCCGCGCATGTCTGCATGCCGCTCTTTTTGGTTTTGAGTTTTGTTAATGAAAAACATACGTAACTTTTCCATCATCGCCCACATCGATCACGGCAAATCGACGCTGGCCGACCGCATCATCCAGTTGTGCGGCGGCCTGTCGGATCGTGAGATGGACGCGCAGGTGCTCGACTCGATGGACCTGGAGCGCGAGCGCGGCATCACCATCAAGGCCCAGACCGCGGCGCTGCAGTACAAGGCGCGCGACGGCCAGACCTACAACCTGAACCTGATCGACACCCCGGGCCACGTCGACTTCTCCTACGAAGTCTCGCGTTCGCTGTCCGCCTGCGAAGGCGCGCTGCTGGTGGTCGACGCCTCGCAGGGCGTGGAAGCCCAGACCGTCGCCAACTGCTACACCGCGCTCGACCTGGGCGTGGAAGTGGTGCCCATCCTGAACAAGATCGACCTGCCGCACGCCGATCCGGACAACGCCAAGAAAGAGATCGAGGACGTGATCGGCATCGACGCCTCCGACGCCACGGTCTGCTCGGCCAAGACCGGCCTCGGCGTGGAAGACGTGCTCGAGACCCTGATCGCCAAGGTCCCGCCGCCGCAGGGCGACCCGGACGCGCCGCTGCAGGCCCTGATCGTCGACTCCTGGTACGACCCGTACGTGGGCGTGGTGATGCTGGTGCGCGTGGTCAACGGCACCCTGCGTCCGAAGGAAAAGATCCTGCTGATGGCGACCGAATCGGTCAACCTGGTCGAGAACATCGGCATCTTCACCCCGCGCTCGGTCTCGCTGCCGGAACTGTCGGCCGGCCAGGTGGGCTTCATCATTGCCGGCATCAAGGAACTGACCGCCGCCAAGGTGGGCGACACCGTGACCCATGCCGCCAAGCCGGCCCCGAGCCCGCTGCCGGGCTTCAAGGAAGTCCAGCCGCAGGTGTTCGCCGGCCTGTTCCCGGTCGAGGCCAACCAGTACGACGCGCTGCGCGACTCGCTGGAAAAGCTGAAGCTGAACGACGCCGCCCTGATGTACGAGCCGGAAGTGTCGCAGGCGCTGGGCTTCGGCTTCCGCTGCGGCTTCCTGGGCCTGCTGCACATGGAAATCGTGCAGGAGCGCCTGGAGCGCGAGTTCGACATGGACCTGATCACGACGGCGCCGACCGTGGTGTACGAGGTCGAGATGCGCGACGGCAGCGTCATCCGCGTCGACAACCCGTCGAAGATGCCGGAACCGTCCAAGATCAACGAAGTGCGCGAGCCGATCGTCGACGTCAACCTCTACATGCCGCAGGAATACGTGGGTTCGGTGATGACCCTGTGTAACGGCAAGCGCGGCGTCCAGATGGACATGGCCTACCACGGCCGCCAGGTCAAGCTGCACTACGAAATCCCGATGGCCGAGATCGTGCTGGACTTCTTCGACCGCCTGAAGTCGACCTCGCGCGGCTATGCGTCGATGGACTACGAGTTCAAGGAATACCGCGCCGCCGACGTGGTGAAGGTCGACATGCTGATCAACAGCGAGAAGGTCGACGCGCTGGCGATCATCGTCCACCGCGCCAACGCGCCTTACCGCGGCCGCCAGGTGGCTGCCAAGATGCGCGAACTGATCCCGCGCCAGATGTTCGACGTGGCGATCCAGGCCGCGATCGGCGCGACCATCATCTCGCGCGAAAACGTCAAGGCCCTGCGCAAGAACGTGCTGGCCAAGTGCTACGGCGGCGACATCTCGCGTAAGAAGAAGCTGCTGGAGAAACAGAAGGCCGGCAAGAAGCGCATGAAGCAGGTGGGCTCGGTGGAGATTCCGCAGGAAGCCTTCCTGGCGATCCTCCAGGTCGAAGACAAATAAGCAGTACAGCAACAGGAAAGAATAACAAGCGATGAATCTGCAACCGATCCTCGGAAATTTTGCGCTGATCCTGTTCGTGGCGATGATCATCACGGGCGTCATCTGGTTCCTCGACGTCTTCGTGCTGTCCAGGCAGCGCCGCGCGAAAGCGGACGCCGCCCTGGCCGAATACGACGCCCACCGCGCCAAGCTGACCGCCGACGGCATCAAGGTCGACAACGGCAACCGCGCGGCGCTCGAAGCGTCGATCCTGCGCCAGCCGACCTGGGTCGAGTACTCGGGCAGCTTCTTCCCGGTGATCGCGCTGGTGTTCTTCCTGCGCTCGTTCCTGTTCGAGCCGTTCAAGATCCCGTCGTCGTCGATGGTGCCGACCCTGCTGGTGGGCGACCTGATCCTCGTGAACAAGTTCGACTACGGTATCCGCCTGCCGGTGATCAACAAGAAGATCATCGACGTCGGCAACCCGCAGCGCGGCGACGTGATGGTCTTCAAGTACCCGAAAGACATGAGCCAGGACTACATCAAGCGCGTCATCGGCGTGCCGGGTGATAAAATCGTTTACGAGAACAAGCGCCTGACCGTCAACGGGGTGCCGGTCCAGTACGAACCGATGGACGACTACCTCGACGACGAGCGCCCGGTGTACCACAAGCAGTTCATGGAGAAGCTCGCGAATGCGCCGCACCGCATCCTGAACATGGAAGGCCAGCGCACGATCAACCTGGCCGCGGTCGATCCGGACTTCCCCCATCACGAAAATTGCACCTATTCCTACGATAAATTTACCTGTATCGTACCGGAAGGCAATTATTTCATGATGGGCGATAACCGCGACAACAGCGCAGACAGCCGTTACTGGGGCTTCGTGCCGGACCAGAACATCGTTGGCAAGGCTGTGCTTGTTTGGATGAACTTCAGCAACCTGAAGCGCATCGGCGGTATCCACTGACAAGCGGAGGCGCGGATGCGACATGCAGGAAAGGGTAGGGAGGCCGGCGTATCGCTGTCCGGCCTGATCGTGGTGCTGGTGGTGCTGGGCGCCGTGGCGCTGGTGGTGATGCGGGTGTTCCCGGCCTGGGCCGAATACCGTTCGATCAAGCAGGCGATCGAAGCGGCCAAGGCGACCGGCGGCAGCAACCGCGACATCCAGCAGGCTTTCGCACGGAATGCCGAGATCAACAACATCACCGTGATCGGCAGTAAAGACCTGGTGATCACCCGCGAGGGCGGCCAGGCCGAAGTCAGCTTCGCCTACGAAAAACGGATTCCGCTGGCAGGCAACGTCAGCCTCCTGATCGACTACGCCGGCACCACCGATCCAAGCGGAGAGGTGGCAGCCAGGGCCGACACGGCCGCCAAGTAACAAGCCGGGCTGGCGCCGTGCGCGGGTCCGGATGCCGGCTCCGATGCACGGCTCTAGCACAATGAAACGACAATGAATCTTCAGTTATTGCAAACTCGCCTCGGTTATACGTTCCGGGACCCCAGCCTGCTCCAGCAGGCGCTGACCCACCGTAGCCACAGCAGCCTGCATAACGAACGCCTCGAATTCCTCGGAGATTCGATCCTCAACTGCGTGGTCGCTTCCGTGCTGTACGAGCGCTTCACGGGACTGGCCGAAGGCGACCTGTCGCGCCTGCGCGCCAACCTCGTCAAGCAGCAGTCGCTGTACGAGATCGCCCAGAAGCTCGAGCTGTCGCAGTTCCTGCGCCTGGGCGAGGGCGAACTCAAGTCCGGCGGGTTCCGCCGTCCCTCGATCCTGGCCGACACCCTGGAAGCCCTGCTGGGCGCGATCTTCCTGGACAGCGGCTTCGACCGCGCGCGCGACGTGATCCGCGCCTTCTACATCCCGCTGCTGGACTCGGTCGACCCGCGTACCCTCGGCAAGGATGCCAAGACGCTGCTGCAGGAATTCCTGCAGAGCAAAAAGATTTCGCTGCCGACCTATAACGTGGTGGCGACCCACGGCGCCGCCCACAGCCAGGAATTCGAGATCGAATGCCTGGTGCCCAAGCTGGGCATCCAGGTCTTCGGCCGCGGCGGCAGCCGGCGCGCCGGCGAACAGGCGGCCGCGCGCCTGGCTCTCGAAGTCGCGGAACAGGCGGCGCAGAAGAACCCGGGCGGCGCGCGCAAGAGCCGTCCGCGCTCGGCCCAGCTGAAACTGGCGGGGATCGCGACCGACCAGAGCGTCGAGCAGGCCGAAGCGCCGGCCATCACAGAATCAACCAGGAAACCAGCAGCATGAACATCGAGACCACCCAAGGCGATAACAACCAGGACGAGGGCGTCCCTGCGGATTTCCGCTGCGGCTACATCGCCATCGTCGGCCGCCCCAACGTGGGCAAATCGACGCTGATGAACGTGCTGATCGGCGCGAAAGTGTCGATCACCTCGCGCAAGGCCCAGACCACGCGCCACCGCATCACCGGCATCCAGACCCGCGACGACGCCCAGTTCATCTATGTCGACACCCCGGGCTTCCAGACCCGCCACGCGAACGCGCTGAACAAGACCCTGAATAAAACGGTCTCGAACACCCTGACCGCGTCCGACGCGATCCTGTTCCTGGTCGAAGCGGGCACCTTCGGGCCGGCCGACCAGCAGGTGCTGGACCTGCTGCCGAAGAACGTGCCGGTGATCCTGGTGATCAACAAATCCGACCGCATGAAGAACAAGGCCGAGCTGATGCCGTTCGCGGCCAAGATCGCCAGCCTGCGCGACTTCACGGCCGTGGTGCCGGTGTCGGCCAAGCTGCGCTTCCAGGTCGATGCGCTGGAAAAGGAAATCCGCCGCCACCTGCCGGAGAATCCGCCGGTGTTCGGCCCGGACGACATCACCGACCGCAGCGAGAAATTCCTGGCGGCCGAGATCGTGCGCGAGAAAGTGTTCCGCCTGGTCGGCGACGAACTGCCGTACACCAGCACGGTCCTGATCGAGAAATTCGAGCAGGAAGGCAACCTGCGCCGCGTCTTCGCCGCCATCCTGGTCGAGCGCGACACGCACAAGGCCATGCTCATCGGTAACAAGGGCGCGCGCCTGAAAGAGATCTCGACCCAGTCCCGCCTGGACATGGAAAAACTGTTCGGCGGCCCCGTGTACCTGGAAATCTGGGTCAAGGTGAAGTCGGGCTGGGCCGACAACGAAGCCGGCCTGCGCGCCTACGGCTACGAGTAAGCCGACGCCTTACCGCATGGCCGGCCAGGACGACGAACTTCCCAAACAGGTGCAGGAGGCTGCAGCGCCTTATGTCGTGACGCCGGCCCCTGCCACGCCACCGCCCGATCCGGTGCCTGTTCCCGCCGCCGTGCCCGCGCCGGCACCCGCAAGACCCGAACGCCGCCGCACCCCGGCCCGCGACAGCCGCGTGCTGGGCCAGCCCGGCTTCGTGCTGCACAGCTACCCCTACAAGGAAACCAGCCTCATCGTCGACATGTTCACGCGCGACCATGGGCGCATCGGCGTGGTCGCGAAAGGGGCCAAGCGTCCGCTGTCCAAGCTGCGCGGCGTGCTGCAGACGTTCCAGCCGCTGTCGATTTCCTTTTCCGGCAAGTCCGAGCTGCGCACCCTGATCGACGCCGACTGGGTCGGCGGCATGCTGCCGCTGGAGAAAACGGCGCTGCTGTGCGGCTTCTACCTGAACGAGCTGCTGGTCAAGCTGCTGGCGCGCGACGACCCCCACCCGAAGCTGTTCGACCATTACGTGGCGACGCTCAACGAATTGGCGCACAATGAACCTGCGCAGATCGTCTTGCGAAAGTTCGAAAGGGCCTTACTTAAGGAGACCGGGGTTGCCGCCGACCTGATGCGCGACACCGGAACCCGCGCGCGGGTCGAGCCGGGCGAGCTTTACGTCGTCGACCCGGAGCGCGGCGCGCGCATGGCGCGGATGGGGGATACCTGGCCCGTCGTGACCGGCAAGACCCTGATCGACATGGAAAACGAACATTACGGCGACCCGCAGACGCAGGCGCAGAGCAAGCAGCTGATGCGCTTCCTGCTGGCTTACCACCTGGGTGGCGCGCCGCTGAATACGCGCCAGATTCTCATCGACCTGATGCAGCTTTAAAAAGAAAAGACAAGCACATGAGCTTCCTGAACCCCACCGGCCAGGTCATCGACCTCGGCGTGAATATCGACCACGTCGCCACTGTCCGCAATGCGCGCGGGACCGTCTATCCGGATCCGCTGCGCGCGGCCCTGCTGGCCGAGCAGGCCGGCGCCGACCTGATCACGCTGCACCTGCGCGAAGACCGCCGCCACATCAAGGATGCCGACGTGCTGGCGATCCGTCCGCAGCTGCTGACCCGCATGAACCTCGAGGCGGCCGTCACCCAGGAAATGATCGACTTCGCCTGCCTGGTGAAGCCGCAGGACGTCTGCCTGGTGCCCGAGCGCCGCGAAGAGGTGACCACCGAGGGCGGCCTGGACGTGATCCGCTACTACAAGGAAGTGGAAGCCGCGGTCAGGCAGCTGGCGGGCGAGGGCATCCGCGTCTCGCTGTTCATCGACGCCGACGAACAGCAGATCGCCGCCGCCGCCGCGGTCGGCGCGCCGGTGATCGAGCTGCACACCGGGCGCTATGCCGAGGCCGAGGACGAAGAGGAGGTCGCGCGCGAACTGGCCCGCATCAAGCTGGGCGTGCGCGCCGGCATCAAGCACGGCCTGCGCGTGAACGCCGGCCACGGCCTGCACTACACCAACGTGCAGCCGGTCGCCGCCATCCCCGAGATCCACGAACTGAACATCGGCCACGCGATCGTCGCCCACGCCCTGTTCGTCGGCTGGGAGCACGCGGTGCGCGAGATGAAGTCGATCATGGTCGACGCCCGCCTCGGCGTCGCGCTCGGCAATCCGTCGTCGGAGACCTGAGGGGAGGCGCCCATGATCTACGGGATCGGCACCGACATCGTCCAGATCTCGCGCATCGAGGCCGCCCTCGCGCGCAACGGCGAACGCTTCGCCGAAAAGATCCTCGGACCGCAGGAACTGGCAAAATACCACGCCCGCCGCGCCAGGCACGAACTGCGCGGGCTGCGCTTCCTGGCCACGCGCTTCTCGGCCAAGGAGGCGTTCTCGAAGGCGATCGGGCTGGGCATGCACATGCCCATGACCTGGCGCTCGGCCCAGATGCTCAACGCGCCCGGCGGCAAGCCGGTCATCGTCTGCAGCGGGGCGCTCGAGGAATTCATGCGCGCGAACCGCCTCTCGGCGCAGGTAACGATCAGCGACGAAGCCGACTACGGCGTCGCCTTCGTGATCGTGACCCAGGCGCCCGAACCCATTTAGCTTTATCTGGCAGGACCCAAGTGACCAAGGAAGTTCGATCGAACGGGCAGCCGGACACCCCGGCAACTCCCGAAGCAAGCGAGGCGCACGTCGCCTATGTCGCCGCCGGCGGCGCCGCAATGCCGGCCCCGGCCCCGGTCTCGCAGTCGAAGCGCAGCCGCGCCGCCAGCAACCGGGCCAAGGCCGAAGGCCAGCCGGAAGGCTCGCCGCGCGCGCGCCCGGACGCCTGGCAGGCGATGAAGGAAGAACTCAACGCCACGCTGGAGAAGGACGCGACGCAGGGCACGAAGCCGAGCGCGGAAACCCGCGAGCAGGTGCTGGCCACCGTCGCCAAGCTGCCCGGCCTGCCCGGCGTGTACCGCTATTTCGACGCCGAGGACAAGGTCCTCTACGTCGGCAAGGCGCGCAACCTGAAGAACCGCGTCTCGAGCTACTTCCAGAAGAACCTGTCGAGCCCGCGCATCGCGATGATGGTGTCGCAGATCGCGCGCCTGGAGACCACGGTGACGCACAGCGAGGCCGAGGCCCTGATCCTGGAAAACAACCTGATCAAGACCCTCAAGCCGCGCTACAACATCCTGTTCAGGGACGACAAGTCCTATCCCTACCTGAAGATCACGGGAGGAGACGCGCCGCGCATGGCCTATTACCGCGGCGCGCTGGACAAGAAGAACCAGTACTTCGGGCCTTTCCCGAGCGCCTGGGCGGTCAAGGAATCGATGCAGCTGCTGCAGAAGGTGTTCAAGCTGCGCACCTGCGAGGACAGCGTGTTCCACAACCGCACGCGTCCCTGCCTGCTGCACCAGATCGGCCGCTGCAGCGGTCCCTGCGTGGACCTGATCGCGCCCGAGGATTACAGGCGCGACGTCGACAACGCCGCGAAATTCCTGCGCGGCCGCCAGACCGAGGTGCTGGAAGACCTGAACGCGAAGATGCTGGCCTATGCCGGGGACCTGAAGTTCGAGCAGGCGGCATCGGTGCGCAACCAGATCCAGGCGCTGTCGAAAGTGCTGCACGCGCAGAGCATGGAGACCACCGGCGACGCCGACGTCGACATCATCGCCGTGGTGGTGCAGGGCGGACGCGCCTGCGTCAACCTGGCGATGGTGCGCGGCGGCCGCCACCTGGGCGACCGCGCCTATTTCCCGACCCAGGTCGGCGAGGCGCTGGAGGAATCGTCGATCGAAGTCGAAGTGCTGGCCGCCTTCCTGGCCCAGCACTACGGGGACAAGTTCATCCCCGGCACCTTCATCCTGAATACCTTCTTCGACATGCCGGAGCTGATGAATGCCCTGACCGAGCAGTGCGGGCACCGCATCAACCTGGTGTTCCAGCCGCAGGGGCAGCGCCGCCAGTGGCTCGAGCTCGCGCAGAAGAACGCCGAGATCTCGCTGGCGCGCCTGCTGTCGGAGCAGGGCTCGCAGCAGGCGCGCACGCGCGCGCTGGCCGAGGTGCTGGGCCTGGACAGCGAGGAGCTGGACACCCTGCGCATCGAATGCTTCGACATCAGCCACACGGCCGGCGAAGCGACCCAGGCTTCCTGCGTGGTGTTCCACCACCACCAGATGCAGAACGGCGAATACCGCCGCTACAACATCAACGACATCACGCCGGGCGACGACTACGCCGCGATGCGCCAGGTCCTGATGCGGCGCTACGAGAAGGTCGCGGGCGGCGACGGCGTGATGCCGGACATCGCCCTGATCGACGGCGGCAAGGGCCAGGTCGAGATGGCGCGCCAGGTGTTCTCGGAACTGGGCCTGGACGTCAGCTCGATCGTCGGCGTGGCGAAAGGGGAGGGGCGCCGGGTCGGCCTCGAGACCCTGATCTTCGCCGACGGCCGCGACCCGCAGGAACTGGGCAAGGAATCGGCGGCCCTGATGCTGGTGGCGATGATCCGCGACGAAGCGCACCGCTTCGCCATCACCGGCATGCGCGCCAAGCGCGCCAAGGCCCGCCAGGCCTCGCGCCTGGAGGAGATCGAAGGCATCGGCGCCAAGCGCCGCCAGAAGCTGCTGGCGCGCTTCGGCGGCCTGCGCGGCGTGATCGATGCCAGCGTCGAAGACCTGATGTCGGTCGAGGGCATCTCAAGCACGCTGGCGGAAGAGATCTACCGGCAGCTGCACTGATCGCCGCCACGCCTGCTCTCCGTCGTCCCCGCCTGCGTGGGGACGACGCGCGCATGGATGAGCTCAACTGGTCTAAAAAGCAAGACCCATGTAGACTAGCGGCGCCATCTCACAGAAACACGCTCTATGCCCTTCAACATCCCGATTCTCCTGACCTGGTTACGCGTCGCCCTCATTCCGCTCGTCGTCGGCGTCTACTACCTGCCAGAGCACTGGCTGCCGCTCGCCGACCGCAACCTGGCCGCGACCCTGGTCTTCATCGTCGCCGCCGTCACCGACTGGTTCGACGGCTACCTGGCGCGGCGCTGGAACCAGACCTCGGCCTTCGGCGCCTTCCTCGACCCGGTCGCCGACAAGCTGATGGTGGCCGGCGCGCTGCTGGTGCTGGTGCAGCTGGGCCGGGTGAATGCCGTCCTCGCCTTCATCATCGTCGGCCGCGAGATCACCATCTCGGCCCTGCGCGAATGGATGGCGGAGATCGGCGCGCGCAAATCGGTGGCCGTGAGCTCGCTCGGCAAGATCAAGACCGCGGTGCAGATGGTCGCGATCCCGATGCTGCTGTTCCACGATCCGCTGTACGTCGTGCTCGACATGCACAGGGCAGGGGAGATCCTGCTGTGGATCGCCGGCGTGCTGACGGTCTGGTCGATGTTCTACTATCTGCGCCGCGCCTGGCCGCTGATCAAGGAAAAATCGGGTGCGGTATAAGATTTCTCTTGAGCCATCCTTGACACATAGCTCAGCATCTCTATAATGCCTGCCTGTTGCGAACGACATCGCAGCAAACCGGAACAAAGCGGGAGTAGCTCAGTTGGTAGAGCGCAACCTTGCCAAGGTTGAGGTCGAGAGTTCGAGACTCTTCTCCCGCTCCAAAGTTTGCTAGTGTTGAATGCAATAAGTTATAATCGCAAGTTCCAGCGACGCGGGAGTAGCTCAGTTGGTAGAGCGCAACCTTGCCAAGGTTGAGGTCGAGAGTTCGAGACTCTTCTCCCGCTCCAGTCAGCGCAAGCTGAGGCTGGGGTAGCGAAAGTAGTAAAAGTAAGACTCCAATGCGGGAGTAGCTCAGTTGGTAGAGCGCAACCTTGCCAAGGTTGAGGTCGAGAGTTCGAGACTCTTCTCCCGCTCCAGTGTTTTACGAATAATGTGATGAACTCCTAAGCGGGAGTAGCTCAGTTGGTAGAGCGCAACCTTGCCAAGGTTGAGGTCGAGAGTTCGAGACTCTTCTCCCGCTCCAAGTGATTCACCCGGCAGTATTATTTAGCAGGACTCCATGCGGGAGTAGCTCAGTTGGTAGAGCGCAACCTTGCCAAGGTTGAGGTCGAGAGTTCGAGACTCTTCTCCCGCTCCAGAATTCAGGGAAGCCAGCCTTCCCGTGTTGATGTGGTCGATAACCCGCCATGTCAGCATCGTCAAGTCTCCTCGGGCGAGGTAGCAAAGCGGTTATGCAGCGGCCTGCAAAGCCGTCTAGACGGGTTCGACTCCCGTCCTCGCCTCCACTACTCCCAGTAGGACAGCGTTTCATCCTGGAACAAGCAGCGCAACAGTGCTGTCCGCGCAGCGCCGATGACAGGCGCTGGCTGCTCGAATCAAACCGTCAGATCGACCTGGTGTTCTCCGATATCGTCATGCCGGGTACGATGAACGGCATCTGCCCGCTGAATGCGTTCGCGAGCATTTCCCTTCGATTGCTGTCGTGCCCGCAACAGCGTATGTCGGCGAGACGGTCGACGGACCTGGCCGCCTGCCGGCTGTGCCGGCGCTGGGCACGGCGGAGGAGGGGCGCAACGACGTCGGCAGCTGGATGCTGCTGCCGTGGCAATAAGAGGCGTCCGATGAAAGCTCAGGGAAAGGGCCGGCCGTCCAGGGTACGGATGCGGTCGAGGCGGACGGTCGGCCCGCCGCGCAGGCGCAGGTATTCGGCGCCGGTTTCGGTGTACACGTCTTCGATCACGCCTTCCAGGGTCATGCGTGCGCCGTCGGTGGTGTCGACCTCGAGCATGCACGGCCGGCGCAGGGTGGCCAGCGCCAGCAATTCGTCGTGGCGCTCGCAGTCGATCGGGATGTAGGGCTGGTCCATGCGCCCATTCTACCGTGCCGGCGGCGGCGGCGTCGGCGTTCGGCACGTCGCGGGTGTAGAGGGCTGGCGGCATGTCCAGGACCAGGCCGCGGCCGGCCGACTACCAGCCACGTGGCTCGTCAGGCCGCTTTCACACCTGCAGGCTTTGCGGCAACCAGGGCATCGCGTTTGCGCCAGTAAGCCGCCACCGCCTCCTGTTTGACGGGACCGAAGCCACGGATATCGGACGGGAGTTGCGCGACCTCGATGGCCCAGGCGAGACAATCACGGTCGAGCGTCCTGCAAACGTCTCCGATCGATGCCAGATACTCACTGGCCAGGCGCCGCTCTTCACGCCGCTCATGCGTGTAGCCAAACGGGTCGAGAGGGCCGCCCCGCAGGAACCTGAAACGGGCCAGCAGCGAGAACGCCGGCAGTATCCATGGGCCGAACTTGCGCTTCCTTGGACGTCCGGTAGCGGGGTCGATACCCGAGAAGAGTGGCGGCGACAGCCATACCGAGATGTTGCGCATGTCCGAGAACTGGGCGGCCAGGGAAGCCTTGAACTCGGCGCTGCCATACAGGCGGGCGACCTCGTATTCATCCTTGTAGGCCATCAGCCGGTAGGCGTTGTGCGCAACGCTGCGGCTGAACTCCTCGCCGGCGCCGGAAATCCGCCGCTCCGCGTCCCGCGCCATGTTCACCAGTGTGCGGAAGCGCTCGGCGTAGGCTTCGTCCTGGTAGGCCGCAAGGTCGTTCGCACGCGCCGACACCATCTCGTCCAGGGTCTGCTGGACAGGGCTGGCGGCGCCCGCATCGATGTCTGCAAGCGCGTCCGGCCGCGCGGCGGCGATGCGGCCCCACGTGAACGCCCGCTTGTTCAATGCCACCGCTGCGCCGTTCAGCTCGATCGCGCGCTCGATGGAAGCTTGCGACAGGGGCACCAGGCCTTTCTGCCAGGCGTAGCCGAGCATCAGGGTATGCGCCGTGACCGTGTCGCCGAACAGGGCCTGCGACAGGGACGCGGCCGCGATGGTATGGAAATCCGGCGCGGTGCAATGCTGGCGCACCCGCTCGACCATCAGACTGCCCGGCTGGGTGGCGTCGCGCTGCCGCACGACAGCCGACGTCGGCGTCTCGTCGATGTTCAGAACAGCCGCGGTGCGCGTAGACGACAGCCTCGCGATATTCTCGGCGGATGCGGCGACGACGATATCGGCGCCCAGCAGCAGGTCGGCAGCGCCGGGTCCGACGCGTACCGCGCCGATCCGGTCGGGCGACACGGCAAGCCGGACCTGGCTGACGACGGCGCCATTTTTCTGCGCCAGGCCCGTGAAGTCGAGTACAGTCGCCGCCTTGCCTTCGAGGTGGGCAGCGGCGCCGAGCAGGGCGCCCATCGTCAGCACGCCGGTGCCGCCAATGCCGGTCACCACCACATTGAAGGTATCGTCCAAGGCGGGAAGGGCGGGCGACGCCAGCGCTGCGCCCAGCCGGCTTTCCATCGAACGCAGTCGTTCATCGTCGGGCTTGCGCAGGCGCGCTCCTTCGATCTCGATGAAGCTGGGGCAGAAGCCTTTCACGCACGAGAAGTCCTTGTTGCAGGCGCTCTGGTTGATCCGGCGCTTGCGACCGAAAGCCGTGTCGAGCGGCTCGATCGAGATGCAGTTCGACTGCACCGAGCAGTCGCCGCAGCCTTCGCACACCCGCTCGTTGATGAACAGGCGCTTGTCCGGATCCGGCAGCTGCTTGCGTTTGCGGCGGCGGCGCTTTTCGGCCGCGCAAGTCTGCTCGTAGACGATGGCGCTGACGCCCTGCACCTCGCGCAATTCCCTCTGCACCGCGTCGAGCACGCTGCGGTCGTGCACCGTCACGCCCGGCGCCAGGTCTGTCGCGGCCAGCCAGCGCTCCGGATCCTCGGACACCAGCGCGATCCTTGGCACGCCTTCCGCGTGCAGCTGCCGGGTGATGCGCGCCGGGTCGATCGCGCCCTCGGCGGCCTGGCCGCCGGTCATGGCGACGGCGTCGTTGTACAGGATCTTGTAGGTGATGTTGGTCTTTGCTGCCACCGCGGCGCGAATCGCCAGGAGGCCGGAATGCTGGTAGGTGCCGTCGCCGAGGTTCTGGAACATGTGCGCCGTCTTCGAGAACGGTGCGGCACCCAGCCACTGGACGCCTTCGCCGCCCATCTGCGAGAAGGTCGTCGTTTTGAGTTCCGGCTGCGACAGGGCCATCACGTGGCAACCGATGCCGCCGCCCGCGCGTGAACCTTCGGGCGTGCGCGTCGACGTATTGTGCGGGCAACCGGAGCAGAAGTAAGGTGCGCGAATCGGGATCACGCCGCCCGGTGCCGGCCCGCGCGGACGGTCGATGCCGGCGAGCCGCTCGGCCAGCAGCGGCAGCGCATCGCCGAAGCGCGCGGCCAGCGCGCGCGCCACCAGCAAGGGCGAGAACTCCGAAATCTCGGGCAGGACGTTCTTGCCGCTGATCCGGGGGGCCTGCCGGCCGTACAACGCGTCCTTCAGCTGCGTCTCGACGTTGCTGCGCTTTTCTTCGATGACCAGCACTTCCTCGTGCCCATCGGCGAACGCGCACGCACCTTCGGTCTCGAGCGGCCAACTCATGGCGACCTTGTACACGGAGATGCCGAGTGCCGCCGCCTCCGTCGCGATGCCGAGGTCGGCGAGCGCCTGCATCAGGTCCTGATGCGCCTTGCCGACGGTGATGATGCCGAAGCGGCGCGCAGGCGCCTCGACGACGACGCGGTCGAGCCGGTTGGCGCGCGCCCATGCGCGGGCGGCCGGGAGGCGCTCTTCGACGAGGCGGCGCTCCAGCTCCGCGCGCTGGCCCGGCCAGGCGATGCGCGGGTCCCAGTTGTAGCCATGGCTGGGCGGCGGCGCATCGGGCGAGACAAAGGCGGGTGCATCGGGCAGGTCGAAGCTTGCGGCCGTCTCGACGACTTCGGCGATCGTTTTCAGGCCGACCCAAAGCCCGCAGTAGCGGGACAATGCGATGCCTGCAAGGCCCAGTTCGATGACTTCGCGCACGCTGGCCGGCTGCAGCACCGGCATCGAGGCCGCGTGAAAGATGCCGTCGGTCTGGTGCGGGTACATCGACGACTGGGCCGCATGGTCGTCGCCGGACACCGCCAGTACGCCGCCGAGCGGCGCGGTGCCGAGCATGTTCGCGGTACGGAACACGTCGCCCGTGCGGTCGACGCCGGGCCCCTTGCCGTACCAGACGCCGAATACGCCGTCCGCGCGCGCCGGGCCGAAAGCCGTGTGCATCTGCGCACCCCACAAGGCGGTGGCAGCCAGGTCTTCGTTCAGGCCGGGCTGGAACACGATGTCGTGGGCGGCCAGGTCGTCCTGCGCCTTCCACAACTGCTGGTCATACGCGCCCAGCGGCGAGCCGCGGTAGCCGGAGACCAGCCCCGCGGTCGACAGGCCGCGCGCGCGGTCCAGGCGGCGCTGCAGCATGGGCAGCAGCACGAGCGCCTGTATGCCGGTCAGGAAGACCCGCCCCTCTGCCTGCTGATAGATGCTGGTGCGTCCCGCTTGCCTTGAAATTTCCATGGTGCTTACTCCAACCCTTGTCCTGTACGAAGAAGTTGAAAATTTTAGGAACAAACGCGGAGCGATTGGCACTGAATATGGCTAGAATACGGGAGTGAATTAGCGAACATCGCCAGGATTCAATCAATTCTTAGATAAATATGACTACTGAGCCGAAAATCGACAGGATCGACCGCAAGATCCTGCGCCAGCTGTCGAAAGATGGGCGTATGGCGTGGAGCGAACTGGCCGACCTGGTCGGCTTGTCGCTGACGCCGACCTTGCGCCGTGTGCGCCGGCTGGAGGAAGAGGGCTATATCCGGGGCTATGAAGCGAAGCTCGACGAAGCGCGGCTTGCCGGCAGCATCAGCGTGCTGGTATCGGTCACGCTGACCTCGCAGTCGGAGGAAAACCTGGTCCGGTTCGAAGAGGCCATCGTGGTGGCGCCTGAGGTCATGAGTTGTTTCCTGATGACGGGGGACGCCGACTACAGCTTGCGGGTCGTCGTACCGGATCTCGAGACCTATCAGCAGTTCATGACGAAAACACTGACCCGTATTCCCGGCGTTGCACACATCAAGTCGAGCTTTGCGCTCAGGACCGTGCTGAACCGGGTATCGCCGCTGCCATAGCGGCCCGAATTCGCGAGCGTTGGCTCGCCCCTGCCTGCGACCGGTTCGGAAATAGTGCACTCCGCACTATTCTGCCAACCAAAGCTTCCGATTGTGCATACTGATCACCCGACCATTTTCGATCCGTCGTCGTGCTCATTTCCTCCGCCACCGATTTCCGCGCCGCGGCGCAGCGCGTCCTGCCACCTTTCCTGTTCCAGTACATCGACGGCGGCGCCGGCGCGGAGGAGACGATGCGGGCCAACGTCGATGACCTGCAAGCAGTCAAGCTGCGCCAGCGCGTACTGCGCGGCTCGGAGGCGCTGGACCTGGGCGTCGAGTGGTTCGGCCAGCGCTACGATCTCCCGATCGCGCTCGCCCCGGTCGGGCTGACGGGCATGTATGCGCGCCGCGGCGAAGTGCAGGCCGTGCGCGCCGCGGATCGCCGCAATATCCCCTTCATTCAGTCGACGATGTCGGTGTGCTCGCTGGCCGAAGTCGCAGCCCACGCCGCCAGGCCGCAATGGTTCCAGCTCTATGTGCTGAAGGACCGCGGCTTCATGCGCGACGTGATGAGGCGCGCCAGCGACCTGGGGGCGGCTACCCTCGTGTTCACGGTGGATACGCCTTTGCCGGGCGCGCGTTACCGCGATGCGCACAGCGGCATGAGCGGCCCGAACGCCGGCATGCGGCGGATGATCCAGGCCCTGCGGCGCCCGCGATGGGCCGTCGACGTCGGTCTGCTCGGGCGCCCCCACGATCTCGGCAATATTTCCGCCTACCTTGGCGGCGCGACCGGACTCCAGGACTTCATGGGCTGGATCGGCGCGAATTTCGATCCGGGGATCAGTTGGCAGGATCTCCAATGGATCCGCGACGAGTGGAAGGGGAACCTGGTCATCAAGGGCATCCTGGACGTGGACGACGCACGGGATGCGCTGGCGTTCGGGGCCAACGGTATCGTCGTGTCGAATCACGGCGGACGGCAGCTCGATGGCGCATTGTCGACGGCCCGGGCGCTGCCGGCGATCGCCGACGCCGTCAAAGGCCGGATGACCGTCTTCGTCGACGGCGGCGTCCGCACCGGCACCGATGTGTTCCGCATGCTCGCCCTGGGCGCCGATGGTGTGCTGATCGGCCGTGCATTCGTGTATGCGCTGGCGGCGCAAGGGCAGGCCGGTGTCGAACGCCTGCTGGCGATCATGGAGAAGGACATTCGCACGAACATGGTGCTGACCGGCGTGAAGACGCTGCGGGATGTCGGCCCCGGCCTATTGGCCGTATCCACGATTCCACCCGGCTCGGGAACCGGCTACTGAACCGACCGTCTCTAAAGCCCGACCTTGTGCTCCACCGGCCTGAAAGCGCCATCTCCGTCTGAGCCGAGAAGACGCTCCAGCAAGGAAGCCGATCACCGGTTCGCGCGTGCTGTCGCGATCTGGTCGAGTACGTGTTTGGGCACCGCCGCGTAGTGCTTGAATTCCATCGTATAGGTCGCGCGGCCCTGGGTCAGCGAACGCAGCGTGGTCGAGTAGCCGAACATCTCCGCCAGCGGCACCACTGCATTGATCAACTTGCCGCCGCCGCCGGGAATCTCGTCCATGCCCTGTACCAGGCCGCGCCGGGTCGACAAGTCGCCCATCACATTGCCAGTGAATTCCTCGGGTGTCTCGACCTCGACCTGCATCATCGGCTCCAGAAGTTCGGGCGACGCCTTGCGCATGCCGTCCTTGAAGGCCATCGAGGCCGCCATGCGGAAGGCGTTTTCGTTGGAGTCGACGTCGTGGTAGGAGCCGAAGGTTAGCGTCGCGCGTACGTCGACCACCGGGTAGCCGGCCAGCACACCGGAAGGGAGCGTCTCCTGGATGCCCTTGTCGACCGCCGGGATGTACTCGCGCGGTACCACGCCGCCCTTGATCGCGTCGACGAATTCATAGCCCTTGCCCGGCGCCAGCGGCTCGAGCTTGAGCACCACGTGGCCATATTGTCCCTTGCCGCCGGACTGCTTGACGAACTTGCCTTCGACGTTCTCGACCGCATTGCGGATGGTTTCGCGGTAGGCCACCTGCGGCTTGCCGACCGTGGCCTCGACGCCGAACTCGCGCTTCATGCGGTCGACCAGAATTTCCAGGTGCAGTTCGCCCATCCCGGACATGATGGTCTGGCCCGACTCTTCGTCGGTGCGAACGCGGAAGGAAGGGTCTTCCTGCGCCAGGCGGTTCAAGGCGATGCCCATCTTTTCCTGGTCGGCCTTGGTTTTCGGCTCCACGGCCTGCGAGATCACCGGTTCCGGAAACACCATCTTTTCCAGCACGATGACCTGATCCGGGTCCGAGAGCGTATCGCCGGTGGTGACCGCCTTCAGGCCGACCGCCGCCGCGATGTCGCCGGCGAACACTTCCTTGATTTCCTTTCGCTCATTGGCGTGCATCTGCAGGATCCGGCCCAGTCTCTCCTTCTGGCCCTTGGTCGGGTTGTACACGCTATCTCCCGAATTGACGACGCCCGAATACACGCGGAAGAAGGTCAGCTGGCCCACGAAAGGATCGGTCATGATCTTGAAGGCAAGCGCGGAGAAGGGCTCGTCGTCCGAGGGATGGCGCTCGATCGGCCGGTCGTCCTCGTCGTGGCCGGCGATGGCGGGCACGTCGACCGGGGAGGGCAGGTAATCGATCACCGCGTCCAGCATCGCCTGCACGCCCTTGTTCTTGAAGGCGGAACCGGCCAGCATCGGCACGATTTCGCCGGCCACGGTGCGAAGGCGCAGCGCGGCCTTGATCTCGTCTTCGGAAAGCGGCTCGCCGTTCAGGTATTTCTCGGTCAGCTCGGGCGTGGCCTCGGCCGCCGCCTCGACCAGGGTTTCGCGCCAGGTGCGCGCGAGCTCTTCCAGATTGGCGGGAATGTCGCCGTACTCGAAGTGCACGCCCTGGCCGGCGTCGTCCCAGCGAATGGCGCGCATCTTGACCAGGTCGATCACCCCCTCGAAACGGTCCTCGGCGCCGATCGGCACCTGGATCGGCACCGGGTTGCCTTTCAAGCGGTCGCGGATCTGCTGCCGAACGCGGAAGAAGTCGGCGCCGACGCGGTCCATCTTGTTGATGAAGGCGATGCGCGGCACCTTGTACTTGTTCGCCTGGCGCCACACGGTCTCGGATTGCGGCTGCACGCCGCCGACCGCGTCGTACACCATCACCGCACCGTCCAGCACCCGCATCGACCGTTCGACTTCGATGGTGAAGTCGACGTGGCCCGGCGTGTCGATGATGTTGATGCGGTGCTCGGGATAGTTACCGGCCATGCCCTTCCAGAACGCGGTGGTCGCGGCCGAGGTGATCGTGATGCCGCGTTCCTGTTCCTGCTCCATCCAGTCCATGGTCGCCGCGCCGTCGTGCACCTCGCCGATCTTGTGATTGACCCCGGTGTAGAACAGGATGCGCTCGGTGGTGGTGGTCTTGCCGGCATCGATATGGGCGCTGATGCCGATGTTGCGGTAGCGTTCGATGGGGGTTTTGCGGGTCATCGCAATCTCCTTGTGGATGCCTTACCAGGCGAATTCTAGCTGAAGTGCGGATTGTCGGTATGCAGGCGCTACTATCCACGACGGTGACGAGGGCGGTCTTGCCGGACAAGTCGATGTGCATGCCGATCCTTTCAATGGTCGAGCAAGGGTAGCGCATGGCGCCGTTTGCCGCTTGCCTGCGCCAGCGCGTTCAACAGGGCGGCCGCCATGGGGCCTTGCGCGGCCTCGGCCACGCCGAGGAAGGGCGACCCCGGCTGGTCGATGAGGGCGACCTCGATCTTTTCCGGCACGCCGGAAAAACGCAGGATCGGATAACTGCTCCAGTCGATGCTGGCGATGCCGTCGCGCCCGAAACGCAAGCGCTCCATCAGCGTCCAGCTGGCCGACTGGATGATTGCTCCCTCCAGCTGGTTGCGCGCGCCGTCCGGGTTGACGACCTGGCCGCAGTCGGCGGCGCAGGCAACGCGCAGGATGCGCACACTGTTGCGGTCGGGGTCGAAGGCCAGCTCGACGGCGATGGCGACATAGGCCATCAGGTTCTTGTACTGGCCGAAGCCAAAGCCGCGGCCGTGGTTGGGGACCATTTTCGCCTGCGGCCGCCAGCGGAACAGCTCGGCGGTCCGGTCGATCACGGCCCGTGCGCGAGGCTGGCTCGCAAGGTGGTCAAGCCGGAAACGCACCGGGTCGGCGCCCGCCAGAGCGGCAAGCTGGTCGACCGTGCTTTCGATCGACGCGATGTTCAAATGCGCCCCGAGCGAGCGCATGGCCGATGTGCGCAGGGGCGTTACCGGCAGAAAGTGGTTCACCACACGGGCGTTGGGAATATCGTACAGCGGCAGTGCGTTGCGGTCGCCGCCGCCCTCCGGCTGTGGCATCGGCAGCGAGGGCGTCGGCAGGATGGGCCTGGCGAGCAGCCAGGCTGGGACCAGCTTGCCGGCGTTGCCGGGACGCTCGTTGTGGGAGCCGCTCCACAGGGCGTAATCCCACTGGTCGATGCGGCCACGGTCGTCGAGCGAGGCGCGTACGCGTGTCGCCATGGCCGGCGCATACGGCTCCCACAGGTTTTCCTGGTCACGCATCAGCTGTACCCGCACCGGACTGCCGGGCATGGCGCAGGCAAGCAGGGCGGCGTCGGCGGCGACGTCGTCGGCGCCGTTCTGGCCATAGCAGCCCGAGCCCTCCGTATGGATGCAGCGCACCTTGTCAGGCGCCATGCCGACCAGTTCGGCCAGCGCAGCGCGCAAGGGAAATACACCCTGCGTGTGCGTCCATACGGTAAGGATGCCGTCTTTCAAGTGCCCGACCGCGCAGGACGGACCGATCGATCCGTGCAGAACGTACTGCTTCGTGTAGCGGGCATCGACCTCCGGGCCGCGCGGACGGCCGAGCCGGCCGCGGTCGAGCACGACGATATCCTGTGCCGGCAGCGCTTCCAGAGTGGCGTGGATGGTCTCGGGCGCAGGCAGGGGCGTGCCGCCTGCCCAGTGTGTGGCTGCCGCGAGGGCGTGCATGGCGGTTACGGCGCGCCACTCGTCGTCCGCCAGCACGGCCAGGTAATTGCCGTCGCGCACTACTTTGCGCACGCCGGCAAGCTTCTGCACCGCCTCGAGGTCGGCATGGGCGAGCTGCGCGCCCGGGCGTGGCGGCCTGAGCACCCGCGCGTGCAGCATGCCCGGCAGCCGCATATCCTGCACATAGGCCGCGCCGCCGCTCACCTTGGCCGGAATGTCGACCCGCGGTACCGGCTTGCCGATCAGGCGATAGCGCGCAGGATCGCGCAGGGACGAGGTATCGACGGCCACCCGGTGCAGGCCGGCGGCGTCGAGCCCGCGGACCGCTGCGCCATAATGCATGCGGCGTCCATCCGGCGCGACGGCGTGTCCCTTGCGCAGCGTGACACGGGCCTCATCCAGCGCCCATTGTCTGGCGGCGCCGCGGCGCAGCAGTGCGGCGACCTGGGCCGATGCATGCAGCAGGGCCGAACCGCTGTCCGCGATCGTGTGGCTGCCCGCGGTGAAGCCCTCGTTTGGCGTCAGGCCGGTGTCGCCGCCAATGAACAGGATATCGCCGGGATCCAGTTCGAGCTGCTCGAGCGCGATCTGCATGAGCGCGGTGCGCACCCCGGTGCCGAGTTCAACCTTGCCGCTGCAGACAGTTACCTTTCCGTCCGGCGCTACGCGGATCCAGGCATCCAGCATCGGTGTGCGCTTGAGGCTGCCGGCCAGGCGGGGATTCGCCAGGGGCGGCAGGCCCATTGCATTGAACTCCGCGCGCGCGGCAGGCAGCAGTGAAAAGCCGAGGACAAGGGCGCCACCCTTCAGCAGGGTGCGGCGAGTGCGGTCCGGCTGGCTCATGCGATGCCTCCGCGGGCGACATCCTGGATCGCGGCGAGGATCCGGCGATGGGTGCCGCAGCGGCACAGGTTCGGCTCCATGTGGCTGAGGATCTGCTGCTCGGTCGGGTGTGGAGTCTGCTCGAGCAGTGACTGGGCGCGCATGATCATGCCGGCGATGCAGTAGCCGCACTGGGCCGCCTGGTGCTTGATGAATGCCGCCTGCAGCTTGCCGGGCCTGTCGGCGGTGCCCAGGCTCTCCACGGTACGCACCGACCGCCCTTCGAGGGCGGCCACCGGCGTCACGCACGAAAACACCGGCTTGCCGTCCACGATCACCGTGCATGCGCCGCACTGGCCCATGCCACAGCCGTATTTTGCGCCGTTCAGGTGCAGCTCGTTCCGCAATGCGTAGAGCAGCGGGCTGGAAGGATCGCTGGCCAGGGCTTGCGGCCTGCCGTTGATGGTCACACGCGTGGTCATGGCTGGGTCTCCTTGCGCAGCTGGGCGCTGGTGGTGGCGACATCGTTCCAGCGTTCCCTGGAGGCGATGCCGGTGCGGACATATGCGGCGAGCTGCGCGACCTGTTCGTCGCTCAGCGTGTCCGCGAAGGGGGGCATGTAGACCCGCGACGATGGCTGCCACGGGATGCCGTTCAAGACGGTCTGGACAAAATTGACCGGACTGGCGCCCTGCACGGCGCTGCTGCGGCCCAGGCCCGGGCGCTGAGCGAGCCGCATCATCGGCGCTGTCTCGGCGTGGCAGCCGGCGCAGGCGGCCGCGAACAGCGCCTGGCCCGCCGGCACCGTTGCAGCCTGGGGCTCGCGGCGCGGCGCCGGCTTGCCGGCTACCGCAGTCTGGATCGACATCAGGTAGGCCGCCATCGCTTCGACATCCGCGCGCGGCACTTCTGCCAGGCGCTCTGTGACGGGGCGCATCGGTCCCTTCGCCGCGCCGTGCGCGTTCGACAGGCCGCCGCGCAGGTAGTCGACCAGCTCCTCATGCCGCCACGGCGTGTCGCCGGATGCCAGTGCCGTCAGCGCCGGCGCATCCCAGCCGTCGATGTGGCCGCCCTGGAAGGCGGGATGGCGTTCGCCGCCAATGAGGTTCAGGCCGCTGTGGCACGAGGCGCAATGGCCTAGCGTGTCGACCAGATAACGGCCGCGTTCGGCGGCCGTTGCCTGTACCGGCGCCATCGACGCCGATCCAGGCCTCAGGTAAAGCATGTTCCAGAAAGCGAGCAGGGGCCTGACGCGCAGCGGGAAAGGCAGGTCGTTGGCGGGCGGTGCGGCCCTGACCGGCGCGCGTGTCATCAGGTACTGGTAGGCGAGGTCGATGTCGCCGTCCGACATCCGGGTGTAGTGGATATAGGGAAAAGCCGGATACAGCAGGTGGCCATCGCGCGATACCCCTTCGCGCAGGGCGCGCCGGAACGCCGCAGCCGACCAGCGGCCGATCCCGGTCTCGGGGTCGGGCGTGATGTTGGTGCTGTAGATGGTACCGAAGGGCGTGCGCAGTCCCAGACCGCCGGCATAGGCCGGACCCTTGCCGGCCGTGTGGCAGACCATGCAATCCCCGAGCGCGACCACGCGCGCGCCTTCCGCCAGGACCGCCGGGGAAGGCGGTGGCAGCGGCGCCGCCAACGGGGCCATCGGCGCCGGACTGGTCCAGGCATACAGGCCCAGCAGTGCGGCGGCCGCGGCGGCGAGGGCAGCGCCGGCAGCGCGGGCGTAGAAAGGGATTTTCATGGCGTTCATGTTCCGTCTAGTTATACGAAGGAAGCTGGCGCTTGTCACCGGCGCCAGCCAGCCTGAAGCCGCTGCCCAGGTCCGCCAGCGACGAGGCCTCGTCGCGCAGGCTCGCGGCCAGTGGCAAGCACAGTTCCTGTTCGAATGCCAGGCGGTTCGTCCGGATTTTAATTGATCGAACGATCATTTGCAACGCCTGCGCTTCAGGCCGCCAGTTCGGGATAGTCGAGGTAGCCCCGCGCACCGCCGCCGTAGAACGTGAACGGATCGGGCCGGTTGTATGGGCCTGCGCGGCGGATGCGCTCGACCAGATCGGGGTTGGCGATGAACTGGCGGCCGAAGGACACCATGTCGGCCATGCCGGATGCGACAAGCGCTTCGCCGGACTGCGGGTCCAGGCCGCCGTTGGCGATGATGACTCCGCCGAAGTTCGGGCGCAGGATGCGCAGGATGCGTGGCATGTCTGGCTGGCCGCCCCAGGCATTGGTGTCGGCGGCGTGGATATAGGCAACGCCGGCTGCGCTCAGCAGGCGCGCGACGTAGGTGTAGGTGTCTTCGGTGTCGGGATCGAGCGCGTTGTTGTAGCTGGCGAACGGCGAGATGCGCACGCCCACGCGGCTGGCCGGCATTTCTTCGAGCACCGCGTGCAGCACAAGGTCGAGAAAGCGGGCGCGGTTGACCATGCTTCCGCCAAACAGGTCGTCACGGCGGTTGACGTGGGGGGACAGGAACTGGTGCGGCAGGTAACCGTTGCCGGCGTGGATTTCGACGCCGTCGATCCCGGCTCGCGCGGCATTGCGCGCGGCGATGCGGAATTCGTCGATCGCCATGTAGACCTCGGTGGTGGTCATTGCCCGCGCTGGCGAAGCCGCAATGCGCGTGTATTGGCCGTTCGCGAGGGCGGCGTAGGGCTGCAGCAGGTGCAGGTCGTCGTTGACCTCGGATGGTGAAAGGGGCGCCTTGCCGTCCAGTAGAGCATAGGAGCTCACCCGTCCGCTGTGCCACAGCTGTGCGAACAGTGTGCCGCCGGCCGCGTGGACGCTCTCCATGACGCGGCTCCATCCGGATACCTGGGCCGGATCATGCAGCCCCGGCGCCAGTTCGAAAGCCGCCGAATTGGGAGAGACGTTGGTCGCCTCGCTGACGATCACCCCGGCCGAAGCGCGTTGCGTATAGTAGGCGGCGTTGGCCGCGGTCGGGACGCCGTCGCGGCCCGAGCGCGAGCGGGTCACCGGTGCGACGGCAATGCGGTTGGGAAGAACCAGGCTTCCGAGGCGGACAGGATCGAGCAGGCTTGTCATGATGAGGCTCCTTGTGGAAAGATGTGCCCACTGTAGCCTCGGGCTCGGCCGGTGATAATCCACCTGCCGTCGATAACACTGTTGCGTACCAAGCAAAGCCATGGACCGATTTGCCGAACTCAAGACTTTTTGCATCGTTGCCGCCTCGGCCGGTTTTTCGCCGGCCGCCCGCCAGCTGGGGCTGGCCACATCCTCGGTCACACGGATGGTCGACGCCCTCGAGCAGCGGCTCGGTGCGGTGCTGCTGAACCGGTCGACACGCAGCGTCACACTGACCGACGCGGGCCGCACCTATTACGAGGAAGCACAGCGTATCCTCGAGCAGCTCGACGCAGCGGACGACGCGGTCGCCGATCGTGCGTCGGGCCTTGGCGGCGTACTGCGGGTGGCGGCGCCGGTAACCTTTGCGGCGATGTATATCGCGCCCATCCTGCCCGAACTGCGGGCACGCCATCCGCGCCTGTCCCTCGACCTGCGCCTGAGCGACAGCGCCGTTAACCTGATCGACGAATCGATCGACGTCGCGATCCGCATCGGCGGCCTCGATCCGCAGGCGAATCTGGTGGCGCGCAGGCTGACCGGCCACCGCCGTGTGCTGTGCGCGAGCCCCCATTACCTGGCCACGCGCGGCGTGCCCGAGCATCCGGTCGACCTCGCCGACCACGATTGTCTGCAATTCACCTTTGCCGACAATCGCCGGGTCTGGCGCTTGCGGCGCAACGAACCGATCGGCGAGCTGACTGCCGACGACATGCCGGTCGAGGAAATACCGATCAACAGTGTGGTGCAGGCAAACAACGGTGAGCTGCTGCGCCAGGCGGCGCTGGCGGGCCTCGGCGTCGCCATGCTGGCGCGCTGGCTGGTGCAGCGCGACCTGCAGGACGGCAGCCTGATCCAGGTACTCGAGGCTTTCGAGGTCAATCCCGGACCAATGGACGTCGGCTTGTACGCCTTGTATCAGGCGAACCGGCGCGGCTCGCAAAAGATCCGGGTGTTCGTCGACCTGCTTGCCGAGCACCTGGCGCGGCTCGAGGTGTCAGGTTGAGGAAGGGGCCAGGCCCATGATCTGGTTGCCCATACGCTGGCCCCAGGCCGTCATCGAACGGCCGGCGCGCAGCTGAAGCGTCTCCCATTGCTGGAGGCGGGCATCGATCGTCTCCTCGTCGCGCCCCAGCGCCTGCGCCAGCGCGAGGGCGTTGGATGCGGCCTTGGCCGTGCTGCCCGCCGTATGCGGACGCGGCACGAAGGCTGCGTCGCCGAGCAGGACCACTCGCCCGAACGCCATGCGGGGCGCCGCCAGGTCCTGGATGGTTTGCACGAACGGCTCGGCGGTGAGCTCGACCAGTGCGGCGAACGGCGGCGCAAGATGTGCGCGCGCGTCCGCGCGCAAGCGGGCCATTGGCGCATCCTGTAGGCCGCCGGGCGGCAAGGAAAATGGGCGGCGGCGGCCGTCGCGGTCGGTGAGCAGGGCCTCCAGATCGCTCTCATCCACTTTGCGGTACCAGACCCAGTTCCAGCGCCGCTGGCCCGGAGCGACCTCGCCATGTTCGCCAGGCACCAGGTATTCGAGCAGCATATGGCCGTCACCTTGCTGAAAGGCGAACACGCCGGTCAGCCGCGCGCTGTTGGCGGCGTCGAGCGCCGTTTCAGGGACCAGTCCGCGCCAGGCGACATAGCCGGCATAACGCGGCGTCAGGCCAGGCAGCAGCTGCGCGCGCACGCTCGAGCGCGCGCCATCGGCGCCCACCAGCAGGTCACCGGTTTCGATCCGTCCGCTGGCGAAGCGGGCGCGCACTTGGCCGCCGGCCTGTTCGAAATCGACCAGGGTCTCGCCGGCGTGCAGGCAATCGTCGGGAAGGGCGCCGCGCATGGTTCCGTACAGCGTGTTCCACGAGGTCTGGGTCTGGGGCTGGTAGCCCCGCTGCACCACGTTGCCGGCCCGGTCCAGGAAGATTCGGTCGCCGGAGCGCACGCCGAGCGTACCGGGATGGCGTAGCCCCGCGAAATCGAAGGCGTGCAGTACTTCAGGCTGCAGAACGATGCCGCCCCCGCGGCTGTCCAGGGCGTGCGGCGAGCGCTCGAACACGTCCACGCGCCAGCCGATCGCGCGCAGGGCCAAGGCGGTGAACAGGCCTCCAAGCGAGCCGCCGACGATCAGGGCGCGCGGGGCGATCTTGTCATTCATGATGTTCTCCAGATGGGACCAGCGCACAGGGTAAGCGCAGATCGCCCCGGCGCAAACCCAGTGCGGCGCAAAGCAGCGTTGCGCGGGAGCGAACGCCCGAGCCAGGGCGCTAGACGGCGCAGTAGCGCTCCTGGATTTCCGGATCCGCCAGCATGTCCATCGCGCTCCCGGCATGGACCATTGCGCCCTGGTCGAGGATGTAGGCGCGGTCGGAAATCCCCAGCGCCGTCTCGACGCTCTGCTCGACCAGCAGGATGGTCTTGCCCTGCTTTTTCAGCTGCGCGAACAGCTCGAACATCTCGTCGACCAGCACCGGCATGATGCCCTCGGAAGGTTCGTCGAGCAGGATCATGTCGGGGTCGGCCGCGGTGGCGCGGGCGATAGCGAGCATCTGCTGTTCGCCACCCGACATGGTAACCGCCTCTTGGGCCAGACGCTCCTTGAGGCGAGGGAAGGTCTCCGCGATCCCCTCGATGATGTGCTTCTCGTCTGCCCGCCTGCCCGACGCCACGATCCCCAGCCGCAGGTTGTCGAGCACGCTCATCCCGGGCACGATCCGCCGCTCCTCCGGCACGTAGGCGAGACCCAGGCCGTAGCGCTCGTGCGCCGGCAGGCCGAGCAGGGGTTTGCCCTTGAAGCGGACGTCGCCGCCGGTCTTCCTGAGCAAGCCCATGACGCTCTTGAGGAGCGTCGTCTTGCCCGCGCCATTGCGGCCCAGCAGCGACACGACTTCGCCGCGCCCGACTTCCAGGCTGACGTTCTGCAGAATGTGGCTGGGGCCATACCAGGCGTTCAGCCTGTCGATGGTTAGCATGGACATCTCCTTAATGTCGGCCAAGATAAACGCGCTTGACCTCCGCGTTGGCCCGGATGTCGGCCGGGGTGCCGGCGGCAAGCAGTTCGCCATGGTGCAGGACGACCACGCGGTCGCTGATACCCATCACCATCTTCATCTTGTGCTCGACCAGGATCACGGTCCGTTCCTGGGCCAGCCTCTGGATCAGGTCCATCATCGAACGCGTCTCCTCGGGGCTCATGCCGGCAGTGGGCTCATCCATCAACAGCAGCGTGGGGTCGGCGGCCAGTGCGATGGCGATTTCGAGCGCGCGCTGCTGGCCGTGCGCCAGCTCGCGCGCGGGGCGCGCGGCATGCGCGGCGATGCCGACCAGTTGCAGCAGCTCGCGCGCGGGGCCGGCCAGTTCGAGGGCTGCGCGCCTGGACCAGAAGTCGAGGCGCGCCACCTTCGCCTGCAGCGCGATGCGCACGTTTTCAAGGACGCTGAAGGCCGGGAAGATGTTCGTGATCTGAAAGGACTTGGCGACGCCCATGCGCGGGAAGTGATGCTGGCGCATGCCCGACACGTCGACGCCGTCGAACAGCACCCGTCCGGCGGACGGCGGAAAGCTGCCCGACAGGATATTGAAGAACGTGCTCTTGCCGGCGCCATTCGGCCCGATGATGGAGGTCAGCTTGCCGCGTTCGAATGCGACGGAAACGTCCTTGAGCGCGGTAAATCCGCCGAAGCGGCGCGTCAGGCTCTCGGTGCGCAGGATGATGTCAGCGTCCATTGGTCTTCTCCAGGATGGTGCCCCAGATCCCCTTGGGGAAGAACAGCACGAAAAACATGAATATCGCGCCCACGTAAAGCTGCCAGTGTTCGGTCCACAGCGAGAACACGTCCTGGATCAGCAGGAACAGCGCCGCGCCGATGAAGGGACCGAAGAAGGTGCCCATGCCGCCCAGCAGGCAGATCATGACGACCAGGCCGGACGTCTCGTAATGCAGGCTTTCGATGGCGACGCTGGAAAGGTGGATGGCGTTGAGTGCGCCCGCCAGGCCGCACACCGCCCCGGACAGCACGAAAGCCATCAGCTTGGTGTGCTCGACGTTGAAGCCGCAGGCGCGGGTGCGCGCCTCGTTTTCGCGGATCGCCTCGACCGCGGCGCCGAAGGGCGATTCCAGCACGCGCGACAGGACCAGCAGGACGATGCCGACCAGCGCCAGGAATGCGAAATACTTCGTGGTGGGGTTGAGCAGGTCGATGCCGGAACCGACCGGGCCGATCTGTGCGACGTTCACACCGCGCAGGCCGTTCTCGCCGCCGGACAGCGGGAACTGGTAGACCAGGAAGTACACGCATTGCGACAACGCCAGCGTGACCATCGCAAAGTAAATCCCGCGAGTGCGGATCGCCAGCAGCCCCATCGCCAGCGCCAGCAGGGCGGCAGCCAGCAGGGCAACGGCGAGCGCGGCCCACCAGGGTGCGCCGAATTGTGCGATCAGAATGCCGGCGGCATAGCCACCGACCCCGAAGAACGCGGCATGGCCAAAGGACAGCATGCCCATGTAGCCGAACAGCAGATTGAAACCCACCCCGTACAGCCCGTAGACGAGGATGTTCACGGCAACGGACTGGTTGGGCAGGAGCCAGGGCAGCGCGAACAGCACCAGCATGCTCGCCAGTACGCGGTGCCCGCGTACGAGGTCGAGCGGCCGGCGCGGCGCGGCCATGGGTTGCAACACATCGGTATTGGTTTTCATGTGAAACCCCTTCAATTCATGAGGCCGGCGCGGCCGAACAGACCTTGCGGGCGCACCAGCAAGACCAGCGCCATGATGACGAACATGGACACCTTCGCCGCCTCGGGCACGAACAGCACCGCCAGGCTTTCGACGACGCCGACCAGCACGCCCGCAACGATCGCCCCGACCAGCGATCCCATGCCGCCCACCACGGTCACCACGAAGGCCACGGTCAGCACGGACCCGCCCATTTCCGGGCTGATTCCCTGCATCGGCGCCGCCAGGAAGCCTGCCAGGCCGGCCACGCCGGTGCCGACGCCGAACACGATCAGCCAGACGCGCGACACGTCGATGCCGAGGATCCTGACGATCTGCGGATCGCGGGCGCCGGCGCGGACGATCAGACCGAAGGAGGTCCTTTCGATGAACAGCCAGAGTCCGGCCAGCACGATCACGGTCACGCCGATGACGAACAGACGGTAGGTCGGGAACTGCCCCACCAGGATGTCGGCCGAGCCCTGCAGCACTTCGGGGGTGTCGACAGGCAGGCCCTGCTTGCCGTAGCCGATGCGCACCAGTTCCACCATCACATAGGCCAGGCCGAAGGTGAGCAGCAGGGGATAATCGATGCCGCGGCCATACAGCGGACGCACCAGCACGCGTTCGGCCAGCATGCCGGCTGCACCGACCACCAGCGGCACCAGCAGCAGGCAGATCCAGAAATTCGGCAGGTATTGGTACAGCGCGTAGCCGGCATAGGCGCCGACCATGAAGAAGGCGCCGTGTGCAAAGTTGACGATGGTGAGCATGCCGAAGATCAGCGACAGGCCGACCGCCAGCAGGACATAGACCGCGCCGAGCGCAAGTCCGGTAAACAGCTGCAGGCCGATCAGCCCTGGTGAGATGCCATCCATGATGCCTCCACGGGAACGGGACGCTGCATTATTTGTGGCCCAGCTCTGCGCAGCTGCGCAGGGCGGAGATCGAGGCCGGCGCTACTTGCAGCACCTTGAAGATGTCGGGCGAGCCCTTGGCCGCCGCCGTCGACTGGATCACCAGCACCGATTGCACGGACTGGTGGTCGCAGGCGCGATAGGACTGTGCGCCCTTGTAGGTGTCGTAGCGCAGCGCCGCCAGCGTATCGACGACTTTTTCGGTGTCGCTGGTGCCTGCCTGCTTGACCGCCATGAGCAAGGACTTCACCGCGGAATACGCCATCGATCCGTAGTCGGAGGGGACCGCGCCGCCATTCGCCTGGCGGTAGCGGTCGTTGTAGGCTTTCGCGGAAGGCGTGTCGGCCTCGATCTTCCAGTAGTAGGAACTGCCGCCGATCACCCCATCGTAGACGCGTGGCCCGGCGGCGGTGCGCGAGGTATAGGTGAGCACCGGGGTCACGAACTTCATCGAGTTCTTCATGCCGAAATCGCCGGCCTGTTTGATCGAAATCTGGTTATCCCGCCCGAAGTTATTGAAGACGACGACGTCCGGCCGCAGGGCCATCAGGCGCGGCAGGAAGGCGGAATAGTCGGACGCGCCGAGCGGGTGCTTGATCTCTCCCACCACCGTGGCGCCGACGTCCCTGGCGACGCGGGTGAAGCCGCGCGTCATCTCCTGGCCGTAGGCATAGTCCGCGGTCAGGAAGGCCACCCGCATGCCCTTCTTGAAAACGTAGCGGCCCACGGCCTGCGTGGTCATGTGCGGATTGAGCGACTCGTGGAAGGTATAGCGCGAGAAGTCGGCCGCCTCGTTGATCGCATCCGACTGGCTGATCGAAATATAGAGCACCTTGCGCTGCCGGATGACGTTGTTGACGGCAAGCTGGGTCGCCGCCGACAGGCTGCCGACGATGAAATCGACGTGGTCCTTTTCGATCAGCTCGAGTGCGCGGGTCGCGGCTTCCGCGGGATTGAGCTTGTCGTCGCGCACCAGCAGCTCGGCCTTGCGGCCGCCAAGGCCGCCGGCATCGTTGAACTCCTTGACCGCGAGTTCCGCGTTCCTGACCTGGTCCTGGGCCTCGGCGCCGTAGGGACCGGTCAGGGGTACGGGCAGGCCGATCCTGATAGGACCGCCCTGGGCGTGCGCAAGCGTGGAAAGCGAGACGGCGGCCGCAAGGCAGGCGCCGAGGATGATCGGGCGTGAAATCTTCATGATGTCTCCATTGTTTAGCCGACACTGGCTGTCCGGCTTGTGTATTAAGTGAGCGTACGATAAATAATCGGCGGCCCGCTTTGGAAAGTCAAGAAAATCTTTGCACCCGTCGCTTGCTATTTATCGATTGATCACCTACATTTAAACCTGAACTCAAAAAGGAGGAGATGATGGGCATTCGAAAGTTGGGACACTATTCAATCCGGACCGGGGATCTCGAGGCATCCCGGCGCTTCTACACCGGGATCCTCGGTTTGCGCGAGGGCTTCCGGCCGCCGTTCAATTTCCCTGGAATCTGGCTCTACCAAGGTGACGACGAGGCCGACTTCGGCGTGGTGCACATCATCGGCGTCGACCCCGCCAACCCGGCGGGGCTGGCTGACTACCTCGGCGTGCGGGAAGAGGCGGGCCTGGCCGGCGGCGGCGCCATCGACCACGTTGCCTTCCTGGCCACCGGCCTGGGCGACATGCGCGCCAGGCTGCGCGATCACGACTGCGCGTTCACGGAACGCACCGTGCCCTCGCTGGGCCTGTTCCAGTTATTCATCACCGACCCCAGCGGCGTCACGGTCGAGATGAACTATCCGCACGACGAGGCGCGCAGCCTCGGTCTGGCATAACCGCATCCAGCGTGGAGGAAATCATCATGAGCAAGCGAAGTGTCGCTATCATCGGGGGCTCGCTGGGCGGGCTGTTCGCAGCCAACCTGCTGCACCGGGCGGGCTGGGACGTTGCCGTCTACGAAAAAGTCGGTGAGGAACTGGGCGAGCGCGGCGCCGGCGTCGTCACGCACCCGGAGCTGTTCAGCATCCTGGCCGCGATCGGCATCGAGGACGACCGGATCGGCGTCGAAGTCCAGTCGCGGATCACCTTGTCGGCCGAGGGCGCAGTCGTCGGAGAGCACGAGCATCCGCAAGTATTGACCGCTTGGGGACGGCTGTACGCGCTGTTGCGCCAGGCCCTGCCGGACGCCTGCTATCACCAGGGCAGGCAACTGGTCGCCGTCAAACAGGAGGGGGCCCGCGTGACGGCGCAATTCGCCGATGGCGCGGAGGCGCAGGCCGACCTGCTGGTGGCGGCGGACGGTATCCGTTCCACGGTGCGCCAACTGCTGGCGCCGTCCGTACAGCCGCGCTATGCCGGCTATGTGGCCTGGCGCGGCCTGGTCGAGGAGGAAGCATTGAGTGCGGACACGCATCGCCGCCTGTTCGGCCACTTCGGCTTTTGCCTGCCGCCGCGCGAGCAGATGCTGGGCTACCCCGTGGCCGGGCCGAAAAACGCCATGGAAGCGGGTCGGCGCCGCTACAACTTCGTCTGGTACCGGCCGGCCGACGAGGCCGAAGTGGCGCGCCTGTCGACCGACGACACCGGGCAGGTGCATGAGAAAGGCATTCCGCCGCCCTTGATCTCGGCCGCCGTGCTTCGCGAAATGCGCGAGGTGGCGCAGCGTTCGCTGGCGCCGCAGTTCGCCGAGGTGGTCGCCTGCACCCGCCAGCCCTTCTTCCAGCCTATCTACGATCTCGAGTCGCCGAACCTGGCCTTCGGGCGCGTAGTGTTGCTCGGCGACTCGGCCTTCGTCGCCCGTCCACACTGCGGCATGGGGGTCACCAAGGCAGCGGGCGACGCGCTGTCGCTGGCCGGCTGGCTGGCCCGGCTGCCAGTCGAGGAAGCCTTGAAGGCCTACTCGCGCGAGCGGGTCGCATATGGCGAACGGATCGTGGCGCATGCGCGCCACCTCGGCGCCTATATGCAGGCCCAGCTGCTTACCGAGCACGAGGTCAGGATGGCCGAGCTGTACCGCACTCCGGACGCCGTGATGCGCGAGACGGCGGTGCCACCGGCCTGATTTGTCAAACGATGATCGAATGTCTATACTCGCCGCACACTTGGAAGGCAAAACATGAGTTCGACTATCGTCAAGAAAGCGCGGGCGAGCAAGTCCGCGGAGCCGCCGGCGCCGGCCGAGGTCACGCGCCGGCTGGCGCCCGAAGCGCGCGAAGAACTGATCGTCCAGAAAGCGATCAAGTACTTCGCGACCCACGGTTTTTCCGCCAGCACGCGCGATCTCGCCAAGGAAATCGGCGTATCGCAACCGCTGCTGTACCGGTATTTCCCCAACAAGGAGGCGCTGGCCGACCGGGTTTTCCATGAAGTCTACCTGTCGCGCTGGAACCCCGAATGGGAAGAGATCCTGAAGGATCGCACCAGGCCGCTCGAGGAGCGCCTGCGCGAGTTCTACAAGCAGTACGGCCGCGTCATCCTCAAGAGCGACTGGATCCGTATTTTCATTTTCGCGGGGCTGACACGCGAAGGCATCAATAACCGCTACCTTGCCCGGCTGCGTGAACGGATCTTCGACGTCGTCCTGGCGGAATTACGTCTGCAGTTCAAGTTCGCCGAGCCCACGCCCCAGCAGTATGAGGACGAGATCGAGTTCATCTGGGGCTTGCATGCCGCGATCTTCTACGTCGGCGTGCGCAAGTGGATCTACGGCTTGCACGTGCCGAAGGACCTCGACCGCCTGATCGACCAGAAAGTCGAAGGCTTCCTGGACAGCGCACCCGCCATGCTCAAGCGGATACGCGCTGCCTGAGCCGCCTGACAGAGCAGGCGGCGCCGTTCAGGGCAGGCCGAGCAGCCTGCGGGCGTTTCCGCCCAGGATCGCGGCCTTGTCCGCGTCCGACAGGCCCGGGGTCGCCAGCACGTGGCCGACCGGCTTGTCCGACCACGGGAAAGGATGGTCCGACCCCAATACGACCTGGGAGGCGCCGACCTGGCGCACCAGGTTCTGCAGCGCCTGCGGAGTGAAGACCAGGCTGTCGAAGAACAGCTGGTTGACGTACTCGCTGGGTTGCTTCTTCAGGGCCGGTCCATGGGCGCAGGCGCCCGGGTTGACGAAGCAGCCGTGATCCATGCGCGCCGCCGAAGCGGCAATGTAGCCGCCGCCGTGCGCTGCGCAGATTTTCAATCCCGGGAACTTGTCGAGCACACCCTCGAAGACCAGGTGCTGGAGTGCGATCGTGGTCTCCAGCGGGTAGCCGATGACGTTGGCCATCCAGCCACTCCCGGAAAACCGTTTGGCGAGCTCCGGTGTGCCGGTCGGGTGGATGAACAGGGTGGCGCCGAGGCGCTCCGCCTTGGCCCATACCGGATGGAAACGCTCGTCCGCGAAGTCGATGCCGGCGACGCTGCCGCCGATCGCGGCGCCGCGCAGGCCCAGGGTGCCGATCGCATGTTCCAGTTCGCGGACCGCGAGGTCGGGATGCTGCAGCGACAGCGAAGCGAAGGCGGCGAAGCGGTCCGGCCGTGCGGCGCAAAGCTCGGCCAGCTTCTCGTTCTGCAGGCGCACCACTTTGGCCGAGGTCGCCCGGTCCTGCGTGTACCAGAACGGATTAATGCTCAGCACCTCCATGTCGACCCCCTGCGCATCCATGGCGGCGACCCGGTCCGCGATCACGATCATGTTTTCCTGGCCGCCCTTCATGGTCTTGGGGTAGAGCGCGAAGACATCCATGCCCATCAGCGCCATCGCTTCCGGAATGACGCAGTGCGCATGCACGTCGACCGTCTTGACCGCAACCCCGCCAAGCAATAGCGGCGTGCGGCGCGGCGCGTTGCCGGTGCCGGCCGGGGCGTCGGCGCGCGCCGGGCCGAGGGTTCCGCAGCCCGTCAGGACGATGCCGCTGACCGCCAGCGCACTGCGTTTCAGGAATTGTCGTTTGTCTGTCATCGCTGTCTCCATTCTGATTGTTGGCAAGCCGCGAGTGCGGCTCGCTAATGATAGATCGATAAATTAAGTTGGGAAACAGGTTTTTTCGCGAAATGCCGAAACCGACATAAATCCAACGAATCCTATTCATCATGCATACTGGCGGCGCGTGATGGACATGTATAAATAATCGAACGATAATCAAGATCCAACCATTATCGGAGACGACATGAAATCGACACGCAAGCTGCCGTATTGCGCGACAGCGCTTTGCCTGGCCAGCCTGGCCGGCGCCGCCTCGGCCCAGACCAGCACCCAGTTGTACGGATTGCTCGACATATGGTCCGGACGTTCCCAAACCAGCGCCGGCGGCCCCGCCAGCACCGTGGTCAACAGCGGCGGCATGCAGACCTCATTCTGGGGCTGGGGCGGGATCGAAGAACTGGGCAATGGGCTGAAGGCGGTGTTTGCCATCGGGGGCTATTTGCAGCCCGATACCGGCATGGCCGGACGTACCGCGACCGACGCGCTGTTCTCGCGCAATGCCTATGTCGGCCTGCAGGGCAGCGCCGGCGAGCTGAAGATCGGCCGGCTACTCAATCCGCTGTTCGTCGCGACTGCCCAGGTCAACCCTTTCGGCGGCTCGATCCGCTTCGCGCCTCTGCTGGCCCAGGTATGGTCGCTGCCGATGGGGCGTGCCGTTTCGGGCGACACCAGCTGGGACAATGCGCTGTCGTACACGACGCCGGCGATGGGCGGCTTCCGGTTCGCCGGCTACACGGGTCTCGGCGAGACCGGCTTCGGCACCTCCACCAACAATATCGGCGCCACCTTGAGCTACAGTGGCGGTCCCGCGCTGTTCTACTGGTCGGTCCAGCGTGTGCGGGTCGGGCCTGGCCTGGCTGCGATCGGGCGCTCGGAGCAGAAGACCGGCTTCGCCGGCGGCAGCTACGACTTCGGTGGGATCAGGCTCTACGCTTCGTTCGGCACGGCGCGCAGCCACGCACCGGATGCGACTGCGCGGACGGGACAGATCGGCATGTCCGCAGATGCAGGGAAAGGGAAGGTGCTGCTGTCCTGGGCCCGCACCAACAACGATGCGGCCGGCAAGGCGGACACGAAGCGCGACACTGGCGCCGCGGGCTATGACTACTTCCTGTCGAAGCGCACCGACCTTTACGCCGTCATCCAGGCCGACAGGCTCAGTACCGCCGAAACTGCCAAAACCTACGCGGTCGGCGTGCGCCACCGCTTCTGATGGACCGCGACGCCGACCCGTTCTCGCGGGCCGGCGTCGGCGGAAGTCTCAAGCCGCCTTGGCGCTTGCATCCGTCCGGCCCAGCAGTTCGCCGACCCAGACCGCGAGAGCGGCCGCCGGGAAGGCCATGCCGGTGAACAAGGCGGCAGTCCAGCCGTGATGCGCGAACACCCACGCACCGGCCGCCGAGCCCAGGGCGCCGCCGGCGAAGAACAGAGCGAAATAAATACCGTTCAGGCGGCTGCGGACCTCGGCGCCGAGCGAGAAAATCGCGCGCTGGCCAAGAACCAGGTTTGCGGCCACCGCCATGTCCAGCACGATCGATGCGACCACCAGCACGCCGATCGCCAGTTCACGCGATTGCGGCTGGTACAGTGGCAAGGCAAAGCCGACGATGCCCAGGATGAGTGCGGCGGCGGTAGCGGGCAGGGTATGGCCCTGGTCCGCAAGGCGACCGGCAACGGGCGAAGCGACGGCGCCCGCCATCCCGACCAGGGCGAAGATTGCGATGCCGGTTTGCGACAGGTGGAATTGCGGTCCGCTCAGCATCAGCGGCGTCACGGTCCAGAACAGGCTGAACGAACCGAACAGGCCAGCATGGTAGGCGGCGCGGCGGCGCAGCACAGGCGTGCTTTCCAGCAGGTGCCACAGCGAAACAATCAGCTTGCCGTAGGACAGCGTCGAAGTCGGTACCCGTTGCGGCAGCTTGCTGCGTAGCACGAAGGCGAGCACCAGCACAGCAGCGGCGGCCCCGCCGAACACGGCATGCCAGCCGGCATGATCGGCAATGAGGCTGGCGGCTGGGCGTGCCAGCATGATGCCCAGCAGCAGTCCACTAACGACCTTGCCGACGGACTGGCCGCGCGTTTCCTCGCGCGACAAGTGGGCCGCGAACGGCACCAGGATCTGGGCCGCCACCGAACCCAGTCCGATACCCAATGAAGCCGCAAGGAAAAGCCAGGCATTCGAACTGAAGGCTGCGGCGACCAGCGCAGCCGCGGTGCCCAGCAAGGCAACGAATACCAGCTTGCGGTTTTCCAGCAGGTCGCCGAGCGGGACGATGAACAGCAAGCCAAGCGCATAACCGACTTGCGTCAAGGTAACGATCAGTCCAGCGGCTTCGGTGGACAAGCCGGTGGCGGCACTGATGGGACCGACCAGGGTCTGGGCGTAATAGAGGTTGGCAACGATGACGCCGGCTGCCAGGGCCAGCAGGCGCACCATGCCGGGGGATATGTCGGGGGCGTGTTTTGCGGAATTGTTCATGTCAGGCTCCTAAGTGAAGGTAGGTCGTGTTCGTTCGCTTGTTTCGACATCGGTGTCATTGAGCGTTTGATCAGTAATACTTCCTGCCGCGCGCTGTGGAATCGCTGTCTGCGTGGAATGGCATTCCGGCTGATTCGATGGAACGAATTGTAATTCGACTGGACCTGCTTGTTTATTGCGTGCAACGCAACGCTGAATCCCCTTCCGATGCAATTATCGACCGATCATTTATTCTATATCATCCCCCATCAGGCCGATGACTTGCCGGGCGCTGTTGGACGTCCCGAGTTGCGACATGCCGACTCCTGTATTCCAGTTTTGGCGCATGCAGGCGCCGTCGAAAAAATCGGTGGATCAAGCGCCGGAAACCTGGCCCTGCGTGGAAGCCGCGGTGCGGCGGGCGAGCGTCATGCCCAGAACCACGCCGGCGCCGAGGCAGCAGGCGATGCACAGGGCGGCGACGATGAAGGCGTGCGAGATCGCCGCCGGGTCGTCCCGTCCGCCGAGGACGGTGTAGAAGATTCCGCCGATCAGGGCCACGCTGAGCGCGGTGCTCACCTGCAGGGTCGAGCTGGCGATCCCAGCGATCATGCCGGAATAGGCGGGCGCCACGCGGCCGGTGATCATCGTCATCAGCGTCGGCATGGCGAGCCCCTGTCCGAAGCCGATGAAGAACAGCAGGACGGCAAGCGGAGTGGATGCCGGGGCCATGCTGTCCGGCGTCGCGGAGATCAGCCATGCCAGGCCGAGGAAGCCGGCGGTTTCCAGTCCCATGCCGACCGGATTGACCCACTCGCCGAGGCGCCGGCGGAAACAAGGCGTGGACAGGGGCCCCAGCAGGAAGCCGGCGCCGAAAGGCAGGAAGACCAGGCCGGCGTCGAGGGCGCTGACGTGCAGGGCGTCCTGCAGATAGACCGAGAGCAGCAGGAAGAAGGAACCGATCGAATAGAAGGACAGGGCGATCAGCAGGGCGCGGCCCAGCCCCGGCGCGCGCAGGGCCGAGGGATTGAGCAAGGGGGCTCCGCCGGCCTGCGCGAGCCGGCTTTCGTAGCGCCAGAAGAACCGGGCCAGCAGGGGCGCCGCGGCCAGCGACAGCCAGGACCACCAGGGCCATCCGGCCTCGCGGCCTTCGATCAGCGGCACGATCAGCAACGCCAGCGTCAGTATCGACAGGACCATGCCGCCCGGATCCAGCTTGCCCGGGCCTTGCCCGCCCGTCCGCTTCAAGAGAGGGATGCCGAACAGGATCACCAGTAGCGCCACCGGCAGGTTGACCAGGAAGACCGCGCGCCATCCCATCCCGAACAGATCCAGCGAGATCAGGACGCCGCCCAGCGCCTGCCCGATGACCGAGGCCAGGCCGAACACCGCGCCGTACAGGCTGAGCGCCAGCGGCTTTTCGGATTCCGGGAAGATGGCCTGGACGGAGGCGAGCGCCTGCGGCGCCATGACCGCGGCGGTGATGCCCTGCAGGGCGCGCCCGGCGATGAGGGACCAGGGCGACCAGGCGAAACCGCACAGCAGCGAGGCGGCGGTGAATCCGAGCAGGCCGAGGAAGAATACGCGGCTGCGGCCGAACAGGTCGCCCAGGCGCCCGCCGGTTATCAGGGTCACCGCATACAACGCGGCATACGAGGAAATGACCATCTGCCCGGCCGAGGACGAGGTGCCCAGGTCGCCCTGGATGGAAGGCAGCGCCACGTTGACGATGAAGAAGTCGAGCGGCGGCAGGAAGGAACCGACCAGAAGGATGGCGAACATCGCCCAGCGGCGCGGTTCCGGTGGGGCGGGATTATTCTGTGACATGCGACCTCCTTAAGGAACCAATCGGTTCCAAATTAAGCAAAAAAATTTGAATCAGTCGAGGACGCGGAGGGCGTTCTCCACGATCGCGACCATATCCGCTTCGGCGACGCCGGTTTTCCCCAGCACGCGCATGCCCTGGATCTGGCAGACCAGGAAGCGCGCCAGGGCCTGCGCGTCGCGTTCGGAAAACTCGCCGCTGGCCTGGCCGCGGACGATGGCCGCGGCATACAGCTCCTGCAGGCGGGCGAACATGCTGCGCGCTCTCTCGGCGATCTCGGGGTCGTGCGCGGCCTGTTCGGTCGTCATGGCCACGACCAGGCAACCACGCCGCCCGGCCCCGTCGGACGACTGGACCGCATGGCGCAGCAGAGAGTTGCGTATCGCCGCCCTGGCGGAGCCCGGTTGCGACAGCTGTTCCGCAGTCAGTTTCAGGCCCTCGGCCATGTAGCGGTCGAGGGCGGCCAGCAGCAGGCCCTTCTTGTCGCCGAAGGCCTTGTAGAGGCTGCCGCGCGACAGCCCGGTCCCCGCGATCAGGTCAGGCAGGGACGCGCCTTCGTAGCCGTGATCCCAGAACACTTCCATCGCGTCGCGTGCGGCATCGTCCAGCGCGAATTCGCGCGGACGGCCAAGCCCGGCATGGTTTCCCATCGATATGCCTCGTTTAGTCGGATTTTAATGTAGACCGATCGGTTCCGATATTAGCACTGGGTGGAGGATCGATGCAAGCATGCGCCACCCCGGACTACGCCGCCGCGGCGGTGCGCTTGGCCGAGACGGACAGGTTGAGGAGCCAGTGGGCCGGCAGCCTTTCCTTCGCCAGCGGACGGTGGATCGGCGCCTCGGTTTCCGTGGACAGGCCCTGGAAGCGCCGGATCCAGCATGTCACGCGGCCTTCCCTCGCATGCCGCGCACGGCCAGGCTCAGTGCGGACAGCAGGAAGTAGAACGCGCCGAAGCCCGCATAACCGGCGATCGTGGCGACCGAAGGATCCGCGGACGCGCCTGCCTGGAAGACAAAGGCGCCGCCCGCCAGCGCCGACTGCGCGCCACTCAGGATCATGGCCCATTGCGCGCCGGACGTCCTCCAGCGCCGCAGCCCGGTGGCAAGCTGGAGCAGGCCGGCCAGGATGGCCCAGGTGCCGAATACCGCGAGTACGCGATGCATGTCGCTCAAAGCGGCTGCGATCGCCGCCGCGACCGCCAGGCTGACGACGACGTTCATGGCCTGCGCTCTGTTGGCGGCGAGGCCGCCGCTGCGACGGGCGTCCACCAGGTTGGCCAGCGCGTCCCAGACCGGGTAGGCCACCAGCAGGATGCCTGCCGCCGGCGAGTGCGGCGCGGCGTTCAGCGCCGCCAGCACCCAGGCGATGGCAAAGCCGGCGCGCGTGAAATAATAGGTTTTGAGCCACTGCTCGACTGGTTTGTTCATGTTATTGCTCCTTCAGGATAGAAAATCGATTCACATACCCGCGTACCACTCGTAGCCGCGGTCTTCCCAATAGCCGCCCTTGCCGCCGCCCAGGTCCTGCAGGCTGTCGACCAGCTGGATGCGCATCAGGTACTTGGCCTGCTTGTAGCCGAGCTGGCGTTCGACGCGCAGGCGCAGCGGCGCGCCGTGGCCGACGCTCAGGTCCTTGCCGTTCATGCCGTATGCCAGGATGGTCTGGGGATGGAAGGCGTCGACCAGGTCGATGCTCTCGTAGTAGCGGCCGCTGCCGTCGAGGGTCTTTTCCAGTTCGTCCGCGCAGTGGAATACGACATAGCGCGCCCTCGGCAGGATGCCGGTGGCGCGCAGCACTTCGGCAAGCGGCACGCCGGTCCATTTGGCGATCGCGCTCCAGCCTTCCACGCAGTCGTGGCGGGTGATCTGGGTGCGCGCCGGCATCAGCTTGAGCGCCGCCAGTGAAAACTCCCGGGGCCGTGCGACCAGGCCGTCGACCTGCAGGCGCCAGTCCACGAAGCGCTTGTCGAGCAGGGCCGCGTAGGTTTCGCTGTCGGGCATGCTGCTGCCGTTGACCCGAAAGCGCGGCGAGATGTCGGTTTCGAGGTATTCGCGCGCCAGCGCATGGCGGCCCTGCAGCAGCCGCTGCGAGGACCGGGTGAGGTGTTCTGCCGAATCGAGCACCCGGCCGGTGGGCGTGTCCTGCACGGAGACATCGCAGCCGCCGAGCAGGGCGGCGCCGGCGCCGAGTGCGCCGCCCAGCAGGAAGCGGCGGCGCGTCAATCGATTGTCAGTCATGGTGCGGTTCCTGGATGGCGTAGCGGCCCGTGATCATGGAACGCAGGTTGTTCCAGACGCCCGACAGCAGGACCATGCCGAGATGGACCAGCACGAACAGGACCACGAGGGACGCGGTAATGAAATGGATGGCGCGTGCCGACTGGCGCCCGCCGAACAGGTCCAGCAGGAAGGGTGCGACGGCGTTCATGCCGGGCGACATGGTCAGTCCGGTCAGTACCATCAGCGGCAGCAGGATCACCGCCACGCCGAGGTAGCTGAGTTTTTGCAGCACGTTATAGCGGCGCGCCTCTTCTCCTTTCGGAAAGCGCAGGCGCGCATGGGCGACGATTTCATGCCACAGGTGGCGCGGAGCGAGGTCTGCGCGGCCCGGCACCAGGTCGCGGCGCAGATGGCCGCTCAACAGGCTGTACAGGAGATAGACCGCGCCGTTGATCGCGAAGCCCCACGCGAAGAAGAAGTGCCAGCGGCGGCCCGCGGCGAGGTCCTGGAACGAGGGCAGGGTCAGCCAGGCGGGAAAGGCGCGTTCGGCGGGCTGTCCATCGACGCGGGAGACGCCCAGCACGCCGGTGGTCGGCACGGCGGTTTCGCCAACGCGCAGGTAGCCGCGCAGCTGTCCCTGCTCGCGGCTTGCGCCGATGCTCAGGAAAGATGGGTCGCCGTCGGCGCCGTACTGGCCCCAGTACAGGCTAGGCCAGGCATTGAAGATCTGCAGGCCGCTCAACAGCAGAAAGCCGAGGCAGATCGCATTGATCCAGTGCGTGACGCGGGTGATGACGGCATGCCGGGGGACCAGCACCGTCCTTTTTTCAAGCTTCATGACAGCTCCGGAAAGTGGAGGCCGGCCACGCCAGGCAGCCGGCCCCGCTCCTGCTTACATCGGCGGCACGATGCCGTTCGCGCCGACCACGACCTGCCGCGCCGTGAGGGCGCCCTTGTCGCCCTTCATGGCCGGTACGAACACGACCGCACCGGCGACCAGGTCCTTCGTGGTGGCCGGCCCCAGGGCCACGACCGGGGTGCCGGCCGGGATCGCGATCTTCTTCTCCTTGCCGTGGTAGGAGACCGTCACGGTATGGCCGTCGACGCCCTTGACCGCGTTCGCCACGGTCGCATTGGTCATGCTGCTGTTCGGCTTCAGGTCCCAGCCATAGCTGCCTTCGCCCATGCCCTTCATGGCCGGCGGGAAGATCAGCACTTCGAGGGCGCCGTCGCCGCCATCGGCCTTCGGCAACGAAGCGATGCCGACGAAATCGCCGGGCTTGATGTCACCGATGTCGGCGCGGGCGACGCCGGCGATGTGGGCGCCGTCGGCGAGCGTGACCTCGACGGTCTTGCCTTCGCGGGTCTTGATCTTGAGTTTGTTGCCGTTGACGGCGGCAATGCTGCCGCGGACATGGACCTGCTCGGCATTCTGGGCCTGGGCCACGGCCGGGATGGCGAGATAGGCGGCCGGCAGAACCAAGCTCGAACCGGCGAGCAGGGCACGCAAAGCGATACGGGAGATGGCGTTTTTCATGTGTACCTACTAGTTGGTAGAGGAATGGCGCAAAAAAAAGGGGACCTCGAAACAGCGCGCCGTGAGACTGCCGAGGTCAACTGAAAATAGTGGTGTCGGCCGCCGCGGAAGCTCAGCGCTTGGCCGTCAGGCGCGTCAGTTGTGGATCCATGATCACGCCGAAAATGTTGGTGTCGCCATACGCCCGGGCCGACAGCATGGCGCCGTGCACGGTCGCCATGAAGGCTTCCGCCTCGACGCGCGGCGTTTCGGTCAGATCGATGACGCCTTGCGCGGCGCCGCGTTCGAAGACCGAGGTGAGCCATGCCGACAAAAAGTGGAAATAGGCGCGGACTTCCAGCGCGACTTCCTGCGGTAGCACCGGCAACTCGTTGGCCAGCAGCGCGCAGATGCAGAACGGCGCGCTGGCGTCGCCGATGCAGGACTTCCAGTAGCCGATGTAGGCGCGCAGCTGGTCGAGCGGGCCAGGGAGCGCGCGTTCGAGATTCGCGATGCCTTCCTCCGCCTCCTTGCGGTAGCCCGCGACCAGGGCCGTGACCAGCTGGGCCTTGCTCGGGAAGTGGTGATGGATGCTCGGTTTGCGGATGCCGACCCGGTCGGCGATGTCCGCGTAGCTGAAGCCGTTGTACCCGCCGCTGACGATCAGGGAACGGGCGCTTGCCAGAATGTCCTCGGCGGTGGAAGATGTCTTGTTCATGGGCGCATTCTATCTTCCGGTAGGTAGGTTGTCAATTGCGGCTGTTTTTGGTGGAAGGTCGCGCTACCGAGCAGCTCATGTGGCGCGAAGTGCGGTGCTGAGCTGACTCATTGATTTACAAGGATGAGAAGCGGCCTGGAAGGCCGTTCTGGAAACGGCTGCACCGGCTAGCAGTGCAGCCAGGGCGTGACGGCCTATCAGATCTGGCGTATGCCGCCATCCACGAACAGCTCGATGCCGTTGACGAAACTCGCATCGTCGGACGCCAGGAACACTGCCGCCTTTGCGATCTCATCCGGCTCACCGACGCGGCCCATCGGAATGAGCGAAGCCAAATGGTCGAGGAACTCTTGTTGCTTATCCGGGTCGCTGCCAACGAGCTCGACCAGGCCGGGAGTCTTGATCGGACCCGGGCTCAAGGTGTTCACGCGGATACCGCGGCCCTTCAGGTCGAGAATCCAGTTGCGGGCGAACGCGCGCACGGCGGCTTTCGAGGCGGCATACACGCTGAACGCTTCGGTGCCGCCACTGGCTGCCGTCGAGCCGGTCAGGATGACCGATGAACCATTACCCAGCAGAGGCAAAGCAGTCTGGACGGTAAATAGGGTGCCTTTCACGTTGCGCGAGAAGGTGTCGTCGAAGTGTTCCTCGGTAATCTGGCCAATCGGCAGCAGCGAGCCGCCGCCCGCATTCGCCACCAGGATATCGAGCTTGCCATGCTCCCGCCCGATCCGATCGAACAGGGCCCGCAGCTGCGCGATATCGGCTGAGTCTACACAGGCACTCTCTGCACCGCCGCCGATCGCCTCGACGGCTGCGTCGAGCTCCGGCTGCCGGCGACCGGTGATATAGACCTTTGCGCCTTCGCTGACGAAGCGTTTGGCGATGGCCAGGCCGATGCCGGTGCTCCCACCGGTAACGACCGCTACTCTTTGTGCAAGTTTCTGTGACATGATTTTCCTTGGCTGTGATTTGCGCCTTCCATTCGACGCAGTCCTCAGTGTGGGGCGGCATCGGCAGAAGCAGAAGACAGGGGGAAGTCATATCATTTATGCTTTCAATGCATAAATCGAAATCGGGATTGAGATAATGGATAAATTGCTGTGGATGCATTGCTTCGTGAGGGCAGTCGAAACGGGCAGTTTTTCCGCAGTGGCGAGGGAGCTGCAGATTGGACAGCCGAATGTCAGCAGGCATATCGCCTCCCTGGAAAAGCTGTTGGACACGCGCCTGTTGCATCGCTCGACACGCCATCTCGCAACCACGCCGGAAGGACAGAAATACTATGCGCAGGCACGGCATGCGCTCGATGTCATTGCACAAGCAGAGTCCGATGCCCGTGGCGAAGAGAAACCCCATGGTTTGCTGCGCGTGGCATGTGCGGAGAGCCTGGGTACCGAGGTTCTGATGCCGGCCATGCCACAGTTCCTGGCCCGCAATCCCGATGTGCAGGTCGAACTGAAGCTCAGCGACGGCTATGTCGACCTGGTGGCGGAAGGCGTCGATATCGCGATCCGCGGCGGCGCACTCAAGGACAGCGCGCTGCGTGCTCGGCGTATCGGGACGTCCGAGCGCATCTGCGTTGCCAGCAAGGGCTACCTCGAACGGCATGGCGTGCCGGCCGAGCCGGCGGACCTGATGCAGCACGAATGCATCCTCTATACCTTGCTGGGCAGCGGCGGCTGGCCCTTCAGGACGGGTGAGGTCCATGTCGGCGGGCGCTTGCGGCTCAACAACCTGGAAGGCATCCGCCGCGCAGTCCTGCACGGTCTCGGTGTCGGCTATCTTCCATCATGGATGGTTGCAGGCGAGCTCGAGCGCGGCGAAGTACGTGCACTGCTGACTGCGTACGCTGCGCCAGGCACGCCCTTGAACGCGCTGTACGCGGCCGAGCGCCTGCTGCCGCAACGGGCATCCGTCTTCATCGAATTCATCGGCGGCGTGTTTGCGGGAACGCGCGGACTCAACGGCGTGTCCCTGGTCTAGGTGCATGGGTTCAGGCGCCCGATTCCCGTGCAGATGTCGTTCTTCGGTATGCGCCTGGGCCGATACCGAAGTGGCGCTTGAACACCCGGTTGAACGCGGCTTCCGACTGGTAGCCGACCTGTTCCGCAACGTCGCCAGCGGCCCAGCGTCCGTTTTGCAGGAGCGCGGCCGCTTTCGCCATGCGGGTTTCGGTCAACAGTTGCGCGGGCGTGGTGTTGGCGACCTTCTGGAAAAGCCGCGCGAACGCGGCGCGGGACATGTTGCAGGCGGCGGCCAGGTCGGCGACTTCCCATGGATGTGCCGGGGCCTCCAGCATGGCCTGCAGCGCGCCGCGCAGGCGCGCGTCCGCCATCAGCGCGAACAAGCCGCCGGGCGCCGGGCCTTCCGCGATCCAGGCCCGCATGACCAGGGCAAACAGGGCCGACGCCAATTGCGAAACAACGGCACGTCCGCCCGGACGTACATTTTCCGTTTCCGAGCGCAGCATCGCGATGAGCTGCTGCAGCATCGCGAGGCCTTCGGCGCCGGCGGTACGCACGTGGACGAGCTCGGGCAATGACGAGAGGAAGACGTTCGATGTTCCGGCGCCGAACTCGAACTGCCCGCACAGGATGCCGGTTTCGGGGCCGGGGCTGTCGTTGTAGAGGAAGGGCAGGGGGCCGTCGTCGCGCGATTCGAGCGGTGCGTGATGGATGCCGTCCGCGTCTGCCGACCGCAGGCGATGCGCAGTCCCCCTCGGGAACAGGATGATGTCGCCGAGCGCCAGCGGGATGTCCTTGCGCGTCCCGGCGTCGAGCGTACACCCGCCGCTGAGAATCAAGTGGTAAGGCGCGGTCCCCGGCGCCGAAGCTCCATGGTCGAGCACCCAGGGAGCGCCGAAACGGCAGCGCACGTCGACCGCAGTGCGCACCGGGTATAACTCGAGAAGCTGGCTAAGGGCGCCCATGCGCGGTCCTGTTGAGAGCAATGAGCAAATTATAGAGCGTTTCGGGTATTAAAAGGCTCGGGAGAAAGGCCTAGACTGATTCTTGTCGGCACACATTGACGCCGGCGCCATTCTCAACCAACCAGGAAAGCACATCATGTCCCGTCTTCATACCATCGCTCCCGCCGACGCTACCGGTCCTGCAGCCACCCTGTTCGGCGCCATCAAGAATGCCATCGGCATGGTTCCGAACGCGTACGCGACCGCGGGCTCCAACAGCCCGGTGGCATTGAAGGCCGCCCTCGGGCTGGATGCCGCACTGCGTGAAACCAGCCTGACGGCGAAGCAGATCGAAATCGTCAAGCTGGCCGTCAGCGCCACTGTCGGCTGCGACTACTGCGTGGCCGCACACACGCTGATGGGGAAAAAGGCTGGCCTGAGCCGCGAAAGCATCCAGGCCATCCGCCGTGCCGAGGACAGTGGCGACGCTGCCAATGACGCGCTCGCGCATTTTGCCCATGTCCTGGTGAGCACTACCGGCACCGTGCCCTCGGCCGAAATCGATGCGGTCAAGGCTGCCGGCTACAGCGACGAGCAAATCGTCGACACCATGCTTGCCATCGCAAGCATTACGTTCACCAATCTGCTCAATCGCGTCAATGATACGGTGCTGGACTTTCCGGCGGCCGACTGACCAAGCGGGGCTCTGCTAGGCGGCCGCTTTCCAGAACATATAGACCGCCAGCGCGTACAGGATTGCCGCGAACACCTTTTGCAGTTGCCGGACCGGCATCCTGTGCGCGGTCCTGGCGCCGACGGGCGCCAGCGCCACGCTGGCGACTGCAATGATGAACAGGGCCGGCAAATAGATGTAGCCCAGCGAGTAGGCCGGCAACCCCGGCTCGCCCCATCCATAGAACACATTGGCCAGCGTTCCCGCAAACGCGATCGGTACGCCGAGCGCCGCGCTGGTCGCGACGGCATTGTGGATGCGGATGTTCGACCAGGTCATGAACGGTACCGAGATGAACCCGCCGCCTGCGCCGACCAGTCCCGACAGCAATCCGATGAATCCGCCCATGAGAAACATGCCCGTCGTGCCTGGCAGGTCGCGGGACGCGGCCGGCTTCTTCTTGATCAGCATCTGGGTGGCGGAAAACGCGACGAAGCATCCGAACAGCACGGACAGCGTCGCGGTATTCATTTGTTTTCCGATCCAGGGTCCGACGACGGCGCCGAGCAGGATGCCCGGTGCGAGCAGCTTGACGACCCGCCAAAGGACGGCCCCTTGCTTGTGGTGGGCGCGCACCGAAGAGAGGGAGGTGAACATGATCGTGGCCAGCGACGTCGCAATCGCCATGTGCACGATAAGGGCGCCAGGGATGCCGCGGGCGGTAAAGATCATCGTGATGAAAGGCACCAGTACCATACCCCCGCCAATGCCCAGCAGGCCCGCGGCAAAGCCGCCGAAACAACCCATCGCCAGCAGGGAAACGATCATCAGGAGGTCCATGTTTTTTCCTTCCGCTGGTGAGCCGGCTCGGCCGGCGTTCAGGGTAGCAGAACTCCCGATACTCCCGGTAGGACAGCGTTTCAGCGCTAATCTACCGCAGCGCTACGTCAGCGCTCGACCCGGGGTGCCGGTAAATCGTACTGTTGCAAGTAGGGCCACTCTGGCGTGCGCCGGATCGCGCCAAATGCGCGTAGCGTCAAAGGGCTCGCTGGCGTCGTCAAGGAGGCATCATGATGGAACTCGAACCCGGGAACACCTTTCGAGGCCTGCCGCTGACCTCCGAACAGGACAGCGAGATCAGACATTACATCCACGTCAGGGAGCGCCACGGGCTGCCATGGGACACGCCTGAGCTGCACGCGATGCTCGCGGACATGCTCGATCCGCCCGAAGCCGACGAGGAAGACCGGCATTCGATCGCCGGCAGCATGGACAAGGAGCTGTCGGCGGCGGACCTCGATGCCGAGCGCGACCGGAGCGTCCCGCGCCCCGAATCCTGAGCCAGCCCTGGCATTGGCGTACGGCCTGGTGCACGCAGCGTCGCTTGTGTGCGTACATTTCCTGGTCGGCCTGCCGCACGTAGTCGAGCCGCGCGGCCGGCGTGCTTGCGCCGTGCCAGTGTGAACATATGCCCGGCCTGGACGAAGAATCCTCGCCGGTTGTTCAGCCCGGTCAGGACGTTGGTCAGGGCGAGGGCGCGCATCTCGCCTTCGGCTTCGTCGCGGCGGCCAGCACGGCCATGGCGCGCCGGGTCGGCACGCCCACCAGCCTCGTGCGCGAGTCCGGCATGGCGCCGTCAACGGCACGGCTCCCCATTTGCGCCAAGGCCATGTGATACCAGTCGTGGTTGCGGTCCGCCCGGTGCGGCCGGCCGCCGTGGCCGAAGCTGATGGACTCGTTGACTTCGCCGCGGACCAGCAGCAAGACCTTGTCGACCTGGGCCAGGTCGGCCATCGCGCGACCGGCCAGCACCAGTACGGCAGGGCATTCGTCGGCGTCATTGATCGTCCGGCGCGGATGGCGTTATCGCTTCCGATACCGACTGGCCGGCGCTCTCCCGGCGGCGCAGGTCCGGATGGTCGAGGACGCGGGCGATCACGTGGTCGGGCACGTGTTTGTGCCGCATATAGCGCCTGGCGAGTTCGGCATTGCGCACCGCCAGGATGTTCAGGGCGCGCGCCACGGCATTCGCGGCCGACTCGTCACTACGCCGCTGGCGCTCGTTGATGTGCATTGGTCCTCCGTGACAGGATGGCGGGCACGAGCGTCAGGCGCCGGAGATGACCTTGCGCAGCCGCATCACGCGCCGGGACGGTCCATCATACCCGCCGTACCGGCGCATCGCCAGCGTATTCGGCCCGGCTTTCATGCATGCCGCACGGCACGCACTGGACGGATCGCCCGATTGGGCGCAGGCTGCCTGCATACCGATGACCCAGGGAGAAGCCGAGATGGAAGCGGGGTGGCAGTCTGTCCTGCAGTGGCTGGCCAGCGGCGTGCTGGCCTGGCGTCCCTGGCAGATCGTGGCCTATACCGTGGTGACGACGCACCTGACGATCGTCGCCGTGACCGTCTACCTGCATCGCTGCCAGTCGCACCGGGCGCTCGACTTGCACCCGGCCGCCAGCCACGCGTTTCGCTTCTGGCTGTGGATCGCGACCGGCATGGCCACGCGTGAATGGGTGGCGGTCCATCGCAAGCATCACGCCTACTGCGAACGGGAGGGCGATCCGCACAGCCCGCAACTGTTCGGCATCGGCAAGGTGCTGTTGCAGGGCACCGAGCTTTACCGGGCGCAGGCAAGCGATGCCGAGGTCGTGCGGCGCTACGGCCAGGGCACGCCGGACGACTGGCTCGAGCGCCACGTGTACGGCGTGCTGCCCTGGCAGGGAGTCGGCATGCTGCTGGTGGCGGATGTCGCCATGTTCGGCATCGTCGGCCTGACCGTGTGGGGAATCCAGATGCTGTGGATCCCGGTCACCGCCGCCGGCATCGTGAACGGCATCGGCCACTATCTCGGCTACCGCAGCTTCGACGGCCCGACAGCCGCCGCCAATTTCGCGCCCTGGGGTGTCGTGATCGGCGGTGAGGAGCTGCACAACAATCATCATGCCTTCCCGACCTCGGCCAAGCTGTCGGTGCGCTGGTTCGAGTTCGACATCGGCTGGGCCTACATCCGTGTCCTGGTGTGGGCCGGGCTCGCCCGCGTCAGGCACCTCGCGCCGCGGCCGCCGTCAGGGCGATCGCCGGAGGTGGCGCTGAGCAAGACCACCGTCGACCGCATCATCGCCTGCCGCCAGCACATCATGCGCGCGTACGGCAGCATGACCGTGCGGGCGTTCCGCGACGAACTGCGGCAGGCCCGGATCCGCACCGGCATGCGTTTGCGCCGTCGCGCCGAACGCTTGCTGTGGCGTGATCCCGAGTACATGAGCGCCGAGCAGCGCAGCGAACTGTCCGCGCTGCTCGACCGGCATGGTGCGCTGGCGCCGGTAATCGCGATGCGGGCCGATCTGTGCCAGCTCTGGCAGGGGCGGCATATCGATCCCCGCGAGGCGCTGGCGCGGCTGGCGGCCTGGTGCGAGCGTGCCGAACGCGCGGGCGTGCCGGCGCTGCAAGCCTTCGCGGAGCGCCTGCGCACCTATGGCTAGCGGCTCCTCGAGGCCGATCGGGCGGCGGTGCGGACGACATGCTTGCCAGCGTACGTCCTACGCCGCCGGCGCACTCCGGCGCCCATAATGGGGCGGATCAGACCATTTGGGAGTGGGCGTGACCGGGATCCCCGAAGAGTGGCGCGGCATGGAATGCGCGGGCGAAGCCTGGCACGAAACCTATGGCAGGGTGATCGACCAGATCGCGTGTCCGGCGTATTGCTGCACGCCTGCCGGGGCGGTCCTGCATTGCAACCGCTCGGCCCGGCGCCTGTGGGGTGGATCGCCGTCGCCTGCCGAGGACGGCCGCTGGGACGGCTTTGCGGCGCTGTTTCGTCTGGACGGCAGCCCCATCGAAAAATGCTCTTCTCCGGCGGCGCTGGCCGCGCGCACCGGTGCCACCCCACCGCCGACCGAGCTGTTAGCCGTGTCCAGCGATGGGCAGGAGCGCTGCCTGGTGCTCCATGCCAGTCCCGTGTACCGCGCCGATGGCGTGATGGCGGGCGTGCTGTGTTCGCTGACCGACATCAGCGAGCGTCGCCGGATCGGCCAGGAACTCGAGTCCGCCCGCGACAGCCGGGAAGGTTTCCTGCGCGTGCTGGCCCATGAGTTACGCAATCCGCTGGCGTCCGTGATGACCGTGGCCGCCATCCTTCAGCGCCGGCCTGGCGAGCTGGGTATCGTCCGGATGGCGCGCGTCATCGAGCGCCAGACCCGGCAGCTGTCCCGTTTCATCGACGACCTGCTCGACGCCTCGCGCATCGAGCAGGCTTGCGATATTCCCGTGTCGATGCGCGCCAGCAGTGTGGACGAGGTGCTGGTGATCACGCGCGACGTCGTCGACGGCGTGCTGGGTGGGCGCGGCCAGCCGCTGCGCATGGACATCGATGTCGGTGGGGGCGCACTGGAAGCGGTCCTGTGGTGCGATCCCGCGAGGCTGGCGCAGGCGCTCGGGAACGGCTTGCTCAACGCCAGCGAATTCTCGGACGACGGCGCCGAGATCTCGCTGAGAGTCAGGATCGACGGCATCTTCCTCGAGATCCTGGTGAGCGACCACGGCATCGGTGTCGAGGCCAGCGAGCTGCCGGCCATGTTCGAGCCGTTCCGCAAGCTCGCCGCACATCCGCGGCGCGTCCGGTCCGGGGCGGGACTCGGCCTGGCGATCGCCCGCAGCATCTGCGTAGCGCATGGTGGAATGGTGTTCGCCCATAGCGCCGGGCGAGGGCAGGGGATGCACCTGAAATTCGTCCTGCCGGTGGTGCAGGATGCGCGATCGGCCTGAGACGAGGGCTCTCTCTTCGATTTCCGCCGCACTCCGTGACTATCGGTAGTGCGAATCTTGTATTGTCAAGTTAATCATGGCAGGATGAGGCATCCTGACTTCGCGCCGTTGTGCACGCGCATGTTCGAACCGAGCTTCGATATGCTAGAAGAAAAAGCCACCTCCGATCACGACGAGATCCTCGACGGCACGGTAAGCGAAACCCGTTATCGCGCGGTGTTCGAGCATTGCACCGACGCCATGCTTCTGACAGCCCTGGATTCGGAAGGCGGGACGGAGCGTGTAGTGGGCCACGGTTCCCGTTTTAACGAATAACGGCACAGATATGCGGCGCAGGTCGGCATTCGGTTTGTGGCATCGGCTGTGCGCCGGTAGCCGTAAAGCCTTCAGTGGACTACCCATGTTCTTCCGGCAGTAGTTGAAACAGGAACGTTAAGAATGAATAAATTTGGTCCATCATTAATGTTCGTATTCGCTATTTCCCTTTTGATGAAGCCAAATCCTGTCCTTGCGTTGTCGGGTGAAGTGAAGCTGAATCCAAAGAGATTCGAGCTTCTGATTGCGAAAGCCAAAGCTGGCGATGGTTCAGCCGCCGAGGAGCTCGCAACAATTTCCGCCAAAGGCGATGTGACGAAAATTAGCGATACCAATTTAAGAAATTTAGCGTCGCTTCTGGATTCTCCCAGTGGATGGACGCGAATGTGGGCGGCGGGAGCCATCGGGAATTTCGGACCCAGGGCCATGAAGTATGCACCGCGGTTGCAGCAAATCGTCTCTGAGGAATCATGCAACATGACCGGCCTCACTGCTGCTGATACAGCCAGTTTTTCATTACAGAAGATGGGCATCACTCCGCATCCATTTGGTTGCACAAAGAAGTAACCGTTCGGCCCAAAGACCGGATTCCGGCGAATTTTTCCGGTTCGATTCCTGTCCTCGCCTCCAGCACATCAAAGCCATTTTCCGGGCTGGAAGGTCGTTTTTTGCCTTGACGCATCGTCACAACTCGGCAAGCAGCCGCACTCCGTGACTATCGGTAGTGCGAATCTTGTATTGTCAAGTTAATCATGGCAGGATGAGGCATCCTGACTTCGCGCCGTTGTGCACGCGCATGTTCGAACCGAGCTTCGATATGCCAGAAGAAAAAGCCACCTCCGATCACGACGAGATCCTCGACGGCACGGTAAGCGAAACCCGTTATCGCGCGGTGTTCGAGCATTGCACCGACGCCATGCTTCTGACAGCCCTGGATGGGCGTATCCTGTCCGTGAACGCGGCCGCCTCCCAACTGTTCGGCTATACAGCGGCGGAATTGCTGGCGCGCAATGTCAGCCAGCTCCTCGACACCAGCGATCCTCACCTGGCACTGGCACTGACGCGCCGGGCGGCGGAAGGCGAAATGGCGGCCGAGCTTTGCCTGGTACGGAGCGGCGGCGAACGCTTCGACGCGCGCGTCGCCTCGAAGCTGTTCACGGACGACGGCGGCCAGCCGATGGCCAGCATCATCGTGCATGACATCAGCGACCGCAAACACGCGGAAGCGAAGCTGCGCGAGAGCGAGCAGCGCTTTCGCCTCCTGTACGAGAATGCGCCGATCGCCATCGGCCACATCGACCTGAGCGGCAACTGGACCTATGTCAACCACACGTTCGCGGCAATCGCCGGCTACGCGCCGGAGGAACTGGTCGGGCGCAGCAATCTCGAGCTGGCCCCGCCCGACGAGCGCGAGCGCAGCCGCCAGTTCACCGAGCAACTGCTGGCCGGCGCCATCGAAATCCAGCGCGACCGGCGCCTGCTGCGCAAGGACGGCAGCACGCGCTGGATCCGCATGACCGCCAAGATGCTGCGCGACGGTGCCGGCAAACCGCTGTACGGCATCGTCCTGTTCGTCGACATTACCGACGCCATGCATGTCGAGGAGGCGCTGCGGCGCAGCGAGGAACGGTTCCGGACCACCTTCGAGCATGCGCCGCTCGGCATCGCCGAATGTGCCGCCGATGGCCGCTTCGTCGCCGCGAATGCGACCCTGCAGGCGATGCTCGGCTACACCCTGGCCGAGCTGGAAAACCTGTCGCACCAGGACATCACCCATCCGGCCGACCAGGAGACCGCGATCCAGAACTTCCACAAGCTGCTGGTCGGGCAGCAGGCGGTGACGGTCGCGGAGCAGCGCTACCTGCGCAAGGACCGCTCGCAATTGTGGGTCAACGTCACGATCTCGCTGCGCGCCAGCGAGGATGGGCCGCGCCTGCTCGCGATCGTCGAGGACGTCACGGCAAGAAAGAAGGCCGAGGAAGCCCTGCGCAGCGCCGTCGAGTACTCCTACCACCTGGCCAGCCACGATGCCCTGACCGGCCTGGCCAACCGCGCCAGTTTCAACGAGCGCCTGAAGGATGCGCTCAAGTATGCGCAGCGCGACCGGCACCTGGTGGCGGTGCACATGCTCGACCTGGACCGCTTCAAGTCGATCAACGACACCCTCGGCCACCATGCGGGCGACCTGCTGCTGAAGGAGGTCGCGCGCCGCCTCAAGGCCCACATCCGCGAAACCGACCTGGCTGCGCGCCTTGGCGGCGACGAGTTCGTGATCGTCCAGACCCACCTGGCCGAGGCGGCCGCGGCCGAAGTCCTGGCCGACAAGATCGTGGTGGAGCTGAGCCTTCCCTACCAGCTGGATGGCCAGGAAGTCTACAGCGGCACCAGCATGGGAATATCCCTGTATCCGGATGACGCGCTCGAGCCGGGCCAGTTGCTGAAGCTGGCGGACCTGGCCCTGTATGAAGCCAAGAACCAGGGGCGCCTGAACTACCAGGTGTACCGCCAGGCGCTCGGTACGGCGGCCCAGGAAGCCAAGCGTTTCGAATACGAGCTGCAGCGCGCCTTGCGCGACGAGGAACTCTGCCTGCACTACCAGCCGCAATACCACCTGGAGACCGGGCGCATCGCCGGCATCGAGGGGCTGATCCGCTGGCGCCACCCGGAGCGCGGCCTGCTGACCGCCGCCGATTTCATCCACGATGTGGAAAATGCCAACCTGATGCTGCCGGTTGGCGAATGGGCGCTGCGCACCGCGTGCGCCACCCAGGCCGCCTGGGTGCGCGCCGGGCTCGTGGTGCCGCTGACCATGAACGTGTCGTCGAAACAGCTGCGCCATCCGCGCTTCCTGTCGGTGCTGAACAGGGTGCTGGACGACACCGGCCTGCCGCCCTCGCTGCTGCGCCTGGAGATGCGCGAAAGCGTGCTGCTGGATCCGAAATTCTCCGCACATACGCTGCAGGACATGCACAAGCGGGGCGTGCGGCTGGGCCTGGACGATTTCGGCGCCGAGCTGGCGGCCCTGTCGTCGCTGCAAAAATTTCCGCTCGATATAGTCAAGCCGGGCCAGGAGCTGGTGCGGCGCCTGTCGCGCCACGACGGTGAGTCGCCCATCCTGTCGGCACTGGTCGGGGTCGCGCGCGACGTCAAGATCACGGTCTGCGCCGACGGCATCGAAACGGCCGACCAGCTAACTGCCGTCAAGAACCTCGGCTTCGACTGTGGCCAGGGTTATCTGCTCAGCCCGCCGCTGCCTGCGGACGACATGGATCGCCTGGTGGCGGCCGAGCTGGCCGGCTGACCTTGGGGCCTCGCGCTTTACTGCGCGAGCCGGAATGCGTCGAAGGCGGGCTTGCGCGTGCCATCGGCGCGCACGAGTCCGTAATAGCACTCGCTGTCGGCGGAGCCCGCCGCGCAGAAATCCTTGTAGTTGTACCAGAACGCCGGTCCGCTCCAGCTGTATGACGCTGCCAGCCCCAGCGATTGCGTAACCATGTCCGCCTGGCGCTGCTCGGACACCGTCGTGCCCCATGCATTCGTGCCGGCGGTGGGCGCGCCATATTCGGTGATCCAGATCTTCTTCCTGCCGTCCCCGTACAGGTTCATGGTCGCGCGCAGGCTCCGCGCAGTGCTGGACATTTGCGCCCAGTTATTTTCGCTCGAGTCGAGCGGCAGCTGGGGAGCGGTGTAGGGGTGATCCCCGACCGCGTCGAAGTAGGGCGCGGCGCCGCTGCCGTACAGCAGCTCGAGGAACAGGCGCGCTTCCATGTTGCCGTCCCCGGTCGAGGGCTGGGCCAGTCCGCCGGTAACGACCGTGATCTTCGGATTCTGTTTCTTGATGGCCGTGTAAGCCTGTTTCAGCAACTGCGCGTAGGCGCTCGGATCCGCGCCCGGATTCCAGAATTGCACGAGGTTCGGCTCATTCCAGATTTCCCATGCGCTCACGCCCATCTTTCCATAGCGGGCAGTGAGGAATGCAGCGAAATTGGCGAAGGTGCGTGGGTCGGTCGGCGGGTAGTACTTGCTGGCCTGGCCGCCGTTGGCCCAGGCAGGGGTATAAGCGATGATCCCCAATATCTTTATTTGCGCTTTCGCCAGGGCCGTGACGACGCGGTCGTGGTTGTCCAGGCTGTAGACCGCCGGAGCCGGCTGCATGACGCTCCAGTCGAAGTCGAAACGCACCCATTTGACGCCCAGCGCCTTGTAGTCGTCGACCGTTGCCGCCAGTTCCGTGGGCGTCAGCCGGAACAGCTCATTGCCATTAATTGCCTTTTCGGCATGTGCCAGGCCCATCGCCAGACTCAGGACCAGGCCAAGGAGGAGAGCCAACAGCTTCGTGAAGGGGAGGCGGAAAGCCGCGGGTTTTCCGGTGACGATATGGTTTTGCATGGTGCGCGCCTTGTAACAGCGGTTGATGCCGCGGAAAAAGGCCTGCTACGGTGGTCGAAGCAGGCAGCTGGCTGACTTGCACATGCAAGTCCCTGTAGTTTTGCGTCGCCGGATCACTCCGGGTTTGCCGTCGGCTGGGATCAGCCCGCTGGAATCTTACACTAAAATTTCCAATGGGAAATATACTTTCAAGACCGAAATCCTCAAAAATAATGAATTGACGATGTTTCTACGCGTTTTGATGAGAAATCATGAACGTCTCTCGATGGATTTGTGGTTTTTATCGATGAGAAGGGAAAAATTTCTTGTAAGAATGCGCCTACAAAGGCATGATGTCGGCAATGTATTGATCTCTGCCGCCCCGTCCCTGCGATAGAGACAGGAAGTCACTCCCCCAATGCTTTCGCAACGCGCGCGAACGGCCCTCTTGCCGTTGGCCCCTGCGGATTCTCTTCCTTTGGCTTTGCCGAGCCAGACCGCTCAGCGTTTTCCACTCTGACAACCGTATGGTGCCGGACGCGCTCGCGTTCGCTTTTTGATTGCTTTTCTCATGACGAGGCCAATGTGCGTGTAAATATCCGTGATTTCGCTGGCGCCCAGGACGACGTAGCGCACGTTTTCCCCCTTGCATCGAACGTACTGCAGCGCATAACGGATCCCCTGGTGGCCGCGGTGCTGTACCTGGCCATGTCCTTCCATGCCCACGGCATCGTCACCAAGCAGGACGAGGTGCTGGCCTTCATCACCGCCCTCATCTTCTTTCCGAGTACGGATCCCGCCGCATCGCGCGGGAAGTACATTGCCGGCGTGTTGACGAGCTGGGGGAAAGTGCTGGCATGCCTGTATATCTTCGACCTCGTCGGCAACTTTTCGTCGGCCTTCGACACGTCCCTGATCCGCTCGTGGGCCGTGCTCACGCCGGTGAGCGTGATCGGTATGCACTTCGCGTTCGCGTCGATCAGATCCCGCCTCGAGCCCTTTGCCGACACCCAGACCGCGATCGTGATCGGCGCCAGCGAGGTCGGCATGCACCTGGCGCGCCGGATCGAGTCCAGGAATATTGCCGGCCAGCGTTTCGTCGGCTATTTCGACGACCGCAGCGCCGAGCGCAGCGGTGCTCCGGCCGCGCAGGTGCTCGGCACCATCGATAGCGCGCCGGAATTCGTCAAGCGTGAGCGGGTCGACCTGGTGTATGTTGCGCTGCCGATGGCTTCGCAGCCACGCATCCTGAAGCTGCTCGACGGCCTGCGGGATACGACCGCGACCATCAAGTTTGTGCCCGACATGTTCATTGCCGACCTGATCCAGGCAAAAGTCGAGAACGCGGCCGGCCTGCCGGTGATTTCGATCTGCGATACCCCTTTCGTGGGTTCCTACGCATTGCAGAAGCGCTGCTTCGACATGGCCGCCTGCCTGCTGGCCCTGCCGCTGGTGGCGCCGCTGATGCTGCTGATCGCAGCGCTGATCCGCCTGACGTCTCCCGGCCCGGCGTTCTTCAAGCAGCGCCGCTATGGCCTGAACGGCGAGGAAATCGTCGTCTGGAAATTCCGTTCCATGAAAGTCATGGAAGACGGCGACACCGTGTACAAGCAGGCGACACAGGATGACGACCGGATCACGTCGATCGGCAAGATCCTGCGCAAGACCTCGCTGGACGAGCTGCCCCAGCTGATCAACGTGTTGCTCGGTTCGATGAGCCTGATCGGCCCGCGTCCGCATGCGGTGGCGGTGAACGAGAACTATCGCAGCCAGATTTCCGGCTACATGTTGCGGCACAAGGTCAAGCCCGGCATCAGCGGACTGGCCCAGGTCAATGGTTACCGGGGCGGCGACGACCTGCATTCGATGAGCAAGCGCATCGAGTTCGATCTGATCTACCTGCGCTCCTGGAGTATCGGGCTGGACGTGAAGATCGCGGTCAAGACCGTCCTGATGCTGTTGAAGGGCGATCCGAAAGCCTACTGAGCGAGCGCGACCATGAAGAACAAGATTGTCCAAGTCATCGGTAATGGTGATCCCGGCGGCGGCACGACCGCCGTGCTGACGCTCGCGACGCTGCTGCGCGATGCCGGTCATGCATCGATGGTCGTGTCCCAGCGCGGCAGTTACCTGCTGGAGCAGGCCAGCGAGCTGGGCATCGCCGTGCAGGGTCTGGACTTTTCGTCCCGCGGCGGCGCCGTCGCCAACTGCACCGCTCTGGCGGCCTTGATCCGCGAGCAGGCGCCGGACATCGTGCACGCGCATGGCAACCGGGCCGGGCTGCCATGCGCGCTCGCGATGCGCCTGCTGGGCCGGCGGATTCGTCCGCGCTTCGTGTATACCGTGCACGGTTTCCATTTCCTGTCCAAAAAGCCCGGGGCCTTCCATCTGGCGCGCCTGGCGGAGCGTTTCTGCATTGCGCAGGCAGACTCGACCAATTTCGTGTCCCAGGCCGATGCGGGTATCGCCCGCGAACACCGCCTGGCCCGCGCCGCCAACACCAGGGTCATCCATAATGCGGTGCTGGCCAGCGATTTTCCTCCGCTGCCGGCCGCCCGCGCGCGCGACGGCATCGCTTTCATCGGACGGCTCACCCACCAGAAGAACCCGCTGATCCTCCCGGACATCGTGGCCGCGATGGGGCCGCTGGCGCCGTGCGTGCATGTGATCGGCGGAGGCGAGCTGGAAGGCGAACTGCGGCGCAAGGTCGATGCGATGGGGCTCGCCTCCCGTTTCGTATTCCATGGCCAGCAGAAGCGCCAGGCCACCCTGGAGATTGCGTCGGCCTGCGCGCTGCTGCTGCTTCCTTCGCGCTGGGAAGGGCATCCGATCACCGTCATCGAAGCGATGCACATGGGGATGCCGGTGATTGCCTCGGATATCCCGGGCACCCGTGAAATCGTCCGCGACGGACAGACCGGCTACCTGATGCCGGCCGAGCACGTTGGCGGGTACGCCGCGGCAATCGCCCGCCTGCTGGCCGATCCCGCGCACGCCGGTGCGCTGGGGGCGGCGGCAAGCGCGCTGGCGCGGGCCGATTTTTCGCCGGAACGGATGCTCGAGGCAAACCTCGACGTCTACCGGCGCGCAGCCTGAGCGGACCCGGGACAGGCATCGCCATGCGCATCCTCACCCTACTCCTCGGCACGGCCGGCAACGCCCTGATCGCGTTCCTCACCCACCTGCTGTTGACGCGCAAGCTGCCGGTGGCCGATTACGGCCACGTGGTGTCGGCCACGGCCGCGGTGACGATGCTGACGCCGGTCGCCGGGATGACGACCGGCTGGTTCTGGCTCGAGCTGTACGGCAGGGAAGGGCAGGCCGCCGCGCGCTGGGGCAAGGCGGCGCGCCGCACGGCCGTGCTGGCGTTCCTGGTATCGTTCGCGCTGCTGGCGGCCTACCTCGTGGCCGCCGGCGGCCGTGGCGGCGCCGTCGGAACCATGCTCGCCTGCGCCTGCATCCTGCTGGCAGGGCAGACCATGGCCGATGCACGGGCGGTCCGCCTCCAGCTCGAGGAACGCTATTTCAGCCTCGCGCTGTGGCAGACCGCGCCGCAGGCGCTGCGCTCGCTTGCCGTGCTGGCGCTGCTGGCCTGGGCCGCCATGTCGGAGCAGGCGGTCATGCTCGGCTACGCCGCCGCCGGGCTGGCCGCGGCGCTGCTGTCGGGCGCTTCGGTGCGCGCCCTGACCGGCGGGACGGTGCGCCTGCCGGAAAGCCGCGCAAGCGGGCCGGCGCCGGAGCGGGCCGCGGCGGCGCCTGACGTGCGCGCCTGCCTGGAGGCCGCGTGGCCGTTCTCCCTGGTTACCTTGTTCTACCTGGTGTATTCGACCGGCATCCTGGCCCTCGTGAGTCCGCTGATCGGCGCGCAGGCGAGCGCGTACTACAACGTCGGCTTCCTCATCTTCAACTCGCTGGCCATGCTTCCCAGCGTCGTGTACGGAAAATACCTGGCCGGGAAGCTGTTCCGCTGGTGGTCGCATGACCAGGAAAGGTTCGTCGCCGCCTTTCACCTTGGCGTGGCCGCACATGGATGCCTCGGCGTGGTGCTGGGCGCCTGCGTATGGCTGGCGGCGCCCGTGCTGGTGCCGCTGCTGTTCGGCGAGAGCTACCGCGCCGCGGTGCCGGTCGTGCAGATCCTTGCCCTGGCGGTGCCGATCCGCTTTGTCCAGCACGGCTATGGCTCGGTGCTGTTTTCGCAGGAGCACATCCGGCGCAAGGTGGGCTATATGGGCCAGGCGGCCGGGGCGAGCATGCTGTTGCTGTTCTGGCTGGCGCCAGCCCATGGCGTGACCGGCGCCGCCGTGTGCGCCGTCGCCGCGGAACTGCTGCTGCTCATCCTTTATGTGCGCGGCGCGGCGCGCCATGTCGGTCCGATCGACGTGCGGGCCACGCTGTCGCTGCGCACCCTGTACACGGCCTACCGCCAGTTCGCCCGCCAGGCCGTGGGAGGCGCATGACCGATTCAGGCCAGCGCCCCACGATGTTCGCCGCACCGGCAACGCCAGCCCTGGCGGTGCCCTCGCGCGGCGAGGAAATATTCCTGGTCATCGTGCTGTCCGTGTTCTGCGCCCTGCCATTCCTGCTGGGCGACCAGCCGCTCTCGCTCACCTCGGTCAAGGAGACCGGCATCACCTCGCCGCAGGGCGACAGCACCAAGCAGCTGATCCTGATGGCCATGTACGTGCTGGCGGCCGGCGGCCTGGTGTCCCGGCTGGCCGCGGTGGCATCCGCGCGGGTCCTGCTGCCCTTGCTCGCCCTGCTGGGCTGGGCAGCCCTGTCCGCCGTGTGGTCCGACATGCCAGGCATCACCTTCCGCCGCGCGGTTGCGCTCGGTGGAACGCTGACGCTCGGCGCCTGGATGGCGCTGCGCTGGCCTCCCCGCGAACTGGTCCGCCTGCTGAGCGTCGTGGCGCTGGTCGTGCTCGGCGCATCGTTCGCGGTGGCGATCCTGTTCCCGGCGTCGGGACTGGATGCGGAACACCGGCTGCGCGGCGTGTTCGCGCACAAGAATACGCTGGCGGCATTCGCCGCGATCGCCCTGGCCTGCGCGGCCGATGTGCTGTCCGACCGGGGGCGCGGCGCGGACGGGCAGGGCGGCGTCATGCGTATCCGGCTGGCCTGGCTGACGGGCTTGGCCGGCCTGGGCGCCCTGCTGCTGACGGCGTCGGCCTCGCCGGTGCCCGCCGTCGCCGCGGCGGTGTTCGTGATCTTCGCCATCAAGCGTACCCCGCCGCAGCGCCGCCATGTGCTGACGACGCGCCTGTGCGCCGCCGTGTTTGTCCTGATCGTGCTGTTGCCCTGGCTGGCTCCCTACATCGGCGAGCTTGCGCTCCTGTTCGGCCGCAATACCGACTTTTCCGGACGCACGCTGGTATGGCGTTTTGCGATCGAGTTCTTCCAGCGCAGCCCTTTGCTCGGCTATGGCTATGCCTCGTTCTGGTATGGGCCGGCCGGCCTGCTGTTCGTCGACTATGCCCACTTCCCGGTACCGCATGCGCACAACGGCGCACTGCAGATGCTGCTCGATGGCGGGGCGCCGGGCCTGGCGGCGTACGGCGCGGTGCTGGCCGGCGCCCTGCGCGGACTGGGGACGATCCTGAACGCCGCACAGCGCAACGCCCATGCGTGGGTGGGGGGATTCCTCGTGCTGTATCTGTGCGCCAGCCTCGCCGAAACCCACCTGATGGAACCAAACGACCTGTACACCGTGCTGTTCGCTTACGCGGTGCTCCGAATCCGACTGGCACGCAGCCAGGGCGACCGCCCGTCGCCTGCGCCGGGCCCTTCCTTACCTGTCAACTGATATGCGTCCTCTCAAAGTAGCCATCGTCCACGAATGGTTGTCGACCTATGCCGGCTCCGAGCGCGTGCTCGAGCAGTTCATCAAGCTGTATCCCGATGCGGACGTGTTCGCGGTCGTGGATTTCCTGCCCGAGCGCGAGCGCGCCTTCCTGCAGGGGCGCCAGGTGAAGACCTCCTTCATCCAGCGCCTGCCGTTCGCCAAGAAGCATTTTCGCTATTACCTGCCGCTGATGCCGCTGGCGATCGAGCAGTTCGAGCTGGGCGGCTACGACCTCGTCCTCTCGAGCAGCCATGCCGTGGCCAAGGGCGTGCTCACCGGGCCGGACCAGGTGCATGTCTCGTATGTGCACAGCCCGATCCGCTACGCCTGGGACCTGCAGGGCCAGTATCTCGAAGAGTCGGGACTGCGCTCCGGGCTGAAGGCGTGGATGGTGCGCGCTTCGCTGCATTACATGCGACTGTGGGACAGCCGCACGGCCAACGGCGTGGACCGCTTCGTCGCCAATTCCACCTTCATCCGGCGCCGCATCAGGAAAGCCTATGGGCGCGACAGCGAGGTCATTCATCCGCCGGTCGACGTCGGCGGCTTTGCCGGCACGGCCGAGAAAGGCGACTTCTTCCTGGCCGCCGGACGCATGGTCCCGTACAAGAAAATGCCGCTGATCGTCGAAGCGTTCGCGCGCATGCCGCAGCACCGCCTGGTCGTGATCGGCGAGGGGCCGGACTTCGAGCGCTGCAAGGCCCTGGCGACGCCCAACGTCACGCTGCTCGGCTATCAGTCGTTCGAGGTGCTCCGCGATCACATGCAGCGGGCGCGCGCCTTCGTGTTCGCGGGCGAAGAAGATTTCGGCATCATGCTGGTCGAGGCGCAGGCGGCCGGCACGCCGCTGGTCGCGTATGGCCGCGGCGGCGCGCGCGACATCGTCAAGCCGCTCGGCAGCAGCCATGCGCCGACCGGGCTGTTCTTCGACGAGCAGGAAGCCGGCGCGATCGTGCAGGCGGTCGGCCGCTTCATCGAGAACGAACATGCGATCGCGCCGCAGGCGTGCCGGCAGAATGCGCAGGGCTTCAGCGCCGAGCGTTTCCGTGACGAGATCGCGGCGCTGATCGCCGACGAGCTGGCGCTGTCGAGGGCCGGCCATCATCCGCTTCCGGTGCCGCCGGCCGTCCGCGCGCCATCCGCCCTGTCCACCGTTACCGGAGAGCTGTCATGACCATGTCCCGAATCCTCGCCGTCCTGCGGGGGCGCCGCCGCGAGGCGCAACTGGTGTTCGCCGCCACCGCGGCCGCCATCTTCGCCGCCGCGCTGATGCTGCCGGTGCAGTACACTGCCGGCGCATCCATCGTGCTGAACCTGAAATCGAACGACGGTCTGTCCGGCATCGCCCTGCCTGGCGGCCTGGTATCGACCCATGTCGCCACCCAGATCGACATCCTGCAGAGCGAGCGCGTGCTCCTGAAGGCCATCGACCGGCTGGGCCTGGCCAGGGATCCCGAGTGGAACCGCAAGTGGGAGGCTGGCGCCCACGGCAAGAAGCGCTTCGAGATCTGGGCCGCCGACACCATCGCCAAGAAACTGGTGGTGAAGCCGGTGCCCGACTCCAGCGTGCTGACTGTTTCCTATACCGCCAAGGATCCGGAATTTGCCGCCACCGTCGCCAACGCGGTGGTCCAGGCCTACATGGCGACCAGCCTCGAGATGCGGCTCGAGCCGGCGCGCCAGTACGGCCAGTATTTCGAGGAGCGCGCCGCGGCGCTGCGCGCGTCGCTGGAGCGCGCGCGCGCCAGGCTGCTGGATTACCAGCGCGCGAACAACCTGGTGCTGACCGAGGAAAAGATCAGTCTCGAAACCGAGCGCCTGCAGGAACTCAACTCCAAGCTGACCGACGCCAGGGTTTCGGCGTCCGAATCGACGGCGCATCGCGCGCGCGCGGCGGGCACCCCGGAAAACATGCGTGAAGCGCTCGCCGATCCGGTGGTGGCGTCGCTGTCCGACGAAGTGTCGCGCCAGGAAGCGCGACTTGCGGAGCAGTCCGAACGGCTGGGGGCCAACCATCCGCAGGTGATGCAGCAACAGTCCAGCATCGCCACGCTGAAACAGCGCCGCGACGCGGCGATCCGCAAGACCCTCGGCAGCATCGTGATGACGGACACGGTCAACCAGTCCCAGTTGCACAGCCTCGAGGAAGACGTCAAGACGCAGCGCGCGCGCGTGCTCGACCTGGAATCGCGCCGGGTCGAGGCCGGCCTGATCGAACGCGAGATCGAGAACACCCAGAAGGCATACGACGCGGTGCTGGAAAAGGCGAGCCAGGCCGCCCTCCAGAGCGGCGACAACCAGTCCGACGTGTCGATCCTGGGCACGGCCTCGGCGCCGCTCGACCGCCCCCTGCTGCGCCTGCTCAAGCTGGGCGCCGCCGCGGTCGCGGGCGCGCTGGCCGCGGCCGTCCTGTTCGTGCTGGGGCGCGAGCAGCTGGACCGGCGCGTGCGCACGCCGGAGGACATCACCACCCAGCTCGGCCAGCAGTTGCTGGTGTCGCTGCCCGCGATGAGCGGCACCGCGGCGCCGGTCCGTTCCCTGTTCTCCCTGGCGGGGAAGGAAAAGGGCGCCTTACCGCAATCCGCCGCATCGAAGGAGGCAAGCTGACATGAACGATTTCACCAGGCCTCCGATGGCCGAGACCATGCCGATCGGCCGCATGCTGCAGACCCTGCGCGGCCTGTCCGATGCGCAGATCGACGAGATCGTCGCCTACCAGCGCAGCCATGGGCTGCAGTTCGGCGAAGCCGCGGTCGCCCTCCGGCTGGCCAGCGATGACGATATCGTCGGCCTGATTTCGAAGCAGTTCCATTATCCCTACGACGCCAGGTCCGACGCCGCGGCGCTGCCGGCCGAACTCGTCGTCGTGAAGAATCCGTTCTCGGAAGGCGCTGAACTTATCCGCGACCTGCGCACGCAATTGACGATGGGACCGATGCGCCAGGCCGGGGCGGGCCGCCTGCTGGCCGTCGCCAGTGGCCAGTCCGGCGACGGCAAGACCTTCGTCGCGGCGAACCTGGCGGCGGCGTTCAGCCAGCTCGGCGCGCGCACGCTGCTGATCGATGCGAACATGCGCCAGCCGCGCGTCGGTCCGCTGTTCGGCGCGGCCCGCGACAGCGCCGGGCTGAGCATGATCCTGTCCGGCAGGGCCGTGAAACATGCCTTTCACCAGGCGCAGTCGCTGCCGAACCTGTTCGTGCTGCCGGCCGGGCCGATCCCGCCGAATCCGCAGGAACTGCTGCAGGGCGCCGCCTTCGAGCTGCTGCTGGACGAGCTGCGCCGCGACTTCGCCTATGTCGTCATCGACACGCCGGCCGGCGATGCGGGCGCCGATTACCGGATGGTGGCGGCGCGCGCGGATGCCGTGCTGGTGGTGGCGCGCCAGGACCATACGCCTTACCGTTCGTTGGCCCAGGTCGTGAAGACGCTGGAGCGCGGCCCGGCCGGGCTGGCCGGCGTCGTCATGAATCGCTACTGACATGAGCAGGACTTCCGGAGCCCGCATGAACTATCCCCTGGTCAGCGTCGTCATCCCTTCCTACAACCGCGCCGCCACGATCGGCAAGGCGATCGAGTCGGTCCTGGCCCAGACCTTCGCCGACTTCGAGCTCATCATCGTCGACGATGGATCGAGCGATGGCGCGCAGCTGGACAGCGTGCTGCGGCGCTTCGGCGATCCGCGCCTGCGCCTGGTTCGCCATCCCGTCAACCGCGGCGTATCGGCCGCCCGCAACACGGGCATCGACGGGGCCCGCGGGCGTTTCGTCGCGTTCCTGGACTCCGACGATTTCTGGCTCCCCGCCAAGCTGGAGAAACAGGTGCACGCCGCCCTCGGGACCGCCGACCCGGAGCGTTGTGTTTGCCTGTGCAAGACGCGCATCGTGATGCAGGGGGACTGGGAACGCGTGCGGCCGGTCGCCTGGCCGCTGGCGGAGCATTCGTTCTCCCGGTTCCTGTACGGAGAAGGCGGGTTTGCCCAATGCAGCTCCTTCTTTCTGGCGACGGCATTGGCGCGCCAGGTGCGCTTCAACGAGCGCCTGCGCCAGTACGAGGACCATCTTTTCCTGATCGAAGCGCAGCGCAAGGGTGGGCGGTTCACGATGCTCGACGAAGCGCTGTCGGTATGGATGAACGACGATCGGCCGGACCGGCTGAGCAGCGACGAGACCGAAGCGCGCGTCAAGCTGTTCGTCGGCATCGCCAGGGAGTCGATTCCGGCGCCTGTGCTGACGGCTTTCGAGGCGCGCACCACGTGCGAAATGACCTGGAAGCGTTCGCGCCGCGCGGCGGTCGGCAAACTGGCCAGGGCAGTCGGCGGCGGCGGCATGGCGCCCCTGCAGGCCGCGGTCATGTTGCTCAGGATGATCGTGCCGTCTGCGCATTACCAGCGCCTGCGCCGGCGGTTTACGTCGACATGAACACGTTGGCCCGCTATCTGGTCCTCTGTGTGTTCGCGGTCCTCCAGCTGTGCGTGGCGCCGCTGGCCCACGCCGACAAAGGCATCAACGGAAACGAACTGTACACGCAGTCCGACGAGGCGCTCGCGGCCACCATCGCCGGCTACCAGCGGCTGGGAGTCAAATGGGTCAGGTTCGATTTCGACTGGAGTGTCATCGAACCCGCACCGAATGCGTACAACGTGAAAGGCTACGACAGGGTAGTGGAGCGCCTGGCGCGCGCCGACATCCGGATCCTCGGGATCATCGCGTACACGCCGGCCTGGGCGAATGGCGGCAAGTCCGGCAAATTCCACCCGCCCGCGGATGCCGGCGCCTTCGCCAGGTTTGCCGGCTACCTGGCCGCGCGCTACTCGGCCAGGGGCGTACACGCGTGGGAAATCTGGAACGAACCGAACCTGGGGCAGTTCTGGGGGAACGCTCCGGATCCCGCTGCGTATGCGAGCCTGCTGAAGCGGGCATATCCGGCCATCAAGAAGGCCGATCCGTCGGCGTGGGTCGTGACCGGTGGCCTGGCGCAGCCCGCGACCAGCGCCACCGCGATCGATGCGCTGGCCTTCCTCGAGGCGGTATACCGGCATGGAGCACAAGGGTATTTCGATGCGGTCGGCAATCATCCCTACACTTCTCCCCGGATGCCGGGCGAACTGATGGCGCACAACTGGCGCAGGATGGCCGCAGCCTCGCCCAGTCTCCTGTCGGTCATGAAGCGCTACGGCGACGGCGACAAGAAAATCTGGATCACGGAGTATGGCGCACCGACCGGCGGCAAGGATCGCTGGGGCACGGTCATCGCCGAGGAGCGCCAGGCAATCATGGTCGAGCAGGCCTTCGCCGAAGCGGCTCCACATGGATGGGCCGGCCCGGTGTTCTGGTACAACTACCGGGACTTCTGTCCCTACCGACCCGAGGCGGACTCGGAATGCTTCTTCGGCCTGGTGCGCTTCGACGGATCGTTGAAGCCGGCCTTCGAAAAATTCCGCCTCGCCCGATAACCCTGAACATGGGATCAAGAATGAGCACTATCAAGAAAGCCGTATTCCCGGTCGCGGGCCTGGGCAGCCGCTTCCTGCCGGCCACCAAGGCGCAGCCGAAGGAAATGCTGCCGGTCGTCGACAAGCCGCTGATCCAGTACGCGGTCGAGGAGGCG